>Ga0208979_100002_pt1:427500-1304511 | contig 1304511 bp, 1216 predicted proteins | sample HotLakConsUCCSLE_FD_184738 | JGI IMG/M metagenome (GOLD analysis project Ga0208979, IMG submission 184738) | Hypersaline microbial mat communities from Hot Lake, Washington, USA - Hot Lake Consortium UCC-SLE (SPAdes) | ecosystem: Environmental > Aquatic > Non-marine Saline and... | reverse complement strand
CCTCGCGCGCCGCCGCCACCACGCGCGGCAACAGCTCGCCGCGTGCATAGTCGCGCGCAGCCTGCGAGACCATGCGCTCTTCCTGCGTCAGCAGCGTGTCCAGACGCAAGGCGTCATCCCAGCGGAAATGAAGATCGGGGTTCGCGGTGTCTTTGGGGGCCATGATGTCGTGCTCCGGGCGTTGATCGCGGTCTTGTTCGGGTCTTGCTACTACCCTTGGGAGCGGAAAGGCAGAGGCTTTTTCACTTTATCCGCAGACGCCGTGTCCGGCGTGGTGATGTGTGAACCTGTTTCACTTCGCTTCCGGCGTGGTAGCGTTCCTGTCAGGAAATCAATGACCGGGGGTGAAAAACATGGCCAGATTGTTTGCGAAATTTATGGGGACGGCACTTCTTGGAGCAAGCCTTGCCGCCTGTGAGCCTTCGCCTGAACAGCCCTCCGAACCGGCAAGCCCGGCAGCATCAAGCGCCGGCCCTGTGGCGCATGAGGCCGCCAGCTTCACAGTCCTGACGAGCGGCACTGCGATAGGTGCGCTGGAGGTTACCCCTCGCGAGGATGGCTATGCGGTCTTCTACGAGTTCCGCAATAATGGCAGAGGCCCAACCTTCGACGAAGTCATCGTGCTGGACGAAAACGGATTGCCCGTGTCCTGGACCGTGGAAGGTGCAACAACGTTCGGCAACGCCGTCGACGAAGCGTTCAGACTGGAGGACGGCAGGGCGTATTGGCGCGACACAACGGGAGAGAACGAGGCTGAAATCGCCGGGCCCGCCCTTTACGCGCCGCAAAATTCCAGCCCCTACAGCCTTGCCATCACCGCACGCGCCCTGATGGCCGCGGATGACAATACGCTGGCCGCCATTCCCGGCGGCGCGTTGCGCATGGAAGAGATGGAGCGTCTGACGGTCTCCAACGGTTCGGACACACGTGAAATCACCAGCTGGGCGCTGTCGGGCCTTGGCCTCAATCCCACCTATTTCCTGATGGACGATGATGCCTTCTTTGGCGTCATTTCGCCTTCTTTTACGGTGCTGGCCGAAGGCTTTGAGGGCGAGGACGAGCGCCTTCGCGAGCTGGCGGCAAGCTACGGTGCCAGCCGCTACGAGGCTATACAGGCGCGCGTCGCCCACGCGCATGACGGCCCGGTGCGCGTCCGTAATGTGCGCGTGTTTGATCCCCTTTCGGAAAGTCTGGGGGAACCGGTATCGGTCGTCGTTGAGGGTAACCGGATCGCCGCCATAGACCCGCTGGACGCGCCCTCGCGCGCTGGCGAAGTGGAAATTGACGGGGCGGGCGGTTCGCTGCTGCCCGGCCTGTTCGAGATGCACGCCCATATGGGCGAGGCCAGCGCGTTTTTGAATATCGCAGCAGGCATCACCAGCGCACGCGACATGGGCAATAATAACGAGGTGCTGGACCGGCTGATTGATAATATCGAGGCTGGCCGCGTCGCCGGGCCGCGCCTGTATCGCAGTGCTTTCATCGAAGGACGCAGCCCGTTCAACTCCAATAGCGGCGTGGTGGTGGAGAGCGAGGAAGAGGCCGTTCAGGCCGTACATGACTATGCCGACCGGGGCGGGTTCCATCAGATCAAAATCTACAACTCCATGAGCCCGGAATGGATACCGGCGGTCATCGCCGCAGCGCGCGAGCGGGGCCTGCGCGTGACGGGCCATATTCCCGCTTTCACCAATGCCGATGCGATGATCGAGGCCGGTTATGACGAGATCGTCCACATCAACCAGCTCATGCTCGGCTGGGTGCTGGAATCCGATGAGGACACGCGCACGCTGTTGCGGCTGACGGCCTTGCAGCGCCTTCCCGTTCTGGACCTCGAAAGTCCGAACGTGCAGCGCACGCTGGACGCCATGGTGGAGCGCGGAGTGGCTATCGATCCGACCTTTGCCATCCACGAGCAACTGCTGCTCTCACGCAATGGCGAAGTGTTCGCCGGCGCGGTGGATTATGTTGATCATCTGCCTGCAGGTGCCCAGCGTAGTGCCCGCTCGGCGATGTCAGCCATCGGCTCGCCGGAAGAGGACGCCGCATATCGCGGCGCGTTCGAGCAGATACGCCAGATGCTGCAGATGATGCGCGAGCGGGGCATTGCCATGGTGCCGGGCACGGACCTTGGCGGCTCCTTTGCCTATCACCGCGAACTGGAACTCTATCAGCAAATCGGGATGGAGCCGGCTGAGATACTGGGCTGGGCCAGTTATGGGATGGCGGAATATCTCGGCGTTGAGGATGAGCTTGGCCGGATCGAACCGGGCTATCTGGCCGACTTCTTTCTGGTGCCAGGCGACCCGACACAGGACCTGAAAGAGATCAAGACCATCGCCATGGTGGTGGCCGATGGCCGGGTCTATTTTCCCAGCGAGATATATCCTGAGTTCGGTATCCGGCCCTTCACCGACGTGCCCGACATGCGGGTGGTGGAGTAGGCCTCACCCGAACAGGACGAAGCTGGCGATGGTGAAGTAGATCACCACGCCGGTGGCGTCGGCGATGGAGGTGACCAGCGGCGCGCTGGCGGTGGCCGGGTCCAGTTTCAGACGCGACAGCACGAAGGGCAGGCTCATGCCGATCAGGCTGCCCACCAGCACGATGATGATCATGGAACTGGCCACCACCATCGCGATGTCCGTGCCGCCCCGGAACACGCCGATGCCCGAAACGGCGAGCGCCATGGTGAGGCCCAGCGCAGCGGCGACCAGAAACTCGCGGCCCAGCATCCGCCCCCAGTCGCGCGAGCGCACCTCGCCGGTGGCCAGCGCCCGCACCATCAGCGTGGCCGCCTGCGCGCCCGCATTGCCGCCCGAGGCAATCAGCAGGGGCAAAAAGAAGATGAGCGCGATATGCGCGGCGATAATGTCCTCGAAATAGGCAATGCCGAAGCCTGACAGCAGATTGCCGAATACCAGGAGGACCAGCCAGACAATGCGCGCGCGATAGAGCGTGAAAATGCCCGCAGAGCGCACGCTCTCATCGATATCGCCGTGGGCACCGAGCCGGAGGAAGTCCTCGGTGGCTTCTTCCTCCAGCGCGTCCATGGCGTCGTCATGTGTGACGATGCCCAGAAGATGGTGCTGCGCATCGACTACCGGCACGGCCAGAATGTCATACTTGGCCACGGTGCGCGCGACATCTTCCTGGTCGTCATCGACATTCACATAGACCGGGTCATCATCCATCAGATCGGCGATCGTGCGCGAAGGCGGCGCCAGGATCAGGTCTGTCAGGCGTACAGTGCCGATCAGCTCGCGGTCGTCCTTGAGCACATAGGTGCGGTAGATGGTTTCCTTGTCGGGCGCTTCGCGGCGCAGCTGGGCTATCGCTTCCTTTGCCGTCAGCTCGGGTTTGAGCGTCGCATAGTCCGACGTCATGATGGCCCCGGCCGTCCCCTCCTCATAGGCGGCCAGCCTGCGGATGTTTTCCCGTTCCACATGGGCAAGGGCCGGCAGGATCATCTCCTGCTGGTCTTCTGACAGGCGGTTATAGACGTCGGCCCGGTCGTCCGCGTCCATTTCGGTGATAAGCGCGGTCAGCTGCGGCCGCGTCATGTGCTCGATGGTTTCCGCCTGCAGTTCAGGCTCGATATAGCCGAACACATTGGCTTGCACGGTGACCGGCAGCGCGCACAAAAGCTTCCACGCCTCGGCCGGATCTATCTCCGACAGGGCCGCCGCGATATCGGCCGGGTGGTCCTCTGGGTCGATCCCGGTCCGGGCGGCGTCCTCGTCAAAAGCCATGGGAGCTCCTTGCAACCATCATGAAAGTGCTGCGTTACCTGTGTTCTAGACCTGCAAGGCGGCAGATACCAAGGGCTTGCAGCGCGCTGATATGAAATGGTCGGGCGCGCGTGCCCCGTCAGCCTTGCCACACCGCTTGACCAAGGAAGGACAGTATATGAGCACCTCTGCTGCACGCGCCGCCAAACAGGTTAAATCCGCCGTCAAAAGCGAGGCCGACGCAGAATCGCTGGCTGCTGAACTTGAGGAGCTCAAGCGCGAGTTCCGCGAGCTGGTTGAACAGGTCGGCAGGGTCGGCAAGGTCAGCGCACATGAAGCCTCCACCGCGGCCAAGGCGACTGCCAAACAGGGCAAGGATGCAGGCGAGCATCTGGTCGAGGAAGTTGTTGACCAGTGGAATTCGGTAGAAGGACGGATCGTCAGGGAAACACGTGACAATCCGTGGCAGGCGCTGGGCATCGCGGCAGCCGCCGGCCTCCTGATCGGCTTCCTGGCGCGCCGTTAAATTGATGCTGGGACCGTTAAAGGGCCTGTTGTCGCTGGCTGGCGGGCATGTCTCGCTGGTCAGTGATCACATCAAGACCCGAATCTATCTGAAAATCCTGCTGGCCGTACTCGTTATCGGTGCGCTCACTTTCGCCTGCGTGCTGGCGAGCGTGCTGCTGGCAGAAGCCATTGGCCTTGTGACAACGCTTGCCCTCATGTCCGCCATTTTTGTCGTGGCCGCACTCATCGTTCTGATCGTGATGATGGTGGAGCAGAAGCGTCATGACGCCAAAGAGCGCCGCCAGCGTCAGGAAGAGCAGCGCGTCATGCGCATCGCCCTGGTATCGGCTTTGCCCTTGCTCAAGAGCGGCGGCCTGATGGCTGCCGGCGCGGCTGCCATCGCCCTGATGGTCATGCTGGGCGGCAAGAGTGACGACGACGAGGATAGCTGATGCGCGGCGCACACTTGCCCATTCGCCCGTAGCAGACCAGTCTCGATCCCTGCATTGAAGCGGGGCGGCGATGACAGGCAACGAAAAGCTCGAACGGCAGATTACGGCTTGGGGAATCTGGCTTCTTGCCGTCAATGGCATGATCGGGGCCGGCATTTTTGCTGTGCCGGGCGGGGCAGCGGCGCTGGTGGGCGTATGGAGCCCACTGGTCTATGTGGCCTGCGCCCTCCTGCTGGGCCTGATTGTCGCCTGCTATGCAGAGCTTGCCAGCCGCTTCACCTCGACCGGCGGGCCAGTGCTCTACGTGCGCACGGCGTTCGGCCGGTTTGCGGGCTTTCAGACCGGGCTGGCCGTTTACGCCACACGCATCACCGCCTTTGCCGCCAATGTGAACCTGATGGTGGCGTCCATAGCGTTCTTCGTACCGGCCCTGAGCGATGGTCCGCTGCGCATTCTGGTCATTGTCGCGATTATCGCCGTGCTGGCGGGTATCAATATCGCCGGGGCCAAACCGGCGATGCGGGCGATGGGCCTGCTCACCGTTCTGAAATTCCTGCCGCTGCTGGCGATTGCGCTGGTGGGTCTGTTCCACATCAATCCTGAAATTTTCCCGGGCAACTCCCTCGGCTTTCCGCAAAGCGCACAGTGGAGCGCGGCGGTGCTGCTGGTCATTTACGCGTTTGTGGGCTGGGAGGCGGCGGTCATCCCGGCGGGCGAAACGCGCGAGCCTGGAACGGCCATGCCGCTTGGCCTGTTCTGGGCGCTCGGCGTGGTGGTGCTGCTTTATGTTGTCATCCAGATCGTCTGCGTGGCCGTTGTGCCGGACCTTGCCAGTTCAGAGCGCGCGCTGGTTGATGCCGGCGCAATTCTGTTCGGCCCGGCTGGAGCCTTGCTGCTGACGCTGGGCGTAATCGTGTCGGTGGGCGGCAATATCACCGGTACCGTCGTTACCACGCCGCGCCTGACTTATGCGCTGGCGCTGGAAAAAACCTTGCCCGCCTGGTTCGGCAAGGTGGATGAGCGCACCCATGTCCCGGCCAATTCCATTATCTTCTTTGCGGTGCTGGCCACCATTCTGGCGGTGGTGGGTGATTTCTTCGCGCTGGCCGCAATGAGCGCCTTTGTGCGTGTGCTGATCTATGTCGGCTGCATTGCCGCCATGCCGCGTGTGCGCGCCCTGCCTGCGGAGACGGAAACGCCGATGCGTCTGCCGCTGGGATGGACTATTCCGGTGCTGGCAGTGCTCGGCTCGCTGGTGCTTTTGAGCCAGGTGCCGCTGCGCTCGATGGCGATCACGGCAGCCTTTCTGGTAGCTGCGGCGCTGGTCTATGCCGTGATGCAGTTTCTGAACGCCCGCCGGGCCTGACCGGCAAAAAAAGACGGGGGAACCATGATGAGCGCTGAGCTGGCCGTGCTGATCACGCTGATCGCCTACAAGGCCGTGCTGGTAGGGGTAGGCCTCTGGGCCTCACGGCTGAACCGCACCGAGACCGATTTCCTGCTCGGCGGGCGGGCTCTGGGGCCGTGGGTGGCGGGGCTGTCCTATGCGGCGTCCACCTCGTCTGCCTGGGTGCTTCTGGGCTTTTCCGGCTTTGTGTATGCGGTGGGCCTGTCGGCGCTGTGGATGGTGCCGGGAATCCTGGGCGGCTATGTGGTCATGTGGGTCTGGTTCGGCCCGCGCATGCGTGCAGAGAGCGCGGCTGAAAACCAGGTGACGCTGGGCGATTTTCTGGCTGCGCGCGCGAAAGGACCGGGCCGCAGGGCGATATTGTGGGCGGCGGCTCTGCTCGTGCTTTTCTGCTTTATCTTCTACATCGCGGCCCAGTTCGGCGCGGCGGCGATTGCCTTTGAAAACCAGTTCCAGCTCGGGCGTCTTGAAAGCGTGCTGATCGGGGCAGGCATTATCCTGCTCTACTCCCTGCTGGGAGGCTTCTGGGCGGTGAGCGTGACCGACACGCTCCAGGGCGCGATCATGGCGCTCGTCGCCATCCTTCTGCCCGTGCTGGCGCTGATGGCTGCGGGCGGCCCGGCAGAGGTCTGGGCAACCCTGCAGGCGACCGCCCCGGAGGGTTATATGTCTTTCACTGGCGGGCGCGCCTTCTTCATCTTTATCGGCTTTGCGCTGGGTGTGGCCGGGATCGGGCTGGGCACGCTCGGCCAGCCCCAGCTGATGAGCCGCCTGATGGCGGTGAAGGACGAGGCGGCGCGCAAGCGCGCTTTTGCCGTCTCGATGGGCTGGGGCGTTATCGTCTATGCCGGCATGGTGACGCTGGCGCTGTCTGGCCGGGCGCTGCTGGGGGCAGGGCAGGAGGGCGAGGCGCTGTTCTACACGCTAGCGGGCGAACTTCTGCCGCCGGTTCTGGCCGGGATCATTATTGCCGCCATCCTGTCGGCCGTCATGTCGACGGTGGATTCCCTGCTCATCGCCACGTCGGCGGCGGTCTCCCACGATATGGGCGTGTCGGCGCGCTTTCCCGGACGCGAAGTGCTGATCTCGCGCGTCGTGATGGCGGCCTTGTGCGCTGCGGCAGTAGTGATGGCGCTGGCCATCCCGGCGACGATCTTTGACCGCGTGCTCTTCTCCTGGTCGGCGCTGGGCGCCGCCTTCGGGCCGATTGTGGTGGCGCGCGTCGCGCGCGTGGAGCCGGCCACCGGCGCTATCCTTGCCGCCATGGCGCTCGGCTTTGGCATGAGCGCGCTCTTCTTCCTCGTTCGTGGCATGGGGATGGAGGGCTTTCTGGCCGACCTCGCTGCCTTGCCGGGTTCGCCCTTCGAGCGTGTCGTGCCGTGGGTCTTGCCGCTTGTGATCGTGTTCGTCTGGAGACGGCCCGCCCATGCCTGATGTCATTGTCATCGGGGCAGGTTTTTCCGGTCTGGAGGCGGCGCGCCGTCTCGCAGGCGATCATGAGGTGGTGGTGCTGGAAGCGCGCGAGCGCGCGGGCGGGCGCACACTCACCCACAGCTTTGCCAATGGCGACGAGACCGATCTGGGCGGGCAGTGGGTTGGCCCCGGCCAGGACCGGCTCTACGCGCTGATAGCGGCGATGGGATTTGGGACATATCCGCTCTGGGATGACGGCGATCATCTGGTGCAGGCGGGAGGCCTGAAACGCTATCGCGGCACCATTCCCAATCTTTCCATCCCTGTCTTGCTCGATCTCAACCGCGCCCTTTCGCGCTTTGAGGCGATGGCCCGCCAGCTTGATCCGGCTGCGCCCTGGACACACCCGAAAGCGCAGGAATGGGACCGGATGACGGTCGCGGACTTTCTCAAACGTCACGCCTTCACGGCCCGCGCGCGAGAGATGTTCACTATCGGCATCGGGGCCGTTTTCTGCGCCGAGCCGCACGAGCTGTCGCTGCTCCATGCGCTGTTCTATGCGCGTTCGGGACGCTCGCTCGATGCGCTTTTGTCAGTCACCGGCGGTGCGCAGCAAGACCGGGTGCATGGCGGCATGGGCGCTCTGGCGGGCGCTGTCGCGGCATCTCTGGGCGACAGGGTGCGCTATGGCGAGCCGGTGCAGGAAATCGGCTGGGACCCTACAGGCGTCACCGTCACCACCCGCCGTCAGAGCTGGCGTGCGAAACGCGTGATCCTCGCCATTCCGCCAAGCCGGGCGCTCGGCATCAATTTCGATCCTGCGCTGCCATCACGCCGTGACGCGCTCTGGCGGCGCATGCCTGCCGGGGCCTGCATCAAATGCGTGGCCCAGTATGACCGCCCGTTCTGGCGGGAGGCCGGGCTTTCCGGGCAGGCCGTAGGGGGCAAGCTTGCCGTGCGTGTCACCTTCGACAATACCGAGCAGGGCAAGGCGGCAGGCCAGCTTCTGGGCTTCATCGAGGGCGAAGAGGCGCGCCGCTGGTCAGAGGTTCCAGCGGACACGCGCCGCGACGCGGTGCTCGATGCCTTTGCCGGCTTCTTCGGCGAGGAAGCCCGCACGCCCATCGATTACGCTGACAAGGATTGGACGAGTGATCCGTGGACGCGTGGCTGCTACGCCTCCGTCCTTGGGACCGGCGTGTGGACGGCGCTGGGACAGGATTTGCGCAAACCCCTCGGCCCGATCCATGTGGCCGGTACCGAGACGGCGATTCATGGCTTTGGCTATATCGAAGGCGCGCTGGAGGCCGGTGCGCGTGCGGCAGACGAGGTTCGGGCGGCGCTCGCCTAATCCTCCACCCACAGCACCGTTACCTGCCCGCCCGTGGTGCGCTGCGCGGTTTGAACATCACCGCCATTTACCGCAATCGCCGCACCGTCCGATCCCATCCCCCAGAGCGAGCCGCCCAGGAAGGCGGTGATGCCGGCACGCGCAGAGCTGTCTTGCAAGCGGCCTGCGAGCGCATGGGTCAGCCAGGCCTCGCCCTCCGTGAGGCGGCCGGCATCTGCGCCCGGCACGTCATCAGGCCAGGGTGTGACGTACCCGCCCCAAGGCCGGTTCCATACGCCATCAGGCTGGAGGAAGGCGGGCACGGCCAGCAGCTCGGCATCGCCAAGCGCGCTGTAGACATCGGGGTGCCAGGAATCGGCGCAGATCAGCACGCCCAGCCGTCCGGCAGGGGTCTCGAAAACCGGATAGTCCTCAAGGTCCGCGGCGGCGGTAAATCCCGCCTCGGACGGAATGGGATAGACCTTGCGCACGAGTGAGGCGTGAACCGAGCCATCGGGCGCGAACACAGCGCTGACATTCTCCAGCGGACCGTCTGTGTCCGTCATGATCACACCGTCCTCGATACGGGCACCGGCCAGCACCACTGATCCGGCGACGATGGTGATATTGAACTCTTCGGCCAGCGCGCTGAAAGCCGACTGGTAGCGTTCGGCCATATCGGCGCTGCGCATGCGGAATACCGCCGCCGCAGCCCGGTCAATTTCAGGGCTGTTGAGAAACGATCCGGCAAAGGGCACGGGGTTGGCCGCGATCAGCGCTGTCATCGCGCCCTGTAGCGTTCTGGCCCTGTAGACGCCGCGCGGTGCATCCGCAGCGACCAGCCAGGTGCCGGTATGCTCGGGGAAGACGGCAATGCTTTGAGGGGTCTGTACGCCTGCCTCGCGCGCGGCCGCCAGATAGGCACTCAGCCGGGCGGTAAAGGCCTGTGTGCTGGCATAATCCTCGGCCCGCATCACAGGTTCCATGGCGATGAGGCTGGCGCTGGAGCGTTCGCCCGTCTCGCTGACCATGACCGGGTCGGCCACAGGCGCGTCCGGCGCAGGCAAGGCGCGCCAGAATGACCATCCAGCCACAGCGGCGATGACAAGACAGGCCAGGAATATGAGCCAGCGGGGCATGTGAACCCTCTATTGCGCAAAGAGGATACGCATCATCATCGTGCCGGGTTTCCAGACAAGAAAAAAGGGCGCAGCCAGGGGGAGCTGCGCCCTTTCGCAGGACAGCCGGCTGCGCCTATGGCGATACCAGCCTGTCCTCCAGTCCGTCGCGCTCGCGGCCACCAAACACCGCTGCGCCGCAAGCCACGAACGCACCGATGAGCAGGGCAAGCGCCGTGGCGACGGCCAGCGTGGCACTGGCGGCGCGCGCGGTATCGACTTCTTCACGCGCTTCCGCGCGCACAGCGTCCATCTCGTTGAAAGCAGCCTGTACGCGCGTATCGGCGCCGTTGACGTCGATGGCCGTGCGCTCGGCGACATCTTCAACCAGCCAGGCGCGGTCTTCGGCCGTTACGGAGTCCGGATCGGTAATGGCCCTCACGACGAAGCGGTCGGCTTCCTCGCGGGCGCTTTCCAGTGTCTCGGGGTCCGCTCCCGGCGCGCGATAGAGCCGGTCGGTGATAATGGCCGACGGGGCGGGCGCCCCCTCTTCGGCCGCCACGGCAGCTGCTGTTACCGCCGTTGCGCCCAACGCGCCACCGCCAGCGGCAATGCCTGCAATCGCGAACATGAAGGCGCTGGCTACAGCCCAGGTGAGAAAGCCGTGCACACTGTCGCGGAAGAAAACCTCGTCGGCGTGGATGGACCAGCGCAGCCGGGTACGCCCGGCGATATAACCGCCGGCGATGGACGCGAAAATCTGCGTGAAAATCAGCCATACAATGGTGACGATACCAATCGAGGTAAGGGTCAGCCCGTCTCCGGCGAAGGGCGACATCGAACCAAAGCCAAAGGCCGAACCCAGGATGACGAGAACAATGGTCAGCCCGCCAGCGGCAAAGGCGCCGGCAAAGACAGCAGACCAGCTGATGGCCGGTCCGGTCCAGCGGGCGGTGACTGTGCCGGGGGGCGCGCTAATGGGTGCATCTGTCATGTCGTGGGCCTCCTAGAACAGGATAAGAATGAGAATGATGACGGGGATCGGAACCCCCAGGAACCAGAGAAGAATGCCCTTGCCCATTTTGGTGTCTCCTTTCGCGGATCATCCCGCGTCCTGCCAATCGTGATTGAAGGGGAAACGCCGAAGCGTGCCGCCGGTTCCGGCGGCGGACCCGGATTAATTCCGGCCAGCGAGGTCAAAACCTTGATGGGCGCATCATTGCGCGCGGTAGACTGGCCCGTCAGCTGCGCACATGAGCCAGGTCGGAGAGGATCGCAGCTTTCAGGCGCTCGGCGGCTGGGCTCAATCCCGGTGCCTCGATCAGCGCCATTTCGGAATCTTCCAGCTCGGGAAGCCCGCTCTGTTCGGGATACAGCACTTCGAGATCTTCCGGCACCATCTCCTTGGGCAGTACGGTCACGCCCAACCCGGCCCGCACGGCGGCCAGCGTTCCCGCCAGCGAGGCGCAGGCATAGCTGACATGGGCAGGCCGGCGTGCCTGCGACAGTGCGTTCAGTGCCCGCTGGCGATAAATGCACGGAGCTGGGGAAACAGCCAGTTGCACAATGCTTGCACTCGGCAGGGCAAGGCCGGGCCGGGCAACCCAGACCAGCGGTTCGCGCCAGATGCTCAAGCCAAACCGGGCATGGGCGGGATCACGCTTGATCAGCACCAGATCCAGTCCGCCCGCATCAAACCGCTCCACCAGCTTCAAGGTCAGCTCGCAAGTGACTTCAAGCGCCACATTGGGATAGCTGCGGGCAAACTGGGCCAGAACGCCAGGCAGATGTACCGTTGCGAAGTCCTCAGGCGCGCCAAGGCGCACCGTGCCCGAAACTTCAGTGCCGAGGAATTCCGCATCCAGCGCTTCCAGCCCTGCCAGCACCCGGCGGGCGTGCTCCAGCGCACGTTCGCCCTGCACGGTCAGGCTGACGCGCCGTGACGTACGGTCAAACAGCCGGCAATCCAGCCGGTCCTCAAGCCTTTTGATCTGCAGGGATACCGCAGACTGGCCGCGCAGCAACCGCTCCGCAGCGGCGGAAAAACCGCCTGTTTCAGCTACGGCAATGAAAGCCCGCAAGAGGTCGGGATGGATGGGGGCGCCTGCCGGCATATATATTTCCTGATACAATATATAGTTTAAAAACTATCAATTTCAGGCATTCATGGCAAGCTGCCATCATGGCCGGGTCTCAACAAGAAGGACCTCCCCATGAACAAGCCCGTCAGCCGCTTCCACATGCAATCCGCCACGGCCTTGCCGTCCTCCATCCCTGTCAGCGTTGCCTGGGGCGATGGCATAGGCCCGGACATCATGGATGCCTGCCTGCGTATCATGCTGGCCGCCGGTGCGCCCTTGCAGGTTGAGCCGGTGGAGATTGGCGAACGCGTCTATCAGCGAGGGGTAAGCGCGGGTATCGAGCCGGCGGCCTGGGACAGCCTTCGCCGTACGCGCCTTTTCTTCAAGGCACCGATCACCACACCGCAGGGTGGAGGCTTCAAGAGCCTGAACGTGACCGTTCGCAAATCGTTGGGCCTGTTTGCCAATGTGCGGCCCTGCCGGGCCTACACGCCCTTTGTGGAAAGCCGGCACCCGCGCATGGATGTCGTCATTATCCGGGAGAATGAGGAGGATCTGTACGCCGGGATCGAGCATCGCCAGAGCGAGGATGTCATCCAGTGCCTGAAGCTGATCTCGCGTCCGGGCTGTGAGCGCATTGCGCGCTATGCGTTCGAATATGCCCGCGCGAATGGCCGTTCCAAGGTGAGCTGCTTCACCAAAGACAATATCATGAAGATGACGGACGGCCTGTTCCGCAAGGTCTTTGAGGAAGTCGCCGCTGACTATCCAGACATTCGCGCCGAGCACATGATTGTCGATATTGGCGCTGCACGACTGGCCGACACGCCGGAAATGTTTGATGTGGTTCTGCTGCCCAATCTCTATGGTGACATTCTGAGCGATGTCGCGGCGCAGATAGCCGGGTCGGTGGGCCTTGCCCCGTCGGCCAATATCGGTGCCGGCTTTGCGATGTTCGAAGCCATTCACGGCTCGGCGCCCGATCTGGCGGGCAAAGGTGTTGCCAACCCGTCTGGCCTGCTTCTGGCTGGTGCCATGATGCTGCAGCATGCAGGGCGGGGCGATATTGCCAGGATCATCACAAATGCCTGGCTGCGCACTCTGGAGGACGGCGTGGTGACCGCCGATATCTGCGCCGCAAACGGCAAGGCGGTGGGCACCGAAGCCTTTGCCGGCGCCGTGATCGAACGGCTGGGCGAGGGCCCCCGTCATCTGAAGCCGGCCGTGCCTGCCGCACCGATGGATGCACGCGCACTGGTCCTGCCTCGCCGTCCCGCGCCGCAAACCAAAAAGCTTGTCGGCATTGATGTCTTCGTGTGCTCGCAGGAAAGCCCCGAAGAGATCGCGCGGCGGCTACAGGCGGCATCCAATCCGCTTTACGAGCTGGCCCTGATCACCAATCGCGGGGTGAAGGTGTGGCCGGGCGGGCTGCAGGAAACGTTCTGCACAGACCATTGGCGCTGCCGCTTCCTCGCCCTTCCGGACAAGCAGTTCAACAAGGCGATGATCGTGGAACTGCTGCGCAATCTGACCCATGCCGGTGTCGATTTCATAAAGACCGAGCATCTCTACGAGTTCGACGGCGTGCCGGGCTTCTCGATGGGGCAGGGCCAGTAGCCGGAGCGGGCGTGTTTGCCCTTTTGGCCGCTCTGGCCTAAATGGCGGCCATGAGCACGCCCGCACTTTCGCGCCGCTTTTGCGTTGCGCCGATGATGGACTGGACGGACCGGCATTGCCGCGCCTTCCATCGCCTGATGTCGCGCCGTGCGCTGCTGTATACCGAGATGGCGGTCGATCAGGCGGTCCTGCGCGGCGATGCGCAGCGCCTGATCGGCTTTGATGCGGCCGAACATCCGGTGGCGATCCAGCTAGGCGGCAGTGATCCCGATTTGCTGGCGGGAGCCAGCCGGATTGCGCAAGGCTTTGGCTACGCGGAGATCAATCTGAATGTGGGCTGCCCGTCAGACCGCGTGCAGTCGGGCACGTTCGGTGCCTGCCTGATGCGCCAGCCAGAGCTGGTGGCCGAATGCCTCTCGGCCATGCGCGAGGCTGTGTCGGTGCCGGTGACGGTCAAGCACCGGCTGGGCGTCGACCAGCAGGACCCTGAAGAGACGCTTTTTTCCTTCGTGGAGACCGTGGCGCAAAGCGGCGTGACGACATTCATCGTCCATGCCCGCAAGGCGTGGCTCGACGGCCTGTCACCGAAGGAAAACCGCGATATCCCGCCGCTTGATTATGGCATCGTCCGCCGTTTGAAAGCGGCGCGCCCCGATCTGGAAATCATCCTCAATGGCGGGCTGGAAAGTCTGGAACACGCGCAGGCGCAGATGACCGGGCTGGACGGGGTGATGCTCGGCCGCGCGGCCTATCACACGCCTTTCATACTCTCGCGCGTGGACAGCGCCGTTTTCGGCGAGGCGGACCCGCATGATGATCCGTTCGCGGTGGTAGAGGCCTACCGCCCCTATGTTGAAGACCAGCTGGGCCAGGGCGTGCGTCTGCACTCCATCACCCGTCATATGCTCGGGCAGTTTGCCGGTCTGCCCGGTGCGCGGCGCTGGCGGCAGATACTCTCAACGCAGGCCAACCGCGATGGCGCGGGCTGGAACGTGGTTGAACAGGCGCTGGACGCCGTAAGGGAGGCGCGCGCAGCGGCCTGATGGAAACCTATATTGTCTTCCTGCTCACCCTGCTGGCGGTGGGCGCATTCGCTGGACTGATTGCGGGCCTGTTCGGCATTGGCGGCGGGGTCGTGATGGTCCCGGCCATGTATTACACGCTGGTTTTCCTCGGCTATCCAGAACACGCCATGCACGCGGCGGTGGGCACGTCTCTCGCTGTCATCGTCATCACCTCGGCGCGATCCGTCATGGCGCATGCCAAGCGCGGCGCAGTGGATTTTGCGGTGCTGCGCCAATGGTGCCCGTGGATTGTGCTCGGCGCACTGGCCGGTTCTGCGATCGCGGGCCTGATCCCCACGCAAGGTCTTGTCGTCATCTTTGCGCTGACCGCACTTGTGCTCTCATTGCAGTTCTTTTTCGGGCGCGCCGACTGGAAGCTGGGTGATGATCTGCCCGGACAGCCCTTTCGTGCCGCACTGGCAGGCCTGATCGGCATCATGTCCGCCCTGATGGGCATTGGCGGGGGCGTGTTCGGCGTCACCCTGCTGACCATTTTCGGCCGATCCATCCATGTCGCCGTTGCAACGGCTGCGGGCTTCGGCGTGGCGATAGGCTTTCCGGCCGCTCTGGGTTTTGTCATCACAGGCTGGAGCGTGGCTGAGCGCGCGCCCTTCTCGCTGGGCTTTGTCTCCATGCCTGGATTTGCGCTACTGGCGATTACCGCCGTCTTCGTGGCCCCCATGGGCGCTGCACTCGCCCACCGCCTGAACGCCGCGCGCCTGCGTCAGGCATTTGCGGTCGGGCTCGTTGTGGTCGCCTTCAACATGCTGCGGTCAGCGGTGTGGGGGTAGCGCACCATGACCATTTGCTACGAGACCACAGACCGCATTACGATCATCACCATTGACCGGCCCGAACGGCGCAATGCCGTGGACGGCCCGACGGCGCAGGCGCTGGCCGATGCGTTCGCGCGGTTCGAGGCCGATGATGGCGCGGACGTGGCTATCCTCACCGGCGCGGGCGGGATTTTCTGTGCAGGCGCGGATTTGAAAGCCATTGCGGACGGCACGCCCAACCGGACCGAGCCAACCGGCGACGCGCCCATGGGGCCCAGCCGCATGCTTCTCTCCAAGCCCGTTATCGCAGCCGTGGAGGGTCACGCCGTCGCGGGCGGGCTGGAGCTCGCCTTGTGGTGCGATATGCGCGTGGCGGCGCGTGATGCCGTTTTCGGCGTGTTCTGCCGCCGCTTTGGTGTGCCGCTGATTGACGGCGGCACGGTGCGCCTGCCGCGCCTGATCGGTCAGTCGCGTGCCATGGACATGATCCTGACCGGGCGCGCCGTCGGCGCACAGGAAGCGTTCTCTATTGGGCTTGCCAACCGGCTGGCAGAACCGGGCCGGACGCTGGAGGCCGCGCTCGAGCTCGCACGCGAGATCGCGGCGTTTCCGCAAACCTGCATGCGCCATGACCGGATGAGTGCACTGACCCAGTGGAGTCTGACTGAAGAGCAGGCAATAGCCGCCGAATTCGCGCTCGGCCTGAAGACGCTCCAAAGCGGCGAGACGGTGGAGGGCGCGATCCGCTTCAGCCGGGGCGAGGGCCGGGGCGGGCGCTTCGACCATTCGAAAGAATGAGCCGCCGCGTGGCCATTATCGGCGCCGGGCCTGCCGGCCTGATCGCCGCTGAAAACCTCAGCAGCGAAGGCTTCGCCGTCGATATTTATGAGCGCATGCCCAGCGTGGGGCGCAAATTCCTGATGGCGGGCAGGGGCGGATTGAACCTGACGCATTCTGAAGCCCTGGAGGCGTTTCTGACCCGCTATGGCGAGGCCCAAGGCTGGCTGGAGCCGTCCATCCGAGCCTTGGCCCCTGCAGATCTGATCGCGTGGTGTGAAAGGCTGGGGCAGGAGGTTTTCACCGGTTCCAGCGGTCGGGTGTTTCCAGCGGCGATGAAAGCCTCGCCCCTGCTGCGCGCCTGGCTGGCCCGGCTGGACGGGCTTGGCGTGACCATCCACACGCGTCATGAATGGCGCGGCTTTGACGATGCCGCGCGTGTCCTGATAGCAGGACCGGACGGTGTTGTGCGGGCCGTGGAGGCCGATGCCGTCGTGCTGGCGCTGGGCGGGGCAAGCTGGCCGCGTCTGGGCTCGACAGGGGAATGGACAGGCTGGCTGGAAGCGCGCGGGGTGCAGATTACGTCCTTTGCTCCCGCCAATGCCGGCTTCAATGCGAACTGGTCAGAAATATTTCGCGGGCGCTTCGCCGGGCAGCCGCTCAAACCGGCGCGCTTCACCCATGCGGGCCGTACGATACGCGGCGAGGCGATGATCACCGCTTATGGCATCGAAGGCGGTGCCATCTATGCCCTGAGCGCCTCGTTGCGCGATGCCATTGCGCGCGAGGGCCGGGCTGTCCTTACTGTCGATCTGGCGCCGGGCCTGACGCAAGCGGATCTCTCGGCGCGCCTTGCGTCTGCAAAGCCTGGCCAGTCGCTCTCCAACACGCTGCGCAAGAGTGCGCGCCTGTCACCGCTCGCCATCTCCCTGCTGCGCGAGGCAGGCGAATTGCCCCGTGATCCGGCAGAGCTCGCCGCGCGCATCAAGGCGTGTGCGTTGACCCTCACCGGCATGCAGGGGCTGGAGCGCGCCATCTCCAGCGCGGGCGGTGTGGCGCGCGAGGCGGTCGATGAGCGCTTCATGCTCAAAGCCCTGCCCGGCGTGTTTGTGGCAGGCGAAATGCTCGACTGGGAAGCGCCCACGGGCGGCTATCTGTTGCAGGCTTGCTTTGCCACCGGCGTGGCGGCGGCGAGGGGCGTGGCAGGGTGGCTGGCGCGCTGAGGGGCGGTCAAACCCGAAGCTGAAACCCCGGAAGCGCGCAGCGCTGTCCGGGGCCTGTTGCCCGGCTATCCTGCACGAAGGTCCCGGCTCAGCGCTTCGCTTGGCCGGGAGTTCAGGAGTACCCAAACCTAATGCCCCAGGGGGATGTCCATGATCTTGACGCCCGGCGGGGCAGGGGGATCATCCGGCACGAAGAAGTCAGGCAGCAGTTCTACACCCGGCTCCACCGAATATTGGTCCAGATCGGTAATGCCTTCGGAGACCAGGAAGCTGTCATCGATCAGGAAATTGCCGGTGAAGTCCGCGGCCGGCTTTACCAGTACGCGATAGGCGGTCTCGGCCAGTATTTCCGGCGTGCGGCAGTTTTTGAACGCCTCTTCGCCCGCCAGCACATTGGCGATGGCCGCGGTGGCGATGGCGGTACGCGGCCAGATGGCATTGGCGGCGATCTTGCCCTGAAACTCCTGCGACCAGCCCAGAATGCAAAGGCTCATGCCATATTTCGCGGAGGTATAGGCCACGTGCGGGCCGAACCATTTGGCGCGCATGTCCAGCGGCGGCGACAGCGCCAGAATGTGCGGGTTCTCGGCCTTTTCGAGGTAGGGCAGGCAGGTGCGCGTGACGATATAGGTGCCGCGCGCATTGACCTGATGCATCAGATCCCAGCGCTTGGCGGGCGTGTCCTTTGTCGGCATCGGGAAAATGGCCGAGGCATTGTTGATGACAATGTCGATGCCGCCAAACGTGTCGGCCGTCTTCTTCACGGCTGCCTCGACGCTCGCCTCATCGCGGATGTCACACTGGATGGGCAGCGCCTTGCCGCCTGCGGCCTCTATGGCGGCGGCAGCGGTGTGGATCGTGCCTTCCAGTTTGGGATGGGGATCAGCGGTTTTGGCGGCGATGGCGATATTGGCCCCGTCGCGCGCGCAGCGCTCGGCGATGGCCAGGCCAATGCCCCGGCTGGCGCCGGTAATGAAGATGGTCTTGCCGCGTAAGCTCATCGGTCTTTCCTCCCGTTTCAGGAAGGAGAGACTAGAGCCGTATCAAAGCCCGCGAAAGACCCGCCATGGCGGGCAGGTCAGCCCTTCCTCATTGCGGCAATTGGCGAAGGTGAACAGCACGGTGAAGGCGCGTCCGACAATATTGTCGCGATGGACATAGCCCAGCTGGGTCGCGACCCGGCTGTCGGCAGAGGCATCCCGATTGTCACCCATCAGGAAATAGCTGTCATTTGGCACACGGAAAGGACCGGCATTGTCCAGCATCGCACTGTCGGTGCGTTCATAGATCGTATGGCTGGCCCCGCCGGGCAGCGTCTCGTCATAGGCGGTTACGGCTACGATCTGGCCCTCGCGCGTGCGATAGCGGATGACGTCCTGCTCGGTGCGTTCAACGACATCGCCATTGATAATCAGGCGTCCGCCGCGCACCTCGATCATGTCGCCCGGCAGGCCGATAACGCGCTTGATCAGATTGATGCCCTGCCGGGGATCGCGCACGACGACCACTTCACCGCGTGACGGGCCGCCGAAATTGAGGATGCGCCCGCTCCAGCTTTCCGGCAGCGCATAGCCTAGCCCCAGCGGCAGCGAATGGCGCGAATAGCCGTAAGAGAATTTCGATACCAGAACCCGGTCGCCGACCTGCAAGGATGGCTGCATGCTTTCCGACGGGATGTGGAAGGCGGCAAAACCAAACGTGACGAGCGCAAACCAGACAGCGGCGACGCCGGCAAAAAACCTGATGGTTTCGCCAAACTCCGACATAACCCGGCGGAAAAAGGCGGTGAGCATGTTCGTTGAGCGAACGTCGCCCTCGCCGGAATGATCGGTCATGTCAGTTTCACTGCTGTCCCGTAGGCCAGGATCTCGGCAGCGCCTTCAGTAATGGTGGATGTTGAAAACCGGAAAGTAACAATGGCGTCGGCGCCCAGCTCGGTGCCATGGGCAATCATGCGGGCCAGGGCCTGTTCGCGTGCCTGTGCCATCAACTCGGTATATTCCGTCACCTCGCCGCCGACCAGATTGCGCAGACCGGCGACAAAGTCCCGGCCGAAAAAGCGCGCACGCACCACGCTGCCACGGGCAATGCCCAGTACTTCGCCCGTCTGGCGGCCCGGTACGGTGTCGGACATCGTCACAATAACGGCAGGTCGGGTCATGTCGGCTTCCTTGCCTGAGAATGCGGCATTCGTGTGGTGAGACGCCAGTAGAGCAGCGCGCATCCTGCTGCAAGTGCGGTGCATGCGCCCACCCAGAGCATGGATTGCGGAAAGGCGAGCCCAGAGCCGGACGCAATCCGCATAGCGCCCAACATCAGTATGCCAAGGCCGCCAAGGGCGAAAAATCCCCGCTCCAGCCAGTGCAGGGCCTTCGTTCGAGCTTGATTATCAGCACCAATCATGGACGGAATATTGTCTGCACCGGAACGCATTACCAAGGTGAAAGGCCTTCCGGCCTGCATTAATTTTGTGACAGTGTCGTTTGCGCGCCGCACCATGATTGCAAGAAAGGAATTTTTCAGATGACTGACGAGCAGACCACACCCTCGGCGCCGCCTCCGGCATCCGGTCCCGCCGACAGCGACCGCACTTATGCGCTGGTATGCTATATCCTGCAAATACTCTCGGTGGTGACGGGTCTGACGGCGATCGTCGCCGTGATCCTGGCCTATGTGCGCATGACCGAAGCGCCCGAATGGATCAAGAACCACTACACCTACCAGATCCGCACCTTCTGGTACGGTCTGGCGGGGATGGTGATCGGCGTTCTCACCATCTGGCTGCTGGGCCTGGGCCTCCTGATCATGCTGGCAACGGGCATCTGGTTCATCGTGCGCGCGGTAGTGGGGCTGATCCGTCTGTCCGAAGGACGCAGCCACACCGATCCGCGCGGTTTCTGGGTTTAGGCCGCGGGCGCGACGCCTTTGGCGTCAGACATCAGGCCGAGGCGGCGCGCCGCCATCGCGGAATCGATGAACACAATGATGGCGGTCACGCCATAACAGGCGGCGACCGCCAGCGGGATCAGCAGCATGCGCTGATCCGGGTAGGCATGGAATATCCACAATACCAGCATGGCGCGCGCGATGGCGTGGCCGCAGTACAGGGCCGTGCGGCCATAGGTCCAGCCGATCACCGGCCAGTGCAGCGACAGGCCGATGGCCAGAATGCTCATCACGACACCCGGGCTCGCCTCGGCGGCGGCGATTAGCAGCATCGGCCAGAACAGCAGCATCGCGATGAAGGTCGGCAGCAGGACCGGGCTCAGCGCCGTGCGGTCTTTCATGAAGCTGTTGCGCGTTATCCAGGCCAGCACGAGCGCCAGCGGGAAAATCGCGCCTGATAGCGGGAAGGCCGCCTGCAATAGGGCGATGGGCTCCATGAACGGGCTCAGGGCGGCCAGCGCCAGCCAGTAGATCATCCCTGCAAGTATCACCGGATAGCCGCCACGCAGGCGGGCATAGGTGGCGCGGCGCACATCCAGAAGTTCGGTCGTCATGTCCATGGTTCAGGTCTCTCCAGCCCGGGGTTGATGGCTGAGTCCTATGTCAAAGTATCTTCCATGTCAAAAGAACTTTGAAATTCAAAGTTTGTGATGAAAGTCAGGAGGACGAGAAGAGGTGCGGGGGAAGGTGAGGGGGATAAGCGGGGTTTAGCAAACGGGGTTTCTCCCCCCGTTCACGGGGGGAGGGCCGCGAAGCGGCGAGGGGGGGATTCTGGGCAAAAACGTCCCCCCTCCGCTTCGCTAGGGCTCAGCACCTCCTCCGCAAGCGGGGGAGGAAATCTGGCAGCAGACTTTCGCTAAGCGCTCTCCAGCATCTCAAGGCCGGGGTCGAACAGTGCGTCGGCGCCCATGCGGATTTCACCCAGCAGGCCTGGCGCGGCGGCCAGCACTGTCCCGGCATAGATTCCCGCCAGCGCGATGCGGTTTTCGGCAAATACCGCGTCGCCTTCCGCGTCCTTCAGACGGCGCTGGGCCGCGACCGCGCCGATGCACAAAAGCCAGCCGCCGGTGACATCGCCGGTCAGTTTCAGGAATGCGGTGGAGCCGGCCAGCCGGTCTTCCATATCGGCGCTTGCCATGAACTGGACCGCCTCTTCCAGCGCGTCAGCCGCCGGGCCAAGCCGCGCGGCCAGCTCCGGCAGGTCCGGGTTGGAAGAGGTGGCGCAATCTTCCACCGTCTGGCGGACATCCTCGATCAGCTCGGCAAAGGCGCGCCCGCCCTCCATGGACAGCTTGCGGCCCGACAGATCGATCGCCTGAATGCCGTTCGTGCCTTCATAGATCGGGGCGATACGCGCATCGCGGTAATGCTGGGCGGCGCCTGTTTCCTCGATAAAGCCCATCCCGCCATGGATCTGCACGCCCTGGGACGCCACTTCCACGCCCAGATCGGTCGACCAGGCCTTGGCAACCGGGATCAGCAATTCCTCGCGGCGGCGAGACCAGGCCGCTTCGTCCTCATCGCTCTGGTGCTCAGCCAGATCGCCTTCGACCGCCGCGTGGAAGCAGATCGCGCGCGCTGCTTCGATTTTGGCTTTCATAAGCGCCAGCGAGCGGCGCACATCCGGGTGCTCGATAATGGCGTGCGGGGCAGGGCCCTCCGCGCCCGGCGCGCGGCCCTGACGGCGCTCCTGCGCGAAGGCGAACGCCTGCTGGTAGGCGCGCTCGGCAATGCCGACGCCCTGTACCCCGACATTCAGCCGCGCCGAGTTCATCATCGTGAACATGGCGGCCATGCCCTTGTTCTCCGCGCCGATCAGCCAGCCGGTGGCACCATCATATTCCATCGTGCAGGTGGGCGAGCCGTGAATGCCCATCTTGTGCTCCAGCCCGATGGCCTTCACGCCATTGCGCTTGCCCGGATTGCCTTGTCCGTCGGGCAGAAATTTGGGCACCAGGAAGAGCGAGATGCCCTTGGTGCCGGCCGGGCTGTCAGGCGTGCGCGCCAGCACCAGATGGATGATATTGTCCGCGCAGTCATGCTCGCCCCAGGTGATGTAGATTTTCTGCCCTGACACCGCCCAGCTGCCATCGCTATTCGGTTCGGCCTTGGTGCGCAGCGCGCCGACATCGGAGCCCGCCTGCGGCTCGGTCAGGTTCATCGTCGCGGTCCACTCGCCGGAAATGATTTTCGGCAAATAAAGCGCGCGCTGCTCGTCAGAGCCATGGGCGATCAGTGCCTCGATGGCACCAAAGGAGAGCATCGGCCCCAGGCCAAAGCTCATGGAGGCGCTCTGCAGCATTTCCATAAGCGCGCAGCCCAGCGCACGTGGAAGGCCCATGCCGCCATGCTCGGTGCCAAATTGCAGGCCCTGCCAGCCGCCTTCGACGAATTTGGCATAGGCCGCGGGGAAGCCGTCGGGGGTTTTCACCTCGCCGTCCTTCAAGGTGCAGCCCTGCTGGTCTGACGGCCAGTTTAAGGGCGCGATCACGTCATTGCACAGCTTTGCCGCTTCTTCGAGGATGGCGCCTGTCAGATCGCCGGAAAACTCCGGAAACGCGCCGGTGGCGCGCACGCTGTCGAGCGAGGCGATCTCCTCAAGGCTGAAACGGATGTCGCGGACGGGCGCGCGATAGCTCATGAACGGTCTCTCCCCGGTGTCAGGCGTGGCAGGAAACGGAACATAGCGCGCTCAGCGCCGAACGCGAGGGCGAAGGTGTGCGGCAGATCGGTGCAGCGGGCGCGTCTTTTCCAGCCACTCACAGGCGTTGGCTTTTGCTACCCCTCAATCGTCATTCCCGGGCAGGCGGGAATCCAGAGATCAAAGCGCCCGGACGGTGAGAGCGGGTCTGGGTTCCCGCCTGCGCGGGAAGGACGATGAAACGAAAAGAGAATTCCGGGAAATCCACCTTTTCTGCCTTAGTTCTCGATAAGGCCTTTGAGGAGACCTGCCACCATGCGCCTTGCCCTTGCCGCCTTGACCCTTCTTCTTGGCGCGTGCGTGTCCGCGCCCGTTACCGATCCGGCCCGTCTGCCTGCAGGCGCGTGGGAGCTGGACGGCGAGCATACGAGCGTCACCTGGCAGGTTCGCCATCTTGGCCTGTCCTGGTACACGGCGCGCTTTGACGATGTGCGCGCAAGCCTCGATTTTGATCCTGCACGTCCGCAGGCGGCCAGCCTCACCGCCATCGTGGACGCTGCCTCGGTCTCTACGGGCGATGCGGATTTTGACAGGGTATTGCGGGGGAATGGCTGGCTGAACGCCGCAGAGCATCCCGAAATCGTGTTTGTTTCAAACCGGATAGTTGTGACGGGCGACAATAGGGGTGAAGTCCATGGCAACCTGACGCTCAATGGCGTAACGCAACCCGTTGTCATGGAAACAGAGTTTTACGGCGGCGTCTTCAATCCGTTGATCAGGCGTAACATGCTGGGGTTTCGAGGATATTTTGAAATCGACCGGACAGATTTTGGTGTTGGCCGCTTGCCGCGCAATTTCATTGGGGACATGATGCGGCTATCTATCGAAGCTGAGTTTGTCGCAAGGGAATGAACGCCATGCCAGCCAGTGCCGAAAAACCCCGCTACACCACAGTAGCCATCGTCCTGCACTGGCTGATGGCGCTCATGCTGGTAGGCATGATCTTGATGGGCTGGCGCATGGAAGACATGCGCGAGATGGCGCTGTCGGGCGAGCTGACCTTTGCCGAGGTTCAGACCTATTATAACTGGCACAAGACGATCGGGATCAGCCTGCTGGTGCTGGCGCTGGCCCGGCTCGGCTGGCGGCTGACCCACAAGGTTCCGCCGCTGCCCGAAGGCATGAAGCCTTGGGAAAGCATCGCGGCGCGCGGCACGCATATAGCCTTTTACGTGGTGATGATCGCCATGCCGGTCGGCGGCTGGCTGACGGCGTCCGCGACGAATTTCCCCAGCTATATTGCCAATAATCCAGCGCTTGAGCTGCCGCACCTGCCGGTGCCGGACAATCTCTATGAGACGTTCGGCAGTATGCACAGCGCCGGTGCCTGGGCGATCATCGCCCTGTTGGCGCTGCATGTCGGCGCGGCGCTCAAACACCATTTCGTCAACCGGGATGATGTTCTCACCCGTATGATCCCTTTCCTCAAACCGCGCGTATAAATATCGGCAAATCAATTCGTTACCGGAGTTCTCCCCATGATCCGTGCATCCATTGCTGCTCTTGCTCTTGCCCTGACGGCCACGTCTTCCCTTTCCGCGCAGGAATGGGTGATCGACAGCGAAGCGTCTGAAGTCATTGCTGAAACCCGGTCCTTCGGGCAGGCGGTGACAGCGGAATTCTCTGAATATTCTGCCGAGATCAGTTTTGACCCCGACGATCTGGAGAACGCCTCGATTTCGGCGCGCGTCTCCACGGGCTCCGGCACGGTTGCCAACCGGGAATACCAGTCTGCGCTGGTCAGCCGGGACGGGCTGAACCCTGATGAGCACGCCGAAGCGGTGTTTGTCTCCGACGAGGTGGTAGCCACCGGCGAGGGCTATGAGGCCCGCGGCACGCTGACCATCAAGGGCGAAAGCCGCGACGCCGTGCTGCCCTTCACGGTCGAGATCAGCGATGGCCGCGCGGTGGCGCAAGGCAGCCTAGAGATCGTGCGCGCGGACTTTGGCGTCGGCAGTTCCAGCTGGGCCGAAGTCGCGCCGTCCGTCACCGTGCGCCTGCATATCGAGGCGGATGCGGGGTAGACAGTCCAGCCCTTTGAAATCCCGGCCGCGCATAGTGCGAGCCGGGACCGGATGCAGACCTGGCGAGAGAGGCCCCGGATCGCTGCGCGTCCGGGGTTTCATTATGGTAAACTGAACTACGGCAATCTCCAGCTACCCGCCCTCGCGCTCTTTCACCGCTGCAGCGAAATCGGCCAGTGCCGCCGCCAGACGTTCTGCCGGATCGCTGGGCGGCGGAGGCAGTGGGTCGGCGCGTTTGACCACGCGCGTTGAAGCCCGCCGCACCGGCCCGGCAGGCGCGGCGAGTGATCCCTGCACGATGCGCAGGCGTTTGGGCGCCTTGCCGGCATATTGGGCCACGCGCTCAAGGATTATGCCTGATTGCGCCTCGATCAGCGCGGCGGCTGGTCCGCGTGCCCGCACCACCAGCGTACCCGCCTGCAGTTTCTCCGGGCTGGACCAGCGTGCCAGTGCCTCACCCACAATCGCCGCCCAGTGTTCGTCCAGCTCCGAGACGCCTGGCCCAAAGGCGCGCGCCAGCGGACGCAGCACCCCTGCCATGGCGCGTCCGGCAGGCGGCGGGGGCTTGATGGCGGGCCGTCCGCGATGATTGACGGCCCATGCATCGGCCTCGCGCTGCGCCTCGCCATCGCTTTTTGAGCGTATGCGTCTGCGCTGCGTGATTGCCTTTTGGCGGTCGTGTTTCCAGCTTTCATCCATGAGCACAGTGTCGGCACTTCCACACAACGCAGCAAGCCCGCGAGGCCGTGAAATCGCCGCGATGCGGCGCAGCCTGCTGGCCTGGTATGACCGGCAAGGGCGCGAACTGCCCTGGCGCATCCGCCCTGAAGCGCGCGCGGCGGGCCGCGTGGCAGACCCGTATGCGGTGTGGTTGTCTGAAATCATGCTGCAGCAGACAACCGTGGCCCATGCCGCGCCCTATTATGCGAGATTCCTCATCCTCTGGCCGACGGTTCACGACCTCGCGAAAGCTCCGCGCGAGGACGTGATGGCTGAGTGGGCAGGGCTTGGATACTACGCCCGCGCGCGCAATCTGCACGCCTGCGCGAAAGTGGTATCTGAAACGCTGAATGGCACTTTCCCGTCCAGCCTGGAGGGGCTTCGCGCTTTGCCGGGCATTGGCGAATACACCGCCCACGCCATCCGTGCTGCGGCCTTCGATCTGCCCGCCAGCGTGGTCGATGCCAATGTGGAGCGGGTGATCACGCGGATTTTCCGCTTCAACGCGCCCCTGCCAGCGGCCAAACCGGATATTCGCAAGCACGCTTCCACGCTGGCTGATCCGGATCGGTCCGGCGACTATGCGCAGGCCATCATGGATCTGGGCGCGGTTATCTGCACGCCGCGCGCGCCATCGTGCGGTTCCTGCCCGTGGCAGACGCATTGCGCGGCGCGCGAAGCTGGTGATCAGGAAATCTATCCGGTGAAGGCCGCGAAGAAAGCAAAGCCGGTGCGTCATGGCCTCGCCTTTGTGGTCCTGCGCGGTGAGGGGGAGGGCCGTGAGGTGCTGGTGCGCACTCGCCCCGACAAGGGGCTGCTGGGCGGTATGCTGGAAGTGCCCGGGACGGACTGGCTGGACGACGCACAGGCACTGCCCTCAATGGCTGAAGCCGCGCCGCTGGCGCTGGACTGGCGCAAGACAGGCCCGATCAGCCATGTGTTCACCCATTTTGAATTGCGCCTGACCGTGTTTGCCGCGCCGTTCACGAAACAGGCAAAGCTGCCCGATGGCACGCGCTGGGTGGCCGTGCATCCGATAAGGGCTGCAGGCCTGCCGACAGTCATGAAGAAGGCGGTGCAGGCGGGGCTTTAGGCAGTGACTTCCGGCCCTCGTCCTTCTTTTAAGCCTCTTCCATCTCGGCGCGGATACGGCTGCGTAGCACATCGATAGGCATCAGCGTGCCATTGCGGCGGATATGCCAGAACGTCCAGCCATTGCAGGAAGGCGCGGCCTGAACGGCGGCACCCACCTGATGAATCGAGCCGGTCTCGCCGCCGCCCGTGACCGAGCCGTCGGCGCGCACGCGCGCGGTGCGCCGGCCTTGCGCGCAAAACAGCGTGTCGCCGGGCTTGACCAGCCCAGCCTCGACCAGATTGCCGAACGGTATGCGCGGCAGGGAGCGCTTGGAGGCGGTCACCTGGAGTGCGCTGGCATCGCCGGGGCTGATGGCGTCAATGCGCTGGCGGGCGAGGGTGACGTAGGCGGCATCGGCCTCGATGCCTATAAACTGACGGCCCAGCTTGCGGGCAACGGCGCCGGTCGTGCCGGTGCCGAAAAACGGATCCAGCACGATCTGGCCGGGCTGGGTAGTGGATAGCAGAACGCGATGCAGCAGGGCTTCGGGCTTTTGCGTCGGGTGCGCCTTGCGGCCATCGAGCGCTTTGAGCCGTTCGCCGCCAGAGCAAATCGGCAGTGTCCAGTCAGAGCGCATCTGCACGCCATCATTGAGCGATTTCATCGCCGCATAATTGAAGGTGACCTTGCTGGTTTTGTGCTTGGCGGCCCAGATCAGGGTCTCGTGCGCATTGGTAAAGCGCGTGCCCTTGAAATTGGGCATCGGGTTGGATTTGCGCCAGATGACGTCATTGAGCACCCAGAAGCCCATATCCTGCAGGAAGGTGCCGACCCGGAAAATATTGTGATAGCTGCCGATGGTCCACAGCGCGCCATCCTCTTTCAGGATGCGCCGGGCTTCCTCCAGCCAGCCGCAGGTGAACAGGTCATACTCGTCGAACCCGCCAATCTGGTCCCAGTCATTATCGACTGCGTCCACCTTGGAATTGTCCGGACGATGCAGATCGCCGCCCAGCTGCAGATTATAGGGTGGATCGGCAAAGATCAGATCCACGCTGTTGTCAGGCAGGGTCTGCATGATCTCCACGCAGTTCCCGTGCAGGACCTGATTTATCGGCAAAACTGTTGACACCAGAGCCACCCTCATTCGTACCCAGTGCAAAAGGCTTGAAATGATACGGCTAACGAGGGGTTAAGCGCGAATCACCCGTGTGCAGTTTTTTCTGCGGCAAGCTTCACCGGGCGGTAGCTGAGGCGGTGGACCGGGCAGGGCCCCAGCCTTTGCAGGGCATCGAGATGCGTGGCCGCGCCATAGCCTTTATGGCCCTCAAATCCGTATCCGGGCCAGCGCAGTGCGGCACGCACCATCAACGCATCGCGCACGGTTTTTGCGATGATGGAGGCGGCGGAAATCACCGGCTCGCTGCCATCGCCGCCGATAATTGCCTTTGCGGGGCAGTCCAGGTCCGGCAGCCGGTTGCCGTCTACCACGACCAGTTCCGGCACCACAGGCAAGTTGCGGCAGGCGCGTGACATCGCCCGCATGGTGGCTTCCAGCACATTGACACGGTCGATCTCGGCCGGCTCGGCAATGCCTACCCCGACCAGTGCTTCGGCGCGGATAATGGCAGCCAGTTGATCGCGGCGTTTCGCGGTGAGTTTTTTGGAGTCTGCCAGTAGCGACAGGGCAGAGAAGTTTGCCGGCAGGATCACGGCCGCGGCCACAACCGGCCCGGCCAGCGGCCCGCGCCCGGCCTCGTCAATGCCTGCGATAATCTGTGTTGCCCGCATGGTGCCTTGCTAGGGCGGTGCGGGTGAACGGTAAAGGGGGACGAGCCTTCTGGAATTGGATCCCCGGTCAAGCCGGGGAACCCGGTGTTCTGCCACGGCGATAGCTTGGGCAAACCATCCGCTGCCCCCCCACTCTGGGTCCCCGCCCCCGAGCGGGGACCCAGAGGAATGTTCAGCCTGCGTGCCGGTGTCGATCATCCATGAAAAACTGACTCCCGTCTGGGCGGGGGACCCCGGTTGATAGATCCGGGATCAAAACAAACTCAGCTGACCGTTTTCCTTTTCCGGGACCGTGAAAATATCCGTGCGCAGGGCCGGGACCTTGCGCGAAAGCCCGTTCGCCCGGCAGGCGCGTTCAAAGCGGGCGCGGATAAGCTCCGCGACGGGGCCTTCACCCTTCATGCGGGCATGAAAGCGGCTGTCATAGGCCTTGCCGCCGCGCGTGCTCTCGATCAGCCCCATGATCTTTTTGGCAGACAGGGGGCGCTCGGCAGCGAGCCATTGCCTGAACAATGGCTCCACCTCCAGCGGCAGGCGAAGCAGCACATAGCTGGCATGGCTGGCTCCCGATTTTGCACCCGCAGAAAGCAAGTTTTCCAGCTCGTGATCATTCAGGCCGGGGATCATCGGCGAGGTGAAAATGCTGACCGGCACCCCCGCTTCGCTTAACGCCGTGATCGCCGAGAGCCGGCGCGTGGGCGTGGAGGCACGCGGCTCCATTGTGCGTGCCAGCTTCGCATCGAGCGTGGTCACCGATATGGCCACATGCGCCAGGTTTTGCCGTGCCAGCTCCTCAAGCAGGTCGATATCGCGCAAGACCCCGGCTGATTTGGTGATGATGCTGACCGGGTGGCGGAAGGCCAGGCAGGTTTCGAGTATGGTGCGTGTGATACGCAGATCACGCTCAACCGGCTGGTAGGGGTCAGTATTGCTGCCGAGCGCAATAACTTTCGGCGTATAGCCCCGCTTTGAAAACGCCTTGCGCAAGAGTTCCGCCGCGCCGGGCTTGAAGAAGATGACGCTTTCAAAGTCCAGCCCTGCCGAATAGCCCCAATAGGCGTGGGTGGGACGGGCAAAGCAGTAGATGCAGCCATGTTCGCAGCCCCGGTACGGGTTCACCGACTGGTCAAAGCTGATATCCGGGCTGTCATTGGTCGTGATGATGGAGCGTGCCGCATCCCGCACCAGACTGGTTCTGATCTGACGCGGCGGCGCTTCGTTGTGCCAGCCATCATCGACCGGCTCGGCCGTTGTGCGCTCAAACCGGCCCGACGCATTGGATTTTGCGCCCCGTCCGGCAGGACGGAAGGGTTCGGGCAGGGCGTCAGACTGGCGGGCTGGGGTGTGGGCGTTCATGCCTGAAAGCTGACTCGATATTGAGAACATTTCAAGAACAAATTCACGTTGACGGCGCGCATTTCCCGTGCGCGATATGACGGCCATGAGCCGTCTCATCGTCATCATTCCCGCCCTGAACGCGGCCGCGTCGCTGGCAGACACATTCGCCAGCCTGGAGCCGGCCATTGCGTGCGGGCTTGTTTCGGGCTGGGTGCTGGCCGATGGCGGATCACATGACGCGACGGTGAAGCTCGCCCGCGCGCGTGGCTTTGATGTCGTCAAATCCCTGCCCGGACGCGGCGTGCAGCTCGCCGCCGGGGCGGACCGGGCGCTGGCCGGGGCAGGCGAAGAAGACTGGCTGTTATTCCTGCATGCCGACACGCGCCTGGAGCCGGGCTGGGCAAGGGCGGTGAAGGATTTCATCGCCCACGAAGGCGCGCAAATGGCGGGTTATTTCCGCTTTGCACTTGATGATGCCAGCGCGCCCGCGCGCCGTCTGGAGCGGTTTGTGGCGTGGCGCTGCGCCGCGTTCGGCCTGCCCTATGGCGATCAGGGCCTGCTGATCCCGGCGCGGTTCTACGCGGCGCTCGGCGGTTACCGGCTGATGCGCTTGTTTGAAGATGTCGATATCGCCCGGCGCATTGGCAAAAGGCGTTTGAAGCCGATCCCGGCGCGTGCCATCACCAGCGCCGCGCGCTTCCGCGAGGAAGGCTATCTCAAACGGTCGGCGGCAAATCTTCTTCTGTTGACCCGGTACTTCCTTGGCGCAGATCCGGAAAAGCTGGCGCGGGCCTATCACCCTCGACGCGGGGGTGGTGCCGCCCTAGCTTCGCACGCATCTGCCGACAAAAAGGACGAGATGCGATGACCCGCCACAATAAGCCCGACGTGCCTCAGGCCGCTATCGATCTTTATGACGCCTACGCTCACAAGACGCTGGACCGGCGCGCCTTTCTGGAGCGCCTTGCCGCCCTGACGGGCAGTGTGGCTGCGGCTGCTGCCTTGCTGCCCCTTATTGAGCCGGGTTCGGCGCAGGCGCAGACCATTGGCGAGGATGATGCCCGCATCACCACGCAGCGGGTGGCCGTGCCCGGCGGGCAGCCGGGCCTTGAAGGCTATCTGGCCGTTCCGCGTGGCGAGGGGTCTTTCGGGGCGGTGCTGGTCGTCCATGAGAACCGGGGCCTGAACCCGCATATCGAGGATATCGCCCGCCGTTTGGCGTCCGAGGGCTTCATGGCGCTGTCGCTCGATTTTCTCAGCCCCGCTGGCGGCACCCCGGATGATCCTGATGCAGCGCGCGAGATGATCGGCACGCTGGCCGCAGATGACACTCGGGCCAACGCGCTGGCAGCGCTTGAATGGCTGCGCACCCATTCGCAAGGCAATGGCCGTACCGGCGTGATCGGCTTTTGCTGGGGCGGCTCCATGGTCAATCGTGTTGCGGTCGCCGATCCGCGCCTTGATGCCGGATCCATGTTCTATGGCTCGGCGCCGGATGCCTCCGGGGCCGCACAGATCCGCGCGCGTCTCCTGTTGAACTATGGCGAGCTGGATGAGCGCATCAATGCCGGCATGCCCGAATGGACAGCCGCTCTGGAAGCTGCCGGTGTTGATTTCGAGGCTTATGTCTATCCGGGCACCCAGCACGCCTTTTTCAATGACACGTCGCCGGCCCGCTATGATGAAGAAGCCGCCGCCCTTGCCTGGCAGCGCACGCTGGACTTGTTCCGGTCAGCCCTTGCCAGCTAGGCCGCGTCTCGTCGTCTTTGTCCGCGCGCCGGTAATCGGCGGCGCCAAGACGCGCCTGGCCGCCGGGATCGGCAAGGTGATGGCGTGGCGCGCCTACCGGGCAATGACGGCAAAGACGCTTCGCCGCGTGCGCGATGATACGCGTTGGCTCAGCGTGCTGGCGGTCAGTCCCGACAACGCCGTTACCCGCGATTTCGGCCCTGCCTGGCCCGGTGATCTGCAGCGCTGGCCACAAGGGCAGGGCGATCTGGGGACAAGGCAGGCGAGGGCATTTGAAGGCGTGAAACATCTTTTCTCCTCCCGTGAACGGGGGGAGAAAAAGGGACGGCGGTGGCCCGTCACCGTCATTGGCAGTGATGCGCCTGACATTACCAGACGAGACGTGGCCCAAGCCTTCACCCTGCTCAAACGCCATGACGCCGTGATCGGCCCGGCAAAAGATGGCGGCTACTGGCTGCTGGCGCTGAAACGTCCAGCGCCGCGCGGGCTTTTCGATGGGATACGCTGGTCAAGTGCGCAGACGCGTAGCGATCTTGAGGTCCGCCTGCGTGGGCATGGGCTTTCGCGTATCGCTTACTTGCGCGAGCTGGCCGATGTGGATGAGGTTTAGGAAAGCTCTTCCAGCTTTTCCTGCAAACTCAGCAAATCTGCCCACGCCTTTGCCTTTTCCTGCGGACGGCGCAGCAGGAAGGCCGGGTGGAAGGTGGGCAGGGCCGGAGCGCAATGGCCCTCAATCGTGATCTGCGACCAATGCCCGCGCAAACCCATGATGCCGTTACTGGTTTTCAGCATGGCCTGCGTGGAGATGCCGCCCGCCAGCAGGATGAGGCGCGGTTTTGCCAGCGCGATATGGCGCTCGACGAAGGGGCGGCAAATCTCGATTTCCTCTGAGGACGGTTTGCGGTTTCCCGGCGGACGCCAGAACACGACATTGGTGATATAGGCGCTGGTTTCATCCAGCCCGATAGCGGCCAGCATACGGTCCAGAAGCTGGCCAGAGCGGCCCACGAAGGGCAGGCCCTCGCGGTCCTCATCCTGTCCGGGGCCTTCACCGATGACCATTAGCGGCGCGGCCGGGTTGCCGCGCGCAAACACCGTGTTGCGCGCGGTGCGTTTGAGATCACACCCGTCAAAGCTCTCCACAGCGGCTTTCAGCGCGGCGACATCATGGGCGGCGCGGGCGAGCACGGCGGCGTCCTGCGCAGGCTTTTCCGGCGCTGCGGGCGCAGGCTTCACAACCGGTGGTGCGGGTCTGGCTTTGCGTTCCGTCGCGCCCGCCACCGGCGCGCTCCGGCGCAGCGCCGCGGGCGTGGCAGGGGGCAGATCCACCGTGATTCCGGCATCCTCCCACCAGCCTGTCAGGCTGCGCAGGGCCGATATCGCGCCGCGGGTTGAGGAAGGGTCTGGCAAGCTCACGCGCTCTGGTCCGATCGGGCTGAAGGCAAATTGTCCGCGCTCTGCGCTTTTTGCTGGCGTAGCCGGGCTGACGCCCTAGCTCATTTCCAAGTGGTAAGCTAAGACGGGACAGGGCCTCGCGCAAATCCCGGCGTCACGCCGGAGCTTTTGTCAGCGCGAGAAGAATAACCGACGGGAGGCGACATGGCTGACGGCGAGATCGAACGCGACGCAATGGAATACGATGTGGTGATTGCCGGGGGCGGGCCTGCGGGGCTGGCCGCCGCCATCCGCATCCGGCAGCTCGCCGAGGACGAAGGCCGGGAGGTCTCCGTCGCCGTGATCGAGAAGGGTTCCGAGATCGGCGCCCATATTCTATCCGGCGTTGTGTTTGATCCCAAAGCGCTCGACGAGCTGTTCCCGGACTGGCGCGATGACCCGAACCAGCCTTTCGACACCGAGGTGACGGACGACAAGTTCGTGGCGCTGGGCGAATCCGGCTCCATGACCTTCCCCGGCTTTGCCATGCCGGGCTTCATGCACAATCATGGCTGCTATATCGGCTCTCTGGGCAATCTGTGCCGCTGGCTGGCCGAGAAAGCCGAAGGCATGGGCGTCGAGATTTATCCCGGCTTCCCGGCAGCCTCCCTGATCGAGGAAGACGGCGCCATCAAGGGCGTCATTACCGGCGATATGGGCGTGGCGCGCGATGGCAGCCACAAGGATATGTACCAGCCGGGCATGGAGCTTCGCGCCAAATACACGCTCTTTGCCGAAGGCGCGCGCGGGAACCTCTCCAAGCAGCTGATCAGGCGCTTTGACCTCGATGAGGGCCGCGAACCGCAAAAATACGGTATCGGCATGAAGGAGCTCTGGCGCGTGAAGCCGGAGAATTTCCGAAAGGGCCTGGCCCAGCACACGATGGGCTGGCCGCTATCCAATGATACGGGCGGCGGCTCGTTCATGTATCATTTCGGCGATAATCTGGTGTCGATCGGCTTTGTCGTTCACCTCAATTACAAGAACCCGAACCTGTTCCCGTTCGGCGAGTTCCAGCGGCTGAAAACCCACCCCGAAATCGCGTCGGTCCTTGAGGGCGGCGAGCGCCTGTCCTATGGCGCGCGCGCGATCACCGAGGGCGGGTATCAGTCCGTGCCCAAGCTGGCCTTCCCCGGCGGCGCGCTCATCGGCTGCTCGGCCGGTTTTGTGAATGTGCCGCGCATCAAGGGCAGCCATAATGCCATGAAGACGGGCATGATGGCCGCAGAGGCCGCCTTCGCCGCGCTGGGCGAAAGCCGCCAGCATGACGTTCTGGAGGCGTATGAGGCGGCTTACGATAAATCCTGGGTCAAGGCGGAGCTGAAAAAGGTCCGCAATGTCAAACCGCTCTGGACCAAATGGGGCACGGCTATCGGCATCATGCTGGGCGGCATGGAGATGTGGACCAACGAGCTGTTCGGCTTCTCCATCTTCGGCACGATGGGCCATGGCGGGCCGGACTATGCGGCCACCAAACCGGCAGACCAGTGCAAGAAGATCAATTATCCCAAGCCTGATGGCGTGCTGACCTTTGACCGGCTCTCCTCGGTGTTCATCTCCAACACCAATCATGAGGAAGACCAGCCGGTTCACCTGAAAGTCGCCGATATGGCGCTGCAGAAATCCAGCGAATACGACGTGTATGGCGGGCCCTCGGCGCGCTATTGCCCGGCTGCCGTCTATGAATGGGTTGAAGAAGGCAATGGCGAGCCCAAATTCGTGATCAACGCGCAAAATTGCGTCCATTGCAAAACGTGCGACATCAAGGACCCCAACCAGAATATCAACTGGACAACGCCCGAGGGAGCCGGTGGCCCGAACTACCCGAACATGTAAGCCGGCAGTGCCGCAGGGGCTCTCGCCGTTGGCAGGGTTGTTGCGCGTGGCAGTGTGTCTGCCCGTGCTGGCGGTATCGTGCGCGCTGCCGGCCGACTTCCTGCAGGAAGACGAGCCGAGCGCCTATGGCGCGTTCCTGGCGGCGCGCTATGCCGGCTCCTCGCGGGACACGGTCGATTCGTCGCGGCTCTATGCCGAGGCGCTGAGCTATGAGCCCGGCTCCGAATTATTGTCCGAGCGGGCGTTCTACTCGGCGCTGCTGGCGGGCGAGTTCGACCGCGCCGATGAACCGGCGCGTCTGGCGGGCGATCACCCTGACGGGCTGCAACTGGCGCATATCTATCTCACGGGCGGTGAGCTGGCCGGGCGTATGCGCGGGCCTTCAGTGGAGCTGGAAGACCCGTTCGGGCCGTTCGGCGCCATGGTGTCCTCCATGCTGGATGACTGGCGTCTGGTGCGCGCCGGGCGGGCGTCCGAAGCGGCTGACCGGCCCGTTACGGCGTCTGCCGGGCTGACGGGCCACATCATGCTGCACCGCGGGATGATCCTTGAGGCAGCCGGGCGCATGGACGCCGCTGACGAGGCGTACCGGGCGGCCTATTCCGGGCTCGACATGGAGGGCTTCACCACCATCGTGCGCGGCGGGTTTTTCGAGCGTCAGGGCCGCCGCGATGATGCCCGCCGCCTGTACCAGACCCATCTGGACCGGCGCAGTGATGAACGCGATCCGGAAGTGGAAGAGGCGCTGGCGCGTCTGGACGCCGACGGACCGCCCCCGGCGCGGTTTACGCCAGCGCAAGGCGCCGCGCGGTCCATGTTCGCGCCCGCAGCCATGCTCAATGCTTCTGCCCCGGCTGAATATGCGGCGCTATACCTGCGCATCGTCCAGAGCATTGATCCCGGCTTTCACCGCAACACCATGCTATTGGCCACCATCCTCGACCGGCTGGGATTGGAAGAGGATGCCATCGCCGCCTTTGACGCCGTAGATGGCGGGCCGCTTCTGGAACAGGCGCGGGTGGACGCGGCCTGGACCCTGTTCAGGCGCGGCGAGGAAACAGACGCGCTGGCGCGCGCGCGCGCCTTGGCTTCTGACGATCTGGGCGAGCAGCCCCGCCTGCTTCTGGCCGATATTTACCGCCTGACGGGACATTGCGGCGATGCGGTCGCGCTTTACGATACCGTGATTGCCGACCGCGCAGCGCAAAGCCGCGAACCGGACTGGCGCCATTTATTCTATCGCTCCATCTGCCTGCAGATTGCCGGTGACTGGGCCGGCGCCGAGGAAGGCTTCCTGCAGGCGCTGGTGCTGGAGCCGGACGAGCCCCGCGTTCTCAACCATCTGGGATATAACTGGATTGTGCTGGGAGAGCGGGTCAATGAGGGATTTGCCCTCGTTGAGCGCGCCGCCGAACTGGCCCCTGAGAATGGTGCCATTCTGGACAGTCTTGGCTGGGGCCATTTCAAGCTCGGCCGCTATGAAACGGCTGTCGAATGGCTGGAGCGGGCAGTGGAGCTGTCACCGGCCAATTCGACGATCCACTGGCATCTGGGCGACGCCTATGCCCGCATGGGCCGCACGCTCGAAGCGGGCTTTCAATGGGAGCGAGCGCTGGACCTGACCGCCGATCCGCGTGAGGAAGCGCTGCTGGAAGCGCGCCTTGAAAGCGGTATTGAAGACGCGCCCGAGGATATCGAATGAGCGCGGAGCAGGCGGTTGGCCTGACGGCCTTCGCTCCTGCCAAGATAAATCTGACGCTACGGGCCGGACCGCCCCGTGCAGACGGCTATCATCCCGTGCAAAGCCTCGTCGTGTTCGCCGACTGGGGCGATACGCTTCACGCAGCGCCAGCAGACGAACTGTCCTTGCGGCTGGAAGGCCCGCACGCGGCAGCGCTGGCGGACGACACGCATAATCTGGTGCTGAAAGCGGCCTGGGCCCTGAGAGCGGCAGCAGACCAGCCCGGCCTTGGCGCCAGCCTGATCCTTGAAAAGCATTTGCCAGTGGCCTCCGGCATTGGCGGCGGATCGGCGGATGCTGCCGCTGCGCTGCGTGTGCTCAACACCCTTTGGGATTTGAACTTTTCGATAAAGGAGCTGGCAGAGATCGGCAGCGTTGTCGGCGCAGATGTGCCCGCTTGCGTATGGTCCCGCCCGCTCCTGATGGAAGGGGTTGGCGAGCAGATACGCCTCTTGCCGGCCTGGCCGGAACTCGATGCGATTATCGTCAATCCCGGCACGGCGCTCTCTACCGCTGACGTGTTCCGCGCGCTTGACGCCGCAGGTGGGCATGGGCCCATACCGGCGCTCGCACGCGTGCCTGTGGCCGGGGACAATGCCGTTGCCTTCGCGCTTGCTGCAGCGGGCCGCAACGACCTTGAGGACGCGGCGATAGCGCTCGAGCCGGCTATCAACGAGGTGCTGGGTGAACTGAACGGGCTGGAGGATGTGCGTCTGGCGCGCATGTCCGGTTCGGGTGCCAGCTGCTTTGCGCTGACAGACAGCGCCGATGCCGCCCGCGCGAGCGCGGTGGAGCTGGCGCGGCGTCATCCGGGCTGGACCATCCAGCCAGTCAAGCTTGGCGGGGTGGTGTGATGGGCATGCTGCTTGTGCTTTGCGCCGCGCTTTGCGCCGTTGTCAGCCTGACGGTGGCAACGCTGATATGGAAGGCCGGTGTGCTGGACATGCCCGGCCATCGCTCCTTGCACGACAATCCCACTCCGCGCGGCGGCGCGATCGGCATTCTGGCCGGTGCGGGCGCGGCCTGTGTACTGCTGGCCTTCTTGCCGGTGCCGCAGGGCAGCGCGCTGGCGCTTCTGGCACTGGTTGCGGCCATGGCGGCGCTGGGCGCGGCTGATGACGTGTTCGGCCTGGCCGCGAAGGTGAAATTCGCCATCATGGCCGCGACAGCTCTGGTCCTCGGCTGGTTTATCGGCGTCCCGGCGTTCCTCGCGGTTACGGCAACCCTCTATATCGCCCTGCCGGTGTGGCTGGGCCTTGCCGGTGCGGCCCTGTTCCTGTTCGTCGTCATCAATGCCGTCAATTTCATGGACGGATCCGACGGGATGCTGGCCGCCGGCCTGATCCCTGGCGGCGCAGGGCTGGCGGTTGCGGGCCTTGCCACCGGCCATCTGGATGCCAGCTTTGCCGGAGCAGCGCTGGCGGGGGGCTTGTGCGGCTTTCTGGTCCTCAATCGCCCGCCTGCACGCGTGTTTGCCGGAGATGGGGGGTCTTTGAGCGCAGGCGCGCTCTATGCGGGCGGTGCGCTGGCGATGGCAGGATCGGGCTTTTCCGGCGCGCTTTGGCTGGCGCCTCTGTTTGTCCTGCCCTTCCTGGCTGACGTCCTGCTGACGATGGCGCGCCGCGCGGCGGGCGGGCGGCTGGACCTGGAGGCGCACCGGGAGCATCTCTATCAGCGCCTGATTGCGGGCGGGTGGAGCCATTCGCGCGTTGCGTGGGCCTATGCAGGCGCGAGCGCGGTATGCGTGCTGGCAGGCTTGCTGGCCCTGCAAGGGCCGCAAGGGATTGCCGCTCTGGTGTTTGGTTTGATGGTGTGCGCGCTCAGCGGGTTGTATCTGCTGGGCGGACGGTATGCAGACCGTCTCGCCAGCCAGCCCTAATAGGCGCGGTCGACGACAAATTCCGCCAGCGCCGAGAGGGCCTCTGTCCATTCATTGCGCTCGAACACGCTCAAGGCTGACTGGGCATTGGCGGCATGGGCGCGTGCCTGTGTCAGCGTGGCATCCAGCGCGTCATGGCCTTTCAATATGGCAATCGCGGCGTCCAGATCACCGGTCTTCTGATCCTTGCCGCCCAACGTGCGCTGCCAGAAGCCCCGCTCGTCATCACTGGCGGATTCCAGCGCAATCGTGACCGGCAGGGTGATCTTGCCTTCGCGGAAGTCATCGCCGGTATTCTTGCCCAGCAGGGCGGCCAGCCCGCCATAGTCCAGCGCATCATCGACAAGCTGGAAAGCCAGGCCCAGCTCGCGGCCATAGGTGTAGAGCGCGTCCTGCTCGGCTTTGGGCCGTTCGGCCAGAATGGGAGAGACCTGCGCGGCGGCGGCAAAAAGCGCCGCCGTCTTGGCATCAATCACGTCCATATAGCTTTGCCGGGACGTGTCGACATTGCCGACCATGGCCAGCTGGCGCACCTCACCCTCGGCGATGATGGCGGCTGCGCGCGACAATACGTGCAGCGCATCCAGCGATCCGGAATCCACCATCAGCATGAAGGCCTGGGCGAACAGGAAATCGCCGACCAGAACACTTTGCGGATTGCCCCAGATATGGTTCGCCGATGCCTTGCCGCGCCGCAGCGCGCTCTCATCGACCACATCATCGTGCAGCAGGGTGGCGGTGTGGATCAGCTCCACTGCGCCAGCGAGCGCCAGATGGCCTTCGCCCTCATAGCCCACCATGCGGGCGCTGGCGATGGTGATCAGGGGCCGGATGCGCTTGCCACCGGCCTTCACCAGCCAGGCGGCAAGCTCCGGGATCAGCTCCACAGGGCTGGCCATGCGCCCGTTCAGCAAGGTCTCGACGCGCACCATGTCGCCGCCCGCCAGCGCCATCAGCGTGGTCACAGGGTCCGGTATTGCCTGCGGCGTGTCTTTCAGGGGCAGTCCGTTCACGGTGGGCGATACTCTTGCTAAGCGCGGGTTTGAACCGGCACAATAGAAACGCGGCGCGGTGTCAGCAAGCACAGCACGCTGCGGCCAATGCGCCCGTCATGTCAGGAGATAGCGCGTGATCGAGATAGAAACTACCAACGATCCGGTAAAGCTGTCTTTCATTCAGGCGGTTCTTAAAGATGCCGGCATCAAGGCCATTGTGCTGGACGCCGAGACCGCCGGCATGTTCGGCGGCGCTCTGCCTTGGGTGAAACGCCGGGTGCTGGTGCCTGACGAGCAGGCCGAAAAGGCACGCCGCGCGCTGGCCGATGCGCTGGGCGACACCGACAAGCCATGAGCATGGCCGCGACAAGCGGGCCGGAAGCAGGCATGGAGACCAGCCGCTCTACCCTGCATGACGGCCGCGTGGCTATTGATCAGCCCGTGCGCGGCTACAGGGCCGGGCTGGACGCCGTCCTGCTGGCCGCTGCGCTGGACCTTCGCGCGGGCGCACATGCGTGCGAGTTTGGCTGCGGGGCAGGGGCGGCGCTCCTGTGCGCCGCGCGCCTCAACCCGGACACCCGTTTCACCGCTTTTGAACTGGATGGCGCGATGGCCGCGCTCGCCGCGCAGAATGCGGCCCTGAACGCAATTCAGGATAGGTGCGATATTCACACCGGCGACGCGCTGGCGATGGCGGGCCGGGACAGGTTCGACGCGGTCTTCTTCAATCCACCCTTTTTCGACGATGAGAGCGCCTTGCGCGCGCCGTCGGCGGAAAAGCGCGGTGCCTGGATCAGCGACGCCCCGCTGGCCGGCTGGATCAAGGCCGCGCTCGATGCGCTGCGGGCCAAGGGCCAGCTTGTGCTGATTCAGCGGACAGACCGGCTGGGTGACATCGTGACCGCGCTGCAGGGCCGGGCCGGTGATATCTCGGTCCTGCCGGTCCATCCGCGCGCAGGCGAGCCGGCAAAGCGTGTCATCGTGCGGGCCGTAAAGGGCAGCCGTGCGCCGCTGCGCCTGCTGTCAGGGCTGGTCGTTCATGGCAGCGATGGCGAACGCTTTACCGCTGAATCTTCAGCCATTTTCTGCGGTGAGACCCGCTTTGACATGATGCGGGCCGTCCAAGGCAGGCGCCCATGATCGAGCTGACGATCGGCCTGCTCGTGCTGGCGATCATCTTTGCGGTGATATTCGGCCGCAACGCCCGCCAGAAACGCGAACGGGCCGCCGAAGCGGCCCGCAAAGCGGTTGAAGCCAGACTGAATCGCCCGGACTAGACGCCGCGATCACCCAGCAGGTCGCGCTCGGCGCGGTTCGGGATGCGGTAGAAGATGTGATAGCCGATGCGGCGCGTCTGCACGAGGCTGGACGACCAGCGCGGATTGACGCTCGCGGTGTGGAAATGGGTGGCAGAGCGCGTCACCTGCGGGGCAAAGCCCAGCATGGCATGTTTGGCCACCAGCTGTGACTGACGCCATGCCCGCCCGCGCGGAGCGCGTCCAGTAGAACCGTCACAGGCAAAGCTGAACTGGCACCCGGTGGCGCGCTCGGAACCCTGATAGACCACGCCACAAATATCGTCGGGATAGGCCCGGTGGCGCACACGATTGAGCACCACTTCGGCCACGGCCATCTGGCCGCTCAAATTCTCGCCGCGCGCTTCATAATAGACAGCCTCGGCCAGGCAGTTCTGTTGACGTCGTGCATCGCGCGCCAGCGACAGATGGCCAAGATCGAATGTCTGCAAATCGTCCAGCGAGCGCCCGCTCACTTCGGGAACGAAATCACCCTCTGGCGCGTCGATGGTGAAGGAAGCGGTCTGGAACAGGGCTTCGCCTTCTTCCCAGCTGCCTTCCAGAGTGCTGTCGATATAGCGCTCTGCGATGGACGCCCAATGGGCATTGTCGGCCCGAACCGACAGCTCGCCGCTCAAAAGCGGCAGGGCACTCATCATGCCAAGCGCGGCTGCCACGCCTGAAAGACGCGCAAACCCTGACAACGCTGAACGCATTCGCGTCGCGAAAGCCATGCATACCTCTTCTTCCGCCTTGCCGTTCGGATGCTGCGTCCCGCATGTCCCCATGCAACTCGCGCACCAGACCGAGCGTTAGAGATGGCACAGATAAGGTGCCCGCTTCGGTTAGCAAGGTATGAACGAAATCTGACGAATGCATACTCAAGTGTGCAGGCACGGTCAACCGTGCTGCATTGCACATTAACTATAGCCACATTTCGGCCATACTCGAGTAAATGACAAGTCGAGATATAGTACAGATATGCCTTATTTGGATTTCAGGGCCGCCTGCGCCGCAGCAAGCCGGGCAATCGGTACACGATAAGGTGAACACGAGACGTAATCGAGGCCGACCGACTCGCAGAATCGAATCGAGGCCGGATCACCGCCATGTTCCCCGCAAATTCCGAGCTTTAGCTCCGGCCGGGCGGCCCGCCCGCGCTCCACGGCGATGCGGATCAGGTCGCCCACGCCGTCCTGGTCGATGGTGACGAAGGGATCGCGCTCAAAAATCTGTGCTTCCAGATATGCCCCCAGAAACTTGCCGGCATCGTCGCGCGACAGGCCGAACGTGGTCTGGGTCAAGTCATTCGTGCCGAAGGAAAAGAATTCAGCGAACTCGGCAATATCGCCCGCGCGCAGGGCCGCGCGCGGAAGTTCGATCATGGTGCCGATAAGATACACTGGCGCGACGCCGGATTCGCGCTCTACATCGCGGGCTATCGCCGCGACGCGCACTTTGAGGATTTCCAGCTCCTTGGCGGTGGCCACCAGCGGGATCATCACTTCGGCCACGGGTTTAAAGCCGGTTTCCTTCTCCACCAGCGCCTGCGCCTCGAAAATGGCGCGCGCCTGCATCTCGTAGATTTCAGGGTAGGTGATACCCAGCCGGCAGCCGCGATGGCCCAGCATCGGGTTGGTTTCATGCAGGGCCCTGGCGCGTTCCATCAGCGCGTCGGCGGGCAGGCCGGTCGCTTCCGACACCGCTTTCACGTCTTCCTCGCTATGGGGCAGGAATTCGTGCAAGGGCGGGTCCAGAAGGCGGATGGTGCAAGGCCGCTCCTCCATGATGCGGAAGATTTCCGCAAAATCATCGCGCTGCATGGGCAGGATTTTGGCCAGCGCGTGAATGCGCCCGTCCTGGTCTTCCGACAGGATCATCTCGCGGACCGCTGCGATGCGGTTAGCATCAAAGAACATGTGCTCGGTGCGGCAAAGCCCGATGCCTTCGGCGCCAAACTCCTTGGCCGTCTGCACGTCGGCGGGCGTTTCGGCGTTGGTGCGCACCTTCATGCGGCGCGCCCTGTCAGCCCAGATCATCAGCTTGGCAAAATCGCCGGTCAGTTCCGGCTTGATCATCCTGGCTTCGCCGAACAGGACTTCGCCGGTCGAGCCGTCCACCGTGATCATGTCGCCATCGGTGATCGTGCGTCCGCGCGCGGTGAACTGTTTCTTCGCGGCATCAATGCGGATTTCGCCCGCACCTGACACACACGGCCGGCCCATGCCGCGCGCTACAACGGCGGCGTGACTGGTCATGCCGCCTCTGGCGGTCACGATGGCCTGTGCGGCGTGCATGCCGTGAATGTCTTCCGGGCTGGTTTCGACGCGTACCAGAATGACCTTCTCGCCCAGGCTCGCGCGGTGTTCGGCCTCATCGGAATCAAACACGGCCCGGCCAGAGGCGGCGCCCGGAGAGGCGGGCAGGCCCTTGGCGATCACATCGCGCGTGTAATCCTCGGCGATGGTCGGGTGGAGCAGCTGGTCAAGCGCGGACGGGTCCACGCGCAGCACGGCTTCGTCCTCGGTGATCAGCCCGTCATCGACCATGTCGCAGGCGATTTTCAGCGCCGCGCGCGCCGTGCGCTTGCCATTGCGGGTTTGCAGCATCCACAGGCGGCCCATTTCCACCGTGAACTCGATATCCTGCATGTCGCGGTAATGGCGCTCCAGCGAATCGAAGACCTCCGCCAGCTCGCGATAGACAACCGGCAGGGCCTCCTCCATGGAGGGCTGGCTGTCGCCCATCTTCTCGCGCATGGTTTTGGTCAGGCATTGCGGCGTGCGGATGCCCGCCACCACGTCTTCGCCCTGAGCATTGATCAGGAACTCGCCGTAATAGCCGCGCTCGCCGGTGGACGGATCGCGCGTGAACGCGACGCCCGTGGCCGAGCTGTCGCCCATATTGCCAAACACCATGGCCTGCACATTGACCGCGGTGCCCCAGCTGGCGGGGATGTCATACATGCGCCGGTAGGTGATGGCCCGGTCATTCATCCATGATCCGAATACCGCGCCGACCGCGCCCCAGAGCTGGTCGCGCGGATCGCTGGGGAAGGGCTCGCCCAGAGCTGATTTCACGGCTCGCTTGTAATCGGCGATGATGGTTTCCCAGCCATCGGCATCGATCTCGGTGTCGAGCTGGAAGTCATGCTCTTCCTTGTAGCGCTCCAGGATTTCCTCGAACTCGCTATGGGGCACGCCCAGCACAACGTCCGAATACATGGTGATGAAGCGCCGGTAGCTGTCGAGCGCGAAGCGCCGGTCACCGGACAGTTTGGCAAGGCCTTCTGCCGTCTCGTCATTGAGGCCAAGGTTCAGCACCGTATCCATCATGCCGGGCATGGAGGCGCGCGCGCCCGAGCGCACCGAGACCAGCAGCGGATTGGCCGGATCGCCGAATTTCTTCTCCACCTTGGCTTCCAGCGCCGCGAGCGCCTCTTCAACCTGCGCTTCAAGCTCGGCCGGATAGGCGCGGTCATTGGCGTAGAAGGCGGTGCACACTTCCGTGGTCAGGGTAAAGCCGGGCGGTACCGGCAGGCCCAGACGCGCCATCTCGGCAAGGTTTGCGCCCTTGCCACCCAGCAGATCACGCGCTTCGCCGGTCAGGCTGTCGGCTGCGCCGCCGCCAAAGGCATAAACCCATTTCGTCATGCTTCACTCGCTTCTGTGTTCGCCCGCGCGCGCGGGCGTCTATCTTCGTAACTAGCCTTCCAGCCGGTCAAAGTCAGCTACGGCCCGTACCGCTTCGCGGATGCGCGACAATAGAACAAGTCTGTTGCGCCGCAACACGCGGTCGTCTGCGTTGACTGTCACACGCTCAAAGAACGCATCCACCGGCCCGCGAAGGCTCGCCAGAGCCCGCATCGCGCTTTCAAAGTTTTCCGCGTCCAGCGCGGCCTGCGCATCCTGGCTCGCGTTTTTCAGCGCGGCGATGAGGCCGGCTTCTTCCGGCTCGGTCGCGGCTGTGGCGAGGGCCTTCAACAGATCTGAACTCCCGGACGCGCCGGAGGCGCGAGCCGGGACCTGTTGCCCGTCGGAATCAAGGCCCCGGCTCTCCCCCGGATCATGACCAGGGCCGGCCGGGGTTTCAGGGGAGGGGGCGGAGGGGGGAGCGGACGAAGGATCAAGCTCTGTCAGAGCCGCCGCCACGTCAAAGCCCTTGCCTTCCTCGGCTTTCAATATGTTCGCCGCGCGCCGGTATCCGGCCAGCAGCGCCGCGCCATCCTCTGTGTTGAGGAAAGCCTGCAGCGCGCGCGATTTTGCGGTCACACGCACCAGATCATCATCACCCAGAGCAAACACGGCATCGATCACGTCGTGGCGGATGCCCTCATCGCGGAGGTGGACCTTGAGGCGGTCTGCGAAGAAGGCGAGGAGGTCCTCATGCAGAGCTTCTAATGCTATCAGATTCTCCGGCGCCTGCTTGGCGCGCTCAAGTTGGGCGTCGATGTCTCGAATAACTTGGGACTTTGGACTATCTGTACCGGACGCTAGGGCTTCAATAAACCCCATTTTATATGGTGCTGTTCTGTCATTGCGAAGTCGTCGAAAATAATCATTTAGAACATGCTCAGTTGTGGCGTAGAAAGTCAACTGCAAATTGACCCGAATATTGTTTTTTAGCATAATAATAAGTGCTGAAATTGCCGCCCGCCTGACTGCAAAAGGGTCTTTGCTGCCAGTGGGTCGCTGGTTCGCCATAAACATTACAACAATATTATCGAGCTTGTCGGCGAGCGCGACGGCCGCGCTGACCGGGGCGGTGGGCACCGCGTCTGACGGCCCTTGCGGCTTGTAGTGATCGCGGATGGCATCGGCGATTTCCGCCGGTTCCCCGGCGGCGAGCGCATAATAGCGCCCCATCACGCCCTGAAGCTCGGGGAATTCATAGACCATCTGGCTGACGAGATCGGCCTTGGCGAGCTTGGCCGCACGGTAGGCCAGTTCCGGGTCTGCGCCGACGGCAGGGGCGAGTTCGCGCGCGAGCGCGGCCACCCGCTCCACCTTGTCGGCCAGCGTGCCGAGCTTTTCGTGGAAGGTGACCTTGTTCAGTTCTCCTGCCATCGCCTCTAGCCCGCGCTTGCGGTCGAGATCCCAGAAATGGCGGGCATCGGACAGGCGCGCGGAGACGACGCGGCCCGCGCCGTGGGCAATTGCCTTGCCGCCATCTGTGGCGTCCTGATTGGCTATCTTGACGAATTTCGAGGCGATGGCGCCGGTCTTCGGGTCACGCACCGCGAAGTATTTCTGGTGCACCTTCATGGTCAGCGCGATGACTTCGGCCGGCAGGTCGAGGAAGGCCGGGTCGATCTCGCCCAGCACCGCGACCGGCCATTCGGCGAGGCCCGTCACCTCGGCCAGCAGGCCTTCATCCTCGATCAGTTCCAGCCCGGCATCCGCGCAGACACGCTTTGCGCCTTCAAGGATGATCTTCGTGCGTTCGGCGCGGGTGAGGATGACACCGTTGTCGCGCAGCTTGCTCGCGTAATCGGCATAGTCCTTGACCGCGAAAACGCGGTCGCCTTTCGAATGGATGCGGTGACCCTCGGTGAGGTTTGCCGCCTCGATACCGAAAACGCTCACCGGCACGGTCTTGCCATCGAGCAGGCAGATAATGCGGTGAAGCGGCCGCACCCAGCGCTGGGCCTTTTCGCCCTCGCCAAACTTCATGGATTTGGGCCAGGGGAAATTGCGGATCGTGCTTTCCAGCGCCTCGGCAATGACCTCGCCCGCATCGCGGCCCGGCTTCTCGATGACGGCAACGTAGAAATCACCCTTCGGCGTTGAGTCCACGCGGCACTGATCGAGGCTCGAAAGCCCCGCCCCGCGCAGGAAGCCTTCCACCGCCTTGTCGGGAGAGCCAACGCGCGGGCCTTTGCGCTCCTCGCTTATGTCTGCGGTGCGGGCAGGAACCCCTTCGGCGACCAGGCCGATACGGCGCGGGCCGGAGAAGGTTTCAAGGCTTTCCACGTTCAGGCCAGCCGACTTGAACGCCTCGCCCATCAGCCGGGCGAGATCATCCTCGGCGCGCGCCTGCATGCGGGCCGGAATTTCCTCGCAGAAAAGTTCGATCAGAAGCTGGGCCAAGAGAGGTGCGTTCCGGTTCTTACTGGTTGCTGGCCTGCATGCGGGCATAGGCGGGCCGCGCGTGCAGGCGGGTGATGTAGTCGTCAATGCGCGGATTGTCCGGCATCAGCTTGAAATGTTTGAGCCAGCCGAGCGCGCCGCCGATGAGGATATCGGCCGCCGAGAAGCGCTCGCCCAGAAGGAAAGGGCTGTCTTCCAGCGCGGTTTCGATGAGGCCGATCACGGTTTCCCAATCGCCCCAGCCGACCGTGCGCGGATCGACATCGAGGTTTTGCGCCTTGGTGACAATGGCCGGCTCCAGCACGCCGGGGCGGAACACGCTCCAGTAAAGATAGTCCGCGCGCAGCCGATCATTGATGGCAGGCGCGAGACCGGCATCGGGAAATTCATCGCACAGATAGAGCGAGATCGCGGCCATCTCCGTCAGCATCTTGCCGTGATGGCGGATGGCCGGGACCTTCCCGGCCGGGTTGATTTTCAGAAATTCCGCCTCGCGCGTCTCGCCGCCGAACACATCGACCTTACGCAGGTCATAGGGCACGCCCAGTTCCTCCACCAGCCAGACCGTGCCGGTGGAGCGGGTATTGGGGCCATGCCAGACGATGAGGTCTTTCGCGTCACTCACGAGGGTTGAGGCTTTCTACTGGTTTTCAAAAACACGTTTGTAGGCGGGGCGTTCGGCAAGGCGCTCAAGATAGGCGGCAAATCCGGGCCGCGCCGGGAAGAGCTTCCAACCCACCGCCCAGCTCAGCGATCCGCCCAGCACCACGTCTGCAGCGGAGAATTTGTCGCCCAGCAGCCACGGGCTCGCCTTTGAAATGCGCTGCTCCAACACGTCCACGACCAGCTCGGCAGAGCCCCAGCCAGCCGTTTCGCGCTTGGCCTCGAACTTCGAGCCCGCCTGCATCATGGCCGGTTCCACCGCGCCGGACTGGAAGGCGATCCAGCGCAGATAATCGCCGCGCATGGCGTCATCAATGGCAGGAGCGAGATCGTTCGGTGTCTTGAACTTGTCGGCGAGATAGAGCGCAATCGCGACCGTTTCGGTGACCACGGTATCGCCATCCACCAGTACCGGGATCTTTCCCATCGGGTTGAGCTTCAAAAAGGATTCCGAGCGCATCGACCCATCATCATACTGGACGGGTACCAGCTCGTACGGGCAGCCGATCTCTGCCAGCAGCCAGTGCATCATGACGGCGCGCGATTGCGGGTTGTGGTAAAGTTTCACACTCATCACGCAGCATCCTTTTTCTGTTGTTCCACCCAGGCGTTCGCGCAGCCCTTGGCGAGCTCTCGCACCCGCGCGATCCAGCTGGCGCGCTCGGCCACCGAAATCGCGCCGCGCGCATCAACGAGATTAAAGAGGTGGGAGGCTTTCAGGCACCAGTCATAGGCGGGCAGGGGCAGGGGCGTGGGCAGGTTCAGCAGCGCCATGCACTGCTTCTCCGCGCCCTTGAACCATTCGATCAGCATGTCGATATCGGCATGTTCAAAATTGAAGGCTGATTGCTGGCGCTCATTCTCCAGGAACACATCGCCGTAAGAAAGCCCGGCCCCGTTGAAATCGAGATCGTAGACATTCTCCACGCCCTGCACATACATGGCGAGGCGTTCCAGCCCGTAGGTCAGCTCGCCGGAGACCGGATCCACATCCATCCCGCCGACCTGCTGGAAGTAAGTGAACTGGCTCACCTCCATGCCGTCGCACCAGACCTCCCAGCCCAGCCCCCATGCGCCCACGGTGGGGTTCTCCCAGTCATCTTCCACAAAGCGGACATCGTGCAGGCGCCGGTCGATGCCCAGCGCATCAAGCGAGCCGAGATACAGATCCTGCAGATCGGCCGGGCAGGGCTTCAAGAGCACCTGGAACTGGTAATAGTGCTGCAGCCGGTTGGGGTTCTCGCCATAGCGCCCGTCGCCCGGACGGCGCGAGGGCTGCACATAGGCGGCGCGCCACGGCTTTGGCCCCAGCGAGCGCAGCGTTGTCGCCGGGTGCAAGGTGCCTGCGCCCACTTCGGTGTCATAAGGCTGGAGAATGGCGCAGCCCTGCTTTGCCCAATAGTGCTGGAGCGTCAGGATCAGCTCCTGAAAGGACGGGGCTTTTGGCTCTGCCATGGCGCGGGTTCCGGCGGGGTTGGAAATTGCGCGCGAACCTAGGCGCGCCCGCGCCCGCAATCAAGCCGCAGATCAGGGGGTGTCAGGCGCTCTGCGTGCGGGTCTGCCCATGCCTCGCGAGGGGGTGTAAGAAATCTGTCTTGCATCCCCCCTTGTCCGGGCGTAGAAACACCCCACCTTAGGCTCACAACGAGCATAACGGCGAGACCTGCAACGGCCCGCCGATTTTCTGGCCCCACCAAATGCTCACTTTGAGCAAAAGGGTGCAACGGAGGACGGAGACGATGGACCGCCACGACCCGACCCGCCACCAAAGCCTTGATGTGCAATGGCCTTCCGCTGACGCGCTGGTCTATGATGCCGGGGTGAAGGCGCGCACGGATCACCTCTATGAGAAGGTGAAGGACGTGGTTACGCCCATGGAGTGGCCGCTGCATGCGCCGCTGATCGATGCGATCAACCGGCTGAAAGCCGAGCGCGGCGCGGTCATTCTGGCGCACAATTACATGACCGCCGACATTTTCCACACGGTCGGCGATATCATGGGCGACTCCCTCAAGCTCGCCCAGGAAGCGGCCAAGACCGAAGCGGGCGTGATCGTGCAGGCGGGCGTCCATTTCATGGCCGAGACGGCGAAAATCCTGTCGCCGGAAAAGACCGTGCTGATCCCTGATGAGCGCGCGGGCTGTTCACTGGCCGCCTCGATCAATGGCGCGAATGTACGCGCGATCCGCGAGGCCTATCCCGATTATCCTATCGTCACCTATGTAAACACGTCTGCCGAGGTGAAGGCGTATTCGGATATTTGCTGCACCTCATCGAACGCTGTGCAGGTGGTGGAATCCATCGCGGCAGAATGGAATACCGATACGGTCATTCTTATCCCGGACGAATATCTGGCCAAGAATGTCGCCAGTCAGACCGATATCCGCATCCTGACCTGGAAAGGCTCTTGCGAGGTGCATGAGCAGTTCACGGTGGAGGATATCGAGGCCCTGCGTGCTGCCCACCCCGAAGCCATGATCATCACCCACCCGGAATGCCCGCCCGATGTGCTCAAAGCCGCCGATTTTGCCGGTTCCACTGGCGCGATGGCGGCCTTTGTGAAGGATCACCAGCCGCAAACGGCCATCCTCATCACCGAATGCTCGATGAGCGATAATGTGGCGGTGGAAAATCCCGGCGTGAAATTCGTCAAGCCGTGCAATCTGTGCCCGCACATGAAGCGCATCACGCTGAAAGGCATTTACGAGGCCTTGCGCGACATGAAGCACGAGGTGCATGTCGATCCGGTCATCGCCGCGCGCGCCAAGGCGAGCGTGGACGCCATGCTGGCTCTGCCATCGCTGGGCAAGCCGCCTGCGTTCGATACCAGCAAGCCTGCCGTCTCGATCCCCTATGTGAGTGTTTAGCCGCTTTTGCTGAAACCCCGGACGCGCAAGCGATCCGGGGCCTCGTGCCAGCCCTGCACCAGATCCCGGCTCTCGCAAGCTCGGCCGGGACTTCAAGAACAGGTCCGCCCCCAGTGACCCACCCGCTCATCATCGTTGGCGCCGGTATAGCGGGTCTGTGGACCGCGCTGCATGCTGCGCCGCGCCGCGTGATCGTGTTGACGGGTGCACCGCTGGGCACGGGCAGTTCCACCGGCTGGGCGCAAGGCGGCGTGGCGGCGGCTCTGGGAGACGATGACAGCCCGGCCTTGCATGCGCGCGATACGATTGCTGCCGGAGCCGGACTGGTGGATGAAGCTGCTGCGCACCTGCTCGCCGAAGCCGGGCCTGCCGAGATCGAGGCGCTCTATGGCTTTAGCGCGCCGTTCGAGCGCGAGGCCGATGGCAGCTGGTCCCTGTCGCGTGAAGCGGCCCATTCCACCGCCCGCGTGGCGCGCGTGAAGGGTGATCAGGCGGGCGCAGGCATACTGGCTGCCTTGATCCGCGCTGTCCGGGCTACGCCCCATATCGAGATACGTGAGGGCTGGCGCGCAGCCGGGCTGATCCCCGATCTGGCAGGCGGCTGCGCGGGTGTGATCGCCTTTGATGCGGACGGCTTGCGCCATGATCTTCTCGCCAGCGATGTGGTTCTCGCTACAGGCAGTCTGTGCGGGCTGTTTGGGGTGACGACCACGCCTGCCTCCAGCCAGGGGCAGGCGCTGGCCTGGGCAGCGCGTCTGGGCGCGGTGATCCAGGACCCCGAATTTGTCCAGTTTCACCCCACTGCCATTGATGTGGGGCGCGATCCCGCACCGCTGGCGACCGAGGCCCTGCGCGGCGAGGGCGCGCTGCTGATCGATCGTTCAGGCCATCGCTTTATGCGCGGTGTACATGCTGATGCAGAACTGGCCCCGCGCGATGTCGTGGCGCGCGCTGTCCACCGGCAGGTGAAGACCGGACGCGGCGCCTTTCTTGATGCCCGCGCGGCGGTGGGCGCAGAGTTTCCCGAGCGCTTCCCGGCCGTGTTTGCCGCCTGCATGGCCGCCGGCATTGATCCGCGAGCGCAGCCCATCCCCGTCGCACCGGCTGCGCACTATCATATGGGCGGTATCGCGACAGACCTTGATGGCTATACCGGCGTGCCCGGCCTGTGGGCCGCCGGTGAATGTGCCTCAACCGGTGTCCACGGCGCGAACCGCCTCGCGTCAAATTCGCTGCTGGAAGGGCTGGTGTTCGGGCGGCGTGCCGCGGAAGCGCTCAAACTGACGTCAGCGCGCCCGATTACCCCGCTGCCCGCCGAACCCGCGCCAGCATTGCCGGCAGACGCCTTGCACGAATTGCGCGGTGCCATGGCGCTGTATGCAGGCGTGGAGCGCGATGGCGCAGGGCTGTCCCGGCTCCTCACGCTGATTGACGCGCTGGATGACCTGCATGGCCAGACCGATGCGCTTGTGGCCGCACGATTTGTGGCTGCGGGTGGCTTGCTGCGCGAGGAGAGCCGGGGCGGACATTTCCGCGCCGACCACCCGGCCACGGATATTGCCGCTGTCCACACGCGCCTGACGCTGGCGGGCGCGAATGCTGTGGCGCCTATGACCATCCCGCTTGCGGAGCCTGCCGAATGAATGCTGCCTATCTTAAGGACATCGTGGCGCGCGCGCTGGCCGAGGATCTGGGCGGTCGCGGCGATGTGACCAGCGAAGCGGTTATCCCAGCCCATGCCCAGGTCAGCTTTGTGATTGCGGCGCGGTCAGAGGGCGTGCTGGCCGGGCAGGCAGTGGCGCAAGAGGTCTTCGGCCAGTGTGGCCCTGCCTTGAAAACCTATTGGCGTGCCCATGATGGTGACCGGGTGAATGCCGGTGATGTGGTGCTGGCCGTGGAAGGCTCTGCCCGCGCCATTCTGGTAGCCGAGCGTACGGCGCTGAATTTCCTCGGACGTCTGAGCGGTATCGCCACGCTGACACGGGCCTATGTGGATGCCGTGCAGGGCACTGGCGCCAGAATCGCCCATACCCGCAAGACGACGCCGGCATTGCGCGCTTTGGAGCTGGCAGCCGTGCGCGCCGGCGGCGGGGCCAGCCATCGCTTCGGGCTCGATGACGCGATCCTTATCAAGGACAATCATGTGGCGGTGGCCGGAAGCGTGGGCGAGGCGGTCAGCCGGGCGCGCAGCTTTGCCGGGCACATGACCCGTATTGCCGTCGAGATCGACCGGCTGGACCAGCTGGACGAGGCCATTAAGGCCGGCGCTGAGAGCGTGCTTCTGGATAATTTTCCGCTTGATGACCTGAAAAGCGCGGTGAAAGCCGCCAAAGGCAAGCTGATCCTGGAGGCCTCGGGCGGGGTAGACCTGACGACCGTCCGCGCCATCGCGCAAACCGGCGTTGACGTGATTTCGGTCGGCGCACTGACCCATTCTGCGCCCAATTTTGATTTCGGCATGGATGCAAGGTAGGGGTTCTGACGGGCGGTGGCCCGGACTGATCCGGTGAGGCATCAGGGCTGAAAGAGGCGTGACATGGACAAGAGCCTGATGAACGCCGCAACCGCGCGCCATCGCCAGGGCGACTTTCACGGCGCGATCGCAGACTACCGCCAGCTGCTCCAGCGCTTTCCCGGCCATCCCGGAACGCATCTTCATATGGGTCTGGTGCTGATGGAAACCGGCAGGCCGGTCGAGGCTGCCCGCCACTTCAGGCAGGAGCTCGACATCGCGCCGGCCAATGTAAGCGTGCTCGATCATCTGGGCGATGCGTACAAGGCTGCTGGTGATATGGCGGCAGCCCATGAGGCCTATCGCGAGCTGGTCGGACGCAATGAGGAGCACTGGCTCGGCCACTACAAGCTGGCGCAGGTGCGCCGCTATCAGGAGGGCTGTGAGCATATCGCGCAGATGAAGGCGCTGATAGCGCGCGCGGCGCAGAAGCTGCCCGCCGCGATGGCACCGCTGGCCTTCGCGCTCGGTCTGGCGCATGAGCGTCTGGGCCGGATCGATGAGGCTTTCACATGGTATGCAAAGGGCAATCAGGCCCACCGCGCCGGCTTCGCCTATGATCATGCCCTCACCCGGATTCAGTTTGCTTATCTGAAAAACGTCTTCACACTCGAACTGATGGCGCGTCACGCCGCATCAGGCGCGCGCAGCGACCGTCCGGTCTTCGTGGTCGGGCTGCCGCGAAGCGGCACAACTCTGGTGGAGCAGATACTGTCCAGCCATCCTGCCATCGAGGGCCTGGGCGAGCTGCAGGTGTTGCCGGCGGTGCTTCAGTACAGCGAGCGCCTTGCTGGCGGCCTGCGCCTGACCGGCCTTGCCGAGGCGAGCCCTGCCGCCTACGCACAGGCGGGTGAGGCATACCTGCGCGGAGTGGATGCCTACGCCTCCGGCCGGGGCCGTTTCACCGACAAGCTGCCCGGCAATATCATGTATGCGGGACTTATCCGGCTTCTGCTTCCGCACGCGCGCATTGTATTGTGCCGGCGCGGGGCGCTGGACACCGGATGGTCGATCTATCGCCAGTATTTCCTGTCTCACAACCCTTTCGCCTACGAGCTCGAAGAGCTTGGTGGATATATGGCGCTGTCAGATGATCTTGCCGATCACTGGCAGGACCTGCTGGGCGATAGTCTGCACGTCGTGGAATATGAAAAGCTGGTGAGCGATTTTGCCTGTGAAGCCCGCCGCCTCGTGGCCGCTTGCGGGCTGGAATGGACTGACGATTGCCTGCGTTTTGAGGACAATCGCCGCGCGGTCGTCACCGCCAGCGCGACGCAGGTGCGCCAGCCCCTTTATACAAGCTCGGTCGGATCGGCTGAGCCGGTAAGCCAGCAACTTGAACCCATGCGTCAGGCCTATGACAGCGAGAAGGCTGCGCTTTAGTGGCAGAGCTATTCCACGGGCAGGGAAAACTGGCGCAGATGGTCAACCGCCTCGGCCAGTTTCGGGCGCGCGCCGGGGCATGGCGACAAGACGCAGGCGCGTGCCGCTGCCTCATCCAGCAGCGCCCTGAACAGGCCAGACCGGTCATTTTCGCGCTCGCCCTTGAGCGCCTCGCGAGGATCGGCGCGATGCGTGCCGCGCCAGCTCCACGCTCCGGTGGCGACATCAAAGCGGTAGAGGTCGAGGAATTTCCAGCCCTCGCGTGAGAGGAAGGCAATGGCATCCACCAGGTAGCCGATCTCGTCTGCATCCATGGCCCAATGCAGGCTCACCCGGCTCCAGCCCGGACGCAGACCTGCATGGCCCGACAGCACCGCGTCGCGATAGGCCAGTGTCTCGTCGTGTCCCAGCCCCAGAAGATCATGCGCATAAGGCCCGGCGCAGGCGCAGCCTGCCCGTGCCTGAATGCCGAACAGATCGCTTAAAAGCGTTGTCACGAAGCGCGGATGCAGCCAGCCGCCGCGGGGATCACGCACATTGAACGAGACAATGCCAAGACGGCGCGCAGGGTCTTTCGGCCCCAGTATCTCGATGCCGGGACACTTCGCCCATACCGCGAAGGCGCGCTCCAGATAGTCTTGCTCAATCGCGTGCAGCTGATCCAGGCCCAGCGCATCGCGCAGCTTCAGGGCGAGCGCGGCGCGCACCAGCTGGGGCAGGCCCGGCGTGCCAGCTTTTTCGCGCGCTTCCACATCATCAAGGAAGTCATGCCCGCCATCCCAGACATAGCGCACCGTGCCGCCCGCGCAGCAGGTCGGAGGCAGGTCCTGCCGGTAGAGCGCGGTGTTGAACACCAGCACACCGCACGAACCCGGACCGCCGACAAATTTGTGCGGCGAGAAGGAGACCGTGTCGATGGAGGCGTCCGGGTCGCCTTCGGGGTGCATGTCGATGGTGAGATAGGGGGCGGAGGCCGCGCAATCGAGCGCCAGAATGGCGTCATGCGCGTGCAGGAGTTTTGCCAGCCGGCGTATATCGGTGATGATGCCGGTGACGTTGGAGGCTGCCGAGAACGCGCCAATGCGCATCCGGCCCAGCCATTGCGGGGATTTCAGCAGGGTTTCCAGCGCGGCGAAGTCTATCCCGCCATCGCGGCAGAGCTTGACCCGGACTACTTCGGCCATGCTTTCACGCCAGCTCAGCTCGTTGGAATGGTGCTCATACGGGCCGACGAAGACGACCGGGCGTGTCGCGGCCAGATGGGCGTCCAGAGCCGCTTTTGCCTCTGCCCCCAGCGCGGCGCTGACAGCATCGCTCATGCGGGCCAGGCTGGCAGGCGGACAGGCAATCCCGAAGATTTCCTGCAGCTTGTGAATGGCCGCCGTCGCGCCGGTGCCACACGGGATCATGGCGTCGTCATCTGACGCGTTGACGGCGCGCTTGATCGTGGCTTCGGCGTCTTTCAGCCACGCATTGGAGGCCCGGCCCGTGGCGCTGTCTTCGGTATGCGGATTGGCGAGGAGGGTGTGGAGCGCAGCGATTTCATTTTCGACCGCGGCATGCGCGCGGCCGGAGGCGGTGTAGTCGGCATAGACAAGCGGGCGCGCTCCAAACACCGTATCGATCACGCCATAGCGGGCGATCACGCCTTTGCGTAACGATTCCAGAGTGCTGGCGCTTGTCATGTCTGGCACGGGTGTGCGGCCTCCTATTGATCTTCAGGAGACCATGTTTCGGGAAGTTTTTCTGACCTGTTTCATCGCGAAATTGGCGGTATAGTGGTGAAAATCACCACGAAAGGCCAGTTTCATGGATCTGGACGACCACGACCGGAAGATATTGCGCCTGTTACAAGCCAATGCGGCCCAGACCGTGCAGGAAATCGCCGACAGGGTGGGCCTGAGTGCCACGCCGGTGAACCGGCGTATCAAACGTATGGAGGAGGCGGGGCTGATCCGCGCCCGCGTCGCCCTGATCGACCAGGAAGGGCTGGGCTTGCGCGCCACGCTCTTCATTTTCGTGAAAACCAGCCGTCACGATGCAGACTGGCTGGAGCGCTTCTCGGAGGGCGTCGCGCGCCTGCCCGAAGTGATCGAGTTCTACCGGATGAGCGGCGAGGTCGATTACCTGATCAAGGTGGCACTGCCCGAAATCGCCGACTACGATGCCTTCTACAAGAAGCTCATCGCGATAGCCCCGTTGTCTGATGTCAGCGCCAGCTTCGCCATGGAAGCGATCAAGAACACCACTGAATTGCCGGTGTGAGGGGGGTATTTATCCCCTCGTCGTTTTCCCGGTGCAGGCCGGGATCCAGAAAAGGGCTGGGCACCGGCTTGCGCCGGTGAAATGCGGGTTCAGAGCATTGTAGCCTGCCAAGCCCGGCCTGCCACACCATCCCAAAAATCAGCCAACCCTGACGTTATGTCAGGTTTAGTTGACATATGTGCCGTACGGTGTCAGCTTAGCCTTACATATTGACCACTACACCTTCCATAAGAGGTTTCAAATGACGTCGTCCCCCAATCCCCATGCCCGCCGCTACATGCTGCACATGTTTCTCGCCATGGCGGGTTATTGCGCCGTGCTGTTCGCCTCGCTCACTCTCATCCGGGGCGATGCCGTGGATGCTGACTGGCTGCGTATCATCATCGCGATTTCGCCCGTCATACCCGCGCTCTACGGGTTGCACGCCATGATCGTGTTCGTCCGGTCGATGGACGAGTTCAACCGGGCTGTCATCGCCGAAGCCACCATGATTTCTGCCGGGGCGGTCGCTTTCTTGAGCTTTGCCTATGCCTTTGCCCAGCAGGCGAGTGATCTGTTGCCGGAAATCGGCCTGATCTGGGTTCTGCCAGCCATTGTTGGCGGGCAGGGGCTTGCCGCCTGCTTTGTGCGCCGGCGGTACGCCTAGGAGGCGCGAAACGATGAAAAACCGGCTGAAAGTGTTGCGCGCCGAGCGTAACTGGAGTCAGGCCGAGCTGGCCGAGCGCGCGGGCGTGTCCCGCCAGGCCATCAACGCGGTGGAGACGGGCAAGTTTGACCCGTCCTTGCCGCTCGCCTTTACCCTGTCGGAGGTGTTTGGCCTCAAAATCGAGGATATTTTTGACCCGAAGGGATGAGCCTCAGACCCATTTCGCGCCTTTGGCCAGCCCGCCAGCTTTCGCGTATTCCTGCGTGCCTTTGGTGTAGACCGTATCGCTTTCCGTGATGTCGCTGGCCTTGAAGTCCGGCAGGCCTTTCAGCCGGGCATAGATCGGGTCGAAATCCTGACGGTCGGTCGCCTCCATCAGCTGCTCATAGCTGTCGATGACGAAATAGGTCTGCTGGAAATCGTCATAGCGGTAATCGGTGCGCATCACGCGTTCCAGGTCGAAATGGATCCGGTTGGGGGAACGTCCCTCCAGCGCGAAGACTGATTCCGACTGGCTGGAAACGATGCCTGCACCATAGATGCGCTGGCCTTCGGGCGTGTTGATCAGTCCAAATTCCACCGTGTACCAGTAGAGCCGGGTCAAATTCTCGATCATGTCGTGCCGGGCGGCCTTTGCGCCGCCCTTGCCATAGGCCTGCATATAGTCGGCGAAGACGGGCTGGGTCAGCAGCGGCACATGGCCGAACACGTCATGGAAAATGTCCGGCTCAGGCAGGTAGTCCAGCTTGTCGGCATCGCGGATAAAGCGCCCCGCCACAAAGCGGCGATTGGCCAGATGATCGAAAAACACATCATTGGGGATGAGACCGTGGACGGGCACGACCGTCCAGCCGGTGAGCTTTTCCAGCTTCTCGTTCATCCGCCGGAAATCGGGAATGCCGCCATCATCCAGCTTGAGCAGTTCCAGCCCCTTGAAGTGCTCGGGCGCGGCACGCCCTTGCAGCACCTTCATCTGGCGGGCGTAGAGCGTGTCCCACACGCCATGCTCTTCTGCGGTGTAGCGCTCCCAGCACTGGTCGATCGTGTGATCGGCGGCCGGTGTTTGTTCAGAGACGACGGGATCCTGGACTGGCATGGCTTGCTCCGGATTCGACAGATGGAGCCGGCAAGATAAAGCACGGCCCCCCGCTTGCGCGAGGGGCCGAACTGCAAGGCGTCGATTTTTATCTGCTTATCTGACGCACAGAACGTCGGACAAGGCGCCATTGGACGGGGCCGTGCGGCCCTGACCAATGAAGTAGTGATTGCTGCGCCCCTGATCAGTGACGACATAATAGGCCGCACCGCGGAAGCCTTCGCCCCGGCACATGGCATCGGCCGTGACCTGGTCGCAGGCGCGCTGGTCAAAACCGCTCATGCAGCGGGCAATCGGGGCGCCGCTGATACGCGGATTGGCGAAATAGGCGCTTTGCGCACCGCGCGTGCCGCCAAACACCATGCCCGGCCGCAGGTTTGATCCGGGGTTGTAGCCAGGATTGGGGTTATAGCCGGGGTTGGGATTAGCCGGAGCCGGTGGATTGTACTGCGAGGCCGGCGAGGCGGAACTGATCGCGCTGTCGAGCCCCAGCCGGCGCAGATCGGAGACGTCACGCTCCAGCGTTTCGCAATTTCCACCCAGGTTTGCGTGCTCGCACACGATCCATTCGCCGCCCAGCACACGCAAGGAGCGGGTGCGGTCATTCATCTGGATCGAGGCGAAATTGTCAGTCCGGGCGGCAATCAGGCGGGCCTCGCCGCCGAAATTCGGCTCGGAGAACACCATCAGGCCCTCACGGCCACCGCGGCGGAAATTGACCGGCCGGGCCGAGCTGATCTGGCGGTTCCAGCCGCCTGAAAGCTGCGCCGCATCCTCCCAGAAAATCAGGCAGGTGCTGCGATAATTGATGTCCTGACAGACCTCCCAGTAGCCGCGCTCGATACGAAAGGAGCTTGGCGCATCATTGAAGTTGATGCGGCGGAAATCCGGGGCTTCGCCATCAATGCGCACTGACCGGCCGGTGAAGTTGGGGCCTTCAAAGAATTCGATGACAGGTGGCCCGCCGCCACCGGGGCGGCCACGCTGGGCTTCGGCGTCCATCGGCACGGCGATAAAGGCAACAGCCGCCGCTCCCAGAATGGCAAGCGATTGAACCAGATTTTTCATGGCGGATTCTCCCTTTCCAGCCTGTTCACGGCGCCAAGACTGAACGGCGCGCCGTGAACCCCCGATGAAGGCAGGCGACTGCCTTCATTCACCTTTTCTCCTTGCCTAATAGCCTTGCGCAGCGCCGTCGGTGCGCATTTCCGACGCCGCCGAGAGCACACCGGTCTCCGGGTCGCGCCGGATCGCCTGATAGCCGCCAAATCCGCCATCACTGGCACCCAGCACATGGCCGCGCCGTTCCAGCTCGTCGCGCACATCCTGCGGCACGCCGCCTTCCAGATGGACCACGCCCATGCCGGCCGGCGTGCCAAGCCCGTCTGTGGGCTCGGTCGAGCCTTCGTGACGCCAGCGCGCGCCGTCACCGGCCTGCTGAATGTTCAGGCCGAAATCGATCATGTTGGTCAGCACCTGGACATGACCTTGCGGCTGCATGCCGCCGCCCATCACACCAAAGCTCAAATAGCCCTGTCCCTCATAGGTCACCATGCCCGGAATGATGGTGTGGAAGGGGCGCTTGCCCGGCTCGAACACGTTGGGGTGGTCCTCATCCAGCGAGAACATTTCGCCCCGGTTCTGGAACATGAAGCCCAGCCCGTCCGGGACAATGCCTGCGCCCATGCCGCGATAGTTCGACTGGATCAGCGACACCATCATGCCGCTGGAATCGGCCGTTGTCAGATAGGTCGTGTCGCTATGCTCCAGCGGGGCCGGATCACCGGGACCAACCTGTCCCATCGCCTGTTCCATCGAGATGAGGGCGCGGCGCTCGTCAGCATATTCCTCCGACAACAGCCAATCGACGGGCGCAGGCTGATAGGCCGGATCGGCGTAGAAGCGCGCCCGGTCCTCGAAGGCGAGGCGCTTGGCCTCGATCATCACGTGCAGCGCGTCGGCGCTCATATAGCCCATCGAGGCCAGATCGTATTCTTCAAGGATGTTGAGCATTTGCAGGACGCTCATGCCCTGTCCTTGCGGCGGTATCTGCCAGACATCATAGCCCCGGTAATTGACCGTCACCGGGTCCACCCATTCAGAGGTGTGCGCCGCGAGGTCCTCATAGCGCAGCCAGCCGCCGATCCGGCGCATATAGGCGTCGATCGTGCGGGCAATCTCGCCTTCGTAATAGACATCGCGGCCCTGTTCGGCCAGCAGGCGGTAGGTGCGGGCCAGGTCGGGATTGCGGAAAATCTCGCCTTCGGCGGGGGCATTGCCCTCTGCATTCAGATAGGTGGCGCGCGCATTGTCGAATTCGTTGAACGCGCCCGCATCATAGCGCGCCTGAAGGATGCGCATATTGCGGTCCCAGTAATAGGCAATCGTCTGGCTGACGGGGAAGCCTTCTTCCGCGTACCGGATGGCCGGTGCCAGCACCTCCTCCATCGGCAGGCGGCCAAAGCGCTCATGCAGGGTGAACCAGCCATCGACCGTTCCGGGCACCGAGACAGGAAGGGGGCCGACCGGCGGGATGGTGCCTTCAGGCGTCAGGTTGGCGCGCACCGTCTCGATATCGAGCCCCATCGGCGAGCGGCCCGCACCGTTGAGCCCGTAGACCTGCTCGGTTTCCGGGTCGTAGACGAGGACGAAAATATCGCCGCCAATCCCGTTACCCGTAGGCTCCATAAGGCCGAGAACCGCGTTCATAGCGATGGCCGCGTCGACCGCATTACCGCCGGCTTTCAGAATATCGATCCCCACCATGCTGGCCAGCGGCTGGGCCGAGGCTGCCGCCCCATTGACGGCCTGTATCGGCGAGCGGCCGGCATAATGGTCGCCCGTGATCCGGTCACCGGGGTGGAATGTCTGGGCGGTTGCGGCCGGGAAAAGCTGGGTAAAGGCCATGGCGGCTCCTGCGGCCAGCAGTGATTTGATCAGTTTCATGATGCTCCCCTTCGCCCCGATTGCTGATACTGGGGCATTTTTCGAACACATCATGGCCCGGACCGGCGCAAGCGCAAGCAAAACCCTGCGTGCCTCACAGGGGTGTGAGGTCAGTTGCCGCCATCATCGCCGCCACTGCGCCGCTGGCGGTCCAGCAGGCCGCGCAAGAGGTCAGCGGGCGTGGGTTCGGCCTCTTCTTCTGTATCCCCGCCGGTTTCATCGCTGTTCGGGCGTTGCCCGCTCAGCAGGCCTTCCAGCAGGCCGCGCGCCTGTCCTGTCGCCAGTTCACGCGCCACGGCTTCGAAATCGATGCTGAAGGACGGGTCGTTGAACGTGCCGCGCAGGCGAACCGGCACCGCGATACCGTTCAGCTCCGGCGTGCCGCCCTGTCCGGCCAGTGACGCCACCGCGCGCGGCGAGATCCGGTAGTCCATCGACTGTTCAGCCAGATTGAATTCGCCCGCACCAGCGACCCGCAAGAGTGGGCTGAGCATGGACAGGTCATTGTTGGACAGGACGCCATTGCGAACGGTGAATGTGCCCCCCAGCTCGCTGAAATCGGTTTCTTCCTCGGGGCCGAAGCCCTGCGGCAGCTGGCGCGTGGTAATGGCGGTCTGAACACCGCGCAGGATGCGCGCCAGATTCAGGCCTTCAATCGCCCCGTCGCTGAGGCGCAAATTGCCGTTGCCCGACAGCGAGTTCATGATGGCCGCCGTGCTCGCCCCGGAGCTGGACAGATCAACCGCGAAATTGCCCAGGCCCCGCAGAGCGGAAAAATCAGCTGCCGCACCGAGGAAGGGCTGGGTCTGCAAACCTTCCAGCTGCGCATTGAGCGTATAGCTCGGCGTCGCACTGCGGGCATTGACGACCAGCTGGCCCGAGCCATTGCCGCCATAGAGCGTGAAGCGCGACAGATCAGCCACCAGCCGGCCATTGGTCAGCCGCGCCCGGACATCGGCCTCGCTAACCTCGATCTCGCCGAAGATGAGCCGTCCGGCGGTCAGGCGCAGATCGGCGTCGACAAGACGCAGCGCGGCAAGGTCGATCTCCTCGCTGCTCCACTCTGTCTGCCCGCCAGAGGTCGTGCCCGACTGTTCTTCGGGCATGTAGGGATTAAGGTCCAGCACCGGGATGGCCAGCTGGCCGGTCAGGACGGGCCGCTCACCCCCCGTATTGGCGGTGATCGAGCCGGTGGCGGAAATCTCGTCCAGGCTGAGGCGGGCATCTTCAAAGCGGATTTCACCGGGCACGCTGGTAAAGCGGCCCTCGGCCGAGGCGCTGCGCAGCGCCGATCCCGGCGGCAGCGGCTCACCGGCCAGCCGGGCGAGCCCGACCAGATCGGCGTCCATGCTGGCATCTCCGGCCAGTTCAAGTTCGGCGCTTTCCAGTGCCTCGCCATCGAAATTCAGGTCCAGCGGGTCTGAGGAGATATTCAGCACCAGCGCCGTGCGCTGCCCTTCCATGAACGGGCGGAACCCGCCAAGGCGCGCGTCCAGCATGATTGTTTCGCCGCGCAGGGCGAAATCGCCGTGAAGGCGCGCTTCGCTGTCGAGATCAATCGCGTCGAGGCTGAGATTGAGCTGCGAGGCATCCCAGGTCTCGCTGCCATCGGAATAGCTGAGCGTGCCGTTTTCAATGCGGATGCCGGAGAAGGTGGCGTCAAAGCCCGGCGCGCCGGGCTGGCGGAACCCGCCTCCATCATTGGCCGGCGGCTGGTCAGACGCTCCGGCCCCTGCAAACGTCCAGTTATTGCCGCTGGCGTTCTGACGCAGGCGGATGACCGGCTCCACCAGCACAAACTCGCTGACCTCCACCCGGTTGGAAAAGAGCGGCCATAGCGCCAGGCCCAGGCGCAGGCTGGAAAGCTCTGCAAACGGTTCCTCGCCAAAGCCCTGCGCATTGCCGATAGCCACATCGCTGGCGGTGATCTGCACGGCGGGCAGGATGGTCAGGCCGATATCGCCGCCAATCGTCACCTCGCGGCCGAGCTGTTCGCTTGCGCGCCGCTCTATCTCGCCGCGCCAGTTTTCCGGGCTGACGAGCATTGGCACGATCAGCGCGGCGGCTACGCCCAGTCCGGCAAGAACGACGAGGATGAGGAGTAGGCGGCGCATGATGTGTTAGCTCCCGTTTTTGCGGCAGGGCCGGGTAAGACAGCAGTTCCGCTGCCCCCGGCATTATGTTTAACTCCTTCGGGTAACGGTTTCCATCGCCCGCGCGTTCAATTTCGTGACGGGCGGGAAAACACCGGATTTTTTCAAGGGGAGGGCCTGACATGTCTGATTTCGTCGATACGCCTGCGGGCCGCCTGCCATTGGTCAAAATGGACCGGCGCGAGATACTCCTCGGGCTGGCCGCTGGCAGCGTGGTGCCTCTGGTGGCGGGCTGCACCGCGCACAATGAAGCGTTGGGCCGCAGCCAGCTGATGATGGTCTCGGACGCGCAGATCGCCCAGCTTTCCCAGCAGACCTGGCAGCAATCGCTGGCGCAGGAGCGCGTCAGCCGCGATGCCGGCAAGCGCCGGCGGGTGGAGCGCGTAGGCGACCGTATTGCGCAAGGCTCCGGCCTGACCCAGTATGACTGGGAATACGTGGTCTTCGAGAATGAACAGATCAACGCCTGGGTTCTGCCCAATGGCAAGGTGGCGATCTATTCGGGCCTGCTCGACGTGGTCTCCAATGATGACCAGCTCGCCACTGTGATGGGTCATGAGGCAGGTCATGTGGCGGGCCGCCACGCACAGGAGCGCGCCTCCCAGCAGATGGCCGCAGGCATGGGCGCACAGCTCGCCGCCGTCGCGCTGGATTCCGGCGGGGTGGAGAATGCCGGCATGTGGGCCGGCGTGCTGGGCGCGGGCCTGACCTTCGGTGTCCTGCTGCCCTATTCGCGCCGCCATGAATACGAGGCCGACCGGCTGGGCGCGGACTATATGACGCGCTCCAATTACCGGGCCAGCGAGGCGCTGACCTTCTGGAACGGCATGATGGCGCGCAGCTCGCGCGGCTCACAGCCCGCCTTCCTGTCCACCCACCCGTCCGATGCCCAGCGCATGCAGGCCCTGCAGGCGCACATCACCTCGGCCGGATACGCGTAAGACCACCGATTTTCGACATGGCCGCCGGTCTTGCATCGCAAGGCGGGCGGCGCTATGTCAGCGCTCCGCCGCCATGAGGGCCTCGCCCCTCGGGCCGGGATATGCGTGCCGCCTTAGCTCAGTTGGTTAGAGCGCTAGATTGTGGATCTAGAGGTCCCCCGTTCGAGCCGGGGAGGCGGTACCATTTTTCCTATGATGTTGAGCAGGCTAAACAGCGAGCGCGCATGCTCAAAGTTGTGGTTGGGTTGTCCGCCTCACTTCGGTCCATAGCTGTCAGTTGGGCTTCCGTGGCACCACGGGAATGATGTTAATGTCGGAAAATCCACTGTCGTCCATGTACACACTCATGAGGCGCGCACGCATTTTTCCGGCAGCGACTAGCGGAGCGGCCTCAGCGGCGAGATCAGCCGGCAGGTAACCGATGTGCCGCATCGCTTCGACCATTCGGAGAATTCCTCGTCGTTGCCAGTGACCCAATACCTTCACTGCATTTGAGTCAAAGCGGTTGGCAGGTTCGCACCGAAGGCTAACCCACGCACTATGTCCTGATCTGTTGGCTAGCTCGCACCCATGAATGAAGTCCAATACTTCTGGCCTGCGATGCTGGACGCCGACGACTTTCACTTGTGTAGGTGTGTAGTTTTTCCAACCGTCGATGGGTTGTCCGAATTGAATTTTCACCATCGCCCCCAATATTAATTCGAACAGGATGCAGGCGTTAAACTGGATACGCAAGACAATCCACTCTTGGCGACAAGTCCTCCGATGAATATTAAATAGCCCTTATCTGCGCCTGCTGGGAATATTGCCATGAGTGAGATGCGTTACAGGGGCTATCGCGCCCGCGTCGATTACGACAGCCAGGACAAGGTGTTTGCGGGCCGCATTCTCGGTATTGCCGATGTGATCGACTTTCACGCCGACACCGTGGCAGCACTGGAGTGGGCATTTCACGAAGCGGTTGACGACTATCTGGAAACCTGCGCGGCGCTCGGCAAAAACCCGGACAAGCCTTATTCGGGTAATCTGATGCTGCGCATCGACCCTGAGCTGCACCGCGAAGCGGCGATGTCGGCGGAGTTGGGCGGCAGCAGTCTCAATCAGCTGGTCGAACAGGCGTTGAAAGACCGTCTGGCCCATTCCGGCTGACGGCACAGCGCGCAGGCTGCTTCATCCTCACCCACCCCTCATTTTCCACAGGAAAGTGTGACACTGCCGCGCGTGGCAGGCGACGGGTTGCTTAACGATAGGTTAATCTGTCACAGAGGGTTGCCGCATAAAAACAAGGCCGGTTGAGGGGCCGGGGCAGGGAGCACGCATGTCCAGACTGACCAGCGAGACCGGCACCAGCTTTATCATCCTCGATGATGGCGAGCTCTACGACGAGGCCGATATTGACCGCATCTGCGCGCGTCACGCCATCAGTGACGCGGACTCCAAGATGGCGCTCTGGCGCCTGCTGGAGGAGAGCGGGCGCGCCCTGATCGATCAGCGGCGCCTGCAGACGCGGCGCACCCAGATCGCCCGCCTGCGTCAGGACTTGCAGATGGGCCTGCGCCTGACCGGCCAGCTGGCCGGGCTGGTGCCCGATGCGGCCCGGCTGCGCGACGATACGCCCACTCCGGTGCTGACCCGGCGCCATCTGGCCGCGCTGCGAGAGGCGGAACGCCGTCTTGATGCGGGCCGCGAAGGCCGGGCGCGCACCCGTCTGGAAGATGCCGCCCCGGCGCTGGACTGCCTGCAGCGCGTGTTTGAAATGGCGCTGGAGGCGTGCGGCGAACGTGAAGACGAAAACGGCCCGGAGGATGCCTGGCGCGGCACCGTCACGGCGTTTTACACCCGCGCCCTGTCGAGGCCCTGGTCGCTTCAGGGCGATAATGCCGGTGAACGCTTCCTGGCCGATTGCCGCGTCGCGCTGGAGCGGGCCGACGAGGAGAGCGAGCCGGCCGAACGCATCAGCCCGGTGCGTCTGGCCAGCCAGCCGGCCGAATAGCCCGCCGCAAAGACCAGCCCGCTAATCGTCTTCGCGCTGCTCGACGATTTCGCGCGCGGCCTCCTCGCTATCCACCTCCTGGATCGAGGCAATGCGGCAGCGCCAGCCATCATCGGGAATGACAAACTCGTTCATGGGCTGGCAGATGCGCTGATTGCCATTGATCGAGGTAGCAATCTCCACTCCGAAATTCAGGCCGGCGCACCGTGTCGCCGTCGTGACGAGGAAAAAGCTGCTCGCCCCGGAACGCAGGACCAGATTGCGGTCATCAATGACCGAATATCCGCTGATACTGCCGATCCGCACGCAGCGGTCTTCCTGCATCAGGCTGCCTGCACTGGCTGCGCCGGAAAGGGTGATTGCGGCAAGCGCAGCGGCTATAGCTGCGCGTCTGCAAGCGATGGTCAGAGATTTTGCGGTCATGGTAATGCCCACCTTTTCTGTACTGCGTGCCCGCACGGGCCAAAATCAGCCAGCACGGGGCCTTCATGCGTAGAGATGCGCCGCGCGTCGTTATTGCCGGTGCCGGTGCAGCGGGGCTGTCACTGGCGCATGCGTTATCCTTACGCGGAATTAATACGCTGATTTGTGACGCTGGTAAGGCAGGGCAAGGCGCTTTGGCGGCGTCAGCAGGTATGATTGCACCGGGCGCGGAAATCGGCGAGGCCAGATCGCGTCCGCATGACCGCTCAAGGGCCTTTGCCGCGTTGGCGCAGCATAGCGCGGCGATGTGGCCGGACTGGGCCGCGCGCCTGCTTGCGGAAACCGGCATTGATCCGGCCTACCGGCCTTGCGGCTCGCTGGTTCCGCTGCGCGAAGCCGGGATGGTGGACAGCTTCGCTGCGCTCGGCGTGGAAGGCGAATGGCTGCACGGCGCAGCGCTGCAGGCGCGTCTGCCCGGTGCCTGCCTGCCTGATGGCGCGCTGTTCCTGCCCGGCGACGCACAGGTCAGCAGCCTGCAGCTCACCCATGCCCTGATGACAAGTCTGGACCGCAAGGGCGTGGAGATTCGCGAAAACACCCGTGTCACATCCTTGGTGCGGTCAGGCGGTGGCTGGCGGGTCTTCACTGAAAGCGGCGAGACCATCGATACAGATTACGTGGTGTTGGCCGCGGGCTGGGCGGCCACGCAGCTGCACCCATCGGCAGCCGAGATCTATCCGGTCAAGGGGCAGGCGGTGATGCTGGATGCGGGCGAAGAGTCTGCCAGCTGGCCATTGCTGCGCGCCGGGAATGTATATCTCGCGGCGAAGCCCGGCGGGCGGTTGATCGTGGGCGCGAGCGTGGAGCCGGGACGCAGTAATGGTGCGGTTGATCCGGCGGTGGCACAAGGCATGCTGCAGCGGGCTGCGCGCTATCTGCCCGGCGTGGCGCAGATGAATCTGCTCGCACACTGGGCCGGGGTGCGTCCGGCCCTGCCGGGCCTGATGCCGCGTGCCGGTCTGGCCGAACCGGGTCTGGTGGTGGCGCTGGGCGCCTATCGCCATGGCGTGATGCTGGCCCCTGCGCTGGCCGAAGGGCTGGCGGCACTGATCGATGAGGGGCGGTTGCCGGATATACTGGCGCCGTTCGCCCCGGATACGGTTAACGAAGGCTTATCCTCCGCCAGGTGAGATAGGGGCCGTAGCGATTCTTTCGTCCCGGAGACCCGTGTTCTCATGCCCGACCGCATTGGCAACGCGCTGGCTGGCCAGCTGCAGAACGCCTTCTCGCCCTCGCGCCTCATTTCCGATGCGGCCAGCGCGACGGGTGCCAATTTCGATTTTCTGATGCGCACCGCCGCGCGCGAGAGCAATTTCGACGCCGGTGCGCGCGCCAGCACGTCCAGCGCTTCGGGCATGTTCCAGTTTATAGAGCAGACTTGGCTGGCCATGGTCGCCCGCCATGGCGAGCGTCACGGCTATGGCGAGATGGCCGCTGCGGTGCGCCAGGAGGGCGGCCGGTTCGTGGTCGATGATCCGCAGAGCCGCCAGGACATTCTCGACATGCGCTTTGATCCGCGCGCGGCCAGCCTGATGGCGGGTGAACTGACGGCGGAAAATGCGTCCATCCTGCGCGAGGCGACAGGGCGTGAGCCGACAACGGGCGAGCTTTATGCGGCGCACTTTCTGGGCGCGTCACGCGCGGCCCGCCTGATAGAGACCGCCCACACCAATCCGGACATGCGCGCCGACGCGCTGTTTCCCGATGCGGCCTCGGCCAACCGGCGCGTATTCTTTGACGGGGCCAGCCCGCGCAGCGCATCGCAGCTTTTGTCTTTCCTCACCCGCGAACGCCCGGCGGTGAATGTGCCTGACAGCGTTGCCACGCCGCGCATGACGGCCAGCGCCGCCAATGCCAGTGAGGCGGGCGCAGCCCTGACCCAGGTGCGCGAGAATCTGCGCGCTGGCGTCTCCGGTTATGCAGCAGGCGGCGGGCACGGCGCGGTGCTCTCGCCGGCCATCATGGAAATTCTCAACACGCTGGACATGCCGCTGCGCGGCGGCGGCCGGCGTTCATAATGCCTGGCAATAAGCCGTTAATATTTGAAGCGCAGGCTTGTGGACGCTGTTTGTCCTTGTTTTCTGGGAGTTTGGGGCGATGAGCGTAAAAGCCTTGAGAGCGCGCCTTACCCGCGAGGATGTGGCCCGGCTTGCCAGCGCACAGGATGATGAAGGCCGGGCGCTGGCCGCCCGCAAGATCTGCGCGCGCATTTCCATGCCCGGCATGACCGAGGCGGAACGCACTGCCGCCAACGCCATTCTCGAAGTGCTGGCAAATGACGCCGCCGAGATCGTGCGGCGCGCGCTGTCAGTGACGCTTGCCCGTTCGCCCAGCCTGCCGCGCGAAGTCGCGCGCAAGCTGGCCGCTGATATCGACTCCATTGCCGTCCCGGTTATCGCTGGTTCTCCATCGCTTACTGAAGACGATCTGACCGAGATTGTCCGCTCGGGCGTGGTCATCCGCCAGCTTGCCATTGCCGGGCGCGCCGAAGTGCCCGGCAAGGTGGTGCGCGAGCTGGTCATGCGTGGCGGTGATCCGGCCGTGCAGCGCGTGATTGCCAATGACGGAGCGCATTTCGATGCCGGTTCCTATGCGCTGACCTTTGAGCGCTACCGCCAACAGCCTGCCATGCTGGAGCAGTTTGTCGAGCGTTCCAGCCTGCCGCTGGAGGTGACCGAGAAGCTGATCAATGTGATTTCCGAGGCGGCTGTCGAGCGGCTGATTTCACGTCATGCCCTGCCGCCGCAACTGGCTGTCGAGCTGGCGGAAAACACCCGCGAGCGCGCCACGGTCGATCTGGTGGAGCAGGCGGGCCTCAGTCAGGATCCGCGCCGCTTTGTCCAGCAGCTCCAGATGAACGGGCGCCTGACGCCCTCGCTCATCCTGCGGGCATTGTTCCGGGGACATATGAGCTTTTTCGAACATTGCATGGCCGAGCTGGCGGGCGTCCCGCACGCCAAGGCTTGGCTGCTCATCCATGATGCCGGGCCGCTGGGGCTGGACGCGCTGATGGAGCGGTCAGGTCTGCCGCGCCGCATCTTGCCGGCCGTGCGCGCGTCGGTCAGTGCCTATCATTCGCTGGAAGTGGGCGCGCAAGGGCCCGAAGACATCGTCAAATTCCGCACCGCGCTGACGCAGCGCATTTTCACCCATTTCCAGGGCGCGCCGGAAGCCGATCTGCAATATTGCATGGACCGGCTGGAGCTGGACATGGCCACGCTGGCCGAAAAGGCCATCCCGTCAGACGCCCGCAAAGCTGGCTAGCCGGGTAAAAAGGCAAGGCCGGATCAGGCCGGCGCGCCTACCAGCGCAATCACACGGGTTTCCAGCTCTTCAGCCAGCGTGCGGCCAATCGTGTGCTCGTCGGTGCGGATATTCTGGCGCAGGGCAGCGCGGATAGCGCCCACATGGGCATCCACCAGATCGACCGGTACCAATGTCCGCTTCTCGCTGGTTTCAACCAGGCGTGAGAGCGAGGCTGCCATGCGCGTGACCAGCGGGAACTCGTAGGTTGCGCCAAGCCCGCGCAGATCGTGCGCGACGGTGAACAATTCGTCGCCCGCTGCGCTGGCGAGCCCATCGGTGTGGACTTTGACCAGTGCCGCTTCCAGCTTGTCGACCTCTTCGGTCAGCCAGTCGGCGAACTCTTCCTTCATGTCGGCGAGCGCCGCCTCGGCGCGCGCAATGGCGGCCGGGTCTGCCGGTGCAATGCGCCCGCCCACTTTTACTTTGAGCATGTTGGGCGGATTGATGATCTCGATAGGCCGTTCGCGCTGCTGGGTCATTGGCTTGTCCCTTCCCCTGTCACTTTAGAGCGCCGCATCTTCGCGGCGTTCCGGACCTTCATATTCATTGTTGAGCCGGCGCCTGTCGGGGCCGAAAAACGCCTTCGTGCGCACAAAAGGGCGCGGACGGTTCACGATCACCTGCAGGCGTTTGAAAAGCTGTTCAGACGAGAACGGCTTGACCAGAAACTCGGTCACCCCGGCATCGCGCGCCTCGCGCACCCGTGAGGGCTCGGCATAGGCGGTCAGCATGATCACGGGAATAAACGGATTGGAGCTCTTTTCCGGATTGCGCAAATGGCGCACCAGGGACAGGCCATCGACGGGCGTCATCTTCCAGTCGGTGATGATCACATCGATTTGCTCAACCGACAAAATGCCGAGCGCCCGCTTGGGATCAGCGGCCTCAAACACATTGTCGCAGCCAAACGCCCCCAGAACCGCACGCACCAGTCCGCGCATGGCCGCGTTGTCATCGACCAGCAGCACGCGCAGTTTTGCAAACGCCACCCCGGCAGGAAGTTCTCCAGCCACTATGCTACCTCGTCAGCAAGATCCCCCAATTCACCGGTGAGGATAGACAGGACTTGCTTAATATCAGGTAAGCCTTGGACAGAAGTCTTCCCTAGGCTGAAAATTGTTCAAGTATGATCCGCTCGTCCAGTGCCCGCCCCGCGTCAAACAGCATGGTCAGTGTGACGTCGGCGGCCTCGGCAATGGTCACGCTGCGAACATCGCGGAACTCGCGATTATCGGCCACGGCGGCCACCGGGCGGCGTTCGGGTTCGATCACTTCAAACTCGACCGTGCTGGTGTGGCTGAGCAGCGCGCCGCGCCAGCGGCGGGGCCGGAACGCGCTGATCGGGGTCAGGGCCAGCAGGCTGGCATCAATGGGCAGGATCGGCCCGTGCGCGGAGAAGTTATAGGCCGTGGACCCGGCAGGCGTGGACACCAGCACGCCATCGGCGGCCAGCTCGTCCATGCGCACAACGCCGTCGATGGAAATGCGCACTTTTGCAGTCTGGCGCGTCTGGCGCAGCAAGGAGACCTCGTTGATTGCCAGCGATTCGAATGCCTTGCCGTCCAGTCCGGTGCCGCGTGCGCGCAAGGGATGGATGATCGCTTTTTCAGCGGCGGCCAGCCGGTCTGGCAGATGGTCATGCACCGGATCATTCATCAGAAAACCGACAGAACCGAAATTCATCCCGTAGACCGGAATGTCGTGCCCCATCACCGCGTGCAGGGCATCAAGCATGCAGCCATCCCCGCCCAGTGCGACGACGCAGTCGGCCTCCAGCAGAGGGCAATCGCCATAGTGCTCTGTCAGCGCGGTTTTCGCCGCGAGCGCGTCGGGCCGGTTGGAAGCGTGAAATGCAAGACGCATGTGGCGATACCAATCGGCTCTGACAGAAACGGGCAAGCACAGCGCATTGAACCGCCCGGCGCACACTCGTGCAAGGGGTGCAAATGCGCATGAAGCGGCATGTGCGCCTTCCCGTGTCCGGGCCTGCTGTGCCAAGCTGGCCGCAAGCAGACGGGAAGTGGACCGTGTCATGGCCGTAGAAGCCGCCTTTGCCGCATCCGGCGTTTCAGACGCCGCCACCCGCCGCACGCTTGCCGGGCGCTATCTTGCGCTCAGATCGCGCAGCACGGCATTGGCCGCGCCCCTGTCCGGGGAGGATATGGGCGCGCAGACCATGGAAGACGTGTCGCCGACGAAATGGCATCTGGCCCATACAAGCTGGTTCTGGGAGACCTTCCTGCTGGAGCCGCATCTGGCGGGCTATGAGGTGTTCGATCCAAGGTTCGGCTTCCTGTTCAACTCGTATTACGAGGCGCTGGGCGAGCGTCAGCCGCGCGCCGCGCGCGGCCATATCACCCGGCCCGGCGTGGAGCATGTGCGCGCCTACCGCGCCCATGTCGATGCCGCGATGGAGCGCCTGATCGAGCGGTGCGAGGAGGGCGATCTGGCGCGCCTTGCCGCCCTGGTGGAGACCGGCATCGCCCACGAGGAGCAGCATCAGGAACTTATCCTGACGGACATCAAGCACGTGCTCAGCGTCAATCCGTTCGGTGAGAGATATCTGGACGCCGCGCCGCCATCTGCTCGTCCCGGTGAGACGGCCGGCTGGGTGGAGTTTGCCGGGGGTCTTGAAACGTTCGGCGCTGACGGTGCCGGTTTTGCCTTCGACAATGAGGGGCCGGGACACCAGGCCTGGCTGGCCTCGTTTGCGCTGGCCAGCCATTGCGTGACCAATGGCGAGTACGCGCAGTTCATCGCAGATGGCGGCTATCGCAATGCGTCGCTTTGGCTGTCCGATGGGTGGGCGCGTGTGCAGGCGCAGGCGCGCTCGATGCCGCTCTACTGGCGCGGCGCGCCGGGCGAATGGCGCGAATTCACTCTCCATGGTGAACGGGAAATCGATATGGCAGCCCCGGTCAGCCATCTCGATTATTTCGAGGCCAGCGCCTTCGCCGAGTGGACCGGCTACCGCCTGCCTGAAGAACGCGAATGGGAGCTGGCGGCACGCAGCGCAGACCCGGCCAGTGCGCGGGCGATGTCTCCCGATGGCTGGCTGCATCCGTGCAGCGCTGATCAGGGCAATCTGTTTGGCGGGGTCTGGCAATGGACGCGGTCAGCCTATGCGCCCTATCCCGGCTACCGGGCCCAGTCGGGCGCCATTGGCGAGTATAATGGCAAGTTCATGTGCGGGCAGTTCGTGCTCAAGGGTGGCTCGGCGCTGACCGCGCCGGGCCATGTGCGCGCCAGCTACCGCAATTTCTTCCCGCCCGATGCGCAGTGGCAAATGACCGGACTGCGGCTGGCGAGGGATTTGCCGAGTTGATTTGACCTTCGCCGTCCGGCGCGCAATTCTTGACAGAACAATCAGCGAAAGCCCGCAGGACGGGCCGCGACCGGGAGATATGCCATGGATGACCGCGCTCAGATTTCCGTAAAGGACCAGGTGACCGCCGAGGAGTGGAAGGCGCGCTGTGATCTGGCGGCGCTCTACCGGCTGGTCTTCATGCATGGCTGGGATGATCTGTTCTTCACCCACATCTCCATGCGCGTGCCGGGGCCGGAGGAGCATTTCCTGCTCAACCCGTTTGGCCTGCTGTTCGAGGACGTGACCGCCTCCAATCTGGTCAAGGTGGATCTTGAGGGCAATGTCCTGCCGCCCAGCCAGTACGGCATCAACCCGGCCGGTTTCACCATCCATTCGGCAATCCACCATGCCCGGCCGGATGTGAAGGTGATCATGCACCTGCACACCGATCAGGGCGTCGCGGTGTCGGCCCAGAAGCGCGGCCTTTTGCCGATCTCGCAAAGCGCGATGACGGTGATGAAAGATGTCGCCTATCACGGCTATGAGGGCATTGCGCTGGAGCATGAGGAACGTGATCGCCTGGTCAGTGATCTGGGCGACAAGCACCTGATGATCCTGAATAATCACGGCACGCTGACCTGCGGCGACCATCCCTTCTCGTGCTATGTGCGCATGTACATGCTGGAGCGCGCCTGCAAGATGCAGACGCTCGCGCAGGGCGCGGAACTCGTCGAGTGGGGCAAGGACATGCAGGACCGGGTCTACGGTCAGGGCGAGCAGGCTTTCACCAACGAGTTTTTCAAGGAAATCGCCTGGGCGGCCCTGCGCGGCCGGGTGGACCGGCAGTCTCCCGGATACGATTCCTGAAGGCGGCGTCACGATGCGCGGGGCATGGGCATTCTTTGCCTGTGCGCCCCTGCTGACGGCTGCCCTGCCGGCTGACGCGCGGGCAGGGGCGTGGACCCAGAAGCGCGGTGAAGGCGTTCTGCTGACCGGCTACTCCACCCATTGGCTGACAGCGCCCGGCGGCACAGCCTTGCGTAAGTCCGAGGTGAGTTTCTTTTCCGAGCTGGGCCTGACCAGCCGTGTCACGCTTGTCGGGCGCTTTGCGCTGCAATCGCTGACCGAAACGCGCGCCGCACCGGACGACGTGGCCGACGAGGCGTTCAGCAATGCCCTTGTTGCGCTGGGCGGCAGTGAGGCCGGGTTGCGGGTGAAGCTCTATGAGCAGGGTCCGTGGGCGGTTTCCGCACAGCTTTCGCGCACGTTTGAGTCTGGCGGCGAGAACCGCAATAACCAGCGCTTCGGCACGGGCGGCGGCGATGTCGAGGCGCGCCTGCTGGCCGGACGCGCCCTTGGCCGCGATGGCTTTGCCGATGTGCAGATCGCCTACCGGGCGCTCGATGCACGCGGCGGGGGAGAATGGCGGATGGACACCGCCATAGGCCTGGCGGTCGCGCCTCGCTGGCGCATGATGGCCGAGACGTTTTCGGTCAGCGCTGAACGCCGGCCCGGCTCGCCGGCCTATTCGGGCCATCGCGCGCAGCTGAGTGCCGTCTATGACGCACCGGCGGGTTTTTCGGTGTCTGTCGGCGTGCTGGGGACAGTGCATACGAATAACACCGCGCGCGAGCAGGCGGTGACCGTGCGCCTATGGCGGCACTTCTGATTTCCGCGCCGGCTGCTCATCACGGCGAATTCATTTTGCTTTTTGCCGGCTGCGACGCATATCGCTACGCAAGGAAAAAAGAGAGCAAGTCATGCGCCGCGCCATATTCCTCATCATCGTTGCCATCATTTTCGCCGGTATGGCGACTGCTGTCTTTGTCCGCGCGGTGTCGCAAGGCGGCGGCGGCAACGAGATGCGCGGCGCGGCGACGCCGGTTGCGCTCCACGAGGTGGAAACGCGCACATTCGCTGACATCGTCGAGGCGCTGGGCACGGCCAATGCCAATGAGTCGGTTCTGGTGACAGCGAAAGTCTCCGACACGATTTCGCGCATTCAGTTCGATTCCGGCGAGAGCGTATCTCAAGGCGACATTCTGGTTGAATTGAGTGATGCGGAAGAAGCGGCAGGGCTCTCCGAAGCGCGTGCGTCAATGCGCGAGGCGCAGCAGGAACTGACGCGCATTCGCGACCTGACCGAGCGCGGCGTCGCCTCGCGTTCGTTGCTGGACGAGGTTCAGGCCAATTCAGAGCGCGCCCGCGCCCGCGTCTCCGCGCTGGAGGCCCGCGTGGCCGACCGTATCATCCGGGCCCCGTTCGACGGCGTGATCGGATTGCGGGCGGTCAGCCTGGGCCAGCTTGTCGGTCCTGGCGACACGATTGCCCAGCTCGACGACACCTCCATCATCAAGCTGGACTTCACCTTGCCAGAGCGCTTCCTGGCGACTGTGTCGGCGGGCATGGAGATTGCCGCGTACACATCGGCCTTTCCCGACGAGGAATTTCTCGGCGAGATCACCCAGATTGACAGCCGCATCGATACGGCGACGCGTTCGGTGACTGTGCGTGCCGAGATTGCCAATGCAGACGGACGCCTGCGTCCGGGCCTGCTGATGACGGTGGAGATCCGGCGCGATCCGCGCACGCGGCCCTCGGTGCCGGAAACGGCCGTCACGCGCTTGCGCGACCAGGTCTTTGTCTACGCCGCCGTGCAGGATGAAGAGGGCCATTACGCTGTTCAACGCGAGATCCGTGTGGGCGCACGCTCGGATGGCTATCTGGAAGTGCTCGACGGGGTCGAACCGGGCGACATCATTGTCCGCCAGGGCGTTCACCGTATCCGCGACGGCGCCCGGATTGAACCGCGCGATGATGGCGACAGTGCCCGCACCGCCAGTAACGGGGTGGCTGCCGCAGGACAGGGAATCGCTGCCGGGAGTGCCAATCCATGACGCTTTCAGATGTCGCCGTACGCCGTCCTGTCATCGCGTTTGTGGCCAGCGCGCTCATCATCGTGTTCGGCATTCTCGGTATTCGCGACCTGCCCTTGCGTGAATTGCCTGATGTCGACCAGCCGGTCGTCTCGGTGGATGCGGAGTTTCCCGGCGCCAATGCGGAGGTGATCGAAAATCAGGTCACCCAGCCGATTGAAGGCGTGCTGGGGGGCATTGAGGGCATCGATACGATCGAATCGAGCTCAGAGGATGGCGAATCGCGCATCTCGATCACTTTTGATCTGGGTCGCGATCTTGAAGCGGCAGCCAACGATGTGCGCGAGGCAGTGGCCCGTGTCCGCCGCCAGCTGCCGCCCGATGTCGAGGAGCTGACCGTTACAAAGCGCGATTCCGATGCGCGCCCCTTCCTCTGGTACAATCTCCTGTCGGAATCGATGACAGCCGAAGAGCTGACCGATTATGCCGACCGCGTGCTGGTTGACCGGTTCTCGGTGATTGATGGCGTGTCCCAGGTGCAGATTGGCGGCCAGCGCCGCTATGCCATGCGCATCTGGCTGGACCCGCAGGCGATGGCGGCCCGTCAGCTGACTGTTGCCGATATCGAGAATGCATTGCGCACCGAGAATGTGGAGCTGCCCGGCGGTTCACTGGAAACCACTTCGACGCAGCTGATCGTGCGCGTGGAGCGGCTTTTCGGCAATGAAGACGCTTTCCGCCGTCTGCCGATCACCCGCTCGGACGGCCATGTCGTCCGGCTTGGCGAGATCGCCGATGTCGAGCTTGCCGCCGAGCAGGACCGGGCCCTGTTCCGGGGTAACGGGCAAAACATGATCGGCATCGGTTTTATCCGCCAGAGCCGGTCCAACGCTGTAGCCGTGGCCGATGCGGTGCGCGAGGAAGCGGCGCGTGTCATGCCGCAACTGCCCGAAGACATGCAGCTGCTCAACGCCTCGGACGACACGGTGTTCATTCGCGAGTCCATCAATGAAGTCTGGCGCACGCTGGCCGTTGCCGCCACGCTGGTCGTCCTGGTGATCTATCTGTTTCTGGGCAGTTTCCGCGCCGCCGTCATCCCGGCAGCCGTTGTGCCGGTCTGCCTGATCGGCGTGTTTGCGGTGCTTGCCGCCTTCGGGTTCTCTATCAACATACTCACCCTGCTGGCACTGGTGCTGGCGATCGGTCTGGTGGTGGACGATTCCATTGTCGTGATGGAAAATATCCAGCGGCGCGTGGATCTGGGCGAACCGCCGACGCTCGCCTCCTTGCGGGGGTCACGCCAGGTCTTCTTTGCCGTCATCGCCACGACGGCCACGCTGGTGGCGGTGTTTGTGCCGCTGGTGGTGCTGCCCGGCATTATTGGGCGCATTTTCACCGAGCTGGCGGTCGCCATTACCGCCGCCGTGATCCTCTCCAGCTTTGTTGCGCTGACGCTGTCGCCGATGATGAGCTCCAAGCTGGCCCGCCCCAGCTCCGGTTCACGGGGCCCGGCGCGCTGGGTCGACAATGTGCTCGGCAAGCTGCGCAATGCCTATACTGAATCGCTGGACGTGGTGATCGGGCTGCCCTGGCTGATCGTGCCCTTCCTGGTGGCGGCCGTAGGCGGTTCGGTATTCCTGTTTAACGCACTGCCCAGCGAGCTGACCCCGCCCGAAGACCGGGGCAGTTTCTTCAGCCGCTTCAGCGCCGCCGACGGGGCGAGCTTTGAGTACACGGCAGAGCAGGGCGCCATTATCGAGGATATTCTCCTGGAGTATGTCGAGGCGGGCGAGCTGCGCCGCGTGCTGATGATCGTGCCGGGGTTTGGCGGCGGGTCGGACTTCTCCAGTGGAATCGTGATCGGCACCATGACGCCATGGGGCGAGCGCCGTCCCGGCATGGAAATCGTCAATGAGGTAAACCAGCGCCTCGGCCAGCTGACCGGCGTGCGCGCCTTCGCCTCCATGCGCTCCTCGCTGGGCGGTGGTGGTGGCGGCGGCGACGATATCGAGATCGTGCTGCAGGGACCTGACTACGAAACGATTGACCGTGAAGCCGACCGGCTGATTGCGACGATGGAAGAGACCAACGCCAATCTGCTGCGCGCCCGCAAGGATTTCGAGCCGACATCGCCGCGCCTGGTTGTAGACATCAACCGCGAGCGCGCCGCCGGGCTTGGCGTGTCGGTATCCGATATCGGGCGGACCTTGCAGACCCACCTGGGCTCGCGCCGCATGGGCCAGTTCATTGACCGTGGCGAAGCCTATAACGTCATTGCCGAGAACCGGCGGGAAGACCGTGCCAGCCAGTCCGATCTGGAAATGCTCTATGTGCGCGGCGGTTCGGGTGAGCTCATTCCGCTGTCTAACCTCGTCACCTTGCGCGAGACGGGCGAGGCCCAGGAGCGCAACCGGCTGAACCGGCAGCGTTCCATCACCATTTCGGCGACACTGGCTGAGGGCTACACGCTGGGCGAGGCGATTGAGTGGCTGGAAAGCTACGCGCAGTCCGAGCTGCCTGCGGAGATGTCCAGCGAGTTTGTCGGCAGCGCCCGCGAATTCCTGGAATCCAGCAATGCGATGCTTTTCGCCTTCGGCATGGCTCTGCTGATCGTGTTCCTGGTGCTGGCGGCGCAGTTTGAAAGCTTCATCCAGCCGCTCATCATCATGCTCACCGTGCCGCTGGCGGTCGCGGGCGGGCTGTTTGGCCTCTACATGGCCGGCTCATCGCTGAACATCTATTCCCAGATAGGATTGATCATCCTTGTGGGGCTGGCGGCCAAGAACGGCATTCTCATCGTCGAATTTGCCAACCAGCTGCGTGAGGAGGGGATGACTGTCGCCGAAGCAACCATCGAGGCTTCCGCCACGCGTTTCCGCCCCATCCTGATGACCGGTATCTCTACCGCCATCGGTGCGTTCCCGCTGGTGCTGGCTTACGGGCCCGGATCGGAAAGCCGCATCACGATCGGTGTGGTGATCTTCACCGGCGTCATGGTGGCCACGCTCTTCACGCTGTTTGTGGTGCCCGTCGCCTATGCGGTGTTTGGCAAGTACACCAAGACGCCCAACTGGGTGTCGCGCCAGCTGGAGAAGGAAGCGCGCCAGAGCGGTGATGATGTAGGCGCCTCGGCGCCCGTCCATCAGCCTGCCGAATAGGTCCTAGCGCCGGGTTTCTACCGCCAGAAAGGCGATGAGATCATTGCGGTCTGCCTCGTTGCGCAGGCCTGCAAAGCTCATCCGGTTGCCCGGCAGATAGGTGCGCGGATTGGCAAGCCACTGGTCAAGCTCCGCCGCGCTCCATTCAAAACCGGCCTCTTCCAGCGCACGCGAATAGCGATACCCCTCAGCCGATCCGGCAACCCGGCCGAACATGGCGTTGAGATTAGGGCCGACAAGGTGGCGGTCGCCATCGCCCAGCGTGTGACAGGAGGCGCAGCGCCGGAACAGGCGGCGTCCATTGTCCACGCTGGCAGACAGGTACGGCTCGCCCATTTCGGCCAGAATGACTTGCGCATCTTCCGGACTGATGGCCGGCTCCGGTGCGCCGCCATGGGTTTCAGGCTGGGGCGAGGGCGAGGGCTCGTTGGAAGCGCTGCCTGAATCCCCGCACGCAGTCAGGCAAAGCAGTGCGGCGGACGCCAGAAACGTGGTACAGCGGGTCATTATCAAAGCTCCTGCAAATCTGGTGTGGCCTCAGAGGTATAGCCGCTTGATGCGCTGATCAATCGCCGTGTGGCGCGCGCGCCTGCGTCCTGTCAGCACGCCGCGCCGTCAGGATAAACAGGAACTCACCCTCCAGCGTCACCTTTTTGTCTGCCGTTGAAATGGATGCGTGCGTGATTGCCTTGCGCCCGCTGCGTCCGGTCACTTCGGCAATGGCCAGGGCCGGGCCTTCATCGGGCGCGAACGGTCGGCGGTATTGCAGGCTGGCGGTAGCGGTTACAAACACGTCGTCCGCCCCCGCCAGCGTGTTGGTGGCCAGACCGGCCACCTGATCGAGCCAGCCTGCGCTGGCTCCGCCATGCACCGCGTCATTGAGGTTCAGCCAGTGTCTGGCGACCGGAATTTCCAGCCGCGCGCGGCCTTCACCCAGCTCCAGCACACGCGCATCCAGCAAGCCCCAGAAGCGCGCATGCGCTTCGTGGCTGCCGAAATGGTCCATCAGTCGGTCGGGCAGTTTCGTCACGGGGAGCTGCGCGCTTCTTCATCGTCTGGCGGATAGATGACACTGCGTACGCTGCTGCGCGTGACCTTGCCAACCGGATTGCGCGGCAGGCGGGCCAGTACGTGGATGGCCTTGGGTGTCTTGACCGCACCGAGCAGTTCGCGCGCCAGCAACAGGAGCTGGCGTGTGTCCAGGGTCTGGCCGCGAAACGCGGTCACCGCCACTTCCAGCCGCTCGCCCCATTGCGGGTCGGCGACGCCGAAGGCACACGCTTCGTCAATGCCCGGCAAGGTCAGCAGCGCCGCTTCCACCTCTGCAGGATGAATATTATAGCCGCCGGAAATCAGCATGTCGGACGCGCGCCCGGTGATGAACAGATAGCCGTTGCGGTTGAGATGGCCCAGATCGCCTGTATGCAGCCATCCCCGGCGCAGCACATCGCCCGTGCGTTCGCGGTCATCGAGATAGCCGTCCATCAGGAGCGGGCCTTTCACGGCAATCTCGCCGGTCTGGCCGGGGCCAAGCGGCTCGCCCTCGCTGCCGATAATGGCGATCTCGCAGACGCGGCCCGCCTTGCCGACGGAGCCTGTCAGCATCGGATTGGTCAGCTCTTCGGCTGTGATCGCCGCGATGGTCATCGGTGCCTCGGTCTGGCCGTAGAGCCCGGCAATACGCGGTCCGAACGCGCGCTGCGCACGCAGGAGCTGCTCTTCGGGCAAGGGCGCTGCCCCATAGATGATCCGTTGCAGGGCGGGCGCATTGACGGGCCGGTCGAGCAGGGCGCACAGCCGCATGATCAGTGTGGGCGCCATGAAGCTTTCGGTCACGGCCTCGTCGCGCAGCAGGCGCAAGAGCAGGTTGGCGTCCGGCTTCTGCACCAGAACCAGCCGGCCGCCGCGCGCCAGTGTCGGCAGAATGAAATGGGATGCGCCATGGGTGAGGGGCGCGCAGGCGAGGAAAACCGGCACGCCCTGCTGGCCGAACCGGTCATCCATATTGATGATATTGGCCATCACCGACGCGTTCGACTGGATGACGCCCTTGGGCTCGCCTGTGGAACCGCCGGTGAATTTGATCGCCATCGTGTCTGACGGGCGGCGCATGACCGGCTCAAAGCCGGGCGCCGGTGGCAGATGGGCCGGTATCAGCTCTACATTTCCCGCAAAGGGTTTGAGTGCCTGCGCCTCGTCAGGCCCGGCCAGCACCAGGGCGGGTTTCACTTTCGCCAGCGCTGCGGCGTTCAGCTGCGCGCCATTGCTGGGGTTGAGCGGCACCCAGACCAGACCCGCTGACTGGATCGCCAGAAAGGCGGCCACATGATCAATCGTGTTCGGCGCGGACAGCGCGATGCGCGCGCCCGGCGCAAAGCGCCTGGCCAGATGGGCAGCGAGGCTGCTGACACGCTGCGACAGCGCAAAAAAGCCGATACGGCCAACAAGGCGTCCCTCGGCATCATATTCGCAAGCGGCCCCATGATCGGGAAACTGGCGCGCCGCATCCCAGAACAGGCTGACCGGATGGGTGGAGAGAGCTGACAGATTCATCGTGACAGCACCGTCACCAGCGTGACGGCCTCCTCGATACCCAGAAAGCCGCCCCCGTTCTCGCATACGCCTGCGCGCGCGCCCTCAACCTGCATATCGCCTGCCTCCCCCCGTAATTGCCGGCACATCTCTACAATCTGCACCACGCCTGTTGCCCCCACCGGATGACCCTTGGCGATCAGCCCGCCACCGGCATTGACCGGAATGCGTCCGCCCCGCCGGGTTGCCCCTGATGCGGTAAACGGCCCGCCCTCACCCCGGGCACACAGGCCCAGATTCTCGATCTGCAGCACTTCGGCAAAGCTGGTCGCGTCATGCACCTCGGCGATCTGCATGTCGGCAGGACCCAGCCCGGAAGCCTCCCACGCCAGATCCACCGCCCGCTTGCCGATATGATTGTCCCAGTCATCGATGGGGCGCTTGCGCGCCGTCGCCCACCCCGTTCCGGCCAGCTTCACGCTTCGCGCATTACCTTTTGCGGCGCTGGCCGATTGCAGGATGAGCGCGGCAGCACCATCGCTGACCGGTGCGCACATGGCGCGTGTCAGCGGCCAGATCACCGGCTTGTCAGCCAGTACCTCGTCCATCGTGAAGGGGGTGCGGTATTGCGCGTGGTGGTTGGCCGCTGCGTGGGTATGGTTCTTGGCCGCCGCCATGGCCAGATGTTCGCGCGTTGTGCCGAACGTTTCCATGTGCGCGCGGGCGATCCCGGCATAGATGTCCATGAAGAAGCTGCGCGGGGATTCTCCGGCTCCGGCAGGGATCAGGTCTGCGCCAAGCGCGGCCATCGCACCCGCGGTTTCCTCAATGCATTCGATATCGGTGCCGCCCCGGAAGGCGGCCATGACCTGATCCATGCGGTCGGGAAAGACCATTTTCTCGGCCCCGACGACGAGCACGGTTTCTGCTTCACCGGCCCGGATCATCGACGCGCCAAGCGCGACGGCAGACGATCCTGACGCGCAAGCATTTTCCACATTGACGATTTTGATGCCCTCAATTCCCAGCGGGCTGAGCGCGATCTCGCCGCGCACGGCATTTTGTCCTTCCAACATGGGCTGGCGTGTATTGGAGAAGAGCGCGGCGTCTATCCGCTCCGCGCTGATGCCCGCATCGGCCAGAGCAGCGCTCACCGCCTCGCGCGTCAGATCCTTGACCGAACGCGCCGGGTGCTTGCCCAGCGCTGTCATGCCGGTGCCGGTAATGAAAACGGGATCCATAAATATACGCGCCTGATAATGGGGCAGGGCTGGTTGCCCTGTAACTTCGATAAAGATACTTTCTAATTCGACGATACCGGCACGCGCCGGTTATGCAATCATCTTGGCACAGGAAATTCTGCCCCGGAGGATATTTGATGAGCGTTGCAGCACGGCTTTACGAGTCTCACCGCGAAACACTTCAGACTGCATTGAAGGCCGTAAGGGTGCGCGATCACTGGAGTCCGTTCCGCGAATCACCGAGTACGAAACTGCATGGCGAGGACGCGCCGCGCGACGGCAAGGCGCGGTTTCAGGCCCAGCTTGGCAAGCCGTTCGACCTCGATCAGCCCGGAACCATCGGCACGCTGGGCGCGGAAGTATCGCCCTATACGCGCCAGCCGCTGGGAATCACCTATCCCAAATCGGACCCGGCGGCGCTGTTTGCCGCCTCGCGCAAGGCGATGAGCGGCTGGATGAAGGCCAGCGCTGCCGAACGCGCCGGTGTCATCACCGAAATGCTGTTTGCGATGGAGAAAAACGCGTTCGAAAACGCGCACGCCACCATGCACACGGCGGGGCAGGGCTATGTGATGGCGTTCTCCGGCTCCGGCGCAAACGCGCTCGACCGGGGTCTGGAGGCGCTGGTCTACGCCATGAAGGCGATGGACGATGTGCCCGACACGGCCAGCTGGACCAAGCGCTTCCTGGAGCCTGAACCGGTCCGGCTGAACAAGCGCTATGTGCGCGTGCCGCTGGGCCCCGCCGTGGTGATCTGCTGCGCGACCTTCCCCTTGTGGAATGCCTATCCGGCGATGACGGCCAATCTGATGACCGGCAATCCGGTGATCGTGAAGCCGCACCCGACAGGCGTGCTGCCGGTGGCCATGGCGGTGCGCACCTGCCGCGAGGTGCTCGAGAAGGCGGGCTTTGACCCCAATCTGGTGCTGCTGGCAGCCGATGAGCCTGATGACCAGATCACGATCAGACTGCTCGAACAGCCTGATTGCCGCATTGTCGATTACACAGGTTCGCAGCGCTTCGGCACCTGGATCGAGAACAACTGCCCCGGACGGCTGGTCTTTACCGAGACAGCGGGCTGCAACTCGGTGGTCATTCATTCGGCCAACGATTTTGGCCGCGTCGCCCACACGGTCGCGCGCGCCATGGTCACCTTCTCCGCGCAGATGTGCACCGCGCCGCAAAACGTGTTCATTCCGCGCTCCGGCGTTCAGACCCCTGACGGCGTGATCAGCTATGATGCAGCCGTGGAGACGCTTGTTTCCGCGCTGGACACGATCGCCGGCGACAACAAGCTGGGTCCGGCCATCGTGGCTGCGGTTCAGGCTGATGCGACGATCGGCAATGTGGAAGCCATGACCCGCAAGGGCGAAGCGGAAGGCACGATACTGCGCCGCTCCGGCCCGGTGGCGAACGCCGACTACCCGGACGCGCGCACGGCCAGCCCGGTTCTGATCGAGTGTGATCCGGCCAATGAGGATTTCTATGGCGAGGAGCGCTTCGGCCCGGTCAGCTTCGTGGTGCCGGTCGACAGCGCGGAGGATGGCGTGCGTCTGGCCACCTCGCAGGCCCGCACGCGCGGTGCCATCGCCTCCTATCTCTATTCCACCGATGAAAGCTTCATCGACGCCGCCGAGCCCGACTATCTGGCCGCCGGGGCTTCGGTGAGTATCAATATAGACCGGGGCATGCCGATGAACTTCATGGGCGCCTACACCGATTTCCACGTCACCGGGCTCAATCCGGCGGGCAATGCCAGCCTGACAGACCTCGCCTTTGTCGCGCCGCGCTTCCGGGTGGTGCAGATGCGCAGACCCGCCTGACGCGGTTTTTGCGCCACACTCCGGATCTTGATGAAAGTTTCTTAAAGAAAGTGACCTTGAGTTAGTTCGTTTAATGAAGTTATGGTGTGTGTGATACGGTGATGCAGGCGATTCCGCCTGTCTTACCGTAATCCAACGAGATTACAGGGGAGGTTCAAGTGAACAGATCAAAAGCGTTGCTGCGTCTGTCGGTTGGTGCGATGGCACTGACTGGCGCGCTAGCCACGGCGGGTACCGCGATCGCGCAATCTGCCGAAATCATCACCGTGACGTCACAGCGCCGCGAGCAGTCCGTGCAGGACGTGCCGGTCGCCGTGACGGCGTTCAGCGCCGCCGATTTGCGCGATTCCTCGATTGATGGCGTTGAAGGTATTGCCGAGCGCACGCCGGGCTTCACCATGACCCGGTTCAATATCGGCGAGCCGCAGCTCTATATTCGCGGCATCGGCTCCACGTCGGATTCCGCTGCCGGTGATCCGTCGGTCGCGGTGTCGATTGACGAGGTCTATATCGGCCGCGCCGGGGGCGGCGCGCTCAGCTTCTTCGATATCGAGCGCGTGGAAGTGCTGCGCGGGCCGCAAGGCACGCTCTATGGCCGTAACGCCGCTGGCGGCGCGGTCAATATCATCACGGCCCGCCCGGACATGACCCAGTCCTTTGGCGAGTTCACCTTCGGCTATGGCGATTACAACGACCAGCATGTCAGCGCCGTGCTGAACGGGCCGATGGGCGAGAATGCTGCCGGACGCGTGGCTTTCCTCTACCAGTCCAATGACGGCTATTCGACGAGCGTTCCCTCAGGCGACGATCTTGGCGGGTCGAGCACCTGGGGCGTGCGCGGCGCGATAAGCTGGGATGCGGGTAATTGGAGCTTCCTGGCGCAGGCCGACTACGCCTCGGACGAGACCGATGGACAGGCGCGCGTTCCGGTAGTCGGGCCGAACACCAACCCGGCCTTTATCGGCCTGATCGGCGCGATCCGCACCGGGCTCGACGAGCGTCAGAGCTTCTCTGATCCCGACACTTTCCAGGAGCGCGACAGCTGGGGCGTGCTTTTCCGGGCCGATACCACGATTGGCGATATGGATTTCACCTCGCTGACCTCCTATCGCGGCCTTGAATTCTCATGGTTTGACGATCTGGGCGGCCTGCCGACCCCGCCTTACGTCTTGCGCGTGGAAGACATCAACCAGGATGAAGCCTGGCAGTTCACCCAGGAATTCCGCCTGTCGCGTACGCTTGATAATGGCGCTTTCTGGGTCGCTGGCCTCTATCTCTTCAATGAGGAAGTGGACCGCAACGAGCAGTTCATCGTCGATGCGCGCGCACCGCTTCCCCCGATTGCTTCGGGCGATGTGACCTTCTTCCAGGAAGCCACCAACCAGTCGGCCGCGCTGTTTGCCCAGCTTACCTTGCCGCTGGCTGACACGTTGAACCTGACGGTCGGAGGTCGCCTGACCTACGATTCCAAGGATATTTTCGCACGCGGCGTCGACAATGCGACCCCGGGCGGACCTTTCCCCGGCATCCCGCTTGGTCCGCCTCCGGGCGTAGCCTACCCGGCTGGAGCGTCGGGCAGCGAGAGCTGGACCGAGCCGACCTGGCGTCTGGCGCTGGACTGGCAGGCTGCGGACAATGTGATGCTCTATGCGTCCTATGACCGGGGTTACAAGTCCGGCCTCTATCCCAGCCAGGCGCAAAGCGCGGTGCAGGCGACCACGGCGCTGGAGCCGGAAATCCTCGACAATTTCGAGGTGGGCATGAAATCGACCTTTGCCGATGGCCGGGGCATTTTCAATCTGGCGGCATTCTATACCGATTATCAGAGCCTGCAGGTCTATGAGCTGCTGGGTCTGGCGCTGTCGACATCCAATGCCGACGCAGAAATCCGCGGCGCTGAGGCCGAGCTGGTCTTCCAGCTTACCGAGAATTTCGAAATCGGTGGCTCCTATGCTTATCTCGATGCGCAATACACCACTGATGCGGTCTCCAATCTCGGCGTGCTGCCCTATAATGGCAACCAGCTGACCCGCTCGCCGGAGCAGCAATACAATATCTACGCGGCCGTGGAGATGCCGATTGCCTCTGGCACGGCGCGTGCGCGCGTCGATTACAACTGGACGGGAGACTATTATTTCGACCCGTCCAACGCGCCTGAAACGCTGGTGGAGTCCTACGGCACGGTCGATGCACGGCTGAGCTGGGGACCCGATGATGCCAACTGGGACATCTCGCTGTGGGGCCGCAACCTCACCGACGAGCTCTATCCCAGCCATATCATCAAGAACCTCGATATCGGGTTCACGGTGTTCGCGCCTCCACGCACATTCGGCGCACAATTCCGGATGCGTCTGGGCGGATAGCCTCTTGGGGAGGACGCTGACGGAGAAGGGCGGTGCCGGCTGGCGCCGCCCTTTTTTGTGTGGGTCTTTCTGCGTCTGGACAGATGAACTTTGGCTGTGGTGTTTCAACCGGGGTCCCCGCCCCCGAGCGGGGACCCAGAGCGAGTGCAGAAATGAAAGTCGCAGCGCGCTCCAGCGATGGCAGTGCTGGGCCCCCGATCAAGCCGGGGGCCCCGGTGTGAGGGCAGTGCCATGGCGAAGCCTGTCTATATTGCCGCCCTACCGAACCGCGCTGACAGCAGCGCGTTCGCTGGCCGACAGGGCCGGGACGGGCCGTACGCCGCGCGGATCGATTTCCTCACCCGTCAAGGCATTGCGCAACACCGGCAGCACTGTCTGCCCCGTGGTTTGCGAGACCAGCTCGACGGGCAGCTTGCCGGGCTCGCACAGCCAGCGCGCGCCCCAGGCGAAGAAAGCCAGCACGGTGGGGTAAAGCGCAAGCCCGCGCGGCGTCAGCACGTATTCAAAGCGCTCGGGGCGCATCTGATAGCGCTTGCGCGCCAGAATGCCGTGCTCGACAAGGCCCTCCAGCCGGTCGGCCAGCACGCTGGTGGAAATGTCGAGCGTCTTGATGAAATCATCATAGCGCCGGACGCGGTAGAAGCAGGCCGCCAGCACCAGATTGGTCCAGTAATCGCCAAACAGCTCAATGCCCAGCTCGATGGGTTTGCCGCTGGCGCGCATGGCCGGCTGCACCCGGCGGCGGCGCATTTCCTTCAGCGCGGGGGCACGTCCGGGGACGGGGCCGGGACGGGGCAGCACGTCGCCGGGCAGGATCGGCCTGCCGGGGTCTTCGCCCGCCATGATAGGCTCGACAGGGCCTGACCCGTCGCGGGCATTCAGCCGGATGGCGCGGGCCGCATCAGCGCGCGGCGACCAGTCCTGTTCCCACAGGATCAGCATGATGGCCACGCCATAGAGATCGCGCCCCATCGCCGTTAGCACGTATTCAAACCGCTCCGGCCGCTGCTGGTAGGGCCGCCGCCGGAGCAGGCCCGCATCGGTCAGGGTTTTCAGCCGCCGCGCCAGCACGGACCGGGCAATGGCGAGCCGGTCCAGCCAGTCATCAAACCGGCGTGCGCCCCGGAATGCCTCGCGCAGGATCAGCATGGTCCACGCCTCGCCCACCACATCCATGGCGTGGGAGACCGGATTGTTCTGAATCATCTGCTTGAGCGTGGAATCCATATGCCCACTAGAGCCGAAGGATTTGTATTACGCAAACACCCGTGCGGGGTTGAGGCGGCGGGCAAAACCGGCTAGAGTTAGTTTCGCTAACAAAGTGACCTCGGCGGCTGCCGGGGCCACGCCAGTTGAAAGGCCGCCGCTTGAGCCGTTTGCCCGACACAATCGCCCGTAATCTGCGCCTGCCGCTGGTGGCCGCGCCGATGTTTCTGGTGTCAGGGCCGGACATGGTGCTGGCATCGTGCAGGTCCGGTGTGATCGGCTCGTTTCCCGGTCCCAACTGCCGCACCATCGAAGATGTCGAAGCGTGGATGAAGACCATCAGCGAGGCACTCACCGATGAGGACGCGCCCTGGGCCTATAACATGGTGTGCCATTCCTCCTATCCGCGCTTTGATGCCGAGCTGGAGCTGGTGAAGAAATATCAGCCGCCGATTGTCATTACCGCTCTGGGCGGGCCGCATCGCGTGGTGGAGGCCGTTCACCAGTATGGCGGTCTTGTCTTTGCCGATGTGAACTCGGTGGAGTTTGCGCGCAAGGCCGCGCTGACCGGCGTTGACGGTCTGGTGCTGGTGTGTGCCGGCGCGGGCGGGCACACGGGGCAGATCGCCAATGTCGCCTTCATTGAAGCGGTGCGCGGCTTTTTTGACGGCATCATTGCCGTCGCGGGCGGTATCTCGACCGGGCGCGGCATCCGCGCTGCGCAGGCAATGGGCGCGGATCTGGCCTATATGGGCACCGCCTTCATCCCGGCAGAGGAAAGCCTGGCCCACGCCGATTACAAGGACATGGTCGTGCGCTCTGGCGCATCGGACATTGTCGTCTCGGCCTCGGTTACCGGCGTGCCGGCAAGCTGGCTGAAGGAAAGCCTGAAACGCTCCGGGCTGGACCCGGAAAACCTGCCCGAAAAGGGCAAGGTGCAGTTTGAAGACCCGTCCAAAATCCTCAAAGGCTGGAAAGATGTCTGGTCAGCGGGACAAGGGGTCGGGTCGGTCAATGCGGTCGAGCCGCTGGGCGCCATCGTGGCCCGGCTCGCGCGCGAATATGGTTTGCACGAACAAGGGCCGGTTGCGGCCGGTCTCGGTATGGAAAGGAGTGCGCATAATGAACGCCCCGGTGCATGATCCCAACGGCCGCATGGAGCGCGATGCGCCCTCATGGCTTGCCGATATCGACAATGCCTATCTGCGTGGCCTTTACGCGCCGGTAGCCCACGAGACGACGGCTGATGCGCTGAAAGTCATCGGCGAGATCCCGGCCGATCTGTGCGGCGCCTATATGCGCAACGGACCCAATCAGGTCTATGAGCCCAAATCCAAGCATCACTGGTTTGACGGTGACGGCATGGTCCACACAATCGCCTTCAAGGACGGCAAGGCGAGCTATCGCTCGCGTTTTGTCCAGACCGCGCACTTCAAGGCCAATGCCGCCAGAGGCCAGGAGCAATGGCCGGGCTATATGGGCCATCCCGATCCGAACGCGCCTGCCGGCGCGGGCTCTGATGGCTGGCTGAAGGATTCAGGCAATACCGACCTGATCCTGCATAATGGCGAGGTGCTGGCGCTGTGGTATCAGGCCGGTGTGCCGGTGCGTCTTGATCCGGCGACGGGCGAGACGCTGGGCGAGCAGACCTGGGGCGGCGCACTGACCCGTCAGGTATCAGCCCACGCCAAGACCGACCCGGTCACCGGCGAGCTGTTCTTCTTCGACTACAACACCAAGCCGCCTTTCATGACCTATCACGTGGTCTCGCGCGACGGTCAGATGATCCGCAATGTGCCGATTGATGTGCCGGGCCCGCGCCTGCCGCACGATATGGCGATGACGGAGAACTACGCGATCCTGCACGATCTGCCGCTGTTCTGGGATCCCGAACTGTTGCCGCGCGGCATCCACAAGGTCACCTTCTATCCCGACATGCCCTCGCGCTTCGGCGTGATCCCGAAATATGGCAAGGAGGGTGATGTGCGCTGGTTCGAGGCCGAGCCTTGCTACATCTACCATGTCACCAATTCCTGGGAAGAAGGCGACTGGATCGTCATGGAGGGCTGCCGGGTGACCGAGCCATGCCCGGAATCCAAACCCGGACAGGGCATGTATTCGCGCATGATGGCCTTCCTGCTGCTCAAAGCGCGCTTCCACCGCTGGAAGTTCAACCTGAAAACCGGCGAGACGCGCGAGGAATGGCTGGACGACCGCAATGCAGAGTTTCCGACTGTCAACATGGATATAGCCGGGCGCCCGTCGCGCTATTCCTACCATGTCTCCATCCCGACCAACCGCGAGACGATGGTCTTTGACGGGCTGATCAAGTTCGACACCAGGACCGGTTCATCCCAGAGCCTGAAATTCAAGGATGGCTGGTACGGATCGGAAAGCCCGTTCGCGCCGCGCCTGAATTCCAACGGCGACGAGGATGACGGCTATCTCATCACCTTCATCACGAATGAGGTGGACGGCCAGTCAGAGTGCCATATCATCGACGCGAAGGATATCGCAGCCGGGCCTGTGGCCCGCGTGATCCTGCCGTCACGCGTGCCTGCCGGTTTCCACTCCACCTGGGTGCCGGGCGCGGAAATGGGCTGGGCCTGACAGGGTCTTGCCTCTGGAAATCGATGCCCTGCCGGAACGTGCCCGCTATAACGAGGCACGGCGGCGGGGTATGACAGACTGAAAAAAACCCGCCAAGGGGAGGCAGACCATATGAAGCTCGCACCACCAAAGAAGATCGCCGAGTACCGCAAAAAGGGCTGGTGGGGTGACGACACCTTCTATGATGTGTTCCTGCGGGCGGCCACCAAACAGCCACAGGCGCTGGCCGCCATTGATCCGCCCGACCGCGAGGCTCTGACAGGACACGCGCCGCGCCGGCTGGTATGGGCCGATCTGGCCGATGAGGTTGAGCGCACCGCCGCCGCGCTTGCTGATCAGGGTCTGGTCAAGGGTGACCGCGTGGTCATGCAGATGCCCAACGTGGTCGATACGCTCTCCATCTATCTGGCCTGCGCCAAGCTGGGGATCATTCTGAGCCCGGTTCCGGTTCAGTACTCCGGTCACGAGCTGCGCCATGCCATGTCCAGCGTGCGTCCGAGTGCCTTTATCGTCTCGAAAATGTTCAAGGACCGCGAGCTGGCGCGTGGCTGCAAGGCGGTCGCCGGGGACCGGGCCAAAGTCCTGTCCATGGATGGCGGCGGCGAGGGGCTGGTTGATTTCTCCGAGGCGATCAAGCGTGCCAATACCCGCAAGGGCCCGTTCGGGCTCGGCGGATCTGCGACCAGACAGAAGGGCGAGGCTGACGACTGTTTCACCATTTGCTGGACGTCAGGCACAACCGGGGTGCCAAAGGGCGTGCCGCGCTCGCATAATCACTGGCTGGCCATCGGCCCGGCGACCTATCACGGGATGGCGATCGAGCCCCATGACGTGCTGCTCAACCCGTTCCCGATGACCAATATGGCCGCGATTGGCGGCATGTTCGTTTCCTGGCTGTTGAGCGAGGGCACGCTGGTCCTGCATCACCCGTTCGATCTGCCGGTCTTCCTCCAGCAACTGGTGACGGAAAAGGTGACGGCGACCATCGCGCCGCCGGCCGTGCTGACCATGCTGCTCAAGCAGGAAGGCCTGCTGGACCAGTTCGACCTGTCGCGCCTGCGTGTGATCGGTTCAGGCTCCGCGCCATTGTCCGAATTCATGGTGACGGGCTGGAAAAAGCGCGGCGTGGAGATCGTCAACCTGTTCGGCTCCAACGAAGGTATCTCGCTGTGCTCGGGCCCGGAAGACGTGCCGGACTCGTCCTTGCGCGCCACCGCCTTTCCGCGCTTTGGCCACAGGCACGCAAATTTCTCCAACCCGATGCACGCGCGTCTGGCCACAAAGCTGGTCTCCATCGAGACCGGGAAGGAAATCACCGCTCCGGGCGAGGATGGCGAGCTGCTGGTGCGCGGCCCGTCCGTGTTTGAAGGCTATTGGGCGTCCACCGCGGCTGATCTGAAAGAAGTCTTTGATGCGGATGGCTATTTCCGCACCGGCGATTTGTTCCAGATATCGCCCGATGACGAGAATTTCCTGCTCTTCCGCGGGCGCGCGAAGGACATCATCATCCGCGGCGGGGTGAATATCTCGGCTGCCGAGCTGGACACGCTGCTGGAGGGCCATCCCAAGCTCGCCGAGGCCGCCGTCTTTGGCATGCCCGACGATGTGATGGGCGAGCGTATCTGGGTCGCGGCGGTGCCCAAGGAAGGCGAGACCATCACGCTGGAGGAGATCATCGCCTTCCTCAAATCCAAGGAAATCGCCAATTTCAAACTGCCCGAACAGATGATCCTGGTGGAGGCCTTGCCGCGCAATCCGCTCAACAAGGTGCTGCGCTGGCGGCTGGTGGAGATGGCGAAGGAGAAGCAGGCATGACCGCTCCCGTCTTTATTCTCGGCGGCGCGCAGAGCGATTTTGCCGCCAATTGGACACGCGCCGATAAATCGCTCTTTGACCTGATCGCCGAGACCACGCACGCGGCGCTGGCCGATGTGGACATGGATGCGGCGGAGATCGACGCCGTGCATGTCGGCAATTTTGCCGGCGAGCTGTTCTGCGGGCAGGGCCTTCTGGGCGGCTTCATGGGTCATGTCGATCCGGGCTTTGAGGGCAAGCCGACCAGCCGCCACGAGGCGGCGTGTGCGTCGGGCTCCATGGCGATCCTGGCCGCGATGAGCGATATACTGGCGGGCCATTACGACACTATCGCGGTGGTCGGCGCCGAGATGATGCGCAACGTGCCCGGTGAAACGGCAGCCCAGAATCTGGGCACGGCAGCCTGGGCGGGCCGCGAGGCGCAAGGTGCCCGCTATGTCTGGCCGGCCATGTTCTCCGATCTGGCGCAGGAATATGACCGCCGCTACGGCCTGAAATACGAGCATCTGGCCGCCATCTCGAAAATCAATTTCGACAATGCCAAGCGCAACCCGGCGGCCCAGACGCGCGGCTGGCAGTTTGGCGAGGGTAGCTTTGCCCAGGACGATGCCGCCAATCCGGTCATTGAAGGCTGGATGCGCAAATCCGATTGCGGGCAGGTGACTGACGGCGCTGCGGTCATCGTGCTGGCGGGCGAGAAATCCGCGCGCGAATACGCAAAGCGGCGGGGTCTTGATCTGGCCAGCATTCCGCGCCTGAAAGGCTGGGGCCATACCACAGCGCCGCTGCTGATGGAGGCCAAGCTGGAAAAATCGCGAAAGGAGGGCGGTCACGCCCTGCCTTGGACGCGAAAAGCGATCACGGATGCGTATTCACGCGCGCAGATTGCCGGGCCTGAAGCGCTGGACGGTATAGAGACGCATGACTGCTTCTCCATCACCGAATACATGGCCATTGAGCATTTCGGCCTGACCGCTCCGGGTGAAGCCTGGAAAGCGGTCGAGGACGGCTCCATCGCCTTTGACGGCAAGCTGCCGGTCAATCCGTCCGGCGGCCTGATCGGGCTGGGCCATCCGGTCGGCGCGACCGGCGTGCGCATGGCGCTTGATGCCGCGCGCCAGACCTCGGGCAAGGCCGGTGACATGCAGGTGGAAGGCGCGAAAACGTTCGGCACCTTCAATGTCGGCGGTTCGGGCACGGCCAATGTCTCGTTCGTGATCGGGGTTTAGCGCTTTCCCCTTTCTTCGTCATTCCGGGGGAGCAAAGCGACACCCGGAACCCAGCGTTTATAAAAAGTTCTGGGTTCCGGCTCTGCAGCTTCGCTGCGGACGGAATGACGCGTGAATTTGAACTTTGAAGAGAAACACACTCCCATGACCCACACCTATATATACGACGCCGTGCGTTCGCCGCGTGGCAAGGCCAAGGAAGATGGCGGGCTGGCCCGCCTGAAACCCCACGCGCTCACCGGCCAGCTCATTGACGCGCTTTCGCTGCGCAATGGCGCTGATCCGGTAAAGGGCGCGGCCAGCCTGACGCTGGGCTGCGTGGGTCAGGTGGGCGCGCAAGGCGGGCATCTGGCGCTGGTCACGCGCCTGCATGCGGGCCTGCCCGATGCGATGCGGGCGCTGACCATCAATAATTACTGCGTATCGGGCCTGACGGCGGTGGGCATGGCGGCCAGCGAAGCCATGGCCAGCGGCGATGATGCGCTTCGCCTGGCAGGCGGCGTGGAGATGATGAGCGCGGTCCCCTTCATGGGCGACAAGGCGCATTATTATGCCGACCCGAAAACCGCTTCGGCCCTGCGCTATGTTCCGGTCGCCCTGTCAGCCGATCTGATGGCGACAATGGAAGGTTACACGAAAGCCGATCTGGATGCCGTCACGGCCCGCTCTCACCAGCGCGCCACTGCCGCGTGGGAAAAGGGCGGGATGGACGAGATTATCGCCATCCAGAACGACGATGGCTCTTCGGCCCTTACCCATGATGAAAGCGTGCGCGCGGGCATGAATGTCGAGGGACTTGCCCGTTTCGGGCCTGCCTTTGGCGAAATGGGCGCGGCCGGATTTGATGCGGTGATGCTCAAAGCCCGCCCGGAGCTGACGGAAATCAATCACGTCCACTCGGTCGCCAACTGTCCGCCCGTGTGTGACGGCGCGGCGCTGGCGCTGGTCGGCTCAAAGGCGGCCGGTGAGGCGGCGGGGCTGCAACCCAAAGCGCGCATCCGCGCCTTCACCGAAGCGACGGGCGATCCGGTCCTGCAGCTCACGGCCGGGTTCACGGCGATGGATCAGCTTCTGGCGCGCACCGGACTGAAACTGTCTGACTTTGACCGGATCGAGTTCATGGAGGCGTTTGCCGCCACGCCGGTCAAGTTCGAGCGCGATTATGCCCCGGACATGGACAAGGTGAACCCGGAAGGGGGCCATCTGGCCATGGGCCACCCGATGGGCGCGTCCGGTGCCATCTTGCTGGCGACCATGGTGGCAGGGCTGGAGCGTTCCGGCGGCACGCTGGGCCTGATCGTCGCCCATGGCGGATCGGGCGTCGGCAGCGCGATGGTGATTGAGCGCGTGTGACCGTTTTATTGCCCGCTTGCGGGCGGCCTCCCATGCGCTACTCTCCCTGAAGGTTAACGCGTCGATGACCGCAAGGGTGATCGCGGGCGTGAAGGGGGAACAGCCTATGGCTTTCGTTATGCGCGATGCGCTTGCCGCCGCAATTCTGGCTGGTTGCCTGTCAGGCGCGGGCTGGGCCTGGCAGGACGAAGCCAGTGATGAAGAGGTCCCGGCTGGCGAGGCCGAAAGCCAGACCGCCGATACCGTAACGCTCGAGGACCCTGCAGCATCCCTTGTGGAGCCGGAAAGCCTTCGCGAGGCGCCGGGTTACACGCTGGCCGAAGGCGATATTGTTCCGGTCATCTGCCCGTTCGGCGACGCCATTGATTACGAACCCGGCGAGATAAGCTGCGGTCTTCTGGCCGTGCGCGAGAACCGCGAGACCGAGACCAGCCGCATCATCCAGCTTCTCTATGTGCGCATCCATGCGCGCGGGCCGGAAGACGATGAGAACGGCGATGATGAGGGCGACGATGATTTCGAGCCGCGCCCTGATCCGATTGCCTATCTGACCGGCGGGCCGGGTGTAGGCGTGACCAGCTATGTGGAGCGCTTTGTCGAGCACGCCGCCACCGAAACCAGAGACCTTTATATCCTCCAGCAGCGCGGCATCACCCAGTCGGGCGATTTCTGCCCGCTCTTCTCTCTGGAAGAACCGGCGCTCAATGTTGGCCGCACGGTAGCGGAGCAGGAAGAGTTTGCGCTTGCGCGCCAGGCGCGCTGCTTTGACCGGGCGGTCGCGGAAGGTGTGGACCTGTCGGCCTACAACACGGTGGAAAATGCCCGCGATGTGCGGACCTTGCGCGAGGCGCTGGGCTTCGAGACCTGGAATGTCTGGGGCATTTCCTATGGCTCGCATCTGGGCCAGATGCTCACGCAAATAGACCCTGACGGCATCCGCGCGCTGGTGATTGATGCCATCGTGCCGAATGACCTTGAAAACCTGATGCGCATTCACCGCTGGGCGGGCCGGGTTCTCGATAACATCGTCACGACCTGCGCTGCCGATACCGCCTGCGCACGCGCCTATCCTGACCTCGAGGCGCGCACTTTTGCCGCGATGGCAGACTTGCAGGAAAACCCGGTTGTCGTGACCGTGTCCGACACCGAGACCTTTCCCGGCGGCGAAGTTGCGGTCGGCGGGGCAGCGATTGCGTTTGCACCCTTCTCCATGATGTATGAACAGAGCAGCCATGCCGGCATGGCTGCGGTGCTGGACGCGCTGGTTCGCGCGGCAGAGCGCCGTGACGAGACGGTGTTCACGGCGATTGCGGTGGGTGCGAACGGTGATCCGACCGGCGGGGATTTCTCACCCGGCATGAATGCCGCCATTTCCTGTAATGATGGCTATACCTGGCACAACGCACAGGTGATCGCAGAGGACATGGACGAGGTGCCGGGGCTGGCCGGTCTGATCGGCTCTGTGGCCGGGGCGGGTGCCAGTCAGGCGCTGTGCGAGCAGTACGGGATGGGGCTTCGCGACCGGGCCGACTACATGCCCGTCAGCTTTGACGGCCCGGCACTGGTGGTAAATGGCGCGTGGGATCCGATCACGCCGCCAGACCTTGCCCGCCAGATCATGCCGGGCTTTTCCAATGGCCAATATGTGGAAGTGCCCTTTGCCGGACACGGCCCCACCCGCTCTGACGAGTGCGCGGCTGATATCATGGTCGCCTTCTTCGACGATCCGTCGGCCGAACTGGATATGTCCTGCGTGGAGACCGCCAATAGCCAGCCGGAATTCATTATCCCGATGTCATCGGATTTTGCGGCGCGCGCGATCGTGGCGATGGAAGAAGACCCGCCCGCCCTGATCAGGCTTCTGGCCTGGGGCGGTCTGTCAGGACTGGTTCTGGGTCTGGCGCTGATCGTGTTTCCGGTTGCCTTTGTCCTGCGCCGCATAGATGGCGCCGCGTCGGCCAATACCGGCGGCGCGCGTGCGGCCAGCATCATCGCGGCGGCGCTGGGTGTGGGCGGCATGGCGGTGCTGGGCTACGCCGCATACGTCACCAGCGAGATATCGCCCATCGTGCTGATCGCCGGTTTTGCCGGTCCGGCGCGTATCGGAGCGTGGGCGGTGCTGCTGGGCGGGCTTGCCGGACTGGCGGCATTGTTCCTGGTGGCCGGCGCACGCCTGTCATCGGGCCGTATGGCCTTTGGCACGCTGGGCGGCATTATCATCACCGCGATAGCAGCGGTGTCTCTGGCCGTGTTTGCCGCTGTCGCCGGCCTGACACCGTTCTAGCGTCTCCCCTTGCGGGGCGGACCGGTTAAGTCCATGACACCATGGAGTTGAGCCGCCCTCAGGTGTGAGTCCTGCCATGACAATGCCGACCATCCTTCTCGGGCTCGTGCTGCTTGCGATGATGGCGCTTTTCCTGTCGGGAAGGTTGCGTCACGACGCGGTTGCACTGGCCGCGCTGGTGGCGTGCGTTGTGCTGGGCCTGATCCCGGCGGGTGAGGCGTTCGCCGGCTTTGGCCACCCGGCGGTCATCACGGTGGCAAGCGTGCTGATCCTGTCGGGCACCATGCAGTCCGCCGGTACGGTGGACGTGCTGGCCCGCACAGTGCTGCCGAAAAACGCGCACCCTGCGGTCATGCTGATCGTGCTGTCGGTGCTGGCGGCGTTCCTGTCGGCCTTCATGAACAATGTCGGCGCGCTGGCGCTGCTCATGCCGATTGCGTTGCAGATCGCGCGCAAGAAGGGGCTGCCGCCGGGCCGCCTGCTGATGCCGCTCTCCTTTGCCTCCATTCTGGGCGGCATGATCACGCTGATCGGCACGCCGCCCAATCTGATTGTCTCCGGCTTTCGCGACGAGGCGGGGCTCGGCGCGTTCGAGATGTTTGATTTCACCCCTGTGGGCCTTGCGATTGCCGGTGTCGGGGTGATCTTCGTGCTGACGCTGTCGCGCTTTCTGGTGCCGCACCGCAAGCCGCCCGGCGCGGAAGCGTTCGAGACAGGCAATTACCTGACCGAAGCGCGCGTGCTCGAAGACAGTAGCGCCAATGGCAAGACCTTGCGCGAGCTGGAAGAGAAGCTGTCGGAGGCCGGCGCGCATATTCTGGCCCAGATCCGCGATGGCGAACGCTTTCCCAACCCCCATGCCAACCGCAAGCTCAAGGCCGGTGATCTTCTGGTCATCGAAGCTGATCCGGACGGGCTGACGGCCGCCCTGTCCGCGCTGGGACTGCAGCTGGAAGAAGAGGCCTCGACCGTCCCCGAAGCCGAAGGGGACGATGCTGCGCGCGAGGTGGAGGACAAGGACAGCGCCGATAGCGGCCGCCGCCGCGTCATCCATGCCGACGAGGTGCACCTGGCCGAATACGCCGTGTCGCCCGGCTCGGCGCTGGCCGGGCGCTCGGCCAGCGATGTCCGGCTGCGCACCCGCTTTCAGGTCAATCTGCTGGCGGTCTCGCGCAATGCCACGCACTCGCGTGCGCGCCTGCGCACCATGAAGCTCAAAGACGGTGATGTCCTGCTGCTTCAAGGCAGCGAGGAGGCACTGGCCGAGTTTGCCTCCCACATGGGATGTGTGCCACTGGCTGAACGCACATTGCGCATCCCTGACGCACGCAAGGCGATCAGCGCCGCTGCGATTATGGGCGTATCGGTGGCGCTGGCGGCCACCGGCACGCTACCTGCCGCGATGGCCTTTGCTGCCGGTGTGCTGGCCGTGATGGTGCTGCGCGTCACACCCATGCGGCGTATCTACGAGAAGGTGGACTGGCCGGTCATTGTGCTGCTGGGCGCGCTGATGCCGGTGGCCGGAGCGCTGGAGACTACCGGGGCGGCAGACTTCATCGCCTTGCAACTGCTTGTACATATCGGCGATGCCGGGCCTGTGCTGGTCCTTCTGATCATCCTGGTGGCCACGATGACGCTGTCTGACTTCATGAACAATGCCGCGACAGCTGCCGTGATGTGCCCCGTGGCGATCAGCCTGGCCAATGCGATGAATGTCAGCGCCGATCCGCTTCTGATGGCTGTCGCGGTGGGGGCGAGCTGCGCCTTCCTGACGCCGATCGGCCACCAGAACAATACACTGATCCTGGGGCCTGGCGGGTTCCGGTTCGGTGATTACTGGCGCCTTGGCCTGCCACTGGAAGTGGTGGTCGTGGCGGTTGGCGTGCCGATGATCCTTCTGGTCTGGCCGCTATAGGAAACAGGAAGCTCTGACACGATGACTGACGGTGCATTATCCCATATCAAGGTGCTTGATCTTTCGCGTGTGCTGGCCGGGCCATGGTGCGCGCAGATTCTCGGTGATCTGGGCGCCGACGTCATCAAGGTGGAAAATCCCGATGGCGGCGATGACACCCGCGGCTGGGGGCCGCCCTTCATGCCCGATGAAAATGGCGGGCAGGGCGATGCCGCCTATTATCTGTGCGCCAACCGCAACAAGCGCTCCATCGCGGTAAACTTGCGCGAGCCCGAGGGGCAGGAGATTGTCCGCCGGCTCGCCGCGCAGAGCGACGTCGTCATCGAGAATTACAAGACGGGCGCGCTGAAACGCTTTGGTCTCGACTATGAAACACTTAAAGCGCGCAATCCCTCTATTGTATATTGCTCGGTAACCGGATTTGGCCAGACCGGGCCGAACGCGCACCTGCCAGGCTATGATTTCCTCATCCAGGCCATGGGAGGGCTGATGAGCGTGACCGGCCAGGACGAGCCGGTGAAGGTCGGCGTTCCAATCGTCGATCTGTTCACCGGAGTCTATGCTGCAGGCGCGGTTATGGCGGCCCTGATCGCGCGCGATCAGGGCAAGGGCGGTCAGTATATCGACATGGCGCTGTTTGATGTTCAGGCCGCGATGCTGGCCAATCAGGCCTGCAACTATCTGGTCGGCGGCAAGGTGCCCGGCCGCATGGGCAACCGCCATCCCAATATTGTTCCCTATCAGGACTTCCCGACATCGGACGGCCGCATAGCAGTCGCGGTGGGCGCTGACCGCCAGTTCCGCGCCTTTGCCGGTGTGATGGGGCGGGCCGAATGGGCCGATGACCCGCGCTATGCCCGCAATGCCGGACGCGTGGAGTATCGCGAGGAACTGTGTGGTGAAATTGCCGCTATCATGCGCACGCGTTCAACCGCTGACTGGCGCACCGCTCTCGAGCAGGCGGGCATACCGTGCGGCCCGATACAGGGCCTCGACAGCGTGTTTGCCGAACCACAGGCGCTGGCGCGCGAGCTTGCATTCACAATGGATGTGACCGGGTCGGGCGCGGCCACGCTGGTGGCCAGTCCGATGCGTCTGTCCGCTACACCGCCCCGATACACTAATGCGCCGCCACGATTCGCCGAACACACGGCAGAAGTGTTGCAAGAACGCCTCGGGCTGTCACAAAACGATGTCCGCAGCTTCCAAAAGCTGGGAATAGTGGCGTAGGCGGCATTTTTTTTGGAACCTTAGCTCTGGCAACTACGTTAGAAATCCGCTAATCCAATAGCAGAGGCGCCGGGCTCCGGCGGTTTCGTGCGTCCAAACGGCGCTTTGTACATCACGCTCAACGAAGGACGTGTTCCGCGTCCGGAGGGGGAATTATGAAAAAACGGCTTCTTACAGCTGCTGCTGTCGGTGCTTTTCTTGCTCTGCCGTCCGTAGCGGCCGCCCAAGAAGGCTGGTACGTCCGCGGCGCTCTCGGTTACGGTGCCCCTGGCGATGCCAATGTCACCAGCCCGGCGTTCACCGCCAACCCGTCCCGCGAAATCAATGGCGAAGGCAATCTTCGCGAAGCGCTCGCGATCGGTTATCAGTTCAGCGACAACTGGCGGATTGAAGGTGAGCTCGCTCACCGTTTCAACCAGACCGGCGCGCTCGGCGCGTTTGAAGAGAGCGACAGCTCTGTTCACGCCTGGTCGGTAATGGCCTCGGCCATTTACGAGTTCGGCGGTTCCACCTGGTACCGTCCGTATGTCGGTGCCGGTCTCGGCATCGTTCGCTCCAACTTCTCCGCCGTCGCTTCCAGCACGGGCACCACTGTTGCCACCTCCGTGCCGGTTGTGATCCGTGACGAAGACAGCGCAATTGGCTACCACCTTCTGGCCGGTATCGGCTGGACGCTGACCCAAAACCTGACCCTGGACACCGAGTACCGCTATTTCGGTTACGGCTCGACGTCCTACGGCAATGCCAGCGTAGAATCGCTGCGTGGCCACGAGGCTTGGATCGGTCTGCGCTATCTGTTTGCAGCGCCTGAAGCTGCAGCGCCGCCGCCCCCGCCGCCTCCGCCCCCGCCGCCCCCGCCGCCTCCTCCGCCTCCGCCGCCGCCTCCGGCATGCGAAGACGCGCAGTTCGTGGTTTACTTCGAGTGGGATCGTTCCAACCTGACCGATCAAGCCCGTCAGGTCATCAACAACGCCGTCAACAACGCCCGCAACTGCGGCGTCGGCAGCGTGCAGATTGCTGGCCACACCGATACGTCGGGTTCCAACGCCTACAACCAGGGCCTCTCCGAGCGCCGCTCCCGTGCGGTGCGTGACGAGATGGTTCGCCTGGGTGTTCCCACCGACGCGATCTCTCTGAGCGCGTTTGGTGAGAGCCAGCTGGCTGTCGAAACGCGGGATGGCGTGCGTGAGCCGCTGAACCGTCGTGCCGAAGTGATGATGGACCTGCGCTAGTCGCACGATCCACTATCCAGACGCCTGAAAGGCGGCCCGGTGCACACGCACCGGGCCGTTTTTCTTTTCCGGTATGGCTGCCGGCTGGAATATTCGTCCCGCCTGCAATGCTGCGCTGGCTCAAGGGTATGGCGCCGGGTTGACCCGCCTGCCGCCGGAGAGCAAGACAGGGCTGTGAGACATTACCCGGCAGCGACAGGGCTGCCGGCCTGCTTGCAGGCGCGCCGGCGTGCCGCGGCAGTTATTCCAGATTGAGAAAAAGGTCATCAGATGAGCAAACCGGACACTCCCTACCGCAAGCGCGCGCTCGGCAATCGTGCGCTCCGGCCCGAAACACTGATGATGAGCTATGGCTTTGATGCCAAGCTGTCCGAAGGCGCGATCAAGCCGCCCATATTCCAGACATCAACTTTCGTGTTTTCCAGTGCGGAAGAGGGCGCAGCCTTTTTCCGTGTCATGGGCGGCCGTGCGGTTGACGGAGATCCGGCCGCGCCCGGCCTGATGTACTCGCGCTTCAACAATCCCAATGTCGAAGTCCTCGAAGACCGGCTGACCCTGTTTGATGGCGCCGAGGAGGCGTGTGTCTTTTCCTCAGGGATGGGGGCGATTTCCACCGTCCTGCTGGCGTTCGCGAAGGCAGGCGATGTGGTGTTGCAATCAACCCCGCTTTATGGCGGCACCGAGACGCTGATCCGCAACATCATGCCCAATTACGGGATTGCGATGCAGGACTTCGTGGCCGGGGCCCCGGAAGCGGAAATCCGCGCCAATGTTGACCAGGCGATGGAGCGCGGGCGGATCGCGATGATCTATACCGAGACGCCGACCAACCCGACCAACGAGATCGTTGATCTGGCGCTGATGAAAACCCTCGCCGACGAAATCGGGACGCGTCAGGGCCACCGGCCCGTCGTGGTCGTGGATAACACCGTGCTTGGCCCTATCGGCCAGTCGCCGCTGGCGCACGGCGCGGATCTGGTTGTCTATTCGCTGACCAAATATATCGGTGGCCATTCCGATCTGATCGGCGGCGCGGCGATGGGCTCCAGCGCGGTGATGGCGCCGGTGCGCAAGCTGCGCTCGGCCATCGGTACCAATCTGGACCCGAACACCTGCTGGATGCTCGCGCGCTCGCTGGAAACGGTCAGCTTGCGCATGCAGGCGGCTTTTGATGGTGCGGCACAGGTGGCCGCTTTCCTGAAAGACCATCCCAAGGTGGAGAAGGTGCGCTATCTGGGCTTTCTGGAGCCGGGTTCACGCGATCACACCATCCATCACCGCCAGTCGGGTGAGTTTTACGGCTCGACCTTCGCGTTTGACGTTCAGGATGGCCAGGATGGCGCATTCCGGATGCTCAACGCGCTCAAAGTGGTCAAGCTCGCGGTCAGCCTGGGCGGAACCGAAACCCTGATCTGCCATCCAGGCTCCACGACGCATTCGGGCGTCGATCCGGCCTTGCGCGAGCGGCTGAAATTCGGCCCCGGCATGGTGCGGGTGTCGATCGGTATCGAACACCCCGAGGACCTGATCGCTGATTTCGAGCAGGCGTTGTCGCACGTCTGATCCGGCAAAGAATCAGTAAAGCGGACGGTCTGGCATGAGTGCGATGACGCTATCGGCTGACGAAAAATCGGTGCTGAACCATCTGGAATCCCAAGGCGATTCCATGATCGCGGACGTGCGCCGCTGGTCGGCCATCAATTCGGGCAGCCGCAACGCGGATGGCCTCGAAAGAATGCGTGGCGAGCTGGAGACGGCCTTCTCCCGCCTTGATGCCCGCATGGAGGCGGTGGAATTGCAGCCGTCCGAGACCGTCACCCCGGATGGCGAGATACGGCCCGTCGAGTACACGCCGGCGCTGAAAGTCTCCGCGCGCCCCGATGCGCCGGTGCGCGTGGTGCTGACCGGCCATTCCGATACGGTGTTTGCAAAGGATCATTCCTTTCAGGCCTGCCGCGATCTCGATGATGATACGCTCAACGGTCCCGGAGTGGCCGATATGAAGGGCGGGCTGCTGGTCATGCTGCATGGTTTGCTGGCGCTCGAACGCAGCCCATGGGCCGGGCAGCTTGGCTATGACGTGCTGATCAGCCCGGATGAGGAAATCGGCTCTCTGGGTTCCGGTCCGGTGCTGGCACAGCTCGGTGCAAAAGCGCATATCGGCATGACCTATGAGCCGGCGCTGGCCGATGGTTCGCTGGCCGGCGCGCGCAAAGGGTCGGGCAATTTCTCACTGCGCGTTAAGGGCCGGGCGGCCCATGCGGGCCGCGAGCACCATCTGGGCCGCAACGCCATTGTCGCGGGCGCCGACTTTGCGCGGGCCATAGACACGCTGAACGGCCAGCGCGAGGCAGTCACTATCAATGTCTCGCGCATTGATGGCGGCGGCGCGCCCAATGTCGTCCCCGATATTGCCGTGGTGCGCTTCAATGTGCGCGTCGGTGATGAGGAGGATGCGCGCTGGGTGCGCGACGGGATCGAGCGCGCGGTGGCGCAGGTGAATACGCGCGACGGCATAAGCGCCGATCTGCATGGCGGATTTACCCGCCCGCCCAAGCCGATGACACCGGCAAACTTGCGCATGTTTGAATGGACGCGCGAGGCGGGTCTGGCCATTGGCCTTGATCTGAAATGGAACCCGACGGGCGGGGTGTGCGAGGGTAATAATCTGTGGGCGTCGGGCTGTCCGAATGTGGATACGCTGGGCGTGCGCGGCGCGGACATCCATTCAGACCGCGAGATTGCGAAAATCTCCAGCTTTACCGAGAAGGCAAAGCTATCTGCCGTCATGCTGATGAAGTTTGCCAAGGGCGAGTTTGATGCGCGCCAGGCGCGTGCGCTCGCCCGCGCAGGACAGGAAGGACATTAGGCCCATGTTGTTGGTGCGTTCGGCGCGCAGCGCGGACCACGCTGCTTTCACCGCGCTTGCCGCGTCGACCGGAGCTGGCTTCACCAGCCTGGCGGTTACGCCCGATGCGCTGGCCGAAAAGCTGGTGAAGTCGGAAAAATCCTTCGCCGGAGATTTCCCGGACCGCTCCGATGCCGCCTACCAGCTCATGCTGGAGGATACCGACACCGGCACCGTGCTCGGCACCGCTGCGGTCAAGGCGGCGGTGGGTATCAAGAAGCCTTATTTTGACTTCAAGATCATGACCTTCGCGCAATCCTCGACCGAGGCGAAGCGGCGCTTCGACATGGAAGCGATGATGCTGGTCAATGATTTTGCCGGCTGCACCGAGGTGGGCTCGCTGTTCGTGTCGGACGCCGCCCGCGGGCGCGGAGCAGGGCGGCTGATGGCCCAGTCGCGCTATCTGCTGATGGGAGCGGATCGTTCGCGCTTTGGCGAGCGGGTGGTGGCTGAACTTCGCGGCGTGGTCGACGAAAAAGGCGATTCTGTCTTTTTCAATCACGTCACCCGGCCCTTTTTCCGCATGACATTTGACGAGGCGGACCGCATGAGCGCGGCCACCGACAACCAGTTCATTCTCGACCTGATGCCCACCCATCCGATCTATCTCGATCATCTGCCGCCCGGCGTGCGCGAGGTGATGGGCAAGACCCATCCCCACGGCGTCAACGCGAAGAAATTGCTCGAATGGGAAGGGTATGAGTACCATCGCTATGTCGATATTTTCGACGGCGGGCCGCTGATGGATTGCGCCATCAACCGCATCCGCACCCTGTCGCAAAGCCGGGTGCTCAAGATCGGCGCGGCGGACGGCGACCCTGTCGAGGCGATGGTCTCCACCGACCGGATGGACGATTTCCGCCTGACCCGGTGCCGGGTGCAGCTGGGCGCGCAAACGGTGCAGCTTGATGATGATGCGCGCCGCGTGCTCGATCTGAACGACGGCGACACGGCAAGAATATGGGTGAATTCATGAGTGGCAAAAGCCTTTACATCGATGGGCGCTGGCAGGCGGGCGCCGGCGAGGCCTTCGCCTCGCTCGACCCGGCGACCGCAGACACGGTCTGGAGCGGTAGCGCGGCCGCGCCCGGCGATGTCCGCTCTGCCTTTGCGGCGGCGCGTACGGCCTTTGCCGATTGGGCACTGACAGGGTTTGAGGCGCGCCGCGCCATTGTCGAGCGCTTCGGCGCGATCCTGGCCGGGCGCAAGGACCAGTTTGCTGAACTGATTGCACGCGAAACCGGCAAGCCCTTGTGGGAAGCGCTGGGCGAAGCGGGCGCGATGACCGGCAAGATTGCCATATCGGTCAAGGCCCATGATGAGCGGGCAGGGCGGCGCGTGGAGCCGTCGGACTTTGGCGAGGCGGTGCTCGATCACAAGCCGCTGGGCGTGCTCTTTGTACTCGGCCCCTATAATTTCCCCGGCCATCTGCCCAATGGCCATATCGTGCCCGCCCTGCTGGCGGGCAATACGCTGGTCTTCAAACCGTCTGAACTGACACCGGCTACCGGCGCGCTGATGGTGGAATGCTGGCAGGAAGCGGGCCTGCCTGCGGGCGTGCTTAATCTGGTGCAGGGCGCGCGTGAAACCGGCGCAGCGACGCTCGACGATCCTGATCTGGACGGTGTTCTGTTTACCGGCTCATGGGCCACGGGCGCCTTCATCCACAAGAAATTCGCAGGGCGCACCGGCATTCAGCTCGCGCTGGAAATGGGCGGCAATAATCCGCTTGTCGTCTGGGACGCAAAGGATGCCGATGCCGCCGCGCGCATCGCCATCCTGTCGGCCTATATCAGCGCCGGTCAGCGCTGTTCGTGCGCGCGCCGTATGATCGTGCCGCAAGGCGCAGCCGGTGATGCCATCGTCGCGGCGGTCGCCGATATGGCCGCACGCTTGCCCATCGGGGCGTGGAATGCCAGCCCGGAACCCTTCATGGGGCCATTGGTGACCGCGCGCGCCGCCGACGCGGTGATAAAGGCGCAGGAAGAGCTGGCATCGCAGGGCGGCAAACTCCTGCTGGCGGCAAAACGCCTCGATGCGGGCCCCGCCTTTGTCAGCCCCGCGCTGATCGATGTGACCGGCCTTCAAACCCCCGATGAGGAAGTGTTCGGACCCTTGTTGCAGGTGCGCCGGGCGGCGAGCTTTGAAGACGCGCTTAAAGAAGCCAACAACACGGCCTATGGCCTGGCGGCTGGTCTCGTCAGTGATGATGAAAGCCTGTGGAAGCGCTTCTGGGCGGGATCGCGCGCAGGCATCGTCAACTGGAACCGGCCGACGACGGGGGCTGCCTCGTCCATGCCGTTCGGCGGGCCGGGACAGTCGGGCAATCTGCGCCCCAGCGCCTATTATGCGGCTGACTATTGCGCCTACCCGGTTGCCACTCAGGCCGCGCCGGAACTGGTATCCATGCCCGTGAAAGGCATCTGATGAGCGCCATTGAGGCCAATTTCGACGGGCTGGTCGGCCCGACCCATAATTATGCCGGTCTGGCTGAAGGTAATCTCGCCAGCGCCAAAAACGCCGGCAACACCGCTGCGCCGCGCGCCGGTGTGCTCGAAGGGCTGGCCAAGGCCAAGCGCCTGGCCGATGCCGGGCTGGTGCAGGGCTTCCTGCCGCCCCATGAGCGGCCCTTCATTCCCGGCCTGCGCGCGCTCGGCTTTACCGGCATTGACCGGCAGGTCTGGGAGGCTGCCTTCCGCCGCGCGCCGGTACTGGCAAAGAATATGGCCTCGGCCAGCGCGATGTGGGCAGCGAATGCGGCCATGGTCTCGCCCGGCGCCGATACGGCAGACGGCCGGGTGCATTTCAGCGCGGCGAACCTGCTCTCCACCTTGCACCGCTCCATCGAAGGCCCGCAGACGGCGCGCGCCCTTCGGGCGATTTTCCCCGGCGCCAGCCATTTCGCGGTCCACGACCCCTTGCCCATGCAGGCCGGTTTTGCCGATGAGGGCGCGGCCAATCATGTGCGCCTGTGCGCCGAGCACGGCGCGCCGGGGGTGGAAATCCTGGTCTATGGCCGCGATGCGTTTGAAAGCTGGCAGGCGCGCTTTCCCGCCCGCCAGACGAAACAGGCCTGCGAGGCGATTGCCCGCCGACATGGTCTCGATCCTGAACGCACCGTGATCGCGCGCCAGTCGCGCGCCGCCATCGAGGCTGGCGCCTTCCACAATGATGTGGTGTGCGTGGGCAATGGGCCGGTGCTCTTCTTTCACGAGCTGGCGTTTGAAGACACCGAAGACACGCTGGACGCCATCCGCGCGGCGGCCAAGGGCCTGTTTGATCCGGTCTTTTTCGAGGTGGCGCAGGCGGACGTGCCCATCGGCGATGCCATCACCAGCTATATCTTCAACTCCCAGCTTCTCGACTGGCCGGGCGAGGACCGTATGGTCCTGCTCGCCCCGAAGGAGACCGAAGAAACCCCGTCAACGCGCGCCTTTTGTGAAGCCATGGTAGCCGGTAACGGACCTATCGGCCGGGTGGACTATGCCGATGTGCGCCAGTCCATGCGAAACGGCGGCGGGCCGGCCTGCCTGCGCCTGCGCGTGGTGCTGACCCCGGTCGAGCTCAAAGCCGTCAATCCGGGTGTGATGCTCGATGACCGGCTGTTCGGCGCGCTGACGGGCTGGGCGCAGACCCATTACCGCGAGAGCCTGAAGCCTGCCGATCTGGCTGATCCGGCCCTGATCACCGAAAGCCGCGCCGCGCTTGATGCGCTCACACAGATCCTCAATCTGGGCGGTGACTTCTACGATTTCCAACGGGCCTGACCGGGCGGCGCGAGGGCGTGCCTGGCAAGGATATCGCCCGGTTTGGCCGATAATCCTTGCGTTTTTGATCCTGCATGGAGGAAGCTCGGCACGCAGGCCGCGTTCTGGCCGCCGCTTCGGTATGCTCCATGATCCTCGCCCGCCTCTCCCGCGCCATCCGGACACAGAACTGGTTCGCGGTTGTGCTCGAATTCATCATTGTCATCGCCGGCGTGGTGATCGGTTTCCAGATCACGGCGTGGAATGCGGGCCGGTCGGACCGGGCCGAGGAAAGCCGGTACCTTTTGCAGGTCGGCGCGGACCTCGCCCATGATTTGAGCCGGGTAGACCATTTTCTGGAGCTCTACGCCTCGCAGACCGAAGCGGCGCAGCGGGTGATCGGCTATCACGAAGCCCAGGGCGACGTGGACCTGGCGGCCTATTACGGCGACGTGATCGCGGTCCTGTATTTTGAGGAGCATGTCCCGCGGTACGGATCGCTCGACGCGCTTCTGGGCTCGGGAGACGTGGGCCTTCTCAGAGACGAGCGTATCGTCACCCAACTGCTTGAAATCAGTCTGCGCTACGAAGAGATCGCCAAGCTCCAGGCGCATAAATATGACGATGTGCGCGAGTTCCTCTACGCCACCTATGGCGACACTCTGGACTACGCCGCCGGGATCGATGCCTGGCTGGGCGATCCGCCCCCGGTGCTGGCGCCGGAAGTGGTCGAGCAGTCGCGCGGCGATCTGCGGATCAAGAACGGCCTCACCGTGGTGATCTTCAACAACAATCTGCTGGTCGAGAAGCTGCAGGCGATCCGCGCGATGATCGTCGAGGCGCAAGGCTTTGTCGCAGAGGGGCGGTCATGAGCCCGGCCCGTATTTTTCATGCGGCGCACGGCCGGATCCCGCCTGAACCCGGAGTGGGCCGATGACCCTTGAATCGATCTATTATGTCGGTCAGACGATCGCTGTATTCGCCATTCTGATTTCACTGATCGCCCTCTGGGTCCAGCGCCGGCAGACCTACAGCGTGGAGAAATCAAACGCGCAGCGCCAGCTGCTGGACGGCTGCCGGTCCTTCTTCTGGAGCCTGAGCCATGACCGGGCGCTGTTTGAGGACGTTCGCTTCTGTCTCCACCGATACGGCGAGGCGGACGATTTTCAAAAGCAGCGCTTTTCAGGCTGGGCGTTCGACATCCTGATGATGACCGAGCAGGTCTTCTATCAACACCGCGAAAAGCTCATCAACGAAGCGCAATTCAATGGCTTCACCACCGGCATGATCATGGTGATCAACACGCCCGGCGGCCGGGTGTGGTGGGAAGAAGCCCGGCAGCTGGTCAGCGCGGACTTCTCCAGGTTTCTCCACGAACGATACCAGCGGGACGGTGCGAGCGTGCCCCGCTGGGACGAGATTCAATCCCAATTGCGGCTGCCGGCCGGTCAGGAAATAAGGATTGAGGGACCCACCCCATGATCCTTCGCCGTCTGACAAAACACGTCAAAGACCAGAACTGGTTCGCCGTGGGGCTGGATTTCCTGATCGTGGTGCTAGGCGTTTTCATCGGTCTGCAGGTTCAGCAATGGGCCGGCGAACGTGAGCGCAGGGCCACGGAGAGCGCTTATACTGCTCGTCTCCATGAAGAAGTCGTGGAACTACAGGCGCTCCGCAGGCCGATCATCGACTATCGCAAGCGCTGGAGCGCTGGTCTCGAGACCCTTACAGCCGGACTTTACGGCGAAACGGATCGAGCGATCACGTCCGAGGAATGTCTGAGCGTTGCGCTCGCTTCAGTCGTGACGAATCCGACAGACGACCTCGCCACCCTCATAGAATTGCAGGAAAGTGGCGGCCTCTCACGGATCCGGGATCAAGAGGTGCTCGCAGCCCTGCGCGGCTTGCTTCTGACCCGCGCGCGCGCGCGGGATTCCCGCGAGGGGGTCGCCGTTTCGGTACGAGATGTGTTCGACCGGTATCCAGCCCTGATTAGAATAAGGCCCGTTGATCGTTCGCGGTTGACGGACCCGCATGGGCAGCCGGACTCGGATGCGTTTCCGAACTTCGAATGCGACGGCGCGGCAATGCGGACTGACAGGGCCTTTCTCAACGATCTGGAATGGACGCGCCTGGTCCTCGGCCAGCACCTGGAAGACAATGCCATCGTTGACCGAAGCCTCGCAAATCTCCACAGAGTCCTCGACGAGACGCTCGGCCTCTCTCACGAAGCGAGCACGCCATGATCCTCGACAATCTCACCCGCGCCTTCAAAAGCCAGAACTGGTTCGCCGTGGTCCTCGAATTCATCATCGTCATCGCAGGCGTGGTGATCGGTTTCCAGATCACGGCGTGGAATGCGACGCGCAACGCAGTCGTGCTTGAGCAGACCTATCTGGAAAGGCTGCATGACGACATGGTGCGCTCGCGATCCGTGCTCGAAAGCGAAATCAGCCGTTCAAGGGAATGGCATGCGGATGGAGACGCGATACGGGTCGCCCTGTTGACCGGTGATCGCGAGGCCGCCGGCACGGGACGCCAGCTCAATGCCCGACCCGTCTGGTCGTCGGCTCGCCGCAAATGGGCACGCTGAACGAGCTGATCAGCGGCGGCCAGATGAATCTGATCCGCGATCCCGATCTGCGCCGGCGCATCGCGCAGACGGACGCCGCGCTGCGCAGCTATGCCGAGTACATCTCGCTGATGAGCAATAATGCTCCCCCCTTCGGATACGCCATCCAGACCCGTCTGCAGACAGCGCCGGACGACCCCGAAAACGTGACGTATGACTTTGAAGCGCTCGCCGAAGACGAAGAATTCCTCAATGCGCTCGGCCACATGCTGCGTCTGAGTTTGGTCAATCGCTACTGGCTCGAGGGCATGCTGGCCGAAGTGAATGAGCTGGAAACCGCCCTTGCCGAAGCGCTGGATATCGAGGCCACGCCATAATCCTCGCCTGCTTTGCGGCTCAGCGCCTGTCCTTGTTTCCAGCGATTCAATATTTGCGTTGACAGGGGGCACCTCAGAGGCCCCAATCTTCACTGGGTAAGGCGGGGGCGGAATGTGAATCCGTCACAACGCGGGGAGCGCTTTTTCTTTGTCTACAGCCTGGTGCTGTTTGGCATTGTCGCGGTTTTCTTTCCGCTCCATGCGCTGGTGAATGCCGATTATCTGCCGCCGATACGGCCAGTATTGCATATTCATGCGGTACTGACCGGAAGCTGGTTTGCCCTGATCGTGCTGCAGACCTGGCTGATCGGGCAGGGACGTACGGGCCTCCACAAGGCACTGGGCGCGTCCAGTATTGTGCTGGTTCTGGCCATGCTGCCAACGGGCGTCTGGGTCTCGTATGAGAACTTTCAGCGCACCGGCGCAGCGCAGATTTTCTACAGTAATTGTGTCAACGTGACGTTCTTCGCGCTCTACTACGCGATGGCGCTGAACTGGCGCAAAACCGCCGCGCTGCACAAGCGTTTCATGATGTTGGCTAGCCTGTCGATCATGTTCCCGGCACTGGCGCGCGTGGGCTATGTGTTTGATCTCAATCCGTTTGCAGTCCTGCCCATGTAGCTGATCCTGCTGTTTGCCTTGCCGGTTTATGACATTGTCCGTGAACGGAAGATAAAGACCGCAAGCGCTGTCGGGCTGGGCCTGACACTGGTTTATATCGGTATCTTACTTGTCATCGGACCGCCGCCGGAGTGACCCGAAGCGCGCCCTGTCCGAATACCGCCGGATCAGTGGGCCGATACATTGAGCATGCGGGCGGGCCCGGACACGGCGAAATGCCAGACCGGTGTTGACTGCACAGCCTGCCGGAACGCCGGACCATGGCGCCCCGGTCGCGCGGGAGACCTGCGGATGTTGAAGATCGGTTGACCATTGGCGGCGCTCTGCGCCAGACGTTTCCCGCACAGGCACGCCCCGGCGTTCACCTCCCCGATCCCGGCATCTGCAAAGCCGTCTGCCGGGGCTTTCGCCCATGCGCACCGATCTTGTGCCCCGTCCCGCGCCAAACTCGCTCGCTGCGCCGCACTCACCCCACTGCACACACCCCATTGTGTTACTGCGCTAACACGCTATATGGATGACACAACGCAGCGTCACGACACCAAATGGGCCGGCGCCCTGGCGGGCGGGGCCTGGGCGGACAGGATGGAGGAGGGCGGTGATGCGCCTTGACAGAGCAGCGAAGACCCGTGATTTCAACGCTTTGTGCGAGGCCTTGCTGGCTGCCCGCACGCAAGGCGAGATGGCGCGCTTCCTCACAGACCTGACCACGCCGGGTGAGCGCGAGGCACTGGCCGAGCGCTGGCGGGTGGCCCAGCTTCTCGAAGCGGGCAAATCCTATCGCGAGATCAGCGCCGAGACCGGCGTTTCCACCACCACGGTCACGCGCGTGGCGCGCTTTCTCGCGCAGGAGCCCCATCAGGGCTACCGCCTGATCCTTGACCGCCTGAAGGAGACAGCACAATGAGCGCGAACCGTCTCACCCTTGCCATGCAGAAAAAAGGCCGGCTCGCCGAAGGCGGGTTGGACCTTCTCAAACGCGCAGGCGTGAAGCTCGCCTATGCGCGTGACGAGCTGATGCGCCGCGCGGAAAACCTGCCGCTCGACCTGATGCTGATCCGCGATGACGATATCCCCAGCTTCGTCGCCTCAGGCGCGTGCGGGTGCGGTATTGTCGGCGAGAATGTGCTGGCCGAGGCCGCCGCGCGTTCGCCGCGCGTGGCGGGGCTGGAAATCGTCCAGCGTCTGGCCTTTGCCCGATGCACGCTCAAACTTGCTGCGCCGGTGGACGGGCCGGTGAAGACGGTCGCTGACCTTGAGGGCCGTGCCATCGCCACCTCCTATCCGGCGCTGACAGCGAAATTCCTCAAAGAGCGCGGCATAACGGCCGAGATCGTCGAGATGGGCGGCTCGGTGGAGGTCGCTCCGCGTATGAATATCGCCGATGCGATCTGCGATCTGGTCTCTACCGGCGCGACTCTGGAGGCCAATGGGCTGACCGCCTTCGAGACCGTGCTGGAAAGCGAGGCGGTGCTGATCGCCAACCCGGATGCGCTCAATGGCTCAGGCGCGACGCTGGACCTGCTGGTGGAGCGCTTCAAGGGCGTCATCGCGTCTCGCCAGACCAAATATATCCTTCTGAATGCCCCCAAGGACCGGCTGGACGAGATCCGCGCCGTGCTGCCGGGCGCCGATTCGCCGACCGTGGCAGCGGTGGTAGGCCGTGATGATGTGGTCGCCATCCATGCGGTGTGCACCGAGGAGGTGTTCTGGTCGACGCTGGAGAAGCTCAAAGCCGCAGGCGGGCGCTCCATCCTGGTTCTGCCGATCGAAAAGATGATGGCGTAAACGATGGCATTATTGACCCGATATGTCTGGGCGCAGCTGTCGCCCGAAGAGCGCGTGGAGCTCATGGCGCGGCCCAGTGCGGGCTCGGATGCGTTGGCGGTAGCCGCAAATATCCTGTCTGAGGTGCGCAGCGAAGGCGAGGCGGCGGTGCGCCGTTATGCGCAAGAGCTCGATGGCTACGCGCCCGATGATTTGCGCGTCCCCGCCGCCGATCTGAAAGCCGCAGCCGATGCGCTGGACCCCGAAGACGCGAGGGCCATTCTGGCGGCCGCCGACGCCGTGCGCCGCTATCACGCCGAGCAAGGATATAAATCCTATTCGCTGGAGACCTGGCCGGGCGGCGTGGCGCAGCGGCGCGTCTCGCCGCTGGATGTGGCCGGGCTCTACGTGCCTGCGGGCACCGCGCCGCTGGTCTCAACCCTGGTCATGCTCGCTATCCCGGCCCAGATCGCGGGCGTCAGCCGGATCGCGGTTCTCACCCCGCCCGTGAACGCCGCCGGGCCTGACCGCACCATTCTGGGCGCGGCGCATCTGCTTGGCCTTGACGAGGTGTATGCGCTTGGCGGCGCGCACGGCGTTGCCGCGCTGGGGCTCGGCGTTGCCGGCCTGCCGCGCGCTGACCGTATTTTCGGCCCCGGCAATGCCTATGTCGCTGCCGCCAAGGCGCTTCTCGCGCAGACGCAAGGCGGCGCGGCCACCGACCTGCCGGCCGGTCCCAGCGAGGTCATCATCATCGCCGATGACGGCGCCGACCCGGACTTTGTGGCCCTTGATCTTCTCGCCCAGGCCGAACATGACCGGCTCGCGCAAGTGGTCCTCATCGCCTTCTCCGATGCCTTCATCGACAAGGTGGAAGCTGCTCTGGAAGCCCGCCTTGATGGACTTGCGAGGCGTGACATTGCGCTTGCGGCGCTCCAGGGCTCGAAGGTATTCCTCGTGAACGACGATGCGGATGCGGTGGCGGCGGCGGACGCCTATGCGGGCGAGCACCTCATCATCCAGACAGCCGACCCGGAAGCGCTCTGCGCCCGCATCACCCATGCCGGGTCCATATTCCTCGGTCCATGGACGCCCGAGGCGGCGGGCGATTACGCCGCCGGTCCCAACCATTCCCTGCCGACCGGCGGCGCGGCCAGGGCCTATGGCGGTGTCAGCGTCGAGATGTTCCAGAAGACGACCAGCATCTTGCGTTTCGACGCCAGAGGCGCAGCGGCCATCGCGCCCACCGTGGAGCGGCTCGCCGCCCTCGAAGGGCTCGATGCGCACCGGCTCGCCATGGCGGCGCGCCGCGAGAAAGCGCAAGAAGGAGGGCTGTGACATGAGCGCCATTATGGACCTGTCAGCCGGGCCGGGGACAAGATCGGATCTATCCCGCAAGGCGCTCATCGCGCGGCTGTCGGATGTCTTGAGCTGCGATCCGGCGCGGCTGGTGCTGGCGCTCAACGCCGCTGCCGCGCAGCAAGCGCTGGCAGCAATGGATATAGCGTTCGATGCCAGCCGTCTGGCAGAGGGCCTTGCGGCGCTGGAAAGCCCGTCAAAAGAAGGCGTTACGCTCTACCTGCTGGGCGCGGATACCAGCGATATTGTGGTAATAGATACCGCCGATCCGGCGCTGGCGGCCAAACTCACCCCGCATCTGAGCCTGCCATACCCTGTTTTCGGCCCCGAAATACTGCCGCGCCTCTCGCCTGCTGCAATTTTGTCGGCAAAAGCCGATTGGGATCAACGCGCTGCACTGATGTCGGTGTGTGCTGCGCGAATAGGCGAACTGACCGGCGCCCAGGTGGATAGCGAGGGGGATAAACTCACCCTCTCCAGCCCTGACCGGGCGGCGCTGACGCAGCGCCTCAATGCTCTGGGGTTGAAGCTGGACGAAACGCAAGACGGCTTTGCCGCCTGGGTGTTGTCGCTTTCCGAGGCGAAGGCATTGGCTGCGTATCTGGGTGGGCTCAAGGCGCCGCGCACGGCCTCCATCCGGCGCACCACGAAAGAGACCGATATCGCGCTCTTCATCGATCTGGATGGCGAGGGCGGGCGGTTTGAAACCGGCGTTCACTTCTTTGATCACATGCTCGAACAGGTCTCGCGCCATGGCGGCTTCCGTCTCGATGTGGTGTGCGAGGGCGATATCGAGGTCGATACCCACCACACGATCGAGGATGTCTGTCTGGCGCTGGGCGAAGGCTTGCGCGTCGCGCTGGGCGACAAGGCGGGCATTGCCCGTTTCGGCTTCTCCCTGCCCATGGATGAAACGCGCGCAGGCGTCTGGATCGATCTGTCGGGCCGTCCCTTCCTGCGCTTTGATGGCGAGATCCCCGGCGAGCGGGTGGGGGATTACCCGGTGGATATGTGCGCGCACGCTTTCCGCTCGATCTCCGAAACGCTCAAAGCGGCTATCCATGTCGAGGTCAGCGGGGATAACCCCCACCACATGATCGAGGCCTGCTACAAGGCGTTTGGCCGCGCGCTGCGTCAGGCCATCCGGATAGAAGGCGCCGCCATCCCCTCCACAAAAGGGGTATTGTGATGGGGGGCGGACGAGGGTTGTGCGCGATCTCCCCTGAAACCCCGGACGACCAGAGGGAGACCCGGGGCCTCTCTCCGCTTCTCCTGAAACAGGTCCCGGACAGCGCTGCGCGCTTCCGGGATTTCAGAGAGTTAATAGCTGCATGACCCTCGCCCTGATCGATACCTCCACCGCGAATATTGCGAGCGTGCGCTATGCGCTGAACCGGCTGGGCATGGACCCTGTCCTCGCAGCGACACCGGGAGACGCGCAAAGCGCTACGAAACTTGTCCTGCCGGGCGTGGGCGCGGCGGGCCCCGCAATGCGGGCGCTGGAGCGCTCTGGCTGGGCCGATGCCCTGCGAAATGACACACGGCCGCTGCTGGGTGTGTGCCTGGGTATGCAGCTATTGTTCGGGGAAAGTGACGAGGATAGCGGCGCGGGCGGGCCGGTATCGTTGCTGGGACTTGTCCCCGGCCGGGTGGAGCGTCTGGACCCAGCGGGCGCGGGTCCGTGGCCGCACATGGGCTGGAATACCCTCGATTTCCTGCCCGGTTCAGACCCGTTGCTCGAAGGGATAGAGCCCGGCGCCCATGTCTATTTTGTCCATGGTTTTTACGTGCCCGAAGGCCCCGCCACCATCGCCACAACAACCTATGGACCGGGGATAAGCGCCATGATCCGCCATGGACATATTGCCGGCTGCCAGTTCCACCCGGAACGTTCCGGCGCGGTGGGTGCACGCATTTTGTCCAATTTTATCAAGGGCTAGGAAATGATACTTTATCCAGCCATAGATGTCCTTGACGGTCGGGTCGTTCGGCTCGCAAAGGGGGATTTCTCTGCCGTCACCGATTATGGCGATGATCCGGTAGCCGTCGCCAGCGCCTATCGCGATGCCGGGGCAGACTGGCTGCATCTGGTCGATCTGTCCGGTGCGCGCGATGGCGCGAGACGCCAGCTATCCCTCGTGGAGAACGTCGCCGCGACCGGCATCAAGGTGCAGACCGGCGGCGGTGTACGCACGGGCGAAGATATTGAATCGCTGCTGGAATCGGGGGCGTCACGGGTCGTGATCGGATCACTCGCCATTACCGATCCGGCGCGCGTTTCGGCATGGCTTGTCCGCTATGGGGCGCAAGCCATCGCCGCCGCTTTTGATGTGCGCATGAAGGGGGATATCCCGGTGCCTGTGGTCAAGGGCTGGACGGAAGAAGCGGGGACAACACTGGGCGAATTGCTGCAAGCCTATCAGCGCCATGGCCTGCGCCATGCGCTGGTCACCGACACGGGCCGCGACGGCATGCTGGAGGGCATAAATACCACGCTTTATCAAAGCCTTGTCGCCTCCCGGCCGGAGATCGCCTGGCAGGCGTCCGGCGGTGTCGCCACGCTGGACGATATCCGGCAGGCGAAAGCCCTCAAAATGGGCGGAGTAATCATCGGCAGGGCGCTGTTTGAAGGCCGCTTCACGCTGACCGAGGCATTGGCATGCTAGCCCGGCGCATCATTCCCTGTCTGGATGTACGCGATGGCAAAGTGGTCAAGGGCGTGCGCTTCAAGGACCACGAGATCGTCGGCGATATCGTCGACCTTGCAAGGCTTTACGCGCAGCAGGGCGCCGATGAGCTGGTCTTCTACGACATCTCCGCCAGCCCGGAGGGCCGCGAGGTGGAGCCCGCCTGGGTGGGCCGCGTGGCGCAAGTGATCGACATACCGTTCTGCGTGGCCGGCGGCATACGCTCGGTGACGGCGGCGCGTGCGCGCCTGCATGCGGGGGCAGACAAGATATCCATCAACACGCCCGCGCTTGAAAACCCCAGCCTGATCAATGATCTGGCCGATGAATTTGGCTCCCAGTGTGTGGTTGTCGGCATGGATAGCCGAAAAATTGGGGGGATATGGCGCTTGCATCAATATACTGGCGACCCGGACCGTACCCTGACCAGCGAGCGTGATACGCTGTCATGGATAAAGGAAGTCGTGGACCGGGGCGCAGGCGAGATTGTCCTTAATTGCATGGACCAGGACGGTGTACGCCAAGGCTATGATATTGAACAGTTAATTGTCGCCAGAGAAGTCTGCCCGGTGCCCCTGATATCCTCCGGCGGAGCGGGCGCGATGGACCATTTCGAGGACGTGTTCAAAAAGGCCAATGTTGACGGGGCGTTAGCGGCAAGTGTGTTCCACAAGGGCGTGATTTCCATCCCCGATCTGAAGACTTATCTCGCACAATCCGGCATCGAGGTGCGCCCATGAGCGACGATCTCTCCGCGCTTTCCGCAGCGCAAGTCGACTTTGAAAAAGGCGATGGCCTGGTTCCTGCCATCGTCCAGCACAGTCTGACCGGCGAAGTGCTGATGCTCGGCTATATGAATGCTGAAGCGCTGCAGGTGACGCAAGCCAAGGGCCTTGTAACCTTCTGGAGCCGTTCAAAGAACCGTCTCTGGACCAAGGGTGAAACCTCCGGTGATGTGCTGCGCCTTGTCAGTCTCGCCGCCGATTGCGACCGCGATGCGATATTGGTGCAGGCTCTGCCCGAGGGACCGACCTGCCATCTGGGCACGCGCTCGTGCTTTGGTGAGTATCCCGGCCCGGCGCTGGCTTTCTTGGGCGAACTGTCCGCAATCGTGGACAAGCGGGCAGGGGCCGATCCCGAAGACAGCTACACTGCGCGGCTATTAGCCAATGGAATCAACAAGGTAGCGCAAAAAGTGGGCGAAGAGGGCGTGGAAACGGCGCTCGCGGGCGTTTCAGAGGATAATTCGGCCCTCACCGGTGAGGCGGCGGACCTCGTCTTCCACCTCATTGTCCTCTTGAAAGCGCGCGGCCTGTCCCTCACGGATGTCACCGAAGAATTGAAGCGCCGCCACGCCAGGGCGTGACAGCGCTTGGCTTTTGTGACCCGGCCTTACTGCGCGCTCCGGTAGGGATTGCGGAAATCATCCCCGAAGAAGACCGCGTTTGTCAGCACCCGCGCAGAGCCGCGGAAATAGGCCCGGAAGTAGGGATTGTCGGCAAACAGGATCACCGCGCCGCTCCCGCGCCGCTCGGCATGAACAGCTCCAAGCCCTTGAATAGCTTGGATATTCGCCTCGGACGCATAGCCTGACAGCAAGCCATTTTCCGCGTAACGTATTGGAAGTGCAAAGGGATTGTCGCCCGGAGCAAAGCCGCTTGCGCTTTCGCGGTGAACCGGAAGACGGTTGGAGGCAAGGCCGAAGAGGAGGGGGTGGGAGAGATCCACATCTGTCGCGAAGATAGCCCCCGAAACACCCTCGACCGTGTCCCATCGAGAAATCGTCTCATAGGCCAGGGCATCGGGGCCAGCGCTATCCCCCTCGCGCTCGGCGTAGCGGGCCGAGGCGAGCTCGTTGCGGATCGCCAAGTTGGCGCCCCCCTGGATGCCGATCAGCACCCCGCCTGCGCGCGTCCATTCGCCCAGCCTTTCAGCATCGGATTCGCCAAAGCCCGCATAGCCGCCATTGGGCAGGATGATATGGGTGTAGCGTGACAGATTGGCGCCGGAGAACTCGCTGATATCAATCATGGAAACCGGCATTTCCAGTTCATGATCGAACAGGTGCCAAAGCTCGCCTGCGGCGTTCACATCCTGACCGCGTCCCGTCAGCAGCAGGATTTCCGGCCGGCGCACCGTGTTCACACCGAACCCGCCCAGATACGACCCTTCGCCGCTGGTGCCGGTGATGGCGGCATGAACCGTCACACCGTCCCCGGCTGCCCTCTGGACAAGGGCGTGGACAGTTTGCGGGTCGACGCCCTGCTGGCGCACCTGAATCACCACTGAACCGGGCGGGACAGTCACCTCGCCATCCGCCGTTGTGACAGTGATAGAATCCGGAACCATCCGCGCGCGGATGCCCGCTTCGAGGAAGCGGTATACGGCTCTCGGCGCGTAAAAGTTAGTCCAGTCAATGACATAGGCGTAGCCGGTAGTGGGCGGGGCAGGGACCGCCCGGTCAGGCGCGCCGGCCCGCTCGCCAGCAAGATCCGGCGCGAAGAAACCGGGTCTAACGGGAGCAAAATCAAGGCCATAGGCCAGCGGCTGGGTCCAGCCGGAGACATCGTAAAACTCGGTCATGCCCTCCACGATGCGGGTCTCGAACAGGGCTTCGACAACGCGGAACTCACGCTGGCGGGCATTGACTACGTAGCTGTTTGCCGGGTCGAAATCTGTATTGTCCAGTCTTACGCGGCGCGAAAGCCGGTGAACCTCGATGCCATGAACATCCAGCATCTCAAGGAAATCATTCAGCCTTCCGCTATCGGGCGAGCTGAACACATAGGCGAGGTTGGTTGCCGCACCGGCAAGCCGCGCGCCTTCGCGGTAGAAATCGCGCTGGAAGGACAGAAGTTGTTCACGGTTGGCAAGACCGGCGCGGATCAGTGCCAGACCGACGCGAGCCTGCTGGCCGATCTTGTCGTCGTAACGCAATGTTCCAAAATCGGTTTCCTGAATGATGCCGCGCACGGAGCTTTGCTCGAACAGATAGGGCACCGAGCCGACAAGGCCGGGATAACTCGAGCCGTAGCCGAGGTAGAAATCGTCGAAGAATTCCTCGCTTACATAGAGCGCGCCCTCGCCGTCGAGTTGCTCGTTCAGAAAGCTGTTCATGCGCAGATTAAGTTGCAGCCCGTCCTGTGACAGAATCGGGTGCAGTCCGGCCGGTGGTCCGGGAGAAAAGAAATAGGTGGAATTGGTACCCATCTCGTGAAAGTCAGCCGCTATATTGGGCATCCATTCACGCGTCGCGCGCACCAGGGCCGCCGCCTCGGGCTGGGTAACGGGCAGCCACTGGCGGTTGATGTCGAACCAGTAATGGTTGGTCCGGCCCCATGGCCATTCATTGTAATGTTCCCGGTGCTGCGGGTCGGCGACCGGCACCCGCGCGCGGTGCATGTTCGTCCAGCTAGCAAAGCGGTCCGCGCCGTCAGGGTTGATTGGCCCGATCAGGTGGATGACCGAACGGTCAAGCAAATCAGCGACTTCCGACCCCTGGCCGGCGGCCAGAAAATAGAGAAGCGGCATGATGGCATCGTAGCCGGAGGGCTCTGATCCATGCACGCCATGCGTGAACTGGATGATCACCGGATGGTCTTGCGGGATGGCATCGTTGTTGCTGGCCTGCGAAATTTCGTGCTGGGCATCGCGGATTTCCCCCAGCCGGGCGTGATTTTCCGGCGAGGTGATCGTTACCCGCATGATCTGACGGCCAAAATGGGAGCGCCCTACGGAATCGACGCTGACCCTGTCCGACGCTGCAGCGACAGCGCGCATATAGTCGGCGATCATGGCAGGCGTGTAGATGATGCTGCCGACGGCAAACCCCGTCACATCTTCAGGCAAGGGGATTGCAGGATCGTACTCGACATCCTGGCCGATCAGATCAACTAAGGGGGCAGGCTCATAGGCCTCCGCCGGGAAGACCCAGAGACAGGCGGCCAGCACAACGACCACCACGAACCGGCAAAGCACCATGATTTCAACCCCCGCAAAAGACAGCGTAAACCTAGGCAAGCAAGCGTTTGCGTCAAGCGTGACGCGCGTCTGCGCACTGGCTCTGCTGGGGGGTGCCTGCCTTGCGGCGCCATTGCATGCCCGCCAGGCCGAACCCGACGGCGGCGAGGTGATCGTCGTCAGCGCGACGCGTAGCGCACAGGAGCGCGGAGCCGCCGCTGTGCCGGTGGCGGTGATCGACAGCGATGCCATCCGGTCTGCCGGCGCGCAGCACGTGGCCGAGCTTCTGAACCGCGCGCCGGGCGTTCATATTCATCGCGGCAACGGGGTGGAGCATCTCACGTCGATCCGCTCGCCAGTCTTGAGCGCGGGCGCGGGCGCCGGCTCGTTCCTGTATCTGGAGGACGGCATATCGCTGCGCGCTCCGGCGTTTGCCAATATTAACGGCCTGTTTGAGGCGGTCGATGAGCTGGCCTCTCGTGTCGAGATCATTCGCGGGCCGGGCGGCGCGGTCTATGGCTCCAACGCCCTGCACGGGCTGGTGAATATCATCACGCCAGACCCGGCAGATGCGGACAGTCGCGCTGAGCTGGAAATTGGCAGTTTCGGGCGCGCGCGGCTTACGGCCATGGCCAGCGGCGCAACGCGGGCAGGGGACGGCTACATCGGTATCTCGGTGCGCTCCGAGGACGGTTGGCGCGAGGATGCCGCCCTGCTGCGGGCCGGGCTTCAGGCGCGGCTGGACTGGGGTGCTGGCGCGACCCGCTGGAGCCTGCGTGCCAGCGCAATTCACCTGGAGCAGGAAACCGCGACCTTCGTGGACGGGTTCGAGGCTTATCGTGATGAGGCGGCCTCGCGCCGCAACGCCAACCCGGAAGCATTCCGCGATGCACGGGCCGTCCGGGTCAGCCTGCACGCCGATCACGTTGTGTCAGAAGACTGGACGTTGGCCGGCGCGGTGTACGCGCGCAGCAATGATATGGACTTCCGCCTGCATTTTCTGCCCTCCACAGCGCTTGAGGAAACCGGCCATGACAGTATCGGTTTCCAGTCTGCCCTGACGCGCCAGACGGTTTCAGGGAGTGTCACGGCGGGTATCGATGGCGAGTGGACGCGCGGCTATCTGGTCGAGGACCAGACGCTGGCAAGCTTTGGCGCGTTTCCGCAAGGCATCCACTATGATTACGACGTTGAGGCGCTGACCGGCGCGCTCTTTGTGCAGGGCCGGCAAAGCCTGACCGGGGCGCTGGAGCTGGAGGGCGGGGCGCGTCTGGAAACCACGCGCTTTGACTACACCAACAATACCGCCGACGGCGCGGTGGGGCGCTTCTTGCGCCTGCCCGGCCGCTCTGACCGTTTCACCACCTTTGCGCCCCATGCCGGGCTGGTCTGGCAGGCAGCCGATGGCGTCAGCGCCTTTGCCCGCATCGCGCGCGGGGTGCGTGCGCCGCAAACCGATGAGCTTTACCGCCTCCAGCCCGGTCAGGAGATTGACGGTATCGAGCCGGAAGTCCTCGACAGCCTCGAGGCGGGCGTGCGTCTGTCGCGGTCTGACGGCCTTTCGCTGGAGCTGACCGGCTTCACCATGCTCAAGCGCAACGTGTTCTTCCGCGATGCCGACGGCATCAACGTCACCGACGGGCGCACCACACATGAGGGCATCGAAATAGAGGGCGCCTGGCCTGTCACGGACACGCTCACGCTCTCCGGCGCGCTGACCTGGGCCATCCACAATTACGATTTCGACAGGCCTGTCTCGCAGGCATCAGAAGTCATCTTGCGCGGCAATCGCGTCGATACGGCGCCGGAATGGCTGTGGAATCTGCGGGCCAGCTGGCAGCCGGTGGACGCCGTGCGCGCCGAAGCCGAATGGCTCTATGTGGGCGAGTACTTCGCCGATGCCGCCAACTCGGCGCGCTATGACGGGCACGACATTCTCAATCTGCGCGCCTCGCTGCGGGTCCGCGACGGTGTTGATCTTTTCGCCTCTGTCCGCAACGCGGCGGATGTCGGCTACGCAGAGCGGGCCGATTTTGCCTTTGGCGGTTACCGCTATTTCCCCGGAGAGCCGCGTAGCGTGTCGGTAGGCGTGCGCCTTGGGGGATAGCGCCGCACTGCTGGCGTGCTAGCTTTGGCCGCAACGCGCAGGTTCAGGCCCTTGGGGGAGATATCATGAAAAAACTTGTGAGTGCGATGCTGGCGCTGGCATGGACGGGTCTGGCGGGCGCGCAAGAGTATTTTCCGCCCGAAGGCGCAGAAAACTGGGAGCGGGTTGAGCCCGCCGCCGCCGGTTTCGAGCCTGATGCGCTTCGTGCCGCGATTGACTTTGCCGTTGCCAGCGAGACGCAAAATCCCGCCCCTCTGGGCGATGTGGTGAACGCGCGCGAACTGACCGTGATGGTGCCGCTGCAATGGGCTGCCGAACCCTATTCCGATCCGGTCGGGCCGCTGGCAGACCGCGGCGATCCGTCGGGTCTCATCGTGCGCGGCGGACGTATCGTGGCCGAGTGGGGTCAGCCTGAACGCGTCGACATGACCTTCTCGGTGACCAAGAGCTTCCTCGCACACGTGGTCGGCCTTGCCCTTGATGACGGCCTGATCGGCGATGTGAACATGCCGGTTTCGGCGCAAGTGGCCGATGACCGCTTTCACACCGCACACAATGCGGCAATCACATGGGACCAGATGCTGCGCCAGACCAGCGGCTGGTGGGGCGAGCTGTGGGGCAAGCCCGCCTGGGCTGACCGGCCCGGCGAGAACGCCTTTGACGATCTGGTGGCCGGACCGCCCGAGCCCGGCAGTGCCTATGAATACAATGATGTGCGTGTGAACGCGCTGGCGCTGGCGGCGACCCATGTGTTCGGCCGCGAGCTGCCTGACGTGCTGCGCGAGCGGATCATGGATCCGATTGGCGGGTCTGACGGCTGGGTCTGGCATGGCTATGCCAACAGCTATGCCGAGATTGACGGGCAGAGCCTGCTCTCGGTGTCGGGTGGTGGCCACTGGGGCGGCGGCATGTTCATCGACGCGTTTGACATGGCCCGGCTGGGGCTTCTCGATCTCCATCGCGGTGAATGGGATGGTGAACGCCTCCTCAGCGACGAGTTCTACAATGCGGCGCTGACCCCGGGCGAGCACAATCCGGGTTATGGCTATATGAATTTTTTCCTGAATGCGCCGGGAACCGGCTTTCACTCTGAGGCGATACCGGCCAATGCGTATTTTCACCTCGGCGCGGGCGCGAACATCATCTTCGTCAGCCCGGACCATGATCTGGTAGCGGTGGTCCGCTGGATCGACGGCGCTGCGGCGACCGCGTTTTTCGAGCGCCTGATCGGGTCCATCGAAGGCGAGTGATCCATCTCACCGCCCCCTCTTGCCCCGGCTTCTGACTGCCGTTAGCTGTGCAGCGAAATAATTTTTCTGAAAGGAAAGTCGCCATGCCCCGCCAGACCGGTGCCGAGCACCTTGCCGATGCGCTGCTTGCCAACGGGGCAAATCTTGCTTTCGGCGTGCCGGGTGAGAGCTATCTGGCGCTGCTGGACGCGATTTATGAGAAGGGCAAGGATTTCCGCTTCATCACCTGCCGCCAGGAAGCGGGCGCAGCCAATATGGCCGAAGCCCATGGCAAGCTGACCGGCCGTCCGGGGATCTGCATGGTCACGCGCGGCCCTGGTGCCACGCAGGCGAGCGTCGGCGTGCACACCGCCTTTCAGGATTCCACGCCAATGATCCTGCTGATCGGTCAGGTGGCGCGCGAGATGAAGGACCGTGAAGCCTTTCAGGAAATCGACTACACCCATTTTTTCCGCGATCAGTGCAAATGGGTCGCCGAGATCAATGATCCTGCACGTGTGCCCGAATACATGGCGCGCGCCTTTGCCACCGCAATGAATGGCCGCCCCGGCCCGGTCGTGCTGGCCCTTCCCGAAGACATGCTGACCGAAATAGCCGAGGCACCCGCGATCCGGCGGGTGGAGGTGGCCCATGCCGCGCCGGCGCCCGGCGATATCGCGAAGCTGGAGAGCCTGCTGGCCAACGCAAAGCGCCCGTTCGTGATCTATGGCGGCACGAAATGGAGCGGCGAGACGGTGGAGAAGGCGCGCCAGTTCGCCGAGAACAACCGCCTGCCAGTGGCCTGCTCATTCCGCTCCAAGGACCATTATAACAATATGGGCCCGAACTATGCCGGTGATCTGGGCGTCGCGCCTAACCCGAAGCTGGTCGAGCGGGTGAAGTCGGCCGATCTGCTGATCGTGTTTGGTCCGCGCCTGGGCGAGATGACCACATCGGGCTATTCTATCCTGAAACCGCCGGTGCTGGAGGGGCAGACGCTGGTCCATATCCATCCCGGCGCGCAGGAGCTTGGCCGGGTCTATCAGCCCGATCTGGCCATCAACGCCACCGTTGCCGCCGCGGCTGACGCCCTGTCGCATATCAAGGTGGATTCCAGCGCGTGGGCAGGAGAGGCGGCGGCCGCGCACGAGGAATTTCTGGCCTTCTCCTCAGTCGTGGAGATCAAGAGCGGCTTCAACCTCTCCAAAATGTTCTGCTGGCTGTCAGACAATCTGCCCGATGATGCTGTTTTGACCAATGGCGCGGGCAATTATGCCGCCTGGCTGCATCGCTTCTACCGCCACCGGCATTGCCGCACCCAGCTGGGCCCGACCTCGGGCGCGATGGGCTATGGCGTGCCCGCCGGTATCGCCGCGAAGATTGCCCAGCCGGATTCGCTGGTCGTTTCGGTCAATGGCGATGGCTGCTTCCTGATGTGCGGGCAGGAGCTGGCGACGGCCGCGCAATACGGCGCGAACGTCATCTTCATTGTCGCCGACAATGGCGCATACGGCACAATCCGCATGCACCAGGAGCGCGAATATCCGGGCCGCGTGTCTGGCACCGAACTGAAAAACCCTGACTTCGTGACCTACGCAAAGAGCTTTGGCTGTGAGGGCATCCGCGTGGAATCGTTTGACGATTTTCCAGCCGCCTTCGAGCGGGCCAGGACCTGCGGGCGACCCGCGCTTTTGCACCTGATCTGCGATGTCGAGGAGATCGCGCCGGGCCGGACGATTTCGGGCCTCAGGGGGAAGTAGGGGGGGCTATTCCCGCTCCCGCCTACGTCGTTCCCGCGCAGGCGGGAACCCAGAGCCATCTGCAACGATTGCCGCCTGCTTTCTCTGGATGCCCGCCTGCGCGGGCATGACGAGCGAATAGATGACTGCAGCTATTCCCGCTTCTTGCCGTCCAGCGCCCGCGCGGCTCTGTTAGCTTCCGCCTTGCGCTTTTGCTTTTGCGCTTTCGTCTGGCCAAAAGCGGCGCGGTTGGCGGCAGCGTCCTTCGCCGCCGCCTCCCGTGCCTTGCGCTTGCGTGCGGTACGCAGATTGACCAGTTCGGCCATCAACGCGGTCCAATCATCTGTTCGGGGCGCACCACCTCGTCGAATTCTTCAGAGGTGACAAAGCCCAGCCGCACCGCTTCCTCGCGCAGGGTGGTGCCGTTCTTATGGGCTGTCTTGGCGACAGTGGTGGCGTTGTCGTATCCGATCTTCGGTGCCAGCGCCGTCACCAGCATGAGCGAGCGCTCCAGTATGTCGGCAATGCGCTCCTCGTTGGCCTCGATACCCGCCACGCAGTTTTCAGCAAAGCTGATCGCGGCGTCGGCCAGAAGGCGTGTTGAGGTGAGCACATTGTAGATCATCACCGGCTTGAACACGTTGAGCTGGAAATGGCCCTGACTGCCCGCAAACGAGACAGCGGCGTTATTGCCCATCACTTGCGTGCAGACCATGGTCATGGCTTCACACTGGGTGGGGTTCACCTTGCCCGGCATGATGGAGGAACCCGGCTCGTTTTCCGGCAGGGACAGCTCGCCAATGCCGCAGCGCGGGCCCGAGCCCAGAAGGCGGATATCGTTGGCAATCTTGAACAGCGATACCGCGAGCGAATTGAGCGCGCCATGGGCCTCCACCAGCGCGTCCTTGGTGGAAAGCGCCTCGAACTTGTTGTCAGCGGTCCGGAAAGGCAGGCCGGTCAGGCTGGCCACTTCCTCGGCAAACTTTACATCAAAGCCGGGCTTGGCGTTCAGCCCCGTACCAACGGCCGTGCCGCCCTGCGCCAGCTCGTAGAGCGCGGGCAGGGCCGCTTCCACGCGGCGGATGCCGTTATCGACCATGGCCACATAGGCGGAAAACTCCTGGCCCAGCGTCAGCGGCGTGGCGTCCATAAGGTGCGTACGGCCGATCTTGATGATGTCCTTGAACGCCTTTGCCTTGTCGTTGAGGACGTTGCGCAGCGTCTGCAGGGCAGGGACCAGCGAGCCGTGAAACTCGCGCGCAGCCGCGATGTGGGTAGCCGTCGGGAAGGTGTCGTTGGACGATTGCGAGCGGTTTACATGGTCATTCGGGTGAACCGGGTCTTTTGACCCCATCTCGCCGCCCAGCATCTCGATCGCCCTGTTGGAGATCACCTCATTGGCATTCATGTTCGACTGGGTGCCCGACCCGGTCTGCCAGACCACTAGCGGGAAGTGGTCATCCAGCTTGCCTTCGGCAACTTCCAGTGCGGCGGCGGCGATGGCATTGCCCAGCTTTTCGTCCATATTGCCCAGCGCCATATTGGCCTTGGCCGCGCAGTGCTTGACAACGCCCAGCGCGCGCACCAGCGGCAAGGGCATGGTCTGGCCGCCAATCTTGAAATTGATCAGCGAACGGGCGGTCTGCGCGCCGTAATACTTGTCGGCAGGAACCTGAAGCGGGCCAAAGGAGTCGGTCTCGGTGCGCATGGCGGACATGAATTCCTCGCAGGGTCTGGCTGGCCGGCGCGGCTTGCAACAAGGTCAAAGCGCGCGGACACTGGTGAATGTAACGAATCGGGTGTGTAGCATCGGGCGATGACGGATCAAGCCGCAGACCGCTATACGCTGCAAGACGGCGTCCTTGAATGGACCGGGAGGGGTAAAGTGCAGGCCGCTACACCAAACGGATCGCTTCATTTGCGCGTCGATGCGCTCACCTCGCAATCACGCCGGTTCAAGACACTGATTGGCGAGTTTTTCCGCACCGAATTTAAACGCGTACGTCCGAAATGGGGTCCCTACGAGGTCACCATTATCATTGAGCGCACCGAGAATTCGCCCGTGCATGATGTCGACAATGTCGCCAAGGCGGTGCTGGACGCTCTGACGGGCGTGGTCTTCCACGATGACAGCCAGGTGGAACGTCTGCACGTGGAAAAGGTGCTGGGCGAGCGGGCCCGCGTGCGCGTGCGCGCCGTGCCGCTGGTGCCCGAAGCCGCCTGATCCTGCCCGCCGGGAGGACCGCCTATGGCCCCCACTGATAGCGATCCCGCGCCAGCCAGCCTGCCGCCTGTCCTGTGCTTTGCCATGGACGGTAAAGGCGCGGCGGAACCGGCCGGTCTGGAGACGGCACACGCGCTGACCGGAAGTGGTCAGAAGCCCGAACGCCATGGCAAGGCCAGGCCGCCCTTTGTCTGGGTGCATCTCCAGCGTGACGATCCGCGCACGGCGGACTGGCTGGAGCGGGAGAGTGGGCTCGACGCGTATCTGCAATCAGCCCTGATGGCCGAGGATACCCGTCCGCGCTGCACCGTCCACGGGGAAGGCGCGGTTGTCATCCTGCGCGGCGTCAACCTGATGGACGGGGCCGAGCCCGAAGACATGGTCTCGGTCCGCCTGTGGGTAGATGGCGCGCGCGTTGTCGGCGTGTGGGTGCGCCCGCTTCATGCGGTGGAAGACCTGATCGGCGCCATTGAACGCGGCATGGCGCCTGTCAGTCCCGGCGAGCTTGTCGCAAAGCTGGCCCAGCGCCTTGCCGACCGGATGGAACCCCATGTCGGAGAGTTGCACGACGAGCTTGATGATTTCGAGGATGCGCTGCTGGACGAGCATGGAACGGTCGAGCGCGGAGCGCTGGCCGATGTGCGCCGCCGAGCCATCAGGCTGCGCCGCTATATCGGCCCGCAGCGCGATGCGCTGACGACGCTGTCGATCGAGGATCTGAGCTGGCTCAATGACCGGGACCGCTCAAGGGTACGTGAAGCGGCTGACAAGACGACGCGGATTCTCGAAGAGCTTGAGGCCGTGCGTGAGCGCGCATCCATCATTCAGGACCAGATCGTGGAGGCGCGCGGCGCCAAGATGGATCGTTACATGGTCCTGCTGTCCGCGCTCGCCGCAATCTTCCTGCCGCTGACGCTGTTTACAGGCCTTTTGGGCATCAATGTCGCGGGCATTCCCTTCGCCGGGGAAAGCTGGGCGTTCGCGGCGGTGACGGGGCTGATCGTTACAGTGGCAGTTCTGCTGACTGCGCTGTTCCGGAAAATGAAGCTGTTATGAGGCTGGCAGCATTCGGCCGCTTCAGTCCTTCTTGCGGAAGGAATCCAGGCTGACAACCGTGCCTTCTTCGGCGGCGCCTCCACCGGCGCTGGCCGCAGCCGGACTTGCCCCGTTGGCCGCATCAGGCGCTTCGTAATCGAAGTGCAGGTGGAAACCCACCGCCGGATCGTGGAAGCGCGTCACGGCGCGATAGGGCACTTTGAGATATTTCGGCACGCCGCCGAATTTAAGCGTGACTTCAAAAAACTCGTCTTCAGCGGCGAGGTCCCAGAACTGGTGCTCCAGCACGACCGTCATCTCGTCGGGATAGGCTTCGGCCAGGCTGGGGTCGATATCGCAGCCCGGATCAGAGGTCTTGAAGGAGATGTAGAAATGGTGGGCGCCGGGAAGTCCGCCCGGGCTGCCCGCGCGGGTCAATGCCTGACGGACCACGCCGCGAAGCGCGTCCTGCGCCAGCCGGTCATACCGCATCAGGTCCTTGCTCACCGCGTCTCCCCCTGCCTTGAGCCTTCTTGCCAAAGCCTAGCCAACGCGCACCTTGCGTCAATCGGTCAGCACTGTTGGGCCAATCGGTGATAGCCGCACCGGCCTTGCTGCGCTAGGTATAATCATATGGAAAAATCCCTGACCGCAACGTCTGAGACCGGGCTTGCCGGCGCTTTCCGGCCGGCTCGGGTAACGCCGCTGGACCGGCCGACGAATCTGCTGAAAACCGGCATGATGATGCGGGAGAACCCGCTTTCCATTCTGCCAGCGCCGCTTTTCGAGCACACAATTCTGACCGGGCCCTATCTGGGGCGGTCCGTTCATCATGTCTCGGGCCCGGCGGAGATGAAGTCGATCCTGCAGGATAATTTTGAAGATTGGCGCAAATCGCCGCTCATCCAGCGCATGCTGAAACCTGTGCTGGGCGATGCGATCCTGACCGCCCACGGGGAAAGCTGGCGGCGCCAGCGCATGACGCTGCAACCGGCTTTCCTGAAACGCCGTCTCGATCCTTTTGCGCCGATCATGGCAGACGCCGCCGCAATGGCGGTAGAGCGGCTCAGAACTCCGCAAACGCCTGAAATCCTGAGTGTGATGAGCGACGCGACCTTCGCTGTTATAGAGCGCGTCCTGTTCTCTGACGTGGAAGGGTTTGACCGCGCAGAGGTGAGGGCGGCTATCGAGGTCTTGCTCGAAGAGATCGGGCAGATGCGGCTGTCAGATCTCGCGCCTGTGCCCGAATGGATGCCGCGCCTGATGACGGCGCGCGCGGGACGCGCGCGCAAGGTGTTCCGCCAGGCCGTTGAGGGTCAGATCGCCCGCCGCCGTGCCGCGTCCGAGCCCGGCACCGACTTGTTGGGCCTTCTGCTGACAGTGCGTGACGAGCAAACCGGCGAGGGCCTGTCTGACACCGATATCCGCGACAGCGTGATGACCTTTGTGGCCGCTGGCCATGAAACAACAGGCATCGCGCTGAGCTGGGCGCTCTATCTGCTCGCCAACCAGCCGGCGGCGCAGGCCCGCCTGCGTGAAGAAGCCAGAGCCGTGCTGGGCGATGGCCCGGCCGCGGCGGAGCATGTCGGCCAGCTCTATTTCACCCGTCAGGTGCTCGAAGAGGCGATGCGCCTCTATCCGCCCGCGCCCATGGTCGCGCGCCGCGCGGTACGGGCCACCGAGATATGCGGACGTCCGGTTCGCAAGGGCGATGTCGCCTTGCTGGCCTTCTACTGCCTGCACCGGCACACCAGGCTCTGGGACGATCCGGACGGGTTCGATCCGGATCGCTGGCTGAGAGACCGCAGACCGACCGACCGATATCAGTTTCTGGCATTTGGCGGCGGTCCGCGCGCGTGCATCGGCATGGGGTTTGCCATGATGGAAGCGACGATCATGCTCGCCACGCTGGTGCGTGATCTGGAGTTTGCGCCTGCGGAAGGCTCTGCTGCGGTGGAGCTGGCCATGCAGGTAACATTGCGCCCGGCAGGCGGGCTTCATCTGGCCGTCAAGCCCACATGATAGATAGCGGCCCATTCGGCTTTATCGCCACGCACCTTGCCGCTACCGTCAGGGTTAACAGGCAAATCGGGGGACGGCCGCCGTGGAACGACTGACCGAGCTTGAGCATGAACCGGCCCGCGCACTGGCTGCGGAATATCTCCAGGAGGCAGACGTGCTGCTGGGCCGTCTGCCGCGCCGCGTTGCCCGCCACTACCGCCGCGAGGTGGAGCTGCGCGTGATCGAAGCCCTTAATGGCGGGCGCAATGCCAGCGCCGAAACCGTTTCGCGGGCGCTCGACCTTATTGGTCCGCCCGGACACTATCTTCCCTCTGAAATTGCCGGACAGGCCGCGCGCCTTGCCGCCCGCTCGCTCAATCCGCGCCGGGTGGTCGAGGCGTTGCGCTATGGCGCTATGTCAGGTGCCGGCACTGCCACCATCGTCAGCGTGCTCGGGCTGCTCTACGCGGCCGTCCTCTTCGCCATTGCCGCCGGAGCCGCGCGCCTGATCTCTCCGGATGCGGCGGGCATCTACCAGCTGGCCAACGGCGCGTATGTGCTGGGCATTGGGGGCAATTACCCCGATGCGCGCGATGTGTTGGGCGTGTTGTTCGTGCCGCTCAGCTGGGCTTTTGGCGCAGGGCTCTATACCGCGCTCACTCAGCTCCTGCCGGTCTTCATCCGTGAGCGCCGGCGCGGACGCTAGAGCCGCTCCAATTTGCTATTCATTTGAGAGAAGTGGGGGGCTTCTGTTGCCAGGCGCCCCCCGAACCCCGCCTGCGGCTTGCTAGAGCCGAGGACTTAAGATGCGAAATGATCGCACTGCTTACGCAGCGAGACGCACTTCTTCAGCAAAGTTGTCGTTGGCAACTTTAACAATGGGCTGATAACGGAGCCCATGCGGGTGAAAGCAACGTCTTTACCCATCCGTCGATCCTGATCGGCCCCATAATCACCGCCCAACGCAGCGGAAAAAGGGATTGGTGGAGCCGCCGGGAATCGCACCCGGGTCCGGTCTGGTTATTACACGCACGTTTATCACCATAGACCGCCAAAGCGGACAGGAGTGAATATAGGGCGTTTGGCCGTGTTATGAAAGGGCATGACAAGCTTGCACATGTCCCGGTTCGATTTTTTCTTCATCCTGAGTAACCGCCACATGGCGGCGTCTCGAAGGATGGGCGGGGCAGAGCCTGAAACCCCGCCCGCCCGGGCGAGGCTGGCGCGCCGCCTCACGATGAGGGCTTCAAACCCGGCTCCTGGCGCCTGCTTCCATGCCTTGCTGGCGGCCGCGATCCTCGCCCTGACGGCCTGCACACAGCATGCGCCGGTGGCATCGGCCCGTGCCGGTGACTGCCATGTGATCGCGGTCAGTTCCAATGACTGGCACACGGGCTTTTACCTGCCCGCCAATGCCTTTCCGGCCGATGGCGCGCTACGCGCCGCCTTTCCCGATGCCCGCTGGTTTGCCATCGGCTGGGGTGATAAGTCGGCCTATGTGACGGGCACGAACCCGGTCAACGGCTTCGCGGCCATCGTCTGGCCCACCGCGTCCGTCCTGCATGTTGCCGCCCTTGGCCGCAATCCGCGCGAGGCATATGCGAGCGAATATCGGGATGTGGCACTATCGGGCGAGGGGCTGACAACGCTCATCACCGCCCTGGAGGCCGAACTGGCGCTGGATGGCCAGGGTGCGCCCCGATTTGTGGCCGAAGGACTGGATTCGCGCGGCAGCGCGTTTTTCGCCGCGCGCTCTTCCTATCATGCTTTCCAGACCTGCAATGTATGGGCTGCGGCGCGCCTTCGCGATGCGGGTCTCGATGTCGGCTGGACGGGCGGGCATTTACGGCCCTCCAGCCTTTTGAACCGGCTCGGGCGGACAGCGCCATCGGCGTGTCCGCCCGCCGCAGAGGGGCTCCGCTAGCTCAGCGGGCCGGTCATCAGGAAGGCGTTGAGCTTGTTGCCGTCGGGATCGCGGAAGTAGGCCGCGTAGAAATTGTCCCCGCGCGGTCCAGGCTTGCCTTCGCACGATCCGCCATGGGCCAGCGCAATGTCATAGAGCCGGTGGACCTGTTCCTTGTCCTTGGCTTCGAGCGCCACCATCACGCCATTGCCGACCGTCGCGGCCTGGCCGTCATGCGGCTTGGTCGCCGCTACGCCCGCCGGTCCGCCCGGCTTGCCCCAGGCCACGAAGGTGTCGAACTCCATCATGCGCGGCGTATCGAGTTCCTTCGCGATGGCGTCATAGAAGGCACACGCCTTTTCCAGGTCGTTCGTGCCGAGTGTCACATATCCGATCATTGAAATATTCCCTGTTTGTTCCAGTTTAGGCAAGTTGCCACCAGGCAGAGGGCGGGGCAAGCGGGAAGTGAGACCTTCCCGATTAAATCTTGTTCATAAGTGTCCGGGTCACCGCAGTTAGGGGCGGGCATTTGGTAGAGGAATCGGGCAGGCTGGCAGTCTAGCGCTTGGAAACGTATCTCATGGCCCTTGCCGAACATCATCCCGCATTGAGTGACCGCCGCGGCATCGAGGCGGCCTATCTGGGTCTGCTGCGTGACGTGATGGAAAGCGGCACGCCGTCCGATGACCGCACCGGCGTGGGCACGCGCAGTGTGTTTGGCCGCCAGATACGCTGTGATATGGCCGACGGGTTTCCGCTCCTGACCACCAAGAAAGTGCATTTCCGCTCCATCGCCATTGAGCTGCTCTGGTTCATCAAGGGGATGACGAATGTAAAATGGTTGCAGGAGCGCGACGTTACCATCTGGGATGAGTGGGCGGACGAGGAAGGCGAGCTTGGGCCTGTCTATGGCAAGCAGTGGCGGCGCTGGACGGCGCCTGACGGGCGCGAGATCGACCAGCTGGCGGATCTGGTGGCGCAGATAAAGTCCAACCCTGCCTCGCGCCGCCTCGTCCTGTCGGCATGGAACCCGGCCGATGTGCCCTCCATGGCGCTGCCGCCCTGTCACACCCTGTTCCAGTTTCATGTCGCCAATGGCCGTCTGTCTTTGCAGCTTTATCAACGCAGTGCGGATCTGTTTCTCGGCGTGCCGTTCAATATTGCCAGCTATGCGCTGCTGCTGGCGATGGTCGCGCAGGCGACGGGCCTGAAGCCCGGCGAGTTCGTCCACACCTTCGGTGACGCGCACATCTATTCAAACCATGTCGAGCAGGTGGAGCGCCAGCTGGCCCGCGAGGCGCGCGCGCTGCCAACGCTCAAACTCAACCCCTCCGTCACCGATCTCTTCGCCTTCGAGTACGAGGATATCGAGATCATCGGCTATGACCCGCATCCGGGTATTTCCGCGCCGGTGGCGGTGTAGAGCGGCGCGGTGAGGGACATCCCCCTTTCAATCGTCGTCGCCGTTGCGAAGAACGGCGTGATCGGGCGCGAGAATGATCTGCCCTGGCGCATTCCGTCCGATCTGAAGAATTTCAAGGCGGTCACGCTGGGAAAGCCCATCATCATGGGCCGCAAGACCTGGGACAGCCTGCCGCGCAAGCCCTTGCCCGGAAGGGCCAATATCGTGGTGTCGCGCAAGCTGGGCACGCTGGACGGCGCACAGGTGTTTTCCGACGCGGATGCGGCGGTCGCGGCGGCGTGCGAAATCGCGGCGAAGGACGGGGCGGCGGAGGTCTGCCTGATCGGCGGGGCCGCGCTCTACGAGGCTCTCCTGCCACGGACAGACCGCATCTACCTCACCGAAGTGGACCTTGAGCCGGAGGGGGATGCGCATTTTCCCATGCTCAACCCGGTCGAATGGCGCGAGGTCAGCGCGAAGGCCTTCGACCCTGCGCCCGGTGATGATGCCGCGTTTGTGGTGCGGGTGCTGGAGCGGGTGTGACCGCGTGTCCACTGCGTCGCGTGCCGGTTTGACTTGAACCGGAGGGCCGATCCGTCCACATATCAACGCAGCACGAGACGAATTCCCATTCCGTGACGAGGAAATATATGCCCTGGAACGATAATGCAGGCGGCAGCGGGGGGCCTTGGGGCTCTGGCGGCGGCGGACGGCGCGGCAATAACAATAACCAGAATCCGTGGGGACAAGGCCCCGGTGGCGGCCGGCGCGGCTCTGGCAATGGTCAGGGCGGCGGAGAGCCTGATCTGGAACAGTTCATTGCCAGTCTGCAGGCACGCCTGCGTGGCCTGTTTGGCGGTTCGGGCGGCGGCAAGGGCTCCAATGGTCCGGGCCTTGGCCTGATCGCTGCGGGCATTTTCTTTGTCTGGCTCGCCTGGCCGGGTTCGGCCTGGTATGTGGTTGGACCGCAGCAGGCGGGCGTCGTGCTTCGCTTTGGCGAATATGTCCGGACCACAGGCGCGGGCTTGCAGTTCAAGCTGCCGGTGCCGTTTGAAACGGTGCAGCTGCCTGAAGTGACCACTACCAACGAGGTCGCGGTCGGTTCGACGCAGCAAGAAGCGCTGATGCTGACGCGCGACGAGAACATCGTCGAGATTGACTTTGTCGTTCAGTGGCGTGTGGACCTGACCTACCCGGAGGGCGTGCGCGACTTCCTGTTCAATGTGCGTGATCCGGAAGGCACCGTGAAAGCGGTTGCCGAAAGCGCGATGCGCGAAGTGGTCGGGACCACCGAACTGCAGCCGATCATCACGCAAGGCCGCACCGAGGCGGCCCGGCGCGCGCGGCAGATCATTCAGGACACGCTGACATCTTACAATTCCGGCATTCAGGTGCTCGAGGTCCAGCTTCGAGAAGCTTCGGCGCCTGCCAGCGTAATCGATGCTTTCCGCGATGTGGATGCCGCCCGCCAGGACGCCGAACGCGCCGCCTTGCAGGCAACCGCCCACGCCAACCAGGTTGTTCCTGAAGCGCGCGGTACGGCGGTGCGCCTGCTGGAGGAATCGCGAGGGTACCGGGACAGCGTGATCGCAGAGGCCGAAGGTCAGGCATCGCGCTTCAACCAGATTTATGCGGAGTATCGTCTGGCACCGGAAGTCACACGGCGGCGCATCTTCCTTGAAACGATGGAGCAGGTTCTCGGACGCTCCGAGCTGATCATTCTCGATCAGGACGGCGCGGGCGGCGCGGTGCCATACCTGCCCCTTGACCAGCTTGGCCGTGACCGCAGTCCTGCCCGTACCCAGTCGGGTTCGTCGTCCAGCACGGGAGGCCGCTAGTATGCCCCGTTTTGCATTGATCAGCCTTGGCGTCATTCTGGCCATCGCTGTGGTGGTGGGCCTGTCGGCTACCTACACCGTGTCGGAACGCGAGTCGGCTCTGGTACTGCGGCTGGGTAACCCGGTTGCGGTTATCAACGAGCCGGGCGATCTGGAACCGGGCCTGCACTTCAAGATACCCTTCGTTGATGATGTGCTTCATTTCGACAAGCGCAATGTCGAGTTCAACATGGCGCCGGCCGAGATACTGGCGGCTGACCAGGAACGCCTGGTGGTGGATGCCTTCCTGCGCTACCGCATCGTCAATCCGCTGCGCGTCTATCAGACCGTGCGTGACGAGCGCGGCCTGCAGCAGCGCCTGTCGGCTATCATGGATGACTCGCTGCGTGGTGTGATCGCCTCGATCCCGTCGAGCGAGGTCATTTCCGGCCAGCGCGCCGAGGTGATGAACCGAATCCGTCTTGCCGCTGAAGCCCAGGTTGCCACGCAGGATATCGGTATCGAGGTGATTGACGTGCGCATCCTGCGCGCTGACCTGCCTCAGCAGATCACCGAGCGGGTGTTTGAGCGGATGCGCTCTGAACGTCAGCAGGAAGCGGCGCTGATCCGCGCGCAAGGCGAGGAGCGGGCCCGTCAGATCCGTGCCGAGGCCGATCGCGAAGCCACCGTTCTGCTGGCCAATGCCCGGTCTGAAGCTGAAACCATCCGCGGTGACGGGGATGCCCAGCGTACGGCGATCTTTGCTGATGCCTACGGGCAGGATGCGGACTTCTTCGCCTTCTACCGTTCGATGCTGGCCTATGATCTGGCGCTGCGCGACAACACGCCGATCATCATCAGCCCGGATTCAGAGTTCTTCCGCTACTTTGAGAACCAGGCGGGCGAGCCCGACTAGGTGTGACTATAGGGGCCATGCTCGTCTGGATCCTCATCGGCGCCGGCCTTGTGCTGGTTGTTGAAGGGCTTCTCTACGCGCTGGCCCCGTCTCTCGCCCGGCAGATGGCCGAAGCCGCTGCCCGCGTGCCGCCCGGAGCGTTGAGGGTGGCTGGCCTTGCCGCCGTGGCGGCCGGTGTGCTGCTGGTGGCTCTGGCACGCGCCCTTGGCTGAGATCGGGTGTGTGGTGCAGGGTGTTGAGCGGCGCGCATCGCGTTAAGCTGCGTGTTGCCACCTGCTGAAACCTGCCTAACCCGGAGTCGTCCATGCGTGTCCTTCTGGCTGCCCTTGTCGCCACACTCGCCGCTCTCGCGATGGCCTCTGCCAGTGCCGCCCAGCCCCGCGAGGGGTTTGGCGATCTGGCAGAAGAGCTCTCGCCTGCGGTGGTGAATATCTCGGCAGCCCAGCGCATGCGCAGTGATGACAATCTGCCGACCTTCCCGCCTGGATCACCGCTGGAGCGGTTCAACGATCTGCTCGGCGATAATCCGCGCGTGGCCAGCTCGCTGGGCTCCGGCTTTGTCATTGATGCGTCAGGTCTCGTGGTGACCAATAATCACGTCATCGAGGAAGCTGACGAGGTTGAAGTGGTCTTCACCGACGGGCGTACGCTGCCGGCCGACATTGTCGGTGTCGATCCGGCCACCGACCTCGCCGTGCTGCGCATCCGCGAGGGCAATGGGGACTTTCCGTTTGTGCGTTTTGGCGATTCCGACGCCACGCGGGTGGGCGACTGGGTGATCGCCATCGGCAATCCGTTCGGGCTTGGCGGCTCTCTCACTGCGGGTGTGATTTCCGCGCGCGGCCGCGAGATTGGCGGGCGGTATGATGATTATCTGCAAACGGATGTGGCGATTAATCGCGGCAATTCTGGCGGCCCGCTCTTTGACATGGACGGGCGTGTTGTCGGGGTCAATACGGCCATATTCTCCCCCACTGGCGCCAGTGTCGGGATCAGCTTTTCCATCCCGTCCAACATTGCCGAACCCATTGTCCGCCAGCTTGCCGAGTTCGGCGAGACGCGCCGTGGCTGGCTTGGCGTGAACGTGCAGGCTGTGACCGCCGATACCGCCGAGGCGCTGGGGCTTTCCAGTCCGCGCGGCGCGATTGTCAGCCGTGTTGATGCAGATGGCCCGGCCTATGCAGCCGGTGTCGAGCGCGGTGATTTGATTCTGGCGTTCAACGGTGAGGCGGTGCCCGATGACCGCCGTCTGCCGCGCATGGTGGCCGATACGCCGATTGGCACGCGCGCCAGCCTTGATGTCCTGCGCCGTGGGGAGCCGCTTACGCTCGAAATCGAAGTGGCACGCCTTGACGAGCCCGATGCGGCGCCATCGCGCCCCGCCGGCACGCCAGACGACGCGCAGGCCCCATCGCCATCTTCGCGCACGCTGTTTGGCCTGACGCTGGCGCCGATTACGGACGCCCTGCGCCGGACCCACCGCCTCCACCCGGACGCACGCGGCCTCGTGGTGACGGCGGTCGAGCCAGGTTCTGATGCAGCTGGAAAGGTGCGTGTTGGTGACGTGGTCGAGGAGATCGCGTGGACGATTGTCGATAGCGTTGACGAGGCGCGCCAGATCGCGCGCTCGGCAGCGGGTGAAACCGGCCGCCCGGTCCTGTTCAGCCTCAACCGCCAGGGCCAGTTTGTGCTGCAAAGCCTCAGGCCGTAAGGGCAATTTGACGCGATGACACCGCCCTTCATCCTGATTGGCGGTCCGACGGCATCGGGCAAGACAGCGCTGTCAGTGGCACTGGCGCAGCGCATCGGCGCCGAGATCATCAATGCCGACTCCATGCAGCTCTATAGCGGGCTCGAGATTCTTTCCGCCCGCCCGGACGAGGCTGAACGCGGCGGCGTCCCCCATCATCTCTTTGGCGTAGCCGACCCGTCTGAGCGCTGGTCTGCCGGACAGTGGGCCCGCGCGGCGCTCGATATCGCCGAGCCACTGCGCGCGCGTAGTGTGCCGGTGATTTTCGCCGGCGGTACGGGCCTCTACTTCAAAAGCCTGATAGACGGAATCGCGCCAGCGCCTGACATACCCGCCGATGTGCGCGCAAGCGTGGAAGCGCTATTGGCAAGGGGCACGGACGGCTTGCGCGCCGAAGCTGAACGCCTCGACCCGCAGGCCGCCAGTGCCATCAAGCCGGGTGACCGGCAGCGCCTTGTGCGTCTTGTCGAGCTGGTGCGCACGACGGGCCAGCCGCTGAGCGCTATTCATGCACAGACGCAGCCGCTTATCGCGCCTGGCAGCTGGGCGGGTTTCGCGTTGCGGCCTGATCGTCAGGACCTGTATGCACGCATCGAGCAGCGCTTTGATACGATGATGGAGGCGGGCGCGCTCGACGAGGTGCGCGCGCTGCACACACAGGGGCTGAACCGCCAGCTTCCGGCGATGAAGGCGGTTGGGGTGCGGCCCTTGCTGGCCCATCTTGATGGAGAGATGAATCGCGAAGACGCGGTCATACAGGCGAAAACCGACTCCCGGCGCTATGCAAAGCGCCAGTTTACGTGGTTCTCCAATCAACACGCCGACTGGACGCGGCTGGATGCGGCCTCGCCAGCGGACAATCTTGCCCGGATCCTTGATAAATTTGAGAAAATGGACGCGCCATGACTTTGCCTGATGCCCTTTATGACCACGACATTGATCTTTCGCCCCTGCAAGCCTGCACGCTGGCGATAATCGGCTATGGCAATCACGGACGCTCCCACGCGCTGAATCTGCGCGATAGCGGCGTTGGCAAGGTGCTGGTGGCGCTGCGCGAAGGCTCGCCCTCGCGCGGGAAAGCCACGAGCGATGGCTTTGACGTGGTCAGTTTGGGCGAGGCCGCAGCACGCGCCGACTATATATCGATCCTGGCAGCAGATGAGGCGCATGGCGCGATCTGGACCGATCATGTCGCGCCGAACCGCAAGGCAGGGCAGGGCCTTATCTTCTGTCACGGGTTTTCCATCGAGTACGGCCTGATCGATCCGCCTGCGGATTGCGACGTTATCCTGGCGGCTGCCAAGGGGCCGGGCGGCGCAGTGCGCGAGAGCTTTGTGCGCGGTGGCGGGCTGACAGGTTTCTGGGCGACCCAGCAAGACGCATCGGGCCAGGCGGACGACATTGCCAAAGCCTATCTCAAAGGCCTTGGTTGCGGGCGCGCAGGCATATTCCCGACGAGTTTTCGCGAGGAAGCCCTGGCCGATATTCTGGGAGAGCAGGCCGTTCTGGTCGGCGGTATGTGCGCGCTCGCGCGTCAGGGCTATGAGACACTCGTCGAGGCCGGGTTGAGCCCGCTGATGGCCTATATCGATACCGTCCACGAGCTCAAATACATCGCAGAGCTGATCCACATGCGCGGCATTGCGGGCATGTATGCTGCCATATCGGATACAGCCGAGTTTGGAGCGCATGGCGTGGAGGCGCGGATTGCGGATGCCGTAAAGCCGGTGTTCGAGGATATCGTCAGCGATGTGACATCGGGTGCATTTGCCCGGCGCTGGGTCGCGGATTTCGAGCAGGACCGCGCCGGATTGCATGCCGCCCGTTCGCGGGCCGCCGGACACGAACTGGAAGCCACGGGCCGCTATCTCAGGCAGGCTCTGGGGCTGGAATGACTGCTGCAGGCGCACGGCTTGCATGGAAAGCGGTCCAAGAACACGCTAAGAGAGCGAAATGAATCGGATATTCCATTTCCTGACCAGGCTGGATGTGCGCGCCGCGCGCGCTGTCGGCGCATCCATCGCGCTGTTCGCGCTGGTCATGGCCGTATTTCTCGTCGGACGCTTCGGCTTCGATATCCAGCCCGGCGATGTTCAGGCCTGGCTGGAGGACGCGGCCGCGCGCTGGTACGCGCTTCCGCTGACCATTCTGGCGTTCACCGTGTTGTCCTATGTCGGCGCGCCGCAGTTTGCGCTGTTCGCAGCGACTGTGCTGGCCTTCGGGCCGGTCGCCGGTTTCATCTATTCGTGGGCCGGAACGATTGTCTCTGCTTCAGCCAATTTCTGGACCGGGCGTGTTCTGGGCGCCGACGTGGTGCGCCGCTATGGCGGTGATACGGTCAACCGGATCTCGGCTTTCGTCGGCAAGAACGGGTTCTGGGCCAGCGCGATAATCCGTAATGTTCCGTCTGCGCCCTTTATTGTCGTCAATATGGCAGCGGGCGTATCGCAAATGACGTTCCTGGCCTTTCTGGGCGGGACGGGTATCGGCATCCTGCCCAAGATCGCGCTGGTCACGTTCGCTGGCGGCGGTGTGATCGCCCTGTTGTCAGGCAGTGGCCTGTGGGTCGCGGCCGTGCTGGGGCTGACCGCGTTCGGCTGGCTGATGGCCATGCTGATGGCGCGCAAATGGCTGCGAGGCACGCCCGCCGGGCAGGAAGCTGCAGATGTGAAGGATGCATCGCGAGAGGTGCCTGACGGCACGTCGTCTCTTGCAATCCGTGACGGCACATCGCAAAAGGGTAAATAGCGCGCCGCCTTTAGTGTTCGGGCGGGCCATAGCCACCGGCTCTCAGGTATTTTCAGGATGTTTTCCAGCATTTTCGGGCTTCTCTCCGCCGATATTGCCATCGATCTGGGCACCGCCAACACGCTCGTCTACGTGAAGGGCAGAGGCGTTGTGCTGAACGAACCGTCGGTCGTGGCCTACAAGATCGAGAAGGGCCGCAAGCACGTGCAGGCCGTTGGTGCGGAAGCCAAGCTTATGCTGGGCAAGACGCCGGGCAATGTGGAAGCGATCCGGCCCATGCGCGATGGCGTGATCGCCGATTTTGATGTCGCTGAGGAGATGATCGCCCACTTCATCCGCAAGGTTCACAACCGGCGCAGCTTTGTGTCTCCGCAGGTTGTCATCTGCGTGCCGTCCGGCGCGACAGCCGTGGAGCGCCGGGCCATCCATGAAAGCGCTCTGGGCGCTGGCGCGCGCAAGGTCTACCTCATTGATGAACCCATGGCCGCAGCGGTGGGCGCGGGCCTGCCGATTGACGAGCCCACCGGCTCCATGATCGTCGATATTGGCGGTGGCACCACCGAAGTCGCCGTGATGAGCCTGTCAGGCATTGTCTATTCGCGCTCCGTGCGGGTCGGCGGTGACAAGATGGACGAGGCGATCATCAACTATATCCGCCGCTCGGCGAACCTCTTGATCGGTGAGACCTCTGCTGAACGCATCAAGAAGGAAATCGGCTCGGCCAGCCCGCCTCCCAAGGGCGAAGGGTTGACACTGGAGATCAAGGGCCGCGATCTGATGAACGGCGTGCCGCGCGAAATCGCCGTCACTGAAGCCATGATCGCCGACGCACTGTCAGAGCCGGTCGAGCAGATTGTCGAGGCGGTCAAACAGGCGCTGGAAGCGACCCCGCCCGAGCTGGCCGCTGATATTGTGGACAAGGGTATCGTGCTGACAGGGGGTGGCGCGCTTCTTCGCAATCTGGATACTGAACTGCGTGACCGGACGGGCCTGCCGGTAAGCCTTGCTGACGAGCCGTTGTCCTGTGTTGTTCTGGGCTGCGGCAAGGCGGTAGAAAATCTCAAGGTTTGGCGGCCCATATTGTCCGAAGCCGTCTGATTGGCGGAATTTTGATTCTCTAGAGGAGGTGCCGGGCCTTGGCGCAATGGCGTTCAGCGCGGCAAGGGGCAGACGACACAATCCGCTTTTCGCGGACCTTTCTCCTTTTGTTGCTCGCCATCTCGGCCATTTTGATCGCCGCTGACCGGACCGAAGACCGGGTCGAGGCCATCACCGTATTCCGTGCTGCCTTCAACGATGTCTCCTTGCCGGTACTGGAAGCCGCCGCCCAGCCCTTGCGGGGGCTTTACAATGTCGGGCCGTGGTGGCGCCGCCAGATGGAGCTGGCAAACGAGATACGCGAACTGCGCCAGGAAATGGCGGAATTGCGCGCCTGGCGCGATGTGGCGCTCAACTATTCCGAACAGATGCGCCGGCAGCAGGAATTGCTCAATCTTGACCCGCCCATGCCGCGCAACCGCATTACCGCCTGGTCGGTGACAGAAACCGGCGGCCCGTTCGTGCGCACGCGCCTTGTTGGCGTTGGCAGCGATAACGGTGTCGAGCCGGGCTATCCCGCTCTGAACATTTACGGCGTGGTAGGACGCACAATCGATGTCGGCGCGCGTTCATCGCGCATCTTGCTGCTGACCGATCTGAACAGCCGTGTCTCCGTGATGGCGGATCGCTCCAACGCCCGCGCCATGCTGGTGGGAGACAATACCGACTTTCCGCGCCTTGATTATCTGGGGCGCGCCCCGGACATTCGGGAAGGCGACCGTATCGTCACGTCTGGCGATGACAATGTCCTGCCGCGCGGCCTGCCGATTGGTGAAGCCGTGATGGACCGCCGCGGCCTCTGGCGTGTAGCGCTGTACTCCAGCGCGGCGCCGATTGATCTGATCTGGATATGGCCGTTCGAACCGATTGCGCCGCCAGCCGAGGAAGTGCCGGTGCCGGCTGTGCTGCCGGGCTTGCCTCCTGCAGATCCGTTGCCGCCTGACGCTGCCGAAGCGGCCGAGCCCGATGCGGTGTCCAGTGCTGAGCCTGAGACGGATCAGACCGGAGAGGGGCGATAAATGCGCGCGCCGCTCGAACGCAATTCCACCTGGCCCGTACTGACCGCGATAGGGCTGACCCTCGTCCTCAGCCTGCTGGCCGTGGCGGCGCCCTTGCGCCTTCCGGAAGGGCAGGGCTTTCCCGCACCTCTGTTTCCCCTCATCGCGCTATTCGTCTGGTCGGTGCGCTATCCGCGCTTTATCCCGCCCTGGGTGATATTCCTGGTCGGGATATTTCAGGACTTGCTGACCGGCGGTCCCCTTGGGATGTGGGCGATTTCCTATCTTCTCGCATTTGCAATTGCGCGCCTTCGCACCACTGAACCATCGGCCCGCGAGTTCATTCTGCTCGTCGCGCGCTCCTCCCTGATGACCGGTATCGCGACGCTTGTGGCCTGGGTTGCGGGCTCTTTGTCGATAGGACAGCCTGCGGACCCGACAAGCCTTGTAACCGAAGGTGTGATAACCCTTATCGTATTCCCGGCCTTTTGTTGGCTGTTTGCGCGCAAGCGTGAACGCACCACGTTTTCTTGAGGGTAGACCAGAGCGACCATGCGCCGCGACAAGCAGGAAGCCCAGGCCCAGTTTAACAGGCGCACCGTGATGACCGGCGCGGTGGGGGTTGGTGTTTTCGCCGGGATCGGTGCCCAGCTTTACAATCTGCAGATCCTGCGCGAGGACGAATACCAGGTTCTTTCTGACAACAACCAGTTTTCCTTCCGGATCCAGTTGCCGACGCGCGGGCGCATTCTCGACCGGTTTGGTGAAACGGTTGCAGAGAACCGTGACAGCTACCGCATCTACCTTGTCCGCGAGCAAGCTGGTGATCCGGCACTTACGCTGGACCGGCTTTCGCAGTTCATGGAGATCAGCGATGCGCGGCGCGAACGCATCTTGCGTGATCTGGCCCGCACACCGCGTTTCCAGCCGGTAACGGTCGCTGAGGGCGTGGACTGGGAAACCTTTTCGCGGGTGAACCTTCACCTTCCCGAACTGCCGGGCGTCATGCCGGACGTGGGCGAGGTGCGCACCTACCCCATGCCAGCGGCGTTTGCCCACATCGCAGGTTATGTGCAGTCCGCACCGCCGGAGATTGCCGGTGATGACCCGCTTTTGCGTCACCCGGCCTTCCGGGTTGGCCGCAGCGGCGTCGAGATTGCCCGGGATAGCGAGCTGCGTGGATCTGCCGGTTCGCTGAAAGTTGAAGTCAATGCATTCGGGCGCGTCATCCGCGAATTACCCGAGCAGTCCCGCCCGGCAGAGCCGGGCCAGGATATAGCGCTGACGCTCGATTCCGAGGTTCAGCGCTTTGCAACCGAACGGCTGGGCACCGAGAGCGCTTCGGCGGTGGGCATTGATGTGCATACCGGCGAAATTGTCACGATGGCGTCCACACCGTCCTTTGACCCCAATCTGTTTGTCCTGGGCATACCCACGCGTGAGTTCAGTGGACTCAACGAGAACCCGCTGCGTCCGCTATTCAACAAGGCGACGAACGGCCTTTATGCGCCTGCTTCCACCGTCAAGGGCATCATGTCTCTGGCGGCGCTCCGGCACGGCATCATCCGGCCGAACGAGCGGGTGACCTGCCGGGGTTCGGTCCAGCTGGGTAACCGGCGCTTTCACTGCTGGCGGCGCGAAGGCCACGGCCCGGTCAATATGCACGATGCGATCAAGGTTTCGTGCGACATCTTTTTCTACGAGATCGCCTCGCGCCTCGGTATTGAGCGGATACGCGAAACGGCGCTGGAGATGGGGCTGGGCCAGCTGTTCGATATCGGCATTCCCATGCTGTCGCAGGCGGGCGGCCTGTTTCCCAGTCCGCAATGGAAGAGAGCCCGAACGGGTGAGGGCTGGTCGATGGGTGACACGTATAATGTCGGCATCGGACAGGGCGCTGTGCTGGCATCGCCCCTGCAGCTGGCCGTGATGACAGCGCGCATGGCGACCGGGCGCGTGGTGGAGCCGACGCTTTATCCGCGCAGCACGCCGCACGAGTTTCCGCGGATGGATTTTGACGAGGCCCACATTCAGGCGGTCCACAACGCCCATGTTGGTGTGGTTCACGAACCGGGCGGAACATCCTACTGGTCGCTTGGCGGGCTGGGGATCGAAGGTGTCCGCATGGCCGGTAAAACCGGGACCAGCCAAGTTTACTCGATCAGCGCGGAGGAGCGTGCCAGCGGGGTGCGCGATCAGGACGATTTGCCCTGGCGGCTGCGCAATCACGGCCTTTTTATCTGCTACGCGCCTGCCGAGGCGCCGCGATATGCGGTCGCGGTGGTCGTCGAGCATGGCGGCGGCGGTGCGCGGTCGGCCGCTCAGCCTGGACGTGACATTCTGCGCGAACTGGTCTTGCGCGATCCCGCCGGGCGTAGCGGCATTGTGGCTGCACGCCACGCGCCCATCAATCTGGCGCAAGGGGGCTAGTCATGCCGGTCTTCACCCAGGCCGTCCCACGAGACATTCGCGGCAAGCTTTTCGAGCTGAACTGGTCATTTGTGCTTCTTATCATCCTGACCGGATGCATCGGCATATTGATGCTCTACTCGGTCGCGGGCGGTGCCTGGGACCCTTGGGCGATCCGTCATGCCACACGTTTTGCCGCCGGTCTGGCAGTCATGCTGGTGGTGGCCATGGTGCCGCCTCGGATGTGGATGAGTCTTGCCTATCCGGCCTATCTGGGCGCGCTGTTCCTGCTGATCATGGTCGAATTGTTCGGCGTCACCGCCATGGGTGCGCAGCGCTGGATCGATATCGGGCCACTGCGCATGCAGCCGTCCGAAATCATGAAAATTGCGCTCGTCCTGGCACTGGCGCGCTATTATCACGACCTGCCTCCCGAGAAGGTGTCATCGCCCGGCGGCATGATCATTCCTGTGCTGATAATCGCCATACCGGCGGGCCTGATCGCCAAACAGCCTGATCTGGGCACCGCCGTGCTGACCGGGGCCACCGGCCTGGTGATGGTCTTCCTGGCCGGGCTGAGCTGGAAAGTGATCGTGCCGGGGGTGGTAGCGGGATTTGCCGGTGCGGTGACGCTGGTGCGCTACGGGCTGCATGATTACCAGCGCGCGCGGGTGATGACCTTCCTCAACCCCGAAAACGATCCGCTGGGTGCCGGCTACCACATCATGCAATCAAAGATCGCGCTCGGCTCCGGGGGACTGACCGGCAAAGGCTATATGCAAGGCACGCAGGCCCATCTGAACTTCCTGCCCGAGAAGCAGACCGATTTCATTTTCACCATGCTGGGCGAGGAATTCGGCTTTATTGGCGGTATAGCCGTGCTGGCGCTGTACGCGCTCATCCTTGGCCATTGCCTGATGACGGCCATGGCCTGCCGCTCGGTGTTCCTGCGCCTCGTGACCATGGGCGTCACCACGACATTTGCCCTTTACGTGTTCATCAACACCGCCATGGTGATGGGACTGGTGCCGGTTGTCGGCGTGCCGTTGCCGATGATCTCCTATGGCGGGTCGGTCATGTTCACGGTGCTGATCGGGCTGGGTCTCATCCTAGGCGCGCACATTCACCGGGCGGCAGAACCACCCAAAGGTGCAGGCATCTTCGGCTAAGCGCGCTTGACCTTGAAGGCGCGGTGGGGAAGTCTCGCCGCCAAATCAGCCATAACAAACAGCTTCAAGAGCGGGGGAACTCACATGGCCATCGGCGGCGGCGAACATAGTACCTGGGGAACACGTTTCGGATTCCTGATGGCGGCCATCGGCTCATCGGTCGGTCTGGGCAATTTCTGGCGCTTTCCTTACGTTGCCGGTGAAAATGGCGGCGCGGCGTTCATCGTCATCTACCTGCTGTGTGTCGTATTCATCGCGCTGCCCATCCTGATGGCCGAATTGTCCGTGGGCCGTCATGCCCGGCGGTCTGCGGTCGGGTCAGTACGCAAGATGGCGTTTGACGCTGGCGCGCCGGGGCTGTGGGCTGTGGCCGGCTGGGTCTCCATGATCGCGGGTGTGCTGATCTTGTGTTTCTACTCGGTCGTTGCCGGCTGGGTGATTGCCTACGTCTTCAAGATGGGGGCAGGAGAGTTTGTCGGCGCAGACCCGGAAGCCGTGTCCGCCTCGTTTAGCGCACTTACGTCAAATACGAATGTCGTGATCGGCTGGCACTCTGCCTTCATGCTCGCAACAGTCTCCATTGTCGCGCTGGGTGTGACCAAGGGTATCGAGCGCTCCGTCACCATTTTGATGCCGCTCTTCTTTCTGACGCTGATCGGGCTGGTAATCTACGCGGCCTTTACCGCGGACATGGGTGCGGCTCTGGCCTACCTGTTCACGCCGGACTTCTCCGAAGTCGGGCCGCAAACTTTCCTTGCGGCGCTGGGCCAGGCCTTCTTCTCCATCGGTGTCGGCGGCGCGATCATGATCACCTATGGCTCCTATCTGCCCCGAAGCGATAATCTGACGGGCTCTGCCAGCATTATTGCGGGCGCAGACACGATGGTCGCGATTATCGCCGGCCTGTCGATCTTCCCGTTTGTATTCGCGTTCGGGCTCAGCCCGGATGCCGGTCCGGCCCTGTTCTTCCAGACCCTGCCAAGCGCGTTCGCCCAGATGCCGGCCGGCCAGTATGTGGGCTCCGCCTTCTTCGTTCTGGCCTTTATTGCGGCGATCACCTCGTCTATCTCGCTTTTGCAAGTGGTCGTGGCGTTTGCCGAGGAACACACCGATTTCGGCAAGACCGGGTCGGCGGTATTTTTCGGGATCATCATCTGGCTGGTGGGCTGCGGCGCGGCCTTCTCCGGCGGTTATTTCAACCTGCTGGACATGCTCTCCGGTCAGATATTCCTGCCGCTCGGCGGTTTGCTGATCGCACTCTTTACCGGCTGGGTGGTGGCCCGCTCATTGATGCGTCACGAGCTGATCGGTGCGTCTGATACGGTGTTCGGCATCTGGCGGTTCATCATTCGCTATCTGGCGCCAATCGCGGTGTTTGCCATCCTTGCCGGTGGCATCGCGTCCGCCTTCGGCGTGTCGCTTCCCTTCCTGCAAGGATAGCCATAGAACCCGCAAGAAAGCCCCGGAGCCGCATTACGGCTCCGGGGCTTTCTTATTATTTGCGGGGGAAAGTGTTCCGATCAGCCGGGCGTTCAGCCAAGTTGCGCGCCGAACCTGTCTGTAGCGCGCACCAGCGCGTCGACAACGCCTGGCTCGCCGGCTGCGTGACCTGCGTCAGGGATCAGGTGCAGCTCTGCACCCGTCCAGTTGCGCCGGAGCTGCCAGGCGGTGCGTGCAGGCGTCACCATATCGTACCGGCCCTGAACGATAATGCCCGGAATGCCGGCCAGATGAGCGGTGTCCTCGATGAGGACGCCGTCATATTCGAGAAAGCCGTGATTGACGAAATAGTGCGTCTCCATCCGCGCCAGCGCGTCGGCGCGATGCGGGTCAGGCGCAGGCCCGTCACTGTCTGGAAGCAGGCTTATCAGTGCATTTTCCCACTGCGCCCAAGCCAGCGCATCACTTCGGCGCGCCTCGCAACAATCAGTCTGCAGGCGTGCGTGATAGGCGTTCAGCACATTGGCGCGCTCATCGTCCGTCAGGCGCGCGGTGAGGGCGTGCCAGGCATCGGGAAATATCTGGTTGGCGCCATTGCGGTAGAACCAGTCCAGCTCGGCTTTCGTGCAGCCAAACACGCCGCGAAGGACAAGACCCATGACCTCTGCGGGACAGGCGCGCGCGTAGGCCAGTGCCAGCGTCGCCCCCCAGGAGCCGCCAAAGACAATCCAGCGATCTATGCCGAGCGACGAGCGGATGGTTTCCATGTCGCCGACAAGTTTTTGCGTGGTGTTGGCGCGGGTGTCGGAAAACGGGCGTGAGCGCCCGCATCCGCGTTGATCAAACACAATGATGCGGTAGATGTCCGGGTCGAAAAAGCGGCGCATGGACGGAGCTGCTCCGCCCCCCGGCCCGCCATGCAGCGCAATAATAGGAACTCCATCGGCCCGGCCGCATTCTTCATAGTAGAGCGTGTGACCATCGCCCACGTCCAGCATGCCCGTGCGATAAGGCTCAATCGACGGATACAGGCCGATCCGTTCCGGTCTTCGCAGCGTGTCCATAATCGGCCCTATAAACAGTCAAGGATGCAATTTTCGCTTTGAGTATCGGAACACTATGAGGTTTTATCCACCAGCGGAAGCGGTGCGCCCTCGTACCGCCGCAAAGCAGACACCCGGGGCACTGGTGATCATCACATGCGCTTTTCGTCGATTGTTTGTCGGTCTGGCGGGCGCGTCGCTGCTCTGTGCGTGTGTCAGCGCCCCTGTCGACTTCGCGTCGCGTAGCCCTGATGCCGTCCCGGTCAGCGCACAGGAAGATCTGAGAACGGCAATCGCGGCCTTTCGCACCCAGCAGGATGAGGCGGGCGGCTGGACGCTTGGCGGCGACGGCTCGGCACGCGGTCTTCTGGGCCGGCTCGTAGGCGGCGCTCCCTCGCAAGGCGACGCGATTGCAGATTATGCAGACGCCGCCGGGGACAATCTGCCCGCCTATCTGGCTGGTGACATAGTCTTGGCGAGTGATCTTGTTGAGGACGTCGCCGGGGCCGCGAACACGGTTGCGGGCACCGCAGCGCCTTTGCCGGAAACTTTGCTTGTACGCGACATTGCCGGGGTGGAAAGCGTTCTGTCGGCCGCCCGGCGTGCGCGGACATTTTTCCAGGCGGTGTCGGTTGATGACCGCGCTGCACTGACTGCCAATCAGCGTGTCACAATCAGCGAGGCGCTCCACCGGCTCGATGACGCGATTTCCGGACTGGTCGGGGCAGCCGATGCTCTAGCTGACCGGCGCTGGGCCGCTGAAAACGCGCTGACGGGCTGAGACTGGCCTTGGCGGCAGCAGATCAACACCTTTTCGACCCAAACAGCGTGACCGGCTTCCTCGCCCGCGAGGAAGGCGAGGCTCTGGCACGCCATGTGCGCGGGCTCACGGTTCCGGGCCCTGTTCTTGAAATCGGATCATGGTGCGGACGGTCGAGCGTCTGGCTGGGGCAGGCCGCAGCTGAGTCTGGCCGCGTCGTGTACGCGCTCGATCATCATCGCGGCTCGGAAGAGCACCAGCCCGGCGAGGGCTATCATGACCCTGAACATTTCGATGCCGACCTTGGCCGGGTAGACACGCTGCCCGCCTTCCGGCGCTCGATTGCGCTGGCCGGTCTGGAGGAGACCGTGATCGCGCTTGTTGGCCCGTCTGCGATTATCGGTGCCAACTGGGCAACGCCGCTGGCGATGGCATTCATTGATGGCGGACATGCGATGGAAACGGCCTTGGCCGATTACCGCGCCTGGGCAGGCCATGTGGCACGCGGCGGTATTCTGGCCATTCACGATGTCTTTCCCGACCCCGCCGATGGCGGGCGCCCCCCTTATGAAATATGGAAACTGGCGGTGGCCTCGGGTCTGTTCGAGCCGATGGAGCGGATCAATTCGCTCGAATTTCTTCGCCGCGTTTAAGCCATTGATCCGCCGGTGCGTGGCGGACCAGGAGGTCTGATCCCGGTGACAGGCCATCAAGCGCGTCAGCGGCCAGAATCACTGCCCCTGCAGTCCAGGATGGCCGTTCCTTCGGCCAGACATCACCGATCTCGTATTGCCAGCCCATCCAGTACCCGCCCTCGGGCGCGGCGAGAGGCGCAAGCTCGCTGACCAGCGCGCGGGCGGTGTCGCGCCGTCCGGTACTCAGGCACGCAAGAGCCAGCTCGGCTGTTTCTGCGGCGGTGACCCAGGGTTCTCCTGTCACGCAGCGGCAGCCCAGATCGGCGACGACAAATGTGTCCCAGCTCTCGTCGAGCCGCGCGCGCGCCTCGGCGCCCGTCAGAACGCCGGTGAGGACGGGATAGTACCAGTCCATGGCATAGCTGGACCGGTCGATACCCTTGCGGTCAAAGCGTTCGGGCGTGTGGACCAGCGCACGTGCAATGGCGGCGCGGCTGCGCGCCCAGTCGGTGCGGGGCTTTTCCAGGATTTCCGCCAGACGCAGGCCGCATTCAAAGCTTTTGAACAGGGAGGAATTTCCCGCCCGCAAGGCGTCCACGTCCTCAAGCGTCTGACCCGCATCCGGTGCGCGCCAGACCACGTCGCCATGACGGGTCTGCAAATTCATCACGAAGTCGAGGGCCCGCGCAACCATTGGGAAATGACGGGCCATCAGGCGCGGCTCGTCCAGTGCCAGCGCGCAGCGCATCACGGTCACGGCCGCGTAGCCGGCAAAGTTGGTGTCGCGCGCTGTCACCGGCACGGGCGGCGGCGCGATGCGCTCTCCCGCTTCATCCATGGGAATGCCTGCGCCCAGCTCTCCGGTCCAGCCGCCATCGGCTTCCTGCCGCTCGGCCAGCGCATCCAGCGCGCGATGGACACTTTCCGTGCGCCCGGCGACCGCAAGCCCCATGGCGCTTTCGCCGTGGTTCCAGGGGTCCCATACGCCGGTCTCAACCCAGGGAATCGCGCCGTCGCGCAGCTGCAAGGCCTCGATCCGGTCCGCGCAGGCGCGGATGTCCAGCCCCGCTATCATCGGGCGCGGGCTCATGGGCGCACCTTGTCGAAATAGAGCGCCACCGATTTGCCCAGCAGCGGATTGAGCGCTTTTTCGGTCCAGCGCGTCAGGCGTGGCGCGGAGAGCAAATCCCATTCCAGCAGTTTGCGGTAGCCGCTTACCAGCCCGCTTTGTTCGCGCCGCTCCCACAGCGCGCATTGCAGCCACCAGTAAGGGCTATGCAGGGCGTGGGCCCAGTGCCGGTGGCGAAAGGTGAAGCCGAGCGCTTCCACCTGTTTGCGTAGCGCGCCATCCTTGAAGATGCGCACATGGCCGCCGGGTGTGTTGTGATAGTCCTCGGAGAGTTGCCAGCAGATTTTTTCCGGCCAGTAGCGCGGGACGGATAGGGCAAACTTGCCGCCGGGTTTCAGTACGCGGTCGATTTCCGAGAGCGCGAGCGGCACGTCGGGCAGGTGTTCGAGCACTTCTGAACAGATCACGGCATCAAAGCTGGCATCAGCAAAGGGCAGACGGCCGGCATCGCCCACGGTGAAAACGGCTGTGCGTGGCGGCGTCTCGGGCGGCGGCGGCAGCTCGAAAAATCCGTCAATAGCCGCGCCCAGATCGGCAAAATCGAGGTCCAGCCCCGTCACGTCCAGCGCGCGCTCATGCCAATAAAGCGCGTGCAGATGGCGTCCACGTCCGCAGCCAAGGTCCAGCACACGCTGGCCATCGGCAAGGTCCAGCCGGTCGGGATCAATTGTCATCATGCGGCGCGCACTCCCGCGTCGGAGAGGCCCAGAACATCCCGGTAGAGGCCGATGGAAATGCCGGCATGCAGATCCCAGCGGAACAGGGTGCGCACGCGGTTGAGGCCCGCCTGGCTCATCGTGCGGCGCAAGGCGCTATCGTCCAGTACACGGGCGAGGGCAGCTGCAAGCGCGGCGTCATCACCGACCGGCGTGACAATTCCAGCATCACCTGCCACTTCGGGCAGCGCGCCGCCCTTCGACACAATGACGGGCGCGCCGCATGCCATCGCTTCGGCAGGCGGAAAGCCAAATCCCTCAAACCGGGAGGCGGATACGAACACGGTGGCGCGCCGGTGCAGGTCCGCGATCTCTTCGCGCGTCAGGCCGGATACGAAACGCACCCGATCGGACAGGCCTGTGGTTTCCAGCATGCGCTTTGTGGGGCCTTCGCGTAGTGAACCGATAACAGTCAGGCGCGCGCGGGAATGCGTGTCCTTCAGGCGTGCCAAAGCGGCGATCAGTACGTCCAGCCCCTTGATAGGCACATCAGCGCTGGCGCTTGCCACGATCAGCCCGTTCTCGCGCGGAACAGACGGATCGGGCGTGAAGCTGGTATGGTCGATCCCGTTATAGGCGACGCGCACGCCGCTGGAATCCATGCCTGTGCGCTCCGCGTAGGACTGCCGCGCGGCATCGGATACTGCAACGAAATGCGTGAGCGCCCGTGCGGCCTTGGCCTGTTCATTGACAAAGGAATGCCAGCGCCAGGACAGCGCCTTGCCCAGGCGCGTATGCGCACCCGCAATGGCAAATTCACGATCGATCGCGATCGGATGGTGCAGCGTCGTCACCACGGGCACGCTTTGCGCGATGCGCGCCATAGGCATCGCCAGCGTCTGATTGTCGTGGATGATGTCGAAGCGATGGCCCTCCCGCGCGATGAAGTCTTCCAGACGCAAGGCGAAGGCGGTCATCTCGCCAAACGCGCCGGTATTGTGCGCCAGCCATTCAGCCCGGTCGGCCCGGTTGCGCAAGTGATGCCAGCGCAGGGCCAGCATGGCATTGTCAACGGTGAACAGATCCAGTGATGGCAGTCTGATCAGCTCGATGCCGGTGTCGAGTACCGGGTAGGGCGGGCCAGAGGCGACGCTGACATTGCAACCGGCGGCTTTGAGCGCGCGCGTCAGCTCATGGACATAGATTCCCTGCCCGCCAACATGGGGGTTGGAGCGATAGCTGGTCACCAGCACCCGCAAGGGGCGCTGCGCAAGCGGCAGGTCAGCGAGGTCTCTCATTGGCGCGGGAAGCTAGACGGGCGGGGCTGGCTCGCCAAGCCCTTATGTGAACGCCGTTCACTTGCGCGCGCTCAGTCTTCCCATTGCCCGTGACGCCAGGCCCGCGCTACACCGCGCAGCGTGATCAGCCCGGCCAGACTTTTCGCCCGCATCGATACGCGTTTTGCGCTGTTTTACGGCGCATTTTACCTCGGTTTCGGGGCGTATCTGCCGTACATGCCGGTCTGGTATGCCGAGCGGGGGCTGTCGCCTGAGCTGATCGGCCTTGCCGCTGGCGCCGGCATGATCGGCCGGGTGGTGGTCGCCCCTCTGGGCGCGTTCTGGTCAGACAGGGCGACGCGCCGCCGCGATGCGATTCTCGCCTTCTCCACCGCGAGCCTGTGCGTGTTTCTCGCGCACATCCCGGCGGTAAATCCGCTTGCGATCCTCGTGCTGGCGGGTCTCAGCGGCGCAGCGGTAACGGGCGTCATCCCGCTGGTGGACGCGTTTGCCATGGGCGCGGCGCGGCGCGAAGGCTTTGCCTTCGGCGTGCCGCGCGCCATCGGATCGGGCCTGTTTGTTGCGGGCAATCTCGGGGCAGGGGCGCTCATATCGGTGTCTGGCGGCGAAGCCGTGCTGATCTGGATTCTGGCGGCGGCCGCATTGACCGCACTCGCCGCCGCGCTGCTGCCCGAAGGGCGTATTGCCGCCATTTCAGAGGCAGGATCAGCAAAAGCCCCGCCTTTGCGCATCCTGCTGGTTGCAGGCCTGCCGCTGGCGTTTGCCGCCTCGGCGCTGATTCAGGGCGCGCACGGATTTTATTATGCGTTCTCGGCGCTGGCGTGGAGCGCCGATGGCGTGCCCGCCTGGGCGATAGGCGCGCTGTGGGCAACGGGCGTGGGTGCAGAGATCGTCTTTTTTGCCGTCTGGAATCGCTTCGCCAGGCCCTGGAGCCCGGCGGCCATGCTGGCGCTTGGCGGCGGTGTGGCGGTTATACGCTGGGCGGCGCTGGCCTTGTCGCCGCCGCTCTGGTTGCTCTTCCCCTTGCAGACATTGCACGCATTCAGCTTTGGCGCGTCCTATCTGGGTTTTCTGCGCTATGCCGCCGACCATGCGCCCGAGCGCCTCGCGGCGACGGCGCAGGCGGTCAATTCCGCGCTGTCGGGCGGGCTTGTGCTGGCCGGTGCAACCTTTGCGTCCGGACTGGCGTATGCAGTCCTCGGCACGGCAGGCTTTGCGTTGATGGCGATTCCGGCTGCGCTCGGTGCACTGTGCGCACTCTGGCTGGTGCGGCGTGGCGGATAAGCGTCAATTACCGGCGAATATCGCGCCAAGCGCCTGTTGGGACTTGGGCAAACGCTCAAACCATTCGATAACACGAGGCAGCCGCGCTGCTTGAAGCGGGAGGGATATGGCTGCCAAGGGCCCAGATCAGCGTGAACAGCCCCGGCTCGCCATCCGCGAGACCGATGGCGGGGCTGTTCTGGAGGCTGCCGGTGACTGGCTGATCGGCACGATCGGCCCGCTGGACCGGCAGGTTCGCGCCATCAGTGACAATCATGCCCCCGAAAACCTCCGGCTCGATACGTCAGGAATTGGCCGCATCGACACGGCGGGCGCCTATCTGCTCGGCAGGCCTTTGCGCAAAGGCGATGAGGCCATCCTTGAGGCGCGCATTTCAGGTGATCACAAGTTTGCTGCCCGGCTGATCCGCGAGGTTCATGCGCGCATTGACCATTGCCCGCCGGAGGAAAGTTCCGGCTGGGGTCTCAAGAAGATGCTGGTGCGTATCGGGGCGGGCACCCAGCACGTGCTGGAAGAGGCTTGGGATACGCTTGGCTTTTTCGGCCACACTCTGATGACGCTCGTTGCGTGTCTCATCAATCCGGCACGGCTGCGCTGGACGCCGACCGTGCATCTGATGGAAACCGTTGGGATTAACGCGCTGCCGATCATTGCCGCCCTGTCGTTTTTCATTGGCGCGGTTGTCGCCTTCATGGGGGCGAGCCTTCTGGAAACATTCGGTGCGTCGGTCTTCACGGTCGATCTGGTTGGCATTTCGGTTCTGCGTGAATTTGGCGTGCTGATAACCGCCATCATGCTGGCCGGGCGTTCGGACTCTGCTTTCACGGCCTCGATCGGCTCGATGAAGATGCAGCAGGAAGTCGACGCGATGAAGGTGATCGGACTGGATCCGTTTGAGGTTCTGGTCGTGCCGCGTGTGATTGCCTGTGTCGTGATGGCGCCGCTTCTGGCGCTGGCAGCCATGCTGGCGGGTCTGTTTGGCGGGCTGCTGGTGTCGTGGGCGACACTGGATATCTCGCCCACCTACTTCCTGACCCGCCTGCAGAACGTGATCGACTGGTCGCATTTCATGGTGGGCATGTCCAAGGCGCCGGTATTCGGGCTGGTGATAGCCGTCATCGGCTGCCGTCAGGGCATGATGGTGGGCGGTGATGTGGAGAGCCTCGGCCAGCGGACGACCGCTTCGGTTGTGCAGGCCATATTCATGGTGATCGTGATCGATGCGCTGTTTGCGCTGATGTATCTGGAGGCCGACATATGAGCGAGCGCGCCCTGATAGAGGTGCGCGGGCTTGTTACGCGTTTCGGCAGTCATGTTGTCCATGACGGCGTGGATCTGGAGGTGCGCCGCGGAGAAATCCTTGGCATTGTCGGCGGGTCGGGCAGCGGCAAATCGGTACTGCTGAACACCATGCTGGGCCTGAAACACCCCGATGGCGGCGAGATTTTCTATGACGGCAAGGCGATGTCACGGATGGCGGCGTCGGAGCGCGCCGCGCTGGAGCGCCGCTGGGGCGTGCTCTTTCAGGGCTCTGCGCTGTTCTCCTCACTCACCGTGCGCGAGAATATTCTCGTGCCTGTGCGTGAGCATGTCAGCATGCCCGCCCGGCTGATGGACGAGATTGCAGACCTCAAGCTGGGCCTTGCGGGGCTGGGTATCGAAGCGGCGCACAAATACCCGTCCGAGCTTTCCGGCGGGATGAAAAAGCGGGCCGGTCTGGCCCGTGCGCTCGCGCTTGACCCTGACGTGCTGTTTCTCGATGAGCCGACGGCGGGGCTGGACCCGATCAGCGCTGCGGCGTTTGACGAACTTGTCAGCGAGCTGTCGCAGACACTGGGTTTGACGGTCATACTTGTGACGCATGATCTCGACACCCTGCACGCGGTTTGTGACCGGGTGGCGGTCATCGCCGAGAAGCGTATCATTGCCACTGACACGATTTCGCGGCTGGCTAATCACACTCACCCGTGGATACAGGAATACTTTGGCGGCCCCCGCGGGCGGGCAGCATTGAGGAGTTGAGCGATGGAAACCCGTGCCCATCACGCGCTGGTCGGCCTGTTCGTCATCCTGCTGGCACTGGCCGGCGGGCTGTTTTTCGTCTGGCTGTCCCAGGTCTCCTTTGACCGGGAGTTCCGGCAATATGATGTCGTGTTTGAAGGCCCTGTGAGGGGATTGCGCACGGCATCTGAGGTTCGCTTCAACGGAATCCAGGTCGGCGAGGTGGTCGATCTGGGGCTGAACTCTGATGACACCAGCGAGGTGATTGCCCGCGTCCGGGTGGATGCCACCACCCCCATTCGTGTCGACAGCATCGCCCAGCTCGAGCCGCAAGGCCTGACCGGCCTGTCCTATATCCAGATTTCCAGCGGCGAATCGGGTTCACCCTTGCTGGAAACCCGGTTCGGGGACCGGCCTGCGCGCATATACGCCCGCCAGACGCAGCTTGATTTGCTGGTACAGGGCGGGGAGACGCTGCTCGAAACGGTGCAGACCACAGGCGTGCTCGTGAACCGGCTGCTCAATGAGGAGAACCAGCAGCAATTCACGCTTCTGCTCACCAATCTGGCCACGCTGTCTGACCAGTTGGCCGAGAATGGCGCCATGATGGCCGAGTTGCGCGAAAGCGTTGCCTCGGTGGAGCGGGCCGCCAATGACATGTCATCGGCTGCGGCCAGCATCGAGCAGTTCGGGGTCACGGCCGAGCGCTTTCTGCTGGAGGATGTCGCGCCGATGGTGGCCGAAACCGAAGCCGCGTCGATTGCCGTCAATCAGGCATCGGTGGAAACCTATGACGCGCTGACCGTTCTGCGGCCGGGTCTGGAAACATTTGCCACCGACGGCATCTACCAGCTCAACGCAGCAACGCATGATCTGCGCCGGCTGATCGAAAGTGTTGAACGTCTTACGGTCGAACTGGAAACCGATCCGGCCGGTCTGTTGACCCGGCCGCGCGGAGAGGAAGTGGAGGTGCCCCAATGATAGCCAGAGCCCTGTTGGTGGCAGCGTCTGCCTTCGCTCTTTCAGGCTGCATCAGCTTGCTGCCCGAAGCCGACCCCAATGCCCTTTACCGTCTGTCAAACCACGTCCCCGCAGAGGCCGTGGCCAATCAGGATGCGCCGGTCGTGCGCATTGGCCGTCCGATCGCGCCACGCGCGCTGGCCTCGGACCGGGTAGCCCTCGACACTGGTGAGGGCAGGCTTGCCTATATGGCCGGTGTGAACTGGGTCAGCGCTGTGCCTGTGCTGTTTCAGGAACTGGTCATTGATACCTTCGACCGCCGGTCCGGCGCACTGGTGGCGGCAAGGCCCGATGACGGGGTTGCAACGAGCTGGGACCTGCGTCTGGAGCTGCGCCGCTTCGAGGCTGTATACGATCAGGGCGACAATGCCGCGCCGCGTATCGATGTGGCAGTCAGGGCGCGCCTGATAGATGCCGGTAACCGCGAAGTGTCCAGCGTGCGCACATTCGAGGTGTCCCAGCGGGCCGACAGCAACCGTCAGCCGCGCATAATCGACGCCTTCAGCCGGGCATCGTCGGATGTTTCGCGCGAGCTTGTAGACTGGGCGTCGGAGCGGGTTTCCCAGGCGGAAGAGTAAGCCGGTCGAGGTGGCTGGCAGTCAGCCCTGACGCTTGCTGCGGCGGGGCTTGTTGCCCGCAGGCGGCTCGTCATCCTCGTCGGGGTCCATGTTGGCGAGCAGGTCTTTCCAGCGCCAGCCGCCTTCCGGGCGGGCCTGATTGGCCAGCCGTTCATCGCGCGGGCGCTCCGGCGCGCCGGTTTCATCATCATCCTCGTCATCGATCTGATCACGCGGCTCCAGCCGTACTTCCTCGTGGCTGTCGTGGGTGCTGCCCTTGGTGGCCGCCCTGCGGCGCGAGATCAGCGGGTCTGGCACTTCGTCGGGCGCGATATCTATGGGCTTGCGGCCACCGGCCACCGAGCCCATCCGCAACATGAAGTCGGAGAGGAGCTCGTAATTGTGCCGTACGCGCGCCTGGAACATGGCATCAATCTCGCGCGCGCTTTCAGAGGCGTCCTCGGCGGTCGCGTTGAGCTTGGCCAGGCCTTCAGACAAGGCGCGTTCAAGGTCCAGCGTGGCGCGGCGCGCGGCGGCTGGCGCATCGTCGAAGCGTGAGCGCATGTCGCGCAGCATCATTTCGACATGGTCTGACTGCTTGCGGGCTGTCTCCAGCGTATCGGCCAGCTGCTTGCGGACGGCCTCGCTCGCATCGTCAGCGGCCTTGGCGGCCCGGTCAACGAGCAGTTCGGCTTCGCGCATCCGCGCCTGGAAGGTTTCATCCGAGCGCTGCGCGGCCTCAAATCCGGCCTCGCTCACGCGTTCCAGCGCCGCTTCGGCGGCTCCGGCCTGACCCGAGAAGCGTTCAGCGGCCTCAACGGCGGCTTCGCGCGCTTCTCTGGCTGTTTCTGTCAGCCGCTGGAGCACAGCCTCGCTGGCTTCGGCGGCGGTCCGCGTTTCGCTTTCAATGGTTTTCGACAGGGCTGACGCGCGGTTGATTGCGTCATTGATGGCGCGCGTGAACACCGCGCCGCTCTCTTCTGCCGATTTGCGCAAGGTTTCTGCGCCTGATCCGGCTGTCTTGGACAAAGTCGCCAGTTCCGCCTTGTGGAAGTCCAGCGCTGACGCGATTTTTTCCTGTTCACGGCGCAGTGCTTCGCTGGCCTCGGCCAGGCGTTCGCGATGCTTGTGATAGGCGGCGTCCAGCCCGTCGCCCCGGCTTTTCAGCGTATCGGCAAGCTCGCGCAGATTGCTGGCCCGCTCGCCAAGAATTTCAGAGGCTTTCTCGGCTGACTTGATGGTCTCATCGCCTGCGCTGCCAAGGCGCTCTGCGCCCGCGCGCAAGGTCAGCGCGCCCTCAGTGGCTTTTTCGTTGGCCAGTTCTGCCGCCGCCGCCACCATTTCGGACTGTTCCTGAATCGCGGCTGCGATAAGGGCCGACTTGTCGTCCAGGCTGTCGGCGATCTCGGCGAGTTTCTCTCGCTCTCCTTTAAGCGAACGCATCAACGATTCCACGCGTTCGCGCGCCGCCTTCGATGTGTCCTCAAGGCTATCGGCGTGGTGAGTGATCACCTCTTCCATCGCTGCCAGGCGCGCCAATGCGCTGTCCATGGCTGTATTGATCCGGCCAACCTGCAAGCTGACGGCATCAGCCATCTGGCGGACCTCGCCTTGCAGTGTGTCGACCGGGGTGGACAGGCGCGCCAGGGCGCTTTCCACCGACCGTACCTGCGCGCTGGCGCGGGCGACCGTGCGGCCGAGCAGTCCTGACAGCAGGAACAGCAAGGCGGGCGCGCCGGCAAAGATGGCGATGCCTGCCAGCTGAGCCGGGCTCAATGCGGCAAAATCGTCAATGACATAGCCGTAGAGATACGCGCCCGAGCCGCCCAGCCACAACGCCGCGCACGCTGCACCGGCAAACGCAATCCATCCCCCGCCATGCGCGGGTTTTGCAGGCGGTACTGCAATGGGCGCGGCTGTGCGGGTTGCAGGCACCTGTCCGGCTGCCGGATCCTTCAGGATGGCAGGAGTCTCGTCCGCCGGTTTTGCGGTTCTGGTGGATCTGGTGGCGGCGTTATCGTCTGCAGGCATTATTCGCCTCGGTCACAGCACAAGGGGAGGGTCAGCTTTCATGCCGACCGCAAACCCCCGTTCTACGGCGAGATGACAGAGAATTAAAGCCGCATGACCGGCAAGGAACGCGCCGATGGCAGGTTGCGCGGAGCAGACGTGCAGCCCGACGCCTCCTGAACGGCGCCAGTGCGCACGACGAACGCAAAATTCCCGTCCCCGGTGGCAATCTGCTCGACATGAACTTCAGAGGCCAGGTGGACCGGGGCCGAATCGTCCATCAGACGGGCTTCCTCGATCGTCTGCTGGCGTACGGCAGGAGCACATTCCTCAACGCGGTCATAGCCAATTCCGACAACAGCCAGAACGGCGCCCGCAATCCAGTGAAGAAGCTCTATAGCCACGCTGAACATGGTAGTTGTCCCTATCCCTGTGTCGCTTATGGCGGCACCGGCGCGTCAGCTCAAGGAGATTTGCCCGTTTGCGCCATGAATTCTTCGTAACGTTGACGGGCGGGTATCCAGTTTGGACTTGCACGCTCAGCCGGGCGGGGCGAACCTGCCGTCGGATCCAAGGGGAGGCTACATTGTTGACGAAACCGGCACCGACAGCGCTCGCGGAGCGTCATAAAAGTCTCGATGTATTGCGGGGGATCGCCGTTCTGGGGATTCTCATGGTGAACATCCCCACCTTCTTCCTGTTGCCGGAAGCCTACCAGTATCCGCCCGGCGACCCCGGCTTTGATGCCGCCGGCGCGCAGGCCTGGCTGTTTGTCCACGTCTTTTTCGAGATGAAGTTCATCACGATCTTCTCGGCGCTGTTTGGCGCGGGCATCTTGCTGATGACAGGCGACGGGCCGGACTCCTCCACCAAGGTGCATTACCGGCGCATGCTCTGGCTGCTCGCTTTCGGCATGGTCCATGCCTATGCGCTGTGGTTCGGAGACATCCTGGTCTCGTACGCCGTATTTGGCATGATCGCCGTTCTGTTCCGCAAGATGAGCGTCGGCAAGCTGGTCTTCTGGGGTTTCTTCTGGATCACGCTGACCGGGCTGCTGATGGTCGGCCTGTTCGCCTCCTTCATGATGATGCCCGGTGAGATTGACCCCAAAGTCGTGGGCATGGCGCAAAGTCCCGAAGCGGCCGCAGGAATCGTCGCCGCCTATCAGGAAGGCAGTGCCGGCCGCTGGGGCCACAACGCCCTGATGGCTCTGCTGGGACAACTCACCGGCCTTTCCTTCTTTGGTGGCCGGGTAATCGGGGTGATGTTCCTCGGCATGGCCCTGTTCAAGTCCGGCTTCCTGACCGCCCAATGGGGTGCAGGGCGGTATGCCGTAACGGGCATTGTATGCTTGGCTATCGGACTGCCGCTCGCCTGGTATGGCGGTGAGCATGCTATCGCCGATAATTTCGACCTGCGCGGCATGTGGCTGCATACGGCCACCAATTATGTGTCCAGCCTCCTGATGGCGCTGGGCTATGCGAGCATTGTCATGCTGATCTGCAAGATCCCCGTGCTGGCCTTGTTGCGTGCGCCGTTCGCGGCAGCCGGCCGTATGGCCTTCACCAACTATCTGACCCAGACCATTACGCTGGTCATCCTGTCGACCGGCACGATCGGGTTTGGCCTCTACGGCACGCTGGGGCGCGAGGAGTTGATCCCGATCGTGCTCATCATCTGGGTCGTCCAGCTGGCCGTATCGACCGTCTGGCTCCAGGTCTTCCGCTTTGGACCGTTTGAGTGGCTCTGGCGGTCGCTGACCTACGGCAAGCTGCAACCCATCGCCAAGCCGAAAGCATGAGCGCGGTAAAGGCGGGGGAAGCTTTCGCGGTCTACGGGCTGCTGCGCCGTGGCGCGTCCGGGTTCGCGCAGTTTGGACTGGAGACTGCTTTCAAGCCCCTGGGGCCGTGCCGTATTCCCGGCATTATATATGATCTGGGCGGGTATCCGGGCCTTGTCGCCGGGCCGGGAGAGGTGATCGGCGAGCTATTCACGGTCACCGATGCGGCGGTGATACCCCGGCTGGATACTTTCGAAGAGTATTATCCGGACGATCTCAACGCATCACGGTATCTGCGTCAGCGCGTGCATCTTCTGTCACCGGACAGCGATGCCTGGGTCTATGTCTGGAACCGCACGGTGGCCGGCTGCCCTTGCGTGGAAAGCGGTGACTGGCTGGAATGGGCAGGAAGAACAGCCTGAAAAGCCTGCTTATTCCTGCTCCTGCAGATAATCGCGGCGCACATCGACGCTGGATCTCTTTCCAACATGGGTGTGGCACGTATCGAGCCATTCTTTGGCGGCCTGGCGGCCCCGGTCGCGCAAGCCGGTCAGGAAGTGCCAGCTCGTGTCATACTTGCTGGCGGCCGGGTAGTCTTTCAGCGCCTCGTCCGCTCGGATGGCATGGATATGGATATCGCGCAGTCCGGCTTTGCCTGCCGCCGTCAGCAGATCGTCCTCAATCAGGCGTTTGACGAAAGCCACCGCGCGCAGTTCCGCCATCAGCGAGGCGTTGAACGTGATCTCGTTGACCCGGTCCATGATGTCGCCGGCCGATTTGGGCGTGGCGGGCCGTTTGAGCGGGTTGATGTGCACGATCAGCAGATCGTCCGGTGTCGGGGCATAGAAAAGCGGCCACAGGGCCGGGTTGCCGGTAAATCCGCCATCCCAGTATGGCTTGCCGTCAATCTCGACGGCCTGGCGTATAAAGGGCAGGCAGGCAGAGGCCAGTACGGCGCTGGTGCTGATATTCTGTCCGGAGAACACGTGCGCCTTGCCGGTCGTCACACAAGTCGCCGTTACAAAGAGCGGGATATCTGTTTGCGCGCGCAGACGCTCGAAATCGATCTGCGCGTCCAGAATTTCGCGCAGCGGATCAAGATTATACGGGTTGAGGTCGTAGGGGCTCGTCAGACGTGAGAATGCGTCGATGAACGGCATCAGCTTCAGCAGAACGCCGCCCGGCATCATGGGCCGGAAGGCCGCGCCGCGCCGGGACACCTCATGCCAGAAGCTTTCAAGGCTTGCGCGGGCGCCGTCCGCCCCGCCGTCCAGCCAGCCATGGGTCAGCGCGACCGCATTCATGGCGCCGGCGCTGGTAGCGGTGATGGCTCCGGGGGTTGCCCGGCCATCTTCAAGCAACGCGTCCAGAATGCCCCAGGTGTAAGCGCCATGCGAGCCGCCGCCCTGCAGGGCCAGCGAAATCGCTTTGGCGCGCGGGGCCATCAGGCAGCCACCCAGCCGCCCTCCACCGGGAAGGCCGCTCCGTTGGCCGATGCGCCTGCATCCGACACCAGATAGAGCAACAGGCCGGTGAGATGATCGTATTCGACGAATTTCTTCGTTGGCTGCGCGCTCAGCATGACATCGCGCACGACCTCTTCTTCTGAAATGCCGCGTGCTTTTGCTGTGTCGGCGATTTGGCTCTCCACCAGCGGGGTGCGCACATAGCCAGGGCAGATGGCGTTACAGGTGACGCCCGCCTCAGCCGCTTCGAGGGCGATGGTCTTGGTCAGGCCGACAACGCCATGCTTGGCCGCCACATAGGCCGACTTGTAGGGCGACGCGACAAGGCCGTGAGCAGACGCGATGTTCACAATGCGCCCGCGTCCGGCCTTTTTCATCACGGGCAGCGCGTGGCGGATCGTGTGGAAGCAGGAGGTGAGGTTGATGCCCAGAATGGCATCCCATTTCTCCGGCGCCAGCTCCTCAACGGGGGCGACGTGCTGGATCCCGGCATTGTTCACGAGGATGTCGAGCCGTCCGAACGTCTTTACGGTTTCGCCAATCAGGTCTTCGATTTCGGAAGGCTTGAGCATGTTCGCGCCGTGAAAGGCGGCCTTCACGCCAAAATCGGTTTCGATGGCAGCGCGGATCTGTTCGATCTCGCCGGCATCGCCGAGACCGTTGAGCATGATATGGGCGCCGTTCGCTGCCAGCCCGCGTGCCAGCTCCAGGCCAATGCCGGACGTGGAGCCGGTAATCACCGCGACCTGTCCGCTTAAGTCGGCCTTGAGACCGCCCATGAATATCTCCTTGGCCACGCGGGCCGCGTTTACGAAATTGCTGCAGTGCAAAAGACGGTTTGCACTGGCTTTGTCAAGGGCGCTGGTTAGCGTCTAGCCCTTTTTAAGGGGCGGTTGCGGGCGGGTGAACAGAAGGCGGTCAGGTTTTGAACCGGCCTTGTCCAGCTTGTAGCCATCAACGTTAAACCGGCCCAGTTGTTCCGGGTCTTCAATCCGGTTTTCGATAATCCAGCGGGCCATCATCCCGCGCGCCTTTTTGGCGTAGACCATCAACGCGCGCAGCTGGCCGCTCTTTTCTTCCTTGAAGTCCACCGTGATCACGCGGGTTTTGAGCGATGCCAGCCGGGCAGCCTTCGCGTACTCGTTCGAGGCCAGATTGACCACAACCGGGTGGGTGTGGCCGTCCAGTGTGCGCGTGAGTTCGGCAGCGATATCATCGCCCCAGAAATCATAGAGATTGGCGCCTTTGCGCGTTTTCAGGCGCGTTCCCATCTCCAGCCGGTAGGGCTGGATGGCGTCGAGCGGACGAAGTGCGCCGTAGAGCCCTGACAGGATGCGCACATGGTCCTGCGCCCATTCCAGATCGTCTTTAGACAGATTTGGCGCGTCGAGCCCGCGGTAGACTTCGCCCGCAAAGGCGAGCGCGGCCGCCTTGCCTTGCGTGCTCTCAGGGTCAAAAGCCTTGAAACGTTCAACGTTCAGCGCGGCCAGATCATCGGAAATGTCCATGAGCTGGCGCAGTTTCGCGCGCGACAGTTTCGACGTGGTCTTCGACAGTTCTGCCGTGCGCGCCAGCAGCGCAGGGCGGCTGGTCTTTAGCTCCGGGCGCGCCGGTTCGAAATCGATCTGCTTGGCCGGGGACAGAAGGATCAGCATAAGCGGTCAGCCTCGCGTGGGTTGGTTAGTGATTGGCTCTATCGAAATAGGCCGCTTTGGCGGGTTTTTCCAATGGCGCCTACAGGTGTGTCACGCCAGCCCGGTCAGTATGCGCGGGTTCATGATGTTATGGGGATCGAGTGTGGCCTTGATTGCGCGCATCACCGCCACCTCGACAGGCTTGCGCGCTTTCAGCTCGGCCTGTTTGAGAATGCCGATTCCGTGCTCGGCCGAAATCGAGCCATGATGCTTGTCGACAAGATCATAGATCAGGCGCGTCGCCGGTGCCGCCTTGGCGATGAAATCTTCGCCCGCGCCCGGCTCGCGTGCCGCGAGATTGAAGTGGACATTACCGTCACCGACATGGCCAAACGCGATCACGCGTGATCCCTCAACCAGGGCTTCGGCCTGCTGCGTGGCTTCTTCCATGAAGGCGGCCATGCGTGACACGGGCACGGAGACGTCGTGTTTTGCTGCCTTCCCGTGCGCCTTCTCGCCTTCAGGCACATTCTCGCGCAGCGCCCAGAATTGCGCGGCTTGCGCTTGGGACTGGGCAATGGCGGCATCGGATATCAGGCCGCCGTCGAATGCGCCTTCCAGCGCGGTTTCCATAAGCACGGCGGCGCGGTCCTTTTCGGCGCTCGACAGCTCTATCAGCACCAGCCAGCCGGGCGAACCCTCCAGCGGTGAACGCGCGCCGGGTACATGCTGGCAGACCAGCTCCATCGCGAAGCCGGAGATCAGTTCGAACGCGCTGACCGCGCCGCCTGTTGTGTCCTTGAGATGCCCCAGCAGGCTTACGGCGGCGTGCGGATCACTGATGGCGGCGATGGCCACGCTGGTGGAGGCCGGTTGCGGGAAAAGTTTCAGTGTCGCGGCAGTAACGAGGCCCAGCGTGCCTTCAGCGCCGATGAAAAGCTGTTTGAGGTCATAGCCGGTATTGTCCTTTCGCAGCCCGGACAGGCCGCTGAGAATCCGGCCATCGGGCAGCACCGCCTCCAGCCCCAACACCAGATCGCGCATCATGCCATAGCGCAGCACCTGTACCCCGCCAGCATTGGTCGAGATGAGCCCGCCAATCATGGCCGAGCCTTGCGCGCCAAGGCTCAAGGGGAAGAGCTTTCCAGCCTCCCGCGCGGCGTCCTGCACGGTCTGCAATACCGCGCCAGCCTCCACCGTCATCGACTCGTTGGCCGTATCGATTTGACGGATCGCGCTCATCCGCTTCATCGAAATAACGACCTCATTGGACGGCGTGGAAGCGCCAACCAGTCCGGTAATACCGCCCTGGGGCATGACGGCGATGCGCGCCGCATTGCAGGCGGCCAGCATGCGGGCTGCCTCCTGCGTTGTGGCCGGTTTAAGCACCAGCGGCGTGCCACCGGCATAGCGCCCGCGCCAGTCGCGCGCATGACTTTCCAGCTCCGCAGGGTCAATGGACCAGGATGCCGGATCCAGCGAAGCGGTCAGCGATGCAAGGGCAGGCGGCAAAGTGCTCATGGTTACGGGGTCAGTCCTCAAATTCGACGGGCAGGCGGCTCATGACCGCCGTCAGCTTCAGTCCGGGCGCCTCTGGCAACACGCCTTCCAGATGGAATAGTTCGCCATCCACACGGCCGTCAAAGATGACGGTGAAATGTTCGACATCGCCGACCACCGATACCGACCCTGGCCGGTGCCGGACAAACAGCATGCGCGCGAGCGGGCCGTTTGGACCGTCTTCGAGATAGCCGTCATAGTAATAGCTGCTGTCGCCGCCGGTCGCCCGGCCATTGCGCAGCGTCACGACACCGCCCGACTGGTCGACCGGGCTGCGATAGCGGACCACGTAAACGCCGTCAGGAATCCATTGTGAACGCGGGTAGCGCGGCTGTGAGGGCTTTTTCATTTCAACACGCGTGTTTGTAACTGCTGATCATCAAATGTCTTTTGGTGCGGCGGCGCGGGCTAGCCGGTCATTGATGGCCTCGCCCATCCCCTCTGCAGGGATCGGTGCCACCGCTATGGGTTTGCCCAGCGCGTCGGCCTGGCGCAAGTGAGAAAAAAGCCGCGCCGCAGCCTCTGCCAGATCGCCCGATTTGGAGAGGTCCAGAACCGTGGCAGCCCCGTCACCGCGCCAGCGGCCAAATGCCAGGTAGGTTTCGCCGGCGTCCGGAGCGGTCACGTTGAGGCGCAAGGGTGCGCCGGGTGCGTAATGACTCTTGAGCATGCCCGGCGCCGTGATGGCCCCGCCCAGCACAGCGCGCGCCAGCGTCTTTTCCGTCAGTGCTTCAATGCGTTCCGCTTCAAGCGTTCCGGCGCGAAGCAGGACCAGCCCGTCCAGCGTATCGGCGATAATCGTGCTCTCCAGCCCCATCCGGCACGGCCCGCCATCGAGAATGAGGCTGATGCGCGCGCCGAGCCCGTCGGCGACATGCTGCGCCGTTGTCGGGCTGATACTGCCTGACATGTTCGCGCTGGGTGCAGCCAGCGGCCGATCCAGACGCGCGACAAGTCCGGTCATGGCGGCCGAGTCCGGCCAGCGCACCGCCAGTGTATCCAGTCCGGCGCGGGCCAGATCACAGACCGGGCTCGTGGTGCGGTGCCGCCCGACCAGCGTTAGCGGCCCCGGCCAGACCTGCCCGGCCAGTGCGCGGGCCGCAGGCGACAGCTCGATCAGCGACAGCGCCCGGTCCAGACTTTCCACATGCGCAATCAGGGGGTTGAAGTGCGGGCGCCCCTTCGCCGCATAAAGCGCCGCAATCGCCTCTGGATTGGCGGCATCGGCGGCCAGTCCGTAGACGGTCTCCGTTGGCACCGCGACCAGCCCTCCAGCATCGAGGATTGCGGCTGCACGGTCGAGGTTCACAGCTTCGTGTGATGAAATGATCGGGCAGGTGGCTATATCGCTCATCTGCGAAGGCTTGGCGCGTGATGCGCGCGGATGCAAGGCCGAAGACCAAAAGGTGCGGCAAACCGTCCCCATCGCTGCGCGCTGCATATCATCGCCTCGTCATATTGGCCTGCTAGGCCTATCTGCAGCCACAGCAGAATCGCCCTGGAGCCTTGCATGACCAATCTCGCTGACCGCCTTCACCACGATTTCGAGCCGGAAACCAACCAGTCTGGAAACCGGACCTTTGGCGAGGTGGTCAATGCGCGTCTTGACCGGCGAAATTTCCTGCGTGGTGGTCTGGGCCTCGCGGTCACGGGTATTTTCGCCGGACCCATTTCAGCGTGCAGCTCGCTGCCGGGCGCACAGGCCGCATCGAGCAGCCCAACCCTGGGCTTTGATCCGGTCCCGGTGTCAGCGGCTGATACAGTTGTGGTCCCAGAAGGCTACGAAGCGAAGGTGATCTATCGCTGGGGCGATGCGATCAGCGGTGATTTTCCCGCCTTCGCGCCGGATAATACCGGCGAGGATCAGGCCCATCAGGCCGGTATGCACAATGATGGCATGCACTTCTTCCCGATTGAGGGTGAAGATCCGTGGCAGGGCAGCTCCACCGATGGCCTGCTGGTCGTCAACCACGAGTATATCGAGAGCCGCTACCTGCATTACGGAATCACGCAGGGCACCGAGATCAGCTCGTGGGGCACGCCCGGTCACGAGGGGCCGCGCGATTCCGGTCAGGTGCTCAAAGAACTCAATGCGCACGGTGTGTCGGTGGCCCGCATCCGCGATGATGGCAATGGCAACTGGCAGATCGTGCCGGACCCGCGCAACCGCCGCATTACCGGGCTGACCCGGATGGAAATCGCCGGGCCCGCGCGCGGCCATGCCAAGATGGCAACGCTTTACAGCCCGGAAGGCACCCATACGCGCGGCACGCTGTCCAACTGCGCCCACGGTGTTACCCCCTGGAACACCTATATGGCCGCCGAGGAGAACTGGTCGGGCTATTTCGTCAATCATGACGATACGCTGCCGCGTGAACACGCCCGTATGGGCGTACGCACTGATGTCAGCCGCCACAACTGGCATCTGGCCGAAAACGGCAATGACGGCTTTGTCCGCTTTGATGCGTCGACGAAGGCAGATTCGCCTGCAGGCGATTACCGCAATGAGCCCAATACGTTTGGCTGGATCACCGAGATTGATCCGTTTGACCCGGACGCGGCGCCGGTCAAACGCACCACGCTTGGCCGCTTTGCGCATGAGGGCGTGGTGTTTGCGCCCGCCGAGGCTGGCAAGCCGGTTGTCTGCTATTCGGGCGACGATTCAGTTTTCGAATATATCTACAAATTCGTCTCCGACGGGCTGTACCAGCCCGGCTTGACGCGCGGCGATATTCTCGATAGCGGCACGCTTTACGTGGCCCGCTTCAATGATGACGGCACCGGCGAGTGGCTGCCGCTCGTCTATGGCCAGAACGGGCTTGACGAGAGTAATGGCTTCACCGATCAGGGTGATGTGCTGATCAATACGCGCACGGCGGCCGATATTGTTGGCGCGACACCGATGGACCGGCCCGAATGGGGCACGGTCGATCCGGCCACCCGCGCGGTCTATTTCACCCTGACGAACAATTCGCGGCGCACCGAAGACCAGACGGGCAGCGCCAATCCGCGCGCGGAAAACCGCTATGGCTCGATCATCCGCTGGAATGAGGCCGATGGCGATCAGGAATCGGAGCGTTTCAACTGGGACTTCTTCGTTCTGGCAGGGCCTCAAGGCGACAGCCGGGATGCAAATGGCGAAGCGCTTGACGAGAACAGTGTGTTCGCCTGTCCGGACGGGCTGTGGATCGATGCAGACCGGCGGCTGTGGATCCAGACCGACATTTCCGACAGCGCAACAAACCAGGGCCCTTATGAGAGCCTTGGCAATAACCAGATGCTGGTGGCCAATCCCGATACCGGCGAGATCAGGCGCTTCCTGACCGGACCGGCCGGCTGCGAGATAACCGGCGTTGTCACTACACCCGACCGGCGCACCCTGTTCGTCAATGTGCAGCATCCCGGCGCCAACACGTCGGCAGCGGATTTTGCCGCCGGCAATTTCGCAAGCCATTTTCCGGACGGCGGTAATGCCTTTCCGCGCTCGGCCACAATCGCGATCCGCCGTCTGGACGGGGGTATCATCGGGGCTTAGCCCTTTGCGTCATCCAGAAAGCTGGCCACCTCGGCCAGCACATCGGGGTCACGCAACACACCGCGATGGCCAAGGCCTTGCTTGACGACGAACCGGGCACCCGGCCAGTGCGCGGACGCGTCCTCACCGGCGCTAAGCGGCACGATTACGTCGTTATCACCGTAGACAAACAGCGCCTTGGCCGTCATGGCCGGCGCATCGCGGGCAATGTCAAACCGGGAAATTGGCGTTTTCAAAACCGCTTCAACGCCCTCCTGCATCAGCTTGATCGCGCGCCGAGACATGCCCATTGCACCTGCCTGAAAGCTGATATTGCCTGCCAGAGAGCACGGCGAGGCGAGCGCTACGAACGCTTTCGGGTTCAGCAGGCCATCACTCATCGCCACCACGCTGGATGCCGCGCCCATAGAGTGGGCGATGACGGCAAAGGGTTGACCCAGCGTGGCGGCTGCCGCGCCAAGACCCTCTGCAAAGAGGGCCAGGCTGGCCATCTTGCCTTCAGACGCGCCATGCGCGGGTCCATCGATCAGCACGACGCGATAGCCTTCGCCCATAAGCTTCTGGGCGTGACTGGAAAGGTCGGCGGCATCGGCTTCCCAGCCATGCAGGAAGAAGACCGCCGGACCCTTGCCGCCTGTGTAGACCCGCTGCCGGCCCAGAGGCCCTTCAATCCAGCCCGCGTCGAGCGTTGCCAGAAAGTCGCGCCCTGTATCGGTCTGCTGGCGAACACGCGGGCGGACAAAGCGTTTGCCGACGATTTCGCGAAAGCGGCGCGGCGCGAGCACGGCCAGCGCATTGGCCATCAGAATCGCTGTTTTCATGGCAGCCTCAGGCGCGTGCGCTGTCGATGAGCGCCGAGAACGATTCGCGCGTCAGGCGCATCGCATCGTCGCGGCCCTGAATAACAGCCCATGACTGGCAGCCAACGCCGATGGCCTCGAACTGGAAGGCAAATCGTTTGGCGTCGGTGCGGGCTGAGAATGCGCCCTCATGGATGGCGAGCTTTGCCAGACGCTCGACCCAGTCCGTCCAGCCGCGCCGTGCCTGCCGGGCAAGTTCAGCCGATTTGGGGGTCAGGGCAGGGGCTTCAAACGCCGCTTGAAGTATGGGGCAGGGCCGCAAGCTGTCTTTGAGGAGCCACGCGCTCCACAAAGTGCCAAGGGCCTCGATCCGGGCCAGCGTGCCGCTTTGCTGACGGGCGGGCTCCACAACCTGTTGGCGGAACTGCTCGATTGCGGCTTCGATCACGGAGACCTGCAAGGCTTCCTGCCCGCCGAAATGGGCAAAAAGCCCACTCTTGGACATGCTGCAGGTCTTGGCCAGATGCCCGATGGACAAAGTGGCCAGCCCGCCTCTGGACATCTCGTCCAGCGCGGTTTCAACGATACGGACCCGGGTAGGCTTTCCAGTGCTCATGGAGCCTATGTGCGAACGTTCGTTCGTAAAGTCAAGCGCGGGGGCTCAGGCGGCTTACTTCAGCCTTGGAATGGCGAGTCCTAGGGCGGTGCCGGCGCGCAGGGCCTCTTTTCGGAAGCGGTACAGCTCTGCCGGCCGCCCGCCCGTACGGGCTTCAAACCGGCCTGTGCCTTCGACGAAGCCGGCCCGGTCGAGCGCGCGGCGGAAATTCTGTTTGTGCAGGGTCAGACCGGCAATGCCTTCCACCATGCGTTGAAGGTCGGACAGTGTGAATGCGTCTCCCATCAGTTCGAACACGACCGGACGGTATTTCACCTTGCCGCGCAGCCGCGAGATGGCGGTAGCCAGGATGCGGCGATGGTCGGATGCCATGATCTGGCCGGTGCCCGCCGGGGCGTGGGGGCGTTCGCCGGTATCACGCGCGGCTTCTGCGACCAGACCGGCTTCGTAAAGCAGCTCGTAGCGGTCGAGCGCGCGTTCCTCGTTCCAGATCAGGCCATCAAGCGCGAAGTTGGTGCGCACACGTTCCAGCCGGGCGGCCCGGCTTCCCGGCGCTCCGGCTTCGTCGGCCCAGCTGCGCAGCGCCGGGGCCAGTAATTCATCGATGAGGGGCGGGCGGCCATGGCGATGGTCTTCCCAGGGGAAGAACTCGTTCCAGCTTGCCCAGCGTGCGCCAAGGCCGGACAGCTCGCGGGCTTCTCGCGCCAGACCCAGATAACCCAGCGAGATCACGCGCGCGCCAGCGGTGCCGGTCAGCGCTGCCAGTGGCGCTTCGCGGCCGCGATCGCCAAACGTGTATAGCTGTTCGACATAGCCAAGCTCAAACCCCGTCTGCTCACGCACCCATTCGCGCAAGCCAATCTCGAAGGTCCGGTGCGCTTGCGGATCAAACGGACCAAAGGGCAGGGCGGCTTCTGGTGTTGCCAGACCTTGCGTGACCAGAACGCGCGGCTCGCCGCCTTCGCCGGCGATGATGACGGCATTGAGCCCGACCACCAGGCCGGTTGATGCGGGCAAAGGCGGCCGGGACGGGCTCATGACCGGCCCGCCTTGTCTGCGTCCATCGCCGCCAGCAGCGCCCCGAAGCGCGCCACATAAGCCGCCTGAACCTCGCCCGTGGAGCGTACGGGTATGGTCACGCTCAGGCCGAGCGGGGGCTTGCCGAAGAATTCGCGCGCTTCCTCCACCGAAAAGCCTGCCAGTTGCACCGCCTCGAAGAAGGCGCACAGCCGGTCAGCCTTCTTGATGGTGGTCTTGACGTATTTTGGCAGATGGGCGGGAAGACCGAACCGCGTGTGGACGGCCTGCTCAAGCCTGGACTCGAAGGCCTGATAGTCAAAGCCCAGCGCGCTCTTGAAAGGCGAGATCATGTCGCCGATCACGTATTCGGGCGCATCATGCAGGAGCGCGGCCATGCGCCATTTCGCGGGCCAGGATGGCTCCATCTCGCCGCACAGGCGCTCCACGATCAGGCTGTGCTCGGCGACAGAAAAGGCATGTTCCCCAAGCGTCTGTCCGTTCCAGCGCGACACGCGCGCAAGGCCTTGCGCAATGTCCTCGATCTCGATGTCGAACGGGGATGGATCAAGCAAATCCAGCCGCCGCCCGGACAGCATGCGCTGCCAGGCTCTCGAAGGCGGTTGGTGTGTTGGACGTGCGGGCATGAGTACAATCTGTCGCGGGCCAGCTTCTCCCCTCCCGGTCTAGAGCGAATTGGCGTAAGTTCAAGCATCAGGAGACGCATCACGGAGGCTCGCCATGAACCCGGAACGCATTCTCGTTGCCCTGCAGGGTGATGGGGCCGATGACACGCCTCTGGCCGCAGCCGTGGCGCTGGCTCCGGTCATCAAGGCCGATCTGCGTGCGGTCTTTGTTGAGCCGGACCCGGCCAGCTACATGCTGTGGACCGGTCCCGGCGCGGCAGGGGCGTCCGTCGTCACCAGCGCCATCGAAACCGTGCGCGAGGAATCGGCCAAGGCCGCCATTGAGGCCGAGGCCCGCATGAAGCGGCATCTCGAAACGCTGGACGACCGGGGCGTCAACGCCTCTTTCCGGCGGATTACCGACAGCCCGTCAGAGGCCGCCCAGCAGGCGCGCCTTGTCCGCCTGCTGGTCGCTTGCCCCGATGCCGCCGCCGGCAAGGGGCCGCTGTCCGGCTTCACAGCGTCCTGCCTTGTCGATGAGGCGTGCCCGCTCTTTGTCCCGCGTGGCGGCGCGATACCGCCCAGGAAAATCTGTGTCGCCTGGGACGGATCGCGTGAAGCATCACGCGCGGCGTTTGCAGCCGACCCGTTCTTTGTCGAAGGGGTCGAGGTGACCATCCTGCACAGCCCGCGAAATCTCGATTATGCGGACCGGGCGGCGGCCGCGCCCAACCGGCTGGCCAACTGGCTCGCCCCGCGTGGCATCAAGGCCAGATCGCAAGCAGTCTCGGGCAAGAGCGGTCTGGGTGAAGCCTTGCTCGAGGCGGCGTCGGGCGCGGACCTTCTGGTTGCCGGCGCCTATGGTCACTCACGCCTTGCCCAGTTCATCTTTGGGGGTGTGACCCGCACGCTGCTGGGTGCCAAGGACGGGCCGTCCCTGCTCGTTGCCCACTAGAATGCAGTCAGCCCACGCGGAATTGCTGGCGGTTGCCCGCCGCCGCTCGCGCCTCGTCCACGAGGCCGAAGATCTCGTTCAGGACGCGTTGCTGGCGGCAGTGGAGGCGGGCCGGGCCGATCTGGATGACCCGCTAAACCGGCGCTGGGTGAAGGGCGTCATTGCCAATCAGGCACGCATGAATGCGCGCGGCGCCATCCGCCGCAAGGCACGAGACGCCCGCTATTCCAGCGTGCCTGCCCAAACAGACGATGACGATCAAGGCGGACAAGCGGCCCTGTTTGCGTGGGTGCGCACGCTGCGCCCGGCCTTGCGTCCGGTGGCGGCACTGGCCTTGACAGGGCATACGCGCGGGGAAATCTGCTCGGCCCTGGGAATTTCTGATGCGGCGCTGAGACAGCGCTTGCGGGCCTTGAAGCTGGCGGCAGAAAGCAGCGGACCCGGTCCGGTCAGTTCAGCGTGGCTTCGGGCCCATCTGCCGCATGGTGTCTTGCGGCGCGGACTAAAGGCGGCACTCCAGCATCGGCAGGCGGCTATCGGCACATACGATCCGGATGGAAACCTGCTGATTTTCCGCACATCGGTGCTCACAAACCGGGACATCACGGCAACAGAGGGGCACACGCCCGCGATGGCCGCGGGTGCATATGCGAAGGATTGACCTATGATACCAAAGCCTCAGGAAATTGCCGTGGTCTTCAACGTGGCCGATATCGAGCGCACAGAGCGCTTTTACCGTGACACGCTGGGCCTTGATGTCTCCCGGCAGGAGGGCGCAGAGCCCTTCTGGCTGATTGCAGACCTGACGGCAGGATCGCAGCTCATTTTCTTTCAGTCCGATGATGTGCGCCCCGGCAACACACCGATTGTCGTCTTCGATCTGAAGGCCGGTGGCATAGATGATCTGATCACGGCGCTGGCCGAGCAGGGCGTTACCATCGTCACCCCCGTCAGCGAAGCGCCCGGCGGCTGGTCAGCCGACTTTCTGGACCCGGATGGCAATGCACTGGCCTTCTGGCAAAGGGCTGAAGTTCCCAGAACCGTGAAAAAGTAAGCGCGGGTGCTGCCACAATCACCCTGACAGGCCGATTGTGCCAACGTGCACCAAAGGCGTGCAGGCGCGCTTCAAATGCCAGCACGCCACGGCCTGCTGCGGTGCGGCAGGCGAGGGTGCGCTTACAATATACGGCTGCTGCCCGCAGGTTTGCCCCTGATTTCGGCCAAGGGGTAATCCGCACATGGAAGACGCTGCTTTCTCTGCAGGCGATACGGCCTGGATTTTGACCGCTTCTGCACTGGTCCTGATGATGACCGTGCCGGGCCTCGCTCTATTCTATGGCGGTATGGTGCGGCGCACCAGCGTGCTGTCGACACTCATGCACTCGCTGGCTGCTGCGGTGCTGGTGACGGTGACATGGTCCCTGGTTGGCTATTCTCTGGCACTGACCGGCGAGGGCGCGTTCATAGGGGGGCTCGACCGGCTTTTCCTGGCCGGACTGGCACCGGGCAATGATACGGCCGGGTTGCCAGAGCCGCTCTTCCTGCTCTTCCAGCTGACCTTTGCCATTATCACCGTCGCGATCATTTCCGGCGCAGCGGCGGAGAGAATGAGCTTCAAGGCGTGGGTCATTTTTGTCCCGGTCTGGTTGCTCGTGGTCTATGCGCCGATTGCTCACTGGGTCTGGGGTGGCGGTTTTCTGTCTACAGCCGGTGTCATCGATTTCGCTGGCGGTGCGGTCGTGCACATCAATTCAGGCGTGGCCGGGCTGGTGCTCGCACTGGTTCTGGGGCCGCGCCGGGGCTGGCCCAAAGAGGGGCATCCTCCGCACAATCTGGTGCTTACGGTCATCGGCGCAGGCATGCTGTGGGTCGGCTGGTTCGGCTTTAACGGCGGTTCGGCGCTCGCAGCCAATGAAATCGCCGCTCACGCGGCACTTGTGACACAGATTGCGGCGGCCATGGCGGCGCTGGTCTGGTGTGCGCTGGAATGGGTGCTGCGCGGCAAACCCACTGTACTCGGCGCGGCGTCAGGCGCTATTGCCGGTCTGGTGGCCATCACGCCGGCGGCCGGATTTGTTGGCCCGCAGGCGGCCTTTGCGCTGGGTGCGGCAGGCGCGGTCGCGGCCTACTTCGCGGTCACGGCTCTCAAAAGCGCATTCAAATATGATGACAGCCTGGACGCGTTCGGCCTTCACGGCATTGCCGGTTTTGCGGGCGCCGTGCTGACGGGTGTATTCGCCGCGGAGGCCATTGGCGGCACGCCCGGTGCGATCGAAGGCAACTGGATGCTGGTCTGGACGCAGACCTGGGGCGCGCTTGCCGCCGCTGCATGGTGCGCCATCGCGACATTTGTCATTCTCTTCCTGATCGGGCGCGTGGTGAAGCTGCGCATCGACGAGGAAGACGAAGTTACCGGGGTCGATATCGCGCTGCATGGCGAGAGCGCCTGACGATCCGGTTCACCAGTCCTCCCTGACTGAAAAGCCCCGCCAGCCTGACTGGCGGGGCTTCTTTTTCAGATATCGCAAACGGCGAGCGCGGTTTTCAGCATGGCCACGAGCGCGCGCGGCGAGGTGCTTTCCTGATTGGAGTGGTAGTTCACGGTCGGCACTTGCAGGCTGGCGCCGGTAAACGCGCCCTTCGACTGGGCGGTGATCTTGCCCAGCTCGGTGATGCCGATGCCCTTGAGTGGCTGGCCGCGCCGGGCGCGCGCTGCGTTTTCGGCTTCGATAAAGGCATCCTTGAAGATGATGGGCGCGCCAGCGCGCCCCGCCGCGCGCTCGATCCGCTCCACCATCGCCTCGTGAAAGCTGGCACCCGCATCGCGGCGGCGCAGGATGATCGCACCGGCCAGCATGGCCGCGGAATCTTCAAACGGGCTGGTGTCCAGCGCGATCAAGTCCTTGCGTCCCGAGAGCGCCGGTCCCGCCCATTGCAGGAAATGGCCGGCAGAGCGGCCGATTTCTTCCTCCGCGGTAAAGACGATTCGCCCGCACAAGCCGATTTCCGTCGCGATACGCAGCACAGCGACGGATACAGGATTGTCCAGCTGGCCGGAGACCTGTCCGCCCGCGCTGCGGTCCAGAGCGCGCGCGAAACTGACCGGCGTTCCGGCGGGCAGTTTGGGTAATCCGCTGATATCGAGAATGATGCGGCCGTCGGTGTCTAGCCGTGCGCCGGTGACATCGCCATAGGCGAGCCGTCCGCCGGTCTTGCGGTCATAGGCGAAAACCTCTTCGCCCGCATAGCGCTCGTTGACACGGCCAGCCAGAATTTCAGAAGCAACAGCGTGTTCGCCGTATTTCTCGTTTTTCACCGCGTGGGCTGCGTAAACAGCGGCGCCGTCCGGCGCGATAACCGCCCCGTGACGGTCGACATGCGCGATGAATACCGGGCCGGGTTTGCCGGTGTCCACAACGCACAGGTTTGCATGACGCTCCGGGGCAAGCCCCAGGCCCGAAAAGTCGCGCGCAAGATGATCGAGAAACGGTGTCTCGTGGCCAACGACACTGGGAAAATCGAGGTACTCGTTGGTCTTGGCCAGAATCCGTGCGGCGAGATCGATCTCGCCCGGCTCGCTCATGCTACAGCTTCTCCACGAATACCGTGCCTGCCGAATAGCCTGCACCAAACGAACAGATCACGCCCTTGTCGCCGCTGCGCAGATCGTCCGAATGCTTGTGAAAGGCGATAATGGAGCCCGCTGACGACGTGTTGGCGTATTCATCCAGGATGGTCGGCGCATCTTCGCCGCCCGCCTCGCGTCCGAACACTTTCTTCGCGATCATCAGGTTCATGCTGATATTGGCCTGATGGAGCCAGATCCGCTTCATGTCATCGGGTTGAAGGCCGAGATCAACCATGTGCCCGGCGATCATGTCAGAGACCATCGGCACCACTTCCTTGAAGACCTTGCGGCCCTCCTGGACGAAAAGCTTGTCGTCCTTCGGTGAGCCGTTCTGCAGCGGCGAGTTGTCGCCCGAGGCGCGCTCGGTGCGGTTCAGGAAGCCGAAATTATTGCGGATATTGTTGGAGAATTGCGTTCGCAGCCGCGAGCCGATAATGCGCCAGCCGCCTTCGCCCAGATCGGCACGTTCCAGCAGGATCGCTGTGGCCACATCGCCGAAGATGAAGTGGCTGTCGCGGTCACGCCAGTTGAGGTGACCGGATGTGATCTCGGGACTGACCACCAGAATGGCGCGCGCATTTCCTGCCGCAATCATGTCGGCTGCCGCCTGCATGCCGAATGTGGCTGACGAGCAGGCGACATTCATGTCGAAGCCGAAGCCGTGATCCATGCCGAGCGCCTGCTGCACCTCGATGGCCACAGCCGGGTAGGCGCGCTGCATGTTGGAGGCGGCCACTATGATGCCGTCGACATCGTTTGGCGTCTTGCCCGCCCGCTCCAGCGCATCACGGGCTGCCAGCGTTCCGATCTCGGCCAGAATGGCAATCTCGTCATTGGGACGCGCCGGGATGTGGGGCACCATGCGCGAGGTATCCAGTATGCCGTCCTTCTCGACGACAAAGCGCGACTTGATCCCTGAAGCCTTCTCGATGAACTCTGCCGAGGAGGGGATCAAGGCTTCCACCTCGCCGCGTTCTATCTCCGCCGCATGCTGGGCATTATAGCGTTCCGCGTAGGCGTTGTACGCCGTGACCAGCTCTTCATTGGATATGGAATGAGGCGGCGTCCACAAGCCCGTGGCGCGAATGACGGCTTCACTCATCGGTTTCCCCGAACGATTCCTGATCGCTGTTTATGTCCAACCCTAGCCTTCACGCCAGCCGGATGTCGACTGTTGTGAAGCGGGTGGACTTTGGCCATAGCCGATTATGGCCGTGCGTGCATGTGGCTTTCACACAACAAGGAATAGTCTTTGACGCGGCCGGGCTGATCCTAACCGTTACGTCCGCCGCTGATGACGCGGTGTATCGGTTGCGGGCGTTCCCGGATCACGCCGTCACCGTCAACACATTGATATTCCAGCACGCCGGTCGCTCCGTGGCGTCCTCCCATCTCGCACGTGCGGTCGAGTGCGTGCGCAGGCGGGCGGTTGGCGCAGGCACACAGCGCCAGGCAACAGGCACCGAGGGCGGCAAGTTTCAACACACGCTTCATGATGACCTCGACAGGGCTTTGACTTCATCGTGACGAAAGCAGGTGACCAGATGGTCGTTGACCATGCCGGTAGCCTGCATGAAGGCGTAGACGATAACGGGGCCGCAGAACTTGAAGCCCTCTTTCTTCAAGGCCTTGCTCATGGCCTGGCTGGCTTGGGTTTCTGCCGGCACGTCCTTCATACTGGCAAAGCGGTTCTGCACCGGCTCTCCATCGACGAAATCCCAGAGAAAATCGCTGAAATCCTGCCCGCCTTCGCGCATGGCCAGCCAGGCCTTTGCATTGCCGATAGCCGCTTCGATCTTGGCGCGCGAGCGGATAATGCCGGCATTGCCAAGCAGGCGTTCAATGTCCGCCTCGCTATAGCGGGCGAGCGTTTCGGGCTTGAAGCCGTCAAAGGCCTCCAGAAAGTTTTCGCGCTTTCTCAGAATGGTGATCCAGCTGAGGCCCGCCTGGAATCCGTCAAGGATAAGCTTGGCAAACAAGGCTTCGCTGTCGCGCTCGGGCACGCCCCATTCGGTGTCGTGATAGGCGATATAGAGCGGGTCTTCGCCGGGCCACGGACAGCGATGGATCATGGTGCGGTATCCTCGTGTGGCGGCCAGCCAAGCATCTCGATGAAGAGTGGCCAAGTGAACTAATGCTAATGCTCTTTGAGAGAGCGGCCCTTGATGACCGCCGACGGGCCAAAGCGGGCGCGGGCCTTGTCCATCGCGCGCTCGGCAGCCGCGCGTTTTGGGCCATCAGGGTCCAGCAGATCGCGCGTATCGCCCAGCGCCGGTTCCAGATCACTGAAACCGATTCCGATAAGGCGGTAGCGCGGACCTGGCGCCTCGCCGTGAAGAAGCTCGCGCCCGGTGCGGAATAGTGTGTCGGCCAGCTGGCCGGGCTGGTTCAGCGTGCGCCGGCGCGTGAGGGATCTGAAGTTCGAGGTTTTCAGCTTGAGTGTGACCACGCGTCCTGCAATCCCTTGCGCCTTCATGCGGTCGGCCACTTTCACGCAGAGCGGCCAAAGGCGCTTCTCCAGCTCGTCATGGCCCGCGACATCATCAAAAAAGGTGGTTTCGGCGGACACGCTCTTGCGTTCACCGTCGCGGGCCACGCGCCGGTTGTCGATGCCTTGCGCCAGCCGCCACAAGCGTGCGCCGGACGGCCCATGACGGCGCACCAGCGCGGTCTCGCCGCGTGCGATGACATCGCCCAGCGTCTTCAGCCCGTCCCGGTTCAGCGCGGCCGCAAAGGCTGGACCGACGCCGAACACGCTTTGAACCGGGCGAGGGCGCAGGAAGTCTGCCGCTTCGGCCTGCCCGATCACGGCAAACCCGTCAGGCTTATCCAGCTCGCTGGCGGTCTTGGCGAGAAACTTGTTGTAGCTGAGCCCGACCGAGACGGTGACGCCGACCTCCGCCTTTATGCGCGCGGCCAGCTGCATCAGCGTGACGGCAGGCGGCGTGCCGTGCAGGCGCGTCGTGCCGGTGAGGTCCAGGAAGGCCTCGTCGATGGAGAGCGGCTCCACCGCGGGCGTCACGTCTTCCATCATCTCGCGGATGCGTTTGCCCTCAGCGGCGTAGACGCTCATGCGCGGGCGGATGACGACCGCATCCGGGCAGGCTTTGAGCGCCTTGAACATCGGCATGGCCGAGCGCACGCCGTTCAGGCGCGCGACATAACAAGCGGTGGCGACCACGCCGCGCTTGCCGCCGCCAATAATTACCGGGCGGTTGGCCAGCGACGGATCATCCCGCTTTTCTATCGCGGCGTAGAAGGCGTCGCAATCGATATGCGCTATCGACAGCGTTTCCAGCTCGTCATGGACAAGCACCTTGCGCGATCCGCACGCGGCACAGCGCGGCGGGGTGGCTGGCGCCAGGCAGGAGCGGCACCGCCCGGTCATCGGTCCAGCGGCCACAGCCAGGCCGCCCCGCGCACACCCGATGAATCGCCGTGCCGGTTCACCACGACGCGCGTGCGCACCTGGTCAGAAAAAACGTGCGGAGCCAGACGCTCTTTGAGTTTGCCTGCGAGGCCGGGCAGGTTGGACAATCCTCCACCCAGGACGATCACGTCGGGGTCCAGCACATTGACGATTGTCGAGAGCGCCCGGGCCATCCGGTCAGCGTGACGCCCAAGCGTGGCGATAGCTTTGGCATCACCCGCGGCGGCGTTTGCGGCAATCCGGTCTGCGGCGAGGCTCTCGCCCGTCATCTGCTCATGATCGCGCGCCAGCGCCGGGCCGGAGCACCAGCTTTCGACGCATCCGTAACGCCCGCACCCGCATTGCGGACCGGGGACTTCTTCTCCGGACGGACGGGGCAGGGCTGTATGGCCCCACTCGCCTGCGATCAGTCCGGCCCCCTCATGCAGCCTGCCGCCGATGACAATGCCGCCCCCGACGCCCGTACCGGCAATCACGCCGAACACGCAGTATGCGCCCGCACCGGCCCCGTCGACCGCTTCGGACAAGGCAAAGCAGTTGGCATCATTGGCGCAGCGAACCGGCTGACCGAGCGCGTCTTCCAGATCGCGGCCCAGAGGCATGGTGTTCAGAACGGAGGAATTGGAGTTGCGCACAAGTCCCGTGCCCGGATTGATGGAGCCGGGATGGCCGACGCCAACCGGGAACGCGCCGCCCCCTGCCTCCTGCCGGACCCGGGCTACGCCATCGCGAATCGATTCGATGATGGCGCGATAGCTGGCGGCAGACGGGATGCGATGGCGGGCGATAATCGCTCCGTCAGCTGCCAGCGCAGCTGTTTCTGTCTTCGTGCCGCCCAGATCAACGCCGATGCGGATCATGCACATTTCCCTGCTGGTGATGGCGTGGAGACGTTCTTATCTTGTTCCTTACCGGGTTCCTAGCGCACGACTCATCGTTGATTAAGGAAAATAGGGTTTACTCGTTTGTGGATGGAAACGGTCCACGCCAAAGGCGGGGCAAACGGGGGAAGCGCGCGGTCGCCATGCTGCAGGTCATGTCCAAAAAAGTTCTTATCGTCGAAGATAACGAGCTGAACATGAAGCTTTTTCATGATCTGCTCGAGGCACACGGCTACGAGACCCTCCAGACTCGAGAGGGCCTGAAAGCCATTGATATCGCGCGCGAGCATCGCCCCGATCTCATCCTGATGGATATTCAGCTGCCGGAAGTCTCCGGTCTGGATGTAACCAAATGGCTTAAAAGCGATGAGGACCTTGCGTCCATCCCCGTCGTCGCGGTCACGGCCTTTGCGATGAAGGGCGATGAGGAGCGTATTCGCGAGGGTGGATGCGAAGGCTATCTGTCCAAGCCGATCACCGTGACCAGCTTCATCGAGACCATCCGGAAATTTATCGGCTAGGGAGGCGCGAAAACCGATGAGTGCGCGCATTCTCGTCGTCGATGATATCGAGACCAACAGACGCTTGCTCGAAGCGCGCCTGTCAGCAGAGTATTTTGATGTCGTGCTGGCGTCCTCCGGCGCTGAATGCCTGGACAGGGCGCGCGACACTGCTCCCGATCTCATCCTTCTGGACATCATGATGCCCGGCATGGACGGGTTCGAAACTTGCCGCCAGCTCAAGGCCGATCCGGCGACACGCCACATTCCTGTCGTGATGGTCACCGCGCTGGACGAGCGCGAAGACCGGGTAAAAGGCCTTGAGGCGGGCGCGGACGAGTTTCTCACCAAGCCGGTCAATGATGTCGCGCTGTTCGCGCGCGTGCGCTCGCTTCTGCGACTGAAGGAAGTGCTCGACGAATTGCGCCTTCGCCACGAGGGCGCGCTGGCCGATCCCGGCGTCGCGGACGGTGATATTGACGGCCCCGCCATTGTGATTGTCGCGGCAGGTGATGATGTCGCCGCCGAACGTCTCTCGGCCAAATTGCCCAAAGGCTTTGCTGCGCGCCCGATCAGTGATCCGGCCGGCGTTGTGAAGGCCGCCCGAGCCGGGGCGGAGCTGGTTCTGATTGATCTGGCGACGGCCAAATTCGATGCCTTGCGCGTCTGCGCGCGTATCCGGTCTGATGCCGTGACGCGCCATACGCCGATCATCTGCGTGGTCGATCCTGATACGCCGCAGGACATGGTCCGCGCACTTGATCTGGGCGTCAGTGACGTTGTCATGCGCCCGGTTGATCCCGGTGAGCTGGCCGCACGGCTCAACACTCAGCTCAAGCGCAAGCGCTATGCCGAACAGCTGCGCGAGCGGCTGGAAGAGAGCCTGGAGATGGCGGTCATTGATCCGCTGACTGGGCTATACAACCGGCGTTATCTGGGTTCGCGCCTGCGTCAGGCCGTCGATGCCTGGGAGGCGAGCGCCGAATCAGTCTCGATCATCCTGTTTGATATCGACCATTTCAAACGCATCAACGACACGTGGGGCCATCAGGCGGGTGACGAGGTGCTGCGCGCCTTTACCGAACGGATGAATGGCCAGCTGCGCGCCCTTGATATTGCCGGGCGTCATGGCGGCGAGGAATTCATGGTCGTGCTGGCAGGTGCCAGCGAGCGCGAGGCGATGGAAGCCGCCGAGCGCGTGCGCGCGGCGATCGCCCGCGCCCCGTTTGAAGTGGCCAGTGCCGGCATCACCGTGGATGCAACAACCAGTGCGGGCGTCGCCGAGATCCGGCATGGTGATACGCCAGAAAGCCTTGTTGCGCGAGCAGATGCGGCGCTCTACCAGGCCAAGGCATCAGGGCGCAATCAGGTCATCGTGGCACAGAAAAAGGCCGCGTGAGCAACACGCGGCCTTTCTCAAATCGATAAATACCTGAAAGCCGGCAGATCTACTTGATCTTGCCTTCTTTGAACTCGACGTGCTTGCGCGCCACCGGGTCGTACTTTTTCAGCACGAGTTTCTCCGTCATGGTGCGGGCGTTTTTCTTGGTCACGTAGAAGTAACCCGTGCCAGCCGTCGAATTGAGGCGGATCTTGATGGTTGTCGGCTTGGCCATGTTACTCACCTGAAACTGGATTGCCGCAACAGGCTTGACCTGATGCTTCGCGAGCGCGCGAAAATACGCATGTTCACATGGGTGTCAATGGCGCTGATGCGCTTGGCGCCGCCAGCTCTTGAGCGCCATCGGCAGGTAGATCGCCGCGATCAGGCTAAGCGCCAGCAGGAAACCATGCGGGTCCAGCCAGTCCATTGCCAGCCCGCCCAGCGGCGGTCCAATGAGCGAGCCTGAGCCATAGGCGAAGATGAAGGCGGCATTGGCCGCCGCAAGCCGGCCTGCGCTGACGCGTTCGCCGATCACCGACAGCCCCACCGTGTAGTAGGCGCTGGCGAGGCCGATATAGAGGAAGATGAGCGGGAAGAGGGCAAAGCCGATCCCGCTGGAGGCTATGATGGCCAGCGGCACGATCACGGCAGCAACCGTTATCAGCGCCAGCGCGCGCATCCTTCCCGCCCGGTCGGCAAAATTGCCGATGGGGATTTGCAGGCACAAGGCACCGAGCGCACCGGCCGTCATTAACAATCCGATGAGGACGGTTGTCATCCCGATGCGCTCGCCATAGACGGGCATCAGGGCAAAGAAGCTGTTTTCCAGCGCACCGAACAGGAAACCGGCAAGTATGGCCGCCGGCGCGAGCCGGGCGGTGGTCAGTATCGCCAGCGGGCTGCCCTCATCCTTGCTGGGCGGCACCAGGCCTGGCCCGCGCAGGAAAAGGACGGGCATCACGCCGGCGGCATATATCGCCGCCGCGGCGATCCAGGGTGCCCACCCTTCAGACCCCAGCACAGCCAGCAAGAGCCCGCCCGATCCGAAACCGGCAGACAGCACAGTGGCGTAGACGGCCAGCAGCGAGGCGCGGCGTTCCGGCTTGGCGAGCTGATTGATCCAGGTTTCGCTGGCGATAAACACAATCGTGACAGCAATGCCGACGACGAAGCGGGCGGCAAACCAGACCCCGACATCGCGCACGGCCGGGAAGATCAGAATGCCTGCGGCAATCAGCGCGAGACTGCCTGACAGCAGGATGCGCGGCGTGATGCGCGCGAACAGTCCGGGAATGAACGGTGTCGACAAAATCATCGCCAGTGCCGCTGCGGCGGCATTGGCACCCGCCACTGCGCCCGACCCCGTCATGTCCTCGAGATTCAGGGAGATGAGAGGCATCAGCAGGCCGAATCCGCATCCGGCCAGTCCACCGCACATGATGGTAACGAAGAGCGAGCGTGCGCGCGCATGAGACTCGCTGATGAGGAAATTCATGACCATGGAGCCGTCTATAGCGGCGTCGCGCGCAGCCGTCCCGCCTGTTTTCGCACATGCAGTGGCGTGAAATTCATCCCTGCGCTTGCCGCGCTCGCCAGTGAGACAAATGGCGTCAGTTCGGCCTGCGCCAGACGTGCGGCCATGTCTGTTTGGCTTATCCAGACCGCCCGTCCGCCGGGTGTCACGGGAAAAAGCGCCTGCACCGCCCGCGCATGGGATATCGCAAACAGGCGCATATGCCACCGCTCCTGGCCGGTCTCGAACACGCTGCGACCCAGATACACAAGACCGCCCCGGTCCGGTGCCAGCCCATGCCGCGCAGCGCGTCCCCACAGGCCGGTCTGCGGTGTCATCGAGGCGACCCCGGATGCGGGTGAGGCAAACACCAGGCCCAGCTGCGCGTGCGCTGCATTCAGCGCGGCATCGCTAAAAGCTCTGGAAGATAGGCTCCGCACGCCTAGCAGGCGCGGCGGCAGGTCTGGACCAGGTCCGAAATCGACGGCCGTACGGGCGCTGACCGGGCAATAGGCAAGCGGCACGCTGCCCGGCAGAGCGGGCAGGGCGAACCGGCCGCTGGCGTGATCGACCACGAAAATACCAGCCGCCGGGCGTGCCCGCCGGGTCTGTGATGCGGCGCTCATATCTCGTCTACGCGCGGGCCTTTGGGCGTCACGCGTGCGCAGCGCACAGGGGCGGGCCCCTTCATGTGTCCGGCCAGTTCAGAAAGGACGAAGCGGGTGATGATCGGCAGGTCCAGCGAGGCGGTATCCTCAAGTGATACCCAGCGCAAATCTTCCAGCTCTGCGGCCATGAAGCCGTCGGCGCGGCAGGCCACGCTCTCTTCGCGCGTGCGGAAGAACCAGGCGTCAAAACGGCGCGGACGGCCGGGCGGCGTGATGGCGCGCGCAACCAGTTCCAGCGGCGCGGCGGCCGGTGACAGCCCGGCTTGGGCAAAGGGCTGCCATTGCGGGCGCGGCCGTGCAATCGGGGCGCTTTCGCCGATCAGCAGGCCGGTTTCCTCGGCTGTTTCGCGGATCGCGGCAGCAGCGGCGGCGCGTGCCCGGCGTTCGCTCATGCAGCGGGTGAGAACTTCGCGTACCGGCTCTGCCGGTTCGCTGGCCAGCGGCGCGTAGCCATCGGCCCGGTCCACCCGTCCACCGGGAAACACGTATTTGCGCGGCATGAACACGTGTGCGCCCGAGCGCCGTCCCAGCAGGATTTCGGTCGTGCCGTTGGCGCGTTCACGCGTGAGGATGAGGGAGGCTGCCAGCGCAGGCTTGCGCACCGAGGGGTGCGGCTTCACGCCGGGCGCTTCCTTGCCTTCCGAGTGGCGCGTCGGATCGAAAGGGTGGGCTGTTGTCACAGGGTCTGGTTCTCTATCGCCGTCTGGATTTATTGCCTCTGTCCCGGCCCGCCGGAGGACGTCCGCCCTTGCGGCGGCCCATCGGCTTTTTGCCCGGTTCCGGCTTGGTCAGTATGTCCACCAGCAAGCCGCCCGTCACGGGTGTGGCTTCGGCCAAACGCACATTGACGTTCATGCCCAGCCGGTAGGTTGCCCCGGTATTCTCGCCGATCAGTGCGTGCGCGGATGGATCATGATGGAAATACTCCCGGCCCAGCCGCGAGATCGGGCAGAGCGCGTCTGCCCCGGTCTCGGTGAGGCGGATAAACGCGCCAAAGCGTGTGACGCCCGTAATGCGCCCTTCAAACTCCGCGCCCACGCGATCGGCCAGAAATGCGGCGATGAAGCGGTCGGTTGCGTCGCGTTCGGCGGCCATGGCCCGGCGTTCGTTCGAGGTCGTTTCCTCGGCGATCACCTGTAGCGACGCGCGCTCTTCGTCCGTCGTGCCGTCGCGGCCCAGCTTGAAGGCGTGGATCAGGGCGCGGTGGACGGTCAGGTCCGCATAACGCCGGATGGGCGAGGTGAAATGGGCGTATTTTTCCAGATTGAGACCGAAATGGCCCAGATTGCGCGTATCGTAGATCGCTTGCGACTGACTGCGCAGCACCACCTCATTGACCGTCTCGTAGTGCGGCCCGCCCCTAGCCTGTGCCAGCACCTGATTGAACCGCTTGGTCGTCAGGCGTTCGCCGCGCGCCCAGCTTAAACCCACGGTCGGCAGGAAATCTGACAGCGCCTCGATCTTCTCGGTGCCTGGCTCGTCGTGAACACGATAGATGAGGGGCGTTTTTGCTGCCTCCAATGCCTCGCCCGCGGCGACATTGGCCTGGATCATCATTTCCTCGATCAGCTTGTGCGCATCAAAGCGCTCGCGCCTCTCAATGGCGATCACCGATCCGTCCTCGCCGACGCGCACTTTGCGTTCTGGCGCGTCGATATCCAGCGGCTCGCGGACGTCACGCGCTTTTTTCAATGCTGCGTAAGCGCCCCAGAGCGGCTCCAGCACGTCCTTTTTTAGCGTTTCTGCCTTGCCCTTGCCGTTGCCATCAATGGCGGCCTGCGCATCTTCATAGGACAGGCCGGCCGCTGAGCGCATCCAGCCGCGCAGGAAGCGATGCGCTCGCTTGTTACCATTCTTGTCGAACACCATGCGCACGGCGAGGCACGGGCGGTTCTCGCCCTCACGCAGCGAACACAGATCATTGGACAGACGCTCGGGCAACATCGGCACTACGCGGTCGGGCAGATAGACAGACACGCCGCGCTTTCTCGCCCCCTTGTCGAGCGCAGAGCCGCCTTGCACATAGGCGGCGACATCCGCGATGGCGACAATGACCACCCAGCCACCCTTGTTGGCCGGATCGTCATCAGGCGCCGCCCAGACGGCATCGTCATGGTCCCTCGCGTCAGCCGGATCGATAGTGATGAGCGGGATGCCGGTCAGATCTTCGCGGGTTCCGGCGGTGACGGGCTTGATCTTGCGCACTTCGCTTTCTTCAGCGTCGCCAAAGCCTTGGGGGATGCCATGCTCGGCAAGCGCGATGACCGAACCCGCACGCGGGCTGTCCGCGCTGCCCAGCACTTCTTCAATGGCGCCGGTTTTCGGGCCGTGGGCGCGCTCTGACGCCAGCCGCACCATCACCAGATCGCCGTCTTTTGCGCCGGTGCCTTCGCCCTTGGCCGGTATCAGCTCGTGCTTGGTGCGCCGGTCGACGGGGACAAGGCGTGCGCCGCCGCGCCCGCTATCGCGATAGACGCACAAAATGCGGTGGGCGGACTTGCCCAGCGTGCGCATGACGCTGGCATAGTACTCGTCGCCGTCCTTTTCCAGGCGCGCGAGGAATTTGTCGCCAATGCCCAGCGCGCTCTCGCGCTTGCCGCCCTTGCCCTGACCAGGGGCCAGCCGGATGACCGGGCTGTCGCCGTCCACGCTCACCGCGCGGCAGATCATCTCGCCATCGACATCCCGGTCGACCACTTCCACCACCGTCACGGCGGGCAGGCCGCCACGTATCGTATAGGATTTCTGGCCGGTGCGTGTGATCTCGCCGTCATTCTCAAGGATTTTGAGTGCGGATTTCAGTGCGACTTTCGCATCGCCGCGAAGGCTGAGCGAGCGGGCAATCTCGCGCTTGGTGAAACGGCCTTCGCCCAGCCGGATCGCTTCGAGAACGGCCTCTCTAGTAAATCCGCCATCCTTGAAAGGATCGTGGGACTGGGTCACTTGCTTCCTGCTTTCGCCTTGGGCGCGGCTTTCTTCTTGGTGGCAGGCTTTTTGGCCGCCGGCTTTTTCGCTGCGGCCTTCTTCGCCGGAGCCTTGCGCTTGCCTTTTGCCGACCCGGCCTTCGCGTTGACCAGTTCCACCGCCTGTTCCAGCGTCACGCTGTCCGGCGTGATGTCCTTGGGCAGGGTGGCGTTGATTTTGGCCCATTTCACGTAAGGGCCATAGCGCCCGGCCATGACCTGAATGGGTCCGCCATCGGGGTGCTCGCCCAGTTCCTTGAGCGGTTCGGCTGCCGCGCGCCCGCGCCCGCCATTGGCCTTCTTGTCCTCGATCAGGGTGACCGCGCGGTTGATGCCGACCTCGAACACCTCCTCGATGGAGGGCAGGTTCGCATAGGTCTTGCCGTGCTTGACGAAGGGGCCGTAGCGGCCAAGCCCCGCCTCGATCATCTCGCCATCATCAGGGTGCGGGCCGACCTGGCGGGGCAGATCGATCAGCATGAGCGCCTTGTCCAGCGTGATGGAGGCCGGGTCCCAGCCCTTGGGCAGGGAGGAGCGGCGCGGCTTGTCCTCGCCCTCCAGCTTCATTTCCAGATAGGGCCCGAAGCGGCCATCTTTCAGATAGATCGTCTGCCCGTGTTCGGGGTGCGTGCCGATCTCACCATCCCCCTCGACAACAGACTGGCCATCACCGCCGCCCAGCGGGCGGGTGAACCGGCAATCGGGATAATTGGAACAACCCACAAATGCGCCGTGCTTGCCAAGGCGCAGTGACAGTGTGCCTACATTGCAGGACGGGCAGAGCTTGGCGTCCTTGCCGTCTTCGCGTGGCGGGAAGATCAGCGGCGCCAGCGCGATATTCATCGCATCGATCACCTGACCGACACGCAGATCGGCTATGCCTTCCACATTGGCGGAGAAATGCTCCCAGAACTGGCGCAGCAATTCCTTGTAGGGCATCTGCCCGGCGGAGACCTTGTCGAGCTGGTCCTCAAGGTCGGCCGTGAAGTCGTATTCGACATAGCGGGTGAAGAAGTTCTCCAGAAACGCGATGACGACCCGGCCCTTGTCCTCAGGGACGAAGCGTTTCTCCTCCATGCGCACATAGTCCCGGTCACGCAGGACCGAGAGTACCGAGGCGTAAGTGGATGGACGGCCAATGCCGAGCTCTTCCATCTTTTTGACCAGCGTCGCCTCGGTATAGCGCGGCGGCGGCTGGGTGAAGTGCTGCTCGGTGAAGGTCTGCGTGGCCCTGGCGCTGGCGCCCTGTTTTACCGCAGGCAGGCGTGCTTCGCCGTCCTCGTCGGCATCATCGTCCAGCCCTTCGCGGTACAGCGCGAAGAAGCCGTCAAACGTGACCACAGTGCCAGTGGCGCGCAAGGCAAGCTTGCCACCATCGGCTTCCAGATCAATCGTCGTGCGTTCCAGACGCGCGCTTTCCATCTGGCTGGCGACCGCGCGCTTCCAGATCAGCTCGTAGAGCCGGGCCTGATCGGACTCCAGACGCAGCGAGGAGGGGTGACGCAGGAAGCTGGTCGGGCGGATCGCCTCGTGGGCTTCCTGGGCGTTCTTGGCCTTGGAGGAGTAGGCGCGCGGCACGTCGGGCACGTATTCTTCGCCGTAGCGCTCGCCAATGGCCTTGCGGGCCTGATGGACGGCGCTGCCATCCATCGAAACACCGTCGGTACGCATATAAGTGATCAGGCCGGTCGTTTCCCCGCCAATATCAATGCCCTCATAGAGGCGCTGGGCAACGCGCATGGTGCGCGCGGCATCAAAACCCAGCTTGCGCGACGCTTCCTGCTGCAGGGTGGAGGTGGTGAACGGGGCAGGCGGATTGCGCTTGGCGGGCTTGGCCTCGACCGCAGCAATAGTGAAGGCCGCAGATTTCACAGCCGCTTCGGCGGCGCGTGCGCGGGTTTCGTCGCCAATGGTCAGGCGGGTGATTTTCTGCCCGTCAAACTGGGACAGGCGCGCACGAAATGGCTCGGAGCCATCGGCGCGGACATCGGCCTCGACCGACCAGTATTCCTTCGGCTCGAAGCGTTCGATCTCGCCTTCACGCTCGGTGATGAGCCGCAGCGCGACCGACTGCACGCGCCCCGCAGAGCGGGCGCCGGGCAGCTTGCGCCAGAGCACGGGCGAGAGCGTGAAGCCGACCAGATAGTCCAGCGCGCGCCGCGCCAGATAGGCGTCCACCAACTCCATATCCACGTCGCGCGGATTGGCCATCGCATCCTGCACGGCGCTCTTGGTAATGGCATTGAACGCCACGCGCCTGACGGTCTTGTCTTTAAGCGCCCGGCGCTTGGTCAGCGCCTCAAGCAAGTGCCAGGAGATAGCCTCGCCCTCGCGATCCGGGTCAGTGGCCAGTATCAGCGTGTCGTGGTCTTTGAGCGCATCGGCGATGGCCTTCACCTTCGGGGCCGACCGGGAATCAATCTCCCACTCCATCGCGAAGTCTTCGTCCGGCCGAACTGAACCGTCCTTGGCGGGCAGGTCGCGCACATGGCCGAAACTGGCCAGGACGATGAAATCCTTGCCGAGATATTTGTTGATGGTCTTGGCCTTGGCAGGCGACTCAACGACGACGACTGTCATGAAATGCGATACGCCCTTTGATCGTGAAGGAGGGGCAGGCCGCCCGGCGCGCGAAAGTGGGGGTGCTTCCCGTTCAAGTCAACATGGCCGCGTGCCACGCTTTTGCGACACACGCATAACGGGTATTAATTATAAATTGCACTTTAAGAATTTTGCGGCAGACTGTTCAGCAAGCAGATCACACGGGCCCCCTCCCATGAAGAATGATCCGATGGACTTGCCGCCCGGCACTTCGTCCAGCCTCGTTGCCGATTATCTGGTTGACCTGTTGCGGTCCTTGTCGGCCCTCGCGGAGGCCGCCGATCTTGCGCAGTCCAAGGCTGCAATAGACGACGCGCTCGAAGCGGTGCTCACGGAGAGTGCCAACAGCGATAGCAGCACCGCGAAGATGCGGTCAGCAGGCTAGCCGCACCATACCGCCCGGATCGACCTCGCAGCGTCCGGCCAGCTCAAGCTCGACCAGAGCGGCGGTCACAACGCGCGCCGGTGCGCCTGACAGTCTTACCAGCTCGTCGCGCGATATCGGCGCAGGCGAGAGCAGGGCGGCAATACGTTCGCGCACGGCATCGGTTGCGCCATTATCATCTGCATCCAGCAAAGGTTCGTCCTCATAGCCATCTCGGCCCCGTTCGGTTACGGCGCTGCGGCGCAAGCCGGAGAGGATGGTGATGACATCGCTGGCGGACTCGATCAGGGCCGCGCCATCACGCAAAAGCCGGTTCGTGCCTTTGGCGCGCGGGTCCAGCGGCGAGCCGGGAACTGCCATCACCTCGCGTCCCTGTTCCAGCGCATAGCGCGCGGTAATGAGCGAGCCGGAGCGCTCGGCAGCCTCGACCACAACGACACCCATGGACAGGCCGGAGATCAGCCGGTTGCGGCGCGGAAAGTCGCGCGCCTGAGGGGAATAGCCCGGCGGGGATTCGCTGACCAATAACCCGTCACGGGCGATCGCGGCGTGAAGCTCGCGGTGTTCGGGCGGGTAGATGCTCGTCAGACCGCCTGCCAGCACGGCCACGGTGCCGGTACCAACGGTCGCTGCATGGGCGGCCCCGTCGATGCCGCGCGCCAGCCCGGAGACAACGACAATGCCGTGTTCGCCGAGGCCTCGCGCCAGATCACCGGCAAAGCGCAAGCCGACGCCCGACGCACTGCGCGCGCCGACAATGGCGCAGGCCGTGCGGTCAGTCAGGTCCAGCGGCCCCAACGTGGTGATGACCGGCGGTGGCGGGTCCAGTGCGGCAAGGCCGTCGGGAAAATCCGGCTCGCACGCGCACAAGAGGCGTGCGCCTATCCGCTCCAGCCAGTCCTGCTCCGCTTCGGCTTCGTCGCGTGATGCGGGAACCAGCGCGGTCGAGCGCCCGCCCTTTTTTGCGAGCGCGGGCAACGCATCGAGCGCATCCTCGGCGGTTTTGAAGCGCTTGATCAGCTCGTTGAAAGTAACCGGGCCAACGCCGCGCGTGCGGGCAAGTCTCAGCCAGGCGGTGCGACCGGCGGGGCTGAGCTCGGCGCGTTTCACGCCTTCTTCGCTCCGATGCGCGGTTCGTCACCGCGAAGCAGGCGCGCGATGTTCTCCTTGTGCCGCCACCACAGCAGCGCTGCGAGAAACAGCGCCAGCACGGCGACGTCCGGCCGGGCAAAGGCCAGCGCCAGCAGGGGCGCGATGGCCGACGCGGTCAGCGCGCTCAAGGACGATATCCGGAATACCAGGGCCATGCCCAGCCATGTGGCGCAGACCAGCAGGCCTACTGGCCAGAGCGCGGCCAGCAGGACACCGAGGAAGGTGGCAACGCCCTTGCCGCCCTTGAAGCCCAGCCAGACCGGGAAGCAATGGCCCAGAAATGCCGCGCCGCCCGCGATCAGCCCGGCGGCGGGCGATACGGCAAAGGTGAAGATCAGCGCGGCGATACCCGCCTTGCCGCTATCAAGCACCAGCGTGGCAAGCGCGAGGTCCTTGCGGCCGGTGCGCAGCACATTGGTCGCGCCGATATTGCCGGAGCCGACAGTGCGGATATCGCCCAGCCCGGCGAGCTTGACCAGCACCAGACCAAAGGGGATGGAGCCGAGCAGATAGCCGCCAATGCCGGCGGGGATCAAAAACAGTTCTGCTGGCACGACGCTTACTCCGCATACCCCGGACGGGCATACACAATGGCCCCGTCTACCACGCTCATCAAGACACGGCCCTGGAGACGGCGGCCCGCGAAGGCGCTGGGGGCAGGGCTTTCCAGCCCGTCCTTGCCGTAAACATTGGGCGCAGCAGGGTCGAATAGCACCAGATCGGCCGGTGCGCCCTCGTACAGACGCCCTTGTGGCAGGCACAGCAGGTCCGCCGGATTGCTGGTGAGGGCCTTCAGCCCCGCCATCAACGGGAGCTGGCCGTCAGCATCGAGCATGCACAGGGCCGGGATCAGGGCCTCAAGGCTCGCCGAGCCCGGCGCGGCGTCAGAGAAGGGGTTGGCCTTGGCTTCCAGCGCGACGGGCGTGTGGTCAGAGACGATGATATCAATCAGCCCGTCATTGATGGCACCGAGCAACGCCAGACGGTCAGCTTCGCCGCGCAAGGGCGGGTCAAGCCGGTAGGCCGGATCAAGCCCGCCAATATCCACCTCGTTGAAGACAAGGTGGGTCAGCGGCGCGCTCGCGGCCAGCTCCAGTCCGCGCTTGCGGGCGGTTTTCAGCGCATCAAGGCCATCGGCAGTCGTCAGGCGTTCAAACAGGATGCGCGCGCCGGTCAGTTCGGCCAGTGCCGCCAGACGTTCCACGCCGAGGCGCTGGGAAATGCCCGGACGGGTGGTGAGGCCCAACCGGACCGCCATTGCGCTTTCATGGGCCACAGTTCCCGCAGACAGGTGAATCTCTTCAGCCGTCAGCCCCACCCAGGCGTCGAACGCACTGGCATAGCTCAACAGATTGCGCAGGAAACGGGTGTCGGAAACAATCTCTCCGCCATCAGATACCAGCATCGCCCCGGCGCGCAGCATCAGGCCGATCTCGGCCATCTCGCTCTGAGGCGTGTGCGTGCAGGCCGCCCCGAGGAGACGTACCGGCGATTGCAGGCCACGATAGCTTATCCACTCAAGGTCTTCGGGCCGGGTCAGGCCCGTGCCACTCGACGATGACAGGATGAGCGTGCCGACACCGGCGGCTGCGGCTGCCCGGATCGTTGTATCGAGATTTTCGATACCGGCCGCACCGGGTTCGCTGGCACGCGCACCGATATCGATGAGGGCCGGGCAGAGCACGGCGCCCTGCGCCTCAATGACTGTATCGCCATCTTGCGCTGTCAGGCCGGGGCCGATTTCCTCGATAACGCCGCCTGCAGCGCGCAGATCGCCTGCCGTTTCGCGGCCCGTCGCCGGATCCATCAGGCGTGCGCCAGAAATGAACAGCGCGCCGCTCATAACACTGTCTCCTGCTGGCCGCGTTCCGCGAGCAGTTCGAGCACCGCCATGCGAACCGCCACTCCGGCCTCGACCTGATCCAGGATCACTGACACCGCCTCGTCATCGGCCAGCGCGGAGGTTATTTCGATGCCACGGTTCATCGGGCCGGGATGCATGACAATGCAGCCTTCATTGGCCAGCGACAGCCGCGTATGATCAACGCCATAGAGGGCCGCGTATTCGCGCGCCGACGGGATCAGGCCGGATTGCATCCGTTCGCGCTGCACGCGCAGCACCATGACCGCGTCGCAGCCTTCTATCGCGGCCTCTACCGAGTGGAACACGCTTGCACCCCAACGGTCTGCGTCCGCAGGCAACAGGCTGGCCGGGCCGCACAGGCGGATATCGGCATTCATCAACGAGAGCAGCGCCACGTTGGACCGCGCGACGCGCGAATGGAGAATATCGCCAATAATCGCAATACGCCTGCCGCCGATATCGCCCAGATGTTCGGTCAGGGTGAACAGGTCCAGCAGGGCCTGTGTCGGGTGCTCATTGGCACCGTCCCCGGCATTGATCGTGGAGATTCCGGTCGTGCGCTGGAAAAATTCAGCCGCGCCAGGGCTGTGGTGGCGCACCACCAGAAGGTCCGGCTGCATCGCCGCCAGCGTGTTGGCCGTATCGGCCAGGCTTTCGCCCTTTTTCAGGGATGCATTGCCAGCGGAAAAATTGACGACATCCGCGCCCAGCCGCTTGGCCGCGATCTCGAAGCTTGCCAGCGTGCGCGTTGAGGCTTCGAAGAACAGATTGATTACCGTCAGCCCTTTAAGGCTGGGATGTTTCTTGTCTTCGGTCCGGTTACGGGAAAGGTGAGCGCGCGCGCTGTCGAAAATGAGTTCCAGATCAACGCGGTTGAGAGCGGACGCCGCTATCAGTCCGCGATGGGGGAAGGTGTAGCCGTGATCACCCTGTCCCATTCAAAACTCCGCCTCTCATGCGGTTGCGCGGTATAGTGGTGTGCGCGCGTCCCGGCAATAGACCCTAACTCAAAAGCGTCAGCGCAGTGAGGACGGGCAGGGCAATCGCGCTTATCAGAACCGTGAGCGTGATCATGCCGGCCGTGAGGCCCGTCTCGCCGTCGAACTCGGTAGCTACCGCATAGACGAAAGCTGCCGACGGACCGCCCAGAGCAAGGACGAGTAGCGTTTGGGCGTTGCCATCGATGCCCAGCGCGCCTGCCCCGGCCAGTACCCCCAGCGGAATGGCCAGCGAGCGGATGGCCGCTGCGGTGAACAACAGGCGGATGCGGCCTTTCAGGGCCGCAAAATCGAGCCCCGCGCCCATGCAGATCAGTACCAGCGCCAGTGAGCCGTAACCGGCAAGGTCCAGCGGAGACAGCAGCGTCTCCACCGTTTCGGCCGACAGGAGAGGCGGCAATAGCGGCCAGACCAGCGCCGCCGCGACGGCCAGCAGGCACGCGATCAGAACCGGATCGGTGGCCAGCGCAGGCAGCGCCTTGCGCATGCCGCCCGCACGCGTGCCCGCGAACGCCATGACGATGATGATGGTGGCCAGCACCAGCGATGGCGTGGCAATCGTACCCGTCCATTGCAGGGAGGCTTCCCCCTGCAGTCGATCTGCTAGGGTGAAGAAAAGCACCACATTCCAGACGCAGCACACCGCCACCAGAGCGGCCGTCTCGCGCGCGCTGGCTTTGAGAAGGCGCGCCATGCCCAGCGACAGAACCAGCGCCAGCGCTATGCCGCCGGCCGACAACGCAAGGACGGGCAGGGCGCCTGCCTGCATCAGGTCTGCGCGGGCAATGGTGACGAAGAGCACGCAAGGCAGAAGCACACGGTAGTTCAGCAAGTTGATCCCGCGCCACTGGCCGTCGGGAATGATCTGCCAGCGGCGCAGGGCGTAGCCGAGCGCCACCAGCACGAAAGCCGGAAAGAAGACGGCGAGTATCTGCAGGGTCATAGGGCGGCTATCGCTATCCAGATCGGAAGGGTCACGGCGGCAAGCAGGGTCGTTGCGGTGACGTGGCCGGCCATCATCTCTGCATCACCGCCCATTTCGCGCGCCAGCACATAGGCGGCGGCGGCTCCAGGCGTTGCGCCGATGCCGACCAGCACGGCCAGCGCCACACCTTCCACGCCCAGCAGGATACCCAATGCGTAGAAGACCGCCGGTGCGATGATCAGCTTGGCTGTTACCGAGAGCGAGATGATGCCGGGCCGCGCACGCAGCGACGTAAAGTCCAGCCCCGCTCCTATCGTCAGAAGAATCAGCGGCAGGGAGGCGCGCCCGGCAAGATCCAGCGTGTCGGCCACCGGCCCGCTTTGGAAAGCGCCTGCCAGGTTGGCGGCCAGCCCGGCCAGACAGCCCAGGATGATCGGGTTGGTGATAATGCGCAGGCCCACACGCCTCAGGTTGGGCGTGTGCTCGCTTGTGCCCCAGATGGTCATGATGCCGACGCACATCACGTTCACCAGCGGCACGGTGGGCGCGAAGGCGAGGGCGGCAAGCGCGGCACCTTCCTCGCCAAATGCCGCCGGGGCCAGCGCCAGCAGGACGAATCCGTTCCAGCGCACGCCGCCCTGAAAGAGGCTGGTATAGAGCGGGCCCGGCATGGGTATGAGGCGGAAGCCGAGCATGATCGCGCCCATCACCAGAAACCCTGCCGCTGCGGCCAGCATGAAACTGCCTGCAGGTACGGCTTCGTAGTCGGCGCGGCTGATCGTGATGAACAGGAAGGCGGGCATCAGCGCCTGATAGGACAGCCGGTTGATCCCGCCCCACAGGGGTGCCGCCACCAGCCCGGACCGGCGCAAGACCCAGCCCAGTGCGATGACCCCAAAGACCGGGACAAGTGCGGCAACGACCGGGCTCATTCCTGCGGTACGCCTTCGGCAATGCGCAACAATGCGTCTTCCAGGATTACGGCGGCCGCCTCGGCGTCGATCATCTCCTTGTGGCGGTGGATCGGGATGCCCGCTTCGGACAGGGTTTCACTCGCCTCGAAGGTAGAAAGCCGCTCATCCTGATAGGCAATCGGCAGATCGCGCAGACGCAACAGATTCGTGGCGAGCGAGCGCGCGGACTGCGCGCGCCGCCCGTCCCCGCCATCCATGTGCAGGGGCAGACCGATGATCATCCCCTTGCAGGCGCGCTCGTCATAGAGCCTGAAAATGCGCGCCGCATCCTCGGAAAATTTTGTCCGTCCGATGGTTTCCACCGCGCTGACCAGCGTGCGGTCTGAATTGCAGGCCGCCACGCCGATAGTGCGTGTGCCGGGGTCCAGCGCCATCAGAGGCCCATTGGGCAGCAGGGCCGGGTGCATGAAAATCATGGCGCTGGATGCTCCCTGCGGGGTGTCAGGCCGTCATCCCGCCTGCGACATCGATAGTCGTGCCGGTCACATAGCTGCTTTCATCGCTGGCGAGAAACACCGCGACGCTCGCGATTTCACCGGCTTTACCATAGCGGCCAAGTGGCACCATCATGCGTTGCAGGTCAGCCGTTTCGCCGTCTGCCGGGTTCATGTCGGTGTCGATAGGTCCCGGCTGGATGACGTTGGCGCGCAAGCCCTTGCGGCCGAGCTCGCGCGCCGCGGCCTTGGTCAGCATCTGCACGGCGGCTTTCGAGGCGCAGTAGGAGCCAAGGCCCGGAGAGGGCGCGCGGTCGCCCAGAATGGACCCGACCGTAATGATGGAGCTGCCGGGCTCCATGATATTGGCGGCAAGCCGGATCGCCTCGAACGGCGCGGTGACATTGACGGCCATTACATCATTCCAGTCCTCGTCGCTCATCTTGCGCAAGGTGACTTCGCGAGCGATCCCGGCATTGTTGACCAGAATGTCGATCCGTCCGTGGCGCTCGGCAGCTTCGCGCATGATTTTGGTCGTCTCGCCCGCCTTGCGCGCATCGCAAGACACAGCTTCGGCCTTGCCGCCCTTGGCGTTGATCGCGGCGGCCACGGCTTCGGCCTTGTCCTTCGATCCGCCATAGGTCAGCACCACGGCCGCGCCTTCGTCTGCAAAAGCGTGACATATCGCTGCGCCGATACCCCGCGAACCACCCGTTACAAATGCGATCTTTCCTGACAGCCTTGCGCCCATGACAGATGTCTCCTCCAACTTGCTGCGTTGCCGTTCTATATCAGGGCGAGAGACAAGCCCGTTCGCCCCTTTACTGCAAGCATTGAGACGCATTGATGGCTGAAATCAGCGTGCGCATGACCGGCGGAATGGCAGAGATCGCGCCAGAAATCTGGGACAGTTTTGCCAATGCGGAGGGCGAAGCGTTTGATCCCTTCGTGAGCTGGAACTTCCTTGAAGCGCTGGAGGCGTCGGGCAGTGTCAGCGCAGAGACCGGCTGGACGCCGCGCCATCTGATTGCCGAGGACGAAGCGGGCAATGTGCTCGGCGTTCTCCCGCTCTACGTCAAAACCCATTCCTACGGCGAATACGTCTTCGACCATGCCTGGGCTGATGCGCTGCACCGGGCAGGCGGGGAGTATTATCCAAAGCTCGTCACGACGGTGCCCTTCACCCCTGTGACCGGACGGCGCGTGCTGTCGCCTGACCCGGCGATCCACCGCGCCCTCGCTGGCGCCGCAAAATCTGTCGCCGGTCAATGGAGCGCTTCGGGCTGGCATGTACTCTTCGCCGGCCCATCAGAGCGCGAGGCGCTGGCCGGGTCAGGCTTGATGGAACGGTTCGATATCCAGTTCATCTGGGATAATCGCGGCTATGACAGCTACGATGACTTCCTGGCCGATCTCGCCTCGCGCAAGCGCAAGGCCTTGCGGAAAGAACGTGAGGCCGCGCAAGCCGGACTGGAGATCGTCCCGTTGACCGGCGCGGAGCTCACCGACGAGCACTGGGACGTCTTCTTTGCCTGCTATCAGGATACTGGCGAGCGCAAATGGGGCACGCCCTATCTCAACCGCGACTTTTTCCGCCTGATCCATCAGCGCATGGCTGACAAGGTGCTGATGGTGATGGCGCGCCGGGAGGGGCAGTGGATCGCCTCGGCACTGAACTTCATCGGGGGTGAGGCGCTCTACGGGCGCTATTGGGGCTGCCTCGAGCACCGCGAAAACCTGCATTTCGAGCTCTGCTACCATCAGGCCATCGACTACGCGATTGCGCATGGTCTCAAGCGCGTTGAGGCGGGCGCGCAAGGCCATCATAAGCTGGCACGTGGCTACCGCCCGCAAGCGGTCGGTTCATCCCACTTCCTCACCCATGAAGGCCTTGGCACAGCGGTTGGCCGCTTTCTGCAGCGCGAGCGTCAGGCGGTGCTGACCGAGATCATCGCACTGGATGAGGAAGGGCCATACCGGAAGGGTTGAGGCTGGCCGCGCCAAGCGTGGCTTGGTAGACAGAGACTGATAACCGCCACCCGGAGACACGCCATGAGCCTTGATGGCCGCTATGACGACCAAAATATTTTCGCGAAAATCCTGCGCGGCGAGGCGCCGTGCGTGAAAGTTCGCGAGGATGAGCACACGCTGGCCATCATGGATGTGTTTCCGCAAGCGCCCGGTCATGTGCTGGTGATACCGAAGGAAAAAGCCCGCAATCTGTTCGAGCTGTCCGAGGACGCGGCGGAAAAATCCATTCTGGCGGTGAAGACGGTGGCCGCCGCCGTGCGCCGCGGGCTGGGGCCTGACGGCGTGTTAGTGGCCCAGTTCAATGGCGCCCCGGCCGGCCAGACCGTCTTCCATATCCATTTCCACATCATTCCGCGCCGCGAGGGTGTGGAGATTGCCGGACACGGGAATGCCAAAATGGCTGACACGGCTGAACTTGAGGCGCTGGCGGAGAAAATCCGGGCGGCTTTGTAGTCCTGATGGCCATTCAGAGGTTCAGTATTCTGAAATCCCGGAGGCCCGAAGGGTCATCCGGGACCTCATTCAGACAAATCGCAAGAAGACCCCGGGTCTCGCGCGCTCGCCCGGGGTTTCACGTAATGACGTAAAATCCCGCTTGATTTTTTTTCAATTCGCGCATCATAGGCGCTGGAGCGTCGCACTCTGCACGGGACGTGAATCGCCCTGTGCCCCTTTACCCGCCCGCGTCGACGCACGGGCGCGTTCTGGCGTTCTTGCACCATGCTACTCATCGACACTTTTGTCGGTCCCAGTGCCATTGAAGGCGTTGGGGTTTTTGCGGCTGAACCGATCCGCAAGGGACAGCTTATCTATCGCTTCGAGCCCGGCTTTGACCGGCTGATTGGCGAAGCTGAGCTGCCCAATTTTCCAGAAAGCATTCGCCACTTCATCGAGCGCTATACCTACCCGCATCCCAAAGAGGCCGGGATGCTGGTGCTGGATGCCGACAACGGCCGGCATATGAACCATTCGCTGCAGCCCAATACCGATTTTCGTGACTCGGTGTTCGGTTATGCGATCCGCGACATAGCCGCCGGCGAGGAAATCACCTGCAACTATGCAGAGTTCGAGCCGGACTTCTACATGCTGCCCTCGATGGTGACGGCTCATATTGCTGCCAGTCAGCCGATGGCCAACGGCAATGGCGCACACCTGTAACCGGGTGTAGTGGCCAATGCACTTGTGGAAGGCGGGAGGTGATGGCTAGCTTGCATCCATGCGCACGATTGCCATCACTTCCGCCTCCGGCTTTGATCATGTAACGCCTGACGGCCACCCCGAACGCGTGGCACGTCTCGACTCCGTCAGCGGCGCACTCGGCTCCCTGTCGTCCCGCGAAGCCTCGCCTGCATCGCGCGAGGATCTGGCGCGTGTGCATGACGCGGCTCACATCGACCGTGTTTTTGCCGCCAGTCCGGATTCGGGGCATGTCTCGCTGGATGCCGATACCTGGATGAGCCCCGGCTCTCTCAACGCCGCGCTGCATGCCTGCGGCGCGGCGATCGAGGGCGTTAATGCCGTGCTGGATGGCGAGGCTGAGGCCGTGTTCATCGGTTGCCGTCCGCCAGGTCACCACGCCGAGCCCGACCGGGCGATGGGCTTTTGCCTGTTCAACCAGATTGCTGTCGGCGCGCTCCACGCTCTGGAGGCGAGGGGGCTTTCGCGCGTCGCGGTCATCGATATCGATGTGCATCACGGCAATGGCACGCAGGCCACCGCCGAGCGCGAACCGCGCCTGTTCTTCGGTTCGGTTCATCAGGGCTGGATCTATCCGGGCACCGGCGCAGCGCACGAGACCGGACGGCATGGCAATATTGCCAATCGTCCTTTGCCTGCCGGCGCGAATGGCGCAACCTGGCACCCGGCGCTTGATGAACTGATTGAAGCGGTTCGCGCCTTTGGTCCCCAGCTGCTGCTGGTGTCTGCCGGGTTTGATGCGCACAAGGATGATCCGCTGGCCGGGCTGTCTCTGGAGGAGGCGGATTTCGCCCGCGCTGGCACGGCGCTCGCCCGGCTTGCACAGGAAACCACCAACTCGCGGCTTGTCTGCGTGCTTGAGGGCGGATACGACTGCCCCGCGCTTGAACGGTCGGTTGCGGCTTTTGTTGGCGCGCTGCAGGCGGCCTGACGGGGACCAGCGTCTGACAGATCGTGTCCGCTTCGATCCCCAGACATGTCATGACCCAGCCTGATGCCACGCGCCTGCCCGGCTCCATAATCATCGCCCGCCACGGTGAGCCCGATGCGGACCGCCGCATGGTGCTAGACTGGCGTGGCTACGAGAAATGGTGGGCAGACTATGATCTGGCCGGGCTGAAAGAGGGCCAGAGCGCGCCCAGGGCGCTGTGTATGGCGGCCAGTCAGGCGCACTCGGTCTATGCCTCCACCCTGCCGCGCGCGGTTGAAACCGCACAGGCCTGTGTGGGCGAGCGCGAACTGACGCAGAACTCCGTTTTCGTCGAGGCGCCGCTACCGCCGCCGCCGATTCCCGGCCGGTTCAAGGCGCGCACCTGGGGCGTGTATGCGCGCTGCACCTGGTGGCTGGGCCTGTCACGCGGCAAGGAAACACGCCGTCAGGCCGAATCCCGCGCCGAAGAGGCCGCTGCCATCCTGATTGAGGCCGCCCAGCATGGCGATGTGGCCCTGTTTGCCCATGGCTGGTTTAACCGCATGCTGCGCCCTGTGCTCCAGCGTCATGGTTATGTCTGCGTGCGTGATGGCGGGGACGGCTACTGGTCCTGGCGCAAATACGAGATCAAGGGCCGGGGCTGACCGTCAACTCCACTGGACGCGCAAGGCAGCCCTTGCCAATCTGCCGCCATGACCGACTCAATTCCTGCCGATATCGCCAAGCTGAGCTTTGAAGCTGCCCTGAAAGAGCTGGAGGACATTGTCCATCAGCTCGAACGCGGTGATGTGGAGCTGGAGAAATCCATCGCCATGTATGAGCGCGGCGCTGCGCTGCGCGCCCATTGCGAGGCGCGCCTGAAAGATGCGCAGCTGAAAGTCGACAAGATCGTGCTGGGCGCTGACGGCAAGCCGGGCATGGAGCCTGCGGGCCTGGACGGCTGATGCGCGGGCCCGCCGATCCGCCTGCTACTGAAATCAGCCCGGATGATTTCTTTGCCGCAGACATCCGTCTTGGCACCATCACGCGCGCCGAGCCGTTTCCCGAGGCACGCAAACCGGCCTTCAAACTCTGGATCGATTTTGGCGAGGCAATCGGCGAGAAGCGGTCCTCTGCGCAGATAACGGCGCATTACCCGGTTGAAGACCTGCCCGGACGGCGCGTGCTGGCGGTGGTCAATTTTCCGCCGCGCCAGATTGGCCCTGTGCGCTCCGAAGTGCTGGTGCTGGGGGTAACGGACAGTGCAGGCGATGTGGTGTTGCTGGAGGTGCCGGAGCACGCCGATATGGCCAACGGTGCTGCGGTCAGCTAGACCGGCTCTGTCCTGCCCCCTTTGCGCCCGGAGTGCGTCTGCCCGTCATGGCCAGTTTTCAGGCCCAGCTTGAAGAATCTGCTGACCGCGTGACGGTGGCGCTCGATGCGTTGCTGGCCCGCGCAGATGGTCCCGAGGCGCGCCTGGCCTCGGCCATGCGCTATGCGGCTCTCGGGCCGGGCAAGCGTATCCGGCCTTTCCTCACGCTGGCGGCAGGCCGGATGCTGGGCGCGGACGAGCGCGGTCTCTTGCGGGCGGGCTGCGCTATCGAGTGCATCCATGCCTATTCGCTGATCCATGACGATCTGCCCTGCATGGACGATGATAATGTGCGCCGGGGCCGCCCGACCGTGCATATCGCCTATGACGAGGCGACGGCCGTCCTCGCAGGCGATGCCTTGCAGTCAGCGGCCTTCGAAATCATGTCGGGTACAGATACCCACCCCCATCCCAGTGTCCGTCTGGCGCTGGTGGAGGGTCTGGCGAAGGCATCCGGCGCGCGCGGCATGGCGGGCGGTCAGATGATCGACATGATGTCGCCGACGCGAGAGGGTGATGATATCGGCGTGCTGACACGCCTGCACCGGATGAAAACCGGCGCGCTGATCAGCTTTTCGGTGGAAGCGGGCGCGGTGCTCGCCGAGGCGGGCAGTGAGGCGCGTCACGCGCTGGAAGGCTATGCTCACGATCTGGGCCTGATCTACCAGATTGTCGATGATCTGCTGGATGCAGAAGGTTTGCCGAATATCGCCGGAAAGGCCGTCAACAAGGATGCCCGTCAGGGAAAAACCACATTTGTCACGATTCTGGGGGTGGACGGCGCGCGCGAACGGGCGCGTCATCTCGCCGCTCAGGCCAAGGAATACCTCGCACTCTTCGGCAGTTCTGCCAATATTCTCAAGAGCTGCGTGGACTTCGTTCTGGAACGGCGGTCCTGACCGTCCGGCCTGAAACCCACACTAGCACCGGCACTGGCCGGACCGAAGACTGGAGCCATCATGCCCGAAACGCCCAATCTGGACCGCATCGCCTCCCCGGCAGACCTCAAAGGGCTGGACATCGCGCAGTTGCGTGTTGTCGCCGATGAGCTGCGCGCGGAGACGATTGACGCGGTGTCGGTGACGGGTGGGCATCTGGGCGCGGGGCTGGGCGTGGTCGAGCTTACCGTCGCCCTGCACGCTGTATTTGATACGCCTGATGACGTGCTGATCTGGGATGTTGGCCACCAGTGTTACCCGCACAAGATACTCACCGGCCGGCGTGACCGTATCCGCACCTTGCGCCAGGGGGGCGGCCTGTCCGGCTTTACCAAGCGTTCGGAGAGCGAATACGATCCGTTCGGCGCGGCGCACGCCTCCACATCGATTTCGGCGGCCCTGGGTTTTTCGGTCGCCAGCGACCTCAAGGGGGAAGACCGTCACGTCGTTGCCGTCATCGGTGACGGGTCCATGTCGGCGGGCATGGCCTATGAAGCGATGAACAATGCCGGCGCGCTCGACAAGAATCTCATCGTCATCCTGAACGATAACGACATGTCCATCGCCCCGCCGGTCGGCGCGATGAGCCATTATTTCGCGCGTCTGGTCTCGTCGAAAGGCTATCGCTCGCTGCGCAAGATCGGCAAGGGCCTTGCCAAGGTGATCGGCGTGGAAGAGGCCGCGCGCCGGGCCGAGGAATATATGCGCGGCATGGCCGTCGGCGGCACCATGTTCGAGGAAATGGGTTTCCGCTATGTCGGACCGATTGACGGGCACGACATGGCCCAGCTGGTCGCCGTTCTCAGGAATGTGCGCGACGGGCAGGAAGGCCCGGTGCTGATCCATGCCGTCACCCATAAAGGCCATGGCTATGCGCCCGCCGAAGCCGCTGCGGACAAGTATCATGGCGTCGCCAAGTTCAACGTCGTCACGGGTGAACAGGCCAAATCAAAGCCCGCCGCGCCCAGCTATACCGGCGTATTCGCGGACGCCCTGATCCGCGAAGCCGAAAGCGATCGGTCTATCGTCGCCATCACGGCGGCGATGCCCGGTGGAACCGGGCTCGACAAGTTTGCGCAGCGTTTTCCGGATCGCTGCTTTGATGTCGGCATTGCCGAACAGCACGCCGTCACTTTCGCTGCCGGCCTTGCCGCCGCTGGAATGCGGCCCTTCGCAGCGCTGTATTCCACCTTCCTGCAGCGCGCCTATGACAGTGTGGTCCACGATGTCGCGATCCAGAAACTGCCGGTGCGCTTTGCCATCGACCGCGCCGGTCTGGTCGGCGCAGACGGCTCGACACACGCGGGCAGTTTTGACCTGGGCTATCTGGGCATGTTGCCCGGCATGGTGATCATGGCGGCTGCCGATGAGGCCGAGCTGGTGCGCATGGTCAAGACCGCCACGCTGATCGATGATGGCCCCAGCGCCTTCCGCTATCCGCGCGGTGAGGGTACGGGCGTGGAGATTCCCGCCAACCCTGAGCCCCTCGAAATCGGCAAGGGCCGTATCTTGCGCGAGGGCAGCGCGGTGGCGATCCTGTCGCTGGGCACGCGGCTCGAAGAATCGCTCAAAGCCGCCGACCAGCTCGCCGCCCATGGCCTGTCGGCGACGGTTGCCGATGCCCGCTTTGCCAAACCGCTCGATGAGGAGCTCGTCCTGCGTCTGGCGCGCGAGCATGAAGTGCTGATCACCATCGAAGAAGGCGCACGCGGCGGGTTTGGTGCCTTTGTGCTGCACCTGCTGGCGGACAAGGGCGTGCTCGACCGGGGTCTGAAAATCCGCACCATGACGCTGCCGGACGTGTTCCAGGAGCATGACAGCCCCGTGAAGCAGTATGACGAGGCGCGCCTGAATGCCCGCCACATCACCGCGACGGTGCTTGATGCGCTCGGCCGCGCCGAAGAGGCGGCCAAAGCGCTGGCGTGACAGGAAGGGGCGGGTCGTGCTGCCACGGCTAGCACTTGTGGTCGCCGGACTTTGGAAAAGCCGGCCCCGGCTCTGGCTGGCCGGGCTTTCATGGGTCGTGTTGCTGGCGGCCTATTTCCTGATCTTTCTGCTCACCCGTCCTGAGGATGCGCCGCGGCTGCTGTCGTCGGCTTTCTTCAACGCAAGCGTTTTCTGCCTTCTCGCCAGTGCCGTGCTGGCAGGCCTGCCGCGCCTTCTCGGCCTTCAGCCGGTCTTTATCCAGCTGCTGGTCCATATAGCGGCGGCGGTGCTGTTCTGCCTGCTTTGGTACCTTGGGGTGATCATCCTGCTGGGCTGGCGTGACGGCTCCCTCTCGACAGGCTTTATCGTCGAGCCATTTGGCAGCATAGCCTTTGCCTGGCAGATACTGCAGGGCCTTCTGGGCTATGCTGCGGTGGTCGCGGCCGGCTATGCGCTCCATTACCGGGACATGGCGCGCAGCCTCGCCAGCCAGAACGCCGCCAGACAGCCGGCCTTTTCGACACGCCTGATGGTGCGTGGGCCTGACGGGCTGGTTTCCCTGGCCGTGGCGGACGTCGTCAAGGTGACGGCGAGAGGCGATTATTGCGAGATCACGGTATCGCGCAGAAGCTTTTCTACCCGCAAAAGCCTGACTGAAATCGCGTCCGGTCTCGATCCGAGCCAGTTTGTGCGCTTGCATCGCTCGGTTCTGGTCAATCTGGACGCTGTGATATCGGCTGAACCGGCGGGAGATGGCAGGCTGACGGTGCACCTTCACAATGGTGACAGCGTCCCGACCAGCAAGGCGGGCGCGCGCCTGTTGCGCGAGTTATCGATCTAGCGGGTTGTTCGACCGCAACTAGCCGCCATTCATCTGCTGTTTTGTGCCATTCGCAGGATTTCCGCGGTGCCTCGACCCGGAGGCAATAGGCTGCGCACTCCAATCAACCTTTCCGGAGTTGCAGATGTTGCTGAACACTCATGTCTACGTGCTTTTGGCGGTTATGACGCTGGCCGTATTGCCGGCTGAAACAACGCCCCGGATCAGCGGCACCGGGGGAATCCGCGAGGGCGATGCACCGTGTCTGGTCATTTCGGGTGTCGCCCCGGGATCTGAGGTGGAACTCACCGCTACCCGCCGGGCACTCTATGGCCGTCCCGGCCTGATCGCCTCGCGTGCACGGTTCCGGGCCGATGCCCAGGGACAGGTTTTCCTGCATGCTGACGCGCCTCTGGAAGGCAGCTGGGATAGCGCGGACCCGTTCGCTTTGTTGTGGTCGATGACCCCGCAGGACGGATCTGACGGCATCGAATTGCCGGAACACGTGGTTTTGTTGCGCGCAGTGACTGGCGGCGCCACAGCAGAGGCGGTTCTGGATTTGCGCGCCGACCAACTGGAGGAGATCGCCGTACCCGAAGCCGGCCCCGGAGCCTTTCTGCTCCGCCCGTCCGCTGAAGGCCCCCATCCGGCCATCATCGTGCTGGGCGGCTCGGAAGGCGGGGACGTCACCGCCCGCCGCATCGGGCCCTTGTTGGCAAGCCGGGGCTTTGCAGTCCTCGGCGTGCCCTACTATGTCCCGGCGTGGATGGATTCAGGCCCTGGGCTTGCCGGGCTGCCCAATGCGTTTGTGAACATTCCGCTTGAGCGCGTCGAGACGGCTTTGCGCGTTCTTCAGGCGCGATCTGACATTCGTGCGGGCGCCATTGCCCTTTATGGGGTGTCCAAGGGTGCCGAGATGGCGCTGGCGGCGGCCAGCCGGATCGAGGGATTCGCAGCTATTGCCGCCATCGTCCCCAGCGATGTGGTGTGGGAGGGGTGGGGTGCTCGGGAGCCGGGCCGTACATCAGGCTTTTCGTGGCGCGGCGAGCCTCTGGACTTTGTACCCTATGCCGGCATGGATGAAGCCCTCGCGCGATTGGCTCGCGGGGAACCGGCTGTACTTCGTGTGCCGCACGACGAGGGGCGTGCGGCCAATCCGGAGCGTGTGAGCGCCGCCCGTATCGACGCCGCCGCAATCAGGCCACCGGTCTATCTGCTGGGCGGGGGCGAGGACCGTCTGTGGGCGTCCGCAGACATGGCAAGGGCAATGGCAGACCAGCGTGCGCACGCGGGACTGGAAACCGAATTGCTGCTGTTTGAACAGGCAGGCCATGCCATATCCGGGCCACCCACCGAGCCGGCTTCGCCAGCCGATACTGCGGCTCGTTCCGCCGCATTTCCCGCGCTCATCAGCTTTCTGCAACGCACGCTGATGCTGGACAGTGACCCGGTCAGAACCCAGTGTCGTGTGGTTCAGCACTAGCCACCAGGCCCCATGCCCTTCGCAAAGCCCTCAAACACCATCCCTGAAGTCTCCGGCACAACCTATCCGGCCCCGCACGACAAGCCTATCCAGCGCCGGACCCGCCGCGCGCTCGGCGATGTATTCAGCCTGACGCAGTTCGGCGTCAATCTGGTGCGGCTGGAGCCGGGTGTCTGGTCCTCGCAGCGCCACTGGCATGCCCATGAAGACGAGTTCGTCTACGTGCTCAGCGGGAATCCAACCCTTGTCACCGATGCGGGCGAGGAGCGCCTGTCGCCGGATGATTGCGCGGGCTTTCCCGCCGGGGTGAAAGACGGGCATCATCTGAAGAACGACACTGGCGAGACCGTGGAGTTTCTCGTCGTCGGCAGCCGTGTGCCCGAGGACCATGGCGAATATTCTGATATCGACATGGTCTTCTTGCCTGGCCGGGCGGGCTATGCGCAGAAGGACGGAACGCCGCTTTAGTCCCGCAGCTTCTCCCTCACTTCGTCGTTCCCGTGCAGACGGGAACCCGGAGCCGCATTCAATGTCCTGGCGCTGTGATCTCTGGATCCCCGCCTGCGCGGGGATGACGCGGGAAAAAGGCCCTGAAGCAACGCAAAGAAAAACCCCCTTGGCCCGTCGGCCAGGGGGGTCTTCCATCTCAGCACCAGCGCAGCGAACCGCGCGGGCGTGATATCAATCTGTCAATCAGGCCGATTGCAGGTTGGTCGCGGAGTATTTGCCGCTCTTGGCGTCGCGCGCTTCCTCATAGGAAATGCGCTGGCCTTCGTTGAGGGCGGCCATGCCCGCACGTTCAACAGCCGTCGCATGGACGAAAACGTCCTTGCTGCCGTCATCCGGCTGGATGAAGCCGTAGCCTTTGGTGGTGTTGAACCATTTTACAGTTCCCGTAGCCATGGGAGTATTCCTTCGTAACAAGACATAACAAGGCGGCCTGCTTCACAGGCGTGCCAGCGATATCGAAGAGAGGTAGAGGGAAGGGGGCACCCGAAAGTGCGTAACCTGATCGTCGGCCAAAATTCGATAGAGTTTGTATATCCCACTTCACGCCTGAGCGCAAAGAAAATAAGCGGCGCTGCAATTCTTGGGATCGGGAAATGGAGTTTTGATTGAAATATAACGTGCCAAAGCCCGCCAGGGCAGACCTCTATCTTGTGACGCACGGTCACTTTGACACCCGCGCCCGCGCGCAGGCCGCTATTCGGGCGGGTCTGGTGACCGTGAACGGTGAGACGCTCACCAAGCCGTCGCAGACCATTCCCGCTGGCGCTGTGATAGAGGCGCAGGCCGAGCACCCCTTCGTCAGCCGTGCCGCGCTGAAACTCATCGCCGGTCTGGACGCGTTCGCTGTCACCCCGGACGGGCGCGTGTGTCTGGACATCGGCAGTTCGACCGGCGGGTTCAGCGAAGTGCTGCTGCAGCGCGGGGCCGCGCGGGTCTATGCCGTCGATGTGGGCCGTGATCAGCTTCATCCGTCCTTGCAGCGCCATCCGCGCCTGACCAGTCTTGAAGACACGGATGCGCGCCGTCTCGACGCGGTGCTCATCGCGGAATCACCCTCGCTCATTGTCTGCGATGCCAGCTTCATCGGACTGGCTAAGCTGCTGGGCGTGCCGCTGTCGCTCGCTGCGCCTGACGCGGATTTGATCGCCCTGTTCAAGCCGCAGTTCGAAGTGGGGCGCGCCCATATCGGCAAGGGCGGCATTGTCAGTGACGAGGAGGCTGTCCGCGCGGCGCTGGACGCCTTTGTCAATTGGCTGGCAGGGCAGGGGTGGCCGGTGGCCGGCACGCTGCCCAGCCCGATTGCCGGCGGTGATGGAAACCGCGAAATCCTGCTTCATGCCCGGCGCTGCTAAAGCCCCACACCCGGCGTGGTTCTAACAATAGCCATTGACGCTGCGCCGGGATATTTGCTTAACACCCCTTCCTGCCTTGAATGCCTTTCCCTTACCGCCGGAGGCCCGATGTCGCCTGTCTGGTTTGTCATTATCGCGGGCGCGAGTGCGCTGCTTGCTGCGCCGGTCACGCGTGTAACCGGGCGGTTTGCCGGTCCGCTGCTGGCGCTGGTGCCGGCCTTCCTGTTCGTATCGCTGCTATTGCAGTTGCCTGACCTGCCCGGCGGCGTGGCCATCCTGCAGACGATAGACTGGGTTCCGGCCTATGGCGTGTCGCTGGGCTTCCGGCTGGACGGGTTTTCGCTTCTGTTCTCGCTCCTGATCACCGGCATCGGCACGCTGGTCGTGATCTATGCGGGCAGCTATTTCAGCGATGATGCGAAGGATCGCGGCCGCTTTCTGGGCTTCATCCTGTTGTTCATGACGGCCATGCTCGGCACGGTGCTGGCCGATGATCTGATCATGCTGTTCATCTTCTGGGAGATGACCAGCCTGGTGTCTTTCTTCCTGATCGGCTTCAAGCACGAGGATGCAGCCGCGCGCAAAGCTGCGCTGCAATCGCTGGTGGTCACGGCCGGTGGCGGCCTTGCCCTGCTGGGCGGCATCATCATTCTGGGGCTGACGGCTGGTACGTTCTCGCTTACCGAGATTACCGCCCAGGCGCCGCAGATCGCCACTTCACCGGCCTTCCCGGCGATTATCGTGCTGGTGCTGATCGGCGCGTTCACCAAGTCCGCGCAGTTCCCGTTCCATTTCTGGCTGCCCAATGCGATGGCCGCGCCGACACCGGCCAGCGCCTATCTGCACTCGGCCACCATGGTGAAGCTGGGTGTCTATCTGCTGGCCCGCTTTGATACCGGATTTGGCGAGTATGTGATCTTCTATGGTCCGCTGATGATCTTTGGCGGGATCACCATGTTGATCTCCGCCTATGCCGTCATGCGCTCGACCGGCTTCAAGGCAGTGCTCGCCTGGTCGACTGTGTGCTCGCTCTCAACCCTTGTCCTTCTGGTCGGTGTGCCGGGCGAGGCGGGTGTGAAGGCCACAATCGGCTTTCTGGTCGCCCATGCGCTTTACAAGGCGGCGCTGTTCTTTACGGCGGGGCAGGTCATCCATGCCACGCACCAGTACGAGCTGGCCCGCCTTGGCGGACTGCGTTTCAAACTGCCGATCACCGCGATTGCCAGCCTGCTGGCGGCGGTGTCGATGGCGGGTGTGCCCTTCTTCCTGGGCTACAAGGCCAAGGACCTGTTTCTGACGGCAACGCTTGGCGGCGGGGAATGGGCGGTCTGGCTGACGTTTACGGCGCTGGCGAGCTCTGCGGTCATGACGGCAGTTGCCGGACTGGCAGCCTTGCGTCCCTTCTTCATCAAGCCGCCGTATGGCGAGGTGAAGCTCTATCAGGGCGAATATTACGGCATGGCCTTGCCGCCTCTGGCCCTTGGGCTTCTGGGGCTCGCCATCGGTGTGATCCCTGCGCTGTTCTGGGACAGCATCCTGACGCCCGCGATCAGCGCTCTGCATGGCGGTCAGGTATCGCTCTCGGTATATGCGATGCCAAGTCTCGGGCCGAAATTCCTGTTTACCATCGGCCTTCTGCTGGCCGGCGCCGGTCTGGTATGGCTCTGGCTGCGGCTCTACCGCGATCCTGACAAGGTCAAGGCAAATGTCGTTTTTGCCGATCTTGGCTATGGCGCGGTGATGGGCTGGCTGGAGCGGGCCGGACAGATCATTGCGCGGGCGCTGCAAACCCTGTCCTTGCGGGTCTACATCGCCATCACGCTGGGTGTGTCGACCGCCTCACTCCTGCTGGCGGTGTCCGGCTTTGATCCTGGCATGATAACAGCCGCCGCGGCTGAGCCCTTGCGCCCCTACATGGTGGTGGTGCTCATACTCACCCTGATCGGTGCCGCCGTGGCCGCCTTCGCGCGCTCGGTGCTGATCTCGATCCTGGGTGTTGGCATAGTCGGCTACACGATCGCGGTGGTCTTCCTGATGAATGGCGCGCCGGATGTCGCCTTTACCCAGTTTACCGTGGAGACCTTGTCGATCGTCATCCTGCTGGCCGTGCTGCTGCGCCTGTCGCTGGCACCGTCGCCGCAGGCATCGCTTCTCAAACGGCCGCTGGCCCTGACGATTTCGCTCGGCTTCGGTGTGGCCTGCGGTCTGGGCGTGCTGGCCATGAGCGTGCTGCCCTTCGACGCCCGCCTGTCGGACTTCTTCGGCGAGGCGAGCTATGTCGAGGCGCAAGGGCGCAACGTGGTCAATGTGATCCTCGTTGATTTCCGGGCACTCGATACGCTGGGCGAGATTTCTGTCGTGGCGTTTGCCACGCTATGCGTCTGGGCGCTTCTGCGCCGCCGCTTGAAGACGGAGGGCTAAGGCGATGCAATCTGTCATCTTCAACGCGCTGGCGCGGCTTTTCTTCGTGGCCATGCTCATCTTCTCGGTCTTCATCCTGCTGCGCGGGCATGACGAGCCCGGCGGAGGCTTTATCGGCGGACTGGCAGCGGCAGCGGCCTACACGGTCATCACGCTGGCTTTCGGCGCCGACAAGGCCGAGCGCTGGCTGATCGTGCATCCAGTCGTGCTGATGGGCGTCGGGCTGTTCTGCGCCATCCTGTCCGGCCTGCCGCCCCTGATCGGGGATTTTGGCGGCTTCCTCTATCATTTGTGGTTTGACGACAATATCGGCCCCATACGCCTGAAAGTCGGCACCACGCTGCTGTTTGATCTGGGCGTGTATTTCGTCGTGGTCGGCGGTGTGCTCGCGATCCTGTTTCGCATGTACGAAACCGGCACCGAGGAGGCGAGCGAATGACGCTTCTTTACGCGATTGCTGTGGCTGCCGTGATGGCGGCGGGCGTCTTCTTGATGTTTGACCGCAACGTGATCCGCATCGTGCTCGGCACGGCGCTGATCGCTACGGGCGTGAACCTGATCATCTTTCTGGCCGGACGCCTTGGCCCGACCGACCCTGCCATTATCGGGGCTGGCAGCTATACCCTTCAGGACGGCGCGGCCAATCCTCTGCCGCAGGCACTGGTGCTGACGGCCATTGTTATCGGTTTCGCGCTGCTGGCGCTGGCTACCATCGTGGCCTATGAGGCAACGCGCCATCTGGGCACGGTGAATGCCGATGACATGAACGCCGCACGCGATGACGGTGATCCGTTCGGTCCTGAATCCGGCGAGGGGAGCTCGGCAAGCCGATGAGCGCAGATCTTCTTGTCATCCTTCCGGTAATCCTGCCGCTGACCATGGCGGGCCTGTGCGCGGTATTCTGGCTGCGTCCGGAATGGCAGCGCTGGGTCACGGCCGTCGGCATGGCGCTTCTGGCCGCCGCGAGTATCGCGCTCCTGCTGGCTGTGCGCGCTGAGGGCGTCGTGGCGTCCCAGCCGGGTAACTGGGCTGCGCCTTTTGGCATCACGATTGTTGCCGACACGCTGTCGGCGCTTGGCGTGGCAGCCGCGAGCCTCGTGGCATTGGCCGTTTCGGTCTTTGCGTTTCGCGGCACCGACGAAAACGCCCTGCATGGTGGCTTTTTCCCGCTATTCTGCGGCCTGATGGTGGGGGTGAACGGCTCGTTCCTGACCGGCGATATTTTCAATCTCTATGTCTGGTTCGAGGTGCTGCTGGTGTGTGCCATCGGCCTTCTGGTCGTACATCGCGGCGGCGTCAATCTGGACGCTGCCGTAAAGTACGCGGCGCTCAACCTGTTCGGAACGACACTGTTTCTGACCGCGGTGGCCTTCCTGTACGGCGCAACCGGAACGCTCAACTTTGCCGATCTGGCGCAGATCGTGCCCGCGATGGAAGCTTCTCCCGGCCTCACCTTTGCGCTGGTGCTCTTCCTTCTGGCCCTGGGTATCAAGGCGGCGGCGTTCCCGCTCTTCTTCTGGCTGCCAATCGCCTATCACACGACCCCGCCAGTTGTTTCGGCCCTGTTTGGCGCCCTGCTGACCAAGGTTGGCATCTATGCGGCCATTCGCATCTTCATGCTTCTGTTTGAAGGCACGACGGGGATGGTTGCAGAAATCGTCGTCTGGGTTGCCGCAATCACCATGCTGTCGGGCGCGCTGGCGGCGCTGATCCAGACCGATCTGCGCCGGATGCTGGCCTTTCTGATCGTCTCAGGGATGGGCTATCTGTTGATGGGGCTGGCACTGTCAACGCCCGGGAGCCTGGGTGCGGCCAGCTTCTATCTTGTTCACGATATCATCGTAAAAGGTGCCATCTTCCTGCTGGCCGGTGTCATCATCTACGCTGCCGGTTCGTCTGACCTGAAAAAGATTGGCGGGCTGATCCGCACCCATCCGGTGCTGGCCGTCATCTTTCTGGGCGCGGGATTGTCGCTGGCGGGCCTGCCGCCATTCTCCGGCTTCTGGGCAAAGGTCTTCGTTGCCGGCGCGGCGTTTGACGGTGCCCGGCCCGTCCTGGGCGGTATTGCGCTGGGCACCGGGCTGATCAGTCTGCTGTGCGTGGTCAAAATCTGGACTGAGGCTTTCTGGAAAGCGGCACCTGAGACCATGCGCGGGCAGGCGCGGATTCCGCGTGTGATGATGGTGCCGGCAACAGCGCTGGTGCTGGTCAGCCTGGCCATCGGCATTTATGCGGAACCGCTGCTGGTGCTTGCGCAGGCGGCGGGCAATGGCTTGGCCGACCCGGCTGCCTATATCGACGCCGTCATGGGGGCAGGGCAATGAACCCGCTACGTCTGATCTCCAAGCTGGGTATCTGGACGCATCTCGGCGTGATTTTCATGATCGAGCTGTTCAAATCGTCTTTTGCGGTGGCGTGGGCGGTGATGAACCCGGCGCTGAAGCTGAACCCTGCCATCCTTGTGGTGCCGCTGGATCTTAAATCCGATATCCATATCGCGACGCTGGCCAATCTGGTCTCGCTGACGCCTGGCACCACCTCGCTGCACGTGTCACAGGACCGCAAGATGCTCTACGTCCATGCGCTTGACGGGACCAATCCCGATGCGGTGATAAGCGGCATCAAGACGACGTTCGAAAGCATCTTGCTGAAGTCGGAGGCGTAACGGCCATGGTTGCTGATCTTCTGGCAAACTACCTTCTGGTCGGCCTCGTGCTCGGTCTCCTGCTGACCGGGGTCAGGCTGGTTATCGGACCGGGTGTGGCCGACCGCTTTGTCGCGCTGGACATGATGACGGTGCTGGCAATCGCGATTGCAGCGCTGACAACACTTGTCACGGGCCGGCGCGAATTTCTCGATATCGGGCTTGGTCTTGCGGTGACGGGCTTTGTTGCGACAGCAGCGCTGGCGGTATTTCTGGAACGCAAGGAGACCGACCAATGATCCGCGAGATTATCGGCGCTGTGCTCATGCTGGGCGGGATGTTCTTTCTTCTCGTCGCGGCCATCGGCGTGTTCCGTCTGCCCGATCCCTTCCTTCGCATGCACGCCTCCACCAAGGCCGGGACACTGGGCGCGGGCCTGCTCGTTGCCGGTGTGGCGGTTACCTACACACAGGAAAATCTGGGCCTGACCGCCTTCATCATCATTTTCTTCCTGTTCGCGACACTGCCCGTGGCGGGGCATTTGCTCGGCCGGGCCATGTATGTGTCGGGCGCGCACTTCGTGATGAAAGAGGGCAGTGATGGCCTCAAGGGCGTGCTGCCGCGGGCCGAAGCGTCTCTGGAATCGCGTCTCGCCGGACGTAGCGCTGATCCTGCGCTGCCCGATCCGGCAAAGGCCAAGGGCAGGGCGCAGGCCACCAAAGACACAGACGCCAAATAGAAAAAGGGCGGCCCAACCGAGCCGCCCTTTTTTTGGGTCCGCAACACATCCGCGTTGCGATGTTGCGCGAAAAGTCGTGGGCGGCCTTTGGCCTTGCAGGCCGCAGAGCGGCCTGAAAAGCGCGATCCTCGATCAACTCGAAGACAGGCCGGGCACCACTCAAAAGCGCTCCTAGTTGGACGGACGCCAGACGCCGTCAGCCCCCTGGCAAACCCATTCATAGCGGCCTGTAATCTCTACCTGGCGGCAGTTCTGGCTTACCTGCTGGGACGGGTAGGAAGGCTGGGTGCCCTGCGGCTGGTAGGCGTAAGGGTCATAGCCCGGACCGCCAGCCAGCTGGCTGTTGTCCTGATAGCCATAATCACTGTCGCTGTAATAAGGGTCCTGGGCCTGCTGGCTGTAGCCTTGCTGGCTATAGCCCTGATTGGCATATCCTTGCTGGCTGTAGCCGTATTGCTGCTGGTAGCCCACTTGAGGGCGGGGGCCGCCGGGCAGATGGTCACACCGGCTGCCGACGCTGCCCATGGCTCCGCCTGCCAGCGCGCCAAGGCCGGCACCGGCGATGACGGCACCGTCATTGTCACGGCTCTGATAGGGCTGGCTATAGCCCCGGCCGCGATGGCCGCGATATCCGCCATAACCGCGCTGGTGGCGATTATTGCCCCAGCCGCGGCGGTTATGGTGCTGGCTGCTATAGTGATCGTTACGCCGGGAGGCTTCGCTGGAATCGTGCAGCTGTGCGCCGATGACCGCGCCCAGAAGCCCGCCGATCACCGCGCCCGTAACCTGCTGGTTGCGTTGCTGGGAAATGCATTCCTGATAGGTCTGCTGGGCCTGCGCGGCAGGCGCAAGTGCCAGAGGGGCGGCCAGCGCTGCGGCGGCAAAAGCCGTGCTTTTGAGAAGATGTTTCATTGCAAGGGGCTCCTTTTGTGCCTGATCCCTGAAGTCCACAGGCACCCTGCCAGATTGCCGATGAGCGTAACATGAACGAAAACCGCCCGCCGGGAATGCCGGAGGGCGGTTCACGCGTCGTCCCTGTAAAGTCCGGTCTACTGGGTCGGAGCGACCCGCCAGTAGCCATACTGGTCCTGGCACATGCGCACCTGGTCGTAGGCCACTTCACCATTGGGCAGGAAGATCTCCGCATCGCCCCAGCGGCAACGCTGATTGTTCCAGCTGTGGAAGTCGCGGGCATGGACCACGCCGCGCACGCCCGAATGCGGGTTGTGCCAGTAATATGGATTGCCGGTGTTGAAGGCGTAATGCGTGGCGTAGTGATACTGGCCACGGTCACAATCGCTGAGCGCTGCGCCCAGCCCGCCGCCGATCAGCCCGCCCGCCAGCAGCGCGCCGGCATCGCCGTCCGAAACGGCTGCGCCCAGCAGGGCACCCACCAGCGCGCCGGCAGCGACATTGCCGCCATTCGTCCGGCAGACGCCATCGGTATAGTAGAAGTTCGAGCGCGCGTAGTTGGAGTGATAGCGCGGATTATAGGTCCATCCCGAATAGTTGACATGGTGGTGGACGATCCGCACCGGGGGCGTCCAGCGCACATTCCGGCGGCCATAGCGGTTCACATAGTAATGGTTGTGATAGACCGCAGGTGCGCGCACCGCGTTCGAGCGTGAATAGCGCACATTATAGTGCTGGTGACGGTAGCTCGGGCGCGCGTGATGCTGCGGCCGGTGCTGCCATTGTCCCCGCTGGGGATGACCCTGCGGACGATTTTGCCACTGGCCCGGCGGACGCCCTTGCGGGCCGTGCTGTGCTTGCGGGCGCTGAGGACGGCCCTGGAAGCCCTGCGGACGATCAGGACGCCCCTGGAAGCCCGGCTGGCGTTGGGGCCGGTTCTGCCATTCACGCCCGGCAGGACGGCCCGGCGGGCGCCCTTGTGGCGCCTGGCCTCTTTGTACCTGCTCGCGGCGCTGCTGGAACTGGGCGCGGCGGTCGGCATCGCCGCGGCCCTGCCATCGCTGGCCGGGCTGCTGTTGAGTCTGTTGGGCCTGCCTGCGCTGCTGCCATTGCTCGCGCCGGGCTGTATCGGCGCCTCTGCGGGTGTCCTGCTGCTGTGCGACGGGGCGCTGACGTGGCGCGATGTCCGATTGTGCCGCGCGACGGTCAAAAACGGGACGGCCTTGCGGGCGCTGCTGCGGCGCACCTTGCTGGACCTGGCCCCGGCCTCGCCAGCCGCCTTCACGTCCGCCACCGCGCGGGCCGCGCATCTCTGGACCACCACGGCGGCCCTCGCGGCCCTCGCGGCCGCCCCTGCGGCCATCGCGCTCTTGCGCGTCGGTTGCGGCGTCGAGAACGTCAGCAGCATCGGCTGTCGGTATGAATGCCAGTTCGCCCGGCGCTGCGAACGCGGTCATCAATGCAATCGCGGCTGCAGACAGGGTCAGTTTTCCGGTCGCCATGGGCTTCCTCCTTGGTTTCAAGAGGCCACAATCGGGCAATTAACCAGACCGTAACAATGTCTATCTGAGCCGGACATGAACGGTGCCTTCACCTTGCCGGGATGGCCCTTTATCCGCATGGCGCTTGACGTTAAGGCCCGCCAGAGTGCAAACGCAGCGCCATGAAGCGCCGTTCCCGTTCATCTTCACCGCCACGTACCGTTGCTGAGCGGGCGCTGCGCGTCACCGCGCGGGCCGTCGGCGCACGCGGCGATTCTGTCTGTGCCGATCCGAAATCGGGCACAGCGGTGTTTGTGCCCGGCCTCCTGCCCGGAGAGACCGCCGATATCGTGGCGCGGGCGGAGCGCGGGAGGATACGCGAACGCCTGACCACATCGGCAGAACGTGTCGAACCTTTCTGTTCCGTCGCACAAAAATGCGGTGGCTGCTCTCTCCAGCACTGGCAGAGCGATGCCTACCGGGCGTGGAAACGCGATCTGGTGGTCGAGGCGCTGGAGCGCGAGGGGCTTGTCGCCGAGGTGCGTCCGCTCATAGATGCAGGCGGGGAAGGCCGGCGCAGAGTTGCCCTTCATGCCCGCAGAATGGGCACCCGGCTTCTGCTGGGCTTCACCGAACGCGCAGGCCAGACAATCGCCGATACTGATGATTGCCCGGTGGCCGAGGCCCGGATACGAAAATCCTTCCCGGCACTGCGCGAACTGGCAATGGCGGTGCTGTCGTCAAAGTTTGATACCGCGATCATTGCGGTCACGGCCACCGGGCCGGGTCTCGACGTTCATGTCGCCCGCAAAGGGCCGGTGACGCTTGATGACCGGCTGACGGGCGGGGAGTTGCTGGCCCGCGAAGGCTGGGCGCGCCTGACCATCGGGTCTGAACTGATTGCAGAAGGCACGCCGCCGGTTGTGCGTTTCGGCACCGCGAAGGTCGCCCCGCCACCGGGCGGTTTCCTGCAAGCCACCGATGCGGGCGAGGCGGCGCTGGCGGCCATTGTCATGGACGCGCTCAAAATGGCTCTGAAAGCCGCACCCAAGGAGGCACGGGGTGTGATCGACCTTTATGCCGGTTCGGGCGCGTTCGCCTTGCGCATGGCGTCTCTGGCACCGGTAAGGGCGGTGGAAGGCGAGGCAGCCCCTCTGGCGGCGCTGGACCATGCTGCGCGTCACACGCCCGGCCTGAAGCCTGTAAGTGTTTTGCAGCGCGATCTCGCCCTGGAACCGCTTTCCATTCGCGAGCTGACCGGCGCGGCGATGGCGGTCGTCGATCCGCCCCGCGCCGGCGCGAAGGAGCAGATGGAATTGCTGGCCGGGTCGGGCATTCCGGTGATTGTCTCGATCAGCTGCAATCCGTCCACCTTCGCACGTGATGCGGCGATTTTGCTGCGTACAGGCTATGCCATGGGACCTGTCACGCCGATCGACCAGTTCGTCCACACGGCCCATGTCGAATGCGCGGCGGTGTTCACGAAAGGGTAGGGGCTCTATCTATCTCGTCACCCCCACGCAGGTGGGGGTCCAGGGCCATGCCAGCGGACTGAACGTGACGATCTCTGGGTTCCCGCGTGCGCGGGAATGACGAGGTTCTGTGACCTGCCCCGGTCAAGCCCATGCTCCTGCTCACCGTCAAACCCCTGTGGACGTGTGCGGCGGGCCCGGCTATCACGCGGGCCCTAACTCATTGCAGGCCCGATCCCATGCACGACATACGCTTTATCCGCGAGAACCCTGATGTTTTCGACGCCGCCATGAAAAAGCGCGGGGGCGGGCCGGAAGCATCACGCCTGCTTGATCTGGACAGCCAGCGCCGCGAAGCCACCGCGCGCCTGCAAGAGCTGGAGACCGAGCGGAACGCCAAGTCCAAACTGATCGGTCAGGCGAAAGCCAAGGGCGATGACGCGCTGTTCAACCAGCTGCGCGCCGAGGTCGACGCGCTCAAAGGCGAGATGGACAAGGCTGACGCCGCCCAGAAAGCTGCTGACGAGGCGCTGCGCACCGAACTCGCCTCGCTGCCTAACATGCCGTTCGAGGACGTGCCCGAAGGCGCGGACGAGAACGATAATGAGGAAGTGCGAGGCTGGGGCGAACCCAAAGAGTTCACTTTCGACCCGAAAGACCATGTCGCCATCGGCGAGGGGCTGAATGGTCTCGATTTCGAGGCTGCCGCCGCCATGTCAGGCGCGCGCTTTGCGGTGCTCAAAGGCCAGCTTGCCCGTCTGGAGCGCGCGCTTGCCGCCTTCATGCTGGACATGCACACGCTCGAGCATGGCTATAGCGAGACCAGCGTACCGCTGCTGGTGCGCGACGAGGCGCTGTTTGGCACCGGGCAATTACCGAAATTCACTGAAGACCAGTTCCGCACGACCGATGATCGCTGGCTGATCCCCACTGCCGAAGTGCCGCTGACCAATCTGGTACGCGACGCCATCCATGCTGATAGCGCGCTGCCGATGCGCATGACCGCGCATACGCCGTGCTTTCGCTCCGAGGCGGGCGCAGCGGGGCGCGATACGCGCGGCCTGATGCGCATGCACCAGTTCTACAAGGTGGAGCTGGTCTCCATCGTGAAGCCGGAAGAGAGCGAAGATGAGCTGGAGCGGATGACGGGCTGCGCCGAAGCGGTCCTGCGCGCTCTGGAGCTGCCCTACCGGGTGATGCTGCTGTGCGCAGGCGATATGGGCTTTGGCGCACGCAAAACCTACGATCTGGAGGTCTGGCTACCCAGTCAGCAGACCTATCGCGAGATTTCGTCCTGCTCGAACTGCGGGGACTTCCAGGCCCGGCGGATGGAGGCCCGCTTCAGGCGCGAGGGCGAGAAGAAGCCGGAATATCTCCACACGCTCAACGGCTCGGGTGTAGCCGTCGGCCGCGCCATGCTGGCGGTCCTTGAAAATCACCAGAATGAGGATGGCTCGGTCACGATTCCCGCTGCCTTGCGTCCCTATATGGGCGGGATTGAGGTGCTGACACCGTGAGCGAGTTTTTTACCGGGAAGAACCCGCGCATATTGATCACCAATGATGATGGTATCCGCGCGCCGGGCCTGAAGGTCCTGCGCCAGATCGCGCAATCGGTGTCCGACGATGTCTGGGTGGTGGCGCCTGCCGAGGAGCAGTCCGGTATGAGCCGGGCCCTGTCGCTGAACTCGCCCTTGCGCGCGCGCCGTGTCGCCGACAAGCGCTATGCGGTCACCGGCACGCCGGCTGACTGCGTGCTGATGGCGATCAATGACATTGTCGAAGGCAAGGAGCCCGATCTGGTGCTGTCAGGCGTCAATCGCGGCCAGAACATCGCCGAGGACGTTACCGTTTCGGGCACTGTGGCGGGAGCCATGCAAGGCCGTCAGATGGGCATTCCGTCGATTGCGTTCTCGCAAGCTTACGGAATTTCCGGGCGCGACGCGATCAAATGGCAGACGGCCAGCGCGTTCGGCCCGATTATCCTGAAAAAGCTGCTGGAGGAGCGCTGGTCGGAAAATGTCGTGATGAACGTCAATTTTCCCGATAGCGAGCCCGAAGATGTCTCCGAGATCGAAGTGACGGTGCAGGGCATGCGCGACCAGCACAATATCAGGACGGTGCGCCGCGAGGATCTGCGCGGCCAGGCCTATTACTGGATCGGCTTCGAGGGCCGTCCCTCGACCCCTGCGGTCGGCACCGATCTGCGCGCCATCTATGAGGGCCGTATCTCGATCACTCCGCTGCATCTGGACCTGACCCACCATGCCACACGCGACCGGCTGGCCGATCATCTGGGCGGGCCGGTAGCGCCGCCCGATCAGGGCTGAGGCATCCAGCATGGCCGGGGATTTTGACACGCGCGTTATCGAGCTGGTCATGGCCCTGCGCAATGCCGGGATACGTGACAAGTCGGTGCTGGCCGCCATGGAGCGCACCCCGCGCAATCTTTTCGTGCCGGAGAGTTTTGCCGATCAGGCCTTCGAGAACCGGCCTTTGCCGATTGATTGCGGCCAGACCATCTCGCAGCCTTTGATCGTCGCCATGATGACGCAGGCTCTGGAAGTCACAGACCGCTGCAAGGTGCTGGAGGTGGGGACGGGCTCAGGCTATCAGGCCGCCGTTCTGGCGCGGCTCTGCCGGCGGGTCTACACGATAGAGCGCTACCGCACGCTGAGCCAGGAGGCGGTGAAGCGCTTCGAGGCCGTGCGCCTGACCAATATCGTCACGCGTATCGGCGATGGCACGAAAGGCTGGCCCGAACAGGCGCCGTTTGACCGCATCATCGTGACCGCTGCCGCGCCCGTCCGCCCGGATGCCATACTCGGCCAGCTGCGCGAAGGGGGCATTTGCGTGGCCCCGGTGCAGAATGGCGCCGTCCAGACGCTCTACCGCTACAGGCTGGAGGCTGGTGGGATCCACGAAGAATCCCTTCTCGATGTTCGCTTCGTACCGCTTGTGGAGGGCATGGCCCGCTCGCTGTAAAACGCGAGCGTAAACACATCCGCCTTGACGTTCCCGTCCGCGAGGCGGATTCTGGTCGCGGGGCTGGGACTCAGCAATTGGGAGATATCGGCATGAAATATCGCAATATTTGCACTGGATTCGCCGTCAGCCTTGCTATTCTGGGCACCTCCGCGATGGCCTCCGCACAGGAGCCGTCCGAAGCGGCAGCCGAGCGCCTCGCGCAGTTTGAACGTACCGGCGAGACCGTGAACTGCGTCAACCTGACCCGGCTGCGTTCGATCCAGCCGCTCGACGACAGTCATTTCCTCATCGAGATGCGCGGTGGCGACATGTATCTCAACGTCACGACCGGCCAGTGCAACCGGGCTGCCAGCGCTGGCACCTATCTGCAATACTCCACGCCGGGCAGCCAGTTTTGCCGCAACCAGATCATCGACGTCGTCGACAATGGCGGGAGCGGCATGCTGTCGGGCAGCTGCGCACTGGGCGAGTTCGAGGCACTGACGCCTGTTGACCACGGTGACAGCCCGTCGCGGTAGAGACATTGTCCGCCAGGCTTTGGCTAACGCGTGATTAACGCTCGCGCGCCATGATGCACGCTTGTACGGGTTCGGTACGGCAGGAATTGGCGGCAGATGATCACGCAGGCGGTTCGATGGGCGGCACTGGCGGCGCTTTGCGCGGCCTTGTCTGCTTGTGCGTCGCGGCCTGAGGTCATTCGTGATTCGTCAGGCTCATCGGGCCGCCAGCTCGCCCGCTCGGCTGATTGCGGCCCGCGCTACACCGTGCGGCGCGGCGATACGCTGAGCGCAATTGCACAAAATTGCGATGTGCGCTGGCTGGATCTGGCAGCCGAGAACAATCTGTCGGCGCCCTATACCCTGCGCGATGGCCAGGTGCTGGTCATGCCTGGCGGCGCACGCACCTACACGGTGCGCCGGGGCGATAATCTCTACAGGGTGGCGGTCAGCCACGGCATGAGCCTGCAGGAGCTGGCCTCCATCAACGGCATTCCCGCACCCTACACGATCTATCCCGGCCAGGAATTGCAGCTGTCGGGCAGCGCCCGTCCGGTGCAGCAGGCGGCTGTCACGCCCCCGCCAGCGCCTGCCCAGCGTCCGGCCCCTGCCAGTACGCCGCCGCCGGCTGCCGTCAGCCAGCCCTCGCAACCGGCTGCCGGCGCGCCTGCATTCCGATGGCCCCATGACGGCGAAGTCATCGCCAATTTTGGCTCCCAGCCAGGTGGACGCCGCAATGATGGCATCAAGATCGCCGCCAGCGTGGGCGAGCCGGTACGTGCTGCGGCAGCTGGTGAAGTGGTCTATGCAGGCAATGAATTGCAAGGCTATGGCGAGCTGGTGCTCCTGCGCCACGGAGACTGGGTGACGGCCTATGCGCACAACTCCGTCTTGCGGGTATCGGTGGGACAACAGGTCGAGGCTGGCGCGGTTATCGCCGAGGCCGGGTCATCGGGATCGGCCAACAGGGTCCAGGTTCATTTCGAAATCCGGCGCGGTGTGACGCCGGTGGACCCGATGCAGCATCTGCCCCGGCGCTGAATAACTGATCAGAATACGCCGATGCGAGTTGCGCCAGCGGCGTGCGTGGATATAGTCCCGCGCAAATTCCCCATTGCATCCAAGGATACCCAGACATGCCTGCATTTCTTGACTCTGTGACGCTTGCTGCCGCCGGTGGTGCTGGCGGGATGGGTGCGCTGCTGATCCAGCTCTTCCCCTTCCTGCTGATTTTCGTCGTGTTCTACTTCCTGCTGATCCGTCCGCAGCAACAACGTGTCAAGAAGCACCGCGAGATGGTCGAGGCACTGCAGCGCGGTGATGAAGTCGTCACCGCTGGCGGCCTGATCGGCAAGGTCACACGTGTGGCAGACGGTGAATTGACTGTGGAACTGGCGCAAGGCGTGCGCGTGAAAGTGGTGCGTCAGACCATTTCCGAAGTGCGTGCGCGCACCGCGCCCTCGCGTTCGCGCCGGGACGAAGATGACAGCGAAGGCAGCGATGAGGACCAGCGCAGCTAGCGCTCAGCGCTGCTGCGTCCTATCTGCAATCCGCCATGCTATATTTCGCTCGCTGGAAGATCGCCCTCATCCTTGGAACCATCCTGCTCGGGGTGATGTTCCTGCTGCCCAATTTCGTACCGGAAAGCACACGCTACGGTTCTGACGGGACGCCGCAAGGCGTGTGGTCGACCCTGCCGAGCGATACGCTCAATCTCGGTCTTGATCTGCGCGGCGGTTCCCATCTGGTCTTCCAGGTGGATATGGACGAGGTGCGCGAAGACCGTCTCGTCCGGCTGGCTGATGATGTCCGCACCGTGCTGCGAAACCAGCCTGCGATCCTGACGGCAGCGCCTGCGGTCGTTGAAGGACGGGTCGTCGTGCGTCTGTCGCGCCCGGATGATCTGGAGGCGGCACTTGACCGTCTGGAAGACATCAATGAGCCGGTTTCCAACTCGTTCGGGCAGGCCAGCCTTGATCAGACACTGTCCATTGAGGCCGATGAGGATGGGCGCACGATCCGCGTAGCGATTACAGAGGCCGCGCTGGAGGAAATCCAGAGCCGCACCGTCACCCAGTCGGTCGAGGTCATTCGCCGCCGCATCGACGCTACCGGCACCACCGAACCCACTATCGTGCGTCAGGGTGATGACCGCGTGCTGGTGCAGGTGCCGGGCGAAAGCGATCCGCAGCGCATTATCGAGCTTGTCGGCACGACCGCCCGGATGACCTTTCACATGGTCGAGGCCAATGTGGATCCGGGCCCGGACGGGCAGGGGCGCACTCCGCCGGGCGTCATCATCCTGCCACAGGAATCCCCCGAAGAGCCGTTTCTGGCCGTCCAGCGCCGTGCTCTGGTGACCGGCGAACAGCTGGTTGATGCCTCGCAGGGCTTCAATGAGTCCGGGCAGCCATCGGTCAATTTCCGTTTCAACACCTCCGGCGCCCGCGCGTTCGGTGATGCGACCGCCGCCAATGTGGGCCGGCGCTTTGCTATCGTGCTTGATGACGTGATCATCTCCGCGCCGCGCATCCGTTCGCCCATTCTGGGCGGGTCGGGCATGATTGATGGCGGCTTCACCGTCCAGTCGGCGTCCGATCTGGCCAACATGCTCAATGCCGGGGCATTGCCTGCACGCCTGACGCCGGTCGAGCAGCGCACGGTCAGTGCCGGGCTGGGTCAGGACTCCATCGAGCGCGGCCAGATCGCCATCATTATCGGGTTCAGCCTTGTGATCGTGTTCATGCTGCTGGCCTACGGATTTTTCGGCATCGCTTCCACAGTCGCACTGGTCGTGAATATCTGCCTTTTGATGGGCGGCCTGTCCGGCCTGCAGGCGACACTCACCTTGCCGGGCATTGCGGGTATCGTGTTGACCATCGGTATGGCCGTTGATGCCAACGTGCTGATTTTCGAGCGGATACGCGAGGAATACCGGGCCGGGCGCACCGTGACCAATGCCATCGAGAACGGGTATCAGCACGCCCAGTCGGCCATTCTGGATGCCAATGTCACCACCTTTATCGCGGCAGCGGTGCTCTACATGATGGGCGCAGGCCCAGTGCGCGGGTTTGCCGTTACGCTCGGTATCGGCATCATCACCTCGGTGTTCACCGCCTTTGTGTTTTCGCGGCTTTTGCTGGCGGGCTGGCTGCGCCTTGCCAAGCCCAAAAGCCTGCCGATGTAGGCCGGAGACAGACAGATGAACCTTTCCAGCCTCGCCCTTGTGCGCTTCCTGCCGGTTGAGACCCATTTCGGCTTCATCCGGATGCGCGCGGTGTCCTTCATCCTTTCACTGGCTCTGGTGCTGGGGTCGGTCGCGGCCTTCTTCACCATGGGCCTTAATCTGGGCATTGATTTCCGGGGTGGCACATCCATCGAGATCAGCACGGAGGGCCCCGCCGATATTGCCCTGATCCGCGAAGCGGTGACGGCGGTGGTGCCGGGCGACGTCCAGGTGCAGGGTTTTGGCACCGAGGAAGATGTGCTGATCCGCGTCGGCGAGATTGATCCTGAAGTCATCAACCCCCTTGAGGGATTTGAGGCGCTCGACGCGGCGCAGGCCCAGCAGGCGGTTCAACGCCTTGTCACCACGGCGCTCAACGAAGCCATTCCCGGCGTCAGCTATGAACGCATGGAGGTCATCAGCCCGCAGGTCTCCGACGAGCTGCGCGTGGCCGGTGCCACCGCCGTTCTGGTCGCCTTGTTCCTGATGCTGGTCTATATCTGGCTGCGCTTTGAGTGGCAGTATTCGGTGGGCGCCGTGCTGGCGCTGGCGCACGATGTGATCGTCACTATCGGCTTTTTTGCCGTCACCCAGCTTCAGTTCAACCTGCCGACCATTGCCGCCATCCTGACCATTGTCGGCTATTCGATGAACGATACCGTGGTGGTCTATGACCGTATCCGCGAGATGTTCCGCAAGTACAAATCCCTGCCGACCCCGCAAGTGCTCGACATGGCCATCAATGAGACCCTGTCACGCACCATGCTGACATCGGGCACTACGCTGGTCGCCCTGATCGCCATGGCGGTCATGGGCGGCGCGGCGCTGGAGGGTTTTGCCCTGGCGCTGATCTGGGGCGTGACCATCGGGACGTATTCGTCCGTGTTCGTGGCGGCGCCCTTGCTGACCGTTACCGGCGTGCGGCGCGATTCCGGAGACAGTGATAACTGAGGCGCGCGACGTTCTGCCGGCTTGAAAATAACCCCCGGCTGGATGGCCGGGGGTTTTTCATGTCTGGAGGGGTGGCCGTATATTACTCGTCGATGACGGCCGGCATGAGCTGGCGGAAAATGGCCCGGGCGCCTTCGCGCGGCGAAGTGGCCGAGGGTTGTTCCTGCGCCATGATCAGCGCGACAACCCCGGTTGACGGGCTGACGAAGAAATCGGTGTCGAAATAGCCGCCCCAGCCGAAATCGGCCGGGTAGCCGGATGCCGATGATCCCTGGCCCTCATAGACAACGCCCACCGAATAGCCAAAGCCCAGATTGCCCGCATTCATCTGTTCGGGCATGCGGTCGGCGCCGACATGCACCTGCGTCATCGCGGCGACGCTCTCTTCGGAGAGGATGCGCTCCCCGTCCAGCTCTCCGCCATTGGCGAGGGCTTGCGCAAAGCGGAAATAGTCGTTGGCTGTGGAGAAAAGGCCTGCGCCGCCCGCTGCGACATTGGCGCCGAACGCATAGTCGGCACTGGCTGGCACAGGCTGGATCACGCCGTTCTCGTCATGCGTGTAGAGCGTCGCAATTTCGCCGCGCCGCTCCTCTCCGGGGAAAAAGGTGGTCGCGTCCATGCCCAGCGGCTGGAAGATGCGCGCCTGCATGTAGCTCTCGAGGTCCTGGCCGGACGCCACTTCCACGACGCGGCCCAGAATGTCGCTCGACCAGCTATAGAACCAGCGCTCGCCGGGCTGGAAATAGAGCGGCAGGCCGGCCAGATGATCGATGCGCTCTTCGAGGCTCATCTCGCGGTCTTCATAGACATTGCGGGTCATGTAGAGACGGCCCAGATCGGTGTCCGCGTCAAAGACATAGCCAATGCCCGACGTGTGGGTCAGAAGGTCCTCGATCGTGATGGCGCGGTTTGCGGGCACAGTCGCGATCTCGCCGTCTTCACCCGCGCTGACAGAACTGGCGACCTGTGCATCTTCAAAGGCGGGGATGAGTTCTGACAGAGGCTGATCAAGACGGAGCGCGCCATCCTCGACAAGCTGCAACACGGCAACAGCCGTGACCGGCTTGGTCATCGACGCGATGCGCATGAGCGTGTCCGCTGTCATCGGGCGCTGCGTTTCAATATCGGCATAGCCGGCCTCGGAGACGTGTTGCACCACGCCGTCGCGCGCAACCAGGGCGACATAGCCCGAGCGCGCTCCGGCAGCGGCGAACTGCTCCAGCGTGGCGTCAAGCGTGGCCAGACCTTCGGCGCTCAGGGCACGGGCAGCAGGTACAGCCTCGCTTACGGTTTCCGCGCTGGCGTCCGTCGGCGGGCTGCAGGCTGCGATCCAGCCAGTGCCAGCCAGCGCAGCAGCGAGCATGAGGGTGGTCAGGCTGGGTCGCGCATCATACATGTCAGGTCTCCGTTTGACGTGGGTCCGGGTTCGCGGCAAGGACACCCCGGCTTCCCTGCAATGGCAAGCTAAAACACCAAGGCACCTGCTGAACGCCCATGTATTTCATGAAACCTTCAAAGCCATGACCGCAGACCTGCCGCCGGACACGCATCAGGACACACTTGCGGACACGGTTCGCCGCGAAGACCCGGCCCGATATATGGCGGCGCTCTTTGCGCCGCCGGACACGCGCGCGCGATTGCTGGCCCTCTACGCTTTCAATGCGGAGATCGCGCGAATTCCACGATCGGTCAGCGAGCCGGTGATCGGCGAGATGCGACTGGCCTGGGCGCGCGACGCGGCCGCAGATATCTTCGCGGATCCGCCGCGCGTGCGCCGTCATCCGGTTTATGAAGCGCTTGCCGGGCTGAAAGATGTGGCGGGCGCGCCAGCTCAAGACGCGCTGGCAACACTCATTGAGGCGCGCAATGCCGATCTGGGCGAGGGCGCGTTTCCCGATGCGGCGGAACGCGAACGCTATATCGAGCTGACAGCCGTCACAGTCATGATGATGGCCGCGCGGCTATGCGCGCCAGGCTGGCAGGCCGATGAAGACGGCAAGGCCGCTCTCACAGCAGCGGGCCGCCTCTGGGGTTATGCGGGCCTGCTGCATGATTTTGCCCGGCTGTGCGCCGCAGGGCGGCCGCCGGTGACGCAGAGTGAACTTGTGCAGAGCGGCGCCAGCCTTGAGGCCTTGCGCCGGGGCTTTCAGCCGGACAAGGCCCATATGGCGCGCGAGGGCCTGATCGAGGCTGCCCGCGCCGCTGCCATGCAGCTTGATGCCAGCCGCAGCGCCTTGCCGCCGGAAATCTTTCCCGCTGTGGGCTATGCCACGCTGGCGCGCGGGCAGTTCAAAACTGCCGCCCGGCGCCCTGATCCATACGCGTACGCGCCAGCGGAAAATCTGCTGGGGGCGCAGCTTCGCCTCCTCTGGGCGTCCCTGACAGGACGGATCTAGGCGGCTCCTCCAAAGAGGGACAGCACGCGGCGCGCGAGCGTTCGGTCGGCATCGCGCGCTCGCGCTCACGCAAACCGAAGTCGCTAGCCGTCCGGATCGCCAAGCACCTCGATCAGAAAGCGCTCAACTTCCTCCAGCACTTCGCGGCGCACCGAATAGCCGGTCAGCCAGTGATCTCCGCCTTCCTGCTGGACATACCGCACTGTGCCGCCCTCGCGCTCGATGGCTGACCGCATGCGCCGGCTTTGTTCCACGTCAACGACGCTGTCGCTGCGTCCATGAATCAGCAGGACCGGGACGCGGATTGACGCCGCGTTCTCTTCCGGCGATCTCTGATCGAGATAGGTCTGCTCGCGGGTGTCGTCATCATCAAGGATTGACCGGTGCCAGTAGAGGTAAGGCGTTGATCGGTCGCCATACCGGTCGCGCGTATAGCGCAACATGCGCGACAGGTTGGAGACGCCATTGAATGAAATGGCACAGCTGTAGAGGTCGGGTGTAAAGGCTGCGCCAGCCAGCGCGGCATACCCGCCATAGCTCCCCCCAAGGATGCAGATGCGCTCGGGATCGGCAAGGCCTTCCTCAACCAGAACGCTTACCGCATCGCTGACATCGTGTTGCATCACGCCGATACCCCACTCGCCATGGCCTGCCTCGCGCCAGCGCAGTCCATAGCCCGCCGACCCGCGGAAGTTCGGCTGGATTACCCCGTACCCGCGGCTGGCCAGGAAATGGGCGAACATGTCGTAGCCGCCATAGTCGCGCGCTGCCGGACCACCATGGGGCAGCACGACAAAGGGGAAGGGGCCGTCTCCGTCCGGCAAGGTCAGATACGCGGGAATGTCGGTCCCGTCGCGCGCCGTATAGGAAATGGACTCCCTGTAGGGCAGCGAGGCTTCAGCCAGTGCCGGGTTCTCACTCATCAGGTTTTCCAGCCAGCTCTCGCCGTTGGCATCGGTCCGGTAGATGAAAAACGCATCTGGCCGGTCCCCGTACTGGGCCCGGATAACGGCAACGCGCCGGTCCTGTGACCAGGAGACAATGGTCACCACCTCTGCAGCGAGAGACGCTTCGAGGCGCGATTGAAGATCGCGGAATTCCTCGTCGAACCATTCGGTGCGGACATGCGTATCCGCCCACTCGATACCCAGCACAGCGTTGGTATAGCTGTCGGTAATGACGCCTGCGACGTCGTATTCAGAGCTTTCAAACAGGGTCTGCCGGGGGGACGTGCCGTCGAGGGGGACCGCAACCACCGCGCTGACAACACCGCTACGCGCTTCTCGGGCGATCAGGTTTCGTCCCGTGACATCCAGACCATAGACGCCGCGCAATTCCGGCTCGTCCTCATCAAGGCTGAGTGGACGAAAGGCCTCACGTCCCGTGCGCACATACACCAACTGGTCCTCATCGCCCCGCTGGTCGATGCGTATGGTGGGTTCATTATCGGCATTCAGGATCCAGCCGCGGGTATTGTCCTGGCCCTCCATCGCCGTCTGGAAGCCGCCATTGTGCAGAAAAACCCAGTACACATCGAGCGTGCGCGTGCGCGAATAGGCTTCGATCAGCACCCGTCCGCGCTCTTCGTCAAGGCCGATAACTTGTGCCAGATCAGCATTATAGCCCATGTCGTTGGTCTGCTGGACGAGAAGGCGCAGGTTCTGCGTCTCCATGTCCAGCGCCATCATCTGGGCGAAATCGACGACCCCCGGGACAAAGGCCAGGCCACCGGGTGCGCCGAGGCGCATCAGTACATAGCGATTGCCCACCCAGTAGAGACCTTCCACCCGGTTATCGAGGGCGTTCACGAGCTGACGTTCGCCTGTCTCCATATTGACCGAGAAGATGAAACGCTCATCGCCGCGATTGTGGCTGAAGGCGATGAAACGCCCGTCTGGCGACACCACCGGGTAATTGATGGCTGGAAGTTCTGCGAAGACGGCTGCCGGTATGTCTCCCGCAACGGCCTCCTGGGCGCGGACGCTGCCTGCCCCAACCAGAATGAAGAATACGCACGCCAAGTGAAACAGACGCATGGACAGCCCCCCCGAAATATTCCCGGCATGCATAGTTCCGGGCTTGGATGAGCAGCGCAAGCGGAAATACCGAACTTTCAGTGCCGGGATGATATCTGGCAGTGCTATTGCGCAGCGACCGGCAGCCGTCCCAGCCACGCATCGCAATCGGCCAGAGCCCGCGCGGTCATCAGACGCTTTTTCGCCTGTGCCTTGGCCGCGCCGCGCAGGCGCTCGCCGTTCGGGCCCTTGGCGGGGCCTTCCATGTCGGGGAACAGGCCGAAATTGACATTCATCGGCTGGAACGCCCCCTTGCGGCCGGGAACATGGCCGGTCGTGATGTGCATCAGGAGCGCGCCTAGCGCTGTGGTCGGCGGGGGTGCGCTGACAGGGCGGCCCTGACACTCCGCCGCGGCAAACCGGCCCGCGAGAAGCCCCATGGCCGCGCTTTCCACATAGCCTTCCACGCCAGTGATCTGTCCGGCAAAGCGCAGCGCGGGCCGGGCTTTGAGCCGCATGACGCCATCCAGCAGGCGCGGCGAGTTCAGGAATGTATTCCGGTGAATGCCGCCAAGGCGGGCGAACTGTGCGTTTTCCAGTCCGGGGATCATCCGGAAGATATCGGTCTGCGCGCCGTATTTCAGCTTGGTCTGGAAGCCGACCATGTTGAACAGCGTGCCATGGGCATTGTCCTGGCGTAGCTGGACCACCGCATAGGCTTTCTCGTCGGGCTTGTGCGCATTGGTCAGGCCGCGCGGCTTCATCGGTCCGTGGCGCAGCGTCTCGATGCCGCGCTCGGCCATCACCTCGATCGGCAGGCAGGCCTCGAAATAGGGCGTGTCTTTCTCCCAGTCGCGAAACTGCGTCTTGTCCCCGGCCAGCAGCGCCTCGACGAAGGCGTAGTACTGCTCCTTGTCCATCGGGCAGTTGATATAGGCGGCGCGGTCTTCGTCGGTCTCGCCCTTGTCATAGCGCGACTGTTTCCACGCCACATCCATATTGATGCTGTCGGCAAAGATGATTGGCGCGATGGCATCAAAGAAGGCCAGCTCGCCTTCGCCGGTCAGCCCGTGGACCGCCTCTGCCAGCGCCGGCGAGGTGAGGGGGCCGGTGGCGATGATCACATTGTCCCAGTCTTCAGGCGGCAGGCCCGCGATCTCCTCGCGCCGGATCTCGATATTGGGATGAGCTTCCAGCTTGGCCGTCACCGCGCGCGAAAATGCTTCGCGGTCGACGGCCAGCGCGCCGCCAGCGGGTACCTGGTTGATATCGCCCATCGCCATGATCAGAGAGTTGGCCCGGCGCATCTCCTCATGCAGCAGTCCTACCGCATTGGTTTCATGATCGTCAGAGCGGAAGGAATTGGAACAGACCAGCTCTGCCAGCCCGTCTGTCTGGTGGGCCTCGGTGCGCCGGACGGGACGCATCTCGTGCAGGATGACGGATGCGCCAGCCTCTGCCGCCTGCCAGGCCGCTTCCGATCCGGCCATGCCGCCGCCGATAATGTGTATGGGTTGGGTGTGTTTCATGTCCGCCGATATAGCGCCGCAGGGCGCTTGGCTCAAACCGGCAGGGCAGGCTGCCCCTGCGTCACAGTGATCCTTGGCAGGGTGCGCGCATCGGGCTAAGTCCCGCTGCCATGAAATTGATCCATAAAGATGCCCTGCAAGACGGGTTTGCCCTACTCCTCCGCCATCCGCGCGCCGTGCTGGCCGCGAGCGCGGTGTGCGCGGGCGTGGCCGCGCTGGAAGCGCTGGTCTCTTCATTCACGGGCGAGGCCGGGCCGGGACTGATCGGCGTCACGCTGCTGTTCATTCTCGGCTTCCATGCCTGGGTGATGGCCGCCGTGCTGGTGACGCGTCCCGCGCTGGGGCTTGGCGATGGATCGCTCAAAGACCGCGCGCGCGATGTGTCGCGGCTGGTGCTGGTCGCCGGGCTGACGCTGATCCTGGTCCTGACGGTACAGGGCACGGCCTTTGTCGTGCTGGCCTTCATGCTGGGCGCGCTGGCGATCCTCGGCGCAGAGCGCACCGGGCTGACCGAGCCGCCCGAAGGCTTTGTGAATATCTTTGCCCTGTTCAACACCACCGAATGGCTGATCGCGGTGGCGCTGATCACGGTCTGGAGTGTGTTCGCGCTCTGGTTCATTTCGCGCCTTCTGCCTGCCATTCCGGCGACACTGGAGCGCGGCAAGGTGCAGCTTCTGTCTGCCTGGCCGATTTTGCAGGGGCGCGGCCTTGCCGGCTTCCTCACCGGTGCTGTGGCAGTGTTGCCGGGTGTGGCCGTGCTGGTGGGGTTTGCCCTGCTGGTCGAGGCCGCCACCGGGTTCAACCCCGCGCGCGGCGTGCAGGCTGACACCCTGGCTCCGGCCGCGATAGCATTCCTGCGCGCGGTTCTGGTCGGCGGTTCGGTGGCGCTGGTGCTGACGCCGCTCATGGGCGTCCATGCGCGCCTCTACATGAAATTTACGTCACAAACGTCTGATTGAGCGTGCCGTGATCACACGGCTGTGATAGTGTCGCGCCAAATTGTTGCAGGGCAGGGACATTTATCATGACGTCTTCCACCGAAGCGAAATACGATTTTACCAGTGCCGCCTTCTGGTTTTTCAAATGCGTGGGCCGCAATCCGGGCGGTGCGTTCACCATCGCGCTCTGGCAAATCATCCTCTACGCGGTGATTTTCGGTGTCCTTCTGGCGGTGGGCCTGCCTGCGATCCAGTCGATACTGGACGTGGTGGCAACCAATAGCGACCCGGACCCAGAGCAGATTTTCGCGGCCGCGGGCACGCTGCTGGCCCTGTCTCCCATCATCGTCATCGCCTCCTTGCTGGTGGCCCTGATGGCGCAAGGCGCATGGATGCGCCTGCTGACGCGCAACGAGGTCGCCGGCGGTATTCCCTTCCGGCTTGGCGCTGACGAGGGCCGCCTGTTTCTAGTCAATCTGTGCCTGATCGCGCTGGCTATTGCGGGCTATGTCGCGGGCATTTTGTTCTTTGCGCTGATTGCCGGGGTATCGGTGGGGATCAACGCCGCTGCCGACGGATCGGTCTGGACCGGGCTGCTCAACGGCTTCATCTGGTTTGTTGCCGTGGTCGGTTTCATGGCGGTGGCGATCATCATCTGTGTGCGTTTTGCCGCTGCTCCGGCGCTGAGCGTGCGCCAGAAGGGCTTCCGGCTGATGCAGTCCTTTGCTGCAACCAGGGGCATTGTAGGCTGGATGGTGCTGACCTATCTCGTGCTGATCATTATCGGGGTTGTCGGGTCCATTCTCCTGTCGATTGTCCAGCAGATCGCCGTCATGGGCGGCATGATGGGCGCGATGGCCCCCTACTGGGGTGATTTGATGTCTGGTGCCGAGCCCGATCCCGAGCAGCTCCGCGAAATGATCACCGGTATCATTACCAGCCCGGCAGCCATGATCGCCCTGGGCGTGATAGTACTGGCCCAGATCATCTTCCAGATCGCGTTCGAAGGCCTCTGGCATGGCGTGGGTGCCTACGCCGCCGTCCGCCATGATGGCGGCGATGGCCCCGTGGAAACCGATCTGTCCGCCCCGGCCGAATCGGTCGGCAACGCCCCGTCGGAAGGTTAGACCGAAATGACTGAACAGGCTCTCGTCCCGCCGCCCTGGGCGGCGCTCTACGCCCCCTGGGCACCACAATCACGGCGCAGCTTTGGCTGGGCCACACCTTTCATCCTGATCGTCACCTATCTGATTTCCTCGGTCCCGATGATCATCCTCATGGTGGTCGCGGCGGCCGGTGCGCCGGGCGGGCTGGATGCGGTCGCCGAGGAAGGCGAGGCGGCACTTGCCGGCAGCGTCATGCTGCCTGGCATCATGATGCAGTTCGCCCTCTGGGCCGCGCTCATCATTGTGTGGGTGAAGGCGTTTGAACGGCGTGATTTTGCCTCGATGGGCTTTACCTCAACCGGCTGGCTGGGCCGGTATCTGCGGGGGCTTTTCGTGGGCGTTGGCCTGGTCCTGCTGCTCGGCGGGACGATGGCCCTGCTGACCAGCTTCGCGCCGGACGCGGTGCCCGAAAGCATGCGCGACATGACGCTGCCGGACGATGCCGACTGGTCGGCTCTGGCGGGCGCAGCCTTTATCGGCTTTGCCCTGTTTGCTGTTGTCACCTTCCTTATCCAGGGCGGGGCGGAGGAAGTGATCTTCCGCGGCTGGATGATGAGCACACTGACCGCCCGCTGGGGCGCAGTGGCCGCCATTATCGGCTCCAGCGTGATTTTCGGCGCGTTCCACCTGCACGTGATGATATCCGGCGTCGCCTATGGCCTGCTGGCCGTCTTCGGCATTACCGCGACAGGGTTGTTCTTCGCGCTCTACGCCTATGCCGAGCGCGGCGTATGGGGCGCGGCCGCTGCCCATGGCACGTTCAATGCTGCGGCCACCATGATGCCGCTGGCCATTGCACAGGCCAGCGAGCCGGACCGCACGCCGTCAGACCTGTTTGGCGAAGTGCTGACGCGCGCCACGGGCATGGCGGGTGTGGAGGCTACCGAAGTCGGCCCGCACCTTCTGGTGCAGCCGGGTGTGTTCCTCACGCTCAGTCTCATCCTCTTCCTGCGCATGCGGGCGAGGAAAGGGTAGGGGCGCTGCGGCCATTGAGGTGAAACCCCGGACGCGCTGACAGCGCGATCCGGGGCCTCTATCAGGACGGGTCTGCATCAGGTCCCGGATAGCTGCCGCGCAGCTTCCGTGAGTTCAGGTGTCCTCTAACCTGCCTTCTTGAGCGCTTTCTGGCGCGCCATGTCTCGCTCCAGAACGGGTTTGAGATAGCGGCCGGTCCAGCTGGCGTCCACGCCCGCCACATGTTCGGGTGTGCCGGCGGCCACGATCTCGCCGCCGCCATCGCCGCCTTCGGGTCCCAGATCGATCAGCCAGTCGGCGGTCTTGATGACATCGAGATTATGCTCGATCACGATCACCGAATTGCCTTGCTCGACCAGCTCATGGAGCACTTCGAGCAGCTTTTTCACATCCTCGAAGTGAAGCCCCGTGGTCGGCTCATCGAGAATATAGAGCGTGCGCCCCGTTGCGCGCTTGGAGAGCTCCTTGGAGAGTTTGACCCGCTGCGCCTCGCCGCCCGATAGCTGGGTGGCGGGCTGGCCGACCTTCACATACCCCAGCCCGACGCGTTTGAGCGTTTCCATCTTGTCGCGCACAGACGGCACGGCCTGGAAGAAATCGGCGGCTTCTTCCACCGTCATGTCCAGAACCTGCGCGATGGATTTGCCCTTGAAGTTGACTTCCAGCGTCTCGCGGTTGAAGCGCGCGCCATGGCAGACATCGCACGTGACATAGACATCGGGCAGGAAGTGCATCTCGATCTTCACGACGCCATCGCCCTGACACGCCTCGCAGCGCCCGCCCTTCACGTTGAAGGAGAAGCGCCCCGGCTTGTAGCCGCGCGTCTTGGATTCCGGCAGGCCGGCAAACCAGTCGCGGATCGGCGTGAACGCGCCGGTATAGGTGGCCGGGTTGGAGCGCGGTGTGCGCCCGATGGGGGACTGGTCGATATCGATAATCTTGTCGAGAAACTCCAGCCCCTCCACCGTCTCGTGCGGGGCGGGCACGGCGCTCGCGCCATTGAGCTTGCGCGCAGCGGCCTTGTAGAGCGTTTCCAGCGTCAGGGTGGACTTGCCGCCGCCAGAAACCCCGGTCACGCAGACAAACACGCCCAGCGGAAACTCCGCGGTCACGTCTTTCAGATTGTTTCCGCTCGCGCCGGTGACTTTCAGCAGGCGCTTTTTATCAAACTTGCGCCGCTTTTCCGGGACTTCGATCATGCGCGCGCCGGACAGATATTGGCCCGTCAGGCTTTTCGGGTTGGCGCGGATGTCTTCCGGCTTGCCCTGCGCGACGATCTCGCCCCCATGCACACCGGCAGCGGGGCCCAGATCAACCACATAATCAGCCGTCTCGATGGCTTCCTCGTCATGCTCCACCACGATCACGGTATTGCCCAGATCGCGCAGGCCCCGCAGGGATTCCAGCAGGCGTGAATTGTCCCTCTGATGCAGGCCGATGGACGGTTCATCAAGTACGTAGAGCACGCCGGTCAGGCCCGAGCCGATCTGGCTGGCCAGGCGTATGCGCTGGCTCTCCCCGCCCGACAGCGTGCCGGAAGCGCGTGACAGGGTCAGGTAATCCAGCCCCACATCAACCAGGAAGCGCAGCCGGTCGCGGATCTCTTTGAGTATCCGCCGGGCGATCTCCTGTTCCTTGTCGGTCAGGCGCTCCTCGATATTGGAGAACCATCCCAGCGCATCGCGGATGGAATGGTCACCCGCCTGCGAGATGTCATAGCCGCCAATCTTGACCGCCAGCGCTTCGGGCTTCAGGCGCTTGCCATGGCAGGTCTCGCACGGCTGGTTTGACTGGAAGCGGCCCAGCTCCTCGCGCACCCAGGCCGAATCGGTCTCGCGCCAGCGCCGCTCCAGATTGGGGATCACCCCTTCAAACGTCTTGGTGGTGGAGAACTGGCGCAAGCCGTCCTCATAGGTGAATTTGACCTTGTCATTCGTGCCATAGAGCACGGTGTGCTGGAACTTTTCCGGCAAGGTGCGCCAGGGCTTGTGCATGCTGGCGCCATAATGGTCCGCCAGCGCCTGCAGGGTCTGCAGGTAGAGCTTGGACGTGCCCCGGCTCCATGGCGCGACCGCACCCTCATAGAGACTCTTTTCCCGGTCGGGAACGATCATCGCCTCGTCAAACTTCAGGCTGACGCCCAGCCCGTCACAGGCCGGGCAGGCCCCGAACGGATTGTTGAAGGAGAACAGGCGCGGCTCGATCTCCTCAATCGTGAAGCCGGTTTCCGGGCAGGCGAATTTTTCAGAGAAAACAAGGCGTTCAGGCGCGCCCTTTTCATCGGCAGGCACATCGGCAAACTCGGCCATGGCGAGCCCGTCGGCCAGGCGCAGCGCGGTCTCCAGACTGTCGGCCAGGCGCTGTTCCAGTCCCTTGCGGATCGCCACGCGGTCCACCACCACGTCGATATCGTGCTTGAATTTCTTGTCGAGCTCTGGAACCTCTTCCAGCGTGTAATAGGTGCCGTCTACCTTCACCCGCTGGAAACCCTGCTTCATCAGATCGGCAAATTCCTTGCGGTATTCGCCCTTGCGCCCGCGCACGATCGGCGCCAGCAGATACAGCCGCGTGCCGTCTTCCAGCGCCATCAGCCGGTCAACCATCTGTGAGACGGTCTGCGAGGTGATGGGTAGGCCCGTGGCGGGCGAATAGGGGATGCCGACGCGCGCCCAGAGCAGGCGCATATAGTCATAGATTTCGGTGACCGTGCCGACCGTGGAGCGCGGATTTTTCGACGTGGTTTTCTGCTCGATGGAGATGGCAGGCGACAGACCCTCGATGGAGTCCACATCGGGCTTGCTCATCAGCTCCAGAAACTGGCGGGCATAGGCCGACAGGCTCTCTACATAGCGGCGCTGGCCCTCGGCATAAATGGTGTCAAAGGCGAGCGAGGACTTGCCGGACCCGGACAGGCCGGTGAACACGATCAGCTCGTCGCGCGGCAGATCGACCGACACGTCTTTGAGATTATGCTCGCGCGCACCGCGCACCGAAATATGCTTCAACGGGTCAGCCATCAGGCGAAAATCCATAAATCTGCAAATAGCCGGCGAGGCGGCACCGGCGCTGGTTAGATAAGCCGCATGCGGAGGCACTGCCACCTTGACGGCGTTCTGTTTGCACCTCGCGATGCGCTTTGTGTACCAGCCCGCATGGACACGCCTGCACTGATGGAGTGTGATGCGCGCCGAAAACGAATTCGACTCGCCCGTTGACGGGCGGAACAATATGTGAACATTTACAGAAAAAGCACAAGCGTCAAGAGGCATCCCATGGCAGGCAGCGTCAACAAGGTCATCATTATCGGCAATCTGGGTGCAGACCCGGAGGTGAAGGCCATGCCGTCAGGCGACCGGATGGCCAAATTCCCCGTCGCGACGTCAGAGAACTGGCGCGACAAGTCCACCGGCGAGCGCCGCGAGAAGACCGAATGGCACAACGTGGTCATCTTCAACGAGAACCTGGCCAAGATCGCCGAGAACTATCTCAAAAAAGGCGCCAAGGTTTACATTGAAGGCTCGCTTCAGACCCGCAAATGGCAGGACCAGAACGGACAGGATCGCTATTCCACCGAGATTGTGCTGCAGAAATATCGCGGCGAGCTGACCATGCTGGACGGCAAGGGCGAAGGCGGCGGCTCCGGTGGTGGCGGTAATTATGGCCGCATGGATGACCGCTCCGGTGGCGGCGGCAATGACCGGCCGCGCGAAAGCTTCGCCTCCGACACGCTGGACGACGATATTCCGTTCTAAAGGTAAGCTCCTGAACGCAAATCGGGGAAAAACATGATCGAGATTTTTTCGACTGACAAAGACGAGGTGATTCGTAGTTTGGTTGCCACTGGGCGGGTAAAATATGAATTCGCACTCGAAAACCTTCTTCCCCTACTAGACAGGTTTGGGGAACAGAGGAAAAAACAATCCCGGAGCTTCTACACGCGTCTAAAAGCAGATATAATTACAGGGTGCATTATGCCCCCAATAACTTTGGCGTTTGTGAATGACAACTTCGACTATGATATGCCCAAAAATGAAGTTCGAGAATTTGTGACGCGCCACATCTCGTCTGGATATATATTAGACGGCCTTCAGAGGTTAAATACTCTCAGTGAAGCCGCCGAGGCAGAAAACTTCGATAAAGATCGATCCCTACATTTAAACATTATTATTGCAAAAAAATATGATCTTCTTTTGTATCGAATGATCACTTTGAATAATGGGCAAAAGCCGATGACGGCTCGCCATCAAATAGAAATGCTAACGCGCGGTGCGATTGACTTATCTGGATTTTCGCTTCCCGTTGCGACTGAGAAAGAAACAGAAGGAACGAAGATTCCAGGTGCATTTAGGATGTCCGATATAGTTGAAGCTTATACAGCTTATCTTGCAGACAATGTAAACAATCAGAATAAAAAAATAATCGAGAGCAAGCTTGATGAAATTTTAGTGGGCAGAGTCATGGATTCTGATCTCACCGAGACCAACGTGAGCTTCTCTCAAATATTGAGTGAGGTGGAGAGGCTAAGTGCCGTTCCAGAGAATAAGGAATGGTTCCGACAGGTGAACAATCTGATTGGATTTACTGTAGGCGCTAAGCGGTCAATATCGTTTATAAGCATATTTTCTCCTGAAAAATTTTGTTTGCAAGTTGAAAAGTTCGACAAAGCGTTCAGTTCAATTAATCCATCGAAAGTCAATGTGGGCAAATTCCGCCGAGAACTGGCAGCATTCTTTTTCAAGGAAATTGATAAATTTCATACAGACGATTTGGGATCGGTTGAGGCAGCCTTTTTCGAGCAGACGTTGACTGAGTAACCGGCCAATGCCTTGTTCATTTAAAGTTCTAGAGCCAGTTGCTGGCGATTCGGTGTCGGAACCGTTTGGGGTCGGGGGTCATGGCGTTCCGGCATTCGAGTGTGTACGAATGCTCGCTGGTTCTACCGACTTGGAATCTAAGAAGTCTGGAGCTTCGATTAAACTTCGATATTGTCACTTTACCCAAAAGCAACGCCGACCTAATGACGGTACGATTTCCGATATAATTGACCTGGCTTTTGAAGGAGAGCTGACACGTGAGGAAGTTGGGCAATTTCTCACGAAGTCTAAGTCAGATAATTTTCAATTTTGGGAAGAACTCAAATCGGAAATAGGTTTATGCCTATTTGCTTTAAAGATGAAGCGCCATACCGAGTCATTTTTATATATTTATAGAACTTTCGAATTAATAGCGGTTGCTATGCCTCTTATTTATGCATCGAGAGTTAGTGATTTTCGATCGTCTGTGCAATTTATAAAGTCATTGTCACGTAATGATAGAGATCAGGACCTCTCGATTTTGAAGTATTTTACCGAGGAGTTTGTTAAGCGTGAATCAATGTTTGCTCACCTACATATAGATTATAGTTTTTCTAGTCTTGGTGCTTCGGCGGGTGAGATGAGGGATCAACTTAAAAGTTATGTGCTGGCGCCAAATAAAATTCATCATGAGTTTTTTGATGTTGAAGAAGAGGGTGTAAAAATTAAGTTTAGTGCGGTGCCTTCATTTGTGGCGGCATCACGTAATAGGCTGTTCCATAATGCGTTGTCGAATGATAATTTTAAGATAGATGCTTTGTCGGGCGCAGATTCGGTGTGTGAAGTGCTGGTTAGGCCAAGTATTTATTTCTTCAGTTTATTGCTAATTGAAATACTTAAGGTCCAGGCAAAAAGGTACATATAAAACTGAGCGACTGGTGGCAGGCTCGCGGTCGGGTTTTCCTGGAGCCGCTGAACGCGCCTGTCCGGGCTGATATCCGCTTTACAGCCCGATACTGCGCACGCCATGGTGTCGCCTGAATTTATTGAGCGGGGGACTATCCATGAATCGCCAGAGCTACACAGCCGAACTCCTGACCATTGTCGGGTCACTGCCCGAGGCCAACCGGCCGGGCTTCATCTCCGCCTTCCAGGCATCGGAGAAGAACCCAGTCTTGCTCTACGGATTTAATATCTGGCTGGGTTTTCTGGGCATTGACCGGTTTCTTGTCGGTGACATTCTGGCCGGTGTCCTCAAGCTGATCACGTTTGGCGGGTTCGGTTTGTGGGTGCTGATCGACTATTTCCTGATTGGCAGCAGAACGCGCCAGAAGAATATCGAATATGCCCGCCAGCTGCGCGATTCCTTCTCGAACCGGGGCAATCAGTCTCCGCAAGTGGCTGCGCCTGCGCCGGCCGCGTCTTCAGAGGCTCCGCCACCGGCTGACGGCTAGGGCCTGAACACGTCCACCTTGGTGCTGGTGTCCACCGCGCCGCGCTGGGCCGCGCCGCCAATCGTGTAGATCGCGCCATCAAGGCTGAGCGCGCCGAGGCCGTGGCGGGGCGTCGGCATGCGGCCTGCAGATTCCCATGTGTCGGTATTGGCGCGCCAGGCCCAGACCTCTTCATAGACGCCGCCGCCATCCTCAAACCATTCGCCGCCAAACACGTAGAGCGTGTCGCCGACGCTGGCAGCGGCCAGCCCGCCAGAGCCGCGCGGGCCGCGGGAGGGCTGGGGCAGGGGCGCGGCCATGGTCCAGCTATTGCTGGCCGGATCATAGACCTCGTGCATGGGCGTGTTGCCGCCGGAGACGGTGCGGCCGGCGACGACATGGATCAGCCCGTTCATGACGGCGGCGGCAGCCGAATTGCGCGCGCTGGGCGATGGCGCCAGCGTGGTCCATTCCCCACTGGCCGGGTCGAATACCAGATGCGCCGTCACATCCGACTGGTGGTTCCATTCGGCGTTCTGCGCGCCCGAAGGCCGGCGCCCTGTCAGAACATGGATGCGGCCATTGAGGGCCACGGCCACGTTTTCCGCCCACGGGCCGGACAAAGCGGGACCCTCCTGCCACTCGTCATCGTCGCCGGGGCGCAGCGTCCAGACGCGCGACGTGTTTGACCATGCACCGCCATTCTCTGCGGTATAGCCGCCAATCGCGTATAGCGTGCCGTCCAGCCCGACGCATTGCGGGTGATGGGTCGCCACGGGCAGGCGCGGCATCTCGCGCCAGCTTTCGTCAATGCTTGGGGTGAGGGCGAGCACGCGGTCTGAAATGTCCAGCGGCCGCTCTGAAATGCCGACCGCGAACCCGCCGATTACATAAAGTGTTCCGTCGAGCAGGGCTGGGTAGATTTCCTGTACCGGAAAGGGCAGGTCTGGCGCACTGGTCCAGCGCGCATCCTGGCGCCTGGCGAAGCTCAAACCCGATGCCATAAGGCCGGTACCGGCCGCCAGCGTGAGCGTGGCCGCCCTGCGCGTGAGTGTCATGTCCCAGCCTCCCTTTGCGTGTGGTGGTGACGGTAGCACCGGGGGCGGTATGGAGCCAGATCAGCCTGATCGCGCTTGCTCACACTTTCGTCATTCTGGTCGGAGCGCAGGGCACAGGCGGGCATTTGCGGAACATCGCGGGCGCGGCGGCGTTGCGCAATGGAACAAATGGCCGATAGCGCCAGAAGCGCGCCGGCGTTTGCCCGCAAACCAGTTCTTCTGCTGGCGCGCCGGGGCTATTGTAGAGGCCGCACAGCGGCGTTTAGGAAGGCGGCCCATGAGTGAAGTCAATAATCTCCATTCCCTGTTGCACAACATGGTGAACGGGACCGATGGGGAGAAAGTGTCGGTCGGTGACCTTCTGGAGGCAGTCGGGCGGCGCTCCTATGGCCCGCTATTTCTGCTGCTCGGCTTCATCGCCATCGGCCCGCTTGGGGTCATTCCCGGGGCGAACTGGCTGATCTCGCTGGTTACCTTGCTGATCGCGCTGCAGATCCTGTTCGGTCTCAAATATCCGTGGGTGCCCAGGCGCCTGCTCAGCTACGAGTTCAGGCGCGACCATCTCCTGCAGGGTGTGGCCTGGTCTGAACGCTATGCGCGGATTATCGACCGCTATCTAAAGCCACGCCTCACCTTTCTGACGGGCGGACCCTTCGTACAGCTTGTTGCGCTGATCTGCATCGGCGCGGTCCTTGTGTCCTTCCCGCTCGGCTTCGTGCCGTTCGGGCCGTTCCTTCCGGGGCTCACCGTGCTGGTTTTTGGCCTGGCTATTGCCTCGCGCGACGGGCTGCTGCTGATCCTTGCCTGCGCCCTGCTGGCCGCATCGCTGTGGCTGCTGGAGCGCCTGTGGAACCGGATCTCGCAGTCGGAGCTGATGGGCACGGTGATGTCCCTGTTCAGCGGCCTGTGATCGGGCGCCAGAGAGCGCATGGCCGTCCGTTGTCATTGCGGGCGCAGCAGCGTGCAAACCCGGCCCCGGGACATGTTTTTTAAAGGACTCTTCAACAGAGGGCCCGGGCTCCGGCCCGGGGTCCAGATTCCCGCCATTGGGCTGTTTCATGGGTCCCGGCTCGGGGGCCGGGACCACGGTTGAGAATTTAGGTGAATATATAAGCCGCCGACGTGCTTTTCGGAATGACGAAGTGAGTTGATGTCGTGCCGCCTCCCAACAACACCTCATCGTTTGCCGCGCGGGCACGGGCTTGGTAAACCCTTTTCCAGCTTTGCTGACACGTGATTCCGGTTGTCAGTACCCTTCGTTTGCGGGCCGCCCCAGCGCCCGCCCGACTACAGGACAGATACGCTTGAGCGACACACCGAACGAGCCCGGCCCGGACGACATCGATATTGACCAATCCGGCGCTGGCGGGAACGGCATGAACGGCGACGCAGCGGGCGGGCCGACGCCGCCCCGCCCTGAAGGCGGACCGATGGTCTCCATCGAGGACGAGATGCGCCGCTCCTATCTCGATTACGCGATGAGCGTGATCGTGAGCCGCGCCATTCCCGATGCGCGCGACGGCCTGAAACCGGTTCACCGCCGCATTTTGTGGTCCATGCACGAGCAGGGCTATACGCACGACAAGCAGTATCGCAAATCGGCCCGCGTCGTCGGTGATGTGATCGGTAAATATCACCCGCACGGCGATCAGGCGGTGTATGACGCGCTGGCGCGCATGGCGCAGGATTTCTCGATGGGGCTGAAGCTCCTCGACGGCCAGGGCAATTTCGGCTCGGTCGATGGCGATCCGCCCGCTGCCATGCGCTATACCGAAGTGCGCATGGACCGGCCCGCCGAGGCGCTGCTGGCCGATATCGACAAGGAAACTGTCGATTACCGCGAGAACTATGACGCGTCGGAAAAAGAGCCAATTGTGCTGCCCGCGCGCTTCCCCAACCTGCTGGTCAACGGCGCAGGCGGTATCGCGGTCGGCATGGCGACGAATATCCCGCCGCACAATCTGTCGGAAATCGTCGATGCGACGGTCGCGCTTCTCGAAGACCCGGAACTGACTGATCTGGACCTTCTGGAATATGTCCCTGCGCCGGACTTTCCCACCGGCGGCGAGATTATCGGTCGCACCGGTGCGCGCAATGGCCTTCTGACCGGGCGCGGCTCGGTTCTGGTGCGTGGCAAGACCAGTATCGAGGAAATCCGCAAGGACCGTCAGGCAATCCTGATTCACGAGATTCCCTATCAGGTGAACAAGGCCTCGATGATCGAGAAGATTGCCGATCTGGTGCGCGAAAAGCGTATCGAGGGCATTGCCGATCTGCGCGATGAATCCGACCGCTCGGGCATGCGGGTGGTCGTCGAGCTCAAGCGCGATGCCAATGCCGAAGTGATCCTGAACCAGCTTTACCGCTGGAGCCCGCTGCAGACCTCTTTCGGGGTGAACATGCTGGCGCTGATCGGCGGCAAGCCGCAGCTGGCTGGGCTGAAGACATATCTCGAAACCTTCATCGCCTTCCGCAAGGAAGTGACGGCGCGCCGGGCCAAGTTCGATCTGAGAAAGGCGCGTGACCGCGCCCATATACTGATCGGCCTTGGTATTGCGGTTGCCAATATCGACGAGGTCATTCGCCTGATCCGGGCTGCGCCGGACCCGGCGACGGCGCGTGAGCAGCTTAAAGAGCGCGCCTGGCCGGCCGCCGATATTGCCTCTCTGGTGGCACTGGTGGCCGATCCGCGCTCGATCATTCTGGAAAACCAGACCATCCACCTGACCGATGAACAGGCGCGCGCCATTCTGGAGCTGCGCCTGAATCGCCTCACGGCGCTGGGCCGCGACGAGATTTCCGGCGAGGCTGAAAAGCTGGCCCTCGAGATTGCCGACCTTCTGGATATTCTCAAAAGCCCCGTGCGTATCCGCGAGATCGTCAAGGCAGAGCTTCTGGATGCCAAGGAGCGTTTCGGTGTGCCGCGCCGTTCGGCCCTGGTCGAGGGTGATTTCGAGATCGAGGATGAAGACCTGATCCCCCGCGAGGAGATGGTCGTCACCCTGACCCATGGCGGCTACGTCAAACGCACCCCGCTATCGCTTTACCGGGCGCAGAACCGGGGCGGGCGCGGACGCGCGGGCATGGCGATGAAGGACGAGGATTTCGTCTCGACGCTGTTTGTCGCCTCCACCCATGCGCCGCTGCTGTTCTTCACCTCTGACGGCATGGTCTACAAGACCAAGACCTGGCGCCTGCCGCAGGGCGCGCCCAACACCAAGGGCAAATACCTCACCAATTTGTTGCCGACGCTCGCCGAAGGCGCCCGCGTGACGTCGATCATGGCCCTGCCCGAAGACGAGGCGGAATGGGCGCGCTTTGATGTGATGTTTGCCACCACGACGGGCGGCGTGCGCCGCAACAAGCTCTCCGACTTCGTGCAGGTGAACCGCAACGGCAAGATCGCGATGAAGCTGGAGGAGGCCGACGGCCAGATCCTGGATGTACGCCTATGCCACGAGGCGCAGGACGTGCTGCTGGCCACCGCTAACGGCAAGGCCATACGCTTCCCCGTCACTGATGTACGCGTGTTCGCCAGCCGCAACTCCACCGGCGTGCGCGGTATACGCATGGAAAAGGGTGATACCGCCATTTCCATGGCGATCCTCAACCATGTCGAGATCAGCCGGGCCGAGACCCGCGCCTATCTCAAACGCCGCCGGGCCGAGATGCGCAATGAAGGCGATGAGGAGCTGGAGGGCGTAGAGGCCGAGATCGAGACCGGCGACGAGGACGAGGGTGAGGAAATCACCCTGTCCGAAGTGCGCTATCTGGAGCTGCGCGCCCACGAGGAAATACTTCTCAATGTCGTGGAATCCGGGATGGGCAAGCGCGTCATCTCCTACGAGTACTTCCCGCAGAGCCGCGGCGGGCAGGGTGTGTGGACCAAGGACCGCCAGCAGGCGGAGCCGCTGGCAGCATGCTTCCTGATCGAGGAGGGTGACACGGTGATGGCGGTGACCGATGGCGGTCAGCTCATCCGTTTCCCGCTCCATTCGGTGCGCATCGCCAGCCGAGCCACCAAGGGCGTTCGCCTGATCCGTCTTGCCAATGGCGAGAAGGTGGTGTCGGTTGCCCGCATCGCCCGGAACGAGGAAGCCGAAGACGGCGAAGATGATACCAGCGATGCTGGCCAGCCGGGTGATGCGCAAACCGGGCCGCAGGAAGGTCCGTCTGGAGAGAACTGATGAAAGAGCGCGTCGCCCTCTATCCCGGCACGTTCGATCCGCTGACCAATGGTCATATCGACATCGTGCGCCGCGCGGTGAAGCTCTATGACAAGCTGGTGATCGGTATCGCGCGCAATGACGACAAGCGGCCGCTCTTCTCGCTTGATGAGCGCGTTGAAATGGCGCTGGACCTGACGCGCGAGTATAATGGCGAGACGGTTATCGAGGTGCGGCCCTTTTCCGGCCTGCTGATGCACTTTGCCGAGGAAGTCGGGGCAGGGGCCATCGTGCGCGGGCTGCGCGCGGTTTCCGATTTCGAGTATGAATTCCAGATGGTAGGCATGAACCAGCGCCTCAATTCTGACATCGAGACGGTGTTTTTGATGGCTGATCCGCGCCACCAGGCGATTGCCTCGCGCCTCGTCAAGGAAATCGCGCGCCTGGGCGGGGATATTACCGCCTTCGTGCCGCCTACCATCAAGACGCGCGTTCTGGAAAGGTTTGCCTCATGACGATGCCCCTGGCTTCTGCCTTGCTGAAGGCAAGCGTCAGCGCTTTCGTTCTGGCGGCTGCCGCCTGCGCCGAAGCGTCATCGGACGCCGGTACGGCCGAGACGGCGGCGGACACCACGCAGGAAGCGAGCGCGGCCGATCAGATTATCGACGATGCGCCGCAGGCTGCGTGGCGCGCGGTTGATCCGGACGATCTCCTCGTGATCTCGACGCGCGGCGGCGATATCTGGGTCGAGCTGGCGCCGGAGTTTGCGCCCGACCATGTGGCGCGCATCCGCGAGCTTGTCGGGCAAGGCTTTTATGATGGCAAGGTCTGGCACCGTGTCATCCGGGACTTCATGGCGCAGGGCGGCGGGGCGTCTGACAATGCGGGCCTCGCGGCGGACATGGATCCGTTGCAGGCCGAGTTCGTCATCAGCCGCCCGATGGACACCGACATCAATATTACCGAGTTGCAGGACCGGGTGATCAATCCGCGCGAAGGCTCAACACGCGCCCGCGCCGGTTTCTGGAACGGATTTCCCGCCTCCACCATTCCGATGGCACAGGCTGGCATCCGCGTGGACGGCCAGGTGGAATCCTGGCTGCTGCATTGCCGCGGCGCAGCGGCGATGGCGCGGACGACGGACCCGAACTCGTCGATCAGCCAGTTCTACATCACGACCGGCAATCCGGCCCATCTGGAGGCGGCCTATACGGTGTGGGGACGTGTCCGGGCCGGGCAGGACGCCGTTGACGCCATCCGCGTGGGCACGATGGGCGAGACCATGGGCTTCCGCCCGGACTTCATCATCTCCGCGCGCATGGCTAGCGAGCTGCCTGAAAGCGAGCGCCTCACTATCGAGGTGTTTGACACCGACACGCCTGATTTCGCCGATTATCTGGACGCCGTGCAGGCTTCCAATGACGGCACTTTGCCTGATGTCTGTGACATCGAAATTCCTGTTCGCATTACGGAGTAATTGCCTTGGCCGATACCCTCATTTTCACCCTGGACACTGGCGGCGATGTAAAAATCCGCTTTCGCCCCGATCTTGCGCCCAAGCACGTGGCGCGCATCACCGAGCTGGCGCAGAGCGGCTTTTATGACGGTATCAGTTTCCACCGCGTGATTGACGGTTTCGTCGCGCAAGGCGGCTGCCCGAAAGGCACCGGAACGGGCGGATCGGGCACGAAAATCCCGGCCGAATTCAACGCCGAACGCCATGTTCGCGGCACCATGTCGATGGCCCGCACCAATGACCCGGATTCGGCTGACAGCCAGTTCTTCATCTGCCTGGACGCCGTGCCCTATCTCGACAACAACTACACCGTCTGGGGCGAGGTGATCGAGGGTATGGAGTTTGTTGACGCCCTGCCCAAGGGCGAACCGCCCCGCAATCCGGGCAAGATCGTCAAGGCGACGGTTCAGTAGTTTATCTCATGGTGAAACCCCGGAACGCGCAAAGCGCGTATTCGGGGTTTCCCTCCTTGGCTTGCCATCCGGGGTGCCCGGCTTGACCGGGCATCCAGTAGGTTGTCGACACGCCGCCGGTGTTGTTCTGGTTCCCCGGTCGGGGCCGGGGAACCCGGATGGCAAGCGCGAAGCGACCAGTCGCTGCTGCGGCGCTGGTCAGTCTTGCGATTTTCCGCCTCGCCGCTACACCCACCCCCATGAAACTCTCCGACTTTGACTTTGACCTGCCCGAGGACCGGATCGCGCTGAGGCCTGCCCGGCCCAGAGACAGCGCGCGTCTTCTGCATGTGGGCGGGGGCGGGGCACTGGCCGACTACACCATGCTGGACCTGCCGGCACTCCTGCAGCCCGGCGATCTTCTGGTGCTGAACAATACCAGCGTGATCCCGGCGGCGCTCACCGGCGAACGCCCGGCACGCGCGCAAGGTGGCGGCGGACCGGCACGCATCGATCTGAACCTGCATACCCGCGTGGGCGAGGATAGCTGGCGCGCCTTCGCGCGGCCCGCAAAACGTCTGCGCGCGGGCGATGAACTCCAGTTCGGTTCGCGCCTGTCTGCGCGTGTTCTCGACAGGGCCGATGGCGGCGATATTGGATTACAGTTCAATGTGTCAGGCGCAGCACTTGATGCAGAACTTGAGCATGCAGGCAATCCACCTCTGCCCCCCTATATCGCCTCGAAGCGGGCAGCGGACGCCGAAGACCGCGAGGACTACCAGACCCTGTTTTCAGATCCCGAACGCAGAGGCTCGGTCGCGGCGCCTACGGCGGGCCTGCATTTTACCGAGCGGCTGTTTGCGGCGCTGGAAGCGCGCGGGGTGCAGACGACCCAGCTCACGCTTCATGTCGGAGCGGGCACCTTCCTGCCGGTAAAGACCGAAAACGTCGCCGAGCATATTATGCATGCCGAATGGTATGAGATCAGCGACGAGAGCGCGGCGGCGATCAATGCCGCGAAGGCCGCAGGCCGGCGCATCATCCCGGTCGGCACCACGGCGCTGCGCACGCTGGAAAGCGCCGCTGACGAGGCCGGGAGCGTCAACGCGGGGAGCGCCGAGACGGCCATCTTCATCACGCCGGGCTATCGCTTCAAGATCACCGATGCCCTGCTGACCAATTTCCACCTGCCAAAGTCCACGCTCTTCATGCTGGTCAGTGCGCTGGCGGGGCTGGACACGATGCAGGCCGCCTATGCGCACGCTATTCAGCAGCACTACCGCTTCTTCTCTTACGGCGATGCGTGCCTGATCGAGCGGGGGTAGCCGCCTCTCGTCTCCTGGCGGTTCAACCGCGGTCTGCGGCTTGAGTATCCCGGGTCAAGCCCGGGAACCCGGTACACAGGACTGCGCGCCACAGCACCACAACATCGTCATCCCCGCGCAGGCGGGGATCCAGAGATCATAGGGCTCAGCCTTTTACAAAATGGCTCTGGGTTCCCGCCTGCGCGGGAACGACGAGGACAGGGACACCGGCGCGAAGCGCCGAAAAGCGCGAACGCGCGCCCGCGCTCGTGCGCGGAACATCGCAACGCGGATGCGTTGCGCGACCTGCCTCAAGCCTTCTCGCGGCTGGCCTTCTTGCGCTCGTGTTCCAGCAGGAATTTCTTGCGGATGCGGATGGTCTGCGGCGTCACCTCGACCAGCTCGTCATCATTGATGAACTCCAGCGCATATTCCAGCGTCACGCGGACTGGCGGCACCAGCACCACGGCCTCGTCGGCGCCTGCCGCGCGGATATTGGTCAGCTTCTTGCCCTTGAGGGGATTGACGACCATGTCCTCTTCGCGCGCATTCAGGCCGATGATCATGCCCTCATAGACTTCCGCCGCGTGGCCGATGAACAGCTTGCCGCGCTCCTGGATATTCCACAGCGCGTAGGCGAGCGCCTTGCCGGTATCCATTGAGATGATTGCGCCCTTGGGCCGCTGGCCGACTTCGCCTGCCTGTTTGGGCCCGTAATGGTCAAACCCGTGGAACATCAGGCCGGAGCCCTGGGTGAGGGTCAGGAATTCGGAGCGGAAACCGATCAGGCCGCGCGTGGGCACGACATAGTCCAGGCGCACGCGGCCATTGCCGTCCGGCACCATGTTCTTCATCTCGGCCTTGCGTGAGCCGAGGCGCTCCATCACCCCGCCCTGGTGGATTTCCTCCACATCAATGGTCAGGTTTTCAAACGGCTCGCATTCCACGCCGTCAACCAGTTTGGTGATGACTTCGGGGCGGCCGACAGCGAGCTCAAAGCCTTCGCGGCGCATTGTCTCGATCAGGATGGACAGGTGCAGCTCGCCCCGGCCGGACACCTTGAACTTGTCGGCATCGTCCAGCTGGACCACGCGCAGCGCCACATTGTGGATCAGCTCGCGGTCGAGCCGCTCCTTGATATTGCGCGAGGTGACATATTTGCCTTCGCGCCCTGCGAAGGGGGAATCGTTGACCTGGAAGGTCATGGAGATGGTCGGCTCGTCCACGACCAGCGCGGGCAGGGCCTCCACATGTTCAGGGTCGCACAGCGTGTCAGAGATGTTGAGCGGATCAATGCCGGTAAAGGTGATGATGTCACCGGCGCTGGCGCTGTCCATTTCCACGCGTTCAAGGCCGTGGAAGCCGAATACCTGCAACACCTTGCCCTTGCGGGTCTTGCCGTCCGCGCCGGCGATGGCGACCTGCTGGTTTTTCGCCAGCTTGCCGCGGCGGATGCGGCCAATGCCGATAACGCCGGTATAGCTGGAATAGTCGAGCGCGGAGACCTGAAGCTGGAGCGGGCCATTGCGGTCCACATCCGGCTGGGAGACACGCTCGACAATGGTCTGGAAGAGCGGGTCCATGGTGTCGCTGGGCGTGGCGGGGTCCAGCGTGGCAAACCCCTGCAGGGCCGAAGCGTAGACGATCGGGAAATCCATCTGGTCGTCATTGGCGCCCAGACGGTCAAACAGGTCGAAAGTCTGGTCCACCACCCAGTCCGGGCGCGCGCTCGGGCGGTCAATCTTGTTGATGACCACGATGGGTTTGAGACCCAGTGCCAGCGCTTTTTTCGTCACGAACGTGGTCTGCGGCATCGGGCCGTCGACGGCATCGACCAGCAGCAGAACCGAATCGACCATCGACAGGACGCGCTCCACCTCGCCGCCGAAATCGGCGTGGCCGGGCGTGTCGACAATGTTGATGCGCCAGTCACCCCAGAGCACAGACGTGTTCTTGGCCAGAATGGTGATGCCGCGCTCTTTTTCCAGATCGTTGGAATCCATCACCCTTTCGACTTCCTCCCCGCGCGTGCCCAGCGTGCCGGACTGGCGCAGCAGCTTGTCGACGAGGGTGGTTTTGCCGTGATCGACGTGAGCGACGATGGCGATATTGCGCAGCTTCTCGACCGGAAAGGTCATGGAGGTGTTCCTGACGTCTGGGGAGGTAAGTGTTCTTTTCGCGCGCCCTCATACAGGCGGGCGCGCCTTATGGCCAGCAATCATGCAGGGGGGGCAGGCTTTGCATTTTTACCGGCCGACCTCTCAACCGGGGTCCCCCGCCCTGACGGGGGACCCATTTTCCGGGTTTAAGCCCATCATCCGCGTTTTTCCGGTAGATGCCGGGATGGCGGTGTGTCGGTAACAATTTCTGGGTCTCCGGTCGGGGCAGGCGACACCGGTGAGTTTGCCTTCCCGAAAATCCTGAAAGTTTTTTCGATTACCTCTCCACCGGGGTCCCCCGCTCTGACGGGGGACCCAGAGGTCAAAACACCATCAGATTATTGAGATCGGCGTAGAGATCGCGCCATTCACGATTGTGCTGTTCGATCAGCGCGATCTTCCATGCCCGGTTCCAGTGCTTGACCTGCCGCTCGCGGGCAATCGCATCATGCGTCGTGGCGCAATGTTCCAGATAGACAAGGCTGAACACCTTGTACTTCCAGACAAATTCCGAGCCCTTGCCCATCCGGTGCTGGGCAATCCGCTCGGCCGGGTTGGCGCAACTGCCGGTGTAGAGGGTGCCGTTGCGCTTCGAGGACAGGATATAGATGTAAGCCGACATGCATGGATGCTCGTCGCCGTTCTGGCGTGGTTCAACCTTTTTCTGGGTCCCCGCTCGGGGGCGGGGACCCCGGTAATGCTAGCTTTTCGATAGTTTTGCCAGATCAAGCCCGGATCTTCCAACCGGGGTCCCCCGCCCTGCCTGTCCCTGTGAAAACGGGGAACGGGGGACCCATGATCTATCCCCCCAATTCACAAGATCAGGCGGACAGATTCCGCGGATGGATATATCCCCAGCCCTCTCCCCACCGTGTGGCGGTTTTGCCACATGTGAAAACGGGCCTCCCGCACCTATGAATCAAGCGGTGCGCACCCCATTTGCGGGGCTTTCACATCTGTAAAACGGGGTTCGCATACCTATGGCCGATTTTGACTATGACCTCTTCACCATCGGCGCCGGTTCAGGCGGGGTAAGGGCCTCGCGCCTGGTCGCCATGAAGGGGCATAAGGTGGCGGTGGCCGAGGAATACCGGCCCGGCGGCACGTGCGTGATACGCGGCTGCGTGCCCAAGAAGTTCATGGTCTATGCCTCTGGTTTCAAGAAGCAATTTGAACTGGCGAAAGCCTATGGCTGGTCGCTGGAGCAGCCGCAATTTGACTGGCCAAAATTCCGCGATGCCATGAACGCCGAAGTGGACAGACTGTCCGGCATCTATGCGAAGAATTTGGCCAATGCCGGTGTCGAGCTGATCTCCGAACGCGCCGAATTCGTGGATGCGCACACGCTGGAGCTCAAATCCTCCGGCCGGCGGATAACCGCGAAAACTATCCTCATCGCAACAGGGGGAAGACCCAATGTGCATGAGGGGCTGGAGGGCGGTGAGCTGGCCATCACCTCCGACGCGCTCTTCCACCTGCCCAGGCTGCCCAAATCCATGCTGATTGCGGGCGGTGGCTATATCGCGTGCGAGTTTGCGCAAGTTTTTGCCGGCATGGGTGTCAAGGTGACGCTGGTCTATCGCGGCGACACGGTGCTGCGCGGGTTTGACGATGATGTGCGCGAGTTCGTCCATGAGGGCTTGAAAGCCTCCGGTGTACGCGTCATCACCCATACCGTGTTTGAAAAAATCGCCGACAATGGCGATGGCACCAAGACCGTTCACCTGAAGAATGGCGACCAATGCCCTGTGGATGAAGTAGTTTTCGCGATCGGGCGTGATCCGCATACCAAGGGTCTGGGTCTGGATAAGGCAGGCGTGGAAACCGGCGATAACGGCGCTGTCCGGGTGGATGAATATTCGCGGTCGAACGTGCCCAACATCTATGCGGTAGGGGATGTGACGGACCGGGTGAACCTGACGCCGGTGGCGATCCGCGAGGCCATCTGCTTTGCCGAAACGGCGTTCGGAGACAATCCGAGCGCCTATGACCATACCGATATCGCCAGCGCGGTTTTCACCCAGCCGCCTGTCGGAACGGTGGGGATGAGCGAGGCGCAGGCCCGCGCCAGACACGGCAATGTCGATGTCTACAAAAGCGTTTTCCGCCCCATGAAGGGCATGCTGGGCCCGAACCCGGAGCGCATGCTGATGAAGATCATTGTGCAGCGCGGCAGTGAGAGGGTTCTCGGCGTGCATATTGTGGGCGATGATGCGCCCGAGATTATTCAGGCAGTTGGCATTGCGGTCAAAGCCGGGCTGACCAAGGACCAGTTTGATGCCACCTGCGCGGTGCATCCTACTGTCGCCGAAGAGCTTGTAACCATGCGGGAAAAATGGACCCCGCCGGAATTGAAGGTGTCGCCATGAGCGGATGGAACCCGTCAAGCTGGAGAACGAAGCCGGCCCTGCAGCTGCCCAACTACCCTGACGCCTCCGCCTTGAAGGCCGCAGAGGCAGAGCTGGCGCGCCGTCCGCCGCTGGTGTTTGCCGGTGAAATACGCCGCCTGCGCCGCCATCTCGCCAATGTCGCATCCGGTCAGGCCTTCCTGCTGCAGGGCGGGGATTGCGCCGAGAGTTTCAAGGAGTTTTCCGCCGCCAATGTGAGGGACACATTCCGTGTCCTTCTCCAGATGGCGGTGGTCATGACCTTCGCGGCGGCAAAACCTGTCGTCAAAGTCGGGCGGATAGCGGGCCAGTTCTCCAAGCCGCGCTCCAGTGATACCGAAGTGATAGATGGCATTGAGTTGCCGTCCTATCGCGGTGATTCCATTAATGATATGGCGTTTACGCCAGAAGGGCGCGTCCCCGATCCGCAGCGCCTGGTGCGCGCCTACGATCAGTCGGCTTCCACGCTCAATCTCCTGCGCGCCCTGGCCTCTGGCGGCTATGCCGATCTGCACAATGTGCACCAGTGGACGCTCGACTTTTTGTCGGATAGTCCGGCTGGTGAGCGCTATCAGGAATATGCGGGGCGCATTACCGAGGCGCTGGCCTTCATGCGCGCCTGCGGGGTGACGGCCGATGCCGCGCCGTCACTGGAAGGGGTTGATTTCTACACCTCCCATGAGGCGTTGCACCTGCCGTTTGAAGAGGCGATGACCCGGATGGAAACCCAGTCCGGGCGCTGGTATGGCACGTCCGCGCACCTGATCTGGATCGGGGATAGAACCCGCCAGCCGGGCGGCGCGCATGTCGAGTATTGCCGCGGGGTCGAGAATCCCATCGGTTTGAAGTGTGGCCCCACTCTCGACCCGGACGAACTCATTGAATTAATTGATATTCTTAACCCTCGAAACGAGGCGGGCCGTCTGGTGCTCTACGCGCGGATGGGCGCTGGCAAGGTGGAAAAGGGCCTGCCGCCTCTGGTGCGCAAGGTGAAGGCCGAGGGCCGCAACGTGGTCTGGTCGTGCGACCCGATGCACGGCAATACGATAAAGGCCGGAAATGGTTATAAAACAAGGGCGTTTGACCATATCCTCTCCGAGCTGAAAAGCTTCATCGAGGTGGTCCGCAGTGAAGGCGCGGAGCCCGGCGGCGTGCATTTCGAGATGACGGGCCAAGACGTGACCGAGTGCGTCGGCGGTGCAGGGCACCTCTCCGAAGCCGACCTGTCCAGCCGCTACCACACGCATTGCGATCCGCGCCTGAATGCCGACCAGGCCCTTGAAATGGCGTTCCAGATTGCAGATGCGCTGAAACCCGCGGCAGTGATCCGCGCGGCGGCAGAGTAGCCAGGATCGGTCGCAATGCCCTGTTTTAAAACAGGGTTTGGATCCTCGCGGCTGACTGCAATGTGCCCTGCATGCATGTGATGCTGACCACCCGGTTCTAGGTCAACGCATTGAAATGCAACAGTGATAGTATGCCCGATGGCGTTGGCGCGCCATATGATTAATCGAGAGGTCAGGTTTTTCGCACCATGTTGCGCTTTCTTCCCCTGGAGTTCGATATGAAACATCTTGCCTTTTTTACTGCGGCGTCTGCCGCTTGCCTTCTTGGCGCAACGTCCCCGCTGCATGCCCAGCCTGGCGATGAGGGCGCATCCGCGCTGACGATCAGCGGATCGGCCCGCATCCGGTACGAAACCATCAGCGCGCTGTTTCGCGCTGGCGCGAGCGGATCTGACCAGCAGCTATCCAGCCGTTTGCGCATCAAGGCCGAGTACGATTTCGGTCCGCTCGTTCTGGGCGGCGAGTTGCTCGACGCGCGAGGCTGGCTGAGCGATGCCGGTTCGGTCATCCCCGGCGGTAGTGTGAATGCGGCCGAGTTGCTGCAAGCCTATCTCCGCGTGCCGGTTGAGGGCGGCGAGGTTCAGGCGGGCCGGTTCGTGATGAATGTGGGCTCGGGCCGTCTGGCGATCGAGCAGGGCTATCGCAACACGCCCAATAATTTCGAAGGTGTGCGCGGGCGTTTTGTCCCGGCCGAGAACTGGACAGTGGACGCCTTCTTTACCGCGCCCGTCCGCATTGCGCCGGGTGACCGCACCGCGCTGGAAAACAACACGGCACAGATTGATGAGGCCGACTGGAACACGCAATTCTGGGGTGTTCATGCCACGCGCTCCGGGCTTGGCGGCAATCTGCGCGCCGAAGCCTTTGTGTTCGGCCTGAATGAGGACAATGGTGCGCAGCTGTTGACACCGGGCTTCAGGATTTCGCGTCCGCGCGCAGCGGGCAGCTATGATTTTGAGGTCGAGCTGATGGGCCAGTTCGGCGAACAGCCGCAAGGTGCGGCCACGCTGGATGTACGTGCCTGGTCAGGCTTTGCTTCGCTGGGATACAGCTTTGACGCCCCCTGGCAGCCCCGTCTCTCGGGCCAGCTGGTTTATGCCAGCGGCGACAATGATCCGGCTGACGCGGACTGGAACCGCTTCAATCCGCTCTTTGGTGGCCGCCGGGGCGATTTTGGCACGACGGGTATGTCATTCACCCATTTCCGCGAGAACCTGATCGCGTTTGGTCCGCGCCTTGATCTGCGCAACGGGCCGGCAGCGATCACCATCCAGCTGCAGGAATCCTGGCTGGCATCAGATACCGATCGCTGGCGCGTGGCCAATCTGCGCGATGCGGCAGGTCAGTCGGGTGACCGTATCGGCACGCTGGCCGAAGCACGGGTCAGCTATTGGCTCAGCCCTGACCGGCTGCAACTGGAAACGGGTGCATCGGTATTGTTCAAGGGCGACTTCGCCAGCAACGCGCCGGGCGCACCGGCTGATGACAACCCGGTTTACGGATATGTCATGCTGACAGCGCCTTTTTAGGTTCTGGCCGTCCAAGGCTGAAACGGGTCTCCGCTGTGAGAGCGGGGGCCCGTTTTTTTTAGCGCCTGCGCCGCCGGGCAAGTGAAAGTCCGCTCAGAGCCAGTCCAATCAGCGCCGCTATCACCATCATCATCAAGATGTCACGGGCCTGGCGGCCAATCGGATTGGCAAACTGCCATTTGTGCAGATTATCAAAGCTCGTGCTTTCCAGCGCGGTTACACGGCCGGGCTGACCAGCCTGCGCCAGCAAGCCGTCAACCGGATCGACAAAGACGGGACCGTTTGCAGTCTCCACCCGCCAGACCGGCAGGCGCTTGCTGGCAAAGCCGTAATCGCCATCGAAACGGGTCTGCATCGTGACGTCGCTGCCCGTCGGAGCGCCAGCAAGGGTAACCGCGCGGGCTTGCTCGCTCAGGGTCAGCTCGGCGCCCTCAGCAGCGAAGAAGCGCACCGAGCGGTCCTGCGCGGCTCGCCACAACCCGTTCCCGCCGTCTGCCGTGGCGGCCAGATGGGCAAACCGGCCTTGAGGCACAGCGATCAGGTCAGAGACGGCAAACAGGGCGGCATCGGGGCGCTCTGACACAAACAGGGATGAATTTGTCCAGGCGTGGAACAGGCCGGATACCGGAAAGGCGAGCGCGGGCAGCGCCAGCGCCATACCTGCATAGCGGTGCCAGCGCCGCAGCCCTTTGCCCTTGGCCGTCAGCGTGAGGGTAAGACCTGCCAGCACAGTGCTGATGAAAATCAGGGTCAGTGCGGTGATAACGAGCAACCGCAGCGGTTCGGCAGGTTTCAGGAAGGAGAGGGTGTGGACCGTCTGGAAGATGCGCAGCATCGCCCTGCGCGTGGAATTGGTAACGGCCGCCAGCCGGTCGGAGCCAGTATCCACATAGACGGTCAGGCGGTCTGGCGTATCGAACGTTACGGCGGTGACAGGCAAGAGCCGGTTGATCGCCGGGTAGTCGATACTGAACTGAGTAACATCCTCTACCCGCACGATATCGGCATCAGGCAGCGACGCATAATGACGGGCCAGGGCAATGGCGTGATCGTGCGCTGCCTGAGGCGCTGGCGCGCCTGTCGCAGCATCCAGGGCGAGGCGCGGGCTGTCTGGATCAAGCCGTACAGACCAGTATGCGCTATCGGACGAGGGCGCGAGCCGTATCTGCCGCGCAGTTTCAGGCATGGCGGCGAGGCTGGAGGGGGCCGAAGCCCCCTGCGAGTCGACGCTCATGACTGGCGGCATCTGCACTGCCGCGCGCGGCGCGGTCCAGCTCATGACGGGGTGCAAAAGGCCGGACAGGCCCCAAATCAGCACGGCGAATGCGGCCAGTTGTGGCCCCGTCCGGTGAAGCCGTCTGATGCGGGCCATCATTGCCCGCCTCCGAAGGCATAGGTGACCCCGGCATAGACAGCCCGGGTTTCACCGGGTGTGAAGCGGGCCGGGTTGGCCGTGGCCGCATCGGCCGCCGTTGCAACAGCCGAAACATACGCCTCGTCGGCAAGGTTGCGCCCTTCGACATAGACGCCGAGACGGTCATTGACGTCATAGCGGGCGGAGAGGCCGACCAGCGTGTAACCGGGCAGGTTTTCCGAGTTTGCGTAGTCCGTGAAGCCGTCACCGCTCTGCCAGGTCAGGTTTGGTGCAATCTCGAAGGGGCCTGCGCTGTAGCGCAGCTCGGCAACCAGTCTCTGACGCCCCGTTCCCGGCAGACGGTTATCGCGATAAACGGCATCGCCATCGAAGCGGAAATCGCCATGGGTGTAGGCGAGGCGGGTTCGCCACGATCCTGCGCTGCCTTCATGCAGCAGAGCCTCAAGGCCCAGCTCGAACCCGCGCCGGACCGTGTCGTCGGCGTTGAAGATGGCCGCCGGAATGCCTGGTACAACCGTAAACGCGGTGAACTCGTTCTCCAGATTGATCTGGTAGAGCGCCGCTTCGAAGCGGATGCGCTCATACGCGCCACGCAGGCCGATCTCGTAGCTGGTGCCTTCCATGGCGTGAATGGGCGTGAAGCCAGCCACGCCGCCTTGTGTCACGTCAGAGAAGGTGGGTGGTTCGAATATCTGGCTGACATTGGCAAAGCCGGTCAGCGCTTCATCGAACCGGTAAACCGCCCCCAGACGGCTGGTGAGGTTTGAGAAGCTGGCATCACCGCTCCCCGCAGCCGCGAGCCGGTTGTCGACCTCTCGCCGTGTGGACGTGTTGACGAGACCCGCCAGCAGGTCGAGGCGCTCTGTCAGGCTGAAACGGGCGTCGGCATAGGCCTTGGCGCCAGAGCCTGTCTGGAGGGCATCGCCGATACGGAAGCCCGCCTGACCGTCATTATTGAGAAAGACGCGCGCATCGGTCTCGCCGCGCCGCACATCACCGCCCAGCGTCAATGCGACCGGCACGCCTGCCAGCTCTGTCTGTGTGCTCCAGCTGGCGAACAGACGGTAGTCCTCAAGGTCCTGATCAACAAGAACCGGGACAGGGTGCCAGAGCGTGCGGGCCGTCGCGCTGCCGCCCACCGAAATCTGCCCAATGCCGGTGGAGAGGTGCGTGACCGTCCACACACGCCACGCATTCAGGTCGCGCGCGTATTGACCGGCGATGGCACCGGGATCGGGCAGCCGGGGGTCTGCGAGCACTTGGGAGAGCGTGAGATTGCCCGGCATTTCCTGATTGATATCGCTGCCCAGAACGCCAAAGCGCGTTTCGGCCGCATCATTCCAGCGCCATCCGATATTGGCGTAGATGCGGCCATTGGACTGGCTCGCGTTGGGACGGAACCCGTCCTGGCGCTGCCATGTTGCCGCCAGCGCATAATCAAGCTGACCGCGCGTGCCGCTCGTATAGCCATGGGTGCGGGTGGTGGCGAATGATCCCGCTTCCAGGCGGACACCCGACTGATTGCCAAGCGATGCCGCGCTCAGCCCCTCGATCTCGATGGAACCACCCAGCATGGTTGAGCCGCTGCGAAAGCCGTTCGCTCCGCGATTGACCGCCATGTGGGAGAAGAAGAGGGGGTCAATCTCCTGATAATCGCCAAACCCGTCGGTATTGTTGATTGGCACGCCGTTGAAGATCAGCTCCACGCCGCGCAGGTGCATATTGTTGGCAAGGCCCGAGCCGCGCACCGACAGGCGCGAATCCTCGCCGAACTTGGGCTGCGCTACCACGCCGGCAGTAAAGGCGAGCGTGTCTGCAAAGCCGATGGCATAGCGGCTGGCAAAGCTTTCTGCATCGATGACGGAGATATTGCCGGGCTGGCGCGCGGCGTCAGCCGCGGCTTCCTCGGCCGGAGCCGACAGGCGGTAGCCTGTCACGATGACACGGTCCTCGATGTCGCCATTTTCAAGATTTTCAGCGGAGACAGGCGCGGCGATGCCGGTTGCGGCCAGCAGAGCGGACCCGGCGGTGCGGGTGAAGTATCGGGCTTTCATGAATTCTTCCAAAAGCAGATGCTGAACAGAGGCCTCTTGCCCCGTTCAGCACGATGCTTTCGAGGTCAGGCCGTTTGGATGTCAGTCAGTCTGCCATCAGGCGGGCCCCGCTGGCCGGGCGGGCTGGCGGGATGGGCCGGCAGGGCGATGGTGGCGGCAGGGTAGGCCGGTACATGCCGCTGTGGCGCCAGGCCGGGCGCATCCGCAAAGGAGGGGGCGGGCAACGTAGCGGCCGCGTTCAGACCGGCGAATGCACAAGGTGATTCAAGCGCAGCGGTATCTGGCGTTTGCGCCTCAACCGGATTGCCATGGGCATCGAGGGTTATCTCGCGCAGGCCGTCGCCGGAGCAGACAACCAGGGAAAACCGGCCGCCGGACTCCGCCTGCGGCATCCAGCCTGACGGCACCAGCCCACCGATACACGCCGCGACCAGCGCGAGCGTCGCCATGAGCTGGCGCAAGGCGGTCGGGGAAAGACGGGCGCTCATCATGGTATGACTGGATATATTCACGTGTGCGGTCCCGCAACACAGTAACGCTGCGGCGTATTGCGCATACAAAAACGCCGCCAGTTGCCCGGCGGCGTTTTCATGAAGGGGCGCGTCCCGGCCTTTTCAGGCGGGAAGCGAAAGCCCTTAGATGTCCTTCAGGGCAGACGCCGGGCGGAACGCCAGCGAGGTCTTGGCCTTGGACGTCATTTTCTCGCCCGTACGCGGGTTGCGGACTTCACGCGCTTCGCGGTGCTTGGCGTGGAAAGTGCCGAAACCGGCGAGTTGAACCGTGTCGCCTTTTTTGCCGGCGGCTACGATGGAATCGACAAAGGTGTCGATGGCGTCACCGGCTTGAGCGCGGGTGATGCCAGCTTTGTCGGAGATGGCTTTGGCGAGTTCTGCTTTGTTCATGAGGGTTCCCCCCGGTTGTTTGACGCCTCGACTGCCGAGATTGGCAGGCTTGGCCGTTCATTGGACGGATGAATCAATCGCGATTCTCACTAGGCATAGCAAGGAAATACAGGCGAGTCGGCACGTTTTACGCAGGTATCTGCCATTGATCTGGCTCATATGGTAAACAAAGCCTTGATTTCTGGCCCGGTGTTTGCGTTACGGAAAGTATGGAACCCAAACGCGCCTCATTCCTGAACACTGTCGCAGCGACCGGACTGGCCGTCAGCGTCGCGGTCTTAAGCTATGCGGGGTTCCAGGCCCTGTTCTCCAGCCCGCTATTATCGGCGCTTACAGGCGCTGTTGTGGGCGGTTTCGTTCTGGGACGGGTATTACGCCAGAGTCGCACCACCACTTACCGGGCATAGAGCACCATCTGGGTGCAGCGAAAGAGGGCGAGGGTCTTGCCGTCCTCTGCCCGAAAGGCTTTGGCATCCCAGACCTGTGTTGTGCGGCCCAGATGGACCGGACTGGCTTCACCCAGAACGCGGCCATCTCGGGCGGTCCCCATGAAGTTCGATTTCAGCTCGACCGTGGTGAAGCTGACCGCATCGCCAGGCAGGTTTGCCATCGCGCCGTAGCCACACAGCGAATCGAGCAGTGCGATGAGAGTCGCGGCATGAAGGAATCCGTTGGGCGCCAGCAGGTCGCCGCGAACATCGATATGGCCTTCGACCAGCGAGGGAGAGCCGTTAGTGATGACAAGCCCGACAAGGCCGGGCAGCGTGCCGGCACTGACGGCATTGATCGCGTCAAGTTCAGGTGTGGTCATGGATCGGTGGCTTTCCTCACGCCGGCCAGGCCGAGGCGATGACGAGGCTGAGAATATTCGCCAGGAAGCCGCCAATCAGGACCAGCAGCAATATTGTTATGCTCAGAACGACACCCTTGACGATACGCCCGGCCATGCCTGCGGCAAGCGAGGGTGTCGCACCGCGAATGAAGGTCAGCGCGTAAATCAAGGTCAGAATAGCCGTGACAATGAAGGACATCAGCGCGGTTTGCGTGCCTGCCAATGCGACTGGCATAAGCGCCAGTCCGAAAATGGAACCGGCCGTCAGAATGGCAAAAACCAGGTTCAGATTGGTGCCAAACGACCGCTTTTCGCCAAACCGGGCCAGTACCAGAACCGACAGGGCGGTAAACCCGCCGACCAGCGGCCCGTGAAGCACCGACATGATGGAGCCGTACAGGCTGAAGAATTGCTCCCTGGTCCGCCCTGTCGCCGATTCCAGCTGGGCGATTACTTCCGGGTCAGCATTTTGAAGCGACTGCGCGGCGATCGCGCCATACCCGCCCCAGATGACCGAAATGGCGATCTGCACGCCCAGCAGGGCCAGCCACAGCCGCACCATTGGGGTGTAGGCACGGTCTCGCGCAATGATGGAGGCAAACACCTTGCGCGGCGCGATCAGCAGATCGATCAGCGAGCGCACCGAACGCAAGTTGAAGCCGAAGACTTCTTCGGCGAGTTCACCGCGTTCGGATGAGGGTGACGGCGTTGGCGAGGGGGGCGGCGCGGCGTCGCTCACACTTTCACCAGCATCTTTCCGAAATTGGCACCGGAAAAGAGGCCGGTAAACGCCTCCGGTGCCTTCTCGATGCCCTCATAGACCGTCTCGCGGCTCTTTACCTTGCCGCCCATCATCCAGTTGGAGAGGTCCTTGATGAACTCGCCCTGCAGGTCGAAATGCTCGGTGACGATGAAGCCGCGCATCATCAGCGATTTGGTGACGATATTGGTCATGTTGTGCGGGCCGGGGGAGGGCGCCTCGTCATTATAGCGCGAGATCATGCCGCACGCCGCGATGCGTCCGAACTGTTTGAGTACGTCCAGCGCCGCAACGAGGTGATCACCGCCAACATTCTCGAAATAGGCGTCTATGCCGCCTGGAGCAGCATCCTTGATCGCCTTGCGCAGATCCGGCACGGCCTTGTAATCAATGGCCGCATCGGCGCCGATCTCCAGACAGAAATCGGTCTTGGCCTTGCCACCCGCCGTTGCAATGACCTTTGCGCCCATCGCCTTGGCGAACTGGATGCCGGCAGAGCCAACTGCGCCGGCGCCCGCGCTCATCCACAGGGTTTCACCCTCTTTCAGGCCGATAATGCGCTTGATGCCTGCATAGGCGGTAAGGCCGGTGAGCCCGGCAATGCCAAGATAGGCGTGGGCAGGCAGCAGGTTCGCGTCGACCTTCATCAGCCCTTTGGCCGGCGCCACATAGGCCTCACGCCAGCCGAACATGCTCATCACATAATCACCCTCTTTCAGGGTGTCGGAGCGTGACTTGACGACTTTGCCGACCGCGCCGCCTTCCATGGGCTTTCCAGGCATGAACGGATCGATATAGGTCTTCAGCCCTGCCATGCGCGGGCGCATATACGGATCAACCGAGAGCCATTCATTGGCCACCAGCACCTCGCCGTCGCCCGGTTCGGGCAGATCTATCTCGGCAAGCGTGAAGTATTCGGGTTTCACTTCGCCGGTGAAGTGGCGCACGAGATGGATTTCACGGGATTTCATGGCATTTACTCTTCAGTTGCGGATTGCGGGGGCGCGGCCTCGATCGCACGGGAACTCTGATCAAGGCTGATCGACATCAGCTCGAACAGGGACACACCATAATTCCATTGCAGGATAAAATGCACGCTGAACATGCCTGCGGCAAACATCAGGATGGTCGAGGGTATGGTGATGATGATGTTGACGAGAAGGAAGGCGATGAGTGCGATTGTCCCGAGCCCGTAACCGCCCGAGGCCACGCGCATAATGGCAATGAAGAACACGATCGCTGAAAGGCCTTGCGTAAGGAGGAAGGCGATCTCGCCAAAAATGAGCACGGGCGCGCACAGCAGCGATGCGATCAGCATGGCGTTGTTGGCCGAAAGGTAACACTGAAAGTGCGTCCACCAGCTCAGCGAAGGCCGGAAGGCCTTGACGACCAGCAGGTAGGGAATCGCGCCCAACGCCATCAGCGGCCAGTTTAACAGGGCACCCCAGCGCGAGACGGTATCGGAGACACCCGAGATGGTGAGCCCCCTCTCTGCCAGATAGGCCTCTGCCAGATCGCGCCCTCCCGGCGCGATCAACGCATCCACTGTATAGAAGGCGGGCATGCCGAAAAATGCGGCAATCCCGAATTGAAGACCCATAAGGCTGACGAACAGCCGTAAGGGCGAGAAATAGCCGCGCGTTCCACTGATGACGTCGCGTGAAATGCGCGGTGTGAAGATCAGGGTATCGACAAGGGTCCTCAAAACGAGCGGCGCAAGCGGCAACCCCGTTAGATCGCTGGCGATCTGACGGGCCGAGTGATCTTGCGCAGCCGGAGCGGCGTGCTGGTCTGATTGCTCGCTATTCATCGGGGTCCCCGCCAGACGATTTGCCAGAATGGTAGCTGCACAGGCGCACAGGGCAATGGGAAGTTTGCCTGCTTTCGGCCTTTGTCAGCCCGCGCACAAAATGCAAACTCGCATGCCATGACCCAGACTCAACAGATATTGCGGGCCGGTGTCGTCGGCGCCGGTGTGTTCGGCGGTTACCATTCGGGCAAGTATGCCGGGGACGGACGCACCGAGTTCATCGGCGTGTTCGATCCGGTGCGTGACCGGGCGCGCGCCATCTCGCGCCAGTATGGAGCGATCGCCTTTACGTCGCTCAATGCGATGATTGAGGAAGCCGATATCATCACCGTGGCCAGCCCGGCCCTGTTTCACCATGACGCGGCGCACCGCGCACTGACGGCAGGCCGCCATGTGCTGGTGGAAAAGCCGATCTGCGCAACGGTCGAGGAGGGCCGCGAATTGCTGTCCCTCGCGGAGAAATTCGGCCGGGTGCTCCAGGTCGGGCATCAGGAGCGTTTCGTCTTCGCGGCAATGGGCCTGTTTGGAAACGTTCCGGCAGCGCGAACCCTCTCTGCCCGGCGCATGGGCACGCCCTCTGCGCGCAATCTGGACGTCTCTGTGACGCTTGATCTGATGATCCATGACATCGATCTGGTACTGGCACTGGCCGGTGGCGCGCCGTCCCGGGTGGACGCGCAAATGCGCGCTGAACGCGGCGGGCTGGCGGACCATATCTTCACCCGCATGGAGTTTCCCGGCGGTCTGGTGGCCGAACTGGAATCCAGCCGGGTCGCCAGTGACCGTGACCGGGTGATGACGATAGGCTTCGAGGGTGGCGCCGTGCTGGATGTGGATTTCATCCGCAAGCGCTTCGATAATGGTGCCGGCCTGCCGCTCGATCCCGATTTTGCCGACGCGGCGATGGCGAAGGACTCGCTGGGGGCGAGCGTTCAGAATTTTGTCTCCCGCGTGCTGGACCCGGCGCATGTGAGTCCGGCGGCTGATGGCAGGGCAGGGCTGATGGCGCTGGAAGCGGCTCTGGCCATTGATCAGGCGGCGGGTAGCCTTAGCCGCATGTAAGCGGGCCGCATTTGACGCCTGCCAGCGGGCGTGGCAAAGCCAGCGGCCTTCATCTGCACCCCTGAACCCGTTGGAAATCCGCCCATGTCCGCCGCAAAGCCTGTCAAAGTCCGTTTCGCGCCGAGCCCGACCGGCCTCATTCATGTGGGCAATGTGCGCATTGCCCTGATGAACTGGTTGTTTGCACGCCGTGAGGGCGGGCAGTTCGTGCTGCGTATCGACGATACAGACCTGGAGCGCTCTACCAAAGTTTTCGAGGACCAGATCATTGAGGATCTGCGCTGGCTGGGCCTGGATTTCGACGAGCGCTTCAACCAGTCGGAGCGTTTCGACCGCTACGAGGCAGCGCGCGACAAACTGGTCGAGACCGGCTTTCTCTACCCCTGTTACGAGACCGGCGACGAGCTGGACCGCAAGCGCAAGCTGCAACGTGCGCAAGGCAAGCCTCCGGTCTATGACCGCGCCGCGCTGAGCCTCACCGATGCCGAAAAGGCAAAGCTGGAGGCCGAGGGCCGCAAGCCGCACTGGCGTTTCAAACTGTCGGGCGGGCGCATCGAATGGAACGATCTGGTGCGCGGGCCAAGCCATATCGACACCAGCTCGGTCTCTGATCCCATCCTGATCCGCGAGGATGGCAGCTATCTCTATACGCTCCCCAGCGTGGTCGACGATCTGGAGGCGGAGATCAGTCATGTCATCCGCGGCGAGGACCATGTGACGAACTCTGCCGCCCAGATCGAGATTTTCGAGGCGCTCGGCGGCAAGGGCTGCGCGCCCGCCATGGCGCACTTTCCCTTGCTGGTCGGTTCGGACGGCGAAAAGCTCTCCAAGCGTATTGGCGGTCTGTCGGTTCAGGCGCTGCGCGAGGAGGAGGGCATCGAGCCGATGGCCATTCTGTCGCTGCTGGCAAAGCTTGGCACGTCAGATGCCATTGAAGTGCGCAGCGATCTGCCATCGCTCGTCTCGGAGCTGGACTTTGCCAAGGTCTCACGCACACCAGCCCGCTTTGACTTTGCCGAGATGGAACGCCTGAATGCGAAACTGATCCACGAGGCTGATTTCATCGCGGTGAAGGATCGTCTGGAAGGCATGGGCATCAGTGCGGGCGAAGCGTTCTGGAACGCGGTGCGGCCAAACCTGACCCGCCTGCGTGACGCCGCTGACTGGTGGCAACTGGTAGAAGGCCCGATCACACCGGTGATCGAGGATGCGGACTATGCGGCCAGGGCGGCTTCGCTCCTGCCGGAAGGCGAGCTGACCCGCGAAAGCTGGGGCGCGTGGACCAGCGCCATCAAGGCGGAAACCGGGCGCAAGGGACGCGATCTGTTCATGCCGCTGCGTCAGGCTTTGACGGGCCAGAATCACGGGCCTGAAATGGACGTGGTGCTGTCATTGATCGGACGCGAGAAGGCGCTGGCGCGGCTGTCAGGTCAGGCGGCGTAGCTTCATTTGGGAGTTCCGCACGCGGGCGCGGTCGCGCGGTCGCGCCGGCGGTCCGCTTCGCGGCCCGAGGTAGCTTCGACCCTTCAACCGGGTTCCTGGGCTTGACCCGGGATCCAGCTTTATGGCGGTTGTTTCACAAAAACCCGTCCGGCACGGGTTTATGCGCGCGGATTTCCTCAAGTGCCAGTCCTTCAAGCTCGTGCGGGAAGACCAGCCAGTCTGACGTCTCGTGGATATGATAGTCGGGCCGTAGCGCTGTCTCATTGCGCTCCGGTTTGAACCAGGCAACGGCCGTGCGCACCTCATAGCGGCCGCCGAGCGCATCCATGACAGCGGCCAGCGTATGCCCGCGATCAAGGACGTCATCGACGATCAGCAGCCGCTTGCCCGCCGGCAGAATGGCGGTGAGCGCATCAAGACCTGTAATGGCGATTTCGGTCTGCCGCTGATCAACTCCGGTATAGGAGTGGACCGCAAGCGGCGAATGCCCGGTCTGCAGGCCTTTCCATGCCAGCGCCTCATGCAAGGCGATGGCGATCGGGCTGCCGCCGCGCCACAGGCCGACCAGATGGTCGGGTTGCCAGCCGCTTTGCAGCACTGCCGCAGCCAGCGCAAAGCCATCACTTACCAGGCTGTCCGCTGACAGGAAGCGTTTTTCCATCGGGTATGCCTGTGTCCTGGTGAGAAGATTTTTTTGTAAGGCGGAACGCTATTTGATCAACGGCGTTGTCTGTTCGTGTTAATTGCAGGAAAGGACAGCAATATGCTCCGTCTAGCGCTCGCATTCTTTATCGTCGCGATCATTGCGGCAGTGTTCGGATTTGGTGGCATTGCCGCCGGTGCTGCAAGCATTGCCCAGATACTTTTCTTTCTCTTTGTCGTTCTGTTCCTTGTCGCGCTTGTCGTCGGCCTGGTGCGTGGACGCTCGCCGCGAATATAGCGCCAGCGCTTTCGCGCTGTAACGCCGGTAAAGCCGGGCTGCCCCTCAGCCCGGCTTTACTAATGCGTGGCGTTAAGTTTTTATATTTACAGGTTTAACTAGAACGATGCGGTTTTTCATTCTTACTTTAAATGCTCCTACATCTGAGAGCACCTTATCATATGGAATATTCTGTATTTCTGTAACTTTTTCATCATTTATGTAAATCGCTCCCTCATCGATTTTTCCTCGTGCTTCGCGGCCAGAACGGACCAAGCCGGACGCCGCAATTATCTGGACATTCGAGCGAGCCGTTGGCCATTCGCTGCAATCCATTTCCACGACGGGCAGGTTAAGCGTCACTACACCGTCGATAAACGCTGCTTTCGCGGCATTTTCGGCGTCTTTAGCAGCTTTCTCTCCGTGCAACATTTCCGTTGCCGCATTGGCCAGCGAAATCTTGGCGTCATTGATCTCGGCGCCTTGCAGGCTTTCCAGCCGCGCGATCTCGTTCATCGGCATGTCCGTGAACAGTTTCAGGAAGCGGCCGACATCGGCGTCCTCGGTATTGCGCCAGAACTGCCAGTATTCGTACGGGCTCTTCATGTCGGCATTGAGCCAGACCGCTCCGTCGGCGGTCTTGCCCATCTTGGCGCCAGACGCGCTGGTGATGAGGGGCGTCGTGAAGCCGAACACTTCCCTGGCGTCCACGCGGCGGCACAGCTCTACCCCGTTGATGATATTGCCCCACTGGTCTGCTCCGCCCATCTGCAGGGCGGTGCCGAAGCGCCGGTTCAACTCCAGATAATCGACCGCCTGGAGCAGCATGTAGTTGAACTCCAGGAAGGTCATGGGCTGTTCACGGTCCAGGCGCAGCTTCACACTGTCAAAGCTGAGCATCCGGTTGATCGTGAAATGCGTGCCGTAATCGCGCAGGAAATCGAGATAGCCGTATTCAGCCAGCCATTCGTCATTATTGACGACAATGGCTTCCTTCATGTCGAGCAGGGCGCCGAAGGGCTTCAGAATGCCCTCCTTGTTCTGCGCGATAATCTCTGGCGTCAGCATGGGGCGGCTGGTGTCGCGGCCGGTTGGATCGCCAACCTTGGTTGTTGCCCCGCCCATGAGAATGATGGGCTTGTGCCCCGCCTGTTGCAGGCGGCGCAGCAGCATGATCTGCACCAGCGAGCCGACATGCAGCGAGCGCGCAGTCAGGTCAAAGCCGATATAGCCGCTTAAGTTTTCCTTTGCGGCGCGCTTGTCCAGCCCGTCTATATCGGTCGCCTGATAGAGATAACCGCGCTCCACCAGCGTGTGGACGAGTTCGGAAGAATAGGTGCTGGCGGCCATGGCGTAAGGGCTTTCCTGTGAATGCGAATAGAGCGCTAATAGCAGCATTGCACGCGAGTATGGAAGGCGTACGGCCATCGGATGGGCGCGCGGGTGATCAAAGGCAACAAACAGGGATAAACCATGAAGCTGGCTGGCCTGATGAGCGGCACTTCGCTGGACGGCGTGGACGTGGCCCTGCTGGAGAGCGATGGCGAAAAGCTGATCGGCTTCGGGCCGGGGCTGGAGCGGCCCTACAGCCCGGCTGAGCGCAAGGTCTTGCAGGCCGCCGTCGACGCGGCGCTGGCCTGGCGCTGGCAGGGCGATGAGCCCGGGGCGTTTGCGGGCGCTGTGGACGTGCTCACCATCACCCATGCCGAAGCGGTTGAGGCGGTGTGCGCCAAGGCCGGGATCGCGCCGTCAAGCCTTGATGGTGTCGGCTTTCACGGTCAGACCGTGCTGCATCGCGCGCCAAAGAACGGCGTTCCGGGCCGGACGCTGCAGATCGGCGATGGACAGGCTCTAGCCGCGCGGCTTGGCTGCCGGGTCGTCTATGATTTCCGCTCGGCGGATGTGGCCGCAGGCGGGCAGGGCGCGCCGCTCGTCCCCGTCTACCACCGGGCTCTGGCCGAGTGGTCGGGGCTGGAGCGGCCTCTGGCCATCATCAATATCGGCGGCGTCGCCAACATTACCCATATCGCCAGCGACGGCACGCTGACCGCCTTCGACACCGGGCCCGGTAACGGTCTGATCGATGCTTTCATCGAATCCCATACCGGCGAGGCGATGGACAAGGATGGGGCCATCGCTGCGCGCGGGCGCATCCATGAAGCGGCCTTCGCGGAGTTTCTGGATAATCCGTATTTCACCGCGCCGGGACCCAAATCGCTCGACCGCTGGGATTTCTCACTGGATGCTGTGCGTAATCTGTCGCTGGAAGACGGTGCAGCCACGCTGACGGGCCTGACTGCCAAGACCATCGCGCTGGGAGTTGCAGCCCTGCCGGACGCGCCGGGGCGTCTGGTGGTGTGCGGCGGTGGACGGCGCAACAAGACCCTGTCGGAATTGATTGCTGCTGCTACAGGCTTGCCGGTCTACCCGGCCGAGGCGCTGGGCTGGCGCGGCGACCTTGTGGAGGCGGAAGCCTTCGCCTTTCTCGCGGCACGCGTGATCAAGGGCCTGCCTTACACCTTCCCCGGCACGACCGGCGTTTCCGCGCCCGTGGGCGGGGGGGAGGTGGTTTTGCCCTCTGCCTCCCGCTGAAATCCCGGCCAAGCGATAGCGCAGAGCCGGGACCTGTTTCAGGTTTCCTTCAGACCGGCCCCGGATCGCTGCGCGTCCGGGGTTTCAAGTGGTGCTACCGCTTCAGCACTTTCGGCTTGGGATTGTCCAGCTCGACCAGGCGCAGATCGAGATAATCATCGATGGCGGTCTGCAGCGGCTCTACATGATTGGTGAACAGATGGCCCGCGCCGGGAATGATCTGGCGCTTGATATCAATGCCCTTCTGGGCGCGCACTTTGCTCATCACTTTTTCCATCTCGTCATGCGGCACGATCACGTCCGCATCGCCGTGCGCGACAAGGCCGGAAGCCGGGCAGGGCGCCAGGAAGGTAAAGTCGTACATGTTGGTCGGCGGCGACACCGAGATGAAACCGGCAATCTCCGGGCGGCGCATCAGGAGCTGCATGCCGATCCATGCACCAAACGAATGGCCGGCCACCCAGCAATAGGGCGCATTGGCGTTGTGCGCCTGCATCCAGTCCAGCGCCGTTGCGCCATCGGACAATTCGCCCAGCCCTTGCTCGTATACACCCTGGCTCCTGCCCACGCCGCGGAAATTGAAGCGCAGCACGGCAAAGCCACGCTGCTTGAACAACTCGTACATCATCAGGGATACAGGCGTATCCATGTGCCCGCCGCCGCGCGGGTGCGCATGCAGGATCAGGGCGACAGGCGCATTTTCGGCTTTTCCGGGGGTGTATTTGCCTTCGATACGGCCGGCGGGGCCAGGAATGATGACGTCAGGCATGGGTTATCGGGTCTTTCCTGAAACTCTATTGCTTGAGCAGCCCTATCAGGTATGCGCGCGGCTAATCGGCGCAGGCTGCAAGGCTGCAGACAATAATTCTTGACTCTGTAGCTGGGATACCTACTTCCCTCGTGGGGCAGACATTCCAGCATGGCGTGCGCGCTCTTAGCATATAGCGCCGGGCAAATGCGAGCGCCGGAAACAATTTACGGGGTTTTGCAAGGGCAGGAGACGCGGCAATGAAGCTGAGTACGAAGGGCCGCTACGCGGTCATGGCGATGGCAGATCTCGCCAGCCACACTGACGCAAGCCCGGTTCCACTGGCCGAGATTGCGTCGCGGCAGGAAATCTCGCTGTCCTATCTTGAACAGCTTTTTGCGCGCATGCGCCGGGCGGGCATCGTCAAGGCCGTGCGCGGTCCGGGCGGAGGTTACCGGCTGGCGCGCGCCGCCGCCGATACCCGTATTTCCGACATCATCCTGTCGGTGGACGAGCCGGTAGATATCACGCGCTGCCAGCATCAGACGAAGGGGTGCATGGAAAGCGGACAGCGCTGCATAACCCACGATCTTTGGGACGAGCTGTCGCGTCACATCCATCTCTATCTCAGCTCGGTCAGCCTGGAAGATGTGGTCAGCAGCCGCATAGCCGGTTCGGCCAGCGGCCCGCGCGGCATGGCGGCAGCCTTGAGAGCAGCAGCGGCAGAGTAGCAGGTTCGATGAGCGTCTATCTGGATCATAACGCAACCAGCCCGTTGCGCGCCGACGCGCGCGAGGCGATGGCGCGTGCGTATGATTCCGGTGCCAATCCGTCTTCAGTGCACGGAGCCGGTCGCATGGCACGGGCGATCGTGGAGACCGCGCGCGGGACAATCGCCAGGCATTTCGTGACGCGCGCCGAAGATGTTGTTTTCACGTCCGGTGGGACCGAAGCCAACAATCTCGCCATTGCATCGGCGCAGGCTGCGGGTGCTAAGCGGCTCATCATTTCGGCTATCGAGCATGATGCGGTTCGCGATGCGGCCAATGCCAGCGGGCTTGAAGTAGAAACACTGCCGGTAACGGCAGATGGCGTTGCCAATCTGGACTGGCTGGATCAACGCCTGTCCGGCTGGGATCGCGAGGCTGACGGCACGCCGTTTGTGGCGCTGATGGCGGCCAATAACGAAACGGGTGTCATCCAGCCCGTGGAGGCTGCCGGGCGCCTGGTGCGCGAGGCTGAAGGTCTGTTCCACGTCGATGCGGTGCAGATGGCCGGCAAGGCCGTGTTCGATTTCGCCGGCAGCCTCGCCCATTACGCGGCCGTTTCTGCGCACAAGTGCGGCGGGCCGCAAGGCGTGGGCGCGCTGCTGCTGGCCTGCGATGCCCCAATCTCCCGCCAGATGCATGGCGGGGGGCAGGAGAAGGGCCGCCGTTCGGGCACCGAAAATGTGGCGGGGATTGCCGGCTTTGCTGCTGCGCTGGACGCCGTGCAGGCCGACGAGGCTTCACGTATGGCAGGCCTGCGCAATGAACTGCAAGTCCGGCTGGAATCGGTAGAGGGCGTGCGCATATGGGGGGCAGGGGCGTCACGCCTGCCCAATACGCTGTGCCTGTCGGCCACCGGCTGGGCGGCCGAAATACAGGTTATCGCCATGGATCTGGCGGGCTTTGCCATCAGCGCAGGGTCTGCCTGTTCATCGGGCAAGGTGAAGAAAAGCCGCGTGCTCGAAGCGATGGGGGCGAGCGCGGAGGAAGCCGCCAGTGCCATCCGCATCAGCCTTGGCTGGACGACGACGCAAGATGATGTCGACCGCTTTGCGGACGCCTGGATGCGCGAATACGCGCGTATCCGGCCCCGGATAGCGGCGGCGGAATAGAGACTGAAGGAAGGACGGGCTTATGCCTGCTGTGAAGGAAACGATTGAAGACGTACGCCGGCTTGAGGCCGACAAGTACAAGTATGGCTTCACGACCGAGATCGAGCAGGAGTTCGCGCCCAAGGGTTTGAGCGAGGACACCGTCCGTTTCATTTCGGAGAAAAAGGGCGAGCCGCAATGGATGCTCGATTGGCGTCTTGACGCCTATCGCCGCTGGGTGGAGATGACCGAGCCCACATGGGCCAATGTCCATCACCCGAAAATCGACTATCAGGATGCGTACTATTACGCGGCCCCGAAAAATGCATCCAAATACAAGTCGCTGGACGAGGTTCCTGCCGAACTGCTTGAAACCTACAAGAAGCTGGGCATCCCGCTTCGTGAGGCCGAAGTCCTGCTGGGCGTGGAAGGTGCCGAGGACCGCACCGCTGCCGAAGCACGCGAAGCGCCGCGCGTGGCTGTCGATGCCGTGTTCGATTCCGTCTCTGTCGCTACGACCTTCAAGAAGGAGCTGGAAAAGGCCGGCGTGATCTTCATGCCGATCTCCGAAGCGCTGCAGCAATATCCCGATCTGGTGCGCCAGTATCTGGGCAGTGTGGTGCCAGTGACCGACAATTATTTTGCCACGCTCAACAGCGCGGTCTTCTCAGACGGCTCGTTCGTCTATGTGCCGCCGGGCGTGCGCTGCCCGATGGAGCTGTCGACCTATTTTCGCATGAACGCGCAAGGCACCGGCCAGTTCGAGCGCACGCTGATCATCGCCGACAAGGGGGCCTACGTCTCCTACCTCGAAGGCTGTACCGCGCCCATGCGCGATGAAAACCAGCTGCACGCGGCGGTCGTGGAGCTGGTCGCGCTGGACGATGCCCAGATCAAATACTCCACCGTGCAGAACTGGTGGCCGGGCGATGCCGAAGGCAAGGGCGGGGTCTATAACTTCGTCACCAAGCGCGCCGATTGCCGGGGCAAAAATTCCAAGGTCAGCTGGACTCAAGTCGAGACCGGCTCTGCCATCACCTGGAAATACCCGTCCTGCGTGCTGCGCGGGGATAACAGCCAGGGCGAGTTCTACTCCATCGCGGTGACCAATGGCCGCCAGCAGGCCGATACCGGCACCAAGATGATCCATCTGGGGCGCAACACGAAATCGCGCATCATCGCCAAGGGCATATCGGCCGGGCGCTCTGACCAGACCTATCGCGGCCTCGTTTCGGTCCATGCGAAAGCGGAAGGCGCGCGCAATTTCACCCAGTGCGACAGCCTGCTGATCGGTGATCAGTGCGGTGCGCACACCGTGCCTTATATTGAGGCGAAGACGCCCAAGGCCATTCTGGAGCATGAGGCGACCACCTCGAAACTCTCCGATGACCAGCTCTTCTATGCACGCTCGCGCGGGCTCGACGAGGAAACGGCGGTGGCCCTGCTCGTCAACGGCTTCTGCCGCGAGGTCTTGCAGGAATTGCCGATGGAATTTGCCGTCGAGGCCCAGGCGCTGCTGAAAGTCTCGCTGGAAGGGAGCGTGGGGTAATGGGGGCTGATTTTTTAGTACCTGCGGCTGCAGTGGTGCTGAGTGCAGTGATCTCGGCCTTGGTAGGTTGGTGGGTAGCGCAACGCCAGATTTTGCTTGCGGAGAGGTCAAACCACCTTGCCGCTGCTGACAAGATCGCGGGCTTTCGTCAAGCTTGGATAAATGAACTCCGAGAGGCGATATCGGAATTCCAGTCAGTCGCAACGGTCGTTGGAGATGTTAGATCAGACGAGAGAATATACCGGCTCGGAACGAAGAGCGAGCTTATGATGAACACCGAAGATGATGATTATCTGGAGCTTGTGAGCTGTCTATATAGTTACTTGGATTATAAGAATTTGACTATTGAAGAACGTTGGCAGTTTAACGCTCCCCTCGTTTCCGTTTCTCAAAGAATACTGAAGCGGGAATGGGAGCGACTGAAAGCTGATCTGAACGCAGCTGCCAAATCCAACCGCATGCCACATTCTTGGACTGAACGGGGAAACAAAGACGCGCTTGCCGGTTAGTCAGTGAAAACACCGAATTGAAAGCCAACTGATATGCTTGAAATCAAAAACCTCCATGCCCGCGTGAACCCGGAAGAGGGTGAAGCCAAGGCCATCCTGAAAGGCGTCGACCTGACCGTGCCGGCGGGCGAGGTGCACGCCATCATGGGGCCGAACGGGTGCGGAAAATCCACGCTCTCCTACGTCCTCTCTGGCCATAATGGTTATGAGGTGACGGACGGCTCTGTGAGCTTCCTTGGCGAGGAGATTGGCGAGCTGGAGCCCGAAGAGCGCGCCGCGAAGGGCCTCTTCCTGTCTTTCCAGTACCCGGTCGAGATACCCGGCGTGCCGACCCTGACCTTCCTCAAAGAGGCCGCCAATGCGCAGCTCGAAGCGCGCGGGGAAGGCGAGATCAGTGCGCCTGAATTCATCAAGCGCGCGCGGGAAAATGCAGCAAAACTGGGCATTTCCAACGAAATGCTCAAGCGCCCTGTAAATGTCGGGTTTTCCGGCGGCGAGAAGAAGCGCATGGAGATTTTCCAAGCGATGATGCTCGAGCCGAAATTCCTGATCCTCGACGAGACCGATTCCGGCCTCGATATCGACGCGCTGCGCGTGGTGGCTGATGGCGTGAATGCGCTGCGCAGCCCTGAGCGCTCCATGCTGGTCATCACCCACTATCAGCGCCTTCTGGAATACCTCAAACCCGATGTCGTCCACGTCATGGCCGATGGCCGGATCGTGAAGACCGGCGGGCCGGAGCTGGCGCTTGAGCTGGAAGCTGAAGGCTATGAGAAGTTCAGCGGAGCGGCAGCTTGATGGGTGTGATCCCCCAACTTTCTGCGTTTGAAGCGGCGCTGGCGGCGAGCCTCCCGGCGGGCGATCTGCGCAGCGTGCTGGAAAGCGGCGGCCTGCCGCACCGGCGCGTGGAGGCGTGGAAATGGTCTGACCTTCGCGGCGCGCTCGCCAGGGCACCGTCAGGGGCGGGCGCGCTGACCGTTGATGTGTCTCGCAAGGCGGATCAGATCGCCAGGCTTGACCATCAACCCGACCTGCTCATGCCGCGCCTTGCGGCGGGCCTGTCGGATGGCTGCCCGGTTTATGACCTACAGGACGGCGAGACGCTTTCCGTGGGCTTTGAGGCCGGTGAGGGCGCATCCCACCATATCGCCGCCGTCAACGTGCCTGCGGGCGTTAACGCCATTCTGCGCGAGCGCTATCACGCCGCGCCGGGCGGTTTTGCCAATATCGCCCTGCGTATTGTATTGGGCGAGGGCGCCAGCCTGACGCGCATTGTCGAGCAGGATGCCTCGCCGGACGGCGTGCTGGTCGTGACGACCGGGATTGATCTCGCCGCCCGCGCAAACATGCACCAGACGACGCTCGGCTTTGGCGCGAAGCTCGCGCGCCTCGAAACCCATGTCAGCCATGCGGGCGAGGGCGCGCAGCTGAGCCTTGGCGGCTCGTATCTGGTCGCGTCGGGCCTCCATCTCGACCAGACGGGCATCGTGCAACACACAGGCCCGAACGGCGCCACGCACGAGCTGTTCAAGGGCGCGGCTGCCAAGGGCGGACGCGGTGTCTTTCAGGGCAAGATCCATGTGGAACAGGCCGCCCAGAAGACCGATGCCCAGATGAACCATCGCGGGCTTTTGCTGGCCGATGGTGCGGAAATCCATGCCAAGCCGGAGCTGGAGATTTACGCCGACGATGTGGTGTGCGCGCACGGCAATGCGCTCGGCGCCGTCGATGACGAGGCGCTGTTCTACATGCGCCAGCGGGGCCTGACCGAGCCACGTGCCCGCGCCCTGCTGACGCGCAGCTTCCTGGCGGAACCGCTCGAGGCGATTGAGGATGAGACTGTCCGCGACGCCCTGCTGGCCAGGCTCGATGCAGCGCTGGAGGCGGTATCGTGACAGCCTTGGCCCGTACCCTTTCCGGCTTTGATGTGAACGCCGTCCGCGCGCAATTCCCGATCCTGTCGCGCCAGGTGCACGGCAAGCCGCTGGTCTATCTCGATAGCGCAGCCTCGGCGCAAAAGCCGGAGGCCGTTATCAATGCGCTGGGCGATGTCTGGCGTGGCTCCTACGCCAATGTGCATCGCGGCCTGCACACGCTCGCCAATGAAGCGACAGAGGCGTTCGAGGCGACGCGCGGCAAGCTGGCAGCGTTTCTGGGCGCGGCGCGCAGTGAAGAGATCGTACTGACGCGCGGCACCACCGAGGCGATCAATCTGGTCGCCTCCGGTATCGGTCTGGACCTGAAGGAGGGTGACGAAATCATCCTCAGCCAGATGGAACACCACTCCAATATCGTGCCCTGGCACTTCCTCCGCGAGCGCAAGGGCGTGGTCATTAAATGGGTACCGGTGACGGATGAAGGCGCATTGGATATAGAGGGTTATAGAGCTATCTTCACGCCACGCACGAAGATGGTGGCGCTCACCCACATGTCCAACGTGCTCGGCACGCTCAACGACGCAAGAGCGCTGACGGAGATCGCGCACCGCCACGGCGTGCCGATCCTGCTGGACGGCTCGCAGGCCGCGGTGCATGGCCCGGTCGATGTCGCCGCCATTGGCTGTGATTTCTACGCCATCACCGGCCACAAGCTTTATGGCCCCAACGCCACCGGCGCGCTCTACGCGAAGGGTGACTGGCTGGAGCGCCTGCCCGCCTTCATGGGCGGCGGGGAGATGATTTCCGAGGTCAGTGAGGATGCGGTCGTCTACGCCGCGCCTCCGCACAAGTTCGAGGCCGGGACGCCCGCGATTGCCGACGTGATCGCCCTGGGCACAGCGCTCGACTGGATGGGCGCGCACGCAACGCCAGAAGCCATCGCCCATGAGCATGCCCTGATGCAGACAGCAACGGACGGGCTGCAGGCAATGGACGGTATCCGTATTCTGGGCACAGTACCGGGCAAGGGTCCGATGGTGTCCTTTGTCGTTGAGAATGCCCATGCGCACGATATCGCCCAACTGATGGACCGCTACGGTTTGGCGGTGCGGGCAGGCCATCACTGCGCCCATCCGTTGATGAAGCGGTTTGGCGTAACCGCCAGCGTGCGGGCCAGCTTTGCGGTGTACAACACCGCCGACGATGTCGACGCCTTCCTCGACGCCTTGCGCCGCGCGCGCGAATTTCTCATCTAAGGTGCAGGAGATGACACCGGACATGCCCGCCACTGACGCCACCACCGGACCGGCCCGCCAGCGCGATGTGATCGATCTGGGGGCAGGGCCTTCGCGCCCCGTCGCGCCGGAAACACAAGCCGACGGTGAAGGCGCTATTCCAGCCGAGGAAATCGCGCGGATCACCGATGATGTGGTGACCGCACTCAAAGGCGTGTTCGACCCGGAAATTCCGGTCGACATCTATGAGCTGGGGCTGATCTACAAGGTGGATCTGGAAGACGATCATACCTTGAAGGTGGAAATGACGCTGACCGCGCCCGGCTGCCCTGTGGCAGGTGAAATGCCCGGCTGGGTCCAGGATGCCTGCAATACGGTTGATGGTGTGGAGCGCACCGAGGTCAATCTGACCTTTGATCCGCCCTGGACGCCTGACCGGATGACCGACGAAGCCCGCCTGCAACTGAATATGCTCTAGGAGTCGATATGGCCCGCGAGAGACCCAAGCCCGTCACCCTGACTGAACAGGCTGCCAAGCGTGTGCGCGCCCTCATGGAACGGGAGGGAAAGGGATTCCTGCGTGTCGGGGTGAAGAATGGCGGCTGCGCGGGGATGGAATACACGATGGACTATGTCGAGGCCCCGGCGCCGCTCGACGAGCGGGTCGAAGATCAGGGCGTGGAAATCGTGATCGATTCCAAGGCGATCCTGTTCCTGCTGGGCAGTCAGATCGATTACGAGATCACGCCGCTGCATGCCAAGTTCGTGTTTCGCAATCCCAACCAGACCGATGCGTGCGGGTGTGGCGAAAGCGTCACCATTATTCCTGTGGCAAACGCGGTCTAGGCAACTTGCAGGAAATGGCCGGAGTTTTTAAACCCTGAGCCTGATCTTCGGGGGCTTTCATGCAACTTTTCTATTCGCCGACCTCGCCTTACGCGCGCAAGTGCCGGGCGCTGATTATTGAGAAAAGTCTCGAAAGCAAGATCGAGCTGGTCGAGGTTTCGCCGCTGGACGATCCTGCCGCGCTGCTGGAGGTCAACCCTCTTGGCAAGGTGCCAGCCCTGATCCGCAAGAGCGGACCTGCCCTGATTGATTCACCGCTGATCTGCGAGTTTATCGACACGCTGGATGATGAGCGCTGGATACCAGCCAAAGGCGAGAGCCGTATTCTGGTGATGCGTCAGCAAGCTATTGCCGACGGTCTGATGGACCTCACCATTGGCCGGCGTATCGAAAAGAACCGAGATGCGAAACTGCAATACAAGCTGTGGGTCGAGCGGTGGGAACGCGGCATCGCCCGCACGCTTGACGAGCTTGACCGGGAGCGTGGCCAGTTTGAACGGTCGGTGGATCATGGCGCTTTGTCGATCGCTGTAGCGCTCTCCTATCTCGACCTCAGGTATGCCGAGCTGGACTGGCGCGGCGCCCATCCCGAACTGGCAGAGTTTCTGGATCGCTGGGAGCAGCGCGAGAGCCTGAAAATGACCGTGCCGCCAGCAAGCGCCTGAGCGTCGCGGATTGATTCAGGTCCGGTCAGTCTGGTGTCGCCGGTGAGGCAAGGCGCGCCTGTGCACGCTTGCCACTGACATAGGCTATCAGCCCAATCAGGAAAAACGCCATGCCCGACATGGGTCCGAATGGCGGGGGCAAGAGATACGCCGAAGCGATGACCAGCACGGTCAGCAGGCCCGTTCCGGCAGCGACTTCAATCTCGTAGCGGGTGAAAGACCGCTCGGTGTCATCAAGCTCAATCTGGTCGCCGAGGCGCAGCGCGTGGCTGTAGAGCAGGACGAACACCATCTGCACGGCGATATAGAATATCCCGTAGACGAGATAGAGATGGGCGACCTGATCAACCGTGATGACCGCTTGCACCTCTGCTGTCGAGGCGAAGCCGCCAGTGAACAGGTTGAAAAAGAAGTCAGCCATGAATTTGAGCGGATAGATAAAGACCAGGATCAGACAGAGCAGGACGGCGTTGAGAAACACTGTCCATCCATCCTGCAGATTATAGCGCCGGAAGAAGACGTGATGCGTGTGCCAGATGCTCAATATCAGGGCGAAGCACGCGGCCATCGACAAACCGTTGCGCCAAAGGTTGGTCAGATCGTCAAAAGACGCGGGAACGCTATTGGCGGCCGCCAGCGTCAGAACCAGCGCGAACACGATGTCGGAGAGGTTTTCTACGCGGCTGACTTCAGGGCTGCGCCATTTGAAATGCGGTTCACCGCGCAGCAAAGGGTGACGGGACATGCGGACTCCTCACGGCGGTTGCGCTGCGCGAGAAGCATTGTCAGGCGATTTCGCCGATGTGGAAAGCGGGCAGTTGGCGGCAGCTCTCAGGCCGCCGCTACGCCTGACTGTGCCTCGACACTGTCCACGGTGACACGGTTACGGCCCGTCTGCTTGGACTTGTAGAGATTGGTGTCGGCCCGTTCGATCAGCGATTCGACCGACTCGCCAGTCGCATGCTGGGACACGCCCATCGACACGGTGATGTGCCCGAGATCCTCATTGGTGGACTTGCGAAGCAGGCGCTTGGACTCAACGGTTGCACGGATTTTCTCGGCAACGCTGGCAGCGTCTCCAATTGTCGTTTTTGGCATCACGATCGCGTATTCTTCGCCACCATAGCGCGCAACGATATGCGTATCCTTGGCAAACCGGGACAGGCAGGCAGCCACAAAGCGTATGATCTGGTCGCCAGTCTGATGGCCCCAAGTGTCATTGAACCGCTTGAAATGGTCGATATCGCAAAGGATCAGGCAGAAATCATCGCCCTGCAGCTCTGCATCGCGGCGGGCCTTGCGCATGGATTCGTCAAAACGCTTGCGGTTGGCCAGGCCGGTGAGGGCGTCGGTCATCGCCTCCTCACGGACCTTCTCAAGATTATTGCGAAGCTGGTTTACCTCGACGGAGGTTTCCTGCAGGCGGCGTTCCAGCTCGCGCGAGCGGCGCTGCATGCGCGCGGTGGCTGAGACCAGCCCCTCCACCATCCGCTTGAAAGCCACTGAATCGGGTGCTTCACCCAGCTGCCCGGAAGCGCCGGCCAGAGCTTCGCCATAGGCGGCCGTATCGCGTTCAGCCGCTTCGAGTGTCTTGACGACGGCGCCCAGCTCCCGGCTCATCGCGCCACCGGTGTCCAGCACTGCATCCTGTATGCGCTTGAAGGTGAAGTGGCGATCATAAAGCTCGTCGCACACGTCATCGTTTACCGGACCGCCCTTGTCGATGGCACTCTGGATGGCTTCGGACAATTCCGGAATGGAGTCTGACACATACGCCACCCAGACGGCGTAGTTTTGCGGGGTGGGAGCAACTGAATACTCTGCCATCATATCCAGCGCGCGCCGCGCCAGATCAATGCCTTCATGCGTTTGCAATCGACCGTTCACGTTACTTTCCCCGTTCTCGCGGCCCGAGTTCTTCAGGCCAGTGACTCCCTTGATGGGTGACGTTAGGGGCGTTTTGGAAAGATGGGGTAAACGCGCGATGAGAATTTCAGATTATTTTCGCCGGTCAGCCAAAGGCCGAGCGCAACAGAAAATCGGGTACGTGATCGCCAAAGCCGGCGGCCTCGCTGTCCTTTGATTTTGTGTCGCGTGTCCCCGAATCACCAGTCTTGGCACCTTTGGCAGGCGTCCGGGGCGGCTTGGCCGTTGCCGTATCGTTAGCTGGCTGCGGCGTCTCGGCCTTGGGCGCTTCGGCCTCGGAGCGGTTGCGTGAGCGGCCGCCCCGGCGTGAAGACCGGGCTGCCTTGGGCTCTTCGTCCGGGCTTTTCTGCACAGGGGCATCCGCGGGGGCGCTATCGCCTTCAAGAACCAGTGTTTCCGGTTCACCACCGATCAGCTTTGATACATTGGCGAGTGATTTCTTGTCTTCGCCTGTCACGAGCGTCACCGACTCGCCGGTCAGTCCGGCCCGGCCCGTCCGGCCGATACGGTGGACGTAGTCGTCCGCGTTACGCGGAATGTCGAAATTGAAAACGTGGCTGACGGCTGGGATATCCAGGCCGCGCGCCGCGACATCAGAGGCGACCAGGATGCGTATCTGATCGGTCTTGAAATCTTCAAGCGTCTTGGTGCGCTGCGCCTGGGCCAGATCGCCGTGGATCGGTGCCGCCGAGAAGCCGTGACGCTGCAGGGAGCGGGCGACGGTGTCCACGTCGCGCTTGCGGTTGCAGAACACGATGCCGTTCTTGACATTATCACGATTGATGGCGGCGCGCAGGGCGGCGCGCTTGCCGGCTGGCGACCCGTTGCTGACACGCACGATGTATTGCTTGATCGTTTCTGCGGTCTGCGCGGGCCGCGAAACCTCAATGCGCTCGGGATCCTTCAGGAAGGTGTTCACGATGCGCACGATTTCGTTGGGCATGGTTGCGGAGAAGAACAGTGTCTGGCGGCGCGGGGGCACCAGCGAGAAGATTTTCTCGATATCGGGAATGAAGCCCATGTCCAGCATACGGTCGGCTTCGTCGACCACCATGATCTCGATGCCCATCAGCATCAGGCCGCCGCGTCCGAAATGGTCCAGCAGACGGCCCGGCGTGGCGATCAGGATGTCAGCGCCCTTGTCGAGAATTTCCTTTTGCGGCGCAAAAGCCACGCCGCCAATCAGCAGCGCCATGGTCAGCTTGTGATTCTTGGCATAGGTGCGCACGTTCTGGGCGACCTGGTCGGCGAGTTCACGCGTCGGGCACAGAATGAGAGAGCGCGGCATGCGCGCGCGGGCACGTCCGCGCGAAAGGCGTTCGATCAGCGGAAGCGTGAAAGAGGCGGTCTTGCCCGTTCCCGTCTGGGCTATGCCCAGCACATCGCGCCCTGTCAGCGCCACCGGAATGGCACCGGCCTGGATCGGGGTGGGGGTCGTGTAGCCAGCATCCTTGATGGCTGCCAGCAGGTTCGGGCTCAAGCCCAGATCATCAAAAGTCATGCGCCTCATATCCGCTCCGGCTGTATCGCTCGGAGCGCGCTGTCATACGTTCGGACGGGTTGCGCGGATCGCAAACCGCTTGCGACCGGCAACATAGGCGCACGCCATAGGGTGTCAACGCGCACTAGCGCAGACGTGATACATCAGCGCCGCACTGTGGCTACAGGTCCATACTAATGGCGATAGCCGTACTGACCGTTCGGCACACGTTCCGAATAACGTTCAGCCAGACGTGTCTGGCGTGAAGTCATCGGCTGGCGCTCGCCATCGATGAGAACCGCCACCGGCGCGCTCATCACTTCCAGCGGATCACCGTCCCAGATCACCACATCGCCCGCATACCCCTCGGCCAGTGCACCATAGCGGTCTCCGACCCCGTAGATCTCTGCAGGGGTGAGGGTGATAGCGCGGAACGCATCGTCCCAGCTGGCACCATTGGCAACGGCATTGCCCGCATGCTGGGTGATCAGGCGTGGATTGAAATAGAGATCTGCGCTGATAGTGGTGTAGGCGGTCTGCACGCCTGCCGCGTGAAGCCGGGCAGGGGCATCGAGGCGCGCGGCGAGCACATCAAAGCTCCCCGGAAGGTTGCGCAGCGGATCCATGATCACCGGAATGCCCGCTGCCGCGATCTCGTCGGCGACCATCCAGCTTTCAGCCGCGCCTGCCAGAATGAAGCGTGCAGCCGGGTGTTGTTCCGCAAAGCGCAAGGCGCGCCGGATGTCCGAGGCCCGCTCGACCTGCAGGACAATCGGGATTTCGCCGCGCACCGCCGAAACCAGAGATGCGGCGTCGAACCGGTTGATCGCATCGCCTTCATGGTGGGACATGAAACGGCCCGGATAGAAGCGCGCATCCTCAAAGGCGGCCCGCAGATACGCCCAGGCCGCGTTGCGTGATCCGCCGGCCGTCTGGGCGCCCGATTGCGACAGGTCGATATAGAGGAAGGTCCGGTCGTCAAACAGGGAGTCAGGCGCGCCTGAGCTGTTGGCCAGCGCACCGCGCCCGCCGATCAGGGCGCTGCCCGTTGACGGAAATACCGCGAAACGCGTCACGCCGCGGCGGCGGCTGTCCGGGATATGCCCGCCTGCCGGGTTGAACCCGTCAGCCACATCAATGGCCGCCGTAAAGCTGGCTGCTGGCGCGGCGACATCCGATGTCGAACGCTCTGCGCTAACCTCGATGAGGCCCAGCTGGGTGTGAGGGTGGAATATGCCCGGCGTGATCCATCCGCCATTGGCGTCGATCGTCTCGACGCCATCGGGAATGGCTATGTCGGCTCCGGCGGCTTCGATGACGCCATCGCGGATCAGCACGGTACCGCTTTCCACCATGCCCGCTTCGGTATTGGTGACAACCCGGCCATTGGTAATGGCCAGCGTCTGAGCCGTGGCGGTTCCAAGGCCGGTTGCGAGAATGGCTGCACAAAGAAGAGATTTCATCATCTTACAGCACTCCTTCGCCGGGCTGGCCGAGCGAGAAATCTCGCATTGTGCGCCGTTCCGGGTCGTCGCGGTCATACATCAGCGCGCCGTCGATATAGACGTGGTCGGCAACCGCATAAGTGGAGAAGGGGTGAGCTGACCACAGCACGAGATCGGCGCGCTTGCCTTCTTCGAGCGATCCGGTCTCGTCGAAAATGCCGAGCCCGCGTGCCGGGTTGGACGTGAACCAGGCAACTGCTTCGCCATCAGTGACTTCGATGCCGAGTCGCCGCCCGGCGGCCAGTGCCTTGGCGACTTCCTGATTGAGACGCTGGATGCCCAGCTGATCGTCGGAGTGGATCATCGCGCACGCGCCGGCATCGTGAACCAGAGCAAGGTTCTCGTTGATGGAGTCATAAGCCTCCATCTTGAACCCGCCCCAGTCGGCCCAGACGGCGGCGCACACATCGTTATCGGCCAGAATATCGCCGATCTTGTAGGCTTCGACGGCGTGATGGAAGGTGGTGACCTCATAGCCAAACTCTTCAGCCATATCGAGGACCTGCACCATTTCGTCGGCGCGGTAGCAATGCATCTGGACGAGGATGTCGCCCTCCAGCACGCCCATCAGCGTGTCGAGTTCCATATTGCGGGTAGGCGGCGTTGCATCCGCGTCGCCTTCATCCCAGTAGCGGTCCCAGCTGCGGCGGTATTCCACCGCCCGCTGCCAGGCTTCGCGATAGCCGGCCATATTGCCCATGCGTGAGCCGGGCGCGCGGCCCTGACCGCCATACACGCGCTTCGGGTTCTCGCCGCACGCCATTTTCAGCGTGTAGGGCGCTTCGGGAAATTTCATGCCCTGCACGGTGCGTGACGGCACGTTGCGCAAGGTGACGCCGCGCCCGCCAAACAGATTGGCCGAGCCGGGCAGTACATGCAGCGTGGTCACACCGCCCGCCAGCGCGGCGTCAAAGCCGGGATCCTGGGGCCAGACGCCGTGTTCGGCCCAGACCTCAGCCGTTACAGGGGCCGTGATTTCATTGCCGTCCTGGTGTGCGCCGACGCTGGGCGACGGATAGACGCCCAGATGGGAGTGGATATCGATCACGCCGGGGGTCACATAGCGCCCGCGCCCATCCACGATTATTGCGTCCTCAGGGGCTTCAAGCCCTTCGCCCATGGCGGCAATCCGCCCGTCCTGCATCAGGACATCATGGTTTTCAAACTCGCCGCCAATCCCGTCAAACACGGTCGCGCCCTGAATGAGCACGATGTCGGACTCGAAGGGCTCATAGGTGGAGGGGTAGGGATCCGCGTCATACCGCACAAGCTCGCCCTCACCCGATGAGCTTGCCGTGTCTGATCCGTCAGCCTCGTCGGGCGCGGTTCCGTTACAGGCGGCAAGACCAAGAGCGGCCAGCCCCGCCAGCGCACCCGCCATGATGGGCCAAAGCGCGCCCTTGTTGCGTGAACTGTCTTCGAGCACTGTGCTGCCTCCCCAGCGATTTTTCTGTTACCGACAGGTTCGCCGGAATCTGCCGCAGGGGGAAGGGGGTTATTGTGTTACGTCACGCAGAAGTGACCTAGTAGCACTTACAAATCAATCGCTTCCACGAATGGCGCGTGTTCCTGTATATACTGGAAGCGCAGCTCGGCCTTTTTTCCCATCAGGGTTTCCACCAGATCATCAGCTTCCTCGCGGAAGGCTTCGTCGATGGTAACGCGCGCGAGTGAGCGTGTTTGGGGGTTCATCGTGGTGGCTTTGAGCTGTGGCGGCGTCATCTCGCCAAGGCCCTTGAACCTGCCAATTTCCACGCGCTTGTTTTTGAACTCGCCATTCAGGATTGCGTCCTTCTCCGCCTCGTCCTGCGCGTAGAGCGTCTTTGCGCCATGTGTAAGCCGGTAGAGCGGCGGCTGGGCCATGAACAGGCGCCCGCTCTCGATCAGGCCCGGCGTGAAGCGGTAGAAGAACGTCGCCAGCAGCGCGGCAATATGGGCGCCGTCCACGTCCGCATCGCACATGATGATGACGCGCTCATAGCGCAGATCTTCCAGATCAAATTTTGAGCCGGGCCGGGTTCCGAGTGCCAGCATCAGGTCTGAAATTTCCTGATTGGCAGAAATCTTGTCTGCGGTGGCAGAGGCGACGTTCAGGATCTTGCCGCGCAAGGGCAATATGGCTTGCGTCTTGCGGTCGCGGGCCTGCTTGGCCGAGCCACCAGCCGAATCGCCTTCCACCAGGAATATCTCGGTACCGTCCGAGCCTGATGTAGAGCAATCGGCGAGCTTGCCGGGAAGGCGCAGGCGGCGCGTGGCGCTCTGGCGCTGGACTTCCTTTTCCTTCTTCTTTTTAAGCCGGTCCTCGGCGCGCTCCACGGCCCAGTCGATCAGGCGCGCCGCTTCCTTGGGCCGCGCGGCCAGCCAGTGATCGAACCGGTCGCGAATGGCGTTCTCGACAAGGCGTTGGGCCTCCGGCGTGGACAGCCGGTCCTTGGTCTGCCCCTGAAATTCCGGGTCTTTCAGGAAAATCGAAACGAGCACACCGGCCCCGCCCATCACATCATCGGGCGTGATCAGGCCCGCCTTGCGGTTTCCGGCCAGCTCCGCGTGGGCTTTCAGGCTTTTCGACAGCGCAGCGCGCAGGCCCGCCTCGTGCGTGCCGCCTTGCGGTGTGGGCACGGTGTTGCAGTAGGAGTTGGAGAAGCTGTCATGCTCGCCAAATCCGTTCGCGGAGAAGCCGACGGCCCACTCTACTGCGCCCATCCGGCCTTCGGAGCGTTCCACTCGGCCGGAAAAGCATTCGGTGACGAGGGCGGCGCCCTTGACGAGTTCCTCCAGATGGTCGGCGAGACCGCCCGGGAACGACAGAACCGCGTCTGCCGGCGTCGCGGTGCCGTCGACCAGTTCGGGCGGGCAGGACCAGCGAATTTCAACACCCCGGCGCAGAAAGGCCTTGGAGCGCGCCATGGCAAACAGGCGGGCAGGTTTGAGCTGGGCCCGGCTGCCGAAAATCTCGTGATCGGGTTTGAAGCGCAGCTTGGTGCCGCGCCGGTTTGGCGCTGCGCCCAGCTTCTGCAAGCTGCCGAGCGGGGTTCCGCGCTCGAAATTGAGGCCCCACAGCGTGCGGTCGCGGGCCACTTCCACCTCGACACGCTCTGACAGCGCATTGACCACCGAAATGCCCACCCCGTGCAGGCCGCCAGCGGTCTGGTAGGATTTGTCAGAGAACTTGCCGCCGGAATGCAGCGTCGTCATGACGATTTCGAGCGCTGACTTGCCGGGAAACTTCGGGTGCTCGTCTACCGGAATGCCGCGCCCATTATCGGTGACGGTGACAAAACCATCCTCATCAAGACGCACTTCGATCCTGTCTGCATGGCCAGCGACAGCCTCGTCCATCGCATTGTCGAGCACTTCGGCGAAGAGGTGATGGAGCGCGCGCTCATCGGTGCCGCCAATATACATGCCCGGCCGCTTGCGCACCGGCTCAAGCCCTTCCAGCACCTCGATTGACGACGCATTGTAACCAGGCTCTGACGCCGCGGGCGGGGCAGGGCGCGAAGCCACCACGCGGGGCTTTTCCTCCACCGGCTTTGGCTGAGGAGTGGACGGGGCTTGCGGACGTGGAGCGGGCGCGCCGCCCCCGAACAGATCGTTTTGCGAATCGTGGGTCATTACCCGTCACCATGCCCGATCCGGGCGTGCGCGGGAAAGCGTGTAACGCGGCTAGCGGAACCAGCGCCGGCGCTGACAGGAGTTCAGCTGGGAATCATAGCGCCGGGCGTCAGTCTGCACCTGGGTTGCAGCCCTGAGGAGCCAGGCCTTCGAGTTGTAACTGCCCCGGTTATAGCCGGTATGGCCTTCGTGATAGGCGAGATAGAGATTGCGCGGGTCATCCAGAGAGATGCGCGAGAGGCGCTGGCTCATTGACGCGTACCAGCCGATAAAGTCGACCGCATCGCCAAAATCGGTTCTGCGGGCAGAGCGATTGCCCGTTTGCTCGCGATACCAGTCCCAGGTTGAATCGAGAGCCTGGGCGTAGCCGTGGGCCGACGAGGCGCGCGGGCCGGGCAGCACGAACAGACGGCGGGTGCGTGGCGGCCGGGCGTCGGCGACGAAGCTGGATTCGCGATTCACAAACGCGAGCTGCGTCCCTTGCGAGATGCCCCAGCGGCGTTCGGCACGCTCGGTGGCGCGCCGCCAGTTCGGGTATTGCGAGAAAATGGAACAGGCATTCTCAATCTGCGCAGGCGGAGCCCGATGGCTGCATGCCGCAACCACCATCATGACCGATAATATGAGAGCGGTGCGCCAGACCATGACCACATTATCGGTGGTCATGGTTAAAGGGCATTAAATGAACCTAGAAGTTCATCCGCAGGACAAGACGCAGCACGTGGTTCACGTAGTCATCGCGGTAATCGGCATCATAAGCGAAGGTGAAGGTCGTGTAGTCGGACCCGGCAGCGAGGCCAAAGCCCGCCAGCAAACCGGCGCTGGGAAGTTCTGCCGCGCGCAGCGTGAAGGGATTGCCGTCCGGTCCGAACCGGGCCGTGGTTTCGCCCGGGCTGCTGGAGAAATCGCCGCGATAGCCCAGACGGATATAGGGCAGCCACCAGCTATCGGTCCGGTCGAACCTGCGGCTGACCGTGAGGCTTGCGCCGCCGGTCAGGGCCGACGTGGTGCGGCTGTCCACGAAAAGTGCAAGTTCGGGCGCGGTGTTGTCCAGTGCCAGCTCGTTAAACCCGTCCTCGGATATCGACAGATAGGTCAGCGACGCTTCGGGGCGCAGTACCCAGGAGCCCAGCGGGATGTCACGGCCGGCCTGTGCAGACAGCGAATAGTGCCAGCCATTCCAGTCAGCAGAGGTTGACCCGGAATAGGAGCCGATGCCGATACGCCGCTCGGTCTCAAAGCGGTTTATGCCCGCAGAGGCCGTGAACGACGCATCAATGCCGCCCAGATTCATGGCGGCATAGCCTGACAGCTGACCCATGAGCGTGGTCATGGGATCATGGTCGAGGCCGATCTGTTCGATCTCGCTGGCAGCGCCTGCGAGGCTTACGCCAACGGCATAAAACGGACCGATCGGACGATCGATACCCACCGCAGCGCCGACGCCATAGCCGCGATAGCCCGGGCCGAGCGATGAGCCGGTGCGGTCCGCATAGAAACCAAACTCCTGAATCCACATCCCTGCCAGTTCGGACGGGGAGAGTCGCGCATTGCGCAGGCGCGTGGATACCGCGCCCGTCGCCGCGTCGTGAGATGCAAGGGCAAACTGGATCGCGCTGGCGGCATATTCGGGAAGGAGCTGGTCATAGGCCCGGTAGAAGGCGTCCTGATCGCGTATGGAGGCGATTGCATTGCCCAGCGAGCTGACATCATCGAATAGCGTTACCGCCGCGTCGTAGACGGCCGCGCGGTTCGGGTCGAAGCCAATCTGTTCGGCCGTCTTGCGCTCCAGGCTGAGCACCAGCGAATTGGGATCGGCGCCGTCGCGCTCAAGGGTAGCTTCGTAAATGAACGGAGTATCGATAGCGTCGAGCACAACGGCGTCGTCAGCGATGCTAAGCGTGCCGGCCGAAAGAACCCGGTAGGTCTGGTTTTGACCCACAAGCTCTGACAGGGAGACGACGAGCTCGGATCCTTGCTCAAATGAAATCGTATCACTGGCAATCAGCGAGGCTGCTGACGCCGTATTCTGCCCCAGAACCAGGTTCAGGACAGAACCCTCGCCGAGACGGGCCGACGTAATGTTGACCTGCTCGGTCAGGCCCAGCTCCAGCGTCGAATCTTCCATATCAATGGTCAGCTGGCCATCACCGGAATTGATGGCTCCGCTCAGCGTGGCGTTACGCATGATCAGACTGTCTGCGCCTGACCCGAAATCGACATCACCCGTGACAGTCCCAGCCTGAATATCGAGAGTATCGGCACCGGAGCCAAACAGGATCTCACCGGTTATCGAGGGGTCGGCACTATCCTCTGCGGGATCTTGCGACTGCGTGACGGTGAGGCCCGCGCTCGTACCGCTGGCATCGATAGCTATGAGCCGGGGCGTGGCGTCGTCCGCCAAGTTCACGCCATTGGACCGGATCACTCCGGTATTGGTGATATCGGTCAGCTGATTTGACGCGATTCTGATCGCTGTCGCCTGCTGGCCTCCAGCGGACAATATGGCGAGGATATTACCGCTGTTCGAGATCGAATCGACCTCGGCGTCAGCATCCACCAGTACCCCGATGGCGCGTCCCTGGTTAAAGGCATCGGCGGCGAACGGGTCGTCTTCAAGACCTCGAGCTGATGTTGCGTTGATAGTGCCGGAATTGGTGAAACTCGCCATCCGGGCACCAACGCCGAGATGGACGGCGTGGGCGTCGGCGTCAAACGCGGTGGCGGTCACCGTTCCGGTGTTTTCCATACCGTCGCCAGCGAGAATGACGGCATGGATGGTGCCGGACGCATCGCGCCCGGCAATGAGCAATGCCGTGGAATTCACGCCATCGAAAACCCCGTCCGCCGTAATGTTGCCGTCGTTCACAAAGCCAAACGGCCGGTCAATCGTAATCGTATCGCCTTCTTCCGCGTCAGGATCAGGGTCGGCAATCTCGAAGGTGACCTCGCCGAGCGTTATATCGCCGGTGGACGACTGACCCGGTTGTATGCGGACCGCCGGCGCAGAGCCTGTTGCATTGATCGATACGGCGTTGGTGTTGTTTTCCGAGGACGTGCCCGTGAAAAATACGCCATCGCGGATCGATCCCGCGATAACAACGGCGCTGCCCGACAAGCGTTCGTCTTCCTGCACTTCGCCGGGATCGCGCTCGAGCAGGTCGTAGATCGATTCCACGGTGCGCTCATTGATGCGGAATCCGTTGACCCTGATCGTGCCTCCGAGGCGAACCGAACCGTCGACGTCGCCACCAATAACGACGCCTTCAGATTGCGCGCCTCTGACATTGATCTGGCTGTTCTGGCCGATGACTACATCGCCATTGACGGGGCCTTCGATCGAGACAGCCGCCGAGCGTTCACCGGTGATATTGACCGCGCCGTTAGAGACAAAATCACCGTTTAGTTCAGAGGCAACACGAATGCCGAAGGAGTCCTGGCCAACAATGAATATCTCGGAGCCGAGGCTGGCCGTCACGTCGCCGTTGAATGCCGCACCGCCTTCGGTGCCGACGAGAATGCCGGTCTTGCCGCTTTCATTTGTCAGCTGGTCGAGAGCCTCATCCAGGCCGCGATCAACCACCACTTCGGTGTCGTTGAGCCGGATGTCACCTGCATGCGTCAGGTCGCCCGTCCGGCCGCTTTCCGCGAAAATGCCCGTTGCGTTGCTGCGATCATCAATCTCGATGCGCGATCCTGCCCGGGTTTCCACCGAATTGTCCGAATCGATAGTGACCGCCGGGCCGCTATTGCCGGTGAGTGTGACGCGCCCGCTGGACGTAATTACCACGTCGCCGGATTCTGACGTGCGGACCGGGGAGGTGCGCTCGTCACTGATCTCTTCGTCGGCCCATACAGGCGTTGAGCAAAGAGCCGCAATCGAAGCAGCAGCAAGTAGACGACGGCGCATATAGACCCTCCGGCGGACATTCCCCTCTGGCCAGACAACGTATCCGGCACAGTAAGCCACGAGGAGTCTTAGACGATGCTTTTGCCCCCGTCGACCGTTCAGGCGCGCTTGTAATCTTTCCATGACAGTCACGAAAAAGCCCGCCGCAGGCGCGGCGGGCTTTCCTGATAACAAGACCGGATTGGCTAGACCTTGTAGTAGAGCTCGAACTCGACCGGGTGAGGGTGGTGCTCGATCCGGCTGACATCTTCCATCTTCAGATCGATATAGGCGTCGATCTGGTCATCATCCATCACGCCGCCCTTGGTCAGGAAGGCGCGGTCGGCATCGAGATATTCCAGCGCTTCGCGCAAATTGCGGCTGACCGTCGGAATGCCTTCCAGCTCAGCGGGGGGAAGGTCGTAGAGGTCCTTGTCCATGGCTTCGCCGGGATGGATCTTGTTCTCGATCCCGTCGAGGCCCGCCATCAGCAGAGCCGTGAACGCCAGATACGGGTTTGCCGCCGGATCGGGGAAGCGCGCTTCGATACGCTTGCCCTTGGGAGAGCCGACATATGGGATGCGGATAGAGGCTGAACGGTTGCGCGCCGAGTAGGCGAGCAGGACCGGCGCTTCAAAGCCAGGCACTAGGCGCTTGTAGGAATTGGTGGTCGGATTGGCGAACGCGTTGATGGCGCGCGCGTGTTTGATGATGCCGCCGATATAGTAAAGGCACATATCGGAGAGGTCGGCATACTTGTCGCCAGCGAAGAGCGGCTTGCCGTCTTTCCAGATCGACTGGTGGACGTGCATGCCCGAGCCATTATCGGCATACACCGGCTTGGGCATAAAGGTCGCCGTTTTGCCGTAGGACGCAGCGACATTGTGGACGATGTATTTGTAGAGCTGCATCCGGTCGGCCATCTTGAGCAGGGTTGAGAATTTCATCCCCAGCTCGTGCTGGCTCGGCGCCACTTCGTGGTGGTGCTTTTCGGGCTCGAGCCCCAGCTCGCGCATGACCGCCAGCATCTCTGTGCGCATGTCTTGCGCTGAATCGATTGGCGGAACCGGAAAATAGCCACCCTTGGGACCCGGCCGGTGACCCAGATTGCCACCCTCCATCATGGTTCCGGAGTTATAGGGGCCTTCTTCGGAGTCCAGCACATAGCCGGTCTCGTTCTGCGCGGTTTTCCAGCGCACATCGTCAAACACGAAAAATTCGGCTTCCGGTCCGAAATACGCGGTGTCACCGATACCCAGCGATGCCATGTATTTCTCCGCCTTCTTGGCGGTCGTACGCGGGTCGCGATTATACGGCTCGCCGGAGATCGGGTCGTAGATGTCACAGAAAACGGCGAGGGTGGGCTCTTGGAAGAACGGGTCGACAAACGCGCCTTCAACGTCGGGCTTGAGCACCATGTCGGACTCGTTGATGGCCTTCCAGCCATTGATCGAGGAGCCGTCAAACATCTGGCCGTCTTCAAAGAAATCGGCGTCAACCATCGACTTGTCGAAGGTTACGTGCTGCAGCTTGCCCTTCGTATCGGTGAAGCGCAGGTCAACATACTCAATGTTTTCGTCCTTGAGCTTTTTCAGGATCGCGTCTGACATTTCGTCCTCGTTTTTTTCAGATGAGCGCGCGGGGCGCGGGAATTTCGGGCCGGCAGGAAGGGCGGTCAGCTACAGGGCGTCGTCGCCGGTTTCGCCTGTGCGGATGCGGATCGCGGTTTCTACGGGCATGATGAATATCTTGCCGTCACCAATACGGCCGGTCTGGGCTGCGTTCTGGATCGCTTCGACGGCCGCGTCCACGCGGCCATCCGGGATAACCAGCTCGATCTTTATCTTCGGCAGGAAGTCGACAACATATTCCGCGCCCCGGTAGAGCTCGGTATGGCCTTTCTGCCGGCCAAAACCCTTGGCTTCGGTCACGGTCAGGCCTTGCAGGCCGATTTCCTGAAGGGCTTCCTTCACGTCATCGAGCTTGAAAGGCTTTATGATCGCTTCGATCTTCTTCATGAGCCAAGTCTCCTTGATGAGGTCACGCATAGACAAGGCGGGGCGCGGCTCAAGCTATTCCGGACGTGCTGGCGCGGGCCCGTACATGCCTGCTCGAAAGTGAGGCGCAAATGTTCAAACATGCAGCAGACGAGCTTCCCGGATACGGGATTCTGGATGTTGAACGCATGCGCAAGGCCGACGCCTTCGCAGTGCAATCGGGTGTCGCGTCGCTGGCACTGATGGAGCGCGCTGGCGAAAGCGTGGCTCACGCGATCATGCGGCGCTGGGGCCCCCGGCGGGTCGCTGTGCTGTGCGGGCCGGGCAATAATGGCGGCGATGGTTATGCTGCAGCCTGTGTACTGGCCGCGCAGGGTTGGCCTGTCACACTGTTCCAGTTCGGCGAGCGCAGCCGTCTGCAAGGCGATGCAGCGCAAATGGCGCAGCGCTGGACGGGCCCGGTGGAGCCGCTGGACGCCTTCCGGCCAGGCGCCTTCGAAATGGTGATAGACGCGCTATTTGGTGCCGGGCTTTCCCGCCCGCTCGACGGTGATGGTGCGGCGGTCATCAGTGCGGTGAATTCGGCGGCACTTGTCCGCGTGGCCGTCGATGTTCCCAGCGGTGTGAACGGCGATTCCGCCAAGGCAGACGGTGTCGTCTTTGATGCCGCTCTGACTGCGACATTCCATCGGCTCAAACCCGCGCACCTGTTTGAGCCGGCGCGCAGTCTGTGCGGTGAAATAAGCTGCGCGGATATTGGCATACCGCCTGGCTGGCAAGCCGATGCGCCGCCGCTCGCCCGGTTGTCTCATCTCGCAGGGCTCTCCTTGCCGGACATGCCGCATCAGTCGGCCGCCCACAAGCATCAGCGCGGGCGGCTGTGCGTGCTGGCGGGCGGGGCAGGGGCGACGAGTGCCGCGCGGCTTTCCGCCGAGGCAGGGCTGGCAATGGGCGCCGGACTGGTGACACTGCTGTGTCCGCCTTCCAGCCTGATGGAGGCAACAGGGGTTGCGCTCCCTGTGATGACGCGCGCCTTGCGCGAAGAGAGCTTTGCCGAGGCGCTCACCCACCACCGCGCCGATGCCTGCGTGCTGGGTCCAGGGGCGGGCCTTGGCGAACGTCTCAAAGACCGGGTCATCGAAGCGCTGAAGACTGGTATCGCGCTGGTCCTTGATGCCGACGCGCTCAGCGTGTTCGCGGATGCGCCCTCACGCCTGATGGATGCCTTGCACGGCAAAGCCGTTCTGACGCCCCATTCGGGTGAATTCGAACGATTGTTTCCGGGGTTGCTGAACCAGAGCGTTTCGCCTCTGGACGCTGCGAAGCATGCCGCCGCTGCATCCGGTGCGATTGTGCTTTTGAAGGGTCCAGCCAGCGTCATCGCTGCGCCCAATGGTGAGGCCTTTATAAACGCCCACGCCAGCGCACGGCTGGCCACGGCCGGTAGCGGCGATGTTCTCGCCGGAATGATCGGTGGACTGCTGGCACAACGCATCGGTCCGTTTGAGGCCACCGTGAGCGCAGCCTGGCTGCACGGTCAGGCCGGATTTCTCCTGCCGCCCGGCGCGAATGCGCAAGACCTGACCCGGCAAATCCCTGTGGTATTGGGCGCGGCGCTGGACGAACGCGCCCGCCAGCGGGTTCTCGGCTGGCTTCTCCGCTAACAGATTGGCCATGGCCCTTGCCGGTTGGCAGGGCTATAGCCAGACATACGACATGCAATGATGACCCCAGCCCGGACCTGCCTGATGACCGACAAGACCGCTGCCGAGATTGCCCAGTCCCGCACCGATGAGGACGCGCTGGCGTTTCACAGCGCTCATCCGCCGGGCAAGCTTTCACTGGCGCCGACCAAACCCATGGCCACCCAGCGCGATCTGGCGCTGGCCTATTCACCGGGCGTCGCGGCGCCCGTGCGCGCCATCGCGGCCAACCCGGACGCGGTTTACGACTACACGTCCAAGGGCAATATGGTCGCTGTGGTCTCAAACGGGACCGCCATTCTGGGGCTGGGCAATCTGGGTCCGCGCGCGTCCAAGCCGGTGATGGAAGGCAAGGCGGTACTCTTCAAGCGCTTTGCCGATATCGACGCGTTCGACATCGAGATTGACTATGAGGATCCGGAAAAGTTCATCGACTGCGTTGCGGGCTTCGGTGACAGCTTTGGGGGCATAAACCTTGAGGACATAAAGTCACCGGAATGCTTTGAAATTGAAGCGAAACTTCGCGAGCGCCTTGCCATTCCGGTCTTCCACGATGACCAGCATGGCACCGCCATCATCGCCGCTGCAGGCCTGATGAATGCTTGCCACCTGACCAACCGCAAGTTTGAAGACATCAAGGTCGTCCTGATCGGAGCAGGGGCGGCGGGCTTGTCCGTACTGGAGCTGATCAAGTCACTCGGCGTGAAGGACGAACACGTCACCATTATCGATGTGAACGGTGTGGTGCACTCCGGGCGTGATGATCTGCATCCGCGTCTCGCCAGACATGCGCGCGCAACCGATCTGCGCACGCTGGACGAGGCGATGGTCGATGCGGACGTCATGCTGGGCCTGTCAGCGGGCGGGATCGTCTCGCAATCCATGGTGAAATCCATGGCGGCCGATCCGATTATCTTTGCAATGGCCAACCCGGTGCCGGAAATCATGCCGGACCTTATCAAGGCGGTGCGTTCAGATGCCATCATAGCGACCGGCCGTTCGGATTTTCCCAATCAGGTCAACAATGTGCTGGGATTTCCGTACATATTCCGTGGCGCACTGGATGTTCGCGCAACAACCATCAACGAGCCGATGAAGCTGGCCGCCGCGCGCGCACTGGCCGATCTGGCCCGCACCGACGTGCCCGACGAGGTGGCCACCGCCAATCGCTCTGGCCGCCTCAGCTTCGGGCGTAACTACATCATTCCGTCCCCCTTCGATCCTCGGCTGATTTCGTTCGTGCCGCCCTATATCGCAAAGGCTGCTGTTGATAGCGGTGTGGCCCGCCTGGCTATGCCTGAAGAGGGGTCCGGTTACCGCGCGCGGCTGGCGCAGCGTCTGGACCCGACGGCCGCCTTGCAGCAGCACATTACCGATGTCATCAGGGCGGAGCCCAAGCGCATCGTGTTCGCTGAAGGCGAAGAGCCAAGTGTTATCCGTGCCGCAGCGGCCTTCAAGGCGCAGGGGCTTGGGACGCCGGTACTGGTGGCCCGCGAGAAGATCGCCGAAGGCAATATGAAGGAGCTGGGTATCGAGCCCGGCTCCCTGGAAATCTGGAACGCGCGGCTGTCCGATCACAATCCGGACTATGTCGATTTCCTCTACGAACGGATGCAACGTCGGGGCTATCTGCGCCGTGATGTCCAGCGTCTGGTCAATAACGACCGCAACGTGTTTTCCGCCTGCATGCTGCGCTTTGGTGACGTGGACGGCATGGTGACGGGCGTCACGCGCCACTTCACCAACACGCTGTCGGACATCCGTCTGGTGCTGGATGAAGCGGCCGGGGGACGCCTGATCGGCCTGTCTCTGGCGATCACCCGGGGGCGAACGCTGGTGATTGCGGACACCAATGTCACCGAGTTTCCTGAAGCGCACGAACTGGCTGACATTGCCTGCGGCGCGGCCGCAGCAGCGCGCAAGCTGGGCCTAATGCCGCGCGTGGCCTTCCTGTCCTATTCCACCTTCGGCAACCCGCCGGGCAGCCGGACCGAAAAGGTGCAAAGTGCGGTGCGCCTGCTGGACGCGCGCGGCGTCGATTTTGAGTATGAGGGCGAGATGGCGGCTGATGTGGCCCTCAATCCCGATCACCATGAAGCGTACAGTTTCTCGCGGCTGTCAGGCGCCGCCAATGTTCTGGTCATGCCGGCGGTCCACTCCGCCTCCATCGCCACCCGGCTGTTGAAGGCAACGGGCGGGGCGACCGTCATCGAAGGTCTGCTGGTCGGTATGGAAAAATCGGTTCAGATCGCGCGGCTGGGCTCGCCCGTGTCAGATATTGTGAACCTTGCGGGCATGGCCAGCTTTGACCTTACCCACCGGGCGTAACAAACAATTCATGGCGCGCCACTGGCGGGCAGGGGCGTTGCAGCCTAAGTGTGAGGGCCATCCCTGAAAGACCGGACCCTCGCTTATGGCTGAGAAACGCAATGCCCGTGACCTGACGCAAGGGCCGGTCTTCGGCCACCTTATGCGCATGGTCATCCCGCTGAGCTTTGGCATCGTTGCCATGATGCTTGTCGGCATTGTCGACGCCTACTGGGTCGGGCGGCTGGGCACGGTCCAGCAGGCTGCCGTGCAGTTCGTCTTTCCGGTTTCGATGGCCGTGATGAGCATCGCCATCGGCCTCGGGGCCGGTGCGGTTTCCGTGGTCGCGCGCGCCGCCGGGCGCGGCGATGACGGGCGCACAAAGCGCGTGGCCACCGACGCCGTCATTCTGGCGCTTGTCATCACCGCGATTACATCAGCGATCGGCATTGCCCTGATCGGCCCGCTTTTCCGCCTGATGGGCGCGAGCGAAGCGATGATGCCGTTCGTGCATGATTACATGACGATCTGGTTTGCCGGCATCATCTTCATGGTCGGCCCGATGATCGCCAGCAATATCTTGCGCGCGCTGGGCGATGCGATTCTGCCCAGCATCATCATGATCCTCGCTGCCGTGCTGAACATGATCCTCGACCCGATCTTGATCTTCGGCCTGGGTCCGATCCCGGCCATGGAAGTACAAGGGGCGGCGCTGGCCACGCTCATCTCCAACCTTGTTGTCTTCGTGGTGGCTATGGGGATCATGATTTTCCGCGAGAAGATCATTGATCTGTCCTGGCCCGGCTTTGCCGAAATGGCGTGGAATTGGGGCGAGATCGCGCGGATTGGTGCGCCTGCCGCCGGCTCGAACATGATCAATCCGATGGCGATGACGCTGGTGTTCGCCGCTGCGGCTCGCTTTGGCGAGCCCGTTGTGGCGGGCTTTGGGGTGGCTCAACGGCTTGAAGCGCTTGCCCTTATTCCGTTGTTTGCGCTCTCCGGCTCCATCGGCCCCATCACGGGCCAGAATGGCGGGGCCGGGCATGTGGACCGTGTGCGCGAGGCATTCCGTTCGGCCTTCATGTTCTGCGTGGGCTGGGGTGTGGCGATGGCTGTGTTGCTGGCTGCACTGGCCTTTCCGCTGTCCTGGCTGTTCCTGCCGTCCGAGGAAGGGCAGGCCATGGCGCGCCTGACCTGGTGGATCGCGCCGGTGACGATGGGCGGATACGGCATCGCCATGGCCGCCGCCGCCGGCTTTAACGGGCTTGGCCGCCCTCTGCTGGGCGTGGGGATCAACCTGACGCGCTGTTTTGCCTTGCTGGTGCCGCTGGTCTGGCTGGGTGCCACGCAATTCGGCCCCGCTGGCATGATCGGCGGCTACGCGCTGGCCAATGTGCTGGCAGGCGTTTTGATCGCGTTTGTCGTGCTGCGCTACGCCCCGATGACCGCCATCGAAAGCAAGACCCGGCCCGTTGTACCGCCCTCACAGGCAGCGCGTGCCGGGGTGCCGGTCAAGCCCGCCGAGTGATCAGGCGTTGATGATTTCAACGCGCCGCTGAATCGAGGTGGTCGACCAGATCAGCGCTACCACCCAGCCAATGACGGTCCAGCCCAGAAGCAGGTTTGTCAGGAAGATGGCAAAGCCGTTGTGATGGCCGCGCAGCAGAGCGATCAGCGTGGGCAGGAAGTGACCAACCAGTAGAAGAACGAGGATTTCCATTGCGGTTTCCCTTTATCGATTGTCGATAAAGGTAAGGCGATTTACCGCCCGTGCAAGTGACAGGTTCGTAATCTTGCGAGTTGTCTTGGCCGGGTATGGGGTTTCTCCCCCGCCTGCGGGGGGGGTGAGAAGCAAAGCTTCGAACACGCGAAGCGGCGAGGGGGGGGGATGTATAAAAGCTCCCCCCCGTCTCGCATTCGCTCGACACCTCCCCGTAAACGGGGGAGGAAATCACTGGCTCGGATTGCCCCGAACCAGGTGAGTTAAGCCTGACCCGCGTCAGGGAATTGATAGTCCTTGTAGATTTCACGCAGGCGGGTTTTGAGGATCTTGCCGGTAGCGCCGAGCGGCATCTCATCAATGAACTCGATCCCGTCCGGCACCCACCATTTGGGCAGGCGTTCGGCGAGGAATTCCTGGATAGCCTCCACCGTCGGTGTGGTGTGCGGTTTGGGCTGGATGACCAGCAGCGGACGCTCCTGCCATTTCGGGTGCGGCATGCCCACAGCCGCCGCCATCAGCACGTCAGGATGGCCCATGGCGACGTTTTCAAGGTCGATGGAGCTGATCCACTCGCCGCCGGACTTGATCACATCCTTGGAGCGGTCGGTGATGGTCATATAGCCGTCAGAGTCCAGATAGCCGACATCGCCAGTGCGGAACCAGCCATCATCGGTGAAGGCCTCTGCGCCGGCGCCCCGGAAATAGCTGTCGATGATCCAGGGCCCGCGCACCTGGATATGCCCGGACGACTGGCCATCGCGCGGCAGCACATTGCCGTCATCATCCACCGCGCGCATCTCCACGCCATAAATCAGACGGCCCTGTTTCAGCTTGATCTTCACCTTCTCGTCTTCGGAGAGATCGTCATGCTTGGGCAGGAGCTTGCCGACCGTGCCCAGCGGGCTCATCTCGGTCATGCCCCAGCCTTGCTGCATGTCGACGCCGTATTCGTCCTCATAGGCGCGCAGGAGCGCTTCGGGCATGGCCGAGCCACCCATCAGCACATTCTCCACGCTGTCGATTCGCTTGCCGCTTTCGCGCAAGTATTGCAGCAGGCCCAGCCACACGGTCGGCACGCCCAGAACCTGCGTCACGCTTTCCTGTTCGATCAGCTCCTGCAGGGATTTGCCGTCCAGCTGCGCGCCCGGCATGACCAGCTTGCCGCCGCCCATGGCCGTCGCGTAGGGCACACCCCACGCATTGACGTGGAACATCGGCACGACCGGCATGATCGTGCCGCGCGAACCCACGCCCAGCACGTCCTGACCCAGGCACGCCATGGCATGCAGCACGGTCGAGCGGTGTGAATAGAGCGCGCCTTTGGGATCACCCGTCGTGCCGGAGGTGTAGCACAGGCCGGCGGCTAGGTTTTCGTCAAACTCCGGCCAGTCATACTCCGGTGAGGCGCTGCTCAGAAGGTCTTCGTAGGCGTCACATTTCGCCGAGATTTTCGGCATGTGTGCGCTGTCGGTCAGAACGATGAAGCGTTTGACCGTCTTACACTTCTTGGCGATGGCATCGATGATCGGCGCAAACGACACGTCGAAAAACACGTGCTTGGCCTTGGCGTGGTCCAGCATCCAGGCGATCTGATCGGGCGCGAGGCGCGGATTGACGGTGTGGACGACCGCGCCGACGCCGGAAACGGCATAGTAAAGCTCCAGATGCCGGTGCGTATTCCAGGCGATCGTGGAGATACGGTCGCCCGACTTCACTTTCAGCGGCCCGGTCAGCACGTTGGCAAGGCGTTTGGACCGCGCATGGCAGTCCTTCCAGCCATAGCGGTGGATCTCCCCCGTATCGGGCAGGCGGCTGACGATTTCGCGGCCCCCGTGATTGTCGGCCGCATGCTTGAGAATGCCAGAAATCATCAGCTGGCTATTCATCATCTGTCCACGCAACATGGCGCTTGTCCTCCCGCTCAAAAGCTTCCGGGCCATTGTAAGGGATCCGGCACCAGCCAGCCTCCCGAAGCCCTGTTCTAAAAGTTGCCGATATCAAAGGCGTGCCCGCGCTGCGATGCAATACCTTTTGCGCAACTTGTCTTCAGCAGATATGGCCGTAGTGCAGCGCGTGGCCAGTATGCGGAGGCGAGAGGATGCATCTACCCGGTTTCAGTGACGTTCTGGCCGCAGCAACCCGCCTTCAGGGTCTGGCGGTCAGAACACCGCTTTTGTGGAACCCGGCGCTGGACGAGGCGGTGGGCGGGCGCGTGCGGGTAAAGGCGGAATGCCTGCAGCGGACGGGCTCGTTCAAGTTTCGCGGGGCGTATAATGCCATTGCGCTGATGCCGCTGGCTGACCGTGTGCGCGGTGTCGTGGCGTTCTCGTCAGGTAATCATGCCCAGGGCATTGCCGAGGCAGCCAGGCTGTTCGGCATTCGCGCTACCATCGTGATGCCCGCCGATGCGCCGGCCATAAAGGCCGATGGCGTGCGAGCAAGGGGTGGCAGGGTAGTCACCTATGATCGCGCCAGCGAGGACCGCGAGCTGATCTCGCGCGGACTTTGCGAGGAGACGGGTGCCACCCTTATCCCCTCTTTTGACCATTTCGGCGTGATTGCAGGGCAGGGCACGTGCGGTCTGGAAATCGGCCAGCAGCTTGCCGAGCGTGCTGAAACTGCTGACCAGCTCGTCTGCTGTGTTGGCGGCGGGGGGCTGATCGCGGGCATCAATCTGGCATTGGCAGAAAGCGCTCCCGGCATCGCGGTTTACGGGGCCGAGCCTGAAGGGTTTGACGACCACGCCCGGTCACTTGCGTCAGGCCGGCGTGAACACAATACCCGCACCTCCGGGTCGACCCAGGATGCGCTGTTGTCGGACGCGCCGGGCAAAATGACCTTCCCCATCAATCAGCCGCGCCTGAAAGGCATCGGTGTTGTCAGCGATGAGGAGGCATTGGCCGCTATTGCCTTCGCCTGGCGGCATCTGAAAATCGTGCTGGAACCCGGCGGAGCGTGCGCGCTGGCCGCCATACTGTCCGGCAGGATCAGCGCGAAGGACAAGACCACAGTGGTGGTCGCCACAGGCGGCAATGTGGACGCTGCGCTTTTTGCGCGTGCGATCGGGGGCTAAGGCCTCGCGCTTCGAGACGCGCTTTGAGCCCCTCTTCGTCGTTCCCGCGCAGGCGGGCACCTAGAGCCGGTTAGCATGGGCTCGGCCTGAATATCGTCTGGATTCCCGCCTGCGCGGGAATGACGAGGGAAGTGGGGCGTAAAACCCGGCTAACTCCCGTCCTCTTCGTCCACATCCGGCACCGGGGCCATACCCAGTTCCTCGCGCGCCGCAGCATCGGCGGCCTCAATCTCGGCGAGCTGTTCGGCAGACAGATGCGGCAGGATGCGCCCGATACCGGCCGAAGCACCCACCATGTCGCGCTCGATGCCGAGCGGCACGGCGGTGTCGCCCGCCCGGCGCGCCCGGTAGACCTGCAGGTTCTCGATCACACGCTGCACATAGTTGCGCGTCTCTCCGAACGGCAGGCTTTCCACCCAGTCAATCGGATCAATCGCGCCATAGCGCGGATCGCCGTATTCCTGCACCCAGCGCCGCACCCGTCCGCCACCGGCATTATAGGCGGCCAGCGCCATCACCAGCGAGCCGTCGTAATCGTCGACGACTTCCTGAAGATGGGCCATGCCAAGGCGCATATTGTAGTCGGGATCATCGGTCAGCCATTCAAAGGCGTAGGGCAGGCCGAGCTGGCGTGCCGTTGCGCGCGCCGTGGCGGGCATCATCTGCATCATGCCGCGCGCGCCCGCGCCACTGACCGCCCGCGCGTCAAACTCTGTTTCCTGCCGGATAACAGACAGGGTGAGAGACGGATCGGCCATGACCGGGGCGTCGCTGGGCACTTCGACCAGGGGATAGGCACGTTCGGCCAGGATCATCCCTTGCATCCGCCCGGCCTTCGCAGCGCGCACCGCTTCGCGCAAGCGCAGATGATCCAGCGCAATATCGGCCAGCATGGCTTGCTCGGCCGGGGTTTCCATGCGGTCTTCCAGATGGGCTGCAAAAGTGCGGAACAGGAAGGTCTGGTTCAGCTCACCCAGCATGCGCAGCGCCAGTATCTGCTCGCGTTCGGCGAACGCTGCACGCTCGTCAGGGGTGATGACGGGGTCGGCGGGCAGGTCCAGTTCCGCCGCATCCGGGCCAAGCGCCAAAATAGCCAGCTGGCCATAATAGGTCGTGGCGTGCTGGGCGGCAGCGACAAAGCGTTCACGCGCCAGCGGCGCATCGCCAGCGGCTTCTGCGGCGCGGCCCTGCCAGTATTTGGCACGGCCAAGCGAAACGGGCGTCGTCACCCCCGCTTCCAGCCGGTTGAAATGCTCCAGCGCTGCTTCGGGCCGGTCCAGATGGACCAGCGCGATCCAGCCGGCCAGAAATTCTGCATCAGCAAATGACACACCCGCGCTCATGCCGTTATCGGCCGCAAGCCGGTAGGCCGTCTCGTGATCACGTTCGCGCATCAGATCCAGAATGATCAGCTTGCGCTCGCTCCACATGGATTCCAGCGCGGCGGTATTGGTGTGCGCGTCGGGCAGTTCGAGTGCGAGATCCAGGGCACCGGACGTGTTGCCAGCGCGCCGCCGCCAGCGCGTGCGCTCAAATACCAGGCCGGGATTGTTCTGCAGGCTGGCAGGCACGGCGTCGACCGCCGCATCCACGCCCGAGCTGCGCGCTGCAAGGCGCATGCGCGCATCCGCAACGCGGCGCTCACCGGCCTCCAGTTGTGGCAGCAGGGCGCTGGCCAGGCTGCGCTGCCCTGCCCACAGAAGAAAATCGACCCGCTCGGCGTGATCTTCTGCGGTCAGGAAGCTGCCATGCTCGCGCAGCACTTCGCTTTGATAGGTCTGGCGAAGCGATTGTGTCCGCCACGCCTCGCGTATCTGCTCGCGGCCTTCGTCAACGCGTCCCAGCGCGATCAGCGCCTCGCCCCAGGCAACGCGCCCTTCGCCGGTGACCGGCTCACGCCGGGCATACCAGCCAGCGGTGAGGTCGGCGCCCATATCGGCCTCGGCCAGCTTCCACTCGGCCTCGCGCTGTATCGCGTCTTCACGCGGCCAGCCTTCCAGTTCTTCCAGCGCCGTATGTAATTCGGAAAAGAGTGCCCGGGCATCTGAGGTCGCTATGCGCCAAAGCAGCAAATCCTTGGCGACGGGGTGCGTGATGTTGAAGCGGGCCTCGCGCACGAAGGACCAGTCGCCGGCATCGGCGGCGCGCAGGGCGCGGCGCAGATAATCGAAATCATTATCGCTCAGGATGGCCGAATGGTTGGGGACAGGCGGCTTCAGCCGTGGCACCGGCACATCGCCAAGGGCCGGAGCGCTCAGCGTCAGGACTGACAGGGCGAGCAGAGCGACACGCAACAGCATGATGGAAAACCTCTTGGCAACAGGCAGATCTACAGACTCGTCCAACGCGCTGGCGCTGTCCACAGCGATTGCAGCGTCTTGGCGGGCACGATTGCAATCGATATGGTCCGCGCCCATTTGCGCTGTTGCGCAACTCTGACAAGGCTATGCAATCCATGTTCCGCGGCTCGTTTACGGCTCTCATCACTCCTTTCAGCAGCGGTCAGCTTGATATCGCGGCGCTGAAGCGTGTGGTCGAACACCAGATCAATGCCGGAACGCACGGGCTGGTTCCCGTCGGTACCACGGGCGAATGCGTCACCTTGAGCCATGATGAGCACTGCCGCGTCGTCGAAACGGTACTCGAAACCAGTGCAGGGCGTGTGCCGGTCATTGCCGGGGCCGGTTCAAACAACACCGCTCACGCCATCGAACTTGCCCGCTTTGCCAAAAGCGCCGGCGCCGACGCAGTGCTGGTCGCCGCGCCCTATTATAACAAGCCTTCGCAAGCCGGGCTGGCGGCGCACTACCTCGCCATCGCAGACGCCGTGGAAATTCCGCTTTTTGTCTACAATGTGCCGGGCCGGTCGGTGGTCGACATATCTGTCGAGACCATGGCGCAGGTCGCCAGACACCCGAACATTATCGGTGTGAAGGACGCGACCGGCGATATTCAGCGTGTCACACAGCACCGGCGCGCCATTGGCTCAGATTTCATTCAGCTCTCCGGCGAGGATGCCAGCGCACTTGGTTATAACGCCCATGGCGGAACCGGCGTGATTTCCGTTTCGTCCAACGCCGCCCCGGCGCTGTGCGCGGCGCTCCAGGCCGCAACGCTGGAAGGGCGCTGGGATGAGGCGCGAGACCTCAATGACCGGCTGCAACCGTTGCACGAGGTGATGTTTGCGTATTCCAGCCCGGCACCGGCCAAATACGCCGCGAGCTTGCTGGGTCTGTGTTCCGCAGAGGTGCGCCTTCCTCTGGTGGAGTGCCCTGAAGCGGTGAAGGACCGGATCAGGGCAGTCCTGACGGACTTGTCGCTTATATGAGCAAGAGCGATGATAGCGGGCTGATCGCCGTCAACCGGCGTGCCCGGTTCGATTACGAGATTGAGGACACGCTGGAAGCCGGGCTGATGCTGGTCGGCACAGAGGTAAAATCCCTGCGCCAGGGCCGGGCCAATATCGCCGAGGCCTATGTCAGCGTGGAGCGTGATGGCGCACTCTACCTGATCAATGCCGATTTCCCGCCCTATGAAGGTGGCAACCGCTTCAATCACGAGCCGCGCCGTCACCGTAAGCTCCTGCTGCACAAGAAGCAGATGGCCCAGCTGGCCGGCGGCGTGCAGCGCGAAGGGCGCACAATCGTCCCGCTGCGGCTCTATTTCAACGACCGGGGGCTGGCCAAGCTCCTGATTGGGCTCGCCAAGGGCAAGAAGACCATCGACAAGCGCGAAACCATCAAGCAGCGCGAGTGGAACCGCTCCAAGGCGCGTCTGATGAAGGATTTCGGCTAGAGCCGCGCCCTGGCCGTCTCGAATACGGCATGGAACATCGGCTCGGTCAGACGGCCGGTATTCGTGTTGTAGCGCGAGCAGTGATAGCTATCGATCAGGGTGAGGGGGCCTTGTTGGGGGCCTTCGACAGCATGCTCCGCGCCGTGGGCAAACTTGAACGCCGCCGGCCGCAGGCCCAGCGCGCGCAGCGCGTTCTCGTGCGCAATCCGCCCCAGCGCAATCATCACTTTGAGATTGGGCAGCGCGGCGATGCGCGCCGCGAGGAATGGCCGGCAATTCGCCATCTCGGCGCCAACGGGTTTGTTCTGAGGCGGGGCACATCGCACGGCGTTGGTGATCATGGCATCGACCAGCTCCAGCCCGTCAGCCGGATCGGCCCGGTAGGTGCCTTTTGAAAAGCCGAACTGATCCAGTGTCGCGTAAAGCAGATCACCCGCCCAGTCGCCGGTGAAGGGGCGGGCGGTGCGGTTCGCCCCGGTACGGCCCGGTGCCAGCCCGACAATCAGCAGACGGGCGCCTTCGTCGCCAAATGAAGGCACTGCGCCGTTGAACCAGTCCGGCTCCCGGCGGGCATTCTCCTCACGATAGATGACGAGGCGAGGGCAGAGGGGACAGTCGGCGCGCGGCTCTGCCGCAACGCTACGCGTCATCATCATCCTCGGCATCGGCTGCCGGGAAATCCTCGCGTGCACGGCGCTCGCGGCCAACCAGCCGTCCCAGCTCGGCCAACTCGATAAAGTTGTCGGCCTGCCGCCGCAGATCGTCGGAGATCATTGGCGGTTGGGATTTGAGCGTTGAAACAACCGAAACACGGACGCCCCGGCGCTGGACCGCCTCGACAACCTTGCGGAAATCACCATCGCCGGAGAACAGGATAATGTGATCGAGATAGCTGGCTGCCTCGATCAGATCGACGGCAATCTCGACGTCCATGTCGCCCTTGATCCGGCGGCGGCCATTGTCATCGGTGTATTCGCGGGCCGCCTTGGTAACAATGCTGAACCCGTTATAATCCAGCCAGTCGACCAGAGGCCGGATGGGCGTATAGTCGTCGTTTTCCAGCAGGGCGGTGTAGTAATTGGCGCGCACCAGACGGCCGCGCTTGCGGAATTCCTCAAGCAATTTGCGGTAATCAATGTCGAAATCGAGGCCGCGCGCTGCGGAATAGAGGTTGGCACCGTCGATGAAAAGGCCGATGCGCTCATTGGGATAGAATGTCATGGGGCTCCTTGTTGGGCTAATGGCTAACTAAAATAGGCGTCTGCGTGAGCATTTATATCGCATTTGGTTCAAACCAAGCCCTCGGCAACATACAGCCTGCCGGTTTGTTGTGCGAGGCCGCCCGGACGTTGAATGCATCGGGCGTCGCGCTGCGCGCGCGCTCATCTCTATGGCGCTCGCCGGCCTGGCCCGATCCGCAAGACCCGGCCTATGTGAACGCCGTCGCCCGTGTGGAAACCGCCAAAGCCCCGGCAGAGCTGCTGGACTGCCTGCATGCCATCGAGGCGCAACTCGGCCGGGCAAGGGCACACCGCAATGCGCCCAGAACGCTTGATCTCGATATCATTGATTTCGATGGCTTATTGTCGGACGGGATGCCGGGCCCGGTCCTGCCGCATCCGCGCGCCAGCCAGCGCGCTTTTGTCCTTTTGCCCTTGCGCGAAATTGCGCCGGACTGGATCCATCCGGCCACGGGCCAGGGGATCGACAGGCTGGTCGGCGCACTTGCGCCAGGCGATGTGGCGGCCACAAAGATCATCGGCCCATTCGGTGAAACGCGGTGACAGCGTTGTGCAGCGCAGCGCCGTGCTTGAAGCGAAGCGCGCACTGAGGTATCAGAAAGGTTCGCTATTACCCCCGATCCTCTATCGCATTTGGGAGCGTCCACGCTCATGGCTCGCGTTACTGTCGAAGATTGCATCGAAAAAGTCCCGAACCGTTTCCGGCTCGTCCTTCTGTCTGCACACCGCGCCCGTAATATCGCGGCCGGATCCCAGCTGCAGATTGACCGCGACAACGACAAGAACCCGGTCGTGGCGCTGCGCGAAGTCGCTGAGGAAAAGCTGGACCTTGATGCGCTCTCCGAAAGCCTGGTGGCGGGTCTCGAGCGCGTGATTCCCGTTGACGAAGAGGAAGAGGATACGCGCCACGATGCAGGCGAGGCACAGCGCGCTCTTCCGGCTCCGGAAATGGACGAGGCGGCCATGCTGCGCGCCCTGCAAAGTGATCGGGACGGGCCGGCAGACGGCCGTCTGTAAGCGTTGGGCGGGGTAGCGCTCAGCGCGTCCGCCGAAGCGCCGGGAACCATCCCAAGCGCCGACGACCTTATTGCGCGGGTAAAGGCCTACCATCCCAATGCGGATGGGGACCTGTTGCGGCGTGCATACGAATATTCACGCGACAAGCACGGTCCGCAAAAGCGCCATTCTGGCGAGCCCTATTACGGTCATACGGTAGCGGTCGCGATGCTGCTGGCCGATCTTCGCCTGGATGTGGCAACGGTCTGCACCGGACTACTTCATGATACTGTTGAAGATACCGATGCAACGCTAGAAGAAATAAAAGAATTATTTGGCGAAGATGTAGCGCGCCTTGTTGATGGCGAGACCAAGCTCAGCCAGATGGAGCTGATCAACAAACGCACCCGCCAGGCCGAGAATTTCCAGAAGCTGGTGCTGGCTATCACCGATGATGTCCGCGTCCTGCTGGTGAAGCTGTGCGACCGGCTGCACAATATGCGCACACTGCACTTCATGCCCAAGCCCGACAAGCGCGAGCGGATAGCGCGCGAGACGCTTGAAATCTACGCGCCGCTGGCCAGGCGGATTGGCGTGAACCGGATCTGTGTCGAGCTGGAAGACCTCGCCTTTCGCAATATCAACCCGGACGGCTACGAATCGATTACCCGCCGGCTTGCGGCGCTTCGCTCCACCCGTGCTTCCGCGATTGCCGCCATGTCCTCGCTTCTGTCCCAGCGCCTTGAAGAAGCCGGGATCGATTGCCGGGTTTTTGGCCGGGAGAAGCGCCCCTATTCCATCTGGCGCAAGCTGGAGCGCAAGGGCACATCCTTTGATGATATCGCCGATATTTATGCTTTCCGCGTGATCGTGAACACGCCCGATGAGTGTTATCGGACGCTCGGCGTTATCCACCAGAACTGGCGGTCCGTACCGGAACGCTTTCACGACTATATCTCAACGCCCAAGCCCAACAACTACCGCTCCCTGCACACCACCATTGTCGGCCCGCACAATGTGCGCATGGAGTTGCAGATCCGTACCGAAGCCATGGAAGCGGTTGCCGAAACCGGCGTTGCCGCTCACTGGCGCTATAAGGCGGGGCGGTATGGCTATGATCCCAAATCCGCGCGCGAGGCAGGGGGCGATCCGCTTTCGCGGCTTCGGGCCTTTGTCGAAATTCTTGAACAGGGCGGTGATCCGGACGAGTTTCTCGAACACGCCAAGCTGGAGATGCTCACCGACCAAGTCTACGCGTTCACACCGAAGGGTGAGTTAATCGCCCTGCCGCAGGGCGCGACGCCGCTGGATTTTGCCTATGCCGTCCACACCGAGCTGGGCGCGGGCGCCGTGGGCGTGCGGATCAATGGGCGTGAACGTCCGCTGCGTACGCGTCTGCGCAACGGCGATACGGTCGAAATCATCAAGGGCGGGACGCGTCAGCCGCCTGCGGGCTGGGAAGACCTGGTTGTCACCGGCCGGGCCAAGGCAGCCATCCGGAAGCTGATCCGCGAGACCCAGCTTCAGGAGTTCGAGCGGCTCGGCAAAGTCATCGCGGAACATGCCTTCCAGCGTGAGGGCAAGTCGTTCAAGGAATCGATCCTGAGCGAGGCTTTGGCCCGGCTTGATCTCAAATCGCCCGAACAGCTTTTTCAGGCGCTTGGACGCGGCCAGGTCACCTCCACCCAGCTTTTCGATGCTGTCTTTCCCGGGCAACGCGAGAAAAACCCCAATGATCCCAGCCAGCGCGAGCTTATCGATGACGAGAAGGGCGCGCTTTACGTGCACGGGAGCGGCCTGACATCCGGCGTATCGCTGCATTTTGCGCCGTGCTGCTCGCCGCTGCCCGGCGACCGGATCGTTGGCATCATGCGCACCGGCGAAGGTGTCGAGGTGCATGTCATTGACTGCGAACGCCTGGCCGAGCTGGAGGAAGAAGATCCTGCGTCGGGTGATAACTGGATCGATCTCAAATGGACGCCCGAGGCGCGCGCCAATGCCGTTTCGGTCGGCCGTGTGCTGGCGACGGTTCGAAATGAGCCGGGCGTGCTGGCCGAGATTGCCGGCGCCGTCGGCGAGGCGCGCGGCAACATCACCAATATCAAGACCTTGTCACGCTCCCGGGACTTCTTTGACATGGCCTTCGATATCGAGGTCGTGGACGTGCGCCATTTGTCCAATATCGTGGCTGCGCTGAAGACCTGTGACCGGGTAGTCACCGCCGAGCGCGCCCGCTACGAGTAGCGCCGCGATGGATCTGGAGACCGGACATGATGACCGCTGAGGAAGTACTTGACGAGTTCCGTGAGGCCGGGGCCCTGCTGGAGGGACATTTCATTCTGTCCTCGGGCCTTCGAAGCCCCGTTTTCCTGCAAAAGGCGCTCGTCTTTCGCGAACCCGCCCGCACCGAAAAGCTGTGCAAAGCGATGGCAGAGGCCGTCCGGGCGCGGGTGAAGGAGCCAGTCACGGCGATCGTGTCTCCGGCTCTGGGCGGGATAATTCCGGGCTATGAAACGGCTCGCCAGCTTGGGCTGCCCTTTCTTTTCGTCGAGCGCGAGGACGGCGAGTTCCGCCTGCGCCGCGGCTTTCAGCTGACGGCCGCTGACCGCGTGCTGGTCGTGGAGGACATCGTGACGACCGGTCTCTCATCGCGCGAATGCATCACCGCGATTGGCAAGACGGGCGCAAAAGTCGTCGCCGAAGCCTGTCTGGTGGATCGCTCAGGCGGGCGCGCCGATGTGGGTGTGCCGCTGATCGCGCTCGCGACGGTAGCCTTCCCGGCCTATGCCGAAGACGATCTGCCACCGGAACTGGAACGCATTCCCGCCATCAAGCCGGGAAGCCGGGGGCTGGAGGCGTAGGACACGACATGCTGCGTCTCGGCCTTAATATCGACCATGTCGCCACGATCCGTAATGCGCGCGGCGGTGCCCACCCCGATCCGGTGCGCGCGGCGGCGCTGGCGCAGGCGGCGGGGGCCGATGGCATCACCATCCATTTGCGCGAAGACCGGCGCCATATCCGCGACGGTGATCTTGATGCTGTCCGCGCGGCGACGCGCCTGCCGATCAATCTGGAAATGGCCGCAACGGGCGAGATGACCGCTATTGCCGAGCGTTTCCGCCCCCATGCGGCCTGTCTGGTGCCTGAAAAGCGCGAAGAGCGCACTACTGAGGGCGGACTGGACGTGGCAGGCCTGCATAACACTATCGCGCCCTTGGTGCGCCGGCTGAAGGATGCGGGCTGCCGCGTTTCACTTTTCATTGAGCCGGACCCTCTACAGATTGATGCAGCGGAACGCCTCGGCGCGCCGGTCGTGGAATTGCACACCGGACGCTATGCCGAGCTGTGGCTGAAGGGTGATGAGGACGGTGTCGCGCGCGAGCTGGAACGCCTGCAAGCCGCCGCCAGAGATGCTGTCCGGCGCGGGATTGAACCCCATGCAGGTCATGGCCTGACCTTTGATAACGTCAAGCCGGTCGCGGCCATCTCTGAGTTCGCCGAGCTGAATATCGGCCATTTCCTGATCGGCGAAGCGATCTTCACCGGACTGGAAACAGCGGTAAAACGGATGCGCGCGTTGATGGATGAAGCCCGCGCGGAGCAGGCGGCGTGATTCTGGGCATCGGCACCGACATTATCGATATCCGCCGTGTCGAGCGGTCGATTGAACGCTTCGGTGACCGCTTCAAGAACCGGGTTTTCAGCGCTGGCGAGCGGGCCAAGGCCGAAAGCCGGATGCGCGAGGTGGATACTTACGCGAAGCGTTTCGCCGCCAAGGAAGCGACCGCCAAGGCGCTCGGCACCGGCATTTACAGGGGCGTGATCTGGCGTGATCTGGAGGTCATCAACCTCAAGGGCGGAAAGCCAACCATGAATCTCTCCGGCAAGGCGCTGGAGCGGGCACGCGCACTGACGCCGGACGGCATGGACTTTATCATTCATCTCACGCTGACCGACGATTACCCGTGGGCGCAAGCGTTCGCGATCCTCGAAGCTATCCCGACAACGGGTGAGGGCGCATGACCAACCGCATCAAGCGTCTCGAGGAATCCATCGGCTATCAGTTCGCTGACCCGGAGCTTCTGGAGATCGCGCTGACCCACGCCAGCCATGGCGATGGCCGCCGCCGCACCGATTCCAATGAACGCATGGAGTTTCTCGGCGACCGCGTGCTCGGCCTGCTCGTCGCTGAGCAGCTTTACGCGATGTTTGAAGGCTTGAGCGAAGGCGGGCTGGCCCACCGGCTCAACGCGCTGGTAAACAAGGGCGCGTGCGCCCGGGTTGCGCGCGCTCTCAATCTGGGAGACGCGCTGCTTCTGTCGCCGGGCGAGGAGCGCCTGGGTGGCCGCGAGAAGGAATCCATTCTGGGCGATGCCTGCGAGGCGCTTATCGGTGCGATCTATCTTGATGGCGGCATGAGTGCGGCGCGCGCCTTCTTCGAGACAGCATGGGAAGACGAGCTCGCCCAGCTGACCCGGCGCCAGAAGGATGCCAAATCCCATTTGCAGGAGTGGGCGGCGCGCAAGCGATTGACGGCACCCGCGTACGAAACCCTGTCGCGCAAGGGCCCGGATCATCGGCCGCACTTCACAGTGGAGGTGCGTATCGAGGGGCTGGAACCTGCTATGGGTGAAGGCAATACCAAACAGGCCGCGCAACGCGCGGCAGCAGACACCATGCTCAAACGGGAAAACGCCCATGACCAGTAAAGAGACAACGCGCGCCGGCTTTGTCGCGGTGATGGGTGCGCCCAATGCGGGCAAGTCCAGCCTTGTGAACGCGCTGGTCGGCCAGAAAGTCTCCATTGTCACGCACAAGGTCCAGACCACACGCTTTCAGATACGCGGGGTGATGATGAAGGACCGGACGCAAGTTGTGCTGGTCGATACACCGGGCGTGTTTGCGCCGCGCCGCCGTCTTGACCGGGCCATGGTAGCTGCCGCCTGGAGCGGCGCTGACGAGGCCGATGCCATTGTTCATGTCGTCGATGCGGCCGCTGCCTCGCGTGTGCTCAAGGGCCGCAAAGGCGGGCAGGACGCGCGCGCTGACGAAGATACGCACCGCGTCATCGACGGGCTGAAAGCGGCTGGCAGCACCGCCATTCTGGCCCTCAACAAGATCGATCTGATCAAGCGGGACGAATTGCTAGCGCTTGCCCAAAAGCTCCATGAAACAGAAGCTTATAGCGAAGTCTTCATGATTTCGGCGAGCAATGGCAGCGGCGTGAAGGATCTGGCCGCCCGGCTGGCGGCGCTGATGCCCGAAGGCCCGTTCTTCTATGATGAGGACCAGATCGCCGACTTGCCGATGCGTCTTCTCGCCGCCGAGGTCACGCGCGAGAAACTCTTCCTGCGCGTGCATGACGAACTGCCTTATGGACTGATGGTGGAAACCGATAGCTGGCAGGACCGCAAGGATGGCTCTGTTCGCATCGACCAGACCATCTATGTCGAGCGCGAAGGTCACAAGCCGATGATTATCGGCAAGGGGGGGCAGACGCTGAAAATTATCGGCGAGCTGGCCCGCAAGGAGCTGTCGGCCGATCTGGATCGCGAGGTCCATCTCTTCCTGCACGTGAAGGTCCGCCCAGGCTGGAGCGAGGAGCGCGCGCGCTATTCCGCCCTGGGTCTGGAGTTTGATGCGTGATCCTTGAAAGAGTGATCAGTGGTGTCTCCCCCCGCCTGCGGCGGGAGTGGCCCGAAGGGCCGAGGGGGGATTGCACTAGAGCCCCCTCCGTCTCGCTGGCGCTCGACACCTCCCCCGTTAACGGGGGAGGAAAGGTGGCCGCTAATGGAATGGACTGATACAGGCCGCATCATCGCCGTGCGCAATTACGGCGAAACAAGCGCTATCGTGGAACTGCTGACCCCGGACCATGGCCGGCATCCGGGGCTGGTGCGTGGCGGGCGGTCCAAGGCGATGCGGCCCATATTGCAGCCGGGCAATGCGGTACGCGCGGTCTGGCGGGCGCGTCTGGACGAGCATCTGGGCAATTACGCGCTGGAGGCGGATTCGCTGGATGCCGGCGCGCTGATGGATGACCCGCTGGCGCTGTCGGGACTCAACGCGGCGTGTGCGCTGGCTGTACTGGCCTTGCCCGAGCGAGAAGCGCACCCGGCCGTCTACGGCGCGTTCGAGGTGCTTGTGGCTTCGCTGAATGATCTCGACATCTGGCCAGCGCTCTACATCAGCTGGGAGGCGGGCCTGCTGGCCGATCTGGGCTATGGCATGGATTTGAAGAAATGCGCCGCGACAGGCCGTACAGATGGCCTGACATATGTCAGCCCGCGAACTGGCAGGGCCGTCTGCGCTGAAGCTGGCGCGGAGTATGCCGACCGGCTGCTGGCTCTGCCAGGCTTCATGGCCGGTTCGGGCGAGGTGAGCCCTGGCGACATTGCTGCGGGCCTGAAACTGACCGCCCACTTCATCGAACGGCGCGTGCTCTGGCCCGCTGACCGCGTATTGCCCGAGGCCCGCGCACGCATGATCGAGCGGCTGGAATCGGCGGGCAGACTTTAGGCGCGGTCCCCTATACTGGCTGCCAGCAGAATCAGTGACAGAGGCTTGGCATGGGACACGAACCGGTTGGTGAGGCAGGGCGGATCTTCCCTGAGCGCTTCGAGGATGCGCTGTCCTCGCGCTATCTTGCCTATGCGCTCTCCACGATTACCCAGCGGGCGCTGCCCGATGCCCGTGACGGGCTGAAGCCGGTTCACCGGCGGCTTTTGCACGCCATGCGCCTGTTGAAGCTCGATCCCGATGCGGCCTTCAAGAAGTCCGCCCGTGTGGTCGGCGATGTGATCGGTAAATACCATCCGCATGGCGACCAGTCGGTTTATGACGCGCTTGTAAGGCTGGCGCAGGACTTTGCCGCCCGTTATCCGCTGATCGAAGGGCAGGGCAATTTCGGCAATGTGGACGGCGATAGCGCGGCGGCCATGCGCTACACCGAAGCGCGCCTGACCGAAGCAGCCCGGCTTCTCCTCGCCGACATGGACGAGGACACGGTCGATTTTCGCAAGACCTATGACGGGTCGGAGGAAGAGCCGGTCGTGCTGCCGGGTGCTTTTCCGAACCTGCTGGCCAATGGCGCGACGGGTATTGCGGTCGGCATGGCGACCAGCATTCCGCCGCACAATGCCGCCGAAATCTGTGATGCCGCCAGGCACCTGATCTCAAAACCCGATTGCGATGTCCGCGCGCTGGCCAAATACGTCAAAGGCCCCGACTTCCCCACCGGCGGCATTTGCGTGGAACCGGCAGCGAGTATTCTGGAAGCCTACGAGACGGGCCGGGGCGGATTCCGCCTGCGCGCCAAATGGGAAGTGGAAGATCAGGGCCGTGGCACCTGGCGTATAGTCGTCACCGAAATTCCCTATCTGGTTCAAAAGGCGCGTCTGGTGGAGCGTATCGCCAGCCTGATGGACGCCAAGAAACTGCCGCTTCTGGCCGATGTGATGGACGAAAGCGCGGAAGATGTCCGCCTGGTGCTGGAGCCGCGGGCGCGTACGGTCGATCCGGCCGTGCTGATGGAATCGATGTTCCGCGTAACCGATCTGGAAGTGCGCTTTCCGCTGAACCTCAACGTTCTGGACCCCAAGGGCGCACCGCGCGTGATGAGCCTGAAAGAGGTCTTGCGCATCTGGGTTGATCACCGCCGCGAAGTGGTGGTGCGCCGGGCCACGCGCCGTCTGGCGCAGGTCGAAGACCGGCTGGAAGTGCTGGCCGGCTATATCATCTGCTTTCTCAATCTCGACCGCGTGATCGCGATTATTCGCGAGAGCGACGAGCCCAAGCCCGATCTGATCGCGGAGTTCAAGCTGACCGAGCGTCAGGCCGAGGCGATCCTGAATATGCGCCTGCGCTCCTTGCGCAAGCTGGAGGAGATCGAGCTGCGCGCCGAGGCTGGCCGGCTGGAAGAAGAGCGTGCGGGGCTGCAATCCCTGCTGGCCAGCGATGACCAGCAATGGGCGAAGGTCGATAACGAGATCGCCGCCGTGCGCGAGAGCTTTGGCCCGCGCACAGCCCTTGGACGCCGCCGTACGCATTTTGCCGATGCGCCCGCTGATGATCTGGCCGACCGGGTGGAGGAAGCGCTCGTGGTGCGCGAGCCGGTGACGGTGGTGCTGTCCGAAAAGGGCTGGATCCGCGCGCTGAAAGGCCATGTCGACGATCTTTCCGCCCTGAAACACAAGGATGGCGACGAGACGGCATTCGCCGTGCGCTGCGAGACAACCGACAAGCTCTTGCTGTTTGCCACCGATGGGCGGGTGTTCACGCTCGATGCGTCCAAACTCCCCGGCGGGCGCGGGTTTGGTGAGCCGGTGCGCCTGCAGATCGATATCGATGAAGGTTCAGCGCCGCTGCTGCTGGTCAAACACGACCCGGCGCGCAAGCTCCTGATCGCGTCGAGCTCCGGCCATGGTTTTGTCGTGCCGGAGGCGGAGCTTCCCGCCATCAAGCGCGCAGGCCGGCAGCTGGTAAACCTCGTCGACGGTGCCGAAGTGATCGTCGTCACGGAAGCCACTGGCGACCACGCAGCGGTCATCGGCGAAAACCGCAAGCTGCTGGTCTTCGCGCTGGAAGAAGTCCCCGAGATGACGCGCGGCAAAGGCGTACGCCTGCTAGGGGGCAAGGGCGGCGAGATCAGCGATGTTACCGTGTTTGTTGCCGAAGAAGGCCTGACATGGACGGACGGGGCAGGGCGGCGTCACCCGGTTGAGGACTGGAAGCTCTTCCTGGGCAAGCGCGCGCAGGCCGGGCGTCTGGCACCCAAGGGTTTCTCGCGCGCCGGACGGTTTGCACCCAGAGGGCAGGTTTAGGGCGGAGTGCTGTCATCCTCCAGCCGCCCCGCTTGTCATCCCCCGCGTTATGCGGGGGACCCAAGCCTCCAAGGGACAATCACGCGGAAGCTCTACGGCATCGGTGGCCCGGACACCCGCCTGCGCAGGCGCAGGCAAGCCGGGCCATGACAATGATCAGGGGCTGGAATTCGAAACGCTCCCGTAAGCTATACACGCCCAACAGGCTTGGCGGGCAGGGCGGTTGGGTTTAATCATCACGGCATAAACCGCCCCATCTCCTCACGGGAAGGATTGCCCCATGGAATTTACCATCATCCTCGTCATCCTTGCCGTCATCGTTCTGGCGGTCATTCTCATCTACAACCGCCTTGTTGCGCTGCGTCAGACGACCAATCAGGCGTGGGGCGATATCGATGTGCAGATGAAGCAGCGCTATGATCTGGTGCCAAATCTCGTCGAGACCGTGAAAGGCTATGCCGCCCACGAGAAAGAGACGCTGGAAAACGTCATCAAGGCGCGCCAGCAGGCGATTGATGCCACGGGCCTGAAAGACCTCGCCGCCGCCGAGAACATGCTCACCGGCGCTCTGCGTCAGCTGTTCGCGCTGTCGGAAGCCTACCCGGACCTGAAGGCCAACCAGAACTTCCTCTCGCTTCAGAACGAGCTGGCCGATCTGGAGAACAAGATTGCGGCCGCCCGCCGCTTCTTCAACAACGCCGTATCCGAATACAACACGGCTATCGAGCAGTTCCCGGCGGTCGTGCTGGCCGGGCCGTTCGGCTTCAATGGCCGCGAATTCTTCGAGATTGCCGTGTCCGAGCGTGCAGCGCCTTCGGTCAAGTTTTAGGGGCGGGACCAGCGGAGGCCAGTCATGCTCGCAGCGACCGGCCTTCGCAGCCATATCTGGAACAATAATCTCAAATCGATCCTGCTGCTGGCGGGATTTCCGTTTCTGATCCTGGGCCTCGTCTATGGCGGCACGGCGCTGTTTCTGGCGTGGGCGGAGGGCGAGCAGGCCGATCTCAGCCGGGCCATGAACGAAGCAGCCTATGCCATGCCGATGGTGACACCATGGGTGCTGCTGGGTGTGGCCCTCTGGTTTGGTATCGCCTGGCTATCCCATCAGGCCATCATTGATGCGAGCACCGGCGCGCGGAAAGTCAGCCGCAATGACGCGCCGGAACTCTACAATCTGCTGGAAAATCTGTGCATATCGCGGGGCATCACGATGCCGGCCCTGCGTATCATCGAAAGTCCGGGCCTGAATGCCTATGCCTCCGGCCTGACCGAAAAGCAGGCCAGCGTCACGGTCACCCGCGGTCTGATCAATGCGCTCGACACAGACGAGATGGAAGCGGTTCTCGCCCACGAGCTGACCCACATACTAAACCGGGATGTGCGCCTGCTGGTGATCTCCATCATCTTTGTCGGGATCATTTCCTTCACGGTCGAGCTGGTTGTGCGCGGCCTGTTCCGGGCGTCACTGGTCCGGGCAGGCGGCGGCCGGCGCGGGTCCGGCGGCAATGCGGGCGTGTTCATCCTGATCGCGCTGGCACTTGGCGCACTGGCGTGGTTGCTGGCGGTGGTCATCCGCTTCACCCTGTCGCGCAAGCGCGAATACATGGCCGATGCCGGCGCGGTGGAGCTCACCAAGAACCCCGATGCGATGATTTCGGCGCTAATGAAGGTGGCGGGCAATCCGGAGGTGGAACGCGCGCCGGCCGAAGTGCGCCAGATGTTCCTGCATGTGAACGCCAGCGGTCTGGCCGGGATATTTGCCACCCATCCGCCGATGGACAAGCGCATCGCGGCGCTGGAGCGTTATGCGGGCAGCAATCGCCCTGCGCCAGCTGGCGGGGCTGTGCCTCCGGTCTAGCGGGCGTTCAGAAGCGGCGCATACGCCCGCGCATACACATGCCAGACGGCGCTGAAGAGCGCGGCAATCATAGGCCCGATGATAATGCCCATCGCGCCGAACAGGGTCAGCCCGCCCAGCGTGGAGATAAGCACCATGAGGTCGCTCATCTTGGCATCCTTGCCGACAAGACGCGGGCGCAGGAAATTGTCCAGATTCATGATCACGACAAAGCCGAAAATGCCCAGCGCCACACCGGCCACCATCTGGTCCTGAAGGATAAGCCAAGCGGCCGCCGGTCCCCAGACCAGAGGCGTGCCGATACCCGGAATGACCGATAGCAACCCGGCCAGCGCGCCCCAGAAGGCAGCACCCGGCACGCCTGCGATCGCCAGCGAAATGCCGGTGACACCGCCCTGTACCAGGCCGATGACGAGCGTTCCCTTGATCGTGGCGCGAATGGTTGAGACGGCCCGCCCGGCCAGCAAGATCCGGTCACGCGGCCGCAAGGGCAGGAGTTTCAGCGTGGTGGCGGTCATATCGCGCCCGTACACGAGGAAGAAGTACAGGGCGTAGAGGAAGACGATGAGATTGAGGAAGACCATCAGGGTTGAGCCCGCCGCCGACGTCATCGCGTTGATGAACATGCGGCCGGCTGTGGAGGCGAAACTGCCGATCTGGCTGGCGATCTGTCCTTGATAGCGCACAACTTCCTCGCGCCAGGGCACCCATTCCGGGATGCCGCCGCCGCCCTCGCGCCAGGCCGTCACCTGTTCCTGCACGAAGGGTGTAAGCGCTTCGCTTATCTGGATGGCCTCGCGCACCACGATGGCAATCAGAAGGCCCAGGGGCAGCATTCCGATCAGGATAACTGACAGGATCATCACGCCCGCAGAAACCCGCACTCGGCCGCCCATGCTGCCGGCGAGCGCGCTCTGCACCGGGGTCAGCATCAGTGCCATCACCGCGGCCAGAAAGACCGAGCCCAGATAATCCTTCACCATCCAGATCATAAGCGCCGACAGTGCCAGCGCGATGACCACGATCACGCCGCGCTGCAGCGCGGCGCGTTCGGCAGCTGTAGGCAGCAGGTCAGGATCCGCCATACAATGCTCTTGGCAATGCCGTTGCGAGCCACGGGAGCATGGCGACCAGCGCGATCGCCAGCAACTGGATGATAACGAAGGGAATCGCTCCGCGATAGATAGCGCTGGTGGGCAGCGAGGCCGGTGCCACCCCGCGCAGATAGAACAGGGAAAAGCCGAAGGGCGGCGTCAGGAAGCTGGTCTGCAGGTTCAATGCCATCAGTACACCCAGCCAGATGGGATCGACCCCCATCAGGAAGAGGATGGGCGCGACAATCGGAACAACCACGAAGGTGATCTCAATAAAGTCGAGAAAGAAGCCCAGCACGAACATGATCACCATGACGACCAGTACCGCGCCGAAGACGCCGCCGGGGACAGCCTCCAGCATGGCCCGCACGCTGCCATCACCGCCCAGCTCACGGAAAACCAGAGCAAAGAGCGAAGCGCCGATCAGAATGACGAAGACCATCGACGAAATGCGCGCGGTCTGCGTCATCACCTCGTCAAGAACGCCCGTCCGGAAGAGGCGGATAATCGCCCAGGCGGCCCCGGCGGCCGCCAGCGCAGCCAGCCCCAGCGCCAGGACACGTGTTGCGTCCACCACGCCCGAGCGCAGGTTCAGGGCGACGGCAGCGCCAATGAGGGCCAGCAGGCTTATCGCGCCCAGTGCCACCAGCCAGCGACCGGCAGCGGGATTGCCTGCCGCCCCGGCATTGCGAAATCCCGCCAACAGGGTGGCGCCCAGAGCGCCGACGCCAGCCGCCTCGGTAGGCGTGGCCAGACCTGACAGAATGGACCCGAGCACTGCAATGATCAGCGCCAGTGGCGGCACCAGCGCGCGGATGATCTTGAACGTGTCGGTGTGCAACTCGTCCTTAGGGATGGCGGGCGAGGCTGACGGCCGGATCACCGCGATGACGATCTGGTAGACGATGTAGGCACCGACAAGCAGTAGGCCGGGTATCAGCGCACCGGCAAAGAGGTCACCGACGGTCAGGATGTCCGGCGAGAAAATGCCTTGTTCGCGCTGCGCGCGGGCATAGGCCGAACCCAGCTGGTCGCCCAGCAAGATGAGGACGATGGATGGCGGAATGATCTGCCCCAGCGTTCCCGACGCTGCAATCGAACCGCTGGCGAGCGCCGGGTCATATCCGCGCCTGAGCATGGTGGGCAGCGAAAGCAGGCCCATTGTCACGACCGTTGCGCCGACAATGCCCGTGGAGGCGGCCAGCAACGCGCCGACCACAACGACAGATATTCCAAGCCCGCCGCGAAGTGACCCGAAGAGCGCGCCCATCGCTTCGAGCAATTCCTCCGCCACCCGCGATTTTTCCAGCATTACGCCCATGAAAACAAAGAGCGGAACGGCCACCAGGATGGATTTGTCCATCTCCATGATGTTGCCGTAGATACGTTGCGGGAAGGCGCGCAAATGGAGCGGGTCAAAAACACCCAGCGCCAGGCCTATCACCGCAAACACGATGGCCACGCCGGCAAGCGTGAACGCAACCGGAAACCCGCGCAGCAGCGCCGCCACGGCGAAAATGAACATGGCGAACGGCAACGCCATCAGCAGGGTGTCCATCTAGACAGCCTCCACTCGCTGGCGGTTGTCCGGGCGCCCGTCTGGCGCGGGCTTGCCCGCTATGGTCAGGGCGGACTTCGCGGCCATGGAAACGCCTTGCGCCATCATCATGACAGCAAAGAGCGGGATGGCGGTTTTCAGAAGGAATATGAGAGGCAGGCCATCACTCTCGCGCGAACGTTCCATGATCTGCCACGCCCCGCCGACATAGGAGCGCGAGGTGTCCAGGATCAGCCAGCACATCGGGAAAAGCGCCAGATAGACACCCAGAATGTCGGTCCATGCCTTGGCCTTGTCCGACAGGCGCGCATAGACAATATCGACGCGCACATGCCCGCCAGCCAGCAACGTCACCGCGCTTGAGAGCAGGAACAGCAAGGCATGAAAATAGATCACGCTTTCCTGTAACTTTGTGACAGAAACACCGAAAACATAACGCTGAATGACGATCAGGCTGGTCACCAGAACCAGCGCCAGAGCAAACCAGCGCACCATATCGCCAATGGCCCGGTTGATGGCATCGACGACACCAGCGATCCTGGCAAGCACCACGTAGACAAGTGCGGGTGGCGCCCCGATGAACGTCCACACGGCCGCTATGGCGGGCAGGGCCACTATCGGGGCAAGCGCCCAGCCGACCCAGCCCAGATACTGGCCCGCAATACGCGCCGTAGCGGAAAGGTCGGATGCAATCCACGCCTGCACTGCGCCGCCGCTGAGCCGGTCAGCGGCGATCACGCCAAGCGTCAGCGCGACGAGACCTGCGAGCAGCCAGTCACCCGCCCGCATTGGCTAGCCGCCCAGCACAAGTTCGCGTTTTTGAAGATAGGGCGTTTCAGACACGTTGGCCCATTCGCGCGACCGGCGCCGGGACTGGACATAGCTGTTATAGACGCGCCGCGACAAAGCATCGGCATTGGCTGCCTCAGCAACAACCTCCTCGCTCACCCGGCCGACTTCGCGCCAGATATCGTCGGAGAAGGTGCGCAGCTGGACGCCGTGCTCCTCGATCAGGTTTTGCAGCGCGATGGCGTTCTGGTGGGTGAACTCGGCGATGGAGAGGTTGTTGGCGGCGTGAGCAGCCGCTTTCACAATCGCCTTTTGATCGGCGGGCAGGCTTTCCCATACTTCCAGATTCATACCCAGTGCCAGCGACGAGCCAGGCTCATGGAATCCGGGGCCGTAGTAGAAGGGTGCTTCGCGGTAGAAACCAAAGGCCAGATCATTCCAGGGGCCTACCCATTCCGTGGCATCAATCGCGCCGGACTGAAGCGCCTGATATATCTCGCCGCCTGACAACGCGACCGCTGCACCGCCCAGCGCGCGTATGACATCGCCGCCGAGGCCCGGCATACGGACACGCAGGCCGCGGAAGTCTTCCAGTGTGTTGATCTCGCGCTTGAACCAGCCGCCCATCTGGTGCCCGCTATTGCCGGCCTGAAACGGCTTGATATTGAACTGCGCCGATAGCTCGTCCCACAGTTCCTGCCCGCCACCAAACTCGACCCAGGCCATGATCTCCATGGCGGTCATGCCCATCGGCACCGCGCAGAAGAAATTGTAGGCAGGCGAGCGGCCCTGCCAGTAATACTCCGCCGCGTGGTACATGTCGGCGACACCGTTGGAGACGGCGTCAAACACCTCGAATGCGCCGACGATCTCACCAGCCCCGAAAACCTGCACTTCCAGCTCACCGCCGGACATCTCGCCGATCAGGCGCGCCGTCGTATCGGCTGCTGTGCCGAGACCGGGAAAGTTTGCCGGCCAAGTGGTGACCATGCGCAGACGGCGCGTACGGCGGCGGTTGACGGCCGGGGAAGCGACTTCGCTTTCGCCATTTGTGCCCTCCTGCGAGCACGCCGTCGCGGCGGCTGCGGTGGCAATGGTGGCTCCGCTCAGGAATGTCCTGCGATCCATGATTATCTCCCCCGATGTTTGCGCGTCTTCGCTCCGGACCGGTTCGAGTGCGGCCCTTTCCCCTTCAATAGCAGGCTTTGACCTACTCGCCAGCCTCTAACCGCCGCCAGCCTGCTGGTTCAAGGACTTCCAGTGGCGAATAGCGGGCCTTGTAGTCCATTTTCGCGCTGCCCTTTACCCAGTACCCCAGGTAGACATGGGCCAGGCTGGCAGCCTGAGCGCGGCGCACATGATCAAGGATCATGAACGTGCCGGGGCTCGCGCCCTCGCGCGCCGGATCGAAATAGCTGTAGACGAGCGAATAGCCATCAGGCAGTTCGTCGACGAGCGCTGCGGCGGCAAGGTTGCCTTCCCGGTCACGATATTCGGCGATATGGGTGCGCTGCATCCCGTCTTCGACCATGGCGACGTAATCAAAGAAATCCATGCCCGCCATGTCGCCGTCACCATGGCGCGATTCCAGGTAGAGGCTCATCAGCGCGAACTGCTCTGCCGTCGCATCCGCCGGGCGGATATAGACCGTCAGATCGGCATTGCGCTTCAGGATGCGGCGCTGGGAGCGGGAGAATGAAAACTCTCCGGCCGGAATGCGGACCGATTTGCACGCTGAGCACGCCTCGCAGGCTGGCCGGTAGAGAATCGACTGCGACCGGCGGAAGCCCGCATGGGTCAGAGCATCGTTGAGCCCGGGTCCGTCGGCGGGATCGACGCGGGTGAACACCTTGCGCTCAAGATGCCCCGGCAAATAAGGGCAGGGCGTCGGAGCCGTCAGGAAGAACGGCAGCTGGCGCGTGGTGAAAGGATGCGTCACGGCTGGTCTTACCCCTCATGCCCGGCAGCGAATCCGCTCGGGCAAGTCAGGAGTGTAACGTCAGGAGCGTCCTGCCGGAACAGGCTGCTTTCACGTCGATACAGCCTAGAGAGCACCGCCGGGCGGGAGGACAGGCGCTTCGCGCAGCAGGACGATGGACAGGCGGCGATTGCCGGCCATGTAAGGCTCGTCCGGGAAGAGCGGCTCGGACGAGCCTTTCCCGCGGACATCGGACACCCGGTCGTCGGTAATGCCACGCTGTTGCAGCACACGCAGCGCCGCATTGGCCCGTGCCGACGACAGTTCCCAGTTGGACGGCGCACTGGCCGGTACGGGCGAAGCGTCGGTGTGGCCGGAAATGGTGATCCGGTTGGGGAGCCGTTCAACGACATCGGCCACAGCCCGCAACAGCACGATCGCGCGCTCATTGGGCCGGGTTTCGCCGGCATTGAACATCGGGCGGCCCTCTTCATCGATGAGCTGGATACGCAGTCCTTCAGGTGTCTGATCGATGATCAGGTGTCGCGACAGCTCGGCCAGCTCAGGCATTTCTTCCAGAGCCTGACGCAGCGAGATCTCCGCGCTTTCAAACTCGGCCTGCTCGCGGCGCGCCAGTGCGCTGGTCATCGCATCCTGCGACACATCGCGCGGGGTGCCTTCACCGTCGTCGGGCGTTTCTTCACTGCCGGAGCCGGGCGAATGGGCGGTCGGATTGCGTTCAAGAAAGGCCATGTCAGGGCTGGAGACACCCTCATCGCCGCGCGGCGGCATCAGGCGAAGCGGAGCGGAACCGGTATTGTCAGTGCTGACGGTTGCGGGAGAGAAATAGTCGGCCACGCCGCGCAGCTGCTCCTGATCAACAGAGTTGATCAGCCACATCAGCAGAAAAAACGCCATCATCGCTGTGACGAAATCGGCATATGCCACTTTCCAAGCGCCGCCATGGTGACCATGTGCAGCCTTCTTGATCTTCTTGATGATGATTGGTTGACCGGCAGCCATCTCGCACCCGCATTCTTGTTGTTGTATCGCCAAGCTACACGAACAGGGTTAAGGGCGGGTTGAAGCGCCGGAGGAGGCTGATATTGGATACTGCACGCGCCTTTCGCGATGCCCTTGGCTGCTATCCGACCGGGGTGGCACTGGTCACTGTGCTGGCCGATGACGGCGCCCGCGCATTGACGATCAACTCGTTTGCGTCGGTGTCACTGGAGCCGCCGCTGGTGCTGTGGTCGCTCGACCGGGCCAGCCTGCGCTATGGCCAGTTTGCCGATGCGCCGCGCTTTGCGATCAATGTGCTGGGGTCTGACCAGGAGGCACTGGCGCTGGCCTGCGCCCGTGATGACGATCTGGAGCGGGCAGGCGGCCGGTGGAGCGCTGGCCAGACCGGCGTACCCCTCGTTGAGGGCGCCATTGCTCGCTTCGAGTGCAGCCTCGACGCTGTGCATGATGCAGGCGATCACATCATTATCGTCGGCCGGGTATCGGCCTTCGACCAGCCCCGCAAGGGTCCGGCGCTGGTCTTTCACCGTTCCGTTTTTGCCGCTGCCAACTAGCGCGGCCAGGAGAGTGTTTCATGGTTGCCACTGCATTCCTCGGGCTCGGCGTGATGGGCTACCCCATGGCAGGCCATTTGAAATCGGCCGGCCACGATGTCAGGGTCTGGAACCGCACATCGAAAAAGGCCCGGGCATGGGCAGATCAACATGGTGGCACCGCTGCGGATAGCGTACAGGCCGCCGCTGCCGGCGCCGATATCGTCTTCATGTGTCTGGGTGATGATCCGGACGTGCGCGCCGTTGCGATGCCGCTGCTGGAGCACATGAAGCCCGGCAGTGTACTGGTTGATCACACCACCGCCTCGGCAACGCTTGCACGAGAGCTGCACGCTGCGGCAGCAGCGCGCGAAATCGGTTTCATCGATGCACCGGTCTCCGGCGGTCAGGCGGGTGCGCAAAACGGCCAGCTCTCCATCATGTGCGGTGGTGATGCGGATGTGTTCGCGAAGGCCGAGCCCGTCATGCAGGCCTATGCCAAGGCCATTGTCCATGCCGGACCGGCAGGCGCTGGCCAGCTGACGAAGATGGTCAACCAGATCTGCATTGCAGGCCTGGTGCAGGGATTGTCCGAGGGCATTCACTTCGCGCAGGCTGCCGGACTTGACGTCGAGACAGTGGTCGGCGCGGTATCGAAGGGTGCAGCACAAAGCTGGCAGATGGAAAATCGCTGGCAGACAATGGGCGCTGGTAAATTCGATTTCGGCTTTGCTGTCGAGTGGATGCGCAAAGATCTTCGTATTGCGCTGGAAGAAGCGCGCGCCAATGGCGCCAAACTCCCCGTGACCGCGCTGGTGGACCAGTTCTACGCCGAGGTTGAGGCCATGGGGGGCAAGCGCTGGGACACGTCCAGCCTGATCGCGCGGCTGAACCGCGAATGAGCGTCGAGCTAATCTTTTACATCCTCGACCATGCAGGCGTGTTCCTGTTTGCGTTGTCCGGCGGGATCATCGCGGCGCGCAACCGGCTCGACCCGTTTGGCGCGGCCATTCTCGGGGCGGTCACTGGCATGGGTGGCGGGACGCTGCGCGACATCATTCTGGGTAGCCTGCCGGTCTACTGGGTCAATGCGCCGGAATATCTTGCGCTGGCGCTGACGGGCGGTGTCGCCGGATATTATGGCTCGGCGCTGGTCACGTCCGGCAAGGGCATCCGCCTGAAAGCGCTGGTCTGGGCGGATGCGGCGGGCCTTAGCGTGTTTTGTGTTATCGGCGCGCAGGCAGGGCTGGCGGCGGGCGCGCACTGGTCGATCGCCGCTCTGACCGGCGTGATGAGCGCCGCCTTTGGCGGGCTGTTGCGCGACATCATCGTCAATGAGGTGCCGCTGATCCTGCGTGCGGAAATCTATGCGCTGTCGGCGCTTGCCGGAGCCGGAGCCTACATCATTGCGATTGAACTGGGGGTGATGACCAGCATTGCGGCGATCGGCGCGGCATTGCTGGCCTTCGTGATACGCGGCGCATCGGTCCAGTTCGGCTGGTCACTGCCGCCGATTGGCAAGATTGATTGATTTGTCTCAACTGAAATCGCGGCCGGCCGCAGGGAGAACCGGGACCTTGTGCCGAAGGGGTAAAGAGAGGCCCCGGATCGCTGCGCATCGGGGGGTCAGGGTAGTGAAAGACCCGGCTACTCGCCCAGTATTTCCGCCGCCATGGGCGCAAAATAGGTGAGGATGCCGTCGGCCCCGGCACGCTTGAAGCACGTGAGCGTTTCCATCATCACGCGCTCGCCATCGATCCAGCCGTTTTGCGCAGCCGCCATGATCATCGCGTACTCGCCGGACACCTGGAACGCATAGGTCGGCACACCGAACGTCTCCTTCACACGCGTGACGATATCGAGATAGGGCAGGCCGGGCTTGACCATCACCATGTCGGCGCCTTCCTCAATATCCATCTCCACCTCGCGCAGCGCCTCGGCCCAGTTGGCCGGGTCCATCTGGTAAGTCTTCTTGTCGCCCTGCAGGGAGGCTGATCCGATGGCCGAGCGATAGGGGCCGTAAAAGCCCGAGGCGTATTTTGCCGCATAGGAAAGGATCAGCGTGTCGGTATGACCGGCCTCCTCCAGTGCCATGCGGATCGCGCCAATCCGCCCGTCCATCATGTCGGAGGGCGCCAGCACGTCGCAGCCCGCTTCTACCTGGACCAGAGCCTGCTGGACCAGAACATCCACGGTAGCGTCATTGAGGATCACGCCGTTTTCCATGAGGCCGTCATGGCCGTGATCGGTGAATGGATCGAGTGCGACATCACAGATAATGCCCACGTCCGGCGCGGCATCCTTCATGGCTCTGACCGCGCGCATGACCAGGCCGTCAGGGTTCAGCGCCTCCTTGCCGGAAGGATCTTTCAGCGAGGGGTCGATATGGGGAAATACGGCTATCGCCGGAATGCCCAGCGCCCTGGCGCGCCGTGCGGCGTTGGCGGCTTCGGCGACATTCATCCGCACAACACCGGGCATCGCGGCCACCGGCTCGATAGGATCGGCGCTATCTGATACCACAAGCGTCCAGATCAGGTCGTGCGGCGTGAGCCGGGTCTCGCGCACGAGGTCGCGTATCCAGGGCTGGCTGCGCGTGCGCCGCAGGCGGGTATTGGGAAACAGGGCCATTTCGTCTATCTCGCGTGACAAGGACCGTTAGGGTTTGTCAGGAGGTTTGCCGTGAATTTCGAGCTGACGGAAGAGCAGGCGCTGATTCAGGACGCCGCACGCAAGTTTTCAGATGACCGGCTGAAGCCCCATGCCGCACGCTGGGATGAGGAAAAGCATTTCCCCGTCGATGTGCTCAAGGAAGCCGCTGAAATGGGCTTTGCCGGCATCTATACGCGCGATGATGTTGGCGGGTCCGGCATGAGCCGGGTCGATGCCGCACTGATATTTGAACAGCTCTCGCGCGGCTGCGTCTCCACGGCCGCCTTCATCTCCATCCACAACATGGTCAGCTGGATGATCGACAGCTGGGGCACCGAGGACCAGCGCCAGCGCTGGCTGCCCCGCCTGACCTCCATGGACATGATCGGCTCTTACTGCCTGACCGAGCCGGGGTCGGGATCCGATGCTGCCAGCCTGCGTACGAAGGCTGTTCGCGACGGTGATGATTACGTGCTGAACGGATCGAAAGCCTTCATCTCCGGCGCCGGAACGTCTGACCTTTACGTCGTCATGTGCCGGACTGGTGGAGAGGGCCCCAAAGGCGTCTCCACCATCGTGGTGGAAAAGGGCACGCCCGGGCTGTCCTTTGGCGCAAACGAAAAGAAAATGGGCTGGAACTCCCAGCCGACCGCCGTGGTCACATTTGAGGATTGCCGCGTGCCGGTCGAAAACCGGCTGGCGGACGAAGGCATGGGCTTCACGCTCGCCATGAATGGCCTCAATGGCGGGCGCATCAATATCGGCGCATGTTCGCTGGGTGGAGCCGCCGAAGCCTTTGATATCGCAGTTGCTTACGCCAAGGAGCGCAAGCAGTTCGGCAAGTCCATCGCGGCGTTTCAGGCGAGCGAATTCAAGCTGGCCGACATGGCGACCGAACTGGAGGCATCGCGTCTGATGCTCTACCGCGCCGCTGCCGCCCTTGATGCCAAAGACCCTTCCGCACCGAAATACTGCGCAATGGCCAAGCGGTTTGCGACCGATCTCGGCTTCAAGATAGCGAACGATGCCCTGCAACTGCACGGCGGCTATGGCTATCTGAAGGACTATCCGATTGAGCGGATCGTGCGCGATTTGCGCGTTCACCAGATCCTTGAAGGCACCAATGAGATCATGCGCGTCATCATCGCCAAGGAATTGCTCAAATGACCTCCCTGATACACGCCCGCAAAACCGGATCGGTTGGCCGCATCACGCTGAACCGGCCGGAAGCGTTGAACGCCCTCAATCAGGAAATGGTCGACGGGCTCATCAAGGCGCTGCTTGACTGGCGCGCCGATGACAGCGTGAAAGCGGTCATCGTGGACGGTGCAGGCAAGAAGGGTTTCTGCGCAGGCGGAGATATCCGCATGCTGGCCGAAAGCGGCAAGGCGGGCGGCTCAGAAGCCTGGAAGTTCTGGCGCGATGAGTACCAGCTCAACACCCTGATCTTTGAATACCCCAAGCCTTATGTCGCGCTTATCGACGGCATCACCATGGGCGGCGGCGTCGGCATTTCGGTGCATGGCTCCCACCGGGTGGCCGGCGACCGGACGATGTTTGCCATGCCCGAAACGGGTATCGGTTTTCACCCTGATGTCGGCGGGGCCTATTTCCTGCCGCGCCTGAAAGGCGAAACGGGTATGTGGATGGGGCTGACCGGCGCACGCCTTAAAGCGGCCGACAGCCTGGCAGCAGGCGTTGCCACCCATTATGTCGCGTCGGACCGGCAGCCAGCGCTGGTCGAGGCGCTGGAAACTGCAGAGCTGGATAGCGATGGCGAAGCCCTCGAAGACATTCTGGCCGCCCATGCGAGTGACCCGGGTGACTCCGATCTGGCTCATCTGGGCGGTCTGGTCGACGCGGCTTTCGCTGGTGATGATCTGGCCATTATCAAGGAGCGGCTGGAGACCGCTGGTGATAGCTGGTCCGCCAAACAGATGGCGATCCTGAACAGCAAGTCGCCCAGCTCCTGCGCGATCACACTGGCCGCGCTGCGCAAGGGCGCCGAGCTCGATTTTCGCGGTGTGATGGCGCAAGATTTACGCGTGTCGATGCGCCTTCTTGTCGAGGGATCAGACTTCTACGAGGGTGTTCGCGCCGTCATCATCGACAAGGACAACGCTCCTGGCTGGGGTCCACAAATGCGGCCCGAGGACGTGGAAGCCATGTTCATGCCGCTTGAAGCCGATCGCGAGCAGAGCTTTCTGGACTAGGTTCCAATCATAATCGCCGGAGGAAATATCATGGCCGTCATCGCCTTTATCGGTCTGGGCAATATGGGTTCGGGCATGGCCGTGAACCTGGTCAAGGCGGGCCATGAGGTCCGCGGGTTCGATCTCAATCAGGATGCCGTTGCCGCTCTGGCCGGTGCAGGCGGCAGCGCTGCCGGCAGCATTCTGGAAGCGCTCGACGGATCCGACGCGGTCGTCACCATGCTGCCAGCCGGAAAGCACGTTCGCGGCGTCTATGAGGGCGAAGAGGGTATTCTGGCTCACGTGAAGCCCGATGCCGTTCTGATGGATTGCTCCACCATCGACGTGGACTCAGCGCGCGCGGTTGGCGAGGCGGCGTCGAAGGCCGGTATCAAGTTTGTCGATGCACCGGTTTCCGGCGGTGTGGCGGCAGCTGAAGGCGGCACGCTGACCTTCATGGTCGGTGGTCCGGAAGAGGCCTTTGAGGCGGCAAAACCGTTTCTGGAAAACATGGGCAAGGCCGTCATCCGCGCGGGCGATGCCGGCGCGGGCCAGGCGGCCAAGATCTGCAACAACATGCTGCTCGGCATCCATATGATCGGCACATGCGAAGCCTTTGTACTGGCGCAAAAACTCGGTCTGGACCCGCAGAGATTCTTCGATATCGCATCGAAAGCGTCCGGCCAGAGCTGGTCGATGACCAGCTATTGTCCGGTGCCGGGGCCGGTACCGGCTGCTCCATCCAACCGTGGCTACAAGCCCGGCTTTGCTGCGCCGATGATGCTCAAGGATTTGCGCCTGGCAATGGAAACCGCCAAATCGGCCGATGCAGCCATCCCGCTCGGCGCCCATGCGGAGAGGCTCTACACATTGTTCATCGAATCCGGCGGGAGTGAAAAAGACTTTTCGGGCATTATCGAGATGATCGCCGCCAACCGGACAGAGTGAATTTGCGAAGCAGTTTCAACTGGAAGGCGCGACAATCGGTCCGCCTTCCAGTATAAATGAAACCAGTTCATACAAAGACGGCAATCGCCGGAATCAATAACCTGCCATCAGAACGGCCAGGAGAGCACGACATGGATTACGCAGCCGCGTTCAAGGCCTCGGTCGCCCGCGTCCGGGCGGAAGGCCGCTACCGCGTGTTTGCTGATCTGCTCCGAAAGAAGGGCGAGTTTCCCAGGGCCCGCTACCGCGCCGATGATGGCAGCATGCGCGACGTCATTGTCTGGTGCTCCAATGACTATCTGGGCATGGGGCAAAGCGCGTGCGTCACCGGCGCGATGAAGCAGGCCATTGAAAACGTCGGCGCCGGCTCCGGCGGCACGCGTAATATCTCGGGCACCACCCACTACCATGTGGAGCTGGAACGCTCGCTGGCTGACCTCCACCAGAAAGAAACGGCACTTTTGTTCACGTCCGGCTATATCGCCAATCAGGCGACACTGGCCACCCTGGGAAAGATATTGCCCGGCCTGATCATCTATTCCGATGCCCTGAACCACGCCTCGATGATCGAAGGCGTACGTCAGGCAGGCTGCGAAAAGCATATCTGGCGGCACAATGATGTCGGCCATCTTGAAGAGCTTCTGCGCGCAGCCCCGCTCGATGCGCCCAAGCTGATCGCCCTGGAGTCGGTCTATTCGATGGATGGCGATATCGGTCCGCTCAAGGCGGTATGCGACCTGGCCGACAAGTATAACGCGATGACCTATCTTGATGAGGTTCACGCCGTAGGCCTTTATGGCATGAGGGGGGCAGGGGTCGCAGAACGTGACGGCCTGATGCACCGCTTCGACATTATCGAAGGCACGCTCGGCAAGGCGTTTGGCGTGATGGGCGGCTATATCGCCGCCGACGCCGTAATCTGCGATGCCATCCGGTCCTGGGCGCCGGGCTTTATCTTCACGACCTCGCTCGCGCCCGTGCTCGCTGCCGGGGCACGCGCCAGCGTCGAGTATCTCAAATCGTCCTCTCATCTGCGCGATGCGCACCAGGAGCGCGCAGCCACGCTCAAAGCGCGTATGAGAGCAGCCGGCTTGCCGGTCATGGATTCTGAAACCCATATCGTGCCGGTTCATGTAGGCGACCCCGTCCTGTGCAAGCGCATTACGGATGCGTTGCTCGATGAGCACGGTGTTTACGTCCAGCCGATCAATTACCCGACCGTGCCCAAGGGCACCGAGCGGATGCGTTTCACGCCGTCGCCGCTGCATACCGACGAGATGTTTGATCATCTCATCGGCGCGCTGCAGTCCGTTTATGCCAAATACGCGAACGCGAAGGTCGCGTAATGGCGGGCCGCGGTGGACTGCCGGGCCGGGAAATCATCTTTGAATATCAGGGACTCGCCGCCTCGGTGCGGCTGGCCGCGATCGATGCCGCAACAGGGTTGGAGGTCGTGGTTATCGGTCCGGCCAATGCGGCACGCCATGACCTTGAACGCGTGGCCCTGCGCAAGCTTGCCCGGCGTCTGGGGCTGAATACAGACGGCCAGGAAAAAACGCCCCGGCCGAAAGGCCGGGGCGTCATCGTCTAGTCAGCCAGTCTCTAGCCTATTTGCGGGATTTGGCTTTGCGTCCACCGCGGCCCAGGCCGATTTCCTTGGCGAAGTCCGACCGGCGGCGCGAATAGGCCGGCGCGACCATCGGATAGTCCGACGGCAGGCCCCATTTGCGGCGATAATCGTCCGGTGACATGTCATATTGCGAACGCAGATAGCGCTTGAGCATTTTCAGCTTTTTACCGTCTTCAAGGCAGACGATGTAATCGTCGGTAACAGACTTGGAAACGGGAACGGCCGGCTTCGACTTGGCTTCCGGCTTGGCCTCGCCGCCGCTCATTTCGCGCAGCGCGCCATGCACCTGACGGATGATTTCCGGCACGCCATCAGCGGAGATCGTGTTGTTCGCAACATAAGACGCCACAATGTCGGTGGTCATCCGCAGAACTTCTTCCTGATCGACGGCGGGGGTGTTGTCTTCGGTCATATTCATCACCTGACGTGAGTTTTGTGTTGAGGAGCTTACTTATGTGACTTTGATCTAAACTGTTTTGCGCAGGGGAACAAGTAAAGGCACTGCGGACAATATAAGCTTTTGCAGTAAAGTTTCATCACCAGACCCGGTTGGGACCTGCCTGAGACGGGGTGTCTAGCCCTGACTGGCTTCCGGGCCGATGTGTATGGTTGTTAAGTGCGCTGTCAGCGCGTATCTCAAGGCTGTATCGACAGCCAGCCAGGAAAGGGAGTCGCAATGCCCGATGCAGCCCAGGAAACCACTAGCGGCGGCTTCTTCACTGAAACGCTGGCCAGCCGTGACCCTGACATTGCCCGTGCCATCTCGAAAGAAATTGGCCGCCAGCAGGACCAGATTGAGCTTATCGCCTCTGAAAACATCGTCAGCCGTGCCGTGTTGGAGGCGCAAGGCTCGCCTCTGACGAATAAATACGCCGAAGGCTATCCCGGCAAACGCTATTATGGCGGCTGCGAGTTTGTGGATATTGCCGAAGAGCTTGCGATTGAGCGCGCCAAGAAGCTGTTCGGCGCGGCCTACGCGAATGTGCAGCCCAATTCAGGCAGTCAGGCCAATCAGGCTGTGTTCCTGGCTCTGCTGAAGCCCGGAGACCGCATTCTCGGCCTGGATCTGTCGGCGGGCGGGCACCTGACCCATGGCGCGCGTCCCAACATGTCGGGCAAGTGGTTTGAGGCACACCATTACGGTGTGCGCGAATCAGATGCCCTGATCGACTATGACAAGCTGCGCGAGCAGGCGATGGAACTGCGTCCGCAAATGCTCATTGCCGGTGGTTCGGCCTATCCGCGCGAAATAGATTTCAAGAAATTCCGGTCTATTGCAGACGAGTGCGGCGCGCTGCTTCTTGTGGATATGGCGCACTTTGCCGGCCTTGCAGCTGCCGGCGTCTACCCCAACCCGGTCGCGCACGCCGACGTGGTGACAACCACCACGCACAAGACACTTCGCGGGCCGCGCGGCGGGATGGTGCTCTCGCGTGATCTGGATATAGGCAAGAAGATCAATTCGGCCGTGTTTCCCGGCATGCAGGGCGGTCCGCTCATGCACGTGATCGCCGCCAAGGCGGTTGCCTTTGGAGAAGCTCTGAGACCGGAATTCAGGCAGTATGCGGCTGATGTTGTCGAAAATTGCCGCGCCATGGCCGGCGCGTTGTCCGATGCGGGCTACGCCCTGGTTTCGGGGGGCACAGACAGCCATCTGGCACTGATCGATTTGCGGCCCAAGCAGCTGACGGGTGATATCTCCGAAGCGGCGCTGGAACGCGCGCACATGACCTGCAACAAGAACGGCGTGCCGTTCGATCCCGAGAAGCCGACGGTGACGTCAGGACTGCGCATTGGCGCACCGGCTGGCACAACGCGCGGCTTTGGTGTGGCGGAGTTCCGCCGTATCGGCGAAATGATGGCCGATGTGCTCGATGCGCTGGCGGAAAATCGTGACGGGAATGCCGAAGTGGAAGGCCGGATCCGCGAAGAAGTTATCGCCATGTGCAAACGCTTCCCGATCTATCCTGAACTTGGTTAGGAGCCCGGCCGGTGCGCTGCCCTTTCTGCTCCCATCCTGACACCCAGGTGAAGGATTCCCGCCCGTCCGAAGACGGGCAGGCGATCCGCAGGCGCAGGCAGTGCCCGTCGTGCGGCGCACGCTTCACGACCTTTGAGCGTGTGCAGTTGCGCGACCTCCAGGTGATCAAGTCGGACGGCAAGCGGGTGCCGTTCGAACGCGACAAGCTGATGCGCTCGGTCCTGCTGGCGGCGCGCAAGAGCTCCATTGACCGCGAACGCATCGAACAGATGATCTCCGGCATCGTCAGGCGGCTGGAAAGCAGCGGGGAGCCCGATGTACCCTCGCGCCAAATCGGCGAGCTGGTGATGGAGGGATTACGCAATCTCGATCCGGTCGCCTATGTCCGCTACGCCTCGGTCTACCGCGATTTTCGCGAAGTGGCGGACTTTTCGGAGTTCATTCGCGGCGAAAAGCTTGGTGATGAGCTGGACGAGGGCGGGGACGGGTCGTCATGACGGGGTTTGCGCAGGTAACGCTGAAACTGGCCACATCGCTGGACGGCAAGATTGCAACGGCTACCGGCCAGTCACAATGGATCACGGGGCCCGAGGCGCGCGACGCTGTGCACACATTGCGTGCGCGCTATGACGTCATCCTGACGGGCATCGGTACGATTCTGGCCGATGATCCGCGGCTGACGGTCCGGCCGGGCGGGGTGAAAGCCGGGCAACAGCCCGGACGCGCCGTGCTGGATACGAATTTGCGCATTCTGCCCGGCGCAAAACTTTTCGAGGAAGGCCCTGCCATCATTTTCCACGCCTGTGAGGACGAGGCGAGGGCAAAAGCCCTCAGCGCCAAAGGCGCACGCCTGGTCAGGATCGCCACGGGCGCAGATGGCCATACCGATCTGCGGGCTGCGCTGCGATACCTTGCCTCTGCCGGACACGCGCGCGTGCTGATCGAGGCAGGCGGCAAGCTGGCAGCGTCAGCCCTCAAGGCAGGGCTAGTTCATCGCCTTGAATGGTTCCGTGCCCCGATGATTATCGGAGGTGACGGGCTCGATGTGTTCGCAGCCCTTGGACTTGGCAATCTGTCCGGCGCACCCCAATTCCGGCGTACCTCGGTGCGCGTCATCGGACGCGACCTGCACGAGAGCTACGAACGCGAAGGTAACTAACCGTCATGTTTACCGGGATTGTGACCGCTGTCGGCGAGCTGACCGCTCTGGAAGACGGGCCGGTGCGCCGTTTTACGGTGCGCGGGCCTTGGCCAGCCGCTGACCTGGTCCTTGGCGCATCCATTGCCCACTCTGGCGTCTGTCTGACGGTCACGGGCGTCGAAGCCGAACAAGCCGGCGCGCGCTATCAGGTTGAAGTCTCGCCTGAGACCTTGCAGCGCACGACGCTGGGCGGCTGGAAGACCGGCACGCAGATGAATCTCGAACGTCCGTTGAAGGTTGGTGACGAGCTTGGCGGGCACATCGTGCAGGGCCATGTTGACGGGGTTGGCGAGGTGCTCGCCCGCAAGGACACGGACGGCTGGATGGCGCTGACCATTGAGGCATCCGCCGAGCTCGCCCCGTTCATAGCGGAAAAAGGCTCGATTGCGGTCGATGGGGTATCGCTGACGGTCAATGGGGTGCGCGCCCATGCCTTCGATCTGATGATTATCCCCCATACGGCGTCGGTGACGACGTTGTCAGGCCTGCAGCCGGGCATGCGGGTGAACCTTGAGGTGGACATCATGGCGCGCTACGCCGCGCGCCTCGCTGCCGCTACTGGCCAACAGGACGCTGACTGATGTCATCAGGCAAATTCAACCTCTCTTCTGCCGAGGAGATCATCGAGGAAGCCCGTAACGGGCGGATGTTCATTCTCGTCGATGCCGAAGACCGGGAAAACGAGGGGGATCTTGTTATTCCCGCGCAGTTCGCCACGCCGGATGCGATCAACTTCATGACCAAGCACGGGCGCGGGCTGATCTGCCTCACCCTGACACGCGAACGCGCCGAAGCCTTGCATCTCCAGCCGATGACGCCGCGCAACCGCTCTCGCCACACCACGGCGTTCACGGTGTCCATCGAAGCGCGTGAAGGGATCACAACCGGCATATCGGCCCATGACCGGGCCCGCACCGTTGCGGTGGCCATTGATCCGGCAAACGGCCCGGAAGATATTGTCAGCCCCGGCCACATCTTCCCGATAACCGCCCGTGATGGCGGAGTTCTGGTGCGTGCAGGCCATACCGAGGCCGCCGTCGACGTCGCGCGTCTGGCCGGTGCCAATCCGTCTGGCGTGATCTGCGAAATTATGAACGAAGACGGGACCATGGCGCGCCTGCCGCAGCTGGCGGAGTTTGCCGCCGCTCATGGCCTCAAGATTGGAACGATCGCCGATTTGATCGCCTATCGCCGCCAGCATGACCGCTTCATCGAGCGGCGCCTGGAAACCAATGTCGCAACACGCAGGGGCGGTCCTTTCAAGCTGATAGTCTATCGTTCGCTGGTGGACGCGGTGGAGCACGTCGCGCTGGTAAAGGGCGATGTGAAATCCGGCGATGTGCCTTTGGTGCGCATGCACAAGGTCAGCTTTGCCGATGACGTGCTGGGCGCGCTCGGCGGCCGGGCAGGGTTGGTTGATCACGCTATTGAAAGCCTCGTTGCCCATGACGGCCCTGCGGTGATGGTATTCATCCGCGAGACCAACCCGTCGGCCATTACCGAGCGCTTTGGCGCCAGCCCGTCAGACCCGCCCGATACGCGCGAGGCGCGGCGTTTGCGCGAATACGGGCTGGGCGCACAGATACTGATTGATCTGGGCATACGGCGTATGGAATTGCTCACCACCGCGCCCCAGACCATCGTTGCGCTCGATGGATACGGGCTGGAAATTGCCGGCCAACGTGAACTGAGCTGAACTGAACACCCTGCAAAGGACGCCCTGATGGCTGCCAGACCCAAACTTCTCATCATTGCCGCCCCGTTCTACGAGGATATTGCAGAGCAACTCGTGGAAGGTGCCACGGCGGCGCTTACCGAAGCGGGCGCAGATTTCGAGATCATCGAAGTGCCCGGCGCATTCGAGATTCCCGGCGTTATCGCCATGGCCGAAGCAGGCCAGCAGCCCTATGACGGCTATGTGGCGCTGGGCTGTGTTATTCGGGGCGAGACAAGCCATTACGACTATGTCTGCGGCGAGTCTGCGCGCGGACTGATGGACCTCGCGCTCAAGGGCGTGCCTCTTGGCTATGGCATTCTGACAGTTGAGAATATCCGCCAGGCACGGGTGCGTGCTCATGTCAGCGAGAACAACAAGGGCAAGGACGCTGCCGAGGCGGCGCTGGCGATGATCGCCACCGCCCAGCGTTTCGGGTCGCGCTAGATGAACGAGACGCCCTCCGATACACGTGCCCGCTTGCGCCGCTCCGCGCGGCTGTCCGCCGTGCAGGCCCTCTATCAGATGGAATTGTCGGGCACCGGTGCCCGAGCGGTGGTCAAGCAGTTCCGCGACCATCGCTTCGGCCATGATGGTGAGCCGGGTGAATTCATCGAGGTTGATGAGGACTTCTTTGAAGACCTGCTCTCGGGTGTCGTGCGCGCGCAGGACGAGGTCGACAAGCTTACGGCCACCACGCTGAAGGACGGCTGGAAGCTGTCGCGGCTTGACGCCACGGTTCGGGCCATACTGCGTTCAGGCGGCTACGAATTGCTGCATCGGAGCGATGTGCCCACCCGCGTTGTCATCAACGAGTATGTCGATATCGCCCATGCCTTCTTTGAAGGTCCCGAGCCGGCCTTCATAAACGCGTCTCTGGATACATTCGCCAGGGCGGCCCGTCCGTCATCCGAGGCAGCGCCGGAGACTGAATGACCGGTAAGGGCGAATTTGATTTCATCGCAGACCGGCTGGCGCCGTTGGCTGCAGGCTTCAAGGGTGCGCTCGGCCTCAAAGACGATGCCGCGCTCTTGTCGGTGCGCGCTGGCCGCGAGCTGGTCGTTACTGCCGACACCCTGGTCGAAGGGCGCCATTTCCCGCAAGGCACCGATCCGGCGCTGGTGGCGCGCAAGGCGCTAAGGGCGAACCTGTCCGATATTGCCGCGATGGCCGCCCGCCCGATTGCCTACATGACCAGCATTGTCTGGCCAACCGATGCCAGCGATGCCTTGCGCAATGGCTTCGTTGACGGTCTGGAAATGGATCAGGAGACGTTTGGCGTCGTGCTGATCGGTGGCGACACGACCTCCGCCGATGGCCCGTGGACCATCGCGATTACGGCCTTTGGCGAAGTGCCGGCGAGCAAGGCACTCACGCGGTCCGGCGCAAGGCCGGGCGACAAGCTGGTTGTTACCGGCACTATCGGAGATGCCTGTCTCGGCCTGAAAGTGGCGCAAGGCGCCTACAAGCCAGATGCCGGGGACAGGGGGTATCTGCTGGACCGGTTGAACTTGCCGCAGCCGCGTCTGAATCTGGCAGAGGCGCTGCAGGCCCACGCCCACGCCGCAATCGACATTAGCGACGGGCTTATCGCCGACAGCCACCATCTGGCCAAGGCCAGCGGGCTGGCGCTGACGCTCGATCTCGATGCCATGCCCTTGTCAGATGCGGCGCGCCGCTGGCTGGACAATCAGGATGACAGCACGGCTTCACGGCTCGCCATGGCAAGCTTTGGTGATGATTACGAGCTGGCTTGCGCGGTTCCGGAGGCGCGCGTGGACACCTTTGTTGCAGAGCTTGCCAAAGCCGATGTACCCGCCGCGGTGCTCGGCGGGTTTGCAACCGGCAGCCGGCTGACCGTGTTGGCTGATGGCCAGCAGATTGATCCCGGGGCGGGGGGATTCACGCATTTTTGAGAGATGCTGGCGCAGTCTGCGGCCATGAAGCATCTCGCCGCGCCTTTTGCCATACTCTTGGTACTTGCCAGTCCGGCGGCATGGGCTTTTGCGCCTCCGGCGGAAGAAGAGGGGCCAGCTCTGGTGGTTCCCAACGATTTGCGCGAGCTCGCGGCGCAGGCTGGTGAACGGCTTGCTCCGCCGGACACGCCGCATCTCGATCTGCCGCCGATTTCCGTGCCGATTACCTACAATGGCCGGCTGGCTGGCTATTCCAATCTGAATGTGCGTCTTCACCTTCACGATGAGGCGCATATTTCAGCGATCCGCGAACGCCTGCATTTTGTCGTGCACGATCTGGTGCGCCTTGGACATGCCCATCCCTTCACGCTGGCAGGAGTCGATGATTTCGATGCCGGGCAGACCTATGAACACTGGGACAGCGCGCTTGAGGCGCGTCTGGGCGAGGGCGTCGTAAGCGAGTTGGAACCACTGGCTGCCAGCATCCTGCTACAGCGCCGCTACCGCTAGCTTCCTACTACCGATTGCACCGCCAGTGCCCATTGGGCATAGTCCGCCCGTCAACGGGAGGGGCTGCCGGCCTTGCGATTCGTCGCAGGCGCCGGATCCGCAGCCAATCCCCCTCAAAAACAAGAACGCCAAACGGGGAACCCATTATGAGCATTGAGCTGTGGCTATGGCTGGTCATCGGGGCCGGCATACTGGCCCTGATCTACGGCGCGGTAACTGTCCGCTCCATCCTGTCCGCGAGTGCGGGCAATGAACGCATGCAGGAAATCGCCAAGGCAATCCAGGAAGGCGCCAACGCCTATCTGAAGCGTCAATACACCACCATCGCCATGGTGGGTGCAGTCGTCTTCGTGGCGGTCTTCTTCCTGCTGGGCTGGCAGGTGGCTGTCGGCTTCCTGATCGGTGCCGTCCTGTCCGGTGTTGCCGGCTTTATCGGCATGCTGGTTTCGGTACGCGCCAATGTGCGCACGACCGAGGCTTCACGCACCGGGCTTGCCGCCGGTCTGTCGATGGCCTTCAAGTCCGGGGCCGTTACGGGCATGCTCGTTGCCGGTCTCGCCCTCCTGTCTGTGGTGGTCTACTATTTCATCCTGACCGGCCTGATGGGCTTTGAGCCTGTCAGCCGCACCGTGATCGATTCGCTGGTAGCCCTGGGCTTCGGCGCATCGCTGATATCGATCTTCGCCCGTCTGGGCGGCGGCATCTTCACCAAGGGTGCGGATGTCGGCGGCGACATGGTCGGCAAGGTCGAGGCGGGCATCCCCGAGGATGACCCCCGAAATGCTGCCACCATCGCGGACAATGTCGGCGACAATGTCGGCGACTGTGCCGGCATGGCGGCGGACCTGTTCGAGACCTATGCCGTGACCATCGTCGCGACGATGGTGCTCGCCTCCATCTTCTTCCGCACGCTGGTGGGCGACGTGACCGTCGCCACGATGATGCTCTATCCGCTCGCCATTGGCGGCGTGTGCATCATTGCCTCGATCATTGCGACGTATTTCGTGCGTCTTTCCAAGGGTTCGCGCAACGTCATGGGCGCGCTCTACAAAGGCTTTGTGGCGTCGGCCTTGCTGGCGCTCGTGGGCGTCGCCGGTGTGACCTGGTCGCTGATCGGCTTTGATACCGAGATCGTCACGTCTACCGGCACCAGCTTTAGCGGTCTGGACCTGTTCCTGTGCGGACTGGCGGGCCTTCTGGTCACCGGCGCGATTGTGTGGATCACAGAGTACTATACCGGCGTCGATTTCCGCCCGGTGAAGTCGGTCGCCCAGGCGTCGGAGTCCGGTCACGGCACCAACGTGATCCAGGGTCTGGCGGTGTCACTGGAATCCACCGCGCTTCCGGCGCTGACGATCATTGTCGGCATCCTTGTCACCTTCAACCTGGCGGGCCTGTTCGGCATCGCCATCGCTGTCACCACGATGCTGGCCCTGGCGGGTATTGTCGTGGCGCTCGATGCGTTTGGTCCGGTGACCGACAATGCCGGCGGCATCGCGGAGATGGCTGATCTTGACAGCTCGGTGCGTGAAACGACCGACACACTCGATGCGGTCGGTAACACCACCAAGGCCGTCACCAAGGGCTATGCCATCGGTTCGGCCGGCCTCGGCGCACTGGTGCTGTTTGCCGCCTTTACCGAAGATCTGAGCTATTTCGCCGCCAACCCCGCAGAGTATCCGTTCTTTGCCGGTGTGTCGGTCGATTTCGCCCTGTCGAACCCGTATGTCGTTGTGGGCCTGTTCTTCGGCGGCCTGCTGCCCTTCCTGTTCAGCGGCATGTCGATGATGGCCGTGGGCCGTGCAGCTGAGGCGGTCGTGGCCGAGGTTCGCCGCCAGTTCCGCGAGAACCCCGGCATCATGACGTTCGAGACCAAGCCGGACTATGGCCGTGCGGTCGACATGCTCACCCGGGCAGCCATTCGCGAGATGATCGTGCCGTCACTGCTTCCGGTGCTGTCACCGATCGTGCTGTTCTTTGTCATCTGGTTTGTCGGCGGTGCAGAGCTTGGCTTCAACGAGGCGGGCAAGGCCGATGCCCTGGCCGCTGTCGGTGCCATGCTGCTCGGCGTGATCGTGACCGGCCTGTTCGTGGCCATCTCGATGACCTCGGGCGGTGGCGCCTGGGACAATGCCAAGAAGTATATCGAGGATGGCAATCACGGTGGCAAAGGCTCGGAGGCTCACAAGGCCGCCGTGACCGGTGACACCGTGGGTGATCCCTATAAGGACACGGCAGGCCCTGCCGTGAACCCGATGATCAAGATCACCAATATCGTCGCGCTGCTTCTGCTGGCTGTGCTGGCAGGCGCCGCCTAGGGCGAAACCTGAACTACCCAATGAAAAGCCCCGGCATCGCTGCCGGGGCTTTTTATGTTCTGCTGCCTTGAAGTCCGGGCGCTAGTCGTTGCGGCGAGGGCCGCCAGCACCGCCAGGAAGGTTTTCCTGTTCGCCAAGCTGATCGGTGGGTAGGCGCCCGACATTGCCGAGCACCTGCTCAAGCAAGGTCAGTTCGCGTCCGCGCGTCGGAGTGGTGCGTGAGACGTAGTTCACGTCACGCGAATCGGAGGCGTCAAACTCGGTGACTTCAGTCACCACGCCGTCGGCGTCGAACTCGACAGCGATAACGCGCCGGGCCAGGGTGGTCGGGCGCAGATAGGACAGGTATTCGCGCGTGTCGGTGATGTAGTACCAGGTATTGTCCTCAAACGTGCCGCGGACAGACGGGCTGCCCAGAGTGGCCAAAAGGGTGGCCTCGGTATCTTCGCCGACCTGAATTTCCGGCACTTCGCCGTCAGTATAGCGATAGCCGTGCGTGCGCAGTGTGGGATTGCAGGCCGTCAGGACCATCGCGCCCAGCGTTACGCCGGCGACGGTCAACATGCGCATGGATTTGCGGTTCATATGCGTTCTGGCCTCCATAGCCTCACCTGCAGGTGCGTCAGCACGCCCACTGGCGCGCATGATGCTTTTGACCTACCTGTCACGCACCCTAGCGTCTAGTCCCGCCTTCAGGGAGTGCCAATTGCAATTTCTGCAGAAACTCTTCCGGCCAGACCCGGTCAAAGCCCGCGCGCAGCAGCTCTATGAGGGCGTATTGGTTCACGCGCGCAACCCTGTGCTCTACGGCGAAGCGGGTGTGCCGGATACTGTGGACGGGCGTTTTGACATGATTGTCCTTCACGCTGCGCTGGTCATGCGCCGCCTTCGTGAAGAAGGCCCGGACGGGCAAAACCTCGCCCAGGCCCTGTTCGGCCGCCTGTTTGATGACATGGACGCCGCGCTGCGCGAAATGGGCATTGGTGACATGAGCGTGGGCAAGAAGATCAAGGCCATGGCCGAAGCCTTTTACGGCCGGGCGTCTGCCTATGATGCGGCGCTCAAGGCCAATGACGCAGACGCCCTGAAAGACGTGCTCTGGCGCAATCTTTTCGATAACAGCTCCATGCACGAAGCGGTGGCCGGCGACCTTGCCCGGTATGCCCTTGATGCGGACCGCCATATCCGCTCCATTCCCGCTGAAGCGCTGCTGGCAGGTGAGCTGGGATCGGCGTCTGCCGCCTGACCGGATTATTCCCAGCCGTGCGGCGATGTTGCATCGGGCCGGTCAATCGGTAAGTTGCGGGCCTTCGCTTCGGGCTGGGGCCGATATGGCACCGGAGCGGGACAGGATCTACGTTTCCGGACCCCTTTATGAACTCAGAGCTGGTACTTTCCCTGGATGCCATGGGTGGCGATCACGCACCCGGCATCGTCGTTGACGGCGCGGCAGCATTTCTCAAAGGCCGCCGCCGGAAGGTGCGCCTGCTGTTTCATGGCGACGAGGCACGGCTGCGTCCCCTGATCAATGCGCACCCCGATCTGGTCGCGGTCAGCGAGATATTTCATACCGATAGTGAAGTCGACATGTCCGCCAAACCGTCCGACGCGGTGCGGCGCTCGCGCGGCTCATCCATGTGGAATGCAGTCCACGCCATACGTGATGGCAAGGCCCAGGTGGCTGTCTCTGCAGGCAATACCGGCGCCCTGATGGCCATCTCAAAAGTGTGCCTGCGCATGAAGGCTGGCGTTCACCGCCCGGCCATTGCCGCCAGCTGGCCGGTGCCGAAAGGCTTCTGTACGGTTCTCGATGTGGGCGCAAATGTTCAGTGCACACCCGCCCAGCTGGTCGAATTTGCCATCATGGGTGAGGCTTTTCACCGGGCCGTGCATCGCAACAAGCGCCCTACGGTAGGTATGCTCAATGTCGGCCAGGAAGAGCTGAAAGGTAATGACATCGTGCGGGACGCCGATGCCTTGCTGCGTGCCGCCGGGCTGGACATGGACTATCGCGGTTATGTCGAAGGCAATGATATTTCGGTCGGTACGACTGACGTGGTTGTGACCGACGGGTTCACCGGCAATATCGCGCTGAAAACGGCCGAGGGCACCGCGCGCCTGGTGGCAGGTTGGGTGCGCGAAGCGCTCACCAGCTCAGTCATTGCAAGACTGGCTGCGGTCCTGTTGCAGCTCGGCGCGCTGGATCAGTTGCGCGCCAAGATGGACCCCAACAACGTCAACGGAGGTGTGTTTCTGGGCCTCAATGGTGTGGTCGTCAAAAGCCATGGCGGAACAAATGCTGCAGGTTTCGCCACGGCACTGCGTATCGCTCTGGAGTTGGCCGACAGCGCCTTCCTGAACGAGATCGAGCAGAACCTCGCCTTGCTCGAAGCCGCTCAGGAGCGCGAACTTGCAGCTACAGCCACGCAAGGTCAGGAGGTGACCGCTTGACCGCCATCCGATCACGTATCGCCGGCATAGGCACCTATTTGCCCGAGCGCGTGATGCTCAATGCCGAGATGTCGAGCTTTATCGAAACCAGCGATGAGTGGATCCGCGAACGCACCGGCATTAGCCAGCGTTATATCGCAGCGGACGGTGAGTTCACGTCCGATCTCGCCACCCACGCCTCCCGCGCGGCGCTCGCCCACGCACAGATGGACGCCAGCGAGATAGACCTGATCGTTCTGGCAACGGCGACTCCTGATCTGACATTCCCGGCAACCGCCACGATGGTTCAGGAGAAGCTAGGTATCCGCCACGGGGCGGCCTTCGACATCCAGGCCGTGTGCTCGGGCTTTCTGTATGCGCTGGCAACCGCCGACAATTTCATCAAGGCCGGTCAGGCCACCAACGCGCTGGTTATCGGCGCAGAGACTTTCTCGCGCATCCTCGACTGGACCGACCGGACGACCTGTGTGCTCTTCGGCGACGGGGCAGGGGCGATGGTGCTGTCTGCAGCCAATGAGGGCGAGGGGCTGATCAAGACCCATTTGCGCTCTGACGGACAGTTCTGCGACCTTCTGTATGTCGATGGCGGGCCATCACGCACAAAAACCGTCGGCCATCTGCGCATGCAGGGCAATCAGGTTTTCCGCCACGCCGTCGGCAAGATCGCCGGTTCCATGGAGGAGCTGTCAGAACTGGCCGGCATCGCGATCAGCGATATCGACTGGTTCGTGCCGCATCAGGCAAATCAGCGGATTCTGGAAGGCGTCGCCAAACGGCTCTCAATTCCCGTGGAGAAGGTCATTTCCACAGTCGGTCAGCACGGCAACACCTCGGCCGCGTCTATCCCTTTGGCGTTCGACACAGCCGTCAAGGACGGACGCATCAAGCGCGGCGATCTGGTGCTGATGGAAGCGCTGGGCGGCGGGTTCACATGGGGCGCCGCTTTAGCAAGATATTGACCGTGAACGTATGGTTAACATTGACCGCTGCGCCTGCTAGGGCATAACGTCCATTATCGAATTTAAAACCGGGGAGTTTGCAATGACGGGCAAGACACTTACCCGCGCGGATCTGGCTGATGCGATCCATCGTGATATCGGTGTTTCCAGGCAGGAATCGGCGCAACTGGTTGAGGCTGTGCTCGACATGGTGTCTGACACGCTGGTCAAGGGAGAGACGGTCAAGCTCTCTTCCTTCGGCTCTTTCCAGCTTCGTGAGAAAAATGGCCGGGTAGGGCGCAACCCGAAAACGGGTGAGGAAGTGCCGATTGATCCCCGCCGTGTGCTGGTGTTCAAGCCGTCGCAGGTTCTCAAGGAGCGGATCGACAACGCCCTGTCGAAGTAGGACACAATTTCGTGGCAAAATCGGCCGAAGCCTATCGCACGATCTCGGAAGCCGCCGCCGAGGTAGATCTGCCCGCGCATGTGCTGCGTTTCTGGGAAACGAAATTCGCCCAGCTCAAGCCGGTAAAGCACAAGAACGGCCGCAGGCTGTACCGCCCGCAAGATATTGCCCTCCTCAAGGGGCTGCGCCGTCTTCTCTATGCTGAAGGCCACACCATCAAGGGAGCGCAGAAATATCTGCGCGATAACGGCGTGGCCGCTGTCGCCGCTCTGGCTGATGGTGGCGAGCTCGCTGCACCGGTACCTGCATCCGCCGCTAACACCGCAACGGAGAGTTCGGCAGCATCGGTGCCCGCCGCGATGAAAGCAGACTCGATCAACGCCCTCAAATCGGCCCTGTCGCGCGTGGAGCAGGCCAAGGCGCGGCTCGACAAGGCCCTGGCTGCTCGCAGCTAGTTCTGGCTGGAAACCCGTGTTGCCAATGGCGTAATCGCCAGCCTATAAGACCGCTCCTTCGCTCTACCCCCCTTGCGAAGGTGCATAAATGAGTCGGAGCGTAGCGCAGCCCGGTAGCGCACTTGTCTGGGGGACAAGGGGTCGTGGGTTCGAATCCCGCCGCTCCGACCATTTTTCCTTTACTGTCAGACCTGATCCAGCGCCTGCTCCAGATCGGCCCACAGGTCTTCGACATCCTCAAGCCCGATAGACAGGCGAAGAAGCGCGCCTTCGGCCTTCCACGGGGTGGCAGTGCGCCTGATCTGACGATCGCAGGCCAGGGCCAGGCTTTCATATCCGCCCCAGGAAAACCCGATACCGAAGAGGTTGAGCAGGTCCACCACCGCTTCTCCCTCACGCGCACCAATGCCGTTGAGCACAAAAGAGAAGCAGCCCGCCGCACCGGAAAAATCGCGCTTGTACAGCGCGTGATCAGGGTGTGAGGGCAAAGCCGGGTGCAAGACGCGGGCGATTTTCGGGTGCGCCTCCAGCCGCCGGGCAATCTCCAGTGACGCGGCCTCGGCCCGTTCCAGCCGCAAGGGCAGGGTGCGCAGCCCCCTGAGCGCGAGGAAGGCGTCGTCGGGAGATACATGCAGGCCGTAGAGCTTTTCCCGGTCTGCCAGCTTTTTGGCCGCTTCGCCGCGTGCCGCGACCGAGCCCATCAGAAAATCAGAATGCCCGCCGACATATTTGGTCAGTGCCTGCGCCGCATAATCAATGCCCATCTCGAGCGGGTTCATCAGCAGGCCTGCGGTCCACGTGTCATCAATGACGGTCGGCACGCCGGCATTCCGGGCGGCCTGCGCGATGGCGGGCACGTCCTGCAGCTCAAACGTCAGAGAGCTGGGCGATTCCAGTGCAATAAGAGCCGTACTTGATGTAATAAGTAAGGCGATGCCGGACCCGATTTGCGGATCGTAATATACAGGCGTTACGCCAAGGCGCGGTAATTCCTCGTCGCAGAACCGGCGCACGGGACCATACACACCGTCACTGATCAACGCTTCGCCCGGTCCCTTGATCGCTGTGCGGATCGCCAGAACGACGGACGCGAGGCCCGATGGTGCCAACGCGCAGTGGTCTGCGCCGTAAATGCCGCGAATCGCGGCACGCAGTTCTCCATTCGGGGCGACGCCGCCGCGGCCATAGTGACGCCGCGTACCTGTGGGTTCATAAAGCTCTGACGTGGAAGGAGCCAGAACCGTGGACGCGCGCTTGATAGCCGGATTGACGAGACCGTCACCCTCATCGCTGCGCCCGGAATGGATGATGCGCGTATCGCGTTTCATGTCGACGCCGAGGCTCCTCTTCGCTAAACCAATATTCTGTCAGCCTTTAGGGCGGACCGCACCATGACGCCAATAGCTTTCTTCGACTTTCTCCTGCCGCGCCGCCTCGCGCGGGCAGCAACCGCGTTTGCGCTCGGTTTCACCGTATCACAGAGCCAGACGGCCGAGCTGGGCACGCAGATGTATGAGCTGCGCGAACGCGGGACGCTGCGATGCGGCGTGGACACGGGTCTGCAAGGCTTTGCCCGGCAGGACGAGGAGGGCAACTGGTCGGGCTTCGAGGTGGATCTGTGCCGCGCCTATGCAGCAGCGTTTCTGGGCGATGCAGACCGCGTCGATCTGGTTCCGCTGACGACACAGGCGCGCCTTGACGCGCTGGGCGAAGGCGAGGTGGACATTCTGCTTCGCAACACGACCTGGACCCTCTCGCGCGACGCCATCGAACGCTTCACCTTTGCCGGCGTCTATTATTATGACGGGCAGGGGTTTCTGGTGCCCCGCGATCTGGCGATTACCAGCGCGCGCGAGCTTGACGGCGCGCGCATCTGCGTGATGCGCGATACGACAACGGCGCTCAATCTCGCCGACTATGCTGCCACGCATGAACTGACTTTCCAGCTGGTCGAGGTGGATACGGTGCGCGACGGGATCAACGCCTATGACCGGGGCGAGTGTGATGCCCTCAGTAACGACCTGTCAGGGCTTGCCGGAATGCGCATGACGCTCGAAGAGCCCGAATTGCACGTCATCCTGCCCGATGTCATCTCCAAGGAGCCCTTGAGCGCTGTCGTCGCGTCGCGTGACGAGAAATTTGCCGATGCGGTGCGCTGGGTGCTCCACGCCGTGGTCGCAGCGGAAGAGTATGGCGTCACCGGCGCCAATGCCTCGGAACTGGCCGAAACAAGTACCAGCGCTGAAGTGCGCCGGTTGCTGGGCGCGGAAGGGGCGCTGGCCGAAGGCCTGTTCCTCGATGCGCAATTTGCCCTGCGCGCCATCGAGGCGGGCGGCAATTACGGCGAGATGTTTGAACGCAATCTTGGCGTCAGCTCGGGACTAAGCTTAAGACGCGGTATCAACGCGCAATGGAATGAAGGAGGCCTGATGTATGCGCCTCCCTTCCGCTAGCCCTTTACCCAGGGCGGCACGGGCAGCCCTTTCTCCTTCAGGAATTGCGGATTGTAGAGCTTGGACTGATAGCGCGCGCCGTGATCGCACAGAATGGTCACGATGGTGTTGCCCGGCCCCAGCTTGCGCGCGAGGCGAATCGCTCCAGCGATATTGATGCCCGCCGACCCGCCAAGGCACAGTCCTTCGTCGGTGATGAGCGCATAGAGGATTTCCAGCGCTTCTTCATCAGGGATGCGGAAGGCGTGATCGACCGGTGCACCTTCAAGGTTGGCTGTGATGCGGCTCTGGCCAATGCCTTCGGTGATCGAATTGCCTTCGGCTTTCAGCTCGCCGTGGGCGTAATAACCGTAGAGCGCCGCCCCGCCCGGGTCGGCAAGGCCTATCTGAACAGCGTCGCTTTTTGATTTCAGATACATGCCAACGCCCGCCAGCGTGCCGCCCGAGCCGACGGCCGCGACGAATCCGTCGATCTTGCCGCCTGTCTGGTGCCAGATTTCCGGGCCCGTGGTGTCGAAATGGGCCTGCCGGTTGGCAGTATTGTCAAACTGGTTCGCCCAGATCGCGCCGTTTGGCTCGCAGGCGTTCAGCTCTTCGGCGAGCTGACCTGAATAGCGGGCATAATGGTTGGGGTTGGCATAAGGGACGGCGTCGACCTCAATCAGCTCGGCGCCGGCCAGCAGGATGGCATCTCGCTTTTCCTTCGACTGGGTGCGCGGAAACACGATGACCGTCCGGTAGCCGAGCGCCGAGGCAACCATCGCCAGGCCGATACCCGTATTGCCAGCGGTGCCTTCGACAATCGTGCCGCCCGGCTTCAAGGCTCCGCTTTTTTCCGCCGAACGCACAATGCCCAGAGCGGCGCGGTCCTTGATGGAGCCGCCGGGATTGAGAAACTCCGCCTTGCCAAGAATTTCGCAACCCGTCGCATCGCTGGCAGCATTTAGCCGGACCAGCGGGGTGTTGCCGATCAGATCAATGACGGAACGGGCAGGGCGGTAGTCGGACATGAGGGTCATCCTTTTGTATCATCACCTTGTCTGGCTAGCGCGTTGACTGATCCGGTCAAGCGCCGCGCGCGTAGAGATAACCGCAACATTGCAGGGAGTAGTTCTACGTGGCCAGTCTTGATGACGGGTATCTGCTTGATCATGCGGCCGGAGCTGGTCCGCGCGCCATGCAGGTTCTGACCGCATGTCAGGCCGCCTTGAATGAACAGGCGGCTTCAATCATTCAGGCCGCAGAAGCAGGCTTTGGCGGCATTCTGGCCAGTCTGCCGCCTGCGCCGCTGTCAGAGCAGGCGCTGGATCTGGTGCTGTCGCGCGCAGAAATCCCAGACCTTGCGCCCGCGCCCGACGCTATCGATCCACAGACGGGATTGCCGAGCGCGCTGTCTCCCTATCTCGATCCCAGGCGCAAAAATCCTGCAACATGGCCGCGCCGGCCAGGCGGGATGCGTGAATGCACACTGACGGCCCTGAGCGGCGATGACGCCGAAGTTAATCTGGTCCGGCTCATGCCGGGAGGCGGCATCCCAAGGCACGATCACGGCGGTGAGGAATTGACCCTCGTGCTGACGGGAGCCTTTCACGACGGTCATGCGTTGTACGGGGCAGGGGATATGTGCCGCGCCGAGCCCGGCTTGCAACACCGTCCCGCCGTGCAGGGAGATACACCATGCATTTGTCTGACGGTGAGCCTGGGCAAGTGGAGGCCGGTGAACCCGCTTTACGGCTTCATTGACCGTCTGACACGGCCCGTCCGCCGCCACCATTGATAAGAATTCATCCCGCCCGGAGGCTTCCAGATGAAAAATACGGTTTTCCTCGCCGCTACCCTCGCCATCGCTGTTCTGGCCACGCCTGCCATTGCCTCCATCCCCGCTGACCCCCGAGGCGGCGAAACCATCCGGTTTGATGTTTATCGGGGCGATTCAGAGTTTGGGACGCATGAAGTCCGCTTCTCGCGCGAAGGCGATGATCTGCTGGCCGAAATTTCCGTCCGGCTGCGCGCCGGTATCGGCCCGGTCACGGTGTTCCGCTACGAGCATGATTCCGTCGAGGTGTGGCGTGATGGCGAGCTTGTTTCGCTGGAAGGCGAAACCTTGAAAGACGGCGAACGCTTTCCTGTGGAAGCGGCCCTTAACGGGAGCGGCATCGTCGGCGAGGGTGTGCTGCCTGAAGGCGAGACCCACACCGAGGAACTGCCCCGCGACATCATCCCGTCCTCCCACTGGCGCGGCTATGAGGAGACTCTCAGCGAGATCCTCAATACCGAGCATGGCGACTCCATGGATGTGCGCATTACCGATATGGGCATGGAAGAAATCGAGGCCGATGGCGGCACGATTCAGGCGCGCCGTATCCGCCTTGAAGGTACATTGACCGTCGATCTCTGGTACGATGAGAACGGCTATTGGGCGGGGTGTGCGTTCGAGGCCCGCGACCAGAGCATCCGTTATGTCCGCCAGGCAAATCCGGCCTCTGCCTGATGTCAGCCTTGCGGCTTGTTCTGGGCGACCAGCTGTCGCGTAATATCAGCGCTCTGGACGGTGTCCAGGCCGGCGATCTGATCCTGCTGGCCGAGGTCAATGCCGAAGCCAGCTATGTTCCCCATCACCGCAAGAAGATTGCCTTCGTGTTCTCTGCCATGCGCCATTTCGCCGATGCGCTGCGCAGCGAAGGACTGAATGTGCGCTATGTAGCGCTGGACGATGACGGCAATACCCACAGCCTGGAAGGCGAGGTGGACCGGGCCCTGAATGCGTGTGAGGGCGTCACGCGCATTATCCAGACCGAGCCGGGCGAGTACCGCCTGATGAATTTGATGCGGGGCTGGCCGGACAGGTTTGACGTGCCGGTCGAGATGCGCCGCGACGACCGCTTCATCTGCACGCACGACCGCTTTGCCCGGTGGGCCAAAGGCAAGCAGCGCCTGACCATGGAGTATTTCTACCGCGAGATGCGCCGCGAAACAGGCCTGCTGATGGATGGAGATGAGCCTGAAGGCGGGCAGTGGAATTTTGACGCCGAGAACCGCAAGGCACTGCCTGCGGGCGTCCGCATCCCGGAACGCTCATGGATTGAACCTGACCCCGTCACGCGGGAAGTCATGACGCTGGTTGAAAATCACTTCCCGGATGGCTTCGGCGATATCGAGCCCTTTGGCTATGCCGTGACGCGCAAGGACGCGCTGGATCAGCTGGACTGGTTCATCGCGCACGCCCTGCCGGATTTTGGTGATTATCAGGACGCGCTGAAACACGGCGAGGCTTTCCTCTTTCACTCGGTCCTGTCGCTATACCTGAACTGCGGCCTGCTTGATCCCATGGAGGTATGCAAGAAGGCCGAGGCCGCCTGGCTTAGCGGGAAGGCTCCATTGAACGCCGTTGAAGGTTTCATCCGGCAGATTCTCGGCTGGCGCGAATATGTACGGGGCATCTACTGGCTTTTCATGCCGGAATACCTGGAGCGCAATGCGCTCAACGCCCGGCGTCCCCTGCCGGAGTTTTACTGGTCAGCCGATACGGCAATGGCGTGCATCGCAGATGTGGTCACGACCACACGCAAACATGCCTACGCGCACCATATCCAGCGCCTGATGGTCACGGGGAATTTCGCTCTGCTGGCCGGCATAGACCCGAAGGCCGTCAATGAATGGTATCTGGCGGTCTATGCCGACGCGTATGAATGGGTGGAAGCGCCCAATACGCACGGCATGGCGCTCTATGCCGATGGCGGCATCATGGCAACCAAGCCCTATGCGGCCAGCGGCGCCTATATAAACCGGATGAGCGATCACTGCGGTGATTGCCGGTATGATGTGAAGGCAAAGACCGGAGAACAGGCTTGTCCGTTCAATTATCTATACTGGAATTTCATGATGGAGAATGAAGAGCGGCTGAAGGGCAATCGCCGGCTCGGACCTATCCTGTCCAACCTCAAGCGCTTCGGCGACGAACGGCGCAACGAGATCCGTGATGATGCGGATCGGTTCTTTGAAGCAATCGGCATAACCGAAACCAGAAAGAAGGCATCATGACCCCGCGCGCGATGAAACCGGCCGATGGGATCGCCTGGATTACCGGAGGCAGTTCCGGCATAGGCGAAGCGCTGGCCAGACGACTGGCCGGGCACGGCTGGACCGTGGTCATTTCCGCGCGAAGCGCAGACAAACTCGAGGCGATAGCCAAAAGCCATACCGGCAAGGGCCGCATTCTGGCCAAGGCCGTGGATCTGGTAGATTCCGAAGGGGTCCAGACCGCAGTCCGCGAGATTGAGGCAGAATACGGCACCATAGTACTGGCAGTGCTCAACGCAGGCATCTATCTTCCGATAAACGCCGAAAAGCCGTCTTTTGATGACTACAGGAAGACGTTTGACGTAAACCTGTCAGGTACTGCTGCGTGCCTGTGTGCGCTGACGCCTCGCATGAGCGAGCGGCGCTCCGGCCAGATCGCCATTGTGTCCTCGGCAACGTCCTTTGGCGGGATGCCAACCTCATCAGCCTATGGGGCCAGCAAGGCGGCTCTGGTGAACATGGCCGCGTGCCTGCGTATCGAACTGCATCGCTTTGGCGTGCTGTGTCAGGTGATCACGCCCGGCTTTGTGGAAACACCCGCGCAGGACGATAACGCCTTCCCCAAACCGTTCATGATCAGCGCGGCCGAGGCCGCTAAACGGATCGCCGTAGGGCTCAAATCAAAGCGGTTCGAGATCACCTTTCCGCGCCGCTTCACCTGGGCCCTCAAGGCGATCTACGCGCTGCCTTATGGCTGGTCGCTGGGACTGGTGAGGAAGCAGACCGGCTGGGACAAGCCGGTCTAGACCGGCCTATCCGCGTTCCACCACAAACTGGCCGACATCAATGCGGCCGGTGCGGAAACCGGCCTCGCAATAGGCGAGGTAAAACTCCCACATGCGCCGGAAGCGCAGATCGAAGCCCATCGGCTCAATCTGGGGCCAGGCCTCCTGAAAGCGCTCCATCCAGCGGGCCAGGGTATCGGCGTAGTCGATGCCGAACATCTCTGCTGTCACCGGCGACAACTCCGCCTTGCTGAACGCGCCCTGCAAGCGCTCCACGCTGGGAAGAATGCCGCCGGGGAAAATGTAGCGCTGGATGAAGTCGGCGCGCTTGCGATAGCTGTCAAACAGATCATCGCGGATCGTGATGATCTGCAGCCCTGCCTTGCCGCCAGGTTTCAGGCACTCACGCACCTTGGCGAAATAGGACGGCCAGTATTCCTCGCCGACCGCCTCGAACATCTCGATAGAGGCAACGGCGTCATAGCTGCCAGTCTCGTCGCGATAATCCTGCAGCTTGATCTCGACCTTGTCAGACAGGCCGGCACGCTCCATGCGTTCCAGGGCGTAGTCGCGCTGGGCGGGCGACAGGGTGAGACAGGTCACCTGCGCGCCAACCTTGCCCGCGGCATATTCGGCAAACCCGCCCCAGCCGCAGCCGATTTCCAGAACATGCATGCCCGGTTTCAGACCGATAAGACGGGCCAGGCTGGCGTATTTCTCGGTCTGCGCCGCTTCCAGTCCGGCTTCGGGCGACGCAAAGCGGGCCGACGAATAGGTCATGGTGGGATCGAGCCAGAGCTCGTAGAAATCATTGCCCAGATCGTAGTGCGCCTCGATATTCTTGCGGGCCTGCGCCTTGGTGTTCGCCCGCAGGCGGTGCCAGACCCAGTGCGCCATGCGCGTCAGGGGGCCGCCTTTCTCGATATTGTTTATTCTGTCGAGGTTTGCCGAGAAAACCTCGAGCACCTTGGCAAGGTTCGGCGTGTCCCACTGGCCTGCCATATAGGATTCGGCGAAGCCAACATCACCGCCCGCGAACACACGGCGGACCATGGCATAGTCACGCACCTCCATCACGGCGTCAGCGCCGGGCTGGTTGCCCTGAAAGCGCAAGGAGCGGCCGTCGGGGAGAACAACTGTCAGCGAACCGGTTCCAAACTTCAGGAGCAGGGTCAGACCGGCCTTGAACAGGCGCGGCACGCCCTGCAGGCGGGCAATGGTGTCGCGGCACGCCTGAAGCGGACGCGAGGCGGTAAAACTGGGGAGTGCTGCATCGGTCATGACGGACATCCTTCCGGCTGACAGCCAGATCAATACTAATGTTATTCAGGTTTACGTCCAAGCTTGCCGATTGGATGCGTCGAACGATCAATAATCGTGTCATCAACCGGCGGAGCAGGGCGGCGGTGATAACGCGAGCCTTTAAAGAGCAGGCGCAAGGCCTCCCAGTGGATGGCCGCGATGGTCTTCACGGTCGAGAAGGGCTGCGCGATGAACAGCTTGACTAGGGAAGGTGATGTAAGGGGACGCGCGTGCATCTGCATCGTGGCCAGGAAGTCCTTGCCACCTTCCTCCACCTTGTTGATCACCAGCGAGAGCTGGTCCTCATCGGCACGCAAGACGAAGTCATAGCGTCCGGACACCGGGAAGAAGGGCGATACATGGAAACGCTTGTCTGCGCTGTGGCGAGCGGGAAACCCACTGTCCAGCGGGGCGATATAGGCGTGCGCGTCACCAAAAGTATTATGGACCTGGTAGATGATGGCGACGGTTTCACCGTCCCTGCTTTCGGCCAGATACAGGCTTATCGGATTGAACACATAGCCCAGAACACGCGGTGAACAGAGCAGTCGCACTTTCGATACCGGCGTGGTCACGCCCGCCTCGGCAAGCCGCGAAAGCACCCAGTCTTTAAGCGATGAACCATCGCGCGGGCCGTGATCGCGCTCGCGGAAACTGAACAGGTTGAACCGGCCGACCGAGAACAGGCGTGACTGCTTGCCGGCCGCACTCAGCCGGTCCAGATCGATCATAATCATCGCGATCGAATAGCGGAACCGGTGCAAAAAGGGCTGGCTGCGCTCATGCACAGTATGGCCGAGATAGAGCTGGGCAGGTGGCGGGGCCATCACTCCGACAGCAAAGCCCGGGACCGGTGGTCCATGTCAAGGCGCCGCGCACCCCAGTCGCCGCCGGTCACGTCTCCATCCGCGAATTGCCACGGAATGGCACCGCCCAGCCGAAGCGCCACGCGCAGGCCGGAGCGCAAGCCATCCTCATGAAACCCGTAGCCCAGCCACGCGCCGGCAAACCAGGTGTGACGCACGCCCTGAACACGGTTGAAAATGCGCTGCGCCGCCAGACCTGCCGGCGTGAATTGCGGATGGTCATAGCTGTAACGGCCGAGCACCTTGGCGGGATCCGGCTCGCGCTTGGGGTTCAGCGTAACCAGCAAAGGCTCCGCCGGATCAATGTGCTGCAAGCGGTTCATGTCATAGGTGACGGCCGCATCGCCGGTGCTGGCATCGCGCATATAGCACCAGGCGGCTTGCGCGCCCTTGCGTCTCGGCAGGAAGCTGGTGTCGCGGTGAAGGACCGCGCTATTGCCGCTATAGGGGATCGCGCCCAGCAGTTCGCGTTCATCGGTGTCGGCGTCTCTGAGCAATGCCAGCGCCTCGTTGGAGTGGCAGGCCAGAACCACTTCATCGAAGGTGTCGGCATGGCCGTGGGCATCGACAATGCGCACGCCGCCAGTGCGCAGGCGGGTGACGCTCACCGCTCCATGCCGGCGTTCCACGCCAGAGGCTTCCATGTCACGCCAAAGCGCATTCACATAGGTCTGGCTGCCGCCAACGACCGTTTCCCACTTTGGACGGCTGGCATTGATCAGCCGGTGGTTCTTGAAGAAGCGCACGAACGCCTCGGCCGGGTAGGCGGCCATCCCGCTCTCGCTGGCCGACCATATCGCCGCGCCCATGGGCAACAGGTAGTGATCGCGGAAGGCCGCGCCATAGGCATTGAGTTCGAGATACTGGCCCAGGGACAAGCCATTGAGGATGCCCGCCTCAAGGTCGGCGGCGGCAGCGGCGTTGAAGCGCAACACATCGCGAAGCATGCCCACAAAGGACGGACGCAAAAGGTTGGACGGCTGGGCGAACAGCCCGCCCAGACCGTTTGAAGACCACTCGCACGCGCCATCGAGACTAAAGCCGAAACTCATATCGGTGCGGTGTGTGGCAATGCCCAGATGCGCAAACAGGGCCGTCAGATTGGGGTAGTTCAGCCGATTGAAAACGATGAAGCCGGTATCAACCGCCGTTTCACGGCCGGCATGGTCAATGTGGGCGGTATTGGCGTGGCCACCGAGGCGCGAATCCTTCTCGTAAAGGATAACCTGATGCAGCCCGCGCAGCGCCCACGCGGCACCCAGCCCCGCTACACCGGCACCGATGACGGCGATACGCGACGGGCGCTTCAAAATCGGGTCGATCGAACTCATGCTGCATCCTTGAGGCTGGAGAAAGCGGCCAGCGCCCGCTCGCGCGCCTTGCTGTGGTCAATGATCGGGCGGGGATAGTCCTCACCCAGCGTCACGCCTGCCTGGGAGAGTATCCCGGCCGGCGCAGCCCACGGCGCGTGTATGAACTTGTCGGGAACATTTTTGAGCTCTGGCACCCATTCGCGCACATAGGCACCTGAACCATCGAACTTTTCGCCCTGGGTGACCGGGTTGAAAATCCGGAAGTACGGGGCCGCGTCCGCCCCCGATCCCGCCACCCATTGCCAGCTCGCAGCGTTATTGGCCAGGTCCGCGTCAACCAAGGTGTCCCAGAACCATTCCTCGCCCCGGCGCCAGTCGATCAGCAGATGCTTGGTGAGGAAGGACGCTACAATCATCCGTACCCTGTTGTGCATCCAGCCGGTCTGCCAGAGCTGGCGCATGCCGGCGTCGACAATCGGATAGCCGGTCTGGCCCCTGGTCCAGCGCTTGAAAACCGATTCCTCAAAATGCCAGGGAAAGCCATTGAATTTTTGTTGGTAATTGGAATCAGGCAAATCATCGAAATGGTATAGCAGGTTGTACGAAAACTCCCGCCAGCCAATCTCCTTCAGGAAGGTCTCCCTGCCCTGTCCGGCCGGAACGTGCCGGACGGCGTAATGCCAGATCTGGCGCGGCGAAATTTCGCCGAAGTGCAAGTGCGGTGACAGGCGGGAGGTTCCCTCCACACCGGGCAGGTTTCGGGTATCGGAATAGTCTTTAGCGGCTTCCTCGCAGAACCGCTCAAGACGTTGCCACGCTCCCGCTTCTCCGGGTGTCCAGACAGGACCGAACCCCGTGGCCCAGTCGGGCGATGAGGGCAGCAACCCCCAGAGCGATAATGCATCGCTGTGCACGCCCTTGGAGCCATCAGCTATCAAGGACGGTCTAGGCAGGGGGGCGATGTCGTCACAATGGGGGGCCAGTGCGCGGAAATACGGTGAATATACCCGATAGGGTCTGCCATCCTTGGTCGTCAGATTCCATGGCTCGACCAGCAGGGAGCCGTTGAAGGTCTCTACCGCACAGCCCCGGTCCCTGAGATGCGCCTTGATCCGGGAATCGCGCGCTATGGTGAATGGCTCATAGCACCGGTTCCAGAAGACCGTGCGCGCCCCCAGCTCGTCAGCCAGCCCCGTGACCACGTCAAATGCGTCACCCCGGCGCAGCACCAGTTGTGTGCCCAGTGCTTCCAGCTGTTGAGCCAATGCAGACAGGCTGTGGTGCAGCCACCAGCGCGAAGCGCCGCCCCGCAGCCACTTTCGGGGCGTCTTATCATCCAGCACATAAAGGCAAATGATAGGTGCACCGGTATTCACCGCCGCCAGAAGGGCGGGATTGTCGGCCAGACGCAGATCCTGACGAAACCATACGATGACGGGATGTTGCGCAGATTGATCTGAATTGGACACGATAAAACAAGCCGCAGTGCAAGGATGACGAAAATACCTATGTCAGTTATTACGAGCGCAACCGGGGCGCGGATCAGCCCAAACGGATCGCGCTGCACCTGCAAGGAAAGATACGACGCCCATGACTGCTCCCAACGCTGTTGTAACGCTCGCGCGCGGACCCCATAGCGCCTTTGAGATCGGCAATGCCCGCCCGCTGACCTTTATCGCCGGTCCGTGCCAGCTGGAAAGCCGCCAGCACGGGCTGGAAGTGTCCCATGCCATCCGGGAAATCGCTGACCGGCTCGGCTGCCAGATCATCTACAAGACGTCTTTCGACAAGGCCAACCGTACCAGCGCGAACGCCCAGAGGGGGCTCGGGCTGGAGGACTCCCTGCCGATCTTCGCGGAAATCCGCGAAACCACCGGGCTTCCTGTGCTGACGGATATTCACACAGCCGAGCAATGCGCCATCGCGGCGCAGGCCGTCGATGTACTGCAAATCCCCGCTTTCTTGTGCCGTCAGACTGATTTGCTGATCGCTGCGGCGCAGACCGGGAAGGTGATCAACGTCAAGAAGGGCCAGTTCCTGGCGCCCTGGGACATGAAAAACGTCGTCGCCAAGATCACCAGCGCAGGCAATGGCAATGTGCTGGCCTGTGAGCGTGGCGCGAGCTTTGGCTACAACACGCTGGTCTCTGACATGCGGGCCCTGCCGATCATGGCTCAGATTGGCTGCCCGGTCGTTTTCGACGCCACGCATTCGGTCCAGCAGCCCGGCGGGCAAGGTGGTTCGTCAGGCGGACAGCGCGAGTTCGTGCCGTATCTGGCGCGCGCAGCCGTTTCCATAGGCGTTGCCGCCGTCTTCATGGAAACGCATCCCGATCCGGACAACGCGCCTTCCGATGGGCCCAACATGATCCCCTTGAAACATTTCGAGGCGATAGCCCGCGATCTCCTGGAGTTCGACCGCATGGCCAAGGCCAACCCCGTGATGGCGATCTAGGCCCGGCATGCAGCGTCAGGAAGCCTCCATCCTGCTCGGTGCGATTGTCGGCAAGCGTGCGCTTGTCATCGGCGATGTGCTTCTGGATTCCTTCGTCTACGGCGAGGTCAAACGCATCTCGCGCGAAGCGCCGGTGCCCGTTCTGGCCGAAACCCGCCGGGTTCAGATGCTGGGCGGGGCGGGCAATCTGGTGCGCAATATCGTCAGTCTCGGCGGGTCTGCCAGCGCGGTCAGCGTTGTCGGCAGAGACGCCGATGGCCAGTCGGTTGAGGAGCAGCTTGCCGCTTGCGGCGCAGACAGCTGCACCCTGGTGCGCGAAGATGGACGCAAGACGCCGACAAAGACCCGCTATGTGTCCGGCGGCCAGCAGATGTTCTGCGTGGATTGTGATCCGGGGAAGTCCATCAGCGATGACAGCGCGAAGGCCCTTCTGGCGGCTGCCCGCAACGGCATGGCGGACGCAGATGTCGTCATCCTGTCCGATTATGGACGCGGTATGCTGACACCGGCCGTGTGCCGCGAAATTATTGCGCTCGCGCGAAGCGCCGGAAAGCCGGTTTGTGTTGATCCCAGAGGGGCTGACTACACCCGCTATGACGGCGCATTCCTGATCAAGCCGAATGCCCAGGAACTCGCTGACGAGACGGGCCTGCCTGTCGATTCCGATTTGGAAGTGGAAACCGCACTTCGCACACTGAGAACCCGTCTGCCCGGCACATCGTCCCTGATCGTCACGCGTGGCGGAAAGGGCATGAGCCTTCATGAAGCCGGCACGGTTCATCATCATCGCGCGCAGCAGAGATCCGTGTTTGACGTGTCGGGCGCAGGCGACACGGCGCTCGCTGCGCTGTCGCTGGCCGTCGCGGCCGGTGTGCCGCTCATCGATGCAATGGCACTGGCAGATCTGGCTGCCGGAACAGCTGTCGGCAAGGCAGGTACGGCCACTGTGTCGCCCGAGGAATTGCTCGACGCCGCAATACCCGGCTCCGGCGACGCGGACTGGCGGGTGCTGTCACGGACCAAGGCTGCCAGTACGGTCGCATCATGGCATCGTGACGGGCTGAAGGTCGGCTTCACCAATGGCTGTTTTGACATTCTTCACCCCGGACATCTGGCCTCCTTGCGCCATGCCCGCTCGGTCTGCGACCGGCTGGTGGTCGGCCTGAATTCCGATGCGTCAGTGACCCGGCTGAAAGGTGAGGGGCGGCCGGTAAATGAGGCGGCTCATCGCGCCGCCATGCTTGCGGCGCTGGAAAGCGTCGACCGGGTTGTCATTTTCGAAGAAGACACGCCTGAAGCGCTCATCCGCGCGATTGCACCTGACGTGCTCGTCAAGGGCGCCGATTACAAGCCGGACGATCTGCCGGGCGCGGAGTTCATCCGCTCGCGTGGCGGCGAGATCATCATTGCGCCCTTGCAGCCGGGCTTCTCCACCACGGCTCTGGTCGAGAAGATGAAAGCGGACGCCAAACGCTAGTCAATCGGGCGCACCGGTACCGCGACAACTTCTTCAGCTTCAGGCAGTTCCGGTGCCCAGCGGCGCTCCTCGGCGAGCGTGGTTGCCAGTATCGCCGCACGCCGCGACACATCCGCTTCGAGATCGGCATAAAACAGATTGAATGGCGGTACCCGGCGTATCTCGGCAAGGCGAGACGGCCGCCGTAAGGTCCGCGAACGCGGCTGTTCGATGAAGAGCAGCCCGTTTCGGCACTGTGCGCCGGTCTGACTGGCCAGCGGTGAGGGGCGTTCGCCCAGCTCCAGGCCTTCCGCCGCAGCGCCCCCCTGGTGCAGGCGCGCCGGTGCGCGGCCGCCGGACAAATCCCACAGCAGCGGATTGACGCAAGCCAGTTCCAGCCCGCGCGTCGTCGCCAGCTCCCCATCGCCGAGCACCGTCATGCTGCGGTCAACGATTGCCTCGATACGGCGCGCTTCATCCTCACGCACAGGCATGAAGGTGACGACGCAGCGAATGGCTTCGCGAGAGTCGCATAAAGGTATGGACTGCAGCGGGCCATCAAATAGGCTGGCCGCAACCGGCGCTTCCAGCACATAGGCAGCAATGAGCCGCGCGATCAGGTTTTCGTCGCGCGAGACCACATCCAGCAAAAGCCGGGTCAGATGACCGCCGCCTTGACCTACGCCGACAAGAATGACCGGCCGCTCATCGCCAATGTCGGCAAGAAACTGCGAGAAGGCGGCACGCACATCGTCATAGGCCAGCGCACGGGCTTGCCGGGAATCCTCCCGGTTATTCATGTAGGCATAAAGGGCTGCATGACGGTAAAGCGGGGCAAAGACAGCGCCCGTGCCGGCGAACGGCCCGGCATAGTTCGGCAGATACAGTTGCTGCATCTGTTCGCGATGGCTGCGCCGGTCCAGTGACGAATTCCAGCTGCTGGCGCCCCGGTGCATGGTGGGGTGAACGAAAAAGACGGCAGGCTCCTCGTCCCCCAGCGCGGCCAGTACAGGCCTGACCGCCCAGCTGTCCGGATCGGTGTAGTCGGGTGCTGGCGGAGGCTCATAGGTCTGGAACGGAATGCCCGGATCAAGAAGCGCCTGATAGATCTGGTCGCGCATGAGCCAGCTGGCCGCTGCGATCAGCACCAGAAAAATGCTGCCGGCTGCCAGCAATACCCAGGTGATCGGGCGAATGGATTGACCTGGCATGCTCATGGCCTGAAACGTCTCTCGCTCTAGTCCTTTACCGCCAGCGGCGCTGGCAGTCGCGTTACAAGTTTGCCATCATCGCACCGGGCCGGGTAACCCCCTTTGATTCCGGGAGATGGATTTACGTGCTGCGCTGGCTTCGAAACAGCTTTCTGACCGGAATTATCGTGGCCACGCCCGTAACGGTCACTGTGCTTCTTATCTACACCTTCATCAACTTTGTTGACTCCACCATCAAGCCGCTGATCCCGGACAGGTATAATCCGGAAACATACCTGCCCTTCGCCCTGCCGGGCATGGGCCTGATCATTGCGGTGCTGGGCCTGACGCTTCTGGGCGCGCTGGCGGCCAATATCTTCGGACGCAGCCTGCTGGCGGTGGGCGAACGTATCGTCAATACCATGCCGCTGGTGCGCAATATCTACGGCGCGCTCAAGCAGCTCGTCGAGACGGCGCTGGGCGCCCAGAACAACGCCTTCAAGGACGTGGTGCTGGTCGAGTATCCGATGCCGGGCAGCTATGCGGTGGCCTTTGTAGCCTCCCACGGCAAGGGCGCGATCCGTCAGCATGTGGGCAAGGGCAAGGAGGAAGTGATCGGTGTGTTTGTGCCGACCACACCCAATCCGACCTCCGGCTTCCTTCTGTTCGTTCCACGCTCCAAGGCGATCCCGCTGGACATATCCATCGAGGAAGCTGCCAAGCTGATCATCTCCTTCGGACTGGTCACGCCTGACCGGCTACCGGAAGCGGCAAGTCTGGCGTCAGACAGCGATGCGCCCGGCGAGACGCCCGAACCGGAGCCCGCGGAACCGGCCGAGCCACGATAGGAAAGCGGTCAGGCTGAGCGCATCAGTTTCACGCCTTCATCGCGTTCAAACAAGTAGAGCAGGGTGCGCAGAGCCCCGCCGCGAGGGCCTTTGAGCGGTTCTTCGCGCGAAGCCTCAAGTTTCGCATAGTCGCTGGCGGTACTGAGCAGGCCGGCATGGGCGGCAAGGTCCGCAAAGCGATAGTCTGGCAGCCCGGACTGGCGCAGGCCCAGCGGGTCACCTGAACCTCTAAGCTTCCAGTCTTCCTCGGCGATGAAGAAGCCGTCATCACTCTCGCGCATGATTTCAAGGCGCCGCTGAGCGGTCTCGCCCAGCTTGTCATGATAGACCAGCAGACACGAGGACGGCTTGTCGCCCCGGCCCACACGGCCACGCAGCTGATGCAGCTGGGCGAGGCCAAACCGCTCGGCATGTTCGATCACCATGATCGTCGCGTCGGGCGCATCGACGCCCACCTCGATCACGGTCGTGGCCACCAGAATATCGATCTCGCCATCGCGAAAGGAGCGCGCAATGCGTTCCTTGTCCCGGGCTGGCATGCGCCCGTGCAGCAGCCCCACGCGCGCCCGCAGGCTATTGGATAGCAAGTGGTAGCGCTCCTCTGCCGCCGCGAGGTCGGAGACATCACTTTCCTCCACCAGCGGGCAGACCCAGTAGGCGCGCTCGCCCCTGGCCACCGCGCGGCCAAGCCCTTCAATCACGTCGTCCAGACGCTCGCCAGGAATAACGCGGGTGGTGGGCGGGATACGCCCGGCCGGCTTTTCATCAAGGCGCGAGACATCAAGATCGCCATAAACAGCCAGGGTCAACGTGCGCGGGATCGGCGTTGCGCTCATCACCAGCGTGTCGGGCATCTGGCCCTTGGAGGTCAGGCGCTTGCGGTCGGAGACGCCAAAGCGGTGCTGCTCGTCAATGATCACAAGGCCCAGATCATGAAAGGCGACCGCGTCCTGAAACAGGGCATGGGTGCCGCACACGACATGCGCCTCGCCGTTTGAGATTGCGGCAGTCAGTTCCTCGCGGGCGCGGCCCTTGTCACGCCCGGTCAGGGTGATGGTGCGGATACCCGCCGCTTCCAGCAGCGGCGTCAGCACGGCGGCGTGCTGGCGGGCGAGAATCTCGGTCGGGGCCATCAGCGCCGTCTGCACACCGGCTTCTGCTGCATGGGCGGCACACAGGGCCGCCACGAAGGTCTTGCCTGAACCGACATCACCGTGGACGAGGCGCATCATGCGCGTGGCGGCCTCCATATCGGTCTTTGCCGCCTCAAATGCCCGCGCCTGCGCGCCCGTGGGCGTAAAGGGCGCAGCAGCGAGCACGGCTTTGACCTTGTCGCCTGCGCCTTTCAGCTCGCGGCCCTTTCTGGCCTTCCGGCTCGCGCGGGCAAGTTTCAGGGCCAGCTGGTGAGCCAGCAGCTCGTCAAAGGCGAGGCGCGTCCGGGCTAAATTGCCCGGTTCGAGATCGGCGGCTGAACGCGGCGCATGGACAGCCCTCACAGCATCCGCCCAGAGCGGCCAGGAGGCCGCTTCTTGCATGGCCGGGTCGATCCACTCAGGAAGGTCAGGAACGCGCTCCAGCGCCGCCCTGACGGCCTTGCGCGCGACATTGACCGACAGGCCAGCTGTGAGCGGATAGACAGGCTGGATCAACTCCGCTTCGCTCAGCTCGCCGGGCCTAGCGATCAGGTCCGGGTGGACGATCTGGATTTCAGAACCGAAACGCTCCGCCTTGCCCGATACGATGCGCCTTTCGCCGGGCGGCAAAGTGCGCATCAGATAATCTTTGCGCGCATTGAAGAAGACCAGATGAAGAAAGCCGCTATCGTCGCTGGCGCGCACCTTGTAGGGGGTTTTCAGGCTGGCAGGCGGCACATGCGCCTCGATAGTCACTTCCAGCGTCACCAGTCCAGCTGCGCCGCCCATACCGCACTCGGCGACGCTGACCCGGCGCGAACGGTCCACAATCCCGGTGGGCAGGGTGAAGAGCGCGTCCTTCACGCGCGCGCCTCCAAACGCCTTGTCCAGCAGCACGGCCAGCTTCGGCCCGACACCCGGCAGGCTGGTCAGGTCGGCAAACAGGGGAAAGAGGGACTCAGGGCGCATGGGGGGAGTTTCGCGCGGGGGAGAGGTGGAGGGAAGGGCGGTAACGGTTGTCACCGCGCGGATTTCTCACCGGCTGTCAGCGCCGCCCCCTCAACCCCGCCTTCACCAGCTCGGCGGTGCGCGTTTCGATGGCCGCTTCCAGCGCGGCGATGAAGGCTTTGGGGTCATCACCCGGATGGATCGGGTCCAGCAGCTCGATAATCGCAAGGCCCGGATGAAACTCCCATTTCTGCTGCGGCCAGAAGACGCCCAGATTGGTGGCTACCGGAATGACGGGCCGCCCCAGCTCTCTGGCCAGCCGGTAGACGCCCAGCCGGTAGCGCTTCTTGGTGCCGACCTGGCTCAATCCGCCTTCGGGGTAGATGAGCACATCGCGGCCAGACCGTTTGAGCGCTTCCAGACCGGTATCAAATCCGCCGCCTGTGCGCTTGCCGCCCGCATTGTCGACTACAACCGCTTCAAGCCGCCGCAATATCCAGCCCACCAGCGGGTATTTGAGCATGTGATCGCCGATCACATAGGTCAGCTCGCGATGACGCGAGACGAGACATATCCCGTCGCCCCAGGACTGGTGCTTTGACGCGAGCACCGCCGGTTCGGTGTCGGGCAGGACGTGCAGCCGCCGCACCAGCAGTTTCAGCCCGCACAGCGCCATCCAGCCCGTCAGGGCGCGGGTATAGAGCCAGATCGCGCCCACCGTGGCCCACCGCCCCGGTATCAGCGTGGCGGGCGCGACCACCAGCACCCCCATCATCACCGTGATGACCCAGTAGCCGGAATGGAAGATATGCGTTCGCAGGGCGTCCTCCCGTGGGCTTTGACCCGCCATGATGGCGTGCGGGCCGATTCCGGCCAAGGGGAGGGCGCAGGGTGCAAGCGGGTTGACCAAAGGCATGTGGCGGTCTGTTCTGTCAGGCAGAAAAGACAAAGGGGATACTGACCATGCGCACCTTCGCCACTGCCGCCGCTCTTGCTGCCGCGATAACCCTGCCTGCCCTGGCGCAGGAGGATATGAGTGCCGCGCTGCAATCGGACTGGGATGGGCATCTGCGCCCGCTCTACGAGCATTTCCATGCCAATCCGGAACTGTCCTTCATGGAGGTGGAAACGGCGGCGCGCCTGGCCAGCGAGCTGCGCGATGCCGGTTATGAGGTGACGGAGAATGTCGGGCGCACCGGTGTGGTGGCGGTGATGGAAAACGGGGAAGGGCCGGTCGTGCTGATGCGCGCGGACATGGACGCCCTGCCCATGCGCGAACAGACCGGGCTGGACTATGCCTCCACCGTCATGGACGAAGACCGGATGGGCAATGAGTTTCCTGTCATGCACGCCTGCGCCCATGACACCCACATGACGGCGCTGGTCGGCGCGGCGCGCTGGATGGCGGACAACCGCGATGCCTGGTCGGGCACGCTGGTGCTGATCGGTCAGCCGGCAGAGGAGGTGGGGCTTGGCGCCTATGCCATGCTGGAAGAAGGGCTCTATGAGCGCTTCCCCACGCCAGACGCGGTAGTCTCCCACCATACTTGGGGTTATGTGCCCGCCGGGCAGATACGTTACGTGCCGGGCTTTGCCATGGCCAATGTCGACACGGTCGATCTGCGCATCCGGGGCGTTGGCGCACACGGGGCATCGCCGCATCTGGGCCGTGATCCGGTCGTGCTCGGCTCACAGATCGTGATGGCCCTGCAAACACTGGTCAGCCGCGAACTGTCGCCGTTTGATACCGGCGTGGTGACGGTCGGCGCGTTCAATGCGGGTACCAAACACAATATCATCTCCGACGAAGCGCATCTGCAAATCACCGTGCGCTCCTACACAGACGAGGTGCGCGAACGTCTGCTGTCCGGCATCGAGCGGATTGCGCGCGGCACGGCGATGGCGGCAGGCCTGCCTGAGGAGCTGATGCCGGTGATGGAGATCGACGAGGTCTATACGCCTGCGCTCTATAATGATCCGGCGCTGTCGGACCGTGCCGGCGCCGTCCTGACCGAGCGTTTTGGCGATGCGGTGGATACGGGAACCCCGGTAACCGGCGGCGAGGATTTCGCCCGCTATGGCCGCACCGATGACGATGTGCCGATCTTCATGTTCTGGGTTGGCGGCTCGCCGCAGAGCGTCTGGGAGGCCGCGCAGGCAGAGGGCGAAACGCCTCCGGCCAATCACTCGCCCTTCTATCATCCCGATGCTGAAAGTGCCGTGACGCTGGCGGCCGAAGGCATGACGCTGATCGCGCTTGATCTGTTCGAGAACGGGGTGCCCGGAGCCGCGCAGTAAACATGCGGCCACTAGACATCGCGATTTCAGGCTGCGGCCCGGCCGGACTCGCAGCTGCCCTGCTGCTGCACCGCGATGGCCACCGTGTGCGGCTCTGTGAGCGCTTCGAGACACCGCGCCCGATTGGCTCGGGCCTCTTGATCCAGCCGACAGGGCTCGCCGTGCTGGAAAGGCTGGGGCTCGACACGGCGCTAAAGGCCCATGCAAGCCGCGTGGAGCGGCTTCTGGGCAAGGCGGTGCGCTCCGGCGCAACGGTGCTGGACGTGCGCTACAGCGCCCTTGGAGAGCCTTTAACGGTAGGTCTGGGCATTCACCGCGCCGCGCTGTTTGCCATCCTTTATGAGGCCGTACTGGCCGAGGGCATCCCGGTCCGTACGTCCGCCGAGATTACCGGCAGCGAGCTGGGCGCAAACGGCCAGCGGGCTTTGGTGATGGCCGATGGCAGCCGCGAAGGCCCGTTTCATCTGATTGTGGACGCGCTGGGCACACGTACGCCGCTCGCTCCGCCAGCGGGGCGGGAACTCGAATACGGCGCGCTCTGGGCCAGCCTTGACTGGCCGGAGGGCTCAGAGCTGAACCCGCATGCGCTGGAGCAGCGCTACCGCGCCGCCTCCATCATGGCGGGCGTGCTGCCCATCGGCACCGCGCCGCACGATGCGAAGGCCAAGGCCGCTCTGTTCTGGTCGATCAAGGGCGCAGGAGTGGCGGCGTGGCGCGAAGCGGGCCTTGAAGCGTGGAAAGGCGATGTACGTGCCGTCTGGCCCGATGTTGAGCCGCTGCTGGCACAAATCACGGACCCGGACCAGCTCGTCTTTGCCCGCTATGCCCACCGCACGCTCAAAAAACCCGGCGAGACAGGGATGATCCATATCGGCGATGCCTGGCACTCGGCGAGCCCGCAACTGGGGCAGGGGGCCAATATGGCCCTGCTCGATGCGTATGCGCTGGCGCTGGGGCTTCGCGGTGCATCAGACGTTCCCGATGCCATCGCCCGTGCGATTGCCCTGCGGCGCTTCCATGTCTGGCTCTATCAGGTGCTGACGGCCTTCTTCACGCCTGTCTACCAGTCTGACAGCCGCGTCATCCCCTTCCTGCGCGACCGCCTGGTCGGCCCGGTCTCCAAGGTCTGGCCCGCACCGCTTGTGCAGGCGGCTCTGGTCAGCGGGCTGGTGGGAGGGCCGCTGGGGCGGTTGGGGTTACGGTAGGGCCGAAGCCAGAGGTTGTTCGAAACTAGTTGGCATAGCGGGGGCGGGCAGCTATATTTTCTGTCCGCTTGGCGTTAGGCCTCGGACCAGAGCGTGCAGAAGCTCAGAGAGCCGCGAGGCGCAGCAGAGCAACTGTGTATGAGTCATAATGTGACTCTTGGCTGACGACCCCTTTGAAAAGGGTCCGTGGTTTGCTAGGCGGCTTGATTAGGGAGATGCTCATGACCCAAAAGTCACGCATCAACCTTGATCGCGACAAGGTGCTGCTTTTGAAGGCGATTTTCGAATTGCTTAAAGTGGTTGCCGAGTTCGTGATCAAGGTTGTCAGCTATGCCAGTACACATTCGAAATTTCGAATACTCCTATATACGTAACAACAAGCCTATTTTTGTTCCTACGGGAATCGGCCGGCGGATTGGCCAAGAAATCAAGTATAAAGTCGAAAAAGCCCACAAATTTGATGATTTTCAATTTCATTTGAGAAGGGGCGGGCATGTCGCAGCAATACACAGTCACCGCGATGGTTTGTTTTTTGCTAAAATAGATATTGCTAATTTCTTTTATTCAGTGTCGAGGCGTCGAGTACAGTCGGCGCTAGCACGAATAGGTTTGGATTCGCCGCGTTTTTTTGCCAAATGGTCAGCGGTCAAGAACCCGTATGGGCTCCCCGAATTTGCGATACCTTACGGATTCGTACAATCTCCGATATTGGCTTCTTTGGTGTTTTATTTTTCTGAAACAGCTAATTTTATTAGAAGTGCAATAGGTGATATTAATATAAGCGTTTATGTTGATGATATTTCTATATCTTCTAAGTGTGAAATTTCGGTGGCGCAGGCCTACGCTGAAATTAATCGGCTTCTTCCGGAAGATGGTTTCCAAATAAACGATCAGAAGCTCGCTCCACCCGCAGCGGACATTGTCTTATTTAACTGCGAATTGAAAAATCAGTTGGCGGAAGTTCAAGAAGCTAGAATAGCAAAATTTTTCAGCGTCGAACGATCTCCTGCAGCTGAAGAAGCCTTTGCTGCATACTGCGCATCTGTTGAACGCGGGAATCTTAAGTCTGGCGATTAGCGTGCGGGTTAGCAGCTAGTTCCGGGAGCCCCTCCGCCGCACGCCCGCCTTGACATTGCGCGCGCGCCGAGGCCTTTTCCGCCCTGATTTCTGCCCCTGATTTCCGGGCGGGTTTTCCTCCACCCCGCCCGGCCCGTTTCCACCTTAGTTTCAAAGAGTCCTGACCCATGTCCGTTACCAAGACCCACTGGCGCACCCATACCTGCGGCGAGCTGCGCAAAGAGCATGTGGGCAATGATGTCACCATCTCCGGCTGGGTGCACAGGAAGCGCGACCATGGCGGCCTGCTCTTCATCGATCTGCGCGATCATTACGGCCTCACCCAGTGCGTGCTGGAGCCGGATTCTGAGCATTTTGCGCGCCTTGAGCGCCTGCGCGTGGAGAGCGTCATCACGCTGACGGGCAAGGTGGTTGCCCGCAGCGATGACACCGTGAACAGGAATTTGCCCACCGGCGCGGTGGAGCTGCGCGTGGAGGGGCTGACCGTCCAGTCCGAGGCAGAAGAGCTGCCGCTGGCCGTGTTCGGCGAGCCGGACTGGTCTGAGGAAGTGCGCCTGAAGCACCGCTATATCGATCTGCGCCGCGAGAGCCTGCACAAGCGCATCGTGCTGCGCTCGAAAATTATCGATTCCATCCGCCGCCGCATGATCGAGCAGAATTTCGTCGAGTATCAGACACCGATCCTCACTGCTTCCTCGCCTGAGGGCGCGCGCGACTATCTCGTCCCCTCGCGCATTCATCCGGGCAAGTTCTACGCCCTGCCGCAGGCCCCGCAGCAATTCAAGCAGCTGATCATGGTCTCCGGCTTTGACCGCTATTTCCAGATTGCCCCGTGCTTCCGCGATGAGGATGCGCGCGCCGACCGTGCGCCGGGCGAGTTCTACCAGCTCGACATGGAAATGAGCTTTGTCGATCAGGAAGATGTGTTCGGCGTGATCGAGCCGGTACTCGCCGGTCTGTTCCGCGAGTTTGCCGACGGCCGCGAGATCAGCGACGCGGTGTTTCCGCGCATTCCCTATGCCGAAGCGATCCGCACCTATGGCTCCGACAAGCCGGACCTTCGTAACCCGCTGAAAATGCAGTCCGTAACAGAGCATTTTGCCGGGTCCGGATTCAAGGTGTTTGCGGGGATGATCGAGAAGAACCCGTCCGTAGAGGTGTGGGCGATCCCCGCGCCGACAGGCGGCTCACGCGCGTTCTGTGACCGGATGAATAGCTGGGCGCAAAAGGAAGGCCAGCCGGGTCTGGGCTATATATTCTGGCGTGAAGAGGGCGGGCAGCTGGAAGGCGCTGGCCCCATCGCCAAGAATATCGGCGAGGAACGCACCGACGCCATCCGCACCCAGCTTGGCCTCAAATCCGGCGACGCCGTGTTCTTCGTCGCGGGTCAGCCCAAAGACATGTACGCCTTTGCCGGCCGCGCACGCGATATTGTCGGGCGCGAGCTGGACCTCACCGAGAAGAACGTCTTCCGCTTCTGCTGGATCGTCGATTTCCCGATGTATGAGTGGAACGAGGACGAGAAGAAAGTCGATTTCTCCCACAACCCGTTCTCCATGCCGCAAATGGAGGCCGAGGCCTTCATGGCGCTCGACAAATCCGATCACGAGACGCTGCTGGGCCTGAAGGCCTGGCAGTACGACATCGTCTGCAATGGCGTGGAGTTGTCTTCGGGCGCCATCCGTAACCACCGCCCGGACGTGATGCTCAAAGCCTTCGAATTTGCCGGCTATGGCCCGGAAGTCGTCGAGGAAGCGTTCGGCGGTATGCTCAATGCCTTCCGCTATGGCGCCCCGCCGCACGGTGGTATCGCGCCGGGCGTGGACCGCATCGTCATGCTCCTGGCGGGCGTGGAAAACCTGCGCGAGATCGTGATGTTCCCGAAAGACCAGCAGGCACGCGATCTGATGATGAATGCGCCAGCATTCCCGGAAGCCCGCCAACTGCGCGAATTGCACCTGCGCACAGTGCTGCCGGAGGCAAAGAAGGGGTAATTACCGCCGGTCAGGCTGCTCTGGCGGAACCGGGCGCGATGGAGGCACGGTCTGGACAGGCGCAATTGCCGGGCGGGTCTGGGCTTCCTCGAACCAGAATTGCATCGGTTCGCCCACTTCAGAGCGCCGCATCTCGAACTGCCAGCTTGACTGTGCCGCTGCGCGCGAAAGCTCGGCCTGCATCCGGGCGGCCTCGCGCAAGGCTTCGCGGGCATGGTCCAGCGCTTCACGTTCCAGCCCGCCAGCGGCCATGGCGCGGCTCTGCACGCTGGCCAGCGCATCGGCAAACGCTTCCTGAGCAGCTTCCAGCTGAGCGAGGCGGCGCGCCTCCGCTTCGGCGATAAAGGCACGCTCATCGAGCGGCGGGGCGTTGGCCATCGCCTCTTCGCAAGGCGTCAGAGTTATTATCAGGCTGTCTGGCAGCGTGGTTGCGGGATTGCCACACGCCTGGTCCAGCATTTCAGGCGTAAGCCCGGTCACATCGCTTAAATCAGCGCCGGTGAGATTGACCTGGCGGAAGCGCGCATCCGTAAGGTCCGCGCCCTCGAGAACTGCGCCTGTCAGATCCACATGGTCGAGGAAAATGCCCGTCATGGAAGCATCGCTCAAATTGACGCGATGCATGATGGCGTGCTGGACGACGACATTATCAAGACGCGCCCCGCGAAAGCTGGCGGCACGCAAGTCAGCAGACCGGATCGTCGCCGCCGTCAGATCGGACTCGTTCAGATTGGCCCCTTGCAGGCTGACCTGCACCAGGCTGGCACCGTTCATCTGGACATGCTGGGCATCCACGCCCTGCATCATTGCCTGATGGGCACGCATATCGGTCATGTTGGCGTCAGCCAGTATGACGCCACTCATCGTCACGTTGGACAGGCGCACCTCACGCATCGAGGCATCCGAAAAGTCTGCGCCGTCAAGGCGCATATTGGCGAAGCGGGCACCGAGGAGCTGGGCATCACTGAAATCGGCATTGGCGAAATCACCACGATAGAGATGCGCGCCCGCCAGGTTCGAACCACTGAAATCGCACGCGGCACACTCCCCGCCAATGACCAGGCGGCGTTCCGGCGCGGGATCGCTGTGGCTGCCAAGAATGCGGGTGGATTCGCGCAAGTCAGATGCGCCCGCGTGAGGCGGTGCAAGTCCCGCCAGCGGAAAAAGCGCAGCAATGACAACAAGGCGCATCTTCATGCCCTTTTTCCTACCCCTCGGCGCAGGCAAGAGCGACTTAAATTGCAGTAATGGGAATTGTCTAGCGAAGCGGCGCACATGATGGGACGCGCAGGCCCGCAGGCAGGCGCGTCGACGCATCGCCGCAGGCGCGGTCAAGCTGGCCTTGCGTCAGGCCGTGGGCGCCATCCATTTCCGCGCCGGAAATATTGGCCTCGGCCAGGTTGGCGCCGGACAGGTCCGCGCCGCCGAAATAGGCCCCCACAAGCGTGGCGCGCTCCAGATTGGCGCCAGCAAAGCTTGCTCCGGTAAAGCGGGCACCGAACAGATTGGCAATCGACAGGTCCGCGCGCGAAAAGTGCGCATTGTTCATTGTGGAGAGCGACAGATCGGCCTGGCGCAGCCGCGAGCCTGTCAGGTCCACGCCCGGCAGGTTGCGGTAGGCGAGGTCGGCCTGAAACAGATTGCATCCGGTGCAGGACTGGCCCGACTGAACGCGCGCGATCTCGCCCGCGTTTTGCGCCACTGCAGGCGCGCCAAGCGCGAAACTCAATGTCAGAGCGGCCAGAACCTGTTTCATCGCGGCACATCCTTTACCGGCCCTTGAGGGCTTTCAAGGGTTGTGAAGCAAAGGCCGGGCCGCGATCACGCTTCCGGTGGCGGGCCCGACCAGTTGCAAGCTTCGCAGTTCAGTTCCGCGCCGGCCTCAACCAGTGTGAAATGTCCGCATTTGGGGCAGGGCTCGCCCGAATAGACCGGCTCTGGCCGGGTGGCGGGCGAGGCTTCGCCCTTGCGCCCTGATCCAGTCGCGGGCGCGGGGCTGGATTTACGCGGCTGACTGCCCAGCATGACGACGTTGTCGGGCAATTGCCCGCGCGAAAAGCCCTTGGAGATCAGGCGAGAGGCTTCCTCGCCGGTGATCACCTTCTCGCTGGCAACGCCATTGCCGATGCCGCCCGGATCGGATTTGCGCGCATCGGTCTGGGCCAGGTCCTCACGGCCCAGATAGGACACGCCCAGCTCGCGGAAGAGATAGTCCAGTATCGAGGTCGCGTGCTTGATGGAATCATTGCCCTCAACCGGACCTGCCGGTTCAAACCGCGTGAACACATAGGCATCGACATATTCTTCCAGCGGCACGCCGTATTGCAGGCCAATGGAAATGGAGATGGCGAAATTGTTCATCAGCGAGCGGAAGGCTGCGCCCTCTTTATGCATGTCGATGAATATCTCGCCCAGCTCGCCATCTTCAAATTCGCCGGTGTGCAGATAGACCTTGTGGCCACCCACGGTGGATTTCTGGATATAGCCCTTGCGCCGGTCGGGCAGTTTGCGGCGGCTGGCCGCGCGCTCAACGGGCCGCTCCACTACGCGCTCGACAATGCGCTCTTCGGTGAAGCTGGGGCGTTCGCCCCGGTCGGCGCTGTCAAATTCGATTGTAGCCAGAAGATCGTAGAGCGCCTCGCCTTCGCGCCGTATGCGCAAGGACTTCAACCCGCTGCGCGCCGCCGACAGGATCAGGGCGGCAACATCGTCAATCGTGGCATGACCAGGCAGGACCAGATCCAGCCCTGCAGGAGCCTCCAGAGCGCGCTCCAGAGACGCGGCCATGGCCAGCCGGGCTTCGGGGCTTGCCGGTGCTAGCGCGGCGCGGATCGCCTCCGGAAGGGCTTCACATGTGTACAGCTCGCCGGTGCCATGCACCCAGCGCTCTGCGGCCTCTATCTCCAGCGGGGAAACGCCAAAGGCTTCGAGAAGCCTTGTGCCGGCCTGTTCCAGCCGCTCCGGGTTCAGTCCGCAGCGCGCCGCGAGCTCCTCGCCCACCGTCCAGCGGTTGAAAGCGTGGCGTACCGGCGCACCGTCCGCGATCATCGTTTCGATTCGGGTAAGGGCATCGTCGCCCAGCCCTGCGTCTTTCAATGAACCCAGCCAGGCCGGGTTGAGGCCCGATAGCGTGCCCGCGCCAAAGGCGTGGGCGAGGGCGGCCTTGCGCGTATCCGCATCGAGGCCCGCCAGCAGGCGGGCTGCAAAGTCCTGCGCCGCGGCGGTATGGCTGGCGGTCCCGGCCGGATCGATTCCGTGGGTGGCGAGCGCCAAGTATGCGCTGATTTCGGCAGGCACAGGCCCGGTGATGACCGGGGCGGCGCTCGCCTTGCTTGCCAGACCCGCGATAGCCGCAGCGCGGGTGCGCCCTTCATCGCTGTCATAGGCAAGGCCTTCCAGCGCCAGACAGGCGCCCAGTCCGGCCAGCAACAGGCTGCCTTCGGCTTTGTGTGCGACGTGCCCCCACAGCTTGGCGGCGTGCGTCAGGGCGGCGTCATCACCAGCGAACACAGACAGGTCGAGCACGATGGCCGGTTCAGGCAGGGCATTGTCGTCAAAGCGCAGCGCAGGCTGGCCATGGGTCCAGATGGTGGCGGCCAGATCGCGCAGGAAAGCGCGCGCGCCCTGATCGGTATCGGCAAGAAGATTTGCGCCGATCGCGATCACCGGATTGACCGGCATGTCCGGTGAAAAGCCCGCGCCATCCTCAATCATTTCGATGCCCTGACGGGCACGCGCGATCGCGCGCTCGATCATCGCGTCCGGCACGCCGTCGCGGCGCGCTGCGCGTACAGAGCGGGCAAGGGCGCGGTTATGGCGCGGATCAAAGCACTCGCCCTCGCTGCCATCGCAGTTGATACAGGCGAGCGCTACGGCCTCCAGCCGGTCACGCACGATACGCGCGCCGACATCGCTGGCCGCGCCCGCCATCGCGGCAGTATTGATCATGCTGATAAGGGCGCCGGCCTCGAACGGGCCGCTGGCCAGCGTTTCGAGCGGTATGTCCGCCTCGGTCTCACCGCGCCAGAGATGCACGGTCGGGCAGGCTTCGCGCGCGGCGAGGCTCGCGGCGATTTCTGCCGCCTCGACACTGTCTTCTTTGACACCGGCCAGCATGACCAGAGCGGCAGCGATGTCTTCGAGCGCCTTGCGTCCGTCCAGGACACCATCTGCGAGGTCCGCGCCGGTGAGCAGGCCCAGCGCCGTCACCGCGCTTTCGGGCCAGTCTGCGGGTGCGCTGATCTTGATGGCGTGAGGGCTCAGCGCGTCCGGATCGGCCGTGCCGGTCAGATGCTCGGCAAAGTCCAGCCCTGTCAGAGGGTCAGTGCCATCCTTGGTCAGCCGGCGGTTGATCGTCATGGCGCGGACACTTTCCTTCTTGCCGCCCTTTGGGCGGCGGGTGCGAATCACTTACCGCCAATGATACCGCCGCGGGGGCAGGTGAGTCGAAGGAAGGGGTGGGGAAGCGAAGCTTACCGAAGCTCCGCGCGGACGCCGCTGGTCCCGCAACACCAGTCAGCAAGCATCTGGGTGCAGTTTTATCGTCATTAGGCTTGCAGTTGTCAGCAAGCATATTTACACAGATTGGCGCAGCAAGCATGGAGCGAAGTAATGCCTAAATCCGATTCTCCTCAAAGCAAGGGCGGCCGCGTCCGAGCTAAAAATCTTACCGATGAAGAAAAACGCGAGATTGCTGCCCAGGGAGCGCGTGCTCGGTGGGCTAAGGCATCGCCTGAAGCTGCCGTCGACCTTCCGGTAGCCACTCATCAAGGGAAAATGGCCCTCGGTGGACTAGAGTTGGATTGCTACGTTCTGGAGGACGGACGCAGGGTCTTTCATAAACGTGGAATGGCAAAAGCGCTTGGCATGAAATCGGGGGGTGGAAACGTTTTTCTGCGGGCTATGCAGAGGAAAAGTCTTGGATCCGAACTAGGCGCTGACCTGCTAGAAAAGATAGAAAGTCCCATCAACTTCAAGCCGCTAACACGAGATCTCGGGCACGGTTATGAAGCGTCCGTTTTAGTGGAAATTTGCAAGGCGGTGGTTCGTGCGGACGAGTTGGGACGATTAACGTCCTCACAGCAAGGTTTGGTGGCGCAGGCGAGGGTGATTTTGCAGGCGCTGGCAAAGGTTGGTGTTGTTGCATTAATAGACGAAGCCACTGGGTACCAAACGGAACGCAGCCCTGATGCTCTTCGGATCCTTGTTCAGCAATATATTGAGGAAGAAAAGCGCGAATGGGAAAAGCAGTTTCCAGATTCATATTATGACGAACTAAACCGGCTCTATGGAAGCCAGCGGTATACTAAAACGGGGAAGGGTACTGTAATCCAGAACAGACCTCAACACTTCGCAAAGTTTACACGCTCTTATGTGTATCACCCGTTGGAGAACGGGGCAGTGCTAGAAGAGTTGGATCGAATAAACCCTAAAATAGATAAGCGTGGAACACGGCGCGCTCGGTTTCATCAGCACTTATCGGAAGGGTATGGTATCGAGAAGTTGAAGCGACAAGTTCAAGAGGTTATGACTTTGATGGCGGTTTCTGATTCTGTTGGGCAATTTAAACGCCTGTTTTTCAAGCGCTTCCCTATGAGTGGGGCGCAGCTCGATTTGCTTGATAGCTAATTGTGTTTGGTTACTTCTGGTTCCTCTCGCTAATGTGATCTGCGGCTGTGACAACTCGTCGGTCTACGAGCTGGCGCGCGGCAAGGCGATGGAAAAAATCCTGCGCGTGCCTTGAGCCCCTTGCAGCCCGCCGCACTGGACGCGGGGCCTGACGCATTGCATATACGCACGTCAGATGATCTGACCCGCGAGGGAGTGTTTGCCTGCCATGCTCAACTTCATTGGACGACTGTTTGCCTGGTGGAATGGCGCCACGCTTGGCACCTTGTGGACGATCAGCCGTGGCGGTTCGCTGGTTGGCGAGGACGAATACGGCAATCGCTATTATCAGGAACGCAAGAGCGGATCGGCTGCAGGCGGCGTGCCGCGCCGCTGGGTTATCTATAACGGTTATGCCGATGCCTCGCGCGTGCCGTCCGACTGGCATGGCTGGCTGCACCACACCTTTGCTGACGCGCCCGTCGATGCGCCCCTGCCGCGCCGTGAATGGGAGCTCGATCACAAACCGAACATGACCGGCACAGTCTATGCCTACCGTCCGGCCGGTTCGCTGGCTGATCCGCGCCCGCGTGCGCGCTCGACGGCCGATTATGAAAGCTGGAACCCGGAAGGGTAGGTTACCGATGCGCGGCGGAGCAGTTCTCGAAACCCTGGTTGGCGTCATCGTGCTGGTTGTCGCGGTGGCGTTTCTGGTGTTCGCGCAAGGGCGGCTGGATAGCGATCCGTCCGAAGATGGCTATGAGGTCAGCGCCCGCTTTTCCGAAGTCGGTGCGTTGACGCGCGGCGCCGAGGTGCGGGTGTCCGGCGTTCCGGTCGGCTCGGTGACGGCGATTGATCTCGATACCGAGACATATTTTGCGCAAGTGCGCCTTCGCCTGCGTCAGGACGTGCGGCTGCCATCTGACTCCACAGCCAAGATCACGGCGTCCGGCCTGCTTGGCGGTGCCTATGTCGAGATCGAGGCAGGCGGCGAGGACGAGATGATCGAGCAAGGCGGCGAGATCGTTTACACGCAAGGCGCTGTAGATCTGTTCGAGCTGATCGGCGGATTTGTGTCGGGCGGCGGCTCTGACAGCCAGTAAAGTGCCCCCATTGGCGCAGGCATGGCCCTTGTGCTGCCGCAATCAGATTGTGAGTATGGGGCGAGGGGAGTTTCACCGATGACATTGCCGGCCCGCCTTCTACTCGTTTGTGCTTTTGCGTTCGCCAGCTTGCATCCCGCCTCTGCCGCTTGGGCGCAGGAGCAGGACGAGGAACCCGGCACGTTCGAGGAGTGGGAAGAGGGTGTCGAGGAGCCGGAAACTGATCTGACCGCCCCGCTCGAGCAACAGCAGGATCTGGAAGAACAGCGCCAGACACGCCGCTCAGGCGAACTCACCTCGCGCCCCGGCACGGTGGCGGTGCTGCGCGGGCTGGACAAGGTGACGGCGCGTACCCGCGATTTCGAGGTGAATGTCGGCGACACCTACACGTTCGGCGCGCTGGACGTGACGGTGCGATATTGCCGCCGCCGCCCGCCGGAAGAGCCGCCGGAAGTGTTCGCCTTCCTTGAAATTGATGATCAGCGTACCGACGGGTTCGGCGCCGGCGAGGAGGGCTTGCGCCTCTTTTCAGGCTGGATGTTTGCGTCCAATCCGGCGCTCAACGCGCTTGACCACCCTGTCTATGATGTCTGGGTGATTGACTGCAGAAGCTGAGCGCCGCCAAGACCTTCGGGTATGGCGAAGAAATTACCGTCTTCCTTCAGGGCATTGCGCAGCAGCCGGTGATAGGCGTTGCGGGCGATGGTTTGCGCCCCGAAGCGCTGCAGATGATCGGTGATGAACTGGGTATCGAGCAGGGTATAGCCGCCCGCTTTCAGCCGTGCGACCAGGTGGACGAGTGCCACTTTTGACGCATCAGTCATCCGCGAGAACATGCTCTCGCCAAAGAACGCGCCTCCCAGGCTGACGCCGTATAGACCACCCACCAGCCTGCCATCATGCCAGCATTCAAGCGAATGGGCGTGGCCCTCGCTGTGAAGTTCGCCATACAGATTGCGGATCGGATCATTGATCCAGGTGTTTTCACGCCCTCTGGCAGGCGCAGCGCAATGGTCAACCACGACCGGGAAACAGCGGTTCACGGTAACGTGGAAGCGGTCCTTGCGGACAGTCTTGGCCAGGCTGCGCGGGATGTGAAAATTGTCCAGCGCGATGACGCCGCGCTCGTCCGGATCGAGCAGGAAGACACGCGGATCGTCCCGGTCCTCGGCCATCGGGAAGACGCCGCGCGCATAGCATTCCAAGAGCTCTTTTGCGCCGAATCCGCGCATTCAGGCGTCGCCTTTGGCAAGACCGGGTTTCCTCCCCCGTGAACGGGGGAAGAAAACGATGCCGGTTTCCCGCTGCGCCGCCAAGGTTCAAACCTTCGCGTTGCGGTCTGCCAGCCAGCTTTCAAGCCAGCGGATATGGTAATTGCCGCTGATGAAGTCTGGCTCTTCCAGCAGGTCGAGATGCAAGGGGATTGTCGTCTCGATGCCGCCAATGACCATCTCTTTGAGCGCCCGCTTCAGGCGCATGATGGCCTCGTGCCGGTCGCGGCCATGGACGATCAGCTTGCCGATCAGGCTGTCATAATAAGGCGGGATGGAATATCCGGCATAGAGGCCTGAATCCAGGCGCACACCCGGTCCGCCCGGTGCGTGGAACTCTGTCACCTTCCCCGGTGAGGGTGTGAAGGTGTAGGGGTTTTCCGCGTTGATCCGGCACTCGATGGACCAGCCATTGACCTTGATGTCTTCCTGGCGGACTTCCAGCTCCAGCCCGGCGGCCACGCGGATCTGCTCGCGGACAAGATCGATTCCGGTGATCAGCTCGGTAACCGGGTGTTCCACCTGCAGGCGGGTATTCATCTCGATGAAGAAGAACTCACCGTTTTCGTAGAGGAATTCCACGGTGCCTGCGCCACGGTAGCCGATCTTGGAAACGGCGGTGCGCACGATCTCGCCAATGCGTGAGCGCTCTTCAGGATTAAGGGCGACCGACGGCGCTTCCTCGAGGATTTTCTGGTGGCGGCGCTGCAGCGAGCAATCGCGCTCGGCCAGATGGAGCACATTGCCGTGCTCATCGGCCATTACCTGGATCTCGATATGGCGCGGCTTGCCCAGATAGCGCTCGATATAGACCGCGCCGTCACCGAAGGCGGCCTGCGCCTCGGTTGATGCCGTCTGAAGCGCGCTTTCCAGCTTGTCTTCGGTCTCGGCGACTTTCATGCCGCGTCCGCCGCCACCGGAGGCCGCCTTGATCAGGACCGGAAAGCCCACTTCACGCGCCACCTTGCGTGCTTCGATCATGTCAGAGATCGCGCCGTCAGAGCCGGGAACGACCGGAATGCCCGCTTCAACAGCAGCTTTCTTGGCCGTGATTTTGTCGCCCATCAGGCGAATGGTTTCGGGCTTGGGGCCGATAAAGGTCAGGCCGTGCGCCTCGACGATCTCTGCGAAGCGGGCATTTTCAGACAGGAAGCCATAGCCGGGGTGGATGGCCTGCGCGCCGGTAATCTCGGCAGCAGCAATGATGGCCGGGATGTGCAGATAGGAACGCGCCGCCGGAGGCGGACCGAGGCACACGCTCTCGTCGGCCAGCTTGACGTGCATGGCGTCTGCATCGGCCTCGGAATGGACCGCCACCGTGCGGATACCCATTTCCTGGCAGGCCCGGTGAATGCGCAGGGCAATCTCGCCCCGGTTCGCGATCAGGATTTTATCAAACATCGGCCCGCTCCTAGATAAGCGTAAAGAGCGGCTCGCCATACTCGACCGGCTGGGCGTCGTTAACGAGAAGCTCGCCAATCTTGCCTGCGCGCGGCGCGGTGATCGGGTTGAACGTCTTCATCGCCTCAATCAGCAGGATGGTGTCGCCTTCCTTCACACTTTGGCCGGGCTTCACGAAATTCTCGGCGTCCGGGTTCGGGCGCAGATAGACGGTTCCAACCATGGGCGAATTGACGGCGTTGGCGGCTTTGGCAGCAGCAGGGGCCGGTTCAGCAGACGGCGCAGCCGCGACGGCGGCAGGCGGCGCTGAGGGCGCAGGCGCCGGTGCAGCCGCTGCCGGAGCGGCATGGGTATAGACCGGCGCGGGCAGTTCGCGCGCCACGCGGATATGCAGCTCTCCTTGGGCGACCTCGATCTCGGTCAGCTCGGTGTCATTGAGAATGTCCGCGAGCTGGCGGATGAGTTTCGGATCGATACCGGGTTTGGAGGGCGTGGAAGCCATGTCGGGAACCTTTATGCTTTTGTCTTCGGGCCGGACGCAGCGATCAGCGTATGGGCGGCCTCTATGCCAAGGATGTAGCTGCGGGCGCCGAACCCGCTGATTGTGCCGGAAACGGCGCTGGAAACATAGGAGTGATGGCGGAACGCCTCGCGCGCGGCCGGTTGGGACAGATGTATCTCTATGGCCGGAATGGGGATCGCCTTCAAGGCGTCGTGCAGCGCGACCGAGGTGTGACCATAGCCTGCCGGATTGATGATGAGGGCCGACGCCTCGCGCCCGGCCTCCTGCACCGCATCGATCAGCACGCCTTCATGATTGGTCTGGCGAAAATCGATCGAAAGGCCCAGCAAGCCTGCATGCTCTGCGCACGCCGCCTCGATATCAGACAGCGTGGCAGAGCCGTAAATCTCCGGCTCGCGCGTGCCGAGCAGGTTGAGATTGGGCCCGTTCAGGATGAAAAGCGGCTTCGCCACCTGTAATCTGTCCCCCGGTTGGTTCCTGCCATGCGCCAAAGCGGTGCAGAACCGCTCCGCTGACGCCATGTGTCGTTTCTACGACGCCTCGCGCCGTATAAACAAGAACTACCGGCATTTAAGGAGAATCCCCGCCCATGACGGCTCATGCCCAAACCACCAGCAAAGCCAGTATCCATGTGACACTGAATGGCGAAGCCCGCGAGTTGCCGGCCGGGCTCTCGCTGTCGGCCATGCTGACCCATCTGGGGCTGGACCCGCGCAAAGTGGCGGTCGAACGCAATCTGGAGATCGCCCCGCGTTCGGCCTATGGCGATATCGACGTGGCCGATGGCGACCGGCTGGAGATCGTGCAGTTCGTGGGCGGCGGGTAGGGCGTTAGCCCTTCTTCTTGCCCGCTGCGTTCAGCACCACGATCAGGGTGAAGCAGACCAGACCGCCAATCATCAGGGGCAGGCTGTCTTGAAGCGGGGTGCCTCCCACCGTGCGGTATGCCGCATAGCCCCAGTTGGCAAGGCCCACAATGGCCAGAACGATGCTGGCCCCTCTCATGGCAGGTTGCATGATGTGGCTCTCCCCTAATCGTGACGGGCCGTCTCGCAACCGGTTTTGCCGGGCTGGCGGGCCGCTCCGGTGAGGGCGAATATAACCATGGCGACGGTCATGATCCCAAACACAATTGCGGCCTCGGCGACCCCGCGTGCCACGAAAAATCCGGCCAGTGCGGCGTTTCCGGCCGCAATACCGATAATCACATAGAAAAGGCCCCTTCCTGAGCGTGCCATGTGTGCGTCCTTTCGATCCAGATGAGCGTGTGTTGTGGCGGTTGACCCGCCTTTGATGTGACTATCTGCGCATTAGGTGCAGTTGTCAATCGTAATGTTGTATATCCGCAATATTCTTTTGAAGATGATGATTCTTGACCGGTTTTCCAGGGCGTGACGGACGCCTGATCGCGCGTTAGACAAGCGGCCATGACCGAGAAAACCTCCCCCGATACCGCCTCCACCCTGCCTGAAGACCGCCCGTTCATGGTGGCCGGGCGCACCTTCCAGTCCCGGCTGATCATCGGCACGGGCAAGTATGCCAGCTACGCGCAAAACGCCGAGGCGCTCAAAGCGTCCGGCGCCGAGATCATCACCGTCGCGCTGCGCCGGGTGAATCTGTCTGATCCCTCCCAGCCCATGCTGGTCGATCATATCGACCCGAAGGACGTGACCTTCCTGCCCAACACGGCCGGATGCTTTACCGGCGAGGATGCCGTGCGCACGCTGCGCCTGGCGCGCGAGGCGGGGGGCTGGAATCTCGTGAAGCTCGAAGTCCTCTCAGACCCCAAGCATCTCTACCCGGACATGGAGGAGACGCTGCGCGCCACGAAGCTGCTCATCGAAGATGGCTTCGATGTGATGGTCTATTGTTCTGATGATCCGGTTTATGCCCGCAAGCTGGAAGACACCGGCGCGTGCGCGATCATGCCGCTGGGCGCGCCCATCGGATCGGGGCTGGGCATCCAGAACCCGGTCAATATCCGCCTCATCATTGAAGCGGCCAAAGTGCCGGTGATTGTCGATGCCGGTGTCGGCACAGCCTCTGACGCGGCCATTGCCATGGAGCTGGGCTGTGATGGCGTATTGATGAACACCGCCATCGCCGAAGCAAAAGACCCAGTACGCATGGCCAGTGCCATGAAACATGCCGTCATTGCGGGGCGCCAAGCCTATCTGGCAGGGCGCATGGCCAAGAAACGCTATGCCGATCCGTCCAGTCCGCTGGCGGGCCTGATCTGATATCAGATCCATGGCCCCTTTGCCTCAGCCCACACGCCCGCTATATCCCGCCTCATGAGTGATGATCCGTTCGCCGACCCGAATACCCCCATCAGTGATGATGATCGCAGGAAGCGCCTGATGTTCCGCGCCTGGCGGCGCGGCTTCAAGGAGGCGGACCTGATCATGGGCCGGTTTGCAGAGGCGCGCCTGAATGATCTGAGCGCCGATGAGCTGGACGCGTTCGAGCGCCTGCTCGATGCGCCCGACACCGAAGTCTATGCCTGGATCACCGGCAGGGCAGAGACGCCGGCCAATTTTGATGGACCCGTACTGGACGCGCTGAAAAACTTCCGCCATGAGGCCATCGTCAGCGACGGTCCGGGGGCGTAAACACGCGGGTTTTGTGACAAGCGGAACATCGCAGCCCGAAAGGGGCAGCGGAGACAAAAAAGATGTATCCCGGGTCAAGCCCGGGAACCCGGTTGAGGGGCTCAGGCCATCAAGACCTTAGGTCCCGGCCCCCGAGCCGGGACCCAGACCAGAAAAACCCCCAAACCCGCACGGGCCACAAATCGCCCATGCGGGCAAAACCGTTTTTACGAGATCTGAGACATGACCGAACTGAACCGCATCGCCAGTGCGCCGGGAAGCCTGACTGTCAGCGGCGTGCCGGAAGGGTATGACGCTCTTGTCTTCTGCGATGCGGCGCGTCTCAAAGGCGGTATCAATCTGTTCATCGCATCGGACGAGGCACGAGCGCTCGCCTTTAGCGAGGCTTGCGCCTTCTTCTCGCCGGACATCAAGCGCCTGCGCTTGCCGGCATGGGACTGCCAGCCCTATGACCGGATCAGCCCCAGCCCGCGCACGGCCGCACGCCGCGCCGGTGCGCTTCACAGGCTCGCGAACTGGGACGCCAGGCGCGACGGCACGCTGATCGTGATCGCCACGGTGAACGGCGTGCTCCAGCGCGTGGCACCGCGCGCGGTAATGGAAGCGGCGGGTATCAGCGCCAACCAGGGTGGGGTAGTCGAGGTCGAGCGCCTGACCGCCTATTTCGCCGCCAATGGCTATACCCGCACGGCGACCGTCTCTGAACGCGGTGATTTTGCGGTTCGCGGCGGGGTGATTGACGTATTCCCCGCCAGCGCCGAAGAGCCGGTACGGCTCGATTTCTTTGGTGACACGCTGGAAAGCGTGCGCGCGTTCGATGTGGAGAGCCAGCGCACCACGCGCCAGCTCAAAGGTGTGGAGTTCACGCCGGTCAGCGAGGTTCTGATCGACGAAGCCGCCATCTCGCGTTTTCGCTCCGGCTTCCTGAAACGCTTTGGCGGCGCTGTCTCCGGCGATCCGGTTTACGACGCTGTGAGCGCAGGCGCCCGCCCGCAAGGGGCTGAACACTGGCTGCCGCTATTCCACGAGCGCATGGAGACGGTGTTCGATTATCTGGGCGAGACCGGCCTTACGGCACTGGACCCGCTGGCCCGTGATGCAGTGGCCGAACGGCTCGAGCAGGTCGCCGACTACTACCAGGCCCGGCAGGACGCCGCGCAGGCAAGCACCGGCAAGGGCGCATTCTCTGCGCCCGTCTATCGCGCGCTGGAGCCCGAAGCGCTCTACCTGACCGGCGATGAGTGGGAGGCCATGCTGACCGCCCGCGCGACGCGACGCTTTACAGCCCTCCATGAGCCGGGCGAGCACGTTGTCACGCTGCCCGGCCGCCTGGGGCGCAGCTTTGCTGCCGAGCGTCAGGCCGGACAAAACGTGTTTGATGCCGCGCGCCAGCACATCGTGCAGCTTCGCCAGTCCGGCAAGCGCGTGATGGTGGCCGGGTGGACCGAAGGGGCCTCGGACCGTCTGGCGAGCGTGCTGGGTGAACATGGCCTTGCCCCCATCGCCATCGCGCGTGACTGGAGCGCGGTTCAGGGCCTGCCCAAAAGCGCCATCGCGCGCGTCGTCCTGCCGCTGGAGCAGGGGTTCGAGACCGACACGCTAGCGGTCGTTGCCGAGCAGGACATTCTGGGCGACCGGCTCGCGCGGCGGGTGCGCAAGCGCAAGAATGCCGACTTCATAACCGAGGCGGGCAGCCTGTCGGCTGGCGATCTGGTGGTCCATTCCGATCACGGGCTTGGCCGCTATCTCGGCCTGAAGACCCTGACGGTTCAGGGCGCGCCGCACGATTGTCTTGAGCTGGAATATGCGGGCGCGGCCAAGCTCTTCCTGCCGGTCGAAAACATTGAGCTCCTGTCGCGCTACGGCAATGACAGCGAGACAGCCCAGCTCGACAAGCTGGGCGGTGTGGCCTGGCAAGCGCGCAAGGCCAAGGCCAAAAAACGCCTGCGCGACATGGCCGACGAACTGATCCGCATCGCCGCGGAGCGCAATGCGCGCGAGGGCGCGGTCATTGAGCCGCCCGCTGTCATTTACGACGAATTTGCCGCGCGCTTCCCCTTCGCCGAGACCGACGACCAGCTGTCGGCTATCGAGGACGTGTTCGAGGATCTGGCCCGTGGCCGCCCGATGGACCGGCTGATCTGCGGCGATGTCGGCTTTGGCAAGACCGAAGTGGCGCTACGCGCCGCCTTCATCACCGCGATGAGCGGCAAGCAGGTGGCGGTGGTTGCCCCTACAACACTGCTGGCGCGCCAGCACTTCAACACGTTTGCCGAACGCTTCAAGGGCTGGCCGGTAAAGGTGCGCCACCTCTCCCGGCTGGTGAACGCCATTGACGCCGCTGCGGCGCGCACAGAGCTGGAGGAGGGGCGCTGCGAGATCGTGGTGGGCACCCATGCCCTGCTCGCCAAATCGATTAAATTCTCCGATCTGGGCCTGCTGGTGATAGATGAGGAGCAGCATTTCGGGGTCAAGCACAAGGAGCGCCTCAAAGAGCTGCGCACAGATGTGCACGTGCTCACCCTGACCGCCACTCCCATTCCGCGCACGCTGCAACTGGCGATGAGCGGTATACGTGACCTGTCCATCATCGCCACGCCGCCCGTGGACCGGCTGGCCGTGCGCACTTACGTGGCCCCGTTTGATCCTGTCACCGTGCGTGAGGCGCTCTTGCGCGAAAAATACCGGGGCGGGCAGAGCTTCTTCGTGGTGCCACGCATCTCTGACCTTGAGGACACGGCGGAATTCCTGCGCGAGGCCGTGCCGGAGATCAATTTCGAGATCGCCCACGGACAGATGGCCGCCACTGCGCTGGAAGACATCATGACCGCCTTCTATGAGGGCCGGTTCGATGTGCTCTTGTCGACCACGATCGTGGAGTCCGGGATCGATGTGCCGACAGCCAATACCCTGGTCATCCACCGCGCCGACCGCTTCGGCCTGGCTCAGCTTTATCAGCTGCGCGGACGGGTAGGGCGCTCCAAGGCGCGCGCCTATGCCTATCTGACAACACCCATGCGCGAGAAGATCACCGAAGGCGCGGAAAAGCGCCTGAAAGTCCTGCAATCGCTCGACAGCCTGGGCGCAGGCTTCACCCTTGCCAGCCACGATCTGGATCTGCGCGGGGGCGGCAATCTGCTGGGCGAGGAGCAGTCCGGGCATATCCGCGATGTCGGCGTGGAACTCTATCAGGCCATGCTGGAGGAGGCGGTTGCCTCGCTCAAAACCGACGGCCCTGCGCTCGATGAAGGCGACTGGTCACCGCAGATCAATACCGGCGCAGCGGTGCTGATCCCCGACTATTATGTTCCCGATCTTGATGTGCGAATGGGGCTTTACCGGCGTTTGTCAAAGCTTGACACGAAGCAGGAACGCGAAGGCTTTGCCGCCGAACTTATCGACCGGTTCGGCTCATTGCCCGACGAAGTGGAGAGTCTGCTACAGGTTGTCGTCATCAAAGCGCTATGCAAGCGTGCAGGGATAGCCAAGCTGGATGCCGGCCCGAAGGGCGCGGTGGCGACCTTCCGCGATCATGCCTTTGCAGACCCGATGGCCCTGATCGCGCTGATGAACAAGCGGCCATCCGACTACAAGCTGCGGCCGGACAACTCGATGGTGCTGCGCGGTGATTTTCCTGACGTCGCAGATCGCCTGAAAGGTGTGCAACGCCTGATCGGTCCTATTGCCGATGCCGCCACACGCGGGAAAGCCGCAGCCTAGATGACGGCTACTGCCGGTTGCTCCTGACGCAGATTGGCGAAGGCCCGCGCGACGAGCGTCTGGGCACGGTCGCCCGCGGCCGCATCTGTCACATCATGGCGCAGCACGATGCGGAACGGCATTTGCGGGTCGGCGCCTTCATACGCGGTGCATTCCGCGATAGCCGCCACGCGCGCGGCGACAACCTGCGCATCGTGCGCTGTCGTCCCGGGCAAGGCGAGGTAGAACGTGTCTGCAGAGACGCGCACCGCCAGATCTTCAGCGCGCACGCAATGGCGCAACATGGAGGCAAACTGGTTAAGCGCGCCAGAGGCATGGCGTCCATCCGCCGGACCGGCCGCGCCCGGCACGGACACTTTCAAACCGATAACCGACAAGGGAAGGTTCCGGGCGTGCGTCAGCTGAACAAGGCTGGACAGGTGGCGCAGGCCGAAACTGTCACTGAAAAGATCTGTTTCACTGTCGAGAACCGCTGAAACCCGGCACGATTCCAGCAGCCCCTTGGACAGGCGTCTGCGGCGGCGCTCCTGCGCCAGTGCCAGAATACGTTCTGCCAGCTCATCAGCTTCAAGAGAGGCAGGCAGGATATCTGAAGCACCGCGCGCAAAGGCTTCGTCTGCCGCGCGATACACCTCGTCATGGCTCAGAAGTACCGTAGGCGTGTGATAGAGCCGGGTGTTGCGGCGCATGGCCGAACAGACTGTGTGAGCGATATCAGGTTTCGGCCGCGTATTGAGCACCACGGCGTCAAACGCCTTCTCATGAAGATAGTCAAAGGCGTTGAACGTTGAAAATGCGGCGACCGTTTCCGCTCCGGTGCGTTGCAGTGCGTGCTCCAGACGCAGATAGGCCGGGTCCGGCGGCCCTGCATACAGGACACAGATCGGTCCGCTTTTCTGCTCACCCTTGTGCAGCAAATGCCCGGCATCGCCCAGATCGGCCAGCCGCTGGCTCGCTGTTTCCTCGAGCACGCCCAGGCGAAGCGTTGCGCGTATGCGCGCGGCAATCTGTATGGGGTGAGCCGGGGGCACAATGACCGCGTGAGCGCCGTCGAATGCACCTGCCAGCGATACGACGGCCCGCGCCGTTCCGGCTACTGAGGGGTCAAGCGCCGCCATCGTCACAATGGCGTCGGCGGGTTCACTTGCGAGGGAGGAAACTATTCCGGACGGGCTGACCGGGCGGGCCGCGAAGCCTAGTGCGCAAAGCTCGCCAGCGAGCTCTCCCGCCGGTCCTGCGTCGCCGCAAACGAGTAATGTAACAGCGCGCCCCATCTGTCCCCCGGGCCTGACAGGGCTGCCATTGTGTCGTTGTAATTTCAGTGTCACAACCCGAATTCCTTCAAACGCACCAATATTTCACCGCAAGGAGCAGCTCCATGAACGCACAAGGCCCTTTGCGCGGCGTTAAAGTCATTGAATTTGTTGGGCTGGGGCCGGCACCTTTTGCAGCGATGCTTTTGTCAGATCTCGGCGCCGATGTGATCCGCATCGACCGTCCGGGTGCGCATGGCGGCGGTGCAGCGGAGGTTCTCGCGCGCGGACGGCGCTCCGCAGCCTTCGACCTGAAGAACCCTGAAGGGGTGAAAGCGTGTCTCGATCTGATCGCACGCGCGGACATTCTGCTGGAAGGTTTTCGGCCAGGTGTCATGGAGCGGCTGGGGCTTGGGCCGGACATCGCGCATCAGCGCAACAAGGCACTTGTCTATGGCCGGATGACCGGATGGGGCCAGCACGGCCCTCTGGCCCATGCCGCCGGGCACGACATCAACTATATCGCCCTGACAGGGGCGCTGGACGCCATGGGAACCCCGGACAAGCCCGCCATCCCGCTCAATCTTGTCGGCGATTTCGGTGGCGGATCGCTCTATCTGGCTTTCGGTGTGCTGGCCGCACTGACCCACGCACGCGCAACAGGCGAGGGGCAGGTGGTCGACGCCGCCATTGTTGATGGCGCCGCCTCGCTGATGGGCGCGATCCACCAGTTGCAGGCCATGGGCATGTGGAACCGGGGCAGGGGCGAGAACCTTCTCGATGGCGGAGCTGCCTTTTACGGCACCTATGCCTGCTCGGACGGCAAGTTCGTGTCAATTGGTCCGCTGGAGCCGGAATTTTATTCGCTTCTGCTGGAAAAACTGGAGCTGGCCTCCGACCCGGTCATGGCCAACCCTTATGATGCCAGTCAATGGCAAGCCCAGCGCGAGACGCTGGCGGCACGTTTCGCAGCAAAGCCGCGCGATGAATGGTGCGCCATGCTGGAAGGCAGCGATGCGTGTTTTGCCCCTGTCCTGACGACCGATGAGGCAGCGAACCATCCCCACATGGCTGAGCGCGGCGTATTCACCGAAATGGATGGTGTGCGGCAGGCGTCGCCAGCGCCGCGCTTCTCGCGCACGCCGGGTGCCATTCAGGGGCCGGCACCCGCTCCGGGCGCGGACACCAAAGCCATTCTGTCTGACTGGGGTTTTGACGAAAATGCGGTGTCTGCACTGGAAAACGCGGGCGCATTCGGCAAGACGCGGTGAACTTCTGATCGCTAGATGCGTTGCCCACCCATCAGCACCGGCCTGAAGCCAAATCCGGGGATACAACGAAAGTGCCAAGTGAAAGACTAAGGTCTGCCCGGCAGCGCATCGGCGCGGCAACCGGGTTCGGGCCGGTCGCCATTGTGATGCGGTCGACTGGCCGGATCCTGCAGCGCGAGATGATGCTGTATGCTGGCGGGGCGTCTTTCTTTGCGCTGCTATCGGTCTTCCCGGCCATAGCCGTGATCGCGTCCATCTACGGGCTGATCCAGGATCCGGCCGAAGCTCTGGAACAGGTCAGCGACATCGCTGCCGTTCTGCCCGGCGATGTGCGTCAGCTGATGGTCGATCAACTTTCCAGGCTGGCCACAACATCACCGGCGCTTTTGACGCTACAGGGCGCGATTGCGCTGTTGATTGCCCTTTTTGCCGCATCGCGCGGGACAAAAGCAGTCATTACCGGCCTGAACCATGTTGCAGGGCAGGGAAGTCTGCGCTCGCTCATCAAGTTCAACCTCATCGCAATACTCGCTGTGCTGGCAGGTATCGGTCTTCTGATTGCGGCAAACATGACCGTGATGATCGTGCCGGCGGTGATGGACTACGTGCTGGAGCCGATGGGCATAGGCGAGGGCGCAATCGAGACACTCATCAATCCGTGGAGCGTATCGGTCCTGGCCATGCTGGCTGCCTTGATGCTGCTTTACCGCTACGTGATGCAGCGCGCCAAGGAGACGTCATGGGCGGCCTGCGCGATAGGCGCCAGCGTCGCCACCGCCTTGTGGCTGGCCCTGTCTTCTGGGTTCAACACCTATGTATCGACCGTGGTCAGCATGTCACTTTACGGTTCGCTGGGGGCCGTCATCATCTTCCTGCTCTGGATCTACTGGGCCGCCTACATCCTGTTTTTCGGCGGAGCGATAGCGGTCGAGACCGATCGTCAGTATTTCCGCAACGCCAGAACATGAACGCACACCGCCGGCAGCGTTCAGCAGCGGTTCAGCGACTATGTGGCTTTATGTTTGTCGAAGTCTGGACCAAGTGTTCCCAGTCCCTCGCTGGTTCCAGGCTTCATGAGGGCAGTTTCCTCAACCAGTGCCGGACCGGAGTCTAGCCTCCGGTCCGGCGTCTTGGCGTCTGCAGCCAGCATTGGCATCGCCATGGACCCGGCCCGGCTGATGGGCTATCCCGAAGACCAAATCGAGCGGGGCGCAACGCGCTCTTGGCGAACGCCGCCCCGGAAACTATACAACGTACGTTGAATTTGTGTCCGGAGGATCTCCAAGGTGAAAAAAATCTACGCGGATGCGGCATCGGCCCTTCAAGGGCTGACCTTTGACGGCATGACGGTGATGGCAGGCGGCTTCGGCCTGTGCGGCATACCGGAGAACCTGATCCTTGCCCTGCGCGATAGCGGCGCAAAAAACCTTACCGTCATCTCCAACAATGCCGGGGTGGACGATTTCGGCCTCGGCCTGCTTCTGCACACGCGCCAGATCAAGAAGATGGTCTCGTCCTATGTCGGCGAGAACAAGACCTTCGAAAAGCAATACCTCTCCGGCGAGCTGGAGCTGGAATTCAATCCGCAGGGCACGCTGGCCGAACGCATCCGGGCAGGGGGCGCAGGCATTCCCGCCTTTTATACCAAGACCGGCGTCGGCACGCTGGTCGCCGAAGGCAAGGAACACAAGGATTTCGACGGCGAGACCTATGTGATGGAAACCGGCCTCAAGGCTGATCTCTCCATTATCAAGGCGTGGAAGGGCGATGCGGAGGGCAATCTGGTCTTCCGTAAAACGGCGCGCAATTTCAATCCGATGATGGCCACCGCCGGCAAGGTGACCGTCGCCGAAGTGGAAGAGATCGTGCCTGTGGGCAGCCTCGACCCTGACAATATCCACACGCCAGGCATTTTCGTTCAGCGCATCATCAAGGCCAGCCACGAGAAGCGCATCGAACAGCGCACCGTGCGCGCGGCTTAAGGGAGATCAGAACCATGGCATGGACCCGCGACCAACTCGCCGAACGCGCAGCCAGAGAGCTTGAGGACGGCTTCTACGTCAATCTGGGCATCGGTATCCCGACGCTCGTGGCCAACTACATCCCCGAGGACATGGACGTCACCTTGCAGTCGGAAAACGGCATGCTGGGCATGGGCCCGTTCCCGACCGAGGATCAGGTGGACGCCGACCTGATCAATGCCGGCAAGCAGACGATTACCGAGCTGAAGCGCACCAGCTATTTCAGCTCTGCTGACAGCTTCGGCATGATCCGCGGCGGCCATATCAATCTGTCCATCCTGGGCGCGATGGAAGTGTCAGAGAAGGGCGATATCGCCAACTGGATGATCCCCGGCAAGATGGTCAAGGGCATGGGCGGCGCGATGGATCTTGTCGCCGGCGTCCAGCGCGTTGTGGTCATAATGGAACACACCGCCAAGGACGGCTCGCCCAAGCTCCTGAAAGAATGCGCCCTGCCGCTGACCGGCAAGGGCTGCGTGGACCGCATCATCACCACCTACGGGGTGTTTGATGTGGTCGAGGACGGGCTGGAACTGATCGAACTGGCCGAAGGCGTCACGCTCGACGACATCGCCCAATCGACCGAAGCGAAATACCGCGTAGCGGCAAAACTGGCGGCTTGAACGCCAGCTCTTGAACTCCCGGAAGCGCGAAGCGCTATCCGGGACCTCGCACAGATGGTTCTGAAACAGGCCCCGGATCGCTCCGCGTCCGGGGATTCAGGTTTTTTGGCGCACGATGCCCCATCAGTGGCCGTGATGCCCGCCAAACCTCACACGTACACCGCCATTGACCACGAACCCGTCAGTGTGGGTCCAGGCATCGGTGGTCCAGCGGCCATCGCTGGCCCGTGACGGGCGCACCAGCGGGTCATAACGGCTCTGGCGGACATCAAGCAGGTTCTCGGCATTCAGGAACACGCTGAAATGGCCCAGATTGATCTCACCCAGAATGCCCATCATCACATATGGCTTTGAGCGGGTCCGGTAGGGATTGTCTTCCAGAGACTGCACGCCGGTATAATAGGCTTCAAAGCCGATCCGGCCGCGGTCATGATCCTCCCACATCGCAACAAACCCGGCAGAATGGCGCGGGGTGAGCGGTGTATCGCGGCGAAAGCCCGAAACCGGATCGCTCGAGCGTGCGTCGGTATACATGTAGCTGGCCGTGACAACGATATGGCCCTCGCGATAGCGCAGCAGCCATTCGCTGCCTTGCGTAAGTGCAGTGCCCGGCGCATTAACGACCCGCTGACGGCTAGTGCCGTCAGCCAGGATGGCGCCGGTTGCCACCAGCGCCGCCTCGTCGCGCACGCGCGACTGGAACAACACCAGATTGGCCTCGAACGGACCGAAATTGCGGCCGATATCGAATGACAGCGTATCGGCGCGCTCAGCCGACAGCCCGGTCAGGGGTTCCAGCCGGGACAGCCCCGTTTCCTCGACGGCATCCACAAAGGGCGTTGGCGCAAAGAATCCTTGTGCTGCAGAAGCCCGCATCGTCCACATGCCCGGTCTCCACAGGGCCGACAGGCGCGGGCTGACAAATGTTCCGTACTCGCTGTGGTGATCGGCGCGGGCGCTGGCCGACAGCGTCAGTTCCGGTGTCAGCTCAAGATCGTATTGCCCGAATACGCCCGGCACGGTGTAGCGGTAATTGAATGCCGGAAAATCCTGTGAATCGTATTGATCGGCCTGTATCGCGACCCCGGCAATCAACGTGTGGCGGCCGCTGATGCGCGTGAGCGAGGCTTCGGCAAAGCCGGTGCGGTGGCGGTCATTTTCGATCTGATTGCCGAATAGATGCCGGTGGTCCACCGACATCGCCGAAGCCCGCACGCCGAGATTCATCGTCGCGGAACGCGGCAAATCGAGATTGACACCGGCATCCACGCGTTCTGTATCCAGTCCTTGGATGAAGGGCGCACCGTCCGGAACGGTGCGCCCCGGCAAGGTGCCGCCGCGGCGGCGCTCGCTCATGGCACCAAAGGTGATGAGGGCGTTGGCTCCCGACGGGCTCTCCCAGAACAGTCGGGGCCGCAGCGTATAGCGTTGATAGGTAGGGATATCCGCCCAGCCTGTGCCATCCAGATCGCGCCGGTCCTGCCAGTGCCCGCCGCCGGTCAGCGAATAGCTCCAGCTATCGGTGAGCGGGCCAGACCCGTAAACCGTCACGTCCTGACCGCGCTGGCTGGTGATATTGGTGAGGATTTCCGCCTCTGCCTCGTCACCGGGGCGGCGCGAGACCAGATTGATCATCCCGCCCAGCGCCGATGCGCCGTAGAGCGAGGAAGCCGCACCCTTGATCACCTCCACCCGGCCCAGATCCGTTGGCGGTATCTGCAACAGGCCGATCGAGCCGGTCTGGCCGTAAAGCGGCAATCCGTCCGCCAGCAGCAGGGTGTAGCGCTCGCTCGTCCCTTGCACACGGACGCCGGCAGAGCCCAGTGCCGCTGAGCTCGCCTGCACCCACAGCCCGCCCGTCTCGGCCAGCAATACCGAGATATTGCCCGGCGACATGATGATCTTTTCCTCGATTTCCTCGCGCCCGATCACTTCTACGCGGATCGGCTCATCCTGCACCCGCCGCCGTGTGCGCGTGGCCGTGACGATGATGGTTTCCGGTTCGTCGGCTATCGCATGGGCTGGCGCGGCCAGGGGCACTGCACTGAAACCGGCACCAGCAACAAGCGCGATGAGACTGGCGGACAGTCCGAAACGGCGCTGAGGACACAAAGAGCGGGGGGAGGAGATGGCCATACCGGAATCCTTTTATTGGACGGGAGTCCGGACTTGCCGGAATCACTTTCGGCGAGCATCGTGCTTTCTATAGTCGCTATAGGTTCAAGCCCGTCATGCAGGAAACACTGAGTATCGGGGAGCTGGCCCGCCGCACCGGATGTCAGGTCGTCACCATCCGCTATTACGAACAGGTGGGCTTGCTGCCTGAACCGGCCCGCACCGCTGGCGGCCACCGTGCCTATACGCCCGCCCATCTGCGCCAGCTCGACTTCATCAAGCGCGGACGCAGCCTGGGCTTTCCGCTGGCGGCAATTTCCGGCTTGTTGAATCTTCTGGAAGACCGCGACGCCACCTGCAGCGATATCGATGCGCTGGCAGAGCAGCACCTGGCAGAGGTGCGCGCCAAGATCGCCGATTTGCGCGCCATTGAAGCGCAACTGGAAACGTCACTGGCCCAGTGCCGTCACGAGACCCGCGCGCAGTGTGCGGTGGCCGAGGCGCTGGTGTCGGCGGGGTAGGATGGTTGTTGACCACGACGACGGTTGCTTTAGCCTCGAATAATGGACTTACAAACTTTACTCGATGCGGGGTTCGAGAAAGTCGGGGAGTGGCGGAGTAGCGGCGGCGACCTTGTTCTCGAAGCGTCCGCAGACCTGAAGCGCCCAGGCGCGGTTTATGCTTTCGTTGCCGAAGGGCATGTCGTTTACATCGGCGTTGCACAGAGGCCTCTCAGCCAACGCCTGCGCCTGTATTCCAAGCCCGGCCCTACGCAGACCACGAGCCAAAGGCTTAAGCGTTTGCTGTTGAGCGCTCTTGATAGTCGCCAAATGATCGAAGTCGTTGCCATCTGGCCGGAACAGTCAGAATGGAATGGGCTTCCGGTGGATAATGCTGCGGGAATCGAGTCGGCGCTGATCACATTGGCACGCCCTGTTTGGAACAAGCGCGGCAAACCAAGGCAGAGGATCATTCCACTAACCCCAAAAACTGGGGCCGCCGGCCGACCGGCATCTGACGATAAAGTCGTCGACATTCCCCGTTCAGATGGCGCAGCCTTCTGGGTTTATATCAATGACGTTCGCAAACGCGGGGCCATTCACCGTGCAAGTTGCAGAAACTGCAATTACGGTAGGGGGCTGCATGGCGGCGGTCAGCGCGCGAATGGCTATTGGCGATCATTCGAAACCCGAGAACTTGCAAGTGCGTTTGCCAAGTCTACCGGCTATCCAGATGTGAAGTCCTGCAAGGTTTGCGGCGGCTGATCAACAAACCGGCACGTTGACCGCCAGCCCGCCCTCGGAGGTTTCCTTGTACTTGTCGGCCATGTCGAGCCCGGTCTGGCGCATGGTCTCGATCACCTCGTCCAGGCGGACCTTGTATTCGGCATTGCCCAGCATGGCCAGGCGCGCGGCGTTGATCGCCTTGATCGCGCCAATGGCGTTGCGTTCGATACACGGTATCTGGACCAGCCCGCCGACCGGATCGCAGGTCAGGCCCAGATTATGCTCCATGCCGATTTCGGCGGCGTTCTCGATCTGACGGTTGGAACCGCCGAGCGCCGCCGCCAGCCCGCCCGCGGCCATCGAGCAGGCAACCCCGACCTCGCCCTGACACCCGGCCTCGGCGCCGGATATGGAGGCATTGAGCTTGTAGAGCGCGCCAATCGCCGAGGCGGTCAGGAAGAAGCGGACAATCGCATCATCATCGCCGGGCTTTTTGCAATGCTGGTCAAAATACCGGACCACGGCAGGAATGATCCCGGCGGCGCCATTGGTCGGCGCGGTGACCACGCGCCCGCCAGCGGCGTTCTCCTCATTGACCGCCATCGCCCACAGATTAACCCACTCCATGGCCGATAGCGGGTCGCGCGTCGCCCGGTCCGGGTCTTCCAGCAAGCGGCGCTGCATGCCCGGCGCGCGGCGGCGCACTTTCAGTCCGCCCGGCAGCAGGCCATCGCCTGCGACACCCCGGTCGATGCAGTCTTCCATCGCCTTCCAGATCGTGATGACACGCTCGCGCACCTGCGCCTCGCTGCGGAAGGCGGTTTCATTGGCCATCATGATTTCGGGGATGGAGAGGTTTTCGCGGTCTGCAATCTCCAGAAGCTCGTTGCAATTGTCGAAGGGGTAGGGCTCGCCCTCCGGCGCCTCTGCTGCAGAGTTTCGCCCGGCCTCAGCCTCGTCGATCACGAACCCGCCGCCAATGGAGTACCAGAGCTGTTCGGACAGGGTCTCGCCGCTAGCGTCAAACGCCGTGAACTTCATCGCATTGGAGTGGAAGGGCAGGCGGATTTTGCCGTCCAGCACCAGATCTGTCTCGACGTCGAAGCCGATCTGGTGCCTGCCAAGCAGGGCAATGGTGCCGGAGTTTTTCACCGCTTCGATAATGCCGGGCAGGGCATCGGGATCGGCGGTTTCAGGATGCTCGCCGGCTAGCCCCCAGATCAGCGCCTTGTCTGTGGCGTGGCCAGAGCCGGTCAACGCCAGCGAGCCATAGGCCTCTGCCTTGACCCGCGAAACGGCCTTGAGCTCGTGCTCGGCATCAACGCGCTCCAGAAACAGGCGCGACGCCTTCATCGGCCCTACGGTGTGAGAGCTGGAAGGCCCGATGCCGATCTTGAAAAGGTCGAAGACGCCAAAATGCATGGACTGGCCTAGTCGCCCAGACCGCGATCACGGGTAAAGGCATTAAAGCAGATGATCGTCTGCGTATCCTTGACCCCTGAAATTGTTTGTACTTTCTGATTCACGAAGCGGCCGATATCCGCCTCGGACTCAACGCCGAATTGGGCCAACAGATCAAACGCGCCTGATACTGAATGCACCTGGCGTGTCTCCTCGAGCGTGTCGACAAGGGCGGAGGCAACGTCATAGGTCTTGCCAAGCTCGCACTTGATGAAGATGTAAAACTGCCGCATGGGCGCTATCCTGTGTGACTAGAGTGTGGTGCGTACGGTCCATAGCTCCGGAAACAGGCGCAAATTCAGTGCCTTCACAAGATAGGACACCCCGCCTGATCCGCCTGTTCCGCGCCGGAAGCCGATAATGCGCTCCACCGTTTTCATATGGTTGAAGCGCCATTGCTGGAACTTTTGTTCCAGATCGACAAGTTTCTCTGCAAATTCATACGCTTCCCACCATCGCGAGGTATCAAGATACACTTCGCGCCACATGGCCTCAACGGCCTCGTCCGGCTCGTAGGCTTGCGCCCAGTCGCGCTCCAGCGCGTGCGCAGGGACCGGCAGGCCGAGCCGCGCAGCATACCTTAGCGTTTCGTCGTACAGGCTTGGCGCTTCAAGCGTTTCGCGAACAGCCTTGTAGGCGGCGGGATCCGCCTCATGTACGCGTGCCAGCGCGGGGTTCTTGTTACCCAGCCGGTATTCCAGCATCCGGTATTGTGCAGATTGGAAGCCCGAACTCTGCCCCAGACGGTCACGGAACTTGAGATAGTCTGACGGCGTCATGGTCGACAGGACCGACCAGGACTGGGTGAGCTGCTCTTGTATGCGGGCGATGCGGGCCAGCATTTTCATGGCTGGCCGGGCCTCGTCGGCGCGCACATGGGCGATGGCGGCGTCCAGCTCGTGTAAACACAGCTTCAACCACAGCTCGCTGGCCTGATGGATGATGATGAACATCAACTCGTCGTGCTCACCGGTTAGCGGAGTCTGTGCACCCAGAATGGTGTCGAGGGCCAGATATCGCCCATAGCTCAACCCGCCTTCGGGCGACCAGTGAATGTCCTCGCCTTCGAGGTCTACCGAGGTGGAGAATTTCTCGCTCATATATCCGGTCTACAGGCGGGCAATGGGGGCGGCAAGACGTTCAGCCGCGATGGACAGGAGAGGGATCTGCTTTCCGTGCCGTATCGCCGCGTGTAACCTCGTTTTGCCAACCTGACCGGGAGCCCCGATTTGCGCACACGACTTTCGCTGAACTGTTCCGCCGCCAGCGCGATCCTCGCGCTCGTGGCGCTGACCATCGCATCCTGCAGCCCCGCCTCTGACGACCGCGGCCGCGAAGCGGGCGGGATGCATGGCGAATCGGCAAGCGTGACTTTCGCCGTCGCCTATCGCGAGCGCATCGCGCTGGGCCCCGAGGCCGTCGTGGAAGCGCAGCTTCTGGCGTTCGAGCCCGGCAGCGACACGCCCACTCTCGTGGCAGAGGCACGCGAAACCTTTGACGGCCGTCAGGTGCCGCTGGACCTCACACTGGCCTATGACCCGGAGAGCGTGGAGTCCGACCGTGAGCTTGCGGTATGGGGCCGTATCATCGACCGCGATAGCGGCCAGGTCTGGCTGACACCGGAAGATGCCCGCTTTCCGGCTGGCAACCCGACCGCAGATCTGGGCGTCATCATGCTGGTGCCGAGCAATTACGCTGCAACCGTGGACAATACCTACCGCTGTGATGACGGGCGCGGCTTCACCGCCCGGTATGACACGCCCGATATGGTGGTGACGCTCGACGACACCGCTTACCGGCTGACGCCGCAACCGTCCGCGTCGGGTGCCCGGTTCGAGGCCGGTTCGGACGAGGGACCGCGCGTATTCTGGAGCCGGGGTGCCGGTGCCATTGTCCGTTTCGAACCGGACGGCGAATGGATCAGCTGCGAGACAAGCGCCTACCTGCCGGTACCCGAAGCTGCCCCGGCAGAAGCTGCAGAACAGCCCCAAGTCTATACCGCACGCGGCAATGAGCCGGGATGGACGTTGCGGTTATCGGCCGGTGAGGCAGAATATTCGGGCAATTACGGCGAATCGCGCATTACCGGCCGCGTTACGGGGCGCGAAGCCCTCGACGAAAGCACCAATATCCTCACGGTGGGAAACGCCAGCGGCGAGGGCTTTATCGTGCGCATTCGCCATACGATCTGCCAGGATTCCATGAGCGGATTATCCTATCCCGACAGCGTCGGCATATCCTTTGACGGGGCAGAATTTCTTGCCGGTTGTGGCGGTGACGCAGAAAGCCTGCTGACCGGCGAGGTCTGGCGCGTCACCCATGTTGCCGGGGACGAGGTTCCCGGTCCACGTGCCGTGACGCTCGAATTTGATGGCAATGGACGCTTGTCCGGCCAGGCACCCTGCAATCGCTATTCGGCCAGCTACCAGCTGACGGGCGACGGTATTGTTCTGGGCGAGGGCGTCTCGACGCGCATGGCGTGTGCAGGCGATCTGATGGAGCTGGAGAGCAGCTTTCTGTCCATCATTCAGGGTTCACTGCCCGTGAGCATTGATGAAAATGGGACACTAAGTCTCGGCGAGGGGCGTATACTCGCGGTACGTGAGTAGACGAGGCCCCAAAGCTCCAGAGGTGCCGACTTCAATCAACTGACTGCGCAGGTAACGTTCATCTTCCCGTCATATATGGCCGCGCATTGTGGTATGAAGTAAAACGGGGAGCCAGTCATGAAACAGTCCAGACGCATATTCATCCGCTCAGCGCTGGGGGCAAGTATTGCCGGTCTTGCCTTTGCCGGTCAGGCATCAGCAAGACAGGCGCTGGGCAATGACCCGATCCCGCTTATTGATGTCGTGGTGGAGAAAGTCCCGCCCGGCCATGCCATCGCCCAGGTCACGACCGACAGGCGCGGCATGATCGCCTTTCGCGACCTTGACGCCGGGTACTACGAGGTCCGCGACCGGGACGACACAGTTCGCGCAGGTATCCGCCACCCCGGCGGTCCGGCACGCTGGCAGCTTCGCCAGGGCCGCGACAGCCGCCGCCCGATCTGGACCCTCGCCGACCAGTCCGATCCGCTTTAGGCCTGATCGGCCTTTCCTAGCGTTCGGCCCGTATTCGCAAAATCTCGGCTTCTGCGGGCCAGAAGCCCGATGCGCCCGCCCGCACAATCGCTTCCATGCGGGTTTCGGCGGCTTCGTCTTCACCGGCGAGCCGGTCTGACATGGCGATGGCAAACTGCTCGATGGCGCCGGGAAAAGTTTCCATCTCCTCGCGGCTGATCTCGCCTTTGAAGAAGAGGGCGCCGCGCAGATAGTTGCGGTTCTCGATAATGGGCAGGTCGGCGTGGACAGGTTCAAGCGCAGCGCTCGCCCTTGCCTCGTCCCCCAGAAGGCTGTGTCCGATATAGAGCCAGTAGGCAATCGCGACACCCATATCCCCGGTCGGGTCCATCATCAGTGGCTGATCGAGCGCCGCCTGCATGCCTGCAACCAGCATCTCGAAATCACCTATCGCAAAGCTGGTCTGCGCACGGTAATAGTGAAGATTGGAGCGGAACGTGCCGAGCGTCAGGTTGTACGCATTGGCGATACCGTCCGGCTCAAAACTGTCCTGAACGCCGTCCATCAATTCCAGCCCGCGCGTGTAGTCCGCAATAGCGGCCTCAAACTGCCGGCTGCGTGCCAGGTGCCGCCCACGGAAACGGCGCAGCTTGTAGCTGTCCGGGAAGCGCTCAAGGCCCTCCGTGAAGACCTCGACCGCCTCCTCGAACCGGCCCAGATAGCCCAGCCTGCGGCCGAGCCATATCCAGGAGTCTTCACGATGCGGCGCCAGCTCCAGAGTGGCCTGGGCAATCGCCAGATCAAGCTCCAGCTCGCGGCGCAATTCAGGGCTGAAACCCGGCTCGCTCAAGGGCGTGCCGATCAGCGTCTGTCCCTCGCGCAGTGTATCGCCGGCCGGCGCAAGCGCCGCGTCGCGGTCGGCAATCTGGGCCTGTGCAGCACCTGTTGCCAGAGCAAGAGACATCGTAAGGGCGGTCGAAAAACGCTGCATCATGGCCTTGGCCTTTTCATGAACGTGATAGTGAAGGGGAGGGCGCCCCGCACTGCCGGGAAAGGCAGCACGGGGCCCCGGGCAAAGCGGTTAGGGAGTCTCACCCGGGTAGAGGGTCGCCCAGTCGGCTTCTGCCTGGATACGGGCAAAATAGGACCAGCCATCGACATCGATTGAGCGGCGATACCATTCGCGCGCCTCATCGCGGTGTCCCTGCAGCAGCAGATAGTTGGCCAGCGTGAAAGCAGTCGAGGAGGCGGCTGCCGAGGCGTCAGAGAACGCCATTCCGGTATCTTCATCGCTGAAGAAGGTCTCGAACTCGCGCTCGCCCTTGAAGAGCTGAATGCCATCGAAATAGAAATTGCTCTCGATATTGTCGCTCAGATCTTCGAGCGAGTAGGTGTAGCCGTCCAGCAGCTCCCGCGCGGCAAAGAAATCACCGGCGCGCGCCAGCGAGAGATATTCCCAATAAACAGCCGCGGTGATGCTGACCGCATCATTCACGCCCAGTGCAACCGCGTGTGAGCGGTTAAACCAGTGGGCGGCCTCTGCGTACTGGTTATTCGCGAAATACGCCTGCCCCAGATGATAGTAGAGGTAGAACTGGACCACGTCCGGCGTTGACGGGAAATAGTCCGGCCCCAGACGCTCACGCTCCAGCGGCATGTTTTCATACAGCTCCGCCGAGCGCAGGCCTTCCCCGATCGAGGCGTCAAAATCGCGAAGCGTGAAATAGCGGTGCGCACGGTGGCGGCGCAGCTTGGCATTCTCCGGGAACAGCTCGATGGCGGCGTCGTAGACTTCAACCGCTTCACGGAAATAGCCCTGATAGGATAGCAGGCGGCCATACCAGGTTGCCGTGTCGGGCGTGATTTCCGCCTGATAGGCTTCGTACGCTTCCTGAGTAGCACGCTCGAATGCACTGGGGTCGGCCAGATTCATCGTAGCGCTCGAGCGGGTATAGAGCCGCTCTCCGAACAGCGATTCTGTCTGATAGCTTTCGCCTTCAGGGATGGCTTGTGCGTGTGCTGCGGTTCCGGTCAACGCCAGTGCGGCCATGCTGGAAACAAGCAGTGTCTTGAATGTCATGCGTATGCCCTTTCCTCGGGATTGAAACGATAGTGCCAGTCAGGCCGCGCCGAAGCGCACGCCCTGGGCCAGCGGAAGATCAGTGGAGTAATTGATGGTGTTGGTGGCGCGGCGCATATAGGCCTTCCAGGTATCAGAGCCCGACGCGCGCCCGCCGCCCGTTTCCTTTTCGCCGCCAAACGCGCCGCCAATCTCGGCGCCGCTGGTACCGATATTCACGTTCGCAATGCCGCAATCACTGCCCAGGCTGGAGGTGAACAGCTCCGCCTCGCGCATATTGTCGGTGAAGATCGCCGACGACAGGCCCTGCGGTACGGCATTATTCATCGCAATAGCCTCCTCGATGTCGCGATAGCGCATCACGTAGAGGATCGGCCCGAATGTTTCGGTATGCACGATGGGTGTTTGCGACGGCATTTCGACAAGCGCCGGGGTGACATAGGCCGCATTCGAATAGTCTTCGGCAAGCAGGCGCTCCCCGCCATGCACAAGGCCACCCTCGGCACGGGCCTGTTCCAGTGCCGCGTTAAACCTGTCCAGCGCCGGCAGATCAATCAGCGGACCGGCATGAATGCCAGGCTCCAGCGGACTGCCGATACGCAGCTGCCCGAATGCACTTTTAAGCTGGGCGACCAGCTCGTCATGAATACTCTCGTGGACGATCAGGCGGCGCAGCGATGTGCAGCGCTGGCCCGATGTGCCCGCCGCGGAAAAAGTCACACCGCGCAGAACAAGATCGCGATTGGCAGACGGCGCCACAATGGCCGCGTTATTACCGCCAAGCTCCATGATCGAACGGCCCAGGCGCGCGGCGACAGTGCTCGCCACACTGCGCCCCATGGACGTGCTGCCGGTGGCGCTTATCAGCGCCACACGCGAATCTGATGCCAGCTTCGCACCGACCTCCGATCCGCCAGCAAGCATCTGATGCAGGTGAGCCGGGGCCTCTGGCAGGCTGTCACAAGCACGGTCAAGAAGACCGGCGCAGGCCGATGCCGACAAAAGCGATTTCTCCGACGGTTTCCAGATCGCGCTATTGCCACAGGTGAGGGCGACAACCGTGCCCCACGACCAGACCGCAACCGGAAAGTTGAACGCACTGATCTGCGCGAACACACCCAGCGGGTGCCATGTTTCCGACATGCGGTGCGAAGGCCGCTCCGTCGCGATGCTCAGCCCGTGAAGCTGGCGCGACAGCCCGACGGCAAAGTCGCAGATATCAATGAGCTCCTGAACCTCGCCGCGCGCTTCTTCCAGAGTCTTGCCGCAATCGAGCGTCACAAGGCAGGAAAGTTCCTCCTTGTAATCCCGGCACAAATTTCCAAAACGGCGGATTAGCTCACCGCGGCGAGGCGCGGGCACGCAGCGCCATTCGAGAAAGGCCTCGCGCGCCCTCGCGATAGCGGCGTCGGTGGATGCGGGTGTGTCGGCAGGAACCATTCCCAACAACGAACCATCGACTGGCGTTACCGCCGGCAACCCCTGGTCTGACGTGAATGGTGCGGCCAGCCCCATCGCCGCGAATGACTGCCGCGCCAGTTCGACCGGGCTATTTGCGATCGCCGCAGTGCCATTGACAAAATTACTCTGTGTATCAGGCATTTAGCCCGCCCCAATTCTGGTTAGTGTGTTTCTTAGCGCTTGCCAGCTTGGCCGCAGGGCATTACCCCGCTCGCCCGCTGGAAACCGATTTGCGGATATTAGTTTTCCTATCGGAAAGTTTTATGTGCGTCAAATCCATCGCAGAATGGACTTGGCGTATCCGAATTGCGGTATAGGTTCTGAACCTTACATTGCCGTAAGGGTGGGGCGCAGACGCAAGAAGACACCGGCGGAACAACCCGCCAGACCGCCAATTTGCTGGCCAAGGGCCGGAACAGCGCTCCCTTTCGGGGGCCGCACGGGAACTGAACGGGGCAGGGATGAGCAACACGCAGGATTATCAGAACATCATAGACTCCAACCGGGTCCAGGCGCCCGCGCGCCGGCGCGCAGGGGGCATGGCGCTTGGCAAGCGCATACGCGATCTGCGCAAGAACAAGAGCTGGACGCTGGACGAGGCCGCGCAACGTACCGGGCTGGCCGCATCAACGCTGTCCAAGATCGAAAATGACCACATGTCACCGACGTTCGATGTGGTGCAAAAACTCGCTGACGGGTTCGAGATCGATATTACCCGGCTCTTTGATACCGAGACCGGGCTGGAAGCATCGGGCCGCCGGTCGGTTACGCGCGATGGCGGCGGCAAGCTGATGGAAACGCCTGTTTACGCCCATCGCCTGCTCGCCTCGGACTTGATGAACAAGCGGATCCTGCCTTTCCGCTCCGTCATCAAGGCGCGCAGCGTGGACGAGTTCGCGGACTGGCGCGGGCACCAGGGCGAAGAGTTTCTGTACGTCCTGGAAGGCGAGGTTTTATTTCATACCGAACACTACGCGCCCGAACGCCTCGGCGCCGGCGACAGCATCTATATCGACAGCAATATGCGCCATGCCTGTGTGTCGATCAGCGAACAGGATGCTGTGGTTCTCTGGATCAATACCGCCTGAACCCTTCACGGGACAGAACAGGCCCCGCTGACGGTTCATTCTCCGGCACCCGTGCCCGGATTGCGGGCAGGGATGGTTGCGCACCCGGCGAATGCCTGCTCATATAATTTCCGATACGAAATTATATGAGGTTCCGACCATGCAATTCTCACGACGCGGATTTCTGGGTATGGCCGCTCCCGCCGGCCTGATGATGCTGGGAGCGGGCCCGACCGCATGGGCCAGCACTGGCAAGCAAGCGCAAGACGGGGCGCCGTTCTCCTTCGACGCCATGGGCGAGATGAGACTGGAGTATGGCGATGATCTGCTGACGGCGATTCGCGCCAGCGGACTGTCGGGCTGCACCGTGACCCTCGGCGATCCGCGCAAATATGAGGACGACGCCTATCAGGACGCGCTGGAGGCCGTGGCAGCCTATGATGCGCACATCGCTGACAACCCGCACTGGTTCATCAAGGCGACCCGCGCCGCTGATGCACAGCAAGCTTACCGCGATGGCCGCATCGCCATCTATTACCTGTTCCAGAATACAACCCAGTTCGGCCGCGACCTGGATCGGGTAAATGCCTTTTACGATGCGGGCGTGCGCTCAGCACAGATGACCTATAACGACCAGAACTGGGCCGGCTCGGGTTGCTGGGAGCCCCAGGATGGCGGCCTCAGCCTGTTCGGGCATGCGCTGGTGGAGCGCATGAATGAGGTCGGCATGCTGATTGATGTGTCGCATGCCGGCATGCGCACGATGGCCGACACGATTGCCGCGTCGTCAGCGCCGATCATCAACTCGCATGCCTCGTGCCGGGAAGTACACGCCCATATCCGCAGCACGACCGATGAGAACCTGCGCGCTGTCGCAGAAAGCGGCGGGGTGACCGGTATGTGTCAGATCCGTCCCTTCCTTACGGACCGCCGGGACGATGCTATCGACGCCTATTTTGCCCATATCGACCATGCCGTGAACGTCTGCGGCGTCGACCATGTGGCGATTGGCAGCGACCGCGATCACCGCGTCATCGAGATGAGCGAGGAGTATCTCGAATCGCTGCGCCGCGAGATGGGCTCGGCGTTCAATGAGGCCGACTGGCCGTTATTCATCAACGAGCTGAACGGCCCGGGCCGGATGGGCGTGATACGTGATGGCCTTGTTTCGCGAGGTTTCAGCCAGGCCGACACTGACAAGATCATGGGCGGCAATCTGTTGCGCGTTTACCGCGATGTCATCGGCTGATTGACGTTTTGATGACAACGAGGTTGTTCATCTAGAATTTTTACGATAGGAAAATTTTTAGATGATCGGCTGATAACTTGTCCGACATCACAGTCGATGAATTGATCGGGGAATATCATGAAAAAAACATTGCTCGCCCAGGCGGGGATGCTGGCGCTGGCCACCGCGAGCGTTGCGGGCCTGGCTCCGGCCGTTATGGCCCAGGCGCCCAACGAAGCCGCCGCACGCACACAAGTCGAGGTCATCACCGTGACCACGGGTACGCGCCGCCAAGGCCGCACCGACACGCAGAGCCTCGTGCCGATTGACGTCATCTCGCCCGACGAGCTTGTCTCGACCGGCTTTGTGGACGTCAACGATGCGCTGCGCACATCCGTGCCTGCCTTTAACGTCCAGCGCCTGCCGCTCAACGATGGTTCGTCCTTCGTGCGTCCGGCCACGCTGCGCGCGTCTCCTGCCGACCATGTGCTGCTGCTTCTGAACGGTCAGCGCCGTCACCGCTCATCGGTGGTTCAGATCGGTACCGGCCACGCCACAACATCCGGCTCGCAAGGGCAGGACTTCAACATGATCCCGCCGATTGCGCTGGGCTCCATCGAAGTGCTGCGCGACGGCGCATCGGCCCAGTATGGGTCGGACGCCATTGCCGGTGTTATCAACATGACTCTGCGCGACAGCAATGAGGGCGCGTCCTTTATCGGCCATGCCGGCCAGTTCTTTGATGGCGGCGACGTCCTCGATGCGCAGGGCAATATCGGCCTCCCGCTCTCGGAAAACGGGTTCATCAACCTGTCCTTCCAGCTGACCGAGGAAAGCGGCACCTATCGCCACGGTCCGCATGTCGGCGCCGAAGCGCTGCGCCAGCAGGGCGTTCAGGATGTGCCCGAGCACCCGGTCAATCTGGGTGATCCGGCCTATAGCGCCATCAAGACCGCCTGGAATGCCGGCCTTGATCTGGGCAATGGCATGGAAGGCTATGTGTTCGGTAACGCAGCCATCACCGACAGTGAGGTGGGCTTCTTCTACCGCCAGTCGATCGCGGCCGGCGGCCTTGGCCAGCATGCCTCCTACGCGCAATCCGCATTCGAAGGCACACCTGCCCACCCGCAGCAATTCGATCTGGCTGCCATCTATCCGGGCGGCTATGTGCCGATCTTCGGCGGTGAGCAGACCGATTTCTCGACCGTTCTGGGTGTCCGCCGCGACGAGTCGGACAGCTTTGGCTGGGACGTGTCAGCCCGCTGGGGTCAGAACGAAATCGAGTACCGCATCTCCGACACGATCAACGCCTCCATGGGCGTGGATTCGCCGACGAGCTTCCGTCCGGGCAGCCTGTCCCAGCGCGAATACCAGATCAACGCGGATTTCTATCAGTCGTTCACGGTGGAATCCTTTGCCAGCGACCTGTTCTTCTATGGCGGGCTGAGCTACCGCAACGAGGCCTACACGATCGGCGTCGGCGATCCGGCGTCCTATCGTGCCGGTCCGCTGCAGGATCTGCCGGTTGGCGCCAACGGTTTCCAGGGCTTCAGCCCGGATGCGGCTGGTGAATTCGAGACCGACTCCGTCGCTGCCTACATCGAGGCCGAGGCCGATCTCACCGACCGCTGGAGTTTTGCGGCAGCCTTGCGCTTTGAAGACTACGAGGCATTTGGCGACAATCTCAGCTACAAGCTGGCGAGCCGCTATGACCTGACCGACAATTTCGCCGTCCGCGGCGCGGTCAGCACCGGCTTCCGCGCTCCGGCTGCCGGCCAGCTCTTCGGCCAGAGCCAGACCTCCCAGCTCGATCAGGGCAATTTCGTGCTCGACGCCGTGCTGGTGCCCGGTTCGCCTGAAGCTGCGATCTTCGGGTCCACACCGCTGGTGCCGGAAACGTCCACCAGCGTCTCAGGCGGCTTTGTCGTCACGGCGGGCGCCTTGTCGGCCACACTCGATTTCTACCAGATCGACGTGGATGACCGGCTGCTGCTGAATGACGCCATCGCCACGACGCCGGCCCAGCGCGCGCAGCTGGCCGCGCTTGGCTATCCCAACGGGGCAGGGGTGCAGACTGTGCGCTTCTTCCAGAACCGTCTGGACACGCGGGTGCGTGGCTTTGACCTCGTAACCTCCTACCTGTTCGACTGGAATAATGGCCAGACCACCAATTTCAGCCTGGCAACCAATTATAACGAACAGGCGCTGCGGTCTGACCCGGCGGGCATTTTCAGCCCGGCCAAGGTCGAAGAGTTCGAACGCGGCACGCCGCGCTGGCGCTCCAACATCACGCTCACCCACTCCGTGGCAGACTTCGAGCTGATGGGACGTGCGGTGTATTATGGCTCGTGGCGACGCCTGGATGGCGCAACGGCCTTCCTGCCGCGTGAAGCCGAAGTGCTCTATGACGCCGAAATCCGCTATCGCGGCTTTGAAAACGTCACGATCACGCTCGGCGGACGCAATCTGGGCAATACCTACCCGCCGGGCCGTGGTCCGGGCCTGGATGCCTTCGGCATGATCTATGACAACCACTCCGTATTCGGAACCAGCGGTGGCTACTACTATCTCGGCCTCGGCTACGACTTCTAGAATGCGCGCGTGATCAGGGGCAGGGCAGGCCACACGCCTGTCCTGCGGCCTGACTGAACTGACCTGTTCCCCTTCAGGTCAAGGCAGACCGAAAAAAGCCTGCACGGCAACGTGCAGGCTTTTTTTGCCCTGCGCGGACGGGGCTGCGCAGCATCCACGGCGCGCGCCATCGAGCGCGGGTCCGTCAGGCCGCGTTGGCGCGGTCAGCTTGCAGGACAAGCTTTCTGTAATCATTCAGATCGCCGTCATAGCGGCTGGCCCGGCCATTCTTGACCAGCCAGAGCTGGTCGGCTGTGCCTTCGGCAAGATAGACATCGTGGGTGATGAGGATGACCGCGCCATTATAGTCGTTAAGCGCGTAGATCAGCGCTTCGCGGCTGTCGATATCCAGGTGCGAGGTCGGCTCGTCGAGGATGAGGATGTGCGGCTTTTCCATCGCCATCAGGCCCAGCAGGAGCCGCACCTTTTCACCGCCGGACAGATTTTCGATATTGGTACTGACCTTCTCATGGGCAAATCCCATCGCCGCTGCGGCTGCGCGCTGCCTGGCCGGCGGGGTGCCTTCGGGCAGCGCGTCGCGGACATGGTCAAGGACCGTTTCTCCGGTGCGCAGCTCGTCCATCTGGTCTTGCGAGAAATAGCCGATGCGCAAGGAACGCGGCGCCATCCGGTCACCGGCCAGTAGCGGCAGGCGTTCGGCTATGGATTTGACCAGCGTCGTCTTGCCCTGACCATTGGCACCGACAATGGCAATGCGGTCGTCGGGATCAAGGCGCAGATCAATCCCGGACAGGATCACCGCATCCTCGCCATATCCCACCGATGCGCCGCGCAGCTGGAGCAATGGCGGGGCAAGCTTGTCGGTTGAGGTGGGGAAGGAAAACGGCGTGGTGCGTTCCTCGATCGGAACGGTGATTTCCTGCATTCGTTGCAGCATTTTCACGCGTGACTGGGCCTGGCTGGCCTTCGATGCCTTCGCGCCGAAGCGGTCAATGAACGACTGCAGATGCGCGCGGTCAGCTTCCTGCTTGGCGCGCTGGCTTTCCAGCAGGGCCGACCGGGCGGCGCGCAGCTTCAGCCAGGCATCATACCCGCCCGGCGAAATGGACAGCTGCTTGTGCTCCAGCGCCATGGTGTGGGTGACGCAGCGGTTCAGCATCTCGCGGTCATGGGAGACCATGATCACGGTGTGGGGATATTTCTTCAGATAGGTTTCGAGCCAGGCCGCGCCTTCGAGGTCAAGATAGTTCGTCGGCTCGTCCAGCAGCAACAAATCAGGCTCTGAGAACAATACGCCGGCAATGGCGGCGCGCATGCGCCAGCCGCCGGAAAACTCCCGCGTCGGCCGGTAAAGGTCGGCGTCGGTAAAGCCCAGACCCATCAGCACTTCTGCCGCCCGCGATTCAGCCGACCATGCATCGATGTCGGCCAGACGCATGTGGATCTCGCTGATGCGGTCCGGGTCCACAGCGGTTTCAGCTTCGAGCATCAGGGCATGGCGCTCGGTGTCTGTTGCCAGGACAACGTCGAGGATCGTATCGCCGGACGGCTCAACCTCCTGGGCTACCCAGCCCAGGCGCGCGCCTTTGCTCATGCGTATGGCGGTATCGGGCGATGGCTGTTCGATCTCCTCGCGGATAAGGCTGAGGAGGGTGGACTTTCCGGTGCCGTTGCGGCCGACCAGCCCGACCTTCCAGCCGCTGGAAATCTGCGCGGACGCATTCTCAAACAGGGAGCGTGCGCCGATGCGGTAATCAAGGTTTGAGATCGTAAGCATGGGGGCGGTTAAATCATCCCTGCTCGCAGCGCAATGGGGCCAGGCGGGCGGGCAGCACCTGCGCGTCGCGCCGTGCTCCGGGCCGGGATGCCTTGGGCATGGCCCATGACGTCCACTCGGCGTTCGTAACCAGTTGTGTCTACTACTATCTCGGCCTTAGCCATGACTTCCGGAAGGCGTGCATGTTCAGGGGCAGGTTTGCAACCGGCAAGAAATGGCGGAGGAGGAGTCCGTATAACTGGCATTTCAGGCCATTTCAGAGCGTTCCTATAAGCCCATGAAATAACGCTTTTTATTGAAACGACTGTCTCGACATGTTCCGGCCTGCTCCATACAATCCACGTCAGCCGTTAGGGCATTTGTTGGGGCAGAAGTTAGGGCAGGCGAGCGATGGCAGACAGGATGACCGGGCGGCAAGTGAACCGCATCAGCGCGCGGGGCTTTGCATCGCTGATGCGCGATGGAGCCAAGCCGGGCCGTCATGGCGATGGTGGCGGGCTTCACTTGAGTGTCGGCCCCGGTGGTGCGCGGCGCTGGGTGTTCCTGTTCCGCTGGCAGGGCCGCTTGCGGGAAATGGGGCTGGGTTCGGCGCACAAGGTGGGACTGGCCATGGCGCGCGAGAAAGCCGAAGCGGCACGCCAGCTATTGGGCGAGGGCCGCAACCCGCTGGACGCCAAGCGCGAGACGCTGGCCACTCCGATGTTTGGCGCATTTGCCAAGGACGTGGTGGCGAGCCTCGCCCCGCAATGGCGAAACCCGAAGCACAAGGCGCAATGGGAATCGACGCTGGCCAATGACGCCGCTGCCCTCAAATCCATGCCCGTTGACGCCATCGCGACCGATGACGTGCTGCGCGTCCTGAAACCGCTCTGGCAGGAAAAGCCGGAAACCGCCGCGCGCCTTCGCGGGCGGATCGAGCGCGTACTGGATGCCGCTGCGGCCAAGGGATACCGGACAGGCGAGAACCCGGCCCGCTGGAAAGGCCATCTGGAAAACCTCTTGCCTGCCCGCCAGAAGCTCACCAGAGGCCATCACGCCGCAATGGCATGGAAAGACCTTCCCGCCTTCCTTCGCGCTCTGAGGGGCCGTGAGGGGGCGTCTGCGCGTGCTCTGGAGTTTACCGTGCTGACAGCGGCCCGCTCTGGCGAGGTTCGCGGTGCGACATGGGCAGAGATTGACCTAGACACGAAGCTCTGGCGTATCCCGGCCCAACGCATGAAGGCAGGCCGCGAACATGTTGTGCCACTGACCGCTGGCGCGCTGGCCGTTCTGGAAGCCGTCAAGCCGCTGACTGGTGGCAAGCCGGATGCCGCGATTTTCCCCGGCAAGCGTAACCAGCCGCTATCTGACATGTCCTTAAGCGCCGTGTTGCGCCGCATGAAAATTGCCATGGACAAGGCCAGCGTTCACGGGTTCCGGTCTGCGTTCCGCGATTGGGCAGGCGATGCCACCGGCTTTGAGCGCGAAATTGTGGAAGCGGCGCTGGCGCATACGCTGGGTGCGGTCGAGCGCGCCTACCGGCGGGGCAGTGCTATCGAGCGGAGGCGTGCCCTGATGGCGGCTTGGGAGACCTATTGCGAGCGTGGGGCCATGCCGGGCGCGGACGTGGTGGCGATGGCGCGCGGCTAGTTCAGTACCGTTACAGCGCGTTACCCGGTGTGCCTGATGTCTGTCTGATTTATCCGACTCAGCGCATAAATCGCATGTCGTGTATTGTCGCTTGCTGCGCGCGGCCTTTTTTGATGTCGGGAAACCGCCTGAGATAACTGGACATAAGCTGCGACTCGTGGGCAAAATATGTCAGAAATCTGAAATCGGTAGTGTGCCTAGCGTTCCCCAAATCAGGAGAGCGCGCCGACGCGTATGGACACAGCCCGCGACTCGTGGCCTTTTTGTGCAAGAAATTCGAAATCAGAGCTGCGCCCCATGACGGGGCGTTTTGCGTTTCTGGCGATAAAACTCCCTTTTGCTACCCCGCCTATGAGGATGTGGACCCCAGACCGGAATCGGCAGACGCTACCGAAACTCAAAGTCACATTTGCGCCTTAGCCTCTTGCGGTTTGCCACTTGGCTGACCGCTGGACCTGCACTTGGAATCGACGGAAGCTGTAAAAACTCAAGGTCAGATTTGCGCCTACGCCCTGTAGGGTTTGCCCACCACATGACGGCCGGACGCGGACCCGGAACCGTTACAATGTGCAAAATGATGTGTGCGAAATTGTGCTCAAAGCTCGCGCAGCTTGCATGGGTTTTTCTGTTTGATGGGCTGGCGGGTACCCGTCTGCACCCGGTTATTGTGGACCGGGAAGCGGAATCGCCATAATTTCTGAAATGATGAAGTGAGAGACTTCACCCGTAGCCCGCGCCCCAAGCGCGGGTTTTTTCGTGTCTGGCAGGCCAGCCCGTCAGGCCCTGTCTGACCTGACCGGCGGGACACCAACTCGCCACCCTGATTCCTAGCGTTCTATCGCCCCGCATGGCCCCGCCAGCGGGGCTTTTTGCGTTCTAGCCCCCCCTGCAAAGGATTTTCCAAACATCACTGGAACCGGCAGGGGGCAGGCGGCCTTTCCTGCTAGGCCAGTGACAGCCCGCCCGGCGCTATCGCCCGTGCGGGCTTTTTTGTGCCCGAAAACTGCCGCCCGGAGATTAGCCCATGACTACCCAAACCAAGCGTGCCCTCTCGATTCTGGAGGCAGCGGCCTATCTCGGCATTTCGCGTTCGCAAGTGTATCGCCTGATGACCGATGGTTCGCTGAAAAACGTCAAGATCGGCGCACGGCGGCTCATCACCCGCGATGCATGCGATGCCTTGCTGGAGGCCGGAGTGAACCGGGATGAGCAAGACGCGGCGTAAAGCAAAGCCATGCGCCGTCGCAAGCCCTTCTCACCACCGCCGCCTAACCGGGCACGCAGTGACCGGGCACATGCCCGCCTCTATGCGTTCTGGCGGACCTTACCGGCCTACGCCACTCTCAGCCCGCACGCCAAGGTGTTGCTGGCCGAATTACTGATGGCCTACCGGCCGGAATCCCATAACGCGTTCGAGCTATCCGACGCCTTCACTGCTGCCCATCTGGGTGTGTGCCCGAATACGGCCCGCAAAGCCATTTTCGAGCTGGTAGAACGCGGCTGGATAGAGATTGAACGTGATGGCGGCACCACCGGAAAGAAGGCCCACCGCAAACGCATTGTGAGCTTATCCTGCTTTCAAACGGAAGTGCGGAGTGCCCAGCCTGGACGATATGAGTTCTGGAAAGAGCCGGGCGTGACCAAGGCGAAGCTGCGGCCCATCCTGCGGCCATGGGTTGGCGAGACATAGGCCGGATTCCAACGCATCAGAATGTGGTGCCGAACACATCATCTGGTGCAGCGTTGAAAAAATCCTGCTTTCCCTATTTGCCCACCCGAACCGCCAAGCCTGCAAGGAACATCGAGACATGTAGCGCGACACCATTCTGATGCCGCCGCACCGCTTATAGATAGGCCCCCTTTATCCGGGCACGTATCCTTGAGCGTCAGCGCGTGCGGATCACCCGTCTTTTCTGGCATTGGTTTCCGGCCAGACAAGAGAGGTATGCCCGAATGGTATTGCCCTGCCTCAACCAGCCCCACCCGCCAACCTGCGAAGGTTTTTCCACTATCACTACGCGCGGGCGAAGCGTGACGCCCGGACGGGGGTTTCAGAGGCCGGACAGAGCGCCACCCGATTAATCCGGGGTCACTACGCGAGGGAAAACCTTGAACACCCGCGCAATTAGCCGCTATCCATGGCAACCTGCCTGCCCGGCCCTGATGGCCCCCTGCCAAGGATGACGCTGCTTTGGACGTTGAAGGCTTCATTTCCCGCTGGAAACAGTCAGGTGGCAGCGAGCGGGCAAACTTCCAGACCTTCGCCAATGAGCTGATGGACCTTCTGGGCGTGCCGAAGCCCGCTCCAGTAACGGCATCTGCATCGGATGATAGTTACCGATTTGAGCGGCCCGTCACCTACATTCACAAAGTCAGCAAAACGCGCGGTTACATAGACCTGTATCGCGCTGGCCACTTCGTGATGGAGGCCAAGCAGGGCGTTGACGCTAAACCGGTGGAAAATGACGGGCAAGCGGCCCTGTTGCCAGACCTGCCCGCCGCCACCCGCAAAGGGCACGGCACACGCGGCACGCGGGGCTGGGATGATACCATGCTGCGCGCCAGAGGTCAGGCCGATGATTATGCACGCGCGGTTTCGCGTGCCGATGGCTGGCCACCCTTCCTGCTAATCGTGGATGTTGGCCACGTTATCGAGGTCTATGCGGACTTTTCCGGGCAGGGACAGGGCTATACCCAATTCCCGGACGGCAACCGATACCGGATCCCTTTGGATGATCTGCGCGATGAGAAAACGCGCGAACGCCTTCGCCTGATCTGGACAGACCCGCAGGCGCTGGACCCGTCCAAGGTTACGGCGCAAGTCACCCGTGAAGTGGCAGACCGGCTGGCCGCTCTGGGCCGCTCGTTTGAGGGCCAGGGCCATGAACCCGAAGCCGTGGCGCGCTTCCTGATGCGCTGCCTTTTCACGATGTTTGCAGAGGATGTGGACCTGATCCCGCGCGAGAGCTTCACAGAGCTTTTGCGGCGCTTGCGCGGGCACCCGGAACACGCCGCACCGGCTCTGACCAAGCTCTGGGAGACCATGAACACCGGCGGGTTTTCCGGCGTGCTGATGACGGACCTGATGCGCTTCAACGGCGGTCTGTTCAAGGAAGCCGACGCGCTGCCCTTGTCAGAAATCCAGCTCTCCCTGCTGATCGACGCCGCCGAACGCGACTGGCGCGAGGTGGAACCGGCGATATTCGGCACATTGCTGGAGCGCGCGCTGGACAAGCGCCAGCGTCACAAGCTGGGCGCACACTACACGCCGCGCGCCTATGTGGAGCGGCTGGTAGTGCCCACCATCATGGAACCCTTGCGGGCGGACTGGCGCAACGTACAGGCCGCTGCCTTCACGCTGGCCAAGGCAGGCAAGCTGGATGAAGCGCTGGGCACGGTGCGCGCCTTCCATTTGCAGCTTTGCGAAATCCGTGTGCTGGACCCGGCGTGCGGATCGGGAAACTTCCTCTATGTCGCGCTGGAGCTGATGAAGCGGCTTGAGGGCGAGGTAACGGCCCTTCTGGCAGAGCTGGGAGAGGAACAGGCCGCGCTGTCACTGGCCGGGCATACGGTGGACCCGCACCAGTTCTTAGGGCTGGAGCTGAACCCGTGGGCTGCGGCAGTGGCAGAGCTGGTGCTGTGGATTGGCTATCTGCAATGGCATTTCCGCACCCATGGCAAGGCCAGCCCGGCAGAACCCGTGCTGCGCGATTTCCACAATATTGAAAACCGCGATGCAGTGCTGACCTATGCCGAAACCCGGCCCCGGCTGGATGACAAAGGCCAGCCCGTTACCCGCTGGGATGGCGTCACCTTCACCCGGCACCCTGTCACCGGCGAAGCCGTGCCGGATGCCAGCGCTCGCACGGCGGTGCTGGACTATCTCAAACCCAAACCCGCCGCTTGGCCCGAAGCTGATTTCATCATTGGCAACCCGCCCTTCATCGGGGCCAGCCGGATGCGCGATGCACTGGGCGATGGCTATACGGAAGCGCTCTGGCAGGCTTATCCGAAAATGCCGCAAAGCGCCGATTTCGTGATGTTCTGGTGGGACAAGGCCGCGCTGGCGACCCGCGCGCGCAAACCCGCCACCGGCAAGACCCGCGCCAAGGGCACGCGCCGCTTTGGCCTGATCACCACCAACTCGCTGCGTCAGACCTTTAACCGCAAGGTGCTGGAGCCGCATCTGGCAGACACCAAATCGCCCCTGTCCCTGACCTTCGCCATACCTGACCACCCATGGGTGGATGCCAGCGACGGAGCCGCCGTGCGCATCGCCATGACCGTGGCAGAAAAGGGCCGGGCAAACGGACGGCTTCTGACAATCGCCAATGAGCGCAAGGGGGAATCCGAAGGCGAGGGACGGCCTGTCACATTCCAAACCCAAACCGGCAAGATATTCGCCAATCTGCGCACCGGCGCGGATGTGGCGGGGGCGGTGCCGCTGAAGGCGAATGCTGGGTTGGGGCATCGCGGAGTACAGTTGATAGGTGAGGGTTTCATCGTCACGCCAGCCGAGGCCCGCGCGCTGGGGCTTGGCACGTTGCCGGGGCTGGAAAACCATATCCGGGAATATCGCCATGGGCGCGACCTGACCGCCACCCCGCGCGGGGTGATGGTGATAGACCTTTTCGGGCTTTCGGAAGCCGAAGTCCGTCAGCGCTTTCCGGCGGTTTATCAGCACGTTCTGGACAAGGTGAAGCCCGAACGCGATCAGAACAATCGGGAAGGCTACAAGCGAAATTGGTGGATACACGGCGAGCCTCGCAAGGATTTGCGTCCGGCTCTCGCTGGACTACCTCGCTTTATCGCAACGGTGGAGACCACCAAGCATCGGGTATTCCAGTTTCTCGATGGAGCGACGCTGCCTGACAATATGCTGATAGCAATTGGCATGGACGATGCCGCCGCGCTGACCGTTCTGTCATCTCGCTTTCATGTCACATGGGCGCTGAAAGCGGGCGGCACATTAGAAGATCGGCCCCGCTATAACAAAACACAGTGCTTCGACCCCTTCCCCTTTCCGGCACCAAGTGATGCGCAGAAAACCCTGCTGCGCAGCCTTGGCGAACAACTGGACGCGCATCGCAAGGCGCAACAGGCCGCCCATCCCAAACTCACTTTGACCGGCATGTATAACGTGCTGGAGAAGCTGCGCGCAGGCGAGCGGATCGAAGGCAAGGACAAGGAAATCTATGACCAAGGGCTGGTGGGTATCTTGCGCGATATCCATGACCAGATAGATGCGGCAGTAGCAGATGCCTATGGCTGGCCCGCTGACCTCACCGATGACGAAATCCTGCACCGGCTGGTGGCTTTGAACCGGGAACGGGCGGCAGAGGAAGCGGGCGGGCATATCCGTTGGCTACGGCCCGAATACCAGAACCCGCAAGGCCATGCCGCACAGACTAAAGGCGCACAGGCCGCGATGGATTTGGGGCCAAAGGACTTGGGCACAAAATCGCCCTGGCCCTCATCCTTGCCCGAACAGATTGCCGCCGTGCGGGCCACCCTCACCGAAATGGGAGAGGCCACACCCGAACAGGTGGCGCGCCGCTTTGTCCGCGCCCGCACCACCACCGTGCAACCGCTTCTGGAAAGCCTTGCCGCGCTGGGCCATGCCCGCGTGACAGAGAACGGGCGCTTTGCGGCGTGATGCCCGGTAAGTATGGCGTCGTATTTCTGGAAACACCGAGGGCAAATTGAGCGATAAGATTCCTTCAGCTCTCGATTTGGCACTAGCTGATGTGCAAGAGCGACTAGCTGCCGAGAACCCCGGATACGCGGAGGACCATCGGCAGCTTGCCAGCCGGTTGCGCGGAGAAGAACACCAGCCCGGAACGGTTCCAGACGAAACTTACATCGCAATCGAAAGGGCACAGGTGTTTGGTGTCCAGAATGATCCGTCGATTGCGGAAGGGCGGTTATTCCGGGTGCTGGCAGACGGCACACTGAAGCCGTTAAACGGTGACGAGTTACGGAAGCTAGCCGATGACTTTCCCGGTTTTGTCAGAAGCTGGCGGCTCTCTCCAGAAGAATAGAACACAAACAAGAACCCGGATTTTTCTGGCCGCAACTACAGACAATCTGGGGTGCGAACATACCCGCGCCGCGCCCACCCTTGGGAGAACCTAAGCCACCGGGGGGATGGGCCGGAGGTTTTAACCCCGTATAAAAAGGCACCGGACAGGCTTTTGCGGACCCCCTAAAAAGGGTGGCCAGATGATTTCATTTATCGTCATGGATTGCCGCCGCCGGGCTTCGTCATTCTTCGTCCGCTGCCGCGTGAAATGTTACCATTTGTTGCCATCCCCATCCCGCCAGCCCGGCGCGCTCTGATGGCGAAAATTGAGGGCTTGGCGCGCAAGGGGAGGGGCGGGTGCATTCTCTGGAGGGGATGAGGCGCACACCGGCGTGATAGCCCGCTTGCCATAAACGGCCTGAAAAAAGTTTCGGCGCGGAGAGTTTTCGTCAGCGCCTACGCGCGAAGGTTTTCCGGGAGTCATAACGCGACGGGAGCGCGTGCCACCGGCCCGCACAAGAGCTGCACGGGCGGCACCATTGGGTATTTCGAGAGCAGTACGCGCGCGTGCGCGCGAGGCAGTGGAAAACCGTCCTTGCCCTATCCCCGCCTGTCCGGCTGGCGGTTATGCTGTGGCCCATGACAAACATGTATGTGTATGCGGCCCTGTCAGAATGCGCGCGGTGCGGACGGCGCGGCGGCATGCGCCTTGATCCGGCCATGTCATCACCTGACAGCGTAAAACTGTTTGCACGATTGCGGCGCAAGGCCGTGTGCGCTGAGTGCGGCTATCGCCCGGACATTCACCCGCTCTGGAGCGGCCCGCCAAACTCGAACCCGACGCAGATGAGCGAGGTGGCACGCTGGGAGTCGTGCGAAAGCGGCTTTGACTACCATTGCCGGACTCGCGGGCCGGTCAGGCCATCGGCGCAACCTGATGCGGGCCATCCTCGCGTTTGAGCGGGCGCACCGGGTAAATCTCCAGTGCGCCTGCCCACGGCTCCAGCACGCCTTGCGGCTCTGCCCCGCCCATCCATGCTTCGCGGGCGGGCGCATCCAGTATGGCGGGCATACGGTCATGGATAGGGGCCATCTGGGCATTGGCCGGGCAGGTGATGATGGTAAAGCTCGTTACCGGCTCGCCATCCTTCATGGCTCTGGCGCATAGACCGGCAAACACCAGAAGCGGCTCGCTGGCATGGCGGATGAAATGCGGCTGGCGCTGGCCCTTTGGCCCCGTCCACTCATAAAAACCCATGGCAGGCACAAGGCAGCGTCCATGGGCCAGCAAGGGCGCATAGAGGCGAGAGCTTTCCAGCCCCTCTGCGCGGGCGTTGAAGGTGGATAGGCGCTTGCCTTCCATCCATGGCTGCCAGATGCCCCATCGCCCGAATGTCAGGACGCGCTCCCCATCGGCTTCCATGGCAAACGGAGCGCTTGCGGTGGGGGCGATGTTATAGCGCGGCTCCAGATTGGAGCGGGGCGGCTCACCTGTCAGGTTCAGCCAAGCGCGGTATTGTTCCCAACTGGTGTTGCCGGTGGCATAGCGTCCGCACATTTTTCTAGCCGTCCGGTTGCTGAAAAGCGGTTCTAACGTGCGCATACGTTAGGGCTATTGTTGGGGCAGCCGTATAGGGCCAAGCCTTAATGCTTTGATTTCTTTTGATTAAATTCAATGTGGTGGCGGAGGAGGAGGGATTCGAACCCCCGGAACGCGTTAACGTTCAACGGTTTTCAAGACCGCCGCTATCGACCACTCAGCCACTCCTCCGGCGGGCATCGTTTAATCGGAATATGCGCTGCCGGGCAAGGGCTACGGCCAGCCTGCCGGGCAGTCATGGCCGGAGCTTCTCGCGCGCCGCGTCTGCAACCGTTTGTTTAATAGTCGGCGATTACCCTGCCTCGCATTGGTATTGGAGTGTGCAGCTTTGGCCGAAGCCAGTTCCGGACAGCGCAGGCGGCTCGAAGTGTTGCGCGTCCTCGTGGTGGACGACAACACTCACATGGCCTCAATCCTGCGCACGGTCCTCAACAGTTTCGGCATCCGCAATGTGGACGAGGTGCGCGGCGCCGTAGAGGCGCTCGAACTGATCCGGACGCGGTCCTACGATTTTGTCCTTCTGGACTACAATATGCCGATCCTGGACGGCATCGAGTTCACCCGGCTTGTGCGCTCCGGGCGCGATCACGGCCAGCAGATGGTCCCCATCATCATGATTACCGGCTTTACCGAGCGGTCCCGCGTGGTGGCCGCCCGCGATGCCGGCGTCACGGAGATGTGCGTCAAGCCGGTCACGGCGCGTGATCTGTGGAACCGGATCGCCGAAGTGATCAATGCGCCACGCCCCTTCGTACGCTCCAAAAACTTTCTGGGGCCAGACCGCCGCCGCCACAAGGACCATGTCTTTGAGGGCACCGAAAAGCGCATTGCACCAGGGCACAATGCCGGAGCAGCCGCCTGACCGGGCTGCGCGCCCAATCCAGCTCGCCAATTGCCCCTCTGCCTTCCGCCTGCTAGTGACCAGACATCAGGGGGCGGGCAGGGCGCAGGGATTGCCGATGATTGCAATGCGCATTCCCCTAACCGTCATTCTGGTCAGTTTCACGGCCCTGACCGTCACCGCCTGTTCCCAGACAGCTGACCCGCCGGGCCCGGCCGCCGCCGCCATTCCCGCTCAAACCCATGCAGCCAGCGCGGTGGTCATTGCCGGCAGCGCGGCGCCTGACCCGCTGGAACAGCCCGCCAGGCAGAGCCAGACAGGCATCGCGTCGTGGTATGGAGAGCCCTTTCATGGCCGCCTGACGGCGAGCGGCGAAGTCTTCGACATGGAGGCCCTGACAGCGGCGCACCCGGACCTGCCCTTGCGCAGCCTTGCCCGGGTCACACGGCTGGACAATGGCGCCAGCGTAGTGGTGCGCATCAATGACCGGGGGCCCTTTGTACACGGGCGCATCGTCGACCTTAGCCGGGCTGCCGCCCGCAGGCTGGGTCTGCTTGAAGACGGCGTAGCCGAAGTGCGCGTGGAGGCCTTCGGCCCTGCCGATCCGCGCGACAGGGCCGCCGTATCGGGCTTCGTGCCACGGCAGGCGGTCAGCGGTACGCGCGAAACCGGCAATCGCTGAGCCCGCCAGAGTGCGCGCATGTCTGGACGCGCGGCCCGGCGCACGGTTTTATAATCCTTCACGATCACACCTGCTTTTTTCGGAGAGCCGCCATGGCCCGCCTATTTGCCGCACTCGCCGGTCTGACCCTTCTTTTCGGCGGTTTTGCCAACGCTCAGGAGCCGGTTTTCCAGACAAGCGCCAGCCATGTCGCAATCATGGATTACGAGACGGGCGAGATACTGTTCTCGCTAAACGGCGATGAGCCCATGCCGCCTTCATCGATGAGCAAGCTGATGACGGCGCTGATGGTGTTCGAGGCCCTGGAGGCGGGCACCTTGTCGATGGATGACGAGTTGCCTGTCAGCGTACGCGCCTGGCGCGAGGGCGGGGCAGCATCCGGCGGATCAACGATGTTCCTTGAAGTGAATAGCCGCGCGCGCGTGGATGATCTGTTGCGGGGCATTATCGTGCAATCGGGCAATGATGCCTGCATCGTGGTGGCCGAGGCGCTGGGCGGCAGCGAAGAGGCATTCGCGGACATGATGACGCAGCGCGCGCGGGAAATCGGACTGGAAACCGCTTCGTTCCGCAACGCGTCCGGCCTGCCCGCCGATGGCCATGTGATCTCGGCAGCGGATCTGGCGCGTTTGGCTGCGCATATCATTAGAAATTACCCGCAATATTATGAATTATATAGCGAAACAACATTCACGTATAACGGCATCCGGCAAGCCAACCGCAATCCGCTGCTGGGTGTGTTTGACGGCGCTGACGGGCTGAAAACCGGCCATACCAGCGAGGCTGGCTACGGGCTTACCGCGTCGGCGGTGCGCGGTGATGAACGCCGTATCGTTGTGTTCAACGGCACAGACTCCATGCGCGAGCGGGCCAATGAGGCCGAACGTCTGATGCGCGCAGCCTTCTCCGACTTCATCATCGCTGACCTGGCTGAACCCGGCGCGGAAATTGGCACGGCTGATGTGTATATGGGCACCGCCCGAACCGTCGCCTTGCGTTCCGCTGAACCGGTACGCGCCGCGATGCACCGCCGCGAGCGTGACGCGATGCGCGCGGAGATCGTCTATGACGGGCCGCTGATTGCGCCGGTAACGGCAGGCGACGAAGTGGCGCGTCTTGTCATCACCATGCCGGACGGGCGCACGCGCGAATTCCCGCTGGAAGCAGCCAGCGACGTGCCGCGCCAGGGCATGGTGTCACGGGCCATGAGCGCGCTGGTCAATCTGGTCAGCGGCTGATTGCTGCCATGGCGCGCGGACGCTTCATCACGCTGGAAGGCGGGGAGGGGACGGGCAAGTCCACACTCGCCGCCGGTCTGGAGGCCGCACTGACCCAGCGCGGCATCAGCGTAAGGCGCACCCGCGAGCCGGGGGGAACTCCCGGAGCAGAGGAGATCCGCAAGCTTCTTGTCGAAGGTTCTGCGGAGCGCTGGGAACCGATGAGCGAGGCGCTGCTGCTCTATGCCGCGCGCCATGATCATGTCGAGCGCCTGATCAAGCCCGCGCTCGACACCGGCGGGTGGGTTATCTCCGACCGCTTCTTTGACTCCACCACGGCCTATCAGGGTGCGGCGGGCGGCGTGGACCGCAAAACGCTCGATCATCTGCGCCATATCACGCTGGGTGATTTTGCGCCGGACCTCACCCTTGTGCTCGATCTCGACCCGGAATTCGGACTGCGCAGGGCGGGATCGCGTGGCGGGTCCGAGCAACGATTTGAAAGCAAGGGACTGGGCTTCCATCAGCGCTTGCGCCAGGGCTTTCTGGACATTGCTGTAGCAGAGCCGGAGCGCTGCGCGCGCCTTGACGCTGACGCCGCGCCGGACGACGTTCTGGCATCTGCGCTGGAAATCATCGGCAAACGCCTCGGGTGGCCCGCATGAGCGAGGACTCGCTGCCCGAAGCCGACGCTGAACCGGGGCTGCCGCATCCGCGCCACGTCCAAACGATATTCGGCCATGAGGAAGCGGAAACAGCTGCCGCCGCCGCTATCGGTTCGGGCCGGATGCACCATGCCTGGATGATCACCGGGCCAAAGGGTGTCGGCAAGGCCACGTTCGCGTGGCGCATGGCACGGCGGCTTCTGGGCGTGCAGGCTGATCCGTCGGCACCGCTAGCGCATGTCCCTGACGACGCGGTAAACCGCCGTATCGAGGCATTGTCGCACTCTGATCTGCTGCTGGTGCGCCGCCCTTATGACGAGCAGCGAAAACGCCTCAAGGGCGAGATCACGATAGACGAGGCGCGGCGCATCCCGGCTTTCTTCTCGCGCCGGGCGGCAGAAGGTGGCTGGCGGGTTGCCATAATCGATAGCGCCGACGAGATGAATCGCAATGCGGCCAACGGCTTGCTGAAAAGTCTTGAGGAGCCGCCTGAGAAAGGCATTCTCCTTCTGGTGGTCACATCTCCGGGCCGTTTGCCAACAACCGTGCGGTCACGTTGCCGCCGCTTGCATCTGCGTCCCTCGCCAGAGGCGTCGTGTGCAGACTGGCTGACCAGTACGCACGAACTGCCGGACGATGAAGCCCGATTGCTGGCCCGTCTGGCCAAGGGCGCGCCCGGCCGGGCGCTGGCCTTTCACGTCAGCGGACTTGTCGGCATGCAGCGCGATCTGTCAAACGCGATCGGTCCGGGCGGCCGGCTTGACGCGGCGCGCGTCGAGGCGCTGATCGGCAAGGCAACAGGCAATGATAGTCATCAGGCGCGCGCGGTCCTGTTTGACATGATGGCCGCCGAAGCCGCCCGGCGCGCCCGCGATGCAGCGGGCAGAGGCGCGGCCATCGAGGGGGGATGCTGGGCCGATGCTGCCGGGCGCATTACCCGCCTCGCCCGGGAGGCCGAAACGCTCTATCTCGACCCGCGCCAGAGCCTGCTTGCCGCATTCTCCCTGATAGAGGACGCGGCCCGGCAGCCTGCCGTCTGAGCCAAACAGGATGTCTCGTTCATGCTCATCGATTCCCATGCCAATCTTCATGGAGAAACCTATGGCGATGATCTGGACGCAGCACTGGACCGCGCGCGTGCCGCGGGCGTGTCGCCTGTCATCGCCATCTGTTGCCGGCTTGGCGAGTTTGATGCGGTAAAGTCCATCGCCGAGGCGCACCAGGATGTCTGGTGCACGCTGGGCGCACACCCCCACCACGCCAAGGACCGGCCGGCCATCACCGCCGACGAATTACTGGCTATCGCGGACGATCACCCCAAGCTGGTGGCGATCGGCGAGACCGGGCTTGACCTGCATTATAATTACAGCCCGCTGGACCAGCAGATAGCGAGCCTGAAAGCCCATATCGAGGCGGCGCGCCGCACCCGGCTTCCCGTCATCCTGCATTGCCGCGAGGCTGACACCGAGATGGCAGACCTGCTGGAAGAGGAAATGGGGAAGGGGGCCTTCAAGGCGCTTCTGCACTGCTATACGGGCGGAGAGGCACTGGCCCGGCGCGCAAATGCTCTTGGCCTGTGGTTTTCGGCCTCCGGCATCATAACCTTCAAGAAGGCCGATGATGTGCGCGCCATTTTTCGCGACATCGTGCCCGCAGACCGGGTGATCATCGAGACCGATTGCCCGTACCTGGCGCCCGTGCCGCATCGCGGCTCGCGCAATGAACCGGCTTTCCTGCCCCATGTGGCTGAAAAACTGGCGGAACTTCGCGTCTGGACGCTCAACGAAACCGCGCAGCGCACAACCGCCAACTGCCTGGCGCTGTTTGACCGCATCAGGGTAACGCCATGAGTGCGCTGCTTCGCATCACGCTGCTCGGCTGCGGCTCGTCTGGCGGTGTGCCGCGCGTTGACGGAGACTGGGGTGATTGCGACCCGGCCGAACCGAAGAACTACCGTACGCGGTGCTCGCTTCTGGTGGAACGCGCCGAGAGCCTTTCTGCCTTTTCAGAAAACACGCAGATCACGCGCCTTGTCATTGATACATCACCAGATTTCCGGTTCCAGATGCTTCGCCAGAAGGTGCACGAACTCGATGGTGTTGTTTTCACACATGACCATGCTGATCAGTCACATGGTATTGATGATCTGCGCGCCATCGTCTATCGCCGCCGCGCGAAATTGCTTACCTATATGGCTGATTTTACGTATGAAGCGCTGTTTGAGCGCTTCGGCTATATCTTCGAGACGCCGGAGGGCTCAGGCTATCCGCCTATACTCGAAGCGGTCGTTCTGGACCCGGAATCCACATTTTCGGTTGAGGGTGCCGGCGGACGCATTGAAGGGCGCTTGTTCACCGTCGATCATGGCCATACGCCATGCAGCGGCGTGCGCATCGGGCCATTGGCCTATACGCCGGACGTGAAGGACATGCCGGAGCGTGCGTTTGATGCGATATCGGGCATAAGCCTCTGGGTTGCTGATGCTTTGCGCGACAAGCCGCATCCGTCTCATTCACATCTGGAACAGACACTGGGCTGGGCCAGGCGGGCACGTGCTGCGCAGACCGTGCTGACCAATATGCATATCGATCTTGATTACCGCGCGTTGCTGGTGCGTTGCCCAGACGGCGTGCGGCCGGGCTATGACGGGCTCAGGCTGGTTGTGGACGAAGCAAGCGGTGATATTGTCGCCGCCGACGCGCCTTAAGCGCTCCAGCCTTGTTTGGGATGCGACAACGTTTCTCATAATATTTATTATACGACAAGTTGATGTGGCAGGCAGGCCATGTAGGAGAACCGCCAAGATGCGCTTTCTGGAAACGCGTATCCCGCCTCCTCTCGTCGTGCTGGCGACGGGTGCGCTCGGCTGGGGCTTGATGACGCTGACGCCGGGCCTGAGTGTGAGCTTTCCCGGTCAGGCGGCGCTTGGATTGCTGGCCGCAGCGCTTGGCGTTGCGATAGCTGCGGCAGGCATTGTCTCCTTTGCCAAGGCGCGCACCACTGTCAGTCCGGTCAACCCCGGCAGGGCTACTGCGTTGGTCCGGTCCGGCATTTACCGCTGGACGCGCAATCCGATGTATCTGGGCATGGCGCTGCTCCTTCTGGGCTGGACCATCGTGCTTGGCCACCCGGGCGGGCTGGCGGCAATCATCGTGTTCGTCGCCTACATCGAGGTGTTCCAGATACGGCCCGAAGAACGCGCCCTGACGGAACTCTTTGGCGACGCCTACGTAGGCTATTGCAAGCGTGTCCGCCGCTGGATCTGAAGAGCCGGGCAGCTGACTTCGATCCGGCGCGCCACTGCAGACGGATATGAAGGAAAGCTCATGACCGCCAAAACGGCCACATTGTACCGCATGGACATGCCCGGCCATCTATGTCCGTACGGCCTGAAAAGCCGTCACTTCCTGCGCAGCAAGGGGTATGAGGTAGACGACCACCGCCTGACCAGTCGGGAGGAGACAGAGGCCTTCAAGGCCAAGCATGGCGTGAAGACCACGCCGCAAACCTTCATCAATGGCGAGCGTATCGGCGGATATGAAGCCTTGCGTGAACATTTCGGCGTCGCATCGGGCAAAGGCACAAGTTATGCGCCGGTCATCGCGTTGTTTTGCGTGGCAGCCCTGATGGCGCTCGGCGTCGCGTGGCAGACAGGCGGAGCGCTCCTGCAGCTCGGGACCATCGAATACTTCGTCGCCATCGCCATGGTGCTGCTGGGCCTGCAGAAGCTCACCGATATCGAGTCCTTCTCCACCATGTTCCTCAATTACGACCTGCTGGCGCGCCGCTGGGTGCCTTATGGACGGGTCTATCCGTTCGTGGAGACGGGAGCGGGCGTGCTCATGCTGGCCGGATCACTGATCTGGCTCGCCTCCCCGGCGGCCCTCTTCATTGGTAGCGTTGGCGCGATCTCGGTTTTCAAGGCGGTCTATATCGACCGGCGCGAGCTGAAATGCGCCTGCATGGGCGGGGAAAGCCGCGTGCCGCTGGGCTTTGTGTCCTTGACCGAGAACCTGATCATGATCGCGATGGCGATCTGGATGCCGCTGCGCATGTACGTGCTAGCATAGGACCACCCTGCCCGCTTTATTTTCTGCGCATGACAGCCCATGAAGGGTTGGAACGACGGAGATATGCCAGCGATGACTGCACCTGCATCTGACGACCGCCCTATCGACCGCCTGCTGGCCATCATGGCGCGCTTGCGCGACCCGCAAACCGGCTGTCCGTGGGATGTCGAGCAGGACTTCGCCTCCATCGCGCCCTACACGATCGAGGAAGCCTATGAGGTTGCTGACGCCATCGCGCGCAGTGACATGAATGATCTACGTTCCGAGCTGGGCGATCTGCTCTTTCAGGTCGTGTTTCACAGCCAGATGGCTCACGAGGCCGGACAATTCAGCTTCGATGATGTAGTCGAGGCGATTGCCGAAAAGATGGAGCGCCGCCACCCGCACGTCTTCGCTGATGGCGATGCCCGCGACGCTCAGGCGCAGACACTCGCCTGGGAAGCGCAGAAGGCCGAGGAGCGCGCCGCCCGCAATCCGGACCCGTCTGCCCTTGCCGACATTCCCCTCGCCCTGCCCGCGCTCTTGCGTGCGCTCAAGCTCACGAAGCGTGCGGCCCGGGTGGGGTTTGACTGGCCCGATGCCGCCCGCGTGCTCGACAAGTTTGAAGAGGAAGCGCGCGAGCTTCGCGAGGCCATCGCGGCAGACGACACCGCCAACATCAAGGAAGAAGTCGGCGATTTATTGTTTGTCTGCGCCAATTTGGCCCGCAAACTTGATGTTGATCCCGAAGAGGCGCTGCGCGAGGCCAATGCCAAGTTTGAACGCCGGTTCCGTTCGGTGGAGGCGCGGCTGGATGCGGCCGGCAATCCCGTGACCAAGGCCAGTCTGGACGAAATGGAAGCTGAATGGGGCCGGGTGAAAGCCGACGAGCGCGCGAGCGGCTAGCGCCTTACGCGTCCGCACCGTCATTGAGCAGAGCACCAAATTTGGCGCGGAAGCGCCCCGCATCGGGCCCGGCAAGGCGCGCTTCGATCCGCAGCTTTCCGGTCTTTGAATTGCGCTTTTCGCTGACCACTTCGCCGTGCTCGTGCAGCCATGCCGAGACTTCGTCCTGACCGGGTTCCAGTTCCACCGAAATGCGGTGGTCTTCGCGGCCGAGCGCGGCATCAATGGCTTCGAGCAGTTGCGCGACGCCTTCGCCAGTCACGGCAGAGACCGGGTGAACCGCCACGCGCGACTTGCCGGCGGCCATGCGCGCCGCCCAAACCATCTCGTCACGCGCCTCGTCGTCGAGACGATCAATCTTGTTCCACGCCTCGATCAGCGGTTGACCATGCGCCGGTCCGCAATCGAGCGCTGTCAGCACGCTTTCGACGTCCGCCTTGCGCCCTTCATGGTCGGGGTCTGACAGATCGCGGATGTGCACGAGAATGTCCGCCTCCCTCACCTCTTCCAGCGTGGCACGGAATGCGGCGATCAGCTCGGTCGGCAGATCGGTGATGAAGCCCACCGTGTCTGACACCAGCACACGCCGTCCTGATGGCAGGCGCACACCGCGCACGGTCGGGTCCAGCGTGGCAAACGGCATGTCTTTGGCCAGCACGCCTGCGGCTGTCAGCCGGTTGAACAGGGTGGACTTGCCCGCATTGGTGTAGCCGACCAGCGCAATCGACGGCCAGGGAGCGGCTTGCCGGCGCGTTCGGTGGAGCGCGCGCGTGCGTTTGACCTGCTCCAGCTCGCGGCGCAGCTTTGCCATCTTGGTGGCCAGCAGGCGGCGGTCGGTCTCGATCTGGGTTTCCCCCGGACCGGCCAGAAAACCCCCGCCCCCGCGCTGACGCTCAAGGTGGGTCCAGGTGCGCACAAGACGCGAGCGCTCATAGGTCAGGCGCGCCAGCTCTACCTGCAACGTGCCTTCGCGGGTCCGCGCGCGCTCTGCGAAAATCTCCAGAATGAGACCGGTGCGGTCGATCACCTTCACCTGCCAGCGCTTTTCCAGATTACGCTGCTGAACTGGTGACAGGGCAGCATCAATGATCACCGCCTGCACGCCGAGGGCCTGAATCCGCTCATGGAGCGTCTCCAGCTTGCCCTTGCCGAAGAAGGTCCCCGCTTCCAGCTTGCGCACTGGCTCGATGAACCCTTCGCGCGCCTCAAGCCCGAGCGCTATCGTAAGGCCAATGGCCTCCTCAAGCCGCGCATCCGCACGGCTGGCATCCGTGCCGGGCGGCAAGGGGTGAATGATCAGCGCGCTGTCAGTTGGCCGTGCAGTTTCGGTCAATCGCTGTCCCCGGCGGGATCATCCTCACTGCCATCAAAAAGCTGAACCGGCTGGCTCGGCATAATGGTGGAGATGGCGTGCTTGTAGACCAGCTGGATCTGGCCATCGCGGCGCAGAAGCACACAGAAATTGTCAAACCAGGTGACAATGCCCTGCAGCTTCACCCCGTTTACGAGGAAGATCGTCAGCGGCGTTTTGCTTTTACGGACCGTATTGAGAAACACGTCCTGAAGATTCTGCTTTTTATCGTTCGACATGGCCGTTCACCTTGGTCCGGAAAACCCGGATATCACACACAAGCCTCATAGGTAGCGGGGCTTGAGCGTGGCTGCAATGGGAGAAGCGTTCTCTGGCCTGTCACGCTTGCTCGCCTGCCTCATAGGATTGCCGCAATGCCCCCGCCAGCGACCCCGGCGCGCCGTTGGCCACCGGACGGCCGTCAATACTGACCACCGGCATGACCATGGATGTTGCCGAGCTGATGAAGGCTTCGCGCGCGGATAACGCTTCCTCGACCGTGAAGGCACGCTCCTCGAACCGCAATCCCTGGGCCTTGGCGATACGGATAATCCGCTGGCGGGTGATCCCGTTAAGTATGGTGCTGTCGGCGGCGCGGGTGACGAGAGCGCCCTCGCCTGTCACGATCCAGGCATTGCTGGAGCTGCCTTCGGTTACCTCCCCGGAATTGGAAACCAGCCAGGCTTCGAATGCCCCGGCCTCACGCGCCGCCTGTTTGGCCAGAACATTAGGAAGCAAAGATATACTCTTGATATCACAGCGCTTCCAGCGAAGGTCAGGTTGCGTTATCACCGCTATACCGGTTTCAGCGCGCGCCGCCACAGGCGCACGCGGCGCGGGCCGCACGGTGACGACAATGCTGGGCCTGACCGGCTTTACCGGAAAGGCATGGTCGCGCCGGGCAACCCCGCGCGTGATCTGCAGATAGACCAGTGCGTCCGTCAGCCGGTTGCGCCGCAGGGTTTCGCGCAAGACCGCGTCCAGCGCTGCATCACTCATCGGCAGGGCGATGCGCAATTCGCCCAGTGAACGCTTCAGGCGGTCGAGGTGACCGGCATGGTCCAGAAACGCGCCATCGCGCACCAGCCACACCTCATACACCCCGTCTGCGAACTGGAAGCCCCGGTCCTCGATCTGAACAGCCGGCGTATCAATCGGAATATATTGGCCATTTACATAGGCAATGCGGGCCATGCTCAATCAGTCTCCGCTGAACAGGAGGAACAGTACCGCCGCCAGCGGCAGTATCTCGATACGCCCCAGAATCATCAGGATCGAGGCGATAATCAGGCCGCCCGTCCCTACCTCGCCATAGACATCACCCGCAACCGGTCCGGCATTGGTGAGCGCGGCGCCTGCGACCGACCAGGCCAGCCCCATATCGGCTGCGAATGGCCCAAGCGCCAGCGCGCCAAGCGCCATTACTACTGGATACGCCAGTGCGTAGGCCCATACCGATACCAGCGCTGCCTCGTTGACGGTGCGTCCGGCAAACCGGGAACCGCCCACGGAGGATGGTTGCACCAGCAACAGGATATCGCGCCCTGCCCGGCGGATCAGCAGGCGCAGCCGCGCCATCTTGATGCCACCGGAAGTGGACACGGCGGCCCCGCCCGCCAGCGCCAGTGTAATCAGGGCAACCACGGGCAGCCCCGCATCAGCTTCGCTCACTGAATAGCCAGCGGTAGTGACAGCAAAAAGCGCATCAAAAAATCCCGCCAGCCCTGACCCGGCTCCGGATATCGCCGCTACAGCAAGCCCGCAAGCTAGCGAAACGGCCAGCATGGCGCGCATATCTCCAAACCGGCGCGTAACCCGTCCGCGTGTCACATGCTCATAAAGCACCGCCACATTGCCGGCACCCACCAGGCACATCACGGCGAGAACGCAGATGGCCGGCAAGGGCAGCCACTCGGTCAACTCGCCACCGCGCGGCACGTAGCCGCCTGTGGAAATGCCTGACATGGCCAGGTTGAAGGCCTCGAACGTGCTCGCTCCGGCAAACGCCAGCGCGACGAACCCGACAGCGGTCAATCCCGAGTAGACGGCGCCAAGACGGATCAGTGCGCGGCCAAGATTGGAGAACAGATCACCGCTCTCGATGGTCAGCAGTGACGAACGGCGCAGCCCGGCCCGGCGGTCGTCCAGCCCGGCCAGAACGGTCACTGCCAGCACCAGCGTTGCCAGCCCGCCCAGCCACTGCAAGGTTGACCGCCAGACGACAAGGCTGCGCGGCATGGCATCGGGGTCATTAAGCGTGGCACCCGTCGTCGTCAGAGCCGAGACGCTCTCGAAAATCGCCTCTACCCAGCCGTCCGATATCGCGCCAAACGCGGGAGCGGCCACCAGCGGCCCCGTCATCCATCCCAATATCAGCAGGCGCAGGGCCGCAGGCGCGCGCACGCGCCTATCCAGCCCGTTGGTCGCCACCAGGCATCCGCCGCCCAGAAAAATGCCAATCAGCGCACTGGTCCCAAGACCGCGTGCTGAGGACACCTCGCTCATGGCTGTCGCGTAAAACGTGAATGGCAGCGCGCACAGACCAATGACCAGCCAGCTCCAGCCTAGGGCGCGTATGGTGCGGGGAGAGGGCTTCATCGGATCAGAAGTATTCCAGCGAAACCCGGAATAGCTGCTCCACCTTGGGAACGCCGGCCTTCAACGCGAATACGACAAGCCGGTCATTGGTCTCGATAGTGACATTGTCCCGGCGGAAAAAGACCTTGTCGCCACGGACCAGCGCGCACACCGATACATCCTCTGGCAGTTCCAGATCACGCAAGGACTTGCCCACCAGCGGCGAGGTCGCCAGCGCCACGCCTTCGAGAGCCTCCGCCTGTCCGTCGGCCAGCGTTTGCAGGCCCGTAATCCGCCCCCGCCGGATATGCTGGAGAATGGTGGATACCGTCACGCCGCGCGGGTCGATCATGATGTCGATACCCAGCTCCTGACGGACATCCTTCAGGCCCGGCTCATTGACCAGGCACAGCGTGCGCTGCGCGCCTTCGCGCTTCGCCATGACGGCCGACAGCAAATTTACCTTGTCGTCATTGGTCAGGCAGATCGCCAGCTCTGCATCTTCGACACCGGCTTCGCGCAAAAGCCGCCGGTCCAGCCCGTCCCCGTGCAGCACCACCGTGCGCTGGAGATTGTCAGCGGCATGTTCGGCCTTGGCCTTGTCGGCCTCAATGATGCGAACGCGAACCCCTGCCATGCGCTCAAGCGCGCGCGCGACATACACGCCGATATTGCCCGCCCCGATAATGACCACGCGCCGGGCGCGCTGCACCTGATGGCCAAACACATCGAGGACACGCGGCACGTGCGGCCCGGCGACGGACACATAGATATCATCACCGACGCTAAGCGGGTCTCGCGCGTCGGGGATAAAGACCGAGTCGTCGCGGCGCACGCCGACCACATCCATGCCCAGATCAGGGAACAGTTCGCGCAAATGCTCGCGATTGGTGCCAGCGATGGGCGAGCCCTCGTCCACCCTCAGGCCCAGCACCTGCAGCCGGTTATTCGCAAAAGGCGCCGTCGCCGAGGCGCCGGGCGTTTCCAGCCGCTGGATGATCGACCGGCTCACCTCCAGCTCAGGCGAGATCGTCACATCGATGGGCAGCGCACCACGCGCGAACAGATCCCGCCATGCTTTCGCGAGATAGCTTTGCGCCCTCACCCGCGCGATTTTCAGCGGCGTGTCGAAAAGCGAATGCGCCACCTGGCAGGCCACCATATTCGTTTCATCAGAATAGGTGACCGCCACCAGCATGTCGGCGTCGGCAATACCTGCACGTTCAAGCGTATCGGGATGTGATCCATGGCCCACCACCCCGCGCACATCGAGATCGGTCGTCACCCGGTCAATCAGGGTCTGGGACCAGTCAACAACAGTTACCGAGTTACCTTCGGCGGCCAGCTCCCGGGCAATGCCGTAGCCGACGCGCCCTGCCCCGCATACGACGGCTTTCATGACCCTTCGCCTCCTCCGGCGGGTGCGTCATCGTTCTCCGCCAGACGATCCGGGCCACCGACGCCGAGACTCTTCAGCTTGCGGTGCAATGCGGAGCGTTCCATGCCGATAAACGAGGCGGTTCTGGAGATATTGCCGCCAAACCGGCTGATCTGCGCCTTGAGATACTCGCGCTCGAAGTTTTCGCGCGCATCGCGCAGCGGCATGGCAATCATGCGCTCGGTATCCATGCCTCCGGGCCCGCTGTCGCGTCCGACAACCTCCGACGGCAGAGCGTCCAGCGTGATGGCATCCTTGGGGTCGCCGGTCGCCAGGATCAGGACCCGCTCCACATTATTGCGCAACTGCCGGACATTGCCGGGCCAGCTGTGCGCCTGCAGCGCTGCCATCGCATCCGGCCCGATCTTGCGCGGGGTAAGCCCGGACATGGCCGTCAAACGGTCCAGGAAATGGGCGACGAGCATCGGTATGTCCTCGCGCCGTTCCGAAAGCGGCGGCACCTCGATGGGCACCACCGCAAGACGGTGGTACAAATCCTCTCGAAAGCGGCCCTGACTTATAAGCGCGCGCAGATCCCGTGAGCTTGATGACAGGACCCGCACATTCACTTCCACATCAACCCCGCCGCCAAGGCGGCGGAATCGTTGTTCGACCAGCATACGCAGCAGCTTGCCCTGCGTTGCCAGAGGCATATCAGCGACTTCATCGAGGAAGAGCGTCCCGCCATGGGCCTGCTCGAGAAATCCGACACGCTCGACGCCGCCATCGGCGCGCTCGGCTCCGAACAGCTCTTCTTCCACCCTGTCGGGGTTCATCATCGCGGAGCTGACAGGAACGAAATTCCCGTCCGCGCGCGGCGAGCGCGCATGTATGAGCCGGGCAATCAGTTCCTTGCCCGACCCGGCCGGCCCGCTTATCAAGACACGTGAATTTGCGGCGGCAACCCTGTCTATTGTCTGGCGAAGCTGGTTTGCGGCGCTCGACTTTCCGATCAGTTCGGAATGCATCTCGGTGCGGGCGCGCAGCTCGGCAACTTCGCGGCGCAGCTGGCTGGCTTCCAGCGCCCGCGCGACAGTCAGCAGCAGCTTGTCCGACTTGAACGGCTTCTCGATAAAATCATAGGCGCCCTTGCGGATCGCGGCGACAGCCGTCTCGATAGTTCCGTGTCCCGAAATCACGATAACGGGCAAACCCGGATCGGCAGAGCGGATTTCGTCCAGCAGCGCGATACCGTCCAGCCGGCTGCCCTGCAGCCAGACATCAAGAATGGCAAGCGAGGGTTTGCGCTGCCGGACTGCGGCCAGCGCTTCATCGGCGTCGCCGGCATAGCGCGCCATGTAGCCCTCATCCTCCAGCAAGCCACCAATCAGCTCGCGGATATCGGCTTCATCATCAACGACGAGAATGTCGTGTGCCATGCGTCATGCCTCTCTGGACAATGCGGACTCATTGGCCGCGTTCGTAATTTCAAGCAAGGGAAAGGCCAGACGGACAATCGCGCCGGGCATGCCGTCCGCACGCTCGTCCAGCTCAAGACGCCCCCCATGGTCTTCCATGACGCGCCGGACGATCGCCAGGCCCAATCCCGTGCCCTTCTCCCGTGTCGTCATATAGGGCTCGGTCAGCTTCGCCCTGTCCGCGAAAGGCCAGCCGAGGCCGTTATCGACCACTTCGATGACCGCTGTTCCGTCGACAGTCTTGAGCGATACGCTTACCTCGCCCCCCTGTTTGGCACCCTCTGCATCCAGGCGCGCCAGCACGCTCTCGCCGGCGTTTTTCAGGATATTGGCGAGAGCCTGCGTTGCCAGCCGGCCATCACACTCAACGATGACCGGCGAACCGGGCGTCTCCAGGGGCACCTTGATACGCGGCGAAGCAACGCGCTGCGAGAAAACAGCGCTTTCCACCACACCCACCAGATCCGACGCCTCCATCTTGGGGGTAGGCATACGGGCGAAAGCGGAGAATTCGTCGACCATTCTGCCGATATCGCTGACCTGACGGACAATGGTTTCCACGCACTTGTCGAAGGTCTCTGCCTGCTCGTCCGGTATCCCGGCCCGGTATTTACGCCGGATACGCTCTGCTGAAAGCTGGATCGGGGTCAGCGGGTTCTTGATCTCGTGGGCAATACGGCGGGCCACGTCTCGCCACGCGGCATTGCGCTGGGCCGAGACCAGCCGCGTCACGTCGTCAAAGGTGATCACAAGCTCGCCATCATCATCGGTCGATGCACGCACATTCAGATTGAGCAGCGCGCCGTCTACACCGGGTATATCTACCTGGCGCTCGATCAGGACCGCGCGCGAGCGCCGCGCCTCGCCGACGATCGGGGCAAATACGCCCAGAGCATCTTCGACCGGCTGACCCGTAAGACTTTCAGCCTCAACATCCAGCAGCGTTTCGGCCGACCGGTTCACAAGCGTGATGCGGTTCTGCGGATCAACACCGATAACACCCGCGCTGACGCCGGTAAGAACCGCCTCGATGAAGTTGCGGCGGCTTTCTGATTCCGCATTGGCCTCCAAAAGCGCCCGGCGCTGACTTCTCAGCTGGCGCGTCATCCGGTTGAAGGCGCGCCCGAGCGCTGCGATCTCGTCGTCCTCGCGCTGGACCAGCACCCGCGCTTCAAGATCACCCCTGCGCACCCGCTCGGCCGCGCCGACAAGCCGCGCTACAGGCGAAACCACGCGCGATGCTGCGCTCAAGGCCAGCCACAGCGCGCCCACCAGGATCAGCGCGACAGCTGCAAAATAAACCAGGATGAAGACCTGGCGCATCCCCTCTTCGCGGGCCACAGCCTGCCGGTAGGAGGCCGTTGCTTCTTCCGCGGCGGTCAGCACACCCAGATCCACATACCAGACGACATAGAGATAGGCGTCTTCGTAGGCCGGAAGGTTTACCAGCAGCCGGACATAGGCTGGCCCGTCTTCGCGCTGTGTCGGGTCACTGACACCGATATCGCGCGAGGCCGCGAACTCATACATCACCCGTGACGGGGCCACGAAAGGCGGTGCGCCCGGCGCCTCGGCCCGTGCCAGAACGGTCGACTGGCTGTCGAGAACATAGGCAGCGGCAAAGTTACGTCCGATAGCCTGATTGCGCAGATATTGGGTGTATTCGATACGGCTGTCGGTCATCGCAGCGACCGCTTCGGGATAGGACAGGTCTCCGGCCATGCTGACGAGTTGCAACTCGGCAAGGTTCAGTTCCAGCGGTGCCTGTGCCCGGCCCACCTCGGCCATGGTCTCGACAAGCGTTGTCACCCGCTCGCCAAACCAGAATTCCACCCCCCGGCCCAGAACCAGCGCTAGCAGAAGCGCCATCAGAATCGACGGCGCAACGGCCGCGAGCGCAAACAGGGCCATGAAGCGGATGTGAAGGCGCGGCGCAGGCGTTCCGAAACGCCGCCCCATGAAAATCCGGGCTGCACGCACACTGACAGCGCCCGCCAGGGCCGCGATAATCAGGGCCGACATGGTCAGCAATGCATAGAAAAGCGTGCCCAGGCCGCCAATGGCACCCTGCTCGGATACCGCCAGAATGGCGCATGCAATCACGCCGAAGGCTGCTACCAGAAATCCGGTTGCAAACAGCGACATGCGCAGGGATTGAACGCTATTTATAAGCCAGGATGGCAAGCTGATGCGCCTATCTAGAATTCGCCCCGGGGCGCATGTTGGACCGGGTGTGGCGAAATTTCAACGGTCAGTGTTGCGGCTATTCCTCACCATCCCCATCCATGCCCAGCGCTGCAAGGCGACGGGCCAGTGTGTTGCGGTTCAGTCCCAGATAGCGCGCCGCATCACGCCGCACCCCGCCGCAATGGGCCAGCACGGTTTCGATCATTGCCCTGTCAATGACGGCCGCGGCCTCATTGGCGATATCCTGGCTTTGTTCGCTCAGACGGGCAGCGACAAAAGCCCGCACCGCGTCTTCCAGAGTCGCGCCGGAACCCGGCGACACGGGTGCACCCAACGCGTCCTGCAGCGCAGCAAGGCCCAGCGTCCCGCGATCACCTTGCACGGCCAGACGCCCAGCGGTGCGCTCAAGCTCTGCCACCTCGCCCGGCCACGGATAGGCATTCACGAACTCGGCAGCATCGCGGGCAATGGCAAAGTCGGACCGGCCGTGCTTTTTCAGGAAATGCTCGAAAAGGCGCAGGCGATCATCGCCGCGCGAGCGTAGCGGTGGCAGATCAACATGTCCGACCGCGAGACGCTCGAACAAGGCAGGGGCCATGCGCGAGCGAATATCACCCAGCGCCGTTACATAGAGCCGGGTACCGTCAAGCTGGCCGAGCTGTTCCAGAACCATGTCCTGTACGCTTTCGTCCCAGCGTTCGGCGCGCCGAAGAAGCAACCCGCCGCCCTTGGCCTCGGCAAAGACCTGCGGCCCTTCGCGCTTCAGCCGGTCTGGCCCGGCTTCGGTAAGCGGCTTGTCAGGCATGCCCGCCCGATGAAGGGTGCGCGCGGCGCTCGCCCGCCCGGCCCCGTCCGGGCCGGTAAACAGAACCGGTGCATCTGACTGCGACAGCCTGGCAAGCAGGCGAAATGCTGTCTGCATGGCGGGAGAGCGGCCGACGAGATCCGGAAACGGATTGGCGTTGGAGCGTGGCTGCCCCGCACCCCTGCCGGTGTCGAGCGCGCGGCAGACGGCGTCGACCAGATCATCAAGATCAAACGGCTTGGGCAGATACTCGTATGCGCCCCCGCGTACAGCCTTGATCGCCGTGGCCGCCGTTGTCTGCGCGCTGATGACCAGCACTGGCGCATCGGGACGCACGTGCTGCAACTCTTCCAGCCGGTCGAGAAAATTCTCGTCACCCAGCAGCACGTCGGCGACCAGAAGATCAGCGTCACGCCTTGCCATACGTTCGATGGCAGACGATGGCGAAGCAGTTGCCCGCACGTCAAAACCGGCACGTGTCAGTGCTCGTGAGATGACCAGACGCAAGGTCTCGTCATCTTCAAGTACCAGAATCCGGCGTCCGGCTCCGCTGTCCTGGGTCATGCGCCCTCCTCCCGCAAATACAAGCGAAACACGGTGCGTCCGGGGCGGCTTTCGAATTCGAGCCCGCCTCCGTGCAGCTCCGCGATGCGCGACACCAGCGCCAGGCCCAGCCCCTCCCCGGCGGGCTTGCCCGTCACAAATGGCGAGAAAATGGACTCGCCCAGCGCTTCGGGCACGCCGGGGCCGTTATCAGCGACATCAATCTGCAGACGCGCCTCTGGCGCGACGCCGCCCGGCCGGGCCATCCGGTAGCGCGTGGTGATCTCGATCATCGGATCTTCCTGCCCGCTCAGCGCTTCAGCGGCATTGAGGAGCAGGTTCAGAATCGCTTGCAGGACAAGGTCCCGGTCACCAAACGCGTCAGGTAGCGACGGATCATAATCTTCGGTGAGTATCTGGGCCTTGCCGCTGGCCGCCGCCATGGATCGAAGTGCCTCGCTTGCCACAGCGTTCAGGCTGAAAGGCGAGAAAGGAAGCGGCGAGATATCGCCCACCTTGCTCCACCGTTCGGCAATACGCAGCGCCCGGTCCAGCTCCGCCATGATCAGCGCGGCAAGTTCTGCGGTTTCGGTGTCGGCCGAACCGGCAATGAGCTGCGCCGCCCCGCGTGCGCCGGCCATAGGATTTTTCAGCTCATGAGACAGCATCCGCCCGAAACCCGCAGCGGCATTGGCAGCCTGGTCACCGCGCGCAACCGCCCCCGCCTCCGGCCAGAGCCGGATCGAAATGCATGCGCCGCCATCGCGCGGCGCGGCGTCTATTGCTGCGCGTCGCGTATCATTTTCCAGATCAACGCGGACATCGTGGGCGAAGACCGCGCGGTCTTCCCTGATTGCACGATCTGCCACCTGACATGCCGCACCCCCCCACGGGCCAAGCACGCTAAGGGACTCTCCAACGAGTTTGCGGGCGGAGCGCTCGAACAAGGTTTCTGCGGGCGCGTTTACATACCGGATAATGCCGTCCCTGTCGGTCAGCAGCACCGCGCTGGGCAAAAAGTCAGCGGCCTGCGCGGTGATCGGATCGGAATGGTTCATGCCGCGCTGCGGACCCCGGTCTCGCCGACGAGGCGTTCCAGACCGGCAATCGCAGCCTTCACGCTGGCAGCCTGGCACAGAATACCGCGCCAGTGACGCGCTTGCGCCGGATCATCAAACAGATGGTCGACAAAACCCGCAAAATGCTTGCGCATGCAGCGCACGCCGAGAATTTCGCCATGCAGTGCCGCGGAGTCTTCCGTTGCCTGCGCCAGTGCTGCCAGAGCGCGATCCATGGGCGGTTCAATGGCCTCGCCGCCATCAAGCAGGGCGCGGCCAATCGCACCGGGCAGCCAGGGGCGTCCCGTGGCCGCGCGGCCGACCATCACCGCATCGGCGCGCGACAGCGCCAGGGCGCGGCGCGCCTCGCTGGCCGTCGTGATGTCACCATTGACGACGACCGGGATCGATACGGCGTCCTTGACCGGGGCCACCGCTGCCCAGTCGGCGGTGCCGGTGTAGAATTGCTGGCGGGTGCGGCCGTGGACCGTGACCATCTGGACGCCCGCGCTCTCGGCGCGCCGGGCCAGTTCAGGCGCGTTGATGGTGTCGTGGTCCCAGCCAAGCCGCATTTTCAGCGTGACCGGAACGGGCGAGGCTTCGACGGTTGCCTCTATCAGCTCCAGCGCATGATCGAGATCGCGCATCAGCGCAGACCCCGACAGGCCCTTGGTCACCTGACGCGCGGGGCAGCCCATATTGATGTCGATAATGTCGGCTCCGGCGTCGGCGGCAATGCGCGCACCGGCATCCATCCATTTCGCCTCACGCCCTGCCAGCTGGATCACGCGCGGCGCGACATCGGCATCGCCGGCCATGCGTCGCACGACATCGGCCCTGCCCTGTGCCAGGGTCTCGCACGCCACCATCTCCGACACGACCAGCCCCGCGCCAAAGGCCTTCGCCTGCTTGCGGATGGCATAATCGGTGACGCCGGACATGGGCGCGAGAATGCACGGCACGTCTACACGCACCTTGCCCACGGCAAAACCAGCGGCGCTGGCGATATGTGACACCCTTGTCATGGGGCTGCAGATACAGTGTATGGAGCCTCGCCGCCAGACGCTGCCATGCTGTCTGCACGGTTTTTGAGCCAGAGTGCTGCACGAAAGAGACCTGATGACGCCATTCAGTGCATGCATCGTCGCCGCAGGCCGCGGCACACGGGCCGGCAGCGCCGTGCCCAAGCAGTTTGCGATGGTTGCAGGCAAGCCGCTCCTGCGATGGTCTGTCGAGGTCTTTGCCGCCCACCCGGCATGCCGTCAGATTATTATCGCCATCCCGGCAAGCGAGCGCGGGCGGGCCGGGACGGCGCTGACCGGGCTTGATGTGGCTTTTGTTAATGGCGGCGAGACGCGAACCCGCTCGGTGCGCGCTTGTGTCGGCAAAGCCGATCAGCCGCTTGTTTTTATTCACGATGCAGCCCGTCCGGGACTGACATCGGCAACCATAGACCGGTTGCTTGACGCCCTTGAGACGGCACCGGGTTCCGCCCCCGCCCTGCCCATGGCCGATGCCCTGGCACGCGTGGCCGGTCGCGGCGTCGAGCCGGTATCGCGCGACGGTCTGATGCGCATCCAGACACCGCAGGCTTTTCATACAAGCGCCATTGTGAATGCCTTCGAGACGGCCGGCGGCGCCGACTTCCCCGATGAAGTTTCCCTCGCGCGCGCCGCTGGCCTTGATGTTACGCTGGTCCAGGGTGATGAAAAGGCGTTCAAGGTGACCTTTCCCGACGATTTTTCTCGCGCCGAGGCCGCGCTATCCGCCGCCACCGGCCTGCCTGTCATGGGCACCGGCTTTGATGTTCACCGGCTAAGGTCTGGCGAGGGCTTGCACCTGTGCGGCGTGTTCATCACCTGCGATATGGCCCTTGTTGGACATTCTGATGCGGATGTGGGCTTGCATGCCTTGACCGACGCTGTGCTCGGCGCGGCTGGAGCGGGCGATATCGGCCAGCATTTCCCGCCCAGCGATCAGCGCTGGCGCGGTGCCGACAGCGCGCAATTTCTTGTCCATGCGATGGAGCTGGCGCGAGAGGCGGGCATCCGCCCGGTTCATGCAGACATCACGCTGATCTGCGAGCGCCCGAAAATCGGACCTTTGCGCGATGCGATGCGTGCGCGCGTCGCCGAACTGACCGGACTGGCGCCCGCCCGGGTCAATATAAAGGCAACGACCACCGAGAAGCTGGGCTTTACCGGGCGCGGTGAGGGTATCGCCGCGCAGGCAGCCTTTACCGGAGTCCTGACATGAGCACCCTGCCCTCGATCCTCACGGACACGGCGCGCGAACTGGTAAAGCAATCGTCCAAACGCAAGGTCACACTCGCCAGCGCCGAAAGTTGCACCGGCGGTCTGGTGGCCGCAGCTATCACAGAGATTGCGGGCAGTTCGGCTGTGCTGGAGCGCGGCTTCGTCACCTATTCCAACGCTGCCAAGGCCGAAAGCCTGGGCGTGCCTGTGGCCCTGATCGCCCAGCACGGCGCCGTCAGCGAAGAGGTTGCGTGCGCGATGGCCGAAGGCGCCCTGTTCAATTCCCACGCACAAATCGCCGTCTCCATTACCGGTATTGCCGGGCCGGGCGGCGGCAGCGAACACAAGCCTGTCGGGCTGGTCTGGTTCGGGCTGGCAAGGCGCGGTGAAACCACCCGGACCGAACGGCACGTCTTCTCCCATCTGGACCGCCATGGCGTGCGTGAGGCCGCCGCCCTGGAGGCGCTACGCCTTCTGACCGAGGCGGTCCGGGCCTGATTCCACAGCCGTATAGCGCCTTGCGGCTTCTTCGCGGAAGCGCTCGACGAGATAGCGGATAGCGCGCGAGCGGCTGGCATCCATCAGCGCGTTCAGCACCGGGTTCCGGAAGCGATAGCGTATCCAGAAACTGATCTGGGTTGACCCGTCGGGCAGACCGGCAAACCGCCATTCATTGGCCAGTTCGTGAAACGGACCGGACAGATAGGTGACCTGTATCACCCGGCCAGGACGATCCAGCGTCACGCGGGTAGTGAAGCTTTCGCGCACAAACCGGAACTGCACCCGCGCTTCGGCATCCAGCTCTCCCACACCATCAACCACATTCTCACGTATCACGCGCAAAGCACTGATCAGCGGAATGAATTTGGGATAGGCGCGAACATCACTGACGAGGTCAAACAGATCGTCAGGATGGTAGGGAAGGCGCAGGCTCTCGCGGTGCTCTGAGGTCATCGGCTTGCCGCAACCTAGCGGCCGGCTTTCAGCGCCAGCTCGCGTGCATCACGCAGCCGTGCGAAATCATCTCCGGCATGATAGCTCGAGCGGGTGAGCGGTGACGCGGACACCATCAGGAAGCCCTTGGCACGGGCGATGGTCTCATAGCCCTTGAACTCATCGGGGGTGACAAAGCGGTCCACGGCAGCATGCTTGCGCGTCGGCTGGAGATACTGGCCGATGGTCAGGAAATCGATTCCCGCCGAGCGCATGTCATCCATGACCTGCATCACTTCTTCGCGGCTCTCGCCAAGACCAACCATGATGCCCGACTTGGTAAACTGAGATGGATCGCGCTCTTTGACGCGCTCCAGCAGGCGAAGCGAGTGATAGTAGCGCGCACCGGGGCGGATCGACAGGTAGAGCCGCGGCACCGTTTCCAGATTGTGGTTGAACACATCGGGGCGCGCATCAATCACGATTTCGGCGGCACCCGGCTTGCGCAGGAAGTCCGGCGTGAGAATCTCGATCGTGGTGTCAGGGTTAGCATCGCGGATAGCGCGGATGGTCTGGGCAAAATGCTCCGCGCCGCCATCACCCAGATCATCACGGTCCACCGACGTGATCACGACGTGCTTCAGGCCCATTGTGGCGGTGGCTTCGGCGACGCGGCGCGGCTCATCCGTATCGAGCGCGGCCGGCATGCCGGTCTTCACATTGCAGAAGCTGCACGCACGGGTGCAGGTATCACCCATGATCATGAAAGTGGCGTGCTTTTGCGCCCAGCACTCGCCGATATTGGGGCAGCCCGCCTCTTCACAAACCGTGACAAGATTATTGTCCCGGACCACTTTGCGCGTCTCGGAGAACACACCGCCTGCGGGCGCCTTCACGCGAATCCACTCCGGCTTTCGCAGGACCGGCGTATCGGGCCGCTTCTGCTTTTCGGGGTGGCGCTCGGCACGTTGCTGCTGGCGGGTATCGAACAGTGTTGTCATGGCGGGAACATGGCGCGCAAAGCGGCCCGGTTCAAGCGCTGAGAACCGGGCCGCTGCGCAAGTCAGTTATGCGTTGAAGGTCAGACGGCCACTTCTCCGTTGCGCTCTGCGGCAACAACGCGCGGATTGCGGTTGAAAAGGGCCAGTGTCCACGCTCCCAGGCCGATCCAGAAGACCACCGAGGCGACCAGCAAACCCAGCACCGGTACGACACCGAGAGCGCCGATCACAGCCAGCACAAGGAAGAGCGACAGGATACGCATCCCCAGCCCGATGCCATTGCCCGACCGGTTGAAGATGAGATCACCCAGCACCACCGCGCCGAAGGCATAAGCCAGCACCATGACGAACGGGAAGGCGAAGAGCAGGATAATACCAAGCGGTATGCCGATCACGGTAATGGCGAGGAAAACAAACACCGCCAGCAGAAGGATCGGCAGGAACGCCGCCAGTACCAGGCCCAGAAGGCCCGATGCCCAGGGGCGCGCCCGGAAATGGTCTGTAATACCGCTGACGGCGCGCGGCGAGATCAGGCAGGCCAGCAGGCCCAGCACGAAGGCGGCAATGCCCATGGCGGTGCCGACAGCCCAGACCGGTGGGCTGACATCGCTGACGCGGGGCCCATGATAGCGCGCCCCATTGCTGCTTTCGCTATAAGGCGCCTCTTCATAGCTGGTTTCACCGATGATCTGGGCGCCTTCAGCGATCACGGGCGCGTTTGGGCCACGCACACGCAGCTCACCGGCGATCTGTGCGCCCGGCATGATTTCAACATTTTCCGCGTGGAGTTCCACATCACCGGCAATCGTGCCTTCGATGACCACAGTTCGGGCGCGGCCCTTAAGACGGCCCTGCGCCGTGCCGGACATACGAATTTCGCTGCCTGCCAGGTCCATGTCCCCGCCAATCGAGGCGCTGCTATCGATAGCGATGAGAGCGCCGCCCGCAGCGAGGTCACGGCCAATCCGGCCGCCAACCTGAATGTCAGCGCCGGCCAGATCGGCACCTCCGGTCACGTCCGCCAGGACCGTGATGTTCGCGCCGGCCAGCGATACATCCCGGCCCACTGTGCCGCGCACAACAATATCGCCAGCGGCCAGCTGGATGCCACCACCGACATCGGCGGTAATATCGACATTCCCGGCCAAACCGCTGATATCGCCACCGACACGTCCGCGAAGCGTCACGTCGCCGGCGAGGAACTGCGCAGAGCGGTCCTGGTCGAGCTCAAGATTGAGGTCGCCGCCGATATACTGGGCCTGCGCAGGGGCAAGCGCGAGCATAAGCCCGGCTATCAACCCTCCCGCGGCACCGGCCCGGCTAACATTTCTGATCCACTTGCTGATCATGGTTCAAGCCTTTCTGTGATGGCTTAGAAATCGGAAGGCGGCTGCCACTAGCGGCGGCAGCGCGTATCGCCCCGGGGGGTATATTCAAGCTGGGGCGCGGAACCGCCCTCTTCGATAGCGACCGTCTCAAGAGCGCGGACACTCAACGGGCCGCTGACGGTCCCCGAGATAACCACACGTCTCGCGCAGACCGTGCCGCCGGCAATCTCGCCGGTAATTTCCACCAGCCCGTCCGTATCGCGATAGCGGCGGCGGTTACCTTCGTCGGCATAGATATCAATCTGGCCTTCAACCGAACCGCCCAGGCGCGCGTGGCGCACATTGGCGTAAACGTCCGACTGGTGCCGGGCACCGGACATCAGCTCTGCCGCGTTCACGCGAACCGGACCAGAGATGACCGTGTCTTCAGTGAACCGGATATCCGCCCCGTTAGCTGTAAAGCCCGCCAGCTCACCGGAAAAGCTGCCATCGGCAAAATTGCCGTCAAAGTCACCCGTGAGCATGCCGTCAAAGGCAATGTCCGCCGCACGGACACGCAGGTTTCCACCAATATTGCCGTCGAACCGGATGTCCGCACCCGTGACGCTGGCATCACCTTCGACATTGCCGGCAAAAATTATATCCGCGCCGGTCGCCGAAAGCGTTCCAATTTCGATGTCGCGCAAGGCAATATCCGCGCCCACGACGCGCAGTTCACCACCCACCCTGCCCGACAGCGAGACATCGGCGCCGGAAATGCGCGCATTGCCGTCTTCATTGAGAGTCGCGCCGATATCGCCGCCGGTGATTGTGGAGAAGGGACCGATGGCCAACGCGTCCGTATCGGACGAACAGGCGACCAGAATGACCGCCATCGCTGTAGCGGCGGTGAGGAGGAGACGATTTTTCATTTTTCTTACCTCTTTTGATGAGGGACCAACCATATCGAAACTCGATAACATATCGAAACTCGATAAGGAAGCGTTTTTTTCGAAAAACGATAAATTATTGTCGTCTGTCGCTAAAGCGTGAGGGAAATTGCGGTGTTGGTGGAAGGGGGCTCGGCAGGGTGTCATCACCCGCTTTAGGCGGGTGACCAATACCCGCAAACAGCAATCATGCTCGAAGGCCAAAGGCATGGGTGGCCCGGATAAACCGGGCCATGACAGACGTGGATGTCACTTAGTAGTGCAGCGCCCGCCCATAGGCATCCAACACGCTCTCATGCATCATTTCAGAGAGCGTGGGGTGGGCGAAGACCGTATGCATCAGTTCCGCCTCGGTGGTCTCCAGCTGGCGGGCCACGACATAGCCCTGAATGAGCTCGGTGACTTCCGCGCCGATCATGTGTGCGCCCAAGAGCTCGCCGGTCTTCTTGTCGAATACGGTCTTGATGAGACCCTGATCCTCGCCCAGCGCAATCGCCTTGCCATTGCCCACGAACGGAAAGCGCCCGACACGGACCTCATGGCCCGCCTCCTTGGCTTTCGCTTCTGTCAGGCCGACCGAGGCAATCTGCGGGTGGCAGTAGGTGCAGCCCGGGATATTGGACTTGTTCATCGGGTGGACGTCCTGTCCCGCGATTTTCTCCACGCAGATCACGCCCTCATGGCTGGCCTTGTGGGCCAGCCAGGGCGCGCCGGTGACATCGCCAATGGCATAGAGGCCCGGCACACCCGTCGCGCCATAGCCGTCCGCGACGACATGACCGCGCTCGATTTTCACGCCGAGCTCTTCAAGACCGAGATTTTCGACATTGCCCGTGATCCCGATGGCGAGAATCACCTTCTCGACCTCGACAGCCTCGCTCTTGCCATCGACCTTGATGGTGGCTTTTGCGCCGGATTTGGTTGTCTCCAGCTTTTCCACCTGCGCCTTGGTGAGGATTTTGAGCCCCTGCTTTTCGAAGGCTTTCTTCGCGTGCTGGCTGATCTCCTCGTCTTCGGCCGGCAATATGCGGTCAACCATCTCCACAACGGTCACCTTTGCGCCAAGCGTGGAATAGAAGCTCGCAAACTCCATCCCGATTGCGCCAGACCCGATGACGAGAATGGAGGCGGGCATGGTTTCAGGCACCATGGCTTCCTTGTAGGTCCAGATGGTCTTGCCATCAGGCTCCAGCCCCGCTGCCGGGATGGTGCGCGCGCGGGCACCTGTGGCCAGAATGACGTGTTTGGCTTCGTAGGTGGCGCTCTCGCCGTCCTTGCCCTTCACGACGACTTTCGGGGCCTGCGAGCCCTTCTCCAGCTTCGCCTCGCCGTCTATGACGGTCACCTTGTTCTTCTTCAGCAAGTGCCCCACCCCGCCCGACAGCCGCCCTGCCACCTTGCGTGAGCGCTTGACAATGGCCTCGATATCAAAACGGACATTGTCCGCTTTCAGGCCGAACTCCTCGGCGCGCTGGAAAAGGTGGTAGATGTCGGAAGTGCGCAGCAGCGCCTTGGTGGGAATGCAGCCCCAGTTCAGGCAGATGCCGCCCAGATGCTCGCGCTCCACCACGGCTGTTTTAAGCCCCAGCTGGCTGGCGCGGATCGCCGCGACATAGCCGCCCGGCCCGCCGCCAATGACGATGAGATCGAAGTTTTCAGAGGCCATGTTGATTTCCTTTTCTCGTCGTCAGATTCTACAGAAGAAGCCGGTCAGGCGGCCATCGCCATGCTCGTGTGAAACAGCCAGTTATCGGCGACAATCTCCAGCAGCGCGTAGGCCAGAACGACCCCGATCACCTTGCCGATAGCGGCCAGCCGGCCCATGCCGTAAAAGTGCCTGTCGGCCCGATAAAGCCAGAACAGGAAGATCGGCAGGGCAAACAGCGATACCAGATCCTCGTTTGCCGGCATGTCTAGCGTCATGGCGATATAGGCAACCAGCCCGGTAAACGTCGTCAACAGCAGAAAGATGGTCGTGGCCTCGAGGCCAACGAAGACATGGTCGGCGACGTAGCGTTTCTGCCGGAAGATCACGACACCAAACGCAAGATAGGGAACGACGATCAACAAGGGCAGGTAGGGCGCGACCGCGTAATAGCTGCTTCGCCAGTCCTCAGCGGCCAACGGGTCAGACAGGGCACGCTCGAAGAACGCCATCTGAACCGCATTGGCTTCAATCCGGCCGTCAGCGAAGGCTTCGCGAAAAGCCGGGGTGAAGGCGTCTTCTATCGCCTCCTGGTAGAGAAAAAACTCGACCGTCCAGCTATCGCCCTCTTCCTCATAGCCAAATTCAGTGTTGAGCCCGACGACGATCTGTCCGTCGCGCACAGGCGAAAGGGAGAAGAACAGGCCGTAGAAAATCAGGACAACGAAGAAGAGCTTGACCGGAATGACATAGGCTCCGCCCTGGTTTTCCAGCTTGAGCCGGGACAGCTCGCCGGGCGAGGTCATCATGAGCCAGAGCGATAGCAGCGCGCTGGATCTCAGGCCGAACGCGGTGTCGATCACTTCCTCGACATATTCCAGCCAGCGTTTGCGTGCAGGCACCTGAATCTGGCCGCATTCGGCGCAATACCGCCCCAGCTTGCTGTCCCCGCAATTGGGACAGATGAGCGTGTCGGGGACATCCGTCATTGCCGCCAGCCAGTTCGTCTAGAGCAACATCGTCACCGGGTCTTCGATGAGCGGCTTTAGGGCGGAGAGGAATTTCGCGCCGACAGAGCCATCGACCACGCGGTGATCACAGGTCAGCGTCACTGTCATCATTGTGGCGATGGCCAGCGCATCATTCTTCACAACCGGGCGCTTCTCCCCTGCCCCGACCGACAGGATCATGCCTTGCGGCTCGTTGATGATCGAGGCGAAGGACTTGATCCCCATCATTCCCAGATTGGAGATGGAGAACGTACCGCCCTGGAACTCTTCGGGTTTCAGCTTGCGCTCGCGGGCGCGGGCGGCAAGGTCCTTCATTTCAGACGATATCGCTGCCAACCCCTTGGTCTCGGCCTTTTTGATCACCGGCGTGATCAGCCCGCCATCAATGGCGACCGCCACCGCCACGTCGGCGTGCTTGTGAAGGACAAGCCCCTCATCGGTATAGCTGGCATTGCTTTCCGGCACGCGGATCAGCGCCAGCGCGCAGGCGCGGATCAGCATGTCGTTGACCGACACCTTCACGCCCTCGGGCGCCTTGCGGTTCAGCTCGGAGCGCAGCTCCAGCAGCCTGTCCAGTTCGATATCGATATTGAGCGGGAAGTGGGGCACATCGCGGAAGCTCGCCGTCATGCGGCGCGCGATGGTCTTGCGCATCCCATCAAGCGGAACGACTTCGTATGTGCCCTCTTCCAGATGGAGGCTTTCCACACTGATCTTGCCGGGCTCGGCCTTGGCGGGCGCACTCTTCGTCTCTGGCGCAGCGTCTTTTGTCGCCGCCTTGGGCGCGCCGTCTTTCAGCGCCGCTTCGACATCGCGCTTGACGATGCGGCCATTCGGGCCAGAGCCGTCCAGCGTGCTCAAGTCCAGTCCGCCCTGCTCTGCCATGCGTTTTGCCAGCGGAGAGGCCTTGAGGCGGGAGCTGCCGTTCCTGCCCTTGTCTGAACTCCCGGACGCGCGTTTCGCGCGATCCGGGACCTCGTCCTCATCCTGCTCCTGACCCCGGCTCTCACTGCGCTCGGCCGGGGTTTCAGACGTTTTGGATTCCTTGCCTTTGACTTCATTGTCAGGAGGAGGCTTTTGCGAGGTGGAAGACTGCGCCTCTTTCAGCGCGCTCTCATCCTCACCCTCTTCCAGTAGCAGGGCGATGACGGCATTGACCTTCACGCCTTCACTGCCACCCTCGACGAGGATTTTGCCGATCCGGCCTTCATCGACGGCCTCGACCTCCATCGTCGCCTTGTCGGTCTCGATCTCGGCGATCACATCGCCGGATTTGATCTCATCGCCTTCCTTGACGAGCCAGCGCGAGAGCGTGCCTTCCTCCATGGTCGGCGAGAGTGCGGGCATCAGGATTTCGATTGCCATGGCGCTTACTCCGCGTAGCAGACGGTTTTGACCGCCTTCACAATGTCATCGACGCCGGGCAGCGACAGCTTTTCAAGGTTCGCGGCATAAGGCAGCGGCACGTCTTCCTGATGCACGCGCGCAGGCGGGGCATCGAGATAGTCGAACGCTTCAGCCGTCACGACAGCGGCGATTTCCGCGCCGACGCCCATCCGGCCCCAGCCCTCCTCGGCGCAGACAATGCGGTTGGTCTTCTTCACGCTTTCCACGACCGTGTCGGTGTCCAGCGGACGCAGGGTGCGCAGATCAATCACCTCGCACTCAATGCCGTCTTCGGCGAGTTTTTCAGCAGCCTGCAGTGCAAACCCGACCATGCGCGAATGGGCCGTGATTGTGCAGTCACGCCCCTCGCGGCGGATGCGCGCCTTGCCGATAGGCAGCACCCAGTCATCCACATCCGGCACATCAAAGCTTTCGCCATAGATGAGCTCGTGTTCCAGGAACACGACCGGATTGGGATCACGGATGGCGGCCTTCAAGAGCCCCTTGGCGTCCGCCGCGCAGTATGGCGCGATGACTTTGAGGCCCGGCACGTTCGCGTACCAGGCCGAATAGTCCTGGCTGTGCTGCGCGCCGACGCGGCTGGCCGCGCCATTGGGCCCGCGAAACACGATGGGACAGCCCATCTGTCCGCCGGACATGTAGAGCGTTTTGGCCGCCGAATTGATGATGTGGTCAATCGCCTGCATGGCGAAGTTGAAGGTCATGAACTCCACGACGGGTTTGAGACCGGCAAAAGCCGCACCGACACCGACCCCGGCAAAGCCGTGCTCGGTGATGGGCGTGTCGACCACGCGCTTGGCGCCAAACTCCTGCAACAGCTCGCGCGTGACCTTGTAGGCGCCCTGATACTCGGCGACCTCCTCGCCGATGACGAAAACCGCGTCATCGCGGCGCATTTCTTCTGCCATTGCATCGCGCAGCGCGTCACGCACCGTGGTGGAAACCATCTTGGTGCCTTCGGGGACTTCAGGGTCTTTCAGGGAGGAAGAGGATCTGGCCTTCTGCCCGCCCTCGTCCTTCGCCTTGTCTGAACTCCCGGACGCGCTTTGCGCGCGATCCGGGGCCTCATCCCCTGTCGGCTCCTGGCCCCGGCTCTCGCTCTGCCGGGCCGGGGCTTCAGCGGAACTGGCAGCGGACTTCACATCCGCATCACTCTCGCCTTCCTCTCTCAGAATGGCGATGGGGGCGTTGACCTTCACGCCCTCACTGCCGGCCTCGACCAGCAGCTTGGCGACAATGCCTTCCTCGACAGCTTCCACTTCCATGGTGGCCTTGTCGGTCTCGATCTCGGCGATGACATCGCCCGATTTTACCGCATCGCCTTCCTTGACGAGCCAGCGTGTAAGCGTGCCCTCCTCCATGGTGGGAGAGAGGGCGGGCATGAGAACTTCGATGGTCATGTTTCCTGTTCCCTTGCCTTACGCGTCTATCAGCACGTCGGTGTAGAGCTCGGACGGGTCTGGCTCCGGGCTGTTCTGGGCAAATTCGGCCGATGCCTGGACGATACCCTTGATCTCTTTCTCCATCGCCTTCAGCTCATCCTCAGTGGCGAATTTGTTGTCGAGGATGCGCTTGCGAGCCAGATCAATCGGGTCCTTGTGGTCGCGATACTCATTCACCTCGTCGCGGGTGCGGTATTTGGCCGGATCGGACATGGAGTGGCCGCGATAGCGATAGGTCTTCATCTCCAGGATGTAGGGACCCTTGCCGGAGCGGGCGTGCTCCACGGCCTTTTTCGCGGCTTCATAGACCGCGTTCACATCCATCCCGTCGACTTCCTCGCCGGGGATATTGAACGACACGCCGCGCCTGTAGAGATGGGTTTCGGAGGAGGAGCGCTTCACGCTGGTGCCCATGGCGTACTGGTTGTTCTCGACGATGTAGATCACCGGCAGGTTCCAGATCTTCGCCATGTTGAAGCTCTCATAGACCTGGCCCTGATTGGCGGCCCCGTCACCGAAATAGGTGGCGCAAACCTTGCCATCCTCGCGGTAGGCGTTGGCGAACGCCAGGCCCGTGCCGAGCGAGACCTGCGCGCCGACAATGCCGTGCCCGCCGAAGAATTGCTTCTCGCGCGAAAACATGTGCATGGAGCCGCCCTTGCCGCGCGAGTAGCCGCCCTCACGGCCCGTCAGCTCGGCCATCACGCCGTTGGCGTCCATGCCGGTCGCCAGCATGTGGCCGTGATCGCGATAGCCGGTGATGACCTGGTCGCCCTCACGCAGCGCGCTTTGTACGCCCACAACGACCGCTTCCTGACCGATATAGAGGTGGCAGAAACCGGCAATCAGACCCATGCCATAAAGCTGCCCGGCCTTCTCCTCGAAGCGGCGGATCAGCAGCATGTCGCGGTACCAGCCGATATAGGCATCGGCGCCCGGCCCGGCGGCAGCGCCCTTGGCGGGCGCCTTGCGGGGCGATTTCGCATTTGCATTGCTGGAACTGGCCTTGCGGGCCGTGCCGGATTGCCTGGCAGCCATATTTCACACGCGAAATAGTATCGCGCTCCCTGAACCTCAACTGAGGCGGGAGTATCAGACAGATGCCATTCCGGTAAAGCCTGAAGCCGTTATTTGCGCACGCAAAATAGCGGCATGCAGCGCAGCAATTATCAGTATGCGACGGGTTGCGGGTCCAGCCGCACAATGATCTCGTGAGGATGCGCGAAGTTCAGGACTTCACGAGCGCGCTCCTCCACATAATCGAGATCGAGTTCGCCAGAATTCGGCGACAGGCGCGCCACCCGGTCTTCCAGGCGCGCACGCTCCGCGCGGACGGCGGCAAGTTCCGCCTCCGCCTGCGCGATCCGTCCAGACACGATTGCCTGCTGTACGAATCCACGCTCGGAAAAGAAGGCATGGTGAGCCACATAGCCAACCACGCCGACCAGCATTCCTATCAGGATGAAGCGCTTTAGCGCGTTCATTCCCGCCTCCATCCACCGTCCGCCTTTTGCGGATCGAACAGGATGGACGCTAACCTGATAGCGTAAAGGAAACGTTAGGCGAATCGCTAAGTGGAGCGATTCGCGGCGCTAGCCTGCAGCAATCGCGCTGCGTCCGGCATAGACCGCCATGTCACCCAGCTCGGCCTCGATGCGCAGAAGCTGGTTATACTTGGCGGTGCGGTCGGAACGCGCCAGCGAGCCGGTCTTGATCTGTCCGCAATTCGTCGCGACGGCCAGATCAGCGATCGTGTTGTCTTCGGTCTCGCCAGAGCGGTGGCTCATCACCGCGCCATAGCCGGCGCGCAGCGCCATTTCGACCGCGTCCAGCGTCTCTGACAGCGTGCCGATCTGGTTGACCTTGACCAGGATGGCATTGGCCGAGCCTTCCTGAATGCCACGGTAGAGGCGCTCCGGATTGGTCACGAACAGATCATCGCCCACCAGCTGGCAATCGCCTTCCAGCGCCGCTGTCAACAGGTTCCACCCCTCCCAGTCATCTTCGGCCATGCCGTCTTCGACAGAAATGATGGGGTAAGAGGCCACCATGCCCTGCAGATAGGCCGTGAAACCAGCACCATCATAGGTCTTGCCCGCCCCTTCCAGCACGTACTGGCCGTCGCGGTAAAACTCGGTGGACGCAACATCCAGCGCCAGAACAACGTTCTCGCCCGGCTTGTAGCCCGCGTTCTCGATAGCGGCCATGATGGCGTCGAGGGCTTCTTCCGGGCTACGCAGATTGGGCGCAAAACCACCCTCATCGCCGACATTGGTGTTGTGCCCGTCAGCTTTCAGCCGCGCGCGCAAGGCGTGGAAGATTTCCGCGCCGCACTGCAGAGCCTCGGAAAACCGGTCAAAGCCGGTCGGCATGATCATGAATTCCTGAAAATCAATCGGATTATCGGCATGCGCGCCGCCATTGATGATGTTCATCATCGGGGTCGGAAGGACGCGCGCATTCACGCCGCCCAGATAGCGGTAAAGCGGCATGTTGGCCGACAGGGCGGACGCCTTGGCCGTTGCCAGCGACACACCCAGCATCGCATTGGCACCCAGGCGCGACTTGTTGGGCGTGCCATCCAGAGCGATCAGCGTCTGGTCGATGCGGCGCTGTTCTTCTGCATCAAAGCCTGCCAGCGCATCAAAAATTTCGCCCTCGACGGCCTCAACCGCCTTGCGTACGCCCTTGCCGCGATACCGCTCGCCGCCATCGCGCAGCTCTACTGCCTCATGCGCACCCGTGGAGGCGCCGCTGGGCACCGCCGCGCGGCCAATGGAGCCATCTTCCAGCTCGACATCCACCTCGATAGTGGGATTACCCCGGCTATCGAGAATCTCACGCGCGACAATGTCTGTGATGGCGGTCATGGGGCTTTGTCCTTGGCATGGAAGACACGGGCGGCAGCGCCCGCGTGAAAAGGGTTTCTGGCGCGCTTGATAGCCGAGGCTCGGTCAAGACAAAAGCCCCGCGCGGGTGTTCGCGCAGGGCTTTTGAAAAATCGTCAGACTGGCCCGCGCCGTAGCGCCGGATGACTAGTCTTCTTTGGGCGTCAGAATCTGCTTGCCGCGATACATGCCGGTCTTCAGATCGACATGGTGCGGGCGGCGCAGTTCGCCGGTGTCCTTGTCCTCGACATAGGCCGTAGTTCCGATCGCGTCGTGGCCGCGGCGCATGCCGCGCTTGGACGGGGAGGTTTTGCGCTTAGGGACCGCCATGGGTCTCTCCTGAATTTGTCGTTTTCAAAAAATCCGTTCTGCCGCGCGCAGCAAGCGCGAAGCAATGAGCGGCGGGCTATACCTGTTTGCAAAAGCCAAGGCAACCGCTCTGGTGCGCCATCACTGACAGATGTGATCGCGTATCGCGTGATTCGCAGCCGATTATGCGCTATGGTCGTTATTGCGGAGTCCCGCCCGCAGGCCAGACGACATCAAGGCTCGGAACGTATTGTTGAGATGGGTCGATAGGACCTCTGGCGCGGACTGCCGCGCTTTCTTGTCTCCTACACCAGCCGTGAATGCTCCATCGCCGCCGCAATGAAGCTGGCAAACAGCGGATGCGGATCGAAGGGGCGTGACTTGTATTCCGGGTGGAACTGGACCCCGACAAACCAGGGATGGTCCTTGTGCTCGACGATTTCCGGCAGGAGGCCATCGGGTGAAATACCGGAGAAGATGAGGCCATGCGCCTCCAGCTGCTCACGCCAGTTGATATTCACCTCATAGCGGTGCCGGTGACGCTCGGAGATATCGTCCTGGCCGTATATTTCGCGCGCTTTCGTGCCAGCAACCAGACGGGCCGGATAGCCCCCCAGCCGCATCGTGCCCCCCAGATCGCCCGCCTTGGAGCGCCGCTCCAGCTGATTGCCCTTGGCCCATTCGGTCATCAGCCCGACAAGAGGCACCTCAGGCTCGCCAAATTCGGAACTGCCTGCGCCCTCGATACCGGCGAGATTACGCGCGGCCTCGATGACAGCCATCTGCATCCCGAAGCAAATGCCGAAATAGGGAATATGATGTTCGCGGGCAAAGCGCGCGGCAGCGATTTTGCCTTCCGCGCCGCGCTCGCCGAAACCGCCGGGCACCAGAATGCCATGGACGTCTTCGAGCGGACCGAAAGCATCAGGTTGTTCAAACTGCTCTGAATCCAGCCAGCGCAGCTTGACCTTCACCCGGTTGGCGATACCGCCATGATTGAGGGCTTCCATCAAGGATTTGTAGGCATCGATCAGCACGGTGTACTTGCCGACAATGGCAATCGTCACCTCGCCATCAGGCTCGTTGACGGCGCGTGAAATCTCCTGCCAGCGCGACAGGTCCGGCTCCGGCGCATCAGCTATCCCGAAGCGTTCCAGCACCACATTGTCAAAGCCCTGACCGTGATATTCCAGCGGCACATCATAAAGCGAGGACGCGTCGCGGCCCTCTATCACCGCGTTTTCCGGCACATTGCAGAACAGCGCGATCTTGCGCTTGTCGGACGGATCGATCGGAATCTCACACCGGCACAGCAGAATGTCTGGCTGGATACCGATCGAGCGCAATTCCTTGACCGAGTGCTGGGTCGGCTTGGTTTTCATCTCGCCGGCCGCCTTGATGTAGGGCAGCAAGGTGACGTGGATGAAAATGGCCCGGTCACGGCCGAGCTCCTGGCCGAGTTGGCGGATCGCTTCGAAGAAGGGCAGGCCCTCGATATCGCCAATCGTGCCGCCGATCTCGCACAATACGAAATCGACATCGCCGGCATCAGACAGAACGAACTGCTTGATGGTGTCGGTCACGTGCGGGATCACCTGCACGGTGGCGCCCAGATAGTCGCCCCGCCGTTCACGCTCGATAATGGTGGAGTAGATGCGGCCCGTCGTGATGTTATCGCCGCGCGTCGCTGACACGCCGGTAAAGCGCTCGTAATGGCCCAGATCCAGATCGGTCTCTGCCCCGTCCTCGGTGACATAAACCTCGCCATGCTGATAGGGCGACATCGTGCCCGGATCGACATTGAGATAGGGGTCGAGTTTGCGCAGCCGCACGCGGTATCCGCGTGCCTGCAATAGCGCACCGAGCGCGGCTGAAGCGAGGCCCTTTCCAAGGGATGAGACCACGCCGCCGGTTATGAATATGTATCGCGGCATGGAAGGACGGGTTAGCGCAGAATCACACGGGGCGAAAGGCGCGCCCTGTCACCATTTGTGTGAAAAGCCGGAAAAACGCAGCCCTCAGCCCAGATGCCGGAACAAAAACAAGGCCCAAAGACCGGCAAGCGCCAGAAAATTGATTGTAAATACCGCGCCGCGTAAAGGCACATTGCCGGTCAATGTCTGAACGGCGGTGTGCAACACCCTTCCGGCAACGAAAAGCCAGGCCAGTGCGATATCCGCGAACGTCACCGCTTCGACCGCCCAGATGGCAAGCGCGAGGGGATAGAGCAGCATCGGCGCTTCAAACTGGTTGCGCAGATTGGCGGCAACACGGGCGCCGCGATCCACGTCCGCGCCCGCAAACTGCAAGTCGGCATAGGTGCGCTTGCGCGCCCTGACGGCCAGCAGACGCTCAATGGTCAGCCAGCAATAGAGAAAACCGATCAGCGCCAGATGCGAGGCCATCGGCAGAAGAATCAAATGCGGATCAGCTGGCGAAAGAAGGCTTTCCGCCATAGCCGTCTACTGCTCCGGCGTCTCGTCGTCCGGCGAAGTCTCGTCTTCGCCCTCGAACGGCTCAGGCACGTCTTGAGAAGCGGGAAGCTCGGCTTCAGGCTCTGCGGGCGCGTCAGCTGCTGGTGCCTCAACGGGCGTTTCCGGTTCGGCTACGTCCTCATCGTCGAAGTTGAAGGGCAAGGGCGAGCCATCCTCGTCGGTACCGATACGCTCGATCACCGACTGGCTGGAGCGGTCAATCGTCGACAGGGCCGCCAGAGCGACCGAGTTTGCCATGAACACAATGCCCAGGATCATGGTGGTCCGCGTCAGCAGGCTGGCGGCGCTGCGACCGGTCATCATCCCGCCAGGACCGCCACCGCCCATGCCAAGGGCTCCGCCTTCGGAGCGCTGCATCAGCACGACTGCAACCAGGGCAATCGCGACAAGTATCTGGATGATAAGCAGAATAGTGGTCATGGAGCCTTGAAACGCCTTGCTGGCCGCAAGGCGGGAGCCCGGCGGCGGATCAACTTGCCGCGCGTTGTAGCTCAGCCTCTTTCGATTTGCCACTCTCCAACTGCCGCACAGGCGCGAGGCGCCGGCGCAGCGCTTCCACTGTCTTCTCGATTTCCTCGACCGAGGATTCAACCGAATCCCCGCCGGCAAACGCCGACAGCACGCCCATGGCCAGCTCCTTGATCAGGTGGAGATTGGCCATGGTGAAGCCGCCCTCGCCCATCAATTCCTCGCAGACCTGGTAAAGCGCAAAAGCAATACGCGATGCTTCGCCGGCGCCCTGACGGGCCAGCCGCAGGCGCAATTCCTTGGCGGTGCGGGTAAGGTCTTCGAGGTCCAGAACGGCGACATTGCCGGAATCCAGCTCGCGCACGCCCACCTCCACGCCAACCGTCAGGCGCATGCACAGGCGGCGGATGCGTTCCGCCTCGACCGTGCTGCGCGCTTCGGCGATCCAGCGGTTGGCTTCATCGATCGCGCTTTCATCACCTTCGGTGACGACTTGCAGCGTATTGGGCGCCTCGACGCGGTTGCCTGCGCCGATGCCGCGGTCAATGTCCTTGCGGCGGTCGGGTCCGATATAATCACTGGTGACAACGAAGGGCTTGCGCGCCTTGACCAGAGTGCGGATGCGCTCTTCGGCGAACGCGGTGGAAAACGGGCGGATGATCACATCATCAACGCCAGAATCGATGGCCTGCTTCACGACATTGCCGTCGCGCACCCAGCTGGTGAAAACGAAAACCACAAACGGATTGCGGCCCAGCTCACCGGAGCGCACGGCGCGAACAGCGCGCAGCAGCTCGTTCTCGTTATTGACCAGCTCGGCGATGATCAGGTCAGGCGAGGTGTCTTCAAGACGCCGCTTGAACTCGTTGACCGAGCTCAGGCAGCTGATCTCACGGAATCCAATTTCATGCAGGGCATAGCGCGTGTTGCGCAGATTGACCCCCACCGGATCGAACAGCAGCACCGAAGCGCGCCGGTAATCGATATTCCTCATCGCACCACCTTTTGCAGGAGGTATTGCTGCCACCCCCGCTTGATAGAACGATGCCATTGAAGTCTGAAAATCGCCTTACGAAGATAGGTTAACGAGGCGTGCAAAACTGGCGGGATCAAGACTGGCACCGCCAACAAGAGCGCCATCAATGTCCGCGCAGGCCATCAGGGCCTCGACATTGTCAGGCTTGACCGACCCGCCATAGAGAATGCGCAGTTGCGCGCCGTCCGCTCCCGGCCACGCGGCACGGATCGCGGCGTGCATCTCCTGGGCCTCGTCCGGACCGGCGCTGCGCCCGGTTCCGATAGCCCAGACCGGCTCATAGGCGATGACCAGACGAGTGGCATCGGCGTCTGGAAGACTGGCTGCCAGCTGGGCCAGCACGGCGCCTACGGCACGCCCGTCCTCACGCTCCTGGAGATGCTCGCCGACGCACAATATCGGCGTCAGACCTTCATTGAGCGCAGCTTCGGCCTTGCGGCGCACCAGCGCGTCCGTTTCGCCGTGTCCGTCGCGGCGCTCTGAATGACCAACGATGACATGAGTGCAGCCAATGTCTTTCAGCATGCGGGCGGAAATATCGCCCGTATAGGCGCCATCTGGCTCCGGCGAACAATCCTGCGCTCCGAGCGAAATCCCCTGCCCCTGGAATGCACCCGCAAACGCGTGCAGCAAAATGGCCGGAGGGCAGACCAGCACGTCGCAGTTATCGGCTGACACGGCTTCGGCGAAGGTCTCGACCCAGGCCAGATCTTTCAGCCGGCCATTCATTTTCCAGTTGCCGGCGATCAGCGGGCGTCGGGTTGGCATGATCTATCAGTCCCTTGCGGTCGTCTTTCGCAGCGATACCAGCCCTCCGCCCGGGGGGCAAACGTCCAGATTTTCAAGCAGGCAGCAGCCTTGCCCGGCGCGCCTGCCACGGCTAGGGTCCGCCGCCTTGGTCCGCCAAGCTCGTTGCAGCCCCTTTCCTGGTGTTATTGACGCTCCATGCTCTCATTTATCCGCAACCTCGCCCGCTCGCCGATTGCCGTTCTCGTCATCATCGTTCCGATGATTGCCGCGTTCGCCCTTTTTGGCGTCAACGACATCTTCACCGGAACGGGTAACGCCGTCGCCACGGTCGGGCCGGAGCGCGTGACCTTGCAGGAGACCAGCCGCGCGATGCAGCGCGAAATGCGCCGCCTGCAACAGGAAAATCCACGCCTGACACAGCAGGAAGCCGATGCGGCAGGGCTGGGCGACAATTTGGTCAATATGCTGGTCGCCCAGGCGGCCATCAGCGCGCAGGCCGGCGAATTGGGCATCGCCGCCACAGATGAGCAAATCGCGGAAATCATCCAGGAAGCCCCGGCTTTCCAGAGCGTGTTCTCAAACCGCTTCGATCCGGCGGCCTATGGAGAATGGCTGCGTCAGGAAGGCTGGACCGCGAACACATTCGAGGCGCAGCTGCGCGCCGATCTGCGCCGCCAGCAATTTGTCGACACCGCGCTTTCGGGCGCCGTCCCGCCCGCCGTCTTCGGAGCGTTGCGGGCGCGTTATGCCGGTGAAACCCGCACGATCAGGGCCCTGCTGATACCGCCCACGCTTGTTGACGAACCGGACGTCCCCAGCGACGAGGATTTGCAGGCCTTCATCGAAGAAAACGAACAGTTCTTTACCTTGCCGGAGCAGCGCCGCGTGACACTGGTGCGTCTCAACCCGGAACTGACAGCACCCAATATCGAGGTCGATGAGGCAGAGCTGCGTGAACTTTACGAAATGCGCCTGGAGGCCGGTGAGCTGTCCGATCCGTCCGTGCGCACTCTGTTGCAATGGGTGGCACCTGATCAGCAAACGGCTGAAAACATTGCAGAGCGCCTGAACGCCGGAGAGGCGCCATCGGGCATTTCTGAAGCTACCGGTCTGGGTGAGCCTGTCCGTCTTGAAAATGTCGAGCAGTTTGCGGTTCCCGATCAGGTCGTTGGCGAGGCGGCATTCGAAATGAGCCAGGGCGAGGCACGTGCCGTTCAAGGCCGGCTTGGCTGGCGCGCGGTCTACATCGAAGCGGCCACCGACCCGGAGACCCCCGCGTTCGAAGACGTGGCGGACACTTTGCGTACGGAACTGGCCGGCGAGGCGGCAGAATACCGTGTTCTGGACGCGCTGGCCGAATTTGAGGAGCAACGCGGGCGCGGTGCGTCGCTGGAAGAGGCTGCTGACATGGCGGGCATGCCGCTGGAGCGCTTCGATTTTATTACACCAGACGGCTTCGAGATCGCCACGGGCGCGCCCCTGATGAGCGTCGTTCAGGAAGAGCTGATCCTTGAAACCATCAACTCGACCGAACAAGGCTTTGAATCCGAACTCACACCCTATGGCGAGAACGGATATTTCATTGTCCGCGTCGATGCCGTGCGTCCCAGCGCGCTGGCGCCTCTTGAAGAGGTGCGTGAGCAGGCAGAATCGTTCTGGCGGCTGCGCCAGATCGATGACCGGCTGCAGGAAACCGTCACGGCCGCCCTCACACGTGCAGAGGCTGGCGAAACGCTGGACGCGATCGCCGCCAGCATTCCCGGCACTCGTGTCGAGGAGAGCACGCTGCGCCGTGAGCAGACGGCCGGACCGTTTACCGAAGGCTTTGTAAGCGCTGCGTTCCGCGCCCGCGAGGATGAACCGTTCGAGGCACGCGCGGGCGATCAGCGTACCCGCGCTGTGGCCATCGTGACCGCCATTACACCGGGTGACAGCGAACCCGATGCCGAAATGCAGCGCGAACTTGCCACAGGCTATGAAAACGATGTCGTGATCGCTCTGGAACGCGCTTTGATGGACACGTACGAGGTACGTATCAATCCCGAATTGCGCGACGCGGCCCTTGGCCGTTCCGACCTCCAGTAGGCAAGGCCATGGCGATAGCGTCAGCGGATATCGACGCAGCGATTGCGCGCTGCGAGGCAGATGGACGCGTGCTGCTGACAGCTCAGCGTGTGGACGATCTGGAAAATCCGGTTTCGGCCTATCTGAAATTGTCGGCAGGAGTCCGGCACTCCTGTCTTCTGGAAAGTGTCGAGGGCGGCACCTATCGTGGCCGGTATTCCGCGATCGGGCTTGATCCCGACCTGATCTGGCAAAGCCGGAACGGAACGGCCTTCATCGCCCGCGCCAGCGGGTTCGAAGACGTGCCCGAGCACTTCGAGGGCGACGGAAAACCGCTGGATTCGCTAAAGCGCGTGCTGGCCCAGTCGGCTCTTGAGGTCCCTGACGCCCTGGCACCCATCGCCGCCGGGATGTTTGGCTATCTCGGCTATGAGATGATCCGGCAGATCGAAAACCTGCCCTCGCTCGCACCCGCCGACCCGCTGGACACGCCGGAGGCTTTTCTTGTCCGGCCCCGCGTGGTGGTGGTTTTTGATGCCGTCCGCCAGGAAATACTGGCCGCTGCCCCTGCCCGCCTGTCGACGGGCGTCAGCGCCCGCCAGGCCGTCGAGGCCGCCGCGCGCCGGATTGATGCCGTCTTCGACCGGCTGGACGGTGCAGCGCCCGTGCGGCGGACCGCAGAGCCCGCACACCAGGCCGTAGAGCCGCAAAGCAATATGGCCGCGGCAGACTTCCACGCCAATGTGGACACGGCACGTCAATATATCCGCGCGGGCGATGCGTTCCAGATTGTCGCCAGCCAGCGTTTTTCCGCGCCTTTTCCCGCTCCGCCCTTTTCCCTCTATCGATCATTGCGGCGCACCAACCCATCGCCCTTCCTGTTCTTCTTTGACCTCGATGGATTTGCGATTGCAGGTTCCAGCCCGGAAATTCTCGTGCGGCTGCGCGACGGCACTGTCACCATGCGTCCCATTGCCGGAACACGCCCGCGCGGCGCCACGCCTGAAGAAGACAGCGCCAACGAGACTGAATTGCTGGCCGATCCCAAGGAGCGTGCCGAACACCTTATGTTGCTGGACCTTGGCCGGAATGATGTCGGCCGCGTCGCGAAGGCCGGCAGCGTGCGTGTGACCGAACGCGAAATCGTCGAGCGCTACAGCCATGTGATGCACATTGTCTCGAATGTCGAAGGCGAACTGAACGCCGGCGAGGACGCGGTCTCGGCGCTGTTTGCAGGCTTTCCGGCCGGCACCGTGTCCGGCGCGCCAAAGGTTCGGGCGATGGAGATAATCGACGAGCTGGAACCCCACCGGCGTGGCATTTATGCGGGCGCAGTTGGCTATTTCGGCGCCGGCGGCGGCATGGATACGTGCATCGCGCTGAGAACGGCCATCATCAAGGATGGCGTGATGCATGTGCAGGCCGGTGCCGGGATCGTGCTGGATTCCGACCCGGAAGCAGAACGCATGGAAACCGTCAACAAGGCCAAGGCCCTGTTCCGGGCCGCGTCGGAAGCCTGGCGGTTCAGCTAGCCTGCATCCGCGTGCGGGCCTCGGCCAGCCGCGAAACGGTGACCAGTTCCACCCCTGCCGCCTCGGCGCGCGCCGCCAGTCCTTCAAGGGCCGTGATCGTCATCGCGTGAGGATGGCCAATCGCGATCGCAGAACCCGATTGACGCGCACGCTGCAGCGCCTCTTCAATCGCGGCGTCAATCGCCTCAGGCGAGCGCACATGGTCCAGAAACACATCGCGGCGCAGCGCGGTCAGCCCGGACTGCGCTGCCATACCGGCCGCAACACTGCCCGGATGGGTGAGGGAATCGACAAATACCAGCCCTGAAGACTGAAGCGCGGAGAACACGCGCGCCATTGCAGCACGGTCGGCTGTCATGGCGCTGCCCATATGGTTGTTCAGCCCGGTAGCCCCTGGCACCCGCGACAGCGCCCAGCGCACGCGCCGCGCTATCTCCTCGGCGCCGTGCGCCCGCAACAGCGCATTCGGGCCCGGATCGGCCAGCCCGACCGGTTCCATCGGCATGTGGACAAACACTTCCAGCCCGGCCTGCGTAGCTGCGCGGGCAATGTCGGGCGCGGCCTCGGCAAACGGCAGGATGGAGAGCGTCACCGGCACGCCGCTGGCAATCAGGGTCTCGGCGACCGCCCTGTCAGGACCGATATCATCGAGTATCACCGCCAGCATGGGACGCGCGGGCACAAGCGGTGCTGGATCAAGGCCTGGTTCGGCGCTGGTCTCAGGTTGGGCAGCCGGAACTTCGACAATCGGCGCATTCTGCTCACCGGCAGCGTTCAAGGCCGCCGGCAGATCGTCATCGCGGCTGCCAAGCTGAAACGCCATACCGGCAAGCAGCAGCATCGCCGCAGCGGCGGCGCTGGCCATATGGATGACGCTGGTAGCGGGCGAAGACATCAAAATGATGCATAAGGTGAGTCGCAAGCGTTGGCGGCTACCCGTTGCCCGACTAGATTGACTTCGCCGCGCCGCAATATGGACCTTTCGGGCATGCTGCTCATCATCGACAATTACGACAGCTTCACCTTCAACCTGGTCCATTATTTCCAGGAGCTGGGGGCGCATACGCGCGTGATCCGCAACGATGTCATGAGCGCGCCGCAGGCACTGGCGCTCGGTGCCGATGCGATTGTGCTGTCGCCAGGACCGTGTGACCCGGATCGCGCGGGCATCTGCCTCGATGTGCTGCGTCAGGCACCGGCAGGGCTTCCCATTCTGGGCGTGTGCCTGGGCCATCAGGCGATGGGGCAGGTCTATGGCGGCAAGGTTGTTCAGGCCCGCCAGATCATGCACGGCAAGACCAGCCCCATTACCCATGACGGCACGGGGGTGTTTGCCGGACTGCCCTCCCCGTTCGAGGCCACGCGCTATCATTCGCTGGCCGTTGACCTGCCAGAAGGCAGCGACCTGCTGGTCAATGCGCGCACGGCTGACGGCGAGATCATGGGGCTGCGCCACCGCACCCGTCCGGTTCATGGCGTCCAGTTTCACCCCGAATCCATCGCCTCGCAGCACGGCCACGAGGTGCTGAAAAACTTCCTGAACGAGATCCCGCGCGCGACGGGCAAAGCGGCATGAGCGCGATGCGTCCGGCCATTGCCGCCCTGGCAAGCGGGCGGTTGCCCGCGCCTGAAGCGCTGGAGGCGGCCTTCGACGCGCTGATGGAGGGCGAAGCCGATACAGCAGAGATTGGCGGCTTTCTGATCGGTCTTGCGGCCGTTGGCGAAAGCCCCGCCGTTCTGGCCACGGGCGCGCGCGCCATGCGCGCCCGTATGCGCCCCGTCACCGCGCCTGAAAACGCCATCGATACGTGCGGCACGGGCGGCGATGCGCGCGGCACCTGGAACATCTCCACAGCCGCCGCCATCGTCGCGGCGGGTGCAGGCGCGATCGTCGCCAAGCACGGCAACAAGGCCGCCTCGTCGAAATCCGGTTCTGCCGAGGTTCTGGAATCGTGCGGCATCAATCTGATGGCCACGCCTGACCAGATCGAGCGGGCTCTGCGCGAGGCTGGTGTTGCCTTCCTGTTCGCGCAGGCTCATCACGGCGCAGTGCGCCATGTTGCCCCGGCCCGCAAGACGCTGGGCGTGCGCACCGTGTTCAACCTGCTTGGGCCGCTCTCAAACCCGGCAGGAACCCGGCGCCAGTTGCTCGGTGTGTTCGACCGGCGCTGGCTGGTGCCGATGGCCGAAGCGCTTCGCGATCTGGGGGCGCAGCGGGCGTGGATTGTTCACGGCGCAGACGGGCTTGACGAGATCACCACCACCGATGTGACCCATGTAGCCAGCCTGGAAGCCGATGGCAGCATACGCGAGTTTACATTATCGCCGAAGGATGCCGGCTTGCCCCGCGCCAGCCTTGATGATCTGAAAGGCGGTGAGCCGAAAGAAAATGCCGCTGCACTGCACCGCCTGCTCGACGGCGAAGCAGGTGCGTATCGCGACATCGTCCTTCTCAATGCCAGCGCTGCGCTGGTGCTCGCAGGCCAGGCGGACGGGCTGAAAGACGCCGTGCGGCTGGCGGCAGATGCGATTGATGATGGCCGCGCAAAAGCCACGCTTGAACAGCTTGTCCAGATTACAAACGCCTGAGGAATACCGCCCATGAGCGACACGCTGGCGCGCATCGGCGCCTATAAACGCGCTGACACGGCGCGCCGCAAGGCGCAGACCAGCTATGCGGACATGTCTGCGCAGGCGCACACGGCGCCGCCTGTGCGCGGCTTTCTCGAGCAATTGCGTAAACGTCAGGCCGTCGACGGGCTGGCGCTGATTGCCGAGGTCAAGAAGGCGAGCCCGTCGCGCGGGCTGATCCGCGCCGATTTCAACCCGCCTGCCCTCGCGCACGCCTATGAGGCAGGTGGTGCGACCTGTCTTTCCGTTCTTACCGATACGGAGAGCTTTCAGGGCGCCGATGAGCACCTTGTCGCGGCTCGTGCTGCCGTGGCTTTGCCCGTCCTGCGCAAGGATTTCCTCTACGATGCGTGGCAGGTCGCCGAGGCCCGCGCACTGGGCGCGGACTGCATCCTCGTCATCATGGCGGCAGTGGACGATGCCCTTGCCGCAGACCTGGTGGCCGAGGCCACGCACTGGAATATGGATGCGCTAATCGAAGTGCATGACCGCAGCGAGCTGGAACGCGCGCTGAACCTGCCCTCGCCGCTGGTCGGGATCAATAACCGCAATCTTCGCACTTTCGACGTCTCGCTTGAGACATTCGAGAGCTTGAGCGCCGATGTTCCCGCCGACCGCTTTCTGGTGGCGGAAAGCGGGATTTCTACCCCGGATGATGCCATGCGGGTGAAACATTCCGGCGCCGGTGCGTTGCTGGTCGGCGAGAGCCTGATGCGCCAGGACGATGTCACCGCTGCGGTGAGAACGCTGATGAATTTCGCCTGACTATACAGACGGACTTGACGCACTTGCGGAACAGGCATAGAACAAACCGTGTCTTTTCCGGCTTTGTTCCTGCTTTCTGGAGTTCAGATCCCCTCATGCTGACCCGCAAACAACACGAGCTTTTGCTCTTCATCCACAAGCGTCTGTCAGAAGATGGCGTATCCCCTTCCTTTGATGAAATGAAAGAGGCCCTTCAGCTCGCCTCCAAGTCCGGTGTCCACCGGCTTGTCAGCGCGCTGGAGGAGCGCGGCTTTATACGCCGACTGGCGCACAGGGCGCGGGCGCTGGAAGTGCTCAAAATGCCCGATTCGTCGGCGCCTCAACTCGCCGCCGCAACCAATGTGGTCAGCGGCAATTTCGCCCGCCGGGATATGGAAACCGATTCTGTCGATGTCCCGCTGCTGGGCAAGATCGCCGCCGGTGTGCCTATCGAGGCTATCCAGCACGAAACAGACCGCTTCGGTGTTCCGTCACAGATGGTCTCCTCTGGTGAGCATTTCGCGCTGGAAGTAGAGGGCGATTCCATGATCGAGGCCGGCATTCTCGATGGCGACTATGTGATTATCCGGCGCGGCGATACGGCCAATAGCGGCGAGATTGTCGTGGCACTGGTCGATAACGAGGAAGCCACCTTAAAGCGCCTGCGCCGCAAGGGTGGCTCCATCGCACTGGAAGCCGCCAACCCGGCGTATGAAACGCGCATTTTCGGGCCGGACCGCGTGAAGGTTCAGGGCCGTCTGGTCGGGCTTATCCGCCGCTATCACTGAGCGCTCTGCCCGTCAGATGCCGCGCGCCCAGACGCGCGCAGCGCTTGAGTCCTGCGCGCCGCGAAGCCGGGTGATCCGGCCGTCGCGCACCCAGAACTCCGCGCTGCCCAGCTCGGCGCGGGCAGGGTCGTCAAGAATGGGCACGGCGCAGCGCCGTTTCAGCCATTGGCTGACAGTGCCGCGCGCGATTACCAGATCGGCCCGGGTGCAATCCTCCTCCAGCGAGGCGGGATGTTCGCTGACTGCCACGCGCAAGCCTTCGGCGGTCACGATCATACAGCCCAGCCGATCGCAGGCATGGTCCCCGCGCGCAACGGACGACAGACCGGTGCCAGCACGCTGGAGCAGAACACCTACTTCAAACCGGCCGCGCCGGCGGTCACTGACATCCCAGTCTCCGGCTTCGCCCGTTTGTGTGTCAGCACTGCGCGAGACGAGTACGCCTGACGACGTAATCATCATGTCCGGGGGTGATTGAAGCGCCCACATGGACAGGGCGCATGCAGCAAACGGCACCCCGGCAAGGCGCACCAGTCCGCGCCCCAGCGTCGCCAGGGCAAATCCCGTCGCATAGAGGCCCAGCACAATTCCGGCAGGTGCCAGTGCGGGCATGGCCGCGCCGGGACGCGCCGCCGTCCATTCGGCGATCGCCAGCACGACGTCCATGCCTGCCGCGCTGACTTGAAGCGGCAGTGCCTCCAGGCCGAAGGGCGTCAGCAGCAGTCCGACCACGCCCGCAGGCATCACCCAGAAGCTGAACACGGGCATCGCGGCCAGATTGGCGCCAAACCCATAGACGGCCATGCGCTGGAAATGAAACGCCGCAAACAGGCCGGTTGCACTGCCCGCCACCAGGCTAGTGACGGCCAGTCCGGCAAACGCCGCCTGTATGCGGGCAAACCAGCCATAGTCGGCAAGTTCGCGGGTCATGCGCCATCGCTGCCAGCCTTCATACACCGCGATCAGCGCCGCAGTGGCGGCAAAGCTCATCTGGAAGCCCGGTTCGATAACGCTTTGCGGATCCAGCGCGATGACGATGAGCGCGGCAAGAACCAAAGACTGAAACGACACCGCCCGGCGGCCAATCAGAATGGCGGTAAACATCACAGCCGCCATGACAAACGCGCGCTGGGTGGACACTGCGCCGCCCGACAGCAGCAGATATCCCAGCGCAGCGATCAAGGCGATCACTGCGGCGGGCTTGCGCGGATCATGCGCACGCGCGAACGGTTCAATGGCTGAGAACAGCCAGCGCAAGGCGAAGAAGATTCCACCCGCCAGCAAGGCCATATGCATTCCGGAAATCGCCAGCAGGTGACCAAGCCCGGAAAGCCGCAAGGCCTCGGCGTGCGCTTCGGTGACACCGGAACGGTCTCCGGTCAGCAGCGCTGATATCACCGGGCCGGAGTTGGGCCCTGCGGTATCTGATATCCGTTGCGACAGGCGCCAACGCCATCCGAGAAACGCGCGCATCGCCTCATTGCCGGAAATCACGTCCGGCTGCGGCTGCGTGATCGAGTATCCCGTCAGCGCAATGCGCTGATACCAGGCCGCCCTTGCCCCGTCATATCCGCCGGCCGCTGCCGGGCCACGCGGATGCGACAGCACCGCGCTCACGCTGATCGCGTCGCCGGGAGCCAGCGTTTCGGTGTTGATTCTCAGACGGACCCGGTAGGGCGGCGTTTCCGTCCGTTGAAGTTCCCAAACTCGTAAAACCACGCGCCCGGACCGGCCCCGGCGTTCTATGCGCTCAACCCAGCCGGTCACCGTTCGCGCGCGGTCGGACACCTCGATATCGGGCGGAGCCAGCGAAAGCGTCCGGCCTTGCATGTGCGCATGACCGGCGAACGCACACGCGCCGAGCACGGCCGCAGCCAGCAATGCTGGACGGGCCGTCAGGACCGGAACGGCCGCAAGAGCCAGAAAAGCAGTGGCCCAGAAGGCCATGACCAGCCAGCCGGGCGGTTCAACCGGTCCGGCCAGATAAACGGCCGCGCCCAGACCGGCGGCCAGTGGCGCCCACAGGATCAGATCTGCGGCCCGGACCGCGCGCGAGGGCAGAAGTGGCTTCAGCCAGCGATACACAGCCGCGCGTTCGGCGCCGGAAACCGGGCTCCGGCCCCGCCTGATTGACGCCAAGACCGCGCGTGCATATCGGCGCATGCAGCCACCTGTGTTGTCACTTCATCAGGCACACTATCTCTTTACATGCCTAACATGCTAATCATCCCGCCTACTTCGCAGCGCAGCAAATCCTCGCACGTGCAAAACAGACAAGAAATCATCACGCGCTTCGCGCCGTCGCCTACAGGCTACCTCCATATCGGCGGAGCCCGTACTGCGTTGTTCAACTATCTGTTCGCGCGCAAATCCGGCGGCCAGTTCAAGCTGCGTATCGAGGACACCGACCGAGAACGCTCCACCACTCAGGCTGTCGACGCGATTCTGGCCGGCATGCGCTGGCTGGGTCTGGACTGGGATGGCGATGCGGTTTCCCAGCATGCACGCGCTGACCGTCACCGCGAAATCGCCGAGGCGCTGATCGCTGAAGGAAAAGCTTTCCGCTGCTACTGCACCGCCGAGGAAGTGGAAAAGCTGCGCGCAGACGCGTTCGCTGAGGGGCGTGCCTTGCGTTCACCCTGGCGCGATGGAGGAACAGCGCCCGATGACCGGCGCTTTACCGTGCGCTTTCGCGCACCGGACACAGATGTGGTTCTGGACGATGCCGTTCAGGGCGAGGTGCGCTGGGCCGCCAAGGAGTTTGATGACCTCATTCTCCTTCGAGCCGACGGCAACCCGACCTATAATCTCGCGGTTGTGGTTGATGACCATGATATGGGCGTGACGCACGTCATCCGCGGTGACGACCATCTGGTGAACGCCGCCCGTCAGGCCCAGCTTTACGACGCGATGGACTGGCCACGCCCGGTGTTTGCCCACATACCGCTCATTCACGGGCCGGACGGCAAGAAGCTGTCCAAACGCCATGGCGCGCTGGGTGCCGACGCCTATCGCGACATGGGCTATCTGCCCGAAGGCCTGCGCAATTATCTCGCGCGCCTCGGCTGGAGCCATGGCGACCAGGAATTGTTCAGCGATTCCGAGCTGATAGAGGCGTTCTCGTTGGACGGTCTCAACAAGGCCCCGGCGCGGCTGGATTTCGACAAGATGGCATTTGTGAACCATCACCATCTGCGTCTCGCCGATAACGCGCGCCTTCTGGCCTTGCTCACGAAGCGTCTGGAAGGCCAGAGCACACTGGTCGATGGCGCGGTCGCGAACGCACGGTTAACGCCTGCCATGGATATGCTGAAAGAGCGTTCAAAAACGCTCGCCGAAATGGAAACACAGGCTTATTTTCTGATCCGCAAGCGCCCGTTCCAGATTGATGAGGCATCGGGCAAGCACCTGTCCTCTGACGCGCTTGAGCGGCTGTCACGCCTGCGCGATGCGCTCTCCGCGCACCATGAGTGGGATGCAGACTCGCTGGGCGGGCTGCTCAAGGACTTCGCCGAAGCCGAAGGGGTGGGCTTTGGAAAGATCGGACAGCCGCTGCGCGCGGCACTGACGGGCGGCGCACCCGCGCCGGATATGAGCCTTGTCCTTGCCCTTCTGGGCCGGGACGAAACGATTGCCAGGCTGGATGACCAGATCAGCCCGGCCTGACCATACCTAAAGATGTAAAGGGATTGGACCGATGAAGAACAAGACCGAAAAAAAGGGCTCCGCCCAGCTTACCGTCAACGGCAAGACAATCGACCTGCCTGTACTGGGTGGCTCGGTTGGGCCTGACGTGATCGATATCCGCACGCTCTATCGCGACGCCGGCGTCTTCACCTACGATCCGGGCTTCACCTCGACGGGCAGCTGTGAAAGCCAGATCACCTATATCGACGGTGACGAGGGCGTCCTTCTTTATCGAGGCTATCCGATTGACGAGCTTGCAGAAAACTCCTCTTTCATCGAAGTCTCCTACCTCCTCCTGCATGGTGAATTGCCGAGCGCGAAAGAGCTTGAAGAGTTCGACTGGACGATCCGCCGCCACACCATGCTGCATGACCAGTTCGACCAGTTCTTCCGCGGCTATCGCCGCGATGCGCACCCGATGGCGGTGATGGTCGGGACGGTTGGCGCGCTGTCGGCCTTCTACCATGACTCAACGGACGTCAATGATCCCAAGGCGCGCACTATCGCCAGCCATCGCATGATCGCCAAAATGCCGACGATTGCCGCACGGGCCTTCAAATATTCGATCGGCCAGCCGTTTATCACCCCGCGCAATGAGCTGGACTATGCCTCCAACTTCCTGCGCATGTGCTTTGCTGTGCCGACAGAGGACTACAAGGTCTCCCCGACGCTGGCGCGCGCGATGGACCGTATTTTCATCCTGCATGCCGACCACGAGCAGAACGCCTCCACCTCCACGGTGCGCCTGGCGGGGTCATCGGGCGCCAATCCGTTCGCCTGTATCGCTGCGGGCATTGCCTCGCTCTGGGGCCCGGCTCATGGCGGCGCCAATGAAGCCGCACTCAACATGCTCGAAGAGATCGGCACGGTTGACCGCATCCCTGAATTTATCAAGCGCGCCAAGGACAAGGAGGACCCGTTCCGCCTGATGGGCTTTGGCCATCGCGTCTACAAGAACTACGACCCGCGCGCGAAAGTGATGCGCACCACGTGCCACGAAGTGCTGGATGAGCTGGGCGTGAAGGATGATCCGCTCCTGCAAGTGGCCATGGAGCTGGAACGCATTGCGCTGGAAGATCCCTACTTTGTCGAGAAAAAGCTCTATCCGAATATCGACTTCTATTCGGGCATCACGCTGCGTGCGATGGGCTTCCCGACCGAGATGTTCACGGTGCTGTTCGCACTGGCCCGCACCGTCGGCTGGATCGCCCAATGGTCTGAAATGATCGAGGATCCGACCCAGAAGATCGGCCGCCCGCGCCAGGTCTTCACCGGCGCGTCCGAGCGCGGCTATGTGCCGGTCAGCAAGCGTTAGGTTCTAGAGCGGTCCAAGATTGATAAGGGCGCGGGCGGCATTAACGCTCGCGCCCCCGCCTTCTCCGGCCATCTGCGCCGTTACATCCTTTAGCGCCTGCCCCACCGAGGCACGGTGTTCAGGGTCATCAAGCAGTCTGGCCATTTCGGGCACCAGATATTCGGGCACCGCCCGGGTCTGCAGCCGTTCGGGCAGAAGTTCGCGCCCGGCAGCGATGTTGACCAGGCTTACATAGGGTGCGCGAAGCATGAAATTCCATGCAATCGTCCACGCCACCGGGCCAAGCCGGTAGCCGACCACGCTGGGCACCCCCATCCGCGACAATTCCAGTGTCACAGTTCCTGAACACGCGAGCGCTGCGTCAGAGGCGGCAAACGCGTCAAGGCGCTCCTCCGCGCCCGTCACGACCATTCCCGCCAGCGCCGGGCGGGCTCTCAGGCGCTCCATCACGGGCTCTGCTACTGCAGGAGCCAGAACGGTGACGATGCGCAGATCCGGGCGATCCATCATCAACGCTTCAGCGGTGTCGGCAAAATCATCGAATAGCCTCTCCACTTCGGCCTTGCGGCTGCCGAACAGGACCAGCATCAGGCGTTCATCCGCCGAAATGCCATGGCGCGCCCGGAACGCCGCTCCGTCGCCGGTCAGATCGCGTTCCAGCGCGGGGTTTCCCACGACGATGGTCGGCAAGCCGTAAGGCTCGAAATATTCCGGATCGAAGGGATGGATCGCCAGAAGATTATCAACCGCGCGCCCCAGCGCCTTGGCCCGTCCCGGCCTGGTGGCAAAGGCCTGCGGGCCGATATATTTCACGATCCGGGCCGCTGGAGACGCCGCACGGACTTTCCACGCGACACGCAGCATGAAACCCCAGGAATCGATGAGGACCACCTGATCAGCGCCAAAGGCGGCCGCCGCGTCCGCACACGCGCCGGCGCGTTCGTGGACAAGCCGCCAGACACGCAAGCCATCGAACAGACCCAGCACCGACAAGGCCGACAGGTCGATATCGCTGGATATGCCTTCCGCTGCCATGGCTTCACGCCCGACGCCGGCGATCTGGATATCGCGGTTTTGTGCGCGCAGGGCGCGCACAAGCTCCGCCCCTACCATGTCGCCCGACGGCTCAGCCGCGACAATGAATATCCGCAAGGGCCGGTTGCTGGCTTGCATGATTCATGCGTCCGTTCAGCTAAGCGGTGTCACACCGGCCACAAACATGCCGTGACGGCGCGCGGCCTCATCCACCGCTTCGCGGCCGAGTATCAGCGCCGCGCCCGCTTCCACGGCAATGCCAGCCAGTCCGGCGGCGGCGGCGCGCTCAACCGTCGCTGCACCGATCACCGGCAGGTCGATCCGGCGCTCCTGCTGCGGCTTCGGCCGCTTGGCCAGCACGCCGCGCGGCACGTCCACCGTGCCGCGGATATTTTCCGGCAATTGTGCCACGCGCTCCAGCATGGCATCGGTGCCTTCCTGCGCTTCCAGTGCCAGAACCAGCCCGTCGCACACAACAGCCCCCTGCCCGGCGTCAAGAACACCAATGGCAGCAGCTATCTGCATCGCCTTGGCGATATCGCTCTGGTGCGGCCCGGCATCGGCATCCCCGCCAATGCGCCCTTCCGGTGCCAGCAGTGAGTCTGACAAGGTATCGGCACCGACGACCTGAAGCCCGTGTGCCTCGAACGCCTTGACCACCACGCGCAGCAAGGCGTCATCGCCGCGAACGGCAGCCGCCAGCAATCCAGGCAGCAATTTCGCGCCCTCCATGTCGGGCACGAAACTGCGAAAATCAGGCCGCGTCACAATACCGGCAAAACAAACAGCATCGCACCCGGCCGCTTTCATATCCCGCACGACATGGCCGAACTGACCGATAGTGCGCACCAGTGCGCCGTCATAATCGGCAGGATCAGCGAAGCCGGACAGCGCAATCACACACCCCAGCCTGCCATCGGCCGCACATGCCTGCGCCACCAGTCGGGGCAAAGCGCCGCCACCGGCTATCAGGCCAAGACGCGTCCAACGATCACTCATCGCCGATCAGCCCTGCTCCGGCCCGCACAGGGGCCGCGCGGCGGGCGCTTTGACAAAGTTGATGACCTCCATCACTTCGGGGCGCGCTTCAAATAATCGGCCTGCATCCTCCACCCGCTCGGAGAACGCTCCCTCCGCAGAGAAAATCAGGCGGTAGGCAGCGCGCAAATCATGGATTAGGTCACGCGAGAAGCCGCGCCGCTTCAGGCCAACCAGGTTGAGCCCCGCCAGGTATCCGTGATTGTCGACCATGCCATAAGGGATGACGTCGCCCGTCACTGGCGCACCGCCGCCGACAAAGGCATATCGCCCGACGCGACATTTCTGGTGAATGGCCGAAAGCCCGCCCATGATGACATAATCGCCAATAACGACCTCGCCGCCGAGCGTTGCGTTGTTGGCGAAAACAACATTGTCACCGACAACGCAGTCATGGCCAACATGGGCCCCGACCATGAAATAGCTGCCCGATCCCACACGCGTCTCGCCGCGCGCCGTCTCCGTGCCCAGATGCATGGTGACGTGCTCGCGCAGCGTGTTGCCGTCACCGATCACCAGGCTGACATCACCGCCCTTGTATTTGAAGTCCTGTGGCGGTGAGCCAAGGGCGGCGAAGGGATGAACCACGCAGTCCCGGCCGATGCTGGTCTGGTTCAGCACGCTGACATGGGAAATCAGGCGCGTCCGGTCACCGATCTTTACCTGCGGACCGATCTGACAGAACGGACCGATATCCACGCCCTCGCCGAGCTGTGCTTTCGGGTCAACAATGGCCGACGGATGAATTTGCGTGGTCAAGAAGCCTCTCCTGCATTCTGTCGTTCGGCTGACGTCGCGGAGAAGTCCGCATCGGCGACCTTGATGCCGTTCACCAACGCCACGCCCTCAAAGCGGAAAAGGCCGCGCCGCTGGGTCACCACTTTTACGGGCATTTCCAGCACATCACCTGGACGCACGGGGCGGCGGAAACGCGCCCGGTCCACACCAATGAACAGGATGAGCGTATTGGCGATGTCGGCATTAAGCGTTTTTGACATCAGCAGAGCACCGGTCTGGGCCAGCGCCTCGATCATCAGCACGCCCGGCATGACGGGATTGTCGGGAAAATGCCCTTGAAAACAGGGCTCTCCTGCCGACACGCATTTGATGCCGGTGATCGACTGGCCTTCGACATAGCTGTGCGCGCGATCAACCAGCAAAAAAGGATAACGGTGCGGCAGACGCGAAAGGATTTCGTCCGGGCCGATAGTGATGGCTGATTGCGTCATACCCGTTCCCTGACTGTGCTGATCAATCGTCGGTCTTGTCCTGCACCGAGGGTTTGCCAGCGTCAACAGCACGGCGTTTCGGGGCGGCCATTCGTTTCAATATTGCCAGTTCGCGCAACCAGCTCCGGATAGGTTGCGCCGGCTGCCCTGCCCAGGTCTCCCCGGCCGGGACATCCCACGCAGGCGAAGCATTGGCGGCAAGCCTTGCGCCTTCACCGATATTTACATGATCAACAATACCAACGCGCCCGCCAAACTGGGCACCGCGCCCGATCTTTACGCTGCCGGAAACACCGGCAAAGGCGGCCATCAGCGTGTGTTCGCCAACATCTACATTATGAGCGATGTGGCACAGATTATCGAGCTTCACCCCCGTGCGCAGAAGGGTGTCACCGAACATACCCCGGTCAATGGTGCAGTTCGCGCCAATGCGCACCTGATCACCCAGGACCACCCGCCCGAAATGGGGCAGCTCCACCAGACCGTCCGGTCCGGGGGCCAGGCCAAAACCGGCTTCGCCCAGAACGCTCCCGGGGCCAATGCGGCACTCCCGGCCAATCAGGGCAAAGCCGATTACCGCGCACGCGCCGACATGCGTGCGCTCTCCTATTTCGACGCCGGGCCCAATAACCGCGTTGGGGCCGATCTGGCAGTCATCGCCAATCCGCGCGCCTGCACCGATAGATGCGCCTGCCGAAATGACAGCGCTGGCAGCGATGCTGGCGGACGGGTCAATCGCGGCAAGCGCCATCCGCGTGTGAGGCACCACCAGCTGCGCGGCAATACGCGCAAAGGCAGCCCTGGGATGGGAATGGACGATGAATGCCGAACCGTCGCGCAGCGTCATCGTCTCGCGAAGAGCGGCCGGGCCGATAATGATGCCCTCATGCGCTTCGGGCAGATCGGCCTTCTCGCCGGCTCCTACAAATATCAGCGTGCCCGCCGAGGGCGCCGTGTGGGAGGCAACGTCATGGACGCTACACGCAGGGTTTCCGGCGAGCTCACCATCGAGCTCGCCGGAAATCTCCCGTGCGTTCAGTGATCCGACACGGCGATAGAACCGGGTGTCAGTACTCACCGGATCAACGGCTATTGACCGCTTTCGCCCTCAGGCGCGCGAACGCGGGTCACCGGCGTGGTCTGGATGCGCTGGTTGAGACGCTCGATGACCGTGTCGGTGACATCAATGCTGTCAGCGCCATAGACGACCTGCGAACGGTCAAGCAGAACGGTGGCGCTACGCTCGTCGACCAGCTCCTGCAACACCGTCTGAAGGGTCTGCAGAACCGGCTGCAGAGCCTGACGCTCGGTCTGCACCAGCTCTTGCTGGCGCACCCGGCGCAGGCGCTCAAGCTGTTGGGCGTTCGCCTGGAGCTGCTGAATGCGCTGCATCAGGTCGGGACGCTCCTGAATGGCTTCCTGGCTGAGCGCAGACGTTTCCGCTTGCAGTGCCTCATTCTCCTCAGAGAGCGGTCCGGCAGCCGCTTCCAGCTCGGTCTGGATTTCGCGGCCGATGGTTTCCAGCTGGCCGGCAATGTGCTGGCCGACCTGGCTTTCGGTGAGAATTCTCTCCTCGTCGATCATCAAGATGCTTTGCGCCTGCGCAGCTCCCATCGCACCCAGTGCGACAACGATGCCGGCAAACAAAGCGCGAAGACGCATGGAGGCCATCCGGCTGTTGTGAAAAGTCATGATACTAGAACCCTGTACTGGTGCTGAAACGGAAGAACTCGCGGCGGTCGTACTCTTGGTGAACCACAGCCTCGGCAAAGTCGAACCGGACCGGGCCGAACGGCGAGTCCCAGAAAATGCTGACGCCGACCGAAACGCGCGGTGCCAGCTCGTCTATCGTGAAGGGCGAAGTTGTCCCGCCGACGTCCTCAATCTGGTCAACTGATGGCAAAACGCCCATCGTGCCGAACTCGGTGAACACGCTGCCACGCACACCGTACTGTTCCGGCAAGCCGAGCGGGAAGCCCAGTTCCAGAGCGCCGATGGCGTAGAAATTACCGCCAAGCGAGTCGCCACGCGTCAACTCTCCGGTGTCGGTGCGCTGAACAACCCGCGGACCGATACCGGCGGTTTCAAACCCGCGGAAGGAATTGCCCCCCTTGAAGAAGCGGTCATTGATGCGAACCGCATCACCGCCCCACGCAAGGATCAGGCCAGCTTCCCCTGTGAGGCTCAGCACGACATCAGGCCGGAACACGTTGCGGTAGACCGCGCCGCGCCCTTCGGTGCGCACATAGCGCACGTCACCGCCTACGCCGGCAATCTCCTGATTGAGACTCACCTGGAAGCCGTTGGTCGGCTGCTGGAAGTCGTCAATGCGGTTCCAGGCCACCGAATAGCCCAGCAGCGACGTCACCCGAGAGCCCGCCGCTCTGGCGATCGCGCTCGACACGCCGGCGAATGTGCGAACCTCGTCGGTACGCAGCGTGTAATTCACACCGCCCTCCACCGACGCGGTCAACGGGAAGCCGGAGCGCAGGCTGAAGCCGGTCGATTCGGTTTCAAACGATGCTTCTTGCGAGAAGTTTGAGCGCACCTGGAACAGGTCAAAGCCTGCCGCGAGATTGCGGTCCAGGAAGCGCGGTTCGGTAAACCGGATATCGATCTGGCGGCGGCGCGAGCTCTCCGAAACCCGAAGACGCAGGAACTGGCCGCGGCCACGCAGATTGCGCTCTGACACCGAGAAATCAATCAGGAAGGCGTCCGTGGACGAATACCCGACGCCAAAGGCAAGCTCGCCGGTTGGCTGCTCTGTTACATTGACCTGAAGCCGCGCCCGGTCAGCATCCGTGCCCTGAACGGGCTCTATCTCGACCTCTTCAAAGAAGCCCAGGCGGCGCACACGCTGTTCGGAAAGATTGACCAGCACCTGGTTGAACGCGTCGCCCTCCACCAGCTCCAGCTCACGGCGGATAACCCGGTCGAGCGTCCGCGAATTGCCCAGAATATCGATCCGCTCGATATAGACACGCGGCGCCGGGTTGATGACGTATTCGATATCGACGGTCTGGTCCTCGCGATTGGTGGTCACACGCGGGCGCACATCCACAAATGCATAGCCTGCGGCCCCGGCAGCGAAGGTGAGCGTATCAACCGACTCTTCAATCCGGCTGCCGACATAGAGGCTGCCCGGCTGGGTGGCTACAATCGCCTCCAGATATTCAGAGCTCAGGTCTTCAATCTCGGTCGTGACTGTAATCTCACCGAAATTGTAAACCTGCCCCTCTTCAACCGTGTAGGTGATGTAGAAGCCCGACTGGTCAGGGACCAGCTCGGCAATCGCGGAGCTGACGCGGAAGTCGGCATAGCCCCGGTCTGCGTAGAATTCACGCAGCTGCTCGCGGTCAAACTCCAGCCGGTCGGGATCATAATTGTCATTGGAATCGAAGAAACGCCACCAGCGCGCTTCGCTGGTAACAGTCTCGCCGCGCAGGCGGCGATCCGAATAGGCGCGGTTGCCGACAAAGTTGATCCGGCGCACGCCGGTCGTCGGCCCTTCGGAAATCTCGAACACGAGATCGACCCGGTTCTGGGGCAATTCAACGATCTGGGGATTGACCTGCACGGCGAACCGGCCCGAACGGCGATAGACTTCCAGAATGCGCTGAACGTCGTCCTGGACACGCGCACGTGTAAACAACGCACGCGGCTGCAGCTGGATCTCGTCGGTGATCCGGTCGTCATTGATCGCGCGGTTACCTTCGAGAACCACCCGGTTGATGACGGGATTCTCACGCACGTAGACAATCAGGGTGGAGCGCTCGCGTGCCACCCGCACATCGGCGAACAGATTGGTGGCGAACAGCGTCTGGATGGAGAGGTTTATCAGGCGCGGATCAGCCACGTCACCGGGCCGGACCAGCATGTAAGACAGGATGGTATCGGCTTCGACGCGCTGGTTGCCCTCAACCAGGATCTGGAGGATTTGCGGAGGAGCCTCCTCCTGCTCAATTTCAGTTTCCACCGGCGCCTGTGCGCTGTCGCTGGCCGTATCAGCGTCCTGCACGGCCTGTGCATGTGCCAACGGCAAGCCGAGCATCGCCAGCGCTGCTATCGTCCAGACGAGAAACTTCATTGACTGCACCATCCAGGTCTCAATCGACCGGCCATTATGACAACAGGCCGACGAGATAACTCAAATCATTCCATGTGGCGACAACCATCAGCCCGAGTATCAGCGCCAGTCCGGCCTTGAGGCCGGCAGACTGAACAGCTGGACTGGGTGGATGTTTCGCCACGGCTTCGTAGGCGTAATACACAAGGTGGCCACCGTCTAGAACCGGGATCGGCAGGAGATTCATCAATCCGATGGCAACCGACAGCAATCCAGCCAGCAGCAAAAGGCTTGTCGCCAGCCGCAGCAACGCCGCGCCAACGTCGTATGAACCGGGATCCTGCACATCCGGAGCAGCAATCGCCGTATTGGCGATCTGCCCGGCCGTCGTCGCAATGCCCAGCGGGCCATTGATATGTTCGATGGAGGCCCGGAACGTCACCAAACGGGCCATGTAATCGACTATCGTCGCTGAAATGTCGGCGGTGCGCGCGACTCCATGTCCGACGGCCTCGACAGGGCCAAACCTGTGCCGGGTCAGCTCAGCGTCGGGTGATAGTCCAACACCCAGGAAGCCAAAAGCGCGCGTGCCGCCAAGCCCGTCGGGGCGCATCTCGCGGCGCGGTGCCGCCTCCAGCACCAGCTCGCGCCCGCCACGATCCACCGTGAAGCGCATTGTCGTTCCGGCACGTGTCATGACGGCCTGCGTCAGGTCAGTGAACGAGCCGACGCGCTGGCCATCAATGGACACCAGCAGATCGCCAGATTGAAATCCGGCCTCGTCAGCCGGACTGCCTTCAACGATCTCACCAATGCGCGGCTCGATCGTGACATCGCCGCGCACCATTCCCAGCGCTGCAAAAAGGGCTACCGCAAGCAGGAAATTGGCCGCCGGCCCTGCCAGCACGATCAACGCGCGCTGCCAGACAGGTTTGAAGTGATAGACCCTGTCGGCATCGTCGCGTCCGGCGCGCAAACTCTCAAGCGTTTTATGATCAGGAGCGCTCGCCGCATTGGCATCGCCCAGAAACCGCACATAGCCACCCAGCGGCAGCCCGGCAATGCGCCACAGCGTGCCGCGCTTGTCGTGCCAGCTCGCCAGGGTCGGTCCGAATCCGATGGAAAAGGCTTCCGCGTGCACGCCAAAAATCCGGCCGGCGAAATAATGGCCGAGTTCATGAATCACCACGACAAAAGAGATCACCGCGACGAACGCCACGATGCTGAGCAAGCCCGAACCGAGAAGATCCGTCACGTTAACTCAAGCCCCTCTTGCCATGCTGGCACCATGCCTGTTGCGGACAATCACACGCTCCGCCGCCAGCGTCCGTGCTATCGCGTCCGCTGCGTACACGGCCTCGAAGTCTTTTACTGGCCCTTTGAAAGCCCCCTCACCCTGATCGAGAGAGTCTGCAACGATGGCCGCGATGTCAAGGAAGCCGACATGACCATTCAGAAAGGCTTCGACCGCAACTTCATTGGCAGCGTTCAATATGATCGGGCTGGCGCCTCCCGCTTCAAAAGCTTCACGGGCCAGCCGCAGGGCGGGAAAGCGCTGCGGGTCGGGTGTTTCGAAAGTCAGCTGGCCGAGCGCCGGCAGGTCCAGCCGCGAGACGTTTGTATCGATGCGGTCCGGCCAGCCCAGCGCGTGGGCAATCGGCGTGCGCATGTCCGGCGAACCCATCTGGGCGAGCAGCCCGCCATCAACATGCTCCACCAGCCCGTGAACGATGGATTCGGGATGGACAATGACATCCACCTTCGACGGCGGCACTGCGAACAGATGGCAGGCCTCGATCACTTCGAGCCCCTTGTTCATCATCGTAGCCGAATCTACCGATATCTTCGCGCCCATCGACCAGACCGGGTGCGCGACCGCATCGTGAACGCTGGCGCGCCCCATCGCTTCAAGGCTGGCCGTGCGGAACGGCCCGCCCGATGCGGTAAGAATGATCCGGCGCAGCCGGCTGGCATCCACACCACCAAGGGCCTGGAAGATGGCATTATGCTCTGAATCCACCGGAAGAATGACCGCGCCAGAGCGCCGCGCACACTCCATGAAGAGACCGCCTGCGCAGACCAGCGCCTCCTTGTTGGCCAGCGCCACAATCTTTCCGCGATTCACTGCCGCCAGTGTAGGCGCGAGCCCGGCCGCGCCGACAATCGCGGCCATCGTCCAGTCGGCATCCATCGAGGCCGCCTCGGCAACCGCATCCGCGCCTGCGCCCCAATTCAGGCCAGATCCGGCCAGCGCGGCCTCCAGCACGGCGGCCTGACCGGAGTCAGCAAGGGCGGTAAACTGCGGGCGGAAACGCAAGGCCAGCGCGGCCAGTTCCGCCGCACGCGAATGAGCCGTCAGCGCCGTCACTGCATACGTGCCTTCAGGCGCTGCGCCGACAAGGTCCAGCGTCGCCAGCCCGACCGATCCGGTAGCGCCCAGTACGGTGATGCTACGGGTCATCTAAAGGCCTCCGCCCGGCCAGCCGCCGGGAACGAGCAGCGCAAAAAGACCAGCGAAAACGGTTGCAAGCATCAAGGCGTCCACCCTGTCGAGCACCCCGCCATGTCCGGGGATCAGCGTGCCGGCATCCTTCACGCCAAAGCGGCGCTTGGCGAGTGACATTACCAGATCACCGGCCACCGCCATCAGCGCCGTGGGCAGCGCTGCCGCCAGCGCAAGCAGCGGGTCCAGCCCCCACACGCCCGCCATCAATATGCCTGCGCTTACCCCGAATCCCACGCCTGCGATCAATCCGGTCCAGGTTTTGTTGGGGCTGGCAGCGGGCAGAAGCTTGGGTCCGCCCAGCCAGGTTCCCGCAAGATAGGCGAATGTGTCTGCCGCCCAGACAACGCACAGCAGGAACAGTATGGAGACAAGCCCCGCTTCTTCGCTGCGCAGCGCCACCAGAATACTGGCAGCTGACGCTACATAGATCACGCCGCAGGCCGCCTCGTACGCCCGGCCACGCCTGCGCCTGTCCAGATAAGCGCTCAACGCGCCCGCCAGCAGCCACACAGCACACCACAGAGCCTCTCCATGGGCCGCCATCAGAACCGACCCGACGGCGGTACCCGTGGCAATGGAGAAGGCACGCGGAGGCGCATCGCGGTCCGACATGCGCACCCATTCCCACGCCATCGCAGCCGCAAACGCGGCCACAAATATCGCGAACGGGTATCCGCCAAGCCAGACCAGTCCCAGCGCCAGCGGAGCCAGAACCAGCGCGGACACAAGCCGGCGGACAAACACCGGATCGCGTGGCCCCGGCAGGCGTGCCAGCAGGCTCACGGCCGGCCGCCAAACCGCCGATGGCGCGACTGGTAGATGGCGATAGCCTCTTTCATGTGCTCGATGGAAAAATCGGGCCACAATACATCGACGAAGACCAGCTCGGCATAGGCACCCTGCCAGAGCAGAAAATTGGAGATCCGCATCTCGCCGCTGGTCCTGATGATCATGTCGGGATCTGGCAGGCCGTGCGTGTCCAGCCGCGCGGCAAATCCGGCTTCGTCCAGCTCGCCATCAAACGCCCCGGAACCGGCTTCCGCGATGAGGGCGCGGGCCGCACGGACAATCTCGTCACGGCCACCATAATTGAAGGCGACAGTCAGGTTGAAGCGGCTGTTGGCGGCGGTGCGCGACTCGGCGCGGTCAATGATGGCACTGATATCGTCGGACAGGCCTGAACGGCTGCCCAGAATGCGAACCCGCACGCCGTTCTTCGCCAGATCGTCGAGATCGGCATCCACAAACTGCTTGAGCAGGTCAAACAGCGTGCTCACCTCTTCGGTGGAGCGGCGCCAGTTCTCGGTAGAAAACCCGAACAGCGTCAGATGGGTGACGCCCAGATCGCCCGCCCCGCGCACCAGTGCGCGCACAGCCTCGACCCCTTGCCGGTGTCCCATGGCCCTGGGCAGGCCGCGCGCTGCCGCCCAACGCCCATTGCCATCCATGATGACGGCAACATGGCGCGGCGTGGAAACTGGGCCGCCGGGATCGGCTGACATGGAAAACAGTCCTCCCCGGACCTGTCAGGCTGGTGCAGGCCGGTCAGACCTGCGTAATTTCGTCCTGCTTGGTTTTGAGCAGCTCATCAATCGACGCGATATTGTTGTCGGTCGCTTTCTGGACGAGATCAGAATTGCGCTTGTGCTCGTCCTCGCTGATCAAATTGTCTTTCTCGGCCTTCTTCAGCGCCTCCATACCGTCACGGCGCACATTGCGCACGGCCACGCGGGCCTGCTCGGCATAGGTGCCTGCCGTCTTCGCAAGCTCGGCGCGGCGCTCCTCGTTCAAGGGCGGGATGGGAATGCGGATCAGCGTGCCTTCGACAACCGGGTTCAGGCCAAGCGATGAATTGCGGATAGCCTTGTCGACGGCCGGTGCGAGATTCTTGTCCCAGACCTGTACAGACAGCATACGGGGCTCGGGGACAGAAACCGTGCCCACCTGATTGATCGGCGTCGGGCTGCCATAGGCATCGATCTTGATGGGATCGAGCAATCCGATGCTCGCCCGGCCCGTGCGCAGACCGCTGAACTCTTTCCTGAGTGCTTCGACTGCGCCATCCATGCGGCGCTGTATATCCTTCAGGTCAAAACCGCCGTCTTTGCTCATGTCGTCCTCATTTCCTTGCGGATGGTTTCGGCCCGACCACGGTGCAAACGCCCCGCCCGTCGAGTACATCGGCCAGCCCGCCTGTGCGGTGAATATCAAACACGACAATCGGAATCTGGTTATCGCGCATCAGGGTAACAGCCGAAGCGTCCATCACTTTCAGGTCGCGCGCAATGACATCAAGATAGTCCAGCTGGTCATAGCGTTCGGCGTTCGGATCCTTTTTCGGGTCAGCAGAATAGACCCCGTCAACCTGTGTGCCCTTGAAAAGGGCATCACAGCCCATCTCGGCGGCGCGAAGCGCGGCCGCTGTATCGGTGGTGAAAAACGGGTTTCCCGTACCAGCCGCGAAAATGACTACCCGGCCCTTTTCCATATGGCGCACCGCACGGCGGCGTATATAGGGCTCACAGACGGTCGTCATGGGAATGGCTGACTGGACGCGGGTGGGGACGCCGCGGCGTTCCAGCGCAGTCTGCATGGCCAGGGCATTCATCACCGTCGCCAGCATGCCCATATAGTCCGCGGCGGCGCGGTCCATGCCTTTTGCGGCCGCCTGGAGACCACGGAATATATTCCCGCCGCCAATGACCAGACACATCTCGTATCCGGCCTTGACCGCCGCACCGACCTCGTCGGAAATGCGTTCGGCGGTGTTCATGTCGATCCCGTAGGACTGGTCTCCCATCAGCGCTTCACCGGAAACCTTCAAAAGGACCCTTCGATAGGGTCCCGATGGCGTCGGGCGCGGCTCTGCGGGTATGTCGCTCACGGGTATCGTTGCTCCGTCATTGAAAGCGCTACTGGCTTTTTAAAGTGCGCCCGGCGGCAGCTTTTCTGCCGCCGGGACGCATTCAGATCACGATTTGCCGAGCGCCGCCACTTCGGCAGCGAAGTCTTCTTCTTTCTTCTCCACACCTTCACCGAGCACCATGCGGACAAAGCCTGTCAGCTTGACCGGCGCGCCGGCATCCTTGGCCGCTGCCGCGATGGCACCTTCCACGGTCAGGTCGGGATCGAAAACGAAGACCTGCTTGAGAAGCACGACTTCCTCGTAGAACTTGCGAAGACGGCCTTCGACCATCTTCTCGATAATCGCTTCGGGCTTGCCCGACTGACGGGCCTGATCGGCGAACACGGCCTTTTCGCGCTCGATGACGTCGGCAGACAGTTCATCAACGTCCACAGCGAGTGCAACCGCCGGTGAACCGGCCGCCACATGCATGGCCACTTTCCGGCCGAGCTCCTTGAGCACAGCCTTGTCGCCTGACGATTCCAGCGCCACCAGCACGCCGATCTTGCCGAGCCCGTCCGCCGCAGCATTGTGAACATAGCTGGCAACGACGCCGGACTCTACCGACAGACCCGACACGCGGCGAAGCGACATGTTCTCGCCGACCTTGGCGATCAGATTGGTCAGCTTGTCCTCGACCGTCTCGCCCGACGATGTTTTCGCCTGACGCAGCGCGTCCGCATCGCCCGCATCAATGCCCAGCGCAGTGATTTCGGACACCGCAGCCTGGAACAGCTCGTTGCGCGCCACAAAGTCCGTCTCGGCATTTACTTCGACGGCAGCGGCGGCCATGCCATCTCCACGTTCAGCCGACGCGACGCCAACCAGACCGTCCGCAGCGACGCGGTCAGCCTTCTTGGCGGCCTTGGACAGGCCCTTCTTGCGCAGCCAGTCGATAGCCGCCTCGATGTCACCATCGGTTTCAGCCAGCGCCTTCTTGCAATCCATCATGCCCGCGCCGGTGCGGTCGCGCAGGTCCTTGACGAGAGCGGCAGTGATCTCGGCCATGGGGAGTCTCCTGTTATTTTATGTCGTTCAGATCAGGCTTTGGCGGGTTCGTCAGCGGTTTCGGCTGCAGGAGCCTCCGCCTCGGCTGCCGGCACCTCGGCGTCTGCCTTGGGGGCTTCGGCCTCTTTGGGCGTTTCTTCGGTCAGCACCGGTTCAGCCACCGGGTTTACCGCGGCGCCCATGTCCACGCCGAGCGACGCCTGGCTGTCGGAGATGCCGTCGAGAACGGCATCGGCCACCAGGTCGCAGTACAGCGATATCGCGCGCGCCGCATCGTCATTGCCCGGGATCGGGAAATCGATCGGGTCGGGATCGCAGTTGGTATCAACCACGGCGACGACCGGAATGTTCAGCCGCTTGGCTTCCAGAATGGCGATCGCTTCCTTGTTGGTATCGATCACGAAAATCAGGTCCGGCGTGCCGCCCATCTCCTTGATGCCCCCGAGCGAGCGCTCAAGCTTCTCACGCTCGCGCGTCAGCATCAGGATCTCTTTCTTGGTGAGGCCTTGCGGGCCACCATCCTGATCGAGAATACCTTCCAGCTCACGCAGACGGGTGATGGAGATCGAGATCGTCCGCCAGTTGGTCAGCGTGCCGCCGAGCCAGCGATGATTCATGTAATACTGCGCGCAGCGCTGGGCCGCCTGGGCGATCGGGTCGGATGCCTGGCGCTTGGTGCCGACGAACAGCACGCGTCCGCCATTGGCTGCCACTTCGCGCACCTTCACAAGAGCCTGGTGAAGCAGCGGAACTGTCTGGGACAGATCAATAATATGGATATTGGAACGTTCGCCGAAGATGAAGGACTTCATCTTGGGGTTCCAGCGGTGGGTCTGGTGACCGAAGTGCGCACCAGCTTCAAGGAGCTGACGCATGGAGAAGTCAGGAAGGGCCATATCGATTTTCCTTTTCCGGTTGGCCTCCGCAGGGCGGAGCCGGTCTCCCTGCCAAAACAGGAAAGCCAGGCACCGGATCGACCGGATCGCTACGCGAACCAGCCGCTGCCCCACGTGCGGGATTGCGGGCGCGCTTATAGGCGTGGTTTGCTGTCTGCACAAGCGTCGGTATGCGGTGCGCGGGCAGGAAACGCTTCGACGGACGCCTAGACAGCCAGCGCGTCCACCGCGCCGACACCGGGCACTTCCTTCAGGGCGCTGCGAAGCGCCGGATCAAGCCGGTAGCCGCCCGGCAGGCGTACCCGGGCCCGCGCTGTTGCGCCAACCGGCATGTCCAGGACCACAACGCCGCGCGCCTCTCCGTCCGGGGCCGACAGGCGCGACAGACGGGCGTGTATGCCGTCAAGCGCGGACACATCGTCAAGCTCAACACACAGACCGGGCAGATGCGCCTCGCGCAGGAGCCCCTCGAGCGGCTCGCAACTGTCCATGATCAGCCGTATCAGATCATCTTGTTCTTCAACCCGGAAAGTGGCCAACACGCCGTTTCCGGCTTCAAGCATATCGCGCACTTCATTGAAGACTTTCGGCGGCACCAGCGCTTCGAACTCGCCGCTGGGGTCTGACAGCGTAATAAACGCGAACCGCTCATTGGAGCGGCGCGATATCTTTTCCTGGCGGCGCCGGACAATGCCCGCCATGCGCACCGCCTTCACCGCGCCTTCCTGAACCCGCTGCAACAGCTCGGCCCAGCCGACTGCGCCGCGGCGCGCCAATACTTCGCTGAACGCATCAAGCGGATGGCCGGACAGGTAAAAGCCGATGGCCGCCAGCTCTTCGTCCAGCCGCCGCGATGCTTCCCATGGCTCGAAAGACGGCAAGGGTGGCCGCTCCAGCGCCACCGGATCATCGCCACCTGCGCCGAACAGTGAAACCTGAGCGGACTCGCGCTCGGCATGCGAGGCTTGCGCAATGGCGCACAGCGTTTCAGCCGCCGCCACAACGCGCGCGCGCTCCGGCTCAAGGGCATCGAAGGCCCCCGCCTTGCCCAGTGTTTCGACAAGACGCCGGTTCACCTGCCGGGGATCAACGCGAGCGGCAAAGTCATGAAGATCGGCGAACGCTCCGCCGGCCTCGCGCACCCGCACGACATCCTCCATGGCACTCATGCCCGCGCTGCGCACTGCCCCCAGTCCGTAGCGTACCGCGCCATTCTCTACCGAAAAGTCCGCCAGTGACCGATTGATATCCGGCCCGAGCACACTGACTCCCATGCGCCGGCACTCCTGAAAGAATACCGCCAGCTTGTCGGTATTGGCTGCATCCAGGCTCATCAGCGCAGCCATGAACGCAACCGGGTGATGCGCCTTCAGCCAAGCCGTGCGGTACGCGATCAGCGCGTAGGCTGCGGCGTGCGACTTGTTGAAGCCGTATCCGGCAAATTCGGCCACAAGATCGAATATGTAGGACGCCTTTTCCTCTGCCACCCCGCGCTGCGCCGCTCCGGCAAGGAAACGCTCGCGCTGCAGGTCCATTTCCTCCTTTTTCTTCTTGCCCATGGCACGGCGCAGAAGGTCAGCCTCCCCAAGCGAATAGCCTGACAGGATCTGGGCAATCTGCATCACCTGCTCCTGATAGATAATGACCCCATGGGTCTCTTTCAGAACAGGCTCGAGATCAGGGTGGAGAAAATCGGGCTCGGACCGGCCGAACTTGCGTTCGACATAGATGTCGATGTTCTTCATCGGACCGGGCCGGTAAAGCGAGATCAGGGCGATAATGTCTTCAAACGTATCGGGCTTCACCTTTTTCAGGGTGTCGCGCATGCCCGAGCTTTCCATCTGGAACACGCCGATCGTGCCGCCCGAAGCCATCAGCGCGTAGGCATCAGGGTCATCCAGAGGCAGCGCGTCAAGATCAATGTCCTCGCCGGTCGATTTGCGGATGTACTCCACCGCACGCGCCATCACGGTGAGTGTTTTCAGGCCCAGAAAGTCGAACTTGACCAGCCCGGCCGGCTCTACCCATTTCATATTGAATTGGGTCGCCGGGATGTCCGAGCGCGGATCGCGGTAGAGCGGCACAAATTCGGTCAGCGGCCGGTCGCCGATAACGATCCCTGCCGCGTGGGTGGACGCATTGCGGTAGAGCCCTTCCAGTTGCAGCGCGACGGTCATCAGCCGGTCAACCGCCGCATCTTCACGCCGCATGGCCTGCAATTTGGGTTCTGTTTGGACAGCCTCTGCCAGCGTTACCGGCTGGGCCGGATTGTTGGGCACCAGCTTGGCAATCCGGTCAATGACCGGAAACGGAATCTGCAGCACACGCCCGACATCGCGTACGACCGCGCGGGCCTGCAATGTGCCGAATGTGATGATCTGCGCTACCCGGTCGCTGCCATAGCGCTCCTGCACATAGCGGATCACCTCACCGCGCCGCTCCTGACAAAAATCGATGTCGAAATCCGGCATCGAGACGCGTTCGGGGTTCAAGAAGCGCTCGAACAGAAGACCGAACCGCAAGGGATCAAGATCGGTGATCGTGAGGGCCCACGCCACGACAGAACCCGCACCAGAACCCCGGCCGGGGCCGACAGGAATGCCTTGCGCCTTTGACCACTGGATAAAGTCGGCAACGATCAGGAAATAGCCGGGAAAGCCCATGCGCTCGATGACGCCAAGCTCAAACGCGAGCCTGTCCTCATAGTCCTGACGCGGTGCCGCCGGATCGATAACCGCCAGACGGGCCGCAAGCCCTTCGCGCGCGCGCGCTCCCAGCTCTTCAGCCTCGGTGCGCCCTTCGAGCCCCGGAAACCGGGGCAGAACCGGGTCGCCGGTGCGCGGCCGGTATGCGCAGCGCCGCGCGATATCAATGGTATTTGAAATTGCCTCGGGCAGGTCGGCGAACAGGACCGCCATCTCCGCCGCGCTTTTGAAATAATGCTCGGGCGTCACCTTGCGCCGGTCGTCGACGATGACGTAGGTCGACTGCGCGATACACATCAGCGCGTCATGTGCCTCATAGCGTTCGGCTGCCGCAAAATAGGGTTCGTTAGTGGCCACAAGCGGCAGATCACGCGCATAGGCGCAAGGCACCAGCCAGTCCTCTGCGGTCACATCCTCTCGACGCCCATGCCGCTGAAGCTCGATATAAAGGCGCCCCGCGAACGCCTCATGCAATCGTTCCAGCACCGCTTCGGCCTTGGGTGCCTTGCCCGCCGCAACAAGACGGTTCAGCACACCATCATACCCGCCGGTAAGGCATATCAGCCCTTCATGGCGTTCAAGAATGGCCTCCAGCGTCACCGACGGCTCATCGGCCGGACCAACGTCCAGATAGGCCGATGACGACAGGGCGACGAGATTGCGGTACCCCGCCTCATCCTGGACCAGCAGCACCAGCGTACCCGCTGGCACCACCCGTTCACCGGGGCGTTCCGCTTCCAGCCGGACCGCCAGCGTACAACCGATAATCGGCTGCACCCCTGCCCCGGAGAGGTATTGCGAAAACTCGAGTGCGCCAAAAAGGTTGTTGCTATCAGTCAGGGCAAGTGCCGGCATGCCCTTGCTCCGGCAAAGCTCCGCCAGCTCGGGGATGCGAGTCGCGCCTTCCAGGAGCGAATAGGGCGAGCGGGCGCGCAAATGCACAAACGCTTCAGTGCTCATCGCCCACTCCTGTCCTCCTGCCCCGCTGCCTGGAGGCTTGCCGGATTCGCCCCTGCTGCCGACCCGTCTTGACCGGCTAGCCTGCGAGCGCCGTGCTCCATGTCAGGACAACGGCAACGAACCCGAGCGTTACAAAGGCGGTGCTGGCCTCTTCAATCAAGCGCTTCATCTGAGAACTCCTGTTGATATCTGTGATATTCGTGTTTTGTTCTCATTTAGATATTCGCTATTTGTTCCGCCGTCAAGCGCGAATCATCCCGGGCGTGCAAGCACGCCGTAATTGCCTGGCTGGATAGAAAAGACCGGGGCGTTTAGGCGGCGACGATGCGGCCGTTTTCAAGTGTCACGGCCCGGTCCATCCGGCCTGCGAGAGCCAGATTATGGGTCGCAACCAGCGCTGCGGCTCCGGCCTCACGGCAGGCAGACGCCAGCGCATCGAATACCTGGTCGGACGTGGCCGGATCGAGATTGCCGGTTGGCTCATCGGCCAGCACAACACGCGGTTCACCCACCAGCGCTCTGGCGATGGCCACACGCTGCTGCTCGCCGCCGGAAAGCTGACCGGGCAAATGCGTGAGGCGGGCGCCAAGGCCCAGCCGGCTCAGCCATTCGGCTGCCTTGGCCCGCGCGCGGGCACGGCTTTCACCCGCAATAAGGCGTGGCAGAGCAACATTTTCCAGTGCATCAAGTTCCGGCATCAAGTGATGGAATTGATAGACAAAACCGATTTCACGCCTTCGCAGCGCGGTGCGCCCGCGCTCGCCCAGCGCCAAGCCGTCAACACCGCCAATATGCACTGAACCGGCATTGGGCTTTTCCAGCAAGGCCGCCGCATGAAGCAGCGAGGATTTGCCGGAACCCGACGGCCCTACCAGCCCGACAAGCTCTCCGGCCATCAGATCGAGGTCGGCGCCATTGAGAACCTCGATCAGCTCGGCATCGGTCTGGTACTGACGCACCAGCCCGCGAATGGAGAGTGCAGCCTCACTCATAGCGAAGGGCCTCCACCGGGTCGATGCGCCCTGCCCGCCAGGACGGCGGCAGGGTAGCTATAAGCGCCGTTGCAAAACCCCACGCCGCGACGAAGACGACTTCAGCCCAGTCCAGCCGGGCAGGCAGGCGGTAGAGCAGGTAAACGGATGGATCGAACACATCAACGCCGGTCACAAAGGCGAGGAAATCCTGTATCGGGCCAATAAAGACGGCAATCAGCACACCCAGAACGATGCCAGCCGCCGTGCCCAGCACGCCGATGGCAGCGCCGGAGATCAGGAATATCCGCATCACCGCGCCTTGCGTTGCACCCATGGTCCGCAAGATGGCGATATCGCGGCTCTTGTTCTTCACCAGCATGACAAGGCCGGAAATGATGTTCATCGCGGCAATCAGCACGATAATGGACAGGATCATGCGCATGGCCATGCGCTCCACTTGCAGGGCCGTCCAGAAGGACTGGTTCTGCCGGCGCCAGTCAAAGACGGCCGAGCCCGCCGGCACAAGCTGGCGCACGGCGGCGACCACCGGATCGGGATTATCGGGATCGTCGACCCGGATATCGATATAATCCGCCCCGCCCTGACGCCCGAAGAACAGCGCTGCCTGCTCCAGCGGCATGAAGACATAAATTCGGTCAAGATCAAGAACGCCCATGGAAACAACGCCTTCCACGACATAGTTCTTGCGCCGTGGCACCGTGCCCATCGGCGTGGATGCGCCTTGCGGTGCCAGCAGCGTGACGGTGTCGCCGGCGCTGACCCCCAGCTGGCCTGCAATACCCGATCCGATCAGGATGGAATTCCCGCCATTAGTGCCGACGCCGAAATTTTCCGCAGTGCCTTGCACAATCCCGCCGCCGGCCTCGGCGGCATCGCCCTCACCGGCAATAAGGTCGAACTGGCTGAGGTCGGACGGGCGCACTCCGATGACCTGCGCGCCGGATGCGCCGCTTTCAGAGCTGATGAGCGCCTGTGCGGCAATTACCGGCCCTGCCTGACGCACGCCCGGCAGGGCATTGATGCTGTCGACCAGCTCGCCGGTCAGGGCCGCGCTTTCTGCGGTGTAGACATAAACATGCGGCTGTACGCCCAGAAGCCGCGACAGCAATTCGTGCCGGAACCCGTTCATGATCGACATGACCGCGATAAGTGCCGTCACCGCAAGGGTGATCCCGACAAACGAGATCACCGAGATCAGCGTCACACCGCCATGCTTTCTGCGCGTGCGCAGATAGCGGAACGCCAGCATGAACTCCCAGCCGCTGAACGCCCCTGCGCCTTTGTTCCCAGCATTGACTGCCGCTTCGCTCATTGGCCCGCCTGCTCTGCGGTCAGCCGGGACAGCGCGCTTTCAAAGCTGGCCTCGAAGCGTTCGCCGGTGGCCCGGCGCTTGATCTCGACCTTGCCCTCTTTCAGGCCGCGCGGACCGATGATCAGCTGCCAGGGCACACCGATCAGATCCATCGTCGCAAACTTGCCGCCCGGACGCTCGTTTGTATCGTCCAGCAGCGGATCCTTGCCGGCCTTGCTCATCGCCTCATAGGCTGTCTGGCAAGCGGCATCGGTGTCCGCATCACCGGGCTTGAGATTGATGATGCCGATACCGAATGGCGCGACGCTTTCCGGCCAGATGATACCGGCCTCGTCATGGTGCGCCTCAATGATGGCACCCAGAAGCCGCGACACACCGACGCCATACGAGCCCATATGCACAGGACGGTCCTTGCCGTCCGGATGGGTCACGTTTGCGCCCAGCGGGCCGGAATATTTCGTGCCGAAGTAAAAGATATGCCCGACCTCGATGCCGCGCGCGGACAGGCGGCGTTCCTCGGGCACTTCGGAGGCGAAGCGGTCAGCCTCATGCATTTCCTCGGTCGCGGCATAAAGCGAGGTGCGCGCATCAACGAGCGGCTGCAAATCGCCCTCGAAGTCAACCTGCGGCCCCGGCGCGCCCATATCCACCAGGCTGGAATCGCAGAACACCTCGCTCTCGCCGGTTTCGGCCAGGATGATGAATTCATGGCTGAGATCACCGCCAATAGGGCCCGTATCGGCGCGCATGGGCACCGCCTTCAGCCCTAGACGCGCAAACGTGTTCAGATAGGCAATGAACATGCGGTTATAGGCCTGGCGGGCAGTGGCTTCATCCAGATCGAACGAATAGCTGTCCTTCATCAGGAATTCACGCCCTCGCATGATGCCGAAGCGCGGGCGGATCTCATCGCGGAACTTCCACTGGATATGATAGAGGATTTTCGGCAAGTCCTTGTAGGACCGGCAGTATGAGCGGAAGATCGCCGTGATCATCTCCTCATTGGTCGGCCCGTAGAGAAGATCGCGCTCATGCCGGTCAACGATACGCAGCATCTCCTTGCCATAACCGTCATAGCGCCCGCTTTCGCGCCACAGATCGGCCGGCTGCAAGGTGGGCATCAGCAATTCGACAGCCCCGGCCCGATCCTGTTCCTCGCGCACGATCTGTTCGATCTTTTTAAGAACCCGGAAGCCCAGCGGCAGCCAGGAATAGATCCCGGCCGCCTCCTGCCGGATCATGCCTGCGCGCAGCATCAGCCGGTGCGAGACGATCTGCGCGTCGGCAGGCGTTTCCTTCAGGACAGGCAGGAAAAAGCGGCTAAGGCGCATGGAATGTATCTCGCGTCGCAGGCGGGTTGAAAATGTGCGTTCAACGATTAGACCGCGCTGGCGTGCCCGGCAAGGCAGGCTTTGCGGCTGGAGGCGGCAACGCCCACTTTACGACCTCGTGGTTTCTCCCCCCGCACGCGGGGGGAGTGGCCCGAAGGGCCGAGGGGGCAAGTTCACCCCCCTCCGTCAGCTGCGCTGACACCTCCCCCGTAAACGGGGGAGGAAAACGCCTCCATCGGCCCGGCTTTGCGCTGCGCCCGGCCGGGATTTCAGGCCCCAAGCCCGCCTACTGGAACTCAGGCCCCCAAAGCGCGTTGAGATCAACCAGCCCCAGCTCCATGACGGCAAAGAAAACCAGCCACAGCACACTGGTCACAACTGTCGTGATGAAGGCCTTCTGCTTCAGACGCGGATCAACGGGGGCACCCGGATCGGTGCCGTCCACAATCTCGCCCGCCTCGTGCTGACCCGTGATGCGCAAGGGCAGGACGGCAAATATGACTATCCACCAGCTGATCAGATAGACCACCAGCCCCTCGACAAAGCCAACCTCGCCGGACGTCACGAAAAGCTGTGCAAACAGGATGATCAGCGCCAGCGCGCTGACAAAAATACCCGCATAACGCAAATAGACCTGTACCGGCCTGCCCGCAGCGTCGCCCATCAATGCGCCCCTTCGCCCGGTGCCTGCATCAGCTCGACCAGCACGCCGCCGGTGTCCTTGGGGTGGACAAAAATCACCGGCACGCCGTGCGCACCGATATAGGGCTCGCCTGTGCCCAGCACGGTCGCACCACGTTCACGCATTGCGTCACGTGCCGCCAGTATATCACTGACTTCAAAGCACATATGATGCTGCCCGCCCTTGGGATTCTTCTCCAGGAATTTGTGGATAGGGCTATCTGCGCCCAGTGGCTCAATCAGTTCGATCTGCATGTTGGGCACGGAGACGAAGACCACCCGCACGCCCAGATGCGCAAAATCCTTGGGCTCGGTCGCGTCGGCCGCGCCGTAAAGCTCGGCATATACCTTTGCCGCCGCTTTCACATCGGGCGTCGCCACCCCCACATGGTTCAGTCGTCCGATTTTCATTGCCGGCAATCCTTACGTCATCAACACCATGGCTTCGACAATAGGCTTCTTGCCCCATAGCCGGTTGGCCTCGCGCCGTACGGCCTGGCGCACAACTTCTTCAACTTCTTCCTCGTCGCGGCGCGCCTTCCCGCCCATTTTCGAGAAAGCGCGTTCGGCCGCATCGGCGAGCGCATCAAGAAACTCATCAAGGGCTTCACCGCCCTCGTCCGGAACACCCAGCGCGCGGATGTCCGGCCCGGCGACGATATCGCCCTTGCCGGAAACCGCCATGCCGATGCTGATTGCTCCGGCATAGGCCATTTTGCGGCGCTCACGGATTGAGTTGGCATCCGCGTCGACAATGAAATTGCCATCAATATGCAAGCGGCCGGCAGGAACCTCGTCAATAATGCGCGCGCCGTCGGCGTTAATCGCAATCAGGCTGCCATTCTTCGGGATCACCGCAGAGGGCACGCCGAGCTGTTTGGCATAGGCCGCGTGTTCGATCAGATGGCGCGCTTCACCATGAACGGGAATGGCCACTTTCGGCCGCGCCCATTCATACATCTGTTTCAGCTCATCGCGGCACGGGTGGCCGGAAACGTGTACATGGCGGTCGCGCTCGGTAATGATCTTCACACCGCGCAAGGCCAGCCGGTTCATCAGATCATAAATGCTGCGCTCATTGCCGGGAATGACACGCGAGGAAAAGATGACGGTGTCGCCCGCCGACAGCGCAACATTGCGATGCTCCCGGTCGGCGATGCGTGACAGGGCCGCGCGCGGCTCCCCTTGAGACCCGGTGCACACAAAGGCGATCTTGTCGTTGGGGAAATACCCGGCCTCTTCCTCCTCGACGAAGGGCGCGCAGGATTGCAGAAGCCCCACTGACTTGGCCGCGCCTGCCATGCGGTGCATGGAGCGCCCGACCAGACACACGCGCCGTCCATTGGCCTCAGCCGCCAGAATCGCGGTTTCCAGCCGCGCGACATTGGAGGCAAAGGCGGCGATGGCCACCTTGCCCTTCTGCTCGGCGACAACCTTCGTCAGGTTCTCGCGCACCCCGGCTTCGGACCCCGCCTCGCCGGGCGTGAACACATTGGTGCTGTCGCATACCATGGCGAGAATGCCTTCATCGCCCAGCGCCTTGATGGCTTCAGGGTCGGTCGGCGCGCCGATCAGCGGTTCGGGGTCAATCTTCCAGTCGCCGGTGTGCAGGATCAGGCCGGCCGGCGTGCGGATTGCCAGACCATTGGGCTCCGGGATGGAGTGCGTCAGCGTAATCAGTTCCAGGTCAAACGGACCTATATCAAAGCGCCCGGTCAGCGAAATCTCGCGCACCTTGGCCTCTTTCGACAGGCCGCGCTCGGCCAGCCGGTCACGCATCAGATAAGCGGTGAAGGGCGTCGCCCAGATGGGGCAGCGCAAACGCTCCCACAGATAGGCCACCGCGCCCATATGATCTTCGTGGGCATGCGTCAGCACGATACCCAGAAGCTGGTGCTTGCGTTCCTCGATGAAGCGCGGGTCGGGCATGATCACGTCGATGCCGGGTGTAGACAGATCCCCGAACGTCACGCCGCAATCAACAATAATCCATTTGCGGTCCTCTTCCGGCCCGAAGCCGTAGAGGTTCAGATTCATGCCGATCTCGCCCGAACCGCCCAGCGGCAGGAAATAGACCGTGTTTTCACTCTCACTCACGCCTCAGGCTCCTTTGCGGACGCTATTGAGGCGCCAGACTTCCAGTAGTCCGCGAATGGTGACATCCGCGTCAAAATAATCGATGGCGTGCGACGCCCCCTCGAAGAGAGAGGCCACACCGCCCGTCGCGATTACGCTCATGGGCTTGCCATACTCGGCCTTGATGCGCCCGACCAGCCCGTCAATCAGGTCGATATAGCCCCAGAACACGCCCGATTGCATCGCGCCTACCGTATTCGTACCGATAACGCGCTCGGGCCGCTCGATGGCGATGCGCGGCAGCTGGGCGGCCGCATTGTGCAGGGCCTGCATGGACAGGTTTATGCCCGGCGCAATAATGCCGCCTTCAAACACACCCTCTTCAGATACCACATCAAATGTCGTCGCCGTCCCGGAATCCACGATGACAAGATTGCCGGGGTATTTCACCCGGCAGCCCAGCGCATTGACCAGCCGGTCGGCGCCCGCTTCGCCCGGCCTGTCCAGCGCGACCCGTATCGAAAGATCCACGCCTGCATCGCCGATTACCAGCGGTTCCGCCTTGAGATAGCGCCGGGCCAGATTGCGCAGATTGAACAGCGATTGCGGCACGACAGACGAAATGACGCACGCCGACAAATCATCAAAACCCAGCCCCTGAAGCCCCATGAGCTGCGACAGCCACACCGCGTACTCGTCGGCCGTCCGCGCCGTATGGGTTGCTGTCCGCCATTGCGCGCGCCAGCTGGTGCCATCATGGACAGCAAAGAGCGTGTTGGTGTTCCCGCAATCGATCGCCAGCAGCATGTGTCAGCCTTTCATCAGGCCAGGGAAGAAAACATCGCCCGCAGAGATAAGCCTGCGCGTACCGTCTGCCAGATCAAGCCGCAGTGCACCGTCGGGCATCAGGTCGGCAAACACGCCTTCCACCGTCTCGTTCTCCAGACGCGCCGTGGCCTTTTCGCCCAGCCCGTGCGCCCGCGCCAGCCACGCATCGCGCACCGGCGCGAAACCGCTGACCTGCCAGCGCTGAAGCCAGTTGTCAAAAAGGTGTGCCAGCCGCTCGCCGGCATGACGGGGATCAGGCTTCGTAACGTAAGCGGCCAGGCTGGTGGCCGGGCGCTCGGAATCGTCCGGGTGATGGGCGAGATTCACGCCAATCCCGGCCGCCAGCCAAAGCCCGCCGCCGGGCACGGCGCCCGATTCCAGCAAGATGCCGCACACCTTGCGCCCCTCGATCAGGACATCATTGGGCCATTTCAGGCGCGGATCGAGACCGGGACTCAGCTCCTCGATCAGATCGGCAACGCTCAAGGCTGCCGCGAAAGACAGCCGCGCGGCATCACCCGCTTGTGTGTCGAGAACATAAAGCCCGGTGATGAAAAGATTGCCCGGCTGGCTGACCCATTCACGTCCGCGCCGCCCCCGGCCGGCGTCCTGGCGGTCTGCGCGGATCCAGACAGGGCCACGCTCGCCGGCAATTGCCCGGCGGCGGGCCTCTTCATTCGTGGAGTCCAGCTCGGCGTAGTGATCGACCCGAAGCGCCATCTAGCCGCCGATTGCCGAGCCCGCCTCGATGACGCGGTTGAGCATGAACGGCACCACCAGCAGCAGGCCGACCGTCGCGATGCCGGTGACGCGCGTAATCACGGCCACGCTGGCAGGCGGATTGATGAACTCGCCGCCGGTTGGCTCATCAAACCAGACGCGTTTCAGAACCATCAGATAGTAAGCAATCGAAACGGCGGAAAACACACCGGCGATCACCACCAGCCAGACAAGGCCCGCCTGCACGGCCGCGTAGAACACAAACAGCTTGCCGAAAAAGCCGACGAGGAATGGCATGCCGCCGATGGAAAGCAGAAGGCCGGTAAAGGCGAGTGCCAGACCAGGCCGGTTCCTGGACAGCCCGGCCAGATCCTCAATCCGCTCCACCATGCCTTCGGCGCGGCGCATGGACAGGATCACCCCAAACGCACCGGCAACACCGATGACATAGAGCGTCATGTAGAGAAGTACCGCCCACACAGCGGCCTCGCTGCCAGCCGACAGGCCGACCAGCGCGTAGCCGACATTGCCGATCGAGGAATAAGCCATCAGGCGCTTGATATTGGTTTGCAGGAGCGCACCGAACGCGCCGATGGCCATCGAAAGGACGGCGAGCACAATCGTGATCTGTTGCCACTGATCGGCCATCGCCCCGAAGGGCTCCATCAGCACGCGGATGAGCAGAACCATCGCCGCCAGCTTCGGAGCGGTGGCGAAGAAAGCCGTTACCGGCGTCGGCGCGCCCTCATAGACGTCGGGCGTCCACATGTGGAACGGCGCGGCGGAAATCTTGAACGCGAGACCGGACACGACAAACACCATGCCGAAGATCAGGCCTATCGAGGGCGCCTCTGCGGCCAGTGCAATGGCGTTGAAATCGGTTGACCCGGCAAAGCCGTAGACCAGCGACGCGCCGTAAAGCAACAGGCCCGAAGACAATGCGCCCAGCACGAAATATTTCAGGCCCGCTTCCGAGGCGCGAAGGCTGTCGCGGTTAAACGCGGCCAGAATGTAAAGCGCCAGTGATTGCAGCTCGAGGCCAAGATAAAGCGCGATCAGGTCACCGGCCGAGACCATCACCGACATGCCCAGCGTCGCCAGCAGGATCAGCACCGGATACTCGAACCTGGCCAGCCGTTCCGTCTGCAGATAATGCCCGGCAAGCACCAGCGCGATAGCGGCAGCCAGATAGATCACGGCCTTGGCGTAGAGCGAGAAACTGTCGAGCACGAACGCCCCGAAAAACGCCGTTCCGCCGCCTTGCGGAGCCAAGAACACCGCAACGCCCGCTGCCAGTATCAGAAGCGCCATCGCCGCCAGCGACACAAGACGCGCAGCGGCCTCCTCACCCTTGATGAAGACGCCCGCCAGCAAGAGTCCCATCGCACCGATGGCAAGCACCAGCTCGGGAATGATAAGGCTCAGATTGGCAAGGAGCGCGGTCGCGGTCATGGGCATCAAGCCTTGAAGATTACGGGTTGGCGGAGGCGGCCAGCGCCCCCTGGTATTGCGAGATGAGCGCCTCGACAGAGGCCGTCGTGATGTCGGTGATCGGTGTGGTGAAGAAGCCCAGCCAGATGGCGAGGAATGCCAGCACGCTCAGGTTTATCCATTCACGCCAGTCCAGATCGGTGGCCGAATCCAGCTTCGGGTTCGTCATCTCGCCGAACACGACCTTCTTGTAGAGGGTCAGCATGTAGACCGCCGAGACGATCACGCCGAAAGCGGCGCCGAAGGCCACGCGCGGATCATACTCGAACGCGCCCATCATGGTCATGATCTCGCCGACAAAGCCGGACGTGCCGGGCAAGCCGACATTGGCCATGGTGAAGAGCGCGAAGAAGGCCGCATAGACCGGCATTTTGTGAACCAGGCCGCCATAGAAAGCGATGTCGCGCGTGTGGAAGCGGTCATAGATGACGCCTACACACAGGAAGAGCGCGCCAGAGATCACCCCGTGCGAGAGCATCTGAAAGATCGCCCCCTGCACACCCAGCGCGTTCATTGTGAACAGGCCCATCGTCACAAAGCCCATATGGGCGACGGACGAGTAGGCGATCAGCTTCTTGATATCAGTCTGCCGGAAGGCGACCAGCGAGGTGTAGATGATCGCGATGATGGAGAGCACCATCACCATCGGCGCGAAATACGCGCTGGCATCGGGGAACATCGGCAGCGAAAAGCGCAGGAAGCCATAGCCGCCAAGTTTCAACAGGATACCGGCCAGTATCACCGAACCAGCCGTCGGCGCTTCCACGTGGGCGTCCGGCAGCCAGGTATGGACCGGCCACATCGGCATTTTCACGGCGAAAGAGGCAAAGAAGGCCAGCCACAGCCATGTCTGCGCATCGCGCAGGAACTCATGCTCCAGCAGGACGGTGATGTCTGTCGTACCGGCGACGACAAACATGTAGATCATCGCCACCAGCATCAGCACCGAGCCGAGGAAGGTGTAGAGGAAGAATTTGAAGGCCGCATAGATGCGGTTGGCCCCGCCCCACACCCCGATGATCAGGAACATCGGGATCAGCGAGCCTTCAAAGAAGATGTAGAACAGGACCAGGTCGAGCGCGCAGAAAATGCCGATGACCAGCGCTTCGAGCAGCAGAAAAGCGGCCATGTAGTCGGCCACGCGCTTTTCTAGCTTCCAGCTGGCCAGAATACAAATGGGAAGAAGGAAGGCTGTCAGCAGCACGAACAGGACCGACAGGCCATCAACCCCCATGCGGTAATTGATACCCATCGCCGACAGCCACTCGGCCGATTCCACGAACTGGAAGCCGGGCTGGGCGGTGTCGAATTCGAACACTAGCAGAATGGAAAGCGCAAACACGAACAGCGAGACAAACAGCGCCACGCCGCGCGCATTACGGTCGAGCGCCGGGCGGTCTTCGGTGCGCATCAGCGCGCGCAGGACCAGTATCGCCACAGCGCCCAACGCAGGCAGGAAGGTCAGCGCAGAAAGGATGGGCAGTTGTCCCAGCATGCCTATTGTCCCCCGGCCCGCGCGACCAGCCAGACGGCAAGGCCCAGAACGCCGATCAGCATCACGAATGCGTAGTGGTAGAGATAGCCCGACTGTAGGCGCACGATCCGGCGGCCCGCCTGCATCACGGTGCCCGCCACGCCATCGGGGCCGAACCCGTCAATGATGCGCCGGTCACCCACTTTCCAGAACAGATCGCCAAGCCCGCGCGCGCCGCGCACGAAAACGAACTCGTAGATCTCGTCGAAATACCATTTATTGGCGAGGAAGCTGTGGAGCGGGCCGCCACGCGCGGCGATTTTCGCCGGCAGGCCTTCCTTGACCACATAGAACCAGTAGGCGAGCACGAAGCCCAGCACCGTCACGGCAATCGGGCTGAACAGCACCCATGTGGGCGGATGGTGCCCATGCGCCCCTTCGCCATAATTGCCCTCTGCATAGGGCCCCGGCGGCAAGCTGCCCGCCCAGAAGTCCAGCGCGCCCTGGCCGACGAAATCGCTGCGGAACAGACCGCCCGCGAACACGGCGCCGATAGCCAGCAAGACCAGCGGAACAATCATGATCCACGGGCTTTCATGGGCATGATCGAGCGTGTGCTTGTCGCCGCGATACTTGCCGTGGAAAGTCATGAAGATGAGGCGCCAGGAATAGAAGGAGGTCAGCCCCGCTGCGACGATGGCGACGAGATAGGCAAAATAGCCGAAGGTGACGCCGTCCGCGCCTGCCATGAAGGCTTCCTCGATGATCATGTCTTTGGAGAAGAAGCCGGCAAAGCCGAGATTGACCAGCGGAATGCCCACGCCTGTCAGCGCCAGCGTGCCAATGATCATCAATACCCAGGTGCCCGGCAGCAGCTTGTAGATGCCGCCCATATTGCGCATGTCCTGCTCATGATGAAGGCCGTGAATGACCGAGCCGGCCCCCAGGAACAGGAGCGCCTTGAAGAAGGCGTGCGTAAAGAGGTGGAACATCGCCGCCGAATAAAGGCCCAGCCCGGCCGCAAAGAACATGTAGCCAAGCTGCGAGCAGGTCGAGTACGCGATCACGCGCTTGATGTCGTTCTGGGCCAGGCCGACCGTAGCGGCAAACAGGGCCGTCGTCGCGCCGATAAAGGTGATGATGGCCGAGGTGTTCGGTGCCAGCTCGTAGATCGGATAGCAGCGGCACACCAGAAACACGCCCGCCGTCACCATGGTGGCTGCGTGGATGAGGGCGGAGACCGGCGTCGGACCTTCCATGGCATCGGGCAGCCAGACATGCAGGAAGAACTGCGCCGACTTGCCCATCGCCCCGATAAAGAGCAGGAAGGCAATCAGCTCCAGCGCCATGAACTCCATGCCGAACAGGGTCAACGTCTGGACCGTGCCGTCCTGGACCTGACCGAAGACGGTGTCGAAATCGAGCGTGCCGAACACGGCAAACACCGCCATGACGCCGAGCGCCAGTCCGAAATCGCCGACGCGGTTGGTGACGAACGCCTTGATCGCCGCGTCATTGGCCGACTTCTTCTTGTACCAGAAGCCGATCAGCAGATAGGAGGCGAGCCCCACCCCTTCCCAGCCGAAGAACATCTGCAGGAAATTGTCTGCCGTCACCAGCGACAGCATCGCGAAGGTGAACAGCGACAGATAGGCAAAGAAGCGTGACCGATGGGGGTCATCAGCCATATAGCCCCACGAATAGACGTGCACGAGCGCAGACACGCTGGTGACCACCACCAGCATGACGGCGGAAAGCGAATCCAGCCGCAAATCCCAGCTGATGTCGAAATTGCCGACCGCGATCCATTGCGCGAGCTCGTACGTGCGCGCATTGCCCAGCACGGCCACATCAACAAACAGCCAGGCCGATGCCAGCGCAGCGGCAATGGTTGCACCGGTGGTAATCAGCTGGCTGGCGCGTGTGCCGATCTGCTTGTGGAACAGACCGGCAATAATGGCTGCCAGAAGGGGTCCGAATACGACGATAAAAGCCATGTTAGCCGCTCTAGCCCTTCATCAGATTGACGCCCTCAACCGCGATATCACCGCGGTTGCGGAAGAAGACGACGAGGATGGCAAGGCCGACAGCAGCTTCAGCCGCTGCGACCGTTAGGATCAGCATGGCAAAGACCTGCCCGGTCATGTCGCCAAGATGGGCCGAGAACGCGACCATGTTCACGTTCACCGCCAGCAGGATCAGCTCGATCGACATCAGGAGGATGATGACGTTCTTGCGGTTCACGAAAATGCCGAACACCCCGATGGTGAACAGGATCGCCGCCAGTGTCAGATAATGTCCCAGACCAATCTCGAGCATTAGCCGATCCCCTCGCCTGATTTCACATCGACCATCTCGACGCCATCTTCCCGGGTTCGCTGGACCTGACGGGCGATGTTCTGGCGGCGCACACCTTCGCGGTGACGCAGCGTCAGGACGATGGCCCCGATCATCGCCACCAGCAGGACGAGGCCGGCCAGCTGGAAGAAGAAGACATAACGGTCATAGAGAATGGCCCCGAGCGCCTCGGCATTGGCCATGTCCGCCGGCACGGGCGATTGCAGCGCAGCGCCTGCGGTGTCGGACACCACCCAGGTCACGCCCGTCAGCGACAGGATGCCCACCAGCGCCAGCGCCACCACGCCGCCAAGCGGCAGATAATTGAGGAAGCCCTCTTTGAGCGCGGCAAAATCCACGTCGAGCATCATGACGACGAAAAGGAAGAGCACCGCCACCGCGCCGACATAGACAATCACCAGCAGCATGGCGAGGAACTCGGCGCCCAGCATGACGAACAGGCCCGCCGCCGAGAAGAAGGTCAGGATTAGGAACAGCACCGCGCGCACAGGATTGCGCGCCGCGACCACCATGAAGGCGGAGATAACAGCCGTCGCTGCCAGAATGTAAAACGCCGCTGCCTGCAGCATGGTCCCCCCTTGGGCCCCAACGGGCTGTGGGCTGTCTGGTCAATTGAAGCGCCGGAAAGGCTTTCCGGGCCGGGCTAGTATGAGTCGGGCGCCGTTCTAGCGTTACCTATACCGGGCGTCGAGTTCGAGATTGCGGGCAATTTCACGTTCCCAGCGGTCCCCGTTCTCCAGAAGCTTGTTCTTGTCGAAATACAGTTCTTCGCGCGTCTCCGTCGCGTATTCGAAATTCGGGCCTTCCACGATGGCATCGACCGGGCAGGCTTCCTCGCAGAAGCCGCAATAGATGCATTTGACCATGTCGATATCGTAGCGCGTCGTGCGGCGTGAGCCGTCTTCGCGCGGTTCAGCCTCGATGGTGATCGCCTGCGCCGGGCAGACCGCCTCGCACAGCTTGCAGGCAATGCAACGCTCTTCGCCATTGGCATAGCGGCGCAGCGCATGCTGGCCACGGAAGCGGGGCGACAGCCGCCCCTTCTCGAACGGATAGTTCACTGTCGGCTTCGGCGTGAAAAGCTGGCGCATGCCGAGACCGAAAGCGCCCCAGAAATCCATCAGGGCGGCTCCGCGCAGGGTTTGGGCGATACGGCTCATGGGTGTGTCCTAGCTTGCATTCGAGTAGACGACGATGGCGCCCATCACGGCGACCGCAACCAGCGAGGTCGGCAGGAAGATTTTCCAGCCCAGACGCATCAGCTGGTCATAGCGGTAGCGGGGCACGAGTGCCTTCACCATGGCGAACATGAAGAACAGGGCGAGCACTTTGAGCGCGAACCAGAAGACCGGCGGTATCCAGGTGAACGGCGCAACATCAAACGGCGCATGCCAGCCGCCCAGGAACAATACCGTCATCAGCGAGCACATCAGCACGATGTTGAGATATTCGCCGATCATGAACAGCAGGTAGGGCGTGGAGGAGTATTCCACCTGATAGCCCGCCACCAGCTCGGATTCCGCTTCCGGCAGGTCGAAGGGCGGCCGGTTAGTCTCTGCCAGCGCCGAGATGAAGAAGATCACGAACATCGGAATGGTGATCACGAAGACCGGCCAGGGCAGCAGATCGAACGACAGCACGTGCCAGTTCCAGAAGCCGCCCGATTGCGCCACCACGATCTCGGAAAGATTCATCGTGCCGGCCATCAGGAGAACGGTGACAATCACGAAACCGATGGAGACTTCATAGGAGACCATCTGCGCGGCCGAGCGCAGCGCGCCCAGAAACGGATATTTCGAGTTGGATGCCCAGCCGCCAATAATGATGCCGTACACGCCCAGCGAGGAAATCGCGAACAGGAAAAGAATGCCGACATTAATGTCGGAAATCACCCAGCCCGGCGCGACCGGGATCACCGCCCAGGCAATGAAGGCCAGCGTGAAGGTTATCAGCGGCGCGAGAATAAACAGCGGACGGTCCGCCCCCGCCGGAATGACGATTTCCTTCAGTACGAATTTCAGGAAGTCGGCGAAGGATTGCAGCAGACCGAATGCGCCGACCACGTTGGGACCTTTGCGCATCTGTACCGCTGCCCAGACCTTGCGGTCCATCAGCAGCAGGAAAGCCAGCGACAGGAGTAGTACGACCATGAAGGCCAGGATCTGGCCCACCGCCAGCGCCGTTCCCCAGACCGGACCGAATTCGGTGACGAAATCGTTCATCAGCCCCTACTCCGCTGCCTGCAGCGTGGTGCGCGCAGCTCTCGCCGCAGCCGAACACTCCGCCATGGTTTTCGACGCCCGCGCTATGGCGTTCGTCAGATAGAAATCGCTAACGCCGCTGGTGAAGGGTTCGTCCGACACGTCGCCGGCTTCACCGAGCGTGGCAGGGTCAAAGCTGGCCGAAGCTTCAGCCCCAGGCGCGTGATCGATCTGGCCGAAGCTCTCGATTTCCTCGATCAGTTTTGCGCGCAGCGCATTCAGGCTGTCATAGGGAAGCGTCTGGTTCAGACGCGCTGACAGCGCGCGGAAGATCGCCCAGTCCTCTTTCGCCTCACCTTTCGGGAAAACGGCGCGCTCGGCGATTTGCGTGCGCCCTTCCGTATTCACGTAAAGTCCAGGCTTTTCGGTGTAAGCCGCTGATGGCAATATAAGATCGGCGCGCATGGCACCGGCATCGCCGTGATGGCCAACATAGATCACGAAGGCCTTGCCAAGCTTGGCGGTGTCGATCTCGTCCGCGCCCAGCAGGACCAGTGTTTCCAGCTCGCCCTTACCGGCCCCGTCCAGAATGGCTGTGGTGTCGCGTCCGCCCTCACCCGGAATAAAGCCCAGGTCGAGGCCGCCAACGCGGCTGGCGGCTGTGTGCAGGACGCAGAAGCCGTTCCAGCCTGCACGTACCACGCCCGCCGCCTTGGCCAGTTCACCAGCCGCACGCAGCACCTGCGCGCCGTCTGCGCGGGCGGTCGCGCCGCTGCCCAGAATGATGATCGGGTTCTTGGCGTCTTTGAGCGTCTTGATGAAGCCTGAGCGCTTCTTGGCGAGCGCGCCAATCGCGTCCGGCCCGCTGCCCAGATGCGCGTAGGGATAGGTCAGGTCAACCGCCTCGCCGATCATCGCGACGTCCAGCTTGCCATTAAGCCAGCGCTGGCGGATGCGGGCATTGAGCACCGGCGCATCCATGCGCGGATTGGCGCCGATGAACAGGATCGCGTCGGCCTTGTCGATACCGGCAATCGTGGCGTTGAACAGATAACCTTCGCGCGGCCCGCCACCGAGTTTCGAACCATCCTGACGGCAGTCGAGCGAGGTCACGCCGAGCGCATCAAACAGGTCTTTGGCAGCTTTCAGGCCCTCGGCGTCATTGAGGTCACCGGCGATCACACCGATTTTCGACGCGTCACCAGAGAGCTTTTCTGCCGCGACGGTGAGCGCCTCGTCCCAGCCAATGGCGGTCAGCTTGCCATCTTTACGCACATAGGGCTTGTCGAGGCGCTGGCGGGACAGACCATCCCACACAAAGCGGGTCTTGTCGGAAATCCACTCCTCGTTCACGCCTTCATGGATACGCGGCAGGATCCGCAAGACTGCGCCGGAACGGCTGTCCACGCGGATATTGGCGCCCAGCGCATCCATCACATCGATGGTCTCGGTGCGGGTCAGCTCCCACGGGCGCGCATTGAAGGCGTAGGGGCGCGAGGTGAGCGCGCCGACCGGGCACAGATCGATGACATTGCCGGAAAGCTCCGACGTCATGGACTGCTCCAGATAGGTCGTGATCTCCATGTCTTCGCCGCGCCCGATGGCGCCGACTTCGGGGACACCGGCAATCTCGGTGGCAAAGCGCACGCAGCGCGTACACTGGATGCAGCGCGTCATCACGGTCTTGATGAGCGGACCCATGTATTTGTCTTCAACCGCGCGCTTGTTCTCGCCATAGCGCGAGCCCGCGCGGCCATACATGAGCGACTGGTCCTGCAGATCGCATTCACCGCCCTGGTCACAGATCGGGCAATCGAGCGGATGGTTGATGAGCAGGAACTCCATCACCCCTTCGCGCGCCTTTTTCACTAGCGGAGAGAGAGTGCGCATGGCAGGCGGCTCGCCATTGGGGCCGCCACGCATGTCACGCACCAGAAAGGCGCAAGACGCCACGGGCTTGGGCGCGCCGACCAGCTCGACCAGGCACATGCGACAATTACCGGCCACCGACAGGCGCTCGTGATAGCAGAAACGCGGAATCTCGCGGCCTGCCGCCTCGGCAGCCTGCAGCAGGTTATAATCCTGCGGGACGGTGACTTCCTCGCCGTCAATGATGATGGTGCGCGTATTCTCGCTCATCAAACCTGCTCCACGGCCCGTTCGGGCTTCAAACTTTCGTCAGGGCGCCGTCGCCCACTACGGTTGTCCATTCACGCACGTGCCAGTTGGCGATCAGCCCGTTCTTCACATACGGGTCCTCGTTCGCAAACCGCTCGGCAACGCTTTTGTCTTCACCCTTGAACACCAGCACCGCGCCATCGGGCGGATCGGCCAAGGCACCCGCCAGCACAAGCTCGCCGCGCGCCTGAAACTCGCGGGCAAGGTTGAGGTGTACCGAGCGGAACTCGCCCCGGCGCTCCATATAGTCGGGCGCGGTCTCGTAGAAGAGGATGAAGTGTTTCATCGCCCTACTCCGCTGCGACCGGAACAAACACCGGCTTGCCGGCGCGGTAATTATTGATCCGGTCCTCGATCTCGTGGCGGAAATGGCGGATCAGGCCCTGTACCGGCCAGGCCGCCGCATCGCCCAGCGCGCAGATCGTGTGGCCTTCGACCTGACTGGCGACGTCCAGCAGATCATCAATCTCGGAGGTTTCCGCCTCGCCGCGCGCCATGCGCTCCAGCACGCGCCACATCCAGCCCGTGCCCTCGCGGCACGGTGTGCACTGGCCGCAGCTTTCGTGCTTGTAGAAATAGCTGATGCGGGCAATCGCCTTCACCACATCGGTGGAGTTGTCCATCACGATGACGGCGGCTGTGCCCAGACCCGATTTCACATCACGCAGCGCGTCAAAATCCATCAGCACATCGTCGCAAATGTCTTTCGGGATCAGCGGCACGGACGAGCCGCCCGGAATGACGGCCTTGAGATTATCCCAGCCGCCGCGCACGCCGCCCGCATAGGTGTCGATCAGCTTTTTGAGCGGGATCGACATCGCTTCTTCCACGTTGCACGGCGCATTCACATGGCCGGAGATGGAGAAAATCTTGGTGCCCGAATTATTCGGACGGCCGAACTGCAGGAACCACTCCTTGCCCCGGCGTAGAATGGTCGGCGCAACGGCGATGGATTCCACATTGTTCACCGTGGTGGGGCAGCCATAGAGGCCCGCGCCGGCCGGGAATGGCGGCTTCATGCGCGGCTGGCCCTTCTTGCCCTCGAGGCTTTCCAGCAAGGCCGTTTCCTCGCCGCATATATACGCGCCCGCGCCGTGATGGATGTAAACGTCGAAATCCCAGCCGTTCACATTGTCCTTGCCGATGAGTTTCGCCTCATAGGCCTCGGCGACAGCGGCTTCCATGCGCTCGCGCTCATGCACGTATTCACCGCGCAGATAGATGTAGCAGGCATGGGCCTGCATCGCGAAACTGGCGATAAGGCAGCCTTCGATGAGGTGATGGGGATCATTGCGCATGATCTCCCGGTCCTTGCACGTGCCCGGCTCGGACTCGTCGGCATTGACCACGAGATAGTGCGGGCGCGCGCCGACTTCCTTGGGCATGAAGGACCATTTCAGGCCCGTGGGGAAGCCCGCCCCGCCGCGTCCACGCAGGCCCGAGCCTTTCATCTCGTCGATGATCCAGTCGCGGCCCTGCTGCAGGATTTCCGCCGTGCCATTCCAGCAGCCGCGCTTCTTCGCGCCCTCCAGGCGCCAGTCATGGCGGCCATAGAGATTGGTGAAAATCCGGTCTTTATCGTGAAGAAGCATTATTCAGCATCCTTCTTCGGAGCGGGTTTCTTCGCCGCAGGCTTTTTGGCCACCGGCTTTTTCGCGGCCGTTTTGGCGGCGGGCACCTTTTTCGCGCCGGTCTTTTTCTCGACGGCCTTGGCGGTCACCTTCTCAGGGCCAGAAGTTCCAGTCTTGGCGGCATCAGCCGCTTTTGAGGTTTTGCGCGGCGCGCTCTTCACCGCCCCTCCCGCCTCATCGGCGTCGGGTGCCTTGCGGGCCGGACGGGCCTTCTTGACCGGATGGGGATCTTCGCCAGCCTCAGCGGCTTTGGCCTCGGGCGAGTTCGGCAGGTAGGGCAACGGTTTTGCCCGACTGCCATCATACAATTCGGCCGCTGCCAGCACCGCCACATCCGCCTCGGTTGGCTCCGAGCAGGCGCGGCCCGTCACCGGGCCCATCTTGACCGGCTTGCCGGCGGCCAGATCGTCAAGAATCTGCTCCAGTGCCTGCGCCGTCAGGTCCTCATAGTAAAAATCGCCGTCCTTGTTGGCGATCTGCACCATGGGCGCATTGGAGCAAGCCCCCAGACACTCGACCTCTTCCCACGAAAACTTGCCGTCAGCGCTGACATTGCCGCGGCCCTTCTTGCCGATGCGGCTTTCACACACGGCTTTGAGATCATCAGCCCCGCGCAACCAGCACGGCGTGGTGCCGCACACCTGTATCAGGTGCTGACCCACCGGCTCCAGATTGAACATGGTGTAGAAGGTCGCGACCTCGTAGACGCGGATATAAGGCATCTCGCAGCGCACCGCGATTTCGCGCAGGGCCGGTTCGGACACCCAGCCCTCCTGCTTCTGGGCCAGCCAGAGCAGCGGAATGACGGCAGACGCTTTCCGGTCGTCCGGATACTTGTTCATCCAGAACGTGATCTTCTTCTCGCTTTCCTTTGAAAACGAGAAGCTTTCCGGTTGCACTTCGGCGGCTGCGAGGCGGCGCACGCTCATCCCGGCTACCCTTCCCTTATAAAGTCGACGCGCGCGATGAGCCCATCACGTACGGTGTAAATCACAACAAGATCGATGGGCGCAGACTTGCCCTCGCCTTCCAGCCAGACGCGCTCATGGTCGATCACGCGGGAGCCGATCACGGCGCGATGGACAGCGATGGCGTGGAGGCCATCGCTCTTGAACCGCTCCGCATAGCGCGCGCGGAAGGCGTCGCGTCCTTTCAGGCTCAAAGCCCCCGGAAAGTCATAGACTTCCACATCGTCGGCAAAGCACGCCGCGAACGCATCGAGATCGCGCGCGTTATACGCGGCCAGCTGGCGTTCGGCCAACAGCGCCGGGCTGGCGGCGGCATCAGCAATGGCGTGGGCGGCGAGCATTAGCGATCCACCTCCCCGAACACGATGTCGAGTGAGCCCAGAATGGCCGAGACGTCCGCCAGCATGTGGCCCTTGTTGAGATGATCCATGGCGGCAAGGTGGGCAAAGCCGGGCGCGCGGATTTTCACCCGGTAGGGCTTGTTGGAGCCGTCGGCCACCAGATAGACGCCGAACTCGCCCTTGGGCGCTTCCACCGAAGCGTAACAATGACCCGCCGGCACGTGAACGCCTTCGGTATAGAGCTTGAAGTGGTGGATCAGCGCTTCCATCGAACGCTTCATCTCGGCGCGGCGCGGCGGCGCGAACTTTGTATCGGTGGGCAGTACCTCGCCCTGATTTTCCGGCCTGGACAGCCACTCACAGCATTGCTGCATGATTTTGACTGACTCACGCATCTCCTCCATGCGGACGAGATAGCGGTCATAGCAATCACCATTCTTGCCAACGGCGATCTTGAAATCGAGCTCGTCATAGACCTCATAGGGCTGCGCGCGGCGCAGATCCCAGGCCATGCCCGAGCCACGCACCATCACGCCGGAAAAGCCCCAGGCCAGTGCGTCTTCTTTTGACACCACGCCGATATCGGCGTTGCGCTGTTTGAAGATCCGGTTATCGGTCAGCAGCGCATCAATATCGTTAAGCGCCTTGGGAAATTCCTCGCACCATTTGGCGATGTCGTCGATCAGCTCCTGCGGCAGATCCTGATGCACGCCGCCAGGGCGGAAATAGTGCGCGTGCAGGCGCGCGCCGGACGCGCGCTCGTAGAAGATCATCAGCTTCTCGCGCTCTTCAAAGCCCCATAGCGGCGGGGTGAGCGCGCCGACATCCATCGCCTGCGTGGTGACGTTCAGAAGGTGATTGAGGATGCGCCCGATCTCGCAATACAGCACGCGCACATACGAGCCACGCTTGGGCACCGGAATGCCGGCAAGCCGCTCGATGGCCAGGCAGAAGGCGTGCTCCTGATTCATCGGCGCGACATAGTCGAGCCGGTCGAAATAGCCGATGCCCTGCAGATAGGTCTTGTGTTCCAGCAGCTTTTCGGTGCCGCGATGAAGCAGACCGATATGCGGGTCTACACGCTCGACGACCTCGCCATCCAGCTCCAGCACCATGCGCAGAACGCCGTGCGCTGCCGGGTGGACGGGGCCAAAATTGATCGTGAAATTGCGGATGTCCTGCTCAGCCATTAGTTCGATCCCGCTTGCTGACGTAGGGCGGCAGCTGCCTCGAGCGCATCGCGCGCCTGCACGCAAGACCGGATGACTGCCTGGTAATCCGCGTCAGCCGGCTGGGCGCTGCCGGGAAGGTCCCGCGGTGCAGGCGCGTAATCCGAAGCCATGGTTTCACGCCCGCTCAGAAGAATTCTCTCGCGGATCGCCGCATTGCCTTCCATTTGCTGAAGCCGCTCGCCCCAGAAACCGGCGGCCTCACCATGGTCGTGCATGCTCAGCTGAGCCGCGCCCAGATATCTGGGCGCATCAGCGTTAAAGAGATGGCAGGTCGCCGCCTGACGCACTTCCTGCGGCATGGAGGGGTCCAGATTCAGCGGGCCGCCCGATCCGGCCGTAACACAGGCGGACAGGCTTACACCGGCGGCGCACATGCAAAGGGATTTCATCACGCCTCCCCTTCCGCCTTCTCGTCGCCGGGAATGACGAGCTTTGCGCCCTCCCAAGGCGAGAGGAAATCGAAGTCACGGTATTCCTGAACGAGGTTCACCGGCTCATACACGACACGCTTTTGCACTTCGTCGTAGCGGACCTCGACAAACCCGGTCAGCGGGAAGTCCTTGCGCAGCGGGAAGCCCTCAAACCCGTAATCGGTCAGGATGCGGCGCAGATCCGGATGACCGTCAAACACCACGCCATACATGTCGAACGCCTCGCGCTCGAACCAGCCAGCCGCCGGGAAAAGCTCGACAACGCTGTCCACCGAACCGCCTTCGGCTACCGTCAGCAGCACCCGGATGCGGGTATTATTGTGCATGGACAGCAGATGATAAACGACGTCGAAACGGTCGCTGCGTGAGGGCCAGTCCACCGCGCAGACATCGATCAGCGTCGTGAAGCGGCAGGCCTGATCGTCCCGCAGGAAACGCAAAACCTTCTTCACGCGGTCACGGTGAATGGTCAGCGTCAGCTCACCATGGGCAATCGCGTGCTCGCGCACATCCTCATCAAGCGCATCGCTGAGATGCGCTGCGAGTTCTGTGAGGGTATCAGGCTTGCTCAAGGGAGTGGCTCTCTTGCTGAAGGGGATTGCCTAGCGTTCGATAGTGCCTTCGCGGCGGATTTTCTTTTGTAGCTGAAGGATGCCGTAGACCAGCGCCTCGGCGGTGGGGGGACAGCCCGGCACGTAGATGTCCACCGGCACGATCCGGTCACAGCCGCGCACCACCGAATAGGAATAATGGTAATAGCCGCCGCCATTGGCGCAGCTGCCCATCGAGATGACGTAGCGCGGCTCTGGCATCTGGTCGTAGACCTTGCGCAGCGCCGGGGCCATCTTGTTGGTGAGCGTGCCCGCCACAATCATCACATCAGACTGGCGCGGTGAGCCGCGCGGCGCTGCCCCGAAGCGCTCAAGATCATACCGCGGCATGGCAGCCTGCATCATCTCTACCGCGCAGCATGCCAGACCGAACGTCATCCACATCAGCGAGCCGGTGCGCGCCCAGGTGATCAGGTCATCGGCGCGCGCCACCAGAAAGCCCTTGTCGGCAAGCTGGTCCGACAGGCCGTCAAAGAACGGGTCATGCTTTTTCGGGTCGTAGGCAGGCACGCCGGTGCGCGCCGCCGAGAGCGCCGGAACAGTGGGGGCCAGAACAGTGGGTTTCGCCATGATCGCCTACTCCCAGTCCAGGGCGCCCTTGCGCCATTCATAGAGGAACCCGACCGTCAGAACGCCGAGAAACACCATCATCGACCAGAAGGCGAAAACATTGCCTTCGAAGATCGGGAATATCCACGGAAACAGGAAGGCTACTTCGAGATCGAAAATGATGAAAAGGATCGCGACGAGGTAGAAGCGCACATCGAACTTCATGCGCGCGTCTTCGAACGCGTTGAACCCGCATTCATAGGTCGACACCTTTTCCGGGTCCGGGTCGGATGGCGCCAGCACGGCGGCAGCCACGATGAAACCGACACCCATTGCCAGCGCTATGGCAAAAAAGATCAGTACAGGAAGGTATTCCAGAAGTACCGCGTCCATGGTCCGCCCTGGCGTAGCTGTTCAGCCCCGGATGGCAGGCGCCCGGCTCATTGCGGGGGCATGCCTAAAAAGAAAAGTGCCTGACAGAAAGTTCGCATTCCTGTCAATTCGGGGCGGAAGCTAGTGCGCACCGGTCCCGCCCGCAAGCCGTTTGAGGCAGGAATTGAAGTGCATTTTGCCGCTACAAGCACCTGTTTTTGCGAGCTATTCGCATCTAGCTGGACAATTCTCAGCTCAGGTTCATCTAACCGACGGAAAATAGACTGTCATCACGTTGGACGGAACGAGCGGGTTCCGGCTAAAGCCAGACACCAAAGAATTATTTGCGAGCAAAGTTCACATGAAAAAACTCCTCCTCCCTGCAGCGGCGGTCCTCGCGATAGCTGTGGCAGCCTTTTGGGCATGGCAATCATTCGGGTCACAAACGGAGGGCGGGCTGGAGGTCGAGACGGCTCGCATTGAAGCCCGCGACATCTCTCGTCAGGTGGCGTCAACAGGCGCCATCGCGCCGCTTGTCACCGTTGAGGTGGGCTCCCAGCTCTCTGGCCAGATTCTCGAGCTCATGGCCGATTTCAACGACGAGGTCACGGCAGGCCAGATCATTGCTCGGCTGGATCCCCAGACATTCGAGACCCGTGTACGCGAGGCGCAGGCCAATCTCGAAGTCGCCCAGTCGCAGGTTTCGGTCAGTCAGGCCAATCTGACCAGAGCGCAGTCGGAGGCACGCGAAACGCAAAGGGCCTTCGAGCGCGCGCGCGAACTGGTAGAACGCGGCACCTATTCCCAGGTTCAATTCGATGCCGCCGAGACGGCACGCGATTCCGGCATTGCCTCGGTTCAGGTCGCTCAAGCCAATTTGCGCAACTCGCGGGCCACGCTGGATCAGCGTCAGGCAGCCCTCGAAAGTGCTCAGGTCGACCTGGAGCGGGCGACGATACGCTCTCCGATCGACGGGGTGGTGATCGACCGCCAGGTCGATGTCGGACAGACGGTGGCTGCAAGCTTGAATGCGCCGATACTGTTCATCATCGCGCAGGACCTGTCACGCATCCAGATAGAGGCCAGGGTGGACGAGTCCGATATTGGCCAGATTGCCGTCGGACAGCCCGTAACGTTTGAGGTTGATGCTTTTCGCGAGCGCCAGTTTAGCGGCGAAGTCCGGCAGGTCAGACTTGCCGCACTGGCCGAACAGACAGTGGTTACCTACACGGTGGTTGTCGAGGCGGACAATCCCGGTCAGCGCCTGCTGCCGGGTATGACGGCCAATGCCAACATCATTACGGGCGAAGTCTCCGGCGCGCTGACCGTGCCGGCAACGGCCCTGCGCTTTCAGCCACGCGGCGCGGCCGAGAACCTGGTGGCAGAAAGCTCAGCACGCAGCGAGCAAGGCCCGCGCGCCGGCGGCAATCCGATGATGGCCCGTCTCCTGGACCCGCTGGAACTGCCCGCTGACCGGCGCGCAGAGGCAGAACGCGCCCTGCAATCGGCATTTGAGTCCATGCGCCGGTCTGGCCCTCCCGGCGCCGGTGGCGGGAATTTCCAGGCCAACCTGCAACGTGCGCTGGGCGATATCCTCACCGTAGAGGAGTTGGTGCAACTGAACCGCATCATGTCGGAAGGCCGCCAGGGTGGCCGCGGTCAACGCCGCGAAGAGACGCAGCGCGGCACCGTCTGGGTCCAGCGCAGCGACGGGCGCATTGAATCCCGCCCGGTCCTGGTCGGCCTGTCTGACGGCCAGTACACACAGGTTCTGGGGGACGGCGTGAGTGAAGGCGAGACGGTGGTCGTGCGCGTGCGTGAGGTCCGCTGATGGCAGACGCGCCGGTTCTGATCCGCGCCCGGCAGCTGTCGCGCGTCTACAAGCTGGGCGGCGGCGATGTCCACGCCCTGCGCGGCGTAGACTGTGACATTGCGCAAGGCGCATACGTCGCGGTGATGGGCGCGTCCGGTTCGGGCAAGTCGACATTCATGAACATGCTCGGCGCGCTTGATACGCCCTCTGGAGGGCAGCTGACGATAGGCGGTCAGTCCTTGCTCAACCGCACGCCCGACGAGCTTGCCAAATTCCGCAATGAAATGGTCGGCTTTGTCTTCCAGCAGTTCAATCTGCTGCCGCGCACGACCGCGCTGGACAATGTGGCCTTGCCGCTTCTCTATCGGGGCATGCCCGCAGTACAACGTCGCGAGCGGGCCGAAGCCTGCCTTGACCTGGTTGGCCTCGCCGACCGGATGGATCACCACCCCTCCCAGCTTTCCGGCGGGCAGCAGCAGCGCGTGGCAATTGCCCGGGCGCTGGCCAATGAACCCAGCATCCTGCTCGCTGACGAGCCGACGGGCGCGCTGGATTCAAAGACGTCCGACGATGTGATGGACATATTCGACCAGCTCAATGCCGCCGGCATTACGCTTATCCTGGTCACGCACGAGGCTGATGTCGGTGCGCGTGCCCGGCGCCGTATCGTGTTCCGGGACGGCAATATCGTGGAGGATACACAATGAACCTCGCCGCCGCCGTGACCGTCGCGCTGACCGCGCTGAGAGTGAACGCCCTGCGCAGCTTCCTGGCCATGCTGGGGGTCATTATCGGGGTGGGCTCGGTAATTGTCATGATCTCCATTTCGCAAGGCGCCAAGGCCGCCGTCGATGCGCAGATCAGCGCGCTCGGTGCCAATTCGCTGCAGATCCGGCCCGGCTCTTCCTTTCGTGGTGGCGTGCGCGGCGGCTCGGGCTCGGCCACGCCGATGAGCGATGAGGACGTCGATGCCCTGCGCGAGAGCATTCCCTACGTCATCGCTGCTGCCGGCATCATCCAGCAGCGCGGCCTGACCGCCGTGGTGGACGGGGTGAACTGGGCGACTGAAACCGCCGGAACGCATCCCGACTATTTTATCGTGCGCGACTGGGAAATCGTCGAGGGGCGCTCGTTCAACGTTCCCGAATTTGACGGGGCAGCGCGTGTTGCCGTGATTGGCCGCACAGTCGCCAACGAGCTCTTTCCCGCTGGTGGAGCCATCGGCGCATCCATACGCATCAATGGCGTGCCGCTGGAGATCACAGGCATTCTCGCCGAGCGGGGTCAGTCCAGCTGGGGCCAGGATCAGGATGATGTCATCTTCGTACCGGCAACTACAATGCGCGACCGCTTGGGCGGAGTCACCACTACGGGGGTTCGAAACCCGGTCCAGTCCATCTGGGTTGGTATTGACCGGGCCCGCAATATGGACGCCGCAACCGGGGAAATCACCGACCTGCTGCGCGTGCGGCGCAATATCCGCATCGGCGGCGAGGATGATTTTTCCGTCGTAAACTTTGCTGAATTCCTGCGCGCGCGGAACGAGACAGAAAGCCAGCTCGGCCTGTTGCTGGCTGCCACCGCAATTATCTCACTTGTCGTCGGGGGCATCGGCATCATGAACATCATGCTGGTGTCCGTCACAGAGCGGACACGCGAAATCGGGCTGCGCCTTGCCATCGGCGCGCGCCAGGCAGATGTTCGCAACCAGTTCCTGATCGAAGCCGTCGTTCTGTGTGTCGCCGGAGGTCTCGTCGGGATGGCGGGCGGCGCAATGGGCGCGCTCTTCATCGAATCACTGGGGGAATTTCCGGTATCCATCGAACCGGCCATCGCACTTGTGGCCATCGGTGCCGCCGCCGGCGTGGGGATATTGTTTGGCTTTTACCCGGCGCATCGCGCCAGCAAGCTAAACCCCATCGAGGCCCTGCGCTACGAATAGCGGTCCAGCCTGACGCACAAAGCAAAAAGACCGCCCCACAGGGCGGTCTTTTTCATGCGTCTCCCGGTTCAGAAGAAGTGGCGCGAGTGACGGGGCTCGAACCCGCGACCTCCGGCGTGACAGGCCGGCACTCTAACCAACTGAGCTACACCCGCTTGGCACTTCTTCATCAGGGCTGGGCCCGGAGAGATGGGTTACTTAATCGGCACGTTATGTACGGTCAAGCCGGTTCGCTCATGGCAGGCGCACCAAACGCATCACATGGCCCGGACGACACAGCCTGGCATGCTAGCCCGAATAATAGCTGCGGTAATTCTTGTAGTAATAGGACGAGCCTTCATATCCGTATCGAGCCTGGGCGTTCATATCCACCTGGGACAGCGCAACACCCAGCACATTGGCATTCACATCGCGCAGAATATCGATGGCACTGGCAGCCGCCTCGCGCGGGGTCGTCTTCCACTTCACACTCACCACGACCGCATCCGCGCGCGCGGCGATAACACGCGTGTCGGTCACGGCCAGCACCGGCGCAGTATCAATCAGCACAAGATCATAACGCTGGCGCAGTACTGCGAGCAGCGATTTGAACGCATCGGAGCTGAATACATCACGCGGGGTAAACTGCGATTCCACCACAGGAAGGATGTGCAAGCCGGGCTCAGCATCGTCCATCAACACCTCATCCAGCGTGGCTTCACCCGCCAGCACCTCCATCAGCCCTTTTTGTGCATCGGGTGCAGCAGCTTTCGTCAGCAGGCGGCGGCGCAAATCACAGTCGAGAATGATGGTCTTCGACCCCGACATGGCCGAAATCCGGCCCAGCGAGTAGGTCGTGGTAGTCTTGCCTTCCCCTGGCAGGGCCGAGGTAATGGCAACCACCTTGTGGACCTTGTCCAGATTGGACAACAAAATCGCAGACCGTATCACCCGGAAGGATTCCGCGATGCCCGATAATGGATTTTCGCGGACATAATCATAGGGATGCCCCTCCCCGCCGCCCTGCTTACGGCCAAACCGGGCGCGCGCCAGCATGGGCACCGAGGCGATATGTCCGGCTCCCAGTTCGCGTTCGACGTCGGCTTCGCTGCGCACGCCGTTATCAAAGACCTCCAGCAGGACAATGACCCCGGCACCGGCCATCCCCGCCAGGATAAAGCCGAGTGCCAGGTTGAGCATCCAGTTTGGCGAGCTTGGAGTCACGGGCACGGGCGCACGTGCCACTATCCGTGCGTCTGCCGTTGCAAGGTCGTTCTGCTCACTGGTTTGCCGGAAGCGGTTCAGGAACGACTCAAACAGGGTGCGAGAAGCCTCTGCCTCGCGCTCCAGCTCGCGCAGCTGCACCAAAGCGCGATTATTTGTAACCAGCTCATCACGAACGCCCGAAAGCGTGCTTTGCAGCGAGCCAACGCGTTGGCGCGCCACGTTCACCTCGGTCTCAAGACCGGCGACGATACGCTGAATTTCGCGGTTTACCTGCTCCTCGAGATCGGCAGCTTCACGTTCGACCGCCAGAATTTCCGGGTGCCGCGGGCCATAGCGCGACGTCAGATCACTGCGCCGCCGGCTGGTATCGGTTTGCTGGGCGCGAAGGGCGCGTATTGTCTCCGAGCGCAAGACTTCGCCAATCGTGTCGAGCGACGCGCCGCGCTCTAGTTGGGTCTGGACATTGCGAAGAGAGGACTCTGCTGCCGACAGCTCCGCACGCTGGATAGCCAGTTGCGCGTTCAGATCGGAAATCTGCTGCTCGGTGAGCGTGCTTCCGCCCGTGTCGAGAAGACCGTTTTCGGCCCGGTACATCTCCACCGCCTGCTCGTCTGTCCGCACTTCTTCGCGAAGCGTTTCCAGCCGCTCGTTCAGCCACGTGTTCGCGCGCTCGGTGGCGTCAAACTTGGCTTCCAGCTGGGAGAGCAGATACTGGTCGGCGAACGCATTCGCGATGCGCGCGGCCTTCGCCGCATTTTCAGACGTGAAAGCAATGGTAAGCATGAAGGTCATGCCCGACCGGCGCGCACTCAGCCTGTCGAGCACGGCTGACGTCACCGCCTCCAGCTCCTGCTCGGCTTCGCCGCTTTGCGAGTCAGCTACCTGAGACGGCAGCAAAGCCGACAGAAACCCCGCCACGGCGCCTGCCACCGCGCCCAAGCCCGATGGTTCGCGCAGGCGGCTGTTGAATTCGGGGTCGGCCGCAAGATCGAGCTCGCTCACAACGGCCTGAGCCAGCGACCGGCTCTGGATAAGCTGGACTTCTGTATCGAGCGCCTGCGCATCAGATCCGACACCGGTCAGCACCGCTTCGATATCGACCACTTGCGAGCGGCGCTGGTCGATAATGACGCTGGCTGTGGCGGTGTATTGAGGCGTCATTTGCATCGTGATGACCACGACCAACACGAACACCGTAAATGCGACGGCCAGAAAAACCGGGAGCCTGCGGCGGAACACCCGCCAGAGATGGCGAAGATCAATCAGCTCATCTTCGTCTGCCCGGTCAATATCAGCATGATGCTGATTGGTAGTACTCGCCATTAGCGCCCTGGCCCTTCGTAACGACGTTGCACTGCGCATTCCCGCATTTTAACGCGGCAAGGGCAGCATCTGCTACTATCTGGTGGAAAGCAATTTCAGGTCCAGAGCAATCTGCCCCGCGGCATCAGTACTGCAGGAGGACCCCGACCATGAAGCGATTGGTCGTGAAATCACGGGGTGCGGCAATGCCGGAAGAAGATTGATCAAGGCGGCTATAGCTTGCCGAGAAACCCACATTCCGGTTCAACAGATAGGTCGCCTGGACGCTCGCCCCCCAGCGCTCATCCTCCCGGTCAATGCCTTGATAATCGTCGTTGGCGTAGTCAAGCCGCCCCGTGATAATCACGTTGCGCATCAGCTCATGATCGGCCTGCGCAGACAACGCCGTGCCGATATAGCCAGCCGATGCCGCGATGCCGGAATCCTCGATGCCGCGCCGTGCGGTGAAAGTCAGGGTGGTAAGCTGGGTCGGGAACCATTCCAGCAAGCCGTCAACACTGACGCCGTCGATGGTTCCAAAAACCGGGCTGTCATACTCCTGCTTGGTGTAACCTGCACCAATCTCGCCGCGCGCAACACCGCCAAGGTCGAATTCAACGCCGACATCAAGGGTGTAGCCGTCTGAATCGCGATTATTTGCGACGGCCGGCGGCGCGAGATCAAAATCACGCTGGTTGAAGCGGTACCGCGCAAACACGGCCGTGTCCGGACTGATTGCGAAATCACCGCGTAATGTGAAGCGGTGCGTGTCCTGATCCCGGAAATCCTGGCTGGCAACGCCGCCGCCGATCAGCAGGGCGCTGTCATAGTCTGCCTTTACGAAATCGTATCCGCCACGCAGGCGCAGACGATTGAACGTATGCTCTGCGCCAATCGCGAACGAGGTCGTGTCAAAGCGGATCGGCTCGGCGGCAAATCCTGCAGCTCCCGCCGACGTACGCGGCTCTGTTCCGCGGTTATGGGCCGCTGACGCATTGATCGAGCTGCCACGGGCAATATCCAGCCGTCCGCTGGCACCGAGCGAATAATCTGTCGTGCTTTCCGAACCAAAATCAGAGTATTCGTTACGCGTGACGTCGGCAAAAGCGCTGAAAGCGTGGTTCGACCACGTGGTGTCGACCGTAATCGACGGATTGACCACGAAAATCGTGTCCGATTCCTCGTTGGTCGCCGTCGCGAAGATATTGTCGTCAAGCTGGACACCCAGATAAAGCTCCGGCTTCCAGATAAAGGCTCCGGCACGCAGTCCCAGCGCGTCGTACTCAGGACGCGGGCGCTGAGACACGCTGACATTGCGATCACGGTCCCAGAGCCACTGCGCGGATGCTTCGGCCGATGTAATAACGGCGGCACCGCTCCCGGCCACAGCCGTGAAAGCGAGCGTTCCCACGCCGGAAAGCAGCTTGTCCTTGATGCCAAACATCGTATCCCCACCTCATCCTAGCATCGGCACTGAGTTGCCGGTGACGGCCGCTTCAGGAAACCTGAAAGCGGCCTCGTCCAATCATGGTGTTGAGCGGTCTCTAGTAATCAGAGCCGCCGCGGCCGCCAGGTGGAGGCGGAGGGGGAGGCGTCGGCGAGCTGCCGGCAGGACCGCCGGGAACGCCGGCAACGCCTTGGCTGGAAAGCTGACCGGAAACGCTCTGCGATGCCGTCTGCGCCGCAGGCGACTGCATTACCGGATTGGTTCCCGCAATCGCCAGAGCGGCCGATGCTGTTGCGCTGTCGGCACCACTCGAGATTATCGCAGCGACGATAGCCGCTTCGACATCAGCCTCGGTCGCATCCGGACCCAGCGCCGCGACCGCCGCAACGATGGCATCAGCCACCTCTTGCGCTGACGGCGCTTCCTGAACAAAAGCGGCAGCGTGGGCCGAAAGCCCGACAATGGCGACGGGCGCCAAGCTTACCATGGCAGCGCCCAGCGCGGCCCGTGACAGTGTGATCGCATATTTCATAGCGGGGTCCCCCAGCGATTTACATTTGATTTACAAATATCAAATTCCGCTGGAGATAGATAGGCAATTTCCTTGCGCCGTAGCGCTTTTGCCAGTTTCCAGCCCAAAAAATCAAATTTGCGCGTTTGCCGAGGCATATTTGCCACAAAACGGCGTAGCGGGCTGGCTGAAATCTGCGGGTTCGCTGCCAGTGGAGCCTGCAAATACTCCAAGTATCCAGCTCGCGAACCGGGGCCATCGATTATGATTTCGTTAAGTGCTTGAATCGCACTATTCGGGGCAAGCAAACATTCGGGAGACGGAGCGATGGCCGCCAAATCTCGGCAAAATACACACCCGCTGGAAACAGGCACCCCCAACCCTCCCGGCGGCCCTGCACGGATGGACGGCCAACCAAAACCGCTATCGCCTGATGCCTCAACGGCTGTGGCTATTGCGTCTCCGGCGCTGGATCTCCAGCAACGGCTTGGCGAACAGCTGTCGGCGTTCCATGCCCATCCGGAAGTCACGGCCCCGGAGCCATCAGAGCACTGGTCTACACGGCGAACACTCGCCTTCGTCATCGTCAGTAATGGCGTGGCTTGGGCATCCATTGCCTGGATGGTTTCGTCGCTGCTGGCCTAGAACAGCCAGCCACGCATCGGCGCAAACGCCTGCCTGCGCCAGCCGGCAATCACCGTGCCAGCCCATAGTCATCGAAACCGGGGATTGTCGCGGTGGCAGGCCCTAGGGGAATCGAACCCCTCTTTCCAGGTTGAAAACCTGGCGTCCTAACCGATAGACGAAGGGCCCGCATCAACGCGAGTGCGGTTCTATATCCAAGCCGAATCCCGCATGCAAGCCCCGCACGTAGCTTATTGTGCATCCAGATACATACCCGGCCGGTTCAACCGGCTGCGGCAAGGTCTTCCAGATGCAGCTCCGCCTTGCGGCCAAAACGGCCATCTTCCGACTTGATGCGCCCGGCGGCGTGCCACTTGCCATTCGGACCGGATGTCAGGGCGTCGCCGAGAGGCTTGCCCAAAGCGCGGAACGCTATCCCGGAAACCTGCGCGCCGGAATCCGCCTCGAACGTGAAGCGCAAATGCCCGACACCCACTTCCTTCACGAAGCGGATGCGCAAGTCTGACAGCGCAAAGCGCGGCTCTGGATTACCCATGCCGAACGGGGCCGCCTGTTTGAGCGCTTCGCCAAACTCGAAATTGACCGCCGAGGGATGCACGATGGCATCAAGCCGCAAGGTGCGTGCTTCGTCCGCAGCCGCCCATTCCGGTGCCAGACGTTCGATCAGAAAGGCGCGCAACGCATCAATCTTGTCCCCGGCTACCGTCAGACCGGCCGCCATGGCATGCCCGCCGCCTTTTTCCAGCAGCCCGGCCTCCCGCGCTGCAAGGATGGCATTGCCCAGATGCACGCCCGCGCAGGACCGCCCGGACCCCTTGCCGATACCGTCCTGCACACCAATCACAATGGTGGGCCGGTTGAACTGATCCTTGATGCGTCCGGCTGCAATCCCGATGACGCCCGGATGCCAGCCCTGGCCAGCCAGAACGATGACGGGCGCTTCGGGGTCCGCCGCGCCGCTCTCCACTTGCGCTATTGCCGCTGAAAGGACCTCGCTCTCAATCGCCTTGCGTTCGGCGTTGAGCTGATCGAGCTCTGAGGCAATGGCGCGCACACGGGCGGGATCATCGCTGGAAAGGAGTTCCAGCCCCAGCCCGGCATAGCCCACCCGGCCCCCGGCATTGATGCGCGGCCCCAGAAGAAAGCCGGCATGATAGGTGCTGGCTGGCCCGGACAGGCCCGAGATCTCGGCGAGCGCGGCGAGGCCCGGCTTCTGCCAGCCACTCATCACTTTCAGTCCTTGCGTGACGATGGCGCGGTTGGGCCCGGTCAGCGGCACGACATCGCAAATTGTCCCCAGCGCCGCCAGATCGGTCATGGCGACCAGATCAGGCTCCGCCCCCTTGAACGCGCCCCTCGCCCTGCCCTCGCGGTTCAGGGCCGCCAGCAGGACCAGCGTGACACCGGCTGCTGCCATATGGCCGCAGCCGGAGATGTCGCCTGGCTGGTTGGGATTGACGAGCGCAAGCGCGGGGGGTGGCGCACCGTCCATCAGATGATGGTCTATCACCACCACGGGCAGGCCGATGGATGCCGCGCTCTCCAGCGCAGCATGCGCCGCTGCGCCGCAATCAACAGTTACCACCAGGCCAGCGCCCCGGGACTGCAGGCTGGCAAAAGCTTCCGCCGACGGGCCGTATCCTTCCTCAATGCGGTCGGGCACATAGGTCAGCGGCTCCTGCCCCACCGCCCGCAACCAGCGGACCAGCTGTGCGCCGGAGCTGGCCCCGTCGACATCATAATCAGCAAAGACCGCGATCCGCGTTTCTTGCTCCACCGCGTCCCATATCGCGCGAGCGGCGTCATCCATCCCCTGGAAGGTGGAGGGGTCAGGAAAGCTGTCACGCAGGCGCGGCGCCAGAAAGGCCGCTGCCTCGTCAGCGCCAATTCCACGCGATGCCATCAGGCGGGCCAGCGCATCATTGCAACCGGTCGTGCGGACGATCGCTGCGATCTGCTCATCGCTAGCGTCGCTCAGCGCCCATGCCCGCCCGGTAACCGAGGCTGTGACGCCGAAAAGCGGTTCGCGGACAGCCATGCCGGTGTCAGCCGCCCTCCACAAAGCGCTGGGTCGTGATGACGCGGCGCGAGCGGGGTGCGGAGGACAGGAGCAGGGTCTGCGTCGTCACGGTCCCTAGCGCGTGTGTCACGCCATCGAGCAGCTGGCCGCCCGTCACGCCACTGGCAACAAACAGGCAGTCGGCAGAGGCCAGTTCTGCGCCGGAATATTTGCGGTCGAGATCCTTGATCCCGGTCTTGGCCGCCCTCGCACGCTCGTCATCGTTGCGAAAGAAGAGCCGGCATTCAATCTGCCCGCCCAGGCAGCGCAGGGCCGCCGCAGAAAGCACGCCTTCCGGCGCGCCGCCCTGTCCGACATACATATCGATTGTGGTCTTGGGATCGGCAGCGGCAATGACGGCGGCCACGTCACCGTCCGGGATCAGCACAACACGCGCACCGGCGGCGCGGATACCGTCAATGATCGCCTGGTGGCGCTCACGCTGCAGCACGCATACCGTGACATCAGACACGGGCACGCCCTTCGCTTTCGCGACCGCGGCAACATTCTCGCCTACCGGCCGGTCAAGATTGATCACACCATCAGGCAGGCCCGGGCCTACCGCGATCTTGTCCATATACGTGTCGGGCGCGTGCAATAGCCCGCCGCGCGGGGCGATAGCCAGCAGGGTCAGCGCCTCCGGCTTGCCACCGGCTGCCAGATCCGTGCCTTCCAGCGGATCGAGCGCAATATCAATCTCCGGCCCGTCGCCTGTTCCGACTTCCTCGCCAATATACAGCATCGGCGCCTCGTCGCGCTCGCCTTCGCCGATAACGATGCGCCCGCGCATCGCCATAGTGTTGAAGGCCTTGCGCATGGCATCGACAGCGGCCTGATCGGCAGCAATCTTGTCACCGCGCCCGGCAAGGCGGGCCGCTGCAATTGCGGCAAGCTCGGCGGCTTCAACCGCGCCCAGAGCGAGGTCGGCAAGGGAAGTCGAGGTCATTGGGCAAGCATTCCTTGTTGAAGAAGAGGGGCGGTCAGGCAGGCTGTTCAGTTGTCGCGCGCAGGTGCAGGAGGCGGTGTCGCCTGCTCTCGCGCCTGCTGGCCATAGGTGAGCGGGTCAATAGGCGGCAGCTCAAGCAGTTGCGCGCGGGACATGACAATATCTCGCGTGTCGGCGAGCTCGCTCGCGGCAGTCGCCATGCGCCAGCTTTCGTATTCCGGGCGCGCGATTTCCGGCACATATGCCGGCGCTTCGCGGTCAGGCGCGGCGGCAATTCGTTCATCTGTCCAGCTAGGCTCCGCCTCCGGGACAGAGACCAGGGCGCAGCCAGCCGGAATACCGCCCGCAAGAGCAAGAACTGGCAGCAGGGCGGGAATGAAGCGCACGATAATACCCTCCGTTAGGGAGTGGACGGATGACACGCTTTCTATACGCTTCGCCTGATCAGTGTCACGCCTTACCGGGAGTGCTGCCTGCCATGGCCGGGAAAAAAACCACCTCCAAACCCACCAGACCAGCCAAGTCCGCCTCATCGGCATCCAAAAAAGCGGCTGAAAAGCAGCCTGCGGACACACACGGAAAGCCCGATGCGGCACCCGGCCATGACCCGGCCTTCCCTTCCCTGCCCACAGCTGACCTCGAATCGCTGGAAACAATCTCGCGCAACGTCATGCAGTCGGCCCTGAAAAGCCAGAAGCTGATGGCCGACATGATGCGCCGCTCGCTGGAAGGCGATCCGTCGCTGTCACCGCAGGCCGATCCGCTGCACGCCTCGCCGGAGCTGGCCAAGACGTGGGAAAATGTTCTCGCCGATCCCGAATTGCTGCTGCAGGCGCAGTCTGATCTCTATCGCGGCTATCTCGACCTCTGGGCGGGCGCGGCGAAGAAGATGATGGGCGAAGAGGCACGGCCGGCCATCGAACCGGAAAAGGGAGACAAGCGCTGGCGCGCGCCGGAGTGGACCGAACATCCCATGTTCGATGCCATGCGCCAGTCCTACCTGCTCAACCAGCGCTTCCTGCTGAACCTCGTCAACAACGCCAAGGGCATTGATGATGAGACCCGGCGCAAGGTGAATTTCGTCACCCGCCAGATGATCGACGCGATGTCACCGACCAATTTCGCGCTGACCAACCCGGACGTGCTCAAGGCCACATTCGAGACCAAGGGCGAAAACCTGTCGCGCGGGCTGATGAACCTCGTCAACGATCTCGAACGCGGCAATGGCCGCCTCGCCCTCACCCAGACCGATATGGAAGGCTTCGAGGTCGGCAAGGATCTGGCCGCAACACCGGGCGATGTGATCTACCGCAACCGGGTCATGGAGCTGATCCAGTATGCGCCCGCCACCGAGACCGTGCGCCAGCGCCCGATCCTCATCGCCCCGCCCTGGATCAACAAGTTCTACATCATGGACATGCGCCCGCAGGGCTCTCTGATCCGCTGGCTGACCCAGCAGGGCTTCACCGTCTTCCTGATCTCATGGGTCAATCCCGACCAGTCGATGAAGGATGCGACGTTCGAGGACTATATCCGCGAAGGCCTGTTCCAGGCGCTCGATTGCGTCGAGCAAGCCACCGGCGAGCGGCAGGTGGACACCATCGGCTATTGCATTGGCGGCACGATGCTGGGCAGCGCGCTGGCCCTGATGGCGGCTGAAAAGGACGACCGGATCGCCTCGGCCACCTTCTTTGCCGCGCAGCTGGATTTCGAACTGGCCGGCGAGCTTCTCGTCTTCATCGACGAGGAATGGTTCAAGGAAATCAGCCGGCTGATGGACACACAAGGCGGTGTGCTGGACGGGCGCACCATGGCCGACACCTTCAACATGCTGCGCGCGAATGACCTCGTCTGGTCCTTCGTCATCAATAATTATCTGCTCGGCAAGACGCCGCAGGCATTTGACCTGCTCTACTGGAACGCCGACCAGACGCGCATGCCCAAGACGCTGCACCTCTACTATCTGCAGAAATTCTACAAGCAGAACGCGCTGGCCAAAGGCGAGCTGGAGCTGGGCGGCCACAAGCTCGACCTTAAAAAGGTGACAATCCCGGTCTTCATGCAGGCCAGCAAGGAAGACCATATCGCGCCGGCAGACTCCGTTTACCGCTCCGCGCGCCTGTTCGGCGGCAAGACGCAATACATGATGGCCGGCTCCGGCCATATCGCGGGCGTGGTCAACCATCCCGACGCCAACAAATACCAGCACTGGATCAATGAGGCCCTGCCGGAATCCCGTGAAGACTGGCTGAAAGCTGCCAAGGAGAATCCCGGCTCCTGGTGGCCGCACTGGAAGGCCTGGCTGGTGTCGATGAACGACACGCAAGTGGACGCGAGAAAGCCCGGCGGGGACAAGCTCAAGCCGATCTGCCCGGCTCCGGGCGAGTATGTGAAGGTGAGGAGTTAGGCGCTGGTCTCACCGCCTAGGGAAGCTGCACCTGCGACCCTTCGGTCACCAGCAAGGTCAGTTGCAGCCGGTCACCCTTGACGAGGTTATAGCCCGATACGCTGGCCAGCGGACGAACGCTGATCCCGCGCGCGGCCAGCGCCGCGTCAAAGCCCTCGCGTTCGGCCCCGTCAACAACGGCAAGCCCGCAGGCCGGATCGCCCGCCAGCACATCGGCAGCCGCATCCGCATTGTCGGCCAGCAGCGTGTTCGTTCCCAGATAGAAAGCGTTGGACGGTTCGCGATAGCCGAGCGTGGTGATGGAGAGCGTCTCGCATCCTTCCAGCTGGTCGACGACGCGCCCTACCCGCTCTGACGGCCACATGGCGTCGATATTGGGGATGACCACGCCAAACATCGCGCCATAGACGGCAATCGCGCCGACACCGGCCACGCCGAGCGTGCGCAGCGAGGGCGCATAGGCCAGCACGCCCACTGTTATCAGGCCGACCACACCGGCAATGGCCGCGATCCATGCGTCCAGCCCGATCTCGCCGTTAAATTCGATATGCGCGGCTATCGGCAGGGCGATCAGCACCCCGGACACCACAATGGCGGCTCCCGCCACAATCCAGTGAAACACGCGCTGTTTCAGGCCGGTCAGAAGCCCCGGCACGTCCTTTAGCGCCAGCCCCATCAGGAGCGCTATCGCCGGAAAGGTCGGCACCACATAGTGCGGCAGTTTGGTGCTGATCAGTTCAAATACGATCCAGGTCGGCACGATCCATGACACCAGAAACAGGATCGTGCCGTCTGAACGGTTCTTCCACGCCGCCAGCACCGCCAGCGCGATCAGCACCGCGCCGGGCCACAGCGTCACCGGCGACAGCATCAGGTGGAAGCCCAGCGGCCCGGTATGGTTCTCGGCGGCCTCGGACACCTTGCGCAGCATCGACCAGCCAATCGCCTCGGCCAGAAAGGCCCCGTCCGTCACGATCGTCACCGCGACCAGCCAGGGCGCAGCAATGGCAATGACAACCAGAAGGCCAAGACCGGGACGGATACGGCGCAGGAGGTCAAAATCACGCGTCAGCGCGATGAACCCGGCCAGCGTCAGGCCCGTCACCATGGTGAAGATCGGACCTTTGATGAGAATACAAACTGCCGTGGCCGCCCAAAGCGCCAATGGCCAGCCTATAAAGGCGGGGCGCTTTTGCGTGACTTTCAGAGCCAGCATGGCCAGCGAAATTTGCGCCAGCATGCCAAATCCGAGGAGGAGCGCGTCTGTCTTCGCGGTGCGCGCCTCGACCTGCAATGTCAGGCAGACCGCCAGAATAATGCCTGCCGCAAGGCCGACACCGGGTGAAAACAGACGGCTGCCCAGCCAGCCGGTCATGATGATCGCCGCCAGAATACCAAACAGGCTCGGCAGGCGGTGCGCCCAGACCGGCGCGTCCGCACCGCCAAAAGGCGCGGTGGTCAGGACCTGCGCCCAATAGGTGCCGACGGGCTGCTTGTGGCGCGCGGCATCCTGAAACCGGATATCGATGAAATCGCCGCTTTCCATCATCTGGCGGCTGGCCTGCATATAGCGCGACTCGTCACGGTCCATCGCCGGAATGGAGAAGAAGCCGGGCAGCATCGCCGCCAGCGCTATCAGCACCAGAAGAAGATAGGCGTAGCGATTGAGCCCGCCACGCGCACCTTGTGTCTGGAGCGTGTCGAGCCAGTGATTCATGTTACGACTGGCCGTTGACGCCGCGGCCCAGAAGTAGCTGCGGTGCGGGAACGTGCGTGCGGCGCATCAGCCAGACCACGCCCATCAGGTCGAAAAGGCCCGCAGCCGCCCGGCCGATATTGGTATATTTCGACTGCCCGCCCACGCGCGCCCGGTTCACCACCGGCACATTGACATATTTGAAGCCCAGATGGCCGGTGAATGCCGGAACGTAGCGGTGAAGGGCATCGAAATACGGCATGGCAAGGAAAAGATCGCGTACGATCAGTTTCAGCCCGCAGCCCGTATCCGGGCAGGAATCGTTCAGCAGGTTGCTTCGCAAAAAGTTCGCGAAACGTGACGCGTACTTGCGGCTATTGCCATCGGTCCGGTTCGACCGGCAGCCAGCGATCAGAGCGCATTCGCCCACCATATCGAGATCAACCAGCGGCAACATGTCCAGAAAGGCGCGCGGATCATCCTGACCATCGCCATCCATCGTCGCTATCCATAGCGAGCGCGCGGCGATCATGCCCGTGCGCAGGCCCGCGCTTTTGCCGCAGCGGACAGGGTGGCTGATCACGCTAATGCGGCTGTCCTCGGCAACCAGGCCGGCCAGTGCCTGCGCCGTACCGTCCGTGCTGCCATCATCAACGATGATGAAGGCGAGATCCTCCATGACGGGGGTGAGAACATCGCGCGCTTCGCGTACCACGCCCTCTATGCTCTCCGCCTCGTTGTGAGCGGCAATGAGAACGGTCAGGCGGGGGCGGTCAGCAGAAACAGTCATTAGCGCAGTAACTCTCGATCAGATCGCGGAAAACAAAAATTCCGCTTCGGAGAGGCTGCATAGCATGACAGTTCTGGTGTGGGGAGCCGCAATGTGCGCCAGATAAGTGCACGCCAAGTGCCGCGAAATAACTAGGCACGCCTCACCGAAATCACAAATACGGCGTGGGCGTTTGCCGGGCGCCACCGGAACACGGTGTCGAATCCCGCTCGCTCCAGCTCCTTCAGCAAACGCGCTTCGCGAAAAACCCGCACCATCGGAAGAAAGCCAAGCCAGCGGCCAAGCGGCGCTATAAGGGCAAACCAGGCCAGACGGTCCCCCAGGCACGCCTTACTGGAAATCAGAAAGCCGCCGGGCTTGAGAATACGGCGCACTGTTGCCAGAGCATGGGCGCGATCGGCCACCAGGTGCAGTAAACTCAGACACAGGACGGCATCGAAACTTTCGCCATCGCCGTCATACGAATCAATGTCCGCCAGCTCAAAGCGCAGATTCTGGCCCTCATAACCGGCCTTGCTCACCCGCTGGCGCGCCAGATCCAGCATGGACTGGGATATGTCGGTGGCGATCAGCTCTGCGACATATGGCGCATGGTGCAGAGCTGTCATGCCGGTGCCACAGCCGAACTCGATGACGCGGTGGTCACCCGACAGATATTCGCGGGTCTTGGCCAGCTTGAACTGGTAGGCGGCTTCGTCCTCAATGGGTGAGTTGAAGTATTTTCCGGCAATACGGTCCCAGTAGCGCGACTTGGCAGACATGCGGCCCATCCTGTGTGATTAAGAACCCATGTCGATTAGCCATCCGGCAACGCGATAGCGATTGCCCAATATCGCATTGCATATATACATATTTGCATGAATTGGCAGGCAATCACGTTCGACTGGAACCACGCACGGGCTTTCCTGGTCACGGTTCACACCGGCTCGCTGTCGGCGGCCGCTCGCGCGCTCGGTTCAACACAACCAACGCTCTCCCGGCAGGTGAGCGCTTTCGAGGCCGAGATCGGCGTCACCCTTTTCGAACGTACGCAGCGCTCGATGAGGCCCACGGCCGCAGGGCGAGCGATTGCGGTCCATGTGCGCCGCATGGCCGACAACGCGCTTGAACTTGCCCTCTCGGCGGCGGGCCAGTCAGCCAGCCTGAGCGGTACGGTCACCATCGCCGCCGCCGACCTGACTGCCGCCTATCACCTGCCCGCAGCCCTCATCCGCCTGCGTGAGATTGCCCCGCAGATCCGGGTTGGACTGGCCGTCAGCGACACGATATCCGACCTCAAGGCACGCGATGCCGACATCGCCATTCGTCATGTCCGCCCGACCCAACCGGACCTGATTGCGCGGCTGCTGGGCGAGGTGACAGCCGGCATCTACGCGTCACCGGCATATCTCTCCCGGCAAGGCCCGGTGCGGACCCGTGGCGACTTGCGGAAAATGACGTGGATAGGCTTCAGCGAGCCGGAGCGGGTCACTCACCATCTTGCCAACTACGATCTGGAGCTTCCGGCCAGCGCCATCGGCTACTGGACGGCGGACGGCAATGCGATTCTGGAAATGGTACGCGCCGGGCTGGGGCTGAGCGTACTTCCGGCGGATATTGCCGCAACGGGCAACGCGCTGGTCCCGGTTCTGCCAGACCTGTTTCGCATCCAGGTGCCGGTATGGCTGGTAACGCACCGCGAGTTGCTGACCAATCCACGCATACGGCTGGTGTTCGACGTTCTGGCAGAGCAGCTGGCGCCCTAGGCCCCAAACGAAAGCGGGCGGCACCCGCTGGCACCGCCCGTTTCGTATGATCGGCAGGGGCCCGCGGATACGCGGGAGCCAAACCCTAGCGCTTCGAGAACTGGAAGCTGCGGCGGGCTTTCTTCTTGCCGTACTTCTTGCGCTCGACGACGCGGCTGTCGCGGGTGAGGAAACCACCCGCTTTCAGCACGCCGCGCAGCGCCGGCTCGTAATAGGTCAAAGCCTTGGAGATGCCGTGACGCACGGCGCCGGCCTGACCGGACAATCCGCCGCCCGTAACCGTGGCGAAGACGTCATACTGGTCGAGGCGCTCGGCCGTTTCGAACGGCTGGGCCAGCATCATGCGCAGGACCGGACGGGCGAAATAGACTTCCTGTTCGCGGCCATTAACGACGATCTTGCCGGCGCCGGGCTTGATCCAGACACGGGCAATGGCGTTCTTGCGCTTGCCGGTGGCATAGGCGCGGCCATGCTCGTCGATCTTCGGTTCGGCAAGAACCGTGTCTTCGGTGGCGGCGACAACCGGAGCATCAGCCTGTTTCAGGGCCGATTTCAGATCTTCAAGAGAGCGTGCTTGTTCGGCCATTATGCGCTCCGCACGTTTTTGGTGTTGAGGGATTTGAAGTCGATGACTTCAGGCTGTTGAGCCTCATGCTTGTGCTCTGTGCCGGCATAGACGCGCAGCTTGGAGAACTGCGTGCGCGCAAGCGGGCTTTCTTTCGGCAGCATGCGCTTTACAGCGTTTTCCAGCACGCGCTCGGGAAACTTGCCCTCGATCAACTTGCGCGGGCTGGTTTCCTTGATACCGCCCGGGTGACCGGTGTGGCGGTAGTAGCGCTTGTCTTCAAACTTGTTGCCGGTGAACTTCACCTTCTCGGCGTTGATCACGACAACATAGTCGCCGCAATCGGTGTGAGGGGTAAAATCAGGACGGTGCTTGCCGCGCAGACGGGTCGCGATATAGGCCGCGAGGCGGCCAACAACGGCCCCTTCGGCATCGATCACAACCCATTTGTGTTCAACATCTGCGGGCTTGGCGGAGAAGGTCTTCATCGCGTCGGCCTTGAAACTGGAAATCGAAACCGGAACCGCCCGGCTTCCTATGGGATGCGGGCTGTTACGCTCACCTGCAATTAGTGTCAACACTGTCTGTGAAAAACGCTGTAATTCAGCGCACTAGCAATACGGTATTTAGTTACCGTATAAATGCCCCCCGATTGCGCCTCTGCCGGAATGCCGGGTGGAATCCACCGGTGCGCGCGAGCGCAAGAAGTGCGACAACAAGGCCTGAACTCCATGGTAGCCCTGTTGCTGCCCCACACTGACAACGAAGATAGCGAGACATCAGGCCCATGCTTTTTACCCGACGCACCGACAGCTTATCTGACCGTTCACGCTCCCTGCGCGCCTTGCTGGCCGGGCTTTGCCTCAGCGCTGCCCTGGCGGCCTGTGAACAGCCCGCGCCGACCGAGGACAGCAATGAACCGGCTGAAACGCGCACGGCAGTGCGTGCGGTGCCCGCGACGGGCATGACGCAGGATGCCGGTGCAGTGGATCATCTTGCCCTGCTGCCAAACGGCGAAGCGCGCGATGATGGCCTCATCATTGCAGCGATCAGCGGCGGCGGGTTTGATGCGTTCAACGATTTTGGCGAACGGGTATTCGAGACCGCCGGACCCTCCCTGACCAGCCTGGTTGCAATCCCCGCATTCGACATGCGCGGCACGCGGCTCGCGCTTCTGTTCGGCAGCGATTCTGACCGGATGTTGCGGGGCTTCATCGTCCTGCCGGGCGTCGAGGCTATCGAACCTCTGCCGCTGGACGTCTCTGCGGTCAGCGACCCGGTGGAAGGCGCCTGCCTCTACCGTCAGGGCACCGGCTTCATCGAGCTGGCCCTGCTGCACGCCAATCGCCGGGCCACCGTCTGGCGGATGATGGATACCGGCGGCGAACGTCTGACCCTTACCCGCTCGCTCGAAATCGCCCTTCCCTTCACGGCAGAGCGCTGCGCGGGTGTCGATGGCGACTTGGTAGTTGGCAGTTCCACCGGCGGCCTTGCCCGCGTGGACAGCAATGGCGGCGTGCTCGCCGACGCCGAAGGCATCGCGATCCGCGACTTTGCCTTCACCGAGCTTTATGGCCGGCCCGTCGTGCTGGTCCCGTTCGCTGACGAAGGCATTATCGCGGTATTCGACGGCAGGACGCTGGAAGAAATTTCAGCCATTGAGGTGCGCGCGGAAATGTCGATCGCCGGTCTTGCCCGGCCCGGCGCCATCACGGTCACAGAATTGCCGTTCAGCGGCATGGGCTTTTCGACGGGTCTGGCCGCTATCCATGACGGCGAAGACAACCGCATCAAGCTGGTCACGCGCGATGTGCTGGGCCGGGCGGTTACCGCGCCGGAGTAAACTCCGTCCTTGCCGCCAGCCACGCCGTAAAGCCAGCCATCAAAAACAGCGCAATCGCGCCGCCCTGGTGGGCCAGCGACAGGTGTAGCGGCGAGGCCGATACCAGCGTCCAGATGCCCAGCCCGACTTGCCCGGCGATCAGAACCGGCAGGACCGTTCCGGCGCGTATGAGGTCGCCCTGTCCGCTTCGCCAGAGCCGGAATGCCAGTACCGCGCCCAGCACGCCCAGAGCATAGCCGGTCCAGCGGTGCTGGAACTGCACCGCGGGCAGGCTTTCAAACACGGCCCGCCAGACCGGCAGATCAGAGAGATAGCCTTGCGGGAAGAGCTGGCCTTCAAATCCTGGCCAGGTCGTGAAGATACGTCCGGCCCCGGTGCCGGCCACCAGCGCGCCGAGCGCAATCTGGAACAGAACAGCACCCCAGAACACCCCCGCCAGCGTGAACAGTCTGCCACGCTTGAGGATTTCGGTTTTGCCATAGCGCAGCTCCAGCGCGGTCCACAGCGTCAGCCCCAGAATGGTGAATGCCATGATCAGGTGCGTCGCCAGCCTGTACTGGCTGACCGATACGCGCTCTGTCAGGCCGGACGCCACCATCCACCAGCCGATAGCACCCTGCAGCCCGCCCAGCGCAAACAGCACCCACAAACGTGTCTGCAAACGCTGGGGCACACGGCGCGTGAACAGGAAAAACGCAAATGGCACCGCGAACGCAAAGCCCAGGAAACGCCCAAGCTGGCGATGGCCCCACTCCCACCAGTAGATGAACTGGAACTCGGCCATGCTCATCCCGCGATTTTGCAGCTGGTATTGGGGGATCTGGCGGTACTTCTCCAGCTCCGCCTCCCAGCCCTGCGCCGTCATCGGAGGGATCGCGCCCGTGACAGGGCGCCACTCGGTAATGGACAGGCCAGACCCTGTCAGACGCGTCGCCCCGCCCACGACGATCATCGCAATTACCAGAAGGGCGATGGTCACCAGCCACCAGAACATGGCCCGGCTGGTGCCTTCTTGGGTGAACGGGCGCGCGAGCGCGGTCTTGGCAGACATGGCAGTCCTCTGGACGGGTGTCGGTGGCCAGCTAGATATCCTTTTGTCAGCGCGCCGCAAGCAATGCGCGCGCATTCGCCGCGCACCGGCGGACCTGCAAGCCGAAATTCGGGGCTGGCGTATGGCGCGGCCTCAGCCTAACCTTGACGTAAACGTAAACGGGAGGAGACCCATCATGTCCCTGGAAACATTCCGCAAGGAGACCCGCGACTGGCTTGAAGCCAACTGTCCGCCGGGCATGCGCGTGCCCGCCAAGGGCGAAGCCGATATCTGCTGGGGCGGACGCAATTGGACCTTTGCCAGTGATGACCAGCGCATCTGGCTGGAGCGCATGGCGGAGCGCGGCTGGACCGTGCCTACATGGCCGAAAGAATATGGCGGCGGCGGACTGTCCAAGGAAGAGGCCTTCATCCTCAAGGAAGAAATGAAGGCGATGAAAGCGCGCTCTCCGCTGGACTCCTTCGGCATCTGGATGCTTGGCCCGGCCCTTCTGAAATACGGCACCGAAGAGCAAAAGCGTGAGCACCTGCCAAAAATCGCGCGCGGCGAGATCCGCTGGTGTCAGGGCTATTCAGAGCCGGGTGCCGGTTCAGACCTCGCCAGCCTTCGCACCAAGGGCGTGCTGGACGGCGATGAGTATATCGTCAACGGCCAGAAAGTGTGGACCTCCTACGCCGACAAGTCCGACTGGATTTTTGCGCTGGTGCGCACCGAAGCCGACGCGCCGAAACATCTGGGCATCTCCTTTATCCTGATCGACATGGATACGCCCGGCGTCTCCACCAAGCCGATCAAGCTGATCTCGGGTAAATCGCCCTTCTGCGAGACCTTCTTCGACGATGCGCGCGCCAAGGTGTCCAACGTGGTAGGCCGGCCCGGACAGGGCTGGGAGATTGCAAAATATCTTCTGAGCCACGAACGCGCCGGCATCGTATCCGACGCCGTCTCAGGCGGGCTGAACCCGGTAGGGGCAGCGCATCTGGCAGGCGAAGTCGACGAGAAGGGCCAGATCGCCGATCCGATCCTGCGCGGCGATGTCGCCCGCCTGACCATCGACGCGCTGGCGTTTGAAGCCACGCTGCGCCGGGTCAAGGACGAGGCCGACAAGGGCGAAGGAGTAGGCGCGAAAGCCTCTATCCTGAAATATGTCGGCACCGAGCTGAACAAGCGCCGCCACGAGCTGAACATGTCCGCGCTCGGCTCGGACGGCCTGTTGTGGGAAGGCGAGAAGGAAGAAGACGGCGAGGCCGCCCGGTCCTGGCTGCGCAGCCGCGCCAACTCCATCGAAGGCGGCACCAGCGAGATCCAGCTCAATATCGTCGCCAAGCGCGTGCTTGAGCTTCCCGGCACCTGATTTTCAATAAGGCATTAAAACTCATGAGCTTTGTACTGAACGACGAAGAACAGATGCTGCGTGACAGCGCGCGCAGCTTCCTGTCCGAAACCGCGCCTGTCACGGCATTCCGCAAACTGCGCGACGAAAACAATGCCGACGGCTTCTCGCGCGAACTTTGGGCCGCGATGGCCGAAATGGGCTGGACCGGCGTGCTGGTGGAAGAGGATCATGGCGGCGTCGATCTGGGCGTCTCCGCTGCCGGCCTGCTGCTGCAGGAGATGGGCCGCACCCTGACCCCCTCGCCTTTCCTGTCCACAGCCGTGCTGGCCGCGACCGCCTTGCGCGTGGCGGGCAGCGAAGCTCAAAAATCGGCCTGGCTGCCGAAAATCGTCGCGGGAGAAACCGTGATCGGTTTTGCTGTGGACGAACGCGCCCGGCACAACCCCGAACACATCGCGACGACAGCGAAGAAACAGGGCAATGGTCTCGTTCTCAACGGCACCAAGCGTTTTGTCGCCAATGGTGCTGCCGCTGACGCCATCATCGTAGTAGCGCGCAATGATGATGGTGCGCCCTGCCTGGTGCTGGTCGATTGCCATCACAAAGGCGTCAGCCGCACCGCCCGCCGCACCGTCGACAGCCATCTGCCCGCAGACTTCACATTCGACAATGTCCAGCTGGACGGCGACGCCCTGCTGGATGCCGCCGAAGACACAGCTGGCGCGATAAGGCACGTTCTCGATGTGGGCCGGGCCTGCGTGGCCGCCGAGAGCCTGGGCGTGGCCGAACAGGCCTTCGATGTCACCATTGATTACATCAAGGAACGCGAACAGTTCGGCGTGCCCATCGCGAGCTTTCAAGGGTTGCAACACCGCGCCGCGCACTTGCTCTCGGAGATCGAGATGGCGCGCTCCATCGTGCTCAAGGCCCTGCGCACGCTCGATGAAACCCCCTCTCAGGCCCCGATCTGGGCCGCTGCCGCCAAAGCCAAGGCAACCGCCGTTTCCCGCTTTGCCACATCAGAAGGCATCCAGATGTTTGGCGGAGTCGGCATGACGGACGAGTACGATATCGGCCTGTATTACAAGCGCGCGCAGGCCGCTGGCGAGTTCCTCGGCGATGATGCCTGGGGCGCAGGCCAGGTGGCCAAGCTCTCGGGGTATTAGCGCTGCCAGCCCTCCCTCGTCGCTCCCGCGCAGGCGGGAGCCCAGAGATAATTGGCCCATGCCGATGACATGCCTTTCTGGATTCCCGCCTGCGCGGGAATGACGATGGATGGGATTGGCTGCGGACCTATGAGCCCTCTCGGGCCGCGTTGCGGCCCACAAGCGCGACCGCGCGCCCGAGCTCATGCGAAGAGCGACGGGGCGGATGCCCCGGAGCATCAAGGAAAATCGCCCCCGTTCCGCCACAATCTCCCCGGACGCTGTTAACCATGAGCGGGCAGGACGATCTTCAGATTAGGGATGAGCCTCACGGCACGGGCGGCGCGCTGGCCCGCGCCTTCCTGATCCTTGGCGTCGTTCTCTTCCCGCCTGGCATCATGCTGCCCCTGTTCGAGGCGCAGAGCCTTCTCGTCTTCAAGGTCAGCTATTCCATCCTCGACACGATTGCCGCCCTGATCGGCGCGCGCGAGCCTGTGCTGGCGCTCCTGATCGCGACCTTCTCGCTCGGCACGCCGCTCTTGAAGGTCTCCATGCTTATAACCATCCACCGGATGGCACCCTCGCGCGTCAGTCCGGTGGCCATGCGCTGGATCGAGCTCTTGGGCAAATGGTCCTTCACCGATGTGGTGGTCGTCGCGCTGGCCATCGTGATCTGGTCGAACGAGGCGCTGTCCACCGCTGCCAGCCAGCCCGGCCTGTGGTTCTTCGCCGCCAGCGCGCTCAGCCTAATGCTCGCCTCCGGCGTAATGGCGCGTGATTTGAGGGAGCGGGGTGCGGGGCAAGCTAGCTGACGCTGGCCCAGCCTTGACAGCAAAACGCAAGCCTTCAATGTCCCGAAATGACCTTCTTTATCCAGACCGACCAGTCCGGCATTCCGTACAGCCATTATGGCCAGTACGACGACAAAACTATCGGCACACAAGTTAGCTCGCTGTATGTTGCAGAGAATGGCTTGAGGGCGTGGAACAGATATCTGCGTGCACCGGACGAGAAAGAGGTACTGATCAGCGGGCGATGGCACCGGGTCCTGAAAAACCCTGAGAATGACCCTTCCAACACAACAGCGGCAGAGCGCGTTGTCCTCGCGTGCGCCAACTGGTTGGAACACAATGTCTCATCACGACAAGGGTTTCTGGCGTGGGAATATCCCTACCCGATGTCGTTTCGGACACCGCCCCACTGGATATCCGGGCACTCCCAGGTAGTTGGCTTACAGCTCCTTGAGCGAGCAGGCAGAACGGATCTCTTCGAGCCCCTTCTCCAAGCGCTGGAGGTGCCAGTGGACAATGGGGGTATTGCTGAACATCTCGATCCCAGCGCGATATGGTTTGAAAAGTTCGCGCACCCCGAAAATGAGCGGCCAAAGATTCTCAATGGCCACCTGTTTGCGGTGATTGGCCTGTTTGACCTGGCAGACCGAACGGGACGCAACCACATAAGAACATTGGCAGAAAAAGGCCTCGAAGCGGCGCGGCTTTTAATGCCAAAATTCGATCTTGGCGGCTGGACAGGTTACAGTATCCACGGAAAGCCCGCGTCCCAGCATTATCATGATGTCGTGGTGGAGCAGCTCTCCCTCTTGTCGCCACACGCTGACTGGGTGCAGACGTGGCATGACAAATTCAAGGGTTACCGTTTCTCCAAGAAGCTTCGCAAAGCTTGGAAGAGCCAGCGGGCCAAGGCCGGCAGCGCGCCAGGCTGAAACATTTTGAACAATGGCGACCCCGGCAGGATTCGAACCTGCGACCATTCGCTTAGAAGGCGAGCGCTCTATCCAGCTGAGCTACGGGGTCAATCATGTCTGCCGGAGACTGCAGCAAGACCGCGGTCAGTGCGACCAGGGCTCCTTGCGGTCGGCGGCAAAGTTGGACGCGTAGGATTTGATGCGCCGCGTGGTCTCGCGTGCCTCGCGGACCTGGAAGGCAATTCCGTAGCGCTTGGCGTAGGCCACCGCCTCATCGCGCGTGTCGAAGGACAGATGCACCTGACGGCGTGTATCACCCGATCCCGCCCAGCCCATCAGCGGATCTGGCCGCTTGGCCTGTGCCGGTTCGAACTCCAGCACCCAGGCCTTTGTCCGGGCACGGCCGGACTGCATGGCATTTCGCGAAGGCTGATAGATACGTGCAAACATCCCTGCCTCTTTCCTCGCTCGGCCGGCTTGGGACCCGGCCGTCATCCAATGCTGGTCGGGGCGGCAAGATTCGAACTTGCGACCCTCTGCTCCCAAAGCAGATGCGCTACCAGGCTGCGCTACGCCCCGAATTTCGTGTGCATCGTTTAGGCAAAGCCGTGCGGCTAGGCAAGGCCGGGACGCGCCCTACTCCGTAGCGGCCTCGCCGGTCTCGTCCGCCGCGTCCCCGGCGGCGTCATCGTCCGATTGCGCGTCCGTTTCCTCAGCGTCCGCGTCAGCCTCAGGCGCCTGCGTGTCCTCGGTCACCTCGGTGCCAAACAGGGAGTGGCGCACCAGATCGCCGGGCGCAATGCCCGTCTCGGCGGCGCGCCCGCCGACAATCTCGAGCACGGCCAGAACCGGGAAGTCAGACGGCATGGAGCGGCGCGAATAGGGCTGCGCATTGGCGACGATCTTGGCGATCGTGCCATCCTCGCGAATGAAGAGAATGTCCAGCGGGATCATCGTATTGGCCATCCAGATGGAAACCGGACGCACAATTTCGAAGTCGAACAGCATCGCCGCGTCCGGCTCCATCGATTCGCGATACATCATCCCGCGGGTGCGCGACGCTTCGGTGTCGGCAATCTCGGCGATGAACTCCACCGGGCCTTGCGTGGTCTCGATAATGACCGGGTCTGGCCCGCCATATTCGACCACCGCATCAGGCGCGGACGGATCGGTCTGGGCGAACGCCGTGGCGAAAAGGGCAAGCGCCAGGAAAGGCGCGGCGGACAGGATGAAGCGTGCTGTTTTCATGTCTGCCAAGCTAGCCAAGGCGCGCCCGGCGCGCAATCGCTCATGCAGGCGAGCGCACCGGCTTTATTGTGCAGTGCAAAAGACGGCTTGCCTCGCGCGCTCAAGCCGTTATCACACCGCCCGAAACCCGAGCCACCGCAGCGTCGATTTACGGACAGAAGGCCTTCTCCCATGCGCATCGACAAGATTTCTGCCGGCGAGAATCCGCCGTCCGATATCAACGTGATCATTGAGGTTCCCGTAGGCGGCGAGCCGGTCAAATACGAGATGGACAAGGCCTCCGGCACTGTCTTTGTGGACCGCTTCCTGCACACGCCGATGCGCTATCCGTGCAATTACGGCTTTATGCCGCACACCCTGTCCGAGGACGGCGACCCCATTGACGTGATGGTGCTGGGCCAGACCACGCTGGTGCCCGGCTGTGTGGTCCGCGCGCGCCCTATTGGCGTGCTGATGATGGAAGATGAAAGCGGGATGGACGAGAAAATCCTCGCCTGCCCGCATCCCAAGCTGACACCGCTCTACGACGATATCATCGAGTACACCGACGTCACCAAGGCGCAGATCATGCGCATCACCCACTTCTTCGAGCACTACAAGGATCTGGAGCCCAACAAATGGGTGAAGATCACCGGCTGGGCCGACAAGGCCCGCGCAGAAGAGCTGATCCTGGCGTCGCTGGAACGGGTAAAGGGCTGACAAACCCCTTTCGCGCCGCCGTGCGCGTGTGCTGGTATCGGTATCCGCAAGAAGGCTGGATACCGATGAAGAAGACCGAGTTTGTCAGCGAAACCCTGCCGGGCGACCCGGTGGAGGCATACAACAACCCCGACTTCATGGGGTCACCGGATGCACGCCCGCTGCGCATTCTGGCCGAATATCTCTATCCGAAAAAGCAGTTCGAAGCTCACAAGGTCGATGACACGATCTTGTTCTTCGGCTCGGCGCGCATCCCCGCCAAGGACGATGCCGACGCCGCGCTGGAGGCGGCCCGCAAGGCGGGCACTGACACCGCGCCAGCCGAACGTGGCGTCTTCATGTCGCAATATTACGAAGCGGCACGCGAGCTGGCCCGGCGCCTGACGGAGTGGTCGCTCAACCTCGAAGACTGCCATGGGCGCCGTTTCGTGATCTGCACAGGCGCAGGTCCGGGCATCATGGAAGCGGCAAATCGTGGCGCGCGCGATGCGGGCGGGGAAACCATCGGGCTGGGCATTACCCTGCCCAAGGAAGAGCAGAATAACCCTTACGTCACGGCGGAGCTCAATTTCGAGTTCCACTATTTCTTCACCCGCAAATTCTGGTTCCTCTACCCGGCCAAGGCGCTGGTGCTGATGCCAGGCGGGTTCGGTACGCTGGACGAGCTGTTTGAGACGCTGACACTGTTACAGACCCGCAAGATGAAAAAGCGCCTGCCCGTGGTGCTGTTCGGGTCAGAATACTGGGACAAGGTGCTCAATCTGGAGGCGCTGGCCGATTTCGGGGCCATCAATCACGCCGATCTGGACCTGATCTACCGCACCGACAGTGTCGAGGACGCCTACACGTATATTGTCGACGAGCTGTGCAAGTACGCCCTGCCCAATCCCGGCAAGGGCATGTGATCTGCGGATTATTCGGCCTGCTCTGCCAGCCGGGCTTCCAATTGTTCAATCAGCGCGAGTTGGTAGAAATCGCCCGTCTGGCTGCGCGCCCGTTCGAGAAAGCCGGCCATCTCGCCGGTGTCGATATGCGGTGCGTCAGGCGGGCAATCCTCGAACGCGCCGCTCAGGACGTAATGGGGAAACCCGATAAGGCCTGCCTGGCGGCCCGCCCGGGCTGAGCGCCGGACCAGTTCACCGCCATAGCATGCGTCGGCCGGCCGCCCATCCCAGCCGGTGATGCGGATATAGCCGATCACGAACAGTGACTGGGGGTAGCCCGCCCGTAACGCCGCTGACCGATACTCATCCCCCTCGCTGTGCTGGCCGGCGTAACCGTGAACGCGGGCCAGCTGGTAATTCAGACGCGGATTGGCGGGGTCGGCTGCAACCGCTTCGTGACAGGCGGCAAGCGCCGCGTCGATATCGACGCTGCTCTGGGGAATGCCCTGACTGACCCGTTCGGGGTCATCGGGGTGGGAGGCCAGCTCGTCGCAGCGCGTGACATCGCGGCTGAAGGCCTCTCGTTGGTAGTTCCCGATTTCAGCCAGATCGACCGCGTGCGGGCCGAACGCCAGCCCGGCCGCCAGAAACAGGCCGGTCAACGACAAATCCATGGCGCTCTCTCCTGAAACGCAAACCGCCCGGAGGGTGACCCTCCGGGCGGCAAGACACAATCAAAAAATCGCCGGCGTTACTGGCTGTAGAGCTCGGAAATATGCAGCTGGGCGTTGGCGTTGCCGCTCGACCCGTACGTGCCAACCCAGATGTCGTACTGGCCAGACATCGGGCTATTCCAGCGAACCGAAGGGTTAAGCCCGTTGCCGCCATCGTCATTGCAGTACCAGCGGCCATCGGGGCCGTTGATCACCAGCGTCGTATCAGAACCCGAATTGACGGAAATGATCAGCGGAAGGCTGCCCGCGCGGAAGTTCAGGCGCACATCAGGTGCCGTCGCGACATAGCCGCGGCAGCTGCCGCCCAGCGTTTGTGCGGTGTTGTTCACCCCGCCCGATTGCAGGTTGATGACGTATGGATCCGGCGTGAAGCCGCCGCTGAGCGAAATGTTCTGATAAATGGGGTTCAGGCGATAGTCCTGGGCAAGGGCGGCCGAAGCCAGGATTGCCACGCCGATAAAGGCGGTTGCAGCAGTACGAAGCATTGTTGTGATCTCCATTACTGGCCGACTCGGCTCCCCGCCCCGGCCTGAAAGCGTCCCTCTAGCGACCAGAACGCTATAACGCGCTCAAGGCAGCGTAAAGGTGAAAACAGGCCAGATTTAAATTTTTCGTAATCCTGACAGTAACTCTCAGAATTCAATGTCTGCGAGCGCTTGACGCACGGCGATGATGGGCCCGGCCCTACGCGAAACGAGAGCCTTTTCATGCTATTTGCCTGATACAGGCCGTATTTTCCTGGGTGCAGTCAAAGACAGGGCATGACTTCGGGAATGCGGGAGGGAGCTATCTGACCGCCAGGTTCAAATTCCCCGACCGGGGCCAGCCGCCCTAGCCCAACAGGCTCCCCGGGGTGGCCGCCGTCCCGGCTAGGACACAAGACCGGCCATGTTCTGCCAGGACAGCATGTTGCCCGGAGACTGGCGCGACAGCCAGACATAACCCGTCTGCGCCCAGGGCAAGATGTAGGGCGTCATATTGTCGAGTACATAATCGCCCTGATCAGTGCGCACCATCAGCACGGCGTGGCGCCCTGTCGCAACGGAATGTCCGACCGCAAGAAACAGCGCTTCGGGCGGCACGCCGGCTGCGACAAGCGCCCGGCGCTTCTCCAGCGCATAGTCCTCGCAATCACCCTGCGCGCTGCTGGCCTGGCCATCCACTGCACGGGTCAGCGGCAAGGTCCAGAACTCCTCAACACCATACTGATCGATATCATCGCGCGGACGGATCGACTGGTTGATAGACTGGTTGACCCGGTTCAGAAGCGCGAACAGTTCGGGATCTGCTGCCAGAGGAAGCGCCATGGAGGGGGACGGCGCGGCGTCCTCACCGGAAGTCCCGGCCGGTTTCCCGTCCGGCTCACCTTCCTCGATAGCAGCCAACGCTTCCTCTTCACCCATATCAAGGTCCAACAGATCCATTTGGGGGACGCCCATCTTCGCCGTTTCGGCAAAGATGGGCGTTTCCGGCGGGTTGGCACCGGTGGCCTCGGCGTCCGCCTCCACCACCAGGCTCGGCTCGGCCCCCTCAAGCGAGGCAAAAGCGAATACAGGCTCGGCGCCATGCACCTGGTCACACACGTCGGGCGACCGGCGGCAAAGATCGAGCAGGCCCGGCGGCGGCATGGTAACGCCGCCCTGCGGCATATGGCTGGATGATGGCGGCGTGGTCGCGCAGGCCGCGAGGCCCGCCATGCATACCAGAGCCGCGCCTGCGCCTCGCAAGAACCCTGCCGCGCGTCTGGAGACCATCCCGATCATGACCACCCCTCCGTTTTGTTATTGGAGGGCGATCTTCAGTAATGGGATTTAATTTGCGGCTATTTATTATAGTTAAGATATCGTATATTGTAGTGTTTATTATAGTTAATTGAAGTTAAGCATAACAAGCCGTCTACGCTCTGATAAAGCGCAGGCTTTCGTTTACCACGAATTGGGGGCTGGATTAGCCGGCGGGCAGGCCCTACCGCGTGCGTTCGAGGGCGAGTTCGGCTTCCGTCTGGAAGGGGCCGCCTGCCTCTTGCGCCAATCGCTGGAGCCAACGCCGGTCTTCGGCAGCGGCCGCATGAAGCTGGGAGCGAATTTCGCGCCGGTTCAGTTCGCCGAGATCGTCCCAGGCCGCAGCAGCGATTTGCAGACGCCAGCGCATAATATCCTGATCGCCATACGGGTTGAGATATAGGCTTTGCGCCAATGCATCCTGGCCGTTTTCAGTCAAACGCCCATTCTGCGCCAGATCGAGCCAGACCAGCCGGTTCCAGGCCGCCACCAGCCGCGGTTCGCGTTCGATGGCCGCCCGGCTAGCCCGTCCTGCAAAATCCAGATCAGCGATATCGCTGTCGATGGCGCGCGCGGCGTAGGCGTCGCGCAGATAGGCCGAAGGCGGCAGACTATTCCTTTGCGCAATAGCGGTCAGCGCTTCAGGCGACAGGGTATGGGCCAGATTGGCTTCGACGCGCAGATGGCCTTGCCAGCCCACCAGCCCGGCCACTGCGAACATCGCCAGCACAAAGGCAAGCCGTGAGGGCAATTCCAGCCGGCCGGGTGCGCTGTATTGACGTTTGCGTGCGCCCTGCCCGGCAGCGGCCATGCCTGCGCCGATACCAAGAACCCACGCCCACCACCACATGACGCCGGGCACTTCCAGGCCGAAATCGGTCAGGCCGTGCAGGATCACGAAAGCCGAAATACAGATCACGGCCCGTAAATACCCGCGCTGGCGCCGGCGATGGCTGAATCCCCGCGCAACCTGCGCGACCAGCCACGCCGCCGCGGCCCACATGGCAATCGCGCCGCTCCAGCCGGCCTGCAGCAGCCATTGCAGGAAAACATTGTGTGCGGCGTGGGTGGCGCCCAGCGAGTCGATGGTCTGACTGGTCGTGATCAGATCATTAGTGAAGACGAAACTGCCCAGACCATGCCCCAGCCACGGGGCCAGCGAGACCGCATCCCAGTAGGCTGCAAACATCTCGGCCCTGGCATTCTCGCCCATGCTCCGCCCGAAGCGGGAAACGGCCATCTCGCCCGACACAGTCCAGACAAGGCCGCCAATCACCAGAGCCGCAATCAGCCCGGCCACACCCAGCCCGGCACTGCGCTGACTGGCCCCGCCCTGCCGGGTCCACGCCAGCACGTGCCAGCCGACCAGCGCAAACGCGCTCAGGGCTCCGAACAGGATTCCCGCGCGCGATGCTGTCAGCACGAGGCAGGTCGCGGGCAGGACAACGCACACCAGTGACAGGCCAAGACCCATAGCGTGACGGTTGAATGCGGCCATGGTGCCAAATCCGCGCCGGATCCGGCCCAGCAATTCAGCTAGCCCCATCAGCGCGATCATGCCGAAAAAAGTCGCTGCTGTGTTGGCCGAGAGAAAGCCTGCAGACAGACGCGCAGCCGAACCGGCCCGGGGCTCAAGGGTGAAATCCAAAAACGCCCAGACCGCAATAAGAAGCCCGGCCGCGAGACTTGCCCGCCAGAGACGCACGCCGGTATCAGGCTCCAGGGAACTCCCCCTTGCCAGTAACCACACCGCGCCGCCCGCCGCCAGCGCCGCGAACTCGGGCGCGGCAGTATCCATCCAGCCCATCAACGCCTGGACGAGAGCAAAACCGGACAGCACAGCCAGCCCTGTCCAGACGGCTGCAGGCGGGCGGAAAGTACGGCTGAAGAGGGCGGCCAGCGCCGCCAGCGTGATCAATGCGCAGGAAAAAATTGCCTTGGCTGCGGGTATGTCGGCCCCGAAATAGAGTGCCGCCCCGGCAAGCAACGCCAGACATAGACCGGCGGGAAACAACAGCCGCACATACGCCCTGACGCTCTCTGGCATGCCGTTCGAGGCCGCTCTAGAAGAAGCGTTCCGCGATCCGGATCGTATCGCCGGGCTGAACCGGCGTGTTTACGGTCAGCGGATATTCCACCTCAAGCGCAGCGCCGGCACGCTTGATGAAAATCCGGCGGGTATTGGCGCGATAGGTAAAACCACCCGCCGTGGCGACAGCGTTTACAACGGTGAGGCCGGACGTGAACGGATACTCACCCGGCTCACGCACTTCGCCCATGATGTAGAAGGGCCGGAAATTCATCACCTCGGCGCTGACACGCGGGTCGTTGAGATAGCCTTCGCGCAACGACGCCTCCACCGCGCGCTGAAACTCGCGCAAGGTGAGACCGCCTGCGCGGACTTCGCCGATCAGCGGCAGGGACACAGTGCCACTGCCATCCACCGTGTATTCCCCGGAGAGCGTATCCTCGCCGAACACAATCAGGCGCAAGCGATCTCCCGACCCCAGACGGTAATCGCCCGGCTCGCGCTGTTCTTCGGACGGATCAGCCAGGACAATTTCCGCGCCCGTAGCGGTATCAACAATCTCGGCAGACGATCCCGATGTCGCGCAGGCGACATTGGAAAACGCCAGAACCAGCACGCACAAAAGACGATACATAGGTGTTCCCTCAAGGACGCTTCGGATGCCAGCATGCCCGTTTTCGCGGCAAAGCCAACACACACATTCGAGATTTAGCGTTCTCCCCGCCGCGTTTGCAAGAAAGATACAGCCTGCCCCTCCAGCCTGACAGCCGTCAGCACACCGGTGAGGTAAGCCCCGGTATCAATTCCGATACGTCGGTCATCGTGAAAGTAATCCTGCTCGGGCGTATGGCCATGGACCACGACGTACTCGAAGCGCCGGGGCGAGTAGAGGAATTTCTCCCGGATCCAGTAAAAATCCTGCTCGCTTTGCTGGGCCAGCGGCTTTGCCGGGTCCACGCCTGCATGAACAAACATGTAGGGCGCCTCGACGACATAGGGTTCAAGCCCGTCGAGAAACGCCCTGTGATGGTCAGGGATGGCGCGCGCAAGCGCCTCTTGGGCCTCCCGCCAGGCCTGCGGGCCGGCCTGTGCGGCGGGCGGTTTGACGCCATAGCCCGCCATCGTCTCCCCGCCGCCATATTGCACCCAGACCGGCCCGGCCGCCGGATCGGCAAGAAAGTCCAGCATAGCCTGTTCATGATTGCCCTTCAGGAAGCGCACATCAAATGGCATGTCCGTCAGGGTGGACAGCCGCTCGATCACACGCGCCGAGCCATGACCCCGGTCGACATAATCGCCCAGCATGATCAGCGTGGCGCTGACAAGACCGTCTGCTGCCAGCGTGTCATGGCGGATACGCGCCAGCATCCGGTCGAGAAGGTCGTCCTGCCCGTGCACATCGCCCACCGCGTAGAGCCGCACGCCCGGCGCCAGGCCGGCGGGCCGGGCCTTTGCGCGCGCCTGCGGCATGAAGAAGGGTTTGAGCCGGTCGAACATGGTGTGATGTATAGGCTGCACGCCATGCTACCGCAACGCGCGCGCCGGACCCTGTGCTGCAGCGCACTACAATCGCAGCCGCCGGGCGCGAAACCGTGATGATCCGGGCACTGGAGCCTTGACATGACGCCCTTTCGGGCAAACCGTCCCGGCGGGCAGCGGCTGGCACCGGGCGTGCATCTGCACACGCTGGCAGTCATCCGGCCGCATGGGGAATTATGGACGATCCTGGCAACATACCCGGCCCGCAAACGCCGCCCGGGCCCGGCCTGCGCGCCCGCGTCCTGCGCCTCGCATCGGGGCCGAAGGCGATGAAGATTGCCGGCCTGACAGTGCTGCGCGTGCTCGCTGCACTTGGCAGCCTGATCTCGGTAATGGCCATTGTGCGTCTGTTCCCGGCAAACGCGGCCGGCGAGTTCTTCGTCTTCCTCGCTATGGCCCAATTCGTGGCCGGAGCCGCGCTCGGCCCCCTACTCACGCTGGCGATCCGTTTTGGCCCGGTGCACCGGACCGATGGCGACCGCGAGGCGCTGGGCCGGCTTATCCTGTTTGGCGGCGGCGCGATCGGGCTCGTCACGGGCATCGTATTACTGGCCCACCCGCTGGTAATGCGAGCTGGCGCGCTTGTCCCGGGCGAAGCCTGGATTTTTGCTGCGGCTGCGGGGCTTACAGGCGCCATGGCCTTCCTCGGCGGGCTGGCGCGTGTGAACGACAAGGTGATTGCAGCCATTGTGCCTGAGAACATCCTGCGCCCCGCCGGTCTGGCGCTGGCCGCGATCACGCTATGGCTGACAGGCGCAGCGGCCTTCCCCGCGCTGAGCGCCGCTTATGGCCTCGTCCTGCTGACCGTCTGTGCGGTACTGGCGGCGATGGGACCCTGGCGCTCGGCGCGCTTTGCTCTGGCGGGACTGGCCGCCTACCGGCCCTATTTCAAGGCTTACGGACCACTTGTGGCCTACGGGCTGGTATCAACCGCCCTGACGACGTTCGACATTCTCATCGTGTCCCACGTAGTGTCGGTGGAAGCGGTGCCCGCCTACAAGGCCGCCCTGCAATACGCCATGCTGCTGACGACAGGCGTGATCTTCGCCAACCTGATCTACGGCCCGCAGATTGCGATAGCCCACGCGAAAAGCGACCTGCCCACCCTGCAGCGGCTGGCGCGTTCCTCCTCCCGGCTGGCGCTGGGGTTTTACGCGCTGGCCTTCGCGCCGCTGCTCACGGGGCCGTTCCTGTTCGAACTGGCCTTTGGAGAGGCTGGCAGGCAAGCGTGGGGCCTGGCGCTGATCCTGTGTGCGGGCCGCTTTGTGAATGCCTGGTTCGGCTCGGTGACGAATATCGCCAATCTATCAGGCCGAACGACTTTGTTGGCCCTTATGCAGGGCGCAAGCGTTGTGATACTGCTCGCCCTCGGCCCGGTTCTGGGCGCACAACTGGGCAGCACCGGCGTCGCAATCGCCTCGGCACTGGCAATAAGCAGCTGGGCCGCTGCCACATCCATCATGCTGCAGCAACGCCTGAAACTTAAAATGGGACCAATCTGATGGGTGAGACCCGGCCTCGCGTATTATTGCAAATGAATCGGCTCGCCAGTTACCGCGTGCCGGTCTTCAACCTGCTCGCCGAGCAGGTGGATCTCGATGTCGCGTCATTCGCCGACCTGGGCCGTATAGAGAATGTCCGCTTCAACACAATCCGCGGACGTCTGCTGAAACTAGGACCGTTCATGTATAACCGGTTCCCTGTGAAACTGGCTGATTACGACGTGATCATCACCGGCTTCGACGGACGCAATCTGAACAGCTATTATTATGCCCTCGCATACCCCCGAAGAACTATTTTGTTTGCTCAAGGATACGGGGCGAGCCTATTTACTGCTATTGTTCGACGCGCGTTCCATAAACGCACAGCGGCTACGCTCGTCTACACCCAAGCCAATGCCCAGCAGCTGATCAAGACTGGCGTACCAGGCGAAAAGGTATTCTTCACGGGCAACACCGTTGAGGTCGGCAACGCTCCAGAACGCCCGCGGCGAAGCTTTCTGAACATCGGAACGCCACGCCCGCTAAAGAGGATTGATGCCGTCTTGACGGCCGTCTCCATCATTCGCGACGAACTGCCCGACCACATCAGGATCGTACTCGCCGGCCCAGGAGTTGAAGCCGCTTATCGGCCCGTTGCTCAAAAACTCGGCGTTGCAGATCTCGTGGAGTTTCAAGGCGAGATACGCGATGAGACTGCGATAGCCGAACTGTTCGCCGAAGCCATTGCCTTCGTCACAGGCCATGTTGGCTTGAGCGCACCCCAAGCGTTGGGCCACGGTGTTCCGGTGGTGGCGCGGTCAGACATCGTGCAGGCACCAGAATACGAGTGCGTTGTCGATCATTACACTGGCCGGACGTACCGCACGGTTGAGGAATTGGCGCGGATCCTGCTGGAATTCGCACAGCAGCCACAAGCGGCACGGGGCATGGGCCGAACCGGACTCGCACTGTATAAAACTTCGCTGACGGCAGAGGCCATGCGGGACCGCATCTTGAACGCGATCAAATACGCAATGCGTGACCGGCCCGTGCAAAACAACAGATAGCGAGTAGGCGCCCTCATGGCCGTATACACACTTCAAGGGCAGTTTGACCATCAGGATCGAACGAGTACCTCACTGATATTCAGCCTATTCGTTATGGCAGCCTGCGTGCTGGTCGCTACCGCTCCTATTTATTGGCTTCCGGGCCTGCCGCTTCCGGTACTTACAGCTGTGAAGAATGCGGCATTCTTCACAGCTGTGGCCCTAGCCGTTGTGGTTTCTGGTGCCCGCTTCCTACAGTTTGGTATTGCTGCTCCGTTCATAATTGCGGCAGTACTGAATTTCAGCGCTTTCCAATTGAATGGTTCCGGCGAGTACGCTGTCTACCAAGCGTTCACCTTTCTAGCGCCAATGGCATGGGTGTTGGCGATCCGGTCATTGAGTCGGGACCAATCCGCAATCCTGCTAAGATACCTTCCCTTGCCATTGGGGCTCGTGATGGTAGCCGCAGCCTACGCTTTGCTTGCAAAGTTCGGCGCTGTCCCCGACTTTCGACCGCCCTTGGAAGGACTGCAGTTGCGGGAGTACCAGCTCTCGGGTCTAGCCCGCGCAAGCGTCTCCAATTCGGGATTTACTTTCGCTAGGACCGGGTGGGGAACCGGAACCGGCATGGCACTCGTTTTACTCGGCTCACTTCTGATCAGCCGTCACCGCAACTGGGCGGGCCTCGCCGTTCTCGCGCTAGCCGTAATTGCTCCGGCGGCAATGGGTGGCCGTGGAGCAGCAGTCGGTGCGATGGCGGCCTTCGCGCTGGCTGTACTGTATCTACGGCAACTCGGTCATCTTAGAATCCCGCTGATCCTGGGCATGGCTGTGGTTCCCGTTGTTTCAATCGACTACCTCGTATCCGCCGGCATACTGTCCGAACGCTTTTTCAATATTCGATCCAACACCGACTGGTTTTTCATGCTAGATGCGATGAGCACGGGCCGACTTAGCACGTGGATTCATGCGATCGAAAATTTCGCGGAAAGCCCTTTGATTGGCGTTGGCGTGGAGCAGAGCCGGTTGGCCATCTACACCGGACAGGTGGTTTCAGTTCATAACGCGTGGCTCGCCTTCCTGTCCGAGGGCGGTCTGATGGCGTTTCTGCCGGCAGCCTTTCTTTTCTTTTGGTGTTTGGGAATGGTATGGCGGATCCGTGAATTTCGCCCGCTGATCGCATTCGTTATCGTGATTTCCATGGTCGAGCCTGGCGTAATGTTCGGCTCATTTGGAAATCAGGTTTCAATATGGACGGCAGTTGGGCTCGCGATGCGGGCTTTCCGAAGATGACATGTGCCAAACTCCATGATGCAACGCACGCCACTGGCGGCAAAAAAACCAAGCCGACAATCCTAGTATTTTCTCGGTATTACCTGCCCGGCTACAAGGCCGGCGGACCAATTCAAAGCATTGCCAACCTGGTTGAAGCCCTCGGTGACGAGTTTGACTTCCGTATCGTGACATCAGATCGGGACTCTACCGACACCGAGGCGTACCCAAACATCCCAACGCCGGGTAACTGGGCTCCGCTTGGCAAGGCCCAGGTTTCATACTTGCCCCCGGGCGCCAACGGTCTCGCCTGTATCGTAGATATTCTGCGCCACACACCGCACGATACGCTTTATCTGAACAGCTTCTTTGATCCGAAATTTACCACGCTCCCCCTTCTCGCGCGGCGTTTGGGACTTACCCCTAAAGCACGCTGCGTTTTAGCTCCTCGAGGCGAGTTTTCGGCCGGCGCAATGAGGCTGAAGTCCATCAAGAAATCTGGATTTATTATCGGCTCACGCCTCGCTGGTATTCACAAGCACCTGACTTGGCATGCGTCAACCGAGCTTGAACGCGCAGACATATTCAAAGCGTTGAATTCGACGAAGCTTGAAGCCCGCATTGCGATGAACCTTTCACACTCACAAGAAGTCGAGCTGCCGGAATTTGAAGCGCGCCAGATTAGCGATCCGATCCGTATATGTTTCTTGTCCCGAATATCTCCGAAGAAAAATCTGGATTTTGCATTGTCAGTGCTGACCCGAACAGAATGCAAGGTCGTTTTCGACATCTTCGGCGAAATAAATGATCATTTATATTGGAATCACTGCAAAAAATTATTGTCATCTCTGCCAAATAATATTACCGCTTCGTACCATAGATCAGTCAAACACTCTGAAGTTATTTCTACAATTTCAAAATATGACTTGTTTTTTCTGCCGACACACGGCGAAAATTACGGACATGCCATTGTTGAAGCGTTCATTGCAGGCACGCCTGTCCTGATTTCCGATTCTACTCCGTGGCGGAATCTCGAAGCTCTCGGCGTCGGCAAAGACATTTCCCTTGAGCGGCCGGATCTATTTGTAAATTTTATTGAAAGCCTTGCTCGCCTCGATGCAGATGAGCAGGCAATGATGCGAAAAAGAGCGCTGACCTTCGGCAAAAAGATCGCATCTGATGCCTCGGCCATAGCCATGAACAGGGCGCTTTTCGGCGCTTCGCAACGATGAAGGAATATATCCGGCATACTGCCGCCGAACACATCAAGCGCATCGGGGCTTATTCTTCGCAAAAAGCGAAAATTGCATCAGCCCACTCAACCGCAGCGATCCGACTGGTTTCCATGGAGGAGACATATGGCCGTGACGGCCCGTTCGCTTCGTTGAAATTGCGCAATTGGCCGTGGCGCAATGCCAGCTCTTCAGGCACTAGCGGCGTTCCGCTGGTCTTTAAACAGCCGTTGTCAGCACTTCAACGCGAACAGGCATTTCTTGATTTTGCGTGGGAGAAGGCTGGTTTCCGGCACACCGCTAGGCTCGCAGTCATGCGCGGTACCCGATTATCGCAACCCACGCGCCTGATAGCCAATCGTCTGATGATCTCGATGTCAGGCTGGTCAGACATTGAAATTAAAGCCAAACACCAGGCGCTTGGTGAATTTCGTCCGGCCACCATCGCCTGCTATCCGTCAATCCTCGAGCGATTCCTGCTGACCTGCTCACGCCTCGAATTGCCCCCTCTTCCGAAAGTCCCGCTGGTGCTCGCAGGATCGGAAGCCTGCTCGCCGCAGCAAATGGGCTTGTTCCGCGATACGCTAGGAGCCCGCACGGTCAGTTGGTATGGCCAGTCAGAGCAGGTAGCGCTCTCCTTCCTGCAAAGAGACGGGGCCCATGAATTTGCACCCGGATATAGTGAATTGGCTTTCCTGCCGTGCGGAGAAATGTTTGAAATCTGTGGGCGCAGCTTGCTGAATCCGACTTTCGGCGGCCAAGGGTTTTATCGAACCGGGGATTTGTGCAAACGGCCTTTTCTGCGCTTCAGTCCTTTCTTTGGCACGGACGTCATAGCGACCGAAAAGCTGCTTGGCCGGGCTTCGGAACTTATCAGGTCGCACGAAGGTAAACTGTTTCCTCTGAACAATATCATTTTCGGGCTCCATGACGCCGACTGGCGCGGATTGGAACGCTATTGTGTTGTCCACACTCGCCCCGGCGAGTTTGTGTTTTTATACGTTCAAAGCGATGCAGATGCTGCATTCCGGGTTATCAGGGCGCTTTCCAACCGCATTCCTGATGGCTTTACTTTTGAAGCTCGTCCGTGCCCGGAACTTTCAGGTGTTGAACCGGCCAAGTGGCGCTACCTCGTGCGCGACTGGAGTAAACTCCCCCCTACCGCCAGGCCTCAAGGCTAGGGATCACGCCGTAATAGCGCTCTGGCGCCATGGGAATCAGGCCGGGTGTGGCCGTGAATGCCGCGAGCCAGAACACAGTGCCGGGCGTGGCGAAAATCTGGTGCAGAATGTTGTCATAGCCCACATAAGCGCGCGGATTGACGCGATAATGGCGCGTTATCTGGCGCCAGCCATCGGCGGACAGTATCTGGGTTGGCGCGCCTTGGCGCGTCCCGTCCAGATACAGCGCGTTATAACTGCCGGGAATGCCACATCCCACGCTGCCAGACTTCACCAATACATGGAAATTGAGCGTCAGCTCGGGTGGCAGCGGTAATTGCGGCGTAGCAAAGGGCAGATAGTGCGAAACGCCTCCGATCGTGCGCGCGGTGTTCGTGCCGCTGCCCGCCGTGATCTCCATGGCGAAAAACTCCACGCCATAGCGCCGGAAACCGGCATCGCGCCATTTGGAGACCAGGGCGTCGATATCGGGGTCCAATGCAGCGTCCGGCCCGCCATAGGTGCTGTTATTGTAGATGTATTTCGGGCCGCCCGCGATGCTCGCCCCGTTGGCGGGAAGGATATAGGCCGGCGCCTCGAAAGCGGAGACCGTAGCGCTTTGCGGTTCAGGGCTGCCTGCGAAGCGGCCCGCATCCTTGACCAGATTGAAACTATTGGCCACGGGCGCGGTGTGTGGCAGGGAGACGGCGCCGCTGGCCGCCTCGATAACCAGCGCCTCGTGCCAGTCGTCGCCATTGGCGCTGACCTTGATATGGAAATCATCATCACCCGACGTGCCGAACTCCGCCCGGCCCGACCAGCCGGTCTGGTAGATCACCGAGGCGGTATCGCCCGGCGCGGCCTTGTTCAGCTTCAGCTGGATGCCGCCATTGCCGGGCGTGACGTCGTCATGGCTGAGCAGGACAGCGTCCGATTTCACCGCCAGCCGGTTGGTCTCGTCCGCGCTTGCATTCACGCCCACCATTGCAGCCGGGTTGATTTCAGTGCCGCCAAACGGGCTCCAGGCCTCACCGTCAAAGACCAGCGCTTCGCCTTCATCAGCGATCCAGGCCATCCAGCCGGTCTGCGGCGCGAAGATCCGCCAGGCCCCGTCCTGAAACGCCGCGACATGGCCTTCAGGCACGCCGGTCCAGCCCGCGCTGGCGCCGCCGGCCACGATATGGCGCTCGCCGGCCTCAGGGTCTTCCGGGGGCGCCGATAGCTGGCGGCTGGCAACACTCAGCTGCACCAGCGCGTCCAGCATCAAAAGCGCATCATTGTGCGTGACGTGCTTTTGCGCCTGGGCGGGCATGATGAAAGGCAGGCTCAGATTGGAAGTGGTCTGCATGGATGGCGGCCCTGTCTGTGATCTGACAAGCGGCCATTCTCGCCGCAAACGCGTCCCGGCCGGATTGATTTGGCAGATTTCCCGGGCCTGCCGTCGATTTTCGCCCTCCGGACACTGGACAGGGGACGCATCTGTCCGCAAGAACGCCAACAATAACCGCATTCACGCCAAGCCGCCCGGAAGTCAGAGGTCGCGTAGTACGAAAACCGGGTTCGCGTAGTACAAATCCGGCCCTTCGGTACTATGAATCCGTAGGGATGGTGCTATGGGTCTATCCTCTTGTTTTAAGCTGATATGTCACCAGTCAGGACACGCGCCGTGAAGCAGCTTCTCCAGTCTCTCAAAACCGGCGCTACCGAAGTGGCAGACGTGCCTGCACCGCGCGCGGGACAGGGTCAGGTACTGGTACAGACGTCGCGTACGCTGGTCTCGGCAGGCACCGAGCGGATGCTGGTCGAGTTCGGCAAGAGCAATTTGATCGACAAGGCGCGCCAGCAGCCTGACAAGGTGAAGATGGTGCTGGAAAAGGTCCGCACAGACGGCCTCGCCGCCACGCTTGACGCCGTCCGGTCCAAGCTCGATCAACCCCTCGCGCTTGGCTACTGCAATGCAGGCACAGTGCTGGAGAGCCATGCTGCCGGCTTTGCCGCCGGAGACCGGGTGGTCTCTAACGGCCAGCACGCGGGCATTGTCGCCGTGCCGCAAAACCTGTGCGCGCGCATTCCCGACGGCGTCAGTGACGACAGTGCGGTCTTTACCGTTCTCGCCGCCATCGGCCTGCAGGGCATACGCCTTGCCTCGCCGACGCTGGGCGAATGCGTGGTGGTCACCGGGCTCGGCCTGATCGGGCTTCTCACCGTGCAGATGCTACGCGCCCAGGGCTGCCGTGTCATGGGCATCGACCTTGAGCCCGAACGCCTGGAGCTCGCCCGGCAGTTCGGCGCTGAGACCGTGAATCCCGGCGCGGGTGACGATGTGCTGGCCCGCGCGGCGTCCTTCTCGCGCGGGCGCGGCGTTGATGCGGTTCTAATCACCGCTTCCACAAAGAGCAATGAGCCCGTCTCGCAGGCGGCCCGCATGTGCCGCAAGCGCGGACGGATCGTACTGGTCGGCGTGACGGGTCTGGAACTCAGCCGGGCCGATTTCTACGAGAAGGAGCTCAGCTTCCAGGTCTCCTGCTCTTACGGTCCCGGACGCTATGACCCGGCCTATGAGCAAGGTGGCCAGGACTATCCGGTAGGGTTCGTGCGCTGGACCGAGCAGCGCAATTTCGAGGCCGTGCTGGACATGATGGCAGCAGGCAGCATCGACACCAGCGCGCTCGTCTCCCATCGTTTTGACATTGATGACGGCGCGAATGCGATGAGCCTGCTGACCTCGGGTGAACCATCGCTGGGCATCTTGCTGGATTACCCGGCTCCGGCGGACAAGGCCGGAGCGTCCGTGGCACGCCGCGTGGCTCTGCCGGGCGCGGCATCGCGCGGCCAGCCCTCTGCGTCGGCGGGCCGGATTGGCGTGCTCGGGGCGGGCAATTATGCCAGCCGCGTGCTGATCCCGGCCTTCAAGGCGGCCGGTGCAGAGCTTCACACGCTGGCCAGCGCAGGCGGCGTCAGCGCCGTGCATTTCGGCCGCAAGTTCGGTTTTCGCAATGCGGTCACGGACGCGGACGAGATATTCGCCGACCCGCAGATCGACACGGTCGTGATCGCCACACGCCATGACGCTCACGCCCGGCAGGTCCTGGCCGCCTTGCGCGCAGGCAAGCATGTCTTCTGCGAGAAGCCGCTCTGCCTGACGCTGGACGAGCTGGCCGAGATCGAAGCCGAGGCCGCCGCCCGGCCCGGCCAGCACCTGATGGTCGGTTTCAACCGCCGCTTTGCGCCCCAGATCGTGAAAATGAAGGCGCTGCTGGACACAGTTTCCGAGCCGAAAAGCTTTATCATCACAGTCAATGCGGGCGACATCCCCCCGGATCACTGGACTCAGGATCTTGATGTCGGTGGCGGGCGCATCATTGGCGAGGCATGCCATTTCATTGATCTGGCAAGGCATCTGGCCGGACACCCCATTGTGTCAGCCCGGGCGATCAGTGTGGGCGCACACCCCGGCCAGCCGGTGCGCAGTGACAAGACCAGCATCACGCTTGAATTTGCTGACGGATCTGTGGCCTCGATCCACTATCTGGCCAACGGCCATAAAAGCTTCCCCAAGGAGCGCATAGAGGCCTTCGCTGCCTGTCGCGTGCTGCAGCTGGACAACTACCGGACCCTCAGGGGTTGGGGCTGGCCGGGCTTTTCGAAGATGGGCAGCACGAAACAGGACAAGGGTGTGAATGACGCTATCCAGCGATTTCTGCAGCAGGTGCGTGGCGGGACTGGCACACCAATTCCCGCAGCGGAGACTGTTGAAACCAGCCGTGTGACGATCGAACTCGCTGAGAGTCTGAGCGAATGAGCCTCGTGACTTGGATGGATCAGACTTTTTACCCCGGCTTCTCGCGGAACTGGGACGATCTACTGTTTCGTGAGCGCATATTGGCAGCCATGCCAGAGAATGCTGAAATACTCGATGTAGGCGCCGGTGCCGGCATCGTTGAGATGATGAACTTTCGCGGTATCGCGAAGCGTGTATGCGGCGTTGATCTTGATCCGCGTGTAGAAACAAATCCGTATCTGGATGACGGCCGCCTCGCTGACGCCGGAACAATTCCTTACGACGACTCGCGCTTCGACCTTGTCTTTGCCGATAATGTCATGGAGCACCTTGAACACCCAGAAGAGGTATTCAAGGAGATTTGCCGGGTCTTGAAGCCCGGCGGGCGATTGCTATTCAAGACCCCGAACCGCAACCACTACATGCCATTGATTGCCCGGCTGACGCCGCACGGCTTTCATCAATGGGTGAATCGGAAGCGCGGTCGCTCGCAGGAGGACACCTTCCCGACGCGCTACAGGGCCAATTCCCGCGCGCAAATACGGCGCCTCGCCGACGCCACAGGATTTCGGGTAGAGAACATAGAACTGGTCGAAGGCCGTCCGGAATACCTGCGCATGTTCCCGGTGACTTATGCAGCCGGCACCCTTTATGAGCGTCTGGTCAATGCCACGCCGTGGTTTTCCGGACTACGCGTCTTGCTGGTTGCAACACTCATCAAGAGCGGGTGAAGCGCCAGCCATTATGCCCCCTTCGTCTCTGCACACACTGACCCGCTATTTCGAGACGCTGCGGCACCTGAAGCCGGGTCAGCTCTGCAGCCGTGTCTGGTTCCGGTTGACGCGCCCCCAACCGGACCTGCGCCCGCCGCCACCTGGCAGGGCGCAGTCGGGGGTCTGGGCACCGCCTTCACGGCGCAATGCCTCCATGACCGGCCCCGCCAGTTTCCGCTTCCTGTCAGAGCAGGCATCACTCAATGAGGCGGGTTGGGACGACCCGGCACACGACAAGCTGTGGCGATATAATCTGCACTATTTCGATGATCTGAACGCGGCTGACGCCAGCAAGCGCGCCGACTGGCACAGCGCGCTGATCCAGCGCTGGATCATCGAGAACGCACCCGGCCAAGGCACCGGCTGGGAGCCCTATCCCGCTTCGCTTCGCATCGTGAACTGGATCAAATGGCTGCTGGTAGGCAACACGCCGCTGCCGGGTATGGTGGACAGCCTTGCAACGCAGGCGCGCTGGCTGGCGGGGCGGCTGGAATATCATCTGCTAGGCAATCATTTGTTTGCCAACGCCAAGGCGCTCGTCTTCGCCGGGTTGTGGTTTGATGGACAGGAAGCCGATCAATGGCGCCAGAAAGGTTTTTCCATTCTCGCGCGGGAATTTGACGAGCAGGTACTGTCCGATGGCGGCCAGTTCGAGCTCAGCCCGATGTATCATGCGTTGGCCATCGAAGACGTTCTCGACCTTGTAAACATGGCAGCGGCCTTCTCTGACGCGCTGGCTCCCGGGCAGGCGTCGCAGGCTGATTACTGGCGGAACCGCGCCCCGCTTATGCTGCACTGGCTTCAGGCAATGTCGCATCCTGACGGACAGATCAGCTTTTTCAATGATGCCGCCTTCGGCATTGCACCTGACAATGACGAGCTGGGGGCCTATGCGCGGCGGCTAAATATTGCCCCCTCACCGGTCTCGTCCGGCCCGGTCTTCCTGGAAGCCAGCGGCTATGCCCGGCTGGAACTGGGCGATGCGGTAGCCATTGCCGATCTCGCTGCCATCGGCCCGGACTATCTGCCCGGCCACGCCCACGCCGATACGCTGAGCTTTGAGTTATCCCTGTCTGGACAGCGTGTAATCGTGAACGGTGGCACCTCCCTGTACGGCACCGGCCCTGAGCGCCAGCACCAGCGTGGCACGCCGGCGCATTCCACCGTGAACATCGCTGGCGCAAACTCCTCTGATGTCTGGAGCGGGTTCAGGGTGGGACGGCGCGCGCGGATATCAGACCGTCATGTGGAGCTGGGCCAGGACCGCCAGACCGTCACCGCCAGCCATGACGGATACCGCTACCGGCCGGGCAGGCCGGTCCATACACGCACCCTCACTCTGGAGGCCCGGCGCCTGACCATTGAGGACGCGGTTTCTGCGCCCGCCGGCAACCCTGCAGAGGCTGTCTTCCACCTTCACCCAGACGTGAAAGTACAGCAGGACGGCGACGCGCACGGCACGCTCACCCTGCCCGGCGGCAAGCACGTGCAATGGCAGGCTGCGGGTGGACGCCCGCGCATCGCCGCCGCCAGCTGGCACCCGGAATTTGGCGCCGCAATAGCCTCGCGCTGCCTTGTCATTCCGCTTGAGAATGGACGCGCGCGCCTGACCCTTCAGTGGGCGGACTAGGGCGCCATGCATATCCTGTTTCTCACCGACAATTTTCCGCCAGAGGTCAACGCACCAGCTAGCCGCACCTATGAGCACGCGCGCGAGTGGGTACGGCTGGGGGCGAAGGTGACCGTTATCACCTGCGCGCCAAACTTCCCCAGGGGCAAGGTCTTTCCCGGCTATCGCAACAAATTGCACAGCACCGAGGAGATGGATGGCATCACCGTTATCCGCGTCTGGACCTATATCACTGCCAATGAAGGCCGTTACCGGCGCACGCTCGATTATGTGAGCTTCATGCTATCGGCCTTCATCGCGTCGTTCGGTGTCCGCAAGGTCGACATCATTATCGGCACGTCGCCGCAATTTTTCACCGCGATTTCCGCATTTCTGGTCAGCCTCTTCCGGCGCCGTCCCTGGATATTCGAGCTGCGCGATCTCTGGCCAGCCTCAATCAAGGCCGTTGGTGCGGTCAGGGCGGGTCCGGTGCTCGCCACGCTCGAAGCGATAGAATTGTTTCTTTACCGCCGCGCCACCCGTATCATTGCGCTTACCGAAGCATTCAAAGCAGAGCTTTGCGCGCGCGGCATCGAGCCGGAAAAGATAGCCATCATCACCAATGGCGCCGACCTGACACACTTCCGTCCCTCTGCAAGGCCTGTATCTCTGGTGCGGGAACTGGGGCTGGAGGGCTGCTTTGTAGCAGGCTATGTCGGCACACACGGGCTGGCACACGGGCTGGAAACACTGCTGGAGGCAGCCAGCCTGTTGCAAGCACGAGACGACACTGCACATATCCGCATCCTGCTTTTGGGCGATGGCGCCAGAAAACCTGCCCTTCGCCAGCGCGCCAGCGAGCTTGGACTGGAAAACGTGGTTTTTGCCGATAGCGTGCCCAAAACAGACGTCCCGCAATACTGGGCGCTGCTGGATGTATCCATCATCCATCTGAAACGTGACCCGCTCTTCACCGGCGTGATCCCATCAAAGCTGTTCGAATGTATGGCGATGGGCCTGCCGGTTCTGCACGGGGTGGAGGGCGAGTCGGCCGAAATCGTCCGCCGGGAGGGTGTCGGCGAGACCTTCACGCCGCAGGATGCCGCTGACCTTGCATCACGTCTCGCAGAGCTCGCCCGCTCTCCCGGAACGCTGGCGGCCTACCGCGAAAAATGCCTTCGCGCAGCGCCGCGATATGACCGCAAGACCCTGGCCAACGCGATGCTGGACATCATCACCGGGACCGTAACGGCCCATTAGCCACCGCCCCTGAAACACGCCGCACGCTTAACAATCCGTTACGCAATTGCAACAAGGCGCCCGCAAAGCGCCGAAAGCCAGCGTGTTTTTTCCCACGACGGGCGATTCACATTGCGCTACCCCGCCAGCCAGTGTCACGGTCCCGGCGGGACGCAGGCAGGAACGATTACAGGTATGAGTATTCGCGGCACTCTTCTGGGGAGAGATGCAGACGGCCTGCAGGTACTCCGGCAGAACGTGCGCGCGCGCATGCCCGGTCAGCACGGGCCTGCACCGCGAGAAAAACCCGAACGTGCCCGTCGTGGCCACCAGACCGGAGGAATGGGCAAACGCCTCTTTGATCTGGTCATGGCCGGTTCGGCTCTGGTTTTCATGCTTCCGCTGCTACTCGCGGCGGCGCTGCTTGTAAGGCTGACTAGCCGGGGGCCGATCCTTTTCTGGTCGGCGCGCGATAACGGGAATGGCGGTACGTTTGCCATGCCCAAATTCCGCACCATGCGGGCAGGATCGCCGCTCCAGCCGCGCGAACAGTTCGCCAATGCGCACTCCAGCATGACGCCGCCGGGCCAGTTCCTCCGGCGGACAAGCCTGGACGAGTTGCCCCAGCTGATCCCTGTATTGACCGGCAAGATGAGCCTGATCGGCCCGCGCCCGCTATTGCCTAGCGACCCCACAATATTCGAGCGCCGACTGCTCGCCAACGGCAAGCTGTCCCGGCCGTGCCTGACCGGGCTGGCCCAGATCAGCGGGCGCAACAGCCTGACCCCTCGCAGAAAGGCACGCTACGACCAGTTCTATACCGATCACTGGTCCTGGCGCCTCGACATGTGGATTCTCTGGCGGACCGTAAAGGTCGTCATCTCGCGCGCCGGGGTGCTCTAGCGGGCTGCCGCCAGCCTCTTACTGTCCCTGGCGTACCGGCGGAACACGGGCGGCATCCAGGCTGTGCACTGTCACCACGCCAGTAGCCTCCCGCGAATTCCCACCACCGGCGCGCTGTGTAGCTGCCGGGAATATCATGATCTGGACGCTGCCGCCTCCATTCGCCGGCGGAATGATTGCCTCAACGAACACCCGTGAATCCTCGCCTATCGAGGACCGAAGTGCGGCAAACGCCTCCCCGCGCGCCCGGACCGATCCAGTCAGCGGATCCACATAGATATTATATTGCTGGAGCACATCACCATCAGCGACCTCCACCCGTATCAGAGTTTCTGAGTGCTCTCTTCCCTGCTGAAGCTCGGCGCGCAGGGCCAGCCCTTCGCCCGCGGCCAGCAGAAGCGGCACACGGTCTGCGCCGGAACGAATACTCCTGACAAAATATTCGTCACGTGTATGGTCTCTGAGAATCCGGGCACGAGAGCCGGCTTCTCCCAGCACTGCAGCCAGATCAACGGGCTGGAGCTCTTCCCAGACGATTACCGAGCCACGTGGTGTAAACCGCGCTAGCGGAGCAAAAATGACCTCCACCTGTGGATCATCCACCAGGATCTCGCCGACGAGCATTGATCCATGCCCGCTGATATGGCCGTCGTCATAATAAACAAGCTGGCTTCCGATAAACGACGAACATCGCCCGTCACGGCAGACCGCGTCGTTGAAATCGAAATAGCTCGCACCCGCACGACGCGCCACTTGCGCAACTACCGTGTTGATGCTGTCAATTGACGCACGCGATACACCAGACCGATTTCCGCAATCGAGAAACGGCAAACGCAATCTCTTCCACAAACAATTACGGTCGAAATTGCCAATTCTGGGCACCTGGCCCAGCACAATCACCTCTACGTCGGACTGGGCAAGCGAACGAATGGTCTCTTCCAGTTGCTCGACCATCAGCGCTTCATTACGCCTGAAGTAACTGTCCCAGCTCGCCGACATGATAACGGCATCTTGTCGCGCCGCAGCCGACGCCATCATCCGCGCAGCATTGGCACATTCCTCTTCGCGGCCACTTCGTGAAAAAGCTGTGGTCCCGTTTGCGAACGGCGGACAGGCGCTATGAGCGGCATTGCGGAATGCAAAATCATAGCGCTGCGCGAAGACTCTCAAGGCAGGCACGTAGTGCGCCGCGTGGGAATCTCCCCATAAAAGTATGCGCGGCTCGTTATTGCTGTTGATTGCGCAGGCACCATTGAGAAGGTCATTTGCCGTAAGGTTGGGACGCTGACAAACATACGGCAGTCGCGATGCCGGTTCTGACGCCCCTTCATAGCTCTCAACGCTCGCCCGGTAATTGGCGTCATAATAACGCCAGGCATATCCGCCCGTCAGGACCACCCCCGCTACGACAAGCCCGATCATCACCGACGGCACGGCAAAATGGACGGTGGCAAGCCGTACAAAGCTGGCCCGGCTATGGCGGACAGGCGTCTCGATGACATAATAAGACGCGGCCGACAGCCCAAAGGTCAGCGCGATGGCAACAAGCTGATGAACCAGCAACAAATCGCCAAACATGTAACGGGAATAAGCCAGTATCGGCCAATGCCAAAGATAGAGCGAGTACGAAAGCAGGCCGACCCAAACAACAGGACGCAATGCGAGCACTCTGCCAAGCGTGGTCGCGCCCGCTGCACCGGCGACAATGATCGCAGCCGTTCCAGCCGTGGCGGGCAGCGCGGCGAACCCCGGGAACACACTTTCAGCGTTGAGCGCTACCAGACTCCACGCGATGGCGAAAACGCCTGTCCACGACAAAATCTCTCGCCCCAACCGGCCGAGCGCTCGCGCTGCGCCGCGCTCGGTCAGCGCATAGGCCAGCGCGCCAAGCAATAGTTCACCGGCCCGCGCTGGTAGCATGTAATAGGCAAACATCGGATGATCGCTCACCAGTGCCTGCGCCAGAGCGAAAGATGCCAATGCTGCCACGACGAGTGCGGCAACACCGATACGCCGGGTCAGCCAGGCGGCACCGGCAAGCCCTAGAATAGCGGGCCAGACCAGATAGAACTGCTCCTCTACGCCGAGCGACCAGAGGTGAAGCAGCGGCTCCAGAGCGGCACTGTCTGCGAAGTAGTCGGTATCGAGACCGAATGTGAAAAATACATTGGCGGCAAAGAATACGCTTGCCAGCGCCGATAGCGCCATGCGCTGATTGTCAGGCTCGTTAAGGATAAACTGGCCGGCAAGAAGCGTTGTTCCTATTACAGTGAAGAGGACCGGAAACAGCCGCTTGATGCGCCGACGATAGAACTCCGCGTAGGTGAAACTTCCCGTCTGATGCGACTTGGCGATGACGCCGGTGATCAGAAATCCAGAAATGACAAAGAAAATATCAACGCCAATAAAGCCGCCAGGTACCCAGCTGGCATCGGCATGGAACAGGATGACTGACAGCACAGCAACTGCGCGCAACCCGTCAATATCGGCCCGATAGGCCAAATCAGGCGCATGTCCGCTAAATGACACGGTAACTTGAACTCCCCCGGAAGGGCTCACGCAGAGCCAAGGCCGGTCTAGCCGGCACCCGCATAACTATCAACGAACAAGCAGAAGCCGGGCTGCAATGCGATCAGACAAAGCCAGCGCTTTAAGGGCTCGGAAAATCGTCGAGCTTGAACCCGCGAGATGCTGGTGGGTGGTGACGGGGTCGAACCGCCGACCTACTCGGTGTAAACGAGTTGCTCTACCAGCTGAGCTAACCACCCTTCCAGAAGCGGCTGTTTAGCGCCAGCCGCCTGTTCGGGCAATCGCCTTGCTGTCATCGGGTCAGGCCAGCAAGCGCTATTTTCCGCCATCACGCGCTGCAGGCTCCAGACGGTCAGATCCGTAAGACCCGAACGAATGGACCGACAGCGCGTGCCGGCGCAGATTTTCCAAAGCTCGCGCGACATTGGGGTGATCTTCGTGTCCGTCCAGATCAAGGAAGAACATTTGCTGCCAGGGCTTTCCGGCAATCGGACGGCTTTCCAGCTTGGTCAGGCTGACGCCCTCCTGACGGAATCCATCAAGCGCACTGACCAGCGAACCGGCTTCATCGGAGGTGACGATCACCAGTGATGTCTTGCACGGAAGCAAGGGAGAGGCCGGCTCCGGATCGACGGCCAGCGCCACAAACCGCGTGTAGTTCTCCGGATGATCCGACGCGCTGGCATCAATGACGTTAAGGCCGAACAGGCGGGCGGCATCGCGGCCCGCCACTGCGGCAATATCCGGCTTTCCCGTCAACGCCTCGTTCAACGCTTCGGTCGACGAGCTGACGGCGCGGGTTTTCAGTTCCGGGTGCCGGGCAAAGAAGCGCTGTGACTGACGCAAGGCCTGCGGGTGACCCAGCACGGTGCGAACCGTGCCCAGATCATGCGCCTTGCCGACGATACAGTGCTCGACCTTGTAGTGATGCTCTCCGGCAATTTTCAGCCTGGTGTCACGCAGCAGGTCGTACACTTCCACGATACCGCCGGTAGTGGTGTTCTCGATCGGCGCAAAGCCGTAATCGGCCCCGCCCTTCTCCACTGCCTCGAAAATACCGGCAAAGTCACGCTGGATGACGGGCATTACGGCCGAATAGCGGCCGGCAAAATGGGCGTCAGCGGCAAACTGGCTATAACTGCCCGGCCCGCCCAGATACGCCACGCTCGCCTCGTTCAGCGTGGCGGTGCGAACCCGGGCATCCAGCCCGGCCCTCTGGCGGCGCAGGGAATCGTCAATAACCAGCTGAAACAGCTTTTCGACAAACGCCTCGTCCAGCCCCTGCTCGCGGCCAACCGAAACCGCCCTTTCCAGCACGGCGCGTTCCCGCTCGACATCGCGCACCAGCGCTCCGTCACCAGCTTTCAGCGCGCCCAGCGCTTCGGCGAGGCGGCGGCGCTCCACCAGCAAGCGGACAAGGTCTGCATCAGTCTGGTCGATGGCTGAGCGAAGGCTGGCACGTTCCTCTGCACGGCTGTCGGTCGGTGTGGTCATGACACCCTGTCCTGCTTCTCAAGCTACAAAAAAGGCCCCGTCCGTGTGGTTGGAGGGGGCCGTGAAATCCGTCTGGCTGAACTGTTTCGCGCAGATTTCACCCGCCCCCGGCAAAGAGGCTGAAATAATAGCGGGTGGCGAAAATGCTGCGATTGCTCATACAGGCACTGTGGGGTTGAAACTCGCTCCGGTCAACGCCGCACGGCAATAGTCTTGGCAATATCATCGGTCCGTGAAACGCTGACCGTTCGCCAGACGAAGGAATGACCATCGATGAAGCGCCTCGCCCTTGGACTTCTCACCCTGTCGCTTGCCGCCTGTTCGCCACCCGGCCCGAACGACGATCCCACAACGGCACCCGGCAATGCCGTGGATGCACAGATCATTACCTCGCTGGGCACCATAACGCTGGAACTCTACCCCGAAGCTGCGCCCGTGAGTGTGGCCAATTTCGTGGCCCATGCCCAAGCTGGCCATCTTGATGGCGGGTCATTCTACCGGGCCGTCCGCCCGGACAATGACCGGCCCGGCATCGAGCCGATGCACCTCATTCAGGGCGGGTACGGGTTTGATGGTTTGCCCGATGCAGCCGGTATCGAACACGAACCCACCGGAGATACCGGCCTCTCCCATGTGCGCGGCGCCATCTCGATGGCGCGCAACGAGCCCGGCACGGCAACCACCGAGTTCTTCATCATGGTGAATGACTATCCAGACCTCGATTCTGGACCCGACCGGCGCAACCCCGATGAGGCTGGCTACGCCGTGTTTGGCCAAGTGACGGGCGGAATGGATGTTGTCGAAGCTATCGCGGCACAGGACACTACTATCGACACCGCACCAGAGGACTTTCAGTATCCGCAATTCATTGTGGAGCCGGTGCGCATCGAGAGCGTCCGAATCCTGGACGGGGAGTAGGCTTTCGCCTAGAGGCCCCGGATCGGCTGCGCCGTCCGGGGTTTCAGTTTCTACTGAATGAGAAAGATGAAATCCCGGAAGCGGCGAAACCGCTGCTATCCGGGACCTCAATCATCACACCCTAATGGGCCCGTGCCTCGCCCGGCTCGCCTGACGACGGCATGGCAGCAAGCGCTGCTTCATCCGCTTCGGTCCATTCCACCGGTTCCACCGGACGGGCGAGCGCCAGCGACAGCACTTCGTCGACCGTATCGACCGGAATGATGGTCAGGCCCGCTTTGACATTGTCCGGCACCTCGGTGAGATCCTTCTTGTTCTCCATCGGGATCAGAACGGTCTTCACCCCGCCGCGAAGCGCAGCCAGAAGCTTTTCTTTCAGTCCGCCAATCGGCAGCACGCGCCCGCGCAGCGTGACCTCGCCCGTCATGGCGACATCCTTGCGGACCGGATTACCGGTCAGCGCCGAAACAATGGCGGTGACCATTGCGATACCCGCAGACGGACCATCCTTGGGCGTGGCGCCCTCAGGCACGTGAACGTGAATGTCGGTGCGGCGGAAGATTGTCGGCTTGATGCCTACTGACGGCGCGCGCGATTGCACGAACGAGTTTGCAGCCGAAATCGACTCTTTCATCACATCGCGCAGATTGCCGGTGACCTTCATCTGGCCACGGCCCGGCATGGTCACCGCCTCGATGGTCAGCAGATCACCGCCCACTTCGGTCCAGGCCAGCCCGGTAACGAGGCCGACCCGGTCGGCTTCCTCGGTTTCGCCGAAGCGGTATTTTTTCACGCCCAGGAAGCTTTCCAGGCTGTCTGGCGTGATGACGACATTGTCCGTCTCGCCTTTTTCCAGCTTCACCACGCTCTTGCGGGCCAGACGCGACATTTCGCGTTCCAGATTACGCACACCGGATTCGCGGGTGTAATAGCGGATCACATCGCGCAGCGCGTCATCGGTCAGCGACCACTCGCCCTCTTTGAGCGCGTGGTTTTTCAGCTGGCGCGGAATGAGGTGGCGCCGGGCAATCTCCAGCTTCTCGTCCTCGGTATAGCCGGCGATCCGGATAACCTCCATCCGGTCGAGAAGCGGCTGGGGCATATTCAGCGTGTTCGCCGTGGTGATAAACATCACGTCGGAGAGGTCATAATCCACTTCAAGATAGTGATCGTTGAACGTCGCATTCTGTTCAGGATCGAGCACCTCCAGCAAGGCGGAGGACGGATCACCGCGATAATCAGCGCCCAGCTTGTCGATCTCGTCCAGCAGGAAGAGCGGATTGGAATGCTTGGCCTTTTTCATCGACTGGATGATCCGGCCCGGCATCGATCCGATATAGGTGCGCCGGTGACCACGGATCTCGGCTTCGTCACGCACACCGCCCAGCGACACACGCACGAAATCGCGGCCCGTCGCCTCGGCAATGGACCGGCCAAGTGACGTCTTGCCGACACCCGGCGGGCCAACGAGGCACAGGATCGGACCGCGCATCTTCTTCGTGCGCGACTGCACAGCCAGATGTTCGACAATGCGCTCCTTGACCTTCTCAAGGCCGTAATGGTCGTCGTCGAGCGTGCTTTGTGCCTTGTCGAGATTGATCCGCGAGCGCTTGCGCTTGTTCCACGGAATCGACAGGAGCCAGTCGAGATAATTGCGCACGACAGTGGATTCTGCCGACATCGGGCTCATCTGGCGCAGCTTCTTGAACTCGGCATCAGCCTTGGTGCGCGCTTCCTTGGACAGCTTGGTGTTGGCAATGCGCTCTTCAAGCTCGGCCAACTCTTCGCGGCCATCATCGCCCTCGCCCAGCTCGCGCTGAATAGCCTTCATCTGCTCGTTAAGGTAATATTCGCGCTGGGTTTTCTCCATCTGGCGCTTCACACGCGAGCGGATTTTCTTCTCCACCTGCAGAACAGAAATCTCGCCTTCCATCAGGCCGAGCACCGTCTCCAGCCGCGCCGTGACATTGGCGTTCGACAGCAATTCCTGCTTCTCGGTCAGCTTGACGGCCAGGTGCGCAGAAATCGTATCGGCCATCTTGGCCGGGTCAGAGATTTCGCCCACTACCGACAATGCCTCTGGCGGCACCTTCTTGTTCAGCTTGGCGTACTCATCGAATTTCTCGGCCGCCGCGCGCATCAGCGCCTCGACTTCCGATTGCGGACCGACCGCCTCATCGACGATTTCGGCCTCTGCTTCAAAATAGGCCTGATTGTCCGTGAAGGCCTTGATGGTCACGCGCTGCGCGCCCTCGACCAGCACCTTCACCGTGCCGTCTGGCAGTTTGAGAAGCTGCAGCACGGAAGCCAGCACGCCCGTCTCGTAAATACCTTCCGGCTTGGGGTCATCATCGCCAGCGCTTTTCTGGGTAGCCAGCAATATCTGCTTGCCGCCGCGCATCACTTCTTCCAGCGCCCGCACGGACTTCTCGCGGCCAACAAAAAGCGGCACGATCATGTGGGGAAACACAACGATATCGCGCAGCGGCAGCAGCGGAAGCGTTTTCAACTCGGTCATCAATCTGTCTCCGTAGGCCGAGACGGGCTTTATAGCCCATCTGACAGCCGGAACCCTCAAACAGGGTCCACGAAAGGGTTTAACGGCGCGCTATGCACACAGCCTCGCGCGCTTTGCGTCGCACAACAAGTGGAAGCTGAAGGCCGCAGGTTCAAGGCGGGCTGCTGCCAGAGGCACGCGGCCAGCGGTCAGTACTGCTCACCTACGCGGCGAAACTCGAACTCACAGCTGGACTGATCCGGCCGGGGTGGAAAATCGGGCGGCAAGACCAGCTGCGATCAGCCTGGCAGAGCTCATTGCGGTCCTGCCCCCTGACGTCTGAAGACCAGCGTGCAACCGGCCTCGTCTGCCGAAATGCCCGGTGAAGGCGCGCCGCTTTCGCGCGTCCCGAAATGGAAACCCGACACGGCAAGGTGCCGGTCGCCTTCCAGCACAAGCTGGCCGTTCGCGCTGATATCAGCCGGGACCTGATTGCCACCGGTCGCCTCGAAACCGAAATCGCCACTGTCGGGCGACCATTCATAACGCCCCCAATAATCCCAATAGCGCTCGAACGGCGTCCACGTTACCGAGAGACCGTTATTGGCTTCGAATCGTATTTCGAGCGGCGCATCAACCTGGGTTGCGTCGCAGCCCCGCACCGCGTCGAATGACCAGGTGCCGATAAGCTGACGGGTAATCTCGTCAATGATGAGAATCCGCAATGTTTGCGAACCGGCCTCACCCTCGGCCCCGCGTATGGTTCCGGTCAGCAGGATTTCAGAACCCGGCCGGGCGGCTTCTGGTATCTCGATAACCGAGCCGTCTTGCGTTATCCGGGCGGCATCATCGGGGCGGACCTGCCAGTCCATGCATGGCAGGGGAATAGGCCGGATCGTGTAAGGCGGGTCAAAATTCCCCACGCTGATTGGAATGCTGACCCCGGCAGGCACCGCGATCCGTGCGGTTGGCAGGATGGACGCGACGTTAGGATCCATGGCGTGAAAGACCGGAGGGGCATCACTTTGGGCGTAACGGGAGCAATCGACGGCTGGCGTTTCCACGCCCGCTTCCATCACAGCTTGCCCCGGACCCGTTGACGCACAGGCCCCAGCCGCCATCCCCGTCAGCAACACACAGGCTGACGCGCAGCCCCTGATCATCGGTTTCACACGGCACCTCCCGCATAGATGAGAGTACTTGATACGAAAAACGCCCCGGCGGTAAGCCGGGGCGTTCAACATTTCAAAAAAAATGCGCTGAGCGTTACGCGCCCTGACGCGGAGCTTCCTCCAGCTTGGAGCGGGCCTTGGAGTATATGTAGAGAGGCTTGGCGTCGCCATTGACCACTTCGGCGTTGACCACGACCTCTTCCACGCCTTCGAGGCTGGGCAGGTCGAACATGGTATCGAGCAGAATGCCCTCCATGATCGAGCGCAGGCCGCGCGCGCCGGTCTTGCGCAGAATGGCCTTCTGCGCGATGGCGACGAGCGCATCCTCGGTAAAGGACAGGCCCACACCTTCCATCTCGAACAGGCGCTGATACTGCTTGACGAGCGCGTTTTTCGGCTCGGTCAGGATCTGCATGAGGGCTGTTTCGTCGAGATCTTCCAGCGTCGCGATGACAGGCAGACGGCCGACGAATTCCGGGATCAGGCCGAAGCGCTGCAAATCGTCAGGTTCCACCTCGCGCAGGACATCGCCCTGGCGGCGCGCATCGGGATCACGCACGTCGGCGCCAAAGCCGACAGCCGACCCTTTGCCACGCAGGGAGATGATTTTCTCGAGCCCCGCAAAGGCACCGCCGACGATGAACAGTATGTTCGTGGTGTCCACCTGCAGGAATTCCTGCTGGGGATGCTTGCGGCCGCCCTGCGGCGGAACCGAGGCCACCGTGCCTTCCATGATTTTCAGCAGGGCCTGCTGCACGCCCTCGCCCGACACGTCGCGCGTGATCGAGGGGTTGTCGGACTTGCGGCTGATCTTGTCGATCTCATCGATATAGACGATGCCGCGCTGGGCACGCTCGACATTGTAGTCAGCGGCCTGCAGCAGCTTCAGCACGATGTTTTCAACATCCTCGCCCACATAACCCGCTTCGGTCAGCGTGGTGGCATCAGCCATTGTGAACGGCACATCCAGGATGCGTGCCAGCGTCTGGGCCAGCAGCGTCTTGCCGCAACCCGTCGGGCCGATCAGCAGAATATTCGACTTGGACAGCTCGACATCGGCGTTCTGCGCCGCGTGATTGAGCCGCTTGTAGTGATTGTGGACCGCGACCGACAGCACGCGTTTCGCGTAGGCCTGCCCGATCACATAATCCTCGAGCACCTGGTAGATTTCCTGCGGGCTCGGCACACCCTCGCGGGACTTCACCAGCGAAGTCTTGTTCTCTTCACGGATAATATCCATGCACAGCTCGACGCATTCATCGCAAATGAACACGGTGGGACCGGCAATCAGCTTGCGCACCTCATGCTGGCTCTTGCCGCAGAAGGAGCAATAAAGGGTGCTCTTCCCGTCGCCTGTGGTCGCCTTGGTCATGCTCGCTCCAATCGGCAGCGCTAGCTCGTCATCTACCAGAGATCACCCTGCCGTCTGCGCTCCGTGCCACCAGAATCATCCGATGGATAACCCTGCAAGATCAGGGCCGGAGCTTGACGAAAGGTTTCCCTTACCACTCATTCGACCACCAGCGCGCCTGTCAATCAAGCGCGAGGTGCTGCCCGCAGCCTAAGCTCCGGTTTCAAAACAACAGATGAACAAGGGCAGAATTTTGTCAGCCTTCGGATTCAGTCCGGCGCTCATAGACCTTGTCGATAATACCGAAATCGGCCGCTTCCTGCGCGCTCATATAGGAATCGCGATCCAGCGTTTTCTCGACTACCGCCGGGTCCTGGCCGGTATGGCGCTCGTAAATGTCGTAGAGTCGGCGCTTCATCTTCACCAGATCCTCGCCGTGACGCTCGATGTCAGCGGTCGTACCGCGGAAGCCGCCATAGGGCTGGTGCATCATAATGCGCGCGTTCGGCGTCGCAAAACGCATGCCCTTCTCGCCACCCGCAAGCAGCAGAGAGCCCATGGACGCGGCCATGCCGATGCAGGCCGTCGCGACCGGCGAGGAGATGTATTGCATCGTGTCGTAGATCGCGAGACCGGCCGTCACCACGCCGCCCGGCGAATTGATATACATCGCGATCTCTTTTTTCGGGTTCTCCGACTCAAGGAAGAGAAGCTGGGCGACCATCAGGCTCGCCATGTGGTCCTCGATCGGGCCGGTCACGAAGATGATGCGCTCCTTGAGCAGGCGCGAATAGATATCGAACGCGCGCTCGCCCCGGCTGGTTTGTTCCACGACCATGGGAACAAGGTTCATCATCACGTCCTGAGGGTCTTTCATCACCGGCTCCGTTCGGAATATGCACATATCATGGCGGAACGGCCCGGACGGGCAGCGCCTCGACGTGCAAGCTGGAAGGCTTTGGCTAATTTGGCAAGCGCACACCGGGCCTGCAAGCAGACCCGGTGCACATCATGCTATGAAAGGCAGTTCAAGACAGGCGCGGCGATGCGCGCTAGCCCTTCTTGGCAGCGGCTTTCTTGGCCGGCGCCTTCTTGGCAGCAGGCTTGCTGTCTTCAGACTTTTTGGCAGCGGGCTTTTTGGCCGTAGGCTTGTCATCGCTTTTCGCCGCCGCTTCCTTGCCAGCGGTCTTCTTAGCTGCCGCTTTCTTGGCCGGAGCCTTTTTGGCCGGCTTTTTCGCCGGCGCTTCATCGTCTTCGGCAAACAGCGTGTCGCGATCGACCGTGACCTCTTTCACGTCTGCCAGCTCGATAACGTAGTCGACGACCTTCTCTTCATAGATCGGCGCGCGCAGGGCCTGAACCGCACCCGGATTATTCTGGAAATATTCCACGACCTGGCGTTCCTGGCCGGGATATTTCGTCGCTTCCTGATTGACCGCACGGGCAAGCTCTTCCTGCGTCACGTCAATCTTGGCGTTCCGGCCGATTTCGGCCAGCACCAGACCCAGACGCACCCGGCGCTCGGCGATGGAGCGGTAGTCCGCTTTCAGCTCGTCGTCGGATTTGTCCTTGTCCTCGTCTTCCAGCTCTCCGGCTTCCTTCGCTGCAAGAACTTCACGCCAGATATTCTCGAATTCCGCTTCGACCATGCGGCCGGGCAGATCGATATCGCCGTGGGCCGCATCAAGCTGGTCGAGAAGCTGACGCTTCATTTTCATGCGCGAAGCCTGATTGTGCTCCTGCTCGAAACGCTTGGTGAGCGCATCCTTGAGCGCTTCCAGATCAGACAGGCCGAGACGCTCGGCCAGACTATCGTCGATCTTGCTCTCTTGCGGGGCCTGAATGGCCTTCACCTTGGTCTCGAAGACAGCGTCCTTGCCGGCCAGATGCTCTGCGCCGTAGTCAGCCGGGAAGGTCACCTTGATCTCGACATCGTCACCGGCTTTCACACCGACAAGCTGCTCTTCAAAGCCGGGGATGAAAGCACCATCACCCAGTGCAACGCGCGAATCGGTGGCCGAACCGCCGGGGAAAACCTCGCCGGCGATCTTGCCAACAAAATCCACCACCACGACATCGCCCTTGGCCGCCTTGGCCGACTTCGCCTTGTCTTCGTAGGAACGGCTATCCTTGGCCAGACGCTCAAGCGCCTCGTCAATCTGCGTATCCTCGATCTTGGCAACCGGGCGCTCCAGCTTCAGCTTTTTCGGATCGCTGGCCTCGAACTCGGGCATCACTTCGACATTGATCTCGAAGCTGAAATCCTTGCCGTTCTTCAGAACGTCTTCGGCATCGGACTTGACTTCCACGTTCGGCTGGCTGGCCGGGCGCAGCTTGCGCTCATCCAGCGTGGACTGCGTGGCTTCAGGCACGATTTCCTGAAGGATATCGCTCATGATCGACGCACCGAACATCTTGCGGATGTGGGCGGCGGGCACCTTGCCGGGGCGGAAGCCCTTCAGGCGGACCTGAGGACGAATCTCCTCGATCTTGGCAGAGAGGCGCGATTGCAGGTCGGATGCAGGCACGACCACTTCGAACGTGCGCGAGAGTCCTTGGGAAGATTTTTCAACAACGTTCATCGTGGCAAGGCCTTGTCATGAATATATCGGCACCGGGCCCGCTCGCGCCAAACACCCGGGAAAGGCGCATGTCAGGGGCTGCCGGTAGTGAGGGCGCGTTATGTCACGCGGTTTCCATGGACGCAACGGGCCTATGGCGGTTGATGTGAAACGCGCTCACGCGGGCGTGGAACCCGGATTGTAGAACCCGGCCTGCGCGGCGAACAGACGGGCATACGCCCCGTCTGCTTCCAGAAGTTCGCCATGAGTGCCCTGCTCGGCAATCGCACCCTTTTGCAGAACGATGATGCGCTGCGCCGCGCGCAGATTGGAAAGCCGGTGGCTGATCAGGATCACGGTCTTGCCTGCGGCGCCAACAGTATCAATGAGCTGGGCTTCCGCTTCCGGGTCGAGCGCCGATGTCGGCTCGTCGAGTATCAGGGTATCCGCATCAGTGCGCAGCATGGCGCGCGCCAGCGCCAGGCGCTGCCATTGCCCGCCTGAAAGCTCCACACCCTCAAGCTGCTGTCGTGACAATTCGGTATCCAGCCCGCCTGGCAGATCGTCCACCACCTCGCGCGCCAAGCCTGCATCAATCGCGGCTTCCACGGACGCATCATCAACAGGGCGCAGCCCCTGCCCCATCGCCACATTGTCGCGGGCGGTAAAGGCATAGCGCTGGAAGGGCTGGAACAGGAGCGCGGTCCGCGCTGCCAGCACGTCCGGCGCCCATTCCTCAAGAGGCGCTCCGTCCAGCAGCACCCGGCCAGAGACTGGCGCGTACAGGCCGGCAAGGAGTTTCACCAGCGTTGACTTGCCCGAACCGTTGGCCCCGACAATGCCAAGGCGCAGGCCCGGCGGAATGTGCAGGCTGACCTGATGCAGGGCATCGCGCGCTGCACCCGGATAGCGGTAGCTCACCGATTCAAAGCGGTATCCGTCGCCCGGAACCGGTCCTTGTGTCAGCGTGCCGCCCGCAGCCGCCACAGGCCTGTCGAGCAGCGAAAACAGGTTCGACGCGTAGAGAATGTCTTCATACGCACCGCTGAACGCCGCCAGCAGCGAGGTAAACGTGTTCTGGCCCTGCTTCAGGGCAGCGATAAGCAGTGTCATCTGACCCAGCGATATGACGCCGGAAACCGCCTGCAACACTGCGTAGAGCTTGCCTGCAATGAAAATCAGGCTGGCCAGCCCCGTCAACGCGGCCCCGCCCCAGCTGCGCCGCCCTTGCAGGGCGCGGTCTTCGGCGAAAAGCGAGCGGTAGAGCGAGCGCTGCCGTCCGGCTATGGCGTCACTCGCTCCGGCGTGCAGGCGTTCCGGCGCGGAGCCGGGGGACACCAGCAGGCCTTCAAGATAGCTGCGCCGGCGCATTTCGGGTGTCCGGCCCGTATAGTAGCGAAACCCGGCGCCGGAAAATTTCAACTCGCCCAGAAAAAGCGGCAGTCCGCCAACGGCCACCAGAAGGATGAGCCACGGCGAATAGGCTGCCAGCAGTATAGCGAAACTGACCAGCGTGATCGCATTCTGGGCTGCATCGAACACGCGCTGGACCATGGAGAATGGCCGGGCGACAGCATTCTGACGCGCCAGCGTGATTTGCTGTTGAATGTCTGCGCGCTCCAGCGTTTCGAGATCCAGACTGGAGGTTTTTGAAAAAATGCGCCCGCCAATGGCATAACCCAGCTCAGCGCGCAGCATATTGAAATAAAAGCCCATGATCCGCCGCAGCGCGATCAGCGCGCCAATGACGGCCGCTTCGCCAGCTGCATAACCAAGGGCAAGATTGCGGTCCGTGGCCAAGCCGGTCTCGATAGCCAGCAGCACCGCATCTATCATCAGCTTGGCAAGGTAAACCGCCAGCGCCGGAGCCAGGGCGGCAGCCAGCGTCAGGATCGCCAGACCCGAGATCAGGCGCGGAGCGGCGCGCCAGGCCAGGCCAAGGGTGCGCAAGGCGAGCCCCGCCGCTTCGCGTGCGGGCGGGGTGCGGACACTGGCAGGATCCTCGGCCATTTACTGCGCCGCCACCGCTCCGGCGCGCGCTTCTTCCACCTGTTGGGTCAACAACGCGCCCTTGTGCGGGAACGGCTCGGCCGGAACAGGCACGTCCAGGAAGGGTGCCAGCTTGGCAAAGCCTTCGCCCGAGCACACATCAATGACAAGCAAATCCTCGGGCCGGTCCTTGAAATAGTCCTTCACCTCGGCGACGTGCCGGTCATACACCCAGGAAAAGCGCTCAGGCACATAGGTGTAGCACCCGTAAACGGCCGCCCTCAAAAGCTGGCGCATCAGGAAATGAACTTCCTGATCAGGGTCTTCCGCCTCGCCAAAGGCCGGGCGGTTGAACCAGTGATTGCGGCAGGAATTCAGCCAGCTTGCCTTGTCCCGCACGGTCAGCACGAACTTTGATCCGGGATATTGCTTGTCAAACTGCTGGTAGTAGGGCGCGCAGGTAATGTCGGTCAGCCCGTCATGGTATTTCAGCAAGGTCAGGTCATACTGCCCGTTGGCCAGCTCCGTGTACGTGTCCTCGTCGATCGGATAATGGCTGCAATCCCAGCCGAGCATTTGCAGGGCGTGCGTCAGCGAGCGTGTACCCGTGCGCGAAAGGCCAAGTCCGAACACTTTCGGGCGGTCGCCCGCTGACCCGTAAACCTCGCGATGATCGTTTTTCTCAAGCCAGGCCTCCAGATCAGCCATGGTGAAATTGGACTTTTCGGTCATGCCCATTTCAGCCAGAGCAGCATCAGCGTGGCTGGGAAGCGCGGCGATGAAGCTATGGACTTCGGCGGCGCTGGCCGTTCGCGCAACGTGGCGGCGGGCATAGTCAACGGCTGCAATGGCCACCTTGAAATCGGCATCCGCCTCGTCATCGCGGTTCCAGCGCGACATCGCCGAGCTCAGGCGTTTGAACTGGACCTTGGTGCGGCTGCGCAGCTCGCGCAGCGCGTATTTCTGGAAAATATGGCGGTGATACTGAAAATGGTCGTGCAGAATGTCGAAATTGCGGAACTGCTTGGACAGGCGCATCGGCTTCATCGCCAGATTGCGCAGGCGCGATTCCGGGCGCAGGGCATATTTGATATCATCGGCGGGAGGCGTGACCCTCGCCATCGCCCGCACCAGATCAATACGGGTGATATGCACGCCGCAATGGATGCGCCCGCGGAAGCGGTCTGACACATACGCGTCCACATAGGCCGCGTCACATTCCTCAATGAAGCTGCGCATATCCTCCAGGATCAGGCAGTCAGCATCAAGATAGACCACGTAGTCGCAGTCATGGTCGATCTTGAGCATTTCTTCCACGCAGCGCGTGAAGGGGCGAACATCGTCCATGATGTAGATGTTGTCCGGCCGGATATGCCGCTTGGCCAGCTCGAGGGAAATATCCGCCGTGCGCTCGTCAATGCGGCGGAAAACAAGATCAATCTTAGTCACTTATATTCCCCACTTCATGGGCTGGTTCACAGTGCCGGCCATCTGTTCGAACAGGGCGGCATGATCGGGCGCAAATTCGTCTTTCCATCTCAGGTCAAGGCGAATTTCGTCCGGATGATTGCGGTAATAGGCGGCCGAGCGTTCACCGGGCTGAATAGCTGCCGCGCCGGGCTGGCCGCGCGCGGCCAGAAACTGTGTGCCGTTATTACCGCCAAGCGGATGATGGTCGCGGGCGGAGAAAGCCAGCATGGCGGGATCAAACCGCGCACCGATGAAGGCGGCCAGCTTGCGCGCAATGTCTTCGGGGCGCGTGGCCAGTTCTTCATAGGCCAGATGCAATACAGGGCCGGGGAAGTTTTCCGCCAGTGCGCGGGCCGCGCCGATCTGCTCCATCCATTCGGTGATCTGGACGGCAAGATCGCGGTCGGGGTATTTGCGCAGGCGCGAATTGACCACCGCGCGTCCATCGCGCATCAGGACGATCAGCCGGGCCTCGTGCCCGCCTGTGCGCAGCTCATCGGCGCGCGCTGTTATCCAGTCCGGCTTTTTCGAAGAGTCGACAATGATATGTGCGCCACAATGGGCGGCGACCTGCTCATACAGCCCGCGCGTCATGTCCCAGCGAAAGCCGTTCCAGAATGCGCAATCATCGCCGCAAATCTTGCAGGCCCGCTTTTTCAACGGCTTGGACGTGTCGCCCAGATAGCGGACTTTGGCCCCTTCGCCAATATAGACAGCCCCCTCAAGCCCCGAGAGGATCATGCCGAGCAGGGTAGAGCCAGAATGGCCTGCTCCGCCAATCATCACCCCGGTCAGGGCAGCGCTTTCCATGTTTGAACGTCCCCCGCGACCGGCCCGCCTAACTGGCCGCCAGCGCAGCGCGTATCAGCCTTGTTTGCATGCTTTCTTGCAAGTGGATTTTTGCAGTTGCGTGCGTCGCTCTGGTGATGCTCCCCGCATCCACGTGTCGCGCCTGGCATAGGGTCGGACGCCCGTTCGGGCTTGCGTCGGCCAGAGGCCGCCGAAAAGGGCGACCGCCCGCCTGCGACTGCCTGTGCCCGCGCAGGCGGGTATTCGCGGAATATCGCAACGCGGATGCGTTGCGGAAACTAAAACTGGTGCGCCTCAGCGTCGCCCAGTCAAATCAACTGTTTGCGGAGCTTTCTAATTGGAATCATATCCTTAAGGACATTTCGACCGATCAGCTCGATCAGATAGATGATCCGGCAAACGACCCGGCGGATGCCGATGCGGCGTTGAAGGACGCGCTTGGGGGTGGTCATGACTGATCGTCCGGAAAAGCGCCTCGCACCATTCTCGCTGCGTCTCTCCTTTCAAGAGCGCGCTGAGCTCGAACAACTGGCCGCTGGCGAGAGCCTGTCTTCCTTCATCAAGCGCCATGTCTTTACCGAGGAAGGCCAGCGAAATGCTGCACCGCCCACCAAGCGTGGCAAGGCTCCGGTGAAGGATCATATCCTGCTCGGCCAGGTACTGGCCGCATTGGGACGTTCTCGGCTCTCACAGAACCTCAATCAGCTCGCAAAAGCGGCAAACACCGGCAATTTGCCGCTGCCATACGATATCGAGCGCGATCTGAAGCAGGCATGTGACGATATCAACGTCATGCGCTGGCTGTTGATGCGCGCCCTTGGCATGCACACAGAGGATGACACCAACCGGCGCGAGTCCGCTTCGCAGAATTTTGTGCGCGCCTCGCTCGATACGCGGGGGCTGACGCCATGATCCTGAAAGGCTCTCAGCGCGGTGGGGCTATCCAGCTAGCAAGCCACCTTCTCAAAGCTGAGAACGAGCATGTCGAGATTCACGAAATGCGCGGCTTCATCTCCGATGATCTGCACGGCGCATTCAATGAAGCCCACGCCATCGCCAAGGGTACAAAATGCCAGCAATTCCTGTTCTCGCTGAGCCTCAACCCGCCTCCTTTAGAGCCGGTCTCGACAGCGGCCTTTGAGCGCGCGGCTGATGCTGCCGAAGAGCGTCTGGGGCTGAAAGGCCAGCCTCGCGCGATTGTCTTCCATGAAAAGGAAGGCCGCCGTCATGCTCATGTGGTCTGGTCTCGGATCGATGCTGAGTCCATGACGGCGATCAACCTGCCGCACTACAAGCGCAAGCTCACTGAGCTTTCCAAAGAGATACATCTCGAACATGGCTGGGACTTACCCGACGGCCTGCGCGATCCGCATCTGCGTGATCCGCTCAGTTTCAATCAGGATGAATGGCAACAAGCCATGCGCGGCGGGCGTGATCCCAGAGAGATCAAACAGGTTTTCCAAAAGGCCTGGGAGCAATCGGATTCTGCCAAAGCCTTCGGCGCTGCGCTCATGGATCATGGCTTCATTATCGCGCGCGGTGATCGGCGCGGCCATGTCGCCATCGACTACACCGGCGAGACCTACGCCATCGCAAAATATGCAGGCGTGCGCACCAAGGAGGTGCGCGAACGTCTAGGCGATCCGGCTGAACTGGCCGGGGTGGAAGAGACAAAAGTTGCTCTGCGCGACAGGCTATCGCCTCGGCTGAATGAGCTGGCTGACGAGATGAAGGATCGGCAGGCCGAAGAGCGCCAGCCACTCGTCGATGAAGCCAAGCGCCTCGCGGCGCACCATCGCAGCGAACGGGATCGCTTGAACGAGGTGCAAGAGAAACGCTGGCTGGAAGACAATGCTGCGCGGCAAGAGCGGCTGCGCACCGGCTTGAAAGGCCTTTGGGACCGTCTCTCTGGCAAGGCGCAACAGGTCAAAGAGGCCAATGCGTTCGAGGCATGGGAAGCGGCCAAGCGCGATCAGGCACAGCGTGATCAGCTCATCCTCGATCAAATGCTGGAGCGCCGCACGGTTCAGCAACGCCTCGATAGCATGCGCCAGGATCAGCTTCTGGAACGCATCCGGCTCGACCGGACAATTGGACAGGTGCTGGGTATGAATGGCCGGAGTGCCATGAGTCAGGAAGAGCGAAACCGCGAACGCATGAAGGCGTATCTCGAACAGCCATCCCCCTCACCCAAGCCGAAATCACCGCATGACCGGGATCGCGAGCGATAGCCCGAAAAGGCATCGCGTGATAAAAGCCCAGCATGGCAGCGGTCGTCTGGAGGCCGCGTTTTCAGCGGGAGACGCTGGTCATGAGCAAGCCGCCGCCCTCGAAAGAGGAACTTGACCGCCTCAATGCCGAGATTAAACGGCTTCAGATGCCGCAAACGCCTCACATGGCTCCCGTACCGGGCGGCTCTATGCGCCAGCAAGCCACCGAGGTTCAAATCGCTGTCAGACGTCAGATCATTGAAGAGAAAACAGAGCGTCGTGACGAAATCGCGGATCGCCTTGGCGCGGCCAAGGGCTTAGCCAAGGACAATTTTGATCGCGAAAGGTGATGAAAATTCAATATCATGATGCTATACTAAGCGCATGCATGATGATGAAACTTTTGACTTTTTTCTTCGCGATTCAAAACGGCAGATTATCAAGGGTCGCATAGATTTTGAGCCTTATGCGCGCCTGTATTATCTCCTGTTCCACAAGCCTGAACTGGAAGCAGCAATTGCAGACAGACTTGTTGCATCAGCTCGCATCACGGATTCCGAAATTGATGACGATGTCATCCACGATGTGACGCAGCTGATCGCTTATGAGCACGACATTGAAATCCCATTGCTGCCAAGGGGATCAATGGAACAGGAACAATGGGAAGTGGCCTGGAATAAAATGCGAGAATATGACTGGAAAAAGCAGCAAGGCGGGCGGGCTTAAACGGAAGCAAAATATGCAATTCCAAAAGCACTAGCTAAAACAATTAGAATATCCAAACCGGACATAAAAAATGGGGAACCTTGGCGCGCACTCTGCGGTACTGTAATTCTTTCATAAACCCCAAAGGCAACACAAAATAAAGAAAAAACAACAACAATGTATATCATAAGCTCATCAAAGCTACGGATATAAAATGGTGGAACCTCGTAAACATAGCTAAATGACTGTGTATTTATAAACATTGCATCGATGATTCCGTAAGCCAGAAATAGCCATATCAATGAGAATACGTAGGACGAAATAATTGAATAAATATAGTAAATATTGTCAGTGTATCTCTTTCTAAAATTTCCTAAAAGCGGATTAATGGCGTAATAAAGGCCAAAGAATATTGATGCTCCGAATCCAATGGCTAATAAGGCATCATCGCTATTGCTTTCAGTTGGAAATAAACCCGACAATACGGAAGTGGCGAATGCAGTAGCGGAGGCAAATAATATAAACGGAATCCTCCAAAATTTTCGCCAATTCTTTACTGCTTCCCGTGCAAACCTAAACAACACAATCCAAGTTAGAACAAAAACGGACCCCCAGTGCGGAGATATATTAGTAAAGTTTAAATCAATAGCGCGAAAAATATTATACATTAAAGGAAAAATAGAGAATTCTACTAATGATATAATTATATCTAATTCAAATATGCTGCGAAGCCGGTCCATCCACATTTGAAATATGTCATTATATTCAACGAGATTTATTTCTGTTGCCAGCCGCAACATTGCGGCTAGGCCAATTGTTGTTCCCAAAATGCGAACGATTATGCGGCGCATGTCCCTAGTGCCCCCAAAATCCCAGCACACAACATGCAACATAATCGGCAGTCGATGAAGCTCTAATCGGCCTGTCAGCTCAAACCCACCTCAACCACCCAACATCCGAGACCGATAAGGCTCGGCCTCATAAGCCATTTGCTTCTTCATCTTGAAGGGGCGCATGGATTGCGAGAACCCCACAATCAGATCCCTGAATTCAGGCCCGGCCAGTGCCTGGGGCTCGACCACGCGCTGACGCGATCCGTCAAGCGGGCTGTCAAACATGCCAAGGGATTTGGCCAGATGCTCTGCCGTACCGTCGTGAAGGGCGGGATTCATGTAGCATTGCACCCGGCAATTGCCGATCATGCCATCGGCATTGGGATAGATGTTCCTGAGCTGACCTAGGCTTTGGGCGAACATCCATAGCTTGATCCCGTATTGCCGTCCGACCTCCAGCGCCTCTTCGATGGGCGGCATGTTGCCCAGGCGCGGCACCTCATCGAGCATGAACAAAACCGGCGGCGCTTTGCCGTTGGGCACCTCCTGCATCAGACCGCGTAGATGCTGCGCGACGATCACGCGCAAGAGGGAACGATAAGGATCAATCTCTCCCGGCCGCAATGTGATGTAGAGGGTTGGCGGATGATCATGACGCTGGAAGTCGGAGACGTCCCAGTCATTGCCGGTGATCACGCGCTCGACGCGCGGCCCTTCCCAGGCGGAGAGTGCTGATTGTGCGGTCTGGAGAACGCTATCGAGCGTCTTCTCCGTCATGCCCTCTATGGAATGGCCGGTGCGCATCATCGCCCGGATCGGCGATGATTTCAGGATCGCGAGGAACTCTTCCCACTCCACCCGGTAGAGATAATCGAGCACCGCTCCCATGCTGCGTGTTTCAGGTGGGTTGATCGCACAGACAGCCGCCACTGAGGCGGTGATCAGGTCTTGTGCCTTTGTCTCCCAAAACGGATCGGTGGCCTTCTTGTTCGGCACCAGAAGCATGGAAGCGAGAAAGCGCGAATCCTCCCACAGGAAGTCATCGGTATTGCGGATGGTCTTCAGCGGATTGAAGGCGTGGCTCTGATCGGGATCGAGCGGGGCGAAGCGATAGACCGGAAAGCCGCTCTCGGCGCGCCAGCGCGCGGTCGCCTCGAATATCTCACCCTTCACGTCGAGAACGACAGCGGCACCTGGCCATTCAAGAAGATTGGGAAGCACCTGGCTTTGGGTCTTGCCCGTGCCCGGTGAGGCGATGGTGATCAGCGAGCCTTCTCCGGAAAACCTTACCGGCGTGCCGCTTCCCTCATGGATGCCCAAAAGCAGGCCGGGCTTACCTGGGTCAAAGTCATCGGTGAGGTCGTTGACATTGGCCCAGGCGCTGCCGCCGCGAAGCCGTGCGATTGCGCGCCGGCTGAGCTGCGTGTCGGGATATTTTTGGACGAAGCGATCAATGAAGCCGATGAAGGTGTTGATCTGGTTGTCAGCGGAGATGCCGTAGAAGGCAAAAACCCGGTCGATGGCCGTCTTCTGATCACGCACGCCCTCACCGCTGCCACCTTCAAAGAGGTAGTGGATATGCATGATGTCGGCCTTGCCATCCCCCCAGATGAGGGTTCCGTACAAACCCTCCCGATAGTCGAGGACCTCTCCGGCCACGAAATACTCGAAGAGCCTGAGCATCTCGCGATCACGCGGCGGCATGGCTGCCAGCTCGCGGTAGATTTGCGCGTTGACCTTGGCCAGCGAGCCATTGACCATGCGCTTGAAATCGATGTCGAAGCTATACCCGCCGGTCTTTGCATCGAACTGCGCATCAATGCGGTCCAGCCGCGCGGCGATGTTGCTCGATTTTGAAGTCGCCATCTCCGCAAGCCTCCCCCATGATACGCCTGTCACAAGCCTGCGCTAACTTTTACAAGCTGGAGGCAGCAAGCGCGATCAATTAAGGAGGGCGGGATGTATAAGCATGAAGGTAAATGGAAAATCGAGCTTCAAAAGTCCGGCCTGCGCCGTGCCGATGGCAGCGCGGGAGGTGGCCGCATCATCCTGCTGCGCGCAAAGAACGTTTCCAAGGAAGACACCTTCCCTTTGACCTTCACCGCGAAGGTGAAATCGGACGGTATCATCACGGATCGCCTGAAGATGCAATTTGGCGTGCTTCATCCCGGCGAGACGGAAGAATTGCAGCTCCTGAAAGGCACCGGCACAAAGGCCAATATCCACGCCAAGGAGCATGTCGTCTCGATCTATTTCGATACGGCAGCGGTGGAATTTACCGCTTCGCCCATGGGCTGCGGCTTCAAGGGTGAAATCCCGAACCGTTCAGACATGTTCACCAAAGACAATCTCGGCGGCAATGACGGCGATATGCCTGTCTATAGCGAAGACTGAGCGGTAGCACCGCCTAAAGCGGGCAGCCATATCGGCTGCGCATAGCTCAATGGAAGTCAGCTATCTGGCCAAGCCTCGGCCTGGCCAGCGCCCTTCCGTCCTTCATTCAAAGATTTGGCCATAGGCCTCCCATCAGATTGCAAGCTGGGAGCAGCTCCTAGGCTGCGCGCGGCCCAAGGTGCGTGGATGCAATCGTGAGCGTCCCATGGCGCGGGCACTCCTTGAAAAGGTCGGAGATGGTTCTGGCCTGAAGCCCAAGGAGGCCATGATGATACCTGACTTCAAACCCTATGAGCTATGCGCCTTGAGCGATGATGAGCTGAACGCCTTATTCGCCTATATCCGCAACAAGCTGCCAGAAACTCAAATGGCCAGCCCTGAGAGCCGCAAAGCCCTCGATCTGCTCGAAGCCATCCGAATTGAATTCAAGCGCCGCATCGCCAATAAATTTGGCGGGATGAACCCAGCCCCCTAGAGGGGCTGGGCGATCCAGCTGCGTCCCATGATCTCGATCTCGGTGATATCACCTCCAAGCACCATGTCACGGGCAAAGGCCTCGGTATCGAAATAGTACCGGAGGTTCTCAGGCATTCCGTTCAAGAGGCCGGTATCCTCGATATAGCTCTCGGCATATTCGACCGGCGTGCCCTCGAAGAGATAAACCTCCTCCAAGCGGTCGATGATCTCATTGGGCGGGGTGCCCTGATGCTCGGCCAGGTAAATGGCTTTGACGGCATCATCGTCGTCAAGGTCTTCGAAGTGGTCGAACCAGAGCTTCAGATTGGCCTGATTGACCCCGATTGCTGCAAAAAGCGCGTGGTTTTCACCGTCGATGAATTGGATTTCATATTCCTCGACCGGATCACCGTACTCGTTCCGGTGAGACGCAGCCTTGTCGAGATACTCCTCAAGGCTCTTGAAATAGAAGCCTTCAGCTGAAATGTCGTAGGGTGTGGCGTGATAGATGTTGGTCATGGCGTTCCTCCTTTGCTTTGAACGCGCGGAGGAAAAGCGGCTGCTGATCACTGGCTGGTACAATTGCCTTCACGGGGCCGAAGGCCGTGGCGCGGAAGGTCTGTTGTGCCGGGCACGGCAGCCGCTAATGGTGCGGATATCTCAAAGCGGGTGGAACCAGCTTGCCTATTTCAACACTCGCCATCTTCATGGCTATTCGGTCTGAGGCAGTTGCGCGAAGCCATCCCATAGAGGCAATGAAGCGGATTAAAAAGCGGACATCTAACCGCTTGAAATTCAAATGGTATGTTTATCAATTATCTGATATATATAGAAATATGAGCGATTCAAAAGCGGACATAGAAGCGGACATGAAAGCGGCAGAGGATCGGGGTGAGGCTCCCGCCTCGATGGAGCCGCTCCTCATCGGGGAGTCCAATCCAAAGCGCGGTGAGCTGGCGGATTTGGCTGTCGATCTGGCGGCGCGATCAGCCGGACTAAAGCGCAGCCTGCCGGACGGTATCCGCTTGGCGCTTGCTGATCTCGTACGCGCCATGAACTGCTATTACAGCAATCTGATTGAAGGGCACGACACGCACCCGGTCGATATCGAGCGGGCGATGAACGACGATTACAGCCAGGACCCCAAAAAGCGCGATCTGCAATATGAGGCGCGTGCGCATATCACAGTCCAAAAGTGGATTGATGACGGCCATCTTGATGGCCGGGCAGCGACGAGCAATGGGCTTCTGGAATTGCATCGTCGCTTTTGCGAATTGCTGCCGGAAGACCTGTTGTGGGTAGAAAATCCCGACACCGGCGAACGCCTTCGCGTCGTTCCAGGAGCCTTGCGCCACCGCGATGTTCAGGTTGGCCGGCACATAGCGATCAGTCCGGGAGCGCTTCCACGCTTTCTTGGCCGATTTGAGCAGGTTTATGCGAACCCCAGGCTGGGAAGGGTCGATGCGATCCTCGCAGCAGCATGCGGACATCATCGGCTTTTATGGATGCACCCGTTTCTTGACGGCAATGGACGGGTTGCGCGGCTCATGTCCTACAGCCTGCTTCGTGAGGCTCTCGATACCGGCGGAGTGTGGTCGATTGCGCGTGGCCTTGCACGGCGTGAAGCAGACTATAAGGCCCAGCTTGCCAGTGCGGACAGTGAACGACGAGGCGATCTGGATGGCCGGGGCAATCTGAGCGAAGCAGCGCTCGCAGATTTTGCCCGTTTCTTTTTGGAAGTCTGTCTCGATCAGGTCGCCTTCATGGAAGAGCTTATCCAGCCTGATCGCCTGAGAGACCGGATTCTCATCTGGACGGAAGAGGAGATGCGCGGTGATCGCCTTCCTCCGAGGTCGGATACAATTTTGCAAGCCGTTCTATATCGCGGCCAGCTTCCACGTGGTGACGCTGCCGAGATACTCGGGACAACCGACCGTCAGGCGCGCCGCATTACATCGGCTCTACTGGATCGCGGCGTGCTCGTCTCGGAAGGTATTCGTGCGCCGCTCAAGCTGGCATTTCCAGCCGCACTCGCACCAAGGTGGATGCCAGGGCTGTTTCCAGACAAATAACGACCGAGCATTTGAGCGACCGCGCCGCGTCAGCGCAGCTCTTATAAATCATCAAACAACGAGGGCTGTTCGAACTGGGTCTGGATCTTTAGCCAGTGAGGCGCAAAGGCCTCACGCTTGATCCAGGCCAGAACGTAGGCCACCGGCCCGCCAGCTTCTTCGATGATGGTGGGATGGAGAAAATCTACCGGAGACGTTACGAACGATTTTACGCAAGAGCCAGGCTTCTAGCACGCCAAATTCTTGACGTGCAAATTTGCAGAAAAAAGATCTTCGCTTGAATTATCGACCGATAGGTTGCCGTCATACAGCAACTTCATCGTAGCCAGAAACTCGCTTTGTCCACCGTAGCTGGGGTGACGCACTTTGAAGACCTGATCGTCGCTGAAGGCAGTAGACAGCACATTAAAGGCGTCGTTGCCAATCGCAATTATCCGGCGAGGTTTGATGTAGTCAACGATTCGTAAGAGTATATCCGCGCCTGCTTTGCGTTCTCGCGCATTATGGGCTCGGTTCGAAAACGGATCACCCTCGTCGAAAGGATGGAGTGGAAAAACGTTCCAAAGGAATACCGGCGACTCCACGCGAAGGAGGACATCCCATATCGCGGCCGCCGTTCTTTCGGCCACAGGCTCACCGCTCGTGGGACTTGTAGGCTCAAGGTTCCAACGACGGAGGTGGTGATGGAAATGAACATCATCGGTTAGCGCCAGCCCTGTCCGACGGCCACCACGATAGCCAAGATCACGACCAACCCATATGGCATCAAGCTCTGCTGTTGCAGCACGCTCCAACATCTCTTCAAGATAGTAGCGCCGCAATTCTGGGGCATCGTCAGCGTCGTAGATCGGGCAACGGTCGAAATATGGATTAAATGTGTTTTCGAATTCCATCCCCTTGATGGCATTCAGGATGACTTTCGAACTCATACGCCTTTTCCTTCCGGCGGCTTGTAACGCAACGTCCGTTTTTCTCTATTTCCGATGACGATGCCACCCTCGTTCTTTCGCATTTGGCGGAACACATCATACCCTTGGAGAATAGCGTTCTCCCATAGATGAAGTGGGCACTGTTCGACTTCGTAGCCACGTACAAAGTTCTGAACAGATTTGAGCAGATCAAACGAGACGCCTTTCTGTTCTTCGAAGAAATCCAAGGATTTGGCATACGAAAAAATGTAAGCCGACAGGCCTTCATCGATGACAATCGCACGACCGCTATCCTGCGCCTCATCAACATCTTTCTTGCTCTTCCGCTTATGTTTGATCAGGGCGCGGAATGTAGGAGACCAGTGAAGGACAGCGGCATTAGCGAAGTGAAACACGTCATGAAAACGGTAGCCGTCCGGATCGCCAATATTGTCGGATAAGGGGTCGCCGATGAATACGCCATGCCAGCGCAGATAGCTTCGACCGTCCGCACGCTGAGTGATCTCGATTTCAAACTCGCGGGGAAGCTGTTCTTCCTCGGCAAAGTCGGCATCGAAGTCGGGCAGTTCATCAGGAGAAGGTTTAATAAACCGACCGCGTGTTTTCGCGATATTCCCGTTCAGCACGGCGGCGAAGGAAACCTCCGAGGCCTGCACTGCCTCGATATAAACGCGAGTGAAATCTACCAATAACTGCTTGGCGTTAGCCGAGTCCATGTCCAGATTGAGGAGACGCGCCGAACGTTCGCCGAGGCGCAACAAGATTGAATCGAGAGGTGCTAAATCAGCCGCGCTCACAACCTTGGAAACCGGCCCGCTAGGGTCGCCGTTCGCAGCCAAGCTGATCGTATAGCCTCGACCGTCAAGGGCCTCTGAAAATAGCTCAGAAAGGCTGGTTTGCAGCCGCCTACATAAGGCGGTTACATACCAGAGTGTGTCGCCTAATTCTTCTTCAACGTCTCGCATATAGCCTGCAAATGCGCTTTTCTCCCGATGCAGCTTCTTGGACGTACTCATAACGCTGCCCACCTCACCGAACAGTCCGAGGAGGATCGGCGTTAGTTCGGCATCAGGAAAGCGGTCAGTTTGGGCCACTGCAAGTTCATATTCCGAAAGCAGGACATTGGTGCTGGGCGACGATCTTTTCATTTCCGCTTCCTCGCTGCCTCAACCATATCGAATGGCCGCCCCTGGTACCCCTTCACGCCAAGTCCCTCCAGCCAAGTTTCGAAATTCGCGATACTGGCCGGTTCCTCGACTTTCTTTCGCCCTCTGCCGGACAGCACAAGACCCGCATCCCTTAAGACATCCGGAATCTTTGGGCCTTCTGCTCCGAAATAGACGAAGTCGTCGCTGATCAAAACACGATCGACGGAGGTGTCCCGGCTTATATGCTTCTGAACCGCCGTTCCGTCTTCTCCGCTGTGGTAGGAATTGAGCTGTCGCCATCCACCGCCTTCCAGCGGGCAATAGATGTTGTCACCGCAGGCCATCCGATAGCTGCCATGCAGGTTTGGTTTCTTTTTTTCGAAGCGGGGATCGTTCCAGTATTCGACAAATGTTAGGGCTTCACGCACACGCATGGCGTGAACAAGAAAGCCGCCGCGCCGCACGCCCTGCCTATTACTCCCTGTACCGACGATCCAGTCACCAAGAGACGCACGCTTTCTAATATCTGGCTTACACGTTGCAAGAGTACAAAACCCGTTGAAGGGGTTGGGTGCAAATCCGCTATCATAGGCTACAATATAACTGTGAATGACTGGCATGCTCGATTCGTTATCCACAAGGGTGTCGGCTAATTGACCGAGGGGCACAGGGTTTACCGTCTGGTGTCTCGAACTGCTCATAATTTCCGTTTATTGCATCAATTATCTTCTCTGCATTCCACCCGACAAGGGCGTGTCCGTATTCGTCCAACGCTTCCGGCACTTCGCAGCCATTTGCGCCTCGCTCCCAGACCCCAACGATGGTCTTATCCTGTTTGTGGGCGCGCTCTATCTCCCAATTCACCCATTCACTGTTCTTAGTTTCCGGAGAGATGTAAACGATCATTGTGCTTGCCCAGTCGATGCGCGGGGCAAGTATCTCAGACTTGATATATTCGGGCGATTTCGCGTTATTCGGCCTGTCGGAATTAATGGAACTGTCGCGAACCTCCATCCCCTTGCTTTTAAGCAGGTTCTTGAGGTCGGTGAGACCGCCGTCATCTTTGTGGACATGGCTGATGAATACGTTTTTTGTCTTGTTACTCATCGATGATATCCTTTCATTCTGGAAACCTGTAGTGTATTAATTTTTAGAGTACACTACATGTGCGCACAAGGCGAGCCTAGATTGCTCAAGGTGCGAAAGGAGTTAGATGCTACCGCCGATCCTAGAAATCTTCGTCATCTGGCACCCCGAGGATGGCAGTGGCGCGAATCTGGCGAAGACCATTTTCAGCCACTTCATGCACGGCCCGACCTTCTCGGGCGTGATCGGCGGCGGCATTCAGGTCTCATTGCGCAGCACGGGGTGGGAAGGCAATGGAAGTGCCCCAAGGCCAGTCTATGTGGAAGGCAATCCAGCCCCGAACGGTATTCGCCCCGCAAACTTCGTGGCTGTCGTCCCGCTGCTTGGAACCGAACTGGCTGCGAGCGTTCAGGATAAGGAATCACCCTGGCATCGCTTTATCGCCGCAATGCGGGATGCGCAGGCAGGCATGCCGAACCGGTTCGGAATTTTTCCATACCAGCTCTCGAAAAATGCAACCAAAGGCACAGAGCTAGGCCAGCTCTTGGGCGGTTATCAGTTCATTGCTGCAGGCCAGCCGGACGCCGACGGTGAAGATGTCGCCAGCATGCTCTGCCGCGACCTCACGCAGGGAATCGCTCAGCTTATTTCCCCCGATGAGATGGACAGACTGACAGCCTTCATTAGCCATACAAAGCGCCACAGCTATAGCGAAGGCGAGGATGTCGATGAACTGGTTGCTCTGGTGCGCCAGGTGATCGGGAGCACGCGGCTGAATGACTTCTTCGATGCCAACGATCTCCAGCCGGGTACGGATTGGGACGCAGAAATCAGGGAAAAGTCGGGCACCAGCGCGATGCTGGCCGTTCGCACCGACCTCTATTCAAGCCGCGAGTGGTGTCAGCGGGAAGTAGTGATCGCTAAGACGCACGGTATGCCGGTGATTATGATGGATGCCATCGGTCACGGTGAAGAGCGCGGCTCGTTCCTCATGGATCACGTGCCACGAGTGGCCGTTCGCAAATCAGAAGGCCGCTGGCAAAAGAGGGGCGTGTACCGCGCCCTAAATCTCCTCGTCGATGAGTGCCTGAAACGGGCGCTATGGATGCGCCAGAAAGAATTGGCGCAAGACCGCCCGGAATTGGATGTAGCATGGTGGGCACCGCATGCGCCGGAACCGCTAACGCTGTCTCACTGGATCAATGCCTATGTGCAGGATGAACCCGAAGGTGAAGGGGATATCCGAATCCTTCATCCTGATCCCCCGCTCGGCCCGGAGGAGCTGGAGGTTCTGCTCAATTATGCACGCAGTACACGGTTGGGGCGAGGTATTGATATCATGACCCCGCGCCAGCTCGCGACGAGAGGCGGATGATCATGAGCAAAGACGAAGGCCGCGCCAAATTGCTCCCGCCGGACGCTCTCAAGGGTAAACGCCTTGGGATTTCTGTATCGGACAGTCCGGACCTGGATCGCCTAGGTCTGCTCGACACTCATTTCCGCATGACGCTCGGAGAGCTTGCGCGCACTGTCGTTATCGCGGGCGGCTCGCTCTACTACGGCGGACATCTACAGCCTGATGGGATCACGAGCTTTCTCATTGAGGAACTGCATCGCTACGGGAGGCGCGACCGTCCACTCAAAGTCTGTCTTGCATGGACCATCCATCGTTCCATGAGCGCCGAACAGATCGCCGAACAGAAAGAATTCCTCGGCCTGTTCGGGGAAATCTATTTCCTGTCTTCTGACGGACAGCGCCTCAAAGGTCCCGTCAATGAGCCGCCACAACAATCATTCGCTCCAGAAGAACGTGCCGCCGCACTTTCGGGTTTGAGGGCGTACATGACAAACAATACCGATGCGCGGATTGTTATTGGCGGTAAACGGGCAGGCTTCCAAGGTGCTATGCCGGGTGTCGTCGAAGAGGTCCTATTCTCACTCGAGCGCCGTCAACCGCTCTACCTCGCTGGGGGATTTGGCGGCGCAGTATTAGATATTATTCGAGCGCTCCACCCAGCTTTAGCCGAATGGTTTCCGCTTGTTCAAGGTGGCCCCGATCCTGATGAGCGGATGTTAGTCGGGCTCAAGCAGATTGCTGAGACTGTAGACGCTAAAAATTGGGACGGGTACGAGAATGGTTTGACCGATGCCGAAAACAAGCTGCTCGCCGCTTCTTATAGACCAAGTGAAATTGCTGCACTTGTAGGAAGAGGGATAGGCAATCTAACCGACTGAACTAGATTGGTCGATTCGGCAATTTTTACACCATCAAAGAGCAATATTATTATTTATTCAAACCTATTCAATTCAAATTAATATTAAATAATGTCAAACAATGAGGGCTGTTCGAACTGGGTCTGGATCTTCAGCCAGTGGGGCGCATAGGCCTCGCGCTTGATCCAGGCCAGAACGTAGGCCACCGGCCCGCCAGCTTCTTCGATGATGGACGGGTGAATGAAGTGCGAGCGATAACCGGTCTCGGTGATCGGGAGAGCGGCACGTTCCGGCGCTATCGTCTGGATATTCAGATGAGCGACCTGATACTGGACATCGGGATCGTCTTGCCGACGGTTCAGCCAGTCGGGCTCATAGCGCACCTCGATACGGCGACCTTCCCATTCGACGATATGGGTCTCGAAGTGACGGGGGCTCATGCGAGCCTCCCGTCGTGATCGGCGAGTTGCATCTCGTCAGTGATGCTCACGAAGAGCGGGCGGATGATGACCTCGCCGTCGGTTTCTTCGACGATTGCGATGGCGGAAGCTGGTTCTCCGTTCACAAAGCAGGAGACAAGGGCGAAGTTTGCGAAGGCTCCGGAAAGCAGCGCGTTGAACGCGCTGCGATGCTCGAAGCGGACATTGGTCGAGCGGCTCATGAGCGGCCTCCTCTCACAGAGGATTTCGCCGGAGCGGAAGCGGATGCTTCCTTGGGCTCGATCAGGCGCATCACGATGCGGCCGGTGACAGGCAGTGCGTCAAGCTGAAGCGTGAAGCCTTTGCCGTCCTTGTTGGACCAGGCTGCGCCGATTTCTGTCCAGCGGGCAGTGTCGCCATCGCCTGAGACGGTGAAGAGCCTGTGCGTAGGCCTTGAAGAGTTGGATTGATCAGACATGTTTCTTCTCCTTTTTGAGATTTGCCAGCGGACCATCCGCCGGCCTCATGGGGAGAAAAGCGACCGGGACTATCGGTCGGGGATCAAACGCCTATAGCCCGCGCATGCGGGGGCGGAGCTGCACAGAGCAAGCGGAGTGAGGAACGAGCGAAGCGATGCGGCGGAAGCGAGCCGCGTTGAAGGCCGACGGGACTGGTCGATAACCCCATGAACTGAGGCACGGCGAGATGGGGTGCGCGGGGCAATCACGGGCAGAAGAGCGTGTACGAGTGTTCAATATCGAGAAGCAACACGATCACCCTATTACGAAAAAGGCGAGCGCCTCACATTGCTCACAGGGCGAAATATCCCCGACCCGAAAAACCTCCTGTGACACCCGCTAGTAATGTGGGCCACACTTAGCAGGCGGGATTATGCGCGCCGCCCAGAGCCTCCGTTAATCGTCCTGTTCGCGCTTCGGTCGGAATGCTTCAATGAACTTATCTCGGTCATTCAAGCGAATTAGGACTGGATCGTCACATGACGATGCCTTGCCAAAAAATACGGCGTGCCGTTCTTTTAACGTAGGTAAGATACGTGCGTACTCGGAACCAATGTAGTTCCCAAGAAAGTCCTTCCCGGTGTCATCAAAAGTTCTCATAGCAAATATAGTGTTGCACTGATTCAAGATGGTCTTTGTTACGTTCGCAGTGCGTTGCGTAACAAGCAAGCAACCAAGACCAAATTTGCGACCCTGCAAGATTGCACGAGCGCTTGCTGCGGTGGCGTTTTTGTCTCCATCATTGGCGACTGAATTCCATTCCGGTACAAGGCTGTGAGCTTCCTCATACACCAAACAGGTGCGGGCTGTATCGGTCATCCCCAGTTCTTGACTCGCCTTAAGAGCGGCACTAGAAAAAAGTGCAGTAATTTCACAAGGTGTTAAATCTCGGAACCCGGCAGGATCATTTTCCTTAAATTTGTTTGTAGTTTGCTGGCTAACACGAAACTCCGCAGGGTTGAAAATTAGGATAGTTTGCCTGGTTTCTGGATTGAGGAATTCGGAAACTGCCTTGATCACCGCCGCATTGAATGTGCCTACAGAGCCGCCCTCGTCCTTACCGATAACAGCCGGACGGCCTTGCGCGGCAGAGGACAACGCCTGATTGACAGCATTTTGATAGTCCTGATCTACGAAATCATTAAGCTCAGTTGCGTACTGATCGGTGAGGTCAAGGCATATCACTTTAATACCTTGGGAGATCATACGTTCGACCAGTTCGATGGAGAGGTAGCTCTTTCCTATCCCGAGAATTCCCAGAATGGCGGTATTGTGGGTGACGGCATCTGATACATCCATGGAAACTTGGTAATCTGTTCCCGGAAAATGCCCAATGGCATCCACATTATGAATAAATTCATCGGTCGTTTTGAGAAAAACTGGTGCATTGATACGTGGTAGCCATTCGGTAGGCTGAAACTTCCTCGCCGCGTCGTCCCACGTTCCGATTTTTCGAGCTTTCGCCCGGACGTAGCCATACTTGTTCTTTTGCTGCACGGCATCTTCTCGCGTAACGCCGCTGATAATCTGGTAGATTACGTCTTCGCCTCGCAGCTTGACGTCGACCAGCCGGCCTTCTGCAAGGCCTTGGTCATTGATCACCTCAATCTCGATAAATTCCAGATCGGAATCGCTGTCCACGATCCCGCAAAGCGAGCTAATCCGTTCAAGAACCTTGACCTCACGCTCTTCATCTTCGTCTACAAGTAGAAGGCTGGCGGCCGCGCTCCCTACAGCGGCTTCGTCAGCACGGGACTTGAGAGCCGGAGGGATCGGCAAACTTAGCGCGCGCAATAGAATGCCATCGTCGCGACCAACGTAATTCAAGGCAACACCAAGTGTGGTCGGCCCCTGATCATCTGACAGCGCCATCAATGTACCTGCCTTGTAGCGTACCTCATCATTCTGTCTGATCAGTACGAGGCCTGGCGACTGATGAGCTGCGACGGCGCCAATTATCGTTGTATCCCGCCTATCTGATCGATCAATTGTCCAAGAAGCGAAAGAGACAACTGCTTCGATGGGATTGAGCGCCACAATTAGCGTCCAGGAAGCAAGAATACTTATTAACTCTGTGGCTGAGTCTCGGTGGAAAACCCATGCCAAAATCAAAATCACAAAAGTGAAGACTGTCTTCGGGGCTCCGAACGCCTTTACGCCCTTTTCGAGAGCCTGTATCCATTTGCGATTCTCAATCCCGCGCGGCTCACGCAAGATAATGACTGAAATAGAGGCAAAAAAACAAAGCGCGGACAATGCCAACATTGACCAAATGAGTATCAGGTCAGAAAAAATATCAGGGTTGGCGGCTAGGGCAGCAACCAAAGTTCCACCGGCAACAAAAGAATTGGTCGCTGCGTCTGCAGGCGGAACGAAATGAGGGTTTAGAAGGCGACTACCCAGTATTAGGCTCGCTGCGCCATTTGCAAACCAAAGCAGTTTCTCATTTATTGGGAACCCATCGCCGATTACGAAAAACTGTATAAGAGCGAGCGTCGTGAGATAAGCGATTGCGGAGATTGTTCGCGTTCTTTTGCTAGCGCTTGTTGTTTCCATTAGCCCGCTCCTCTCGTAATCAATTGCATCGTGGAGGGACGCTCAAAAAACTGAAACAAGTGCTCGGTTTTGTGTGCCAGGTCGCCTTCATCATAAGCATCAACAGGAAGACCAGTCCGATCATCATATAGGAAGTCGTAGATGCTCTGCTTGAACCGATCGCGAGTAGAGGTCTTTGAGAATATGTCCTGAACGCCCCGCATTTGCGTTTCGAGCTCTCGCAGAAGCGAGACGGCCACTCTCTTGATCTTCTTGATGTCAGCCTTGGAGAGATCAGGCTTTAGCAAGATATCAAAGACGGCTAGCTGCTGCTCGTTCTCCAGACCTTCCTTGACGTAGCGATATTCTTCCTCGGTCATCTCGGCGGTCAGACGCATCAAAGCCTCGAAAGTCGCCTCGATCGTGTTTTTGTCTTTCTCCTTGTTGTAGTCGCGCACGATCTCATCGAAACGTTCTTGGAAGTCCATTCGAAGTGGGTTCGCCGCCAGCATCTTTTGTAGCCGAGTCTCAATAACGGACTTCATGTCCTGGACATCTGATCGCTTTGTTTCGCTCTTGGCGAATTCCTTGCGCAGCAGCTCAAAATTGATCTTCGAGATATCGAATATCTTGTCGTCGGACTCCGCGTCTTCCTTGACGTCGACGGCCTCGCTGACGATCGCATTGAGCGTCTGGATGATCGCAGACGTGTCTGCCTGATCCCGATCCTCTTGGAGAGTCTTGTAAAGGAAATTGATCGCCTCGCTGTCTGCTCGGTGGGCTTTCACACCTTCGAATGTCAAACAGGCTTTAAACTTCCGAAACACTGAGCGCGCCGAAATCTCGAACCGCTTGCGCGTCTCGTCATCGAAATTAACCGCTTCTTTCGCGTCGAGAATAGCCTTGTTGCGGGCAAAGCCAATTTCATTGATCAAGCGATTAAGGTCAAAATCCCGCTCACTCAGTTGCTCACGCACAAGCGCGATGGACTCCGCCAGCTCGACCAACAACTCTTCTTCGGGGTGGAGCGGATCGGTCTCTGGAGCATCTTCGCCATCCATCGCACCTTCGCCTTTATGACCCGCGAAGGTGGAGAGCGCTTTACGAAGGTTCTTCAGGATACCGCAATAATCAACGATCAGCCCGTTATTCTTGCCCTCTTTCACGCGATTGGCTCGGGCGATAGCCTGCATCAGCGTGTGAGCCTGCAAAGGTTTATCGAGATAAAGAGTGGATAGCGACGGCACGTCAAAGCCGGTGAGCCACATGGCGCAAACGATCGCGACGCGGAACGGGTGGTCTTCCCGCTTGAAGGCGCTGTCCACATCAAGCCGCTTGCCGTCTTGGAGAAGGAAGCCATCTTTCATCAGCTTTCGGTGGGGTAGGATGTCCAGGTTCCACTTGCGGAATTTATCAACCTCGCCCTGTTCATCGCTGACCACGACGGCGATCTCGGTCTCCTTCATCCACGCGATCTGGCGTTCTCGTAACGCCAGATCCTGGTCGTCACGCGCATTCACCAAATCGGATTCGAGAAACGTGATGCGTTCGGCCCACGCTTCTTCGATGTAATCGTGCATGCGAACGGCGGTGATCTTGTCGATGCTGACGAACATCGCCTTGCCGGTTTCCCAATTCGTCGAATAATGGGCGGCGAAGTCCTCCGCGATGTGTCGCAACCGCTTCTCGGCAGTGACGACGTGATACTCTCGCTTCAGCTCATTTTCGAGCTTCGCGGCAACGTCGGCATCTGAGACCTCGGCCTCTTCGATGGCTTTGGCGAGTTTCTCATTCAGCCCTTCAGCGGTCAGACCGAGCTTGTCGCCACGCGCGTCGTAATAAAGCGGCAAGGTCGCATTATCTTCGATCGCGCGCTGGAAGTCGTAGGTGGAAATATATCCGCCGAACACACGCTGCGTGATCTCATCGCCGGTGAAAAGCGGCGTGCCGGTGAATCCGATATAGCTCGCATTCGGCAAGGCATCTCGCATGTTCATGGCGAGCGTGCCGTACTGGGTCCGGTGCGCCTCGTCCGTCATCACGATGATGTTGTCGCGCGTCGAGTATTCCTCGCCTTCGCCAATCTCGTTGTTGAATTTCTGAACGAGCGAGAACACGAACGCCTTCTGCTGGCTGAGAAGCGCCTTCAGCTCCTCGCCGCTGTCGGCGCGACACGGGTCTTTCTCATTGTTGGCCAGGCCGACGCCCGCGAAGGTCTTGTAAATTTGATTGTCGAGATCGGTCCGGTCGGTCAGCACAAGGAAGGTGAAATCGCCGCCAAGCTTGCGGCGTACCTTCTGTGCGAACAGCGCCATCGAATAGGACTTGCCGGAGCCCTGAGTGTGCCAAAACACACCGAGCTTCCCGTCGCGCTTCTTCCGATCGATCACGGATTGGAGCGCTCGGTTTACACCGAGATATTGATGGTTCCGCGCGACGATCTTGATCAGCTTGCCCGAGCTGTCATCGAACAGAATGAAATTCTCAAACAGGTCGAGGAAATTGGCGCGGTCGCACACGCCCTTGATGAGCGTCTCCATCTGGACAACACCCTTGTCGCCCTCTGCCAGGCGCTTCCAATCACTGAAATGGTCATACTTCGCCGAAAGCGAGCCGATCTTCGCCTCAACGCCATTGGCCAGAACCACGAAGGCGTTGAAGTGAAAAAGCTGCGGGATCGTATCGAGATAGTCTTTGAAATTATCGTCATAGGCTCGGCGCAACGATTTGTCGGGCCGCTTCAGCTCGACAAACATCAGCGGCAGGCCGTTCACAAAGCCAATGATATCCGGGCGGCGGCGATGACCGTTTGGGCCGCTGATCCACATTTCCCTCACACAGAGGAAATGATTGTTGCTCGGGTTCTCGTAATCGAAAACCTTCAAACGGCGCTTCTTGATCTCGCCGTTCTTCTTATAGCTCGCGAGCACCCCGTCACGGATCAGCTCGTATTTTTCCTGATTGGTCTGAACGGCGGATTGAAAACCAAGCGTGTCGGTGATCTGGCGCAGCGCGTAGGTATAGGCTTCATCGGGCAGTCCGGGGTTCAGGCGAACGAGCGCGTCGCCGAGATACCGGGTGAGAATCACTTCATGATCGGATTGACGTCCAAGCGTACCTTCGGAGCCGAAAGTCTCGACGTTGAAAGCGAGAACGCTTTCATCCCACCCCAGATCATTCACGAGGTAGTCGGAGAGCGTTTCCTGTGCCAAGCGATCTTCGGTAAAGTCATTCATGCCGGCACCTCCAATCGGCCGTCCATGAGGCGTGGAAGAAGCAGGTCTCGTGCCTTCGCTAACTCAAGTGATTGCTGACGCAGAACTCGTATCTGATCAAAGCCATTTTTTGCAAAGTCAGTAAATTGGTTTGCCAACTCCGCATCGGGAATAATTACCTCTTGGTCTTTCAAAAACTTGAAGTGCCTAGCGTAGAAGTAGTTCGACAAATCGATATTCACCAAGCTCCAATAGAAAAGCTCTTGGCTGAGTCTCTGGTGGTTGGACTTGCAGAGCTGTGTCCCGTCCGCACCACGAGCGAACGGAAAGTTCACAAACTTCAGCGCTCTCGTGTGGTCGCCAAAAACAATCAGAGGCAACTCTTCGGTGTAAATTGCTTCTGTATTCTCCGTATATCCGCCGACGAAATCTTGTCCCTGATCAATGCATGGATAAGTGCCAACGTCCTGATACTCATCTTTCCTAACCTTGGGTTTAAGCTTTTGACGAGAAAGCAACTCACCTACTTTTTTCACTTCCCACCCATCAGGGATGCCATCAACGATTTTGACGTGCTCGTAGCCGGGAAAGCGGAAACGGACGAACCACTCGCGATACAGAAGCCGCGCCGCTTCCTCCAGCAACGCAATCCGCCGCCGGTTGTTTTCGATCAAGTCGTCGTAGGCGGAGAGAACTGAGGCGATGTGGTTCTGCTGCTTCACTGAAAAATTGGGCACTCTAAGTGACGCGATGTGATTTCGGTTTAGCGTAGGAACACCAGCTCCAGCATTAAAATTCGAAAAATCAATGCTTTTCAACAAATAATAAATAAATCTAGGGTTATTTCCCTTGAAATCTTTGACCCAAAGGGTCGTATTCAATGGCCAAAAATCTCGAGAGATATATTGCCCGCCTCCAATACTACCGCTTCGTCCTATCACCACACCAGGGCCCGCAACCTTGGACTCGTTGTGGAATCCGACAAAACCTGAAGATGCCACTATGGGCACTTCTCCTATCTTTCGGGACTGTGCCGGAAGGTCAAACCCCCTTTGCAAGGTAATAAGGTTTTCAAGTTTTTTAGATTCCACTCTTTCTTTATTCATATGATCAGCTCTTCAAAATTCTTCTTGATCGCGACTGTCAATTCCATCGCCTCGGCATTCAGCCCGTCAATTTCGATATGAATATCCCGAAGCACTTCAACAAAATCGAAGTCCTCGTCTTCTTCTTCCGGCGCAACGCCGACGTAACGCCCTGGGGTCAGGCTCCAGTCATTCGCTTTTAGCTCCTCGCGACTGACGAGCTTCACCAAGCCCTCAACATCACAAAACTCTGCATCCGGGAAGCGCGTTTGCAGCCATTCGGCCTGAGTGTGGAAATAGCGGGCGTCTTTCAGATGCTCGGCGACCGCTTTTCTCGCTTCATCCAGCGCGATCAGGCGTTTCTTTCCTTCGGCTGGCTTGGACCCGTTTGCGACATCCGCGTCATGAACACGGGTCGCGAGCTTGTAGAGGTAGTCCATCTCCTTGATCACTGCCTTGGCCCGCTCGGCAACTGGTGCGAGCGCCACTGACGCGGCTTTCATCCCGTCATTGTCGCGTGCCGCGTCTTGCCATTCGTTTTCAATGGTGGCCTTGGCGGCGGATTGGAGCGCTTGAATGTCGCCCACGACTGTCTTCGCGAGCTTCGTCAGCTCATCATCTTTGTGCGCATCAACAACGGCCTTGAGCGCGGTGTTGAACGTACTGAAGTCGTACGCCTGCATCTGTGCGAAGGCGGTGTCGAGATAGTTCTCGACAAGCTTCAGGAAGCGATCTGTATGGCCACGATAGAGCCAGACGATCGCGGTGATGTTTTGCTGCTGCTCCGGCGTGAAATCGTAAATCTTCCGCGTGACTTTGCGGAAAATGTTCCGCGCATCGATCATCAGGACCTTGTCTTTAAGATGATCCGGCTTGCCCTTGTCGAAGAACCAAAGCTCGCACGGCACAGAGCGTGTGTAAAAAAAGTTGCCACGAATGGCGACCATCACATCGACATCGCCTGTCTTGATCATGGCCTCACGGACCTTGGCCTCGCCACCATCAGCAGACGATGCTTGCGAAGACATGACGATCCCGGCGCGGCCGGTGTCTGACAGATATGAATAGAAGAACGACATCCAGACATAGTTGCCGTTCGAAACCTTGCCCGCCTTGTTCACGCCAGGCAGGCCGAACTCTAGGCGCGGATCATTCTTGATTTTTTCGGCGTCGATCTCATCCACATTGAAGGGCGGGTTAGCCATCACGAAGTCGGCCTGGCCGATCATTTCGTGTGGATCTTCGTAGTAGGAAATCGCCTTGCTGATATCACCCTCCAGCCCATGAACCGCGAGGTTCATTTTGGCGAGACGGATCGTCGTCGGGTTTTTCTCCATCCCGTAGAAGGTGACGCGGTCGCTGGGGTTAGCTTTCATCTTCTCAATGAAATGAGCGGACTGGACGAACATGCCGCCCGAGCCGCAGGCCGGATCGATGATCTTGCCGTGATCTGGCTCGATCACATTCACGATGGTCTGGACGATCGAGATGGGCGTGAAAAATTCACCGCCATCGTGGGCTTTCTGATCCGCGAACTGCGTTAGAAAATACTCGTAGATGCGCCCGAACACGTCACCATCGGCTTTCTGAAGCGCCGGGTCGTTGAACGTCCGCAAGAGCTGGCCGAGATCATCGTCGCCAAGCTCTTGGTATTCGGATTTGGGGAGTGCACCGTCGAGGCTGTCGTAATCAGCTTCGATGCTTTCCATCGCCGCGATAATCGCACCAGCACGATCGCCTCCGTCGGGGATGGAAACAAGATAATCGAACTGGGCTTCGGGCTTCAGGAAGATTGATCCGCGTTGCGAGAAGTCCTCCTTGGTCAGCTCGCGGGTTTTTCCACCACGCGATGGGAGCGTGGCTACGATTTCTTCCTTTACTCGAAGAAACCGGCTGTAGGCATGGCGCAGAAAAATCAGCCCCATGACAGGGAGAAAATACTCATTGCTCGCAAAATTAGAGTTTGCGCGGAGATGGTCAGCTACCGACCAAAGCCTTTTCTCGATCTCTCCTACGTGCTGCATCACCGCGTGCTCTCTTTGCCTGTCATACCTGTTGGAACCTATGTATTAGGTTTGGTTATCAATAGAAAAGCCTATCGCCTAAGGCGCTGATTGTGAAGAAGTATTTTAATGCAAGGGCTAACGACATGGTGATGCTACGCATCCCACCGAGGCATGGTTGGTCGAGGTTTCCAAAGGGCGCTGAAGGCTCTTTGGTCGATGGGATGGCTCCAAGGAAGGGCAGCGCGAAAGCTCCCGTCCTGGTCTCGATGAAATCGTCCCACTGACGGTGTCCCGCTGATGGCGTCCACAGACAGTGTCTCCATGACATGGCCATGGGGGTATCGGGGGAGCTTGGAGGCTCCTCTGATCTGTGATCGAACGGCTGCACGTTTGGACATGGGGAGGTGTCGGAGGGGAGAGGTCATTCTCCGCCTCTGATGAGGGATCAATCGGCGATACGATTGGATGGTGCTGGGCAGGCTCGAAGCCTCAACAGCGCCATGAGCGGGGGTATCCAACAGGGGGCGCAGCAGCCCCTTTGGCAAGAGGTGTGGTACTACCACACACATCTTGCACTCAGAATAAGCGGCTAAAACGGTGGTACTACCGCTCCCGTTCGCCCAGATCGCGGCTACGAGACATAGGCTCCGGGTTCTTCGCCAGCGGCTCCATGTTCCGGGCATAGCTCGGCGTGGTGTCAGCTTTGCCGATAGCGGCTTGTTTGGCCTCAGACGCCGCAATCTTCTCAGGCTCGACCGGGCCGCCCTTTTCATCGCGAAAGAGCTGCGGATAGGTCAGCCGCTCTGCCTTGTCGGCGATGCCGTGTTGGCCGGCGTCCCGCAAGACATCAAGCGGTAGGCGTCCGGCGTTATCCCGCGCCCATGGGGCACTGCTAGGCTCGCGGGTCATCACCTCGAATAGCAGACCGGAGCTGTCATATGCCGCCCAATGAAGGGGCGTCATACCGCTCTCATCGCGGCGCTCTAAAATGGCCGGGTCTTGCTGCACGGCGGCATGCAGACCTGCGGCATTGCCGGTTTGAATGAGGTCGAAAACACCGTGTTCATGCTCAAAAGCCCTCGCACCAAGCGCGCGGCGTTCGTCTTCAGACAAGGCCGCGACGTAGCTTTCAAGCTCTTGGAAGCGGGTGCTCATGCCTCTGCCTCGATCTCAATGGTCGAAAGCTCCAGCGATACGATATCGCGAAGGATCGCGATCAGCCGCTCGCCCTGGCGAACGGCGATGCCCTGACGCTTGCGCTCGATATCGACGCCGAATGGCTCTGCCGCTTGGCGCGTCTCTCGTGTTTGCGCGAATGCGTAGGGCCTACCTTCGATGGCTTCCACGTCCAGCCGGAGGCGCTCCACCACATAGCAGCCGGAGCTGGGCGTCTCACCTATCGCGCCAAAGCGAATGACGGCCTGGCCTAGAATATCGGCATCGGTGAGGGTCGGGCTAATCTCCTGCGGGCCGTATTTCTTGGTCAGATAGATATGCAGGCATGCCCAGAACTCATATCGGGGCGTCGAAGCCGATTTGAGCATTTTATCCATTGTCTGGTGCGAGAGCTTGGCCAGCCAGTCTTCAGCGACGCCGGTTGGCGCGATAAAGCGCGCCACGAGCTTCATATAGGTGGGAAGCTTCACGCCAGCCGCTTTCCAATCCTCCAGCATCAGCCGCCGGATACGGTGCTGTGCGTCTGGCGGATAGTGGCTCAAAAGGCCAAAGCTGGCAGGGTCGAAGCTCATAACCGGTCGATTTCTTTGTAATATTCCGGAATCTTCTCTTGCGCCTGGTACTACCAGACCGGGGGTTGATGGCAGTCTTGCACGCATGTTCCACGCCGCCAATGGCGATCACAGTGCGGGATTGACCATGCAAAACCATGAAAACACGCGAAAAATCAATGGTTTCGACGCCTGGAAAATTTCCAAGCTATTTCAGGGGGTTGTGAGGGCGGAAGCCCGCAAACCCTTGTTGTTGCTTGCATTGCACAACATCGAATATTTGACCGCGCCGGGATCAGTCGTGTTACAATGTAATTATAACACACTGAATTATTTCGAGAATTTTATATGAAAAGGCATGATCTTGATAAATACATGCCTCTCGTAGCGTCGTTCGATATTTCGGATGAGCATAAGAGAGAGCTGCTGAAGTCGGTCTGGCGTATTGCGCAGAACTTCGTTGACCGCGCCCATAATCTCGATTCTGTTCAGATTTCTGTTCAAAAGCGCGAAGCGGACTCTAGCGGAAACGCTACAGATTCCTTATACTTAGCGCCAAAGCAAAAAAGAAAGAACGACCTCAAAGGAGGGCCGAAATAATGAGCGAGAAAGCTGTCATCTATTGCCGGGTATCCGATACCAAGCAGCGCGTTGAAGGTCACGGGCTGGATAGCCAGGAAGTGCGCTGCATCGAATATGCAGGGCGCTGTGACTATGAGATCGTGAAGGTCTTTAAGGATGACGCTTCAGGCGGCATCGCTGATCGCCCACGCTTTTTGGAGATGCTCAGCTATCTCGAAGCGCGTAAAAGCGACGCCCATGTCGTGATCGTGGATGATATCAACCGGATTTCCCGCTCTCTCGAAGTCCATTTGATGTTCCGCGAGCGGCTAAAGGCCATTGGCGCGAGGTTCGAGTCCCCGACGCAAAAATTCGGCGAAGGCGCAGACGACCGCATGGTCGAGATGATGCTGGTCAATGTTGCGGAATACCAACGCCTCAAGAATGCGGAGCAAACCAAAAACCGCATGTGGGGGCGGATGAAGAACGGATACTGGGTCTTTCAGGCTCCGCGCGGTTACAAATACGAAAAGGTCGGCGCGCACGGCAAATTGCTGGTGCGTGATGAGCCGGTGGCTTCCATCCTACAGGAAGCTCTCGAAGGCTTTGCCTCCGGACGCCTTCAAACCATGTCGGAGATGAAGCGCTTCCTTGAAACCTTCCCCGAATATCCCCGCGACACGAAAGAGGGCGAAGTGCGGATTCAGCGCATTCGCGATCTGCTCACGCGTGTCGTCTATGCCGGATATGTCGAGCATGAGGCCTGGGCAATTCCCAAGACGCCCGGCCATCATGAGCCGCTGATCTCGCTGGAGACGTATCAGAAGATACAGGATCGCATTAACGGCAAGAGCCCGAAGGTGCCTTCAAAGATCAATCTGAACACGCTGGTGCCGCTGCGCGGCTTCGTGAAATGCGGCGATTGTGATCGCCCGCTCACCGGCAGCCGCTCCAAAGGCCGCTCGAAATACTACGTCTATTATGACTGCCACAACAAAGTGTGCCCGTCCTATCGCAAGGGAATCAAGAAGGAGCAGATCGAAGGTGACTTCGAAGAGCTGCTCTCGACCATGCGGCCAAGCAAGTACCTGTTCCGGCTGCTCCATGCCATGCTGAAAGACCTGTGGGATGCCCAGGCCGAACGCGGCGTGGCAATGGTGGATGCGGTCAAGAAAGAGCTTCTGGAGATCGAGCGGGATATCGAGCGCCTCGTCGACCGCACCCTCGATACGACCAATGGGACGCTGGCCAAACGTTATGAGCAACGCATTGGCGATCTGGAGGCCAGAAAGCTCGTTCTGGCTGAACAGCAAGGCAAAGTAGGCCAGCCGCAGACGACCTTCGAGCGGACTTTTCGAACCGCTATGCGCTTCCTGTCTAACCCATTGATTCTATGGAATTCTGACCGCCTTGAGGACAAGCGAGCGGTGCTGAAATTGACGTTTGCAGACCAAATCGCCTATCACCGAAATCAGGGCTTTCGAACCGCCGATTTATCGTTGCCTTTCAAGGCTTTAGGTTCCGTTTACGGAGGAGAAAAAGAGATGGTGCGGGTGAGAGGACTCGAACCTCCACGGATTGCTCCACTGGAACCTAAATCCAGCGCGTCTACCAGTTCCGCCACACCCGCGATTAACCGCCTTCTATGACGCAGGCGCACGATTGACCAGTGCCGTTATCCGCTGGGCCGCGGCAACGCCGGCTTGGACCAGTTTATACTTGCCATTGCCGACACATCGGAAAGGATCAGGCGATGGGCCATTCGATAAAATCGCGCGAGATCATCAAGCGCCTCAAACGCGATGGCTGGCGGCTGGCGCGTGTGACCGGCGATCATCATACTTTCGTGAAGGAGGGCGTAGAGCACCTTGTCACCGTGCCTCATCCCAAGCGCGACCTGCCCATTGGCACGTTGAGGGCCATATTCCGGACAGCTGGATGGAGCTGGCCGCCGCGTTGACCGGATGGCCATTAATTGTGTATAAGTTGTGTACCAATCTGGAGCCCCACCATGTCTGCACCCTTCATCGCCATAGTTCACCGCGACGCGGAGGATGTGTTTGGCGCCTTCTTTCCCGATGTGCCGGGCTGCTATGCCAGCGGCTCCACGCTGGACACGCTGCTTCATGACGCCGCGCACGCCCTGCGCGCCCATCTGGATGCCTTGGAGGACTTCGGGAAGCCGCTTCCGGCAGCGCGCTCCTTGCAGGCGGTGATGGAAGACCCTGCGCTGGACGACGACCGGGCGGACGCCTTCGTGATTGTGCCGGTATCTCCGCTCGCGCGCGCTGGAAAACCCAAACGCATCAATATCAATGTCGACGAGTTCGCCCTTGAGCGGATCGACAGGGCCGCCCGCAAAGCGGGTCTTTCCCGCTCGCGCTTCCTTGTGGAAAGCGCGCTGCAAGCCACATCAGAGCGCTGACCATCTCGTGAGTAACGCCCCCTGCCCCCATGGATTGGGATGCGCGCTTTCGCGCCGATGATGCGCCGTGGGAGAGGAAGGGCCTGCACCCGGCCTTTGCCCACTGGCACGGGCTTGGATTGCTTGAAGCGGGCAAATTGATCTATGTGCCCGGCTGCGGGCGCGGTGAGGAGCCGCTGGCGCTGGCAAAGGCGGGGCTGAACGTCACGGCCATAGACCTCTCGCCCACGGCGATTGACTGGCAGCGCGCACGGCTCCTCGACGCGGGTCTGACGGCGCATCTGGACGCCGGAGACGCCCTCGCCTTCCGGCCTGACACGCCGTTCGATCTCTACTGGGAGCAGACTTTCCTCTGCGCGATTCCGCCCAAGCTGCGAGAGGCTTATGAGGCTGCGGCCTATGCGCAGCTTCGCCCCGGGGGCGTGCTGCTCGCACTGTTCATGCAGAAAGAGGAGAGGGGCGGCCCGCCCTATGGGTGCGCGCTTCCCGCCATGCGCGAACTCTTCCCGGACGCCCGCTGGCGCTGGCCTGAGGTTGAGCCCACGGCCTTCCCGCATCCGGGCCTGAACGCCAAGGCGGAGCTGGGCGTGGCGCTGGTGCGGCGGTAGCTACCCAACAAACCCGCAGATCTGGTCGAGCGGCTTCTTGTCGAGGGCGTGCAGCGGCACGGTGGCACCCTCTGCAGGATAGCCGGTGACGATCAGCATGACCGGCTTTTCGTTCTCCGGGCGCCCGCACAGCTCGGTGAGGAAACCCATAGGGTTGGGGGTGTGGGTGAGCGTCGCAAGACCTGCCTGGTGCAGGCTCGCCAGCAGGAGTCCGCAGGCAATGCCGACGCTTTCAGAGACATAATAGTTCTTACGATGATCGCCCGGCTTCGGCCCGCCGCGGCGCTGCGCGAAGACCGCGATCAGCCAGGGCGCGGTTTCCAGAAACGGCTTGTCGGAATCAGTGCCGAGCGGGGCCAGAGCCTCCAGCCACTCCGTGCCAGCCTTGCCTTCATAGAAGGCACGTTCCTCCGCCTCGGCCGCCTCGCGAAGGGGTTTGCGCAAAGGCCCACACCCGATCACGGAGAAAAACCAGGGCTGATGATTGGCGCCACTGGGCGCGGTGCCGGCAGTCAGGATGGCATGCTCGATGATCTCGCGCGGCACCTGGCGGTCCGAGAAGTCACGCACCGTACGCCGCGTCTTCATCGCCTCGTAAAAGGCCAGCGCCCGCGCGCGCATCTCGCTTTCAGGCAGTTCGGAGAACTCAAGCGGGACGGTGGGGTGTCCGGCCACTACGCCACATCCCGCCAGTCAAGGATCACCTTGCCGGACTTGCCAGAGCGCATGGCGTCAAACCCGGTCTGGAATTCTTTCGCCGGCAGGCGGTGAGTGATGAGTTTCGACACATCGAGCCCGGATTGGAGCATGGCCAGCATTTTGTGCCAGGTCTCGAACATCTCGCGGCCATAAATGCCCTTGAACGTTATGGCGCGCATGATCAGCGAGCCCATATCCAGGCTGAACGGCTTGGCGGGCAGGCCCAGCATGGCGATTTTTCCGCCCATCACCATGTGGTCGACCATCTGCTTGAAGGCGGGTTCCGCCCCGCTCATCTCCAGCCCGACATCAAAGCCTTCGGTCATTTTCAGCTCCGCCATCACATCGCGCAGATCCTCTTTCATCGTGTTGACCGGGCGCACGCTGGGCGCCACACGCGTGGCGAGCTCCAGCCGGTCCGGGTTGATGTCGGTGATGACGATATGGCGTGCGCCGCAATGGCGCGCCACGGCCGCCGCCATGATGCCAATGGGCCCGGCGCCGGTGATCAGCACGTCCTCACCCACCAGATCAAAGGCGGTTGCCGTATGGACCGCATTGCCCAGCGGATCGAGGAAGGCGGCAATCTCCATCGGCACGTTGTCGGGCAGCGGCACGACGTTGAAGGCGGGAATGCGCAGGTATTCTGCAAACGCGCCAGGCATGTTCACGCCCACGCCTTTCGTCTCCGGGTCGAGATGGAAGCGCCCGGCCCGCACGGCCCGCGATTTCTCGCCTACCACATGGCCCTCGCCAGAGACGCGCATGCCGGGCTTGACCCGCGTCACATCGCTGCCGACTGCCTCAATGACGCCGCCGAACTCGTGGCCGACCACCATCGGCACGGGCACGTTCTTCTGCGCCCAGTCATCATAATTGTAGATGTGGATATCGGTGCCGCAGATCGCCGTCATGTGGACGCGGATCAGCACGTCGTCCGCGCCGATCTGCGGCTTGTCGACATCCTGCATCCAGAGGCCTTCACGCGGCTCGGCCTTCACTAGCGCTTTCATCGGGATTTCCTCCGGGGCAGGTGTGTTTTCGTTGCCGGAGTATCTAGCGCATCACGCAGGTCTGGCGAAGGGGAGGTTTGCAGAGGGAGTGAACACTCTTGCCAGCCGGGGACTCAAAGATCGGGCAGGGGCGGCGCGTTATATTCCGACACGCTATTCTTACAATTAGGACAAATAAAACGCCCTTCAGACAACCTATTCATCGGAACAAGCTTATCTTCCACCGAATTGCAACGGTCGCAAATACGGACCTCTGTGGGACATCCGTCGCTATCAAGCTCACGCAGCAAGCCGTTTATTCGTCTGACCGACTGTTTCCCAGCCAGCGCCGCCTCAAGATCAGAAATCGCTTGGTCACGAATGTGAATCTCCTCCCGAGCTTGTAGGAGCGCTTCCCTCAGCTCCAACACCCTCTCAGAGACGTCTAGAAGCTCCTTCTTCAACTCTACTTGGTCCAACTGGCGCTCTAGATCACGGAGCCCTTTAAGTTTACCGGTAAGTTCGGAAGACGTTTTTAGGCCTGCACTTAGCCATTCACCTAGATCACCGCCCATTGGATCACCTTGCTTCATCGTTAGCTTCTAGAATGCACTACGTATTGATTAACACCAAAATGATTCGTTCAAATTCACTTTGGCAGAAAACACACACTCAACAATCCCATCGTCTGGTATAGTGAAACCTCGAGATCTTAAGGCGTCGGCATCTTTGTCGTTAAGGCGAAATTTCGAGCCATGACTTGCGGAACCGTCGACATTAACGACGCCGATCTGGTTGCCCTTCCGCCCGAGAACGTGCGCATGCTTTTTCCCGACTCCGTGAGATGGAGCATCTATTCTTAGATTGTTTTGGAATCTACCAGATATCCAGTTGTTAGATTCATCTAAACGGAAAACTTCCGCACCCTCTCTAATGAAAACTTCGTCCAGCTCAACTGAAACGGCACCACTTCCCATTATATCTCGGATCTTCATAATCAGGGTCCTCATATCAACCATCAAACCACCCCCAGTTTTTTCCCTACCTTGGTGAAGGCCTCCACCGCGCGGTCGATCTGGTCCGGCGTGTGAGCCGCGCTCATCTGCGTGCGGATGCGCGCCTTTCCCTTCGGGACGACCGGGTAGAAGAAGCCGATCACGTAGACGCCCTCCTCCATCAGCGCGGTGGCCATGTCCTGGCTCAGCTTGGCATCGCCCAGCATGACCGGGATGATCGGGTGCTCGCCGGGCAGAAGCTCGAAGCCCGCCTCGCTCATGCCCTTGCGGAAGCGTTTGGCGTTGTCGAACAGCCGGGCTCGCAAGTCATCGCCGTTCGCGACCATGTCCAACGCCTTCAGGCTTGCGCCCGCAATCGCCGGGGCCAGCGAGTTGGAGAACAGATAGGGCCGCGAGCGCTGGCGCAGAATGTCGATCACGCTCTGGCTGGCGCAGGTGAACCCGCCCATCGCCCCGCCTAGCGCCTTGCCCAGCGTGCCGGTGACGATGTCGACCCGGCCCAGCACGCCGCAATGCTCCACACTGCCCCGGCCCTTTGCCCCCATGAAACCATGGGCGTGGCAATCATCGACCATGGTGATGGCGTCATACTTCTCGGCCAGATCGCAGATTTCTTTCAGCTTGGCGATATAGCCATCCATGGAGAACACGCCGTCCGTGGCGATCAGGATGTGGCGGGCACCGGCCGCGCGCGCTTCCTTCAGCTTGGCCTCCAGATCATCCATGTCCGAATTGGCATAGCGATAGCGCTTCGCCTTGCACAGGCGGATACCATCAATGATGGAGGCGTGATTGAGCGCATCTGAGATGATGGCGTCATTTTCATCCAGCAACGGCTCGAAGAGGCCGCCATTGGCGTCAAACGCCGCCGCATAGAGGATCGCGTCCTCGTGCCCGGTATAGGCGGCCAGCGCGGTTTCCAGCTCGCGATGAACGCTTTGCGTGCCGCAGATGAAGCGCACGGACGCCACGCCATAGCCATACCGGTCCAGCGCGGTCTTGGCGGCGTTGATCAGTTCGGGCAGGTTGGCGAGGCCGAGATAATTATTGGCGCAGAAATTGATGACATGGCTGTCGCCGCCCTTGGCCGCGACATCAATCTCGGAGAATTGCTGCGAGGTGATGACCCGCTCGCGCTTGTAGAGCCCGTCGGCCTCGATCTCCTGCAAGGTGCTGGCAAGATGGTCGTAAAAGCTGTTGGCCATGGCGCGGGTCTCCGGTTCTGCTTGCTGGTGAACGGGATAGGCCAAGCGCCCTGGCAGGGCAATGCGGCCAAACGCAAAACGCCCCGCTGCGAGAGCGGGGCGTTTGCCGGAAATTGCTTGCGGGGCGGTGCTACCGCACCGGCTCGGGCTTGCGCTTCGCGCCAGACCGGCCCTTGCCTTGCGGCTTGATACGGTCGCCGGGGATGATCTCGAAATCGAGACGATCCGCGTCGGCCGGGTCCACATCGACCTTGACGATCCCGCCCTTGCGCAGCTGGCCGAACAGAATCTCGTCTGCCAGCGGCTTCTTGATGTGCTCCTGGATCACGCGCCCCAGCGGACGCGCGCCAAACTTCTCATCATAGCCACGTGCCGCCAGCCAGGCCTTGGCCGGCTCGGTCAGCTCGAAGGTCACCCCGCGGTCGGTGAGCTGGGCTTCCAGCTCGAGCACGAATTTCTCGACCACGCGGGCAACCACGTCCTGTTTCAGGCCGGCAAAGCCGATCATCGCGTCCAGACGGTTGCGGAATTCCGGCGTGAACAGGCGCTCGATGGCGGCGGTGTCCTCGCCCTCTCGCTTGCCGCGCCCAAAGCCGATGGCTTCCTTGGCGGCATCCGATGCGCCGGCATTGGTGGTCATGATCAGCACGACGTTGCGGAAATCGATCTTCTTGCCGTTGGCATCGGTCAGCTCGCCATTATCCATCACCTGCAGGAGGATGTTGAAAATGTCGGGGTGGGCTTTCTCGATCTCATCCATCAGCAGCACAGAGTGCGGATGCTGATCGACAGCATCGGTCAGCTGCCCGCCCTGATCATAGCCGACATAGCCTGGAGGCGCGCCCAGAAGGCGGCTCACCGTATGGCGCTCCATGTATTCGCTCATGTCAAAGCGCAGGAGTTCCACGCCCAGCACGGAGGCGAGCTGGCGGGCCACTTCGGTCTTGCCCACGCCGGTCGGCCCGGAGAAGAGATAGCAGCCAATGGGCTTTCTCGGCTCGCGAAGCCCGGCCCGCGCCAGCTTGATCGCGCTGGAAAGCTTGCCGATAGCCTCGTCCTGACCGTAAACAACGCGCTTGAGCGACACATCGAGGTCCTTGAGCACGCGCTCGTCGGACTTCGAGACCGACTTGGCAGGAATGCGCGCAATCTTCGCGACGACGCTTTCCACCTCTTTCACGCCAATGGTTTTCTTGCGCTTTGAGGGCGCAACGAGGCGCATGGACGCGCCCGCCTCGTCGATCACATCAATCGCCTTGTCGGGTAATTTGCGGTCGCCGATATAGCGGTCGGCCAGCTCCACCGCGCTTTTCAGCGCATCATTGGTGAAGCGGACATCATGGAAATCCTCAAAATAGGGTTTGAGCCCTTGCAGGATCTTGATCGCATCGGGAACCGAAGGCTCCACCACATCAATCTTCTGGAAGCGGCGGGCCAGCGCCCGGTCCTTCTCGAAATGCTGGCGGTATTCCTTGTAGGTGGTTGAGCCCATGCAGCGCAGCGAGCCGGACTGCAAGGCGGGCTTCAGAAGGTTGGAGGCGTCCATCGCCCCGCCAGACGTCGCGCCCGCGCCGATAACGGTGTGAATCTCGTCTATGAACAGCACCGCATTGGGCCGCGCCTCGAGCGCCTTGACCACCTGCTTGACGCGTTCCTCGAAATCACCGCGATAGCGCGTGCCGGCCAGCAGAGCGCCCATATCAAGCGAGAAGATGGTCGCTTCCAGCAACACTTCGGGCACGCTGCCTTCAACGATGAGCCGGGCGAGGCCTTCGGCAATCGCTGTCTTGCCGACACCGGGATCACCGACCAGCAGCGGATTATTCTTGCGGCGGCGGCAGAGAATCTGCACGCAGCGCTCCACTTCCGCCGCCCGCCCGATCAGCGGATCAACGCTGCCTGCACGCGCCTTTGCATTGAGATCAACGCAATAGGCCGCCAGCGCATCATCCTTGTCTTCCGCGGCATCCTCCTCGCTTTCGGCCGCGCCGGTCGGGCGGCGGCTTTCATCCGCGCCGGGCTTTTTGGCGATGCCATGAGAGATAAAGTTGACCGCGTCGTAGCGGGTCATGTCGCGCTCGGCGAGGAAGTAGGCGGCGTGGCTCTCACGCTCGGCAAACAAGGCCACCAGAACATTGGCGCCGGTGACTTCCTCACGGCCCGAGTTCTGCACGTGGATGACGGCGCGCTGGATCACCCGTTGGAAGCCCGCTGTAGGCTTGGCGTCTTCCTCATTGTCAACGACCAGGCTGGCCAGCTCATTATCAACATAGTCACCGAGCGTGGAGCGCAATTCCTCAACATCCACGTCACAGGCCCGCATCACCGCCGTGGCATCCTCATCATCGCACAGGGCGAGCAGGAGGTGCTCCAGCGTGGCGAATTCATGCCGGTGCTCGTTGGCCGCTGTCAGCGCAACGTGCAGGCTTTGCTCAAGAGCAGGTGAGAATGACGGCACAGGATTAATCCTTTTCCATGGTGCATTGGAGAGGATGCTGTGCCCGGCGCGCGGCGTCCATCACCTGCGCTACCTTGGTCTCAGCCACCTCGTAGGTAAATACGCCGCAAACGCCCACCCCATTCTGGTGAACATGCAGCATGACGCGAGTCGCGTCTTCCTGGTCCTTGTGAAAAATCACCATCAGAACCTGGATGACGAATTCCATCGGCGTGAAGTCGTCGTTGAGCAACAACACCTTGTACATGGACGGCCGCTCGGTGCGCGGACGCGTCTTTACGGTGATGCCGGTCTGGCGTTCCGTATCACCTGGCCCCGGCGCCGATGGGCCCGGACCTGAAGGTTTTGGCCCCGATGGTTTGCGCGGGTCCGTCATGCCCATCCGCTGTTCCGCCTCACTTCACGCGCCGCCGTGTGACGGCTTTCGTCCAGTGGATTAAATAGGCATGCGAGGGCCTGTGAGAAGCCCCCATCGCGGCTTGTTAACAGTCGCGCGCCGCAAACAGGTGGCGATCAGCGAAATTTGGGGAAAACTTGGTGAGCCGGCCGGGGCTCGAACCCGGGACCTACTGATTAAAAGTCAGTTGCTCTACCAGCTGAGCTACCGGCTCTCATCAAGAGTGCGCGTATCTATAGAGGCGCGCCGCGCCGGTCAAGGCGCTCGCGTGTGTGACATCCGCGCGCAATACAGGCGTATTTGCCATCGCTTCGCCATCGTGAGACAGCATTATTGTGTACAGGGAGGAACCTGCTCATGCAGTACACGCCGCTATCAGCGATGTGCGCGCTTTGTGCGCTGGCCATGACTGCCTGCACAACATCCAGGGAAACAATTGATGAAGCGGCCGGGCGCACCATGCCAGCAGCCTATGACGCGCTGGGCGCACCGCGCGAGCGCCCCGGAGCGGTCATGGTGGAAGAGGACGAGCGCACGGTACCGACACCCTATGGCGGCACAGGCGCGCGGCGCGTGTGCTCCACTGTGGCAACTGATATTGCCCGGCTGACCGCTGTGTTGGGCCCGGACACCGAACAGCCCCCTGCCCCCACAGAAACGGCCGAGGAGGCGCGCGAACGCTCCGTGTGGGACAGCGGCCAGGATCTGCTCTCGCGCGCGCCTGACGCAGCCCAGGACGCCGCAGTGGACGCCTACTACTCGGCGATTGTCGGGCTCAATCCGGTACGGCCTGTCGCGCGCTTTGTACAGAACTCTGCACGCATTGAAGCGCAGGCCCGCGCGCAGCGCGAAATGGCTGACCGGCGCCGCGCCTATTTGCGCGGACTTTTCGATGGTTTTGGCTGTAACCGGCGCGTGCTGGAGCAGACCTTCATCCGCTATGGGCTGGCAGAGGGAGAATAGCGTCAATTAAACTAATGATTTTTATGGCTACTCCCGAATTGCCACCAATTTCCGGAACCGGGCACAGCCTGTCATCGTTGATCCTTTGCTAAGCCGCCTGTCTTCCCCGCGGGCGGAGTGGAAAAGGAGAGCTTCCGATGAAACGCATTTTGCTATCGTCGATCATGGTGACGGCCTTCGCAGCCGCGACCGCTCACTCGCAGCTGCCTGATGTGACGGGCCAGGTCTCCGGTACGATTGACCAGACCAGCCGGCTCGGGGTCGATGCTGACAGCCGAGACATCGCGGTGGACCAGCGCACCGGGTTGGCACTGGACACCCGCCTGACCAGTGAACTTGAGCAAGTGCTGACGCAGCACAGCAGGGCAAATGCCAATGCCTCACTGCAGAGCCAGCTCGAAGCGGATTCGCAGGCCTATGTGCGCACGCGCACGTCGTACAGGCCGCGCGCCCGGTCCAGTGCGCGCGTCGAGTACGCACCGGTTCGCGCCTATTCCAGCGATGGCTATTATGTCGGCCATGTCCACCGCACCCGCCGCTCGTCCGGCCAGCATTACGTGGTCATTCGCGCCGAAGGGTCATCTGAGACCTACGCGGTACTGGCCAGCGATGCGGCCTTCGACGCCAATGCCAATGCGGTCATTCTGGCGGCAACGCAAGCCGAACTGAGCTCACAGCTCAACCGTTAGCTTTCGCGCCTGCGAGCAAACTTCCCGCGGCCCCCTTCCAGGGGGCCGTTTTTCTTGCCTAAACCGGCTTGCCCGTCCCCTGTTCCCAACGGGCGAGAAACTCTGCGCGGAACACCTCGAAGCGTCCTTCAGCAATAGCCGCGCGCATACGCGCCATCAGATCCTCGTAATACGCGACATTGTGCCATGACAGCAGCATGGAGCCGAGATACTCCCCCGCCCGCACCAGATGGTGTATATAGGCCTTCGAATAGTCACGGCTGGCCGGGCAGTTCACCGCCTCATCGAGCGGACTTTCATCCTCGGCATATTGCGCGTTCTTGAGATTATACGGGCCGTAGTCCGACCAGGCCTGGCCGTGACGGCCCGAGCGCGTCGGCATCACGCAGTCGAACATGTCGACCCCGCGCGCCACAGCTTCCACCAGATCAACCGGGCGGCCCACCCCCATCAGATAGCGCGGACGTTCATGCGGAAGATGGGGCGTGGTGGCCTCCAGCACCGCACACATCGTCTCGAACCCCTCACCCACCGCGAGCCCGCCGACAGCATAGCCGTCAAACCCGGTCTCGATCAGGCCTTCTGCCGATTGCCGGCGCAGATCGGGATAGACCGACCCTTGAACGATACCGAACAGGTTTTGCGTCTCGCGCTCGCCAAATGCCTCTTTGGAACGCTTGCCCCAGCGGATCGAGAGCTCCATGGATTTGGCAGCCGCATCGCGCTCGCACGGGAAAGGCGTGCACTCGTCAAGCTGCATGGAGATGTCAGCGCCCAGAAGATCAGCCTGGATCTCGATGGAGCGTTCCGGTGTGAGCATGTGCTTGGAGCCATCAATATGGCTTTTGAAGGCCACGCCCTCCTCGCTCATCTTGCGAAGCCCGGACAGCGACCAGACCTGAAACCCGCCTGAGTCGGTCAGGATCGGCCCGTCCCAGCGCATGAAATGATGCAGGCCGCCCAGCCGTTTCACGCGCTCCGCGCCGGGGCGCAGCATGAGGTGATAGGTGTTGCCCAGCAATATGTCCGCGCCTGCCTGCCTTACCTGATCAGGGTAGAGCGCCTTCACCGTCGCAGCCGTCCCGACCGGCATGAAGGCCGGTGTGCGAATGTCCCCGCGCGCGGTTTTCAGGGTTCCGGTGCGCGCTTGGCCATCGACGGCGGCGATCTCAAAGGGAAAACTGGCCATGTGAGTCGGGTGTCCTGATGCGCGGGGAACAAGAAAAGATGAGCTGGAAAGACGAAATTGACGAGTTGCGCAAGCGTCAGGCGCTGACACGGGCGATGGGCGGACCGGAGAAGCTGGAGCGTCAGCGCGCCGCCGGCCGGCTGAATGTTCGCGAACGCATCACTCTTCTAGCCGATGAAGGCAGTTTTCGCGAGATCGGCTCCATCGCCGGTACAGCCAGCTATGACGAAAGCGGCCAGCTGACCGGGTTGATGCCGGCCAACTGCCTGTTCGGGCGCGCAAAAGTGCGCGGCCGCGATGTGGTTCTGGTGGCGGACGACTTCACGGTGCGCGGCGGCGCGGCCGATGCGGCCATCGTGGAAAAGCAGATCCAGGCCGAGGCCATGGCGCGCGATCTGCGCCTGCCGCTTGTGCGCCTGATCGAAGGCACGGGCGGTGGCGGCTCCGTCAAATCGATCCTCGACATGGGCGCCACTTATGTACCCTTCAATCCAGCCTGGGATCTGGTGGTCGAAAACCTCGAAACCGTGCCGGTCGTCTCGCTGCTGCTTGGCCCGGTAGCAGGGCTGGGTGCCGCGCGCGCGGTCTCCAGTCATTACTCGGTGATGGTGAAGGGACAGGCGCAAATGTTCGTCGCCGGGCCACCCGTCGTCGCCGGCATTGGCGAAGACGTTACCAAGGAAGAGCTCGGCGGAGCCGATATCCAGCTGGCCGCGGGTGCGGTGGACGATGCATTCGCCACCGAGGCCGACGCCATGGAGGCTGCGCGCTGGTTCCTGTCCTATCTGCCCAACTCGGTCCATGAATTGCCCGCGCGGGCGGCGCCGTCCGACGATCCGGCGCGAACTGACCCGTCTCTTTCCGCAATCGTGCCGCGCGACAAGCGCTACGCCTACGACATGCAGGCGATACTGGCCTCCACGATGGACCAGGGCAGCGTCTTCGAGATGGGCCGCAATTTCGGCCAGTCCGTGATCACCGCCTTTGCGCGCCTGGATGGCTGGCCGGTGGCCGTCATCGCGTCCAACCCGAAAGTGTATGGCGGCGGATGGACGGCTGAAGCCGCGCAGAAAGTGACACGCTTTATCGATCTGGCCGAGACCTTCCGCCTGCCCCTCGTCCATTTTGTCGACATACCCGGCTTCGTCATCGGCACACGCGCCGAACGCGCAGGCACGATCCGCCATGGCGCGCGGGCACTGGCGGCTCTGTATCAGGCATCGGTGCCGATGTGCGCTATCATCGTGCGCAAGGCATTCGGTGTCGCAGGCGCGGCAATGATGAACCATACGGGCTTTCGCTACCGCTATGCCTGGCCATCGGGCGACTGGGGCTCGCTTCCGCTGGAAGGCGGCGTGGAAGCGGCCTTCAAGTCGGCCCTCGAAACGGCCGCGGACCCGGAAGCCATGAAGGCCGAGCTGTCGCGCCAGATGCGGTCCTTCTCCTCGCCGTTCAAGACCGCTGAACGCTTCTGGGTGGAGGAGATCATCGACCCGGCCGATACCCGGCCCCTTCTAACCGAGTTTGCGAGGCTGTCTGCGCCTTTGCGAGGCCGGGGCGAGAAAAAGCCGCGCTATCGGCCCTAGGGGTTCCACCCCTCATCCTGAGGGTCAGCAAAGCGAACGTCTCGAAGGAACTGGGGTGACGGCACGCAGGCCCGAACCATGGGTCCCGGCTCGGGGACCGGGACCCCGGTGGAGAGGTCAGCAGCATAACTGGCAAAATTATCGAAACAGGAACACACGCCGGGGGCCCGGCCCCCGAGCCGGGGTCCATTTTTCGTTTCACCGGCAAAAGCCGGTGCCCAGTTTTCTGGATCCCGGGTCAAGCCCGGGAACCCGGTTGAGATTATAGAGCAAACCAGCGAGCTCAATAATCCGCACAAACCCAACACCTTGAAACCTTACGAGCTTCGTCAGATGCAAACCGGCAGGCTTTGAGACACGGTCGTGTCCATCAACTCCACGGGGGAGTGAGAAGGAGAACCGTGATGAAACGCATCCTGTTTGCCGGGCTGGCCATGGCCGCCCTGTCGGTGCCCGCCCTCGCCCAGGAAGGGCAGGTCATCCGCATGGGTGACAGCGCCCTGTCCTGCCGCGAAGTGGTCATGGAAGCGAACGCCGCTGCCGAAGTGCTCGGCGGCGCGCCGGAAGGCGGTGTGTTCGACTCCACTTACGCAACAGAGGCCGCCACCAGTGTGGCGACTCAGGCCGCGCTGATGTCGGGGGCGGGTCGGGCCATCCCCGGTATCAGCGCGGTCGGCGGCTTCATGCGCCAGCGGGCCGAACGGCGTGAAGCCGAGCTCGCCGCCCAACGCGACGTGGCAGAAAAGCGCTGGTACTGGCTGTCGGGCCTGTATGAAGGCGGACAATGCGACAGCCGTCTGCGCGCGGAAGCGGAAGCCGAAGCTGAAGCTGCTGCCGCTCAGACGGCCGAACCGGCAAATGACGAGCCGGTCTATGAAATGAACGACCCGGCCACGGACGGGGCAACCAGCGGCGGCGAGGAGTAAGTCCCGGCTCTTCGCACGGCGCGGGCGCGCTGCTTTCAGCCAGGACGTTCCCGGTTGCGGCCAAAAGCAGCGCGCAGCGCGTTCATCGCCTCGCGCGACAACGTGACATTCATGCCGGTTTCGCGGGTCTCGTAAGGCTCCCAGCCACTCGGCCAGCGAAACGCCGCCCAGTTTGCGCCCGCACTTTCCAGCGCTGCAATGCGTGTCTGGAAGTATCGTCCCACGGCCGGGGCATGGAGCGCTGCACCGAACTCCAGACAGGCCCAGCGTGGATAGTCCGCCATGGCCTCAGACAGGTGCTGTCCGTCACCACTCAGCCGGACCGTCGCGCCTTCAGCCTGATGGGTGTACGCCCAGGGGGCATAGTCATGCACATTGATCACGGCATGAGCCGAGACAGGCGCCATTTCGCCGGCCGCCCCGGCCCGCGCCCAGCGGTCCGGACTGAGGATTAGCGGAACGCCTGTCGCCACTGGCCAATTCCGGTCGAGCGCGGCGGCCATCGCAGGCCAGATACCGGGCTGGCCCAGATCACTGCCATTGGGCTCCACCATGGCCAGAATGCCGGCAAGGGCCGGGTGGCTGCCAAAATTGTGCGCTGCCAGCACACACATCGCCACCCAGGCCGCCTGGGATTCCTCATCATTCCAGACTGACTGGTTCAACAGATCGCGCGGATACCAGTCATTATCGGCATGAAAGGCAAAGGCGCTGCGCCCCGGCCCCGTGCGAAACCCGATAACAGTGTAGAGGCCCGCGCGCTGGCACATGTCCAGCCAGCGCCCGATATGGTCCTCGATCGCCGGATCGGCTGCAAACCGTCCACCTTCCGTGAACAGCCCCGCACCGGACCAGACAGCGAGATTGGCCCCGGCATCGGCCAGCGCGTTGAGCGTGCCTTGCGAGATGGGTGCGCCGAGTGGACCGGGCCCCAGAAACTCGGCGCCATCAAGCTCGCGGTAAACCCGCCTCTGGGTGAATACCGCGCCGCGCAGATGCGCCCCGGCCGCGTTGTCCCAGAGCGACATGCGCTGATCAGTGACCGTATCGAAAGACGCAAGCCGCAATTGGGGCGGGGCGAACGCGCCGCTCAACACTGCACCGCCCGAGGCGAGAAAATTGCGGCGGCTGGTCACGCGGCCCGGAACGCAGCGAGACGGTCAATTCTGCGAAAGGCGCGCCCGGGCAGGGTGGAAACAGCGCCCAGAGGCAGGCGCTGGGCCATGTGCTCGATCCGGTCGGCAAGGTGGCGGGCCACCCCTGTCAGTGACGGCGCTGTGGCAAACCCCGTCACCAGCGGAAACTGCCAGCTCGCCAGCTCGCGCTTGAACTCATATTCGCCCGGCCCGAGATGGATTTCCTGAAGACCTTCGGATGCCAGCTCCCGCGCAATTTCCAGAAGCAGGTTCAGCCCGGGACCAAGCTTGGAAAACTGTGGATCGTAGACCGGAAACCAGTAGTGCAGGACGCTGCCAGAGCGCATGCCGACATGCGCGGCAGCAAGCTCACCGTTGATCTCCAGGCTGGAGACCAGACCTGACGCATTGTCCAGCCGGTCGCCAAGCAGCGTGTCGATCAGCTGACGGGTCCACTCGACCGAAAAGACATCGAAATGGCCGGTGCGCCGGTACTGGGCAGACTTCCATTCGAGTGCCTTGGCAAGAATCTCCGGGCGGTCGTCGTGAATGCGGAACTGGAAGCTCGAAGCTTCCTTTTCCAGCTTGCGCCTGCGGGCGCGCAGATTGCGGAACGCCTTGGGCTCAATGGCACTGCGCGCGGCAACCCAGTCATCATAACCGCTTGCCAGATCAATGACCCAGGAGCCATCGGTTTCCTGTGCATGCTCGCGAAAGGCTGGCTGGCTAGCCAGCGCACCAAAGAAGTCGAAAACCTTCAGCCCGGCTTTGCGCAATACCGTGTGCAGGTCGAAGACCGCGCCGGGCGCTGCGATGAAGCCGTGGTGGTCGCTAAGCGGCCCACCCAGCGGGCGGGCATGGCCCAGCACACCTTTGTGAAAGGGCAAGAAGCCCTTGATGGCTCCCCCCTCGCGGATCACCAGCACGCGCGTATCGCGCCGCACCGCCGCCATGGCATCGAAAAAGCCGAGCGAGAAATACGGGCTCGCCAAAGCCGGGTCGGCGCTCTGAAAGCTGCGCCAGGCATCACGCTCGGTCTTGCCTAGCGACGCGGCGCGGCTTGTCTCGACTTCAATCATATGCCCTGCCCCTGTTTTCGCGCGTCGGCTGCACCTGACCCATTCCGGAACGGTTTGCGTCCGTTTCGGCCCGTTAAGGCGGTTCTTAAGGCTTGTTATGCATGCTGCGTTCCGCTGCGGCTCCGGCATCGGGCTTGCTAGCAAAACTATAACGTCACGCACCGGAACACCGTTTCATGCTGAACCGCCATCTGCTGACCTATCTGCCGGTCTATGCTGCGCAAATCCTCGTCGGATTTGGCAGCGTGGTGGTGTTCACCCGTGTGCTCCCGCCGGAAGACTATGGCCGCTACACGCTCGTACTTGCCGGCGCGCTGCTGCTCCAGACTTTGGTCTTCACCTGGCTGGATGCGGCTGTGGCGCGCCACCATGCGCGTGCGACCGCCAGAGGCCGTTTTGGCGGCCACCTTGCCACGGCGTTTTCGCTGTATGGTGCGCTGGCGTTTGTCAGTCTGGCCGTGTTCGGCGGCGCCATCGCGCTTGCCCCGGTCAGCACCGAAATGAAGGCCGTCTGCGGTTTCGCGCTGGTGTCGCAGGTATTGCGCTCGGCGATCATGATCGCGCTGGAAACCCGGCGCGCAGAGGGCGAGGCGGCGCGTTTTGCCCTGCTGGAGAGTTTCATTCTGGCGTCCGGTTTCGGCCTGGGTGTCGTTTTCATTCTGGCTGGTGGCATGGGGCCTGCCGGTCCCTTTGCGGGAATGGCGCTAGCCTGCCTGATTGCCATTCTGATCGACATTCCCGTCCTGCTGTCCAAAGCGAAGCGGGACCGGGCCGGGCCGCGCCGGGCACTGCGCTTTTTCGCCTACGGCGCCCCGGTTGCCGTCTCGCTGGTGTTTGAACACCTGCTCTCGACCGGCGACCGCTTCGTCATCGCGGCTTTGATGGGTGAAGCCTCCACAGGCGCCTATGCCGCCGGATACGGCATTACGGACCGCTCGCTGAACATCATTTTCATCTGGCTGGGCATGACGGCAGGCCCGCTGGCGATCAAGGCGTTCGAGCATGACGGCGCAGATGCCGCCCGCGCGGTCCTGCGTCAGGCGGCCAGCCTGATGGGCCTGATCGCCCTGCCCGCCGCCACCGGCATTGCGCTCCTGTCAGAACCCTTTGCGCGCCTGCTCATCGCAGAGAGCCTGGCCGGACCGGCGGCCTCCATCATGCCGCTGATCGCACTGGGCGCGATGCTGAACGGCTTCATGACCTATGTGTTCCACGAAAGCTTTGTGATCGGCCGCCAGCCGAAGATCATGGCCGGGCTGATGGCCGCTGGCGCTGTGCTCAACCTTGTCCTCAACCTTGCCCTGATCCCGGTCTTCGGACTGGTCGGCGCGGCGCTGGCGACCGTGATCTCCTACGCGATGGCGCTGATCGCCTGCGTCATCATGGGGCGCGGCATTTTCCGCCTGTCCCTGCCTCTTGAGGACTGGGTGAAAGCCGGCGCGGCAAGCGTGGTCATGGCAGCCGGCCTGATGGCCCTTCCGGTGCCTGAGACGGCCTTTGTCCATCTTGCCCTTCATATCCCCGCCGGAGCGGCGATCTATGCCATCGCAGCGCTGGCGCTCGACATCGCGGGGTGCCGCAGTGTCTTCGTCATGCCCGCCATGCGCCGCCTGCAATGGAGGGGAGCATGAGCCAGCCCTTCCTGTCAGTCCTGATTCCGTTTCATGGCGATGATCCGGCCAGCCTTCTGGATGCCCTTCTGGAGCAGGCAGACAGCGACACCGAAATCGTGCTGTTCGATGATGGTTCGCCGGACACTTCCGTCTTCGAGCGCCTGAGCGCGCATCTGGCTGTTGCAACTCAAAACGTGCGTGTTCTGCGCTCGGACACCAATCTCCAGCGTTCCGGTGCCCGCAACGCATTGGCCGACGCCGCGGATGGTGAATGGCTGCTCTATCTGGATGCCGACATGGAAATCCCGGCAGGATTCCTGCCGCGCTGGGTGCGTCTGATTAAAGACGCAGATTTTGATGCTGCCTATGGCGGATACACCCTGCCGGAGGCGCAGGCCGGACGCTACGCCGTCCATGCCGGTCTGGCGCGGGCTGGCGATGTGAACGATGCGGCGGCGCGCTCCCGGCGCGGGGCCTCGGCGTTTGCGGGATCCAACATGGCCGTGCGCGCGGAACTGATGGCCCGCATCCGCTTTGACGAGACCTATCGCGGCTGGGGCTGGGAAGATGTCGACTGGGCGGTGCGCGCCGGACGGGCCGGGCGCCTTGCCCATGTCGACAATCCGGCCGGTCACGGCGGGCTGCAGAGCGTTGACAGCCTGCTGGCCAAGTTTGCCGAGGGCGGCCTGAACTATGCCCGCTTTCTCGCCCGCCACCCCGATCAGGCCAGCCTGCCCGGCGCCCGTCTGGCGCGCCTTCTGGCCCAATGGAATCTGTTCACCGCCGTCAAGGCGCTGACCCCGGCACTCACGCGCGCCTCTGCGCTTCCCGTGCGCGCGCGCGTGCTCGCGCTCAAAGCCTATAAGGCAGCGTGCGCTGCAGCGGCGTTCAGGGAGGTCCGGCCATGACCGGCATCTACCAGCCCGCCGGGGGCTTGCTTGGCAAGGTGCGCCGCCTGACGGCACGCGCCGGTGTCCGTCGGCCTATTGATGCAAGCATTGATGCGCCGGTTATATCGTTCACTTTTGACGATTTCCCGCGCTCCGCGGCTCTTGTGGCGGCACCGATGCTCGAACAGCGCGGCTGGCGCGCCACCTACTACACGGCGCTTGGGTTCCTCGGAACGACCACGCATCTGGGCGCAATGATGGAGCGCGCGGATATCGAAGCCTTGCGGGCGCGCGGGCATGAGATCGTGTGCCATACGCATGCCCATCTTGATGCCAGCCATTGTGACCCTGCGGTCTTTGCAGATGATTGCGAGCGCAACTGCGCTGACCTGATGGATATGGGCATTTCCGCTCCGCACAGCAGCTTTGCCTTTCCTTACGGGGAAGCGACAAGGGCAACCAAGCGCGCCCTGCAATCGCGCTATGGTGCGCTGCGCGGTGTGCGCCATGGCATCAACCGGAAGGGTGATGATCTGAACCTGCTCAAGGCCGTCGCCCTTGATGGCGGTGAGGCCGGTCTGGACAAGGCCTTGCGGGCCATTCACGAGGCGGTGCGCCAGCCGGGCTGGCTGATTTTCTACGGACATGATGTGCGCGAAACACCGTCCGAATGGGGCTGCACGCCGGACTTTCTGGAAACCGTCTGCGCCGAAGTCCGGGCACAGGACATCCCTGTCCTGACCGTCGGCGATACGCTCTCCACGCTGTCAGACCAGCCCGGCAGGTTGAGCGCATGAACGACACCGGCGCTTCGGTCAGCGTGCTGATACCCACTTTTCGCCGTCCGATAGGGCTGGCGAGGGCGGTCGCCAGCGCTCTGGTCCAGACCCGCCTGCCGGACGAAATCATCATCGTCGACAATGACCCCGATGCCAGCGCGCGCGAGCTCGCCTCGGAGCTGGCCGAGGGCGCGCGGATCCCCGTGCGCTATGTCCACGAGCCCCGGCCCGGCGTCGCCAACGCACGCAATCTGGGATTTGCTACAGCCAGCGGCCGCTATATCGCGCAGCTTGACGATGACGAGGCGGCCCGCCCTGAATGGCTGGCTGCCTTGCTGGCTACCCGCGCCGCCATGGACTGCCCGGTCGTGTTTGGTCCGGTCACGCCGCTGGCCACAAATGCCGCTCCGATGGCGCGCGCGTTTCTGGAACGCCTCTACGCCCGCACCGGACCCAATAGCGACGCGGCACGCACGCGCGACTGGGGCTGCGGCAATTCGCTGATAGACCGGGAGGCCGTGCCGCTGCCCGACCCGCCCTTTGACGCCCGCACCAACGAGGTCGGCGGGGAGGATGATCTGCTGTTCGTCGGGCTGCAAAATGCGGGGATACGCTTCGCCTGGTCGGCAGACGCAGAGGTGATCGAGTATGTGGAGGGCGACCGCGCCCGCTGGCCGCACATGCTGGCGCGCAGCTTTGCCTACGGTCAGGGCGCAAGCCAAAACTGCGTTCACGGTGGCCGGGTAAATGTGCCGGGCCTCATGGGATGGATGGCGGTCGGACTGGCCCAGTCAGTGCTGTTTGGCCTTATCGCTCTCCCGGCCCGCCTTGTAGCTGGCCCTGCGCGCGGCGCAGCCTGCATCGACAAGGCGGTGCAAGGGCTTGGCAAGATATTCTGGGCCGACAAGCTGGCGCCGCGCTTTTACGGAGTGGCCTCACGCGGCTGAGCGAGCTTGGCTGCCGTCGCGGTAAACATCACCCACATGAGCGAATTCTGCTCGGCCAGATTGCTCTCTGAAAAGCTGATCAGGCCCCACATCACCAGAAAGGGCAGAGCCCAGTAGGTCTCATTGCCGCGAAAGAGCCGCAAGACAGCGCTGCCGAGCGCGCCAGCATAGGCAATCGCCGCGACGCCCACGCCAATGAGGCCCGTCGCCAGCGCGGTTTCGATCCAGCCGTTGTGGGCGGTGGGCACCGGCCAGCTTGTCTCCTGACGCACCCAGAAGGCCGGGCCCAGATCAACCTGCCAGAATACGCCATACCCGAACCCCAGAAGTGGCCGCTCGCCGATCTGGCGAAACAGCACTTCCCAGATTTCGGTGCGCCCCGTGAAGGTCGCATCGCGGCCCAGCGCCTCAAGAAGGACGCCCGGACCGATCACCAGCACAACGATGCCCAGCGACACCCCGACGACGCCGGACATGACCGCAATCGCCGAAGACGCCGCATCACGCCGCGCCAGCGCGATCATGCCGGGTCCGGCTACCGCAATGAAGCTGGCCAGCATGGCGGTGCGCGATGTTGCCAGCACAACAAGTGCGAGAGCAGGTATCACGAGGGCGAGCCAGATCAGGCGGCGCTTTGCGTCAAACGCGGCAGCGCCGACAAAGGCCAGAACCGCCCAGCCCATCATCGCGCCCAGCGTATTCTTCTCCCACCACAGGCCGCGCCATGCACCGGGGTGCACTTCCTGCATCACGCCAAAGCCGGGCACCAGCGCCCCGGCAATGGCGCTGCCCACCATAAGAATGGCGAAGCTGACGGCGATGATGGTGAGGAGGGGTTTCCAGTCGAAGCGAGAGGCCAGCCACAACCCGAACAAAGTCGTCATGGCCAGTGCCAGCGCGCGCCGTGAGGTGATGTCGGGATCGATCGACCAGAACGCCGACAAAGCGGCCAGCAGCGCCAGCAGAACAAGCGGCCACGCCCTCAAGGCCGTTTCCAGCACAGCCAGCGGGCGCATGGCGATGAGCAGGAGCGTCACGCCATAGACGGGCAGCCAGACCAGCCGCAGCGCTTCGGCGGCATCAGGGCGAAGCGGATCTACCAGCAAAGGCCCCAGCAAGGCCTGGGAAAACAAGAGGATCGCCAGTACTGCCAGCGCACCTTCCAGAAGCGGCAGGAATGTCAGGCGCGGCATCGCCGAACGCCAGATTTGCGCCCTGTGGAGCGCGTTCATTGCGCGGCCCTTCTCGCCTCACCCTGCCAGTCCTGAGCGCGATTGACCACGACGCCGAGAACTTTCGCGCCGAGCTTTTCCACATGGGCGGCAAGGCGTTCCGCGTCTGCGCGCTTGTCGCGCCGCGCATTGGCCACAAGGATCACACCGTCAAGATCAGGGGCCACAGCCGCTATGGCGGGAGAGCCGTGCGGCACATCAACGACGCTCAACGGTGCCATGGCGCGCAGCTGACGCCAGTAATCGGGCGCGCGCTTGTAGACGAGGCGCTCCATTTCGCCGGCCTTGTGCTGGAACCGCGTCACAAGGACATAAGCGGCCTCCAGCTTGCGCAGGACGAGCCGCCCGGTTCCGGCAGGCTCGGCAGACCAGAAAGGCTCAGCTCCAATTTCGGTGGAATAGGCCGAGCCATTCAGCCGCGCGCGGCTGGCCTGTGGGTTGTTGGCAAAATCCAGATCGACCAGCCAGACCGGACCACCTGTTTCAACCGCTGCGGCGCGTGCCAGACCGGCAGCCACGCTGGACGTGCCGGCCTTGGCGGTAATGCCCAGCATCATGACGGCCTTGCCGGGCGCTCCGGGAGGAGCCAGACGCCGCGCCAGATCGGCAAGTTCTGTCGCGAACGCATTCACGCCGTCGGTCTCCGCAAGCTGACTCAGGCCGGATGCGGGCATCGCCGTCATATCGGACGGGTCCCGGCCAGTGGCCTGGATCCAAAATCCCGCACGCGGGCCAGGACCGCAAGGGGCCTTTCAGGCGTTTCAGCAGGCACACTGCGCGGCCGCGCCTTCGGCGGCGGCTCTGAAACACTGGCTGCCTGCCGATAGGGTGATGGCGCGGGCTCCACTTCGGCTTCGAACAGGTCTGAATCGCGATCCAAACGGGCCGGGCGGCGCAGCGCGCGCGGATCGCGCGTCGCGTCAAAGTAGGCCGTCAGCAGGCCCAGCAGCATCGCCGCGCCAAGCGCGACTATTCCAGCTGCCGCAATACCGGCGCGGCGCAGCGAACGCGCTTCGGCAGGCGGGGTAGCCCGTTCAACGATCCGCACCGAGTCCGCAACACCCGTCGAGGCACCGCGGCGCGACGCCGCAGCGGCAGACTGGGCAGCCAGCCGCGAGGCCGCCTCGCTGCGCGAGACCTGCTCGCGGCTAAGCCTGTCATACTGGCTGGCCAGTCCGGAGAGCCGGTCTGCCTGTGTGCGCGCCGCCTCCAGCTGCGACCGCAGCGTCGAGGCGAGGCGCGCTTGAGCAGCTGCCTCTGACTCGCGTTGCAGCCGGGCCGTGTTGAGTTCCTGGTAGACAGGGTTTGCGCCCGTGCGGCGCTGCCCCGCCCCGTCCGCGCCGCCAGACTGGACCAGCTCGCGCAGACTGCGGATTTCACGGTCAATCGCCTGTACTGGCGGCGCATCATCCTGATACCGTGATGTCAGCTCGCGGCGGCGCACTTCAAGCGCCAGAAGCTGACCCGTGACATCATTTTCAACATAAAGCTCTATCGATTGCGGCATGTCCTGCAGGCGTTCGGAGAGCGCAGCTGCTCCGCCACGGGCCGACTGCATGGCTGCTTCGGCAGACAGCAGCGCATTTTCCAGCTCTGTCACCCGCGTGACCAGGGCGAGCCGCTCGGCCTGGAAATCAACAATGCCGTTCTCTGTCAGGAAAGTACGCAGATTGGTGTCCGCCACTGCGGCGGAAATCTCTGCAGCCCGGAGCCGGTCAGACAGCGCGTCGGCGCCATCTTCCACCAGCACTTCATGGCGATAGGCCAGATAGGCATCCACTATCGCATTGAGCGCATTGGCCGCCGATTGCGGTGTTTCACCGGCATAGCTGGCCTGAAGCACGCTGGCATTGGGCGCGCGTTCCACCGTAAATCCATCGCGCAGCGCCTTCAGGGTGGCGGCGTCGGCTGTCCCGCCCTGCCGCTCGATCGCCAGGCGGCGAACCGTTTCGGAATTAAGGATTTCCGCTTCCGATTGCAGCACCTGATCGAGCGTGAACGCTCCACCCGAACCGGCCGCGCCGGGTGCCTGATCCTCCGGATCGAGCAAGACCAGCAGCCGCGACTGCGCAACATATTCAGGCTTTAGAACCAGCCATGCCGCACCGGCCATCGGAATGAACAGGACTAGAAAAACGAGGACGATGAGAACCTTTTTCGACCATGCCAGCGCCAGCAGATCGAACAGGTCCAGCTCCCGGCGGGACACGCCCTCCGGAGCGGAATTTCCTGAACTGGACCCGCGCGTTGATTCCATGAGAACCATCTGGCGCGGGTGCGCTTAATTTTTTCTTAGCCGGACTGGTTGAAGGCTACACTTCATCAAACATGTCAGTGACTCGAGGGTGGCATTTCATGGCCGGATTTGACTGGACACGGCGCACGGCGCTCGGCGCACTTGTTGCCGCCGGCGGTGGCATCGCCCTGTCGGGATGCGGCGGGCGGGCAAGCCAGGCCAGCAGCGAGTTCGAGCCGTCGCGGTTCCAGACATGGTCGGGCGGAGATCCGGTCTATCGTCTGTATCCCGGCGACACAATTGAAGTCACGGTTCACACCGCGCCGGAATTGTCTCGTGAGGTAGAGGTAGGACCGGACGGACGGGCAAGCCTGCCGCTCGTCGGCAGCGTCATGGTCTCCCAGAAAACCGCGCCAGAGGCCGCTCGCGCCATTGCAGACGGATATGCACGCGTCTTGCGCGATCCGATTGTGGAGGTTCGCCCGATGAGCTTCGGCTCACAGCGCATTCTTGTCGGTGGGGAAGTCAACACGCCGGGCCCCTACGCCCTGCCGGACGGGCGTACCGGCGTACTTGAAGCCGTCATGCTCGCCGGTGGTTTTCAGACCACCGCGCGCCGAAGTTCCGTCATCGTCCTGCGGCGGGCACCTGACGGCGGAGCCATGATGCGCACGGTTGATGTGCGCGCGGCGCTACGCGGTCAGCCCGCTGACCAGATTCCGCTTGCCCGCCACGACGTTGTCTTCGTGCCGCGTTCGGGCATCGCCAGTGTCAACCTGTTCATCGAGCAGTATATACGCGGCATCCTGCCTCTGGACGCAGGCTTCAACTACCTGCTCTACGAGGCAACACGCGACTGATCTGCCGGACACCCTAGTGACGAGTAGAAAGCCATTCGCGTGCGGCGCGTTGCGCAGCAGCAATGTCTTCTGAACCCATCTCGCTGGACACTTCCTGACGGTAGTGCTTGGCGGGCTCCGAGCCCATCAGCGCAGCCAGGTTGAACCATTTGTGCGCTTCGACATAATCGACGACGCCGCCCTGGCCGGTTGAGTAGATCAGGCCGAGCTTGCACAAGTCCTCGCCAGTCGGATCCGTGTTGATCGCCTCGTGAACCTGACGGGTTTCCACATCGGTGAAAGCCATTTTCTTCCCCATTCCATTTGGGTTCAGCGGGGCTTTGCCCTCGTCTCCAACCCGTGATTGACACCCCACCACCCACGCAACCAATTGCGTCTGTGTGAGGTGATATTCGCGGGGAAATGTATCCACAGGGTTAAGGCGAACTAAGAATAATGCATTTTAAGCATTTATTTTTGTTAGGTTTTCCTACCAAGAAGTAACTCACGCATCGTGATATCGATACGCTGTCCCAGCCCGGCTTTCCCGCTGACGCGTACCGAAAATGCCGATACCAGCGCCGCCAGCACCATTCCAAAAGCAAGCACAACCAGAACGCCAGCCAGAATAAACCGGTCCCGCGCCGCCCGTGTCACGAGGGGCGATGGCGGCTCGGCATTGATGATGGTCAGCGCGTCACGGCCCTGAAAATGCGCCAGCGCCAGCGTTCTGGGACCCGCTTGCGCTGAGAGGCGGCGCAGAAGCGCCGCATCCTGAGGTCTCTCCAGAAGCGCCGTCAGCCGGATCGCATCGATATTGGCGGTATCGCGGGCGACAGCGCTCATCTCGCTGGCGACGGCATGGAGCACTTCGGCATCTGCCGCCGCGAGCGCCGAACGCAATTCCTCGCCAGCGTGCCCGGTGAGCAAAGCTGCCCGCAGCACGCGAGCCCCTTGCCCGGCACGCGGATCACTGCCCGTCCGCGCGAGCGCACATTCCAGGGCGATCCCTTCAGAGCAATAGGCCTGCCGGCCGTCCCGGTCTGATGGCAACCACAGCGCGCCGTCCATGTCTGCGCGCATAAGGCCAGGCAGGACAGCAAGATTAAGTGCGGCTTGCTCGTGTCCCGCAAACACGGCGGCGGCCGGCTGATTGGCGGCATCATACAGTCTGGCACTTCGTTCGATGCGCCTGCGCGCTGTAGCGGTGGCAAGCGCCAACACACCTGTTGCAGGCATGTCCGCTTGTGCGCCCTCCATCTGCCGCGCCCAGACCGCCTCCAGCTCACGGTCGCGCACCCAGACGGGCAAGGCCCGCAATATTGCTTCGGCCTCCTGGATTGAACCGGCATTCCTATCTGCCCAGACCATGCTGGAGAAGCGCTCACGGCCTACAACATCTTCAAATGCGGCGATAAGGCTCGCCGCCAGCGCGCTGTCAGGCGGGGTTTCAGCGTGCGGGCGCATTGCGGCATCAAGCTCGGAGCGCCAGATCGACGCCGCTGAAGCGGCGTCCGGCGCGAGCGCGGAAAAAGCGTGACTGACGCGCGCTTGTTCCTCCGCTACTGCAGCACGGGAATCCAGATGCTGCATTCCATCGAAGACGAGAACGCCTGCGCCGCCAGCAAGGGCTGCGAACAGTGCTGGCCGTACGAGCGACGCCACTGCCTGCCAGAGGGTCCATAACGCTCTGCGCGGCCAGCCCGCTTCATGCGGGCGGCGCACACGGCGTGACCGTGCTGCAATCCTGTGCAGATCGTGTCTTGAACCTCTGGCCAACAAGCCCCCCTGCCCGGCTGGCGCTATCTAACCATGCAGAGTGGTCAGGGAAAAGGCACGAAGGGCCAGGCCCTGGCGATATGCAGTCTAAAGCGCCTTCTGGCCGAACAGGATGGCACGGGCCTTTTTTGCGTCCTCGGAATCTTCGGCGAGATTGGAGCGAAGCTCCTTGCCCGCATCGCGGCCCCGGCGCAGGGCGGGTCGTTCCTTCAGGCGCTCGACCCAGGCTTTCAGGTTCGGAAAGTCCTCAAGATTCTGGCCCTGACCTTCCGGCAGTATCCACGGCCAGGCCGCCATGTCAGCGATGGAGTAAGGCCCGGCGAGGTAATCACGGTCCGCCAGACGGCGGTCCATGACACCATAAAGCCGATTGACCTCATTGGTGTAGCGGTTCGCACCGTATTCCAGCTTGCTTTCGTCCGGTTCGACCTTTCGGGCGTAGGAGCGGAAATGGTGCGCCTGACCGGCCATCGGCCCCAGCCCGCCCATCTGCCAGAACAGCCATTGCTCCACCTCGGCCTGCTCACGCGCGCTGGAGCCGTAGAACTGGCCCGTCTTGCGGGCAAGATATTGCAGGATAGCCCCGCTCTCGAACACGGAGATCGGCTTGCCGTCCGGGCCTTGCGGATCGGTGATCGCCGGCATGCGGTTATTCGGACTGATGGCAAGAAAGTCCGGCTTGAACTGCTCGCCCGTGCCGATATTGACCGGCCGCAAGATATAGGGAAGCCCCATCTCCTCCAGCGCGATAGTGACTTTCCACCCGTTCGGGGTCGGCCAGTAGAACACGTCGATGGGTTGGCTCATGGGTATCTCCTGCTTGGCGCGCGACAGTGAGCCGCGTCATTATGACTGGCAAGTCGTCTGCGCCCGCTGCATCGTCAAGGGTTAGAGCCCTTCATCCGAGTGGTAAGACGCGCTAAATGCCGTCCCCCGCCCTCTCATGCTGGTAAACTGATATGAGCACCATTCTTCACGACCTTATCAAGCCTGTCTCCTTCGCGCAGGCCACCCACGACCCGCAAGGCTTTGCCGATGCGTTGTGCGGGAGTTTTCGCGAATTCGGCTTCGCGGTCGTCAGTGACCACATCATTGACCAGAATGTCATTGACCACGCCATCTGCGACACCAAGGCGTTCTTCGCCCTGCCGGACGAGACCAAGCGCCGCTATCACCAGCCCGGCGGCGGCGGCCAGCGCGGCTATACGCCTTTCGGCGTGGAAGCAGCCAAGGGCGCAGCGGCGGTTGATCTCAAGGAATTCTGGCACCGGGGCCGTGATCTGCCGCGAGGACATCGCTATGGCGACGTGATGCCGGCCAATGTAAGCGTCAGCGATGTTGCGGGCTTCGATGAGACCACGCGAGATCTGTTCGATGCCCTTGATGCCATGGGCCGCATCCTGCTCAAGGCCATAGCGCGCCATCTGGAGCTGGAAGAAAGCTGGTTCGAGCCACGTGTCGCCGAAGGCAATTCGATCCTGCGCCTGTTGCATTATCCGCCTATCAAGGGCGAACCTGATGGAGTGCGGGCGGGCGCCCACGAGGATATCAACGTGATTACACTTCTGCTGGGCGCGGAAGAGGCGGGTCTGCAGGTGAAAACGCGTTCAGGCGAATGGCTGGCCATCAATCCGCCGCCCGGCGCTCTGGTGGTCAATGTGGGCGACATGTTGCAGCGCCTGACCAATCACGTCCTGCCCTCGACGACGCACCGCGTGGTCAATCCGGGCGAAGAGCGCATGGCCTTTTCGCGCTACTCCACCCCCTTCTTCCTGCATTTTGCTCCGGATGTGGAGATTAAGACCCTGCCACAATGTGTCAGCGCGCAAAATCCCAACCGCTATTTGCAGCCTATCACCGCCCATGAGTATCTTATGGAGCGGCTGCGCGAGATTCGCCTCGCCTGAACCCCTCGCGCTCCTGCCGCCGCTGACGGGAGAAACGCACATGGCGGCAACCGCGAAGACCGCAGGAGACAGTATTGAGGTCATACGTCTGATGACGCGCCTCAACGGCGTGGCCGTCATTACCTGGCAAGGCGGCGAAGCCCTGACCCTGATTGGCGGCGCAGGCGCCGGTGCCGGCTATCTGGCATCGGGCATCGGATTTGGCGTGTGGATGGTTAGCGCGATTTTGTGGGTATGGATCGTCATCTTTGCCCGCAATCGCTGGAAGCTTGACGTGCTGGGCGATACGGTTGCCCGCAAGGTGTTTATCCGTACCGGGCGCACCACCCTGCCGGTGCTGGTTGTTTGCATTGTAGTGGGCGGGGGCGTGACAATTTTCACGCCATTGTCCGGCACAATCGCATTGCACATATCGATTGCTGCGGTCGTGGGGACAGCGCTCCTGGTGGCTGCAGCCAGTGACCGCGAGTTACGGGGCAGCGCCGAACAGCAATAGGCTTTGACAATACCTTTTACTGAATTAATTCATTTTCGCTATCGCGTGATGCGCAGTAGTGTGTTTCTAACGGTCCAGTGATCGTTCGACCGACCTGGTGACTCTCAAGCGCTGCTGTCCCCCGGCAGGGGCGCTTTTTTGCGGCTTATTCCGGGTCCCTCACAGTTTCGTCAGAAGAAATCCTGCTGCACGGCGTTGAACCGGAGGGGGCCACACACTACCTTACGCTCCACGCATATATATCTGTTCACAAACAGCCTTGCGCAAAACGGCGCGAGGCACGGAGGATTCATGACCCCATCAAAACGTCCTTTTCGTCATCAACGTGAACCGCGCATCGACATCGCCCGTGTGGGCGAAGCCGGTGTCATCCTGGCCCTTGCTGCGCCGGGATTTTCGGTCCCCGACCTCAATGCGGCCGCAAGTGCCGCGGAACGCGGTGGCTACAAGCTCAAAGTGGCCTCCGGTGCGCGCGCACTGGTATCAGGCCGCACCGAAACCGGCGAGGAAATGAATTTCGTCGTCGATGCGGGACTTGACGAGGTGACGGCTGACGAGGGCGCGGGTCTGGTCCTGCCAGGTGGCCGCCGGGCGGTAGACGCCCTGAACGACTCCAACGACGCGCTGCGTCTGGTACAGGACATGTTTGCCAGCGGCCGTCCGATTTTTGCCGCTGGCGAGGCTCTCACTATGCTGGCTGAAGTGTCCGGCAAGGAGTTTGGAGAGGCCGACGCGGCGCTGGCGCTGAACGGCGAAGTGTTCGCCGCGAGCGGAGAAACGGCGCGCGAGGATGTCGCCAAGGCGTTTGCCGACTCCCTGCAGGCCCAGACGTTCGCCGCCGCATAAAGCGCAGCGCCGTTAAAAAGCCGGAAGCCCCGGAGCATCGCGCTCCGGGGTTTTTCTGTGCCGCTAGCCTTCCCAGTTTCTCGGCAGCCATCGGGCCGCGAGGAACATGAAGCCGGCCGCGACCAGATAGAGGCATGAGCCGATCAGGATCGAATAGCGCAGCGATTCATCGCCGAATGTGGGTGCCAGAATGGTCGACAGTTCGCCCAGCACGTATATCCCGACACCAATCCCGAGCAGATTATTGATCAGCAGGAAAACCGACGACGCGAGTGTGCGCATGGATGCAGGCACGAGGTTCTGAAACGCTGCCAGGACAGGGCCGAGCCACGCCAGCGCGAGCGCGTTGGGAATGATGAACACGAAGAACGCCACCGTGGCGTTCGGTGCCAGCACGCCCACCGCGTAGAACGGCATCGTGAACAGGAAGGCGATACCCGGAACCAGCGCGTACCAGGCCTTGGACTTCTTGCCGACCCAGTCGGAAATGAAACCGCCCAGAATGATCCCGGCCGCGCCGCCAATGATGAGCAGGCCGCCGAACATCCAGCCGGTGGTGACAAGATCCAGGCCATAAGAGCGCGCGAAGAAGCTGGGCACCCAGAAGAACACGCCATAGCCCATCATTGATGAACAGGCTGCCCCGAAGGTAAGGAACCAGAAGGCAGGCTTCTTCAGCAGCACTGCAATGACAGCAAAGAAGCTCGGCTTGGCCGCCTTCGCATCCATCTTCACCGTATCAAGCTGGCCACGTGCCGGTTCGCGCACCGTCAGGCGGAAAATCGGCGCCAACACCAGCCCGGCAAGCCCGACAATGGCAAACGCCCAGCGCCAGTCGAGGCCATCGCCCACATTGCCGCTGGCGATCTGCGCGCCTGCGATAACCCCGAAAGCGCTGCCCAGCGGGATTCCGAGCGAATAGAAGGCGAGCGCCCGCGCGCGCGCCTGCGGCGGGAAATAATCAGCGATAAGCGAATATGACGGCGCCACACCGCCCGCTTCGCCAACCCCCACGCCCACGCGGGCACCGAAAAGCTGCCAGAAATTCTGCGCCACGCCGCACAGCGCGGTGAAGCCGCTCCATATTCCCAGCGAAATGGTGATGATCCAGACGCGATTGGTGCGGTCTGCAAGCCAAGCGATAGGAACGCCCAGCACTGAATAAAGAAGCGCGAACGCAATGCCGCCCAGCAAGCCAAGCTGGCGGTCATCCAGATTAAGCTCGTCGCGGATCGGGATAGCGAGAATGGAGATGATCTGCCGGTCAAGGAAGTTGAACGCATAGACCAGGAACAGCATCACCATCACATACCCGCGATACAGGTTGGATGGCGGTTTTGGTACGGTCGTCGCAACGGCTACGCCCGGCGCGCCCGGTGGCGTTTCACTCATGGTCGGCTCCCCTCGCAGGCGTTTGCTGGCCGGCTGACTGGCTCAGCCCCGTTTTGGGTCATTTTGACGGTCTAAACCCGTGACGCAAAAGAAAAACGCCGCCGGAGCTGTAGAGCTTCCGGCAGCGCTTCTCTAGCCGTCCCCCGGCCTAGTAGCGGGCTGTGAACACCAGGCGCCAGGTGCGCGGCGCGCCATAATAGACGGTGCGGATATTACCGACCGAGGAGAACTCCTGGCCATCGGTCCGGTAGACTTCATCGGCAAGATTGCGCCCATAAAGCCCGATCGAATAATTGCCATCGCGGTTGGTCCACACCGCATTGGCGTCGTAAAGCCAGTAGGCATCCTGGAACAGACCGTCGATCTGCACATTGGAGTCGACCGGCGTGTTGTCGACGGCCAGCGCCATGCGCGAGCGATACCGGGCCGAGCCCGATACACGCAGCGTGCCATTCTCGGCGATATCAAAGTCGTAAGCCGCCCCGAAGCGCGTCGTCCAGTCCGGCGAGAAGGCCGGATCCTGGAAGGCGCGGCTGCCACCGAAACTGGTGAAGCGGGCGTCAGCGAACTCGCTGTATTCCGCATCGAGATAGCCAATCTGTGCGTCCAGCTGAAGTGCCTCGACCGGGTTCCAGGCCAGCTCGACTTCCGCACCTGAGATTTCAAGACCACCGGCGTTGAGGACGGTCAGCTCCGGAACCGGCAGGCCGGTGCCCGGATCATTGACGAGACCGGACACACGCGCCTGGAAGTCTTCGTAATCGTTGTAGAAGACCGTGAAGTTCGCACGAAGCGCATTGTCCATCCAGTCGGTCTTGATACCGAACTCGTAGGATGTGACCGTTTCAGGATCGTAGGGAGCCTGCTCGCCGGGATTGTTTGCCCGGCCATTGAAACCACCGGACTTGAAGCCTTGCGACACGCGGCCGTAGAGCAACACGTTGTCAGAGGCCCGGTAGTCCAGCGACACCATCGGAGAGGTATTCGTCCAGCTGTTGTCGATCGTGAAGGCCAGCGCAGGGTCCGCAGTCACGCCCGGAAAGGTCGAAAAGGTCGATGTGGTGCGGAAATAGTCTTTCTGCTCGTCGGTGTAGCGTACACCGGCCGTCACCGAGAGGCGGTCTGTCAGATCAAACGTGGCATTGGCATAGAGCGCCCAGCTGGTCGTCTGCAGATCGTCGTCAATGGTGCGCAGGAAGGTGAACCCGCCAGGACCCGTGAGCAGGTCATCGGCATAGGCCTCCTGATGGGACTGGATGTTCTCGACCATGTAGAACAGGCCACTGACAACGGTCAGCCGCTCGGATTCGTAGTTCAGCTGGAATTCCTGGCTGATCTGATCCTGATCCACCGCAACCAGCACATCGCCGGTCTCAAGCGCGGTAGCATCGATATCGATATAATCGTCGTATTCCAGCTCACGATAGGCGGTGATCGACCGCAGTGTGAGCTGATCAGACAGATCCCAGTTCATGGTCAGCGCCGAGCCCCAATGGGTCATCTCGGTCGAGTTGGGCAGGCCCGGCGTGGCGACGCCGGTGAAGTCATAGGGTGCTACCTGCGTAGGCAGAACCAGTATCGGAACTCCGAACAAGGTGGTCAGCGTATTGATCGGCTGGCCCATCGTCAGCGCATTGTTCTCGCGCGACCAGTCAGCATTCCAGTCAACGGTGAAGTTCGGCGCTGCATCCCAGGCCAGCGAAACGCGCGCGGCCGAGGCATTGCGGTCGTTATACTCCTCACCCGTGTTGGGATTGGTCACAAAACCATCGCGGCCCGTGCCGAACAGCGCGACGCTGCCGGCGAGGTTTTCAGCCAGACCACCGGAGACCGAAGCCCGGGCTTCCCACAGGGAGTAATTGCCCAGACCGACCTGGAACTGGCCCCGGGTTTCCTGGTCAGGACGACGGGTGATCACGCGCAGCGCGCCACCAATCGTGTTCTTGCCATAAAGCGTGCCTTGCGGTCCGCGCAGAACCTCGATGCGTTCAATGTCAAACAGGTCGAGCTGCGTGCCGCGGATACGCGAGAAATAGACGTCATCGACATAGAAGCCGACAGCAGGGTCAAAGGTCTGGAGGGCGTCGGGCTGGCCCACGCCGCGGATATAGATATTCGTCGCGTTTGAAGAGCCCCGGCCCTGAACGATGTTCAGGTTGGGGACTGCGCCCTGAAGACCGGTGGAATCGGTAACGTCGATCTGCTCCAGAGCCGCTTCGGAGAAGGCCGAAACGGCGCCCGGCACGTCCTGCAGGCTTTCTTCGGTACGGCGAGCCGTCACCACGATCACTTCGCGGTTCGGGCTGGCGCCCTCTTCCTGTGCCAGGGCAGCAGGCGTCATGAATGCAAGCGGTGACACGGTGGCCAGAATGGCCGCAGCACCGAATGTGCGCAGTTTCGTTGTCATGGTGATCCTCCCAATCGAATCATCGGCGCCTGATCCCTGCCAAGCGTCTCACGTTCAATTACTTTCAACGTTGAATGAAATGTCAATTAGTATCACACTCGAAGCCAGTCACGGGTTCGGGAGTGAGGCTATGCCGCAACAGATTGCAGTCGACGCGCGAAGCGAACCGGCCCAAAATCGGCATATGCCGACACGCACGAAAAATCGCCCGCAAAACCGCCGCGGGCAAAAAACCCGCGCCGCGCTGCTGGATGCCGCGGAGACACTGTTTGCAGAGACCGGGTTTCATGCTGTCACGGTGCGCGAGATTGCCCGCAAGGCCGAAGCCGACGCTGCCCTCGTCACCTATTATTTCGGCGGCAAGCGCGAACTCTTCGATGAGGTCCTGTTACGCCGGGCAACCGAGCTGAACGCCATACGCCTCAAGGAACTCGAGGAGCTGGAAGCCAATGCCGGGCCGGACGGACCAACGGTGGAGGAGATCATCAATGCCTTCACCCATCCGCTTCTGGACCGGACGGCCAATGGTGGCCCGGGCTGGAAAAGCTATTTTGCCCTGATCGGCCAGATCACCAATACGCCCGAATGGGGCGCGGCGGTGATGAACAAGTATTTCGATCCGATCGTGATCCGCTTTCTGGATGCGTTGAAGCCGAAAATTCCCGATTGCACGGAAGAGGACCTGTTCTGGAGCTATCATTTCCTGTCCGGCGTACTGGTGCTGACCTTCGCTCAGACCGGCCGGATCGATGTGTTGTCGAAGGGGCTGTGCAAGTCTTCCGACATAGCCAGTGTTCACGAGCGTATGCCCGGCTTCATCGCCGCCGGCATTCTCTACCTTCAGGAGCGTTCGCGGGCACAAAAGACCAGCGGGGCGTCGCCGTCATGAGCATTTTCACGCAGCACACCTTCACCGCAGCGGACGGCATCCGCACCGCCTATCGCCGCTATCAGGCTGACAGCGGCAAGCTGCCTGTCGTCTGCCTGCATGGCCTTACGCGCAACAGCAAGGATTTTGAGGACGTCGCGCCGCGCATTGCCGCTTCCGGCCGCACAGTAATCGCCGTTGATGTCCGCGGGCGCGGCCAGTCCGACCGGGGATCGCCGCCGGAAATGTACAATCCGCAGGTCTATGTCGAGGACCTGTTCGGCGTGCTGGGGCAGGAAGGCATCGGTCATTTCATCTCCATCGGCACCTCCATGGGTGGCCTGATGACAATGATCGCCGCGGCGATGCACCCCGGTGTGCTGGCCGGAGCGGTGCTCAACGATATCGGGCCGGAACTGGACCCTGCGGGCCTGAACCGCATTGCAGGCTATGTCGGGCGCTCCAAAGCACCCATGGCCAACTGGCAGGAGGCCGCCGCAGCAGTGCGAGCGGTCAATGGCGAGGCCTTCCCCGATGAAACGGGCGATGCTTTCTGGCTCGCCTTCGCCCGGCGAACCTGCCGCGAACTGCCCGACGGGCGCGTGGAGCTGGACTATGATCCCGCCATCGCAGAGCCCTTCAAGGCGCCGGACGGTGCCGCACCGCCCGATATGTGGCCGCTGTTTGATGCGCTGGCTCCGGTCCCGGTCCTAAGCATCCGAGGCGCGATCAGTGACCTCCTGTCACCGGACGTCGTGGCGCGCATGGCAGCCCGGCACCCCCGATTTACCCGTGTTGAGGTGCCGCGCGTGGGCCATGCCCCGCTGCTGACCGAAACGCCTGCCCGGAACGCCATTGATGCTTTCCTTCAAGGACTTGACTGATGCGCAGCGCTCTTTTGACAATTCTCGGCATCCTTATCCTGCTCGGCGTTGTCGCCGTGGCGGCGTTCGTGTGGCTGACGCGCACACCGCCCCCGGCCGATGCGCCGCCGCCGGAGCAAGGCGAACGCCTGGTCGAGGCTGCCGGGATGACATGGCGCGTGCATGAAGCGGGCCCTGCCGATGCCCCTGTCATTGTGCTCATCCACGGCTTTTCACATTCTCTGGAGAGCTTTGACGGCTGGGCAGAGGCTCTGTCTGACACCTATCGCGTTGTCCGTTTCGACCTGCCCGGGCATGGCGTGACCGGCCCGCACCCGGACAGCGCCTATTCCAACGAAGACACCGCCCTGCAGGTGGCAGAGCTGCTGGATACTCTCGCCATTGACCGGGCCGTGGTCGGCGGCAGCTCGCTGGGCGGCCTGATTGCGTGGCGTTACGCCGCCACAAATCCGGACCGGGTTGCCGGCCTGGTGCTAGTCAGTCCGGGCGGCTATTCGATCAACAATGTTGGCGATGAGCCTGTGGAAGTGCCCGTGGCCGTGCAGCTTTACCTGCGCCTTGCGCCCGATGCCGGTGTACGCATGGCCACGCAGACGCTCTACGGCGATCCTTCCCGGCTTACCGAGGAGCGCATCGCGCAGATCGGTCAGATGATGCGCCAGCCCGGCGTGGGAGAGGCCCTCATCACCCGGCTGGAACAGTTTACCCTGCCTGACCCCGAACCCCTGCTTGCCACGATCGAGGCCCCTGCCCTTATCCTTTGGGGTAGCGCTGATACCGTGGTGCCCGCAGAACATGGCGACCGCTTCGTATCCGTCATGCCCGATGCGCGGCTGATTAGCTATGACGGTGTGGGCCACGCGCTGATGGAGGAAATCCCGGAAGAGAGCGCCGGCGAGGTCCGCAGCTTTCTGCAGGAGATCGGCTGGGAGTAGCGATCGACCGCCTTCCACGGGATAGCCAGGCGACCCTCGCGAAATCTTGATGCCTCGGATGATATGAGCTCATCGCGTTCAAAACCCACCATAGGCACAATGAAGGGAAGGGAGCGAAATACTCCCTGTTGGTGTGGCTCTGGAAAAAAATACAAGAAGTGCCACCTAAACCGCGACGCCCAACCAAAAGAAAACCCTTGGGCAGCTGTCGAAGCCAACCGTAAGGCTTTCACACAACGGAAGTGCAGCGCCGAAGGCTTGGGTTTAGGCGCGTGCGGCGGGAACTTAATCAAAGCCCACACAGTTTCCCGTGGCTGTAACTTAGAAAAAATTGCCAAGAACGGTCATGTCATGCAGTACACTGCAAACATGTCAGAAATGAATAAAAACGGCGGAAAACTTACTATTGATAAAATTGGCATAAAAAATGCTTCGATATTTTATGGATTCTGTAGCAAGCACGATAGAGAGCTATTTTCCTGTATAGAGAATGAACCGTTTACCGGCCGGCCGGATCAGTGCCTCGCGATTGCCTATCGCACGATGAGCCGCGAACTCTACGGAAAAGATGCGAGCGCACACTTGCGAGATACACTTCGCAGTGCTGATAAAGGATGGCCCATAATCGATCAGTACTTTTTTCAATTTGCACTTGAACAAATAGAACAAGGAAATGAATTTGCGCGCCGGGAAACCCGACACACTCAAATAAAACTTGGCACCCTTATATCAGAAGACAATTTTGACGGACTTAAATCAATTGTATTTGAATTCTCTGAAATTATACCGTTCATGTTCGCCGGCGCTTGGTCCCCCTTCACTGATTTATATGGTGTAGAGCTTCAGAAGGGTTATACCGATGAAATTTTAGAACAAGTAATCGTTTCATCATCGGCAACAACCACCGGCACGATGGTCTGCGTTTCTTGGCTGACATCAGTCAATGCCCCAGGCAAAGCAATCGCAGAGCAGATAAATAATCTCCCCGTCGGCCAACAATCTTCAGCTATAATTCAAATGATGACGAAACACATAGAGAATATATTTTTTGATCCAGAATGGCATCGAAATCTAAGCAACAAGCACAGAATGCAACTGGAAATTCTAGCAGCGAGCGGCTTGGATTTTATGGGAAGCGTGCCATCGGCACCGATCCGCTTAGATTTAGATTTTGGCCTGCCTAATCCAAAAAGATCGTTTGAAGTTTAACTCCGCAATCGAGGGCAAACTCGGAATCGGCTTTCGCTTTTGAAACTCAACAGTTGGGGGGTATCTGTCGCAAGACAACATAAAGCGCCTTTAGTCCTCGAAGACAATCTCCGGCGCCGGCCGGTTGGCGGTTTCAGCCGTCCGCAGCATAGCTACTGCCGCCCCCGCAAAGGCACGTGCCAGCGGCCCGTCTTCAAGCGCCACCAGCCGGCCTGCGTCGCTGGCTTCGCGTAAAGACGGGTGAAGCGGTATCTCCCCAAGAAACGGAATACCCATCAGCTCGGCTTCAGCGCGCGCGCCGCCACGGCCGAATATCTCGCTTCCCTCGCCGCAATGCGGGCACAGGAAGAAGCTCATATTCTCGATCATGCCCAGCACCGGGATCTCGGTACGTTCAAACAGGGCCATTGCCTTGCGCGCATCGTCCAGCGCCACGGTCTGGGGTGTCGAGACGATCACGGCGCCGCTGATCGGTATGCCTTGAGCGATAGCCAGCTGGGCATCGCCGGTGCCAGGCGGCATGTCGATGAGCAGGACATCGAGCGGGCCGTCCCCGCCATCCCAGTCCACCTCGGTGAGGAACTGGCGGATGGCGCCCGTCACCATCGGGCCGCGCCAGACAACCGGTTCGCGGTCGCCAACCAGAAATCCGGTGGAAACCAGTTTCACGCCATGCGCCCGCAGAGGCTCGATGCCCGAATCGGTCTTTCGCAGCCCCGGCGCATCGGTCAGACCGAACAGACGCGGCGCACTGGGACCGAAAACATCGGCGTCCACCAGCCCCGTCCTCAATCCCTGCTTCACGCAGGCTCCGGCCAGATTGGCCGCCACGGTTGATTTTCCGACCCCGCCTTTTCCCGAAGCAACGGCAATGATCAGCCGGGCCGGTGGCTTGCCGCTAGCCTGCACCGGACGCGATTTTTGTGGAGCCGGCTTTCTTTCGCTTTCGACGATAACCCGGACGCGCGTGACGCCTTCCAGCGCCATCAGTGCCTCTTCGACGCCCAAGCGTATGGCCTGCTCGTCCTCACCGCCCGAACCCCCGGGCGGAGCAAGAATCACAGTTGCGATACCGCCACGGATTTCAACCGCGCGCAGGCGCTCTTCAATACCGGGCAGTTTGTCGAGCAGCTCCGCGCGCAGCGCGCCGGAATGTTGGTCAGCCATGGCCTGCTCTTAGCCGAGCTGGCGCCTGCGCGCCAACCGGCAGGGCAGAACGATGATGGTTAATTTTTTGGGATCGAATGCGGATCACGGGTGTTTTCCCTTTCGGACACGCCGCCGGACAGATATGGTTAACTATCTGCTAATGCGCTTTCCGGTGAGGGGACACTCTGGAAACGGGCATTTAGAGAGGGGAGTAAGGTCAGCTATGTCCAGAGAGGGCGAATCTCGCTTCGAGCGCCGGTACGACAGTGCCGTAAGCCCCATGGTCGTCTTGCTGTCCGTCATTGTCCTGCTCGTCATCATTGTGATTGCAGGGTATGTCATGTGGCCCTGCAGCGACAGGCCCGGCAGCTTCAAACCCTGCCAGATAGACCGTTTCCTCCTTCGCACGGCCATTGCGGACGCATGCCTGCGTGAAGGACAGAACCGTTATGTGGATGCCGCGCCGATTGTAGTGCCTTCGCGCTATGGTGACCGCCGCAACGGGCCGGTGACATTTGGCTCACAGGTCAGTAGCGCGCTGGATCGCCTGCCCCCTGTCGCATCGACGGTTCTGGGCGCGCGGGCGCGGCGGGGGCGTGAAGACGGGGAAATCAATTGCCCGGCGGTTACAGATTCCCTGATTCAGGCAGGAACGGACCGGTTCTCGCCGGGACGCGGCCTGCTTCAGTACGAAGCCGAGCTGGTCCTTTACCGGCTGCTGGTGGTCGAGCGCCGGCCGATGAGCCTGCGTGATGCCTATGCGTTTCTTCCGCAGCGTGATGCGGCCACTATCGAACAGGTTATCCAGCTCAACACCAGCTACGTATCAAACCGTGGTGGCACCTATCCGCCACGGCCCTGGTATGTGCGCTGGGATGTTTGCGGCTACGACGAAGATGGCCAGAGCCAGCCACGCGCAGCGCTGTATGTGGATCCCGACCGGGATTTTTATGAATGCATGTCGCGCGAAAATGCCTCCCGGCTCTACGCCGAGGGCGCGCGCTACTGGCTGTTGCTGGGCGATGCCGAACTGGCACGCAGCGATATCCAGTGTGTCTGGGACGCCGAATATGACGGCTTTTGCCCCGGCGGTTATCGCGATGGCTACACCAATCTTCGCCATGGCGGCTTTGAGCCGGTACCAACCGCGCTGGATCTGGCCATGCAGAACTGGCGGCGCGCGTCTGACTGGGGCCGTGTCTTCGGCGCGCAAGCCTCGCTGATGGCCCAGCGCCGTCTGCAGGCCCATACAGTGCAGTGCCAGAGCTCTCTGGACGGATCGAGCCTGCGCCGCATTTCGCGTGTTGGCCCTGACGGTATCGGCGAGGTGATCCGGCTTGCGCTGCGCCAGCGCGCGCTCAACGCGCTGGGCTATTATGCCGGTACCGTTGACGGTTATTATGGCCCGGGAACGCGCGACGCCGTTCGCGGATTTCAACGTGAGCTGGGCTTTGATGAAACCGGGGCCCTCACCCCGCGCCAGACAACCTTGCTGATCTGCCATGCCGCCCAGACGGCGCGCGAAGCCAGTGTGCAGAATACTCTGGGCATCATGTACGCCACGGGTCTGGGTGTGGAGCAAAACACTGACCTCGCGCTTGAGTGGCTAGAAACCGCTGCACGCCGCGATGATCAGGACGCATATTTCAACCTCGCCATCATCTACGGCACAGGCGCGGTGCTTGGCAGCTACCGCATGTGCGGCATCGTTGAGAATTTCGAGCGCGCCGAGTCCTATCTGGCCGAGGCGGCACGGCTGGGACACCCGCTGGCCCGTCGCTGGCGCGCCAGCCCCGAGTACAACCGGCTTCCAACACCACGCGCGCGCTGGGAGACGATTGCGGAGCGTATCCGCGCGGCGGCCATCGATGGCGGGGGGCTTTTCTACCTTGAATGGGAAGACCGCCATGTGCGCCTTCCCGATATCGACCAGTTACCGCCCGGCTGTCTCGAAGCCGAGCGCTTTGATGGAGGCTAGGCCATGAAGAGCACGCTTTTGGCGCCCTCCGCGCATCACGCACCAGTTGAAGGATGTCTGTCATGAGCCCGGTTCGAATCACAGCCACACTCGTGAGCCTGTCGATGCTGGCGGCCTGCGCTGTGCCCCAGCAATCAGTCCCGGCCCGCGACGTCCAGGCGCTCGAGACCGCCGAGCGCATATGCAATATCGGCAGCCTTACGCAGGAATATAACCGCCTGCGCAACGAGGCACGCACCGTGGTCACGCCGTCGCACTGGACATCCAACTGGCTGCTCGCCCCGTGGCCAGGAACCTATCTGGACAGCCACTCCAGCCAGTCTTCCAGCCGCTCGGAAGACGTCAATGTGCGCCCGCCTTTCGGCCCGTCGACGCCCACCATTGATCTGGTGCGCACATTCGAAGTCGACCTTGATGCCTCCTACCGCGCGTCCACCTCGTCATGCCAGGCGCACGCTGCCTGCATGTACCAGAACCGCTATAATGAGGGGTATTGCCAACGCTCTGCCGCCGACTGGCAGATCGCACAGGACCGCTTCCAGAGCCTCTCCTACCGGCTGGCCGATGTGCGCGTGCAGATGGCGCAAATCTGCCCGGACTGTCCGCCAGACTTCATCGTTCCGGGACATCACAGATTTGGCCATGGCCACGGCTACCCGACCCGCCATTATCCGCCCTATCGGCGCAGTCATGACTGTGAGGACTATGTCGGCGGCGTGTTTTCCACCCGCTCTTGCCCGCGCTAGGGGGACCGGCTCCATCCGGCACATTCGCTGGCGGACAGGCCAGACACCCCCAGCCGATGTGCCTGACCGTCCCCCGGGGAGCGGTCCACAGCTCCGCTTTGTCAGCGCACACCGATATATTGGCTTGATCGCCCTTCGCCATAGCGGCTAAACCGGCCAGTGGAGAGGTGGCCGAGTGGTCGAAGGCGCTCCCCTGCTAAGGGAGTATACCTCAAAAGGGTATCGTGGGTTCGAATCCCATCCTCTCCGCCACTGCCTTCTTATTTCTTGCGCTATTTCATGTGCTTATAGGGAGGTGAGAGGGCCCTGCCCCAACATCTGCCCCAACAACCAACGGCCTGTAAGCCCATGAATCGGCGCTTTGGGGGCATTGTGCGTCGATCAATCCCGCCCCGCCCCAGCGTCCAATATCGCCCGGCCTAACCGGGAAGACTCAAGAATGGTGCAAGCAGCCTGATATGTAGACGGGCGGGCGAAGGCCAAGCCGGGAACCTCTAGGCGCTGACTTGACCTCTCCTCCATGCGCGACTACGAATCGACCGCAACTCAGCGGGAGGGGACAGTGCTTGCGCTTTTGCTCATAGGGCTAGTCGCGCTGATTGCGCTGATTCTGTTGTTTGGCCGCGCCGCCGTGCTCAACAGGCTCGGTCAGATATCCCTAGGCATCGTAGCGTTTGCGGCGGGCGTCGTGCTGCTAGTCATGGTCGATGACATCGGCCAATTCCTCTGGATAGTGGGGAGCATTATCGGTGGGTCGCTGATCCTACTTGCCGTGGTTGCGGCTACGTTGAAAGCGAAGATGCGACACGACATGAACGTGGCGCGAGAATCATCAAGAGCCAAACTAGAGGCGCTTGATCCGGCAGCGCGGCGAAGCGAGGAGATTAGGGAACGAACCGTTTTGCGATTAGTAGATCGCGGCATGACATGCGCTGAGGCTGCTGATTATCTCGCGTTGATTGATGCAGGCGAGGTAGAGAAGGCGGACGCGTTTTTTAACGCCAGTCTTGATCGCCCCAGCCCAAACCCTCACCCTCGGTAGCGAATCCCTTCCCAACGTGCCCCCTGTCGCGGCCATGACGATGCGCATCGTGAGGCGGTTGGCCTTTTTATAGAGGGCAAAAACCCCGCCGCGCCGGCAGGCTCCCTTGCCGCGTGCCTCGAGCGTGCGCGCGTAACGTGCCGGAAAACTCATCGTGCTCTCGCGCTGGGGTGACGCACAAACGGTGCGGGTTGCCTGCCCCCGCTCGCTACGCACGCGAGACACTGCCGAAAACTCCGATTTCCCTCGCGTAGTGACCGGGGATAAATCGGCCAGCCCCTTTTTATAGAGGGCAGAAACCCCTGCGCTGAAATTTTTTTCAGGCCGTTTATGAATGATAAGTGGGGACGCCGGTCTGTGGTTCTCGAGCGGTAGAGAATTGGACCGCCCCCGCCTCTACCGCCTTTCCGGAATTGAAAAGTGCGTCACGGTTGATGCTGGGCAGTCCGTTCCTCATTTTGTGGACGCAGGAAAATGTCCGCTCTGCCGGTCGGTGATGCCGTAAGCGGGGACTCATTGGACCGCCCCCGTCCAGAAAAATGTTACGGTTTATAAACGCTGGCAGGGGACGCCGGTAAGCACAGGACAACATCAAGAAATTGATCCGCCCCTAGGCAGAAGCGATCCAGACGGCAATCCGAACGCCCTCTAGACCAACCATGCTCTCGCCGATGAAATCGACATCTGCACCGCGATAGCGACCAGCCTTCATGGCCATATGAACAAGGTCCGTATCATTGCGGCCAATATAGCCAATCTGACCACGACGGGAAAACACTGCGATGGCGTTCGGATCGTATGGATTTTTAGGCTCCGGCCTCAACTCAATTGGATCGCCCTCATCCAGCTGCGCAATAATCTCTTGCCGGGAGGTTCCGTCATCATTTTCAAAAGATTCCCCAACGACCGACAAGATGCAGCTGGTTTCTTTTCCATCATCCGGAGGGCGCTTGGAAGCACCAAACAGAAATTTGAACATGTATCCCCCACCTCTTTTTCAGGACGATGCTCCGTTCAATTCTCCTATGCAACCGAAGAAAAAGGTATCGCGCCGCCCGGCCATTGAGAGCCCGCGACGCGATGATGCCAGACCTAATCGCCGCAATTTGTCAGTGATGTTTCTATTCTTAAAGCAACTCATACGGCGCGAACGTCCCAGAGCGCCTAGCCTTTGGTATCGGCCGGAATTGCCAGCGGGCCTAGCGATTTGCCGGATTTCGGGAGCGCAAATTGCCCAGCGTCAACGCATCATTTTTTGGTGCGTTCTGCACCATTTTTTGGTGCGTTGGAGTGGACGCTGGGCATCCAGTTTTCATAGCGCCAAGACTCCGCCGGACGGGCAGCGGTTGGGTATTGCGACAGACTGACCAACCGTGAGCGTGCCCGGCGTGGTCCTGTCATTCCGCCCGGCCTTTCAATCCGCATCCAGCCTTTCGTGATTAGTTCCCGAATAGCAGCGCCTCCCGTATTGGGGGAGCAATCCAGCAGAAGGGCCGCAGTCTGGTCATCCATTCGCCAGATATTCGGCCCGCCTGCCCTGTGCTCGCAAAGAACGTGGATCAGGAGGCGAAGGGCAGTCAGTGACAGGGCGCGGAAGGCTGGCAACGTGCGCCATGCTGAATAGACGCGCGCATGCGAGCCGCCGCGCCGGGCGTTGTGATTATTGGACATGATGATTCCGTTGGCAGGCGGGGCGGACCATCGGCCCGCCCAGCGCCCTACTCTATCAAGCCCAATTCGCGGGCTTTGGCTTCCGCAAGCCGAAGCGACTCCAGGAGTTGGGGAAGGTGCTTCACGGAAATGCTGAGCCCCTTCCGGCTGGGCCTCGTTTCGCCGGGGGCGTGCTCATAGAAAACCCGCTGGGCAATCAGATCCATTCCGTTGAATTGATCGAGCGTAACCCGGACGCTCTCACGCGCGTTCTTTCGCCATTCTGCTATCAGGATGGGCTCTGAGCGGTCTCCACTGGCCATTCAAGCCTCCCACGGTTTGCGGGCAGAAAGCGCAACAGCGGGCTCTGAGAGGCGATAGCGGCCTATTCTCGTTCCGTCCGGCACATTCTCCCAGATGGTTTCAATCGGCACGCCCAGCGCCCGCAACTGCGAGATGTATTCAGAGGTTCTCCGAGCCCATCCCAGCGGCGAGGCTTCGCCGGAGGTAAAACCCTGCTCCCCGACATCCAGCAAGAGGCGCATCGTCTGGGCTTGCCGCCCGGCTGGCACGGCGATAACCGGACCCTCTGGCGGTCTGATATGCACGCGCATTGCGGGGGCTTTTTGCTTGCGCTGGGCGCTGGGGGGTGCGAAAGTTAAAGGTGCCTGCTCTTGTGAAAAGGCTTTGCCCCCAAGCGACGTTGCCGCGCCGCTGGGGGTTTTTCTTTGCCGGTCCATCATTGCGCCCCCTGCTTCGCACCTGCATCCAACAGGGCATCCAGTGCGGCGGGACGGATCAAGCGGCGTCCGGCAATTTTGATGGAAGGCAAGTCGCCAGCGTCCATAAGCCGATACAGGGTCGAGCGGCTCAGGCCGGTATAATTCGCGGCCTGTGCAATCGACAAGGCCGCTCTCTCGTTTTGGGTTGCCATGATAGGGCTCCGTTTCTGTGACGCCGGAACACCCAGCGCCTTCAACGGACCCCATAATTCACATGGATTTGAACCTGTCGCGGGACTTTAAATGCGGCCTAATTAATGTCCCGCAATTTCAATTTTTGCCGGTATAGGCGCTCTAGTGTTTTCGCGCGGTTTTCGATACCAGCGCGCCGGGTTTTCTCCGCCGCTAAGCGGGCAGCCTTGGGTATAGAGTGTCCGCTGTAAACGCTCTGCCGAATCCACCCCATTTCTGTCCGGCAGCTTTCCCAAGGCAAGAGGTGCCGCCGTCTACCCTGCTTTCGTTTTGCAGGCTCAAGTGCCGCGATGAAAGGCACTATTTCGTGCAGCTCCATCGTAGCCAGACCCGCAGCCAGTCCGAAGCGCTCAAAGCGTGCTCGCTGATCCGGATCAGGCGAATTCTTGCCAGCCGTATAATTGTCGAAGGCATCGAAGGCTGCTTGGATTCTCGGTGTGATTTCCGGAGGAGCGCTCATCGCTCCCGACGGAATTTGCGCGGCCAGTCTCGCCCGTTCTTGTTCGTAGCTGCCGCTCACGATCAACCTGTCGATCCGCTGCAATGTCTCAGCACACTCGGCCCTCACCTTCCGAGCAAAGCTCTCGGCACTGTCTTGCAGGCCGTAGGCTTCGGCTTCGATTTGTTGTTCATCTCGATGAGCAATCCAGTAGTCCCGCATACGCACAGTCTCCGTGTACCAAAGCATGTCACTTTGCTCGCTTGCCAAGAGGGACAATCGTGCCGCTGGGGAGCGCTCCGGCCTCCAGATAGCCCGCCCATGCCTGCATCAGCTTGCGGCGCTTTTGGAGCGCGTCACCGCGCCGGTAGGCCCGTTCGACCTCGTTACCGACCACGTGCGCCAAAGCCGCTTCTGCGACCTCACGCGGGAATGTGCTGACCTCGCCGGCCCAATCGCGAAAGCTGGAGCGAAAGCCGTGAACGCTGGCCTGATGCGACGCATAGCCCATGCGGCGGAGCACGGCCGAAATCGACATATCCGACAGCGGTTTCCTGATCCGGCCTTGAAAGATTACGGCGCTGGCCTCTCCGCCGCTGGCCGGTCGCACCGCCTTGAGCACTGCCACTGCCTCATCCGTCAGGGGGACGCGGTGCGGCTTGCCTGCCTTCATGCGCTCGCCGGGAACGGTCCAGAGCTTGTTTTCAAGATCCATTTCCGCCCATGTCGCGCCGCGAACCTCGCCGGAGCGCGCCGCCGTGTGTATCAGGAATTCCAGCGCCCGCGCGCCCATGCCTTCGCGCGCCTTTAGGGCATGGCAAAACTCAGGAACATCGGCATAGGGCATGGCGGGATGATGCCCGCGTGCCAGCTTCGGAGGTTTCGGCAACAGGTGATCGAGATGCCCTTTCCAGCGCGCCGGGTTTTCACCCTCGCGCAAACCCTTTGCCGCCGCCGCATCCAGCACCCGCGCGATGCGGCCGCGAAGCCGCGACGCGGTTTCCGGCGTCTTGGTCCAGATCGGCTTGAGCACGCGCAACACGTCTTCCGTATCGACCTTATCGACCGGAATGGCCTTGAGCTTCGCAGCACCGTCTTTCAGCGTCGATTTCCATTGCGCCGCGTGTTTGGGGTTGCGCCACTGCGAACGCCACTCCTCGACCATCTGGAGGGCAAAGCGGCCGAACTCCGGCACTTCCGCCGTGGCGCGCTTCACGTCCAGCGGATTGCGCCCCTCGGCTTTCAGGGCGCGCGCCTCGCCAGCCCGCTCCCGCGCGCGCATCAGCGGCACGTCGAAGGCAGACCCCAGACCCATTTCGCGCAACCGCCCATGCCAGCGGTAGAGGAAGACCCAGCGGCGAGCGCCCCCTTGCCCAACGGACAGGTAGAGCCCGCCGCCATCCGCATGACGGCCCGGCTTGGCGTCCGCTTTCAGAAGCGAGGCCACGGCCCGCGCATTCAATCGGTAGAGATTCCGGCTGGCCATTCGGCGCTCCTGCCCTAACGTCTGCCCTAACACCCGCCCCAACAGCGAACTGCGATTCTATGGGATATGGTGAAACACGTCGAGACAGCAAATGCTATAAATCCCTTTCAGACAAAGGCTTGGCGGAACGGTGTAAGATACGCTGAAATACGAGTTAGGCGGACATCCTCTCCGCCACGCACCCCCACAAGGGGTCTCCCGGAAATCAGCGATCGCAATACAGGCGTTGTTACCGCGCCTTGGACGGCGCCATGCGTCACGCCGGTACTGTCAGATTAAAATCGCTTGAGCCGCCCTGCCCGGCTTCGTAGCGTTCCGGGATGAGCAACCCCTTCCGTTATTTCAAGACTTCACCCGAGATCATCCGCCTCGCTGTGATGATGTATGTCCGCTTTCCGCTGTCGCTCCGCAATGTCGAGGACCTGCTCCACGAACGCGGGATCGACGTGAGCCACGAAACGGTCCGCTTCTGGTGGAACCGGTTCGGGCCGAAGTTCGCTGCGCAGATCCGGAAGAAACGCGCCGATCGGATGCGCGCCTGGCCCCAGTGGCAATGGCATCTGGACGAGATGTTCGTGAAGATAAACGGCGTCACGCACTACCTCTGGCGGGCGGTCGATCATGAAGGTGAGGTGCTTGAGGCCTACGTTACCAAGCGCCGGGATCGCCATGCAGCATTGAAGTTTCTACGCAAGGCGATGAAGCGATTTGGCCAACCGCAGGTCATCGTTACTGACCGTCTGCGCAGCTACAAGGCGGCAATGCGCGATATGGGTAATGAGGCACGCCAGGAGACGGGCCGGTGGCTCAATAACCGGGCGGAAAACAGTCATCTGCCGCTGCGAAGGCGGGAGCGAGCGATGCTCCGGTTCCGGCGGATGCGAAGTCTGCAGACCTTCGTCTCGGTCCATTCATCGGTCCACAACCACTTCAATCTCGAACGCCACCTCTGCAGCCGCGAAAACTTCAAACACAACCGCAACGCCGCCTTGGCCGAGTGGCGTCAACTTGCCGCCTGATCACCGATGGCCTTGCCAAACCGAGACCCGTTCGCGTTCGTCTGACAGCACCGATTGGCTTGTTTCAGGGAATGTTTGAGAAAAACATTCTGACCTTTAATCCCGGATGGGATTCCAATGCAAACGAGACTGATGATTTTACCGATGTGCGTGATATTCAACGTGCCCTGAAGAAACAGGGCATTCAGCTCGAAACAGAGGCCGATGAAAGATCGTCAGGCCCGGCCAGCTTCATGGTAGCTGATCCAGACGGGAATCCGGTTCTGGTCGACCAGCATGTGAGCCGCCCGGCCAGCTAGATCCCTCGGGCTCACGTTATTCCGGCGACTGAAACGTCAGGCAGGCCATGTGACGCCCGGCGCCGACACACGGTTTCTGGCCGTTGCCGGCACTGGTTCGGGCACACGCGCGGCCAGCAGCGTCTTATTTGGAACGGTTTCAGGCTGAGTCCGTTGGTTGGAGACACGCTGCAAAAGGAGGACATTATGAGCGTTGCTCGTGTCACCGAAATTTCCGCAACATCACCCGAAAGCTTTGACGACGCGGTCCATCAGGGGATTGGCAGGGCATCGAAGACCCTGCGCAATATCAAGAGCGCCTGGATCAAGGACCAGAACGTCATGGTCGAGGACGGCAAGGTCACCCAGTTCAAGGTCAATATGTCTGTGACCTTCGTCCTGGAAGATAGCTGATCCGGGTTTGGCGGGTCGGCTGGCTTCCTTTGTCACCTAGACCGATAGTTGCGCCTCGCCATCACTTTCGCGGTGGCCGCGAACTTGCGCCAAGCTGGCTACAACGCACAATGACCGGATATCGCAGCCGCGATCCTGCCGGACCACGCACTCGCTGATATCCATCGCATCGAAACCGGCATTGGTGAGCAAAGTTTCCATATAATCCTGCGCGTGTGCGAAGCGCCGGCTCTCCCGCAAGATCACCGGCGGTTCATCTGCAGCGGCGGCCTCGACAGTGAAGGCTAGAATACCTCCCGGTGCCAGAGAGGCGTGGCACCATCCGATCACGCCTCCGAGTGCGCCAATATAGGCGAACACATCGGCGGCTACGATCAGGTCGTACTGCCTGCTGCCCGGACTGAGTTGAGCGATATCGTACTTCTCCAAGGCGTCGTAAGTGGCCTTGGCATTTGCTATGGCGAGCATCCCCGCAGACAGATCGAACCCCTCAAGCCAGTCCGCACGCGGACGCAAGACCTCGCCCGCCAGACCGGTCCCGCAGCCCAGATCAAGCACCCGTGCAGCCCGCGTAAACCCGCCCGCCAGCAGGCGCTGCATGATGATCTGCGGCCCCCTGTAGCCAAGCCTGTTAACGAGCGCCGCGTCAAATCCGGGCGCATACTGGTCAAACAGCAATTCGACAAAGGCTGGGGGCATAGACTCCGCGAGCGGTACTTCCCGAGCCAGGTCGCGCTTCAGGCTTGCCCCGAAAGGATCCTGTGGCTCCAGAACCAGGACGCGCTCCCATGCCGCAATCGCGGCCTCACCCCGTCCGGCAAGTTCGTTGAGCTCCCCGAGGCGGAACCAGCCGGCAGTCCATAGCGGCGCTATCTCCAGCGCACCGGTCAGCACCTCGATAGCGGCCAGTATGTCGCCGCGCTCGGCAAGCTGCTCTGCATAACTGGCGCGCCGGTCAGCCACCGGATCGCCGGACGTAAACCGCGTTGCGGCCATCATTCGCTATCTTTCCAGAAGAAGCCCCGCTCATTGCCCTTTTTCGAGAACATGCGGCGGAGCTGCACTGCCTGCCGCCAAGCGGGCGGTTGCATTGCCAACGCCATAATGAAGCGCCGGCATGCCTGTCAATCACGCGTCTCTGGCGCTGAAGGGATGGACGGCGTTGCCCGGTTCCGGCTAGTTTCCGTCACAATAGGTGAAGGCCTACGAGACCGCTCCTTCACCGGCATGTCCAGCCTTCCCGGCGCTGGACACCCATTTGCCAAGACCTCACCCGGCAGGTGTCTGCGTGCCGGGGTGAAGGTGTGTGACAGAGACAAGGCCGGGAAATATCATGACCGACACCAATCCACCGCACGACCGTCCGGGCGGACATGACCATGACGATGTGCCGCCCACCCCGGACCCGTTGACCATGGCGGTGAGAGCCGAGGTGCTCGGCGAGAAACCCAATTCGATGGTCAGGGCCGTGCTGGAGCGGCAGGCGCAGCTCATCAAGTCCGACGTCACTCACCGCAACTGGCAGATTGCCCGTGAGGCCGCCGGGGCCGCCCTGATGATCCTGGCGGCGATATCCGCTTTCACGGCGGTCATCATTGTCGCGGGCGTGCTGTGGAGCGCCACCCAGTACCGGGGGCTGACGATCCTGCCCTTTTCTGTTCCGCCGGTTCTCGAAGAGCGCGGCCTGACCGGCGCAGCCGTGGCATCGCGTGTTCTCGACAGGCTGGCTGAAATGCAGACCGCTACCCAGTCCATGCGCGCGGCAAACACCTATGCGGACAGCTGGGGCGACGAAGTGGCGGTGGAGATTCCGCAAACCGGAGTATCGGCGGGCGAGCTCTGGCGCTTCCTGAGATCATGGCTGGGCGAGGAAATCCGCATTACCGGGGAGCTGGTTAGCGATGGCGACGGATTCCGCGTGACGGCGCGTGCCGGTGGCCAGCCCGCCCGCGTGATCATGGCCGAGACCGGCGATATCTACGCGGCGCTGGACGATGCTGCCGATGCGATATTCGCGCAGACCCAGCCCTATCGCTACGCTGTGTATCTGCTGGATTCCGAGCGCAATGAGGACGCGCGCGGGGCCTTTGAACGCCTGATGGCATCGGGCACCCCCACCGACCGGCGATGGGCGGCTGCCGGGCTGACAGCACTGTATATGGAAGAAGGCCAGCCCGAACGCGCTGCCGCAATCGGCGAGAATGCTCTGGAACTCTATGGCGAGTTCGGACTGCTGCACGCCAATCTCTTCCAGGTCTATGACATGCTCGGCCAGCCGGGGCGCGCACTGCATCATTTGCGCCTGGCGACACGGCATTTGCGCGGCGGAGACGAATACAATCCCGGAGACCGCGACGCCATGCTGGTATCGCTTGAGGGCGAACTGCTCCTGCGCAGCCACCAATACCAGGACGCGGCCAGTTTTTTCACCGATGCCATACGCCGCCGCCCGGAGAACGCGGACGAACTTCGCTGGCAACAGGCCTACGCCCATGTGTGGATGTACGACACGGCGAGAGGGCGCGAGATTTTCGCCCGTCTTCCGGAATATGAATCCCTGCCCGGCGTGGCAGCGCGCGACGATCTGGCGTTCGATATCGCGATGCAGCTGGAGGATACGCCCGCCTGGCAGGCACAATGGCCCGCCATTCGCGAGGCGATAGAGGCGATACCGGAAGAATTCCGCCCGGCCGTCCAGACCAGCCGCTACCCCGGCGTGGCTATTGCGTTTGCGCGCGCCGGCGATCTGGAAAGCGCGCGCGCCCTTCTGTCGGAGCTGCCCGAGGGCAATTACTACGCTGATCTGACGCGCGTCTATGTCGATGGCCTGGCTGGCGACGGTCTGGCCGTCGAGCAACGCATGGAAACGCTCATCGAGCAGGCACCGGAAATTGCCTACGGCGAGTTCTTCTGGAGTGACGTAGCCCTGCAGCAGGGCGATGTGACCCGCGCCATTGACCTTCTGGCCGCCGCGCACCGCAAGGCGCCCGGCTGGGCTGACCCCTTGCGGTACTGGGGCGATGCGCTTGCGCAGAACGGCCAGCACCGGGCTGCGGTCCACCGATACCGGCAGGCTGCCGAGCGGGCCCCGCGCTGGGGTGCGCTGCATATCGCCTGGGGCAGAGCGGAAGAAGCACGCGGGCGCACGCGGCAGGCGCGCCAGCTTTACGAGCAAGCCGTTACCATGGATATGAGCGCTGCCGACCGGCAGACGGTCGAAGAGCGGCTGGAAGCCCTCTCTGACTAGAGAATGCCCGGCAGGTTGAGGCCATGTTCGCGCGCGCAATCCAGCGCGATGTCATAGCCCGCATCGGCGTGGCGCATGACGCCGGTGGCCGGATCGTTCCACAGAACACGCTCCAGCCGCCGGTGCGCATCTGCGCTTCCATCACAGCAGATCACCATGCCGGCATGCTGGGAGAAGCCCATGCCGACGCCGCCGCCATGGTGCAGGCTGACCCAGGTCGCCCCGGATGCTGTGTTCAATAGCGCATTGAGCAGCGGCCAGTCAGAGACGGCGTCCGAGCCGTCCCTCATCGCCTCGGTTTCGCGGTTGGGGGAGGCAACAGAGCCGCTATCGAGATGATCACGACCGATCACGACAGGCGCTTTCAGCTCACCGCTGCGCACCATCTCGTTGAAGGCGAGCCCCGCCTTATGCCGCTCGCCGAGGCCAATCCAGCAAATGCGCGCCGGCAGCCCCTGAAACGCGATGCGTGTCGCGGCCATGTCCAGCCAGCGATGAAGATGGGCGTTCTCAGGGAACAGCGCCTTCATCTTAGCATCGGTCTTGTAGATGTCGTCCGGGTCACCGGACAGAGCGCACCACCGGAACGGGCCAACACCCCGGCAGAACAGCGGACGGATATAGGCGGGCACAAAACCGGGGAAGGCGAAGGCATCGGCCAGCCCCTCCTCCAGCGCCACCTGGCGGATATTGTTTCCGTAATCAAGCGTCGGCACGCCGGCCTTATGGAATTCGACCATTGCCGCGACTTGGGTTTTCATGCTCGCCCGCGCGGCCTGTTCAACCGCCTTGGGATCGGTTTGCTGTTTGCTGCGCCAGTCGGCGACGCTCCAGCCCTGCGGCAGATAGCCGTGCAGCGGATCGTGCGCACTGGTCTGGTCGGTGACGATGTCTGGCCGGACACTGCCTGCCTCCATGCGCCGGACCAGTTCGGGGAAGATGTCAGCGGCATTGCCGATAAGGCCCACGGACTTTGCCTCGCCCGCTGCCGCCCAGCGCGCGATCTTTTCCAGAGCATCATCCAGCGTATACGATTTTTCATCCAGATACTTGGTACGTATACGAAAATCGATCCGAGACTCATCACACTCGACGGCCAGACAGGACGCACCGGCAAAGACAGCGGCCAGCGGCTGCGCGCCCCCCATACCGCCCAGCCCGGCGGTGAGAATCCATTTGCCTTTCAGATCGCCGCCATAATGTTGGCGCCCGGCCTCGGCGAAGGTTTCATAGGTTCCCTGAACAATGCCCTGCGTGCCGATATAGATCCAAGAACCGGCCGTCATCTGGCCGTACATCATCAGGCCCAGCTTATCGAGCGCGTTGAAATGCTCCCAGTTCGCCCAGTGTGGCACGAGGTTGGAATTGGCGATCAGCACGCGCGGCGCATCAGGATGGGTACGGAACACGCCGACCGGCTTGCCCGACTGCACCAGCAGCGTCTCATCCTCATTGAGGTCTTTGAGCGCCGCGACGATGCCGTCAAACGCTCCCCAGTTTCGCGCCGCCCGACCAATCCCGCCATAGACGACCAGTTCGTGCGGATTCTCGGCGACGTCCGGGTGCAGATTGTTCATCAGCATCCGCAAGGGCGCTTCGGTCATCCAGCTCTTGGCGTTCAGCGCCGTGCCGGTGGGCGGGTAAATATCGCGCGCATTGCGCCGGGAACCGGTCATGATGCCACCTTCAGCTCGGGTGCCAGCTCTTCGAGCCGGTGCAGGATTTGTGAAAGGACGGCGCGCAACGCGCCTGCCTTGCTGTCATCATAGGCAAAGGGCGCGTACTCGGTTGCCAGATAGGCCGATTGGGCCAGCTCCATCTGGATGGCGTGAATGCTTTGCCTGGGCTGGCCATAATGGCGCGTCGTCCAGCCCCCTTTAAACCGGCCATTGAGAATATGGCTATAGCCTGCTGATTTTGATACGATTTCTACCATCGCATCTGACAGCACTTCAGCGCAACTCGCCCCGTCTGCCGTACCGATGCAGAAATCCGGTAGCCTGCCCTGGAAGAGGAAGGGTATTCGCGAGCGGATAGAGTGCGCATCGTAAAGGATGGCGACGCCGTGACGGGCTTTTGCAGCGTCCAGCGCCGCACGGACCGCCTGATGATAAGGCGCGTGATAGGCCGACACGCGCGCCGCAATCTCCGCGTCCGAAGGCGGCAAAGCCCAGATGGCCTCACCGTCAAAATCGGTGGCGGCAACAAGGCCGGTCGTGTTCTGCCCGGGATAAAGGCTGGCGCCGTCCGGCGGGCGGTTGGGATCCACGACATAGCGGTGGAAATTGGCGACGACCATCGCCGCGCAGGGAAGCAGGCCATCATACAGCCGGTCGACATGCCAGTCAGTGTCAGCAAGCCGGCGTCCGCGTGCATTCAGCCGCTCTCCCATCTCACGCGGCAACCAGGTGCCCGCGTGTGGCACGGCGATGACGACAGGGCTGGTCCCTTGCTTCACGCTGACCGGGTCGGTACGGCCCGGGCTCATGGATCGATCTCCAGCCCCGCTGCGCGCAGAAGTGCCCCGGAACGTACGAGTTCGGCGGCATGCTCGATATCACGGGCCATGTAGCGGTCCGCCTCCAGCACCGGAACATCTTCATGCAGGACACCAAGCGCTGCCTGCAGGGCGGGCGCCGTTTTCAGCGGCGTGCGGAACGCGATACCTTGCGCCGCACTCATCGCCTCGACCGCCAGAATACGTGCAAGATTGGCATTCATGCGCATCAGCCGCACCGCCGCATGGGCCGCCATTGAAACATGGTCTTCCTGATTGGCCGAGGTCGGCGTGGAATCGGTCGAGCATGGATTGGCCAGATGCTTGTTCTCGCTCATCAGCGCGGCCGTAGTGACCTCTGCGATCATGAAGCCGGAATTGAGGCCGGGTTCGGGCGTCAGAAACGGCGGCAGATCGTGGCTGAGCGTCGGATCAACCAACAGCGCGACACGGCGCTGGGCAATCGCGCCAATCTCGGCAATCGCCAGTGCGATCATGTCGGCAGCGAACGCCACAGGCTCGGCGTGGAAGTTTCCGCCCGACACAATCGCATCCTCAAGCACCAGCGGATTATCGGTCACCGCATTGGCCTCGATTTCCAGCGTCGCGCCGGCCTGACGCAACAAGTCCAGCGCTGCACCCGCCACCTGCGGCTGACAGCGTATGCAGTACGGGTCCTGAACGCGCGCATCATCATCGCGGTGGCTGTCGCGTATCTGCGAACCGTCCATCAGGGCGCGCATATGGTCTGCCACTTCGATCTGCCCGCGATGGCCCCGAAGCTTGTGAATTTGCGGGTGCAGTGGCGCAGTCGATCCCATCGCGGCATCGGTGGACAGGCAGGATATCAGCACCGCATTGGCGGTCAGGCGCACCGCATCGAAAAGCGCTGCCAGTGCCATCGCGGTTGAGAACTGGGTGCCGTTGATCAGCGCCAGCCCCTCCTTGGCCTCAAGCAGGACGGGTTTCAGCCCCGCCGCAACCAGCGCCTGCGCGCCGGGAAGGCGTTTGCCATCGTAAAACGCTTCGCCCTCCCCGATCATTACCGCAGCCATGTGGGCCAGCGGTGCCAGATCACCAGACGCCCCGACCGATCCTTGCAAGGGGATGACGGGTGTGACCCCTTGCTCCAGCATGTCCTCCAGCAGCGTTATCAATTCCCAGCGCACGCCGGATGCCCCGCGCCCCAGGCTGAGGAGCTTGAGCGCCATCATAAGGCGCACACTGGCAGGGTCCGTTTCATCGCCCACCCCGCAGCAATGGGACAGGACAAGGTTGCGCTGAAGCGTCCGGGTGTCGCTCGCCGCGATCTTCACATGGGCCAGCTTGCCGAAGCCTGTGTTGACGCCATAAACGGCTGCATTGCCCGCCGCCGCTTTGGCTATCTGTCCGGCTGATGCCTCCACCGCGGCACGCGCAGAGCTGTCTAGACGCGCAGGCAGTCCTTCACGCCAGATGCGTTCCAGATCGCCAAGCCGCACGTCACCGGGGTTGAAGGTCAGCATGGCCGGCCTCGGAAAATGCGCTGGTGAAGCGGGTTGAAGCCGATACGTCCGGCCAGCTCCGCTGGCGCGCTGGCGTTCCAGATGGCCAGGTCGGCACGCATGCCCGGCGCAATAACACCCCTGTCCGCCAGACCCAGCGCCTTCGCAGCGTTCACCGTTACCGCGCGCAGGGCCTCGTCCGGTGTCAGGCGGAACAGGGTGCAAGCCATGTTCATCGCCAGAAGCAGCGAGGTCAGGGGTGACGAGCCCGGATTGCAGTCGGTCGCCACGGCCATCGGCACGCCGTGTTCGCGCAGCGCCGCGACTGGCGGCCATTTGGTCTCCTGCAGGAAGTAGAAGGCACCGGGCAGCAGCACGGCCACCATGCCCGCCTCTGACATGGCCTTGGCATCGGCCTCATCGGCATATTCAAGATGGTCTGCGCTAAGCGCGTGGTAGCGGGCGGCGAGCTGTGTCCCGCCTTGGTGCGACAATTGTTCGGCATGGAGCTTTACCGGAAGGCCGAGTGATCGCGCCTCGACAAAAACACGCTCGATCTGGGCGGCGCTGAAGGCGATATTCTCGCAAAAGCCGTCCACAGCGTCAGCCAGACCGTCAGCGTGCGCAGCCCGCAAGGCCGGCAGGCATACATCGTCCAGATAGTCGTCGGCCCGGCCCTCGTATTCCGGCGGAATGGCATGCGCGCCCAGAAAGCTGGTGCGGATGCTAACCGGCCGCTCGCGCTCCAGCGCGCGCGCCACGCGCAGCATGGAAAGTTCCGTTTGAATATCGAGCCCATAGCCGGATTTGATCTCGACCGTAGACACGCCCTCGGCCAGCAGCGCATCCAGACGCGGCAGCGCGTCGGCCAGCAGATCGGCTTCACTGGCATCGCGCGTTGCCACAACGGTCGAGACGATGCCGCCGCCTGCCCGCGCAATATCCTCATAGCTCGCGCCCTCAAGACGCATCTCGAACTCGCGCGTGCGGTTGCCGCCATGTACCAGATGGGTGTGGCAATCGATCAATGCGGGCGTCACCAGCCGGCCCTCAAGATCATGCGTCTCCTTGTCCGCGAACTGCGCCGGCAACTCTGCCTGCGGCCCTGCCCAGGCGAGGGTCTCACCGTCTATGACGATAGCGCCAAGGCCCGTGACCGGGTCCGGCGTCACGGCGAGCCTTGCGCCGGTCAGTACACGCGTACGGGCGTGATCCAACTTGATTCCTCCTGCGAGCCGGCTCATTAAGTATAGACTTATTATGCGAGTCAACGGAGCGGGTATGACCGCCATTCACGCGAACGAAGCGCTTCTGGAATCCGGCTGGGCCCGCAATGTGCGCGTAAGGCTGGAGGGTGGATTTATCGCGTCGGTGGAGACGGACGCCGCCCCGCAGGCCGCAGATCACCGCGCGGGAATGCTGCTGGCCGCACCCGCAAACCTGCACTCGCACGCCTTCCAGCGGGCGATGGCGGGGCTGACCGAGCGGCGCGGCGCTGACCCGTCAGACAATTTCTGGACCTGGCGCAAGGCGATGTATGCCTTTCTCGACGCCCTCACCCCCGACGATCTGGAGGCCATCACCGCCTTTGTACAGATGGAAATGCTTGAGGCCGGCTACGCCGCCAATGTGGAATTCCACTATCTCCATCACGGCCCTGATGGCCGCCCCTATGACAATCTGGCGGAGATGAGCGCACGCATCGCTGCCGCCAGCGACACCACTGGTATAGGGCTGACCCTGCTGCCGGTACTTTACCAGCAGGGCGGATGCGATGGCCGGCCGCTCGGTGCAGGCCAGATCCGCTTTGGCAATGATATCAACCGGTTTGAAGCGCTTGTTGAATTAGCTGGCGAAGCGCTGCACGCCCTGCCCGCCGACACGCGCCTGGGCGTTGCGGCCCATTCCCTGCGTGCGGTCAGCCGCGAAGGGCTCGCCGCCTGTATCGCGCTTAAACCCGGCGCGCCCTTGCATATGCATCTGGCCGAACAGACCGGCGAGGTAGACGAGGTGCTGGCGGCCTACGGCGCAAGACCCGCCCAATGGCTGCTGGCCAATGCTGACCTGGATGCGCGCTGGTGCCTCATCCACTGCACGCAGATGACCGGCGGGGAGACACGCGCGCTGGCCGGCACCGGTGCGGTGGCGGGCTTGTGCCCGATCACGGAGGCCAATCTGGGTGATGGCATTTTCAACGCCACTACATGGCTCGAAGGCGGTGGCCGCTTCGGCGTCGGGTCCGACAGCAATGTGCGCATTTCCCTGTCCGAGGAATTGCGCCAGCTGGAATATTCCCAACGCCTGCGCGACCGCAGCCGGGCCGCACTGGCTACACGCGCGAAATCCGCAGGGCGGGTGCTGCTGGAGGGCGCGGCCAGAGGCGGGGCGCAAGCGGCGGGGCGCGAGGCGGGCGCAATCGCGCCGGGCAAGCTGGCCGACCTTCTTGCGCTGGACACCACCCATATCAGCTTTGAAGGGCGTTCAGCTGATCTTGCCATCGATAGCTGGGTCTTCGCAGGTGATGACAGCATGGTCAGCGATGTCTGGGCTGCCGGACGCCATCAGGTGCGAGATGGCCACCATATCGCGCATGAGGCGATTACGCAGCGTTACCGCGCCACGATTCGTCATCTGGGCGCACGCCTGTGAGCGCTTCTGTCACCTGGCAGAGCGTGCGGGCAGAAGCCTTGCGCCGCATCCGCACGCGTGAATGGCAGCCCGGCGCGCTCATCCCGCACGAGGCAGAGCTGGCGCAGGAGCTGGGCTGCGCGCGCGCGACCGTGAACCGCGCCCTGCGCGACCTTGCCGAGGCTGGCTATCTTGACCGGCGGCGCAAGGGTGGCACGCGCGTGACCGAAACGCCGGTCCGCCGCGCCGTGTTCGACATCGCCATCATCCGGCAGGAGGTGGAGCAATCGGGCGCGGCATACGCATACGCGCTGCTGGAAGACAGGCCAGAGCCCCTGCCCGCTGATCTCGCCGCCACGCTCGACATGAAGCCTGGTACACGCTGGCGGCACGTGATCGCGCTTCACAGCGCAGGCGGCCGCCCCTTCTGCCTTGAGGACCGCTGGCTGAATCCGCAGCTTGCTGCAAATGGCCGGGCGGACTTTACCGCCGTCAGCGCAAATGAATGGCTGGTGCGCAATGTGCCCTTCACCGGTGGCGAGCTGGCGTTCGGCGCTCGCAAGGCAGACACCGCGCTTGCCGCCCGGCTGGGATGCGCGCGCGGCAACGCCCTGTTTGCGGTGGAGCGCGTGACACGCACTGACAGCGCACCGGTCACCGCCGTCACGCTGATCTACGCGCCCGGATACCGGCTGGCGACACAGCTAGGCTGACAAGCGCTCGGCAATCGCGCGGCCCATGCCTTGGGTACCGACAACGCAACTCCCCTCGCCGCCCAGCAGGTCGGCGGTGCGGTAACCAGCGTTCAAGACCTCGCTGACAGCCGTCTCGGTCAGCGCGGCCAGATCAGGCCGGCCGAGCTGGTATCGCAGGGCCATGGCAAGGCTGAGGATCGCCGCACACGGGTTGGCGACACCCTTGCCGGCGATATCAGGCGCAGAGCCGTGGATCGGTTCGTAGAGCCCCGGCGCGCCAGTCTCACCCAGCGCCGCAGAGGGCAACATGCCCAGCGAGCCGGTCAACATGCCCGCCTCGTCGGAGAGAATGTCGCCAAAAAGATTGTCCGTCAGGATCACATCGAACTGGCGCGGATTGCGCACCAGCTGCATGGCGCAGTTATCGGCATACATGTGGCTCAGCGCGACGTCGGGATACTCGCTGGCCTGCAGAGCAGTAACGGTCTCGCGCCAGACCACACCTGATTCCATGACATTGGCTTTTTCAACGGAGCACACGCGGCTGTCCCGCTGGCGGGCCAGATCAAACGCCGTTCGGGCCACGCGCTCGATCTCGGCTGTCGTGTAGCTTTGGGTGTTGAAACCGCGCCTTGTGCCGTCGGGCAGTATCTCGATGCCACGCGGCTCGCCGAAATAGACCCCGCCAATCAGCTCACGCACGATGAGAATATCGAGGCCCTCGATAACGCCGCGTTTCAAGGTCGAGGCATCTGCCAGCGCGTCGAAGCAGTAAGCCGGGCGGAGATTGGCGAACAGTCCCAGTCCCTTGCGCAGGTTCAACAGGCCTTGCTCCGGGCGCAGTTCAAAGGCCATATCCGCCCATTGCGGCCCGCCGACCGCACCCATCAGAACAGCGTGACTTGCCCTGGCAAGGTCGAGAACAGAGGCCGTCAGCGACGTGCCGTGCCGTTCAATGGACGCGCCACCTATATCGCCGGTCTCGACGTCCAGGCCCAGACCGTGGTGCGCGTTCAAGACATTGATTACCCGGCGGGTCTCGGCCAGCACCTCCGGTCCGATCCCGTCACCGGGCAAAAGCAGCAATTTCATCGCGGGCACTCACCAGCCAGTATGAGAACAGAGCCTGCGTGACCGCCACCGATTACGCAAGTGCAGCAACGCGCACCGCCACCGCAGGGCGATCCTGAACGACTTCGGCCCGGGAGGCCTGGTGAAACGCTGATTGCGGCAACCCTGCCATGAAACGTGATGACAAGGCTTTTGGACGCATATCCAACACCTGCCGTCTGCCGGTACGCGCGCCCGCCTGATAGTCTTCGCCCACAGGGCCAATCAGCTATCGGGGACAAAACCATGCGATCATTCATAGCCGCTATCAGCCTGTCACTGGCAGCCAGCATGCCCGCCGCGGCACAGCTGTTTCCCGAAGGTCAGCGCCCGGCGCTCGGCTTTCTTGGCGCACCTGAAGTGCCGGTCAATATTCTGGGCGATATGAGCGACGGGTGCCAGATCGAAGGCCAGGCGGTGTTCGATGTCGTACTGGGCAGTCTCGATCACCACGGCGTCACCTGGGTGCGCGGAGAGGACCATCACAGCTGGCGCGTTCTGGTCACGCTGAACCTGTTTGGCGAGGGCGGTGACGCGGGCTGCGCAGGCAATCTTCTGGTCGAGCTGTATCATGCCGCCAGCGTGCCTCTCGAGTTTTCCAGCGAGACGTTTGAGGCCGACGCCATATTGCTGCGCGTTGAAAACCGCTTCGGGCCGACGCGCGCACAAGGCGAGGAGTTGCAGGAAGAATACCTGTCCTGGCTGGCCGCTGAGCTGGGCGCGGGCTGGGGGCTGATGCTGGAAGAGCGCCCCGGCGCCCAATAGCCGGCAACGCTGCCAGATCAGCGCTGAGGCCCCGCCTCCCCGTCTTCATCGGGCGTGGCGGCGGGCATCCCGGCCGGCTCGCCCGTATCCTGACTGTCATCAGACCCGGCATCAGACGTGTCATCTGAAGTGTCGTCAGTCCCGGCATCGGGGCTTTCGGAGGTGTCCCCGGGCGCAAGGGCGCGCTCTGCACCCTGGCCATCGTCTGCCTGGGCGGCCTCCTCGCGGCGGCGTTCTTCCAGAGCGTCCAGCTCGCGCAGGGCCGAAGTGCCTTCAAACATGCGCCGGAACACGCCCGGTGCCAGCGCGGATAGCGGATTGGCGGTCACACGCGTGGCATTAAACGGCCCTTCGACCGAGAAAGTCACACCGACAATGCCCTCGCCGCGCCGGGATGTCAGAAGCTCACCGACCACCGGAACACTGCCAAGCACCGAGTTCAACCCATAGGATGGCAGGATGGTGCCGCTGAGATTGAGCCGTTCGGCAGAGGTATCGACGACCCCGCTCCATGTCAGGCCAAGCGACGGACCGGCGACGCGGCCTTCGCGCATTTCAAGCAATCCGTTGCCGAACGTGTAGTCGACATCGAGCTGTTCAAAATCGACGCCTTCGCCGGAGAACAGGCTTGCCAGCCCTTCGAGTGAGCCGGCCGCCAGAATACGGGCCAGAAGCGGCATCTGCTCCAGACGGAAACCATTTGCCGTCAACCGGCCCTGAACGCCGCCGGCATCCCCGGCAGGCGGCAATACGCCGTCAATTTCCATCGTTCCGCCCGAAATGGTGCCAAAGCCGCCAAGGGTTGTGAGCACCGCGCCGGCATCGGCGCTTTGCGCCGCCAGACGCCGCGAACCATCGGCCTGCGATATGATCGCTAGCGAAACCGGCCCGCGCGGCAGCGCTGCCTCCAGGTTCAACCGCTGAAGTCCGGAATTATCAGCCTCCAGGGCCAGCGCGACGTCACCATATCGCACGCGGCCAGCCTGAACGGTTTCAACCTCCGCCGACAGCCTGACAGCGCCGCTGCCGCCGCCCGCAAGCAGATTGCCGGCTACAAGGTTGGAAATCAGATCGCTGGCGTCCAGAAAGCGGCCGTCCACAAGAATGTTCAAGGCACCCGCGCTGCCGTCGGGGCGATCAGCTATCACCGAAAGGTCGGCGCGCCCGCCGATCACGACGGTTTCGAACTCTGCGCCCAGCAATTGCCCATCTGGGGCAAGACTGGCTTGGCCACGGATATCAACATCCTCGCCGAGTACCGCCAGCCGTGAAATCTCCAGACCGCCTGTCGGGGATCGCTCCGCGATCATTTCCAGCGCGGCAGGCACGCCGTCCGGTTTGGTCCACAAATCTTCCGGCAGGATCAATGCCGTATCGGTAAGATCGCCCATCACGACATAACGTGAGAAATCGAACCCGTTGCCGGTGAGCGTGGCATCCAGCCCGATCTGGCCATTGAGGATGCTCCTCGCCGGAATGCCTGCCAGATCCAGATCGCGGGCATCAGCGTTCGATATGATGCGCACCCGCGTGCTCAGCTCGTCTTCGGGCGTCTGAAACCGCTCGCTCCATTCAAGTTGGGCCAGTGATCTGCCCATCCGCACATTCCCGCTGACATCCAGGCCCGCGCCATCGGCGCGAAAGGTCAGATCGCCTTCAGAAAAGCGCACATCGCCCAGCCCGCTGGGGCCAGCTGCATCCGCGAAGCGTCCGGACACATCAAAGCCGATATCCGCGTAGGGAACATCGCGCAGCATCGGCCGGGTGATTTCGAAGCGCACCGCGCCATCACCCTCCAGCGACTGCGGGTCAAACCCGTAATCACTGGCCAGGTTCAGTGGCGGCTGATCCAGCAGCGCGACGAGGCCGGGCAGCGAGCCTCGCCCCTCGCCGCCAAACCGGGCCGGCGCGCCACGCGGATTAAAGCGCGGTATTTCCACAAAGACGCTGTCGATCTGGAGATCATCAATACGGCCTTCACGGCCGGTAAGGCTGAGGGAATTGCCGCGCAGCTCTGCCGTTCCGGACAGACCGGTCAGGGGCGTCATGGTCGAGATGTAGCGCGCTGTGCCATTGGCATAATCAAAGGTTACCGACAAGTCGTCATCGGCCAGCGCCCCTACGATAAACGCCTCCGCCGGTATGTTGATCTCAGCGCGCAAATTTCGCGCCTCGCCCTCCAGGATGTTGGCCTCTACCCAGTCACGCCCGCCCAGCGCAAACTCTACCGGCCACAGCGCCAGCACCGCGCTCTTGCGGATGACGCCATCAATTTCGCCATTCATCGCGATGGCAGGTTTGCGGCCCTCAACGGTCTCGTCCAGACCAAGACGGCCGGAGAAGCGCGCCACGATATCCAGCAGGCTGGCCTCTGCCGTTTCAACAAGGATCTCGTATGCGCGCATATCGGCCGTTCCTGCGACCGCGCCATAAGTCCAGCCGACCGGCCCCGGCAATGTTCCCGGGAGAGACAGCTCGCCATCCTGAAACTCCAGCTCGAACCGCGCGCGCGATGGCAAAGCACTGTCGTAGTTGGTGAAGTCGTACAGGCGTCCGGAAGCGTTCAGGTTCAAAAGCTCACTGTCAAAGCGCAGCTCACGCAGGTCCAGGGCGCCCGCTGCCGCATCCAGCGACGCGCTGATATGGCCTGATACCACTTCAAGCGTGTCATCGGACCCGCGTATCATGCCCGCGCCGGCATCGAGGGTTAGCTCCACGGCCCGCAAGCCCTCTTCGCGGCTGGCGTCCAGAACCAGCTCGACATCCAGCGGCAAGTCGAACGCGCTGATACGCGACCAGTATCCATTGAGATTGCCCAGCGAAGCGGGAACGAGGCCGCGCGTTGAAAAGGCCAGAAACACAGAGTCGAAACGCGAGCCTGTCTCCAGCTCCAGCGAGACCGGCACGATACCTGCCGGTGCCAGCAGCCCCGCCTGTGCGGTCAGCCGTGTAGCGCCATCATCCCGGACGACAATAATATCAGCTTGCGTAAGGCGGGCAGACAGGCCGCTGAGCGCGTCATCAATCCGCAGTTCAGCGCCGCTGATGCGCGCACTGCGCAACCGGGCCAGCACGGCGCGTGCCTCGGGAATGTCCTCGCCGGAACCGGCCTGCGCGGTCCGGCCCCCGATGGAAGCGCTCAGAACACCGGACGCATCCCGGCGCAGCGAGAAGACGCCGCCAGTCGCATCAATGGCTACCGGACGGATACGGCCGATAACAAGTTCATCGAGCGCCAGTGCCAGTTCGACCCTGTCGGCCGCTGCCAGCACCTCGCCGTTCGCGCCGGAAACCTCCAGGGCGTGCAGATCAACTACCAGAGCGCGCGTATCGGGCGCATACCGGATGCTGGCGCTGTCATAGACCGCCAGTTCTCCGCCCAGCGCCGTCGCGATAGCTGGACGCAAACCCGAGGCAAGCGCGTCCACATCCACCGGGCCGCTGGCCAGACGCCACAGCAAGGCTGCAGCCGCAAAGATCAGCAACGCCATCAGAACGGCAGCCGCTTCCAGCGTGTAGATGAGTGCGAGGCGGGCGCTTCGAACTAGCACGGGCAACTGTTTTTCAGCGAAGGACTGGACGTGTGACCCTGTGTACCCACATTTGCCGTGTCCCGGCAGGGGACACGGCAAAGCATTTGAAGGAGCAGCCCAATGAGCATCTTACAGCCGGGTGACACCGCGCCCGATTTCTCGATGCCGACAGATGGTGATGGCACGGTTTCGCTGTCCGATTTCAAGGGCAAGAGCGTGGTTCTCTATTTCTACCCGAAGGATGACACTCCGGGCTGCACGAAAGAAGCTATCGGGTTTAGTGAGAAAATTGACGAGTTCGAGGCGGCAGGTGCAGTTGTTGTCGGTGTCTCAAAGGATACGGCTGCAAAGCATGGCAAGTTCCGCGCCAAGCATGAACTGAAGGTAATTCTGGCATCCGATGCCGATAGCGGTGTGACCGAACGCTATGGCGTATGGCAGGAAAAGCAGATGTACGGGAAGACCTATTGGGGGATTGAACGCTCGACCTTCCTCATCGGACCTGACGGAAAGCTCAAGTCTGTGTGGCGCAAGGTCAAGGTGCCCGGTCATGTTGACGCCGTGCTGGATGCCCTGCGCGCTGCCTCGTGACCCCTATATTCCAGGAAGCGGCCATATCTGTGCTGCTGACCTCTGATCCGGCAGGCAAGGCTTTCCGGGCGCGTGCGGTCGCCGCGCTCTGGCGGGCCGGCAAGCTGCGATTTGCCCCGGATTGGGACGGCAGTGTGCCGGAGCGCCCTGCCCGCCCCCGCGCTCCTGTTCTTGTGCCACCCGCCCAGGTTCCGCGCCGCAGGCTCAGCACGGCCGCCGGGCGGGCAGCCTTGCTGCACGCCGTGGCACATATCGAATTTAATGCCATTGATCTGGCCGTCGATATGGCGGTCCGGTTCGCGAGATCATCCGAACTGGATGCGAGCGCGCGCAGCGCCTTTATCACCGACTGGCTGACGGTCGGCGATGATGAAGCCCGCCACTTCATGATGGTCACTGATCGTCTGGGTGAGCTGGGCACCGCCTATGGCGATCTTGAAGCCCATGACGGCCTCTGGGAAGCAGCCATGGCTACCAGCGACGACATAGCCGCCCGTCTGGCAGTGGCGCCTCTGGTTCTCGAAGCGCGCGGGCTGGACGTGACACCGGCAATGATCAACCGGTTGAACAGCGCCGGGGACGATGCCAGCGCCGGCGTTCTGGAGATCATTTACCACGAGGAGATCGGCCATGTTTCCTGCGGCAGGCGATGGCTTGACCATGTGTGCGAGCGGCGCAGTGAAAATCCCCGCGAAACGTTCCACCGGCTTGTTCGTGAGCGATTCCCCGGTGGGTTGAAACTGCCGGTTAACGCCTTGGCCCGCGCAGCGGCAGGTCTGGAGCCGGACTTCTACGAGGCGCTGCTTCCGTAATAAAGCCGTAACACATTGAATTAAAAAGAGAGCGACCCACACCTACGCCAAACCGGCCCGAAGGTTGCATCCGAAAACACGGAACTGGTTGAAAAACGTCATATTGTTGTGCGAGTGTTTCGTCTTCGAGGCGGGATTTCAACGAAAAACCGGGCGGGAGCGCATGGTAAAACGTCTTCTCGCCGGCCCTTGGGAGCTGATCAAACAGCGCTTCCCGGACCGGCAGATATACCATCGCAGTGATGGACAGGTGCGGTACTTCGCCGTCACCACGGAAATGCAGGTGGGCGCGCTGGCTGTAGCGTGCGGCTTGGCAATATGGCTGACGATTTCCACCGTGAACATGATTTTGGAAGGCCGCACCGACATGATGCGGTCGGCCCGTTTCAACGAAACCCTCACCGCTTATCAGTCCCAGCTGGAAGAAGCGCGCGCCGCCGAGGCTGCTGCTATCGCCTTCCTGGAGTCACGCAGCGATGCCTTTGACCGCACGGCGGGTGAATTTCAGGTTCGCCATGACACCGTGCGCCGGCTGCTCGATTTCGCCGAAGATCTCGAGATTGGCGAGCAACAACTGAGCCCCAGTCTCGATAATGGCCGGATATTGATGGCCGCAGGTACGGCAGATGCCGCGCCGCGTGAATCCCTTATCCGGACGGATACCCGCACCACGGACGGAAGCGCGGCAGAAGAACGTGTCGCCGGCCTGATGACCGATCAGGAAGAGGCTCTGGCCCGCGCCGAGGAATCTGCAGAAGCACGGCTGGAAAACCTCCGCGCGGTGCTTCGCCTCACGGGCTTGCGTCTTGAGGAAGTCGTCCGCGACGGGCGTTCTGACGATGGCGGCACCGGCGGGCCATTCATCGCCCTCGACAATGCCGCGCTGATGGGTGAAGGGCTGGACCTTACCGACCCCTTCAACGCCCGCGTCGCACGCATTGCCTCGCGGCTGGTGGAACTCGAGGAGCTTGAGCGCGCTCTGTCTGCAACGCCATTGAACATGCCGGTCGCCGGACCCTACCGCGATACCAGCCCCTATGGTTCGAGGATCGACCCGTTCACCCGGCGTCCCGCCTTTCATAGCGGCCGCGACTTCGCAGGCGCACGCGGCACGCCGATTACTGCAGGCGCACGGGGTGATGTCGTTTACGCAGGCTGGCGCGCGGGCTATGGTAGAACTGTGGAGATAGACCACGGTTACGGGTTCCGGACGCGCTATGCGCACCTGCACTCGATAGATGTACGCCGTGGCGACGTGGTCGAAGCTGGACAGCGCCTAGGGGGAATGGGCAATACCGGGCGCTCGACAGCGACACATCTCCACTATGAAGTATGGTTCAGGGGCGATCACCTGAATCCGGAGCGTTTCTTGAGAGCAGGACATTATGTTCAATAAAAAGGACTCCCCCGCCGTCCCCGAAACGGGAAGCCCGCCTCCCCCAGCAAAAAGGTCTGCCATGAAATCGAAAGCCCCCTCCATTCTCAGCGCAGACCTCACCATCAAGGGCTCGATTTCGTCCGACGGCGAAGTCCAGCTTGATGGCACGGTTGAAGGTGATGTTCGCGCCGGCTCGCTGAGCATCGGTGAAGAGGCTACGGTAAAGGGTGAGGTTATCGCCGAGAGCGTGGTCGTTCGCGGCCGCGTTGAAGGCTCTGTGCGCGCCCGTCAGGTGCAGCTCGCTGCCACGGCACGCATTGAGGGCGATATCGTCCACGCGACGCTGGCTGTTGAAAGCGGCGCCTATTTTGACGGCCATTGCCGCCGCTCGTCCGACCCTTTGTCTGACAAGCCGGCCGGATCGGAAGCCATCACCCAGGACAAGCCGAAAGTGGCTTCGATGCCGCCGGCTCCGCCCAGCTCGTCTTCTTCGTCGACATCATCTCCCTCGCAGGCGCCGTCCGCACCGCGCCCTGCTGCCGCCAATAGCGATCCATTCGCGTCCAAGGCTTAGTCAGCGCGAGGCGCCTGACAGAACAGGAAAAGGGCGGCTCATCAGAGCCGCCCTTTTTCGTGCTTGCCCGCAGGCTCGAACCCTATCCGCCGGACGCTTCCTCTCCGCCCACCCGGGCGGCCAGCGAAGCGGCCATGAAGGCATCCAGATCGCCGTCCAGCACGCCTTGCGTATCGGACGTCTCGACGTTCGTGCGCAGGTCCTTGACCATCTGATAGGGCTGCAGGACGTAGGAGCGGATCTGGTGCCCCCAGCCGATATCAGTCTTGGCGTCCGCTTCTGCCTGCGCCGCTGCTTCACGGTTCTGCAGCTCCAGCTCGTACAGGCGCGCGCGCAGCATGTTCCACGCCATGTCACGGTTCCGATGCTGGGATCGGTCCGCCTGACACTGCACCACGATGCCGGTCGGCTCGTGGGTCAGACGTACAGCGCTGTCGGTCTTGTTGACGTGCTGGCCGCCCGCACCGGAGGCGCGGAAGGTATCGGTGCGTACATCCTTGTCGAGAATTTCGATGTCGATCGTATCGTCGATCAGCGGATAGACCCATACGCTGGCAAAGCTGGTATGGCGCCGGCCGGAGCCGTCGAATGGCGAGATGCGCACAAGCCGGTGAACCCCGGCCTCGGTCTTCAGCCATCCATAGGCATTATCGCCCTTGATGAGCAGGGTGGCCGATTTGAGACCCGCCTCTTCGCCCGCCTGCTCCTCGATCACTTCGACCTTGTAGCCTGATGCATTGGCCCAGCGCGTATACATGCGCGTCAGCATCGCCGCCCAGTCCTGCGCCTCGGTTCCGCCGGCGCCCGGATGAACCTCGACATAGCAATCATTGGCGTCAGCCTCGCCCGACAGCAAGGCTTCCAGCTCGGCGCGCCCGGCCCGCTCTTTCAAAGCTTTCAGATTAGCGAGCGCATCCTCGTAGAGCGCCTCGTCACCTTCTGCGTCGGCGAGTTCGGCCAGCTCCAGCGTATCGCCAAGCTCGGTCTCGATTTCGCGCACATTGGTCATTTGCTGATCGAGCGCATTGCGCTCGCGCATCAGGCTCTGCGCCCGCGTGGCATTGTCCCAGAAATCCGGCGCTTCCGCGCTGGCGTTCAGCTCATCCAGCCTGGCTTCGGACTGATCCCAGTCAAAGACGCCTCCTTAGCAGTTCCACTGACTGCTCGATGGAGGTTTTCAGGGACGCGATATCAGCGCGCATCGACAACTCACTTCATTTTACGAATTTCACAAAACCGGAAGTCAGCCTCCGGCATATGGCGCATAGCCAAATGGCTGCGCCCGCACAAGGTTCAGGCTGTGACGGTCAGTAGATGCCGCTGAGATCCTCGTCGGCTTCTTCGGCGTCGTCCGTATCGCCATCCGCGTCACGCAAGCGGCCGCTGCCAAAGCTGAGCGTCTCTTCTTCACGGCTGGTCCCGCGCACCGGCTCGGTTCCCGGACGGAAGGCTTCCAGGATCACACCTGGACGGCCCAGCACTGATGGCTCGCCTGACCGTGCATCGATCGGCACAAGGCGCACGCCCTCCGGCACGCGGAAGGGCGCGACGGGATATTCCTCAAGTACTGGCGCGAAGGTATCGCGGGCAATCGGCGCCGCCGCACGTCCACCTGCCTCGCCAGACCCGAGCGGCACCGGCGTGTCGAAGCCGACATAGACACCTACAACGAGATCCGGCGTGAAGCCGACAAACCACGCATCGCGAAATTCATTGGTGGTGCCGGTCTTGCCCGCTACCGGGCGGCCCAGCGAGTTGAGCGCGCTGCCTGTACCGCGCCGGACGGCGCCCTCCAGCATGGAAACGATCTGATAGGCGGTCACCGGCTCGATGATTTCCTCGCCAAGCTCATCAAGCTCCGGTTCGGCCAGACCGTCGCTCCACTCTTCCACATCACAGTCAACACAATCGCGCTGATCATGGATGTAGATCGTCTCGCCCGTGCGGTCCTGAACCCGGTCGATAACCGTCGGCTCGACACGGCGCCCGCCATTGACCAATGCGCCATAGGCACTCATCAGGCGCCACAGCGTTGTCTCACCGGCCCCGAGCGCCATTGAGAGCACAGGGTCCATCTGGTCATAAATTCCGAAGCGCTCGGCATAATCGGCAATAGGCTCCATGCCGGTATCCTGTGCGAGGCGCACCGTCATCACATTGCGTGACAGCTCCAGCCCCAGGCGCATGGTAGACGGGCCATAGAAGCGGTCCGAATAGTTCGAGGGCCGGTAAAAGCGTACATCGCCGCCACCGGTCGCCGCAAACGGCGCGTCAAGAATGATGCTGGCAGGGGTGAAGCCATTGTCCAGCGCGGCAGCATAGACAAAGGGCTTGAACGAGGACCCCGGTTGACGGCGCGCCTGTGTCGCACGGTTGAACTGGCTCTGCTGGAACGAATAGCCGCCGATCATGGCCAGAACCCGCCCCGTGTAGGGGTCAAGCGCCATCACCGCACCATTGATCTCGGGCACCTGGCGCAAACCGTATTCCGGCGTCTCTTCAGCGTCCTGAGCGTCCCCAGAGGCCTCACCGTCTTCAGCGTCGTCGTCGGCGCTGCCAAGACGCTCGACCAGTACGACATCGCCCAGTGCCAGAACGTCGGACGGACGCTGGATGGCCGGGCCAAGGACCGGGAAATTGTCCGACGACGATCGTGACGGACTGCGCGCCCAGGTCAGTTCAGACAAGGGAATCTCGCCACGCGTGCGATCAGCCGTGCCAATCAGCACATTGGACTCGCGCACTTCCAGCACGACGGCGTGGGTCCAGCCCTCGTCAAGATCGCGCGGCACCTCGATTTCGGCCAGCTGCTCCGGCCAGGCGTCAAAGCTTTCCAGCCGGGCCAGCGGGCCGCGATATCCGTAGCGCCGGTCATACTCTTCCAGCCCGTCACGCAGGGCCGTACGGGCCGCGAGCTGCGCGCGCGTATTAAGCGAGGTGCGCACCGAAAGTCCGCCGGAGTAAAGCTGCTCCTCGCCATACCGGTCGAAGAGCTCGCGGCGAACCTCTTCGACAAAATACTCGGCGGCCAGATAGGTTTCACCCTGGAGGCGATCAACCGTTTCAAGCGGCTGTGCCTGGGCCTCACGGGCCTCTTCATCGGTAATATAGCCGTTGGCAGCCATGCGCGAGAGCACATAGTTGCGCCGGCCAATAGCCTCTTCGGTGCGGCGTGTCGGGTGGTAGTTATTGGGCGCTTTGGGCAGCGCTGCCAGATAGGCAACCTCGTGCAGCTCCAGCTCGTCGAGCGAGCGGTCGAAATAATTCAGCGCTGCAGCCGCGACGCCGTAGGCACGATTGCCGAGGAAAATCTCGTTGAGATAAAGCTCGAGGATGCGGTCCTTGGTAAAGGCGCGCTCCATGCGCATGGCCAGCACCATTTCCTGAACTTTACGCGCGATACGCTGCTCGGACGACAGGAGGAAGTTCTTGGCGACCTGCTGGGTAATGGTCGAGCCGCCTTCAAGGCGGCGCCCATTGAGCACATTGCCGATATTGGCCACAGCCGCGCGCATCAGACCGGTAAGATCAATGCCGCCATGATCGTAGAAATTGGCATCTTCTGCGGCCAGAAATGCGTTCACGACATCAGGCGGAATGGCCTCGATAGGCACAAACACCCGGCGTTCAAAGGCATATTCGGCAATCAGCAGGCCATCACCGGCGTGCATCCGGCTCATGATGGGGGGCTCATACTCAGCGAGCTGTTCGTAGTCGGGAAGGTCCTGGGTGACCTGAACCACGTAAATTGACACCGAGACCAGGGCGATAATGCCAATAATCGCAATCGTGGAACCAGCCCAGAGAGCCAGCTTGCCCATGTTTCTCATATTGAAGATTGCCATTTGATACGCCTGTCCGGTCAACGGTATGGGCCTGCCGGCCATACTGCCGGGACTTTGCCCCTCACTGCGGCGCCATTATGGCGCGATGCAGCGGCGGCGTCCAAGCTACTTTCATGAAGCAGCGCTAGCGCGAGGCCGGACCGGCCCCGACCGTACCGGCAGAAGCTGTGCGCACGGTGCCAGAATTGTTGCACACCGCGAAATACTGGTCGATGGAATCGGCTACTGCCGTCATCAGCTGCTGGCGGTGCGCGGGCGTATTGAGATTGCGCGAGTCGTCGGGATTGGTCATGAAGCCCATCTCGAATAGCACGGCGGGAATCTGCGAATCGAGCAGCACCCAGAAGCCACGCTCCAGCGGTTCACGCCGGAAGAGCGGCGTCACAGAGGCCGAACTCTCGAGGATCGAACTGGCGAAGATGAGCGACTGGTTGCGCTTTTCCTGAAGCGACATTTCCAGAAGAAGATCGTTGACCTGCGGGGAACGGTTATTCGAGGCCGGCAGCCATTCGCCGTCCTGCCGGGCACGGTTACGCGCCCGGTTGGTGCCGGAATCAGACAGCGTGTAAACGGCCGCGCCGCGCGGACCTGTCGCGCTGTTGGGCGCCGCATCGGCGTGCAACGAGATGAAGATATCCGCCTGTGCCCGGCGTGCTACCTGAATGCGCTCGTCCAGCTCCAGAAACACGTCCCTGTCACGGGTCATGACGACTTCATACCGGCCGCGCGTATTGAGAATATCGCGCAAGGCAAGGCCTGCTGCCAGCGCCAGATGGGATTCCGAGACACTGCCGAAACGGCCCGGCGCGCCCGGATCACGTCCGCCATGGCCCGGATCTATGACGATGCGCGGACGCTCGCAGCGCGGTGGCACATAGCTGACCTGCACACGCTCAGCGAGAAACTGGGTCATGGTCTGGTCGCTTGGATCGAATCCGGAATTGGCCGCCGTGACAACCTGCGCGGGTACTGGTTCGATATCGATGACCATGCGGTAGCCGCCATCACCGGGCGGCAAGACAAAGCTTTCGCGGACCCGCACATTCTCGGTGAGGTCAAAAATCAGGCGCGGTGACTGCGCCGCCGGATCAAACCTGAACCGTCCGGCAAGGCCGTGACCTTGCCCCTGGCCGCCTTCAAGCCCGCTTACCGCCCATCCTGCACCGGGAATGTCAACGATCAGGCGCGGGGTCACTTCGCCAGAGGCAAAGGCGCGAAACTCCATCTCGGTACGCGTCTCGACAACGATCCGGGTATGGGTGTCGTGAACGCCGAAACGCACGGCGATAATCTCCTCGGCGTGCGCAATGGCGCTGGCCGACATCGCAGCAAATGCTGCAATCATCGTCTTCAGGACTGACAGACGCACTATGGCCACCACCGGTCTCACCCTCTTGAAAAGCACACCCTCAATGGTCCGCTTAACCGCGGATCTCGAGTGAAGGATAGCCCGTCCCGGTTTCGATTCGGTTACCGGAGCGTAACGATACTGGCTGGCTAACACGGATAAGCTTGCTTTTCATCCATGCGCGAATGGTGCATGGTGCGCTTCGGTGTTGATAACGCTGTCAGCCGAATCGCAGCAAATGCTGAGGTCTGGCACGCTTCACTACCTCGTCCTGCGCGACAGGAGCCCGGTCAACAGCCGACGGCTTCCAGAGCGGCAAACAGGGCAACAAGATTTAACGGGCAGACGCCGCAGACCGTATCCCGGTCATGCGCGCACGCGCCCAGACCAGATCAGGCGGCCGGTTCCGCGTAAAAATCCTGCCTGTCAGGACACGCAAGACCAGCCGACAAGGAACCTTTATCATGCGCCAGGCGCGTGCTTTCCCTTCGATATCATCAGAAGCGACGCCGCCCTTGCGCTCCCCACTCAGCGCCCAGCTTTCCGCCCTGGCCCCTCGTGGCCGGGCCACACCTGCTGGTGCGCGCACCGGAGCACGCCTTTATGTCCCGCAAAATGTTGATCGACGCCTCCCACCCGGAAGAAACCCGGGTGGTGATTGTGGAATCCAACCGCGTTGAGGATTTTGACTTTGAATCCGCCTCGCGCCGCCCGATCCGCGGCAATATCTATCTCGCCCAGATCACGCGGGTAGAACCATCCCTGCAAGCTGCCTTCGTTGAATATGGCGGCAACAAGCATGGCTTTCTGGCCTTCAACGAAATTCACCCCGATTACTATCAGATCCCGTTCGAGGACCGTCAGGCCCTGCGCGAGGCCGAGGCCGACATCACGCGCGAAACCGACGCCGAGGCCGGCGACGACAGCGATGATGACGAGGACATGATGGAGGAGATCGCCCGCAAGCGGCGCAATCTCTTACGCAAATACAAGATTCAGGAAGTCATCAAACGCCGCCAGGTCATGCTGGTTCAGGTCTCCAAGGAAGAGCGTGGCAACAAGGGCGCGGCCCTGACCACCTATCTCTCGCTTGCCGGGCGTTACTGCGTGCTGATGCCGAACACCGATCGCGGGGGCGGCATCTCGCGCAAGATTTCCAGCGCGACAGACCGCAAGCGCCTGAAAAGCGCCGTTCAGTCACTCGAGTTGCCGCGCGGCATGGGCCTGATCATCCGTACAGCGGGCGCGGCGCGCACCAAGCTGGAGATCAAGCGCGATTACGACTATCTGATCCGGCTTTGGGAGACGATCCGCGAAACGACGCTGAAATCGGTCGCCCCCTCGCTGATCTACGAGGAAGGCAATCTGGTCAAACGCGCCATCCGCGACCTTTACGACAAGGATATCGAGCACGTCCTGGTCGAAGGCGACGAAGCGTACAAGGAAGCCAAGGCCTTCATGCGCATGCTGATGCCCAGCCACGCGACCAAGGTTCAGCCCTATACCGACGACATGCCGCTTTTCCTGCGTCACGGCACAGAAAGCCAGCTGGAGGCGATCTACTCGCCGGTCGCCCAGCTGAAATCGGGCGGTTATCTGGTCATCAACCCGACAGAAGCGCTGGTCGCCATTGACGTGAACTCGGGCAAGTCCACCCGCGAGCGCAATATCGAGCAGACCGCGCTTCGTACCAATCTGGAAGCGGCAGAGGAAGCCGCCCGCCAGATGCGCCTTCGCGATCTGGCAGGCCTGGTCATCATCGATTTCATCGACATGGAGGACAGCAAGAATGTCCGTGCCGTCGAGAAGAAGATGAAAGACGTGCTGGCCAGGGACCGCGCCCGTATCCAGACATCGAAAATTTCCCAGTTCGGACTGATGGAGATTTCCCGGCAGCGCCGCCGCACAAGCCTGGTGGAAGGTTCCACCGAACCGTGCCCGCACTGCAACGGAATCGGGTATCTGCGAAGCATCGAGTCCAGCGCGCTGGCGGCCGTGCGCAGCGTGGAGGAGGAAGGCCTGAAAGGCCGCGCCTCGAAGATTGCCCTCCACCTGCCCAATGAAGTCGCCCTCTACCTGCTCAACGAAAAGCGCGAGTATCTGCGCGCGGTTGAGGAGCGCTTCGCGATGCGCGTTCTCATCGCGACCGATATCGACCTGAAACGTGACGGCTCGCGGATAGAACGTCTGGAAGCGCACAAGGACGGCGATCGCGGGCCTTATGTGCCCAAGCCCCTGACGGTGGAATCGGGCGTCCTGACACCAGAAGACGAAGCTGATCTGCGCGCGGCTCAGCAAGAGGCCGCACAAGCCGGAGCCGGCGACACGGACGAATCGGACGACACCGGCGCCACTGCTGACAACAACGCGGATAGTTCCGACGGTGAACGCCGCGGCCGCCGCCGCAGACGCAGGGGGCGCGGGCGTGACGACAATGAGGCGCGCGCCGACGCACCTGCTGACTCGCAGGACGCGAAAGCAGAGGCCGATGTCAGCAGCGAGGACGAGGACGGCAGCAAGCCCGAACCGGCACGCGCTGATGGCAATGACGACGACGGCAATCGCAAGCGCCGCCGCCGTGGCCGCAGAGGCGGACGCGGACGCCGCCGGCGCGGTGAAGGCGAAGCACGCGACAATCAGGCCAGTGCAGCAGATCAGGGCGGCGACCGTGACGCGCCCGTCAACGATGACATCCCTGGTCTGACGGTGATTGAGCCTGGTGAAGGCGAAGCACTGGGCTCTGGTGAAACACCGGCCGCGCGCAAACGCCCCACACGCCGCCGGAAGGCCGCCGGTACCGGCGAGACGCCAAGCGCAATCGAGACCGCGCCCGCCGAAACCGAAGCTGTCGAAACCCAGGCCGCAGAAACCGGGGCCGCAGAAACGGCCAGCCAGGAAACGGCTGGCGAAGAAACGGCCAAGCCCAAGCGGACGCGGCGCAAGAAGACCGATCCGGCAGCAGAAGCGGCCACAGCCGCACCTGCTGCGGAGACGCCCGCTGCCCAGGAAAAACCCAAGCGCACGCGCAAGCCCGCCAAAGCCAAGGTGGCAGATGCCGCCCCGGCCGAAGCGGCGGAGCCGGCTGCTGCGGAAGCCAAACCGGCCAGGCCGGCCCGCAAGCCGCGCGCAAAAAAGTCCGATCCGGCGCCAGAACAGGCACCTGAAGCACAAGGTGATGAAGTGCCTGCAGACAGCAGCGAGCCCGAAAAACAATCCGCCCCCCGCCGGTCAGGCTGGTGGCAGCGTTCCGGCAAGCTGTTTGGGCTTGGCTCCTAGATATCAGATTGCAGCCCGACAGTGCGTGCGCTGACGGGCTGCAATCGTGCCATAAAATGGCTATCGTTGCGGTGCCTAAGGGAGCGAACGCAGGATCGGAGTCCATGGCCCCATGATCACGATAGCCCGCTTGAGTAGCGCATTGGCCCGCGCCACGGCTTTCGCCGCCAGCGCCGTCATGGCGCTCACACCCGCCGCAACCGCGCAGCAAGGCGTAAGCCTGATCCGTGATACCGAGATCGAAGCGGTGATGCGCGAATACACTGAGCCGCTGCTTGATGCGGCGGGTCTCAATAGAGACTCGGTGGGGCTCTATCTGGTTGGCAATAACGAGTTCAACGCCTTCGTCTCGGGCGGACAGAACATCTTCATGCATACCGGCACGATCATCATCTCCGATACCCCCAGCGAGATCAAAGCGGTGCTGGCACACGAGATTGGCCATATCGAAGGGGCCCATCTGGTGAGGTTCGGCGACGGCACGCGCGGTGCCATGGTCACCATGATCGCTACACTGGGCCTTGGCATCGTGGCCGCCCTGGCCGGTTCGGGCGCAGGCGGCGCCGCCATCATCGCGTCCGCCCCGCAGTTCGCGACCCTGGACGTGATGCGATATACCCGCACACAGGAAGCCGCAGCCGATCAGGCCGCGATGACGTTTCTGGAGCGCACGGGTCAGTCAGCGCGCGGCCTGATCACCACGTTTGAACGCTTCCGCTATCAGGAAGTGATGAGCGAGGCACGGCGCTACGAATACTTCCGCTCCCACCCCCTCTCCTCCCAGCGTATCGACGCCATGCGGCGGCGGGTGGAAGCCTCGCCCTATGCCGATGTCGAGGAGAGTCCCGAACAGATTGCCGAACTGCGCCGCATTCAGGCGAAGATCATCGGCTTCACGGTGGCGCCTGCACAGGTCTTCCAGCGTTACCCTGAGAGTGATACCAGCCTGCCTGGCCAATATGCCCGCGCTGTGGCCTATTTCCGTCAGGGACGGCTTGAGCAGGCACAACAGCGTCTGGCTCAACTGATTGAGATGGAACCGGAAAATCCCTTCTTCCATGAGCTAGAAGGCCAGATGCTTTATGAGAGCGGACGGATTGAAGAATCCGTTGCGCCTCATCGCCGGGCCACCGAACTGATGCCCGACGCGCCGCTTTTGCGGGTCAATCTCGCTGCCTCCCTGATCGGCACAAATGAGGACGACGCCCTTCAAGAGGCCGTGTCCCATTTGCGCTTCGCGCTGGCACGCGAGGACGAAAATAGCTGGGCATGGTTCCAGCTGGCGCTGGCACACGAAGCATTGGGTGAAACCGCGATGGCACAGCTGGCCACCGCCGAACGCTTCTTCGCCGCCGGCAACAATATGCAGGCTTTTGTCTTTGCCAGCCGCGCGCGCGATGAGCTTGACCGGGGCACGCCTGCCTGGGTCCGGGCAAGCGAACTTGTCGCCGTGGCCGAACCCACGCCGCAGGAAATCCGCGACTGGAACCGAGCCGAGCGCGAACGGCGCAGTCCATTCACTCCGCAGGCCGACCGCCTGTTTCACTAACACAGCCACAGGACATTATTCGCCATGCGCTTTCTGACGGGCCTGCTGGCCGCCTGCCTTGTTTCCGCCTGCTCGGCCGCCAATGGCGAAGACGAAACGCTCGATACCGAAGCTGTGGAAGCCATCGTTCACCGCTATATCGTGGAAAACCCCGAAGTGGTGGAGGAAGCGCTCGTTGAGCTTCAGCGGCGGGCCCGCGCACGTGAACAAGCCGATCTGGTTGCCGGCACAGAGCAATTTCGCGACGCCATCTATGAAGATCCGCGCGATCCTGTAGCCGGCCCCGCCGACGCCGAACTGACCATCGTCGAATTTTTCGACTATCGCTGCCCCTACTGCATCCAGACCAATGACTGGATGAATGATGTGCTCGCCCGTCATGAGGGACGCGTCAGGATCGTCTTCAAGGAATTGCCGCTTCTGGGCGCAGCCTCGGACAAGGCGGCGCGCGCCGCGCTGGCGGTGTGGAACCTTTCGCCGGAGCATTACAGCGATTTTCATAACGCCCTGATGCAGGCGGGCTCGCCGATGAACGCTGAGCGGATAAACCAGATCGCCGCTGAACAGGGCATCGGCCGCGAGGCCCTGCGCGAAGCGATGGCTTCGCCGGAAATTCAGGCGCATCTCGATAGCGTTTATGAGCTTGCGCGCTCTATCGGCGTCAGCGGCACACCGTTTTTCATAATCGGCAATGACGTCATTCCCGGTGCTGACATCAACCGCCTGAATGCCGCCGTGGCAACAGCGCTGGACGGCTAGCGTTTACGCAACCACCAGCCGCACGCTACAAACCAGATCAGGAAGGCCGCTTCTGCGGTGCGCTGCAGTGCGCCGCGCCATTCGGGCAATGCCTCAAGCCCAGACAGGGCGGTAAAGGCCACCGCGGCGGCCGCCAGTCCAGCGGCGCCGAGCCAGCGTGCCCGCGGCCAGCTCAGGGCGGCAGCAGATACCAACGTCAGCCCGAGCACACCGATCAGATAGCCACCGCCACCGATCGCGTTGTGAAGCATCTGTGACGCGCTGGGCTCGGCCGGCATGCACCCGCTACCCGCATCACATGGGAATATGCCGCCCGCTATCGCGCCAACGCCATAACCGCAAAGCGCCACGAAACCGGCAATTGCCAACCCGGAACGCGGCGCGCGGCGCGCCGCTGTCAGGCAGAACAGACACTGGAATATGCCAATGGGAATGAAGCCCAGCCAGCCCGCCCAGGGATAGGTCGGGGCGTCCACCGCGCCCAGCTCGCTGATAAACTGCCCGGCCTGGTCATAGCCGGGATAGAACGCCCCGCCGATCGTGATGACGCCAAGCGTCCAGATGGCGGTGGCCAGTGCAAACGAGAGTAGCAAACTCGCGCGCGATGCCGTGGCCTGAGCGTCCATCAAAATACTCCTGGCACGTTGCCGACGAGGCGGCGCTCGGTCACAAACCCATATTGATCCGTCCTTCGGCATCAATCGTCCAGTAGGGATTGTACGCCACTTCCCAGGCGTGGCCGTCCGGGTCGGCGAAGTATCCCGAATACCCGCCCCAGCCGGCCTTGTGGGCTGCCTTCAACAGGCTGCCGCCGGAGGCGACGGCATGATCAATAATGGCGTCTACCTCGGCTTCGGTGCGCGTGTTGTGCGCGAGCGCGATATGGCCGTGCCCGGCATTCTCGCGCGCCATGTCGCCATCAAGATCTTTTTTGCCAAACAGCGCCAGCACCATGCCGCCCATTGGCAGGAAGACGATCTTGTCGTTCTCGAACGCAGTTTTGAAGCCCAAAGCCTCGTAAAACGCTTTCGACCGGGCGATGTCAGACACGCCGAGCGTGACGAGGGACAGGCGCGGTTCCATCATGGGCGGGACTCCCTTGTTCCTGAGCACAGGCACCATCGGAACATTAGAAGAACATGTCAAGGTGACCGGGGAACCCTACTCTCCGCCGAACCGCTCGCGCCATTCGTCCACAGACGCATCCTCGATCTTGGCGAAGAGAAGATTGGGCGGGGTGATGGCGAGGCCGCGCGGCAAGGCATCAAGCAGGGTCTTGTCCTGCCAGTCCGGCCAGGCCCGGTTGCCCTCCGGAACGCCGAGTGCGTCGAGAACTGCCTTCGCCGCGTCGGGTATGACAGGTTGCGCGATGATGGCAAATACCGCCGCGAGATTGAGCCCGGCGCGCACACCCACTGCCGCTGCGTCGACATCGGTCTTGTATTTCACCCACGGCTCGGCCTTGGTCAGGTACTCGTTGCCCGCCGCCCACAGTGCGCGGGTTTCTGCGGCCGCCTTGCGGAACTCCATCGCCTCGTAGTGAGCACTAAGGGCCTGGAGCCGTTCGGCCAGCTCTGCGGCCATCCATGCTTCCGCCTCGCCCGGAACGCCGACGTCAGGGACCTCGCCGTCAAATTTCGCGGCGCAGTATTTGGTGATCCGGTTGACAAAATTGCCCAGCACATTGGCCAGGTCGGAATTGATCACGCCTTGAAAGCTCTCCCAGGTGAACTGGGTGTCGGAGCCTTCAGGCGCGTTGGAGGTGAGATACCAGCGCCAATAGTCAGACGGCAGCAATTCCAGTGCGCTGTCCATGAACACGCCGCGTTTCGAGCTGGTGGAGAACTTGCCGCCATACCAGTTCAGCCAGTTGAAGGCTTTCAGCCGGTCAACGAGCTTCCACGGCTCTTCAGAGCCCAGAATGGTGGCCGGGAAGCTGACCGTATGGAAGGCCACATTGTCCTTGCCCATGAACTGAACATAGGTGACATCGTCCGCGCCCTTGTCGGTGCGCCACCAGCGCTCCCAGTCCTGCCCGGTCGCCTTGGCCCATTCGGCGGTCGCCGCGATATAGCCGATCGGCGCGTCGAACCAGACATAGAAGACCTTGTCTTCAAAGCCCTCGCGCACCGCGCCGTCGCGCATCACTTTCACGCCCCACGAGAGATCGCGTGTGATGGTGCGGTCGCGCAGGCCTTCATCGAGCCATTTATAGGCAATGGATCGGGCGAGCGGGGGCCAGCTGGTGGCGCCGTCCACCCATTGGCGCAGGCGCGGCTCCATCTTGCTCTGCTTCAGCTGGAGATGACGCGTGTCGCGCACCTCAAGGTCGCGAGAACCGGAAATGGTCGAGTAAGGCTCGATCAGCTCGGTCGGCTCCAGCAGCTTGCCACAATTATCGCACTGGTCGCCGCGCGCTTTCTCATAGCCGCAATTCGGGCACGTGCCTTCCACGTAGCGGTCGGGCAAAAACCGCTTGTCGGCCTTCGAATAAATCTGCTTCTCGACAATTTCCGCAATCAGGTCCCTGCCCTCGAGCACTTCGGCAAAGTGCTGCGTCAGCCCGGCATTTTCCGGAGATGAGGTGCGGCCAAAATAATCCCAAGACAGGGCAAAGCGCTCGCCGATTTCCTTCTGGATCGCATGCTGCTCATCACAATAGGTGCGCACGTCCTGCCCGGCGGCAGCGGCGGCCAGCTCGGCCGGGGTTCCGTGCTCGTCGGTGGCGCAGATATAAAGCACCTCATGGCCCCGCATCCTCTGGAAGCGCGCATAGACATCGGCGGGCAGCATGGAGCCCGCCAGATTGCCCAGGTGCTTGATTCCATTGATGTAAGGCAGGGCAGAGGTAATCAGTATGCGGGCCATGGCGGCGAATCCCCGATAGGCGTATGGTTAATCACTGGCGCATTAGCGCCGTCAACGACAGTTCGAGGGCGGAGCAATAGCCGCCCCGGACGGGGAGGAAAACACTCATGCCCAGAATTTTCGGTCACGACCTTCTAGCGGTCATCGCCGCTGCGGTCGCCATCTACATCATCGGTTTTCTCATCTACGGCCTGCTCTTCTCCGCCTACTGGATGGCGCAGTACGGCTACACGGCTGACAGCTTTGCCGGCCATGAATGGAAAATGTTGCTGGGGCCGGTCATGCCCATCCTTACGGTGCTGGGGCTGGCGGCGCTGTTCCAGACAGCGGGTGCCAGCGGGCTCAAAAGCCATTTGCGCATCGGCTTCATCGCCTGGGCAGGCTTCTCGCTCACCGCCCTGCTCTATGGCTTTGCCTACGGCGTCACCATGACACCGGGCGCGCTGGCCCTGGACGCGGTGCATCTACTGCTAGGGATTCTCGCGGCCTCGGCCATTCTCGTGTGGCGCAAATGACCGTTTGATACTGTATGCGGCAGCGGCGCGCTTGCCCGGCGCGCCGCTTTCGTTTTGCAACGCGCTTATAGCGAGTGCCAGAAAGCAATAAAAAACATTAGCCTAGCGGCATCTCGCTCATTCATACCACTTACTCGCTCGTTCATACCACAGACGCAAGAAGTAAATAATGGCGAGCAACACAGCGATTATAGAATTGCCGGATTCTTCCGTCGAATGGTTAGCCAACATCCAGGTGGTCCCAACTATTCCGACAGGGACCACGACCACAATAATTGTTGGGATAAGAAGGTTCCGACGCGCAATGCGGCACCCGATCATCGCGAATACCGCACCTAAAATCGGAAACGCATACATTTCGGCGAGTTCCTGACTGGTCGGTTCGCGCCACGTGACCATCCAAGATTCATCGCCAAACCAGTCTGCACGCACCGACTCCGGAAACATGCCTACCACCGCGAGCCCGGCTATGGTCATTGCGGCGCCAGCCCCCAAGTAAATCAGCAGCGAGAACAAAAAGCCTAACAGCGTAAATCGCGTTGTAGAGCCCGTAACAACATAAACTAGCTGCATCGTGCTTGGTCCCTATCGTCTATTCGCAGCGCACTCTGAAAAAGAGCGCTAAGTTTACTTTCTTCCGCGTGTAGCTCGACAGAAACCTAATCAAGGCACTTCCCAGTTGAAAACGGCTTTTCTGTCGTCACCATTCAGTATAGAGTGTCCGGGGCTAGCCCTTCATCTTTGACAGTTTAATTCTGGAAGCGCTGCGATGTCTACCTTTTTCCGGTGACAAGCAGACCCAAATACCGTCCAGCCATGACTGAAGCCGCCCCGGTATCCATGCCGCTTCGGCCATCCTCATCTGGCGCAAGTGAGGCTTTGATACTGTGTGCGGCAGCGGCGCGCTTGCCCGGCGCGCCGCTTTCGTTTTATGACGCAGCGCGCAAAGCGTATTGGCCGGCGTAGCACAGCGGTAGTGCAGCGGTTTTGTAAACCGAAGGTCGGGAGTTCGATTCTCTCCGCCGGCACCATTTTTAAGTTTCCGCAGCCCATCCGGGCTGCGATGTTCCGCGACTACCCGCCTGCGCGGGACACCGCAACGCGGATGCGTTGCGGAACGAGATCTAAGCCCGTTTGATCAGCCGGATCACGAAGAGCAGGATGACCGCGCCGATCGTGGCGTGAATGATCGCGCCAACAATGCCGGCCCCGATGCTGAGACCGACGCGCGGTAGAATGAAACCCGCAACAAACGCACCGATAATACCGATGACGATATTACCCAGCAGGCCATAGCCATAGCCCTTCACGATCAGGCCCGCGAGCCAGCCTGCAATGGCACCGATCAGAAGAATTACCAGTAAACTTTCGATTGTCATTAGTGATTTTCCTTGAGTTCAAAACGCAGTAAAATAATCCGGCAGCCGGATTCTGAGCGGCACTCGTGTTCAGCGAACCCCTGTCCATCTTACAATTTCGTGGAAATTGAAAGCCGTTCTTGGCTCCCAGCCTCAACAGGCACGCAATGACTATTGCGGACGAGTATTATGTATCACACGTTTTGAGCGTTCTTGATAGCGCCATCTTGGACTTGCCTGTCCGCGTGACAACGGCGAAGCTTGGATGTCAACAATACTCAGCTTTGCACGCGGTCGGGTCATCGGCGAACAATTTCGAACGCTTCGCAAGACAATCAGAGAAAACAGCATCAATACCAATAATGCACTATCATAAACAAAACGACAAGGTGACAGATTTATGTCTTAATTATGAAATCGGACTGCCTTTGTTTTTTTGTTGTTCAAGCACTCAATATGAGGAATTATTTTTCAGGTTTGAGGAGGATAATCTCATGTTCAAAGCCAATCTGAACTACGCACGCGCGCTTTCAATTGTGGCAACAATGTTTGTTGCGACCGAAGGTGTCTCATACGCACAGTGGTTTAACTCCGGGGAAGTTTATGACTGCCTGCAAGCGCGCCGGGAAGGGCGCGAATGCGAGACAGATCCATCGCAAAACGTACCGCCGCCAGAGATGATTGCCTATTTGCATTATGCCGGCATCGAAAACGTTGAGGATGCGGCTTTAAGCTATCTCGAACACTATAAGCCGGACGTGTATGCGCAAGTAAGAAATGACCAGTTCGCGCTTCGCCGAGAGCTTCCGCAGGCTGAAGAGGAATTACGTGAGCTTGTCGACGCTTACAATTCAGACGATCTCATTATGCTTACTGTGAACGCCGCAATCAGAGACTATGATTTTGATAACAATCAAATTCCTATACAGATGTCAGCAGGAGGCTATAGATACGATGGCCGCGGTGGCTGGGAATTTGGATTACGTCGCTTCGAAATAGAGATCGCTAGCCCTGAGGGTGGTTTGTTTCGCTTCGATCTGGCGCCAGAGACCGCAGAAGAATTTTACACGGCATACTGCTCTAGTGGCTCGTTGTCTCGTTGTGGCACGTCAGCGAATGAAATGATTTTTGCCTTGCAGGTGACAGAAGCCCGCGCCTTTACGACACAGGGTGTGGTTGTCGCTGATCTTGTCCGCGCCATCTACACAATCCAACACCCCTCCGATAACTCCAGACACGCCGTGATTGAAATCGGTGTCCGCGATGGCCGGGCTGTTCTCGAAAGTTTCGAATTCTAGGCCATGCGTCCAAAAAAAATGGCCCGGCAAAAAGCCGGGCCAGTCAGGGAGGACTTGTCACCAGCGGCGAAGGATTGGCTCTTCGCCTGCCGGAAACGTGTGTCAGCGCGAAAAATCTAGCGCTGGGATTGCATCAGCTCGACGGCTGCCGCAAAGCGCTCATTGAGCGGCTTCAGGGAGTCCTTCATCATCGAGGAAACATGGTCGGAGACCTTGTTCACTTCGGCGAGATAGGCTTCGAGCGAGGATTTGGTGTAATCGGAATGGATCTCGATCACTTCCTGGACCGACTTGGCCGAAGCAAGCGACTTGGCGGCAACCATGCCGTCTTCCATCGACTTCTTGGCGTAGCCGGCGGCCAGAGCGTTCAGCTCTTCAAAGCCTTTCGAGGTCGTGGTCGCCGAGGCGATCACGGCTTCGACGGAATTCTTGTGGAACGCGCTGAACTCGTTCATCGCGGTCATGGACTTCTCGATGCCTTCTTTCACGGCGTCGTTGGAAGCCGAGGTGAAGGTTTCGAAGGTTTCTTTGGCGAGGTCTTTTTTGGCAGCGGCCATGGTGGTGTCTCCTTTGGAAGCGCCCGTGAACTTGCGGGGAGCGGAGGGTTTGTGGGGCGCGGGTTTCTTCGGGGCCGGCGCGGCAGCCTTTGCAGGTGCAGCGTCCGGTTTGGCGGTCGATTTGGCTTTCGCGGCAGGTGCCTTGGCTTTCTCGACGCCCTCAACCGGCTTCGTCACAACGGGCTTGTCATCCGTAGTGGCCGTTTGCGCGGTCGTGTTTTCAACGTTGGTCGGCATGAGTCTGGCTCCTGCTTTCTAGTTCGCAACTGCAGCAAATATGTGGAATCAGGCCCACGAAGTCAAGAAGAATTTGTGCAGCGCACCATTTTTCTTTCGTGCGAGGCGGTTAACGCCCCTTCAACCCATTGCTGTGATCCTCCGGGCCCATGATCATTCGTCATCTGGCCGCCTGTCTTGTGGTGTGTGTGCTCGCCCTTCTGGTGCCGGGCGCGCCTGCTTCTGCCCAAGAGCGCTATGCGGCTTTCGTCGCGGATATGGAAACCGGCGAGGTGCTTCATGCACGCCGGCCTGACGCGTCACGCTACCCGGCATCGCTGACCAAGATGATGACGCTCTACATGCTGTTCGAGGCGCTCGAGCGCGGCGAGCTCACCCTTGCCACACCGCTCACCATGTCGGCGGAGGCCGCCTCACGGCCGCCATCAAAGCTCGGGGCGCCTGCAGGCAACACCATCAATACCGAAACCGCGATACGCGCGCTGGTGATCCGCAGCGCCAATGATGTGGCCGTGATGGTCGCCGAACACCTGGCGGGCAGCGAAGCCGCCTTTGCCGAAGCGATGACCGACCGGGCCGTAGCGCTTGGCCTCACCGCTACCGTTTTCCGCAATGCGTCCGGCCTGCCCGATGCAGCCCAGCGCACCACCGCGCGGGACATGGCCCGGCTGGCGCACGCACTGCACCGCGATTTCCCGCAATACTTCCCCTATTTCAACGAACGCAGCTTCAGCTATTCGGGGCGCACCTACACCAACCACAATTCACTGGTGGGGCGGGTGCGCGGCGTGGACGGGCTGAAGACCGGCTATATCCGCGCCTCGGGTTTCAATATTGCGGTCACAGCCGAACGCGAAGGCCGGCGCCTCGTCACCGTGGTGATGGGCGGCGCCACTGGCCCGGTGCGGGACGCCCATGCAACCGAGCTGGTCGAGGCGGCGTTTTCCACACTGGATGCGCGGCGCGACGGGCTGATCCTCGCCAGCCTCAACGCCCCGCGCCTCAACCCGATCCGGGAACAGGAAATCCTTACCGCCGAACTCTCCGGCATGCCCGGCCCGACGGCCATGGGATCGGCCAGCACAGGGGCCGGCGAAAGCCCTCCGCCTGTGCGCGTGGTGATCGAGGACTTGCCCGACCTCGACCGGCCAGCCGATGAAACGCACAGTGACCGGGTGCGGTTTGACTCCACCGCCGCCTCACGCCCCGCAGAACAACCCGCCACACCCAACCTGCTTGCGGCGGGCACGCCGAATGGCGGATGGGCAGTGCAAGTAGGCGCGTTCGGATCGCGCGCGGTCGCGCAGGCGCGTCTGGAAACGGTGCTGGGCCTCGCGCCTGCCCTGTCCGGTGCAATACCGGTGACAGAAGAGGTCGTGCGCGATACCGGCTCGCTATGGAGAGCCCGCTTTGAAGCGATCGACCCGGCTACGGCCCGTCAGATCTGCTCCGACCTTGCCCGGCTGGGCGAGGCCTGCTTTGCGGTAAATCAAGGCGCATAAGCGCTAGTCATCCAGCAACAAATCACGCGCCATCTGCACGCGGCGGGCGAGTGCGCCGCTGCCGCCCGTGTCGGGGTGGACCTTCTTCATCATCTCGCGATAGGCGCGCTGGATGTCGTCATGGCTGGCGCCGGGTTCCACACCCAGCGTGGCACGCGCCTCGGCGATGCTCATGCTCTCGCCTTGCGGCGTTTGGCTCTGGGAGCGGCCATTGCCCCCCTGCCCGCCGCCGAACCCCGGCCGCCCGCGCCACGTACCGGTGAGCAGGAAGCCGATCCCGGCCAGCACCATTGGCACGCCCAGAACACCCATCCCGCGCACGGTCATCACAATGCCGAGCAGGACCACGGCGACCGCCGCAACCGGGCGCGCGATCTTCACGACAAAGGAGGGCTTCGCCTTGGCAAACAGCCAGGCCAGCACCACCATCGCGCCGAGCGCAATCAGAACACCGAAAAGTACGCTCATCCTGCCGCCATCAGAAGGGGAAGGGCTTTCCCGCCAGAGCGGGCAGTTTGAGCACGATCAGCAGATCGCGCAATTCCTGACGCGCGGCAACATGGCTCATCGTGAAAGGGATGGCTGACCCGCTCTCGGTCAGATCCAGCAAGGTCAGGCCCACCGGGAACAGCTCGCGGTAGATAACCCGCTCTGAAAAGCCAGGCGCGATACGAAATCCGATCCGCTCGGACAGCTTGCGCAAGCCATCGGCAACGCGGCGCGTATTGCGCGCATCGAGCGTGGAGACGCGGTTGCGCATCACTACCCAGTCAATCGGCTTCTTGTCGCGTGCCACGCGTTGCTTGCGGCAATTCCAGACCATTTCCGAATAGACGCTGGGGCGTCCGACCTCGAAGGTTTCCGGATCAACATCGGCCAGCAGGTCGAAGTCGACAAAACTGTCATTGACCGGCGTGATAATGGTGTCGGCGCTGGAATGGGCGAGCCGCGAATAATGCGTGTCGTGGCCGGGCGCATCGACAACGATGAAATCACACCGCGCCTTCAGGCTCGCCAGCTCGCGCTCCCAGCTGGCGCGTTCTTCAGTCTCGGCGGCATCCATGTTGCGCGAAGGGCTGGTGCGCAGGACCACCTGGTCGGGGATGGGCAGGTCCACGCCGCGCGTATTCGCCCAACGGGTGCGGTTTTCGAGATGGCGGGTGAAGGACGCCTGGCGCAGGTCCAGATCTATAGCCGTCACCATCTGGCCCATCCGCATCAGGGCGATGGCCAGGTGGATGGCGACGGTGGACTTGCCGGCGCCGCCCTTTTCGTTGCCCACCACAATGACATGCGCCTCACGCGCGCCGGAACGCGGCGGCGGTGTGCCAGTGCGTGAAATTTGCAGGCCGGGCGGTGAGTTCATGACCAGGGCGGTTCCGAAGCAACTTGCCGTGCTACACAGATAACGATGCCCGGCGCGCGCGCAAACGGCTTGTTGCAGGCAGTCAGTGAACCGATGCCAGCGCCAGCGCCTATGGGAGCACGGGCATCCCGTCAAAAGCCGTTACGGCACACCAGTCCTGGCTGGCCTGGATGGTGCGGCACGCCTGCACAGCATCGTCTGCGGTATCAAACGGACCGGCCAGCAGACGCAGATAGACACCGCGCTCGCCCAGATCGGCTTCGACATAGCGCGCCTGCAACCGGCCGAGCGCGGCGTGCTGGCCCTGCAGGGCGCGCCAGCCTTCCGCCAGATGACGTTCTTCACGATAGGACGCGAGATGGATGGAATGCATCAGGCTGATCATGGACCGGGCATCCGGAGGCGCAGCCAGCGCGTGCGACGCTTCGCCCGCTTCAGCCTCGTGATTGCCTTGCTCCGGGAGGCCGCGCGCCAGCGCGTCCTCCAGACCCGTCATCTGGGCAGTTACGTGTTCCAGCACCGGATCGCCGCTGCGCGCCGCTTGGGTCAGTGTGGCGGCCAGCCGAACGGCCTGCTGCGAAGATGGCGAGTCATCGCGAGCGGCTTGGCCGGTAATGCTGCACGCGCCCAATGTCAGGGCACACATGAGGGAAAGGACCAGTTTTGTCATTGTGGAATTAATCTGTGCCGAGTCGGCGTCTTGCCTCCAGCATATTGCTCCGTCTAGCTTCCTGCCCTGCCCCGGAGAACCCGCCCCATGCTGCCTGCCCTGCACTGTCCTGCCGTTCACACTGCGGACGCCATCGCGCGCGAAGTCAGCCAGTGGCGCGCTGACGGCCACACTATCGGTTTCGTGCCCACCATGGGCGCGCTGCATGAAGGGCATATCGCACTGGTGCTAAAGGCGATGGAAGTATGCGACCGGGTGGTGACGAGCATTTTCGTAAACCCCTCACAGTTCGCGGCCCATGAGGACCTCGGCACCTACCCACGCACTCTGGAAGCGGATTCAGCGCTTCTGGCCGCGGCGGGGTGCCACCTGCTCTACGCGCCGGACGTGGACGAGGTCTATCCGGACGGATTTGCCACCGCGGTGACCGTCGAAGGCCCGGCAATCGGCCTGGAGAGCGATGCACGCCCGCACTTCTTTGCAGGCGTTGCCACCGTGGTAGCCCGACTGTTCGGACAGGTCCGGCCCGATATCGCCGTGTTCGGGGAGAAGGACTACCAGCAGCTCATGGTGGTCCGGCGGATGGTCAATGACCTCGCCCTGCCGGTGAAAATCCTCGGCATGGAAACCCGGCGCGAGGCGGATGGGCTCGCCCTCTCCTCCCGCAATGTCTACCTCTCGCCCACCGAGCGAATGCGGGCGGGACGCCTGAACGTGATCCTGCGCGATCTCGCGCACGCGCTCGAGGATGGCGAACCGGCGGCCAGAGCGCTGGAACACGCCCGCATTCTGGCCTCAAGCGTGTTCGACGCCGTGGATTATATCGAGGTGCGCGATGCCGATACTCTTGAAGAAACCGGCGCGGGCCTGCTGGAGCGTCCTGCGCGCGTGCTGGCAGCAATACGCGTCGGCAAGACACGCCTGATCGACAATGTGGCGGCAAGCCCGGCGCGGCGTGAAACCCCGGTGTAGCAGGCAAAAGCCAATCGGGCCGCATCTGTAGCCCGCAAGCGCGCCCGAGCTCATGCGAGGCGCGACGCACGGATGTGCGGAGCATCAGGAAGAATCTACCACGCCCCCATTTCGATCAGTTTCGCGCGCAGATCGTCGGGCAATTCCTCGCCGCCAGAGGCGGGCGATGAAAGGTCTGGAGGCGCATCGGCGGCGGTCAGATAGCGCCAGCCCTGAAACGGCTTTTTCGGGCGCGGCACGGTGCGGATGAGCTCGCGGTCCAGCCAGATGCAGCAACGCAAAATACCGTCGCTGCCGGTCACCTCTTCCAGCCCGATAATGCGCTGGCGCACCTGAATGACACGCTTGATGACCCAGTAGAGTGAGCCGCCATCGAGCAGTTCATCGGCGCGCTTCGGGCTCATGCGTGTGACGTGATACATCGGCTTGTTGCCGGGCGCGATTTTCCCGCGCCACGCTTCAAGATCCTCGATCGTGTCGGCACCGACACACAGCTTGATGAGATTAAGGCTCATGGATGCATGAGCTAGGACGAAACCCTGCTTCGGTCAAAGGCGCCTTGCCCGTCGGATGCAGCTTTCAGGCATGCTCCAGTGTACTGGCAAGCGACATGTCAGGCGCTTCGCTCCCCGTCCGCCGGTTGCGTATGGCGCTGGTGGACTTGGCTGCCCGCGAGATGGCGAGCTTCACCGCAGCGCCAAACCCGCTTGTGTTGGCATTTTTTGGATTGAACCCTGCACGGCGCATCAGGCCATTGGCATGTAGCACAGCATTTTTCAGCAGGGATTCCTGCGTCACCACTTCCAGCACGAGTGTCACTGACAGCTCGCTTCCAAAGCTGATCCGGTGCGGCGCGTGAAGCGGCCAGGCCGCGAAGCTGCCGCGTTCCATGGAGATGCCCGCTGCCTCGGCATCCCATGATGGGTCATAGGGCAGGTCCTCGCCGCTCTCGCCCAGAAGCACACCTTCAAGCGCGCGGTCGCTGACCCAGGGGTCACGGGGCGGATAGACAAATACCTGCTGGCTGCCGCGCACCTGAAACATCATGGTCTCGGAGATATCCGAGTGCAGGAAAACCTGCGCGCCCGGCGAAGCGATGACCACACCGCCATAAGCGCGCAAGGGTGCCCAGCCAGGATTGAGATGGCGCAGCTGCTCCATCATCGCGGCAAAAACCGGTTTCAGCTCGCTATCGGTATCGAGCGCGTGACGTGCATGGACCCAGAGCCGGGTCTGGCGAATAGCCTCGACAAGATGGTGTCCCGGCAGGTGACGGCAGACCGGCACATCACGCCAGCTGGAGCGCTCGGCGGGATCGCGGCCCATGGTGCAGACATCCAGATTGGCCCGGTCGTGCCGGTCCAGCATGGCCGCCAGCGCCGCGTCGTCAAACAAGGGCAGACGCGCGAGCTGATGGCGGGCGCTGACCACGCCGCGGGCAAATTCGATGCGATGATCCTCGCTCCAGTTTAGAAGTGGCGGGGCCCCGCGGGTGCGTGTTGCCGTCACCATCAGGCGCGTACGCCCAGCGGAGCGTCGGGATCGACCTCGAAACGGTATCCGCCCTCGTGCGGCGTCTCGACCGGCACGGATATGCCCGCCTTGCGCATCAGCGCGCCGGCAATATAGCGGGCCTGACGGTTGAAACCGTGTGTCTCGGCGATGCGGGGCGGCTGCCAGCCAAAGCGGCGGCGCATCACGCCGTTGAAATACATCGCATTGTTGAGCTGGCGTGCCTCAGGCGTTGTGTACTCGGTGGCCAGCGAAATGTTCAGCGTGCCCATATTTTCCACCCGGTGGGGCGTGTGCAGCGGCCAGCAGATCATCTCACCTGGCTCGAGATCGAAATAGCGCGCGTGCGGCTCGGCTTCCGGCCGGTGGATCAGCTCGTCATTGAACGCGTGCAGCAGCACTTCCTCGCGCTCGGCATCGGTCGCCACCTCGTCATGGTGGGGATAGACGAAGACGCGCTTTTTCCCGCTGATATGCCAGAGCATGGTGTCGGTGCGGTCCATGTGGAAGGGCACTTTCGCCTGCGGCGAGGAGACCAGCAGGCCGCCGAGAATGCGCACCGGGTGGAAGCCCGGATTCTCATCCTGCAGCTCCTCGAACATCTGGTCCAGCAGGGCGCGGTATTCGTCGTGAATACCGAACAGATTGCGCAGATTGATCCAGAGCCGGCCCGATTTGACGGCCCGGATCAGCTCTTTGCCGGTGAGCTTGCCCGGATCGCCGGTCTTCCAGGAGGTACGCGAACCGGTCTCGTCCATGGTGGCAAAATCGGCATACTCACGGGGGTGAATCTCGATCAGACGCTCTACCGCCTCTTCACTGAAGAGCGGCGACGTATGGAGATTGTGGTTGGCGCGCGTAATGCGCTTGCGGAAATCGTTGCGGGTCTGATCAGTCCAGTCTGCCAGCACGTCCATGGCCCAAACCTTTGCTCTGATACTGTCCGGTTGCGGGACAGCGTGAGGGGATCGGGCGTTCACCATGCGAGGGACGTGCCAGTTATTCGTAGTGCTGCGGAGCGTTGGCGCCATCGCTGCGGGCAAAAGTGCCCCGGCGCCCAGCCGCTGTGCTGCCTGAGGGATTGGAGAAGCGCCCGGCAACCAGCGGACACTCCGGCTCCGTCAGTGGCCGGGAAGACGCCTGACGGTCCACCGTCCTCTCGTCATGCCCGCGCAGGCGGGCATCCAGAGATCGCAGGGTGAAGACCGGGTTTCCCGCTCTGGGTTCCCGCCTGCGCGGGAACGACGAACCGGAAAAGACGGGGACAACCCCTAACTGGCCGCCTCTTCGGCCAGCGCGACCAGCACATCGCCTTCATTTACCTGCTGGCCCTCGGCGGCATTGACCGTCTCGATTACTCCGTCGCGCGGGGCGGTCAGCGCCATTTCCATCTTCATTGCTTCCATGACGGCGAGGGTCTGACCCTTGCTGACACTGTCGCCAGCCTTCACCTGCACGCTGAGCATCTTGCCGGGCATGGGCGCCTTGATGGCGTCCCCGCCCGCCAACGCATCGGCATCAACCGCCGCATCGTGATCGCGGACCAGCACAGCCTGGCCCTGCAAGGTGACGAGCAGGCCATCACGGTGATGCTCCACACCTGCCAGCAGGGTTTCCCCGTCCTGGGTGAACTCAACCACTCCGCCCTGTTCACCCAGATACCCTTGCACATCGGCAAGCGCGAGATGCTCGCCATTCACGGTCACGCCGCCATCGGAAAGGCGCACTGACAGGCGTTCACCGCCGGCGTCCAAGCCATATTCCACGTGCGGCGCACCATTGAGACGAAACCCGGCCAGAGAGTCCCAGGGATCACTGCCCCGCCCTGCCCCGGAGAGGACCAGCGCCGCCACAGCGTAATGCGTTGCAGGCAGGCCCGGAGGCACGAGTTCATCGAGATGCGCCTCGATAAAGCCGGTATAGACATCGCCTGCACCGAAATTGGGGTGGGCCAGTGCCCGGCGCAAAAAGCCCGCATTGGTGCGTACCGGCCAGACGCCGACATCGCTGTCGATGGCATCGACAAGGCGCTCGATCGCTTCTTCACGGTCGCCGCCATGGGCGATGATCTTGGCGATCATCGGATCGTAGAACATGGTGACTTCGCCGCCCTGCTCGACGCCGGAGTCCACGCGCACGCCCTCGCCCCCCTCGGGAAGATCCAGACGCTCCAGCACGCCGGTCGACGGCAGGAAACCGGTTGAGGGGTCTTCGGCATAAAGCCGCGCTTCGACGGCGTGGCCCGAAAGCGTGACCGCCTCTTGCGGCGGCACATGGCCGCCCGCAGCGACTTCAAGCTGCAGGCGCACCAGATCAAGGCCGGTGACCATCTCTGTGACAGGATGTTCCACCTGCAGGCGGGTATTCATCTCCATGAAATAGAAGCCGTCGGTGCGCAGCGCGCCAGAGCCATCCACGATGAATTCGACCGTGCCCGCACCGGCATAATTGACGGCCTGCGCCGCGCGCACCGCAGCCGAGCACATGGCCTCGCGCACGTCTTCGGACATGCCGGGCGCGGGCGCTTCCTCCAGCACTTTCTGGTGCCGGCGCTGCAGCGAACAATCGCGCTCGAACAGATGGATCACGTTGCCGTGGCTGTCGCCAAAGACCTGCACCTCGATATGGCGCGGGCTGGTGATGTATTTCTCGATAAGGACATTCTCATCGCCAAAGCTGGAGGCGGCCTCGCGCTTGCAGCTGTCTAGAGCCGCCGCGAAATCACCCGCCTTGTCCACCTTGCGCATACCCTTGCCGCCGCCACCGGCGACCGCCTTGATCAGGACCGGATAGCCGATCTCGTCAGCCTGTTTCTGAAGAAAGGCCGGATCCTGATTATCCCCGTGATAACCGGGCGTTACCGGAACGCCGGCCTTTTCCATCAGCGCCTTGGCGCGGTCTTTCAGACCCATCGCCTCAATGGCTTCCGGGCTTGGACCAACGAAGATGATGCCGTTCCTGGCGCATTCGCGCGCAAAGCCGGCATTTTCCGACAGGAAGCCATAGCCGGGGTGGATCGCATCAGCGCCGGTATCCCTGGCCGCCTTGATGATCCGTTCAGCAACCAAATAGCTCTCACGCGCCGGGGACGGCCCAATATGTACCGCCTCGTCCGCCATCTTGACGTGGACAGCCTTTGCGTCTGCGTCCGAGTAGACCGCGACCGTGGCAATGCCCATCTGGCGCGCCGATCTGATCACCCGGCAGGCGATCTCTCCGCGATTGGCAATGAGGAGTTTGTTGATCATGGGCGGGCCCTTTTTCTCTGATCCGGTCGCTTTGCGCGTTGTGGGCGATCAGCGCGGTACGCGCAAGCGCGCACCCGCCGCACGATGCACTGCAGCCACCAGAACAAAGCTGATAATCATCAGCAAATACCATGAACCCAGCTTGGCCAGGGACACCATGTGCCAGCCCGCCTCCTGCCCCGGATAGGCCCAGGCGCGCGCAAAAGTGCCAATATTCTCGGCAAACCAGATGAACAGCGCGACCAGCACCAGCCCGACAGCCAAGGGCATGCAGCGATGTGCCCGGTCGGGCCGGAACCAGACCACGCAAGGACCGTAGATCAGTACGCTGGCTGCAAACAATGCCCAGCGCATATCGACCGTGAAATGGTGGGTGAAGAAATTTACATAGACCGCCAGCGCCAGCAGGCCCTGCATCCACAAGGGCGGAAAGCGGTCATAATGGAAATCAAACAGGCGCCAGACCCGCGCCAGATAGCTGCCCACAGCCGCATACATGAAGCCGGAAAACAGCGGCACGCCCGCAATCGCCAGAATGGCCTGCCCCGCTTCGGGATAGATCCAGGAGCCCATCGCGACCTTGAAGACTTCCATCACCGTGCCGACGACGTGGAAGACCGCAATGACCTTCGCCTCCCCCAGCGTTTCAAGCCCGAAGGCCAGCATGGCAATCTGGATGAGGATTGCCGCAAGGGTAATGACATCATAGCGCGCTATCACAGCATCCGCCGGATAGAACAGGAAGCTCGCCAGCAACACCAAGAGCATCAGCGCCCCGAACAGGCACGCCCAGCCCTGCTTGATGCCAAAGGCCAGAAACTCAAACGCATACCCGCTCCAGCGCCCCTGTACGAGCCGGGTTCGCAGGGCTTCACGATGCCGGTGAAATGCCGCTTCCAGCTGGCGCAGGGTCAACATTGCCGAACCGCCGGTGGGCTATTTCACCCAGACGGGTTTGCGTTTCTCCAGGAAAGCGGCAAGCCCCTCACGGCCTTCCTCGCTGACGCGCCGGTCGGCGATCAGTCTGGCCGTGTGCTTGCCAAGCCGGTCGTCAATTTCCTGGCCGGCCACATCATCGACCAGCGCCTTGGCGGCAGCGACAGCCCCCGGCGCAGCAGAAAAGGCCAGCTTGGCCACCTCTTCCAGCATGTCATCAAGATCGTCCGCGCTGTCGACGACATATTGGACAAGACCGATCTTGTGGGCGAAATCGCCGTCAAAACCTTCACCTGTGGCAAAGAGTGCCTTTGCCCAGCGCGGCCCGATGGCGCGCACCACAAACGGCGAAATCGTGGCCGGCGTCAGGCCCAGGCGCACCTCTGAAAAGCGGAACTTGGTGTCCTTGGCGGCAATGGCGACATCACAGGCCGCGACCAGCCCGGCCCCGCCGCCCATTGCCGCGCCCTGCACCAGAGCCACGGTCAGTTGCGGCAGGTCGTGCAGCTTGCGCAGCATCCGCGCCAGCCCCAGCGCATCCTCCTCATTGTCCTCATGGGTCCAGTCGGCAGCGGCCTGCATCCATTCAAGGTCGGCGCCGGCCGAGAAGCTGGGTCCCGCCCCGCGCAGGACCACCATGCGCACCTCGTCGGTATTGGCGCGCAGCGTCTCGAACATGTCCGACAGAGCGGCGATCACATCCGCGTTGAAAGCATTGTGCTTTTCAGGCCGGTTCAGCGTGATAACCGCGGTGCCACCTTGTGTGACGGAAAGCAGGACATCGTTTGCGTTCATGGGGAGAGCTCCTGGCCGGGCGGTCAACGGGACTGCGGATTGCTCATCATTAAGCCAGCGCAGGGCGCAAAGCAAAGCGCCCCGGCCAGAGGACCGGGGCGGCTCGCACAGACTGCACGAAAACAGCACCAATCCCCCGATCAGCGCCCTCTCGTCCTGATACGCACGGTTTCGCCTAGCGGCGGAAAATCAAGCTCTTGACAATGAACAGCACGATCAGCGCGGCGAAATACGCCACACCGAGGAACGCCACATATTGCCAGTAGCTCATGTCGGACACAGGCGGCATGGAGAACGCTGCGCCGTCACGCACCATCGGCAGCACCTGATCGACCACGACGTGGATGATAATCCCCACCACGGTGAAAATCAGAATGGCACCAAAACTTTGCATCATCAGCGCCATGACAACAGCAATCACGCCCATCTGGATGCCAAGCTCGGTCCAGTTACCCGGCCCGTGCATATCCAGCCCGGCACGCAACCAGGCCCATACAGGCTCGAGATAGCCCCATACTGTATCAAGAATTTCCATTACATTTCCCCTCATTCGCCAGCCCGAACGGGCAGTCCCATCGGCAACCGTGCCAAAATCTTACCAAAAAGCAAACGAAATCACACCCTGCACGGGCGGGTTGAGCGCCCGGCACGCATGTTGCGGACGCAGCAATCCTACCGTTTAAGGAGCAAACGCTTGAGGAGCGCCAGCAGACTGATCACGATCAGATACCCGGCCAGCAAGACCGCCACATAGCGCCAGAACGGCATCGACAACACGTCGGGCAGGCGCAAGGCAGCGTTATTGGCCAGAACCGGTAGCAGAACATCAACCAGCAGGTGAACCAGCATCGCCCCCACCACAAAGACGATCAGCCGCCCCCAGGATGGCAACAGAAGCGCCGCCACCAGTGCGATGATAAGGCCCTGAACGCCGTTGACGGCGCTAAATCCCTGCCGGAAAAAATCCAGTACGGGTTGAAGTGCATCCATGAAATTGCCCCCCGGCTTTGCCTCGTATGGTTAACGCAGCAAACCGGAGATGGTTGCCCATGGCAAGCGAAAGCTGGCGGCCGTGCCGCCTGTGCTATTTTCCGGCGCGGCCCAGAGCGCGCATTTTCGCCAGCATGCGCTGGCGGTTTTCCACGCTCATTTCTATCGCGCCGAAAATGGTGTGGCGCACCGGGCTGAAGCCCGATAACTGGAACACGCCCGCTTTCAGGGCCTTGAACGAATGGGCGTGAAAGAAAATGCTGTAGGCAAAGGCGGGCATGCCCATGGTCATCACGATACGAGCCGATTTGCCGCGCATCCGCTTTGCCGGCCACAGGCCTTTCGCCTCTGTCTTTACGAGGAAATCATTGCGAGCCAAATGCTCCAGAAACGCCTTGGTCCGCGAGGGAAGCGTGCCCAGCCATAGTGGGTGAACCAGCACCATGTGTTCGGCGCGCGACAGCATAACCTGTACGGCAGCGATATCGGCCGGCGGCGGGGTGGTGAAGGCGTGCGCATTCTCCAAAAAGTCGAAATCAAGCGCGCCGATATCCACGCGCGAAACCGAATTGCCGCCCTCGTTCGCACCCTCATGATAGGCATTGCACAAGGCGTGGCAGAACCGGTCTTTTGAAGAATCCGGGTGTCCGTTTACCAGCAGAATCGAGCGCGCCATGACTGTTTTTCCTTAAAATGAATAGGGATATTAGACCCCAGCGGCGGCCAGCGCCATGCGGCAGATTAGTGAGTTCGCGGTTTACGGGTGACTTATCAGATCGCGCGTTTTCCAGGCGAAAGCCGGAATCCAGAAAGAGACTGGCCACCGGCTTTCGCCGGTGAAACGCGGGAGAACGGAAAACCTCTCCCAGGTCTCGTTCTCCAGCCGAGCGTAGCGAGGTCCCGGGAATCCATGCCTGCAACAAGCAGGCAGGGGGACTCTCTCAGGCATGGGTCACCCGCATGCGCGGGTGATGACACTCGTTGGAGGACTGTGATTCCCCGGCGTGCAGCGCCGCATGCGCAACCGCGTCCGAGCCAATGCGAGGAGCGAAGCCCGGAGGCGCTGAGCATTAGGAAAAACCGCCCCCTACATCCTGAACACGCCAAAGCGCGTCTTCTCGATGGGGGCGTTGAGGCAGGCCCAGAGGGCAAGGCCGACGACGTCGCGCGTCTGGTCGGGCGCGATTACGCCATCATCCCAGAGCCGCGCGGTGGAATAATAGGGCGAGCCCTCTTCCTCGTACTTTTCGCGGATCGGGGCCTTGAAGGCGGCTTCCTTTTCCGCGCTCCACTCCTCGCCGCGCGCCTCCATGCCGTCACGCTTGACGGTGGCAAGCACGCTGGCGGCCTGCTCCCCGCCCATCACCGAGATGCGCGCATTGGGCCACATGAACAGAAAGCGCGGGCCATAGGCGCGCCCGCACATGCCGTAATTGCCCGCACCATAGGAGCCGCCAATGATCACCGTGATTTTTGGCACGCGGGCGCAAGAGACGGCGGTGACCAGCTTGGCGCCGTCCTTGGCGATGCCGCCTGCCTCATACTTCGATCCGACCATGAAGCCGGTAATGTTCTGCAGGAAAAGAAGCGGAATGCCGCGCTGGCAGCACAGCTCGATGAAGTGTGCGCCTTTGAGCGCGCTTTCAGAGAAGATCACGCCATTATTGGCAATGATGCCAACCGGCATGCCGTGCAGGCGGGCGAAGCCGGTGACCAGTGTTTCGCCGTAGAGCGCCTTGAACTCGTCAAAGCGTGAGCCGTCGACGATGCGCGCGATTACCTCGCGCACATCATAGGGCGTGCGCACGTCTGACGGGATCACACCGTTGAGCGTCGCCGGATCGAGCGCCGGCGCTTCCGGTTCGGACAAGTCCATGTCCACGCGCTTGACGGTGTTCAGGCCCGCCACGATGCGCCGCGCGGTCTGCAAGGCGTGATCATCATTGGCGGCGTAGTGATCTACCACACCGGAGCGGCGGGCATGGACGTCCGCACCGCCGAGATCCTCTGCCGATATAACCTCGCCGGTCGCGGCCTTCACCAGCGGCGGACCGCCCAGGAAGATCGTGCCCTGCTTGCGCACGATGATCGTCTCATCGCTCATCGCGGGCACATAGGCACCGCCCGCCGTGCACGAGCCCATCACCACGGCCACTTGCGCGATGCCTTCAGAGGACAGGTTCGCCTGATTGAAGAAAATGCGGCCGAAATGCTCCCGGTCGGGGAAGACATCGGCCTGGAAGGGCAGGTTCGCGCCGCCAGAATCCACCAGATAGACGCATGGCAGGCGGTTCTCGCGGGCGATCTCCTGCGCGCGCAGATGCTTTTTCACCGTCAGCGGATAATAGGTGCCGCCCTTCACCGTGGCATCGTTGCAGACAATCATCACTTCGCGGCCCGACACACGGCCAATACCGGCAATCATGCCCGCGCCGTGGACATCGCCCTCATACATGCCATTGGCGGCCAAAGCGCCGATCTCCAGAAAGGGCGTGCCGGGGTCCAGCAGGCGCTGCACCCGCTCGCGCGGGAGCAGCTTACCGCGGGCAAGATGCTTCTCGCGTGCCCGCTCCGGCCCGCCCAGCGCGGCCTGCGCGGTGCGCGCTTTCAGCTCGGCGACCAGCTCGTCCATACGCGCGGCATTGGCCTTGAAACTGTCGGAGGCGGGATCAAGCTTGGTCGTGAGCTGGGTCATGGCACTTTCGCTGAAAACGGCTTTAATGGCGTGCCACTTATCCCGCCCGCATGGTGCAAGGCAACGCCTTTGCGTCGGTCAGGCCCACAGGTATCTGCCATTCGTCCTAGCAGGAAAGGACTTCCCATGACCGACTGGACCAGTTTCGCCCTGGCATCTGACGGCCCGATTGCCCGCCTGACGCTGAATCGGCCGGACAAGCGCAACACGATGATTCCCGCCTTCTGGCGCGAACTGCCCGAAGCGGTGAATGCGCTGTCAGACGCTGGCGAAACGCGGGTGCTGATCCTCGATGCTGAAGGCCCGGTCTTCACAGCCGGCATGGATATTTCGGTCTTTACCGATCCCAATGCGCTATCGACGGATACAGCCGCGATGCGCGAAGCCTTCATGAATGCCGCGCTGGCCCTGCAGGGCGCGTTCACGGCCTTTGAACGCGCGCGCTTTCCGGTGATCGCCGCCATGCAAGGCCCCTGCGTGGGCGGGGGCGTCGACATGGTCACGGCGTGTGATCTGCGCTATGCGACCAAAGATGCCTGGCTGCGCATCGAGGAAACCAATATCGGCATGATGGCCGATGTCGGCACGCTGCAGCGCCTGCCCCGCCTGATCCCGTCCGGCATCGCGCTGGAACTGGCCTATACCGGTGAGACACTGAGCCCTGAGCGCGCCCATGCGCTGGGCCTGGTCAATGGCGTGCTGCCCGACGAGGCAGCCCTGAAAGCCCATGTGAACGCCGTCGCCGAGCGCATTGCCAGCCGGCCGCCGCTGACGATTGCCGGGATCAAGAAATCCCATCTCTATTCGCGCGATCATTCCGTCGCCGACAGTCTCGAACATGTGATGACACTGCAGGCTTCCATCTGGAATCCCCATGATATCGTCGAGGCCATGTCGGCCCGCTCTGAAAAGCGTGACGGCAATTTCACACCGCTTGCGCCGCTCAAACGGCTGGGCCGCGACACCTAGACGACAAGAACCGGGGAGTTCGGAAATATGATCATCACACGGCGCCAGCGCCTTTCGGGCGCAGCCCTGGCGGCTCTTTTGCTGGCTACGCCTGCTGCCGCCGCACCTGCGCTGGCCAGCGCCGCGATTCACCAAGCGGCTGCCGAGCAGAGCGAAAGCGAAAGGCTGAATGCCTGGTTTGAAGAGATCGAGCAGGAAGACCTGGACCGCGCGCCGCTGATGAAAGCCTATCGCGGCATCATCGACGAGGATTACGGCCAATGGGGTGATTTCAGCACTGAATTTGCCGAGGAAAGCTATCAGATCGGCCAGGCGCGCCTTGCCCATATGCGCGAGAATTTCGACTTTGACGCGCTGGATGCGTCCGCCCGGCTGAGCTGGCGCCTGTTCGAATACCGGCAGGAAAACGAGGCGCGCGGCCATCCCTATTCCCGCCACGGCTATGTCTTCAACCAGATGGGCGGCATGCACACAACCGTGCCGGTCTTCCTGACCACGATCCACCGCATCAATTCGCTCGAAACCGCTGAAGCCTGGATCAGCCGCGCAGACAGCGTGGACGAGGTGATGACCACGCTGATCGACGAGGCCGAAGCGCGCTTTGACATGGGCATTCAGCCGCCGCGCTGGATGTATGACCATGTCATCGAGACAGCGGGCAATGTGGTCTCCGGAGCGCCCTTCGATGATGGCGAAACCAATGTCGTCTGGGAAAGCTTCGAGCGAAACATCAACCAGATCGATATCAGCGACGAAGACCGCTCACGCCTGCTCGATGAGGGGCGCGAAGCCCTGCTCAGCTGGACGGCTCCCTATGAACGCCTGATCAGCGTCATGACGGCGCAGCGCGAAAGGGCTGCCGACGGGGATGGCGTTTGGCGCCTGCCTGACGGCGAAGCCTATTACAATACGCGGCTGGCCAACTTCACCACGACCAGCCTGAGTGCGCAGGAAATCCACGAGCTGGGCCTGGCCAATGTGGAGCGTATCCATGGCGAGATGGAAGCCATCATGGCCGAGGTGGGCTTTGAGGGGAGCTTGCAGGAATTTTTCGTCTTCATGCGCGAAGACCCGCAATTCTACTACCCCAATACCGATGAGGGCCGTCAGGCCTATCTCGATGAGGCGACCGCCCTCATCGAGCGTATGAACGAACGCCTGCCCGAGTACTTCGTCACCCTGCCCGAACATGAACTTGAAGTGCGCCGCGTGGAGCCCTTCCGCGAGGCGTCAGCGGGCAAGGCCTTCTACTCGCGCCCGGCGGCCGACGGATCACGCCCCGGCATCTATTACGCGAACCTGCGCGATATGAACGACATGCCGATCTACCAGATGGAGGCGCTGGCCTATCACGAGGGCAATCCCGGCCACCACATGCAGCTGGCCATCATGACCGATCTGGAAGGTATCCCGTCCTTCCGCCGCTTTGGCGGGTTTACCGCCTATAGCGAGGGCTGGGGCCTCTATACCGAGTATCTGCCGTTGGAAATGGGCTTCTACGAAGACCCCTATTCCAATTTCGGGCGCCTTGCCATGGAGCTATGGCGGGCTGCGCGCCTGGTCGTCGATACCGGCCTGCACCACCACAAATGGTCACGCCAGGAGGCTATCGAGTATCTGATCGAGAACACGCCCAACTCGCGCGGCGATTCAACCAACGCTATCGAGCGCTATATCGTCATGCCCGGTCAGGCGACGGCCTACATGATCGGCATGCTGGAAATCCTCCAGCTGCGCGAACGCGCGGAGACCGAGCTCGGTGATGATTTCGACATCCGCATGTTCCATGAGGTAATCCTGCGCGACGGGGCGGTGCCGCTAGCCGTACTGGAAGAACTGGTCGATGCGTGGATCGCCGAGGTGCAGGCGGGGTAGGCGCGTGTCGATACGCCGCTGAACTCGTCACCCCCGCGCAGGCGGGGGTCCAGTGCAGACAGTCGAGGACACAAGAACAAGGCTCTGGGTTCCAGCCTGCGCCGGAACGACGAAAGACTGGAAGCCAGCGGCCAACCCGTGTTCAAAAAGCCAAACAAAGGAAGTAAGGGGGCCAGTGTGCCCCTGCCACCAAAGCCGGGTGTTCACCGCGGCGGACTCATGAGCGTATTCTGGGCGGTATCTCGACGAATGACCGGGTAGCGCGCAACGCACCCCGGCGAGGGCGTGACGCACCATGGACATGAAGCTCGGTTTTCTTCCGTTCCTCAATCGCCTTGAAAAGGCGGCGCTGAAGGCTGTCGAGGCCGAGGTAGAGTGGTTCTGCCTGCCCGCCGGCCAGACATTGTTCGAGGCCGGCGATCCCGCCGATGCCTTCTATCTGGTGCGCTCAGGTGCGCTGGCGGCGTTCCGCACCGGCGCGGACGGACGCCCGGAGCTGGTCGGACATATCCGGGCCGGCGAGCCCATCGGTGAAATGGCGCTGGTGGAGGACCGGCCTCATTCGGCCAATATCTATGCGCTGCGTGACAGCGAGCTGATCCGCCTGCCCAAGGCCGCGTTCGAAAAGCTGACCCGGCGTCATCCCAGCCTGATGCGCGAGCTCGCGCGAATGATGCTGTTCCGCCTGCGCGGCGGCACGCTGCGCTCCAAGGCGGAGCCGCGCATGTTTGCGCTGATTTCCACGTCGCCGACCATTGATCTCACCTTGCGCTCGCGCCAGCTCAAGGATGCGCTCGCCGCGCTGGGCCGCAATTGCACGATTGTTGAAGGCGATGGCGACGGGGTATCTCCGCGGGCGCTGGACGAAGCCGAGAGCTCCGGTGATATCGTCATCCTCACTGCGCGGCTGAATGATGTCTCCTGGGCGCGTCAGGCGATAGGCCGGGCCGACCGGGTCTGGTTGCTGGCGCGCGGCGATGCGAAGCCCTCTTTGCCTATCCTGCCGGAAGACCCGTCACCGGCGGCAAGACTGCGCCTGATCGATGTGGTGCTGCTCCATCATGGCGGCGGGCGCAGCGTCGCCTCGCCGCAGGAATGGATGGACGCCGCCGACGCCGCGCGCTGCCTGCACTGGCGCCAGTTCGAACAAAGCGATGTCGCCCATCTGGCCCGCACCATGGCGGGCTGTTCAGTCGGGCTTGTCCTGTCGGGCGGCGGCAGCCGGGCCTATGCCCATATCGGCGCCATTCAGGCCTTCCGCGACCATGGCATAGAGTTCGACTTTCTGGCCGGCACCTCGATGGGCGCGATCATCGCTGCCGGTGTTGCCATGGGCTGGAGTAATGAGGAAATCGACACCCGCATCCGCAAGGCATTCGTGGAAACCAGCCCGCTTAGCGACTGGACCCTGCCCGTCGTCAGTCTTGTACGGGGCAAGGAAGTGGAGCGCCGCCTCGCCGAACATTTCGGCGATGTCGATATCGCGGATTTGAAGCGCCCCTTCTTCTGCGTCTCGTCCAACATCACGGACGGCTCGGTGCGGGTACACCGGCGCGGACGCCTGCGCGACGCGCTGCGCGCCTCGCTGGCCATTCCCGGCCTGTTGCCGCCGGTCATTGATGGCGAGAATGTGCTGGTCGACGGGGCCGTATTCAACAACTTTCCCATCCGCGAGCTGAAAGCCAGCCATCGCGGCGCGAACATAGGCGTGGATGTCACGCGTAACCGCGCCATCAACCCGAAGGACTTCATCAATCCGCCGGGCTTTTTCGGCTGGGTGCTGCGCCACGGCCTGTCCGACCCGCCGCCCATCGCCTCATTGCTGATGCGCGCGGCCACCGCCGCCACGCTGGACGAGCACGAGGACACCCGCCAGGCCGCCGACATGCTGGTCCTGCCCGAGATCGAGATGGATCTGCGTGAATGGCGCCGCTATGACGACGCCATCATTGCGGGCTATGAAAGCACGCTGGCCATGCTCAACAGCGCCGATGCCCGCCTGATGGCGCGGCTGAAGCCGGGGAGGTAGTTTTTCGGACGTTTTCTGGATCCCGGGTCACGCCCGGGAACCTCGTTGAGAGGTCAGTGTATAATTCTCCGGGGTCCCCGCCCCCGAGCGGGGACCCAGATTTCCGGTGCGTTGAGATTTTAATCGGTGTCGGCACGCTCAACCTTCTAAATAGAAGGAGTCGAACATGACAACCGACGAAGTTACCAACTCAGTGAGTCTTTCGAGCCGCTCGTCCGGTACCCGGATAGAGCATTTCGTCCACGTCACGGAGAACGGGAAGCGCGGAAAACTGGGACCGTTCAGCAGGGACGAACAGCATCGCGTTGCACAATCCGAGTGCCTGCGGCTAGACCTGCCAAATCGAATGTTTGCGCCAATCGGATAGCTGGATCCCCGGTCAAGCCGGGGAACCCGGTGGAGAGGCCAGGGCCATAAAGCCGGGGTCCCCGCCCCCGGGGCGGGGACCCCGTTTTCGTGAAGCAAGGACTAGGTTCCAGATAGCGGCTCCGCCGCTTCTGGAATGACGAATAGAAAATACGAAAGTCGGCCCTACGCGCTCTCGCCGAACAGTTCGCGTCCGATCAGCCAGCGGCGGATTTCGCTGGTGCCGGCACCGATTTCATAAAGCTTGGCATCGCGCAGGAGGCGCCCGGTCGGGTATTCGTTGATATAGCCGTTCCCGCCGAGGATCTGGATGGCATCGAGCGCGCACTGGGTCGCCGTCTCGGCGGCAAACAGGATCGCGCCTGCAGCATCCTTGCGCGTGGTCTTGCCCGCGTCGCACGCCTGCGCCACCGCGTACACATAGGCGCGCGACGCATTCATGCGCGTGTACATGTCGGCAATCTTGCCCTGGATGAGCTGGAACTCGCCGATGGATTTGCCGAACTGCTTGCGCTCGTGGATGTAGGGCATGACCACATCCATGCATGCCTGCATGATACCGATCGGACCTGCCGCGAGGACGGCGCGCTCATAATCGAGACCGCTCATGAGCACGCGCACGCCCTGGCCGATGCCGCCGAGAATGTTTTCTTCGGGCACTTCGCAGTCTTGAAACACCAGTTCACCGGTTTCAGAGCCGCGCATGCCAAGCTTGTCGAGCTTCTGAGCGACAGAGAAGCCTTTCATATCCTTCTCGATCAGGAATGCGGTTATCCCCTTGGAGCCACCTTCGGGATCGGTCTTTGCATAGACCACCAGCACGTCCGCGCTCGGACCGTTGGTGATCCACATTTTCGAGCCGTTGAGGACGTAGCGGTCGCCCTTCTTGTCGGCTTTCAGGCGCATGGACACCACATCCGACCCTGCCCCCGGCTCACTCATCGCGAGTGCGCCGACCTGCGTGCCGCCTACAAGGCCCGGCAGGTATTTTTCACGCTGGGCATCATTGCCGTTCAGCTTGATCTGATTGACGCACAGGTTTGAGTGCGCACCGTAGGAAAGGCCCACCGAAGCGGAGGCGCGGGAGATTTCCTCCATCGCGACCACGTGTTCGAGATAGCCAAGGCCTGAGCCGCCATATTCCTCACCGACAGTAATGCCAAGAAGGCCCATCTCACCCATCTCGCGCCAGAGATGATGCGGGAACTGGTCCGTCACATCGATCTCGGCCGCCAGCGGCGCGATTTTGTCGGAAGCAAAGCTGCGCACAGTATCGCGCAGCATCTCTGCGGTCTCCCCCAGAGGGAATTCCAGCGTCGGGTATTGGTTTGATATCATGTCAGGCGAGATACCACGCCGGGCATTGCGGTCAAGCGTGTACTGCCATCAGGGCGCCGATGGTGGCAGCGGATCTGTCTTTTCCGCAGCCGGCTTTGCTGACTTTTTGCCGGTGATCAGCACCCAGGCCGAGGTCACCGTCAGGGCGATGCCCATGGCTGCAGCCACCGGGCCAAGCAGGCCGAAATCAACAATTTCAGGGTTGCTGCCACGCTCGATAATCGTCCACAGGCCAAAGCCGGTCATCGCCGCGCCAATTGCCAGATTGGCAACAAATAGCCAGCGGCCCTTAGCCGCGGGCGAAGCCCCGGAAGCCGGAGCCGGACCGGGCTCTGGCAATTGCGGGGCCGGAGCCGCCGAACCCACCAGCACGCCGGGGTGAATATCATCACTATCGGCAGGCTCATCGTCCTCAGGCATATCGGCCGGGCGGCCCACGGCCTGTATCTCGCCGGAAAATCCGGCGGCTGCAGCCGGCGCTTGGGCACGCCCCGAGGACACCTCGTCTGCTACAGGTTCGGGTTCGGGCGCGGGCGCTGGTTCGGTAACGGAAATCTCGGCACGCGAAACGGTGACCGAGGATATCGCGGCATAAACCGGGACCGGACCGACCTTGAAGCTGGGCTTGGCCGAGAGCGGCGCGGCTTGAGCCTCTGCTTGAGGCTCTGGCACTGGGGCTGGCTCTTCAGTTTCCCCGCGCGTCATGTAGCTGAAACCCAGCCGGGCATCACGGCGCACCGGCTCATCGGTGTTGGCCGGCTCTGCTTCACGCTCATCAGTTTCGGCCAGGGTCTCGGCCATTTGCGCGTTCATGCGCGCGATGACACTGCCTGTAGGATCCTCGGCTTCCTCAGCGCCCGGCTCAGCCTGCGCCTCGGCAGGCTCAATCTGAGTTTCCGGTTCGGCTGCGGCCTCCAGCTCGTGTTCGGGCTCCGGCTCGGCTTCGGGCTCAGCTTGGTGCGCCGGTTCAGCTTCGGGGCCTTCCCCGGCCATATCGGTGTCGAACACCATCCCGCCGGGCTCTGGCGGATCGACAAACTCCAGTTCCAGATCGACCAGTGGCCCGATGCGCGGTGCAGCCTCGGCTGCTTCCTCTGCCCGCGGCGCAGTCACGGGTTCGGGCGCAGGCTCTGCCCGTTCCTGAACGCCCTGCAAATACAATGCTTTTTCGGCGGCACGGCGGCGCACCAGGCGTTCCGAGACCACCAGACGGCCATCTTCCTCTGCCCGTACCCAGGTCTCCAGCGCCGCCGCCGCCTCGAGATGGCGGCTGTCGCGGGCAAGACGGGCCACGTCGGACACCTGGAATGCGCCCGGGCCGATGGAACAGGCAAACGAGACCAGCGCATCGCGCACAGGGCCGGGAATATCCTCGCCGACCGCCTTGCCAATGGCCTGCTCAGCCTGGATCACATCATACAGCATAAGCAGTTCGGCATCTTCGCGGCTGATGCGCGCGCCTTCCCTGGCGGCGGCGGTGTGGCCATAGCCCAGTGCCCAGCGGCGGCCACGGCGCGCAGCTTCACCCAGGAAGGGCTCATGGGTCTTTATGAGTTCGCGCGCGGCGCGGCTGGATTTCAAGCGCGGCTTCATGGTGTCCCGTTCCGAAACGCCCGTAAGGGGCTCTCCGGGTATCGTTGCAATTTGGTTGCCGCGCTAGGGCGTGCGTTCCAGAATGTCGACACTGGCCAGCGCGGTGAATGGCGCAAACACGCCGCCGCCGACGCCGCCACCGATCAGGAATATCGAATTGTCCAGCACCGCCGCTGCGGCTTCGGTGCGCGCTGCAGGCAAAGGTGCCTCGCGCTCCCAGGCTGCCCCGTCCGGGGTGATGGCGAACACCGTGTCATGGGTCGAGCGCAGATCTTCACCGCGGCCGCCCAGAGCGAGTATCCGCGACTGGCCGAATACCAGCACATGCCCGGCGCGCGCCTCTGGCAGGTCGGGACCGCGCCGCCAGCTGCCTGCCTCAATATCAAAAATATCGACCCGGGCCACAGCGCGGCGGTCGACGATGCCGCCAGCAACCCAGATTTCACCATCCACCAGCGCGATACCGGCATCCCGGCGGCGCAATTCAGACGGCGCTTCCAGCGCAGACCATTCGCGCGTTTCGATATCAAAAACGAAAATGCCACCGGGCTCTTCAGTACCACCCACGGCATACAGCCGGTTTTCGTGAGCAATCATGGCGAAAGCCGCACGCGCGGCCGGCATCGGCGTTTCGCTTTGCCAGACATCGGCCTCGGGGTCATAGGACCACATCAGCGCGACCGGCTCGCTGCCCGACTCGGCGCTGTAGCCTCCCGCGGCCCAGATGCGCCCATCGGCTGCGGCCAGCCCAAACCGTTCCAGCCCTTCTGGCAGCGGCGAAAGCGCCCGCCAGCGATGAATGTCGCTGTCATACACTTCGAAATCATCGCGCGGCGTAACCCGGCCCGCCCCGCCGGCAGCATAGATCTGCCCGTCCAGCGTAGCGGTGGCCAGCCCGGCGCGGGCGCTTTCCAGCTCGGGCCCGCTTTGCCAGCCCGAATGAAGCGCCAGGCCACTATTTACATTGTCCTGACCCAGAGCCGCAGAACAGGGCGCGGAAATCGCCAGCACGGCGCCTGCCAGCACAAGGGCGGTAGTTTGGACAAATCGGCGCAAGGCGCACCCTCCGGCATCGCTCAACATCGCAACCCTGACCTTTCTGCAGGCGAAAGGCAGGATTATGGCGGGCAGACTACCGCCTGCAGCCGGACAAGGCGAGTGGTGAGGTGAAGCTGAAGCGGGGCTGGAAACGAAAACACCCGGCACGCGAGAGCGTGCCGGGTGTTTTCGTTCATCTCCCGGAGGAGATAATGGTGCGGCCGAGAAGACTCGAACTTCCACGGGTTGCCCCACAGCGACCTCAACGCTGCGCGTCTACCAGTTCCGCCACGGCCGCAAACTGGGAGACGGGCGTTTAGCAAGACCCTGCGCGAAAGGAAAGCCCCTCACTGCGCGAGACGGCAAGATTCCACGAGGCATGAGGTGGGGTCTTCAGGCTGCGAAATAATCATGCACATCTGCAGTTTCGGTAATGGAAACAGCGATGTGGTCACCCTGGATAACAATCTCGCCGCGCGCAATGGGATGGTTGTTGGCCAGAATCCACACCTCTTCATGCTCGCCGGCATCAAGGGGAATCACCGCGCCGCGGCCCATCCGCAGGAATTGCTGGATCGGCAGGCGGGAGCGGCCCAGAAGGACCGATATTTCAATCTGCACAGCACCGAGCTGACTCATAGGATTTCCTGAAACCTTGTCCCGCGTGTCGCGCCGCACATCCTCACTTGAAAGCAGCGCATTTTGTCACGATGTTCCGGGCCGGTTTCCGAGGCGTTAAGCAATGCAACAAAAACCAGCGGGATGGGCAGTTTCTGCAGCTCCGGTCGACTACGAGGCGGCCGTTGCCGCCATGGAAGCGCGCGTGGACGCCATCCAGCGCGGAGAGGCGGGCGAGCTGGTCTGGCTTCTGGAGCACCCTGCCCTCTACACTGCCGGCACCAGCGCAGACGCATCAGATCTGCGCGAGGCAGAACGCTTTCCGGTCTACCGCTCCGGGCGCGGCGGTGAATACACCTATCACGGGCCCGGCCAGCGCGTAGCCTATGTGATGATGGATTTGCGTGCCCGTGGCCGCGATGCCCGCAAATTCGTCAATAATCTCGAAGACTGGATCATCGGCGCGCTGGACCGCTTTAACGTGAAGGGTGAGAAGCGCTGCGACCGGATCGGCGTCTGGGTCGACCGCACGAAACCGGGCGGGCCGCCTCGCGAGGACAAGATTGCCGCCATCGGAATCCGCCTGCGCCGCTGGGTGTCGTTTCACGGTATTGCGCTGAATGTAGAACCGGACCTGTCGCACTTTGGCGGGATCGTGCCCTGCGGAATCACCAATCCGGCATTCGGGGTGACCAGCCTGACCGATCTGGGCCTGCCCGTGACGATGGAGGATGCGGACTATGCGCTCAAACAGGCGTTTGTGGAGGTCTTCGGCCCCGTCACGGACGAGGACGCGCCGGTTTAGCGCACCATATGGCGGCCATGCACGCCGTTGCCGATCCTCGAAAACTGCAGTGCCACCAAGCGTGCACTGTGCCGCAAACGCCACACTAAATGGCCAACTCTTAAGCCATTCACGATCTTAGCTTGCACGACAATTAGATCATCTGCATCTTTGGTTTGTGAAGTTCAGCAGAAAGCTGAAATTTTTGAATACAGATGAGGAGAACAACTATGGGCATCATTTTAGCTTTGGTCGCAGTTATTTTATTTATAGTAGGAATAACCTTCAGCATGATTCGTGCGGGAATAGATAATAGCCCAAAACACCAAGTAAAGGCAAAGGCCGAATACCAAAAAAAGAAAAGAGAACAAAATTGGGATGAAAATAGCGGCCCAAGCGAGTCAGAATTCGTCGCCGACTACCTTGATAAAAAAAGGCCAGGTTTTTGGATGAGCCACGGTTTGGTAGTGATCGCGATACTTTTGATTGTTACCAGTTGCTTTGTTCCGGCAGGCTAGCGCAAACAGCGAAATGTGCCGCAGCGATATTGGAAGGAAGTGCCAGTATCTGCGGCTTTCAACCGGGATCCCGGCTCGGGGGCCGGGATCCCGGTTGAGGCGCTTGAGAACAGCCCCCTCACGCCCGGCGTGGCATGCGTGCGAACCAGAAGCCTATCGCGAACACCGTCAGCCAGAACGCCACAGCCGACGGCCAGTCGCCGGACGAGAACGCTGCCAGCGTTTCGGCCTCGTTCTCGATCATGCGCTCCTGGAATCCGGCGATCAGCTCTTCGTTCTGACCGGCGGCCTGCACCGCGGCAGGGTCTTCAAGATCGACGCCGGCGTCTTCCAGATAGTCCATGAAGCCCGGCAGCATGGCAGCGGTCACCGCGATGATCGCCACGATGGCCTTTACGGCCACCCCTGCAGCCAGCGGGATGATCACCAGCGGGGGCTGGCGGCCCGCATCGCGCAGCCGGTTGATATGCACCGAGGCCATGAAAAACAGGATCACCAGCCAGACCAGCATGGCCGGACCGGCGTCCAATACGGTCAGACGCAGCGCATCAAAAAACGCGATAATGCCAAGGCCCAGCCAGAACGTATCGGCATCGGCGCGCGCATCAGGCAGCAAAATGGCTCGTAAATTGAAGGGCACGCGGGGCGGCTCCGGAGGCTTGGCTTCGAATGCCCTGCTTCTAGCCCAAGCCGTTCAATCGTCAAACGCAAACGGGCGCGAGGATCACCTCGCGCCCGCCTGCAAAGCCGATGTCGAAAATCGCTAGCCGCCGGTTACCGCATCAGCGGCGGCCGCAATGACACCTTTGGGGTTCGGGCCGTACTTGTTGACGCCTGCCTCACTGTCCATGACGTAGAATACGATCAGGACAATCGGACCCACCAGCGGAATGAAGCTTAGGAGTATCCACCAGCCCGAACGGCCCGTGTCGTGCAGACGCCGCACCTGAACAGCAATCGACGGGATAATGCTAGCCAGAAGGAAGATAAGGTACAGGAACATTGTCCCCGTGACCATTGTTTCAACAGCAGACAGTATAAACGCGACGATGAAGACAAAAAGGAAGAACCACCAGTACTCGCTGCGGCGGGCACGGCCCTGGAAATTAGCATAATTGGAATAGACGGATTTTACAGCCTCGATGAAGTTCATGGTCTTGTCCCTCCGGGATCTGGCCAACACAAGCCGGACCGGCGCGCGGATAGCTTCAAGGGGGCCGGAGGCGCGATTCAGTCCTTGGCACGCAAGGTCGGCCCCGAATGCGGGCCGGGTCAACCAAAATCTATGGAAAGATTACTCGAGTTCGACCAGCAACTCGTCTGCCGCCACACTGTCGCCTGCCTTGACGCCCACCGATTTCACGGTGCCGTCACGCTCGGCGCGCAGCACGTTCTCCATTTTCATGGCTTCTACGGTCAGCAGCGTTTCGCCCGCTTTCACGTCCTGACCGGGTTCGACATTCACCGTCACGATCAGGCCCGGCATCGGGCTGACGATCAGCTTGCTGGTATCGGGTTCGGGGCGTTCGGGCAAGCGCGCGGCCAGTTCGGCAATGCGCGGGGAATACACGCGCACAAGCGCCGCAAACCCGCGATGGCGCAGCCAATAGCCCTGCGTCCGGTCTTCAACAGACAGGCTGAATTCTTCCTTGCCCAGGCTCGCCTCGAATATATGCAAGCCGGGCTGCCACGCGGTATCGAGATTGAGCGGCCCTGCGGCGAGGCCGGGCATGTAGACTGTGGCGGAGAAACCGCCGTCCAGCCGCGATTCCAGCGTGATCTCGACGGCAAATTGCTGGTCGTCGATCAATACCGTCCAGTCATGGGGCTTGCCTGCGCCGGTATGCGGCGTGATGCGTCCTTCGATGCGCGCCGCGCGCTCTACAAACACGGTATGGATGAGCGCCGAAGCGGCTACGAACGCTCGCCACTGATTCTCCTTGGGCACGGTGCCGGTAAAACCGTCAGGGAAGTGATCGGCGATATAGCCGGTATGGATGGTGCCTTTGCGAAAGTCCGGCTCATCCAGCACCGCCGCCAGGAAGGGCGCGTTGGATTGCAGGCCTGCGACATCGAGCCGGTCCAGCGCAGCCGACAGGGCGTCAATGGCCTTCTCGCGTGTATCGCCCTGCCCGATCACCTTGGCGATCATCGGATCATAGAACATCGAGATTTCGTCGCCCTCGCGCACACCGGAATCGATGCGCAGCGTGCCGGGGCCGCTCGGGCCTTCGGGCGGTTCGACATAGCGCGTCAGACGGCCAATGGAGGGCAGGAAGCCGCGATAGGGGTCTTCGGCATAAAGCCGCGCTTCGACGGCCCAGCCCTTGATCGTCACGTCCTTCTGCGTCAGTTCCAGCTTCTCGCCGGCGGCCACGCGGATCATCTGCTCCACCAGATCGAGATCATGGGTCAGCTCGGTGACAGGATGCTCCACCTGCAGGCGGGTATTCATCTCGAGGAAGTAGAAATTCTTCTTCGGATCGACGATGAACTCCACCGTCCCGGCGCTGTCATAATCGACTGCCTTTGCCAGCGCGACGGCCTGTTCGCCCATCTTTTCGCGCGTCTTCTTGTCGAGGAAGGGCGATGGCGCCTCCTCCAGAACCTTCTGGTTACGCCGCTGGACCGAGCATTCGCGCTCATCAAGATGGATGACGTTTCCGTGCTTGTCGCCCAGCACCTGTATCTCGATATGGCGCGGCTTCTCGACGAACTTTTCGATCAGGATGCGCTCGTCCCCGAAGGAAGACTTCGCCTCCGAACGCGCAGCACGGAAGCCTTCACGCACTTCGCTCTCGTCCCAGGCGATGCGCATGCCCTTGCCGCCACCGCCCGCAGACGCCTTGATCATCACCGGATAGCCGATATCGCCTGCCACTTCGACGGCCTGCTGATCGTCAACGATCTCACCCTTGAAGCCAGGCACAGTGCTGACACCGGCGGCGGCAGCGAGCTTTTTCGATTCCAGCTTGTCACCCATCGCCGAGATCGCGTGCGGGTTCGGGCCTATCCAGCCAATGCCTTCCTTTTTCAGCCGTTCGGCGAACTTGGCGTTCTCCGAAAGGAAGCCGAAGCCCGGATGGACGGCTTCCGCGCCGGTTTCCTTCACCGCCGCAATGATCTTATCCATGTCCAGATAGGACTGGGAGGGCAGCGATCCGCCGATGAAGACGCGCTCATCGGCCATTTCAACGGCCAGGCTATCGGCATCTGCTTCCGAGTATACCGCTACCGTCCTTATCCCCATGCGCTTGCAGGTCTTGATCACGCGCACGGCGATTTCGCCGCGATTGGCAATGAGGATTTTCTTGAACATGGATTGTGCCAGCCGGGCTAAAGAACGGGAAAGACAGTTTGCGCGCCCGGTTTAGCCCGCCCTGTCAACCTCCTGCAAGTCAGGCCTTCGGCGTCTCGCCCGTTCCTGCAGCAGGTTTCACCATTTCAGCGCCTGCGGTGAGGATGGGCGAGGCATCCACGTCGCTGGCATCCATCAGCTCGGCAACGCGCTGCAAAGACCCGATCAGCATGTGCTGCTCCCAGTCCGGGAGTTCGCGGAAAGCCTTGAGGAAGCCAACCTGCAACAGCTCCGGCGACGTTTCGATGACAGCCAGCCCCCTGGTGGTGATCTGCGCTGGCAGGGTGCGACGGTCGCTGGTGCTCTCGGTGCGCTCGATCAGTCCCGCGCGCTTGAGCCGGTCGAGAATCGCGGTCACCGTCGGCTGGCTCAGGGAGATTTCGCGAGACAAGGCGCTGGGCTTCATCGCGCCATGCCGGGCTAGCGCCTGAAGCACTATGAACTGCGGCGCGGTGAGACCGGTATCCTTCTCCAGCTTTTTGGACCGCAGGTGCACCGCCCGGATAATCCGGCGCACGGCGATGAGTATGTCATCATGATCTTTCACAGCGCTCACCCAGTCTGAAGAACCCCAGCTTTCTAGAACGCCAGTTGCGCGCACGCCAGCCGGTCCCGCAATTGCTTCGCCCACGATGGATTCGGTGAGTGCAGATGCCGATTCATCATTGTGTGCAGAATGCAATTCTAACCGTTGCATTCCTATCACAATATCTGTTTAAGCAATTATTTTCAGGAGTTTATAAACAAAAAAACCATACCCTCATGCTGAATTGCCCCGAATAATTGCTTTTTGCCGGAAGCAATTCTAGCCAGATACGGCGCGATGCCTATAACTCCGCCTCGAACCATCCAAGCAACAAAAGGGGCGGACCTTTGAGAACGTTCAAACAACGCGTGCTCACCAGCACCGTAATAACTGCGGCCATGCTGGCAGCAGGAGCATCCACCAGCGCCAATGCGCAGGTTGAAGTCATCACTGTGACGGCCACCAAGACAGAGGCCGATGCGCAGTCCATCCCCGTAGCCGTCAATGCGCTCGATTCCAGTGCGCTCGACGATCTTCGGGTCGACACCTTCACCGACTATCTGACCCAGCTTCCGGGCATTACGGCTGGCGGCAGCGGCCCCGGCCAGAGCACGATCTACATTCGCGGCCTCGCCTCGACGACGCCCAACCTCACGGTTGCGGGCGTGGCGGGCCTGTCGCCGAACGTGGCTTTTTACCTGGACGAGCAGCCGCTCACCCAGCCAGGCCGCAATCTCGATGTCTACGCGGCGGACATGGAACGGGTCGAAGTTCTGCCCGGACCACAAGGCACGCTGTACGGCGCCAGCTCGCAATCGGGCACGGTGCGCCTCATCACGAACAAGCCGGTCATTGGCGAGTTCTCTGCCTCATCGCTCGCCGGTGTGTCCTTCACCGAAGACGGCGACATGAGCAACCGGGTCGAGGCGGTCGTGAACCTGCCGTTTGGCGATAATTTTGCTGTGCGCGCGGTGGCCTATCTCGACAATCAGGGCGGCTATATTGACAATGTCGCGGGCACCCGCGACGCGTCTGAATCCGGTCGGTTCCGTGCGGCTGGCACCGTTCGCGACAACGGTGTCCCGGTTTCAGCCCAACGCGCCGGTTTCCAGGCTGGCGCCGATCTGTCGGGCGTCAACTTCATCGATGCTGACAATGCGGGTCTGGTCGAGGAAAATTTCAACGACACGGTCTATGCCGGTTTCCGGGTATCGGGCCGCTACGAGTTCGACAATGACTGGCGCCTGACCGTCGGCTATGCGCAGCAGCGCGTGGAGTCCGATGGCGTCTTCTTCGTCGATCCCGATCTTGGCGATCTCGAGATCCAGCGTTTCGAGCAAGACCGCATCGAGGACGAGTTCCGCAATGTGAACTGGACCGCCGAAGGCAGTGTCGGCATGCTCGACATTGTCTATGCCGGTGCCTTCACTGATCGTGCAACCGAGCAGCGGATCGACTATTCCGACTATCTCTTCGTCGGCCAGTACCTGCCTTACTATATCTGCGATACGTCCGTGGTTTATCCGGGATATACGGGCAATGCCGCGCCGACCGGAACGTGCTATGCGCCGAACCTGTTTGTGGCGTCTGACTCCCAGACCGATGTCTGGACGCATGAGCTGCGCGCCACCACACCGCAAGACCGCCGCCTGCGCGCCACGTTCGGCGCGTTCTACAGCGATCTCTCGCTGGAGGAACGCAACGACTTCCACTACCCAGGCTCAATGCAGACGGTAGGCGCGGACGGTGTTTCGGTGGGCTTCCTGCCGAACTACCCGCTGACAAACGTCACGGCGCCTCCCGGCGTCACCGGGAGCGCCGAGGCCGGATATTTCAGTGATCCGGGTCCCTTCCCGAACGGTGTCAATTTCCGCAACGATGTGCGCCGCACCGACGAACAGGTGGGTCTGTTCGGGGAAGTGACATTCGACCTCGTACCCGACGTCTTCGCCCTTACCGTGGGTGCGCGCTGGTACGACGTGGAAGTTGACCTTGAAGGCAGCGCCAACGCGTCCTTCTTCAATCGTGTCTCGCCGGTCTTCGGCAACAATGTCGGCGTGCCACTGGCCGACCGCGTTGATGCCCAGCAGGGCGGGACGAACATCAGTGCGCAGTATGCCGAAGGCAACCCCGCCGGGGCGCCGACATCGGCCCGCACTGACGGTGTGATCACCAAGTTCACGGGTACATGGACACCGACAGTGAACACGCTGTTCTACGCCACGTATTCGGAAGGCTTCCGTCCCGGCCTGCTCAACCGTCCGGGCGGCGCAGCCGGACCGGGTGGCTACACGGTGCCCTTCGCGCTCGATACAGATGATGTGAGCAATTACGAGTTCGGCTGGAAGACCGAGCTGTTTGACCGCCAGCTGCGGTTCAACGGCAGCGCCTTCTATGTGGAGGTCGAGCGTCTTCAGACCACGATCTTCGACCCGAGCATTGTGAACCTGTTCTTCTCGGACAATGCGGCTGACGCCGAAATCCGCGGCGTTGAAGGTGATGTCACCTGGGCCCCGTCCAGCGTGCCGGGCCTTACCGTCGCCGGTGCGTTCTCGTTCCTTGATACCGAGATCACGCGGGTCATCACGCCGACCGATGATGTGACAGCAGGAGCCGAGCTGGCCTTCGCCCCGAACGTGCAGGGCAATCTGCGGGCGCGCTATGAGTGGAACACCAATAATGGCTGGACGGCACACGTGATGCCCCAGATCATCTATTCGGACCGCTCTCGCAGTGATGTCATCGACATCAACTCGGCCGATCTGGACAGCTACACAGTCCTGTCCTTCTCCACCGGTATTGCTGCCGATCAGTGGCGCGTGGAGCTGTTCGCCGACAATATCACCAACGAACGCGCCGAGTTGAGCAACAACTTCGTGTTCGATCGTGAGCGTGTAACGGTCATGCGTCCACGCACGATCGGCCTGCGTGTCGGTGTCCAGTACTGATAACAGACACCTTATGGTGTTGTTTCAACGGCCACATGGCCGATAATGGAAAGCGTCCCGCAGCGCGGGGCGCTTTCTCTTTCTCTGGCGGGACCCTTTCTTGAACGAAACTTCCAACATACATGGCCCCTCGCTGAAGGCGGCCCAGGACAAGGTGATGGCGGGTTCGTTTGCCGAAGCGCTGGACCTGCTGGCTCCCGTGCTGGAGGCAGAACCCGGCCATGGCGAGGCGCTCTACATGACTGCGGTCTGCCAGCGCTATCTGGAACAGTTCGACAAGGCGCGCACCTGCCTGGAGACGCTCAAATCGGTGCAGCCGGAGTTTGGCCGCGCCTGGCAGGAAGAGGGCCACCTCCTTCGCGCTCAGGGTAATGCCGGACAAGCCTTGCAGGCCTATGCCCGCGCCTGTCAGTACAACCCCGCCCTGACCGCCAGCTGGTCAGCTCAGGCGGAGATTCTCACCGGTATGGGCCGCACTCACGAAGCCGCGCAGGCCCGCGCGCAGGGCGACAGGGTAGCATTGCTGCCCAAGCCGCTGGTCGCGGTCATGAACCATCTCCATGAGGGCCGCCTGATCAGGGCTGAAACGCTCTGCCGCGACTTCCTCAAGGCCAATCCCCGGCATGTGGAGGGGATGCGCCTGCTGGCCGAAATCGGCATGCGCTTCAACGTCACCGATGATGCCGAGATCCTGCTGAAAAGCGCACTGGAGTTCGAGCCGGACAATATCCAGGTGCGGCTGGACTTAATTCAGGTGCTTCGCAAGCGTCAGAAATTCGCCGCCGCGCTGGAGCAGGCGCAATACCTCCGCGACAAGGATCCGGCCAATCCCGTTTTCCTGTCCCATTACGCCATAGAGGCGATGCAGACGGGACATTACAAGCGCGCACTCGCAGCCTTTGACGGTGTGCTGAAAATGCTCCCCGGCGACCCGGCGACCCTCACCTCGCGCGGTCACGCGCTGAAAACCGCAGGCGAAACCGAAAAGGCCATCGCGTCTTACAAAGCGGCCATTGCCAGCCAGCCCGATCATGCCGACGCCTGGTATGCGCTGGCCAACCTCAAGACCTACAGCTTTTCAGATGATGAGCTGGCGGCCATGCAGGCCGCAGACGCCAGAGACACCCTGTCCCACGCCCAGCGCATCCATCTGAGCTTCGCCCTGGGCAAGGCACATGAAGACCGCAAGGACTATGAAAACGCCTTTGGCGCCTATGCGCGCGGCAATGATCTGAAGCGCCGCCAGACACGCTACACGTCCGACCAGATGGAGGAAGAACTGGAGGCGCAGAAAGCCATCTGCACCCCTGACCTGTTCGCCGCGCAGTCCGGCAAGGGCCACGAAGACCCCGCCCCCATCTTCATCGTCGGCCTGCCGCGCGCTGGCTCCACGCTGCTCGAACAGATACTGGCCTCGCACAGCCAGGTTGACGGCACACTCGAGCTGCCCAACATCCTGTCGACCGCCCATTCCTTGCGCGGCCGTAACCGCTCGGACAGGACGCGCTATCCGCGCATTCTCCATGAGCTTGACGCCGGGGCGCTCGCCGATATGGGGCGGCGGTTCATTGAAGAAACCGCGATCCACCGCAAGGGCGCACCCTTCTTCACAGATAAAATGCCCAATAATTTCCGGCATATCGCGCTGATCAAGCTGATCCTGCCCAATGCCAAGATCATCGATGCGCGCCGCCATCCGATGGCGTGCTGTTTCTCCGGCTTCAAGCAGCTTTTCGCCGAAGGGCAGGAATTTACCTACGGCCTTGAAGAAGTCGGGCGCTACTACCGCGCCTATGTGGACCTGATGGATCACTGGGACCGTGTGCTGCCCGGCGAAGTCCTGCGTGTCATCCATGAGGACGTCGTGGACGATATCGAAGGCCAGGTCCGCCGCATCCTCGATTTTTGCGGCCTGCCCTTCGAGCAGGCATGCGTCGACTTTCACAAGACAAGGCGCGAGGTGCGCACAGCCAGCTCAGAGCAGGTGCGCCAGCCGCTCTACCGCTCCGGGCTGGAACAATGGAAGGCATTCGAACCCTTCCTGGACCCGCTGAAAAACGCGCTCGGCCCCGCGCTTGACGACTGGCGGCATGATTCTCCGCCGCCTACCCGCCCCTGAACCCGAAACCCCGAGCTTCAAAAAAGGCCACGGCATGAGCAGGCAAATTGAACCGGCTGTCTTTATACCCGCCGCCATTCTCGCCATTGGCGGGGTAGCCGCCGTTCTGATGGCGGGAGACCAGGCAGAATTCATCTTTGGCACTGCGAGAGAGTTCATCACCGAGAAAGCCGGCTGGGTCTATTCGGTCGGCATCGGCGCGTTTCTCATCGCGGCCCTGATCGTGGCCCTGTCCGACTGGGGACGCATCAAGCTCGGCCCGGATGACAGCGTGGCCGAATACAGCTTCATGCCGTGGTTTGCGATGCTGTTCTCGGCCGGCATGGGTATCGGGCTGATGTTCTTCTCGGTCTCCGAGCCGATCACCCACTACCTCACTCCGCCTGATGCTGCACCGGAAACACAGGCCGCCGCACAGCAGGCCATGGTGCTGACCTTCTTTCACTGGGGCATCCATGCCTGGGCGGTCTATGTGATCGTGGGCCTGAGCCTGGCCTATTTCGCTTTTCGTCACGGCCTGCCGCTGACGATACGCTCCTCACTCTACCCGCTCATAGGCGACCGCATTTACGGGCCGATCGGGCATATCGTCGACATCATCGCTATACTCGGCACGCTTTTTGGGGTGGCGACATCGCTGGGTTATGGCGTCACCCAGATCAATGCCGGACTGAACACGCTTTTTGGCATCGACATTTCGGTGCAAGTTCAGATCGTGCTGATCGCTGTGATTACCGTGATGGCCACCACCTCGGTCCTGGCTGGCCTGGACAAGGGCATCAGACGGCTCTCGCAGATCAATCTTTACCTCGCCATCGGCCTTCTGGCCTTCGTGCTGATCACGGGACCAACACTTTTCCTGATCGGGGCTTATGTCCAGAATATCGGCCATTATGTCGATCAGCTGGCCACGCTGACATTCAATGTCGACGCGTATGGCGACGGCGTTTGGGTGAGCAACTGGACGCTGTTCTACTGGGGCTGGTGGATTTCCTGGTCGCCCTTCGTGGGCATGTTCATCGCGCGTATCTCGCGCGGGCGGACGGTGCGCGAATTCATTATCGGCGCGCTGTTCGCCCCCACCCTGTTCACCTTCCTGTGGATGACGGTGTACGGCAATTCCGCTCTGATGGCGGCCATGAGCGACGCTGCCAGCCCGATCATGGAGGCCGTGCGCGGCGGCCAGTCAGAGCTTGCCCTTTTCGCCCTGCTGGACACCTTGCCATTCGCCTCGATCACCTCGGTCATCGCCATCGTGCTGATCACGACATTTTTCGTAACCTCGTCAGATTCAGGGTCACTGGTGAAATCGACTCTGGCGACGGGCGGTGCGCTGACACCGCCTGTATGGCAGCGACTGTTCTGGGCGCTGCTGGAAGGTGTGGTGGCTGCCGTGCTGCTCGTTGGCGGGGGGCTGGCCGCGCTGCAATCCGCCACGATTGCTGCCGCCCTGCCCTTCACCCTTGTCATCGGGCTGGCGTTTTTCGGACTGATCCGGGCATGGTCCATGGAAACAGCCCGCAAGGCTGGTCAGGAAAGCGCGGCGCAAATGCCGGTGGAGGGTGTGGCCGTGCCCTGGAAAGTGCGCCTGCGCCTGATGTTCTCCCGGCCCGCCCCCGCCGAGGTGGAAAGCTGGATGGAACAGACGGCGAAAGCCGCATTCAATGAAGTCATCCCTGAGATGGAGAAGCTGGGTCACGGTGCGATCGTCGAGCGTGAGGGCGACCGGCTGTCCTTGCGCGTCAGCCATGGCGACGACCCCGACTTCATCTATGGCGTCGCGCTGAAAGCGTATGAGGCAAGCTCGGACGCCGAAATCGAACGCACCGACACTGATGACAATTCCTACGCGCGTGCTGAAGTGTTCCTGCGCGCCGGAGGGCGGCACTATGATGTGTTCGGGTATTCGAAGAACCAGCTCATCCGCGATCTGCTGCGCCATTATGAGCATCATCTGCAATGGCTGCACCACATGCAGCATGTCGGTTAGGCTGGGTCAGCCAGCTTGACCTTGGCTCCACCCGCTTGCAGCCTTGCGCAGAAAAGCGGGAGGAGACCGGCCATGGCCGTAAACGCAATGTCTGTAACGCCGTCAGGCAAGGCACTGGGCGCAAGCGTGACCGGGGTCGACCTGTCAAAGCCTCTGAGCACCGAAGACGTAGCCGCCATCCGGTCAGCCTGGCTGGAGCATCTGGTGCTAGCCTTTCCCGGCCAGAAAATGAACCACGCCGATCTGGAGCGCTTCACACAATATTTCGGGCCTTTTGGCGATGATCCCTTCATCGCGCCGATCGACGGCCATCCCCACATTATCGAGGTGAAGCGCGAGGCAAACGAGAAAGCCTCTGTTTTTGCCGCCGCCTGGCACTCGGACTGGAGCTTTCAGGACACGCCGCCCGCCGGCACCATACTGCACTCGAAGATCACCCCGCCAAAGGGCGGCGACACGCTCTTCTGCAACGGCTATGCCGCCTATGAAGCGCTATCAGACGACATGAAAGCAAAGCTGGAAGGGCTGGAGGCCATCCATTCAGCGGCGCTCGCCTATGCGCCGGATGGCGTCTATGGCGCCAATGACGCGAAAGACCGCTCGATGACGATTCGGGCTTCGGACGATGCCCGCAACACGAAAACCCACCCCATCGTGCGCGTACACCCCGAAACGGGCCGCAAGACGCTTTTCATCAATCCGGGCTATGTGAAGACGGTGAAGGGCCTGACAGATGAGGAGGCCTTCTTCCTGCTGGTCGAGCTTTATGGCGTCACCCATGACGAGCGCTTCGTCTACCGCCACCAATGGGAGCCGGACATGCTGCTCATGTGGGACAATCGCTGCACCCAGCACATGGCAACTGGCGGCTATGACGGCCATGCCCGCCTGATGCACCGCACCACGGTAGCTGGGCCGTAGCGAGAATTCGCTTCCGCGGTGGTCAGCTTTCCTCCCCCGTTTACGGGGGGTGAGACGCGTAGCGGCGAACGGCAGCGTAGGCGAGACGGAGGGGGGAGTGTCAGTCCATTCCCCCCCCTCGCCGCTTCGCGGCACTCCCCCCGCAAGCGGGGGGAGAAACCCCTACGCTTCTACGGCTTTACGAACCGCAGGGTCATGCGGTCACTTTCGCCGATGGCCTGCATGGCTTCACGGGTGTCCTCGCCACCACCAACGGACGGTGGCAACATCCATACACCCATCTCGTAATCGGCCGTGTCGTTCGGATTGGCATTGATGTCAGACGACGCGTCGAGAACGAAGCCGCGCGCTTCGAAAGCTGCGATCACATCGGCCTCGCGCAGGTAACCACGCGAGCCATCGGCGCGCTCATCAGTTTCATCGGCAGGGGCGCGGTGCTGAACAACACCGACAACACCGCCCGGCTCAAGCAGCGTCCAGGCATCATCCACCGCCGTGTCCAGCATGCCAAAGCGGGCCAGATTGTGCAGGGCGCGGATATAAAGCACCACGTCCGCTGAACCCGCAGCGCTCTCAGGGATCGAGCCGAAGGTGTAGCCGCCCTGCGCCGGGCCGCCCCATTCTGCTGCCACGCCGGGGAAGCTGGCTTCCCAGCCTTCCAGGTTTGCGCGCTGCTCCTCGCTGATGTTCGGGAAAAGCTGCTCGAACACGCTCATCGGATAGTTGAGGCCGTAATACTCACCCTCGGCTGCCAGCCAGGGAGCCAGGATGCGGCCATACCAGCCACCGCCGGGCAGCGCCTCGACCACGGTGTCATCGGCTTCGACGCCGAAGAATTCCAGCGTCTCAGCCGGATTGCGGTACTGGTCGCGCGCCCGGTCGTCCTCGCGGCGCGGATCGGCCAGAACCTGCTCCAGAGAAGGGGCGTCCATCGACGCGTCCACTTCGTCCTCGACAGACCCGGCCAGGTCCTCGACAGACTCAACGGCGTCATCTGCCATGTCGGTAGCGGTATCTGCCGCTGACTCCATGGCATCACCTGTCTGGTCAACAGCGTCATCAGCATTCTCAGGCGCCTCGCCATTGCAGGCAGACAGAAGGGCCAGGCTGGCGACACTCGTCAGAAGTACACGCATGTATCAATCTCCATGATCAGGTCCGGGGGGCGGACCGTCACCGTGAGATGTAGCACGCAATGCGGCGCGCGGGCAGCGGTATCGGCTAAAAAAGCGAACCTTGGTGCGTCGTACCGCCTTTTGGCGGTCTTGCCTTGGATGGCGGCTTCTTCTGGCGCGGCGGGGCTGCGCCACCGGCAATCGCCGCAGCCCGATCACCATCGTGCAGACGCAAGGTGACGGCGTCGCCCGGTGCCAGACCATCGGCAGAGCGCACCAGCTTTCCGCTCGCATCCTCGATGATCGCGTAACCGCGCTTGAGGACATTATGATAAGAGAGCGCCTCAAGCGTGGAGGTCAGCGCCGCCAGCCTGCGGCCATCATCGCCAAGCCTTCGCAGCTTGGCCGCGCGCATGCGTTCACCGGCCTGTGCGAGCCTCTGGCGGCGTTCGGTGATTTCGCGTTTGAGCGCCAGCGGACGCAGCTGCACCGACAGGCGCTCCAGCGTGCCGCGCCGCCGCTCAATGCCCAGCGTCAGCCCGCGCACGAGCGCTTCGTGGGCATAATCGAGCCGCTGGCGCGCATCGCCCAGCAAGCTTTCCGGGCGGGGCAAGCCGCGCGAGGCGGAGCGCAGATCGGACTCCTTGCGCTGGACCGTGCGCATCAAGGCCCCGGACAAACGCCCGCGCGCGCCCTCGATGCGCTCCAGCAGTTCGCGGCGTACCGGCACGGCGATTTCTGCGGCGCCTGTGGGCGTCGGCGCGCGCCGGTCGGACGCAAAATCGATCAGCGTGGTATCGGTCTCGTGGCCGACCGCGGAGATCAGTGGAATCTCCGAGCCCGCCGCCGCGCGCACCACTATCTCCTCGTTGAACGCCCACAGATCCTCTACAGAGCCGCCGCCGCGCGCAACGATCAGCACGTCCGGGCGCGGCACCGGCCCGCCGGGTTCAAGCGCGTTGAAACCTTCAATGCCGGCAGCGATCTGGGCAGCAGCCCCCTCGCCCTGCACCAGGACCGGCCAGATCAGCACATGCACCGGAAACCGGTCATCCAGCCGATGAAGAATATCGCGGATCACCGCGCCGGTGGGCGATGTCACCACGCCGACCACGCGCGGCAGATAGGGGATGGCGCGCTTGCGTTCGGGCGCGAACAGGCCTTCGCCCGCCAGCTTGCGCTTGCGCTCTTCGAGCAGCGCCATCAGCGCGCCCGCGCCCGCGGGCTCCATACGCTCAATGATGATCTGGTATTTGGACCGGCCGGGGAAGGTGGAGAGCCGCCCCTCGCAGATCACCTCCAGCCCCTCTTCAGGGCGGAAGGAAAGCCCCGCGACCACGCCTTTCCACATCACCCCGTCAATGACGGCTTCGGCGTCTTTCAGGTCGAGATACATGTGGCCCGATTTGGGGATGGTCACCCGGCCGAGTTCCCCGCGCACGCGTACATGGCCGTACTCTGTCTCCACCGTGCGTTTGAGCGCGCGGGCAAGATCGGAGACGGAGTATTCGGGCGTGTTGGCTAGATCGGTCATCAAGGGTCCGGGTGAGTCGGCGTGTCCCCAACCTAGCGCGGATGCGCCGCCATGGTCGACAAACCGTGCGCACCGCCGCTAAGACACGGCGCTGCTAACCGTAACAGGACCGGCCATGAACATTCTGATTATCGGCTCGGGCGGGCGCGAGCATGCGCTGGCCTGGAAAATCGCGCAGAGCCCGCTCGTCGACACGATCTGGTGTGCGCCCGGCAGTCCGGCCATGGACCTTTTGGGCCCGTGCTTTGATGTCGCCGCCGACGATGTGGATGCTCTGATAAAGCTCGCCCTGCAACTGGAGCCTGACCTGATCGTAGTCGGCCCCGAAGCGCCGCTGGCCAAGGGGTTGGCCGATTACTTACGCGCACGCGGGTTTGACGTATTCGGGCCGTCACAGGCGGCTGCCCAGCTGGAAGCCTCCAAGGGTTTTGCCAAGGACCGCATGGCCGCCTATGGCGTGCCTACCGCGCGCTATGGCCGGTTCACAGAGCTCGCCGCCGCCAAGGCTTTCCTGGATACGCTTGAGGCTCCCTTCGTGCTCAAAGCCGATGGCCTTGCCGCCGGCAAGGGCGTGGTGATTGCCGCGACCCGCGAGGAAGCCGACGCCGAGCTGGCCGACATGCTCTCTGGCAGGTTTGGCGATGCCTCCTCGGAGATCATCATCGAGGAATTCATGGAGGGCGAGGAAGCCTCCATCTTCGTCCTGACCGACGGCATCAATTTTCTCACCCTCCCGCCTGCGCAGGACCACAAGCGCATCGGTGATGGCGATACCGGCCCCAATACCGGCGGGATGGGCGCCTATGCCCCCGCGCCGGTGATGACGCCCGCGCTCATGCAGCGCGTCGAGGACGAGATCACCGTGCCGATGCTGCGCGGCATGGCGGGCGATGGCATGCCCTATCGCGGCGTGCTCTATATCGGTGTCATGGTGACGCCGGATGGCCCCAAGGTCGTCGAGTTCAACTGCCGCTTTGGCGACCCTGAATGCCAGGTGCTGATGATGCAGATGGAGGCCGACATCGTCCCGGCCCTGCTTGCCTGCTCTACCGGCGGCATGCGCGCGCGCGAATTTACCCAGCTTCTTCCTGTCGAGGCCAACCCCAAGCCTGCCGTGACCGTGGTGATCGCCGCGCCCGGCTATCCCGGCACGCCAGAGAAGGGGGCGGTGATCAGGAACCTGCACCATGCCGGCCATGGCGAAGAGGTGATGATCTTCCACGCCGGGACGGCGCTAGACGCAGACGGCAATTTCATCGCCAATGGCGGGCGCGTGCTGAACGTGACGGCGACCGGCGAGAGCTTGCGCGAAGCGGTGGACCGGGCCTATGCGGCCATTGACCAGATCGACTGGCCGCAAGGCGTCTACCGGCGCGATATCGGCTGGCGGGCGCTCTAGGATCTTGGTGACGTTCCGCCCATCCGGGCTGCGCGCCGATGCGCCAGTTCGGCCCCGTCAGAGGCCACAAGGATAAAGCCGGGTTCCCGGGCTTGACCCGGGATCCATGTTTGCGGCCATTGAATATCCCCATGGGTCCCGGCTCGGGGGCCGGGACCCCGGCGGAAAAGCCAATGAATTCTGGGCTACTGCCTCAAGCAGGAGCGACGAGGCGAAGAGACAAAAACCCCTACCCCTCCTCCACCTTCGGTTCGACCAGCTTCACTGCCAGAATGGAAAGCCCGTAAAGGCCGAACATGGCTGCGCCGAGGAATATCTGGCTGATCGGGTCCGGCGGGGTCACGAAACCGGCGAAAATGGCGATGCCTACCAGCGCAAATTTCCAGAAGCGGATGAGCTGCCCGGAATTGATGATCCCGACCTTGCCCAGAAGAGAAAGCAGGACGGGCAGCTGGAAGGAAATGCCGAACGCGAGGATCAGGGTGGTGACCAGATTGAGATACTCAGACACGCGCGGCAGGAGCTGAATGGATGAGCGCTCCTCATTGCCGATCTGCTCCTGACCCAGCGCAAAACCCATCACGAAGGGCAGGATGAAATAATAGACGAACGCCACCCCCGTCGCGAAGAGGATGGGCGAGGCGATGAGGAAGGGCGCAAAGGCCAGGCGCTCATTCTTGTAAAGACCGGGGCGCACAAACGCCCAGACCTGATAGGCAATCATCGGGAAGGCCACGATGATCGCGCCGAACAGGGCCAGCTTAAGCTTGACGAAGAAGAACTCCAGCGGACCGGTAAAGATGAGCTGGAGCTGCAAATCCTCGCCGCGGATCTGGCGTGCTGCGTCCTCGAACGGGACCAGAAGGACATTATAGATCCATTCGGCGAACGAGAAGCACAGGATGAAACCCACCGCCACCGCTCCCAGTATCCAGATCAGCCGGGTGCGCAATTCGGTGAGATGCTCCATCAGCGGCGCGCGCGAGGCTTCCACCTCGTCGTCTGCCGCCGGTTCGTCCGGCCCTGCCAGCTTTTCCTTGGCCGCCATCACCTAATCCTGCGTGGCTTTTGAAGACGGCGCAGGAGGCTTTGTGTCTGTGCCGGACTTCAGCGGCAACATGTCCTCATTACCCAGCGGCGGCTGTGCCGGCTTGGCGGCGCGCGGGTGGGGCTTGTCGAGGGCGGAGCGTTTCAGATCGGCCTCGGCGGCGCGCAACTCGTCAGTCACTTGCGAAACCGGATTGGCGTTCTTGAGCGCTTCGATTTCCTTTTTCAGCTCGGCCATTTCGGCCTCACGGCCCAACTCGTCAAAGCTGTTCTGGAAATCGCGCGCCATGGAGCGCATCTGGCCGATAAAGCGCCCGGCCTTGCGCATCATCAATGGCAGGTCCTTGGGTCCCACGACCACAAGAGCCAGGATCACGATGATGATGAGCTCGGCAGCGCCAAAGCCGGGATTCATGGGGCTAAGCTCCTGGCGGGCTTAAGAGCCGGTCCGCTCGTCTTCGCGCGACTCGGCAGAGATGCTGGCGGTGGGGCGCGACGCATCATCGCCCTCGCTCTCATCCTTGCTGTCATCTTTCAGACCCTTGCGGAAGGCCGTGATGCCCTTGGCGAAATCGCCCATCATGGACGAGATGCGTCCGCGCCCGCCAAACAGGACGAGCACGAGAATGCCAACGATGAGAAAGACGCTCCAATGCGGTCCCATATGCGCTCTCCGTGCGGGAATGCCGTTCTGGCAACTGGCCTATACCCGTAGAGGATAATGGCGCAAGGGTCCAATGGCGGATTCAGGTGGCCGCGGCCCCCTACTCCTCGCGCTCCTCCTCTGCGCCTTCCAGGAAATCGAGATGGAAGTGTGCGCTGTCCTCATCGTCGAACGGGTCTTCATCATCGCCGATACGCGCAGGGTCTGGAATGTCGAAATTGGCCGGCAGGCGCGAGGACAACAGGCCCGCGGCTTTCAGATCACCCAGCCCCGGCAGATCGGTAATAGCCGCGAGGCCGAAATACTCGAGGAATGCGTCAGTGGTGCCGAAGGTGACCGGCCGGCCCGGACTGCGCCGCCGTCCGCGCAGGCGTATCCATTTGAGCTCGAAAAGCAGGTCGATCGTGCCCTTGGATACGGCAACGCCGCGTATTTCCTCGATCTCGGCGCGGGTGACCGGCTGGTGATAGGCAATAATGGACAATGTTTCGAGGGCGGCCTGAGACAGCTTTTTCGGTTCCTCGCGGATCTCGGCCAGCAGATAAGCCAGATCCGGCGCAGTCTCAAACCGCCAGCGTCCACCCACCTCGCTTATTCGCACGCCTGCTTCAGCGTATTTTTCCTGCAAGCGGGCAATCGTGGCGGGAATATCCGTCCCTGCAGGCAGGCGCGCGGCGAGTGTCTCGGCATCCAGCGGTTCGGCCGCGGCAAACAGGAGCGCTTCGGCCATCCGCACCGCCTGCACGGAAGGCTCCGCGTGCGGCGACACAGCCGCATCGCCCTGTGGCCCCTGACGGGCGCGCAGGCGGGCAATGGCTTCAGCAATCGGATCGCTCATGAGCGCCCCTCCTGCCCGCGCATCCAGATCGGCCCGTAGACAGCTTCCTGGCGCAGCGCCGCTTCACCATCCTTGGTGATTTCCAGCGCTGCCAGCAGCGATGACGCCATCAGCGAGGCAGGCGGCGGAGCATCCGGCCCCAGCTCGTCATCGCCGGGCAGCAGGCTATCCAGCCGCTCCCAGCCCGTCAGGCGCTTTGCCAGCAGGCTGAGACGCGCGCGCGCCACTTCAAGGCTGTAGACCTTCGGCTTTTCCGGCTCATAGGTGGAAAAGGCAAACTTCTCGCGCGTGCCGGCATAGGCTTTGAGCAGGTCAAACAGGCTGGCCTCGTACTGCGGGGCGCGGATGGACCGCACGCCCTCGGGCGCACCGCGCTCGAATACATCGCGCTTGAGAAGCTGGCGCTCATACAGCGCCTCTCCTCCCGCACGCATCGCGTCAAGACGCATTAGCCGGAAGGCCAGCGCGGCGGCCATCATTTCCGGTTCCGGCTCGTCACTCTCCGGGCGCGGTTTCGGCAGCAGAAGACGCGATTTCAGATAGGCGAGCCAGGCCGCCATGACGAGGTATTCTGCTGCAATATCAAGGCGCTTCTCGCGCGCCTGCTCGATGAAGACGAGATACTGTTCGGCCAGGGCGAGGATGGAAATTTTCGCCAGATCAACCTTGTTCTTGCGCGCCAGATGCAAGAGCAGGTGCAGCGGACCTTCCCATCCCTCGATGTCGAGGATGAGCGCGCTGCCGGTTTCCTCGGCGTCGCTGGCCGCTTCAAAGCGGACATCTTCCTCGAAGAGGTCGCTCATGGCGCAGGCGCCTCCAGACCAGCCTCGGTAAAGCAGCGCGCCATCGCGTCATTGGTGGCGGCGACATCCAGCTCTTGCGCGGTGCCACGCGCCTCGCTTGCGGCATTAGCCCGCTCGAGCGCCTTGCCGTCCAGACGGATAGCGGCGTGAGCCACCGCGCGCATTTCCGCATGCTCGCCATTGCAGTGAAGCAGCATATCGCATCCGGCTTTGAGTGCGCGTTCTCCGCGCTGGCGAAGCGTGCCCGAAAGCGCCTTCATGGAGAGGTCATCACTCATCAGAAGGCCATCAAAGCCCATTTCGCCTCTGATGATCTGCGTGATCACGTCTTTTGAGAGGGTCGCGCAATGCTCGGGGTCTATCGCCTCGAACACGACATGGGCCGTCATCGCCACGGCAGCGGCGTCGGCCACACCCTTGAAGGCGGCAAAGTCGGTATCGTGCAAGGTCTCGTGATCCTCGCGCACTACTGGCAGCGCGTAATGGCTGTCGGCATCCGCGCGGCCATGCCCCGGAATATGTTTGATCACGCCGGCAACGCCCTGATCTTTCAGACCGGCCAGCGCCGCGCGCGCCATCTCGGCGACGGGTGCTGGTTGCGCATGAAAGGCACGGTCCCCGATCACGGCGTCAGCGCCGGGAATGGCGAGATCGACCACGGGCGCACAATCGCAATCAATGCCCAGATCGCGCAGTTCCTGCGCCAGCAGGCGATGGTTCTGACGCACGGCCTCAAGCGCCAGCTCAGGCTCGCGGTCCCATAGCTCGCCAAAACGCGCGGCAGGTGGAGCCGCACGCCACAGCGGGGCTTTCAGCCGCTGAACGCGTCCACCTTCCTGATCGATAAAGATAGGTGCGTCGCGGCCCACACAGTCGCGCAGCTCGCCGGTCAGGCGGGTGATCTGCTTTGGCCGGTCGATATTGCGCGCGAATAGAATGAAGCCCCACGGATCGGCGTCGCGGAAAAACGCCTTTTCGTGCGCTGTCAGACGTTCGCCAGACAGGCCGTAAATGGCCGCTGTCACGCTCATCTGGCTGCCACTAGGCAATCCTGCCCGCGGGAGGACAGGGTCTGGCAATAGCGCGAGGCGTCATCGCGCGTTTCAAACGCGGCAATCCGCAGCCGGTGATACACGCCGCGCGCGCCCAGATTGGCCTCCACGATGGAAGGGCTGCGCCCGGCGGACAGGTCCGGGAAGCGGGTTACGTAGGCGATCCAGGCCTCCTCGGCCTCTTCGATAGTCCGGAACGCTGCAATCTGGACCACGAAATTGCCATCCGCGCTGGCCGCTGGCAGGGCCGGACGCGGCTCTGGTGCCGATTCAGGTTCACCTTCAGGTTCGGGTTCAGACCCGGGCTGCTGGCGCGGCTGTTCGGCCGGCGCAGTTTCTTCAGGCGCATCGGCCTCCTGCGACGTTGACTGCCCGGCGTCACGTCCGCTTGGCTGGCCTTGCTCTTCAGGAACATCCTGAACGTCCTGACCATCGTCCGGCGATGTATCACCCAGCCGGTCAATGTCGTCGGCTTCTACGGTCAGGGAGGGCCGCTGCGGCTCTTCCACCGGTTCTTCGGGACCCGGACGCACGGACGGCTCAATCTCGACCGTATCGGGACCGTCACGCTCGCGCAGCCCATAGGCTTCAATATCCTGTCCGGGCGTTTCAAACCCGCCAGGATCATCCGGTTCAACCCGCCATGGCTCACTGTCAGCTGTCAGGATGGGCGCGGTGTTGCGTTCGCGAACCCCCAGATTATACGCGCTCCAGACTACGCCCAGGAACAGCACGAGCACGATGGCCGCAGCCAGCAGCAGGATCGGTCCACGCCGCCCTTGCCCGTCATCGCGCGCATCGAACGTATCGTAGTCGTCCGGTTCATAATCGGTCGAATTTCGGTCCCGTGAGGGCATGGCTTTTCCGTTAGTGGCGGTTGACGCGAATCAGTGCACGCGCCGCTGGTTAACAGAGTATCAAGATGCACGCCTTGATGCGCGATGGCAGGCACCCGCACTCCACAAAAAAAATCAGCGCCAGGCCTCCACATGGAAAAGCTGGCGGTGCTGGTCGATGGCGTAGCGGTCTGTCATCCCCGCAATATAGTCACAAACCACCCGCGCCGTGACGGGGCTGCCCGGCGCATCGGCCTTGCGCTGGAACTCGGTAGGCAGCAGGGCCGGGTCGTCAAGGAAAGCGCCAAACAGCTCCGAGGCAATGCGCTTGCCCTTCTCCTTGGCGCGCTTGACCTTGTAGTGCAGATACATGTTTGCGTAGAGGAAGCGGCGCACCGCTGACAGCTGCACCAGCATGGCTTCGGAGAAGCTGACGACCGGGTGGTCCAGCGCCCGCACCGCTTCGGGACTGTCAACGCGTGACGCCGCCAGACGCTGGCGGGTTTCCTCCAGCACATCATTGACCATCAGCCCGATCAGGCGGCGGATCGCCTCGTGGATCGTCAGGCTGGTGCCGATATCAGGGTACTGATCGCGCACGGCGCGGAACACATCGCCGACCATCGGCAATTCCATCACCTCGTCGAGCTGCAATATCCCCGCACGCAGACCGTCATCAATATCATGATTATTGTAGGCGATATCGTCTGACAGCGCCGCGATTTGCGCCTCGACCGAGGAGTGGGTGTGCAGCTCCAGCGCACGCCAGTCCTCATAGGCCGTAAAGCCCCAGGGCAGGGTTGCCGGATCGTCGCCCGGCTTCATCAGCGGGCCGTTATGCTTGACCACACCTTCAAGCGTCTCCCAGGCGAGATTGAGCCCGTCAAATTCAGGATAGCGCCGCTCCAGCAGCGTAATCACGCGCAAGGTCTGAGCATTATGGTCAAACCCGCCAAAACTCTTCATCGCCTCGGCAAGCCCGTCCTCGCCGGAATGACCGAAGGGCGGATGGCCCAGATCATGGGCGAGCGCGGCCGCTTCAGCGAGGTCTTCATCCACCTGAAGCGCGCGCGCCAGCGTGCGGGCAATCTGGGATACTTCCAGCGAATGGGTCAGGCGGGTGCGGAAATGGTCGCCCTCATGGGCAACGAAAACTTGCGTCTTTTCCTTGAGGCGCCGGAAGGCGGTGGAGTGGATGATGCGGTCTCGGTCGCGCTGAAAGGCCGAGCGCGTGGCGCTTTCGGCCTGCGGATGCAGACGCCCGCGCGTGTTCGCCGGATCACAGGCATAGGGCGCGCGGTTAAACACCATCAGACATAGCTCCTTCACCGGCCGCCCTTCCATCGGCGGCCCTCTACGTCCATATATCGGGTGCAAGGCCAATCGGGAACCGTTGAACGCCATGACCGAACCACAGATCAGCCTCTCGGAGACCGCGGCCCGCCAGATCCGCGAAATACTGAAAGGTCAGGACAAGAACTTCCTGCGCGTATCAGTGATTGGCGGCGGGTGTTCCGGCTTCTCCTACCAGTTCGATCTGGAAACCGACCGGGCAGACGATGATCTGGCCATCGAGCGCGACGGCGCGACCGTGCTGATCGACGAGATGAGCGTGGATTTCCTCAAAGGGTCGCAAATCGACTATGTGGACGAGCTCATCGGCGCGTCCTTCCGCATTCATAATCCGAACGCCACCGCAGCATGCGGCTGCGGGACGAGCTTTTCGATCTGACCTTCATACTTCGGCGGGGGACTCTCATGGACGTTATCGACGCTCTCAAGCGCCGCATTTCCACGCGCGCCTTTCTGGATACGCCCGTCAGCGAGGCGGAGGTGCGCGAACTGCTGGAAGCCGCGCGCTGGTCCGCCTCCGGCGGCAATCTGCAGCCCTGGCAGGTGCATGTTGTCACCGGCGAGGCCCGCCAGCGCGTGATCGATGCCGTGCAGAAGAAGCTATCCACCGACCCGTTCGCCAACGAATCCGCTTTCCCGGTTTACCCGGAAAGCCTGTGGGAGCCGTATCGCTCACGCCGCTTCCAGGTGGGCGAAGACATGTACGAGCTGCTCGGCATACCCCGCGAGGACAAGGGCGCGCGCCTGTCTCACCTGATGGCCAACTACCAGTTCTTCGGCGCGCCGGTCGGCGTCTTCTTCTCAATAGACGAGCGCATGAACCCCAATCAGTGGGCCCATCTGGGCATGTTCATGATGAGCTTTTGTCTTGCCGCCGAATCCAAGGGCCTGGCCACCTGCATGCAGGAGGCATGGACTCCCCAGGCCGGCACGGTGGCGCAGGCGCTGGGCATCGAAAAGCCGCAGATCGTCTATTGCGGGCTGGCGCTGGGTCATGCAGACCCCGCCGCCAAAGTGAACCAGCTTCGTACCCGCCGGGCCGATGTGGACGAGTTTGCGGTGTTCGAGGGGTTTTAGTTTCACGCTTCCCTCGCCCTCGTCATTCGAGAAGCGGCGAAGCCGCTATCTGGAACCCAGAGTTTTTGATTTCTGGGCACCGGCTTTCGCCGGTGGAACGCATTAGTGGAAGTGCGTATCTACGCCCCGCAGGTAAACTGCCCGTCACAGAAGCTGGAAATCGCCCACATATAGGCCAGCAACAGGCCCGCCCAGATAAGCGAGGGCAGGATGACCCACATCACGCCCGCACCCGGACGGCGTGTCCAGAACACGATCCAGCCGATCAGCAATCCGCCTCCGGCCACGAATGGCCCGGCCATAAGCAAGGCAAGCACGGCGCGCATCAGCGCCGGGTGCGCACCGCTTTCCAACGCGCCAGCATAGGTCATCAGGGATGCGCCCCATGTCGCGGCTCCGAACAGCGCTGCCACCAGTGACGCGGCACTTGCCAGAATGAGGGTGATCACTGCTAGAAAGGTGATGCGCCGGTCGCGCCCGCTGCCGGCCGAAATGTGATCCGGGTCTTCGCTCATCTCCGGCCCCAGTCATCCCTTTTACGAAAGCAGTCTAGCATGACTCTCTCCATCGCGACCTGGAATGTGAACTCCATCAAGGCGCGCCTGCCCAACGTGCTGGAATGGCTGGGAGAGGCCAAGCCGGACATTGCCTGCCTTCAGGAGATCAAATGCCAGGACGAAGGCTTCCCGCGCGAGGAGATCGAGCGGCTTGGCTATAATGTCGAGACGGTTGGCCAGAAGAGCTATAACGGCGTCGCCTTGCTGTCTCGCTTCCCGATAGAGGAAGTGGCGCAGCGCGCCCTGCCCGGCGGCGATGGCGGGGAGGAACAGGCCCGTTATATCGAAGCGGTAGTCAGTGCGCCCAACGGCCCGGTGCGCGTGGCCAGTATCTACCTGCCCAACGGCAATCCGGCACCGGGCCCCAAATACGATTACAAGCTGGAGTGGATGGCGCGTCTGCATGCGCACGCAGCAACGCTTCTGGCATATGAAGAACCGCTCATTCTGGCCGGCGACTACAACATCATTCCGCGCGACGCCGATGTGCATGACCCCGCTGCGTGGGAGGGGGATGCACTGACCCTGCCCGCCAGCCGCGACGCGTTCTTCGCCTTGCAATGGCTGGGCCTGACCGAAGCCTTCCAGCACATTGACGGACGCGCGCATCAATACACCTTCTGGGATTATCAGGCCGGTGCCTGGCCGAAGAATAACGGCATCCGCATCGACCATCTCCTGCTCTCGCCCCAGGCAGCCGACCGGCTGACGGGCGTGGAGATACACAAGGATGTGCGGGGCAAGGAGAAGGCCTCCGACCATGTGCCGGTCGTGGGTATTTTTGATCTTTAGGCTGGTGGTACTTCGCCCATCCATTCCGGCTTGTCTGCCGGTGCCAGCACCAGCGCAATGATCTGCTCGATCAGCTCGAAATCGCGGTAAAGCGTCTCCACTCTTTCGCGGACATTGAGCTGATTGAACAGCGAACCGGGCTCAAACAGATTGCCTGTCTCGGCGGCCAGCAACAGCTCGCCCTTGCCGAAGCCCTCGGCCAGACCTTCATCGAACACGCCGCGCACATTCTTGCCTTTGAGCGCCCGCTCCAGATCCAGCACGCGCTCCATGAAAGTGGGCGTCATCAGATAGCGCGCCATCACCTGATCGGTGCCGTAAACCTCGAAAATTCGTTCGAATTTCGGATCGACCAGCCCGATCCGCTCAAGCTTTTTCGATCCTGCCGACCGGCCAAGCGCCTCCAGTGCATTGAATATGCCCTTGTCGCGGGTGATCAGCGTGACGCCTTCAATAGTGCGCGGGAAGGCAATCCGGATCAGTACGCCGCGAAACACGGTGACGTAGTAGGTGCGCTTCTTGCTCCGGCGGCGCTGCTTGAGCTCTGCCTCGTACAGCTCGAAATCTGCGCCATGGGCTTCACCGGAAAAATGGTCCTCGAACGCCTGTTTGTCGGAATGAGGGATCAGGCCGTGGGCCCGGAAACTGTCGAACCGCGCCGGGCTGCCGGGCTGCGGCAGATAACCCAGCGAGAAGGCGTCCGCCAGGCGATTGTTAAGACCGTGCTTAACCTCGGTTCGAAGGTCGTTCAGGGGCGCAGCGGCCATGGCGATGATACCGAAGGCGGTAATCACCCCGGCCATCATCGTAAACGGAAAGGGAATACTCGCAGCAAAGCCCAGAGCGATGACAACAGGCGCCGCGACAACCGCGCAGGCGATGCCGATCAGCAGCCGCCGCACGGCCGCCTTGCGGCGCGTTTCGAGCCCGGCAAGCCAAGGCTCAATTTCCTCCCAGATACTCTCGAAATCGCGCAACCGGCAATGCCCCACACACAAAACAGACGCCCCTCTTGTAAGGGGCGTCTGCCTGGCACACCAGTATCAACCTGGTTATGTCACTGAATGTCAGTCTAGCGGCGGCGGCGCGCCACGCGCTCTATTTCTTCCTGGACCTTGGCCTCGACGATGGAAGGCAGGTTCTCGTCGAGCCACTGCTTGAGCATCGGGCGCATCAGCTCGCGGACAATCCCTTCAAGGGTCTGACCATTATCGCTGCTGACCCGCAAATTCTCGGTCAGAGCGGCGAACGCACCTGCGGCCGCACTGGCAGCAGGCTCCGCCAGCAGGCTGTCATCGTCTTCGGCAGGCGCCGGTGAGGGCGCAGGCTTCGGCGCTTCGGCCATAACGGGCTCCGGTTCAGGTGCAGGTTCCGGCTCAGGCTGGGGCTGGGCTTCAGCCTCGGTTTCGTCTTCGCGGTCGACAATCATCAGATCGTCGGCAATGGCCATGGGCGAGGTGCCCTCGCCCTCGTCCTCGACCCGGTCGGTCAGTTCAAGAACATCATCGTCGGCGCCTGCATCTTCCGGCTCCGCATGAAACTCCGGCTCAGGCTCGGGCTCCGGCTCGGCGGCAGCTTCCGGTTCGGGCGCGGGCTGAGCCTCGGCGGGCGCCGCATCGGCCTGCGGCTCGTCATCTTCGTTGATGATCCGCCGGATGGAGGCCAGAATTTCCTCCATGGTCGGTTCTTGTTCTGCGTTACTCTGGGCCATGGATCCGGTCCTTCGGATGGTCGCGAGGGGTTAGCTTGGGGTTTAGCCAAGCTTGTAATGCCCTAGCCGGGATGTCCAGCACTGCTTGTGCAGGAAATACCCTAATTACCGCCCGTTAAGGGGAAGTTAGGCCAGAACCCGTCATCTGCACCCGCGCTGGCTTCCTCATAGGGCTCCAGTCCGACCTGCACGGCGGTCAGCCGCCCCATGGCCTGCAGCAGCGCATATGCCGCCACCTGAAAATCGCGCTCCGCGCTGACAAGTTCCAGTCTGGAATTGAGCAATTCCTGCTCGGCGTTGAGCACATCCAGCGTGGTGCGAAGACCCACAAGGGCTTCCTGACGCACACCTTCAAAGGCAATTTCGTTGGCGCGCACGGCCTCGCGGCTCGACAGGATCACGGCCTCGGCGGCGAGATAGCTGTTCCACGCATTGGAAATGCCCTCGGTCACGACACGGCGGACATTAAGCACCTGCAGACGCGATTCGTCGGCAGCGGCGACCGCCTGACGGACACGCGATTCGTTCAGGCCGCCGGTGAAAATCGGCACCGACACCCGTGCGCCAACCGTTACCGAACCGCGGCCACGGCCTGTGAAATCCGACTCGCGCGATTCAGAGGCAGACGCAGACAGAGACAGGTCAGGGCGCAGCGCCGACCGGGCCACATCAATACCGGCCTGCGCCGCTTCCTCGCTGAACAGGGCAGACATAAGCTGCGGGTTGTTGGACAACGCAGCATCAGCGGCGATTGCGAGCGTTTCTGGAACGTCCGGCATGGTTTCAGGCTGTTCCACGTCCAGCGGCGCGATACCCGTCACACGCTCATAACCTGCGCGAGAAGCCGCCAGCGTTGCCTGCGCGGCAGAGAGCTGGGCCTGGGCACCCGATACGCGCGCTTCGGCCTGGGCCACGTCCGTACGGGTAATTTCTCCGACCTCGAACCGGTCTCGCGCGGCGCGCAATTGTTCCGACAGCACGTCCACATTATTGCGCCGGATTTCAACGATGGCGGTGTCTCGCACGACATCAAGATGGGCCGAGATGGCAGACAGGAGAACATCCTGCTCCGTGCTGACCAGACCCCAGCGGGCTGCCTCGATACGGGCAAGCGCCTGGTTCACCGATGCGTCTATACTGCCCCCCGAATACAGGCTCTGGCTGGCGCTGACGGAATAATTGACGTCTCCGCCACTCCCGCTACCCGCTCCGGCGCCGGCTCCCGGCCCCCAGCTATCGCCATCTGAAACGCCCGCGCTTGCCGACAGGGACGGCAGCCGCGCAGAGCGCGCCTGAACCACACCTTCGCTGGTCTGACGCAAGCGCGCGCGCTCGGCGGCCAGCACCGGATTGGTCCGGTAAGCTGCTTCCAGCGACTCTTCAAGCGATTGCGCACCCGCCGCCGTTGCCAGCGTGGCTATCCCAAGACCAGCGGCCAGCATTGCGGCTATTGGAAATTTCATGAATCCCTCTCCCGGCTCTCGGCCAACCCCGGCCCCGTATACATGGGCGCTGCGCCCTCAAATTCCATCCCCGGAAGCACGAAGCCAAGGAAAAAGTGAACACTGTTCACTTTTTCTACAGCGAGAATTCGGGCTCACGTTCGAAACCCGGCAGAACCGACGTCATCGAATCGAAGACATCGCGGCTGCCAACAACACCGCCGTGGCGGGTGAACAGTCTTGCCCGGCCCACGCCTCGTTCACGCACGATGACGGCCATCCGGCCACCTTCGGCGATCTGGTCCAGCCAGGCATCGGGCACTACCTCTACCGCGCCATTCACCAGTATAACGTCGAACGGGCCCTGTTCCGGCGCACCTTTTTTCACATCGCCGGTCACAATAACGGCATTGTCTGCGCCGACATCGCTCAACGCGCCTTCGGCTTTCGAGGCGAACGCCTTGTTGCTCTCGATACCGATAACGGTTTCGCACAGGCGCGACAGGATTGCGGTGGAGTATCCGCGGGCGCAAGCGAGATCGAGAACCAGGTCACCTGATTTCACCGCGAGTGCCTGCACGAGTTTTGCAAAATCGCGCGGGCGCATGAAACGCCGCCCCTCGCCCAGGTCGACCTCCATGTCGGCATAGGCCGAACCGGCCATGGAACGGGGAAGGAAGCGTTCACGCGGGATGGCCAGCATGGCGTCCTGCAAACGCCGGTCGGTCACATCGGCCGGGCGAACCTGGGAAGCAACCATCTTCCGCCGGGCGTCTTCGAGATCACTCATGGGATGACCACTCACATCGTTGCAGTGCTGCGCGCTTATATCGTGGCCTTGCGCCAAAGTGCAACGCACGCGCTGAGCGCCGCTGCATACCGTGGGCGCAGTCAATGCAAAGCGCGTTGCAGCGTGCCACTCGCCTCGCTATAGCTCTTTGCCCACCACACAGAGGCGCCATGGCGGAGTGGTGACGCAGAGGACTGCAAATCCTTGTACCCCGGTTCGATTCCGGGTGGCGCCTCCAAACGGCTTCCAGCGAACATTGCTGTGTGAAGCGCTCAGGCTCCCTGGCGGGCATGCGGGTGGTCTGTAACGCCCGCCTTTGCCAACTCTGAATCAAGCCGGCCGGTGACCCACAGCCAGAACATCCTGTAATCACCCATCAGCGACCAGAGCGGATACGTAAATGTCGCCGGCTTGTTGCGCTCGATGAAGGCGTGACTGACCCAGGCAAAAAAATAGCCCGTTACCGGCACAAGAAGCAGCGCCCACCAGGTCTGTGTGACAAGGGCCCAGATCAGAACGGCCGGCGCCAGCACAGTCCCCACGAAGTGCCAGTAGCGCGTCGCAGGTATGGCGTGCTCGCGCAGATAAAACGGAAAAAAGGACGAGAAGCTCGTATAGCGTCCGTTCACCATGTCGCTGTCATGCTGTGCCGCATCGTTCATAAGCCAGCCTCCGGGTCAGTGATGTCTGTTGAACACACACTAGCGCACCTTGGCAGCCACCGCGAGGCACGAGTTAAGGTCCTGGTCAGAGCGATGAGTCATTTCTCTCACCGGGCGGCCTTTGTTAGCGGGATATTAACCATCGAATCGTTAATGTCGGATCGTCTTCTCCATGAAGACACCCCACCATCCACCCATGCCTTTTCGGGAGCCTCACGGCTCCCGATTTTTTTTGCCCGGCACGCCCCGGTCTGAAGGCGCGGCTGAATTAACGGCAAAAGCGTCTTGCGGGACCGGACCCGTATTGCTAAAGACCACGCCTCGCTTGCGAGAGTGTTCCCCGGTAGCTCAGTTGGTAGAGCAGCGGACTGTTAATCCGCTTGTCGCTGGTTCGAGCCCGGCCCGGGGAGCCATCGCAACGCAGCCTCCCTTACATCGCTGTGTGTCACCAGCGTTTCCATACGCGCGAGCGTCAAGAGACAGACGGCCAGCCGCGCTGCTACGGGCAAATCAGTGCCGGTTCACTCGGAACCACCGCTGGAACAGGGCGTTATCGACCGGCATGACAGACACTTCCCAGGCCCGGCCCATCTCTCCATCTGACCGCAAGGTAAAGCGCGTCAGTGTGGTTCTGAATCCCAATGGCGGCAGCGTTCCTGCCGATGGCCGGGAGATTCTGGAACGCCTGCTCAGTGATATGGGGATAGAATCGCGCTTTCAGATGGTCGATCAGGACTGCGAGGCGGCCTGCCAGCGCGCCCGCGCCGGGGACTGCGATGCGATCATCGTCTGGGGCGGCGACGGCACGACAGCTTGCGCCCTCAATTCCCTGGCTCCGGAAGACCCGGCGATCCTGCCTCTCCCTGGCGGCACGATGAACATGTTGCATAAATTTGTTCACGGCGACGACCTTGATCCTGGCTCGTGTCTTCAGGCCGTGCTGGCCGATCCAGTGGAAATGGAAATCGCGGCCGGTGAAGTGTCTGGCCACCGCTTCTATGTCGGCGCGTTGCTGGGAGGACTGACCCGCCTCGCCGGACCGCGTGAGGCGTTGCGCAAATCGGCCTTTGTTCAGGCCGCCGCGGAGTTTGGTGAAGCCGACGCGTTCAGCCTGGATACGCCGATGCGCTACCACTCGGATGCAGGCGGGCAGCACGATGCACAGGCGCTCGGCATTTTCCTGTCCGAGGACCCCGGCCGGCCGGGCTTTGACGTCCTGGCAACGGCGCCGGAAGGCCTGCTGGATCTTGCCTATACGGGGCTGACCGTCTTGCTCGCTGACTGGCGCAACGCCTGGGGTGTCGAGCGCGACTTCGCGTCCATCGTTGACGTCGAGGCGCTGGAATCTACCGGAATTGAGGCCACACTTGATGGCGAACCTGTTACGCTGCCGCGCAATGTCCGATTCACCTTGGTCCGGAAGGCAGCCAGAGTGCTGACAGCTCGTAAGGCATGATGCGTATTATACAGCTCGCCGATCTGCATTTCGGCTCCGAGAATCCAGCAGCCATCGCGGACGCTGCCGAGCTGATAGCCAGTGAAGCGCCCGATGCGCTTATGATTTGCGGTGATCTCACCCAGCGCGGGGCACGATCAGAGTTTGAGGCCGCGCACGCCTGGCTTGATCAGTTTGATGTGCCGCAGCTGGTCGTCCCCGGCAATCACGATACTCCCCTGCTGAACGCTATCTCGCGCGTCTCGCGTCCGTTCTCGCGCTTCGGGCGATACTTCTCCGACCGCGCCGCTCCGGTTGATATCGGCCCGTGGCGGGCCGCCGGCCTCAATTCCGCGCGCGGCTGGCAGGCTCGTTCAAACTGGGCCGAGGGCTCTATCAACACAGCGCAGCTGAAAATTGTCCTGGAAGAGATCGGCGAGCGCCTGGGTATACTGGTGTGCCACCACCCGTTCAAACCGCCTGCGACTGCGCCAGCGCACACCCGCACGGCGCGGGGGATCAAGGCCAGCTCGCTGGTAGCACCCAGCTCCATTCACCTTGTTCTGTCAGGACACGTCCATGGCGCTTCGGCGGATCTGCAGACCTACTCGACCGGCTCATATCTCTCGCTGACATCGGGTACGCTGTCGACGCGGCTGCGCGAAGGCCAGGCCGCATTCAATGCGATTACGCTTGGCGAGAATGAGGTGGCAGCAACCGCCTATCGTCATAGCGGAAAACGCTTCAGCCCGCATCCGATGGGAGAATGGCGTATCGGACCGAAAGGTATAGAGGCGGCGTAGGCCATCACTTGCGAGTGCGCGGCTACCGGCTGATCAGCCGTTTGAACCAGCCGCTGACCCCGTTATCATCACCGCCTGCCTGCGCTTCTGTTCTGTTGGCGACAAGGAAAGCGTCAGCTTCTTCCAGCGTCGCAAACAAGCCCACCGTGCGCCCGGCCCGGTCCAGCTCCTCGGTAAACACTTCGATGAAGCGCGCATCATTGCTGTGCGCCGGACGGACAATCGCAATCAAGAGCTCCGCAGGGGTCTCCCGCGCAAACATGCGTGCCAGTTCAGGTGCTTCCGAATGGGAAATCAGAATCTCTGCGCCACCCATATCCATCAGCACTTCGCGGGCACCTTCGTCCTCCACCAGAGCCGCATAGAGCGCAAAAGACTCCATCGCGTCCTGCCAGTCGACACTGCCGACACGGTTTGAGGAAATCCGCCGGTTACGGGTTTGTACGGAACGTCCCATGGACAGCGCCTCTGCGATTGCCAAACGGACTTATCTATAAAGCCAACGTGTTGACAGGGACTGAAGAGTCCGCAGGGCGGATGCAGAGTACCGGGCTAAAGCTCGCGCGTACGCTCCGCATTGGCCGCTCTGATCTTGCGGGCCGCCTCGACCGCCTTGATCTGGCGATCCCACATGGCCGCATATTTTCCGCCGCTGGCGGTCAGCTCGTCATGGCTGCCCTGTTCGGCGATACCGCCTTCATGAAGGACATAGATCTTGTCAGCGCGGGCAATCGTCGACAGCCGGTGGGCGACCGAGATGACCGTGCGCCCCTTCATGACCTCATCAAGGGCTTCCTGGACATCGCCTTCGGTTTCTGAATCGAGCGCAGATGTCGCCTCGTCAAGGATCAGGATTGGCGGATCCTTCAGGATCGCGCGGGCAATCCCGACACGCTGCTTCTCCCCGCCGGACAGTTTCAGCCCGCGTTCACCGACACGGGTTTCAAGACCCTCTTCGAGATCTTCGACAAACTGGCGCAGCCGCGCCCGGTCAATCGCGTTCCAGAGTTGCTCCTCGGTGGCATCAGGCCGCCCGTAGAGCAGGTTCTGACGCAGCGTGTCGTTGAACAGCACCACGTCCTGCGGCACCAGTGCCATGGCATTGCGCAGGCTTTCCTGCGTCACATGGGCGATGTCCTGACCGTCAATCAACACCCGGCCCTTGTCAGGGTCAAAGAAGCGAAGGAGCAGGCGCAGCGTGGTCGACTTGCCCGAGCCGGACGGTCCGGCAATACCGACAAACGTTCCGCCCTTCACCTCAAAGCTGAGATTTTCAACCGAGCGTGACCGGCCCTCATGGGCGAAGGAGACATTTTCAAACGACATCGCCCCTTCCGTGACAACAAGGTCGGACGCCGCCGGCTTGTCCTGAACGTCCGGCACCAGCGTGAGCGTCTGGAACAATTTCTCGAGATCAACAGCCGCCTGACGTATCTGCCGGTAGGCAAAGCCCAGAATGTTGAGCGGCTGATAGACGCTCATCAGCATCAGTGTCAGCGCCGCGACGTCGCCGACCTGCAAACGCCCTTCCAGTGCCAGCAATGCGCCCATCAGCATCACCGCCAGAAGGCCGCCATTCATGATGGCGCTCTGCACAATGTTGAGCGTGTTCAGGCTTTGCTCGGACTTGGCAGCAGCCGTGGCGTAACGCCCCTTGGCGTCGTTATAGCGGTCAGCCTCACGCCGCTCGGCGGCGAAGGCTTTCACGGTTTCGAAATTGGCCAGTATGTCCACCGCGCGGGCGTTTACCTCGCTATCGGCCTCGTTCATCTGCCGGCGCAGCTTCACCCGCCACTCGGTCAGGAACCATGTGACCAGCGCGTAAGCGACAACCGCCACGACAATGATGACCGCAAAAATCCAGCCATAGAGCATAGCGGCAACTGTGGCCGCCAGGATCAGCTCGACAATGGCTGGAACGATGTTGAAGACCAGAAACCGCAACAGGAAGTCGACGGCATTTGCCCCGCGGTCAATGATGCGGTTGACCGCCCCTGCCCGGCGCGTCTGGTGATAGCGCAAGGACAGCGACTGGACGTGCAGGAAGCCTTTGAGCGCCATGATGCGCTGGGCATCCTGAGAAACCGGCGAGAACAGCGAATCGCGCAGTTGCGGAGCGGAATTGGCCGCAAACCGAGCCAGTGCATTGGCAATAAACGCGCCGCCGAACGCCCAGAACGCTACCGTGGTTCCGGTATTGATGCCTTCGCTAAGCGCGTTGATGCCCTGTCCGAAGAGAACCGGGGCCGAGACCGCAAACAGCTTGGCGACAAGTGTGAAAAGGAAGGCCAGCACCATGCGGAAGCGCCAGCGGGCCATGTCCTTCGAGGCAAGGATGTGTGCAACACGGACAATAGCTTCATCCAGCCGCCCCTCAGGCTGCTGGGCATCGGGTGTTTTGACGACATCGCTGGGTGTTGCCATGGTTAACCCATAGGCCGATTAGCCAATGACAACAACGTCTTTTGAACGCAAATCAGATGTAATTTATTCGTCGTCCGGCGTAGTCAGAACCTGGCCAGGATAAATCAGGTCAGGATCACGTATCTGGCTGCGGTTTGCCTGATAGATAACCGTGTACTGGAAGCCGTCACCGTAAAGGCGGCGCGCGATCCGCCAGAGCGAATTGCCTGGCTGGACGACAACACGCTCACCGCCCAGGTCAAGGGATTCGCGGCTGGCCCGCTCAAACGGCAACGCGATCACGGCTGTTACCCGGCCGTCTTCATCAAGCTGGTCGAGCTGAAGATCATAAACACCCGGTTCAAGACCGGCGCTGGCCGCTACGCTCCAGCGGCCGGATTCGTCAGCTTGCGTTTCGGCGATCAATTCTCCGTCTGCGAGGATGCGCACCCCGGCACCGGGCTCGGCACGGCCAGAGAAGATCACCGATCCATTCTCGTCATAATCGACCGTTTCCAGCACCAGCGGTCCGACGCCCACGCCGTCCTGCGGTCCCTGCAGCACGCGGCTGGCCTCGCCGGGACGGCCAAGCACCACCAGCGGTGTTTCATCACGGGACGCAGGCACGGAGACGACGACGACCTGATCGGAACGCACTTCCTGCCCGTCTGCTGTGCGCATCAGCAGGCTCAACTCCACCGTTCCGGCAGGAAGCGGATTTTGCAGAATGATGACCCATTCGCCTGCCGGCGTAATGGCCGCGCGGGTCAACTCGTCCTGATTGACCAGAAGGGCCACTTCCGCGCCCGGCGCGCCGCGCCCCGCAATGACCGCATTACCGCGCGCATCCACGCGAACAACGTCGAAGCTCGGCGGGGTGAGACTGGAGGCAGGCTGGGCCGGCGTCTGGCGTTCGGTTTGTTCGCCCGCTTCGGCTGGGGCTTGCGGCTCAGGTTCCGCCGAAGGGCGTGTCGCTATATACAGCCCGGCCGCGCCGATGGCAGCGACCAGAAGAACAGCAGCGATGATAAAAGACCGCGTGGCAGCCATGGCGTTCTCCAGAACGGCGTGCCCCTGTCGACAAGGCAGGGGCTTCGGTAACGAGTGTTCCCCACACCTCTTGCAAGGCGCGGGCCGCGTCAATGCGCTCCCCTGCCCTGACATTCATGCACACCATGCGTGGCAAAAATAGGGAGAGACTGCATACAGCCTCTGCCCGGCGCCGTTCGAGCCCGCAGATCAGCCGCGCGCGGGATGGAAGCTCGGATTTCGCAGGATACCGGCCCAAACCAGCGCGGCCTCGTTACACGCGAGATCCGGGACAACCACACCGGCGGCAAGCGGCAACGCACAGACGGGTGCCGATGTCCACATCGTGCGCCGGTGTCCCGGACGATTACACTCCCAGCTTTTTCTTCAGAATCTCGTTGACCGCCTGCGGGTTGGCCTTGCCGCCCGTGGCCTTCATGACCTGGCCGACAAACCAGCCGAGCGTTTGCGGTTTCACCTTCACCTTTTCGGCCTGGTCCGGATTGGCCGCGATCAGCTCGTCCACCACTTTCTCAATGGCGCCGGTATCGGTGACCTGCTTCATCCCGCGCGATTCAACGATTTGCTCCGGGTCTCCGCCTTCGGTCCAGACAATCTCGAAGACCTCCTTGGCGATCTTGCCGGAGATCACGTTCGACGTGATCAGGCCGACCAGCCCCGCAATCTGCTCCGGGCTGGCCGGGCTGTCGGTAATCCCCAGGCCTTCCTTGTTCAGGCGGCCAAAGAGCTCGTTATTGACCCAGTTGGCCGACAGCTTGCCATCGGCGCCCTTGGCAATCACCGCCTCGAAATAGTCCGCCCGGTCCTTGTCTGCGACCAGCACCGAGGCATCGTATTCGGACAGGCCCAGCACCTCGACAAAGCGCTTGCGCTTGGCTTCGGGCAGTTCAGGCAGGTTCACGCGGATGGTTTCCACGAAGCTCTCTTCCAGCTCCAGCGGCAGCAGGTCCGGATCAGGGAAGTAGCGGTAATCGTGGGCCTCTTCCTTGGAGCGCATCGCCCGCGTGACGCCCGTATTGGCGTCAAAAAGACGGGTCTGCTGCTCGATCTTGCCGCCCTCTTCGATAATGTCGATCTGGCGGCGGGCCTCATACTCGATAGCCTGCATGATGAAGCGCAGCGAGTTGACGTTCTTGATCTCGCAGCGCGTGCCCAGATGGGAAAAATCACCCGTCTCGCGGAACTTTTCATACTGGCCCGGACGGCAGACCGAGACGTTCACGTCCGCGCGCATCTGGCCCTTTTCCATGTCGCCGCCACAGGTGTCGAGATAGCGCAATATGGTGCGCAGCGTGCGCACATAGGCCGCTGCCTCGATGGGCGAGCGCACATGCGGCCGAGAGACAATCTCCATCAGCGCCACTCCGGAGCGGTTAAGATCGACATAGGTGGCGTCGGGATCGAGATCGTGGATCGACTTACCGGCATCCTGCTCCAGATGCAGGCGCTCAATGCCCACCGTGAAGCGCGAGCCGTCATCGCGCTCGCACACGATCTCGCCCTCGCCGACAATGGGAAACTGGAACTGGCTGATCTGATAGCCCTGCGGCAGGTCGGGGTAGAAGTAATTCTTGCGGTCAAAACGCGAGAACCGGTTGATCCGGGCGTTCAGGCCAAGGCCGGTTTTCACCGCCTGCTCCACGCAGTGCCTGTTGATCACGGGCAGCATGCCGGGCATCGCCGCATCGACCAGGCTGACATGCGTGTTCGGCGATGCGCCGAACTCGGTGGAGGCACCGGAAAACAGCTTGGCGTTGGACTGCACCTGCGCGTGGACTTCCAGACCGACAACTATCTCCCAGTCGCCCGTGGCGCCGGGCAGGGTGTAGCGGTGGGTGGCATCATCAAGCGGCATGACAGGGCTCGTTTCGTAAGGATGGGTGGTTCAAGGCATTTAATGTCGCGCATCCGCGCATTTGGCTAGGGATTTTGCTCACGCCCCGCCCGGCTGGACAATGACCGCGCCGGAGCGCTCGCCGCTCTCCACGCGCTCGTGCGCCTTCACCGTCTCGTCCAGAGACCAGACCGAATCGATGAGCGGACGCAAAAGACCCGCCTCCAGCGCACTAGTGATGTCGGCGACCGCACTGGCGCGCTGTTCCGATGTAATTGCGTAGAGGAAGATGCCGCGCAAGCTGACATTCCTGAACATCAGGGGATAGGCCGGAAAGACAGGCTCGCGTTCGGTTTCAGAGCCGTACCAGGCCAGCGTGCCGTGCTCGGCTATCAGCTTTGCGGACTGGGCAAAATTACCGCCCAGCTCAACCTCGACAATATGATCGACGCCTGCACCGCCGGTATCGGCAAGCACAGCCTCCACGACATCCTGCTGGCGGTAATTGATCACGTGATCGGCGCCTGCGGCCATGGCGATGGCGGCCTTCGCGGCGCTGGAAACGGTGGTGATGATCTTTTCGGCGCCCGCCCATTTGGCGATCTGGATCGCGCTATGACCGACCGCGCCCGCCCCGCCGGTCACCAGCACCGTCTTGCCCGCGACTGCGCCATCGCAGAACAGCGCCCGATGGGCCGTCATCGCCGGAATACCCAGCGCGGCCCCGGCCTTCACCGATATCTGGTCTGGCAGGGGAATGGCGTGCTCTGCGGGCAGCACGCATACTTCCGCGCACGTGCCCCCCGAACGCTTATAGGCCGCGCTGAACAGCCAGACGCGCTCGCCCAGCCGCGCCGGATCCACGCCCTCGCCGACAGCCTTGATGACTCCTGCGCCATCGGAATGGGGTATCTGCAGCGGGACTGCCATGGGCCCGCGCGCGCCGGATCGTATCTTCACGTCGGACGGGTTTACGCCAGACGCCTGAACCGTCACGGCTACCTCGCCCGGACCGGGCAAGGGTTCGGCGCGCTCGCCCAGCGTCAGCACATCGCTGGCCGCGCCCTGCTTTTCATACCAGATGGCTTTCACTCAGGTCTGTCCCGATCGGCTTTGCGCGCATTGTCCGCCAGGCCATCAACCCACACTTTGAGCCGCCGGGCAAACAGGAGCGTGCCAATGCCGGCTGCGCCAAACAAAAGCAGGGCGATACCAATCGCACGAAGGCCGGTGCCCTCGCCGAACCGGCCGGACAATATCGCCGCGCCCAGAATGGTGACACCGCAAAGCGGGATGAGGATGATGGTGGGATTCATTGGTCCTACCACCATCTCTCCGGCTTCGCCGTGAACCCTGCTGCATCCTCGATGGCGGCGGCAACGGAGAACATGGTTTCCTCGTCCAGAGCGGGGGTGATCACCTGCAGGCCAAGCGGCAGGCCTTGCCCGTCGAGGCCAGCGGGCACGCTGATAGCCGGGATACCGGCGATATTGGCCGTCACCGTGAAAATGTCGTTGAGATACATCTCGATCGGGTCGGCCTTGGACTTGGAGCCGATGCCGAAGGCGGCACTCGGCGTGGTGGGGGTCAGGATCGCGTCCACCTTTTCAAACGCGGCCTGGAAATCCTCATAGATGCGGCGGCGCACTTTGAGCGCTTTCACATAATAGGCGTCGTAATAGCCCGCCGAGAGCACATAGGTGCCAATCAGGATGCGGCGCTGGACTTCGGTACCGAACCCGGCTGCGCGCGTCTTCTCATAAGTGTCGATAAGATCCTCGCCATCCACGCGCAGGCCATAGCGCATGCCGTCATAGCGCGCGAGGTTGGAGGAGGCTTCGGCCGGCGCGATGATGTAATAGGCGGGCAGCGCGTATTTCGTCATCGGCAGCGAGATGTCGACAATCTCGCACCCCTGCGCCTTTAGCCAGTCCACGCCCTTGCTCCAGAGCGTGTCGATCTCGCCGGGCATGCCGTCCATGCGGTATTCCCTGGGCACACCGATGCGCAGGCCTTTGACCGGCTTGTCGCATGCGCCCAGCATGTCCGGCACCGCGCCGGGATAGCTGGTGGAATCCTTCGGATCATGGCCCGACATGGTTTGCGTCAGCAGCGCACTGTCGCGCACCGTTTTGCCAAAGGCGCCGGGGTGATCGAGCGAGGAGGCAAACGCCACCACGCCCCAGCGTGAGCAGCGGCCATAGGTCGGCTTCACGCCGACAAGCCCGGTAAACGCCGCAGGCTGGCGGATGGAGCCGCCCGTATCGGTGCCGGTCGCGCCATAGCCGATCCCGGCAGAGAGCGCGGCCACAGACCCTCCCGAAGAGCCACCCGGCACCAGCTTCTCGGTTGAGCCCTTGGCACGCCACGGATTGACCACGGGGCCGGTGGCAGCGGTTTCGTTGGAAGAGCCCATGGCGAACTCGTCCATGGAGGATTTCGCCACCATCACCGCGCCCTCATTCCAGAGGTTTTGCGTGACACTGGATTCGTATTCGGGCTTGAAGCCTTTGAGAATGTTGGAGGAGGCGGTGGTCTCGACGCCCTTGACCGCGAACAGATCCTTGATGACCAGCGGCACACCTTCCAGCACGCCCGCCTCGCCCTTCGCCCGGCGTGCGTCGGAGGCCTTTGCCATGGAAAGCGCATGATCGGGATCAATCACCGTGAAGCAGTTGAGCGCGCCTTGCGCGTCTTCAGCCGCTTTCACATGGGCTGCGGTCAGCTCGGCGCTGGAGGCATCACCTTTTGCCAGAGCGTCGCGGGCTTCGAGCAGGCTCATCGAAAACATGTCGGACATACCCGCCTACTCCACGCTTTTCGGGACGACGAAAAAGCCTTCTTCGGCCTTCGGCGCATTCTTCAGGACTTTTTCGCGGATTTCCCCATCGGTAACGGTGTCATCGCGCAGCGGTAAAGGCGTGGAGACGGGCGTGGTCATCGGCTCGACGCCATCAACATCCACCTCGTTCAGCATTTCCACCCATGCGAGGATGCCATTGAGTTCGCCGGTGAGCTTTGCCACGCGGTCCTTGGGTTCGGCGATACGGGCAAGCCGGGCGATCCGGCGGACATCGTCCTCAGATACGGACATGGGACGCGCACTCCATCTGGACAGGAAAACCAGCGGCCTGAGTAACAACGCGCCCCGCGCCGCGCAAGCGCTCCTGCCCTCGCCGCTGGCCTTGGGCTGCACCCTATGGCTAGATTGCTGCAAATCCGCACATTGCGCCCGCCAAATGGAGCATTTGCCATGGCCTTTGATTTCGCCCGAACCCTTGTCCCAGCATTTGCCGCTGCTACCGCTCTGGCGCTTTCTGCCTGCGGAGGCAATTCCGGCGCCGCCGATGACCGCAGCACCTTCGAGCGCGAAGGCGATTACGCGCGGGGGTCTGTCGACGCACCTGTGGTGATGATTGAGTACGCGTCGACCGCCTGCGGTGGCTGCGCGGCGTTCCATGCCGGCGTCTACCCTACCTTGAACCAGTATATCGAGGATGGCACGCTGCGCCTTGTCTTCCGCGAGATGCTGACCGGCTCCGCAGAACTGGCTCTGGCCGGCTTCATGCTGGCGCGTTGCTCGGGTGAGGAGCGCTATTTCGATGTGATCGACGTGCTCTTCGAGCAGCAGCAGGCTATCTTCATGGCGGCGCAGCGTGGCCAGGCCCGCCAGCAATTCCAGACCATCGCCCGCTCCGCTGGCCTGTCTGACGAGGAATTCCGCGCCTGCATGTCCGATGAAAGCGCCGTGGAAGCGATCAACGCGGCCAATCAGCAAGCCGCACGTGACGGCATCAATGCCACGCCCAGCTTCATCATCAACGGCGTCAATGTCCAGGCCAATCGCGCTCCCGACGGTTCCGGCGTCATCTATTTTGCCGGCGACACCCCCATCGAGGACGAGGAGGGCACCGTCCCGGCGCAATTCACCGGCGACAGCTTCTCACGAATCATCGAGTATTTCCGGTCTCGCGCCGAGGAGTAGCCTTCGCGCGAACTGGTGGCATAGTGAAGCCGCAAGCGGATGACTGCAAAGCAGCGGCGCGGGGCTTCAGGCGGGTTTCAGGAGACGTCTGGTGAAGTTCACCCGTCTGCGCGTTACGGGATTCAAGTCCTTCGTCGATCCGGCAGAGCTGCGCATTGATGCCGGCCTGACGGGCGTTATCGGCCCGAATGGCTGCGGCAAGTCCAACGTGCTTGAAGCCCTGCGCTGGGTTATGGGGGCCACGTCTGCCAAGTCACTGCGCGGCAGCGGCATGGAAGAGTTGATCTTCTCCGGCACAGCCACCCGCCCGGCGCGCGACCGCGCCGAAGCCATCCTGACAATCGACAATTCCGACCGGCGCGCGCCTGCCCGTTTCAACGATGCCGACATTCTGGAAGTCACCCGGCGCATCGCGCGCGGCAAGGGCTCTGACTACAAGATCAACGGCGAGGAAGTGCGCGCCAAAGACGTGCAGCTTCTATTCGCCGATGCCGGCACCGGCGCGAACTCGCCTGCCCTCGTGCGTCAGGGCCAGATCAGCGAACTGATCAATGCCAAGCCGGAGAACCGCCGCCGGGTACTGGAAGAAGCCGCTGGCGTGGCCGGTCTGCGGGCGCGGCGCCACGAAGCCCAGCTGCGCCTGAATGCGGCGGAAGCGAATCTGGACCGTCTTCAGGAAGTCGTCGATACGCTGCAGAGCCGCTATGAAGGCCTGCAAAAGCAGGCTCGCCAGGCGGGCCGCTATCGCAAGCTGTCAGCCGAAATCCGCGAACTGGAAGCCGTGTTGTGGCTGCGCCGCTGGCAGGAAGCCAGCGAGGCAGCGGCAGGCGCGCGCGAGCACCTTGCAGCCTGTGAGGTGCTCGTCGCAGAGGCCGCGCGTGTGGCGGCGTCAGCGACCAGTGCCGCCGAAGCGGCCACCAACGCCGTGGGGCCGCTGCGTGAGCGCGAGGCGGAGGCATCAGCGGCGCTGCGCCTGCTGGAGCGCGAACGCGACACGCTCGAGCGCGACATTGATCAGGCCAAAGCCAATATCGCCCGCCTGAACGCCCGGCTTGAGGAGCTGGCATCCAGCAAGGCGCGCGAAAGCGAGCTGTCCGCTGAGGCCACCCAGTCGCTGGAGCGCGTGCGGGCATCACTGAAAACCCTGCAGGGCGAGCTGGCCGGCGATGCGCAGCTGCAAGCGCGCGCCGAAGCGGCGATGAGCGAAGCAGACGCCGGGCGCAGCGAGGCCGAACGCACGCTCGATCAGGCCAGCGCAAGACTGGCCGAGGTGAAAGCCGCACGCGAGGCCGCCCGGCGCGACAGCGACAATGCCCGCCGCCGGTTTGAGTCATTGCGTCAGGAAGCAGACGAAGCCGCTGCGCGGGCCGCCGAACTGCCTGCCGATGACGGGCCGGGGCTGGAAGCGCTGGAAGCGGCTCTGGCCGAAGCCAATGCAGCGGCAGATGCCGCCCGGTCGCAGCTGGCTGATACAGAAGCGGCCAGCGCCGCGCTCAACGAAAGCGCCAGTGCCGCCCGCGACGCGTTGCGTACAGCCGAGGCTGAAACACAAGCACTGTCGCGCGAAGCCGACAGCTTGCGCCGCCTCGTCGCCTCCGGTGACAGCGATGGCGGTCTGGTGGAGCAGGTGCGGGCAAAGCCGGGCACCGAGAAAGCCCTGGCTGCCGCGCTCGGCGATGATCTGGAAGCGGGCCTTGCCGCGGACGCGCCTCGCCGCTGGACCGGCAGCGCCGCCATGCCGCCCTCCCTGCCATCGGGCGTGACGGCGCTCAGTGATGTGGTTGAGGCCCCTGCAGCCCTGAAGGCGCGGCTGGAATCCATCGGGCTGGTCGAGGATGAGGATCTGGAGCGGCTGGCCGGTCTGTTGCGGCCCGGCCAGCGCCTCGTGACACTGGACGGCGCGCTGCGGCGCTGGGACGGCTTTGCCGCCAATGCCGGCGCGCCTTCAAGCGCCGCTATCCGGCTGGAGACCCGCAACCGGCTGGATGCCACACTGAACGAACTGACGGCCGCGCAAGACCGCGAAGCGGCGTCGCGTGCCCTTCATAAGAAAAGTTCGGCGGCAGCGTCTGAAGCTGCGGCTGCGCACAGCCAGTCACGTAACGCGCTGGATCTCGCCCAGCATCAGGTGCGCGATGCTGAACGCGCATTGAGCGAGGGCAGAGAGGCAGCCGTGCGCGCCGAAGCGCGCCGGGCCAATCTTGTCGACACCGCCCGGCGCCTCGACACCGAAGCAGCCAGCGCAAAAGAAGCGCTGGCCGAGGCCGAAGCGGTCTTGCAGCAGGCAATGAATGCCGACGACGGCAGTATGGCACTGGAGGAAGCCCGCACGCAGGCCGAGCGCGCGCGTGCAGCCGCCGCCGACGCCCGCGCAGCACTGGAATCAGCGCGCCGCGATGCCCAGAGCCGGCGCCACCGCCTGGCCGGACTGGAACGCGAGGAAGCCGACTGGGCACGCCGCGCGCAAAGCGCTGCGGAGCGTCTGGCCGATATCAACACAGCGCAGGCGGAGACACGCTGCGCGCTCGCGGAAGCCGAATCGGTCCCTGCACAGCTCGAAGACCGGCGCAGCGTCATTTTCGATCAGCTGGGAGAGGCCGAATCGCGCGCGCGGCTGGCCCGCAGCGAAGTCGAGACTGCCGAAACCCGGCTGCGCGAGGCGGACTCAACCCTGCGCGCGGCCGAACGCGAGGCAAGCAGCGCCCGGGAGGCGCGTGCCGCTGCCGCGGCTACGCTGGAAGGCACCGAGGCGCGAATCACCGAGACCGCCGAACGTCTGGCAGACGCCACCGGCGAAACACCCGAAGCCCTTCAAACCCGCTCCGGTGCCAGCGAGTATGTCAGCCTGTCATCTGGCGAACTTGAGCGCCGGCTGGACGAGGCCCGCCTGTCACGCGAGCGGCTGGGCGCCGTAAACCTGCGTGCTGACGAAGAAGCCGAGGAGCTTACCTCCGAGCGTGACCGGCTGACGGCTGAGCGCGATGATCTGCTGCAGGCGATCGCCCGCTTGCGCAAAGCGGTGGACACCCTGTCTCGCGAAGGCCGGGCGCGGCTTCTCGCCGCATTCGAGGTGGTGGACGGTCATTTCCGCCAGCTCTTTGGCACCCTGTTTGGCGGCGGCGAAGCCGAGCTGCGCCTGACCGAGCACGACGACCCGCTGGAAGCCGGCCTTGAAATCATGGCCTGCCCGCCGGGCAAAAAGATGGAAACGATGTCGCTGATGTCGGGCGGCGAGCAGGCACTCACCGCTACAGCGCTGATTTTTGCCGTCTTCCTGTCGAACCCGGCGCCGGTTTGTGTGCTCGATGAGGTCGATGCGCCGCTTGATGACGCCAATGTCGACCGCTTCTGCCGAATGCTGGAGGAGATGCGAGAGCTGACAGACACCCGCTTCCTGATCATTACGCACAACCCGGTCACGATGAGCCGGATGGACCGTCTGTTCGGCGTCACGATGGGCGAACAGGGCGTCTCGCAGCTGGTGTCGGTGAACCTGCGTGCGGCAGAAGCGCTCCTCGCAGCGGAATAGCCAAAAACATCAAATTTTTCCGGTATTTGATGCCCGTCTCCGGTCACTTGACTTGTCTATAGCCCGCTTATAGTGTGCGCCCGCTTTCCGGGGGCTGTCCTTCGGGAGCAAACAGGCCCTCATGTCCAGTCCCAGCGACCATACGCGCCCTCCAGAACCGGATGATTTCGAGCATCGTCTTGCCGAGAAACTCAAGGCACGACAGGCACGGCAAGCCAAGGAAAACGCGGCACCATCGGGTTGGGCGACCGGAATGCGCTACGGATCGGAGTTTTTCGGCGGCGTCATTGCCGGAACGGTCATAGGCCTGTTGGCAGACCATTTCTTCGGCTGGTCGCCCTTCGGGCTGCTTGCCGGGGTCATGCTCGGCTTCGCAGCGGGTGCGCTCAATATCGTGCGCGCCGTGCGGTCGATGCAGAACTAGCACTTGCGCCCCGCGCCGCAGCGCGATAGGGGCGCATCTCATTTACAGGCAGACCGGATTTCCGGCGCGCCGCAGCACAGTCGAGGGGCCGGGCGTGGCTGACACCAACCCGATCAAGCAGTTCGAGATCCATCCCATCGCCGATCTGAGCGTGGGCGGTCTGAATCTGTCTTTTACGAACTCCAGCTATTTCATGGTGCTGGCTGTAGGCCTGACCGTGGGCCTTCTGGCCGTGGCGACCTCGCGCGCGGCGCTGGTCCCCGGACGCGCCCAGTCAGTGGCCGAACTGCTCTATGAGTTTATCGCCGACATGGTGCGCAGCTCGGCGGGCAATGACGGGCTGAAATTCTTCCCGCTGGTCTTCACGCTGTTTGCCTTCATCCTGATGGCCAACATGCTGGGCATGTTCCCCTATTTCCCGGCGCCCGAGTTTCACGGTTTTACCGTGACCAGCCACCTGATCATCACGGTCGCTCTGGCGATGCTGGTGATGGTGATCGTGATGGGATATGGCCTGTTCAAGAACGGGCTGAAATTCTTCTCCATCTTCTTCCCGTCAGGTGTACCGGTACCGCTCTATCTGATCGTGACGCCGATCGAGATCATTTCCTTCCTCTCGCGTCCGATCTCGCTGTCCATCCGTCTTTTCGCCAACATGCTGGCCGGCCACATCCTGCTTAAGGTGTTTGCCGGCTTCATCGTCATGCTGGGCGCAACAGGCGGCGCGCTGGCGGCGGTGGGCATCCTGCCTCTGCTCATGGTCATCGCCCTGACCGCGCTGGAATTCCTGGTCGCCTTCCTGCAGGCCTATGTGTTCGCAGTTCTGACCTGTATCTACCTCAACGACGCCCTGCACCCCGGGGCCCACTGATCCATCCAACCCGTTATCCCAATCCACTCACTATCAAGGAGCTACCTCAATGGAAGCGGAAGCCGCAAAATACATTGGTGCCGGTCTGGCCTGCCTGGGCATGCTGGGTGCCGCCGTCGGCGTGGGCAACATCTTCGGCTCGTTCCTGCAAGGCGCGATGCGTAACCCGGCTGCGGCGCAGGCCCAGTTCGGCAACCTGATCTTCGGCTTCGCCGTGACGGAAGCCATGGGCATCTTCTCGCTGCTGATCGCCCTTCTGCTCCTGTTCGCGGTCTAGCACTGCAACGGACCGGGCAAAGGGTTCGCCTTTTCCCGGCGCAGAATTTGCGCGTCCCCGCCGATACCGGCAGGGGCGCGTAATGACGGTTCACAGGAGACCGGCACGCAATGGCACCACCCAGCCCACCTGAGGGATATGAAGACGCCGCCAGCGGCGTGTTTCCCCCTTTTGATCCGACATACTTTGCGTCCCAGCTCTTCTGGCTGGCGATCAGCTTTGCTGTCCTCTACTTCCTGCTGTCGCGCTGGCTGCTGCCGCGCATCGGCTCGACGATTGAGGAACGCAAGGACCGCATTGCCGACGATCTGGACGCTGCTGCGGGCCTGAAGGCGCAAGCCGACGACGCCGTGAAGGCGTATGAGAAGTCGCTGGCCGATGCCCGCGCCAAGGCACAGGCCGTGGGCGCGGATGCCCGGGCCGAGGCCGAACGTGAAGCGGCGGCGGAAACCGCTGCGATGGAAGCCGAGCTGGTAGGGCGTCAGGCCGAGGCCGAGGCGCGTATTGCCAAGGCCCGCAGCGCAGCGATGGGCGAGGTTCGTAACGTCGCCGCTGATGTGGCCGGCGCCGTGACCGAGCATCTGGCAGGGCTCACCGTCAGTCGCGACGAGGCTGAAGCCGCTGTCGACGCCGTGCGCGGCTAGGAGGCGATGATGAGCTATCTTCTGCAGGATACATCGTTCTGGGCCTTTATCGGCCTGCTCGCATTCTTCGCCATTTTGTGGCGCTTCGGCATTCACAAAGTGCTGGCCACCAACCTCGATGCGCGCGCAAACACGATCCGCAACGAGCTGGACGAGGCGCGCCGCCTGCGCGAGGAAGCCCAGGAAATGCTGGCCAAGTATGAACGCCAGCAACGCGACGCGGCCAATGAGGCCGAGGAAATCGTCAAAAAGGCCAAGCTTGACGCTGAATTCATTCGCCAGAATGCGCGCAAGGAGCTGGCTGATCGTATCGAGCGGCGCACCGCGCTGGCCGAGCAACGCATTGCCCAGGCCGAAGCGCAAGCCGCCAAGGACGTAAAGGCATTGGCCGCCGAGATCGCCGTGGAAGCGGCCGCGAAACTGCTCTCCGACAAACTGACCAAGACCCAGCGCAATGCGCTCGTCAAGGACGCGGCAGGCCAGCTGGCCGAACGTCTGAACTAGCAGCGTTTCACGGGCATATAAGACAATGAAAACGGGGCCGCTCGGGCCCCGTTTTTTATTGCCTATTCAGCCGGCGTCTCGTCCTTGTCGCCGAACATGCGCCTGACGCGGTTCCAGACGGTCGGGAACCGCTTGAGCACATTCGTGACGATTGTGTGGGCAGTTCGCGAGGACGCCGCCAGCAAGAGCGCCGACAGCACGAAAAGAGGGATGCCCAGCGGTATGGGCAGGAAAAACAGGGGAACGGCTATCGCCAACAGGAAAAGCCCCAGCGCAACGCCGATCGCACGCAGAACGAGAACGACCACCCCGCCTATGCGGGATTTGCTGAACTCGTTGACGGCATCATTCATGACCAACGCTGTCTCCAGACTGATAAAACGCGTCCCATGGGGCATAGGTGCGCCGCCCGGCTCCGCCTGCAAGGTGCCCGGCGGCCAATTTCAGGCTAGTGTTGCATTCCGGCGATAATCCGCCCGCCAATTATGGCGCAATTGCGGAGATAGACGTTTGCCGCACCGATTACGACTGGCATGCGCACACATCGGTAACCCGCTGGCCGTTGATCAGGTTCCCGAAAGCGGGTGTAACGCCCGAACGTATTGCCCGGACGTGCCACGCCCGATAGCGTCGCTCTCGCTGCAAGAAACCGGAGGCGGCATGCGCTCTGCCATTACGTCGCTTCAGGGCCTGCGCGCGCTTGCCGCGTTACTGGTCCTGGCCGGGCATACGGCCCAGCTTGAGGGCCGATTCCTGCCAGACCCGATACTGGGCGATGCGTGGCTGCTCGGCTTTGGCGGCGTCGACCTGTTCTTCGTCATATCCGGCTTCGTGATGGTATATATCACCTGGGGCGCGCCGCGCGGACAGGGTTCTATCATTGGCCGCTTCGTGTATGCACGGGCCACGCGCGTCTATCCGGCCTACTGGCTCTACACGGTGCTCGCACTCGCCGCCTACATGATCATTCCCGGCTCACTTAACCGCGACCTGGCTGATCTTGAACTCTGGCGTTCATTCACGCTGTGGCCGATCGCCGGTGACTTGCCGGTCCTGCATGTCGGCTGGACCCTGTCCCACGAGATGTATTTCTATCTGGTCTTTGCCGCACTGCTGGCCCTGCCCGCCCGTTTTCTGCCCTGGCTGCTGGCCATGTGGGGGGCGCTCGCCGCATTGGCCGGAAGCCTGATACCCGAGCTTCCAGCGATTGGCGCGCTGATCACCCACCCTTTGACACTGGAGTTCATACTCGGGGCATTTGCCGGGCTTCTGGTCTGCTCGGGACGGCGCAAATTTGCCTATCCTGTACTGGCCGCAGCCGCTATCTGGCTCACTGTTGCCGCCGTGGTCCTCTGGCCGCAAAGCGAGGCTGACTTCCCCGGCGGATGGGCGCGCGTGGCCGCATTCGGCATCCCCTCCGCGCTCATCGTCTACGCCATTGTCAGCCTGGAGGCGGACGGGCAGTTCACCGCTCCGCAATGGCTGATCGATCTGGGGGACTGGTCCTATGCGCTTTACCTGTCGCACCTGCTGGTGCTGTCAGCGGCGGTGCGCGTCTGGGCAAGCGCCGTGCCCAATATTGGCGTGGCCGGAAACCTCGCCTTCATCACGCTGGCGACCGCCACCTGCATAGCGGCCGCATGGGCGAGCTACCGCTTTTTCGAGATTCCCGTTCTCAATGCCACGCGGGCGATTGGCGACAGGCTGTTCACGGTCCCGCCGCGCACCGGCTCGCCGGGTATGGCGAGCCGGATCTGGTAGCGGACACGTCTACTCGGCGGCCTGCGGCTGGTCTTGCGGCTCCTGCCACACCAGAACCGGGCTGCGCGCCGCGCGCGTCTCGTCGAGACGCTTGACGGGGGCATGGACCGGCGCAGATGTGAACCGCGCCGTATCGCCGGATTTGGCGGCTTCAGCGAGGCCTTCGAGTACGTCGCAGAAGCGGTCGAGGCCCGACTTGCTTTCGGTCTCGGTCGGCTCGATCAGCATCGCTCCGTGGACGACCAGCGGGAAGTACATGGTCATCGGGTGATAGCCCTCGTCGATCATCGCCTTGGCGAAATCGAGCGTCGTGACGCCGGTATCTTTCAGGAAGCGATCATCGAAGAGCGCCTCGTGCATGCACGTGCCGTCAAAGGCAGGCGTCATCACATGCTTCAGCCGCGCCAGCACATAGTTGGCGTTCAGCACGGAATCTTCCGCCACCAGACGCAGCCCGTCAGAGCCATGGCTCATCATGTAAGACAGCGCGCGGGTGAACATGCCCATCTGGCCGTGGAAGGCGACCATGCGGCCGAAGGGCTGCGCGCCGTCCGCGCGGGCCTCCTCCTCGTGCTCCACCATGTGCCAGCTATCGCCCTTTGTGACGACATACGGTACAGGCGCGAACGGCGCGAGCGCCTCGGAGAACACGGTCGGGCCGGAGCCGGGACCGCCCCCGCCATGCGGGGTGGAGAAGGTCTTGTGCAAATTGATGTGCATGGCGTCGATGCCCAGATCACCGGGGCGCACGCGGCCGACAATGGCGTTGAAGTTCGCGCCATCGCAGTAGAAATACCCGCCAGCCTCGTGGATCAGATCGGCGATTTCCTTGATGTCACGCTCGAACAGCCCGCACGTATTCGGATTGGTCAGCATGATGCCGGCAACATCCGGCCCCAGCTTCGCCTTGAAGGCTTCCATGTCGACCCGGCCATCAGGGCCAGCGGGGATCTCGTCGCAATGGAAACCGCACTGCACGGCGGTCGCCGGATTGGTGCCGTGCGCGCTTTCAGGCACCAGCACGCGGCGGCGGCCGGTTTCCCCGCGCGCATCCAGCGCTGCGCGAATGGCCATCATGCCGCACAGCTCGCCGTGGGCACCGGCTTTGGGGCTCATCGCCACGCAGGGCGTGTTGGTCAGCGTCATCAGCCAGTGGGCCAGCTCGCCAATCAGCTCCAGCGCGCCCTGCACCGTCGATTGCGGTTGCAGCGGGTGAATGTCACCAAAGCCCGGCAGGCGGGCCATCTTCTCGTTAAGGCGCGGATTGTGCTTCATCGTGCACGAGCCGAGCGGATAGATACCCAGATCAATCGCGTAATTCTTGCGGCTGAGGCGCACATAATGGCGCATCACTTCCGGCTCGGCGAGGCCGGGCAAGCCGATCTCGCTTCTGCGCTCCAGCCCGCCCAGGCGTGACTTCACGCCCCTCGGTTCGGGCAGGTCAACGCCGGTAAGGTCGGTGCGCCCGCGCTCGAAGATCAGCGGCTCGGCCTGATCGAGGCCGCGGCTGCCAGAGATGGTGTCGGCATAGCCGCCGGTCGCGGCATTGGTGTTCGGACGGGTGGGACGTCCCTGCTGGTTCATGGCCATGGTTAGATTTCCACTCCGGTGTGCTTCTTGAGTTGGGTCTTGATCAACCCGACGGCAACTTGTTTGAGAACATCAATTGTAAACCCGCCCGCTTTGCTGGCTGCATCTTTGGTTCGCCGCCAAAGTTCATCATCGCGAACAGCATCTAGATAATCGTATCCGTAGCTAGTAATGCCCCGAACCTCTGCGTAGTCGTCGGCAACGAGCCCACTACCATTCATTAGCAAGTTTGCAGTGACCATAATTTCGAGATGGCTCGCGACCACATCATAGCTAACGTTCGAAAAGGCGTTGTGCGGCAACACAAATACCGACTCATGACTTGGCATTTCACTTTCAACGTAGAGCAATATTTGCCGAATGAGGTCCATATCTCTTTTCATCTAGACCAGCCTTCGATCAACGGAAAAGCACACCTCCATGCACAGATTGAATATGCTTTCCCGAATGTCGTCCTTTTTCCGCCACCCCATTTTGCCCAAACGCGCCCCGATAGGCGTGATCATTTCCGTTGGATGGACCTCGTCGAGCGCAATTCCATACCGCTCGTCAAAAGAACCAAAACCACTCACGTCTAGTCCGGCAGCCTCCGCCACTGAACGGACCGTCTTCAGCTTCTGAAGGCCCCACAGTATTTGGCCCTTGATAGAATATCGGCTGGGCGTACAGATCATTACCAGCAAGCACTCCTCCGCCGCTTCAGACGCCTTGGAACCGAGGTACGGATCGTAGCTCAAAGCACCTCCTTCAGCCCTTTTACGAAAGCTGCGATATCGGCGTCGGTATTGGTTTCGGTCGCGGCGATGATGAGCCGGTCATCCAGCCCGCCACCGGGCCACAGACGGCTGGCCGGAACGCCGGCCAGCACGCCCTTGGCGATCAGCGCCTCGGTCACTGCGGCGGCATTCTTCGGCAGTTTCACCGTGAACTCGTTGAAGAAGGCATCCGTCTCGACGCTGACGCCCGGCACGGCAGATAGCGCATCGGCCAGCTCCACCGCGCGTTCATGGTTGAGCACGGCGAGGTGTTTCAAACCCTTCTCGCCCAGCAGCGTCATGTGAATGGTGAAGGCGAGCGCCATCAGCCCGGAATTGGTGCAGATATTGGAGGTCGCCCGGTCGCGGCGGATATGCTGTTCACGCGTGGACAGGGTCAGCACGAAGCCGCGCCGGCCATCGGCATCGACCGTTTCACCGGCCAGACGGCCCGGCATGTTGCGGATGAAATTCTTGTCATTGCGGCAGGCGAAAAGCCCCACATAGGGTCCGCCAAACTGCAGGCCGACGCCGATGGACTGGCCTTCACCAACGACAATGTCCGCGCCCATAGCGCCGGGGCTTTCGATAAGGCCCAAGGAGACGATTTCGGTGAACACCGCGATCAGCAGCGCGCCCTTGGCGTGGGCGGCCTCGGCAATCGGGCGCAGATCGTGAATGCCACCGAACACGTCAGGGTTCTGCACCACGACGCAGGCGGTTTCCTCGTCGATCTGGCTGATCACATCATCGAGCCCGCCGGGCACCGGCGCATCCGCCGCCACGTCGATATTCATGTAGCGCGCGAGCGTGCGCGTTGCTTCGGCATAGTGCGGGTGCAGATTGCCAGACAATACGGCGCGTGAGCGCTTGGTGACGCGAGCCGCCATCAACACAGCCTCCGCGCAGGCGGTCGAGCCGTCATACATGGACGCATTGGCGATATCCATGCCGGTCAGGCGCGCGACTTGCGTCTGGAATTCGAACAGTGTCTGCAGCGTGCCCTGGCTGATTTCCGGCTGGTAGGGGGTGTAGGCGGTCAGGAACTCGGAGCGCTGGATCAGATGATCCACGGTCGCCGGTATATGGTGTTTGTAGGCCCCTGCCCCGACAAAGAAGGCCGTCTCGCTGGCGGAGATGTTCTTCTTGGCCATCCGGGCGAAGGCGCGCTCCACCTCCAGCTCGGTCGCCCGGCGCGGCAAATTCACCGGGCCGTCAAGGCGCGCAGCCTGCGGCACATCGGCAAACAGCGCATCAATGGAGCTGACGCCAATGACGCCGAGCATTTCGGTACGGTCTTCAGGGGTAAGCGGCAGATAGCGCATGGCGGTCTTCGACCTTCAGGTTGTCGTGATTATCAAGCGATATGTTGCGCGTAGGCGGCGTCGTCCATCAGCCCGTCCAACTCGCTCTTGTCTGTGATTTTCAGCTTGGCAAACCAGCCGCCACCCAGCGGCTCGTCATTGACGGTTTGCGGCGCGTCTTCGATGCCATCATTAATCTCGATGACTTCGCCAGAGACTGGCGCATAGACCTCGGCAGCGGTTTTCACCGAGTCCACAACGGCGATCTCGTCACCCTTCTTGTAGCTCTTGCCGACGTCCGGCAGCTCCACGCTGATGACGTCACCGAGCTGCTCGGTCGCATACTGGGTAATGCCGATAACGGCGATATCGCCCTCGAGGCGGACCCATTCATGGTCTTTGGTGAAACGTGTGGTCATGGCGATATCTCCTGTCACAGATGCCATAAAAACAATTATCTAGCCGCGGTGGAAACGATGCGGGGCGAAAGGAAGACTGGCAACTTCAGCGGTGCGGGCCTTGCCACGAACCATCAGTTCCAGCGGCGTGCCCGGCTTGGCCAGATCCGCGCGCACATAGCCCATCGCGACCGGCGCGCCATAGCTGGGCCCGAACCCGCCAGAGGTGACGACACCGACGACTTCGCCTTCATGAACAATCTCTGCGCCTTCGCGCGCCGGTGATTTGTCATGAGGCTTGATGCCAACGCGCTTCTGGCCTGCGCCATCAGCAATCTGTTTGAGGATTTTGGCAGCGCCCGGAAAGTCCGCGCGCTCGCGGCGCACCTTGGCAATCGCCCACGTCAGAGACGCTTCGACCGGGGTGCGGTCTTCGTCCATGTCATGCCCGTAAAGGCAAAGCCCGGCTTCCAGGCGCAGGCTGTCGCGCGCGCCGAGGCCAATCGGCTTTACGCGCTCATCGGCCAGCAGCAGGCGCGCTATGTGCGCGGCCTCGTCTGCGGGAACCGAAATTTCAAACCCGTCCTCGCCGGTATAGCCCGAGCGCGAGGCATAGATTTCCACCCCGTCCAGCGTGAACACACCTGCCTGCATGAAGACGAGCTTTGCGGCGTCAGGAACAAGGCCGGTGAACACGTCTGCGGCTTTGGGCCCTTGCAGGGCCAGCAGGGCGCGGTCAGAGAGTTCGTGAAGCTGCGCCTTGCCGCCAAATGCCGCGCGCATATGAGCGAAATCCTTGCCCTTGGTGCCGGCATTGACGACGGCAAAAATGCCGCCGTCCGCGCCGAAGGGCCTCGAGACCATGAGATCGTCCATGATCCCGCCTTCGGCGTTCAGGAGCAGGGTGTATTTCTGCTCGCCAGCGCCCAGCGCGGAAAGGTCAGCGGTGATCAGCGCCTCCAGAGCGCTCTCATCACCCGTCACGCGCGCCTGGCCCATATGGGACACATCAAACAGGCCGGCGCTTTCGCGCGTGTGCAGATGCTCGGTCATGATGCCGGCCGGGTACTGCACGGGCATGGCATAGCCGGCAAACTCGACCATGCGCGCGCCAAGCTCGACATGCAGGTCGTATAGCGGAGTTTTGAGAAGGTCTGCTGTGTCGGCCATGGGTCACGAAATCCTGAACGCGGGTTTGCAATCACTGCCGTGCGTGAGCCAGGCTCACGTGGCAGTCCTGCCCCCGCTGTCTCGTGACCTGAGAGATTCCCGCTGCAACAGGGCTGACCCGTCCGTGCAGCTTGCTCCTTCGGTGGGATGCTGCGCTTGGCAACACCCTCTTTCCAGCGTCGGCGGTCCCAGCGGTCCTGCGGCCTGAGCGTTTCCGGGGCGGTTGCGCCTTCGGCGCCGGCGTCTTCGGCCGGTCTCTCCCGCTTGGGTGCCTTATGTCGAACGGGTCTCCCCGGTCGCTGCGCAAACTAGTCCGGCGCGCGCGCGAGTCAATCGGGAGAAAGCGCCCTGCACCGTTACATCTGGTCGGGTGCTTCAATGCCTATCAGCGACAGGCCCAGTTCGAGCTGTTTCAGTGCCAGTGCGGCGAGGGCAAGCCGCGAGCGGCGCACTGCTTCGTCCTTCTCGGGAAGAATCGGACAGGCGGCGTAGAAGCTCGAAAACGCCTGTGACAGGCCATAGACGTGCTCGCAGATATGGTTCGGCGCGCGGTCATCATGGGCGCGCATCAATGCGCCGTGAAAACCGTCCAGCCGACGCACCAGCGCGGCTTCTTCCGGTGCCGCAACGCTGATCTCTCCGGTCTGCAGTCCCTCAGCTGCGGCCTTCCTCATCAGCGATTTGATACGCACGGCCTGATAGAGCAGATAAGGCCCCGTCTTGCCTTCGAAGGACACGAAACGGTCCATCTCGAAAATGTAATTGGTCGTGCGGTAGTTCTGCAGATCGGCAAACTTGATGGCGGCGTTGGCCACTTTGCGCGCCACATCTTCCAGCGCGCCAGCGTCCAGCGTCTCGCCAAGGCCGGCTTCGGCCAGACGTGCGCGGGCGCGGTCACGCGCCTCTTCAATCAAGTCAGTCAGCCGGAACGTGCCACCCGAACGGGTGCGCAGACGCTTGCCATCAGGCCCATTGACTGTGCCGAACTTCACATGCTCCAGCCCGCCTTCGGCAGCGAGCCCAGCCTTCACGGCGGCGCGGAAGACCTGTTCGAAATGGTCCGACTGGCCCAGATCCACCACGTACAGAACCAGATCCGGGTCAACCGACTGGCGGCGGTCCAGAATGGTCGCCAGATCGGTCGTCGCGTAGAGCGCGGAGCCTTGGGAGCTAACGAGGATCAGTGGCGCCAGCTCCTTCCTGTCGTCCTCGCGGGCCACCCGCACGATCCATGCGCTGTCTGACAGCTCGGCGACGCCGCGAGTCTTGAAGTCCTCCACAAGGCCGGAGATCAGATCGTTGACGTCGCTCTCGCCTTTCCAGAGGTCAAAATGCACGCCCAGCGCAGAGAAATCCTCTTTCAGCGCGGCAATCGACACATTGATGAAATGCTTCAGCAGCGCCCGGTAACCGGCGCGTCCGGCCTGTAATTCTGCCGTCGCCCTGCGCGAGCGCTCCTGGCGGGCCGGGTCTTCCTTGCCCTTGGCGCTCGCCTGCGGATAGAGCCGGGCCAGATCGTCAATGGTAACGGGTGGCGTCTGCGGGTATGGCCCGGTGAAGCTTTCATCGAAGTAAGGCAGGTCCGGCTGCTCGTCCTCCAGCTCGGTGATCAGCTGGCCCATTTGCAGGCCCCAGTCACCCAGATGGATATCGCTGGTCACCTTATGACCCAGGAAGCGGAAAAGCCGCTGCAGGCTGTCGCCAATGACCGATGAGCGCAAATGGCCGACATGCATCGGCTTGGCGACATTGGGTCCGCCAAAATCGATCATGACATTCTTCGGCGCATCGGCATGGCCTGCACCCGTGCGGTCATCGCCCGCCAGCACACGGGCCCGCGCCGTATAAAGCTGCGGCGACGGCGTGATATTCAGGAAACCCGGGCCGGCTATCTCGATATCGAGATCAGGGGCTGTGCCCGCCAGAAAGGCCTTCACCGCTTCGGCAATCGCGCGCGGCGGCTTGCCCGCGGCCTTGGCGGCAGCCATTGCGCCATTGCACTGATAGGGCGCCAGATCCGGCCGGTCGCTTTCGGACACACGTCCAAGCGACGGATCAAGTTCCATAGTGGAAAAGGCATCGCCCAGCAGGGCGCTGAGCTGATCGGCAAGACGGGTCATGTCGGTCCTGAAATCTATTCGACGGGGACGCGGAAACGCAGGCCGGAGCGGTTGAACTCAATCTGCTCGGGCGTCAGGACAAAGCCGATGATCACTTCGAAATTGGCGCCCGACGTGGTCGGCGCGACGCGCGGTATCAGGATCGAGCTGATTTCCTCTGTCACTTCCACGCGGTCCTGGCCCGGCTCGAAACGCACCGTGATCGGGAACACTTCGCGCTCGATCACCACATCGTCGGTGCGCGTCACCGCCACGAAGTAATAATAGGTCTTCTCGCTACCCTCTGCAGCCGCGCCCCGTCCGAATGCGAATTGTGCGGCGAGCTGCAAATCAATCGGCGTCGCGCGGTCATCGGTATAGGCGCAGTCTGACACGACATTGAGAATCTCGCCGGTGAAGCCCACATTCCCGAGAACACGCTCTTCTCCGCGGAACTCGACGAGGCGGTGCGCATCGTAAAGTGAAAGCGCGTTTGGGCATGGCCCCGGATTGGGCTGGGGGCCATCAAGCCGGTCACGCAGGCTTTGGCAACCGGACAGAACAAGGGCGGCGGCAAATATGGCGGCGATTGAGCGCATGGGGTCTCCCGGGTGCCAGTTCGTCTATATGCTACAGCCGCGGGCAGTACGGGTTGCGGGCGCGCCGGGCTCTGCTAAACCCTGTGTCTAAGCCGTGCAATGCGCGAGGGCAACGCCGTCGCGCCCCTGCCACTGAGGAAAACCGTGAGCACGTTGCCGACCCTCCACATTCTGACGGCCGCCCCGCGCGGGTTCTGTGCGGGCGTGGACCGGGCTATCCAGATCGTCGAAAAGGCACTGGAGCGCTACGGCGCGCCGGTCTATGTCCGCCATGAAATCGTCCACAACAAACACGTGGTCAACCGGCTGAAAGCCATGGGCGCGGTGTTCGTGAAGGAGCTGGACGAGTGCCCCGACGACCGCCCGGTCGTCTTCTCCGCCCATGGCGTTCCCAAGCGCGTGCCGGAGACCGCCGCGCGGCGCAACATGCTGTTCGTGGACGCGACCTGCCCGCTGGTCTCCAAGGTTCATGTAGAGGCTGGCCGTCATCACAGGAACGGTCTCGAAATCGTGCTGATCGGCCATGCCGGACACCCCGAGGTGATCGGCACGATGGGCCAGCTTCCCGAAGGCGCCATCCACCTCATCGAGACGGTGGACGATGCGAAAGCCTTCACCCCGCGCGATCCGCAAAAGCTCGCCTACGTTACCCAGACCACGCTGTCGGTCGACGACACGGCAGCGATAGTGGAGGCTTTGCAAGCGCGCTTTCCCGCCATGGCCGCTCCACACAAGGAAGACATTTGCTACGCCACGACAAACCGCCAGGAAGCGGTGAAAGCCATTGCCCCGCGTGCGGATATGGTCCTGGTCGTTGGTGCGCCCAACTCGTCCAACTCGGTGCGTCTGGTGGAAGTGGCCAAACGTGCCGGAGCCAGCGATGCGCGCCTTGTCCAGAGCGCGTCAGAGCTCGACATGAACTGGCTGCACGGCGTGAACACGCTGGGTCTGAGCGCTGGCGCCTCCGCGCCGGAAGAGCTGGTGGAAGATTTGCTCGCGAAGCTGGCAGGCCACTACACGCTCACCATCGAGGAAGTGCGCGTCGCCAGTGAAGACGTTGTCTTCAAACTGCCCAAGGAAGTGGCCTGATGGGCGCGAACAAGACGCAAGCCACAGCCCTGTCGGTAGACGATTTCCTCTCCCGCGTGGAACCTGAACAAAAGCGTGAGGAAGCCCGCCAGCTTGACACGCTGTTCCGGCGTGTGACGGGCTTTGAACCGGTGATGTGGGGACCGTCGATTATCGGCTATGGCCGCTATCATTATCGCTACGACACGGGGCGCGAGGACGATTTTCTGGCTACCGGCTTTTCACCGCGAAAGGCTCAGCACTCCATCCATATCCTGCCCGGCTATACTGATTACAGCGACATTCTCGCGCGCCTCGGCAAGCACTCAACCGGCAAATCGTGTCTCTACATCAAGCGCCTGTCCGATATCGACATGGATGTGCTGGCCGAACTGATCGCAGCAGGCCTCAAAGACCTGGATGCGAAATGGAAAGTCCATCCGCGTTGAGCACCCTCATTACCATCCATACTGACGGCGCGTGCTCGGGCAATCCCGGGCCGGGCGGCTGGGGCGCGCTGCTCGAGTGGAAGGGCCATGAGAAAGAGCTCTTTGGCGGCGAGGGCGACACCACCAATAACCGCATGGAGCTGACGGCCGCGATTGAAGCGCTCAATGCCCTGAAACGCCCTTCCAACGTGCGCCTGGTCACCGACAGCGTCTACGTGCGCGACGGGGTGATGAAATGGATCCATGGCTGGAAGAAGAATGGCTGGAAGACGGCAGCAAAAAAGCCCGTAAAGAACGCTGATCTGTGGCAGGCGCTTGATGAGGCCACCCGGCGGCACACGATCGAATGGGTCTGGGTGAAGGGCCATAATGGCGATCCGGGCAATGAGCGCGCCGATGCGCTGGCGAGGGCGGGCATAGCGGCGCTCAAAGGCGACGCGGCCACCCCCGCCCCTTGACCTTCCCCGGCGAAGGCGCGACAGAGCGCGCATCCCACACAAGTCGCAACGAGGCGCGCTGATGATCCCCCGCTATACCCGGCCCGAAATGGACGCGATCTGGAGCCCGCAGAGCCGCTATCGCATCTGGTTCGAGATCGAGGCACACGCCACCGACAAGCTGGCCGAGCTGGGCGTTGTCCCCGCCTCTGCCGCGAAGGCGGTGTGGAAAGCCAAGGACATGGAGTTTGACGTCGCGCGCATCGACGCCATCGAGCGCGAGGTAAAGCACGACGTCATCGCCTTCCTGACGCATCTGTCTGAACTGGTCGGCGAGGAGGCGCGTTTTGTCCATCAGGGCCTGACCAGCTCTGACGTACTGGATACCTGCCTGGCGGTACAACTCACCCGCGCCAGCGATCTTCTGCTGGAGGGCATGGACCGCGTGCTGGCGGCGCTGAAAAAGCGGGCACTCGAACACAAGATGACGGTGTGCATCGGGCGCAGTCATGGCATCCATGCCGAGCCGACCACGATGGGCCTGAAATTTGCGCGGTTTTATGCCGAGTTCGCCCGCAACCGGGAACGGCTGGTACGCGTGCGTGAGGAAATTGCCACCTGCGCCATTTCCGGTGCCATCGGCACATTTGCCAATGTCGACCCGGCGGTGGAAGCCCATGTTGCCGAAAAGCTGGGCCTGACAATCGAGCCGATCTCCACCCAGGTGATACCGCGCGACCGGCATGCGAATTTCTTCGCCGTGCTCGGTCTTATCGCCTCGGCGATCGAGAATATCGCGGTAGAGGTGCGCCATCTGCAGCGCTCTGAAGTGCGCGAGGCGCAGGAATATTTCTCGCCGGGGCAGAAGGGCTCCTCGGCCATGCCGCACAAGCGCAATCCGATCCTGACCGAGAACTTGACCGGACTTGCCCGCCTGGTGCGCTCCGCCGTTACGCCCGCGATGGAGAATGTCGCCTTGTGGCATGAGCGCGATATCTCGCACTCATCGGTCGAACGCGGTATCGGCCCGGACGCCACGGCGCATCTGGACTTCGCCCTGCACCGCACCGCCTCAATGATTGAAGGCCTGATCGTGCATGCTGATCGCTGCCGGGAGAATCTGGAAGCCCATGGCGGCATCCATAACTCCCAGCGCGTTCTGCTGGCGCTCACGCAGGCCGGCGCCAGCCGCGAGGATTCCTACCGGCTCGTCCAGCGCAATGGCATGAAGACCTGGGATGAGGGCGGGATGCTCGCCGACCATCTCAAAGCCGATGCGGACGTCACCGCCCTGCTCTCACCGGCTCAGATCGATGCCTGCTTTGACGAGGCTTATCACCTCAAGCATGTCGATACGATTTTCGGCCGGGTGTTCGGGTAGATCACATTGCGGAACACTCTTGCCCTCCCGCCCGTTATCGGGAGCGGAGGACAAGATGCCCGAATGGCTCAATGATGCCGGCCCGCCCGGCACCATGGTGGAAAGTCTGATGCGGCTGGGACTGGCCGCGATTGCCGGTGCCCTTATCGGTCTTGAGCGCGAAGGCCCGCACCGCCATGTCGGCCTGCGCACCAACATGCTGGTGGCTCTGGCGGCGTGCCTCTTCACCCTGCTCGCCTTCCAGATCGCGCTGTCTACGGGCGATGACGACGCTGGGATCACGGCTGACCCAGTGCGCGTGATCGAGGCCGTCACCGCCGGTGTCGCCTTCATAGCCGCCGGTGCGATTATCCGTGCCGGTGGAGATATTCACGGCGTTACCACTGCCGCCGCTCTGTGGCTCTCAGGGGCTGTGGGCGTCTCTTTCGGAGCAGGCGCGTTCGGTATTGGCGCGGCCGCCGTCGTGCTGGCTCTCATTGTGCTGACTGTGCTGGTCCAGGTGGAGCTCCACATCCTCAAAAGCAAGCAGCCGGACAGGAGCGAAGAGGGCTAGCCCGCTTCGCGTGCCGCCCGTGAGGTCATCACACACAAACGCTACAGTTCGTCATCCCGGTGCCTGGGATGGCGTTTGTAGATTGAACCCTTGCCCTTTTTGGCCGGCATGGCACCGGCCTTGCGCGAACGGCGGGCAAGCCCGCGTGCGACCGGGTTAGGCTTTGGCGTTCGCGCCTTCGGGCTCAATCGTCGTCGCCTTCCTCGCCGCGCGCTACCCGCTCGGGCATCTCATTGGCCTCCGGGTTGGCGTCAGGGTCAGCCTTGCGCCCGTGGGCTTTGACCTTCGGCGGCACGAACACTTCCACACCATCGTCCATGTAGACACTGGTCGACGGGAAGGCGAAGCCTGTCCCCGCCTCTTCGACAATGTCTTTAAGCGCCAGCGCCAGCTCCTCTTTCAGTTCCAGCCACTCGCCCCAGTTTGTCGTGTGGGTGAAGCAGTAGAGCAGATAGTCGATGGAAGACGGGCCAAAACTGTCCACCCGCATGAGGGTGGCCACCTCCGGCGGCTTGGCAAAGCCGGGGTGATTGTCCAGCCATTCCAGAGTCTTGTCGCGGATGAACTGGAGCTGTTCCTTGGTCGTCTTGTACTCGACGCCGACCATCCAGCGGATACGCCGGTGGGTCATGCGCGAGAAATTCGTGACCGCCTCGTCAGACAGATAGGAATTGGGAACATAGACGGGGCTTTTGTCGAACCGCCTGACAAGCGTGGAGCGGAAATTGATCTGCTCAACAGTGCCTTCAACGATCCCCTCAACATGAATCCACTCGCCCGGCAGGAAGCGCTTCTCGGCCAGCACGAGCAAGCCGGAAATGAGATTCTTGAACAGGTCCTGCGCGCCCAGCCCGACCGCAACACCCAGCAGGCCCAGACCGGCCACGATGGGGGCAACGGGAATGCCCCAGAGCTGCAGCACTGCGCCAATGCCGACCACAACAAAGAGGATACGCAAGGTCTTGGCCAGCCAGTCTACCAGGACCGGACCCAGCGTACGCTGAAGCGGCTTTAGCAGGTAGGAGACCGGCGTCACCACATTGTGGAGCGCCCAGAAGATCGCAATCACGAGCAATGTGCGGACCAGATTGAGGCCCGGTCCCTCGCCATCAGGCTGATCGAGCCCCACGATCAGAACCGCGAAATAGACACCGATAATGACCGGAATCAACCGGATGGGACCGGACAATGCCTGAACGATCTTGTCGTCCAGCTGCGTCGTGGTCTTCGATGCATACGCCATCAGGAATTTGGTGATCAGCCAGCCGCACAGGCCCCGCACAGCGAGCGCCAGCGCTACGACCAGCAGCGCGACAAGCGCCTGACCGACATTCAGGCCCAGAAAGCTGGTGTTCCAGACATCGACAGCAATCGCCCAGAGATCGTTCAGGGATTCCATCATGATCGGCGCTCCTTTGCCTTGTGGAACTCGACGTGTGGCCATTTTTCCTGGATGTAGGATACCTCCCACGCATTCTTGGCCATGAAGACAAGCGCGCCATCAATGTCCTCGGCAATCGCCGATTTGTGCCGGTCGATCAGGGCTTCCAGCTTGTCACGCTCGCCGGTAATCCAGCGCGCGGTTTCATAAGGTGATGGCTCGAACGTGACCTCCAGCCCGTACTCGGCCGCCACGCGCTCGGCCATCACATCGATCTGAAGCGCGCCGACCGCGCCCACTACAAAGTCCCCGCCGACCTGCAGGCGGAAGAGCTGTGTCACGCCCTCCTCGGCGAGGCTTTCCAGCGCCTTTTTCAGATGCTTGGCTTTCAGCGGGTCTTTCAGGCGCGCCCGGCGCAGCAATTCCGGCGCAAAGTTGGGAATGCCCGCCACGCGCCATTTCCCGCTTTCAGAGAGCGTGTCGCCGACACGCAGCGCGCCGTGATTGGGCACGCCGATCACGTCGCCGGCAAATGCCTCGTCGGCCAGCTCACGGTCCTGGGCGAAAAACATGATCGGGCTGGCCACAGTCAGCAGCTTGCCGCTATCGGTCTTCAGCTTCATGCCGCGCTTGAACGTGCCCGAACACAGCCGGGTGAACGCCACCCGGTCGCGGTGATTGGGGTCCATATTGGCCTGCACCTTGAAGACAAATCCGGCCACTTCCTTGCCGCCCGGTTCCAGTTCGGGAGCCGGACCGCCGGTTGCGGGCTGGGCCTCGGGGCCGGGCGCGACCGTTCTGAGCGCTTCGAGCAGCTCGAAAATACCGAACTGGCGCAAGGCCGAGCCGAAATAGACCGGCGTCATGTGGCCTTCGCGATAGCTCTGCTCGTTGAAGACCGGGCAGACCTCGCGGGCAAGCTCGGCGCCCTCGCGCAGCTCGGCCAGCTCTTTCTCGCCAAGAATGGAGGCTATCTCGTTACCCGACAGCGAGACGCGCTCGCTCTGGACAGGTTCCGCATCATCAGCCGACGGGCGGCGATAGACGACAAACTCGTCGCGCTCCAGATCGGCCACGCCCTTGAAGCGGTTGCCGGAGCCCGATGGCCATTGCATCGGCGCGGCGTCCAGCGCCAGCTTGTCCTGAATGTCGTCCAGCAGCTCCCAGGGTTCCATCGCCTCACGGTCCATCTTGTTGATGAAGGTGAGGATCGGGATATCGCGCAGGCGGCACACCTCGACGAGTTTGAGCGTGCGCGGTTCCACGCCCTTGGCGGCGTCCAGCACCATGATCGCACTGTCAGCGGCGGTCAGCGTGCGGTAGGTGTCTTCGGAGAAATCCTCGTGGCCCGGCGTGTCAAGCAGGTTGAAGATCAGCCCGCCATATTCATAGGTCATCACCGAGGCGGACACCGAAATCCCGCGCTCGCGCTCGATCTTCATCCAGTCGGACTGGGTGCGCCGGTTCTGGCCGCGCGCCTTCACCTGCCCTGCCAGCCGGATCGCGCCCGCGCTGAGCAGCACGTTCTCCGTCAGCGTGGTCTTGCCCGCATCAGGGTGTGAAATGATGGCAAACGTGCGCCGGCGCGCCCATTCGGGCACAGCGCTGGAGGGGGAGGTCATGGCCGGTCCTGGCTAGCGAAACAGTTTCGCTGCCGGACCTAGCAACCGCGCATCACGCGCGCAAGCGCTGGGGCGCGTGATGCCATACCGCGTCATTGGCCGAACGGGCGCTGAGCATGTCCATTTCCTGAAGGCCCTTGAGCTGGGTCAGCACGACCAGCCCGACCGACGCCAGACGCACCTGGACGTCTTCCGGCCCGCGCGCATTGGTCGGGCAAACCGCCAGAAGCGCATTGGCCTCATCGCTTTTCCAGCCGATCAGTGCGGCCAGAAAGCGCGCTTTCTCCGGCGCATTCCGGGCCAGCATGGGATCGGTATACACCGCCTCGCGGATCAGCTTTACCGCCTTGCCCAGCGTCAGGGCGCTGAGCGCCTGTTCGCTTAACGGGCTGCCCGCAGAGCGCGCGGCGCGTTCAGGATCACCCAGCTTGAACACAACATCATTGAACAGGAACAGCACGGCACCTGACCCCACTTCTAGCGGCCTGCCAGCCCCGCCCCGGCCGCGCCATCGCAATGTGACGCTGGCCCATGACCGGCAGCCCGGATGAAACCCTTGATGATGCCAGTGTGACGCGCGCGTATTAAAACTGCGTCACCGTGCCGTTGAGAAATTGGCAGTGTTACCCGTGAGTTAACCTCGTTTCGCCGCGTCGTGCCGAGGAGGCCGAACGCCGTCTCCGGACACGAGCATTGCAACGCCCCTACTCCTCCACCCGCTCCATGAGGAAGTGGCGGCCCTGCCGGTCAATGATCTCCAGCGCCCAGATATCGGGGTCATCCTCGCGGCGGCGCGCGATATAGGCGTCGGCACGCGCTTCCTCGACAGGCAAGCCACCGAGTGGCTGGGACCAGACCCGCTCACCCTCCATGTCGCGCACCGGGACAAAGAGCCGGGCCAGCCCGTCGCCGTCGACCAGCTTGAGCAGAACCACGCCTGCATCCGCATCGCCCTTGTGCAGGACAAAGCAGGACGCGCCCTCGCGTTCAGCGCGCCAGCGCAGGGCGTCTACCCAGATCCATGTGCTGAGTTCAGGCATGATTCGCCCTTGCTGGCCGGACAATTGCTTAATAATGTGTAAATCGAGGGGAGCGTTTCATGACGATACAGGCACGCTGGTTAAGTGTCATGTGTGTGGCCGTTGCAATGACAATGGCCATGCCGGTGAATTTCAGTCCCGTAGCTGGGGCGATTCCCGATAGTGAGGCGAGCGGCGCATCCACTACCCTGGCCGCGCCCGAGCGCATAGCCCGGTCGGAAGAGCGCACCCTTTCAGGCATCATCAATAGCGGCGTGACCCGGCACCGTCTGGATTCGAACGCCCGCGAACTGCGCATCCCCTTTATGCTTGCCCCCGGTTCGGCACCGGAAGGAGTGGAACTCATCTTGTCCGCAGCGCCGGTCTCCCAGCGTTCGGGCGGGCGGCTGGAAGCGTTTATCTCCGGTTCCCGGACGATCGCGCTGACACCGCGCGCCGAAAGCTTCGAGGCGCGCTTCACCCTCTACTCGGAGAGCCTGCGTCCGGGTGAAAACACACTCATCATCCGTTTCGACGCCGGCAACGCCGATGGGTGGCGCATTGACCTTCGTGCCAGCCGCCTGCGCGTGACGGCCTTGCCATCGGCCGGACATGAGACGCTCGAAGCGCTTGAAACAGCGCTGGCCGCCCATTTTGCGGCTCCCCGGCGCGTCTTCATTGAAGCGGATGCGTCGGGCCGCGAGCAGCTTGCCGTCGAAGCGCTGATCGCGCAGGGTCTTGCCTTGCGCATGGGTCAGGCCCCGGTGCTCGTGGAGCGTCCCGAGGCCGCAGAGCTTGTGGTGCGCGCCGCCGTCGATCCGCTGGCACCCACCGCCTCGCTGTCGCTTGGCGACCCCTATACCGTCCGGCTGGCCGGCCCCGACACCACAACCGTTGCCGCCGCGGCGCGCCTGTTTGCCGCCCGCAGCTTTGCCGGAACGCAAACGCGGATGACGCCATCAGATGCACTGTCCGCGCCGCAACTGGCACGCGCCGACGCTCCGGGCCGGTCCGTCCATGACAATCTGCAGGCGCTTGCCGAAACCGGCACGCCATTCGCACGCGAGCATGGCGGACGCGCCGCCATTGTCCTGGCCGGCGATACCACTGCAGAGCGGCTGGGCGCGCTCAGCCTTCTGTCGCGGGCATCGCTCGCATCAGGCTCTGCCTGGCTGTTTGCCTGGTACGGGACCGATGCCCGGCTTGCGCCAGCCGATCACGACCTGTTCCTGATGGGGCCGATCGCCGCGCTCGATGCCGGTCTGGTAAATGCTGCTCCGGCTGAAGTGCGTGCAGCCACACAAGCTGCCGACCGGCGTGTGCCGCGCCAGCGCCGTTCCTACGGCTCTACGGCCTTTGCCGATGAAGGCAATCCGGTCGCCGGAGCCGTCACCGGAATCGCCGCACTGTACCGCGAGCCGGGCGGGCGTACCGTGGCTCTGGTCACAGCACCCGAAGGGGCGGATTTCTCCCGCGCCGCCCGCAGGCTTGCCCACTCCGATCTCTGGCATGAGTTGCAAGGCCGGGCGGTTCTCTGGGATTCCGGTTCGGTTACCGCATTCGGCCCGACAGCGCACTCGGCCGCTCCGCTGGGCGACCAGCTCATCGAGCTGTTCCGACAGCATGACCGTATCCTGGCCCTGATCGCTTTCACGCTGGCTGTAGTTTTGCTGTTTGCCGGCAACGCCGTAAACCGGAGATCAACCCGGAGCGTGTAACATGCGTCTCCATGATCACTCTGGCACTCACTTCCGCGCTCGCCCTGACCGCCGCAGGCAATGATGTACGCACCGATGCATCGGCGCGGCTGGCCCGGCTTGTCGAGGTGGCCACTATCGATGAGGCGTGCGCCATACTGGAGCCGTCAGAGCGCGACATTCTGGAACGCGAAATCAACACCGCGCGGCACTATGCCGAGCGCAATGGCCTGTCTTCGGCCACCTACACCGCAGGCTTAGACCGCATTCAGCGGCGCTGGAGCACGCCCGATTGCGACAGCTCCGCAACCGCCCGCCCCGTCACGCGCTACCGTCAAGCCATGCATGGCTGGCTGATGGGGGGCGAACAGAGCTTCGGCGGACATGCGCGCACATGGACGGCAATGCGCGCCGTGGAACCGGCGGGACACTGGACACTTGCGCAGGACGCCCTTCATGGGGATGTCGCGGCGCGGTTCGGTTCAGCGCTGATCGAGAGCGGTCCGGTGATCCTTTTGTCTGTCCGCTCACCGCATGTTCCGGCCAGTGCCGTGCTGGTGATGCGCGACACAGACCTCTCGCCGCGCCCTGTCGACTTTACCTCCGGCGGACGCCGCCCGCCGCCCGGCGGCGAACCTCTGGCGGCGCTGGGAGCGCTCGCATCGGGGCAGCAGCGGATATGGACCAGCGGGCGCCTGCGCGATGACGCGCTGCTCGCCCCGGAAGGCGATGGGCATTCGGCGAGCTTTACCTTTCCCGCCGATACGCTTGAACAGATGATGGCGCTGGAAACAGCCGAAGCGGCCCGTGTCGAACTGTATGACGCGACAGGAAGCCGGGTCGGGCGCGTCTGGATCGAGATCGGCGCACTGCGTCAGGCCCGTGACTATGCGCTGGCAGTCAACGCCGAACGATAAACGCGCAACGGATTAGCTGGCGGCTGCCTGCTGCACGATGGCTTCGCCAGCGGCCTGTGCCCGGCGGATCTGCTCATGCACGGCCGGTATTTCCGGATCCGGTACAGAAGCGACGCCATCACCCGCAACGACCGGCAGGCAGATCGTGGCTGTCGTGCCCTGGCCCGGCCGGCTCTGCAGGCTCATCGTGCCGCCATGCAGCGCCGCCAGCGCCTGCACCAGCGCCAGCCCCAGTCCGGACCCGCGCTCATCGCTATGACGGGCGCTGGATGCCTGTTCGAATGCCTGCCCGAGGCGGCTCAACTCGTCAGCGCTCATGCCCGGCCCGCTATCGCCCACGGCAATAACGAGGTCCCGGCGGCTGGCCTGCACCATGACCACCACCGCGCCCCCATCGGGTGTGAACTTGATGGCGTTTGACAAAAGGTTCAGGACAATCTGGCGCACGGCCTTGCGATCGGCATTCACGATCAAGCCGCTTTTGCGCACATTGAAGCTCAGACGGATATTCTTGTCCTCGGCCCGAAGGCGCATCATGCGCACACAGGTCTCGACGACTTCACCGGCATCAAATGTTTCGCGCACCAGCTCATAGCGGTCCGCCTCGATCTTCGACATGTCCAGCACATCACCGATGAGATCGAGCAGATGCACACCGCTTTCGTGGATGAGATCAGCGTACTCCGCATAGCGGGCGGGCATCGGGCCGAACAGGCGCTGCTTCATCAGATCGGAGAAGCCGATAATCGCATTGAGCGGTGTGCGCAGCTCGTGACTGATGGCTGCCAGAAACTCTGATTTGGCTTTACTGGCCGCGACAGCCTCGTCGCGTTCGCGCGCAACACGATCAAGCAGCTTGTCATCGCGGCTTGGCGCAGACAGTGCCACCACAAACCCGGTACCTGCCGCATGGGCGCGCGCCTCGAGATATACCGGGCGGCCTCCGGCACCTCGCATTTCGGTGACGATCGACCCGCTGGCCGGGCGCAGATTGCGCTGCAGAAGATCCCGGCCATCATCCTCATAGGCCAGGTCTGCAACCGGCAGTCCTTCAATCTCGCGCGGCAAGCCGGGCAACAGGGCGCGCGCTGCGCCCGAAATAGCGCGCATGCGTCCAGCCTCGTCACACACGATGAGCGCTGACGGTGAATAGGAAAAACCCTCTGCCTGTGGTGCCAGCAAGGTCCGGGTTTGCTCCAGCCGGTTCAGATCGGGAAGGAGACCGCCGATGGCAACCAGCCCGCATATCGCCAGATAGGCGGCAAGACCCGCTTCCAGCGCCATCGGCGCACTCGCAAATGCGCCATCTGCCCCGCCAGCGTAGGCCATCACCCCGAACGCCGCCGCATTGGCACACAGGCTGACAAGCGCAGCCCCGAACTGACGGCTGGCAGCAAGCGCGCATGCACCGGCCAGAAAGGCAAACGCCGAGAGCCCGTGCATGCCGCCAGCCAGTCCGGCCAGCGTCAGGCCGGGTATGACCCAGCTAACAACAATCAGCGCGCGCGTAATGTCAGTCCAGGAGCCGGCACGCGCGAACCGCCAGCCCACGAGCCCCGGCAACGCCGTCGCGCCGGTTAACCCGGCTGCTTCAAGGCTGACACCGGACGCCAGCGCCCAGAAGGCCGCACCGAGCCAGAACGCCGCCCAGAGCGCATGTATCCAGCGCGCCCGGGTGCGCGCCATCCATCGGCCAAGCTTTGCTGCAAGGGAGGTCATAACGCTTGTGGGCACCCGACTCAGTTGACACGCCTGATGCCCGCAAGCTCTGCCCGCGGCGTTAACAATTATTGAATCCGGGTTAAGCGCATATCGAATCCGGCTCGGGCGCTGCGCGCCACCTTGGACAACGGCAAAATTCCCGGCAAAGTGAGATGTCTCTAAGCTGCGCGGAGCATACCCCCATGATCACATCCCTGCTGGTCATCCTTTCGCTGTCTTCAGTGTCCGCAACCGGACAGGAGGCACAAGAGGCCGCGCCTCAGACAGAAGACGCCGTCATCAGCGATGGACCGGAGCTGGCACTGGACGCGCCCGCAGAGCAACCCTTTGCCCTGCAAGGTTACGCCAACACCTACGCAGCCTTTCATTCCGATGTCAGCGAGGCGGGCCGCCGGGAACTGAACTCGGTGCTCGCCCTCGACGAAACGATGGACTCGCTGGCCGCCTATTATACCGATGACCGTCTGGTCGATGCCCAGATCGCCTACGCGGCGCTGGTCGCCGCCCAGCACCCGGAGTTTATCGACTCCGTACGTGCTATCTCGGACTATTATGGCGCAGACGTCACGGCAGCGAGCCTGATGAATGATCCGGTGTTCGTGACCGGCTTTATGGGCGCGGACGCCGCGTCGGAGAACGTGGTCGGCGCACTCAGCGCCGACAATCGCCAGATTGACACGGTGGCTGTCCGCTACCGCGAGGCCGCCTATGATCTGCAAGGGGAAACGTGGGCGCGTGCGCGGGCGCTGGACCGCCGCACCCGGCTGGACCAGATCGAAAGCGGCTCGGTCCGTCTGCAAACGCCATTCACTATGGCACAGGGTGCCAACGGAGCGCGGCTCGGTGCCGCATCGGACCTTTTTGCCATTGCCCAGACCGGACCGCGCCCTGAGGCTCCGTCGCCGGGCCTGGCCCTGACTGTCGGGGAAACCCAGCTTCAGCCCGACGAGCGCCGGGTTGGCCGCATTCTGGCGGTTGCCGCGCTGCAGTCGATTGAGTCCGGTGACATGCGGGCGATGGACATCCTTCTGGCGGATCCCGGCGTGGAGCGCTGCATCGTCACGGCCCGGCTGAACCTTGCCCAGTGCGTGGCAGCCGGTCACTTCAAGTATGAGGACGCGTTTTGCATCGCTGAGCATGCGCTGGAGGAAGTGGCTGTCTGTCTGACGGCCACGCGCGCGCCGGTGAGCGAATAGCCTGGCGTTAACGCTTCAGGAACCAAGCTTAAGCAGCGTTAATAGGGCATTTACCCCGAACCGGGCTTTCGCTGGAAATGGCCGGCGCCCTCACCTAGCCTTCATGATGCGGGTCAGAATTTCCCGCGTAGCAGAGGCTAAGGCGAGCCGATGATGTTCATATTGCGCGCTGCATTCTGGATGGCGTTAGTTGCCGCTTTTGTGCCGCCCGGCTTTACGGCGGCCGGCGGCCTGTTCGCCAGCGATATGGAAAGGCTGCTGGCTGAACCGGCGGCCCGCGCGGCACATTCGCTGAACGCCCAGCCATCGTCTCCGGCAGGAACCAGCAGCCAGCATCATTCGGGCGTGTGCGCCGACTATGGCGAACTGTGCGAGATCTGGGAGCTTGTCACCGGGTTTGGCGGGTATGTCGGCACGGTGGCTCTCTCCCAGGCGGACGCGATGATTGAATCCTCGCGCGAAACCGGCACCGACAAGGCGGCCGCGCAGACCCGCTAGGCGCGCTTCGCGTCTTGCCCTTTGCGGTGGGCGCGCCTAGGTCAGGCGCATGGATACAAAAGACCCCGTCATTGAAGCTCTTGTGGACGAGTTCGACTTCCTGGGCGATTGGGAAGAGCGCTATCGCTATCTCATCGATATGGGCCGCGCGCTGGAACCGCTGAGCGCAGACGAACACTGCGACACCAACAAGGTGCAGGGCTGCGTAAGCCAGGTATGGCTGGTCCTGAACACCGCCCCCGATGGCACGCTTGCCATACGCGGCGATTCCGATGCTCACATCGTCAAGGGTCTGGTGGCGCTGCTGATCCGTCTCTATTCGGGGCGCCCGCCCGCCGAAGCCGCCGCGATTGATGCGCGCGAAGTGCTGGGCCGTATCGGATTGGGCGAGCATTTATCCCCCCAGCGCTCCAACGGGCTGGCCGCGATGGTAACGCGCATCCGCGCCGTTGCCGGCAATAGCTAGAACGGACTGGCCACACGCGCCGGGCGTTTCAGACCGTAATGCACCGCCAGACGCTCCAGCGCGAGACGCAACGCCGTGAGACCGGCCTTGTCCGGCCAGTCCAGATCACGCACCGCACGCTCCATCCCCGTTTCGCGGATCACGATGCTGACCAGCAGCCGGTCAAGGCCGGGTCCCGCAGCGGCCAGCGCATCCATGACGCGGGTGCGCGCATCGAGGGCCCGGGCCGGCGCATCCGCCGTATCCTGTCCGCCACGCCGCCCTGACCGGGGCAGGCCGGACCAGTCCGATGTAACGCGTGAGCGCAAGGTGGACGCATCATAATCGGCGCGCAGGCGTTCCGCCGCCGTGACGTGAACGCGTTCCAGGGCCGCCGGACGGGCCGGCCGGTCAACCGCATAGCGCGCCAGCGGAGAGGCTTCGAGGCTGGCTTGCGCTACCACGATGCGTCCATCCGCCTGCATCACCGGCCTGGCATGAAGCGTGCGGTGCTGGGCCTGAAACCCTTGCCCTTCGTCATCATCGGACCGTTCCAGCCGCTTCAGCCGCGCGCGGCCAGCGTCACCGAGACACCAATGGCTGCCGTCTGCGCCCGCCACCAGCGTCCCGTCGGCCAGGCCGGCCTTCAACTCGGACTCTGACAGCCGGGCCAGCGGGCGCCTGCGCCGGTCGGCGCTGGCGAAAACGCCATAGCCCCGGCGTCCGGGAAGCGGGGCAATCCGGCAGCCGGGACGGGCCGCCCGGGCGAGCCATGACGGCGTGCTCACCACGCCGCTCCTGCCCTGGAAGCACTATCCTGGGGCAGCCGGCTGAACATGGGGCGCGCAGGCGACGGCATGGCGCGAAGCGATGTCTCCAGATCATCGAGACGCTGATCAAATGCCGCATCGTCGCGCATATCCTCGATCTTGTGACACGCATAGGCGACCGTACTGCGGTCCCGGCCGAAGGCCTGTGCCACCCGCGCCAGCGACATTTCAAAAGCGATATGGGCCAGATACATCGCCATCTGGCGCGCCAGCGCGGTCGGGGCAGCGCCTCGTGTCGCGCCATCTACAGCCTCGACCGGAACCCCCATGCAGAAGGCGGCCGCCTGACGGGCAAGCTGGGCGCGGGCGCGGTCCTGCTCAGCGCGTGCGTGCTTGATATCCATTTCCTCAACTCCCTGATCACAACGTGTCGAGCTCCATCCTAGCCACGCACGCAGGAAGCGAGGATAATATTCCTAGCTTGATTGTAAAACCTCAAATGTGTTCGCGTTTTCGGACAGGGATAAACGGATTCAAGCGCCTTGCAGCGGCTTGAAATCAACCAATGATTGAATCTTGAGGCGGGGACAACTCACGCCGCCGCGCAAAGCCCGGCGCGGCATCTGGATGAGGATAAATGCCAGGCTCAGGCCGCAGGGCGCGTCAGCGACCAGTTCCAATAGCGCAAGACCGTCTGCGCCTTGTCGACTGACAGAGTATCAAACACGTATCGGGCCTGTTCCGGTGCAGGCTCGCTACGGCCTGCGGCCTGAAGCAGCAGCAGAAGATGTTCGCGCGACAGGCCCGTCGCCTTGGTGAGTACGGCCAGAGGCTCACCGCCAAAATCTGCCAGCATCCGGTCCATGACAGAGCGCTGAATATTGGCCAGCCTCGCCATTTCTCCAGCCAGCTCGCCCGTCAGGCCCGAGCGGGCCGCTTCCTCGATAGCGCCTTCCAGCGAACCATAGGCCGACTTGTCTGCTGCCGCCCTGTCGCGCTGGCGCCGTTCGATATAGCTGAGCGCGCGTCCAATCAGTTCATCGCGCGGCGTTTCGCCCGCAGCCAGCGGAAACACATCCGCCGCCGCGTCCTGAAGGATCGTCCGGCCAACGGCGAAACGCTCCAGCAAGGTGCGCCGCTCTGCATGACCGCAATCCCAGAACATGGCCAGTGCCTGTGCCGGGCGAAGCTCCGGGCGTTTGATCAACAAGCGGGCAAGGCCGGGTTCGCTGCCCGTCATCTGCAGAAGCCGGTCAACCGTCTGGCTTGCCAGCCGCGCGCCGGGATTGGCCAGCAACGCTGAAATTTCAGATATGTCCGATGACGAGACCAGCGCGGCAGACACCACTTCGGTGACGTGCTCGCGCCGGGCGATGGCGAGGCGATGGCGCGTCTCGCCCTTGGCCACCACCTCCATCAGATCAAAATCGGTCAGCGCCCGTGCCGACCGCAGGATCGGCTCGGCAATTTCATACGCATCCAGCGCCAGCCGGCGTATCAGGCCGGGCGGTGCCTCGGCCTGCTCTGCAAGACGCCGCGCGATCCGCAAACGCAGATCCGGGGCGGCATGACGCAATATCTCGTCAAGTACATCGGCGACGATCCAGCGCTCCTGCGGGCTCACCTCACTGGATGGCAGGCAGACGATGTCGGCCAGGCGCCGCGTCAGCCGGGATCGGGCCGTCACGGCCGGTGAGATGACAGGATCGGGGCGGTCCATCTGTGCGTGGCTCCCTGAAACACACGAATACAGTCGTTGCAAAGCTTGCCCCGCGCCGATTAAGGAAACGTGGCGAAGCCTGCACAATCGGCCTAAGAGTTTGATTTCTGCCCACCACGAAGGTGCCAAAGCTGACATGGCTGATGATCGCCAAACCCGCCTTCCGGCCCCACCCAAACGGTTCAGGCCCGATCCGTTCTGGGCCTATATGGCTGTGGTCAGCGCCTGGTTTGCGAGCTTTGGCCTTCAGACAACGCTTTTCCCTGGCGTCATCAATTTCACTCTGGCCGAAACCCCTGCGCGCCTGGGCATTGCCCAGGCGGCCCTGACCGCGCCCATGCTGTTCCTTCTGCCTCTGACCGGCGTCCTCGCCGAACGGGTCGACCGGCGCACGCTTCTCCTGGTCTTTCACGCCGTGGCAGGTCTGTCAGCGGCGGTCCTTTCTGCCATGCTGTTTGCCGGCATGCTCAGCTACGAAACGCTTGTCGTGTACGCGCTGGTGGTCGGTACGGCCGGTGCTTTTGTCATGCCCGCGCGCGATTCCGCGATTAACGGTGTGACCCGCGTCACCCAGCGTCTGGGCCGGCCTTTAAGTCTTCAGCGCGCCGTTGTGTTCGCCTCGCTGGTGCAGTTTGGCGCACAGATTTCCGGCATGGGAGCAGGCTTTCTGGCCAGCTATACCGGGCCGGCGCCGCTCTTTGCCATACAGGCGGCCATCCTTGTTCTTGGCGGACTGACCGCCCTGTTCATGCCCCGGCTGCCACAGCCGCGTGAACATGGAGAGCCGGTGCTCCGGGCGCTCCTGACCGGGCTGCAGACCGTGATCGGATCGCCGGTGATCTGGCCGATGACGCTGATCATGATTGCGGTCGGCGCGCTGGTCGTCGGCGGTGGATTCTTCGTCATCATCCCGGTACTGGTCCGCGATATCTACAATGGCGGCTATGACGTGCTGGCCGGGCTGATGGTGACATTCTGGCTGGGCGCGTTCTTTTCCAACATCATTCTGACCCGCCTGCCCCTCATAGAGCGTCCCGGACGCACGCTGATGGTGGTACAGGCCGCCGCGGCGTTCAGTCTGGCGTGTATCGCCCTGCCCCTGTCGCTGATCCAGCTCTTCGTCGTGATCTTCGTGTGGGGGCTGGCGGGCGGAGTTGCCATGTCGCTGTCGCGCGCGCTGGTGCAGGAAAACGCGCCCAAACGCCAGATCGCACGCGTCATGAGCGTCTATCAGCTTGGCCTGTTCGGCGGCATGCCTGCCGGAGCCGTGACCATGGGCTATGTCGTGCAATGGATGGGGCCACGCGACGCCGCCCTGATCCCGGCTGTGGGGATTCTCGCCGTTCTCATTGTCATCGTGCTGACAACGCCCATCTTGTCAGTAAGGCGTGCCGATCCATCCTGACCGCCAGCACGCCATACACATCGAGGAGCCGCCATGCCGCGCCTGTCTGCCGACGAGATAAAGAGCCTGCGCGCAAAACTGACGCCGGAGCAGGACCGGATCGCTTTCCACGAAGGCACCGAGCCGCCAGGGTGCTCGCTCCTGAACGCGGAAAAGCGCGATGGAATCTATCACTGCGTTGTGTGCGGCGAGGCCCTGTTTGCCTCCAGCGCCAAGTATGAATCGCGCTCCGGATGGCCCAGCTTTTTCGAGCCAATCAGCGCCGATGCCGTCGGCCAGAAGACCGACTTCAAGCTGCTGATGCCGCGCACCGAATTTCATTGCGCAAACTGCGGGGCCCATGGCGGCCATGTGTTCAATGACGGTCCGCCACCGACCGGCCAGCGCTGGTGTGCAAATGGCGAAGTACTGGACTTTCGCCCGGCCGGAAATGAAGGCTAGAGTATCGCACTCACCGCGTGGCGGTGTGCCCTTTCATGGTCCGGAGCCCAATTCATGTCCGCTATCCGTTTACGCGCCAGCCTTATGGCCGGTGTTGCCGGTCTTGCCCTTCTCGGCCTGACCGCCTGCGAACCCGCCACTTCCCCTGAAGACACCAGTGCGACGAGCCAGTCTGAAATGAACGAGAATGCCACGCAATCTGCCCTGATCGACCGGGCCCTGGCCATCTCCGCACCGAGCGTGGAAGCGCGCCCTGTCACGATCGAGCAACTGGGCCGTACCCGGACTGACAATTACGCCTGGCTGCGTGACGAAAACTGGCAACAGGTCATGCGCGACCCGTCTGTTCTGACGCCCGAAATCCGCACCTTCCTGGAAACCGAGAACAGCTATTACGAAGACGTGATGGCTCCGCTCGCCGATCTGCAGGAGACGATCTATCAGGAGATGCGCGGCCGCATCCGCGAGGATGACAGCTCTGTGCCGACCCGTGATGGCGACTGGTTCTACTATTCGCGCTTCCGCGAGGGTGGCCAGTATCCGATCATGGCCCGCCGCCCCGCCGGCGAAAACGGCGAGATCTCCGGCGAAGAGCAGATCATCCTGGACGGCGATGCCGAAGCCGAAGGCGTGGAGTATTTCTCCCTTGGCGCCTTCGAGCACAGCCCCGACCAGCGCTATGTCGCCTGGGCCGTCGATACGAACGGCTCGGAATATTATGAGATCCGCATTCGCGATTTGGAAACCGGCGAAGACATCGCGACCCTGACCGATGAGGGTTACGGCTCGCTGGAATGGGCAAACGATTCGCGCACACTCTACTGGGTCTGGCGCGACGAGAATGCCCGCCCGAAACGCGTCTACCGTCAGGCCATCGACTCCACCGAGCGCGAGCTGGTCTACGAAGAATCCGATGACGGTTACTTCGTCGGCGTCGGCCGCACCGAGGGCGATAGCTGGGTTGTGATCTCCACCGGCGACCATACTACCAGCGAAGTGCGCCTCTATGATGCCAACGACCCGGCGGCGGACGCGTTGCTGGTCTCCGAACGCGAAGAGGGTGTGGAATATTCGCTTACCGAAACCGGCGATGGCATGTTCATCCGCACCAATCAGGACGATGCGGTGGACTTCCAGATCATGCGCGCGCCGGTGGACGATCCGCGCCGCGAGAACTGGGAACCCTTCGTCGAGCACCGCTCGGGGACTTACGTGAACGGGCTGATCGGTTTTGAGAACTGGCTGGTGCGTTCCGAGCGCTCCAACGCCCTGCCGCGCATCATCGTGCGCAATGTGGAAAGCGGCGACGAATTCGAGGTCGCTTTCGAGGAGGAGGCCTATTCGCTTGGCATGAGTGGCGGATATGAATTTGCCACCGACGAGATGCGCTTCACCTATGAGAGCCCCTCAACGCCGCGCCAGACCTGGGACTTCAACATGGCGACGCGCGAGCGGACCTTGCGCAAGGAGCAGGAAATCCCCTCCGGCCACAATCCGGACGATTACACCGTGCGCCGCATCAACATCACCGCGCGCGACGGGACGGCTGTGCCGGTCACCATTCTGCACCGCGCAGATACACCGGTTGATGGCTCTGCACCGCTTCTGCTCTACGGATATGGCTCATACGGCTATTCCATGCCCGCCAGCTTCTCCATCGGCAATCTGTCGCTGGTTGACCGGGGCATGGTCTATGCCATCGCCCACATTCGCGGCGGCACCGACAACGGATATCAATGGTATCTCGACGGCAAGCTCGACCGGAAGATGAACACCTTCAACGACTATGTTGATGCGGGCCGGGCGCTCGCCGAGCAGGGCTATACCAGCGAAGGCAATATCGTCGCGTTTGGCGGATCGGCCGGCGGGCTTCTGGTCGGGGCGGCCATGAACCAGGCACCCGAATTGTTCTCGGGCGTCATTGGCGCGGTGCCCTTCGTCGATGTGATCAACACCATCTCCGATCCCACCCTGCCGCTGACCCCGCCGGAGTGGAACGAATGGGGCAACCCGATCACCGATGAGGATGCGTATGACTATATGCTCTCCTACAGCCCGTACGATCAGGTCAGCGCTCAGGACTATCCGCACTTGCTGGCAACGGCAGGTCTGACCGATCCGCGCGTTACCTATTGGGAGCCGGCCAAATGGGTCGCACGCGTGCGCGAGCTGCGCACCGATGACGGCCTGACCCTGCTTCGCACCAATATGGGTGCAGGCCATGGCGGCGCCTCGGGACGCTTCGACTCGCTTCGTGAGCGGGCACAGGACTGGGCCTTCGCGCTCATGGTATCCGGTCTTGCCGACAGCGAGGCGCAAGCCACAGAGGATGCAGCCGAGTAGGCATCCAGTATTACCCTCGGGCGAAGGCTCCGGACGCCGCCTTTACGGCGCCCGGAGCCTTCTACCGGCCGCCATACAGCAATAAAAAAAAAGCCCCGGCCAAGGCCGGGGCTTTTCGTTTGTCATAGGCGGCAGACGCGGCGCCGAAACGCCGCCTCGCGGGCTAGCCTTCGGCGGCTGCACGGGCATTGGCTTCGAGTTGCGCGCGGCGCTCCTCGGCCTGCTCGTCGGTCATGCCAACTTCGCGGAACTGCTCACCATACTGGTTGAAATAGGCCTGACAGCGTTCGGGAATATCGATCCGCACGCGGCCATCTTCATCGGCTTCACCGATAACCGTTGCGATACGGCGCTCGGATTCCACCGACAGGCGGCACTCGTCAATCTGCACCTGCTCGCGTTGGCGGGCACGACGGGCCACACCCTCAATCTGACCATTCACAAAAGTGATCCAGCCATTGGCCTGGGTGCGCGAGGTTCCAAAACGGGCACCCTCACGGAACGCGGCAAGCGCGCCCTCATTGTCATTCAGGTTGAAGCGGGCCGTGCCCAGCAGAACCCAGGCTTCGCCGGGCTGGCGCAAGCCGCCCCGGTTCAGGGCGGTCTGGAAGGCCTGAGCCGCCTCTTCCCACTGGTTCAGCTGATAGTGGGCTTCGGCCAGAACCAGAGCTGTCTGACCATCCTGACGAATATTGGAAAGTTGACGCAGAACCGGCAGTGCCCGTTCAAACTCGGCAGCCTGGCGCCACATATTGGCAAGGAGCTCGACATTGTCAGCCGTGCTCTCGATGCGGCCCGCATTCATCTCGCGCTCAAGGATGACCGCGCCACGATAAGGGTTCTCGTAGAAGCTGTAGTATTGAGCCAGCCGGAGAAGCTCGTCGCCTTCAGTGAACAAGCCGTTGAGATACATGAGCTTGTTGGCTTCGAACGCTTGCTGCTCCTGCTCGGTACGGGCCAGAAGGCTGACAAGGTTCTGCCAGGCCGTGCGCTCTTGCGGAAAGCGATTGACCTGTTCACGCACGACACGAAGTTCATCGGTCGGCCGGTCCAGCTGCTGATAGTAAACCAGCATGATGGGATACTCGTTGAGCGACTTGTCCGGCGTCGCCTCATACCATTGTTCGGCATAGCGCAGCCCGTCATTATACCGCTCGGCCTGGGCGTACGCGATGGCAAGAAGCTTGGCGATACCCGTATTGACCGTCGCACCGGCGGCAATCGCCGCTTCCAGTTCACGAATGCCTTCGTTGATCTGGTCCATGCTGATCAGGATCTGACCCAGATTGATCCGCAAATCACGCACTTCGGTCTCGTTGAGGCCGCCCGAATTGATGGCCGAACGGAAGTCGGAGACCGTCTGGTTCATATTGTCGACCTGGAACTGGAGACGTCCGCGCTGTGCGTACATGACGCCTGCCTCATAGGCGCTGGGTTCCATGCCGAGGCCGCGGGTCAAGGCCGCTATGGCTTCCTGATAACGCTCTTCGGCGACCAGCTCCTGTGCCTCGAGCACAAGCGTGCCGATCTGGGTGGAGAAGGTGCGGTTCTCGTCATTTTGTTCCCGCTCCTGATCCCGGTCGCGGCGCTGTGCTTCGGCCGCATCGCCCAACGCGGTCAGGCCGATGAAACCGGCCACCAGTACGGCCGCAAAAACACGCCCTATTCCGGTCATGTTGTGGCTTTGGCGGTTCATGTCGTCACTCCTGTAGAACGCCGCCGACTGGCGCGCTGGCACAACAGATGCCTGTTACTCGTCAAGATTGTAGTCGAACTGGGTTTGCACGCCACGGCGCCACTGGGCCACACCGTCTTCGACGCGGGGCTCATAGCGCCAACGCTCGACCGCGCGGATCGTTTCGCGTTCGAAAACCGAGTTCGAGCAGGTCAGGATGCTCACATTTGTCGGGTTCCCATCGGGCGACACGTCAAACTGGACCGAACATTGGCCTTCCAGTCCACGTTCTGCGGCCCGGGGAGGGTATTGCGGCGGAATCCGGACAAGCGGCTGCGCATCACGGTCAGATACATCAAAGCTGATATCCCCACCGGTAAGAGAAGGCCGGTCGAACTCCGGCAGACCGCCAACGACCGTGGACAGGCTCTCGGTCGGCTGATCAGCACTCGCCCGCTCGATATCGGGTGGCGGAGGGGGCGGTGTGACCTCTTCCACTTCGTCGATATTCTGGTCGCGTGTGCGGGCCTGAATCTCTTCAGGTGCCTCCGAGATCGTAATGCGGACATCGTCGCCCGCATCTTCGGGAGGCGCGCCCTCCTCGAAAATCAGGATCTGCATCAGCGTGAAAAGCAAGAAGGTGATGATCGCCGCAAGCGGAGCACCTACCAGAAGACGGACAATACTCGCCATCGTTAAGTTCCTTGTTCGCCTGCTACCGCGGCCGGGTCGAGATGGTTACAGGAACATCCATATCCTGGAGGAGCTCCTGCACGTCGAGCACCGTACCGACCGGTGCGCCCCCATCGCCCTGGACCATGGCCTCGGCGCGGGGATTTTCCTGGAGCAGCTGCTCCAGAACGTTACGCAGCTGGTTCAACTGGTAAACCTGACGGTTGACCCAGATTTCGCCGTCCGATGTAACCGCCACCAGAATGGTTGGCCGGACACGCTCTTCGGTCTGGGTCAGCGGACGTTCAACGTCCACTCCAGGCTCTTTCACGAATACTGCCGTCACGATGAAGAAGATCAGGAGGATGAACACAACGTCCAGCATGGGCGTCATGTTCAGTTCTGTATCTTCGTCTTCAGTGCTGACCCGGCTTTGTCGACGCGCCATATCTAAAACTCCTCGCTACGACTGATCGCCGGATTCATCTCGGTTGATCGATACCGGGATGCCATTTGCCATCATCTCGTCCCATATCTGCACCGTGACGCCGTGATGCGCCTCGTCATCGGGCTGGATCAGCACCGCAGAGTTCGGCTGCTCGGCCCGGATACGTGACACCGCGGCCATGACCCGGTCTGCAGAGGTCTGATCCTGATTCACGAACACCTGATTTTGACCCGTGATCTGAACCAGAATAACCGGGTTGCTGTCTTCCGGCGGGGTTTCCGGCGGAGGCGGCGGGCGCATGTCAACGCCCTCTTCCTGGAGGAAGGTCGCCGTGACGATGAAGAAGATCAGCAGGATGAACACGATATCCAGCATCGGTGTCATATCGGGGTCAGCGGACTCGTTCCCCCGTTGCTTACGTCTACGCATGGGCTACCCCACTTCCAGTTCGTCGGCCAGCTCGTGTACCCGGCGTTTGGCCAGGCGTTCGATCTGGCTGGAGAAAATCAGTCCCGAAAGCGCAGAGACCATACCAGCCATCGTGGGGATAGTGGCGCGGGCGACGCCCGCAGACATTGCACGGGCATCCGACGAGCCGGAAATGGCCATCACGTCGAACACCGCCACCATGCCGGTCACCGTACCCAGCAGACCAAAGAGCGGAGCAATCGCCACGAGGGTCTTGATAAGCTCCACATTCTGGTCCGCCTTCAGCTTGACCTCGGAAATGAGCTGGTCGCGGATGGCGTGGGCGTGCCAGGAGCTGTGATCGCTGCGCGACCCCCACTCCCGGATTGCCCGGCCGGCCACTCCCTTGTGGGCCAGCCCGAAATAGGCCAGCCGCTCAAGGATGAACGCCCACATCACAAAGGTCAGAGCCATGATCCATGTCAGGATCGGGCCACCGCGCTCCAGGAATTCCTGCAGGCCGGAAAAGGCACCTTGGAAATCCATGATTGCCGGTCCTTCTAGCCAGCACGCTCTTCAGCGTGACGTGCAATGATACCAGCGGCCTGCTCTTCAAGCGTCTGCTGGGCTCCGCGGGCGAAGCTGGCAGCGAACGAGTGGATGAAGAGCAGCGGGATGGCGGCGACAAGGCCCATAACGGTGGTCACGAGAGCCTCGGAGATACCGCCCGCCATGATGCGGGGGTCGCCGGTGCCGAACAGTGTGATCTGCGTAAACGTGCGGATCATACCCGTAACCGTACCCAGAAGACCCAGCAGCGGCGCAACGGCAGCAGCGAGCTTCAGGAAGTTCAGGCCGAACTCGAGTTTGGGTGTCTCGCGCAGGATGGCTTCATCCAGCTTGAGCTCGATCGTCTCGACCGGGCGGGTTTTCACCTCCTCATAGGCCAGCATGATGCGGCCAAGAGGATTGCCCTTGGAGGCCGTGGAGCGGCGCTTCTGACCATTGATCGCGGAGTTCGTGGTGAACAGCGAGAACAGGCGGAAGAGACCGAAAGCGGCCGAGAAGATCAGCAGGCCTAGAATGATCTGGGCAACGATACCGCCCTGATTGAAGCGCTCAACCGTGTTGGGAACATCCTTGTAGATATTCAGGAGCTGGCCACGCGACGGGTCAACCGGGCCGGAGACAATTTCGCCCTCGGATGCGTTGGCCAGCGCATTGGCCGCATCAAGCAGACGGCCCGGGGGCTGCCGCTGAAGCGGGACCAGACGGTAGCCGGCAGCCGCGTTGGTTTCCTCGGACTGCCACAGGACGTAGCGCGTACCGCCATCGGTGATGAATGCGTTGAACACGCCAACGCGGGTCACCGGAACCGGCTCGCCTTCATTCACGCCCGAAACGCGGGCATTGAACGTCACGACATCGCCCTGAAGCTCCATCTCGGTGATCATGGCTTGCCAGATGCGGTCCAGCTCAATCCGGTCAGGCAGGGTCCGGCTTTGCGCCAGCTCGCGAAGCGGCTGGTGACGGCCAGGAGCCTCGGCCGAAGCGATGGACGCTTCGATCGTGGAAGCGAACTCGCCGGCCTTTTGACGGGCGGCACCGAACAACTCGCCAAACGCGCCCTGCTCTTCACGAAGCTGGGCGTCCAGCTCCTGGATCTGCTCCTGGTTGGCCTCGAACTGGGCCTGATTGGCTTCCCCGGTCGACTCCAGCGCGTTGAGCTGGCTGCGGGCCTGGGCAACGAGAGCCGCCTGGCGGTCCCGGTCTGCCCGGAACTCCTGCAGGCGGCGCTGGTTTTCGGCTGCCGCATCGCGCGCATCGGCACGGACACGGTCAAGCAGCTGGGAAATCGAGGTGACCGGCTGGCGGTCTTCCTGGGCGATCGCAGGTGCAGCAAGAAGGCTGGCGCCAAGCGAGACAGCCGCAGCAATTTTGAAAAGCGTTTTCATCGCTTTGTTTCTCCGTCTCTCTAGCGCTAGCGGGTCGCCGGGCCCGGAAGGGGCGCGACAAACACGTCAGGCGTGGTAACTTCCTGTGCGATCCGCAGAGCGCGCTGGACGTTGTTGGCATGGGAACCGGACAGCTCGCGCCATTCCGGGTTCGACTGCGTCATGATCTCCATCGAGCCGTCCTGGAAAATCCGGACGAGAGCGACGCGGCCAAACTGAAGCACGTCCACTTCGTTGGGAACGCCGTCGATGACGACTTCTTCGCCATACGTGCGAAGGCTGCGCCCGTAGGCCGCCTCGATTTCGTAGACGTTCAGGATGACGCGGTATTTTTCAGCCGGCGGGATGTTGGAATCGCCAAGAAGCTGCTCGATATTGTCGAGCCGCGGCTGACGCACATCCATCTGGAAGGGAAGGTCGTTCTGAATGAACTCTTCCAGCCCGACATACATTTCCAGCAGCATCGGCGTGAGGTCACGTTCAATCGTGCCCACCCGCTCAAGCTGGAATTCCAGCGTCTCGAGCTCGTTCGCCTGCGAACGCAGGAAGACTTCCTGCTGCTCGACATAAACGCGCTGATCCTCGATCTGCTGACGCAGAGCGAGATATTCACGCTCGAGATCGCCGGCGCGGTCCGCGACGTCATTGATCTCTTCTTGCGCGCGCGCGCCCTCCTGGGTGGACTGACGGGCCACCTGAAGCGCTTGATCAAGCTGGGCGTGGGCTGCGCCCGCAACCAGCATGGAACCCAATCCGACGGCAAGAGCCGTACGGAGACCTGATTTCAATTGTGACATGTCTCGCCTCACAGAAGCCGGCCAGCAATCAGGAAATGATGCTCGTCCGGATACCCTCGAAAAAAACTGCCAGGATGAACTCTCTCAGCCTGACGCCCCCAACACACGCATGGCACTAAGCGTGCCAGAGCCCGCCGGGGCCCGCGAATCGTCCGCAGGGAATAACCATCTCGATCAATTATCCCCTTTCAAACGCGGCGTTTCCCGCCGTCTTTTGAACGAACGGCTGCCAAGGCAGGCCGCTCCATATCAACGACGCTAGCGCTCAAAACGCCCACGATCAACCGTGGAAGCTCTGCAAAAGCTGTGCCGCTCGCAGTTAACGCTTGGTAGTGCGAAACGGTTTCGAAATTGCGACAGTTTATTTTTGAGTTTGCATGGCCCGATGGGCAGCAAAATGGATTCCGGCACGTGTCTGGAAGCCGGACAAGACCGCAGCCGCCTTGATGCGCAGGCGGGAGGAGTGGCTGGGGTGCCAGGATTCGAACCTGGGAATGGCGGTACCAAAAACCGCTGCCTTACCGCTTGGCCACACCCCAGCAGAGCGCCCGGAGGCGCTTGCGGAACGGCTAGATAGCCCGCGCCGGAACGCGATGCAACGCCCTGCTGCAACTGTCTGACACAATCTTCTGCACAAAACCCCGTCCAGCGTGATTGCCATGCCGTTGGCGACTGGATATACAGCGCGCCTCGGTTCGGAGTATAGCTCAGCCTGGTAGAGCACCGTCTTCGGGAGGCGGGGGTCGCAAGTTCGAATCTTGCTACTCCGACCAATCTTATCCCGCCCCCGTTTTCAAACACCCTGTTTGCAGGCCCTGCTGACAATGGCGCCTCACGGCCTCGACCGGCCCCTCGACCGGACCGGGTGCTGTCTGTATCGTCTCGCCCGAAGCGTCCGCAAAGCGGATCGTCAGAGGGAAAGCAGGAGGACGGCAATGCGCCAGTTCTGGATAACATTTTTCGGGTCCATAGCCGGCGTCATCGTCGGTGCCGTGCTGACAGTATTGCTGCTCGGCTTCATGGTGGCCGGGCTCATCGCCTCGGCGGCACAGCAGGCCAGCGAGGGACACAATCAGGCCTCGGGCGGCGACGTGGTCCTGCAACTTGATCTGCGCCGCGACCGGCTGGACCAGCCCAACCGCTCCCCCTTCGCTTTCGCCGAGCCCCTGTCGGTTGTCGAGATCGTCACAACACTGCAACGCGCGCAGAATGACGAACAGGTGCGCGGCGTGTTCATTCGCGCCAATGAATACGGCATGTCGCCTGCCCAGGCGGAGGAAATCCGCGCCGCCCTTAGCCGGTTCTCCGAAAGCGGGCGCTTCGTCATTGCCCATGCGCAAGGATTTGAAGGCACCGGCATCACCAACTATTTCGCGGTCAGCGGCGCAGACGAAATCTGGATGCAGGATACATCCAGCTTCTCGGCGGTCGGGCTGGCCAGTGAATCGCTGTTCCTGGGCGGCCTGTTCGAGCAATTCGGCGCACAGGCCCAATACTTCCAGTTCCACGAATACAAGAATGCCGCCAACACCTACACCCAGGACGGGTTCACCGAAGCGCATCTGGAGGCAACCACCTCCTACCTCAACGCCATTCTGGATTCCGCGCTGACGGCCTCAGCCGCCGACCGTGGAACCGATATCGACACCTTCCGCAGCCGCATCGAATCCGGCCCGCATTCGGCCGAGGAGGCCCTTCAGGCCGGGCTGGTTGACCAGCTTGGACACCCGGCAGCCGCACGCGACGCGGCCCTTGAACGCGCCGGCGACACGGCGACATTTCAGGATATCGAAGTGTATGCCCGCAACCGGGTGACTGCTCCGTCCTCCGGCGGGCCCGTGATCGCGCTTGTCAGCGGGCAAGGCACGATCAATACCGGCTCTGGTGAAGCGGGCCTGGGCGGCGGCGCGGCTATCGGCGGCGATGCCATGGCAGACGCCATCGATGCAGCCGCGGCGGCCGATGAAGTGCGCGCCATTATCGTGCGGGTCGATAGCGGCGGCGGCGATGCCATCGCCTCGGACCAGATCTGGGACGCCGTCGTGCGCGCCCGTGAGGCAGGCAAGCCGGTCGTCGTATCGATGGCCTCGCTGGCCGCATCGGGCGGGTATTATCTGGCCGCGCCGGCAGACCTGATTATTGCCAATGCGACCACTTTGACCGGCTCCATCGGGGTATTGTTTGGCAAGGTCGTCGTTGACGAGGCACTGGAGAGGGTCGGCATCAATATCGAACCGGTATCCGTGGGCGGCGAGTTTGCCACCGCGTATTCGGCGCAGACGCCCTTCAGCGAAAGCCAGGAAGCTGCTATCGAGGCCATGTCCTCCGGCATTTATGACGACTTCACGAGCCGCGTGGCCGAAGGCCGCGACCTGCCGATTGCGCGGGTCCGCGAAATTGCCCGCGGGCGGGTGTGGACCGGAGCGCAAGCGCTGGAGCTGGGCCTGGTGGACCGTATTGGCGGCCTGCACGAGGCCATCGCCGCAGCCCGCGAGCTGGCCGGCATCGGCGAAGACGCATCAGTGCAGCTGCGTGCCTATCCGCGCCAGCCTACGCCGATGGAGGCCTTCCAGCAGCTGTTCGGGCTGACCGCCGAAGGGGCCGAAGCGGCGTCCCGCGTTGGTGCCCTGATGGATCTGCCCGAGGTCCGCGCGGCCATGGAAGCCCATGAGCGTGCCACAGCGCGCGGCGTGCAGCTGCGCAGTGACGGGCAATCACCGCGCTAGCCCTTAACTCAGACGGGCTGACACACATGAAAGTCCGCCGGGCCATCCCGGCGGACTTTTTTTTATCCGAACGCCGATACAGCGCCGAGAGCAACGGCGGTCATCAGGCCGAGCATCAGCACGATAAAATAGAGAAAATCGAGCATCAGCACGCGCAAGACCGAGCTCACCCGTCCGCGCTCGTAGACCACCCGGTTGATCTTGTAGAGATAGGCGTTGGAATACAGCAGCAGCCCCAGCATCACCCAGCCCCAGCCGACCAGCATCGCCGCCACCGCGCCCAGCGACATGGCAAAAAACAAAGCTGCGTGGAAATGCAGCGATACGATCAGATGGTCGAAGTAGAAAAAACGTTTGCGCCACAGATAAACCAGTGCCAGCAAAGCCGCATAGACGGGCAGCATCACAAACATGATGCGCGGTATCCACCGGCGCGTTTCTTCGGCAAGACGCTCGGGGTCTTCCAAGGCACGCGCTACACGCGCCGCATCTGTATTGCCCGCCTCGCCAGACTGGCGCATGGCTTCGAGCGCTTCGTCAGGCACGATGCCCGGCAAGCCCTGTGCTGCCGGGCTGGCCTCCGCAGAATTCTCCCCGCCGGCATCGGCCGCAGGGGGAGCAGGCGCGGCAAGCCCGGGCACATTGCCCTGCCCTATGCCCTCCAGCTGGTCCAGTCCGTCCAGGGCTTCCTGATACTCTTCCTCGCTCATCGTGCCGGCTTCACGGGCCTGCTCGACCTGTTCGCGGACCTCGCCAAGCCCCGGCGCCTCGCCGATCAGCCCGCCCCCCTGCCCCGTCACCAGTGGCAACAGCACAAAGAACACCAGCGATGCCAGGACATAGAGGCGAAAGGGCGGGATGAAACGCGCGCGGCGACCGTCCAGATAATCGCGCGAAATGCGCCCCGGATAAACCATGAGCGCGGGAAGCGTCTGAGCAACCCGCCCATCCATCAGAAACAGCGTTTCGACACTATCGGTCAGAATGGACCAGAACGGACGGCGAAGGCTGCGGGCGCTTTGCCCGCAGCCATGGCAGAACTCTCCGGCCAGCTCTACGCCGCAATTGCGGCAGAACTTCTCGCCCGCTTCATCACCTTCGGGCTTTCCAAGCCCGGCAAGTGAATCGGCCTGGACGTGCTCGATGGCAGTGTCTGCCGCATCCTCCAGCTGGCCGTTCAACGGCGTCAGCCCTCGGCAGCCGTCTCCTCCAGATCGGAGAAGCACATCCAGCGCGTGCGGTGGATATGGGTGATATTGTCTTCCCACCCCGTGACACGGGGGTTCACCAGCGACTTGTTCACATAATAGACGATCGGAATGTAGGGCATGTCATCAAGCATGATCTGCTCGGCTTCCTGCAACATGCGGCCGCGTTCCTCAGCGTCAGCTGTGCGGTTGGCCTGCGCCACCAGCGTGTCGTACTGCTCGTTCGACCAGCGGCTATAGTTCATCGGCACAGAGTCTGTTTCCGCCAGGAACAGGAAATTGTAGGCGTCATTGTAGTCACCGATCCAGCCGCCATCGCCCAGCTCGTAATCGGCTGAACGCAGATTGGAGTAGTGGATCTGGGTTTCGACAACCTGGATATCGACATCAACCCAGTCGGCGATCAGTTGCCAGTCCTGCTGGACCACCGGCGCGATGCGCGGATTGTCGCCCGTCGCACGGAACGTATAGGTGAATTCCAGTGGATTGTCCGGTCCATAGCCCGCTTCTTCGAGAAGCTCGCGCGCCAGCAGGCGGCGTTCCTCGATGGGTGCATCAAACCAGCCAATGCGGGCATTTCCCGGATAATTGTCGACGCCCGGCGGGATGAAGGAATGGGCCGGTATCTGCCCTGCCCGCAGGATGTTCTCGGCGATGAATTCGCGATCAATCGCCATGCCCAGCGCGTTGCGCACGCGTGCATCGGAGAACGCTTCCTGCGTGGTGTTGAACGAGAAATAGACAATGCCGAGATAGGGATGAACGCGCACATAATCGGGCACTTGCTGCTGCAGGAAGGGCAGGCTCTGACCGGCGAAATCGGTGATCAGGTCCAGCTCGCCATTGCGCACCCGGCGTTCGGCCGCTGCATTGTCGACGGTGGGGTAGAAAAACACTTCGTCAATGCAGACATTCTCATTGTCCCAGAACAATTCGTTGCGCGTCACGTGCACGAAGTTGCTCGCGCGCCAGTCCACCAGCCTGTAGGGGCCATTGGTCTGGATATTCTGCGGCTGGATCCACGCATCGCCAAAACGCTCGACAACATGGCTGGGCACCGGGAAGGTCGTGTAATGGGTCAGAAGGCCCGGCAAGTAAGGAGCCGGGAATTCCAGTTCGATGACGAGCGTACGCTCATCCACCGCGCGCACACCCAGCTCCGTCGGGGCCACATCGCCGACATTGACAGCGCGGGCATTGCGAATGGGGTAGAGGATGGAGGCGTAGTTCGCCAGCGTCTCAGGCGTCAGAATCCGGCGCAGCGCATACTCAAAATCATAGGCCGTGACCGGCTCGCCATCGCTCCAGAGCGCTTCACGCAAGGTGAACGTCCAGCTAAGCCCGTCTTCGGACATTTCCCAGCTTTCGGCCATGCCCGGAATGGCTTCGCCGGCGGCGTTCTCGGTAAACAGGCCGATGAACATGTCACCGATAATATTGTTTTCCCAGGTACCCGACGCCTTATGAGGGTCGAGGGTCAACGGCTCGGCCATATTGCCCCGGTGAAGGACAATCGAATCGCTCTCTTCGCCGCTCCGCCCGCACGCATTCAGCGCCAGCGCTGCAATACCGGCCAGCGCCGCAGCGCCCGCCTGCCTCAGTATCCCCATGGGTTATCTCCTTGTTTGCTTATGGCGCGGCGCGCTTCCCCTCGCGGCCGGGCCGGTATTTCAGATCAAAGCTGGTCCAGACCATATCCAACGTTGGCAGGCGAGGCTATGGCAAGGCACGTTTCCACGCCAGCGGCGCGTTGTCATGGTCTGGCGCACCCGTTTCTGGACCAAACCTGTGACCACTGCGTTGACACAGGCGTACACAACAGACTCAATCTGACAAACAGCCATTGTCTGGAGGACACCCGTCATGAACCGCCTCTGCGCCCGCCGCCTGCTCCCGTTTGCGCTGGCAGCCAGCACTCTCGCCCTCACAGCCGGTGTCTCCTCGGCCCAGCCGCTTCAGGGGTCACAACTGATGGATGACCTTCTTGCGTGCCGTGCGCTCGATAGCGATGCCGAGCGGTTTGCCTGTCTTGACCGCACATCGGCAGCCCTGGAAGCCGCGATTGATGCCGGGTCTGTCACCGTGGTCGAGCGCGAGCGCGCGCAACAGGCCGAACGCGACAGTTTTGGCTCCGCGGTTGTCGGCACGGGCCGTTTCTTCAGCTCGCTTTTCGACCGTGGAGGCGCATCTGAGGGCCCGCAGGTGGAGACCTATGACGACGGCGTGGAGGCCGTGCGTGCAGCCGATGGCGATATCGAGTCGCTGCGCAATGTGCCGGTACGCAGTATCCGCGCTGACCTTTACGACAAGCTGGTCATCACGTTGGAGAACGGGCAGGTATGGCGCCAGACTGACCAGCGCAGGATCCGCGTTCCGCGCGATCTGGATGGTGTGACCGCCGATATTCGCCGGGGCGCTATCGGGTCGTTCTTCATGCAGCTCAGCACCAGCGATTTACAATTCAGGGCGAGCCGGGACGAGTGAGCGGCGCGCGGCGCGAACAGCACCCTACCTGTCTTTGGGGTCAATCGCGTCGCCCCGGTTATTACGAGCCGCGCGAGCGCTAGCGATCCTTCGGATCGATAGCGTCACGCAGGCCGTCGCCGATGAAGTTGAAGCAGAACAGGGTCAGCATCATCGTCAGCGCGGGCACGATCAGCGTCCATGGAGCCACTTCCATGTCGCGGGCGCCGTTGGAAATCAGATTGCCGAGCGAGGTCAGCGGCTCCTGCACCCCCAGGCCCAGGAAGCTGAGGAAGCTTTCTGCCAGGATCACCGCCGGAATGGTGAGCGTGACATAGACCACCACCGGGCCCAGCACGTTGGGAACGATGTGGCGGCGGATGATGGACAGGCGGCCGACACCGGCTGCCTGGGCGGCCTCGACGAACTCCATGCCTTTGAGTGCAATGGTCTGGCCGCGCACAATGCGCGCCATGGTCAGCCATTCCACCGCGCCGATGGCGACGAAGATCAGGATGATATTGCGCCCGAACACCACCATCAAAATGATGACGAAAAAGATGAAGGGCAGAGAATACAGAACATCGACGATACGCATCATCAGCTGGTCCACACGCCCGCCGATGAAACCCGCCGTGGCGCCCCACATGACGCCGATCAGCAATGATACCGCCGTCGCCACGACACCCACCATCAGCGACATGCGAAGCCCGACAAGCGTGCGTGCCAGCAGGTCACGCCCCTGAGCGTCGGTGCCAAACAGGTGCAAATTCTCCCAGCCGGGCGGGATCTGTACCCGGTCGCGGTAGATGAAGCTGGAATCATGGACCCACAAAAGCGGTCCGATGAAGGCTAGGAAGGTCAGCACGCCCAGCAGCACAAGGCTGGCCACCGCCGCCTTGTTGCGCAGGAGGCGCGTGCGCGCATCATCCCAAAGGGACCGGCCGCGCACAGCCACGCGCTCCATCATCTCGGTCTTCTCGGCGGGAGGAGCGGTGAACGCCATCAGTCGTACTTCACTTTCGGGTTTAGCGCCGCATACAGGAGGTCCGCGATCAGATTGAGCACGATTATAAGGCTGGCGTAGAGAATGACGACGCCCATCACCACGGTGTAATCGCGCTGCAGGGCGGCCTGCACGAACTGCCGGCCAATGCCGGGCAACTGGAAGACCTGTTCGATCACGATGGAGCCGGTCAACAGCGCAGCAGCAGCCGGACCCAGATAGCTGACCAGCGGAAGGACAGCGCTGCGCAGGGCGTGGCGTACGATCACGCTGGCCGCCGGCAGGCCCTTGGCCCGCGCGGTGCGCACATAATTGGAACGCAGCACCTCGATCATCGAGGCGCGCATAAGCCGGGAGATGATGGCAATTTGCGGCAGCGCCAGCGTGACAACCGGCAGGATCAGCCGGTCCCAGGTCATGCCATACCTCGGATCAAGCCCGCCAGTTGGCAGTAATCCCCAGTGCAGACCAACCAGAAGGGCCAGAATCGGCCCCATGACAAAGGGCGGGATGACGATGCCGACGGTGGATATGCCTACCACCGTGTAGTCAGCGGGACTGTTCTGCCTGAGCGCAGCAATCGACCCCATGATCGTTCCGACAAAGACCGCCAGTGTGATCGACAGCGCGCCGATGACAGCCGACACCGGAAAGCCCTCGGAAATGATGTCGGCCACAGACTTGTCGCGGAATTTCAGCGACGGCCCCAGATCGAACCGGGCGATGCCGGCCATGTAGTCGACATACTGCTTCCAGACAGGCTGATCCATGCCATAGGCCGCCATGACGTTCTGGCGGATTTCCTCCGGCATCGGGCGCTCAAGGTCGAACGGCCCGCCGGGCGCGGCGCGCATCATGAAGAAAGCAACCGTGATAATCACCAGGATCGTCGGGATTGCGACGAGCAGGCGCCGGGCGAGATAACTGAGCATGAAGCCTTGCGCTGTGACTAACCAGAGCGGCGAAGTCTTGGCCGGATAGCGCGCGGCTTTCAAGCAAACCTCGCAGTCATTTCTGCGATAAACTACGGAACTTGCTGGTCCAGCGCGATGCGGGCCGCGCCAGCGGACCCGTCTGAACTGGTAATCGGCGCACTGTTTGCATAGGTCACAAGCTTGATCGCCAGCGCCGCGAGAATTGCCATGAAAACAACACGAAGACGTGCGGAAAATCCGGTTGCCAGTGTTTTGAAAAGCCGCTTCACCGTGTCCCAACCTGCGTCACTGCCGATGATCATGCCTGTCTGGCCGCAAGAAATGCGCCGCCCGGCGTACTGTGCAAAGCACACCAATGACATTGCCAAGGTTTGTCCAAACGCTACAGTGCGCGCGATTATGTCGGGGAGCCTAGCCTGATGGCCTTTTCTGCCTGGTGGAATGATTTCCGTTACGCCAATGGCACGATGCACGTGAAAAAGACGGGTGCGGCCGTCCGCATCGAACCCGCCATCGTGCGCGATTTTCTGAACTGGTGCGTATTCCATGGCTGGGTGGAGTGCGCGCGCCGGACGGTAGCGTCCGATGGCCCGAAAATCTGGTTCACACCGGACATGCCCCGGCCATGGTATCTGATCTGGCCGGTGATGGCGCTCAGCCGGGCGCGCTTCGCCCGGAACGCTGCGGACGCCGATATCGTATTTGTCTTTGACGATTCGACATGGCTTTCAGACCGCGCCCTGCCAGCGGGTGTGCCTGCCATGAACGCCGCCTGCACCGACATTTCCAAGACGCGCGTCGCGCAGGTCTTCGAACAGGTGACGGGCCGCGCGCTGGCCTGTGATCCGATGAATCCCGGCGGGCGCTATGTCGAGAAATCCGAGCAGAATGCCGCCCATGACGGGCGCGTGCTCAGCGAGCCGCAAGCCGCCCGCGACGGCTACACCTATCAGCGCCTTATCAACAATACCGACGATAACGGGAATGTGCTGGACCTGCGCTGCTCGACGATTGGCGGCGAGATCGTACAGGTCTACCTCAAGCGCCGCCCGGTCGAGCGCCGGTTCGCCAACTGCAACACCGAGGTCGCGCTGGCGGACCCGTCTGCCGTGTTCTCGGCTGTGGAGCGGGCCATGATCTCGCGCTTCTGTCAGGCCATGGGGCTGGACTGGGGCGGCATAGATGTGCTGCGCGACCGCGATACTGGCGAATTGTGGATCGTTGACGTGAACAAGACGGATATGGGCCCGGTCGTGGCGCTGAACCTTACTGACAAGATCACAGCTGTGCGCAAGCTGGCCAGCCGCCTCGATGCCTATCTTGCCGCGCGGCTTCGCGAGCAACTCGCGATTGCGGCGTGACGCGCCAGGTACCCACACCGCCTGCGCCTGTACCCTTCGTCCGGGAGATGAATTTCGAACCCGGACGCGCCGATCAGGTGTCCCCGGCAATCCGCCGCGTGGTCGCCAGCAATTCGGGCGCCTTCACCTATACCGGGACCGGCACATACCTGATTGGCCGCGGCAAGGTGGCCGTCATCGACCCCGGCCCGGCAGACGATGCGCATTTCGACGCCTTGAACCGCGCGCTGGACGGCGAACAGGTCAGCCACGTCATCGTGACCCATCACCATCTCGATCATTCGGCGCTTGCCCGCCGGTTCGCCGATCATCATGGCGCGAAGATCTATGGCCGGCCCGCCGACGGTGGCCGCCCGATGGACCCGGACGCGCCGCAAATGGAGGAAGGCGCTGATTTCGGCTTCAGGCCCGACCACAGTCTCAATGATGGCGATGCGATAGCAGGGCCCGGCTGGACGCTGGACGTGCTGCACACGCCCGGCCATACGGCCAATCATATCTGTCTGGCGCTGATGGAAGAGAACGCGCTTCTATGCGGTGATCACATCATGGGATGGGCGACCTCCGTCGTTCTGCCGCCAGACGGGGATATGGGCGATTATCTGGAACAGCTTGAGCGCGTGCGCCTGCGCGGCTTTGCCACGCTTTGGCCCGCTCATGGCCCGCCGGTCACCGATCCCGATCCGTTCATCAGGGCCTATATCGCCCACCGTCATTACCGCGAGGCGCAAATTCTTTACGCGCTCGAAGACGGCCCATCGACCATTCAGGCCCTGTTGCCGGTCATGTATGCGGGGCTGGACGAGCGCCTTTACCCGGCGGCCGCCATGTCGGTCTGGTCACACATGGTCGACCTTCACCGGCGCGGACGCGTACTCACCGATGGCGAACCGGCGCTGGACAGCATCTACGCGCTCGCGCGCTAATTCTGCTCCGGAAACCGGCCACGAAGCCGGGCTGAGAAGGCGCGCAGGCGCGCAGCATTGGCACCCAGATCCGAGACGCCGACCCGCGACACCGAGCGGGCATCCACAACTGAACCTCCGCCCGTCAGCGGCGTTACCCGGACGACAATGTCGTCACGGAAACCGTACCAGAACGTCGTCGCTGTGGCCTCGAACATAAGCTCCTGCCCGGACTCGGTAGACACGGTCCATCCCAGCTCGCGTGCGACACCCAGGGCGGCGCCATAGGCGGCTTCCGGTGTAGCGTCGACTGTGACGGGCTGGATATCGGGATAGGCTTCGGCCTGCACCTCCGGCAGGGGGCGCCCCGACCGGGGATCGGTTTTCGACGCATAGTCGACCGAATTGGCATCCTCGCCGCGCCGGGTGATCAGCGACGCGGTAAATTGTGGCGGGTTGGATGTGTCGGTGGTGATGTCGTGAATGGGGGGAATTTCGCCAGCGCGCGCACTAACCGATGCCGCATACCAGAGGCCGCCCGCACCGATCACGATCGCGCAGACCGCGGCGATCCATCCGCCAATACTGGCGCGCCGCTCCTTGACGAAAACCGCCGTGGCAATCAGCGCGATCAGCGCCAGCACGCCAAGACCCAGCGCGGCAAACAGCAGGTTCGGCCCTATCTCGCGCGTCATGGTGCCAAGGCCAAAGCGCCAGTCCCACAGGCCAAAGCGAGAGCCGAGCCCCGCCGCCGCAAACCAGAACGGGACCAGTACCGCTGTCAGTCCCGCCAGCCAGACCAGACCTGTCCGGATCGTCAGCACAATGTTCATGGAAACCCCCTGCCCCGTTTGAAGTCCTAAGGATAGAGCCTTGTCTGCGTGAAGGGCGAGTCCAAATCGCCCCGTTCGAAAACCAGCCGGTCATGCAGGCGGAATGGCCGGTCGCGCCAGAACTCGATGCGCAGTGGCGCAATCCGGAAGCCCGACCAGAAGGGCGGACGCGGAATCTCGCCAATGCCAAACTTGGCCGCGAACTTCGCCACGTTCTTTTCCAGCGCATGACGGCTTTCCAGCGGGCGCGACTGGCTAGAGGCCCAAGCCCCGATCCGGCTGTCGCGCGCGCGGCTGGCGAAATAGGCATCGGCCTCCGCCTCGCTGACCGGCTCCACCTTGCCCCTCACCCGAACCTGACGGCGCAGGGATTTCCAGTGAAAGCACAGGGCAGCTTTTGGCTCGCCGGCCAGCTGCCCGCCCTTGGCGCTTTCCAGATTGGTGTAGAACACGAACCCCGACGGATCGGCATGTTTGAGGAGCACCATGCGGACATCGGGCAGCCCGTCAGAGTCCACCGTCGCGAGCGCCATCGCATTGGGATCATTGGGCTCTTTGTCTTTCGCCAGCGTGAGCCACTCAGCAAACAGCACAAAAGGGTCATTGCCTTCGGTCAGGGCCGCATCCCCTGCCTTGCCCTCGCGCTGGTAGTCGGACTGGCTGGGGCTGGGCGGGATCAGGTCACGGGACGCCATGGGGCACACTCCTGGAGGAAAGGCACTCTAGCACGCACAGATGGCGCACAGGGCGATATCGTCAACCTTTCGCCAACCCCAAAGCAGCTAGTTTGCGCCTATGAACAATGCGAACGATGCCATTTTTGCCGCCTATCGCGTGTTGGGGCTGGAGCCCGACAGCGATTATGCGGCTGTCAAATCTGCCTTCCGGCAGAAAGTGAAATCTGTACATCCTGACCATGTGGAGCCAACCCCTGCGACGCTGGCACGCTTGCAGGTACTGCTCAAGGCGCACGAAATTCTCAAAGTGTGTGCACCGCGCCAGATTGATCTGGTGCTGACCCCTGATGAAGCGCGCGCGGGAGGTTTGCGCACGGTCGATCTGGAGGGCCGCAGCGCCATGATGCGCGTTCCGCCGGTCACGAAGACAGGCGCCCTTGTCGCTCCGATCGGTGAACCGGCCTGGCGGGTGCGCATTCTGGTTCGCGATCCCATGGCCGACTGCACCGCAGACGAAGGTCCCGCCGAGCGGGCCGCGCGCGAGGCCAAGGCAAGCCAGCTTGCCGAAGCCAGCGCCCGCGCCGAGGCCAATGCCAGTGCCAGCCTGCTGACCGAATTCTACGAGCGCTTTGTCAAAGCCACACCGGCCGCGCGCTTCGCCCGCTGGGTGCGCCGCAGCGCAGCGTGAGACCAAGGGCGGGATGACGCCAGCGCTAACGCGCTCTAGGATACCTGCAAATCCTTGATCCGGCGGCGGCTTACCCCATGTCCCACAACAGTTTCGGCCATTTGTTCCGCTTCACCACATGGGGTGAAAGCCATGGGCCCGCGCTGGGCTGCGTGGTCGATGGCTGTCCGCCGGGCATCCCCCTCACCGAGGCCGACATCCAGCCCTTCATGGACCGGCGCAAGCCCGGCCAGTCCCGTCACGTCACCCAGCGGCGCGAGGATGATGCGGTGCGTATTCTTTCCGGCGTGTTTGAGGATGACCGCACCGGCGGACAGGTGACCACCGGCGCGCCGGTCAGCCTGATGATCGAGAATATCGACCAGCGCTCAAAGGATTACAGCGATATCCGCGATAGCTGGCGGCCCGGCCATGCCGATTACACGTACGATGCCAAGTACGGCGTGCGCGATTATCGCGGCGGCGGCCGGTCCAGTGCACGCGAGACGGCGGCGCGTGTCGCTGCCGGCGCCATTGCCCGCAAGGTTCTGGGCTCGGGCATCACCATACGCGGCGCACTGGTCCAGATCGGCCCGCGCGCCATCGACCGTTCCCGCTGGGACTGGGACGAGGTGGGCCGGAACGACTTCTTCTGCCCGGATGGTGAGACCGCCAAGCTCTGGGAAGCGGACATGGATCAGATCCGCAAGGACGGCTCCTCGCTCGGCGCATTGGTGGAAGTCGTTGCCTCCGGCGTGCCCGCGGGCTGGGGCGCGCCGGTCTATGGCAAGCTGGATGCAGACTTGGCCAGCGCGATGATGAGCATCAATGCCGCCAAATCCGTCGAGATCGGGGCGGGGCTCGAAGCGGCCAGCCTACGCGGCGAGGACGCCGCCGACGAAATGTATCTGGATGACAGCGGCCAGCCCGCCTTCCGTGCCAATCATAATGGCGGCGTGCTGGGCGGCATCTCTACGGGGCAGGACATTGTCGTGCGCGTTGCCATCAAACCCACCTCCTCCATCCGCATTGCCCGCCAGAGCCTGAACCGCAGCCTCGAGCCGGTGGACGTCGTCACCAAGGGCCGTCACGACCCCTGCGTGGGCATCCGGGCCGTGCCGGTGGGTGAAGCGATGATGGCGCTCGTGCTGGCCGATCACATGCTGCGCCACCGCGCGCAAACCGGCCGATGATCACGCATTCGGGACCCAAACTCGCCGTCGGCGGCGTGGTCTGGCGCGGCGGCGATGTCCTGCTGATCCGGCGCGCCAAGGAACCATGGAAGGGTCAATGGTCCATCCCTGGCGGCAAGGTGGATTTCGGCGAAAAACTTGAAGCCGCCCTGATGCGTGAAATCCTGGAAGAAACCGGAATCCGCGCCAGGCTGCGCGGCTTTGTCGGAGCCTTTGAGTCCATTACGGCGCACGGCCATTATGTGATGATCGACTATGCCTGCGAGTGGGAAGCGGGTGAACCAGCCGCCGCCGATGACGCGCTGGATGCGGCCTTCTTCCCCTTTGCCCAAGCGATGGACAAGGTGAGCTGGGACGAGACCCGCAATGTCATCTCGCTTTCAAAATCACTGATCGCGCCATGAACATGCCGCTTTTTTCAACCAAGAGAGCGGCCATGATCGCGCGCCTCGCCCTCCTTATTGTCCTGACGCCCGCCCTGATGGGGTTCGCGCCCAAGCCGGGCTCCGGCCCCTTGCAGGCAGCCGCGCAAAGCGTCTCGCAGTCAGAGGCGACCTACCCGCTCGAACAACTGGCCGGCGTGCTGGGCGAGCTGCACGCGCTTGCCTTCCTGTGCGAGGGGTCGGGCGCCCAGCAATGGCGCCAGCGCATGGAGGAAATGCTCTCGCTTGAAGCGCCAGACGGCGGTGTGCGCCAGCGCATGATTTCACGCTTCAATGAAGGCTTCCGCCAGCATCAGCAACGCCGCACGCGCTGCGGCGCGGAAAGCGAGATGGAGGCCCAGCGCCTCGCGCTTCAGGGACAGGCCCTCTCCGAGACGCTGCGCCGCAATTACGCGGACTAGGGACTTTCGCCCTCCGGGCGTTTTTCCGGCGTGCGCCGGGAAAATGCATTCTATGAGCCACTCTCGTCGTTCCCGCGCAGGCGGGAACCCAGAGCCGTTGGCAACTGGCGGAGCGCTATGATCTCTAGACCCCCGCCTGCGCGGGGGTGACGAGGAGAAGTTGCAAGCGCCCGATATACCGGGGTTCCGGTCCGCGCCCGTCCCCGTGGAAACGGGAAGCCGGGACCCGTAGATCGCAAATCTAGATCCCGGCATACTCCCGGAGAACGCGTTTGAGAGTTTTCCCGCTCAGGCCGCGCGTTCATTGACTTTCTGTCCGGCGATCTCTGTCATGGTCTTGTCGCCGGAATAGGCGGCATCGAGCATCGCGTTGAGCTGTTGCGCGTCGTCGTCCAGGCCCAGTTGCCGGGCGAAGGACCGCGCACAGCCATAGCCTGCGATGGCATAGTGGGCCATGCGTTGATACTGGGTGATGATCACGGCATCGCGCACGGCACCAGCGCTGAAATCCTCCTTGAGCGCATGGGCGCGCGCCTCCTTGACGAGGCCCTCCATGCCTTTGCAGTGCTCGCCTCTGGGGTCCTTGCCGTGCTTCTCGATCAGGCTCTTGAGGCTCTCGCGGCCGTCTTCGATGCCCTCAACGCCGCGCTCGAGCGCGCGGCGCAGCGTGTCGCTCGCCGCCGCGCCGGCCAGTTCGCGCACAATACCTCTGGCTTGCTGATTGGCGCTCCACAAATCCTGAAGCTGATCCAGATAGATGTCTTTCAGATTGTCCATTGACCTGTCTCCGGTTGCTGCGGTGTACACGTAGACAACCTCCAGACGGCGAAACAGGTTCCTGCCTGTTATCACCCCCACTTATCCCCCTCTCGTTCATCGTCGCGCATAATGCCCCTTGTTCATCTCCGGCAAGACGGCGGTCCGGAATGCGTCCCGGCCGGGAGATGAAGCGGTGACTTGAGACGGGGTGCGCCTTGGTGTCCGGCCAATTGCCGGGCATCGACGCAGGGCGCATCCTCAGGTTCAGGCGGCCGGCCGAGCGGAAAACCGTAGCGGGCGCGGCATGTCTCACCCTTGTGGACGGCTTTTGAGGTCCCACCGGACCGGCTGACCCTTGGGAGGGCTTATCGACGTCACGGATGCTACGGCTATGGAGCAGCGTAAGGTATCCGCCCCGGCTGAAGAAACACCTGCGTGCGGGCGGCCTTGAGAGGGCCCGTTTGAACGTTCGCGATTGGCCATCCCATGGCCGCCCGCGCCATCCGTCCCCTTACCCTCGCCCGGAGACCGGCGGGGATGGGGGTGCTTGGGGGGAAGCGCTTTATGCTCCCATCTCGTCGTTCCCGTGAAGACGGGAACCCAGAGCCGCTGCCAACCGACGGAGCGCTATGATCTCTGGACCCCCGCCTGCGCGGGGGTGACGAGGACGTGAAGTAATTCGATCAATAGGTGAGTGTTTCGAAGAGATCGTTCCAGGATAAAGGACACTTGCCTCCCCTCGTCATGCCCGCGCCGGCGGGCATCCAGAGATCGTAGAGCAAGGCCGGCGCTCAACTCATCTGGGTCCCCGCTCGGGGGCGGGGACCCCGGTGGAGAGGTCAGCAGCCCATTGGCAAACTCAGCGCACACCCCCGATACCGGGTTCCCGGGCTTGACCCGGGATCCAGCTTTGATGCGCCCCTGGGTTCCCGCGCACGCGGGAACGACGAGGAGTCAACAAAATATTCTTGTTTTGTTCTTCGCTATAAATTACCTCACAGGGCATAAGAGAACTATCATGGCCCGCAAGAAAGAGCAGACCGGAAAGAAAGCTGCTTCGGCAGCATCGAAAACCCTCAAAAGTTCAACTGCATCGCCAACAGCAAAAAGCGCTGCTGGGTCGGCGTTAGCGCAAAGCCGCACAACCAAGGAAACCTCGGCTAAAGCAGCGTCGACGGCAGCCAAGACGTTGGCAAGCCCGAAAGCGTCAAAAGCCGCCAAGTCTGCCGCTGCATCAGCGCTGACCCAACGTCGGGACAAGAACAAGCGCTGAGGACATTATCCCTCGTCATGCCCGCGCAGGCGGGCATCCAGAGATCGTCGGGCGAAGGCAGACCGCCACTCATGGATGCAACCTACTTCTTACTGTCTCGCCACTCTATCGCGGCTCTCTTTGTCTCAGGTATGCCATCAAACAATGTATCTATTTCCTTCGGGTCGGAAATAAGTTTCTCAACTATCAGATTAACTAACTTGAACAGCTTAACAGCAGTCTCTCTGTCGTCCCCCCTATCTAGTGAGTTCGGATGGACAGCGTCATTTCCTGTTACACGGACAATATCAAGAGCTCTCTGAATTCGTACATCAAGGCCACTTCTGACAAGCTTCCCAATGCCTTCGTTTACACTATCCTGAGAACCGTTGATGTGGTTACACAGCCGTTCAATTGAGCTCCTCAAAAGAGCTGCCGCTGCTCGTGGCGAAGCGTCCAGAACCGCCCTCGCCTCCTCAAAATCAGAGCGGACATCGTCCGGCATATCATGGGAGGGCGCGATATCGAATACGGGAGCTGGCCAACTCTGCTTGCCTGCTAGCCAAACCGTGAATTTCTTACAGCTGAAACACTTCGACAAGTGAACATTTTGAACGCCCTGCGACCAATTTGAATCCTCGCTCCCCCAAATAAAAATCTCCCCCAAAATCGCTCTTCTGGCCAGTGTAATTGAATTAAGAACATCCTGATCCTCATCACGCCCAGTAAGACGTTTTTCTATCTCGTCCACCAGTTCCGACTTGTAGAACAGAGGTAGTTTGTCGCCGTCACGATTGATCGAAGATGCGAACACTTCGTACCAGTCCTGGTGAGCCATCGCACCACAGTGGGGGCAGGTAAATGATTGCTTGTCGACAGCTGGCGTCACCATTTTCTCTCTCACAAAGGAATATTGTCGTGCTTCTTCCACGGATTGGTGAGTTTCTTGTCACGCAGGGTGCGCAGCGCCTTGATCAGGCGTACCCGCGTATTGCGCGGCTGGATCACGTCATCAAGATAGCCGCGTGAGGCGGCGACGAACGGGTTGGCAAAGCGCGTCTCGTAATCCTTCACGTGCTCGGCCATTTTTTCCGGATCATCGACATCCTTGCGGAAGATGATCTCGGCGGCGCCTTTGGGGCCCATCACGGCGATCTCCGCTGTCGGCCAGGCATAGTTCACATCGCCGCGAAGGTGTTTCGACGCCATCACGTCATACGCGCCGCCATAGGCCTTTCGCGTGATGACGGTGAGTTTGGGCACGGTGGCCTCGGCATAGGCAAAGAGCAGTTTCGCGCCGTGCTTGATCAGGCCGCCATATTCCTGGCGCGTGCCGGGCAGGAAGCCGGGCACATCGACAAAGGTGATGATCGGGATTTCAAACGCATCGCAGAACCGCACAAAGCGCGCGGCCTTTTTCGAGGCATCGATATCGAGCACGCCAGCGAGCGATAGCGGCTGGTTGGCGACAAAGCCGACCGTCTGGCCTTCCAGACGGCCAAAGCCGACCACGATATTCTTGGCGTAGTCGGGCGCGATCTCGAAGAAATCGCCCTCATCGGCGGTCTTCACGATCAGCTCGCGAATGTCATAGGGCTTGTTGGGGTTGGGCGGGACCAGCGTATCAAGGCTCGGCTCCACGCGGATCGGGCTGTCATATGCCTCGCGCACCGGCGCCTTGTTGCGATTGTTCAAGGGGAGAAAATCGATCAGGCGGCGCATCTGCGCCAGCGCCTCGATATCGTTGGAAAAGGCCCCGTCGGCGACACCCGACTTCTTGGCGTGGATACTCGCCCCGCCCAGCTCCTCATGGGTGACAATCTCGTTGGTGACGGTTTTGACCACATCCGGCCCCGTCACATACATATAGCTGGTATCCTTCACCATGAAGATGAAGTCGGTCATGGCGGGCGAGTAGACATCACCGCCTGCACATGGCCCCATGATGACGCTGATCTGCGGGATCACGCCCGATGCCAGCACATTGTTCTGGAAAATCTCCGCATAGCCGCCCAGCGCATCGACACCTTCCTGGATGCGCGCGCCGCCGGCATCAAACAGGCCGATGATGGGCGCGCCGTTTTTCAGCGCGGTTTCCTGCAGCCGGGTGATCTTGCGGGCATGGGCCAGCGAGAGCGAACCGCCAAACACGGTGAAGTCCTTGGCGAACACATAGACCAGCCGGCCGTTCACCGTGCCTGAACCTGTCACCACGCCGTCACCGGGGATTTTCGAATCGCCCATCCCGAAATCGGTACACTGATGCTCCACGAACATGCCCGTTTCCTCGAACGAGCCAGGGTCCAGCAGCACATCGAGCCGCTCGCGCGCGGTCAGCTTGCCCTTGTCATGCTGGGCGGCAATCCGCTTTTCACCGCCGCCAAGACGTGCGGCTGAACGTTTGTCATCAAGCTGTTCGAGAATGGGTTTCATCGGTATTGCCGTCCGCCCTGAACTGGAGTTGTTGTATCTGTGTTGCTGGTTAGCACGCAGACGGCCAAGGGCAAATCCCGCGCGCCGTGCAGGCGAAACGCGCTAAGCCCGCGACAAGCAGGCCAAACCCTTGCTAGAAAGCGCCCATGACAACCAACGACACCACCCGCCCCGCCGACACATTTGAAGAAATGGAAGAGGCCGAGGCCTCCAGTGAACTGACGGCAACCGATCCGGGTGCTGCTCACGGACGCTTCCGCCCCGGCCTTACCTCGCGACTTGGCATGGCCATCGGGCGGGCCCTGCCGCGCGGCCGCACGGGGCTGAAGCTGGCCGGGATTGCCCAGCCACTGGCGATGAGCGCTCTGAAGGACGGCGTCGCTGACATTGAGGCGCTGGGCATGAAGCTGCGCTTGCACCCGCTGGACAATCTGTCGGAAAAGCGCGCCTTCCTGACCCCGCAATGTTTTGACGTGGTGGAGCTGGACGCGCTGCGCGCGGCGATGGGACCGGGCAAGACCTTCATCGATATCGGCGCCAATGCCGGGCTGTACAGCCTGGTTGCCGCCCGCGCCGGTGGCCCGGCCTCGCGGGTGATCGCGGTCGAACCGCAAGACGAGATGCGCCGCCGCATGGCCTATAACGCCCGTACGAACGGGCTGGCAAATATCGAGATTTCCGGCGTGGCACTGTCCGACTATGAAGGCGAGAGCGTGATGCGTCTGGTCGGGAATAATCGCGGCAGTACGCAGCTTGCGGTCACTGACGACAGCAGTGCGGCGCGCTCCAGCGCGGTGCGTGTGGCTATGCTCTCCACGCTGTTGAAGGAAATGCGCGTTGCGCGGCTGGACGTGATGAAGATTGATGTGGAGGGCGGAGAGCTGGCCATTCTGGCGCCGTTTTTTGCCAATGCGCCGCGCGAGATCTGGCCGGAGCTCATCATTATGGAACGTCCGGCCATCAACCAGCTAGAGGCATCGCGCGATGCGCTGTCACTGGCCTGCTCTCACGGCTACCGCGTTGAGACCGAGACCCACGCCAACGCCATTCTGACACTGCCCCGCACCGAGGGCTGACGCGAACACGCGGGGGGCAGACCAGGCATGGTATTCAGCACGCCGATATTCCTGTTCGTCTTTCTGCCGCTCACGGTTTTGGCCTTCTATATGGTCAACCGGCGGCTCGGCCACGAAGCCGGACTGATCCTGCTGCTCGCCGCCTCGCTGATCTTCTATGGCTGGTGGGATGTGCGCTTCATGCCGCTCATCCTCGGCTCTATCCTTGTCAATTATGTGATTGCGCGCGCCATCACGCCAGGCAATGGCGGCTGGCTGCTGGGCTTGGGCGTGGCGCTCAATCTCGGTGCGCTGGGCGTTTTCAAATATGCCGATTTCCTTGTCAGCAATGTGAATGCGCTGACAGGGCTGGAGCTCGCCGAGCCGGGCCTGCCCCTGCCGCTGGCCATTTCCTTCTTCACCTTCCAGCAGATCGCGTTTCTGGTCGATTGCTCGCGCCGGATCACAGCGCCCGACGCCAGGCCCCACCGCTATGGCATGTTCGTCGCCTTTTTCCCGCAGCTGATCGCCGGGCCGATTGTCCACCACCGCCTGCTGTCACCGCAGCTGGGTGAAAAGGACCGCCAGCGCGATATCAGTGCCAATCTGGGCATCGGCCTGTCGATCTTTGCCGTCGGCCTCGCCAAGAAGGTGTTGCTGGCCGACAATCTGGCCGAATACGCCAATACCGCCTTTGACACCGCCGCCGCTGGAGAACCTGTCGGGCTCTGGCTGGCCTGGACCGGGGCGCTCGCCTACACGCTGCAGATCTATTTCGATTTTTCCGGCTATTCGGACATGGCGATGGGCGTTGCGCGCATGTTCGGCTTTCAGCTGCCGGTCAATTTCAATGCGCCCTACAAGGCGCGAAACATCACCGATTTCTGGCGGCGCTGGCACATCACCCTGTCGCAATTCCTGCGCGACTATCTCTATGTGTCGCTCGGCGGAAACCGCAAGGGCTATGCGCGGACCCTCGCCAATCTGATGATCGTCATGCTGCTGGGCGGGCTGTGGCACGGCGCGGCGTGGACCTTCGTGGTCTGGGGCGGACTGCATGGCGCGGCTTTGATCTGGTGCCGGGTGCTGGACCGCTATTTGCCCAACGGGCTGTTCGGACGTTTCTGGATGCTCTCCAGCGCCTGCACCTTCCTGTTTGTTGTCATCACCTGGGTGTTCTTCCGCGCCACCAGCTTTGACGCCGCGTCGATCATGCTGCAGGGCATGGCGGGGTTCAACGGGCTGGGCATCAATCCCGGGGACGGGCCGTTCATCGCGGCGGCCATCGGCCTGATACTGGTCTGGTCACTGCCGGAAACCGCGCAAGTTTTCTACCGCCAGATCGATCCGGAGATACTGGCGGCGGCCCATGTGACGCCGCCGCGAAAAGAGCGCTGGAAGCCGAACGCGCGCTGGGGCGTTGGCCTCGCCGTCCTGCTGTTTGCCTGCATGATCGCCAGCTGGTCCTATTCCGAATTCATCTATTACAATTTCTGATCTGATGCAGCGATACACCCGCCTTTTCCTTATCGTCCTTGGCACCGCGCTGGCCGCGTTCGTCGCGTTCAATGCATTTGTCGACCCGTATGACACAGGCACCGGACCGGATATTGAGGGTCTGACGGCAAACAAGACCCGCGCCCACGAGGACGGACGCCGGGTCCAGGTCGGCCACGCAATCGGCCAGGTGGAAGCGGGCACGCTCATCACCGGCTCATCGCGCACCGTGGACGGCTTCCCAATGGAGGTCGGGGACTGGCCGGGCGGGCTTTACAATGCGGGCATCAGGGGCTCGAACGCGTTCGAGCTGGCCCATCTGGCCGCCATTGCCGGACAGGACCCTGGCCTGCGCTGTTTCATTGTCGGGCTGGATATGGGCGAGTTCGCCAGCGGTGAGAAATACAAGCCGGCCTTTCCGATCAGCCGCCTTGCTGACGGCCGCCGGTGGCTGGCCACAGCGCGCGTCACACTGTCACCCAACACGTTTGCAAGGGCCGTCCAGACGGTTTCGGAGAATGTCACCGCAACAGCGCCGCAACCACCCTTCCGCGATGTCTACGAGGCCGGAGAACAGTATCGCCGCTTCATGAATACGCCCGTCCCGACGCTTCGCTATTACAGCGCGATGCGCATGTCGGATGAGCGCATGGACTTCCTGTTTGAGGCGCTGGCGTCACTGGCACGCGAGGGGGTGCAGGTAATCGGCTTTCTCCAGCCGGTCCATGCCTGGAACGAGGAAAGCCTGTTTGCCGCGGGCCGGGCCGACGAGTATTTCGACTTCCGCGCTGAAATGGCCCGGCGATTTGCCGCCCTCGCTGAGGCCGGATCACCCGTCAATGCGTGCGTACCCGGCCAGGCCGGTGTGCTGTGGGATTTTACCGGCTATCAGCCGCCTTCCACGACACCGCTGCCGGAACCCGACCAGACGGCCACCCACCCCGTCTACCATGAGCCCGCGCATTATTTGCCCGCACTCGGTCTGGAAATGCTGTCGGTGATGCAATCGGGCGAGGCGCAGGACGGGTTCGGGGTCAATCTGAGCCGGACCGATCCGCGAGACAGCGAGGCCGGCATACTGGCGCGCCGCGAGGCTTATCTGGCCACGCCCGAAGGCGAGGCCCTGCAAGCTCTGCTCGAGCCGGCGCTTTCAGAACGCGGCGCACGCGGCTGGCAGAGCGTGTCGATCAGCCACGCCGAGTGGCGCAGCCTGATCGCCCTGAATGCAGCGATAGCCAGCCACCGTGAGCGGCAAGAGGCTCTGGCGATGGCAAGTGAGGATTAACTGCGCTGGCGCAGCAGCTTCTTGAAGAAGTATTGCAGCCCGCCGCGGTTTTCCTTGCGGTCCAGCTCGTCCTGACTGGTCAGGAACGTCACCTGGATGACATAGCGCTCGCCCTCGAAGGGCAGATGGCCATGCCAGGAATTGTCAGAGCGCAGAAAGGCGAAGACCTGTCCGGCGAGCGGCGGCACCTGGGCGGCATAATCGTCAAAATCGTCCGGCCCGTTGAGGACGCGGATACAGCCCGCATCACTCTCATCCCAGTGCTCATTGAGATAGAGCAGCATGGTAAGGATTTTTGATTTTGAATCGTTGTGGATCGGCCCGTCAGAGAGTTTCGACACGCGGCGCACCGTGATCATGCGCGGCTTGTCCGTCAGATCAATGCCCAGCTTCTCGCCGAGTATCTCGGCCAGCCGGGCGCTCATGAGATCGTCCGTGACCTTGGCGAAGGCGCCTTTGCGCTCCAGTTTCGAGAGCGGCAGATAGCCCGGCTCGTTGATAGCCGGATAATCAGCGCGGATCTGCGCGGCCTGCTGCGGCGTTACCACGTCGCTGGCCATTAGATAGGTGTAGGGTTCGCGCTTGACCGGGCCGGCGGCCAAAGCCTCGAAATTCATCACAGATGCGCCGCTCATTGCCTGTCCTTTGAAACCGTCCGGTTTGCTGTAAGTTCTGTCTACTATCGGTGCGTTTCTCATTCAATCGGCCTGCGCGCCCAAGCCGCAACCCCTCTATACAGGAGCAGTCCATGTCCAAGCCCGACATCATCATAGACGGACGCAAGAAGGATCTGGGCGGATTTCAGGTCGCGCGCGTCCTGCCATTTGCGAAGAAACGCATGGTCGGCCCGTTCGTGTTCTTCGACGAAATGGGACCGGCAACATTCGCGCCCGGCGACGGCATCGATGTCCGCCCTCACCCGCATATCGGTCTGGCAACGGTCACCTATCTGTTTGAAGGCGAGATGCACCATGCCGACAGTCTGGGCGTTTCGCAGGCAATTCAGCCGGGCGCGGTCAATCTGATGATTGCCGGCAGCGGCATCACGCATTCGGAGCGCACCGACCCGCAAGTTCGCGCACGCGGGTTTTCCCTGCATGGCATCCAGACATGGATCGCCCTGCCCGAAGCACGCGAAGAGGACATGGCCAGTTTCGAGCACCACGCTGCCGAAACCCTGCCGGTATTTTCCGAAGGCGGCGCCGACATCCGCCTGATTATCGGCAGCGCCTACGGCCACACGGCGCCCACGACCATGCTGTCGCCGACCATCTATTTTCACGCCGAGATGGCGCCGGGCGCGTCCCTGACACTGCCCGGCGGCCATGATGAGCTGGCGGTCTATCTGGTGTCGGGCGATGCCGACATGGGCGGTGTAGCGCTTGAACCCGGACAGATGGGCACGATTGACGGCAGCTCCACCACCGTGTCCAGCCGGTCTGGCGCGCGGGTGATGGTCCTTGGCGGTGCCGTGATCGGCAAGCGCTTCATTGAATGGAATTTTGTCTCGTCCTCCAAAGAGCGGCTTGAAAAAGCCAAGGAGGACTGGCGCACCAGCGCCGCCGGCGGATGGGACCGCACGCCCTTTACGCTCCCACCGGGAGAAAACGAATACATTCCCCTGCCCGGCGACGATTTGCCCGGACCGCCTGCCCAGTCAAAAGACTGCCCGACGACCTAGAGCTCTTTACCGAGCGCTTCCAGACGAGCAGCCAGATCACTGCGGACGTGCAGGAAGTCGAGTATTTCGACGTCTGGGCGCATTCGCCTGAAGACGATGAAATGCATGGACGCGCGCACGTATAGAACGGGTCCGGAGGCCGCCGGCCCGAAACCATCGACACATCGCTCAATCGGCGAGGGCGTGATCAGGCCCTGACACGTCGTGATCAGTTCAGCACGATAAATTTCAGCCTGCTGTGGACCGAAGCGTGAGAACGTCCAGTCGGCGATGTCTGCCAGCGTTGCGGCAGCACGCCGGGTAAGGCGGACTGTCGTCACTTCCCGGCTTGCTGATGATAGCGCCGTGAAGCAGCGTCAAATGCCCGGTTGATAGCGTCCCCGGCGCTGCCTTCAGCAAACTCGCCTGCATCAGCCTGAGCAAGACTGTCCGTGATCCTCGCCCGAAGATCGGCCATTTCAGCCTCCTCGCGCTCTAGCAGACGCAAGCCTGCACGCATGGCCTCACTCACATTCTGGTAACGGCCCGACTGCACGAGACCATCCAGCAGAGCCGCCTGATTATCGGTGAGCACTACATTGCGCGTGACCATTACCACTCCTCAAACCAGATGGCATAATATGCCAATCAGCGGGGCAAAACTAGTCGGGCAATTGTGCCTCCAGCGCCTTGGCCGTCACCAGATAGGTGGCAAAGCTGGCCAGCCAGTGGCTGCCCTCATAATGCTCCTCTGTCACCGATTCCACGCCCGCCTCGCGATGTTCATCTGCCGCTGCGAGCAGGGAGGCAATGCGCGCATCGCCCTCGGGCAGGCGGGCCGCGATGGCCTCCAGATTCCAGGCGCGTGACAGGTTGAAACCGTCCAGATGCACCAGCTTGCCATCGGTCGGGTCCAGCACCATTCCAGGGCTGATCCAGTCTGCGCTGCCATCTTCAGGGATTTGCGGCAGGAAGGCGGCAAGCCAGTCAGAGAACGCTTCGCGCGTCATCACACGGCGCATCAGATCGGCTTCCATCAGGCACGGCGACAGGAAATCTTCCCCAGATGGCTCGTAGGCGAGCGGGCAGCTGACATCATCCTGATGGAAGCTCAGCGTGCGCTCCACCAGCAGGGCTTCGAGTTCGTCATGTCCGGTCTGGCGTGCCCAGTCGAGCGCCAGCGCAAAACCGAACGCGGTCTGGTTATGGGTGCCCGAACGCACCGGATAGACCAGGTTGGGCAGCCATTCGAGATAGCGGTCGACGGCCACCGCTTCGAGCGGCTGCAGGGTCTGTGCCCAGCGCTGCGCGTCGGCATCGTCGAAGCTGCGCAGCTCTGCGGTTAGCTGCAATAGCCAGGCAAGGCCATAGGGGCGTTCAAACGAGGCGCGGCCATCGCCGGCCATATACGCGGCCTCGATGTCTGCGGCCTCGGCGGTGAAGCTGGTATTCAGCGCTGCACGCGCCTCCGCGGCAAACGGCGCATCGGGATAAAGGCGCAGCAAGCGTACCAGCAGCCAGTGGCCATGGACGGCCGAATGCCAGTCATAGCAGCCGTAGAAAATGGGTGTCAGCTCACTCGGCGGCAGGGCGTCGGCGTCCGACTGGAGTACATGGGCGATCTTGTTGGGATACTCGCGGTGCACGCAATCAAGCGCCAGGCGCGCGAAACGCTCCACGTCTGCGACTTCCAGCATCGCGCCCTCCTCCTGTGCACTTGCACCACCCCCGGCAACCAGCAGACACGCACCCGCTGCCATGCCCGCCAGCATCTTTGCCCAATGTTTCATCTTCGGCCTTCCCTTTTGCCTTCGGGGTGGAAGCCTAGGCGGTGCGGCGGCGTTGGGAAAGCGCTGCACTTTGAACCCTTGGCGCGGCGGTCAATTCGGGGCTAGAAAGAGCACATACACGACAAGGCTCCGGCAAGCGGGCCCGTCCGAGGGAGAGATCATGTCTGACGTAGCCACGCCGATCCGCGATCTGCGCGATCTGGGTATCAGCCGTCCGGGCAAGCTGAATATCAACTGGCTTGAGCCTGCACTGTATGAAGAAGCTATCCGGCGCGGCGAGGGGCGCGTTGCCAATGGCGGCGCACTGGTCGTCGAGACCGGCCAGCACACCGGGCGCTCCGCGCGTGACAAGTTCACCGTGCGTGACGATACCACCGACGGCAATATCTGGTGGGACTTCAACACTGCCATGACCCCGGCCCATTTCGATGCCCTGTGGGCGGACATGCGCGCCCATATGGAAGGGCGCGAACTGTTCGTGCAGGAGCTGTTCGGCGGTGCCGACCACACTCACCGCCTGCCGGTGCGAATCGTATCGGAACTGGCTTGGCATTCACTCTTCATCCGCCACCTGCTGCGCCGGCCAAGCCCGGCCGAGCTGGAAGATTTTGCGCCCAAGTTCACCATCGTGAACCTGCCGAGCTTCCGCGCCGATGAAGCGCGCCACGGCACGCGCCATGGCTCTGAAACCGTCATCGCCATCAATTTCACCGAAAAGCTGGTGCTGATTGGCGGCACCTCCTATGCGGGCGAGACCAAGAAAGCGGTCTTCACGATCCTGAACTACCTCCTGCCCGAAAAGCACATCATGCCGATGCATTGCTCGGTGAATGTGGGCGAAAAAGGTGACAGCGCGGTCTTTTTTGGATTGTCCGGTACCGGCAAGACCACCCTCTCCGCCGATCCCAACCGTAAGCTGATCGGTGATGATGAACATGGCTGGAGCGAGAACGGCCTCTTCAATTTCGAGGGCGGCTGCTACGCCAAGATGATCCGGCTGTCCAAGGAGGCCGAACCGGATATCTACGCCACAACCGCCATGTGGGGGACCGTGCTTGAAAACGTGGTCATGGACCCGTCCACGCGCGAACTCGATCTTGACAGCGCCGAGCTGGCCGAGAACTCGCGCGGGGCCTACCCGCTGCACTATATCCCCAACGCCTGCGACAGGAATGTGTGCGAACACCCGTCCACGCTCGTCATGCTGACCTGTGATGCGTTCGGTGTGATGCCGCCCATCGCAAGGCTGACGCCCGCGCAGGCCATGTACCATTTCCTGTCCGGCTATACGGCGAAAGTGGCGGGCACCGAGAAGGGGGTGGACGAGCCTTCGGCTACCTTCTCCACCTGCTTTGGCGCGCCCTTCATGCCCCGCCATCCGGCCGAGTACGGCAATTTGCTGCGTGAGCTGATCGCGCGCCATGGCGTCCAGTGCTGGCTGGTCAATACCGGCTGGACGGGCGGCGCCTATGGCACGGGCCATCGCATGCCGATCCGCGCGACGCGCACCCTGCTCAATGCGGCCATTGATGGAACGCTGTCGGCGGCGCAATTCCGCAAGGATCCGGTATTCGGGTTTGATGTGCCGGTCTCGGTGCCGGGTATTGACCCGGCCATCCTCGACCCGCGCCAGACCTGGTCTGATGCCACCGCCTATGACGCGCAGGCGCTCAAGCTGGCCGACATGTTCGTAGCGAATTTTGAAAAGTTCGAGACCCATGTCGATCCGGCGGTGCGCGCATCGGCTCCCAGCCCCGACGCCATCCGGGCGGCGGCGGAGTAAGGCGGACTGGCAGCGCATGGGAATCATCCGGCTAACGCCCGATGATGAGAGCCGGTATGGCGAATGGCTTGCCGTGTTCGGCAAGCCATTCGACGAGCTGGAGACCTACACCGGCGCGATGCCGTCGGCCGGTTATCGCAATCGCCTGCTGGCAGACCCCCGTTTCATCGCGCTGGCGGCGCTGAACGGGGAAACCATCGTCGGCGCCCTCGCGGCCTATGTGCTTGTGAAGTTCGAGCAGGAACGCAGCGAAATCTACATTTACGACCTCGCCGTGGACGAGGCGCACCGACGCCAGGGTATCGGGCAGGCCCTTGTCAACGAGACGCGCCACATCGCGCACGATGTCGGGGCCTGGGTGGTGTATGTGCAGGCCGACCATGTCGATCCGCCAGCCATTGCGCTCTACACAAAACTCGGCACGCGCGAAGACGTGCTGCATTTCGACATGACGCCGATGGAGCGGGACTAGTCCTCGTGCTTCGAAACGCGCTCTTGCGGAGCCTCCTAAGCATGAGGGCTTGGGTCGCGCTTTTCCGTCATCCTGAGGGTAAGCGAAGCGAACGTCTCGAAGGACGAGGGAAAAGCAACCCTGCCGGCATGGTTCCCCCGGACCGCTGACGCGGCCGGAGGATGACAAATTGAGGATGTGCTACGCGCTCTGGCGATTACCGCCCTGCCCGCCACCAGGCTTGCGGCGGCGATTATTCGACCGCTTCTGACCGCCGCCGCCGGCCTGCTGGCCGCGATGACCACCTCCGCCCTGACCGCCGCCATTGCGGCGCTGGCCACCCTGTCCGCGCTGGGGCTGGACCGGACGGGTCGGGCCGGAGATCGGCGGAGCGTCATTCAGCCCCTTGATCCGCAAGCCGGTGAGCTTCTCGATATCCTGCAGCAGGCCGCGCTCATCAGGCGCGACAAGGGCCACAGCCCGGCCTTCCGCGCCCGCCCGGGCCGTGCGGCCAATGCGGTGGACATAGGATTCGGGCACATTGGGCAGCTCGAAATTCACCACCAGTTGCACGCCGTCGATATCGAGACCGCGCGCGGCAATGTCGGTGGCGACCAGCACGCGCATCTCACCGGACTTGAAAGCCTCAAGGGCCTTTTCACGCTGGTTCTGGCTTTTATTGCCGTGGATGGCCGCGGCCTTGTGGCCGTACTCGACGAGGAATTTGGCGACCTTGTCTGCCCCGCGTTTTGTACGGGTGAAGATGATGGTGCTCTTCCTGGCTTCCGGCGCCATCAGGTCAATGAGCGCCTGACGCTTCTCGGCCGTTCCGACATAGATGACGGCCTGGTCGATACGTTCGACCGGTTTTGCCTGATTGGCCACAGCGACAGTGACGGGGTCGCGCAGGAAATCATCAGCCAGCGCACGGATGGGCGGGGGCATGGTGGCCGAGAACATCACCGTCTGGCGGGGCTTGCCTACCATGTGCAGGATTTTGCGAAGCGCCGGCATGAAGCCCAGATCAAGCATCTGGTCGGCCTCGTCCAGCACGACCAGCGATGTCAGGTCCAGGCGCGCCTTGCGGTCAGCCACGTGGTCCAGCAAACGGCCGGGCGTCGCGACAAGAATATCAAGGCCGCGCGCCAGGGCGCGCACTTGGGGTCCGTGCTTCACACCGCCAAAGACAACCGCGTGGGTCAGCCCGGTATTACGGCCATAGACCGCGATGGAGTTGCCGATCTGGGCCGCCAGCTCGCGCGTCGGGGCGAGGATCAGGCAACGGCAGGACAGGCCGGGCGCCTGCTTTTTCTCTTCGATCAGCCGGGTAAGGATGGGCAGCACAAAGGCCGCCGTCTTACCGGTGCCCGTCTGGGCGATGCCGACAACATCCTTGCCGTCCAGCAAGGGCGGTATGGCGCGCACCTGAATCGGCGTCGGCGTCTCATAGCCTTCTTCAGATACAGCGCGTTCAACCGGGGCCGCGAGGCCCAGTTCGGAAAATTTGGTCATTTCAATGCCTTTCATGCGGGCGCGCGTATCAACGCGCCGGCCCGCCGGGGGAGTTATGTTTTTGACAACTGCGCAGATCAGCCGCCGGTTAGGGGGTGAGGCCGCCACTATTGGCAAACCATGCATCCCACGCCCGGACTTGAGGTTCGCGGGGGTATTCCCGCTGCCGGTCCGATCAGGCCACGCTTGAAGCCTTGTGAAGGCCCTTCTACGCACGTGGCACTTATGCGCTGGGCGGGGGTATGCGCAGGCTTTGCGGCAAATGCAAGGCCTGTTGCCGTCAGATCACGAGATCGGGATCGAGAAATACCGCCATCTGGCTGGCCCCGCCTATATCCTCACGAACGCCGGCAATGTCGCGCACCAGCCAGCGGCGGCGGTGTCGCCCCGCTACACCTTCGGCCCATTGGCGGAAACGTGGGCGGTCCCATTCAAACTTGTGCCCGGGGTGGCGAAAGCGGTGCGCAGGCACGCCCAGCAGCGGATTATACCCTGCATTGGGTGTGGTGATGATGACGGTTTTCGGCGCGATCACGTCAAAGACCGCCCGCTCCCAGCGCGACAGCTGATCAGGCGGCAGATGCTCGATCGTTTCCACCATTACCACGGCATCAAAGCCCGCCAGCTGGCGGTGCGGGTCCAGCATGGAACCTTCGACCAGCGTCACGCGGTCTCGAATGGCTTCATCAAGGACGGCCAGGGCTGCGCGCAACGCCCCCAGCGCCGTAACGGATTGTTCAACACCCACAAGGCGCACAAAGGCTGGGTCATCGATCAGACGCAGCAACAGCGCGCCATCGCCACACCCCAGATCCGCCACCGAGCGGGCGCCCGTAATGCGCAGGACGTCCATCACGGCCTGCAGCCGTTCCTCGTGCAGCGCCGTGCTCATGCCGGTTTGTGCATCAGGGTGATATCCTTGGCCGGAATGGTGCAGGCCCAACCATGCTCATGGGCCAGCCAGCGCATCGTCTCCTCGCGGTAGAACACCACATGTGTGGGATCCAGGCGGTAATACCAGTTCGCGAACCGCGCGTCATCGATGTGAAAGCAGGTCATCACGGCCAGCCAGCCCCCCGGTTTGAGCAGGCCGTCAAGGCGAGCAAACTCGCGTGCCGGATCATGAAAATGTTCGGCGACTTCCGTACATGTGACGAAATCATAGGTCCGCTCCAGCACCGTGCGGTCTGGCGCGTAGAACGGGTCAAAAAGCGCTACCGAATGGCCGGCCTCCTCCAGCATGGCCGCCAGTGCCGGCCCTGGACCGCAACCGTAATCCAGCCCTTCGCACCCCGCTTGGAGTCGGTCCAGCAAAGGCTCGGACACGCGCGACAGAAAGCGCCGGTAGCCAGCATCGGCTAGATCATTTTCATGCCGGTCATACTGGGTCCTCTCCGCATCGGCCGACGGAAAGCTGCACGGATCGAGGAAACGGGCCCCGCATGTGCCGCACCGAAAATAGTTGCGTTCGCCATCGGCGAAAAAGGCGTCGGCACCGGGAGTGCGGCAAACAATGCACGGCAAACCCATGATCCCCGCCTTTCCGAGATGCCCTGACATAACACACCCAAAGCCACCATTCACATTCAGTATTTGTCGCAAGGGCCAGAGAGTATTACTGTGATTTGCCTTGAAGCCACCATGCCGGTCAGACTGGTCTTGTTAAAGACGGCCAGACCCGCCGTATAAGGGAAAGCGCGCTGAACGCTGCGAGTAACATCCACGGCGGCATGCGCCTCAAACCATGCGCTTCGACGGCGCTGACGAAAGGCGCGTGCAGGTGATTTTCAATGAACTAGACCAGGTCTTTGACTGGCCCCGGCCGGTCAAGCGGGCGATCCTCACGATTGTCGACACCATATTCATTGCGGCCAGCTTTCTGGCAGCAATGGTGCTGCGTCTCGATAGCCTGCACTGGGTTGTTGCCCCCCAAATCTGGGTCGCGCTGGCCATTACCATACCGGCAACGCTGCTGATCTTCGACCGGGTAGGTATATACCGCAGCGTGGTGCGCTTTATTGGCATCGACTCGCTCAAAGCCATCGGCCTGGGCGTTGTGCTGTCCGCACTTTTCATTCTGACGGCGAGCCATTTCTTTCAGCTTGATGTCCCGAGGGCCGTTCCGTTCATCTACGCCTTGATGCTGTTTGTGATGGTCGGCGGCGCACGTTTCCTGGTGCGCTCCATCTTCCTGCAGCGCCAATCCTTGCAAAAATCGCGGGTCATCATTTATGGCGCGGGCATGTGCGGCCGCCAGGTCCTCGTCTCGCTGCAGCAGGCATCAGACTATCTGCCGGTCGCCTTTGTGGACGACGCGCCCGATTTGCAAGGCGCGCATGTCGGCGGGCTTGAGGTTCACGCCTCCCACGATATCCCGCGGCTGATGGCATCCACCGGTGCCAAAATGATCTTGCTGGCCATACCCAGTGCGACGCTCGGCCAGCGAAAGCGGATACTGGCAAATCTCGAAAAACTGCCTGTGCGCGTCCAGACCATACCGGACATGCGCGACATCGTGGCCGGACGGGCAAGCGTGAATGAAATCCAGCAGGTGGCCGCCGACGATCTGCTGGGGCGCGATCCCGTACCGCCCGATCCAGCCCTGATCGGCGCGAACATTACCGGCAAGGTGGTCATGGTAACGGGTGCAGGCGGCTCGATCGGTTCCGAGCTCTGCCGCCAGATCGTCCGGCACAAGCCCAGCCAGCTCGTCCTCATCGAGCAGTCCGAAATAGCCTTGTATGGCATCGAACGCGAGCTGGAGGCGATGGCCTCCAAGGAGGGGCTGTCGGTCACGATCACGCCGCTGCTCGGATCCGTCCAGCATGAAGGCCGGATGGGCGCTGTGCTGTCACGTCTTGGCGTCAACACCATCTTCCACGCGGCCGCCTACAAGCACGTGCATCTGGTGGAAGAAAACGTTGTTGAAGGCCTGCGCAACAACACGTTCGGCACCTTGACCATGGCACGGTGCGCCATCCGTGCAGGCGTCGGCATGTTTGTTCTGGTTTCTACCGACAAGGCCGTCCGCCCGACAAACATCATGGGCGCGAGCAAGAGGATCGCCGAACTGATCTGCCAGTCGCTGGCTGCAGAACAGTCGGGCACGCGGTTTTGTATGGTCCGCTTCGGCAATGTCCTGGAATCGTCTGGCTCCGTGGTTCCGCTGTTCCGGCGCCAGATAGCCGCCGGTGGCCCCATAACCGTAACGCACCGCGATGTGACCCGCTATTTCATGACGATCCCCGAAGCCGCCCAGCTGGTCATTCAGGCCAGTGCGCTGGCACGCGGCGGTGACGTCTTCGTGCTGGATATGGGAGAACCGGTAAAAGTTCTCGATCTCGCCCGGCGCATTGTGCGGCTATCGGGCCTGAGACCGTTTGTGGCCGGAGAACCTGGCGCGGAGTCCGGTGATATCGAGATCGTCTTCAGCAAGCTGCGGCCGGGCGAAAAGCTCTATGAAGAGCTGCTGATTTCCGATCACGCACGCCCTACCCGGCATCCCAGGATCCTGACCGAAGCGGTTACATCCATGGCCTGGGACGAGCTTGAGGTCATGCTCGATCGCCTGAGGGAGGCGTGCGATCAATATAATGTCACCAATATTCGCAACATACTGGTGAACGCACCGGCGGAGTACTCTCCCGACCCGCGCATAGCAGACCTTCTGTGGCGCCTGGCCGCCAGGGATGCGGCGGCTGAATAGGGAACGCGTCTTCACTCAGGGCAGACGCGCTCCGGCAGTGTTGACTATGTCGACTGAATGGTCTGTACACCTGACTTAACCGCAAGAACCGACAGGCCGTCCATGTCCGACATAAAAGCAGCTCTTGAAAACTATGCCGGACGCTTTTCGGGGGCCGCTCACCCCCGCTCGCGGCCGTTGTCACCGCATCTCAAGGCCTTGGAAGCAGAATCCATTCACATCATGAGGGAGGTCGCAGCGGAGTTTGAGCGTCCGGTCATGCTCTATTCGATCGGCAAGGATTCAGCGGTCATGCTGCATCTGGCGCTGAAGGCCTTCTACCCGTCTCGTCCCCCCTTCCCGCTCCAGCATGTCGATACCGGCTGGAAGTTCCGCGACATGATCACCTACCGCGATACCCTGGCCAAGGCGCTGGGACTGGAATTGCGCGTGGAGATGAACGAAGAGGGCGTGAAGCGTGGCATCAACCCGTTCGACAGCGGCTCCAACCTTCATACCCAGGTGATGAAAACCGAAGCGCTGCGCAACGCGATGAACCGCCATCGCTATGACGCAGCATTTGGCGGGGCGCGGCGCGATGAGGAAAAGTCGCGCGCAAAGGAACGTATTTTCTCATTCCGCGACGCCCACCATGCCTGGGATCCGCGCAATCAGCGCCCGGAACTGTGGCGCACGTTCAACACGCGCATCAAGGCCGGTGAGTCCATCCGCGTTTTCCCGCTCTCCAACTGGACCGAGCTGGATATCTGGCAATACATTCTGGAGGACGATATCCCGATTGTGCCGCTGTATCTGGCCGCAGACCGCCCCGTGGTGGAGCGTGACGGGACGCTGCTCATGGTCGATGATGACCGCTTCCGGCTTCACGCCGGCGAGACGCCGCAAATCCGCCGGATCCGGTTTCGTACACTTGGGTGTTATCCCTTGACCGGGGCCATCGAGTCCGACGCTGCTTCGCTGGAAGACATCGTACTGGAAATGCTGACCGCGCGAACGTCAGAGCGCTCCGGGCGCCTTATCGACCACGACGAATCCGGCTCAATGGAAAAGAAAAAGCGTGAGGGATATTTCTGATATGGCCGAGGGGGACGCACGCAGCGCCGTGCTGAGCCGGCTCACGCGAGCGGGCGACAAGGGGGTTTTACGCTTCATCACCTGTGGGTCCGTTGATGACGGCAAGTCGACGTTGATCGGGCGGCTGCTCTACGATTCCAAGCTACTGTTCGAAGATCAGATCGCGACGCTGCAGCGTGACTCCAAAAAGCACGGCACGACCGGCGAGAACACGATGGATTTCGCGCTCCTGCTCGACGGGCTGGAAGCCGAGCGCGAACAAGGCATCACCATCGATGTCGCCTACCGTTTCTTCAACACCGAGAAGCGCAAGTTCGTCGTCGCCGACACACCCGGCCACGAGCAATACACCCGCAACATGGCGACCGGCGCGTCTACGGCCGACCTGGCGATCATTCTGGTCGATGCCCGCAAAGGCGTGCTGACGCAGACCCGCCGCCACACCTATATCGCCAACATGATGGGGATCCGCCACGCGGTGCTTGCCGTCAACAAGATGGACGTTGCCGAGTATTCAAGATCGCGCTTCCACGAGATCGTCTCCGACTATCTGCGTGTTGCCGAGACGCTGGGCTTTGATTCCATCACGCCGATACCGATCTCGGCGCTGCATGGCGACAATATCTTCGCCCCGTCAAAAGCCATGAGCTGGCATGATGGCCCCACCCTGCTGGCCCACCTGGAGAGCGTGGAAACCGCAACCGAGGAAGTGGCCAGCCGGCCCTTCCGCATGCCGGTCCAGTGGGTCAACCGGCCCAATCTCGATTTTCGCGGCTTCTCTGGTGCCGTAACATCGGGCCGCATCGCGGCCGGTGACGAAATCGTCGCGGCCCTGAGCGGCAAGACAGCCAATGTCGCGCGCATTGTGACCGCTGATGGAGACCAGCCTGAGGCGGTGGCAGGAGACGCGGTCACTATCGTGCTCGACCGGGATATTGACGTGTCGCGCGGCGACGTTCTCGCCGATCCGAAGGCGCGCCCGGAAGTCTCCGGCCAATTCGCGGCCGAGCTGTTGTGGATGGCCGAGGAGGAAATGCTCCCGGGCCGTTCCTACCTGCTCAAGGCGGGCGGACAGGCAACCCCCGCCTCGGTCACGACACTCAAGCACAAGCTGAATGTGAACACGTTCGAAAAAGAGCCTGGCACCAGCCTGAAGCTCAACGAGATCGGCGTTTGCACCCTGGCAGCCTCGCGCGCCGTCGCTTTCGACCCCTATGCTGACCAGCGCGATACCGGCTCCTTCATTCTGGTGGACCGCTTCACCAATCAGACTGTCGCTGCAGGCATGATCGAGTTTGGCCTGCGCCGGGCCAGCAATGTCCACACCCACGCGATGGATGTCGACAAGTCCCGCCGCTCCGTCATGAAGGGGCAAAAGCCCGGCGTGCTCTGGTTTACCGGCCTGTCAGGAGCCGGCAAATCGACCATCGCCAACCTGGTCGAACGCAAGCTCGCCGAGGCAGGGCGGCATACCTATTCGCTGGACGGCGATAATGTGCGCCACGGGCTGAACCGCGATCTGGGCTTCACCGATGCCGACCGGGTGGAGAATATCCGCCGGATCGGTGAGGTGGCGCGCCTGTTTGTCGATGCCGGCCTGATCGTGACCTGCTCATTCATCTCGCCCTTCCGCGCGGAGCGCCAGATGGTGCGCGACATGCTCGACGACGGCAGCTTCATCGAAGTGTTCGTCGATGCCCCTCTGGAGCTGTGCATACAGCGCGACCCGAAAGGCCTCTACAAGAAGGCACAGGCGGGCGAGATCAAGAACTTCACAGGCTTTGACAGTCCCTATGAAACGCCGGAGGCGCCTGAGCTGCACCTGCGCACCGGGGAAATGTCCGCCGATGAGGCCGCCGAACAGGTGATCGAACAGCTGATCCGGCAAGGGTTGATCGGGTAAGGGGGGATTGCGATCATCTCGGCGTGATGATGGGAAGGTCAATCCTGAAGGCGGCATTCAACCGTTCAACCGCTGCTCTCAAATCCGCATTCTTATTCAGAAAGTGGCGCTCCTCATCGGTAAGCTCGGCGCGCGCCGGCTTACCAGTGACATTTAGCGTGGAGTTCCGGTTTCCGGTATTCGCGACAGCTTGCGCGGCGGCTTCCCGCGCCTCATCACCAAAAAGCGGCCGGTAGACACGGTCAAATAACCAGTCTTCGTGAGATACAGAATCGATAAACGCATTGAGATGGAGCAGATGGATGTGCCATCCACCGCCCTTTTTGTCGTTCCACGTCTTGAACTTCACAATGGACCGCAGGAGAGGCAACAGGCGCTCAACGTACTCCTCAACATCTTTCCTCCACCCCCGGCTGTGAAGCGAAAGAAAGTTCTGATCCAAATTGCGGATACAAAAAAAGAAATAACGCTCATTCTCAAATCCACCGTAGAGCTCATGCATGAGCCGCCAGCGCTTCTCTATCTGCGGCGTCTTGAAGCCCACCACCTGCGTCGGTGTGAGGGCATTGAAATTGAACGGCAATTGCGGACTCTTTGCATACATGCCCGTGAGCGTTAGCGCAACGCGATGTGGTGTGAAGTTCTTCGAGCGGCCACGCCCCCTCAAGGTTCGCCGCTCCTCTTCTTCAGCATGATAAGCTGACATTTCGTTCAGGACGCGCTTCACATTAGGCAAGGCGTAATGACCGACCTCGCCGAAGAGCTGCGCATCAGGGTGCGAGGATACAAGGTCAGCAAAATTGCGCGTCCCGCTTCGGGGGCTGCCACCAATGATACAGAGTTTGGGGTCGTTCAACTGAATGCCTCCAATGTATTGAAGCCCTGGCCTGGATAAATTTCCGCGAGCTTCCCGAGCAGCTGCCAAAGCTCAGCATCTTGCAGGCAGTAGTTCCAGTCAGATTCGGCAAAGACGACTTCACGTGGTTTTCCAGTGGCTCGCGCCGTTGAGTTGCGGTTCGTGGTGTTTTGAAAGAATTGCATGGCATCGCGTGCAGAAACAATAACATTGAGCGGTTGGAAAATCTTCTGCTGGATCCATTCGCCTTTTTCATCTGCAGACAAAAACTGGTCGAGGCTCACTATATTTATATCCCATTCTTTGATGACACTTTCACTTCTTGACATTTCAATCAGAGATCGCAATGAGCGCTTGTAGAATCGAACAAAACTTTCTATTTCCATCTTCCAACCGAGCGTTTTTAAAGAAAGAAATACATCGCGAAAGTCTCGATTGCAAAATAAGAATACCTTTTTCGTACTATTTGAGCTAAAAATATCCGCGATTTGATCAAAATACCACTCAGACCTTGGCGTTTTAAATCCGACGACTGACCCACTGCCCTTCAACTGAATATTTTTGGGGTATTTCGCATATAAGGCGCTTGTTGCGACCGCCAGCTGGACATCAAGACGGGCGTTAAGTTCGCCACCATGCTTGGCATGAAAGGATCGAAGTCGTTTGACTGCTCTGCGAATTTTGACGAAGGAGTGCCTGCCGATCTCACCGGATATCTGAATATCCGGATGCTGATTTAGGATATCTGTGAACTGCCGCGTTCCACTGCGCTGGTATCCGCCCACAACACATACAGTAATCATAAGAAACCCCACACCCCAGCAAACTCGCCATCGTATAAATTTTTCATCATCACTTAGAATTTGGGATAAATAACTGGGCATATGTCAGGTCAAGGGACCCAATACGTTGCGGTAACATAGATTGGTCAAGCCGGCAGAGGTTGGCTATTCGCCGACAGGGCTTTTAGCCGTTCCGCTTCCGGCAGGCTGGCAAACTCGTCCGAGGACAGGATATCAAAGTCCTTGGCAATCATGCCCACAAGCTTACGGTATTCCTCACTGCGCTGATCGCTTACGTAGGTCGCGATTTTCCCGCCATCTTCAAACTCAAGCAACGACCAGGAATGGGTTAGAAGATTGAGGAATTTACGCTTCTCGCCATTTTGGTCATGCAGAGCGTACTTACGATAAAGTGCTTTTACATTATGCGCCCCGTCGCGCTTCATCGGGAAAGCAAACGACGCAAAAACATCCTCGTCCCGTTGCTCCTCGGTTAGTGGAATTTCGATGACACCATTGGACCAGCGGTATGGACCATCAACGCTGGGTGGCTGCGCGCCACGCCTCATGGTAGCAGATTTATGACTAGCGTTGAATGACAGCTTCAACCCGGCGTCCGCCATCGCCTCGATCGTAGCGCCGCTCCAGCGGAATGATCCCGCCCTGTAGGCGAGCGTCGTCCTGCCGGTCAGTTCGGCGAGCCTGTCCGCGAAGTGTTTCAGGACGAAATGGGCGCGGCCTCTGTCAAACTCGTTCATCTGGGAGGGTTCAGATGGCAGGCCGTGGCGCACCCAGAACGTGTCAGGCAGAATTTCCGGGTGAGCATGTAGCTGCACATCCTCTCCGGCATCGCCAAGATAGCGAGCCACTTCCGCAATCGGTTCGCCAAAAAGCTCCTCCTCGCACATATCGAGGAAGAAGACATGGCGGGCGCCGAATTCCTTGCCGATGGCAGCCATCTCCCGGATGCCTGCCTGGCCCTTGGGATGTTCTCCCCAGATCAGCTTGTTGACATGGCGGTTTTTCGCCCTGTACCGCATCGCCTCGGTATCAACCGTAAGAAACGCCAACCGCTTGCCCAGCCGTCTGATGTGGGGGGCAGCAGGATGCTCTGCCTGAGCCTTGATTGCCGGCGCAGGCGCATATCGGCGAAACGTCGACCACCTGCCGGAATCTACAATGCCTCGGGCCTCCAGGGCGCGCACGCCATCGGCCAGCGCCTTGCCAGCAGATTCCTTCTCCGCCTCCGTCAGACTGACCTTGTGGACGGTCTCCGTAAGCTTGGTGCGAACGTAGGGCACTTCATCAAACGCAAACGCCTCGATTTGAAGAAACCCGGACAGGCGCTCCAGCAATTCGTTGCGGCTCTGTTGCAGTTCCTCAAGGGCATAGGTGAAGAAGCGTTTGCCGGGAAACGCTGCCTCAAAGCGCTGAAGCTGGAGATTGTAGTCGGAATAGGCCGTCGCCTGTTCGAGAAATCTGGCGCGGGCCTCAGGGTTTTCCGGGTCCACATAGCCCTTGCCGGCATTGTGAACGAAGTGGCTTTCAATCCGCTCGATGGGATCGCGCATCGCGTAGATGAACGTGAAATCCAGCCCAGAGCGCCGCATACGCTCCGGAACCTTTTTAATAAATGGGTATTTGGTGTAGTGCGTGGACGATTCGAGCCCAAACTGGTGGGCCGCAGGATCAAACCGGGACCAGCCCGACAAGTACCAGTCGAGCCCCTTTTTCCAGTTCTCATCGCTCGAAAAGAAGTGAGGGTCATGAGCTTTGTCGTGCGCACAAAGCTGTGGATGTTGCGAGAGGTAGCGCAGCATCGCCCGGGTACCACAACGCATACCACCTATCATAACCAGAAGCTTGGCCGGCAGAACCGGCTTTATTGATTGCGGATCGACCGGCTTGTCATTCATGGATTTGACCTCGGCAAATATCCGAAACGAGATGACGCCGCACCAGCGCCCGAACAAACCAAACCAAACCAGCGCGAGGTCATAACAAAATTTTATCCAATCCTAAGCCCTTAAGATCCTTGTGAACAATAATTCCTATCAAAAGCCAAGCCGCTAACATGCAAAGGCTTGCTTCCCTTGCTTACTTCTTTGCAATTTAGAGGCAATTTTGAATCATTACTTCACATGGAGCTTCGGAAAAATACATTTAGCTTCTGGATCGGCCTTTGCTCACGACCCATGGCCAGTGCGTTGATAGCGTTCACGAACAAGTGCCCAGCGCACTTTTCGTTCATTTACCATCAGCACCACCTCACCGTCTGGAAATAGCTCTCGAAGGCGCGCGAGGTCGTAACGCTGCTTATGGTAAGTCGGTAGAGGCTCCTGCTCGCAGTAGGGCACCGTGATGATAAGTTCACGTCCGGCTACGCGGCGCAGCTCCGCCAGCGCGGCATTCATCGCCGAAGTCTCAAGGTGTTCGATCACCTCAAGGCAGGTCACCACGTCGAATTCTCCGTCGGCGTACGGCATATCTGTAGCGCTCGCATAGGTCATCTTCACCGGGTCTTTGTCTCGGGGCAGGAATTTGCCATGCGGCTTGACATCGAGACCTTCCACGCGCTCGAATCCGGCGCTCGCCTTCAAAGCGCTGACGAACTGCCCCGCGCCGACCCCGACATCGAGCACAGCGCCGCCAGACGGCATCATGTCCAGGACAGCTGGCCAGCGAACGTAGTCCGGCCTGCGAAGAAGATTAGGCGAGGACTTCTTATAGACCTTGGCGAAACGTTTGAGCTCGGCCTCGATCAGTGGGTGCATGTCGCGCCCGTCCATCACCACGGCAGTAACGGCGGCAGGATCAGCGGCGAACTCGGCAACGGTGCTCTGAGCGCCTGCTTGCAGATTGGATTCTTCAAACATGGTCTTCCTCACGATTGCCGCGGCGGATTTTGCTATTAGCTGAATCACGGCAGAAATGCAGCTATGGTACAATGCGCCTGCCGGACGTCACTGGCGTCGTGCAGCCAGCACCTTTCGGTAAACATCCGCCACGCGGGCACCGGCAACATCCCAGGTGCGGTTCTCGAGCACCCAGCGGCGTGCCTCGGAACCTAGCCGTGCGCGCAAAGCCGGATCGAGGATCAGCCGCTCCAGGGCATCAGCGAGCGACTGTACAGAACCTTTGGCAAACTGAAGGCCGCGCTCTTCGTGTTCCACGATCTCCGCGAGTGCCCTCACGTTCGATACAAGGACAGCCTTTTCCATCGCCATTGCCTCGAACGGCTTAAGGGGCGAGACAACCTCGCATACCTCCCACGGCTTGCGGGGGAATGGCGCGATATCCACCAGCGAATAGTATGATTCCACCTCCTCGTGCGGCACACGGCCCGGTGCGATGAATGCCTCGCCGAGACCTGCTTTCTCCGCGCGGTAAATCAGGTCAGGGGTTTCCTTGCCGTCTCCAACCAGCAGCAGGCGAAAATCGATCCCTTTCGCGCGCAAACGTGCGCATGCGGCGATCAGATCATCAAGACCCTCATAAATCACGTGGGAGCCGATATAGCCAATCACCGGCACGCCCGCGGGTATACCCAGCCGTTCGGCCAGTGCCTCGTCGCGGGCTTGCGGCAGGAAGCGCGCCGCATCGACACTGTTGTGGACCAGCGTGATCTGGGCTTCCTCTACGCCGCGCGCGATCAACTCGTCCTTCATGGCCGTTGTAAGGGTGATCGCCGCATCGGCTTCACGGGCACATACCGCTTCAAGCCGCGCCATGCCCCGAAACTGCTGGCTGCGGCGGAACGCAGGCTCGCGAGATGCCCGCGTGATCTCCCAGAACCCCCTCGCCTCGTAGATGAAGGGCACACCGCAACGCCGCGCCGCGATCAGTGCGGGAAAGCCCGTCATGTAGTTCGATGCGGCGTGGACAACCGCCGGACGGATCTGACGGATGAACTTTTCAAACTCGTCGGCGGCTTTGTGAATGTATTCCGGCTCGGTGTGTTCCGGACGGCCGAATACGGTATTGTAAACATAGGTGACGCCATCGATCTCGCAGCTCGGCGGTATCACCTCGGGAACAGATGGACCAACATCGAGATCGTGCGGAAATCCTGGCCGTGTAGCCGGCATCACCTGGATTCCTGCCTTGATCAGTCCAAGGCAAATGCCATGGCTGCGGGTAGCGTATCCGGCAGACACATAAGGCAATGCGTTGTGCAGGAAGTAGATCGATTTGCCGCTATCGGGCTCAAACGCCGACTCGCCTGGCTTGCCCAGACGTTCCAGCTCACCTTCCGCGTTCTCCCAGAGAAACTTCTTGTCGATCAGCTGGGCAATCTTGAGCACGTCCTCGCGTCCTTGCGCGTCGTCCCGGGTACGGAGCTGATCCACCACGGCACGGGCTTCTCCAATGCGGCCGCGTCGCGCAAGAAAACGTGCCAACTCCACCATGTGTGATGGCGCGGCGTGTATCTTGACCGCCTTGGACAACAGTTCGTGCTGGATTTCGACCTTGCGCATGGAACTAGCCGCTGCAGCGGCATATCCGTATAGCGCCGAGTGTGCATAATCCGGTCGCCCCTCGCCCACGCGATCGAGCCACTCCTCGAGTTCGCGCATTTTGTTGGCGCTGATCTGCGAACGTGCAAACGCGCGAACACGGGCCCGGTCAACCGGCAGGATGGGCCCGTGGAGAGGGCTTATCACAACCGGAGCCCCGTCTTTCTCCGGGGCTGGCGCGCCAGCGAACAACGCCGCGCGGGCGAGCGTGCCGTCTGCAGGCGGATTGACCGCCGTCGGGCGGAATCGATTACGCAATTTACGTACAAGCCCGCCCAACCGGACCATGACATTACGCCCCACGCTGTCCTGCGATGAGGCCAGTGCCAGCACCGCCTGGTTCAGAGCAATGACGTCTGCCGCCAGACCGCGGCTCCGTTGGTCAACCTCATTTAGCCTGACCTCGGCACGCCGGGCGCGGATTTCCGCGCTCTGTATACGCTTAAGCAGTCTGAGCGCGTGCTCGCGCGTCCTGGTCAACCGGAAGTCAGTTGCCTCCAGCCTCTCGTGCACCTGCCAACGGGCCAGTGGAGCCAACCAATACAGGTTTGGTGATATCAGGGTCAGGTTCGCCGGCGCCTCGACCGGTCGAAAGCGGTTGGCGAGCCGCAACGCCTGATTCTCTGTTACCCCCGGCCCGTACAACGCCAGTCTTCCATTTTCGGTCAACATCCGGTCAATCAGCCTTGCGAACGCGCGGCCTCCCAGATCAAAAAATACATCACCGTTCGTCGACGCGACCGAAACGACAATATCAAACGTCTCGCCGGCATTCGCGATGTCTACAAGCGTCTGGCCGCTGTCGGGCAACCAGAATGAAACCTTGAAGCCCGCCTGCCCCAAAGCGCCGGCTAATTCACTGTCTGGCGATGCGAGTAACAGTGCCGCACCCTCGCGTCCCGCGCCAACCTTGGCAGCGAAGCCATCGCGCGGCTCCGATAGCGTTTTCATGACGTTGTCGCTCATAAAGTGTTTGCCTTGCTATTGTGGACGGAACAGGCGCTTGAGGCCTGCAAAGGAAGGCGCTCTCCCCGAGGTTCAAGCTGCTTTGGCCATACTCAACACGCGCCGCGCAAAATACCCCAAGTAGACACGACGGAACTTGCAGAATTTGGCCCCACAACCAGTCTTAACACCGCAGCGAATGCCCCCAGCCTTGATGGTTGTTTTGGTAACGATGGGGACTGTAACTGGCAAGAGGCGAACCGGCCACCGGGGCGGTTTTCGTAGTGATTGCTGTAGAACTACGCGCCTCGAGCTTGGCCCACGGGCCACCATGCCGGCTGCGAAAGAATCTGAAGCCATTGCGCACGATCAACGCGAGTCCTGCGAGGACTAGGCGCTGCCTTGGCATGGCGATTGCCGTGAGACGCTCAGTCAGAGGCTTGTTCTGCCGCGAGCGCGAAACGTCTCTCCAGCTCATTGGCAAGAGTGCGGCTGAATGTAGCGGTGAAATGGCCGCTATCGCGCCAGACCAGTACATTCCCAATAACCGGCGGGCATTCGGTTTGCGTGCAGAACGCATCCGTCATATCCACCACAGGAACCCCAAGCTCTGTCGCCGCCTGGTAGGCGAGGTCATCACCGCTCAGCGCCGACACCCGAGGCGTAATACAATCACCGCCACCAGCAAGACATTGTGGAGCATCGTTATCCATTCGCGGGTTGTTTCGCAGGACAATGACGCGGAGCCCCGCGTCCCTTAACTGAGCCAAGGTGTCGCGCGCCGACCGGGCGAAGCGCTCCCGCAAAACGTCGGTGTCCTCGCCCGGACCATATGCCACACCGCCAGAGCTGTAAGAAACGACGACGAAGTCGGGCGCATCTTCTCGAAGAGTATCAATCACGGCAGCCACCCATTGCGAGCACTCGGTATATGGACGCCGCCCGATCCGCGCCGTTTCGAGCACGAACCGGCAGGCCGACTTCGTATGAACGATCAGTGTGCCTTGATTGCGTTCCGCCAGCTCTTGGAAGGCCGGGACGAAGCTGGCCGCGTGCGAGTTTCCCAAGAGCGCAATGACAGGACCACCTCGCCCGGGCCCGTAGCGGCAGGGGATCGGCACAACGCCTTCCGGCCTCACCTGACAGCCGTCGCCATACACGTCCGCCCGATCGTCACGAACGAGACGGAGTGACGGCACAAAATCGACGTTCTCTGGTGCGGCTACACCGTCAGTTAGCACCAACGCTCCAGGGTGGTCGGTCTGCATTCCGTTTTCGGGATTGAGCAGGCGCGGGAGATAGGCGGCTCCGGCGGCCAGCAGCGGCAACGCGATTGCCGCCACACCAAGAGGAGCAACGACCGTCCGGGTCTGGTGATGCCGCCCACGAAAGGGTTGTTCTATGAGATAGTAACTCGCTGCCCCCAGTCCGATGGACGCCGCCGCCAGCACAATGCCTTCAACAGCCGATAGCTGCGCATCAGCCACTCGGAGATAGAAGAAGATCACTGGCCAGTGAACCAGATAGATCGAATAGGACCAGTCTCCGATTGATCTGAACCCGGCATTGCGGATAGCAAGGCGCCAGGTCCAACTGCGCTGTGTATCGCTGAAATAAATAAATCCTGCAGCTAGCGCGACCGGCGCGACGGCAACAGCACCCGGAAACGCCATTGATGCGTCAATAAGAAATATGCACGCCACAAGCCCTGAAATGCAAAACCACGAAATCGCTTCGGACACCCGGTGATCAAACCGGACCTTCGGGGCGAAAGATAAAAGGCCACCTGCCGCCAGCTCCCAAAACCGGACCTGCGACAAGTAGTAGACATCGGCACCCAAAATCACGCCATAATAGAGCGACGCTCCAAGTGAAATAGTAAATATGATCAATATACCTGCAAATATAAACTCGCGGGAGCGAATTTTTAAAATTCCGCCGACCAGCCCAAACGCCAATACTATAAAGGGGAAGCCTATATAAAACTGCTCTTCAATCGACAACGACCAGAAATGCATAAGCGGCGAATGTTCCGCCGCCAAAAAATAATCCTGGCCGCGGGAATGCAGGCTAAAATTCTGAAAATAAAATGCAGATGAAATCAGCTCGAAAGTCGTTTCATACAAAATATCTTCTGCAAAAAAATATACCAATAAAAAACAACAGTCAGTGTTGATAGGGCTGCCGGAAAAAGTCTTACCGCTCTCTTTTTGTAAAATCTATAAAAATCAATGCTATTTTTACTTGAAAATTCGTCTGCCAAAATTCTCGTGATCAGAAAGCCGGAAATGACGAAGAATGCATCGACCCCGATGAAACCGCCGGGGAAAGCCGCAGGCCAAATGTGAAAGAGCAGAACGGCGCTGACCGCGAACGCCCTTAGAGATTGAATATCCTGATTGATCTTCACAAACGCCCCCTCTACGAGTTGTGGCTGCACATCGCCCGCAATTTCCAATCGTCAGCCTGCTGTGCATTGCAGTGCCTCGGGAGAAAAAATTGACCAGAGTTTCGGTATCATACGGCTTTTTCGGCAGCAATCTGGGCGATGTTGCTGTCACCATGGGAGCCGTCGCCTTAATCAAGCATTTTGTGCCGGACGCCAACATCAAAATCATCTCCCCTCCCCTGACAGAACGCTCACGTCCCTCCTGGCGCCGATTTAAAAAGGAGCTCGATGACGTCAACCGCCACACCTTTGATCATCGCCTGCTAACCTTCGCACTCGACACGCCGCCTTGCGAAGATTTCATTGATGAGATGCTCAAACCCGGCCCGATTAGAGATCAGCTGGCCCGTTCGGCCGGCGTTCATGATGCTGATATGGTTGTGTACTCGGGAGGGGAGCATTTATTTTCGTATGGTGGAGCTCGCGAAGACTGGAGCTTGCTGGGGCGGCTTTTGCCTGTGCTTTTGGCACCAGATTCAGCGATTTGCTTGTCGATGCCGACCACTTTCGGTCCTTTTGAAAGTCCGGTTTCAAAGGAGTTGATAGCACGCGTTTCAAGGCGGATCAGCGCGCCCATCGCCCGTGACAAACGGTCCCTTGCCGCGTTTCCCGGACACATTGACCTTGGATTGGATCCCGCCTTTTTCCTTTCATATGGAAAGGTTACCAGCGAACCGGAGCTTGCAAGGGCCATCACCAATGCGAACCCGACAAAAGATGGGCCAGTGGCACTAGTGACAAGACGCCAGCATGCCGGCCTGCGTGCCGGCCCCAACAAGACAAAAGCCTTGCGTGCCAAGGTCGCCGACGGGCAAGGCGCTCAGCAATTCGATTTCAAATATTCCGCGAGCCTCATCGAGAAAATCAACGAGTCGGGCCGTGAAACCAAGGTGTTGGTACAATGCGACGCCGATTACGAAATGGCAGCGCTGCTAGGAAAGAGATTTAAAGACATCCATATAGAACAGCCAAAGACACTTCCTGAATATATAACGGCACTTTCTAATTGCTCTGGATGCATATCATCACGGTTTCATTCTGTTATATTTTCCGCAATAACACGAGTGCCCACCGTAGGCTTCTATTATAAGAATCATGGGCACAAAATGCCCGGCTTGCTCGAAGCACTCGATCGGCCTGACCTGGCATTTGACGCCGAAACCACTGCACCGGACATAGTTGTAGCCGCTCTCTCAACGGCGATTTCCGAAGGCCCGCTCCCGGTGAGCAGTGCGCAGAATCATACGATGGAATTGCTCACCCGCGCGTTCGGAGGCGGGCAGCAAGCAGTGGAAAAGCCACCGACGTCCTAGTCCGTTGAGCGTCTGGTTTTCTTGCTCAACCCGGTATCCAGTGACTTGATTTCAATACGCCATTGCAATTTCACCTTCCTACCCGAGCGGCGCAAGGCGAGAGTATGGCAAGGTTCCAGCTGCCGATATTCGCGAGATCGCCAGCCATATCGGGGCTCGATCGAGCCATAATAATGAATGAGCGTCCCGCCCTTCCACGACACACGCACCTTTGTCATACCGCGTTGAATAACGATCGTTGACCGCTGCAGCTTTCGCACCCTTGCCTTACCGTCGATCTGCAGCAGACTTTCGACCGCATGGCGGGTGAGATTTTCCACGTTATCGTTAATTTCGAGAAGAACGCCGGGCCGATAAAGAAGCTGCCGCGACTGCCGGAAGAGGCCCGGGCGATGCACTTTTCCCTGTATTTCCAGACCATTTTGGTCACAAGCATAAACGCTCGTAATGCCGCTACCGGATGCCGGCCATTCGATTGAGTCTGGTGCTGGCAACTGCGTGGCAAGCGATACGGTGTTGTGTGCGCGGCACGAAACAATGAAGTCACGCAAATCGTTCTTGTCGTAGCTGTACTTTCCTCCATCTATAAATAGAGGGGCCGCCGAATCTGACCAGATAAATGACAAATCGTCAGCGTGCTTGTGCGTTGATGAGTGCGCTGCTGAATGCGCTATAAACACTTCACCTTTTCGCCGTGATATTACATATCCATCTTCAGAATAATCAGAAAGATGAACATTCTTTCCAGCCAAAACAGCATTTCTTTCTTTGATTTTTATTTTAAATTTGCGTGACGTACTTGTATCCCCGATCTGGAAAAGTACGTTGCCTGGCCCAACAAATTTCTCGGTCAAAGCGTCGGCACGCTCGAGCAACCCGGACAATCGCTCGGTGCGCAACGCTGCGGGCAGTCGCAAAAGTTCACGCGTTACAAACGCATGGTACTCTGGCGAATGCTCCATATGAATCCCACGCGGCGTAAACCATTTGGTTGTCCGATCTTCGAGAAAGTCGCGCGCCAGAGCGCACGCACCGGCCCCAGCTTCGCCGCCAAAGGCCAGCCCCGCTGCATAAAGACCGACGATCTGAAAAAGCGCATGATTATTTCGCGCCAGAAAATCTGGGTTGCCAAGCGCTTCCATGTGTTCGCTCGCTAGCGCCCTGAGGATGTTCAACTCGCTGGCCTCAACCGGAAAATTGCCAGCTTCGGCGTGCTGCAGTACATAAGCGATACGTCCGGCTCGGAGCCCACTTGCCATATCGTGGTTGGCAAACTCACTTGCAGTTCCTTCGAGTTGTGCCCGCCTCCAGTCGAGAATCCAGCTGAGCGCATATCGCAGCGCTTCTGGTTTGCCGGTGCGAATATGCTTGTCCAGAGCGGGGTCAATGGCCCTCAAGGCGTGCAGATTGAAGCACCAGTTGCGGTCGTTAAACGGGTCCTGCCCCCAGTCTATAGGCGGCTTCAGGCGCAGCGAGTCACCGTCTTTGCGAAAGACAGTTCCAAGCCGTTTCGTCTGCCCAAACGACCGGGCGAGCAACAGGAACAGCATGTCGCGGGTGATTGCAGTTTCCATTGTGCCGAGGGCTTTCCTTGCGTTGTTCAGCCTACAGCGAAGTTAGCTGCCGAAGCTTTGACCAAACTTGCATCGCGGTCGGGTTCAACTTGCCCGCTTGATCATTCTGTAGATCAGGCTGAGGTGTCATGCCGTTTACGGCGTACTTTTCTGGCGCAACCTCCCCATAGAAGTGGGAAGGTTTTGGCAACACCGCGAAATGCCGACGGCAGGAGCGTACTTATTCGTCCATATTCTCGTCGATCTGCAAGCCGGCCTCAGCTTGTCCCTCGATCTCTGCCTTCGCCGCGAGCACGTCTTTCAACCTGCCGCTCATCCGCATAACCCCGCGATCCAGCCAGATCGCCTTGGTGCAGAATTTGCGGATCAGCCCTATATTCTGGGAGGCGAGCACGAAAATGCGCGAGTTCTCGAGCATCCCTTCAACGCGCTTGCGGGCCTTTTTCTGAAATTCGGGATCACCGGCGCCAAACACCTCGTCGATCAGCAGGATTTCGGGTTTCAGCGAGCTGACGATAGAAAAACCGAGGCGCGTCCTCATGCCCGTCGAATAGGCGCTGATCGGCAGATCGAGATAATTGCCAAGCTCGGAGAAATCGGCAATTTCCGCAGCAAGAGCCGGGATGTCCTTCAACGGCACATCGTAAAGCATGCTGGCAAAACGGATATTCTCCCAGCCGGTCGCTTCGTTGCGCAAACCAAGTCCGGAGGAGAACAGGCATGTCACCCGCCCCTGAACCTCCATATGCCCGGACGAAGCGTGATAGATGCCAGCCAGCAGGCGCAGCAAGGTAGTCTTGCCACTGCCATTGCGGCCGATGATCGCGACTTGCTCGCCATCGCGTATATCAAGACTGATATTATCCAGCGCGGCGATGCTCGCCTTGCCAGCGCCTTTGGTGATCCTTGCTCCGACGAGCGCCTGCGCTGTCGAAAGCTTTCCCCAGACGCCGGAATGGCGAACGGGCAGGTCCAGGCAGACATCCTTCAGATGAATGTAGGGCTTGCTACTGGCCATCAGACGAGCGCCGAAATGCGAGGGCGGATGAGACTGAACAGCACCACGCCCACAATCCAGAAACCAACCAGGCAAGCCGCGACAACGAGGTAGTCCAGCATGGTCGGCATATTCCCGCGCAAGGGCTCGCGCACGACGTTCAGAAAGTAAGTGAAAGGATTATAGGTCGATAACAGGCCACGAAACCCGCCGCGCGTTTCCGCGACCCAGAATACTGGCGTCATGAAAAACAAAAGCCGGGTCATGGCTGCGATGGCCAATGAAAGGTCATGCACGACCACGCACGCCGTGCCGACGGCAAGTGCAAGCCCGGTGAATGCCGCGCTAACGAGAACCACGCCCGCGCAGGCGACTATCAGCTCCATCAGGTTCGGCCACTGATTGGTATAGACAATGGCGATCAGGATGATCGGCGCCGCGAAACACGCCAATATGATCTGCTTGTAGAATAGCCGGAATACGTAGAGCGATATGGGATGTGGAACGTTCTTTATCAGCCCTGCCTGCTTGGAGAACGTCGTCGATCCGTCAACCAGCCCAATCGAAATAAACTGGTAAACGGTAACACCGGCCGAAACATAGATAGCGTAGTCGACAACATCCTGACCCCGCAGATCGCGGAACAGCAGATACAGGACCAGTACCAGAAGGCCAATCTGCAAGCTCGCCCAAACAAGGCCCAGATAGGAGCTGCGTAACGGCATCACCGTATCGTTCCAGCTCAATGCTAAGCCGAGCTGCCAGCGCCGGATTCCCCCTGCGAGGTCCTGAAACGGCGTGCGGATCATCACGCGTCCATCCGCGGTGCGCCGACAGGTATCACAGTGAAGCCCGCAGCAACCAGGGCCACGCGATCAGCCAGATTTCGGCCATCTGCAACGATAGTGCCGGACATGGCAGCCAATGCCTGCGGGCCAAGCCCGCGATAATCTGAATGATCGGTCATGATGATGACCGCATCGGCCCCCTCAAGCGTTTTCGACAGATCAGCGCTAATCGGAATGTCGCGCCCATCATGCAGCCGGAACTTCGACACGTGCGGGTCGTGTACGGTGTAGCCCACGCCGTCGGCTTCGAGCGCATGAATGAGGTGCTCGGCTGGCGTATCACGCGCGTCATCAAGGTCGCCGCGATACGCTGCACCCAGTATGGCCACCTTGCGAACAGAAGCACCCGTTTCCTTTACTCGGCCCCAGATCCGCAATGCCTGGTTATCGTTTATCTTGCGCGACTGCAGCAACAACTCCGTGTCGTCCGGAAACCCGTCAATGAGGAACCACGGGTCGACTGGAATGCAGTGGCCGCCCACACCCGGTCCAGGCGTGTGCACGTTCACACGCGGATGCCGGTTCGCGAGCGCAATGACGTTGTTAACATCGATGCCGGCGGCCTCGGCAATATGACCAAACACGTTGGCCAGCGCGATATTTACGTCCCGATACGTGTTTTCCATCAACTTGGAAAACTCTGCGGTTGCCGATGTTGTCCGGAGCTGGGGACCGGTGCAGAAGCGCGCATAAATGGCGCTGGCACGCTCTGCAGCGCGCGGCGTCAGGCCACCAATGATCCGGTCATTTTCAACGATCTCTGAAATGGTTGATCCCGGAAAGACGCGCTCAGGGCAGTAGCAGAGGTCAATATCCTGCCGGATATCAAACCCTTGCGCAGCCAGCTCTTGGCCGACCGTCAACTCGGTCGTGCCGATGGGACTGGTGGATTCCAGAATGACCAGATCGCCCTTCTTCACGTGTTTCGCCAGAGCGCGTGTAGCGGCGCGCACAATGGACACATCGGCCTTCTTGTCATCGGTGACAGGCGTAGGCACGCAGATGATAAAGACATCTCCGGCCTCAGGCTCACTGGAAACCTTGAACCGGCCTGACGCGAGAGCATCGCTCACAAGCTGGACAACTTCCGGCTCACCAATCGGGCAACGGCCCGCGTTAAGAGCGTCAAGAGTATCAGGATTGATGTCCACGCCGTGAACATCGAAGCCGGCGTTGGCCATAAGGGCGGCTGTGGGCAATCCGACATAGCCGAGCCCGATTACAACGATTTTGTTGTCACTCATAATCAGTCCTTGAATTCAGTAATCTGGGAAACCCCGGCTTATTGTGCCCGGAACGGAGCATACTCACGCCCGGTCAGAACATCACAGATACGTTTTGACGCCAGCCCGTCTCCAAACGGGTTTGGCGTATGACGCGCCGTGAAACGCTCCGGATGAGCGAGCAATTCGTGGGCCCGCTCCACCATCCGCTCCGGGTTATTTCCGACAAGTTCGCAAACACCGGCGTCCACAGCCTCCTGACGCTCCGTAGTCTGCCGCATTACTAGCACAGGCACACCAAAACTGGGTGCCTCCTCCTGAATGCCACCGGAATCCGTGCAGATAACAGCCGCGCCAAGCATCAGGCGAACAATCTCGGGATAGCTAACCGGCTCGGTCAGGTGAATGTTTTGTTTACCGCCGAGATGGGCGCGCGCCGCCTTCTGAACATTCGGATTAAGATGGACCGGATAGATGAAGTCCACATCGGGATTCATTTCTGCCAGACGGGCCAAGGCCCCGAAGAGCGCATCAAACGCAGCCCCATGATTTTCGCGGCGATGTCCGGTGATCAGGACATAACGCCGGCCGCGAGCCGGTCCATCTGTCTGCTTGACCCGCTCCGCCGTACTCAGCAGTGCATCGACGACGGTATTGCCAACCACGTGAACAATCCCCTGCCCCTTCTCGCTGCGGACGGCCTGCGCCGCGCGCTCCGTCGGGCAGAAATGCCACTGCGTGATACGGCTGACCAGCTGGCGGTAGCCTTCCTCCGGAAAGGGGTGCTGCAGATTATAGGTCCGCAAGCCCGCCTCAACGTGTCCGAAAGGTATCTGGCGGTGAAAGGCAGACAATGCGGCAGCAAAGACGGTCGCGGTATCACCCTGCGCCACCACCGCGTCCGGGGCGTGCTCCAGAATAAGCGCGTCCAGACCCTTCATTGACTGGGTGACAACATCGGTAAGCGTCTGATTTGGGGTCATGATCGCCAGATCGTGGTCGGGTGAGATCCCGAACCAGTCCAGCGCTGTTGCCACCATTTCGCGATGCTGGCCGGTGGAAACGACTATCGGCTGGATATCGGGATCCGCGCGCATCGCTTCTATCACCGGGGCGAGCTTTATCGCCTCAGGCCGCGTGCCCAGAACAACGAGAACCCTCATGCCTGCCCCTCATCTTCATCATTGCGCGCTAACTATCCTAGTGCCATGTCATACGCAACAGCTTACACGTGACCCGCGCTGTGCAACCTGAACCGAGTCCATGATACAATTAGAAGCTGAAGCCGAATCTGCTCCGGCAAGCGTTGACGCCCCGGATACAGGTGCGAGCGTCTCCGCCCGCGAGCAAATGGGATGGTTGCTTGCCAAGGCGGCGATATCGCCAAGGCAAGCTCCGGCACACCTGTTTACCGCAGCCAGAATATTTTTCGTGTACATGCGTGCGCGCCGCCAGTTCGTGCATTCGCTAAGAAAGCGCCGCGAGCAGCGAATCTTCTCCGGCCTGCTGGGTATCGAGCCGCAAGTGTCCGCTCACCTTTCCATCCCGGAATTGCGCCAGCTTGCCGACCTTGCACGTCACGAGAACCCGACAGCCCTGATTGGCGAGCTACTGAACTCACCCTCCACGCAACGCAGCCTGCCGCTTGCCGTCCGCGCAAAACTCATTCGATTTAACGAGTACCTGCTTGCGAACGACGGCCGCTTCATGGATCCGCCACCTCGCAACAAAGCCGCCCCGGCGATCAAATCCCATACAGTGGCAATGGCCTTCCACTCGGCCGCTCCTCTCGTCGTCAACGGCTACGCGGCGCGCTCCGAGGAGATGATCGCAGCTGCGGAAGCGGCCGGCTGGGAGCCAAAGCCGGTTTTGCGTCTGGGTTACCCCCATGAGCTTCAGCGGTTCCGCAATGAACCGGACATCGATACCGAAACCATAAATGGACGTGAATGGAAGCGACTGCCCGATCACCGCAAGGGGCTGCTCACGCGCGGACTTAACGACTATGTTGAGACCTACGGCAAGCGTCTCGCTGAATTCGCAACAAGAAACGATGCGCGCATCATCCATGCTGCATCAAACTATGTGAACGGGCTCGCGGCGTCATACGCGGCCAGGCTTGCGGGCAATAAATGCATCTACGAAGTGCGCGGCCTCTGGCACGTTACCAAGGCGGCCGCCGGCCACGACATGGAAAACGATGTCTTCTACCAAGGCGACGACGCGTTCGAGGTGGAAGCGGTTCGCCGGGCCGACGCCACGATTTGCATTAGCGGGCCTGTCAGGGACTATCTGGCCGAACGGGGCGCGCGCCCGGAGAGCATGAGCGTCATCCCGAATGCTGTCTGTGCGCGACGTTATGCTCCCGTGCCCCGCAATCTCTCCCTGGCGAGAGAATGGGGGCTTGATCCGGATCGTATAACCATCGGCTACTTCGGAAGTTTCACGCCGTATGAAGGCTTGGAAACGTTGGTTTCGGCACTGGAAACCGTCATTCACGATGGCATCAAGGTGCAGGCCCTGCTCGTGGGCGAAGGGCCGATGAAGGACGAGATCAGCCGCCGGATCGCCCGCGCACGTCTGTCAGGGCTGGTTCGTCTTGGCAGCCGCGTGCCACGCGAAGAGATCGTCCAGCTGTACAGCTTGGTCGATATCGCCCCGATTGCACGGCACGACCGGCCGGTTACCCGGCTGGTGCCGCCGATAAAGCTGATCGAGGCGATGTCATGCGGTGTTTGTCCGATTGTCTCCGGCCTCGCACCGCTGAAGGAAATAGTTGAGCATGAGCGCAACGGACTTGTCGTGCCGGCCGGTGATGCAGACGCACTGGCGGCAGCTGTGAAGCGCCTGAGCGCTGAGGCGGACTTGCGCCAGCAACTGGCGGCAGCCGCGCGCAGAGACGTTGAACAGCGATACAGCCGCGAAATCGTGTCGAAGGGGCTGAACGCCGTCTACGCAAAGGTTTTGGCCCAATGACAAGCACCGGCCCCTCAAAAGACCGGCAAACAGATCGCATTGCAGAGCTGGAGACCGAACTCGAACGACTGCAATCTTCAGCACGATTTCAACTGGGAGATCTTCTCGTCAGCCTCGGCTCGCCCGCAAGCTGGCTCGGTGCACCGCGGCGTCTGGCTCGCATCACACACGCCTTGCTTGCACGCGCGGATGTCCACCGCCTTGCTATAGCCTTGGAGTGGGGTACGGGAGACCAGGCCGCACGTCAGATTGCAACATTGTCATCGCATGAACGCCGTCAGCTGGCGCGCGAGTGTGCAGGCAAAGCGTCAGACGCCCTGCCTGGCAGAACAAGCACGCTTGACGCCCTATCCGCTCTCGTACAGGAGCTGCGTATGGGCGCAGACGCCCCAGCCTCCCTGTTTGCGCCGGGCAGCCAGGAGGCCGGGCCATCGCCGTCCTCCACCAACCGCGTACTCTTCATTGTAAGAAGCGCACTTCCAGCGGTGCGGAACGGCTATGCCTTGAGAACCCACGCCCTTGCACGTGCCTTGATTGATGCCGGATGGACTGTCTGCGTCGCTGTGCTTGACGAGGCCGACCGCATTCCCGAAGAGATCGACGGCGTACTGTATCAAGGCGCTGATGCCGCTGCTGGCAGGCTTGGGCCTGAAGCGTGGATTTCAGCCCGCACGGCAAGTGTCAGCAAGATCGCAGCTGGTTTCGCTCCCGATATCATCCACGCGGCATCAAACTTTCTGTGTGCGGCCGTTGCCAGCCGGATAGCGGCAGCGGAGCGCAAGATCTGGACCTACGAGGTCCGCGGTCTTTGGCACATAACGCGATCCAGCGTTGAACCCAGATTTGCCAACGGACCGGGCTTTGCTTTTCAGCAATCCATGGAACGCGAGGCCGTCCGCCAGGCGAATTATGTTTTTGCCAACGGACCAGCACTGGAAGCGTGGGCAGCAGAGGCTGGTGCCCTGAATACACAAAGCATCCCGAATTGTGCTTCGGCCGGTCCGACGCCGCCTATGCAGCTCATACAGGCGACCCGCGAACAATGGGGCGTCAAACCGGACGTTCCGGTAATTGGCTACTTGGGACGATTCACAAGCTATGAGGGGCTTCAGGTGCTGATGGAGGCCAGCGCGCTCCTCACGAAGCGAAACGTCCACCACACACTGGTTCTGGCGGGCGATGGTCCGGAGTACAGCATTCTGCGGCGACGCGCCGCCGGCACCGGCCAGCAGGTGGTATTCACCGGACAGCTTGATGACAACAACGCGCTGCTGGCCAGCCATGCGTTTGATATACACGCCGTGCCCCGGCTGGACCTGCCCGTGACAAGGCTGGTCCCGCCCTTGAAGCCCTTGGAGGCCATGACCGCCGGACGCCCCTTGGTCGTATCAGACCTTCCGTCAATGTCCGACATCATTGCGGCCGGAGCCGCTCTTGCCTGCAGGGCGAACGACGCCAAGAGTCTCGCCTCGGCCCTCGAACGCCTCATTCGCGACGAGGCACTCCGCGCTCGCTTGGGCAAAGCCGGACGACGGCTGGTAAATGAGCAACGCAGCTGGGACCAGGCCGCAGACCACCTGTCTGAACGCTGGCGCGCAATCGCTGGCAGCGAGGCATAAGAGCGGTCGGCCGGGCGCCCGCGAGCTGGACCATCCTCTTCAGTGAGGCGCTCTGCTACCGGGCGCGGATGCCGTGCGTACTGCCTTCCTCCAGCCACAAGCGCAGTTGTGCACCAGTCTCCTGCGCGCTTGGCGGGACCGGCAGAACAACCCCGTCGGCAAGCCCTGCGAGAACCGCCGGGGCATTTTTAGCCCGCCAGCCCGCTTCATCGACCCAACGCCCCCCTCCGATTACAAGAACCGGGGTTTTGCTTGCGGCGTACTCGAAAAGCTTTCCCGGAACAGCGGGGCTTCCCGGTGAGGCGAGGACAAGGCCGAGATCGGCGGCCGCTTGCAGCTCCCGGGCATGCACGAGAGGCAGGATGCCGTGGTGTAGAATTGCCTCGCCCAAGCCGGCCCTTGCGATCGCGGCCTGTTCGGCATCTGTCAGCCGGCCGGCAAGGTGCAGGACCAGTTTTTGATTGAGAGCCAGCGCCTCGCGAAATACCGCGAGAACGTCTTCAATCCGGCGACACGGATCAGACAGGCTGAATGACCCGGTGTGAACGACATGCCGGAACCCGGCGGGGAGCATCATCGGCCCAGGCGGCGGATCGGCAGCCTGAGGCAATACCTTTCGCTTGCACGCCGTGCCTGGCTTCAGCCTCGAGAGCTCCTCGTCGATCCGCAGGTTCACGCTGGTAACGAGATCAGCAGCGCTCAGATAGCGGCGAGCCCAATACCGCTCGATATACCGCCTGATGGAATAGTGGCGAACAGGGCGAAGCGGGCTTTCGAGCCAGTGATCGCGAAAATCAGCGAGCCATTTGCATCCCAGTCTGCGTTGCAGGATCAGGCCACACTCGTGAATGGATTCCGGGGGAGCGCTGGTGATAACCCAGTCAGGTTGCCAGTCAGCCGCCTGGAGTATGGCCTTGGCGGCGCGCCTCGCCCAACGCACATCTGGATCGGGAAATAGCAGCCATTCCCGCAAGTGGTCCCTGACTGCTGGCCGTGCTGGCGGGCCTTGCGAAGGAGACACGTTGGGATGATAGACCAAATAGTCGACATCCCCTCGCCCGCATTCCGGCTGGGGTGCAGCGACACGCACCTCGACCCCGGCGGAGCGAAGCCCCGTCACTAGCGTGTGCGCCCGCCGTGATCCGCCCGAGACTGTTGGTGGGTAATGTCTGGCGACCAGCAGAACCTTCATCGTCGATGATCCTCACATGCCGCGCAGCTCTGCCGTGCTTCGCCCGTTTACACCAGAGCGCACCTTTCGATCATCGTGGCAAAGGACACACGGCAGCCGCGCCCTAAGTGCCGCCTGTGCGGCAGTCATTCGCCGCGCTACATGCAGCCGTCAGGCAATAGCCCCGATCCAGAAGGCGTATTTTGTGTCACCAAACTCGCTGCTGACGCGCACCTCTGCCGGACTGACCGGAACGTGCGAGGACCGCAGGCAGGAAGGGCTCACCCCAAACCGGGCACGGAAACACCGCGAAAAATGCGCGGCATCAGCAAAACCCCACGCGTACGCGATATCAGCGATCTGGCGGTGATAACTGGCCGGAGAGGCAAGATCTGTGAAAGCCCTGCACAAACGCATTTCGCGTACATAGCTGGCAATCCCGCCGCACGGTTCGAAAATGCGGTAGAGCCGGGCCCGAGACACGCCTGCCGCGCGGGCGACCAGTTCCGGCCCCAATGTAGGCAACGACAGATTATCCTTTATGTAGACTTGGGCTTTGAGCAGGAGCGCATGGTCGGCTATCGCCGGCGGATCTTCCGCCGCCACCGAACTGCCATTCATCGCCATTGCCGCGAGCTCCACAAGAGGTTGCGCTGCGGCAGGGGCGTCAACCAGCGACAGCGTGCCAGAAACCCGGCAAAGAGACACGATATAGTCACGCAACAGCCGCCCGGCGCTGCTGCGGGAATCAAATACATGCCCGTGTACGCTGTCGGGTGACCTGAGGAGCGGTGCCAGCCGGCGCCGCGGTATGAAAACGTTCAGGATCTCGTAGTCGGTTGTCCGCGAACTGAATGTATCGGCATGGTCGAGAACAACAAAATCCCCCGGCCCGGCACTGGCTGAAAGAGCGCCGCACTCCATTTCCACCGAGCCGCGCAAAAATACATGCAGCTGGTAGTGATCAATGCCGTCGCGCGCAATACGCCCGGCCGAGCGCGAGAAACACTGAGCCCCGAGCTTGCAGTGGTTGACCACTATCCCGTCGAGCAGAAAACTGTCCACTCGCGCAGAAAAGCGCTCCTCCGATTTCTGGTCATGCGACGTGACGTCGAAAACCACACCAATATTTTCACGCCAAGCTGCAAACCGGTCTGCCGGCGCGATGCCGCGTGTATTGAAATAGGACGTCTCTATCAATCCCATGCAATTATTTCCCGCCCCCAGCGCGTAACACCCCGTTTATTACACCACAAAATGCCAGGAGACGAGAAAAAAGCCGATATCGCCGGGTGCACGTGTCAGCCGGCCCACACCGGTGACCGCCGGGCCAATCCATAGGCTATTTATCTCATTTTCTTGTCTGCACGTCTCAAGTTGACGGCAGTGACTTCCCGCCAAACGCCGAAACGGCACAAATTCCATCGGGGTTTTCCGGCTGCCCACTGCAGCCCGAACTCGCGTCTTTGGGGAAGCAAAGCGGGCCCGGGAACAGACCGGCGGCCGCCAACACGCCGGGGGAATATCGCATGTTACCGACCTGTCTTTCCGCCATTGTACGCGCCACAGGCATCGTCTGTGTCCTCGCGGCGTCCTGCCTTGCCGCCGCCACGCCAGCACCCGCGCAAGAAGCCTCGGACGATGTGGAAATCCGCTTCGTGCGCGGAACACCGGGTCAATCCATCTTCTGGACAGTTTATTCATGGCATCCGTCACCCTGGCCGGGCGAATGTATCCAGGAACGCTACATGCAGTTCCCCGGACAGGACGCGAGTCTTGACCAGCGCGGACTTGCATCGAACGCGTTCTGCAATCGCGACTGGCAGGGAAATGCGCGGCCAGCCGAAGCCGCAGACCGGTTCGGCCTAGTGCCATATGATGGCCCGCTGGAGGACGCAGGCCGTGGCAACGCCCTGCCCTTCTGGGGCGACTATACGGCCACACGCCGACAATGGGATGACCCGTGGAACGCACACACCGGTGAGCGGGTGAGCCGCGCAAACATGATATTCGAGGACGATTTACCGCCGGGCGACGCCGTCGACACCGGCATGCTCCTGCCAAACATGGCCTATCTTGGAATCGAAACAGCGGCGGGCGGGGGCAGTTGCAGCGGTACCGTCATCAATCGCCGCCAGATCCTGACCGCTGCGCACTGCGTGGATATGGCCGATCTTGAAAACATCCGGGTTGGCTTTGGCAATCCCGTCAACTCACCGGCCTTTGGTGTATTGTCCGTCAGCTATCACGAAGACTGGACCGGCAATTTCTTCAACGGCGCTGATATCGCCATCATCACACTGGATGACCCGGTGCTGTTCGTGTCCCCTGTCCGGCTTGATGGCAATAATACCAGCGCCGCCGCCCTGGGCGATACCGTGTTCATTGGCGGCTATGGCTCGTTTGGCAATCCCGCCACGGGCCTTGTCAGCGCGGGGGACGGACAGCGCCGTATCGGCCAGAACACGCTGGATTTCGTGGGGACGATAAGTGATGTGCCCTCTCTGGCCGGTCTGGCAGGGCCAGGCACACAATACCCGCTTTTTGCCCTTGATCTTGACGATCCGTCCGGTTCGGGGCCGAACATATTGGGCGGCGGCGCCATTGACGGCGAGGCCATAGCCTCCCCCGGCGACAGCGGCGGCGGCCTGTTCATCGAAACGGCGGACGGGGTCGTACAAATTGGTATTGTATCGTTTGGTTATGGCGTCGCAGACCCGGCCAACCGCTTTACATATGGCGCAGCTGATTTCTACACGCCTGTCATCGCGCTGCGCGACTGGATCGACGCCGCCTCGCCCTTCGTCCAAGCCTCCACACTAGGCGGTGATGGCAGCTGGACCGATGCCGGCCACTGGGCAGATGGCGCAATCCCGCAGAATTTCGGCGGCCCGTTTACCGTAGCGGCCGGACCGCTCGCCACACCGCTTTACGAGGTGTCTCTCGATTTGCCCGGCGTGACGCGCATCGAGGATGGCGATTTCTTTGAAATTGACACACTGGCACTCTCCGACCCTGACGCCGCACTCGCCATTGCGCCATTTGGCATACTGGTTGCCGAAAGCGCCATTGATGTCCGGGCCGGCGCGATCCAGGTTGACGGACTTTTGGGTGCCAGCCAGATGCGCGTTCAGGATGGCGGTGAACTGCTGGTGACAGAGACTGGCATTGTTATTGAAACCGCGCCCATGTTCGACGGGGGCATCTGGCAGGAAGGCGGTCTGATAGATGTAGCCGGTCTGGTCATCACTGACGGGCTGATCCTCTCGGACGGCCAGTTCACCTTGCGCGATACCGGCTATTATTTCGACTATGGGGGATCGCTGGTCCTGGGCGGGCGGCTGGATGTCGACGGGTATTGGGATAGCGAATTATACACCCAGCTCGGTGGCATCACCGATATCGGCGAAACCGGAATCCTGTTCGACTATCAGGGCATATCCCTGATGGGTGGCGGCAGTCTCAATGTTGATGGCGCGTTTGATACACTCGCCTTCCTGCATGAGGACGGTATCGTCTCCGGGAGCGGCACAATCCTGGCCCCCGATCTCTATCTCCACGCCGGCGGCACGATCATGCCGGGCGGACCAGTCCCGGGCACGCTGACGATTGACGGCAATTACTTCATGGATTCCGGCGCCGCAGGCTTATTCAGCCTCAATGCGGACCCCGCCCTGTCAAACACACTCTTCGTGACAGGTTGGGCCGAGATTTACGGAACCATTATTCCGGTGTTCGAGCGCGACCTGCCCGCGCGCGGCGACAGCTTCGTGCTCGTTCGGACGCTGGACGGCACAGGCGGCGAACCGCAACTGGACCGGCAGGGCCTCTCGCCGATGATCAATTTCGAGCTGAGCCTTACCGAGAACGCCCTGGTACTGTCGCTTCTCGCGCGGGATTTCACTGACTGGGCCGTATCATCGCAGCAAGGCGCCGTCGCCGGCGCGCTCGACGAAGCCCTCGCCCCATTTGAGGGTGAGCTGCCTTCCGGCAGCTTTGGCGAGCTGGTCAATACACTGGACCATCTGCCTGAAGGCGAGGACGTGTCGCGCGCGCTGGAAAGCCTGAACCCGACCGAAACCTTCATGCCCGACAGCTTCGGATTCGCCCTGACGCGGGCGCAGGGCAATATTCTGGCAGGGCGCACCGCGGCGCTCGCGCGCGGCACACAAGGCGGTTACGCGTTAACCGGCAACACGCGCGTGGCAGGGCTGTCAGGCTTTGCACCCGGCCCGGCCAGCCTCGCTCTGGCCTCCTCGGCCATGCAGCTTGACGCCCCGCGGCCTGCCCACGCATGGGACCGGCTGCCCGATCATACCGGCGTGTTCCTTACCGGCACGGTAAGCTCTGCCGGCTACGAGTTTGTTCACGGGCGATCTGATTCCAACATGGTATTTGTCACCGGCGGGGTCGACCGGCGCGTGGGCGAAAACGCCCTCATCGGCGTTTCGGCCGGGTATGGCCAGTTCGAAACCCGCTCACAATACCGCAAGGCACAAGGCGAAGCGCTGTCGGTCAGCCTTTATGGCGGTTACGCCTCGGATCATGCCTATATCAGCGCCTATACCGGCTATGCCCTCTTGGACTACGACATCGCCCGCCCGGTATTTCTCGGAGCGCCGGGCGCGGGCGGGACAGTGCTGACGGCCCGCGCCGACACAGGCGGATCGCAATTCATGGCCGGCTTGGATGCCGGTCTGTCCCTTGATACCGGCGCGTATCAGTGGGGACCGGCGCTGCGCCTTCGCCACACCGGCGCCGATTTCGACGCCTACACTGAAACAGGCGCCGGCATATTTGGCGCCCGCCTTGATGCGCGCACCAGGACGGAGACGATAGCTGGCTTCGGGGCCTACCTCTCCCAGTCATTCAGCGAAAATGGCCGCCAGAGCGAGATTTATGTACGCGGCTTCCACCAGATCGCGCTGTCGGATTCCCGGCAATCCGCGCGCGCCACACTGACCGGCGCACCGGTCTCCTTCGCCGTCCAGGGGCTCGCTCGTGATGAGCAGTTCTATACCGTCGAGACCGGTGCCCGGATCGATATCTCACCGCGCTGGAGCGTTGACGCGGCGTTCTCGGCTGATGCAGGCCGTGCAACAGGCAATGAGACCAGCCTGTCCTTGCAGGCAAGCTGGCGTTTCTAACGGCCGTAACGGACATGAAAACGGCCCGCCGGATTGCTCCAGCGGGCCGTCTTTACTGGGTGCGGGGGCAGGATTTGAACCTGCGACCTTCAGGTTATGAGCCTGACGAGCTACCGGGCTGCTCCACCCCGCGTCAATACCGGTTTACCCCCCGGCGATGGTGAGCGGTGTAACTAGCCAACGTGCCAGCGTGCGTCAACCGCTTGTTCAGTAAAGCGCCTGGTCTGCCGGCCGTTGTCCGCCGCCAGGGCAGTCTGCCAACACTGGACACGTGTACTGGTTAGGCAGGCCGCGTCGCCGAAATCATAAAAAAACCCCCGCCGAAGCGGGGGTTTTCATTTGAATTGGAAAGAAAAAGGATAACTGGCGTCAAACGGGCAGACCGGGCGGCGACCTACTCTCCCATGCCTTAAGACATAGTACCATCGGCGCTGAGGGTCTTAACGGCCGTGTTCGGGATGGGAACGGGTGGGATCCCCTCGCTATAACCACCCGGTCGGCGCGTTTGACGCGGTTTCACAGAGACATTTTATCCTGACTGTTTACGGGCTGTCATGATGGACGAGGCGATCGCCATTCATGAGCAACGCGTGATCAAGCCTATCGAGCAATTAGTACTGGTCCGCTCCACGCATCGCTGCGCTTCCACTTCCAGCCTATCAACGTGGTGGTCTTCCACGGCTCTCAAGGGATACCTGGTTTTGAGGGGGGCTTCCCGCTTAGATGCTTTCAGCGGTTATCCCTTCCGCACTTAGCTACCCTGCTATGCTGCTGGCGCAACAACAGGTCCACCAGAGGTGCGTCCATCCCGGTCCTCTCGTACTAGGGACAGCTCCTCTCAAGTATCCGACACCCACGGCAGATAGGGACCGAACTGTCTCACGACGTTCTAAACCCAGCTCACGTACCGCTTTAATTGGCGAACAGCCAAACCCTTGGGACCTGCTCCAGCCCCAGGATGCGATGAGCCGACATCGAGGTGCCAAACAATGCCGTCGATATGGACTCTTGGGCATCATCAGCCTGTTATCCCCGGCGTACCTTTTATCCGTTGAGCGATGGCCCTTCCACTCGGGACCACCGGATCACTATGGCCGTCTTTCGACTCTGCTCGACCTGTCAGTCTCGCAGTCAGGCAGGCTTATGCCATTGCACTCAACGAGCGATGTCCGACCGCTCTGAGCCTACCTTCGCGCGCCTCCGTTACACTTTGGGAGGCGACCGCCCCAGTCAAACTACCCACCACACAGGGTCCCGGACCCGGATAACGGGCCGCGGTTAGACGTCAATAAGGATAAGGGCGGTATTTCAAGGATGGCTCCACATGGACTGGCGCCCACGCTTCAAAGCCTCCCGCCTATCCTACACATATCATCACTAACGCCACTGTGAAGTTGTAGTAAAGGTGCACGGGGTCTTTCCGTCTGACCGCGGGAACCCCGCATCTTCACGGGGAATTCAATTTCGCTGAGTCTCTGTTGGAGACAGTGGGGAAGTCGTTACGCCATTCGTGCAGGTCGGAACTTACCCGACAAGGAATTTCGCTACCTTAGGACCGTTATAGTTACGGCCGCCGTTTACCGGGGCTTCAATTCGGAGCTTGCACCCCTCCTTTTAACCTTCCGGCACCGGGCAGGCGTCAGACCCTATACGTCGTCTTGCGACTTCGCAGAGCCCTGTGTTTTTAGTAAACAGTCGCCACCCCCTGGTCTGTGCCCCTGGACACTGCTTGCGCAGCGCCAGGCTCCCTTCTCGCGAACTTACGGGAGTAATTTGCCGAGTTCCTTCAACAGAGTTCTCTCAAGCGCCTTGGTATGCTCTACCAGTCCACCTGTGTCGGTTTGGGGTACGGTCTCAATGCGGAAGCTATTTCCAGGAACACCTTCACTGCCCACCCAATCCAATAAGGGTAGACAATTTCCAGTATCCGTCACTATCCGCTGGCTCAGGAATATTAACCTGATTCCCATCGACTACGCCTTTCGGCCTCGCCTTAGGGGCCGGCTTACCCTGCGCTGATTAGCATTGCGCAGGAACCCTTGGACTTTCGGCGAGGGAGTCTCTCACTCCCTTTATCGCTACTCATGTCAGCATTCTCACTTCTGATACCTCCAGGCAACCTTGCGGCAACCCTTCACAGGCCTACAGAACGCTCCGCTACCACTCTTTCGAGTCCGCAGCTTCGGTGCATGGCTTAAGCCCCGTTACATTTTCCGCGCAGGAACGCTTGACCAGTGAGCTGTTACGCTTTCTTTAAAGGATGGCTGCTTCTAAGCCAACCTCCTGGTTGTCTAAGCATTCCCACATCGTTTCCCACTTAGCCATGACTTTGGGACCTTAGCTGGCGGTCAGGGCTGTTTCCCTCTCCACTACGGACCTTAGCACCCGTAGTGTGTCTGCCGTGCTGTACTCCCCGGTATTCGGAGTTTGGTTAGGTTTGGTAAGCCGGTGAGGCCCCCTAGCCCATCCAGTGCTCTACCCCCGAGGGTAATACACGACGCTCTACCTAAATAGATTTCGCGGAGAACCAGCTATTTCCGAGTTTGATTGGCCTTTCACCCCTAGCCACACGTCATCCCCGTCTTTTTCAACAGACGTGGGTTCGGCCCTCCAGTGAGTGTTACCTCACCTTCAGCCTGCACATGGCTAGATCACTCGGTTTC